>QFCE01000562.1_pt1 | contig 1022732 bp, 963 predicted proteins | sample 5346091 | NCBI WGS metagenome assembly QFCE01 (sample SAMN09062252, study PRJNA434731) | Human gut metagenome, whole genome shotgun sequencing project. | isolation source: stool timepoint A chromium assembly | host: Homo sapiens | collected 2015
AACTTATCAATAAAACTGTAGCGAAGATTTGGAATGATAGTAATAACCAAGATGGAATACGACCAAATGAAGTAAAGGTACAACTTTTAGCTAATGGAAAGGCCTTCGGGGAAGTGCTCACACTGAATGAAAAAAATAATTGGAGTGCTTCTTGGAAATATCTTCCAAAGTATGAATCAGGAAAAGAAATAAATTATTCTATTAAAGAAGTAACAATTTCTGATGGTTATACAAGTAAAACCGAGATTGATAAGAATGGTGATTTCATAATTACAAATACTCATGTGCCAGAATCTCCAATCACTCCTGAAAAACCAGATGAGCCAACAAAACCAAAAGATGAGTATACTCCATCTAATAATAAGGCACCACAAACAGGAGATTTTACAAATGTTTCACTATATTTGGTATTTGTTTCTACATCCATAATTGCCATGTCCTTAATTTTTGTTAAGAAAAGAAAATTAAAAATGAAATAAGATTACATAAAGACTTGAAATAACAATTAAGCATTTTCTGGGAGGCTGACAATATGAAAAAAATTAGCCTATGAAGCATTTAATGATTCATTTACAGCATATGGTATCCTCATTAATAAAAAGGTGTATATGCTTATTAATCAGCAGCATCAGCTTTTGCACAGGAAGCAGGAGTTTTAGAAAGTTACCTTATGGAATAATAAATAAGGGAGGTTGATGAAATTGGATTTTTCTTCGTTTAATTATAAACGTTAGAAAGAAAATGAATAGTAAAGATTGACATAAAAAACACACCTGAGCTTTTCTTCCTTAGGTGTGTTTTCATGTGTGGCGGGCATGCCACATATCTAGGGTGAAAATCCCTCGGGGCGTAGTTATCGACGAACCCAAGAGCGACTTGCAAGTTTCATATCGTGAGGTATGGGAGAGAGGAAGCAATAGCGAAATCGTGGCTTAACGGACAAGAAGTCTGAACATTAAATTCAGACGGCTGATAATAAGGCGGCATTAGCGGATGAGATGGCATGAAGCATCAAAGTCCAAAAGATAACCGTAACCTAATGGCGTAAATCAGATAAGTAAACGAGGAAAGATATGTGACTTACCCCGCGAGGTCTCATTGACTCAGTAGGCGAGACGTAGAACGACGGGCAGTCGAGGAGTAGTAACAACGAACAATGAGAAGTCAGCAGAGGTCATATTAGGTAGAGATACTGAAGGACCGAACGTTTTAATCGAACGAGCAAAATGTATGTTTCTTACAATAATCAGACAAGGAAATGAGTGAAAACGTAAATGAGCAAATATCCAAAACACGTATGATGATTCGTAAGAAAGCGGAAAGGAAAGGAGTGCACAAAGTATGTCAGAACTATTAGAAAAGATACTGAACAGAGAAAATATGAACAAAGCCTATAAACGTGTAAAAGCGAATAAAGGAACAAGCGGAATTGATGAAATAACAATTGATGATGCCTATGTTTATATAAAAGAAAACTGGGAACGTATCAGAGCAGAAATCACAGAAAGGAAGTACAAACCACAGCCAGTAAAGCGAGTTGAAATACCAAAACCGAATGGAGGAACTAGAAATCTGGGGATACCAACGGTAATGGATAGAATCATCCAGCAGGCAATGGTACAAGTATTAAGCCCAATATGTGAAACGTTCTTTTCGGATTATAGTTATGGATTCAGACCAAATCGGAGTTGTGAGCAGGCCATAAATAAATTATTGGAATATATCAATGATGGATATGAATGGATAGTAGACATTGACTTAGAGAAATTCTTTGACAACGTGCCACAGGGTAAATTGATGAGTTATGTACACATCATCATAAATGATGGAGATACAGAGTCGCTCATACGAAAATATCTTAAAGCAGGTATCATGATAAACGGAAAATATGAAAAGAGTGAAAAGGGAACACCACAAGGTGGAAACCTATCACCATTACTAAGTAATATTATCCTAAATGAATTAGACAAAGAATTAGAAAGCAGAGGGTTACACTTTACCAGATACGCAGATGACTGTGTGATAGCGGTAAAAAGTAGAGCCAGTGCGAACAGAGTGATGTATACAATAACAAAGTGGATTGAACACAAATTGGGACTGAAAGTAAATGCGACAAAAACGCATATTACAAGACCTAATAAATTAAAATATCTAGGCTTTGGATTTTATTATGATACAAAAGATAAGAAATATTGTGCAAGACCACACGCAAGTTCCATACAACGATTTAAGAGGAAACTGAAACAGCTAACAATCAGAAAGAACACAATGGCTTTAAATGAAAGGATAAGACAACTGAACCAAGTAATACGAGGATGGATAAACTATTATTCCATATGTAATATGAAAACACATATGATGAATATAGATAAACATCTTCGTACAAGACTTCGAGTAATTATATGGAAGCAGTGGAAAGTTCCCAGCAAGCGACAGTGGGGATTACAAAAACTTGGGATTTCAAAAGATAGAGCAAGACAGACATCATATATGGGAGACCATTATCAATGGGTAGTAACCAAGACATGTGTGATAAGAGCAATATCAAAAGAAAAACTAGCCCAAAAAGGACTAGTCAGTTGTTTAGATTACTATATAGAGAGACACGCTTTGAAATTAAAACGAACCGCCGTATACGGAACCGTACGTACGGTGGTGTGAGAGGGTGATTTATTTCACCCTACTCGATTGGGTAATCAAATTTTTTAGGGTTTTTCGCCAGATATTTAGGGGGCAACTTCAGTGGGATGAAGGAAACAAACAAAGAATTTAAGACCCCTAAAGTTAAAAAGAAAAGGAATCAGCAAAAACAGTGCTGATGATATGATCCCTTTTTAGGTTATGCTCTATTTGTTTTTATCAATTTATTAATTGTTTTTTACTTTATAGTTGCCACGTTTTTTTCCTCTGTAACTGTGTATTTCTTCCTGAGGCTTTGGCATATTTCTTATTTTCAGAGATATCAATATGAACTTCGTCAACAGAAAGAAATTCAGGAAGTTTCAATCGTGGCAAGTCAACGAAAGCAGTGAAAATATCATGAACCTTCGTATCTGAAAGATGAAACTGCCTGGCAATAGATGCAGTGTAAACGGCTAGATCCTTCATAGCTTCCAGGATGAGCATAGGTGTAATATCAGTAGATTGTTTATATGGCTTGAAGAAAGGATAAGATTCATTGACATAAGTCTTACAGTTAGTGCATTTCCACTTTCTCTGGCTAACGATAAAGATAATGCAGGTAGAATCCTGTAAAATAGGGTGTTTGATTTTTCTCTTATAGATGCCTTTAGAAGCATCCTGCATGAGCAGTTAGGGCAGTAAGTGGGTATAGGCGGTCTTGAAATATAGACATATTTCGTATCGCCAGCAACTTCAACATTATCAATACTGATAGAGCCATCATCAGGTAGGCTCAGCAATTTAAAAATATAAGAATAATCCATGAGTTACCTCCTTTTAACAGAGAGCATAACCATGAAATATTATAAATAAAGAAACAGGCAGATTCACCTATTTCTCATTTGAAATAACCCCCTAAAGTCTAGACCCCTAAAGTTGCCCCTAAATTTCAGACCCCTAAAGATTTTGGATACCCTTTTCATTTTCCACTAGTATTACAGCTTTTTTCTTAAGCTGGTATATCATCAGTTATCACTGGTTTCTTAATCATCTTATTCAATTTGGTATATGTTACCGCTATTAAGCAAAGGATGATGTCAAAACTAGCTGGCAATCAATCGTTTTCAGCCATCTTGTTTTTAAACAAGATGTTGTTATTTTCGAGCATCTGCAGATAAACAAAGATGTCGTTATTGGTAAAGACACCATCTTTCAGAATGTTTGCTTCTTGTAAAACAGGGTCATTGCCATCTGCAATCAGGATATCCAGATAATGTGCACAGATCGGTCCGCAATCCTCTAAGAAGCTTCGATGAAACAAGCTAGGTGTATGATCAACAGCATAATGCAATATCCCATCAATCTCATACACCGGATGGGTAAAGGTTGTTGGTTGAGAAGATTCAATGGCACAATGTGCATCGCAGCTAACATCAATGATCATCGCATGTGGTTTCATCTTTTTTAGATCACTGAGATACAAAATGTGATCACTTCGTTCAACATCCCATAAAATACAATTTATGATAACATCATATTCCTGAAAATGATGAAGAAATGCTTGTTCAGCCTTACGTGGATAAACATCCACATAAGCACCTAGCTGATACAATATTTGCATAGCTCCTTTTGCTGTGTTGCCATTTCCTAAGATTGCTACTTTCTTCCCTTGAGGAAGTGTTCCGTATAATTGAAAAGCATGTAAAACAGCAGCCTTGCCAGCCAATTCACTGTTTTTATAGAAAACAGCACGACCTTCCTCATACATGTTTTCCCAGGCAAAGGCATTCATTTTTTTACGCATCAGCAATTCTGCGCGTTCTTTGGTTTCGGCAGGATGTACCCAGCCAAACAAAATCGTGCCATCTGCCAGATCCTGTAGATAGCTGGCATCTCCGATTTTTGGGTCGCAGATGATTTGCTTTCTCATCACTTCTTTAGGATCATCTATATGAGCGCCACTAGCTCGATAATCCTCATCTGAAAATCCGCATATCTCTCCATAGCCATGGCAGAGATACAGTTGTTCCTTGTGTTTCATAGATGCGATGTCGCATGGACGTAAAACGCGGCGATGTTCATGTTCTTTTGTCGGAATCATTAATCCTACGGTATTCATGAGATCATCTTCTTTCATGTTGCATCCTTAGTATAACATAGATGAAAACAGAAGGAAAAGAATTCATGAAATCCTTTCGCAAACAGAAAAGGGTATGCTATAATTACTAACAGAATAGAAAGTAGGAATATCATGGAACAAAAAGAAACCTTAGAAGCCGTAGAAACAAAGGAAGTAACGGCGGAATCTGTAGATTTTCAATTTGAAACGGTGTTGAATGAAATCTATCAGGATTTTAAAATTATGGATGAGCATGTAGATGCCGGATTAGATGCACGATTAAAAGAATTGTTGACGCATACCGAAAATGAGTTAACAAGTGAAGAATATATGAAGCTTATGTATATGGAAGGATTGAAGTATGAACAGCAGGAAAATAAAAATGCTGCACGCTTTTGTGCCATGCGCATGCTGAAAATTAAGGAATGCTATGAAAATCCTAAGAAAAAACGTCCGCGTTTTTTGGATATGATTCCTTATACGATACCGGAAGAAATGCTTGAGTTTATTGAGCGTTACACGGATTTTTTGGAAGATACATATAACTTCATCAGTAAACGTTTGTTGTTAATTACTGCTGGTTTAGTTGTTATTATCCTTTTAATCTTTATCCTTGTTTTAAAATTGAATTTTTTAATGTCACTTATAAATGCTGCTTTGATTGGTTTATTGAACTATATCCTACAAAAGCGTCGCTTACCGGATATGTTTCAGAAGAATCAAACTGCAGCAATTGAGCATTATGTAGAGGACGATGTACTTGAGTTTGATCGTCCTGTGCGATATTCATAAACTTATGGAAGATATCTTTGCAAGGGGATGTCTTCTTTTTTATACGTTTGTAAAGGTTAGAGCTTATTACGCTCATTGATGATGCTATCCCAGGTCATGCTACCGATGACACCATCGACATTTAAATCATATAAATACTGATATTGCTGTACAGCAGCGACGGTTCTTGGTCCATAGATGCCATCTACCGGAATCGGACGCAGACATTTATTGGTGGCTGCAATTTCATTGAGGTATTCTTGCATTTTAAATACGGAAAGTCCTTGTTGACCGCTGGATAAATAAAAACCACGATTGGCAACCGGAATATTGGTGACGACACCTAATTCACGAAGCTTATCGACAAGAGAATTCCAGGTATTATAATTAATAACACCATCAATTGGTAAGCCGGCATAACGTTGCCATTCCCGTACGGCTGTTTCTGTTAATGGGCCAAAGACACCATCTTGTTTATTCACGGTAGAAATTAGATTCCGTTGTTGCATCATATTCAGATATGCCTGCAGTTTGTTCACACCGATACCGAGGTCACCTCGTTTAATTACATATTGTGTAGCCATTCTTTCATCTCCTTTCCTTATACTATATGTAACATGTGCATATTCATCTCAATGATTGCCTAGAAGCATCGACATGAAGAGAGGAAACAAAGGATGTTTTTAGATGAAAAAGGTTTTTTTTCATTGCTTTGATTCATACACTGTCATGAGGTGAGCATATGAGATTATTCAAGTGGATTGGGTCAGTATTGGTGAGTGTCTTCTTGATGGTAACAGCGGTTACCGCAAAAGAGGAAGGATATTGTGTTGAAGGTAAAGTGTTAGATGAAAAGGGACACCCTGTACAGGGGGCAAGTTTCACTTTATATCAATATGGTGCCGTTATGAAAGATGCTGTTATCACCAATGCCAAAGGAGAATGGAAAATTACAGAATTGCCGGCAGGAGATTATGTGCTGAGTCAAGAAAGCAGCCCTTATGGCTATGAGATGATGGAAAAACCACTAGCGATTTCGTTGCAGCAGGATAAGACACTTGTTGTAGATACAATACGTAATGCGCATATGGAAGGGAGTGTGCGGATATGGTTACAGGATGAAAAGGGAAAAGCCATTGCAAAAATGTCTTTACAAGTGTTAGATGAACAGAACCAGCGTTGCTGTCAGGGGGAAACGAATCAAGAGGGGATGTTTATGGCGGAACATCTTTTTTTAGGTAATTATCGTTTAGCCGTTTTAGATGAGCATTTATATAAGGAGAATGAGGAAGGTCTGCGTTTCACGATGACTTCGAAAAATCATAAGCAGATTCAGAATATTTATTTCCATTTGCAGAAAAAAAGCGGTAATGTTTCATCCTCACATGACGCGCTTTATTTATTTTTGGGTTTATGTTTTATTGCATGTGGCAGTATCTGGTGGTATTTACATTATCATGGTTTCCAACAATTACGTAAAGATTTTATGTGAGGGAATAAGTCTATTACATCTTCTTTACGTAAGTCAGCACCTACATGTGAAACAACTTTTGCAGCTAGCTGATTGGCATAGAAAAGGGCAGTTGGCCAATCCTTTTTCATGTGTCTTAGGGCAAGCAAAGCTCCTATATGGGTATCACCGGCTCCAATCGTATCTGTTACTTGTACACTTGGGGAAGGAATGGTGAATGCTTGCATGCCATCATAGAAATAAACACCATTCGCTCCTAATGTAATGATGATTGGTGCATGACTTTGGGCATAAAGCATTGTGGCAGCTTGTTGAATGCTCGTTGAATGGGTATAGGATAGTGCTTCTTCTTCATTGATATGAAGTATGGCATGCATGCGTAACAATGCCTGCATGCGCTCTGACGGTATTTTACAAATTCGTGGCCCAGGGGCAAAATAGATAGTCACTTCAGGGTGTTGTTGGAGCCATTCTAAAATATAACGACCACTATCTTCCTCTATTTCTAAACCGCAAATATATACACTGTCAAAGGTATAGGCATTCAGTCTTGTGAACCAAGCTTTCTGAAAGCGATATTCACAGCCATGTAAGGATAAAAAGGTACGTTCACCACTATCCTCAACTAAGCAATAACAACAGCCGTTTTCGTCTTCAACATCTTCGATTATGGAATGCATATGGTTATCATGCAGATGAGTACGTACATAATCTCCATAAATTCCTTTGCCCACAGGCGAAAACAATACATAGGGTTGTTGGAGTACTTGTAACACTTGCGCAGCGTTGTATGCACAACCACCTAATCGCATCGTTTGGGTATACAGATGTACATCTTGTGCTGTTGTGGGAAGTTTAGGTAATGTCAGGATGACATCACAGACACAGGAACCAATGATTCCGATATGCGTTTCTTTCATGAAAATCTCCCTTTACTTTTCTATGCTTATTCGTGTAAGTATTATAGCATAGCTATTAAGGAAAAGAATAGGAAAAGACAGAAAAAGGTGGTATAATTTTACATAGAAATCCTATGTGAGGTGAAACATATGAAAAATAAAACAAAGGCCTTTTTAGCAGGGGCAATGTGTACAGGGGGCATTTGGTGGAGCTATCATGAAAATCATACCTTAGATTGTGAAACCTTTGTGTATCAGAATAAAAAGGTACCGAATGCGTTTCATGGCTGTCGCATATTGCATATCTCTGATTTGCATAATACCAGCTTTGGACATTACCAGAAAAAACTGTTAAAAGAAATACAGTTTGCACATGCAGATATCATTGTAATTACCGGTGATTTAATTGATGGAGCAAGAAGCAAGGAAACAAACCTTAGACCTATGAAAGCCCTCATTCAGGAAATTGTACGTATGGCTCCTGTGTATTATGTACCGGGAAATCATGAGGCGAATAGTCCTATTTATTTAACACTGGTTGCATATTTGCGAAAACAAGGCGTTAAGATTTTGGATAATCGCATAGCTTATTTATCAAAGGATGACGATACAATGGCTATCGTAGGTGTGAAAGACCCATATTTTTATGAGGATAGTTCTTCGCAATTTGCACGAACTTTGGTTGAACTGCGCAAAGCGGTTAAAGATGATTTTACGATTTTATTAAGTCATCGTCCGGAATATTTTCCTTGGTATGAAGCTTGTGGCTATCATTTGATTTTTAGTGGTCATGCCCATGGCGGTCAAATAGGAATCGGTCATCGACAGGGATTATTTTCTCCTCATCAAGGATGGAAACCTACTTATTGTGATGGATTGTATCATGGAAAAGACAGTGTGTTAGTTGTCAGCCGTGGATTGGGAAATAGTAAGTTCCCTTTGCGCATTCATAATCATCCGCATTTGATTACGGTCGTATTGTCTCATGGATAACATCTTAGAAACAAATCGCTTAGTATTTCGTAAGTTGTGTTACGATGATATGGATAATTTAAAGAAAACATTGCAGGATGAAGTCGCCATGTATGCTTATGCGCATGCATTTAGTGATGAAGAAGTGGAAGCGTGGCTACAGCGCCAGTTAGCTCGTTATGATGAAGATGGTTTCGGTTTATGGGCGTTGATTAGGAAACATGATGGTAATTTCATAGGACAGTGTGGTTTAACAATACAAGAAATCGATGGTCGAAAGCTACTTGAAATCGGCTATCTGCTACAGCGAGCATATTGGCATCAAGGGTATGCGATTGAAGCAGCGAAAGCAGTGAAGGAATATGCGTTTACCAAATTTCATGCCCCTTGGGTCTTTTCTATCATTCGCGATAATAATGCGGCATCTATCAAGGTTGCAGAACGTAACGGCATGATAAAAACTGGCGTTATCGTTAAGCAGTATTACCATATGGATATGCGCCATTTTGTGTACTGTGCCGAAAATCCATATATTCATAAACAGTGAACAAAAAGATAAGAAAAAATGAAGATAGTATCTTAAGTAAGGAAGTGAACCCTAACGTTTGGATAACCAAACGAAAAGGGTTCTTTTCAGAATACAATAGGTACGATCTTCTTATTTTAGCGTTTTCGCATAGCCGCTAACTCCACCTTTTATCTTTTCAAGAGTATACTAATCGTTGTGCGTTACGAATGCTTTGTTTCTAGTAGCATAACAGCTTTTAAAAGGATAAGAATGAAAAGGCAAGTAAACCATGCCAAAAAGATATATTCTTTTAGCATCACAAAGACTCCTTTTGCAAAAGGTTACGCAATTCATTCTTTTCATGTTCACTTAAAAAGGCAGCTTGCAGCGAAGTTGACAGACAGGCAGCTAAATCTTCTTCCTGAAAATTTTGGTACTTTATCAGATAAGCATATTCTTTATCTAGGTCGGTATGTGAAATGGTCATATTATCGGTATTGATTGTGATAGGAATGCCATAGGAGAGATATTGATGAATAGGATGTGCCTCATACGATGCTGTGACTTCACATTGTACATTACTGGTAATACAGACTTCTAGCGGTATTTGTTGATCTCTTAATAAAGCCATGACTTCTTCATCTTGCAAGGCACTTGTCCCATGCCCAATCCTTGATGCTCCAAAGGCAATGGCGGTTTCAATGTTTTCTGGACCATAACTTTCACCAGCATGAATGGTCAAGGGAATTTGATAAGAGCGTGCCAAAGCAAATAATTGTTTGAAATCTATCATCGGGGCTAACCCTTCTGCACCGGCTAAATCAAGGGCAACGACGCCATCCTTAAGATAGCGGTGACATAAATGCACAGTTTCTACATTCGCCTGATGTGTTAGCGATTCTTCACCAAGTACCATCATACATAAAATGAAATTTACTTTAAGTTGCGAAAAGCGCAAGGCACAATCTTTTCGTGCCTGCAATAAGATTTCAACTACACGCTGTTGTGATAAACCACCTCGCGTATGCTGTTGTGGAGCAAAGCGGATTTCAGCATAGATAAGACCTTGATTAGCTAAGTTTTCGATGCACGCACACATGCCAAAGTATAACGCTTCCGGTGTCTGTAATAAAGCTAGCGGTGTATCAAAACGTGCTAAATAATCGTACAGGGAATGACAATCAGCATCTACCTGCATCCGTTTTTGAAAGGCTTTTTCATCTAGTTTTTGTAAGGATGGGTGTTGCTTTGCCAAAGTATACGCATATGCTAAGGGTAAAGAACCATCAAAGTGTAAATGTAAGTCTATTTTCTTATGTGTAAACATAACCAGTGCTCCTTTTTCTTAAAACTATTTCTATTTTACCATGAATTGCCAGCATATTTCACATATACGCAGGCAAATTGCTGAAAAAGGGAGCCCTTTATTGCTTTCTATTTCAAATCTTACTATAATAAGAACAGTGAGGTAACAAGATGATTCAAGTATATATTGATGCAGAATTTGATGCAGTGCGCTATCAGAAACGCTTTGAACAGGCGGTCATCAGTTTTGGTGCTGTGGCTTGTCGACAAAAACAGATGTTAGATACGTTTTACACATTAGTACGGCCAAGATATTTTCGCCATTTGACACCTGTTGTAAAAAAGATGACGCATTTAAAAGATAAAGAAATTTTAGCTGCTGAGCCCTTGGAAGTGGTCACAGAGCATTTTTTATCATGGTTGCAACGCTTTGGTGAGTTAGCCGATATTCAGTTATACAGCTGTGGGCCGGATGATCCCAGAACATTAATGAAAAATTGTGCTATTCATCATATTGATGGTGCACTGTTTGATCGTATTCAAGATTTACAAAAAGAAATATCCGCAACCGTAAAATTTCAAAATAAGATTATTTCTCCAAGCTTATCTTTGGATGATATGAAGCTGATCTATGATATTCAGGGGGCTGTTGATCATAATGCATTAAATGATGCGAAAGATCTGATGTATATTCATCAACGTTATTTAGATGGTAATGCACAAAATGCTCAGCGTATCTTGGATATAGTAAATCGTAAAGAGGCTAAACAACAGGAAGTGCGACAGAAACAAAATGAACGATTGCGGACCATGATGATTCAGCAATTTCAAAAATATCCAAAAGAATTCGTGAAGATACCTTTATTGCCAGAAGTAATAGAGCAGTTTCAACTTTGGGAGGACAGAGAAACAAGAACTCATATGCATTGGAAACGGAAGAAGTTTATTCAAGGTGAAATGTGTTATCCATATGACGAATTGCAATTATGGATGAAAATTGATTTGCAGGATGAAATGCCAAGCGTATCTTTACGTTTTCTACATCGTCAAAAAGATGTTGTAAAAAAATATCCACTGCATTATCGCAATGCTACGATGGTTGAAGCAATCTTAAAGCGGGTGTTAGCATGATGGATTCATCCATACAGCGAAAGATTTATATAGAAGGAGCTAAGCTGAAGCTTTATGTCAATGATTTAAAAAAGCAGTTAGAGCAGTTGCAGCATGCGCCTTTTTGGGATAGAAATCCATATATTCGCAGTAACCAGGCCAAAAAACATTTACAGGCACTAAACCAAAGTGTCGAACAATGTGTAGATGCTTTATTATCTTATACGGCATTGTTAAGTACGAGTGGCCTTTGTGCTAAAAAAGAGTTGCATGCTTATTTCTTCATGTATGATTTTTTATTTCAATTTCATGATGATATAATAAGACAAGAATATGCCCATCGCTTATTGACGCGAGATGTGGAGCTTACATCACGTTTTTATGAATTTTTCCGCTATAGTGAGCAATTTATTGCCAATCAAGAAAAAAAGTACAAGATACTGGCAAATGATGAAACAGAAATGCTATATAATAAAAGATAGTAAAGGAATGGAAGAACGTTTCTTAATAGACCATATAGGAAAGGATCTATCTGTGTTATAAAAAGACATTCAAAAATAATAGAAAGAAATGGTAGGGCATGCGATATCCGTATCGTTAAGAAGTTACGCATCAAAAAAGGAAGTGATTCAGAAAGCTTAAAATGCAGTGTAGAAATAAGATGAGCTAATGTGCGTATGAATTTCATAAAAAAATTCTTGTAATCTTGATGATATATGGTAAAATTATCAATAGAAAAAGGTCCTTTAAAATAATCCAGAGAGGTTATGAAGGAAAGATAACTGGAGATAGTGATGTAAGGTCCTTTTGTATGCAAAAGGGCTTTTTTTAAAGCCATGGAGGTTAGGTTATGAACAAAAACAGTTTGTTAAGAATCTGCGATTTAACAAAAGAAGAGATTTTTGATATTCTCCATGATGCTGAAGCGTTTTCGTGTTCCCAATCAGATTGGCAATTTCCTCGTCGTACGTTGATTGCTAATCTTTTTTTTGAACCAAGCACACGAACGCACTTCTCATTTGCATCAGCACAGCATCAATTAGGAGCAAGCGTGGAAAACTTCACCGCACAGGGAAGCAGCGTTGAAAAAGGAGAATCCTTATACGATACCGTAAAGACATTTGAAAGCATTGGCTATGATGCGCTTGTTATTCGCCATAGTCAGGATGAATACTTTAAAGAATTGGAAAATATTCAAATTCCAATCTTGAATGCAGGAGATGGCTGTGGGAATCATCCAACCCAATGCTTATTGGATCTATTAACGATCTATCAAGAATTTCACACCTTTGAAGGCATTAAGGTTGCCGTGATTGGTGATGTAAAACATTCTCGTGTCGCAAACAGTATCAAGGAAGCTATGGATCTGCTAGGTGGAGAGGTATGCTTCAGCGGACCTAAAGAATGGGTAGAAACTGATGCTTCTTATAAAGATATCGAGGAAGCTGTGCAATGGGCAGATGTTGTCATGATGCTGCGCATCCAGCATGAACGCCATCAAGAAACCATGAAGATGTGCAAGGAAGAATACTTGCAAAACTATGGTTTGACAAAGGAAAGAGCGGCCATGATGAAGCCAAATGCGATTATCATGCATCCTGCACCGGTCAATCGCGGTGTGGAAATTGACAGTGACTTGGTAGAAGCTAAAAACAGCCGCATCTTTCAGCAGATGAGCAATGGTGTGCTGGTACGTAAAGCGGTTGTGAAACGCGCGTTAGGCTATGCACCATTTGATCGCTAGGAGGAAGCATATGAAACTGGTAAAAAATGGCTATTTGCTGTTGGATAACGAGTTAAAGAAAGCAGAAATGCTTTTTGATGAAACCGGGATCAAACAGATAGCAGAACATATTGATGATACTGAGGCGGAAGTGATTGATGCCGCAGGACATGCGGTATTGCCAGGTTTGATCGATGCACATGTGCATTTGCGAGAACCGGGTTATACGCATAAGGAAACGATTCAAAGCGGCACCAAGGCAGCTGCCCATGGTGGTTTTACAACGATCATGGCGATGCCCAATGTCATCCCTTATCCGGATAATGTTGATACGATGACTGCCTACTTAGCAAAAATCAAACAGGATGCACTTGTTCATGTACTGCCATATGCTTGTATCACAAAAGGGGAAGCCAGCAAGGAAGTCGTAGATATGAAAGGACTGAGTGCCATGGGCATTCATGCTTTCTCTGATGATGGTGTTGGTGTGGCAACAGCGGAAATGATGAAACAAGCGATGCAGGCATGCAAGGAAGTAGATGGTATGATCGTGGCACATACGGAAGATATGCGCTATCGCAGACCAAAGGCTTGTATGCATGAAGGCATTCGCAATCAAGAATTGCATCTATTAGGTATTCCCAGTGCTTGCGAGTATGCGCAGATGAAACGTGATTTAGACTTAGCGAAAGCTATTGGTTGTCGCTATCATGTGTGTCATATGAGTGCGAAGGAAAGTGTTGCCTATTTAAAAGAATATAAAGCGCTTGGTGTGGATTGCAGTGGTGAGGTAACCGCACATCACTTGTTGCTAAATGAGATGGATGTTGAAGGTCCTAACCATAAGATGAATCCACCGCTGCGCAGCGAAGAAGATCGCCAAGCACTGATCCAAGGCTTGCTGGATGGCACGATTGATTTTATTGCGAACGATCATGCCCCTCATGCAGAAGCAGAAAAACAAAAAGGTATGGAAGAGGCACCCTTTGGCATTGTTGCCTTAGAAACCGCCTTCCCCTTACTATATACGAAATTTGTGAAAGAAGAAAAACGCTTTACCTTAGGACAGCTCGTGTATTGGATGAGTGAAGCTGTGGCAAAACGTTTCCGCTTAAAGCGCAAAGGTAAATTAGCCGTAGGCTATGACGCTGATTTCATCCTTGTAGATTTGGAAAGCTATCACAAGGTGGACAAAGACAAGTTTTATTCGAAAGGTAAGAACACACCATTTGATGGTGTAGAGGCAGCAGGCTGGGTCATCCAGACCTTCTGCAATGGAACCTGTGTGTATGAACACAAGAAGGAGGAATTCGCATGAAAAAAAGACGCTTGATTTTAGAAGATGGCAGTGTGTATGAAGGAATTGCTTTTGGCGCTGACAATTATCGTATGGGAGAATTGATCTTTCAGACCGGTATGAGCGGTTATCAGGAAATCATTTCTGATTTATCGTATTATGGACAAATCGTTATGATGACGTATCCGGCAATGGGCAACTGCGGCATCAACCGCGATGATTTTGAAAGTATTTCCCCTATGGTATTTGGCTTTGTTGTAAAAGAATACTGTGAACAACCTAGTAACTTTCGCAGTGATATGACACTAGATGCCTTCATGAAATTAAAAGGTATCCCGGGCATTGCCGATATTGATACTCGTGAAATTACGCGTAAGATTAGAGATCATGGTACTTTAAAGGCAATCATGGCAGATGAAGATGCAAATGTGGAAGAAGTTGTTACCATGCTGAAAAACAGCGAATTGCCTCATGATGGAGTACAGCAGGTATCTACGCAAAAACCATTCCCGATTCCATCACGTGGCGCAAAGGTTGTCATGGTGGATATCGGAACGAAGTTTGCGGTCATCCGTGAATTTAACATGCGTGGCTGTGACTTGGTTGTTGTGCCTTACAATATGAGTGCTGAGGATATCTTAGCAATCCATCCGGATGGTGTAGTCTTCAGCGGTGGCCCTGGGGCACCGGAAGATATTCCGGAAACGATTGCAACCTGCAAAGCTTTATTAGGCAAGCTGCCAATGTTGGGCATTGGTTTAGGTCATGAAGTGATCGCCTGTGCATGTGGCGCAAAAGTCGTTAAGATGAAGGTTGGCCATCATGGCAATAGTTCACCGGTACGTAACTTAAAGAAAAATAAAATTGAGTTTACGGCGCAAAACCATGGCTATGAGATTGCCGAAGATTCCCTTATCGGAACCGGCTTGATTGTGACTTATAAGGCATTAAATGATAATTCGATTGAAGGTTGTGAACATGAAACTTATCCATTGCTGTCTTTCTCCTTTGAACCAGAGGCTGCTCCAGGAGCAGATGACTGCAATTATATATTTGATGATTTCTGCAAGATGATGCAGGAAAGGAGTGCTGAATAGAATGCCAAAGAGAACAGATATTAAGAAAATCATGGTGATTGGTTCTGGACCAATCGTCATCGGACAGGCGGCAGAATTTGATTATGCCGGCACACAGGCTTGTACCTCTTTGCGTGAGGAAGGCTATGAAGTCGTTTTGATTAACTCTAACCCTGCAACGATCATGACCGATTCAGTCATTGCGGATCGTGTTTACATTGAACCATTAACACTGGAATTTGCCAGCCGTATCATCTATAAAGAACGTCCGGATGCTATTTTGGGCAGCTTAGGTGGACAGACCGGCTTGAATCTGGTCGTTGAATTGGCAGAAAGCGGCATCTTAGATGAATACCATGTGGAAGTTTTAGGTACGGCATTGGATGCTATTGAAAAAGCCGAAGACCGTGATAAATTCCGTGAACTGATGTATGAAATCGGTGAACCGGTACCGGAAAGTGTCATTGTGCATACGATTGAAGAAGCCGTTGACTTCGCAAATATAAACGGTTATCCGGTTGTTGTACGTCCAGCCTTTACCTTAGGTGGTACCGGTGGTGGTTTTGCGCATAGTGAAGCCGAACTACGTACGATTTGTGACAATGGTTTAAAGATTTCTCCGGTACATCAGTGTCTGATTGAACAAAGCATTGCGGGCTATAAAGAAATCGAATACGAAGTTATGCGTGATAATGCAGATAATGCGATTGTTGTCTGCAACATGGAAAATGTGGATCCGGTTGGTATTCATACCGGAGATTCTATCGTTGTAGCACCGACGCAGACCTTAACCGATCGTGAATGTGGCATCATGCGTGCATCTGCTTTAAAGATCATTCGTGCCTTAAAGATTTGCGGTGGTTGTAACGTCCAGTTGGCTTTAGATCCAAATTCCTTTAAATACTATGTGATCGAGGTCAATCCGCGTGTTTCACGTTCCAGTGCCTTAGCAAGTAAGGCAACCGGTTATCCAATTGCCAAACTAGCTGCGAAGGTTGCGGTTGGTCTGACGCTGGATGAAATCATCAATCCGGTTACGCAGACAAGCTATGCCTGTGTAGAACCATGCATCGACTATGTTGTTGCGAAATTCCCACGCTTTGCCTTTGACAAATTCCCGAAAGGGGATCGTAGCTTAGGTACGCAGATGAAGGCAACCGGAGAGGTCATGTCCATTGGACGTACCTTTGATGAAGCTATCTTAAAAGCCATTCGCTCTCTTGAAATGAAGACCGATCATCTGGAACAAAAGGATGTCAATGCCTTAAGTGAAGAAGAGTTGTGGAAGAAGTTAGAACGCAGTGATGATGAACGTATCTATGTGATTACCGCTTTATTAAGAAGAGGTGCCAGTGTAGAGGATATCTTTAACGTAACGAAGATGGATCGCTATTTCTTAAATCGTTTCAAAAATATCGTTGCCTATGAAGAAGTCATCGCTGCCCATAAAGGGGATTTAGAAGTCTTACGACATGCGAAGAAAATGGGCTTTGCGGATAGCTATATCGCCAGAAAATGGGAGATGAGCGAGCGTGAAGTATATGAACTGCGCAAACAGCATCAGATCATTCCGGTATATAAGAATGTGGATACCTGTGCCGGAGAGTATATATCCCATACCCCATACTTATATTCTACGTATGAGCATGAAAACGAAAGTATCTCCAGCAATAATAAGAAGATCATCGTGCTAGGAAGTGGTCCTATCCGCATCGGACAGGGTGTCGAATTTGACTATGCGACCGTACATTGTGTAAAGACCTTGCGTGAATGTGGCTATGAAGCCATCGTTATTAACAACAATCCGGAAACAGTATCGACAGATTACTCCATTTCCGATAAATTATATTTTGAACCATTGACGATTGAAGATGTTATGCACATCATCGATCTGGAACAGCCATTAGGTGTCATTGTGCAGTTCGGTGGACAGACCGCTATCAACTTAGCCGATAAGCTGGTAGAACGCGGGGTGAAGATCTTAGGTACTTCTTTAGAAAATATCGACCGTGCCGAAGATCGCCATGAATTTGAAGAAATGCTGCATAAGCTAGAAATTCCACAACCAATGGGAGAAACGGCGGTAACGGTAGAAGAAGCCTTGGTGATCGCAAATAAAATCGGATATCCGGTATTAGTGCGTCCAAGCTATGTACTAGGAGGCCGTGCCATGGAAATCGTGCATAACGATGATGACTTAAAGGTATACATGGCAACTGCGGTAAAAGAAATCAGTCATGATGCCCCAATCTTAGTAGATAAATATATCGTTGGTAAAGAGATGGAAATTGATGCTATCTGTGATGGTGAGCATGTGTATATTCCAGGTATCATGGAACATATCGAGCGTGCCGGTGTCCATTCCGGTGACTCAATCTCCGTTTATCCAGCACCAACAGCTTCTCAGCAGGTGAAGGATACGATCATTGAGTATGCCATCCGTATCGGAAAAGGTTTCCACTTCATCGGCTTATACAATATTCAGTTCATTGTCGATAGAGATGAGAAAGTGTATGTGCTGGAAGTAAATCCACGTTCTTCTCGTACCGTACCATTCTTATCTAAGATTACCGGTGTACCAATGAGTTATGTGGCAACCCGCTGTGTACTTGGCCATTCCTTAAAAGAACAGGGCTATGAAGAAGGCGTACATCCAGAAGGTGAACGTGTCTTTGTCAAAGCACCAGTCTTCTCTTTCGCAAAACTGCGTAGTGTTGATACAACCTTAGGTCCAGAAATGAAATCAACCGGAGAAGCCTTAGGCGGTGATGATACATTAGAAAAAGCTTTATATAAAGCGCTTTTGGCAAGTGGAGTGAAGATTCCTTTGCATGGCAATGTCTTATTGACGGTTGCGGATGCGGATAAGCAGGAAGGCTTAAAGATAGCGAAGCGTTTCTCAAACATCGGCTATGGTATCTATGCGACCAAGGGTACAGCAAATCTATTAAAAGAAAACGGTATTTATGTACGTACCGTAAATAAAGTAAATGAAGCAGAAGGCGAGAATGTGGTAGATGTCATTCGTAAAGGACGTATCAATTATGTCATCAACACAATGAGCATTTCCAAGACCGCTAATCAGGATGGCTTTGAAATTCGTCGTGCCGCTGCTGAAAACAACATCAGCTGTTTCACGTCACTGGATACGGCAAATGCTATTCTGCGTGTACTGGAGGCACAGACCTTTACAACCATTTCTATGAATGAATTGGAGGATTAAGATGCAGGAAGAAAAAGGAATTATCCAAAGTAATGAAAAAATTGCCAAAGATACCTACCGCATGAAAATTGCGGCAGGTATGGCAAAGGATATGAAACCCGGACAATTTGTGAATATCAAGATTGATGGCTATATGCTGCGTCGTCCCATCAGTATCTCTAGCATTGAGGCGGATGGCTTTGTCATCGTTTATAAGGTCGTTGGCGATGGCACTTTAGCCTTAGCTAAGAAACATGCGCATCATATCATTGATGTCTTCGGACCTTTAGGCAGCAGCTATCCGATTCATGAAAATCGCAATGAAGTCTTATTGATTGGAGGTGGCGTTGGTGTGCCGCCGCTGTATGAATTAGCGAAACAATATCGTGTGTTACGCAAGGAAGTACATGTTGTCTTAGGATTTAATGATAAGGACAGCGTCTTCTATGAACAGGAATTTAAAGCCTTAGGCTGTCATGTCGTCGTAGCTACGATGGATGGCTCTTATGGTGTAAAAGGAACGGTCATGGATGCCATTCAGGCCCATGCCATTACTTGTGATTTTACTTATAGCTGCGGTCCGCGTCCGATGTTAAAGGCGATAGAAGCTGCTTATCAAAAAGGATATATGTCTTTTGAAAGTCGTATGGCATGTGGTATTGGGGCATGCATGGCTTGTGTGGCAAAGGATAAACAAGAAGCTGATCTTTATCATCGCATTTGTAAGGAAGGACCGGTATTCCCAATCGGAAAGGTGGAATTCTAATGGATCTACATGTAAAACTGCCAGGATTAAACCTGAAGAATCCGATTATTCCAGCGAGCGGCTGCTTTGGCTTTGGCCGTGAATTTGCGGAATTATATGATTTAAGCATACTGGGAGGCATTGCGATAAAGAGTGCTACCCCACAGAAACGTTTTGGCAATCCGACACCACGTGTTGCGGAAACACCAAGTGGCATGTTAAATGCCATTGGTTTACAAAATCCCGGTGTCGATGTTATCATGGAAAAAGAACTGCCATGGTTAGCACAGTTTGATACGGAAATCATTGCCAATGTAGCAGGTGCCAGTGAAGAAGAATACGTTGAGGTCATTGAGAAACTGAATGCTTCACAGGTTGTTAAAGCTTATGAATTAAATATCAGTTGCCCGAATGTTAAACATGGCGGTATCGGTTTAGGCACAACACCTGAACTGGCTGCCAAAGTAACCAAAATGGCCAAAGCAGCAGCGAATAAGCCGGTCTACGTGAAATTATCTCCGAATGTTACCAACATTGTCGAGATTGCGAAAGCGGTAGAAGAAGCGGGAGCCGATGGCTTGGTCATGATCAATACGATGATGGGCATGCGCTTAGATTTGCATACCGGAAAACCAATCTTGGCGAATGTTACCGGAGGCTTAAGTGGACCTGCTATCAAACCGGTAGCCATTCGTATGGTGTATCAGGTAGCCCAGGCTGTTAACATCCCGATCATCGGAGTTGGGGGTATTACCAGAGCAGAAGATGTCTTAGAATTCTTATATGCAGGAGCAAGTGCTGTTGAAGTTGGCATGCAGAACTTTATTGATCCTTACTGTTGTGTTAAAATAATTGAAGAGTTGCCAAAGGTTCTTGAAACCTATGGGGTAAACAGTTTACAAGAAGCTGTAGGAAGGAGTTTTAAGCAATGAGCAGAACGATGGTAGCATTGGATTTTTCAAAAAAAGAAGATGTGATGAATTTTCTTGATAAGTTTGATAAACCTATATATGTAAAGGTTGGAATGGAATTGACCTATGCGTTTGGTTTTGAAATGATTCGTGAAATCAAGGCAAGAGGGCATAAAATCTTTCTTGATTTGAAATTGCACGATATTCCAAACACGGTAAAAAACGGAATGAAGAATCTGGCAAAGCTGGATGTGGATGTGGTAAACTTGCATGCGGCCGGTGGCAGTGCGATGATGAAGGCAGCCATGGAAGGCTTAAACGAAGGAGCTGTCAATGGCAAACGTCCTTTGTGTATCGCAGTCACACAGTTAACCAGCACTTCACAGGAAGCTATGAATGAAGAATTGTTGATTCCCGGAGATGTGAAGGATGTCGTTATTTCCTATGCTAAATTGGCAAAGGAAAGCGGCTTAGACGGTGTGGTTTGTTCCGTGCATGAAGCACGAGCCATTCATGAAGCATGCGGGGCTGACTTTTTAACGGTAACCCCAGGCATTCGTTTAAGCTCTGATTCTAAGGATGATCAAAAACGTGTGGCTACTCCACAGTTTGCCAAAGAAGAAGGCTGTGACTATATCGTCGTAGGCCGCAGTATCACCAAGAGTGAAGATCCATATAAGACATATAACGAAATAGAAGCAATCATGGAGGGAAAATAAGATGAGCATAGAAAAAACAGTTGCGAAAAACCTGTTAGATATTAAGGCAGTATCCTTACAGCCAAATGATCCATTCACTTGGGCAAGCGGTATTAAAAGTCCCATCTACTGTGACAACCGTTTGGTATTATCCTTTCCTGAAAAACGCAGTGTCGTTGTGCAGGGCTTTGTCGAGTTGATTCAGAAAGAATACAGTGAAGCAGAAGTCATCGTTGGTACAGCTACTGCCGGTATTCCTTGGGGTGCAATGGTTGCGGATAAGATGGAAAAACCATTTGGCTACGTACGTAGTTCCAATAAGACACATGGCAAAGGAAATAAGATCGAAGGAAAGATCGAAAAAGGTGCGAAAGTCGTTGTTGTGGAAGATTTAATTTCTACCGGTGGTTCCGTAAAGGATGTCATCTTATCTTTGCGTGAAGCAGGTGCTGAGGTATTGGGCGTTGTGGCTATCTTTACCTATCTGTTACCAGCAAGCAGTGAATTGTTTGATTCTATCGCATGCAGCTTTAAGACATTAAGTAACTACGATGTCTTGATTGATGTAGCTTTAGAAAATGCGTACATCAAGGAAAATGATCTTGAAAAATTAAAAGCATGGAAAAAAGATCCAAAAGATGAATCTTGGATGAAGAAGTAAAGCAAAGGGGCATAGCACTATTTGATAGCGTCTATGCCTTTTTGGTGGAAAAAAGAAATGTAAGTCCTTACATGTAAGGCAAGCAAACAGGAGGATACGGTTATGCAAAAACGAAAATTAATTTTAGAAGATGGCAGTGTCTATGAAGGGATCGCCTTTGGTGATGATACTTATCAGGTCGGTGAACTTGTGTTTAATACCGGAATGAGCGGTTATCAGGAGGTATTGAGTGACTTATCCTATTGCGGACAAATCGTTTTGATGACCTATCCGCTCATTGGAAATTATGGCATCAATCGAGATGATTTTGAAAGTTTGGATCCCGCTGTCTTTGGCTTTGTGGTCAGAGAATACTGTGAAACACCTAGCAATTTTCGCGGGGATATGAGCTTAGATACCTTTTTAAAACAAAAACATATTCCAGGCATTGCCGGTGTGGATACCAGAGCAATCACTCGCAAACTGCGCAACAGTGGAACGATGCGGGCCATTTTGGCAGATTCAGATGCGAATGTTGAGGAAACGGTAAAGATGTTAAAAGCAACACCGTATCTGCATGATCAAGTGGCGCGTGTATCCACGCAAAAACCTTTTCCGATTCCATCACGAGGGAAAAAGGTCGTATTGTTGGATTTTGGTGCTAAGCATGGCATCATTCGTGAATTATCAAAACGTCATTGTGATTTGATCGTTATGCCATACGATACAAGTGCAGAAGCCATCTTAGCCTTGCATCCGGATGGGGTAATGCTCAGCAATGGTCCTGGTGATCCTAAGGATATGCAAGTTGCGATACAGACCATACGAGAATTGATGGGAAAGGTCGTCATCTTTGGAATTTGTTTAGGACATCAGCTGATTGCCTTAGCCTGTGGAGCCAATACCGTGAAGTTGAAATTCGGACATCGTGGTTGTAATCATCCGGTCATGAATTTAGCAACCGGCAAAGTTGAAATGACATCACAGAATCATGGCTATGCAGTAGAAGCGGAAAGTTTGGAAAATAGCGAACTGGTGATGAGTCATCAAGCCTTAAATGATAAAAGTGTGGAAGGTGTGCGTCATCAGCGCTATCCGATCTTCAGTGTACAATATCATCCGGAAGCTGCTCCCGGACCGGAAGACAGCAATTATTTATTCGACCAATTTATGGAACTGATGGAAAAGGAGCGTGTGTAATATGCCAAAGCGTACAGATATTAAAAAAATCATGGTGATTGGTTCTGGTCCAATCGTCATTGGCCAGGCGGCGGAATTTGATTATGCCGGTTCTCAGGCATGCCAATCTTTAAAAGAAGAAGGTTATGAAGTCATTTTGATCAATTCTAATCCGGCAACGATCATGACAGATACCGCGATTGCCGATCGTGTATACATGGAACCTTTGACCGTAGAATTTGCCAGCCGCATCATTTATAAGGAACGTCCTGATGCTATCTTAGGAAGCTTGGGTGGACAGACTGGTTTGAATCTGGTGGTAGAGCTAGCCAATTCAGGAATTCTGGATGCATATGGTGTAGAAATCTTAGGTACTGATTTAACAGCTATCAACCAGGCGGAAGATCGTGAATTATTCCGTGAATTGATGTATGAAATCAAAGAACCGGTACCGGAAAGTGCCATTGTTCATACCGTAGAAGAAGCACTTGCCTTTGCCCAAACGATTGGCTATCCGCTTGTTGTACGTCCTGCCTATACCTTAGGAGGAACCGGTGGTGGCTTTGTGGATACAGAAGAAGAACTACGTATCATCACCGAAAATGGTTTAAAACTTTCTCCGGTACAGCAATGCTTAATTGAACGTAGTATTGCCGGCTTTAAGGAAATCGAATATGAGGTCATGCGGGATGCGCATGATAATGCCATCGTCGTCTGCAATATGGAAAATATCGATCCGGTGGGGATACATACAGGAGATTCAATGGTCGTAGCACCGGTACAGACATTGAGTGATCGTGAGCATCAGATGCTGCGTAATGCCAGTTTAAAGATTATTCGCGCTTTAAAGATCTGCGGTGGCTGTAATGTGCAGTTAGCTTTGGATCCTGCATCTTTTAAATATTACATCATTGAAGTAAATCCTCGTGTATCACGTTCCAGTGCGCTGGCTTCAAAAGCAACCGGTTATCCGATTGCCAAAATCGCAGCGAAAATTGCGGTAGGTCTTACCTTAGATGAAATCATCAATCCAATTACCAATACCAGCTATGCTTGTTTTGAACCGGCGTTAGATTATGTTGTCACGAAACTGCCACGTTTTCCTTTTGATAAATTCCCTCATGCCGATCGTCGTTTAGGTACCCAGATGAAGGCAACCGGGGAAGTTATGGCAATTGGAAGATGTTTTGAAGAAAGCTTCTTAAAGGCGATACGCTCACTGGAAATGAAATGTGATCATATCGAAAATAAAGAAAGCAAAGAAAAAGCAAAGGAAGAGTTGTGGAATAGCATTGCGATAAAAGATGATCAGCGCATGTTTGGTATTGCCGAATTGTTGCGAAGAAAAGAAAGCTTGTCACGCATTCATGATATTACCAAGATCGATACCTTCTTCTTAGAAAAATTTGCCCACATCATCGCCTTAGAAGAACGCATGAAACAACATCCAAAGGACACTCAAATCTTATGGGAAATTAAACGCTGTGGCTTTGCGGATAGTTTTATAGCTCGTAGTTGGGGAATGGAAGAAAAAGCTGTTTATAACTTACATAAACAACATGGCATTTGTCCGGTGTATAAGATGGTAGATACATGCGCTGCGGAATTTGCGAGTGCTACACCATATTTTTATTCCACGTATGAAGAAGAAAATGAATCTATACGCAGTGATCGTCAAAAAATCATCGTGTTAGGCAGTGGACCGATTCGTATCGGACAGGGTGTTGAATTTGATTATGCGACGGTTCATTGTGTCATGACCTTGCGTGAATGTGGTTATGAAGCCATCGTTATCAACAACAATCCGGAAACAGTATCCACCGATTTCTCTATCTCTGATAAATTGTATTTTGAACCATTAACCATTGAGGATGTCATGCATGTAGTTGATTTAGAACAGCCTTTAGGGGTTATTGTCCAATTTGGTGGGCAGACGGCTATCAACTTAGCCGATCAGCTCGTAAAACGCGGGGTAAAGATTTTAGGTACGTCCTTAGAAAACATCGATCGTGCCGAAGATCGACATGCATTTGAAAAAATGCTGCATAAGCTGAATATTCCACAGCCAACCGGGGAAACCGCCGTGACGGTTGAAGAAGCCTTAGTCATTGCGAATAAGATCGGTTATCCGGTGTTGGTACGTCCAAGTTATGTGCTTGGCGGCCGTGCTATGGAAATCGTGCATAACGATGCTGATTTAAAGATATATATGGCAACGGCGGTAAAAGAAATCAGCCACGATGCGCCTATCTTGGTAGATAAATATATTGTGGGAAAAGAAATGGAAATTGATGCTATCTGTGATGGTGAGCAGGTGTATATTCCCGGTATCATGGAGCATATCGAACGTGCCGGCATCCACTCCGGGGATTCCATTTCGGTATATCCAGCGCAAACCGTTTCGCAAAAGGTGAAAGATACGATCGTGGATTATGCGATTCGTATCGGTAAAGGTTTCCATTTTATTGGTTTATATAATATTCAATTCATCATTGATAAAGCGGAACAGGTATATGTCCTCGAAGTGAATCCACGCTCTTCTCGTACCGTACCATTCTTATCTAAGATTACCGGGGTTCCAATGAGTCATGTGGCAACACGCTGTGCACTTGGTCATTCTTTAAAAGAACAGGGCTATGCAGAAGGCATACGACCACAAAGTCAACGCGTCTTTGTCAAAGCACCGGTCTTCTCTTTTGCTAAGCTGCGCAGTGTTGATACCGTATTAGGTCCGGAAATGAAATCCACCGGTGAAGCCTTGGGAGGAGATGTAACACTGGAAAAAGCCTTATATAAAGCATTGTTGGCAAGCGGCGTGAAGATTCCTACACATGGCAATCTCTTATTGACCATCGCCGATGAGGACAAAGAAGAAGGACTTTTGATAGCCAAACGCTTCTCTGCTATCGGATATGGCATACTGGCAACCAAAGGAACAGCTGATTACTTACAAGCACATGGTTTATATGTGAAAACCGTGCAGAAAATTGATGCGCATGAGGAAGCCATGGAGAATGTGTTAGATGTCATTCGTAAAGGTCATGTCAATTATGTCATCAATACCATGTCACAAAAGAAAGAAGTGACTATGGATGGCTTCTTGATACGCCGTGTAGCAGCCGAAAACAGTGTGAGCTGTTTTACTAGCTTCGATACTGCCAATGCGATGTTGAAGGTGTTAGAATCGATGAATTTTACCACGATTTCAATGAATGAATTAGCCGATGCATGTTGATGCAGATGGTAAATGTAAATAAGGGAACATAGGAAGTGTAGTGAATAGCTATGCTTCTTTTTTTATCTGATAGTTGTCTTATGCAAAAGATATGTTTACAATAAAGAAAAGATAACGATAGGAGGGTGAAAGATGAGCAAGAAGGATTTCATAGAATCAGTTTTTTTAGCATTAGATCCTAGTGTTTCCGCAAAAGAAATACAAAAAGCAGCAAACGTTTCCTATCAGAAACTTCCTAAGGATGATAAAGCATTTCTTGCCTTGTGTGAAAAATTATTAGAGGTCACACCAACTTATATAAAATACATATCGCTTTGGATCAAAAGACGCAAGCTATATGATTTTTCTTATTTTGTTGTTTATGAGCAATGGCTCAAGACGTATGTGGATGGCTGGGCATGGTGTGATCAATTTTGTTATCGCGTTTTAAATCCCATGTTGGAACAGCATTACACGCAAGTAAAAGAGCATGTTTTCGCATGGTGTCATGATGCGAATGTCTTGGTAAATCGTGCCGCTATTGTATGTTTGCTTTACTCCGGAGATGAATTTGCGATTCATTTGCCACTGGCTTTTGTATACGCAGTAATTGATGAGGTGGAACATAAAGAAAACAGGTATATACGTATGGCAATCGGATGGATATTGAAATATGCATACTTAAAAGACAGGGATTCGCTAATCTCTTATGTTCAACAACATAGCTTTGATACTACCGTATTAAGTAGGGTAAAGGAGAAAATGTGTGATGAAGATAAATTAAGAATAGCAGGGAATGTACATCATCATGCAGTTAAAACAAAAGAAGATTGAAAGTATTTTACTTTTAAATTGAAAAGAGTTAGCATGAAAGAAATTTCTGAAATCGTAAGACAATTCAAAGAAATCGTACAGGCAACTTTGGATGGTAATGCGAAGAAGGTTGCATTAGAATATGGACATGATAAAGAAATACCTTTTTACAATACAAGAATAACGTCGAATGGTGCGAAGTGCGAAATAGTTTATCTTGCGTGGTTACATTATGTTGTCTTTATACAAGAAATCGCTATGTGATAAAGCGTAAAATGAATCTAGAAAAGATAGATTATGTGTTTTTGCCCAAATCAAGAAAAGAACCATATAGATGATCGTAAAGAGGTACTATTGATTGTATTATTAAACGTATTGTACATATATGTTGATTCTTATATTGATTTGTTTAGAACGGCGAACTTATAAACTGCTTGCTTTGCAAATTCTATGAAACGCGTTATGATTACATAAAGAAAGGCAAGGTGGTCATATGCAAGAACATCTACAATGGCTTATCACATATTTATTAGAGGAAAATGAAGCTTACAGGGACATTTCCATACCGCAACAGGAAGAAGAATGTTTCCAACTATATCGCTCGTTAGTGAATGTAAGAGAACCGAAACCGGTGTCTAATGCTTATTTATGCCATGAAAAGGCAGTATTAGAAGCAATAAAACACCAAAAAGGTATCGTTACCATAGCACAAATGCAGGCTTTTGATAAGAATCTTCACTTATGGAAAGGTGATATCACAAGAATACAAGCAGATGCGATCGTGAATGCTGCAAATGCACAATTGTTAGGATGTTTTCAACCTTGTCATGGTTGTATTGATAATGCTATTCATACTTTTGCAGGTATAGAATTACGTCAGGAGTGTGCTGTTATCATGCGAAAACAAAGGCATGAAGAGCCAGTAGGAAAAGCTAAGATAACTAAAGGATATCATCTTCCGGCAACCTATGTATTGCATACGGTAGGTCCTATCGTATATGGGCAAGTCACAGATACGCAGAAGCAACAACTGGCAGATTGTTATCGCTCTTGTCTTAGCTTAGCACAACAATATCATCTGACTTCGGTTGCCTTTTGTTGCATATCTACCGGGGTTTTCCATTTTCCTAATGAAGAAGCTGCCGCTATTGCTATTCATACGGTGAAAACCTATTTACAAGAAACCAATTATGAAATGAAGGTGATCTTTAATGTATTCAAAGACGAAGACGAACGCATTTATCAAACCTATCTCCAACATTGAAAAGCTGCATGCGCTGTTACAAGAGGCAGATGCAATCTTAATAGGTGCCGGAGCTGGCTTATCTACCGCAGCCGGTTTGCGTTATGATGGTGAACGGTTTTATCGTTATTTTCAAGACTTTATAGATGCTTATCATTTTACTAATATGTATGAAGCAGGGTTTTATCCTTTCGCGACATTGGAAGAATATTGGGGATATTGGAGCCGACATATTTATCATAATCGCTATGCTGCTCAGGTAAATACGGTCTATGCAGATCTGTTATCCCTTGTCAAAGATAAGAATTATTTTGTCATTACGACGAATATGGATCATCAGTTTCAATTGCATGGATTTGCGAAAGAACGTTTATTTTATACCCAAGGCGATTATGGCTTGTTGCAATGTTCACACAATTGTCATGCCAAGACGTATGATAATGAGAAAGTGATACGGCAGATGGTTATGCAGCAAAAAAAGCGTTGCATTCCCAAAGAATTGATTCCTTATTGTCCCTATTGCCATGCTCCTATGACAGTAAATCTACGCTATGATGCTAATTTTTGTGAGGATGCAGGTTGGCATGCCGCACAAAAACGATATCAGCAATTTCTCAAGCAGCATAAAGATGATCACATTGTATATTTAGAATTAGGAGTAGGGAATAATACTCCGGGCATCATTAAATATCCTTTTTGGCAATTCGTTCATGAAAATCCACAGGCATATTATGTTATCATCAACCAATTGGAAGCATATTGTCCCATGCAGTTGGCAAAACAATCACTCGTAATTGAAAAGGATATTGCGTCTGTGTTAAAAGAAATAAAACCATACGTTCAAACATAGGGAAGAACAATTTGTTGATCAAGGTATAAAAAGGCTATAGATATGGAATAAAAAGGAGTAGGAAAACGATGAGAAAATTATGGGTCTGTTTATGTTGTGTGTTATGCTTGAGTGCCTGCACAGCGAAAGTAAAAGATGAAAAAGTACCCCAGGTGTTGCAGGAGTATAAGAAATATGTCAATGCAGCGCATGCACAAATTATCCCAAATCCGATACAAACCGATGCTTTTTCACCATATGCCAATAGCAGTGAAGCGTATTATCGAGCAATGGATTATGTCATTGCACATGGGGCAAAAACGAATGGTGAAGAAAGTGTGACACAGCAAGAAGCCCTACAGGATGTAGAAGATGTTTTCTTTACTTTGAAGGCATTGTATGGGAAATATCCTATATATGGAGATGCGCGCTTCCAAGAAGCAAAGCAAATGGTAGATAAACAGATAAAGACATATGCAAAAATTAAGAAAACGAAGTTAGGTGAAGTATTAAGAAAACAACTTTCTTTTATTGAAGATGTCCATTTTCAAATTGATTTTGAACCTTTGCATGAAAGCTATACCACGTATAGCGAACAAGGGGTACACTATCAAAAAAAGGCTTATGTGAAAAAGAAGGATGGTTATTATGATCAATCCAATCAAAAACGTATTGTGCAAATCCATAAGGATGCAGATCTTGCGACGTATTTAAAGCCTGTCTTGCATAAGGATGGCAGCATTTCTTATCAACTGTTTTATCGAAGCAGAAAAAACATTACGCACTTATCCATGCGCTATGCAGATGGAAGTGAGCGTAAGGTAGCTATGGAAAAAGTGGAACAGATGAAGCGTAGTGAGGATATTCTTACAGAAAAAATCGTGCAAGGTATTCCTTATCTGCATATTACAAAAATGATATATCCCAGAGCCAGTGATACGTATACACAATATGCCGAAACTTTTTTAGCAAGGGCAGCGCAATTCTCCCAAAAACCGCTTGCCATTTTAGATTTACGGGGCAATCCTGGTGGTAATGCAATGTTGAGTTATGCGTGGTCGCATAGTTATGCCAAACAGCGCTTAAGTGGTTATGGAGCACGAATGCTGCGGCTGCCATTGCATGAACAAAAGTTCAAACAGCTGATGGATGAGAAAACCGATCAATCCTTAGCATCTTTATTAGAAGATGGCAATTATCAGAAACATGATAATTTATTATATATTGAAAAGCCTTATATGGGAAAAAAGCTGATCAAGAATAAAAGTATATTATTGGTTTTGCAAGATGAAACCAGCGCATCGGCCAGTGAAATGCTGATGGATGAATTGCATACAATGGAAAATGTAATCTTTATTGGAATGCCGAGTGCAGGGGCAATTAGTGGCAGTGCAATGTCAAGCTTTTATTTAGATAAAAGTGGTTTGCAAATCATGTTTGGAAATTTATATGGGGATTTTCCTGAAACGTATGCCAGTGAATATCAGGGGATTGCTCCGGATATTTGGGTTCAGGGAAAAGATGTATTGAAATATGTGAAAGAACTTTTGAAATAGTACAAATTTTGAGGGAATCAGATTGTATAGTATATGCGTTTATGATAGAATATTCTAAGATTTCCTTTCATTAGGAAATGGGGATAGATAAAGAGGTATATGAGAATGATCAAAAAGAAAAAGTACAACTATTTTCAGGCATATCAACTGATGACAGAATGTGCTTATCAGGCGGCTTTTGAATTGATGAAGATGATGAAAGACTACCAACCGAATGCCATTGATGTACATTTGCAGAAAATGCATCGCATTGAGCATGAGGCTGATTTACGTCGTCATGAAATTATGACCGTATTAGCAAAAGATTCGCGCCCTCCTATGGATCGCGAAGATATTGTGGCATTAAGTAATGCGTTGGATGATATGGTGGATATGGTGGAAGATGTTTCTATCGGCCTTTATATCTATAATGTAAAAGAAGTGCAAGAAGCAGCAATGGCATATGGGAAGGTTATTGTGATGTGCTGTGATGCGGTTCGTGAAATGATGAAGGAATTTGAAAAAATTCAGTACAACAACAATATTATGGATTGTATCAAGCGGGTAAATCATCTAGAAGGGCAAGGCGATACTTTGTTCGCCAAAGCGACTAGAGAATTGTTTAGCGATGTCCTTGATCCAGTAGAAGTGATTCGTTGGAAATCTATTTATGATCGCATGGAATTAGCTTGTGATTCTTGTGAGAAAATTGGACATTTAGTAGAAAGTGTAGTTTTAAAACACGCATAATAAATTAACAAAACCAGTTTGATAGGATATGACATCATATCCTAAGCATGCTGGTTTTTTTGTAAAAGATAAACAATAATTTCCAAAAATTGAAAATAATATTTACAAGATGAGGTTTTAGGAGTATTATATCAATGGTTGTATACAATTAGTTATACCTTGTTGCATAGTGGTGATTTCTTAGGAAATCGCCTTTTTTTTGTACTTTATTTGCATAAATCTATAGAATACACAATAAAAACGATACATTCAAAAAAGTATAACATAATAGATATCGCCACGATATTTTAAAGATATTAAAGGAGCACCCTATGAGATTTATTGATATACATAATCATATGTGTTGGGGGTTAGATGATGGTTCGCAATCACTGGAAGAAACCAATAAGTGTCTTCAGAGTTGTGTGAAAGAGCATATAGAACGCGTTATTTTTACACCACATTATTGTGAAAGAGAAGACACGGTAATGTCCATGACATTCATGAAACATCGTCTTCAAGAGTGTATTGATCTAGCAAAACAATATGGCATACAAGGATACTGTGGATGTGAATTTTTATTAAATACTGATTTTGCGAAAAGTTTGCCAAAAAAGCAAATGCTTACATTAGCAGGTTCAGATTATGTCTTATGTGAATTTTCATGCAGGAATGAACTTGGTGATGAGTTTATGGTGGAAGAACGACTATATGAACTGATACTTGCAGGATATGTTCCGATCATCGCACATATTGAACGTTATTTTCCCCAAAAGCTAGATATAGAAAGGATCCAAAGATGGGTGGAATTAGGGTGCTATTTGCAAATCAACGCATCAAGTATTTGTGGCTGTTTTGGTAAGACGTGTCAGAAACATGCTAAGAAGTTGTTACATAGAAATCTTTGTCACTTTATCGCATCAGATGCTCATCACGATGCAGGAAGAAGACAGATGATGTTTCAGGCAGCTTATAAAGAAGCTTTGAAGATTTGTGGTGAGGATGTATGTGATTGTTTATGTTATCGAAATCCTTTGCATGTTGTACATCATGAAGAATTGGAAACCGATCATTTCGGTCATAAAAAAAGTCGCTTTTTTCATTTATAGGAGTTATTAAGGTGTTTTTAATTGTAAAGACGATAATAAAAATATTTTGATAAGGGAGTGAATAAAATGTATGAGAAGTTTATGAAACGGTTTTTCGATTTTTGTTTATCTTTCCTTGCACTCGTTTTACTAAGCCCCATAGCCCTTATGATCTGTATATGGATCAAATGTGATAGTCCTGGACCGGTATTTTTTAAACAAAAAAGGGTTGGAAGAGCTAGAAATCTATTCGACATCTATAAATTTCGTTCCATGTTAGAAACAACACCAAGCGATTGCCCAACACATTTATTAAAGGATCCGCAAAAATATATCACAAGGTCAGGACGTTTTTTACGAAAGACAAGTTTGGATGAATTGCCTCAATTGATCAATATACTGCTGGGTCATATGTCTTTTATCGGTCCTCGTCCTGCTTTGTACAATCAAGATGATCTTATTGCGGAAAGAGAAAAATATGGAGTTCATAAGTATCGTCCGGGGTTAAGTGGATGGGCACAGGTCAATGGAAGAGACGAGCTACCAATTATAGAGAAAGTAGCTTTTGATAAATATTACGTTGATCATTGTTCCCTTCTCTTTGATATTAAAATATTGCTTAAAACAATAACATGTGTTTTTAGAAGAACAGGTGTTGTCGAAGGTTGTATCCAGCAGGATCATGTAACAATTGAGCAAAAAGATACATACTCAGGAGATGTGAAATCCTTATGAAAAAAATTTTAATCACCGGAAGTAATGGTTTTATCGGTCGACAGCTATGCGCAGCACTTGCTAAGGAATATGAAATTTTCGGTATTAATAGAACGCAAAGTGTGCAGTTGGATGAACAGCATGGTTTTATTTGTGAGCTTAGTGATTTTACTTCTATACATACGATATTTGATAGAATCCAACCGGATATTGTTATTCATTTAGCTGCACTTGTTCATAAAAACCATGCGGATACCTCACAAGCGAACTATGATTTTATCAATTATGAATGTGCATGTAATATTTTTGATGAATGCATACAGAGAAACTGTAAATTAATTTTTTCCTCAACGATTGAAGTCTATGGAAATCGTCAGCAGACATTGGTGAAGGAAAGTACAGTGTGTTCTCCTAAGAGTTATTATGCTATCGCAAAATATAAAGCAGAGGAATATTTACGTACGCATAGCGATCAGTTGACTTATGCCATTTTACGATTTGCTCCTGTTTATGGCGAAGCGTTTACCTTGAACATTGATAAACGAATATTATTAAAACCAATACCATTGGCTTATTATTTTAAAAATGGGGAATATCAATTTCATTTTTGTTCAGTAAATAACATTATAACGTTTGTGACGTTTTTAATTGAAAAAGATACCTATGGAAATACAATTTATAATCTTAGTGATAAAAAGGCAGTGAGTGCGAAAGAATTAATTACCTTTTATAAAGCGCAAGGCTGGTGTAAATATCATATTCGAATGCCTTATTTGTTATGTGAAGCAATGATCTTGTTTCTTGGTGTTTTTTATAAAGTAATGAAAAAAAAGGATGTCTTTCTATCCATTAGAAATTTTGAAAAGTTATTTTCTTCGACAATTTACAGCAATCAGAAAGCAGATACCTTATGCCCTTTACCTGGTAGTATTGAGGATATTGTCAAAGGTAGGAAATCATGAAAATCTTAATTGTAAGTCAGTATTTCTGGCCGGAGCATTTTCGCATTAACGATCTGGCAATAACTTTACAACAGTTAGGCAATGAGGTCAGTGTTTTAACCGGACTGCCTAATTATCCCAAAGGACATTATTATCAAGGGTATAGTAAAACAAAGAACAATGATGAAAAGTGGCAGAATATTTCCATATATCGTTGCAATATGCGACCAAGAGGACAAGGCAGCCTACAACTTGTGCGCAATTATCTAAGCTATGCTTACCAAGCGATAAAGAAAAGTAAAATACTTGAAGAACAAAACTTTGATCTGTTGTATGTATTTGGCGTATCACCACTTACCTCAGCATTGCCCGCTATTTATTTGAAGAAAAAATGGAAGATCCCGATTATCTTAAATGTACAAGATTTATGGCCGGAATATGTAACAGCTATTACCGGTTTAAAAAATCCGCTTTGTGTCTGCATATTAGATAAACTAATGCGTTATATTTATCGTTCTTGTGATAAGATCTTGATTTCCTCAAAAAGCTATGAGCAAAGTATTCAAAGATATTTGGGGACAAACAGTGATAAGATCATGTTTTGGCCGCAATACGCTACGGTGGAAAAGGTTGCAAAAAGCAAGGTATTGTTTGATGAGATGGCGTTTCATATTGTTTTTACCGGAAATATCGGTGAAGCGCAAGGATTGGATATCGCTATAGAAACAGCTGATATGCTCAAAGATTTCCATGTGCAATGGCATTTCATCGGTACCGGAAGATATATGACGAAATTAGTAGCGATGGTGAAGCAGCGGAAATTAGAAAAGTGTGTAATTTTCCATGGTTGGATACCAGAAACACAAGTACCTCAATATTTAGCGAGTGCAGATGCTGCTTTATTAATTTTAAAGGATGATGATGTATTTAAGATGGCGTTACCGGCGAAATTGCAGACGTATATGGCATGTGGAGTCCCCATCGTGGGTTGTGTTAAAGGAGAAAGTAAACGTATTCTTTTAGAAGCAGAAGCAGGAATCGTGACAGATGAAATCAGTGCTGCTGGTTTAGCAAGTGTATGCAAACAATTCTTAACATGTCCCAAGGAACGTTATGATCGTTTATGCAAGAATGCACTAGCATATGGAAAGGCGCATTTTGATAAACAAGTCTTGATTGAGCAATTAATAAAAGAAATGAGGGTGTTAAAAGATGAGCATATTTAAAGATAAGGTGTTGTTAATAACGGGAGGTACAGGCTCCTTTGGCAATGCGGTCTTAAAAAGATTTATTGAAACGGATATCAAAGAAATACGTGTATTTAGCAGAGATGAATTAAAACAAGATGATATGCGTCATGAATATCAAGCAAAGTATCCTGTGCTTTTTCATAAATTGCGGTTTTATATCGGTGATGTTCGTGACATTGATTCTATTCGCAATGCCATGCATGGTGTTGATTTCGTCTTTCATGCGGCAGCGCTTAAGCAAGTGCCTTCCTGTGAATTCTTTCCGTTAGAGGCTGTGAAAACAAATATCATAGGTACAGATAATGTGTTAAGTGCAGCAATTGAGTATCAAGTGAAACGAGTGGTCTGCTTAAGCACAGATAAAGCAGCCTATCCCGTGAATGCCATGGGCACAAGTAAAGCGATGATGGAAAAAGTGATTACGGCGAAAAGTCGCATCGTGGATCCACGTAAAACAAGTATCATGTGTACACGATATGGGAATGTATTAGCTTCTCGAGGATCGGTAGTACCATTATTTATCAAGCAGATCAAAGAAGGTCGGCCATTGACGTTAACCAATCCCAATATGACAAGGTTTTTAATGACTTTAGAAGAAGCGGTTGATTTGGTGCTTTTTGCTTTCAATCATGGTGAAAGTGGCGATATTTTTGTGCAAAAGGCACCTGCGTGTACCATAAAAGTATTAACAGAGGCATTAAAAGAATTATTCCATGCCGATAATGCTATCAAAATCATTGGCATCCGTCATGGGGAAAAGATGTATGAAACACTATTAACGGATGAGGAATGTACAAGTGCGATTGATTTGGGTAATTTCTATCGTGTTCCGGTAGATAAGCAGGATTTGAATTATGACAAGTTTTATACGGGCAGTAATGAACATGTTCGCATATCCCATTTTAATTCCGATACGACAGTTCTTATGGATACTGAGGAAGTAAAAGCCAAGCTATTGGAAGTGGCTTATGTACAACAAGAGTTGCGTACTTGGGAGCATCAATACGCATGAACATTTTAATAACCGGAGCGTATGGTTTTATTGCCCGAAATTTAATACATGTATTACAAAGTAAAGAACTGTCGTTTTTACAACCACTGAAGTTGTATACCTATGATCGCCGTGATGCGATAGAAGACTTAAAAGAATACTTGACGGATTGTGATTTCATCATTCATTTAGCCGGTGTCAATCGACCACAGAAAGCACAAGAATATGAAGAAGGTAATAAAGGATTCACACAGTTTATTTGTGATGAATTAATCCAGCATAGGAATACATGTCCCATTTTAATGACCTCATCGATTCAGGCAGTGCTAGATAATGATTATGGAAGAAGCAAACGTGCAGCTGAAAATTGCTTAAGATCGCTATGGCAAAAAAACGGTAATAAAATTTATCTATATCGTCTGCCGAATGTATATGGGAAATGGTGCCGCCCTGATTACAACAGTGTCGTAGCAACTTGGTGTTACCACCTTGCTAGAAATCAGGATATTCAGATTCACGATGAACAAAAGGAAATCACGCTTTGTTATATTGATGATGTCATTACGGAAATACTGAATTGTCTGCAAGGAAAGGCAACGGTTGCAGATGAATCTGATTTCTATAAGGTAGAACCAACAACGAGGTGTCGTTTATCGGAATTAAGAAATATCTTATGTTCCTTTAAAAATGAGCAGCAGAATCTTACATTGCCTAATCAAACGGCATTTGTTAAAAAGCTATATGCCACCTATTTGTCTTATCTGCCGCAAGAAAACTTATCGTATTCTTTAACAATGCATCAGGATGCGCGAGGCAGCTTTACCGAGATGTTTCATATGGATACTTATGGACAAGTGAGTGTAAATGTTTTGCATCCGGGTATTGTAAAAGGAAATCATTGGCATATGAGCAAAAATGAAAAATATGTTGTTGTCGCCGGCGAAGGAAATGTTAAATTGCGCAATCTTTATAACGATGATCATAAGCTTCTTACCTATCATCTTTCGGCGAACAAAATGGAAGTAGTGGATATACCACCGGGGTATTTACATTGTATTGAAAATACGGGAACGCAGGATATGGTAGTAATTATTTGGGCAAATGAAGTATTTGATGAAACTTATCCGGATACCTATTATAAGGAGGTGTGAACACCCTTATGAAAAAATTAAAATTGATGACAATCGTTGGTACCAGACCGGAAATCATACGATTATCAGAAATCATCAAAACATGTGATTTATACTTTGAACAAATCCTTGTACACACCGGGCAGAATTATGACTATCAACTGAATCAGATTTTTTTCAAGGATTTGCAGCTGCGGGCACCGGATTTTTACTTAAATGCCGCAAAAGATGAAGTTGGTGAGACAATCGGCAGCATTATTGCAAAAAGCTATCATCTAATGGCAAATGTTCGTCCTGATGCAGTGCTGGTGCTGGGAGATACCAATAGTTGCTTAAGTGTGATCGCGGCGAAACGCTTGCATATCCCGATTTTTCATCTAGAAGCTGGAAACCGCTGTTTTGATGAACGATTGCCAGAGGAAACGAATCGTCGTATCGTAGATCATATTGCAGATGTAAATTTGTGTTATAGCGAACATGCCAGAAGATATCTCTTGGCGGAAGGAGTAGCAAAAGACAGAGTGTTTGTAACAGGATCTCCAATGGCTGAAGTTCTTACGAAGAATCTAACGCAAATCCGTGATTCAAAGATTCTTAAAGAACTTGGTTTAGTAAAGCAACAATATATTTTGTTATCCGCGCATCGGGAAGAGAATATCGATCATGAAGAAGCTTTTTATGATGTATTTACGGCAATCAATGCCTTAGCAGATATGTACAATGTGCCTATTATATATTCTTGTCATCCAAGAGCAGAAAAGTTTATTAGGGAAAGGAATTTTTCTTTTGATGAACGTGTCCGTATTCATAAGCCATTAGGTTTTCATGATTACAATCAATTACAGATACAGGCATTGGCTGTTGTAAGTGATTCTGGAACACTTCCTGAAGAAGCTGCCTTTTTCTCATCCATCGATTTAGGATTTCCGGCTGTTTGCATACGTACTAGTACCGAGCGCCCTGAGGCGATGGAAAAAGGAAATTTCATTCTTGCCGGTATCCAAAAGGAAGAGGTATTACAGGCGGTTGCCTTAGCAATACAATTAGAAAAGCATCATGAAAAAAGCTTGCCTGTTTATGATTATATTGAGCCAATCAGTGGAAAAGTCGTAAGAATCCTTCAATCCTATACTTCCATCATAAATAAAACCGTATGGAAAAAATAGTTTTCGTGAATACCGTATGCTATGGCAGTACAGGAAGGATATGCAAGACATTGTATACAATGGCACAGCAAAAAGGGTATAGCTGTTACATGGCTTATGGCAGAGGCAAGGCAGAGGCAACTTATAAAACAATAAAAATAGGAACGATCTTTGATGTTTTATGGCATGTGGGAAAGGCACGCTTTTTAGGAAAAAATGGTTTTGGCAGCTATTTTGCGACCAAACGCTTTATTAAAAAGCTCGAACGGCTACAGCCGGATATTCTTCATTTGCATAATCTGCATGGCTATTATCTGAATTTACCACTATTTTGTGCATATTTAAAACGTCATCCGGAAATAAAAAAAATTTGGACATTACATGATTGTTGGAGCTTTACAGGGAATTGTGCACACTACAATGGTCATGGCTGTATGCAATGGCAATCACAATGTCGTCAATGTCAGCATCATGATGGCTATCCTAAGACAATAAGGAGCGATATGACACGCAGCTTTCAGAAAAAGAAAGCATGTTTTACCGGCATAGAAAATCTCATCTTGATTACTCCTTCCGATTGGCTTTTGCAGCAAGTGCAAGCTTCCTTTCTACAAGCATATCCAATCTATACCATTCATAATGGAATTGACTTACAAGTATTTTCTCCAAGGAAGACCGCGATGGATAAAAAAACGAAAACGATTCTTGGGGTTGCTGGGAAATGGACTGCTGCAAAAGGGTTTGATGATTTTATCGCTTTGGCAAAGCACATTCCAGATGCATATCAAATCGTTATGATTGGGTTAACGAAACAACAGCTGCATCAATTGCCATCCAATATCAAAGGATATAAAGAAACACACGATGTGAAAGAGCTTGTTTCCTGGTATCAGCAAAGCTATGTCTTTTTCAATCCAACATATGAGGATACTTACCCAAGTGTTAATCTTGAAGCGCAGGCATGTGGCTGCCCAATTGTTAGTTATGATGTGGGCGGATGTAAAGAAACCTTGTGTAAAGGAAGCTATGTTGTACATAACGTAAACGAATTCTTGAAGCTTTTAAAGGAAAAGCCATTGCAGCGTATACAATTGCTTCCAGAAGAAAAGGCTCATTTGGATAAGAATAGAGCGTTTCTTGCGTATATTACCTTATACGAAGGACGGTTACATGAAGATGGGAAGGATACCATATGAGAATTGCATATTTAATATTGGCACATACAGATGTCAAACAATTGAATCGATTGTTAAAACAGTTATGTGAAATGCAGGATGTGTATTTGCATGTGGATCAAAAGGCTGATTTCTCCATCGATGAAATAAATGACTATTCATCCTTATATATCCTTACACAACGCACAAGGTGCTATTGGGGAGATATCAGCTTAGTAGAAGCTACCTTATTACTGTATCGTGCCGCATTACAGAAAAAATATGATCGCTATGTTTTATTATCCGGACAAGATTATCCATTGTATGCACAAAAAGATTTGCAGACTTTTTTTGCAAAGCATGCCGATGTAGAGTTTATCAGAGGATTTGCAATCACGGATAAGAACCAAGATTATTTTAAGATTCAGCAACGACATTTTATGAAGCCTTTTTTCCATAACAAAAAAGCGGATAGATTTCTTCATCACCTGTTACGTTATGGTATTACAAAGAATCGTCTGTTTTATAAAAAAACGGACTTAATTCTACAAGGACAAACTTATACGGTGTATGGTGGAGGACAATGGCATGCGTTAACGCATGCGTTTGCAAGCTATATGATGGATTTGATTGATACCCAGCCAAAGTTATTAACATATTTTCAGACTTCATATGCACCGGATGAAATGTTGTTTCAAACGATCCTCTTTAATTCACCTTTTCGTGATCATACGTTTAAAAAAGGTGTTGAAGCGGCTTATGTTGATGATATCCATCGGTGGACAGCTTTGCATGTGATGAAAATCAATGCATATGGTGAAGTCTCGCCATATAGTAATGACGATTACGCATATCTTAAAGCAAGTGAGGCATTATTCTTTCGCAAAGCAGTTAGTGGAATCAGTGATACCTTGATAGATCGATTAGAAGAGGAGTTTTATGCAGCAAGCATATGAGCAACGAAATCAGTACTTTGATTTCATAAGAGGAATCGGTTGTTATCTGGTCTTTTTTGCACATGTCTGTATCCTACATCTGGATTTTGTGATGAACTCTGTTTTCTTACATACCCTTTTCAATGCGATTGTCTATGCAATACCGATTTTTATTATCATATCGGGAAAGTTGATGTTGCGAAGAGCGTATAGCTATCGCGAAATATCTAAGAAAATCATGCATTTTATCGCTTTGATTGCGTTTTGGAATTTCTTATATGCCATAGTTGTCTATTGGCAACAAGGGATTCTTACTATCTTACAAATGACATTGCTACAGATGATAAAAGATGTATGGCAGGGGAGTTATTATTATCAATTTTGGTTTTTATATCTCTTGATGTTTTTATACAGTATCACCCCATTACTATATCGCTTATATACCACGCACAAAAAACGTTATCTTCAAGTAGTTATGTGGTTGGGGGTACTGTGTATCTTAGTTGATAGTATTAATTTGGGATGTGAAATACAAGGATATGCTTGCATAATGCGAATACCACAAATATTGCGAATGTGGATATGGCTATTTTATTTTATGCTTGGTGGCTGCTTATCGGATGTTTGTCAAAGGATGGAAAGGTGCATGATCGTAACGAAAAGTAAGGTCTTGCTAAGTGTGTTTATTACGCTTTTTCTGCTATTGATAGCAAGTGAGCGAATAGACACTTGTATGCCTGAAATGTTTTATGGTTCGATACTGGTCATATGCAGTCTTTGCCTTTGCTTTACGTATCGGCAGCAAGCTGCTTTACAATTGCATAGGTCATTGCATATCGCAACTTATTTTATAGGAATCTATATCCTGCAATTGCCATTATTAACGATGACATCTCCATTATTTCAGTTCATATTGCAATGGCCTTTCAGCACGATATGGTATTTTCTTTTCAGTAATTTCGTATTTGTTGTGCTTGTAGTGGTATGTAAGGTTTTATATAAAAATAAATACTTGCGTGAAACTTTGCGTTAATAGGGAAGGAGGATGAAAAAATGGAGATATCAGTCATTGTACCAATGTACAATTCTGAAAGCACGATAAAAGCTTGTGTAGAATCAATCTTACAACAACAAGGTGTTGCGGAAATTTTACTTTGTGATGATGGTTCTACGGATAATACGGCACAACTATGTCAACACTTAGCGACATTATACCCATGCATACAGTATTTGTCTTGTCCACACCAAGGCCCTTCAGCTGCTCGTAACATCGGCCTGCAGCATGCAAAAGGTAAGCTTATTTCTTTCATTGATTCAGATGATACGATTGATAAACACATGTATGAAGAAATGTCGAAACAATTTCACAAGGACGTAGATTTAGTCATGTGTTCCTATGAGTTATCTTTTCGTAATATTAAACAACCGATGTTGTTTCCGTTTCCACAAGAACAGCAGGAATACACACATGAAAAGGTTATGCAGGAAATTGTTCCTGCTATGGTATCGGAATATTCAATAACGAATACACGACAGAAGATTATCATAGGAAGTGTGTGTCGGTGTTTATTTCGTAAGGAGCTCATTCAGAAAAAACAGCTCACGTTTGATACCGCTGTGCGGTTTACAGAAGATTTACAATTTTTGGTGGATTACATTTTACAATGCCGAACTGTCGTTTTTATGAATCAGCCGTTTTATCATTATCAAAAAACCAGACGGACGACGACGCAAAGCTATATGCCTCATTATTTTACAGATATGGTGCATAGTCATGAGCTATTGCTAGAGAAGATCACGTTGCATCAGCCTGCTTTGGCAAAGCAATTAAAAAAGAGTTTTGCTTATCGCAGGCTCATGAATTACTATGAGGAAATCGTGAATCAAAGTAAAGTCGATGCAAAGGCCTCCTTTTGGAAACGTAGAGCCTATCTAAAGCAGGTTTTTAAAGACTATCATATACAAGAGGAACTTTCTTTATTTCATCTTGAGGAACTATTCAGTATTCCCCGAAAATATCGCAAAGGATTTTATCAGGGACATGTCACACTCATGTTCGCTGAACAATGCATAAGAAATAGAATAAAATGGATTTTATATGCCACAGAAAGGAAAAAGAGATGAAATTTGATTATGTAATCGTAGGTGCAGGGATTGCCGGTTTGTGTATGGCAGAACGTATTACAAATGTTTTGCATAAAGAGGTTTTGATTATTGAAAAAAGATCACATATAGGTGGCAATCTATATGATTGCTATGATGAGAATGGGCTTCTCATACAAGCCTATGGACCGCATATCTTTCATACAAATGATGCATCTGTATTTTCTTACTTAAGTACATTTACCACTTGGCATGAATATCAACATAAAGTGCTTTCTTATGTAAATGGCGAATATGTTCCATTTCCTGTAAATCTATGTACACTTAGCCAAATATTTCATGAGCCGTTTACGAAAGAAAAAGCACAACAATATTTTCAAAAGGTACAACAGGATCCTCAATCTTGCAAAACTTTTGAGGATATAGCAATAGCCAGTGTGGGAGCTGATTTATATGAGATGTTTTATAAACACTATACGGAAAAGCAATGGGGTATGCCATGCAAAGAATTGGATGCTTCCATCTTTTCAAGAATACCGATTCGTCTGAATAATGATCAACGTTATTTTTCTGATCGTTACCAGGGAATTCCCAAAGCCGGCTTTACAGCCATGATGAAGCGAATGTTAAATGCGAAAATGCATATTCTTCTGAATACAGATTATCAACAGATTAAAGATGAAATATCCTATGAAAAACTAATCTATACAGGACCATTGGATGCCTATTATGATTATTGTTATGGGCACCTTCCTTATCGTTGTTTACGTTTTGCTTTTGAAACACATGATACCCCATCGTATCAACAAGCAGCGGTAATCAATTATCCCAATGATTATGATTACACACGTATCACCGAATTTAAAAAGCTGACGGGCCAAGAACATAAGCACACGGTCATACTGAAAGAGTTTCCCGTGCAAGAGGGAATCCAATGTTATCCGATCTTACAACCTAAAATAAATGCGATATTAGCACAATACCAGAGATTGGCAGAACAGGAAAAGGATGTTATTTTTTTAGGACGATTAGCAAATTTTAAATACTATAACATAGATCAGATCGTAGCTGAGGCATGCAAATGTTTTGCTCAGCTGTGTGAGAAAAGCGATGCATAAAAGATTAATTAGCAATTATATTTATAACACCCTTTATCAAATTCTGATTATTTTCCTTCCTTTGTTGACGACCCCTTATCTGGCAAGAGTTTTTGGTGCTGAAGGAATAGGAAGTTTAAGCTATGTACAATCGATTAGCTCATATTTTATTTTATTTGGAACATTAGGAACCGGGTTGTATGGACAAAGAGAAATCGCTTATTATCAAAATAAACAAGAAGCGCGTTCGCAAGTCTTTTTAGAAATACTGATTATTCGCTGTCTGATGCTGATGGTAAGTATCATAGTATACGTATTGTATTTGCGACAGGTACAGGAATTACAGTTTTTGTTTTTACTGCAGATGATTGAAATTATCGCGAATGTGTTTGATATTTCTTGGTATTATCAAGGAATGGAAGATTTTCGCTATATCACATTTCGTAATATAGCCGTAAAGCTCATCGGAGCAATTTGTATCTTTACATTTATCAGAAGGAAAGCTGATATGTGGCTGTATATCGTATGTTTGGGGATGGTTGGACTCATCGCTAATCTATCTTTATGGTTAGCCTTACATAAAACGATGCAGTTATCAAATATTACAAAGCTTCATTTAAAACGTCATCTTTTTCCTATTTTCATGGTATTTTTACCTCAGATTGCCATGCAGATCTACACCTTATTCGATAGGACCATGTTAGGGTATTTATCTACCTATGCGCAAACCGGATATTATGATCAGACACAGAAAATCATTCGTCTGATTCTCATCTTTATCACATCCCTTGGCACGGTCATGATGCCACGCATTGCAAGTATTCAGGCAGAAGATAAGGACGACAAGATTCTTCATTATCTTTATATATCCTATAAATTTGCATTGTTATTAGCAATGCCTGCGATTTTTCTATTGCTGTGTATTGCCAATCGTTTTATCCCATGGTTTTTAGGACCATCTTATGATGCGGCAATCAGCTTATTAAAATGGAGTACACCTTTGCTGTTGCTGATTGGCTTAAATAATGTTACCGGCATGCAATACTTGATATCTACAAGAAGACAAAATGCATTTACATGCACGGTAGTGTTAGGAGCTGTTTTAAATTTTATCATGAATGCCTTACTGATACCGCAATTTGCTGCCAAAGGGGCAATTCTTTCAAGTGTCTGTGCAGAGTTTTTGATTACCGCAGTGCAATTTTATATCGTTCGCAAGAAGATAGCATTTCGCAAAGTTTTCAGAGAATGCGTTCATTATGGTTTATGTGCCGGTATTATGTTTCTTTGCATCATTTGGATCAACGTTTTGGATATTCCCATCATCCTTTATATGGTATTGGTGGGGGTTATGGCGAGTGTTTCTTATGGAATAGCTTTATATATAAGCAAGGACACCTTATTTGGCAATATGTTACACTTCTTGTCGCAAAAGCTGGGTAGGTGTAAAAAGGAGGTCTGATGGATATGAATTGGCGTAATTTTCGGTTTATCCAATATTTAAAGCATATCAAAAAGTTGTATCAGAAACATCAGCGTTTATTTGAAAGAGAAAACGATTTGCTGTTTTTATGCAAGGCTTTCTTAAAAACAAGAATCGTGATGAGAAGTGATGATGCAGCAAAAGACTTCCAAAATTTATGCCAAAAAGCATCCTTTCACAAACAAGGGTGTTATCAATATTTTTATTATTATATAAATCCCTATCTATCCTTAAGCCAGCGACATCATGTGTTTAGTAATATCACGATTGCATATGAAAAATTCATTCAAAATAGTTTTCAAGCCTTGTTAGCAGAAGGCGAGAACTTACCCAATACATCATTTAAAAAACAGCAAAACTGCGTGTTATTAGCTATCATGACACAAATTGAAACAATCAGCACAAAGCTTCATGCTATGCAACGTTTTGATTTACAGCAGCTGTTTGCCGAAATGGTGCAGGGTGAAGCTAGACATCTACAAGATGGGATGCAAAGAATATTGTTTTTGAATCAGATGCTTTGGCAAAGCGGTCATGAATTGGTTGGATTGGGACGCTTTGATGCATTGTTGTTTCAATTATATGAGCAGGATTTACAGACTGGGTATATCACAGAAGAAAAAGCAAAGTCTATGCTTTTGGAGTTTTGTCATATTTTACATCAAGATTATTGGTTTAAAAGCAGTGAGTTATTAGGGGATACGGGGCAAATTTTGATTCTTGGTGGAAAAGATCTCCAAGCGAATACGGCCTTTACGAAGCTTATCTTACAAGTTTTTGAAAAATATGATAAACCAGAGCCAAAGCTGTTGTATCGATATACCCAAACCTGCCCTAATGTCATAAAGGAACAAATTTTTAGGGTTCTAAAAAAGGGGAATGGTTCGCCTTTGCTAAGTAATGACGATGTGATTCTAACTTGTTTGCAACAAGCAGGTATTGCACAAGTTGATGCTTTGCATTATGGAACATCCGCTTGTTGGGAACCTTTGCTTATCGGAAAAGATAGTTCGCAAAATAATACATCGATCTTGAATTTCCTTGTTCCTATCGTAAAACTTATGAACGATGATCTTTTGACGATAGAAGAAGTCTATCAACGATATTTTAGTTACTTAAAGGAAGATATTTTAAGAATTTGTCAGGCTTCAAAAGCATTGGTATATGAAAAAGATGCATTTTTATCTTTATGTATTGATGGTTGTTGGCAGTCTGTAAAGGATGTTGCAGAAGGTGGTGCCTGTTACCATAACACCGGTATTACCACGGTGGCTATGGGCAATGCGATAAATGCTCTTTTCAATATTGAAGAATTCGTGTATAAGAAAAAACTTTTCACGCTTGCTCAATTGCAAATGTATTTAGAAGATGCAGAATATGGAGAACAATTTCGCTATTTTCTGCAACAAAAAGGTGTTTTTGGTGATGATGAACAGAAAACGATGATTTCACGCATCAATAAAATAACGGCCTATGCAGCACAAGTATTTGCCGAAGAAAAAAATCAATGGGGCGGTCATTTTGTTTTTGGTCTTAGTTCTCCAGGCTATGTAAGTAGTGCTGCTACCTTTCCTGCAACGGCGGATGGGCGCGCATATGGAGAGCCTTTCATGACACATATTTCCGGAATCGCAGGCAGAGCTTATACGTCATTATTAAATTTTGCGGCAAAACTACATTATGATCATGGCAGGTGCAATGGTAATGTGGTAGATATCATGATGAATCCTCAATTATTGAATAATTTCGAAGATAAATGTCGGACACTGTTGTTTTGTGCCTTGGATCAGGGAATCTTTCAATTGCAAATGAATGTATTACAAAAAGATGTTTTACTGGATGCACAGCAACATCCTAATAAGCATGCAGATTTGATTGTTCGCGTATGGGGATTCAGTGCGTATTTCATTGATTTACCAAAAAGCTATCAGGATATTGTCATAAGGAGGTGTGAAGAATATGAAACTGTGTATCACTGACATACAACGCTTTTGCCTTCATGATGGTCCTGGTATACGTACGACGATATTTTTAAAGGGATGTCAATTGCGATGTCCTTGGTGCTGTAATCCGGAAACACAATCGCTGCAAGAACAAATGGCCATCGATATGGATAACTGTTTCTATCCAATTTGCCCCAGTCGTAAGTCAAATGCTGTTTGTCTAGCTATGCGTTCAATTGGAAAAAGGATCGATGTGCAAGAATGTCTTGCGGCCTGCTTGCAAGATCGAAAGTATTATCAAGCTGATGGAGGTGTCACCTTTAGTGGTGGTGAGCCATTGTTACAAGCAGATGTTTTGGTAGGTGTCATGCAAGCCTTAAAAAAAGAACAAATAACGATTTGTGTGGAAACCTCATTATATGCTTCGCTAAAACAGTTGCAATTGCTGCTTCCCTATGTGGATACATGGTATGTGGATTTAAAGAGTTTAGAACCTGCCTGCATCAGTAAGCTAAAAGGGAATTTAAATGAGTATATAACAAATCTAAATTACTTAACTGCTCAGCAAAAACATATCATCCTACGGATTCCGTTAGTAAAACCTTACACGTTCACAAATGCCAATTTGGAAGCTATCAAACGGTTTTTACCCAATTACCAATTTGAAAAGATTGAACTATTTTCAATACATAAGTTAGCGACAAAGAAATATCAAGTATTGGGAATGACGCAACCTGCATATGAAGGTGTATCTGAGGAAGAGTTACAAACATTTGCCCAAGCAATTGCGCAAAAGGATCAAGTGATTGAGGTGATGCGTATATGAGGGTATTACATGTCGTATCTGTATTGCAAAGCGGTGGCATTGAAACCATGCTTTATCGCTATCTTCACTATATGAAGGACAGGGATATCACTTTTGAAATTATGACGCATGATGAGAATGAGCAAGGTATGCTTTATCAACGATTTTTACAATTAGGTATTCGTATATATCGCATTCCCTCCAAACATACTTCGTTAAGAAAAAATCTGGCTGCCATGAATAACATTATTGCCCACGGTGCGTATGATGTCATTCATGTTCATCAAGGCTATCTGTCATGTTTCCCTTTACTGATTGCACGTTTGCATAACGTTCCTTTGCGTATTACCCATGCGCACTCCACCTACGCTTTGACAACACAACGACCAAATCTCATGATTCGCCTGATGAAATTTCTGAATGTGCATATGGCAAATGATTATTATGCGACAGGGCCAACGTGTGGAGAGTTGTTGTATGGCAAAAAACGTTGGAAAGAACATGGGTTTCTTATGTACAATGCCATGTCTCTTTCTGATTTTCAATTTGATGAAGCCACACGTATCCAATATCGCCGTCATTATCAGTTACAGCACAAAATGGTATTGCTTGTAATTTCACGTTTATCCAAAGAGAAAAACATCGCCTTCACTATTCGTCTAATGAAGTTGTTAGATGACCAATATCATTTGGTCATTGTCGGTGAGGGGGAACAAAAAGCAGCGTTGACATCTTTGACTATGTCATTAGGTTTACAAGAGCAAATTACATTCCTTGGGCAACGAAATGATGTTTGTGCCTTACTCGATATGTCTGACATCCTATTGGTGCCTTCCTTCTATGAGGGTTTTTGTATATCGGCAATTGAAGCACAAATCAATGGATTGCAAGTTATTTTATCAGATACGATTCCTCAGGAAACCGATATCACACATACTTGCCTGCGAGCATCCATTCAAAGCAAGGAAGAATGGGCTGAAAAAATTATGAACTTGCCTCGTATGTGCAGACATAACAACGATAAAATGGTGTTTCGTGAATTGTCAATTGAGACAGCGGCTGTATCTTATGAACGTAGGCTGAAGGAGATGATAAAATGAACATATATCAGTTAGAGGATTATGATGTGCAAGGTGTTGATGCGGGCAGTAAAGCGCGTATTGATGTATGTCAGATTCTGCATGAACAAGGCATCGAAGCCCTTTTGCATCATTATGAAAAAAGTCGGTTGAAACGATTATTAGAAAGCATTAAACTGACTTTTATTAAGAAAAAGGACAAGCGTTTGATTGTCCAATATCCCATCAGCAGATGGAATCAGAAAATCTTAAGACGCAGCAAAGGACAAGGAATTATTTATTTGATCCATGATTTGCAATCCATACGTTGTGGGCGTTTGCTGCAAGAAGATCTGCAAAACTTTACGTCAATGGATACACTGATTGTTCATAATAGCGTGATGGCAAAACTGATCAGACAAACTGGATTTCAAGGGAACATCATAGAACTTATGGTATTTGATTATCTAAGCAATCCCATGCCTTGGCAACAAAGAAAGCTGACAAAGGAAATTGTCTATGCGGGCAATTTAGAAAAAAGTCATTTTATATCGCAATTGCATCATTTGGACAATCTTATTTTTCGTTTATATGGAAGATATATAAAGGCAAATCAGAGCAGACATATTTTATATGAAGGAGCATATCCGGCGAATACATTACCGGCTGCTTTAAAGGGAAGCTTTGGACTCATTTGGGATGGTGATGATTTAAATAGCTGCCGTGGGTTAAATGGAGAATATATGCGTTATAATAATCCACATAAATTATCCTTATATATCGTTTCATTATTGCCAATTATAACATGGTCAAAAGCGGCAATCGCACCATTTGTAATACAGCACAACATTGGTTTTGTCGTAGATAGTTTAACGGAAATAGAAGGTCGAATCCTAACGATGCATTCATCAACCTATCAGCTATATGTAGATAATCTTTTACGTTTACGTGATAAGCTGCTTATGGGAATGTATACAAAGCAAGCAATAACAAAGGCTTTGCACGTGTATGAATAACAGTTTCCAGAAATTGATGCATTTTATAAACAAACTGCTCTTTCTTAGTATTGCATGCATCAGTTTTACGCCTATTCTATTGCATAACACATCGTATATGTTCATGATTGGTCTGCTGCTGTTATGGTTTGTGACAGCCTTCTTGCACGATGCAACTTATTTTTTGACTTTTCGTCTCATGCATCTGCTTCTGCTTTTTTGGATCTTTTATTTAATGTTATTACAAGTCTTACACATCTCAGATAATAATATCGGAAATTTGTATACTTGTCTGACCTTTTGGCTATGTATAATTTTTTATGATTATTATCGCAATCATATGCAAATGGCAGAAAAAAATACATGCAAAAGAGTGCTCTATGGTATTCTGATTATCAATATGTTCAGTAATTTCATTCAACTCATCCAAGATCCATATCTATCAAAATATGTAACAGGTGGTCAATTTGCAGGTAACGTCACACAATTAAATATTTTTACCACTACGGAGCTATTAGGGGAAATCGTCTTATGTCTGTTATTCTTACATCGTTACTTAACGATCAAAACACGCATTCGTTATTTACATTTGCTTCTTGCTCTATGTACCTATTTTACCATTATTCTGTCTTCCTCCATGATATCAATCATCATATGTACATGTAGTTTGATAGGCATGCTGTTATATTATTTGAGACAGCGAAATGAACAACTTTTTCTATGTATATTGGCTATCTTTGGCATACTGCTTCTCTATTTTGTGATAAATTCCGATGCGATCATGAATGGCTGCAATGCTTTAATTTCTTCAATACCGGATGAGATGATCAAGAAACGTGGTTTAGAAATCCTACATATGTTGGATAATCAATTTCAATCAGAAATCACGATGTCTGGTCGTCTTACACTGTATCAAGACAGCTTGCATACTTTCCTTACCCATCCCTTCTTTGGCATAGGAAGACATCACAGCAATGTTCAAGGGCTCATTAGCTTACATAGTCAAATATTAGACGATTTTGCATACTATGGCGGTATCGGTGTGACCTTTTATATGAGCATCCGTTGCTTTTTAAAGCAGATACGATATCGTAGCATGCAGAAGGGAGCCTGTATCATATGCATGCTTGCCATTGGCTTTTTCTCATTAATGAACCCAATATTAAGCGTGGCAAATGGGTTGATTATCTTCGTATTATTGCCTTTAGAAATAGAAACAGGGCACCATCGTATTAAGCTTCCTAAAAAATTTTTAGCAGACATAAAAGATATCCTGCAGCAACGTCAATACTATTTGCAAACCATTATGCTTATAGCGGTGATGATCTTTGTAAGTCAATATAAAATAAGTGATGATTATTATGGTGATGTGGCATATTATTTGCAAAATGAAATCAGCCCCAATGCTTCAGTGAATGCAAATACGATTCTTGTCAATCAGGGGTTATTAACAGATTATAGCTATATGATCAATAGTGATGACGCTCATATGGAGATAGCGGAAAAGATGCATGTGAAAACGGTCAAATATCATGCAAAAAGTAGCGGAAGTGTTTTACATATATCGATTCAAGCTGGAAAGCAACAGGATGTCTTAAAAATAGACAAGTGTATTGAAAAACGCATCTTGCAGGATTTTAAAAAGCATAATAAAAGATTGTATAAAATTAATGAAGAAGTAGCAAAGCATCAAGAGACCACCCAAGAGAGCATAGTTCGTTATCTCTTATGTGTCCTAAGTTCCTCTTTCCTCATCTTGCTTGTTTTCTACATACGAAAGCGCCAGCACAATACATTTCAATCAAAGGATGAAGTTGAAGATTTGACTGGTTTTGTTGTTTTAACGCAAATCGCGTATCAGAAAGATATAGAGGTGTAATAAATGGATGAAAAAGAAATAAAGCTTCGCTTAAATGATTTAATCGGGATATTTAAAAAGCATTACAAAGTCATTCTCTTTTGTACTTTGCTGTGTATGGTGTTTTTAATGGTCGTTTCTTTGTGTATATTGCCAAAGAAGTATGCGAGTGATTCCAATATATATTTAAAACCAAAGACAACCTCGGAAGGAATTATTGATAATCAAACCGTCATTACGAATCGTAATTTGGTAAAAGATTATGAAAAAATCTTGCAGGGGACAACCGTCTTGTCACAGGTAGATAAAAAGCTGCATTTGGTGGATGGTACGTGTAGCAAAGCTATCCAAACAAATGTCGAAGATAATTCCAATATCATCACCATAAGGGCAAATAGTGAGGACCCGTATTTATCCCAAAACATTGTGAAAGAGACCATTGCTGTTTTTACACAAGAAATGATGAAAATCAGTGAAATAGATAACATCACAGTAATTGATAAAGCTACCTTACAAACGCATTATATTTCGCCAAACATTAAATTGAATAGTATTGCAGGCGGTATTTTTGGCTTTGCTTTATCCTATATTTATTTCATCTTGGTATTTTTGCTTGATAATCGCATTAAATCCAGTGATCAGGCGGAAGAATATTTTGGTTATCCGGTGTTGGGAAGTATTCCTTTTGTCGATGAATTAAACCAAGAGAATCATCCAAGAAAAAGCATCAAAAGGAGGGTCAAAGCATATGTCAAAAAATAAAAATACCTATAAATTTGATAACATGGAAGCATTCCGTAAATTGAAAACGAATATCGAGTTTTCCGCAGTAGAAAAACCGATCAAAGTTGTTAATATTACTTCTTCCTGTGCGAATGAAGGAAAATCAACAGTGGCTTTTCATCTTGCGCAAGTGTATGCGGCAAAGTATAAAAAGGTATTGGTCATCGATTGCGATTTACGCAGACCGAAAATGCATCGTTATTTTCAAATCAGTAATCAAGTAGGCTTATCTGATTTGCTGGTGTTTATCGATAAACAGCCGGATTTAAGCACTTATATTCAAGAAGTTACAGTAACGGATTGTGAGAATGCTATTTCCGTTTTGACATCTGGAAGTAAAGTGCCAAATCCTCAAGAATTGTTAGGATCATCCAAATTCAAGAAGCTGCTGCAGGCTTTATCCAAACAATATGATTTCATCATTTTGGACTGTCCTCCTATCAGTATGATCAGTGATACTTTTTATGTAAGTAATGTCAGTGATGGAACTATTTTTGTCATATCCATGAAAGATACAAAAAAAGACATAGCACTATCTTCGATACGGCAATTAGAACGCAGCCGGTCAAAGATATTAGGAATTGTTTTAACAAAAACACAAAATTTATCATCCTATGATTACTATTACACCTATGAATAATCAAATAGCTGTATGGCAAATGAATCTAAAGAGTGCTTATTGCAAGATATCATCCTGTCTATACAAGCTAAGAAAATGGAGAACCTTATGAAAGAACTATATGTGGTAGAACAAGATGTCGTACATGCCCTAGAGCGTATTGAGGCTGAACAAAACGATTCGTATTATGATATATGGCACTTTGAAATTGATCGAAAAGCAATCAGTAAACAAATACTCATATGTCGTTTTGAAGATTTCTTTCGTATATGGGAAATGTTAACTACAAAGAGTATTGAGAAAAGTGTGCGTTTTATCCTGCGTCAGGATGAGAATGAACGATATTGGATGGTGGTGGAGGATAAGGAGTTGCTTTTATCCGTGTATGAACGTCTGTCTAAGTTGAGGAAAAGTGCATTTTATCAGAAATTGGTTAAAAAACCTGGATATCGCTATACAACAGGGTATGAAAGTGATATTAAAGAAACATTAAAGCGTATGAAAACAGCAATAGGACAAGCCATTGCCATGGATGGATCCCTTTTCATGCTGATTCAGCGATTTTAAGTTGTAAGCTCATCGCCAACATAGAAACTACGATGTTAAAAAAGGAAGTTTTAAACGTACATGGATGCGTTTGTAACTTCCTTTTACATTTTGCTATACTGGAAACGATATGCTGAACAAAAGTCAATTTTATTTTAAAGAATGCTTAGGTTTTTTCAACCGTGCTTCTTGCACACAGATCATTCATCAATTGTTGTGCCGCTCGACCACTCATACCGCCATGACTCAATTCCCATTTACGTGCTTCGGCAAGCAATTCTTCTTCTGTCAAAGTAATTTCGGGATAATGTTTTGCCAATTCTTTTACAATGTGGAAATAATTTTTCTGATTTGGGCGCTCATAACAGATACTTAAACCAAAGCGAGCAACCAAGGATAGTTTTTCCTGCATGGTATCACTGTGATGCAGCTCATCTTGACTCATATCACTGCGATCGCCCCATGTTTCCCGAATGAGATGACGTCGGTTGCTAGTGGCATAAATGAGTACATTATCTGGCTTAGTTTCGACACCGCCTTCAATCACGGCTTTTAAAAACTTATATTCAATTTCGAACTCTTCAAAAGACAAATCATCCATATAAATGATAAAACGGTAATTATGATTCTTAATCTGTGAGATAATGGCCGATAGATTTTGGAACTGATGCTTATAAATCTCAATCATGCGTAATCCATCTTTGTAAAATTCATTGACGATTGCCTTAATGGATGTGGATTTACCGGTACCGCTGTCACCATATAATAATACATTATTCGCATTACGTCCTTCCACAAAAGCTTTTGTATTATCCACAAGCAACTGTTTCTGAAGCTCATAGCCGATGAGATCATCTAGATATACATTTTCCATATTATTGATTGGTAAGAACTTTACACTGCCATCAATATTGGGTTGTATACGAAAGGCTTTATTCAGACCAAACATACCGACGCCGTATTGGGCGTAAAAGTCGGTAATGATGTGAAAGATATCTTCTTCATCTTTGGCTTGTTCAATTTGTTTACTGATCTTGCGGACCATTTCAGAGACATTTTTATTATACATGCGTTCTTTTTTTTCAATGGCATGATACTGGGTGATGATGGTGAAACAATCGATTTGCAGGGTTTCTTCCATTTTTGAAAAATCATAATCAAACAAGTTTTTAAAGATTTTAAAATCATTTTTCGCGAAATGATTCACACTCCCTTGTTGAGCACCTCGTTTTTCACTGACTAAAGAAAAAGAATTTTCATTCATCAGTAATAGGTATGTCAGATAATTATGCCATAAATTATCATCAAAGCCATAACTCGTTGAAAGATCCAAAAGAGCTTTGATTTGTACATAGATACGTTCAATTAAGACACTTTCCTTATACTGTCCTTCATCAAAATCACGACAAATTTCACATAACTGTTGAAAGATACTGTCTTTTCCAAAATTGCGATATAAAACTAGCTTAGCACTTTCTTTATACATAGGCACGCCTCACTTCCTGAATTGTCTTTATTATACCGAAGAGAAAGTGTTTTGAAAAGAAAATGAATAAATAAAATATAATTTTCATGAATTACTGTAAATAATTTACAGTTTTATTGAAAATATTATCAAAAATCATTGACAACGTTTCAAAAAAGATTTAAACTATATGCAATCAGTAACTTGAGTGAGGCAATAGAAAGGAAGTGGACTCATGGTGACTATAACGATTAGCGTCATTATTATTATTCTCATAGTCCTAAGTAAGTCTGTTTTTCTTTCAAGACTCATATGATGAGTCACTCACCAACAGATCACTTTTGTCGTATGTACAAGGGCGTAAGAGAACGAAAGAAAAGCAGCCATGAGAAAATGTGCTGCTTTTTTGATTAAATAGGAGGAAGTCTTATGAATAGCAAGGAAGTCGAGATGGCAGCCGCGAGGTTGCAGGGGAATATCCATAACGTTAAGGTCACAAGCTCGAAAACTTTTTCGGCGATGAGCGGCTGTGATTTATTTCTAAAATGTGAAAATCGTCAGAAGACAGGCTCCTTTAAGGTTCGCGGAGCATTTAATAAATTGGCGAAATTGAAAGAAGAGGGAAAAACCAACGAGGTCATAGCGAGCTCAGCTGGAAACCATGCACAGGGGGTCAGTTATGCGTCCAGTAAGCTAGGTATGCATGCAACGATCGTTATGCCCAAAAGCACACCGATTGCGAAGGTGTTGGCAACCAAAGGGTATGGTGCTGATGTCGTGCTCGCTGGTGATAATTATGATGAATGTTATGAAGAGGCCTTGCGTTTACAAAAAGAAAAAAAGGCAACCTTTATTCATCCTTTCGATGATGAGGATGTGATCGCTGGACAAGGTACAATTGCTTATGAAATCTGTCATGATTTACCTAATGTCGATATGATCGTTGTTCCGGCGGGAGGAGGCGGATTACTTGCCGGTATTAGCTATTATGCAAAACAAATCAATCCGCGCATCAAAATTGTCGGGGTACAGGCGGAAGGCGCTGATGCAATCGTTCAATCGTTTCAGCAAAAGAAGCATTGCTCAACAAAACGTGTCAATACGATTGCGGATGGAATTGCTGTTATGAACCCCGGTGAAAAAACAGTGAAGCTCATACAGGAAAATGTCGATGAAATGGTGAGTGTCAGTGATGATGAGATTGCCGCAACGATACTGCTTTTGTTAGAACGCGAAAAGTTGGTAGTAGAACCGGCCGGAGCGAGTTCTTTAGCAGCGGTGCTGAATCATAAGATGGATGTTACCGCAAAACGTGTCGTTTGTGTGTTGTCCGGAGGTAATATTGATGTTTCCTTTATTCATAAGGTCGTAGAAAAAGGCCTTGTAACACGAGGTCGTAATATAAAGTTTAAAACATTAATGTTAGATGTACCGGGAAGTCTGGAACATTTTGCTCACATCGTCAAAGAGGCAAATGCCAATATCATTGAGGTTCAATATGATCGCATTCAAGCGGATTTGAATTTGAATGAAACAATTATCCATGTGGCCGTTGAGGTTTCCAGTAAAGAACATGGGGATGCGTTAATCAAAGCATTAAAACAGAAAGGTTATGAAATTACAATGGAATAATAATTGATGATAACCCGTTTTTAAGGTGTTATTAAGGATAAAGATGGTAAGGGAAAGTTGTGAGGAGGTTTACACACATGAAGATGAATGGTTCGCAAATACTGATACAAGCCTTAATTGATCAAGGAGTGGATACCATATTTGGATATCCAGGAGGTTCCGTTTTAAATATTTATGATGCTTTATATGAGCGAAGTGATGATATACATCATATTGTTACATCACATGAACAAGGTGCTGCGCATGCCGCCGATGGTTATGCCAGAAGTACCGGGAAAACCGGTGTGTGCTTGGCAACCAGTGGCCCGGGTGCTACGAATTTAGTTACGGGAATTGCGACAGCTTATATGGATAGTATTCCTGTTGTTGCCATTACAGGTAATGTGCCGAATGATTTATTAGGGAGAGATTCCTTTCAAGAAGTGAATATTGCTGGAATCACGATGCCAATCACAAAGCATAATTTTATCGTACAAAATGTTGAAGATCTGGCATATGTCGTAAGAAAAGCATTTGTAATTGCCAATTCAGGAAGAAAAGGACCGGTCTTGATTGATATTCCAAAAGATGTCACAGCGGCGCTTACTGAATATGTAAAACTGCCAAGATATCGGATTCGTAAGCTGCCAAAGGTTGATGATGCAAAATTTGAAGAAGCATTGGAAGCGATTCGGCAGGCTAAGCGGCCAATGATCTATGCCGGCGGTGGTGTGATCAGCTCAAATGCAACAAGAGAGCTATTGAAATTTTCTAAACACATGGATATACCAGTATGCTGTTCCATGATGGGATTATCCTCCGTACCTTATGATTATGATTTATACTTAGGCATGATTGGTATGCATGGAACCCCTGTTTCTAATTATGCAACTTTGAATACCGATTTGATCATTGCCATCGGTGCGCGTTTTTCTGATCGTGTAGCAGGCAATCGTAAAGAATTCGGTAAGGATGCCAAAATTATTCATTTTGATATCGATGCTTCAGAAATTTCTAAGAATGTCGCAACCGATATTTCGATCGTTGGCGATGCTCGCTATATATTGAAAAAAATGATTGCCCGTATGCCGGAAACAAAGCATAAAGAGTGGACAGATACTTTAAAAGCTTTTAAAGATAAGAAAGACTTACCAAAACCTAGAGGTGATGATAAAGTAGATCCACGCGATTTAGCTTTGACCTTACACAATATTGTCGGAGAAGATGCCATCATAGCGACAGATGTTGGTCAACATCAAATGATCATGGCGCAATATTATCAATTTTCACGTCCGCGTAGTTTTATTAGCTCTTGTGGTTTAGGAACCATGGGCTATGGTATGGGCGCAGCTATTGGCGCAAAGGTCGCAAATCCACATCGTCCGGTTATATTGGTAAGTGGAGATGGCAGTTTCCATATGAATATGAATGAGATGGCAACAGCTGTCAGTGAACAGTTGCCAATTGTTATTCTGATTTTTAATAACACCGTACTTGGTATGGTACGACAATGGCAAACCTTATTTTATGACCATCGCTATTCAAATACAAGCATTGAACGTAAGACAGATTATGTCAAGCTTGCAGAAGCATTTGGCGGGAAAGGGTTACGTATTAAAACACATCAGGATATTGAACCGGTTATGAAAGAAGCATTGAGCAGTAAAGTGCCATGCATCGTCGATTGTTGGATCGATAAAGATGATTGTGTATATCCGATCATTCCACCGGGAAAAAGTGGTAAGGATATCATCTTATATGGAAACTAGGAGGTGGACAGAATGGAGAGAAGAGTAATCTCATTACTTGTGGAAAATCACTTCGGTGTGCTGACCAGAGTGACCAATCTATTTGGACAACGAGGCTTTAATATTGATACTTTATCGGTTGGTGAAACGGAAAATCCTAAGTTTTCGCGTATTACGATTACAACACGCGGAGATGAGGGAATCATCAATCAAATCAAATTGCAACTGGCCAAATTAGAGGATGTTAAAAAAGTTGAAGAGATACCAGAGGATCTACTGTTTATCCGTGAAGTTGTATTGATCAAGGTTGAGGTAAATAAAGATCAAAAGGATAACTTCTTAAAAGCAGTAAAAGATTTTGGAGGACGCTGTCAGTTGATCGAAAAGGGATGTTGTGTCGTGGAATTGACAGATACACCGGCAAGCATTGATTATTTCATTGAAGAATTACAGGATTATAAGATTGTGGAAATCAGCCGCACCGGTGGTGTGGCGATGGAATTATCCAGAAACGATTAGTCTTTTCAAGCATCTTTTGATGCTATAAGATAGGAATTACCAGAACAGGAGGAAAAAGATATGGTAAAGGTGTATTATGATGCAGATTGTAATTTGGATTTATTGAAAGGAAAAACGGTTGCTATTATCGGATATGGCAGTCAGGGACATGCGCATGCGCAAAACTTGAAGGATAGTGGTGTCAAGGTCGTTGTAGGTTTGCGACCAGGCTCTAAGAGTCGTGCCAAAGCAGAAGAAGCTGGCTTAACGGTTATGGATACCGCAGATGCCGCAAAAGCAGGCGATGTTGTAATGATCTTGGCTCCGGATCAGAATCAGCCGGATATTTATGAAAAGGATATTAAACCAAACTTGGAAGAAGGCAATATGTTGATGTTTGCCCATGGTTTTGCAATTCATTTTAATCAGATCGTCGCACCGGAAGGAGTCGATGTTACCATGTGTGCCCCAAAAGGTCCGGGACATACCGTTCGCAGTCAGTATTTAGAAGGAAGAGGGGTACCTTCTTTGATTGCCATCCATCAGGATGCAACCGGTAAAGCACGTGAATATGCATTGGCTTATGCAAGTGGAATCGGTGCTGGTCGTGCCGGCATCATAGAAACCACCTTTAAAGAAGAAACAGAAACTGATTTATTCGGTGAACAAGCTGTCTTATGTGGTGGTGTCTGTGAATTGATGCAGGCTGGTTTTGATACGTTGGTTGAAGCCGGTTATGAACCGGAAATGGCATATTTTGAATGTATCCATGAAATGAAACTGATTGTTGATTTGATTAATAGCGGAGGTTTTGCAATGATGCGTTATTCAATTTCTGATACTGCGGAATATGGTGATTATGTAACTGGTAAACGTTTGATTACCGAAGATACAAGAAAAGAAATGAAGAAAGTATTAGCTGAGATTCAGGATGGAACCTTTGCTGGTAATTGGATTACCGAAAATAAATCCGCAGGCCGTGCCCATTTCTTGGCAATGCGCCGTGTCCATGCCCAGCATCCATCAGAAAAGGTTGGTGCACAGCTGCGTAAGATGATGAGCTGGTTAAAAAAATAAGAAGAGCAGGTGAAGAAGGATGAGTAGAGCAAGTGATCGAGTTTTAAAGGGAGATGCCTGCGCGCCGCAGCGCTCCCTCTTCTATGCTTTGGGATTAACCGAAGAAGAATTAAATCGTCCCTTGATCGGTGTTGTCAGTGCGTATAGTGAAATTGTTCCGGGGCATTTGCATTTGGATAAGATTAGCGAGGCCGTGAAAGCCGGTATTCGCATGGCAGGTGGTACGCCAATCATGGTACCTAGCATTGGTGTATGTGATGGTATTGCCATGGGGCATATTGGAATGAAGTACTCCTTAGCATCTCGTGAATTGATTGCGGATAGTGTAGAAACCATGGCCAATGCGCATGGGTTTGATGGTTTGGTACTTGTACCGAATTGCGATAAGATCGTTCCTGGTATGTTGATGGGCGCTTTGCGCGTGAATCTGCCAGCTGTAGTCATGAGTGGAGGAGCGATGCTGCCTGGTAATGATAAAGGCAAAGATATGAGTTTATCGACCATGTTTGAAGCGGTAGGAGCGAAAAAAGCAGGACTGATTGATCAAGAAGAATTGACGTACATTGAACAAAATGCTTGTCCAGGATGTGGATCTTGTTCCGGTATGTTTACAGCGAATTCGATGAACTGTCTATGTGAAGTGTTGGGAATTGCCTTGCCTGGCAATGGCACCATACCAGCCGTTTATTCGGCTCGCATGCAGTTAGCTAAAAAAGCCGGTATGGCAATCATGGATATGGTAGAAAAAGATATCAAGCCTAGAGATATCATAAATGAGCAGGCTTTACGTAATGGATTGGCTTGTGATATGGCATTAGGCTGTTCCTCAAATACGGTCTTACATCTTTTGGCCATTGCGAAAGAAGCGCATGTGGATATTGATCTGGATATAATCAATGAGGTATCACAAAAAACTCCAAATCTGTGTAAATTAGCACCTGCCGGACCGGATCATATCGTAGATTTGTATCGTGCCGGTGGCGTACAGGCAGTTATGAAAGAATTGCAGAAGAAACAATTGATTGATGATTCTTTAATGACCGTAACTGGCAAGACAATCAAAGAAAATTTAGCTAAGGCTGTCAATTTAGATCATAAGATCATCAAGGATATTGATACACCTAATTCACCTACTGGTGGCATTGCCGTATTATTTGGTAACATAGCACCAAAAGGCTGTGTGGTAAAGCGCAGCGCTGTGGATCCTAGTATGTTGGTGCATACAGGACGTGCCCGTGTCTTTGATAGTGAAGAAGATGCTATTGATGCTATTTATCAGGGAAAAATTGTCAAAGGCGATGTTGTCGTTATCCGCTATGAAGGACCAAAAGGTGGACCGGGCATGCGAGAGATGCTGAATCCAACAAGTGCATTGGCTGGTATGAAACTGGATAAAGAAGTCGCTTTGATTACGGATGGAAGATTCTCTGGGGCAACTCGTGGGGCAGCTATCGGACATGTATCACCGGAAGCCGCAGCGCATGGTCCGATTGCCATCATTCAAGAGGGAGATACCATCAGCATCGATATCAATGCCGGTAAGATCAATCTGATGATTGATGAAGCAGAAATGCAAAAACGGATGGATGCTTGGGTGAAACCAGAAGCGAAAATCAAAGAAGGCTGGCTGTATCGTTATGCACGTCTTGTAACTTCGGCGGATGAAGGTGCTGTTTTAAAATAAGAAAATAAGAAGCAGACAGTATAATTGAGACTGTTTGCTTTTTCTCTGGCATGATGAAAGAGGTTGTTGCATATAGTAAGAAAGTGGATGAAACATATGTAAAAATTGATTGTAAAAAATTTCAAAAAAAGATATATTTTGTAACATAAATGCGGTATAATAAAAGACATGAAAGTGAGTTGATAGTATGGCAGTTAAGGATTTGATCCTTCCATCACATTATGAAAATAAATTAGATGTCATCTCAACAGAGGTTGCCATTAAATATGTAAAAGATTTATTTGAACGTAGATTGGCTCATCATTTGAATCTTATGCGCATTTCGGCGCCGCTGTATGTAAGAAAAAGTAGTGGATTAAACGATAATTTAAATGGTGTTGAGCGTCCAGTAGGCTTTGATATTAAAGAGATTGATGAAGATGAAATGGAGATTGTCCATTCACTTGCTAAATGGAAGCGAATGGCATTAAAACGTTATCATATCGGCTATGGAAAAGGTATTTATACGGATATGAATGCCATCCGTCGTGATGAAGATTTGGATAATCTGCACTCCACATATGTTGATCAGTGGGATTGGGAAAAAATTATCGATCGTCATGATCGTAATCTTGATTTCCTAAAAATGACAGTGCGTAATATTATGAAGGCGCTTAAAGAAACAGAGAAAGAATTGGATATCATCTTTGAAAATTTAGAACCGTTTATACGCGAGGATGTGTATTTTATTACCGCACAAGAACTCGAAGATCGCTATCCGGATATGACGCCTAAAGAAAGAGAATATACAATTACAAAGGAACATAAAACAGTATGTATCATGCAAATTGGCGATATTTTATCCAGTGGGCAGAAACATGATGGACGTGCACCGGATTATGATGACTGGTCATTAAATGGAGATATTCTTATTTACTATCCTATTTTGGATTGTGCTGTCGAAATTAGCAGTATGGGCATTCGTGTAGATGCTAAGGCACTACAAGAACAGCTGAAAAAAGCTGATTGTGAAGAACGTTTAACTTTGCCTTATCATCAAATGTTGTTACATGATGAATTGCCGCTTACAATAGGTGGAGGGATTGGGCAATCAAGAATATGTTTGATTCTTTTAAATAAAGCACATATCGGTGAGGTGCAGGTATCACAGTGGAGCGATGACATGATTGCCGAATGTGAACGACATCATATATATTTATTATAGTGATAAGTATCAATATTTGAGAGGCATATTATTGCATATGATAGTAACTATCATTGCTATTTTAATTCATAGTATGATGGTTTAAAAAGTGCTTACGTAAATAAAGGTTGGAACAATAGCACTATGTGTTTTGGTAAAGATAAAGCTAGTGAAAAAAAGTGAAGAGGACACATGATCGTATCCTGTTCACTTTTTTGATGTGTTCTTAAGTAGGATAGCATTCTTACTAGCATATTCATTTTGTTGTTTTACACTGTATGATTTTTTATGCCTAAATGGTAAAAGAGTTCATGAGTTGCATAAAGTAAGATATTATCACTTATGCATAGCATGCTCTAATCAACAGCATGTATTTTAGCTGACAATGCCGTGAAAAAGCTATTTTCTTTTGTTTTCTCTGTGTTCATCTAGCAATCGTTGAATGACGGCTGCATCTGGATCGATATAAATGGTCTTATAGGTCGTTAAGGATACAAAGCTTCCTTTATTGCCAGGAATCTTTTTTAATTGTCGTTGTTGGCAGTAATTGATTGGAACACTGGAGGAATAGCGCCCGTTAGAATACCAGGCAGCTAACATGGCCGCAGTCCGTAAAGCAGCTTCATTTGGCTGTTCTAAAGTAAGGATGACATGAGCACCATGCAAATCTTTTGCGTGCAACCATGTATCTTTTTTTCGTGCGAGTTTCCATGTGACATAGTCATTCTGCAAATTGTTTTTACCTACATATATGCGATAATCATCAAATAGAAACGTTTCATAATGAGGAAGCTCTTGCTTTTTCTTTTTCCGGATACGACTTTTCTGTGCACGTAAATACCCTTGTTTTACCAATTCTTCCCGTATCTCAATGGCATCTTGAACACCAGCTTGCGATAATTGCGTTTCCATAGCCTCAAAATATGCAATCTCTTTCTCACACAAAGCGATTTGTTCCTTTAAAATACTCTGTGCTCGTTTGCTTTTATGATATTTCTGATACCAACGATTGGCATTACCTTTTATATCAAAACGCATATCGATAGGAATCGCAATCTCTTCTCCTGTTTCAAAAGAGGGCAGCGTAATTATCGGTTGTTTCTCAATTTCATGCATATAAGCAAATAATAAATCCCCATATTCTCGATATTTATCACAATCCATAGATTCAGCTAAAGATTGCTTAAGTTTTGGGAGCTTTGAGGTGTTTTTATGCAACTCGCGTTTGACACTGCGATATAAATCTTGACTTTGTTGTTTGATGCGCACTTTTTCTTCTTTTTCATAAAACAGAATATCTATGCCATGCATTAAAGGATATTGACGATACGTATCTGTTAGATGTGTAAGTGGAATACAATGAAAATAAACCTGATCTTTAACATCGCTAATATATAAAGTGTTGGAATCGTGAATCTTCTTTAAAATATCGTCGAATGCCTCACCTTTGTGCATGCGGTATTGTACCTCTTTAGACAAGAGTGGGGAAAAGCCATGAAACTGTTTGCTGAAAGATTCTTCGGCATCAAATGGTCCGTGATGATATGGGTCTTGTTTGTTACTGTGTGGCTCTGGCAAGGTAAATACTGCACCGGGTAAAATGGTACGTTTACTGTTTTCAAACGGCGGGATACGTTTTAAGGCATCAACGATGCGTCCATCTTCATCTACCAAAATGATATTGGCATATTTGCCCATTAATTCAATATATAAGTGCTTTTTATGAATATCACCTAATTCGTTGCGTGCTTCCAACTCCATATGGAGGATACGGTCAAGACCAAGTTGTTCTATGGTATGGAGGATGCCGCCATCAATCTGTTTTCGCAACAACATTAAAAAGTTGCTGGGAACCTCCATTGTCGTATAGGATTCTTTTGTGAAATTTATACGATTATAAACGCTGTGCAAAGAGATTAACAGTTTTTGATTGCCTGTTTGGGTACGTAATGTAAATAATAATTCAGTATCACTTATTTGTTGCAATTTTAATAATTTAGCTGGTAAAGCTTGCGCTATTTCTATTCGTAACTGTCTTAATAATAATCCATCAATTGCCATGCTTATCACCTCGTGAGTAACATTATAGCATAAAAGCAGAAAATAGCGAAAACATGTTTGACAAGCGAAATCACTACTAGTAAAATAAGTATAAAGAATAGAGGGTGTGCAAATGAAAAAAGGTCTGTTAATTATTATCAGTGGTCCTAGTGGAGTAGGAAAGGGAACCGTGCGTAATTACTTTATGAATGATGCGTCATTGAAATTGGCATATTCCATTTCCATGACGACAAGATCACCAAGAGCTGGTGAACAGGATGGCGTTGATTACATATTCACTACGAAGGAAAAATTTGAAGAGGCAATCCAACATGGTGAACTTTTAGAATGGGCTGAATTTGTTGGCAATTATTATGGCACTCCCATGTCACAGGTAGAAAAACTGCGCAATGAAGGAAAAAATGTCCTTTTGGAAATCGAAGTGCAGGGGGCTACGCAAGTAAAAGAAAAATGTCCAGATGCTTTAACAATATTTATTATTCCACCGAGTATGGAAGAATTGGAAAATCGAATTCGCGGTCGTCGAAGTGAGCCAGAAGAGGTTGTACAGCAGCGTTTGGCGAAAGCTGGAAAAGAAATGAAGATGGTGAATAATTATAAATATATTGTTTGTAATGATGACCCTAAATTGGCTGCAGAATTAATCAGTTCGATCATTAGACGTCACATGGAAACGGATAATAAATAACTTTATACGCACATGGTTCATGTGCGTTTTATTAAACATTTGAGTATCCTACAAGAAGCGCATGGAGGGTATATATGCAGATAACGAAAGAGGAAATAAAACGTGTCGTTAGTAATGTACAAAATTATACTTTGGCAAAGAAATATCTGAAGGCTGCTGATATAGAAAGCATGGTCGTTTTATGTGATGCATCCGGACAATATCATGTGGACGCCCATATAAATCAGGATGTTTATAGTAATCATATTACCATTACCATAGATGAAAATTATCATGTGACGGCATATGAATGTAGTTGCCCTTTTTGTACGCAAGAAAGTGGCTGTGCTCACGTTGGTGAAGTGTTGATGATCATCTCTATTATGGAGCCATGTATGTTCCCTTATCATTTTCAAAGACAGAAATTCTTACTTCGTTATCAGGAATATCAGCAAACCAGAAATAATGAAGAAGAGCAAAAACAGCAAAATAGCCTATTACAGCGATATGAAGAACGTAAGGCAAGACGGTTGCGTGAATACGAGGAATATCGGCGTCAATTAGAACTTGAACAGCGTAAGCGTCTTATGGAGAAAGCGCATGAATGGCTGGATGAGCAGTGGCATAAGGATCAACAGTTTCCTATTCTGCAAGGACATCAGGATATCCATTTATATGTGCAGTTAGAGAATATAGATAGTGAATATGGAAGCCATTTAAGGGATTGCTATATTTCATTAAAAATTGGCAAAGGCCGTAAACGCATGTACATCGTTAAGAGAATACAGGAATTTCTGGAAGCTATCGCTCATGAAGAATATATCAGTTATGGAAAAGAGCTAGCTTTTACTCATACGATGGAGCAATTTGATGTAATATCACAAGAGCTTATTCAACTATTAAAGGAGAATATGTCCGATCATCTTTATTATTATTCAGGACGTGAAATGCGGATACAAGAAGAAAAACTGGATGCTTTTTATGACAAGATGCTGGATATACCAAGGGAGTATCGTGATTTTAATCTTGTGGAAGAAAAAGGAAAGATGTGCATTGAAATACTTCCTAAGGATGAGGATTATCAGATTGTTCTGTTAAGCCCCAAACGCAATATGATCTTGGGGAAAGAGCATGTGTATAAAATTAAGGAAAAGACGCTGATTCGTAAAACGATGAATCATTACAGCGTTTCTTTATTAAAACAACTACTAGAAGAAGATTTTTGGATTGGTAAAAACGATATTCGTCGTTTTCAAGGCCATATCATAAAACAGTGTAAAGGCTATCTTACGGTGAAGAATAAAGAATGTCTGCCTGTTTATATGGAAGAAGACTATATACAGCTATTTGCGGATATGGATGAGCAAGGATTAATTAGTATCCGCATCAAAGCACACATGCCTGATGGTACCATAGTGAATGGCTTTGATGATACGGTGAAGGAGCAACTCTTGCATGTACAGTTGGTATGTGAATGCGTACTGGCATATGCACAAACGATTGATTATGATGGACATGTTGCTTATCTAAGCCAACAGCAGGATACAACATTAGTCTTTCTACAGGAAGGCTTACCATACTTAAGCCGTTATTGTGATATCTTTGTATCCGATGCGTTAAAGAGCATCAATGAACCTATGGCCATGCATGTAAGTGTTGGCATTGGCATGTCAAATGATCTTTTACAGATTGATATTGCCAGTGTTGATGTTACAGCGGATGAGTTATATGATATTTTAAGGGCATATCGAAAGAGACGGAAATATTATCGTCTGATGGATGGACGCTTATTATCTTTAGAAGGAAAAGAGCTAGAAGAAACCAATGCTTTATTAGATGATTTAGCAATTGATTTAAAAGATATTAAAAAAGGCAGTGTACAAATGCCAGCATATCGCAGCTTTCATATGGAAGATGTTTTACAGCAAGATCATGATGTCGATATTACAGCGAAGCAAAGCTATGTAGATTATCTTTCACAATATCACAAAAAGGATATCAAGCTAGCGGACATTGCTTCTCGTTATGAACATGTGCTGCGTGATTATCAAAAAGAAGGTGTGAAATGGATGCAGACATTGCACCATTATCATTTCGGTGGTATTTTAGCAGATGATATGGGCTTAGGAAAAACTTTGCAGGTCATTGCTTTATTAGAAACAATGAAGCAAGAAGGACAGGTTTCCTTGATTGTTACTCCAAGCTCTTTGGTGTTAAATTGGGAAGATGAATTGCAGAAATTTCAGGCGGATTTGCGTGTACAATGCATTATGGGAAATGCCAAAGAGAGATGCATGCAAATAGCATCTTTCTCACAATATGATGTATTGATAACATCTTATGATTATTTAAAACGTGATATTACACAGTATGAAACCATTCATTTTTACTATCTTGTATTAGATGAAGCACAGTTCATTAAGAATCAAAAGACGAAAAATGCGGAATGTGTGAAACAGCTTAAAGCTGTGCATCGCTTGGCATTGAGTGGTACTCCGATTGAAAATACATTAGCTGAATTATGGAGCATTTTTGATTTTTTAATGCCGGGATATTTGTTTAATTATCATTATTTTCAAACACATTTCGAAAAGAATATTGTACAAAATCATGATGAGCAAACACAAATGAAACTGAAAAAGATGGTGGAACCGTTTATTTTAAGACGTACCAAAAGCAAGGTCTTAAAAGAGTTACCAGATAAAATTGAACATACGCTCATGATTCCATTTGAAGATACTGAAAAGAAACTATATTTGGCAAATTTATCTCAGGTCAATCAAGCATTAAGCAAACATCTGCAGATGGAACGTCCGGATAAATTTGCGATTCTTGCCATGTTAACGCGACTTCGTCAGATTTGTTGTGAACCGCGTATCCTATATGAGAACATCACTACTGCAAGTAGTAAATTACTATATTGTTTGGATTTGTTAGAAACTTTACGGGAAAATCATCAAAGAGTCTTGTTGTTTTCATCATTTACATCTGTATTAGATATCTTGGAAGAGGAACTTATCAAGCGTCGTTTTTCTTATTTGAAGCTGACAGGCAACAATACAAAACAACAGCGCCGCGATATGGTACAGCAGTTTCAAAATGGTTTGACAGATGTTTTCCTAATATCTTTAAAGGCCGGGGGAACCGGATTGAATTTGACAGCAGCAAGTGCTGTTATACATTTTGATCCATGGTGGAATGTGTCTGCGCAAAATCAAGCAACTGATCGTGCGTATCGCATCGGTCAGAATCAGAATGTACAGGTTTACAAGCTGATTATGAAAGATAGTATTGAAGAAAAAATACAAACATTGCAGAAGATGAAGAAAGATTTATCAGATCATTTTGTAGAAGAAAATGAAGGCAGTATTTATCATATGTCTTATGATGAAATTGTTTCCCTTTTTGATATGGAATAAGCCATTCCAAATAAGAAACATGCTCGTATCCTGTAGAGCAGAAAGGACATTTTGTTTATGAAAAAAACCATGGAAAGATTATCGAATTTTGAAATTTTAAGAATCATCAGCATGTTGTTGATCATATGTCATCATTTTGCGTTGTATAGTGGTTTTCGGTATCCTTCATCCACGATAACAATGAATAGCGTCTTCATTCAATTTTTATCATATGGGGGTCAGCTTGGCGTTAACTTATTCGTATTGATCAGTGGTTATTTTTTGGTAAAGAATGAATTCAAAGTAAAAAAAGCGGTGAAGCTGTGGATGGATATTTCTATATATGCGATTATCATCATGCTTATATTTGCTATTGCCGGTACCGATTTCAACTTCTTTGAAGTCGTAAAGAATATCTTTCCGATACCTTATAACATGTGGTGGTTTGCGACATCTTATTTCATGATGTATTTGCTATCCGGATATATCAATAAACTAATTTATGCTTTATCTAAAAGGGAATTGGATCATCTCATCTTATTGTTAATCGTCATATGTTCGATTCTGCCTACGTTTATGGCAGCACGTATGACATCTACCCTTATGTGGTTTTTTCTGTTATATATCATCGCTGCCCGAATACGTTTATATGCATTGACAAATAAAGTTTTTGATCACAGTTTAATGATTGGGGCAATAGGATATGTTTTCTGTTTAGGATCTTGTGTACTATTTGATATCATTGGTACAAAAATTGCTATTTTTAGTGATTATGCTACTTATTTTGCAAGAATAGATTCCATTACGATGTTGTTTTGTTCAATCTTCTTATTTATAGGATTCAAAAATTTAAATATTAAGCATTCTAAGATGATAAATACGATTGCCGCAACAACCTTCGGTGTTTATTTACTTCATGAAAATGAATATATTCGACCATTCTTATGGAAAACGGTATTTCATAGTGCGGAACATGCGAACGATAGTCGTTTAATTTTATATGCGATAGGGGCAATCCTAGCTACGTTTGCGCTATGTTCTTTCATTAGTTATATATATAATAAAACAATCGGGCGATGGATAAATGCCCTATTAACCAAAGCAAAATAGGTAATCATAAATTTAAGCATCCATTTGAAAAAAGTCTTATACATAAGCTCAAAAAAAATCCCCGCACTGCCAACTAGCGAAGGGCAAGTGTAGGGGATTTTTTAGAATAGGTGATTAAACGATACCTTGTTCAATCATAGAATCCGCAACTTTAATGAAACCAGCAATATTTGCGCCAACCATAAAATTATCAGGAGCGTCATATTCTTTTGCTGTTTCACTCACTGTCTTATAAATGTTTTCCATAATATCTTTTAATCTAGCATCCACTTCTTCTGCTGTCCAAGAAAGGCGCAAAGAATTCTGTGACATTTCTAATGCAGAAGTGGCAACACCACCGGCATTGCTTGCTTTACCTGGAGCAAACAGGATGTGATTTTGCATCAGTACATCAATCGCATCTGGCGTTGTTGGCATATTAGCACCTTCGCATACGGCGATAACACCATTTTTGATTAATGTTTCAGCATCTTCTTTGTTTAATTCATTTTGCGTAGCACATGGGAGTGCGATGTCGCAAGGGGTATTCCAAATACGACCATCCTTATGGAAAACAGAACCTTTCACGCTTTTTGCATATTCAGAAATGCGTCCGCGGCGAACTTCTTTGATTTCTTTCATAACATCTAAATTGATGCCGTTTTCATCAATGATGTAGCCACTGGAGTCACTCATAGCGATGACCTTGGCACCTAGCATCGTTGCTTTTTCCGCTGCATAAATAGCTACATTTCCACTACCGCTGATAACAACTTTTTTTCCTTTAAAGGAGTTACCTTTATCTTGCAGCATAGCTTCTGTAAAATAGCAAAGGCCATAACCGGTAGCCTCTGTTCTTACTAAAGAACCGCCCCATTTCAAACCTTTACCGGTCAAGACTCCGCAAAACTCATTGCGGATGCGTTTATATTGTCCAAACATATATCCAATTTCACGTGCTCCAACACCAATATCGCCAGCTGGAACATCTGTGTTAGGACCGATATATTTGCATAATTCAGTCATGAAACTTTGACAAAAGCGCATAACTTCAGCATCACTTTTTCCTTTTGGATCAAAATCACTTCCGCCTTTGCCTCCGCCGATAGGCAGTCCAGTCAAAGAATTTTTGAAAATTTGTTCAAATCCTAAGAATTTGATGATTGATATATTTACGCTTGGATGAAAACGAAGACCACCTTTGTATGGTCCGATAGCGGAGTTAAACTCAATGCGATAACCGCGATTCACTTGTAGTTTTCCCTGATCGTCTACCCAAGGCACACGGAAGATGATTTGACGTTCTGGCTCAACGATGCGCTCAAATACACCTTTTTCTATATATTCCGGATGTTTCTCTGCAACCTTTTCCAGAGAAAGTAATACTTCGTCAACAGCCTGAATGAATTCCACATCATTTGGGTTGCGTTTGATGACAGCTTCTTTAATGTAATCTAATTTAGCCATAGTATTCCTCCTTTTAGCCTGCCTATATTATATACGCAAAAAGAAAAAATGAAAATAAAAAATTTAATTTTTTCATATTTTTGAAAATATATTCATTTCTTATGAAAAATAGAACCATATAATTTCGTGTTATTCCGACGCATTTTGAAACCTGCATCGCTTACGATGATAGCGGTGATAAGATGAAAGCAAGTGAAATGCGGGAAGGGCAGCGTGCTATAATTCAGCATATTGAAATGTCAAAGACAGATAAAAAACGTTTATTCTATTTAGGCATCTATGAAGGAGGCGTCCTTACGATGCTGCAAAAAGCGCCCATGAAGGATCCTATATTATATTTTGCACAAGGCAATCAATTGATTCTAAGAAAAAAAGATGCTCAAAACATTCAGGTGGAGGTGATTTGATGAAACAGTATCAAGTGGCCTTTGTAGGCAATCCAAACGTTGGGAAAAGTGCCTGGATCAATGCGTTAAGTAATGCGCATTTCCAAGTGGGGAATTGGCCAGGTGTTACCGTTGAAAAGAAAGAAGCCATCGTCACATGGGGAGATGCTCAATATCATTTTATTGATCTTCCCGGCTGTTACAGTTTAGAAACAATAGGGAATGAAGAACGTATAACCACACAGTTCCTAAAAGAAGCACACGTAGATATCATCGTAAATGTGCTTGATGCAACCAACCTGTCTAGAAATTTATTACTCACTTTGTCATTGCGTGAATTGCAGCTGCCCATGCTTTTATTGTTTAATTTTATGGATGAAGTAGAAAAACAACATATTCACATCGATATGAATGCATTACAGCGACGCCTTCAAATACCAATATTGCCTTACAGTGCTTTAGATAAAAAACATTATGGAGAAGTAAAAAAGGCAATCATCCAAATGACGAAACAAAAGGTCTGTTATTATCCATTGTTAGAAAAACAAGAATTACAGGCATACATACAGTTGTTTGAGCGTATCGAAAAGGCAGTTCCTAAAGATAGCGTTTATGAAGAAGATGAATTGCATCGACTTTGTATGCGTTTTATCCATAAGGATGCTGCAACATGGCGGCAATTAAAAAACTGGGGGATACAAGAGATAGAATTACAAGCGTTTGCACAAAGGTTGGATGATAAAACGATGCAGCAACACCGCTATGAGATCATTCATTCCTTTATGAAGTATGTAAAACAAGATGAACATCAACGCTATGCAATATCACGGCGCATTGATCGTATGATTTTGCATCCATATCTTGGTATGCCAATCTTTTTGGCTATTTTTACAATAGTATTGTTATTTGTTTTTCAAGCCAGTGCCCCATGGACGACTTTTATTGATTATCTGATTCATGACATTTTATACAAATATCTGGCAGTTGGAATAAGTTTTTTACCAATAGCAGTGCAAAAACTGCTTCTGGATGGTATTCTTGCCGGTGTTGGCGGAGTACTGGTTTTTCTTCCTTTAATGGCTTTTCTCTACATGGTCTTATCGATCCTAGAGGAAAGCGGTTATATGTCACGCATTGCTTTTCTATTAGATCGAGCTATGCGAAGTTTTCATTTAAGTGGGAAAAGCTTTGTGTCCTTATTGTTAGGCTTTGGTTGTAATGTACCGGCAATCTATTCTACCCGCACCTTAGATAATGAAAAACAGAAAAAAATGTGTGCTTTATTAATCCCTTTTATGTCATGTGGAGCGCGTTTACCTATTTATGTTTTATTCGCTGCGGCATTCTTTCCCCACAAAGCCGGATTGATGATTGTTACCATGTATGCATTAGGTGTCTTTTTGGCCCTTATCTTAGCCTTTGTCTATTCACGATTTATGGCGTTTAAAGAAGATGCTATCTTTATTTTAGAGCTGCCTCCTTACCGTCTTCCTAAACTACGCATGGTCTTTGCCAAAGTAGTCTTGGAAGTAAAAGGTTATATCAAAAAAGCCACTGGGATAGTTTTATGGGCCATGGTTATTTTATGGGGTCTATCTTATTTCCCTAATGGACAGGTATCAACTAGTTATTTAGCAACTATATCGCAGAAGGTAGCGCCTCTTTTTGAGCCATTAGGCTTTGGCAATCGTTGGGAATGTGTGGCAGCATTGCCTGGAGGTATCATTGCGAAAGAAACAATTGTCGGCTACTTTGAAACGCTTTCCCATCCATTGAAAGAGGAACAAACACAACAATCCTTACAGCCGCTGGAAGATATGGCGGCAATTGGTAAACATGCCCAAACGGCATTAACGGATAGTATTTTTGCCTTCATCCGACCACAAATTCGTCTGAAGCCGGATAACGATGCCCAGGTATCTATGATACAATCCTTATGGTCAGATGAACATGCGAATCTTAGAGCTTTTTGTTTTATGGTTTACGTCTTATTAAGCATTCCTTGTATTATGACCTTGCAAGCGATGTTTCATGAATATGGATGGAAACTGATGAGCATATCGATTGGCAGTATGTTATTAATACCATATCTAGTTTCCTTACTTATCTTTCAGATCTTTTCTTTATTTTAATACTAATACAAAGGAAAGCTGTGCAGGAGTATAAGAAATCAGGAATTTCCTGATTTTTTCTTATTTGATGAAGGATGATTGTTATTCACAGTAATTGTCCTTCCTTATGATGTATAAAACCGTAAAACAAATAGCAATTCCTTGATTTTTGTTTCCTATTTTGAAAAAAAAGACTATAATGATAAAGAATAAATTTTTTAAAGGAGAATCTTTCTTATGGCAAGAGTTAGTGAAACTTTTTTGAATTCGTATCAAGCAATGCAGATGGACAAGCTTCAAAAACCAATCATTTTTGTTGTGGATATGATTAATGGATTTGTAAAAGAAGGCGCATTACATGATGAAGCAATTCATGATATCACTGCGAATATCCAACATTTGCTTCAAGATAAAGCGTGTCGGTGTATCTTTATCGCAGATGCCCATCCGCCAAAGACAAGAGAATTTAATGCTTATCCAAGCCATTGTGTCATTGGTACAAGTGAAAGTGAAATCATTGAGGAATTACAACCTCATGTAGATGAAGTAATGCATAAAAACAGCACAAATACCTTTACATGTCCAGACTTTCAAGCATTTTTGGAAAAACGTATTCAGAATTATCAGGATATTGTCATCACCGGTTGTTGTACCGATATTTGTATCCTACAATTTGCGCTGTGTTTGAATGCCTGGTTAAATGAACATAATTATGATGATATGCGTATTATTATTCCTATTGATTGTATTGATACTTTTCATATCGAAAATGTTCATGAGTGTGTTACGCATAATGAATATAGTATCCGCAATATGGAGAGTAATGGAATCTTAATGGTTTCAAGGATAGAAAGAGGGTAAGCTGTATGAAAAGTCTAGATTATAAGTTTGATTTTCGAGATGAACGTAACTTGAGTTTGGTCATGGATTTTTATGAATTGACAATGAGCCAATGCTATTTTAATTCAGAAGCGCGTGAGCGTATCGTAACCTTTGATTTGTTTTATCGTAAGAATCCGGATAACGGTGGATATGCTGTATTTGCCGGCTTAGAAGAAATCATCGGCTATATTCAAAATCTTCATTTTGAAGATGAAGATATTGCCTATTTGCGTTCCTTACATAAATTTTCAGATGCCTTTTTAGATTATTTGCGTCATTTTATCTTTACGGGTGATATTTATGCCATCAAAGAAGGAACACCAGTCTTCCCCTATGAACCATTAATTCGTGTAAGAGCAAAAATTATTGAAGCACAGCTGTTGGAAACAGCAATGCTTTTATGTGTGAATCATCAAACCTTAATTGCGACAAAAGCACGAAGAATTGTCAAAGCTGCAAAGGGAAGAGCAATCATGGAATTTGGTGCACGCCGTGCCCATAATTTTGATGCAGCCAATTATGGAGCAAGAGCTGCTTATATCGGTGGTGTAGCAGGTACGGCAACAACATATGCCGGTCAAAAATTTGGTATGCCTGTCTTAGGTACAATGGCACATTCTTTTGTTCAATCTTTTGATAATGAATATGATGCATTCTTAGCTTATGCAAAAACATATCCGGATAGCTGTACCGTTTTGCTAGATACCTATGATACTTTAAAAAGCGGTCTGCCGAATGCGATTCGCGTCGCTAAGGAATATTTGGAACCTAATGGCTATCGTATGCAGGGTGTGCGCATTGATTCTGGAGATATGGCATATTTGTCTAAGAAGATTCGTAAAGCTTTGGATGCGGCGGGAATGGAAGACTGCAACATCGTTGTGTCCAATTCATTGGATGAGTATTTGATACAATCCTTGATTTCGCAAGGGGCCCAAATCAATAGTATGGGTGTTGGCGAAAATCTTGTGTGCAGTAAATCCACGCCAGTGTTCGGCGGTGTTTATAAAATGAGTGCGGTTTATGAAGATGAGAAAATGATTCCTAAAATCAAAGTCAGTGAAAATGTCGAAAAAGTAACGAATCCGGCATTTAAGGATTTATACCGGATATATGATAAAGAGACGATGAAAGCTATTGGTGATATCATGACGGTTCATGGAGAAGTGCTTGATCCTAATCAGGATTTGACTATTTATCATCAGATGAACAGTTGGAAAAATAAAACGATTCCAGCTGGAACCTATATCATAAAAGATTTATTAGAGCCAATTTTCATAAATGGTGAGCTTGTATATGATGTGCCGGAATTATCCGCAATACGTGATTACAGCGAAGCAGAATTCTCACATATGTGGGATGAAATTCTGCGCTTTGAATATCCACAGACATACTATGTGGATCTGTCGAAAAAGCTCTTAGATCTAAAACTTAAAATGTTGGAGGATGTTAAGCATGTCAATGCCAATAAATAAACGCGAACGTTTTTTGAAACGTCTGCTTTATGGTTGTGCTGCTGTTTATATCATCACGTTGTTTCTTGCCCTTTATCATAATTTTATGGTCAAAGATTATAATGCGCTAGGCATGGGGTTTGTAGCAATGCTGACACCGTTGATCGTTCCTGTCCTATTTAAGGTGTTGCATTTTCAACCGGTATATGAGATCTATATCATATCGACTGTTTTCACCTATTTTGCGTCATTGATCGGCAGCAGTTTCCATTGGTATTCTTTGACAGGATTTGATAAGGTTCTGCATTTTTCCAGTGGTTGGATGTTTACAACAGTAGCCGTTATTCTGTTTTTCTTCATTCGGAAAAGTAATACCTTTCCTGAAAAAAAAGATTTCACTTTATTTTTAGTGTTTATTAATGCTGTGAATATCGCGATTGGAGAAATATGGGAGTTTTATGAATATGCGATGTTGATCTTCTTTGACAACGATTGCATCAATCATTATACACAAGGTGTACATGATACGATTACCGATGTTATGTGCGCTACCGTTGGCGGTATCTTATTAACCTTATTGATTGTTAGGTATTATAAGAGTGGGAAAAGTAATTTCTTTACGAATGTGTATGAGAAATTCTATGAACGTAATATCAAACCAAGAATGAAGGCGTAAAGCCTTTTTTTTCTTCATTAAGCGATATGCATCTACGGCTTGGATGTTGCAAATATTTTTGGTTATTTTCTTGTTTTTTTGGTTATATTCATGAAATTCATAGGATTATTGCTATGAAACACTTGCGTCTGTATATGTTTCGCGTTACTATGAATGTAGGGAAATGAGAGAATAGTTATGAAATTAAAAAAGATAATTGTAGTATTGCTAGCATGTATGTTAGGAATGGCAATGGGAGAACAACCGTTTTTCCAAATGAAAGCGAAGGAAAATGGAAATATCTCGTTTGCTGAACAAGAATTGCAAAAGACTTCGCAGACGAATCCAATAAACAAAGAGGCATCGAAAGGTTATCAACTAGCAAGACCAGCCAGCAAGGTCAAAGCGTTAAAAAGTGTCAGTGCTTCTACAGACAGTAAGACTTATACACTGACAGCAAATATTCATGCAGTATTACAGGGGGATACTCTGACAATCAGTGGAACTGGTGAAATTCCTGATTATGATAAGAGTACGGCACCATGGGGCGATTATGATTATGATATTAAGAAGGTCATTATAAATAAAGGGATTACCAGTATTGGACAGCAAGCATTTCGCTATCTATATGCATTAGAAAGCGTAAGTCTGCCAGCAGGGCTTACGAGCATTAAAGATTCCGCCTTTTACAGATGTCGCCGATTACAAAAAGTAAGCGGTGGAGAATCTTTAAAAAGCATTGGTGAAGGAGCTTTTGTGTTATGTAGCGATCTTACTTCTTTTACCTTTCCAGAAGGACTGACAACAATCGAGTCTTTCGCTTTTCAGGATACAGCATTAAGCACTGTTACATTGCCTGCATCATTGAAAACCTGTAAAGAACTAGCATTTATGCGAAGTGTATCAACATTTAATGTAGCTGCAGGAAATCCAGTGTATAGTAGTAAAGATGGAGTGTTGTATAACAAAGATAAGACAGAATTAGTTGCTTATCCAGCAAATAAAACATCAGCTTCTTTTACGATACCATCCAGTGTGACAACAATAGCATCTTATGCCTTTAGTGATGTTGAAGAATTACAAGCTATATACATCCCTTCATCAGTTAAAACAATGAAGGATTGGGTATTTGTACGCTCAGGCATTACTTCTTTGACGTTACCATCCTCTTTGAAAGAGTTAGGTTATGGTGTTGCGGAAGATTGCCAAAATCTGACTACAGCAACGATTCATGCTTCTTTGGATACTTTACCTTATCTTTCATTTTCAGAATGCAAAAAATTAAACAGTGTAGTGTTTGATGGGAAAATAACGACCATTTTTGCAAGAGCTTTCTATCGTTGTGATAGTTTAAGCAATATTGTATTCCCTAATAGTCTTAAACAAATTAATGTGTATGCCTTCTATGGTTGTAAAAAATTAACTTCTTTAAAATTCCCAAGTTCATTGGAATATATTGAAGCAGGAGCCTTTGAAGCAGCCGGTGTGGATTTAGCGAAAGTGGTACCATCTACTTTATCTAAGATGAGCGATGGTAGTTATATTCAAATAGAAAATTTAAAAATTAAAGGAACTTCCATGTACGCGGAAGCGAAAAAAGTGCTTGATCTAGTTAATAAGGAACGTCGGGCAAATGGCAGAGCTGATTTGATTATGGATGAAACATTGTTTGAAGCAGCCCAACAAAGAGCAGCTGAGCTTGCCGTATATTATAGTCATACGCGTCCTTCCGGTTTAAGCTGTTATAGTGTTTCATCATTGATCGATGGTGAAAATATAGCAGCGGCTCAATCTAATGCAAACAGTGTAATGAATGATTGGAATCATTCACTTGGGCATCATTCTAATATCATAAATGGAAGTTTTCAGTCCATCGGTATTGGATGCTTTTATCATGATGGAGTACATTATTGGGTGCAAGTTTTCTCAAGAAGTAAAGGTACCAACAAAACGACATACGCATCTGACGCTTTAAAAACTTATCAGATACAGGCAAAATACAATTCTCAGAACTATTCTATCAGCAGCACGAGTAAAACAATAAAACCAAATGCTTCAACTACCTTAAGTGTATACGGTCAAAACAATGGATGGAGTTTAGTAAGATATGAAGTAGAACAAAGTGTAATTCAATGGTCCAGTGGTGATAGCTCAATTGCAAACATCCGTAATGGCGTAGTTACTGGTGTTAAAGGAGGCAGTACAAAAGTATATGCACTTTGCCCAAATGGGAAGAAACTTACTGTGAATATCACCGTACAGCCCAATACTTATAAAATCACATACTATCTAAATGGCGGTACACAACAGGGAAATCCTTCTACTTATAATAATACTAGCAATACCATAACCTTAAAAAATCCCACACGAAAAGGCTATACGTTTAAGGGATGGTACAGTGATAGTAAGTATAAATACAGAGTAACGTCTATCAAGAAAGGCAGTACCGGAAATAAAACACTGTATGCAAAATGGAGCAAAAACACCTATAAACTTAGCTATCAACTGAATGGTGGGAAAAATGGTAAGAATCCATCCTCTTATACGGTAACCAGCAATACGATTACCTTAAAAAGTCCAACACGAAAAGGCTATACGTTTAAGGGATGGTACAGTGATAGTAAATATAAATACAAGGTAACATCCATTAAGAAAGGCAGTACCGGAAATAAGACACTGTATGCGAAATGGAGCAAAAACACCTATAAACTTAGCTATCAGCTGAATGGTGGGAAAAATGGCAAGAATCCATCCTCTTATACGGTAACCAGCAATACGATTACCTTAAAAAGTCCAACACGAAAAGGCTATACGTTTAAGGGATGGTACAGTGATAGTAAATATAAATACAAGGTAACATCCATTAAGAAAGGCAGTACCGGAAATAAGACACTGTATGCGAAATGGAGCAAAAACACCTATAAACTTAGCTATCAGCTGAATGGTGGGAAAAATGGCAAGAATCCATCCTCTTATACGGTAACCAGCAATACGATTACCTTAAAAAGTCCAACACGGAAAGGCTATACGTTTAAGGGATGGTACAGTGACAGTAAATATAAGTATAAAGTGACATCCATTAAGAAAGGTAGTACGGGCAATAAGAAACTGTATGCAAGATGGAGTAAGCTTAGTGTAGGTAAGGGAAAAACACCAACATTAAAAAATAGTGCAAAAGGGAAACTAAGTGTGAAATATGGTAAGGTAACCTACGCAAAGGGATATCAGATTACGTATTCCACGAGTTCAAAGTTTACGAAAAGTACAACCAAAAGCTTGTATACCAGTGCCACTTCAAAAACGCTGAGCAATATGAAAATAAAGAAAACGTATTATGTTAAGGTACGGGCCTATCAAACAGATTCTTTAGGCAGCAAAGTTTTTGGTTCCTATAGTACCGTTAGAAAAGTATATATTAAATATTAGTTAAGGAAGGACATCCTTCCTTTTCTTTATAATATTATTTACATGATCACTTCTTTAAGGAAAAAGGAATCGATTACGATGTAACCGATTCCTCATGTATCGTCACTTGTTTTAAGTTTTCTTTTTCAGCATCCAAGCGATGTTTCTTTTCAATTAGCTTATCCATGATATCTTCTGCCATCTCTATTTTTTGTTCATTTAATAGATGATCATCAAAAAATAATTTCATAATTTGATAAGCTTCCCAGTTTACTTTTTCATCCATCAAAAGACGATGATGTCCTTCGTGAAGAATAATGAGCTTTTTACGTTCATGTGGGACTTTATCGTATGCATTTATGGAGCTTTTGATTGAGATAACTTCATCTTCATCACCATGTAGAAATAAGATTGGGCAATCAACCTTTGTAATATACTTTTTAAGGTTTTTAATGAGTTCACTAAAAGCACTATAAAAGGAACGGGGAAGTTGTATTTCTTCTTTTTTATCATTGGTCCATAAAGAAATTGCCGATTTGGTGATCGCATCCGTAATCATATCCATATTTATATAGCTAAATGCCGGCGCAAGTAAAACTAATTTTTTTACAGGTACCATAGCGGCTAAATAAGAAGCTATAACACCGCCCATAGAAAAGCCCACTAGGTAAATATCGCGATTTGTTTTTTTATATTGATCTAGCTGATCTTTTGCACGTTGTACCCAGCACATCCAATCATGATCTTCTTCATCAAATAAATCATACATATCAAACTGGACGATATCATATCCATCTTTTTTACCCCATAAGGCAAGATTATCAAATTCATGTTTACGTCTTCTTCCATAGCCATGAATTGTTAGGATTACAGGCTTTGTTTTTGGGGTTGTTGCTGGATTCTCTTTCTCGAAGTGTTTTTTTAGCCAATCAAACATAACATCCCTCCTTTACTTGTTTAATTATATCATAATTTACTTTTCTTTCTGTGTGAAATTGTCATATAATAAGAGAAGTCTATAAGGAGAATTCATGAAGAAAAAAGCAACGTTACTCATTACAAATCTTGAGAAAATTTATACTATGCAAACAATTAAACAAAAAGATGTTATTTATTCACACGCCTATTTGGCAATGCATCATGATGTCATATTGGAAATCGGTGAGGGAAGCTATACACATCTTTTGGATAAAGATACGCGAATCTTAGAAGGACGCAGTCATTTTGCGATTCCAGCATTTATTGAAACTGATGCAGTTTACCCTGCATGTGATGAATGGAATAAAACCAGAAAGTTGCAAGAATATCGCATGCAGTATATGCAGCATGGGGTCTTAACGATGGCGATGGATAGCCATGCACAATCCTTTCTTGAAATGGATATTGTCCCCAAACAAGCATTGACCTATCCTATTCTATATGGGAATGCTATTATCAAAGCATCAACAAAATATACCAAAAAACGGTTTTGTATTAGTACCAGAGATAACCATTTCATCATGCAGGATCCATTATTGCTGGCACAGTTGCTACATATCAAGCAGGGCATGGATGCCTTATTGCTTTTAAAGGCATTGACATGCTATCCTGCTAAAGCGCTACAATTACCCCATGTTGGTGTATTAAAAAAAGGAAAACAGGCGGATATCTTGATTTGTCATGGTAATTCTTTATCACATCTGTTTCAAGGTTTATATGAGAATCATATAACGCAAATCGTGAAGAAAGGTGTCCGCATCTATCCAAATCTGCTCATATAACACAAAGTTCGACAGTTTTTCAGCTCTTCGTCATATAGTATGTTAGAGAGGTGAAAACAAGTGGAAATCATACAACATGAAAAGGAAAAACAGAATGTGCTTCTGACAGGTGATTATTGTCCTAATCAGGCTCTCATTAATGAATTTCAAACAATCTTTTTTACTTGCAAGGTGACAAAAATTGAATTACCGGGTAAGGAATTAAAAGATTTTGTAGTTGAGGAGCAAGCGCAGTTTCTAATGCTGCATGTCCGCATCAAAAATATAACAAATGAAATATTAAATATGTACAAGGATGACTTTATGATAACTTTTGATGAGGAAGGCCCATTCGAAGCAGAGGATTATTTTGGTGTAAAAAATCAGCTTCCTGATGAATATGCGTTAAAACCAATGGAAGAAATATATGGCTCTTTGATCTTTATCATTTCATCTACAGCCAAAAAAATCATCTTTAGCTATACGGAATATTTTGATGATGAAAGTGAGGGGAAAACGTACAAGCTTAAATATAAAATAGGGTAAGATCCGTCTTAGGGGCGGATTTTATATTACAGAGTTCTTTAAAGCTAGTTGCATTGCATTTACAGCTATAGCAAATCGCTTTTCTTTATTATTTGTGAAAATAAGGTAAATGTTGCTTTGGCTAAGATTTTTCCATAAGCTTTGCTTTCTCTCTGTGCTAGACGATGCTTCTTTTGCTGTTGGATATAAGAAAACTTTCGACAACTAGATAGCTGCTTTTATTATCTTTTTATGTGTCTTTTGTAAACAATGCATAAGGGTGTAAGGATGGCGTTATGCAAAGTACACTTGCTATAAGCTTTTAAAATGTGCTAAACTTTATTTGACGTTTGATAAAGGATACGATGATACTACATCATAGGAGAATGACAGGGGAATAAGACATGGAGAAAGAAGAGCTATTGCAGAAAGCGCGCAAAGAGAATCAGCATGGTGATGAGCGAATAACCTATTTGGATGAGCGTTCCAGTTCATGGAGCTTTCGTGTTATTATGAGTGTGTTGATTGTATATGATGTTGTGGTTTGGCTTATAGGGCCGCCATATACAGATCGCTATTATTATCTTCATAGCTTTGCCCAAATAGGCATGTTTTTATATAATTTGGCGCAATTTTATTACACTCGAAAGAAAAGCAATTTTTTCTTTGTCATTATTTTTGGAGTCAATGCTGTTTACTTCTTATACTGGTTAGTGACAGGAACTTTCCTCTGTGTTGTACGATGAAATAAGAGTGAATCAACATCATTATTGTGTCGTATATGCTTTTGTTGGTATGAGCAAAGTGTCTCGCTATATGGTTTTTCCAATTGAAATAGGTTCGTTTTATCCGAAAGCTATATTGGTGGCAATCTTATGTGTGACAGTAAACAAAACGTTTGAAGAAGCGTTTATTTGGAATAATTCAGAATTTTGTTTTATTTCACTTGACGAATCTAGGAAAATAAAGTAACATTATTCACGTAAACAAAATGACGTAGAAAAGAAGAGTAGACAGTGTATACTTTCTCAGAGAGTTCTCATTTGGTGCAAGAGGATAAAGCGAAGCTGTTGAAAATGGTCTTGGAGTCGCATGGTCGAAGAACGTTTAGGCTATGACGTGTTCGCTCGTTACAGCGATAGAGTATAACTTTCTGTTTGAAGGCGTACTTGATGAGATCTATCTTGCAAAAGATGGGTGAATTTAGGTGGTAACACGATAAGCACAAGCTTTCGTCCTAATGGATGAGAGCTTTTTTTTATAAGAAGGAGGTAGTTGGATGATTCGTTTAGAGCATGTCAGTAAAACATTTGATACCGTTTCCGGTGATGTGCATGCAGTAAAAGAGGTCAATCTGGAAATCCAGGATGGTGAAATCTTTGGCATCATTGGTTTCAGCGGTGCCGGTAAATCGACCTTGGTACGTTGTATCAATCTGTTGGAACGCCCTAGCAACGGCAAAGTTTGGATTGACGACGAGGAATTGACGAAAATGAGTGAAAAGGCATTACGTGAGGTGCGTAAGAAAATCGGTATGATCTTTCAGCATTTTAACTTGATGCGTTCACGTACCGTATATCAAAATATCGCCTTTCCATTAAAGGGGAGTGGCTTATCAAAAGAGGAAATGGATAAGAAAATCACTTCATTATTAGAATTAGTCGATTTAGGCGATAAAAAAGATGCGTATCCATCACAGTTAAGCGGTGGACAGAAACAACGCGTGGCAATTGCCAGGGCCTTGGCAAATGATCCAAAGGTCTTATTATGCGATGAGGCAACCAGTGCCTTAGATCCGCAAACGACGAAGAGCATTTTGAAATTATTAAAACAGGTAAATGAAAAACTGGGGATTACCATCGTTTTGATTACTCATGAAATGGCTGTTATAAAAGAAATTTGCGACCGTGTTGCGGTAATGGAAAAAGGTAAAGTCATAGAAGAAGGAAATATCTTAGAAGTTTTCTGTAAACCACAGGCGAAGGTAACCAAAGATTTCATTGCGACTACAAGCAATATATCCCGTATTTACGAAATGGTAGATGAGGGTAGTGCATTAACAGAATTAAAACCAGGACAGCATCTAGTGAAATTAAATTATGATGCGGTAAATACTTCGAAGGCGTTAATATCCGAAATCTCCCGTGATTTCCATGTGGATACGAATATCATCTTTGGCAATGTAGAAATCATCAAAGACAGCCCATTAGGAGATTTGGTTGTAATCTTTGGTGGCCAAAAAGAAGATATTCAAAATGCAATTGCTTATATGGAAAAACATGATGTGAAAGTTGAGGTGCTGAAAGAATGTTAGAAGTACTAAATGATTTAATTCCAAACATTATGAATAAACTTCCGGAATTCTGGCAAGCCATTCTTGACTTCTTTATCATGTTGGGAATTACCGGTGCTGTATCCTTTATTTTTGGTACATTATTTGGTGTTATTTTAACTGTTACAAGACGTGGTGATATTTTAGAGAATAAAGTGATTTATTTCATTTTGGGAAAAATTATTGATTTGTTTCGTGCGATTCCCTTTGTTATCTTGATTTTCTTCTTAGGGCCAATGACACGCATTATTGCGGGAACGACGATTGGTTTGCGCGGAGCTTTGTTTCCTTTAATGGTAGGAACGATTCCTTTTTTTGCCCGTCAGGTAGAGAGTGCATTGGCTGAAATCGATCGCGGATTAATTGAAGCCAGTCAGGCAATGGGAAGCTCGCCAATGGAAATTATCTTTCGGGTATATTTGAAAGAAAGTATTCCTGGCATTATACGTGCAACAACGATCACCTTGATTTCACTGATTGGTTTGATCACCATGGTCGGTGCTGTCGGCGGTGGTGGCATCGGTGATTTTGCTATTCGCTATGGTTATAATAGTATGCAAAATGATGTGACTTATGTTTGTGTGATTATCTTATTGTTGATTACGACAACGATTCAGGGTGTAGGAAATATCTTAATCCGGAAAACCACCCATTAGAGGTGAAATATGAAACATATATTAAAACAAGGAAGCCGAATCTGTCGAATGTGTTGTACCTGTCAGGCAGGTTTGGATGAAATATAAAAAAATAGAAAGAAAGAGGGAAAAAACAATGAAAAAATTAGTAGCAGGATTCTTAGCTGTTGTCTTACTTGCAGGCTGCGGCGCAAAAAGTGATGATACAGGTAAGGAAGATAAGACATTGCGTATTGGTGCTAGTACAACACCTCATGCAGAAATTATTAAGCATATTCAGCCGGCTTTGGAAAAAGAAGGCTATACGGTGAAAATTACGGAATTCACAGACTATGTAAAACCAAATCAGGCATTAGTAGATGGTGATCTGGATGCAAACTTCTTCCAGCACAAACCATATATGGATGATTGGGCGAAAAAAGCGGGTGCTCAAGATAAGATCACAAGTGTGTTCTCTGTTCACTTTGAACCAATCGGTATTTATTCGGTAAATCATAAATCATTGGATGAAGTGAAAGATGGTATGAAAATTTCAGTACCTAACGATCCTACCAATGGTGGACGTGCTTTAAAATTATTAGCGGATAATAACATCATCACTTTGAAGGATGGAAAAGGTGTAGATGCAACAAAGAGCGATATCGCCAAATATAATGTTAAAGTCGAAATTATCGAGATGCAGGCAGAAACATGTGCAGCCAGCATTCAAGATGTTGACTATGCCGTTGTTAATGGGAATAATGCTTTAAATGCCAAAATCAGTGAAAATGTTCTTACAACCGAATCAAAAGACAGTGAGGCTGCAAAAACATATGGCAATATCATCGCTGTACAAACAGCACATAAAGATGATGAGAAAATTAAAGCATTGATCAATGCCTTAAATACAGAAGATGTGAAAAACTATATTGACGAAACATATCATGGGATTGTCGTGCCTTTAGTTCCGACAAAATAGGCTGAAAAAGTGTCCATTACGGATGCTTTTTTTTCTTAAGAGCCGTCTGCCATTATTAGGAAAAGCTAAGGGAATTGTTGTAAAGGCATGAGAAAGAGTGGTTTTTTTCACCAAAAAACAGTATAATAAATAAAAACATGAACAGGAGGAGATCGTATGGATAAAGAAAAAGGGTTTATTCGCAGAAACAAATTTTTTGTATTACTGCTGAGTGTCTTATTGCTAATCATCCTATCTTTAACGATCTATATCCTAACCCAGAAATTAGTAGAGAAAAACAATACACCGATTGATGTACCGACACAAGAAGAACCTACGCAAGAAGATGCTATGATTACCGAATTTTTAGGAACCTATAATCGCATGGATGATCAAATTCATTTCCATTGGAGCTATTCTGCAGGAAAAACTGAAATCGAAAGTGTTCATTTGTATCATTCAAAGGATAATCCCATTGATGTATCTTCCTATAGCTCTTGGACTTTACCAAGAGATAGCTATGGCTTAACGACAGGGGATAATGATTTTACCTTGATCATTACACAGGCAAATGGTAAGGAAATCAAAAAGACAATAAATGTATTTGTGAAATATGTCGTTCGTTTTGATCAACAGGTGAAGCAGGAAGAGGGACGTACTAGAGTAACACTAACATATCAATATCAAAAGGAACATCCGGTTAAGGTGCCCAAATTGATCATGTTGGATGATACGATTAATTATAATCGTATGGATTATATTGATACGAAATATAAAGAAGAAAATGGAATGATTATCGCGAAAACAACATATGAATTCCAATGGTATGAATATCCAGTCGAGTATCAGCAATTTTCCATCCGCTGGGCTTTTGAGGATATTAATGACAGTGTTGATTTTACATTAGAAAAGGGAAACGCAACGCAGGCAAATCCTAATGAAAATTAAATGGTTCGTGATAAAATGACCGCGTTTCCTCAGCTTTTTACAATGCGTAGTTCACAAAGATGTGTGAGAGGATCTTTCGCCATCTTTTTTCAATTTTTTATAGAAGGGTCAAACGATGTAAGCTGGTAGCAAATAGAAAGAGGAATACCTATTTGCATATAATATCAAAATGCTATCAAATAGAATATGAGAATAGGGCATCTTGATTTACTAGACGAAAATAATGCGAAGAAATAAAAGGAAACGGGGTATCACAATGAAAATATTACATACGGCGGATTGGCATCTGGGCATTGATTTGCATAAGGTATCTTTACTGGAAGATCAAAAATATGCTTTATGGCAAATAAAGAAAATCGTTATGGAAGAAGATGTGGATGTAATCGTAATTGCTGGAGATGTGTACGATACGACCTTGGCAAGCAAAGAAGCGATTGAACTTTATAATCGTTGTATGAGCATGTTATGCTTAGAATTACAAAAGCAGGTCATAGTAATTGCCGGTAACCATGATTCGGCTGTTCGCCTGGCTACCTGTGCAGAATTGTTGGCACCTATGGGACTGCATATTTATGGCAAGTTGGAAGAGAAGGTCAAAGGATTACGGATCAAAGATACAATGTTTTATCCAATTCCTTATTTACATCCTGCACAGGTAGCTCAAGTGTATGAACAACCATGTGCAACACAAGAAGAGGCTTTTCGTATTATTTGTGAAGATATTCATCTGCATAAGGAGAAAAATTTATGCCATGTTGCAATAGCGCATGCTTTTATTGCGGGCTCCAGTGTATGTGAAAGTGATCGATTTGCTCGTGTAGGAGGCAGTGATCTGGTGCCTGCCACACTATTTGAAGAATTTGATTATGTAGCTTTGGGACATCTTCATCGTCCTCAAAAGGTTGGGGAACATGTATATTACAGTGGATCATTATTGCCGTATTCTTTTTCAGAAGCTGAACAGCAGAAACAGGTGCTACTATATGATACATGCAATCAAAAGGTATATGCACGTACCATAGAACCTTTACATCCCCTTTATGTTCTAAAAGGCAGCTTATCATATCTGCAACAGCTAAGACAAGTTGATGACGGATATCCACAGGGCTATGTAAAATTGCAATTGTTAGATGTGTGTGTATCGTATGAAATGCTGACTTATTTTCAGGAACATTATCCAGGACTTTTACAGTTGAGTGGGAAAAATGAGCAGATAAAGAGTAAAATTTCATTGGATGTTGAGCAACTAGATGGATTAAATGATGTCAATATCGTGAAACGCTACTTTCAAGACATGTTTCAGGAAACTCTTTGTGATGAAGATATTCAGCTCTTGCAAGAGGGTCTGTCTATGCTTGAGGAGGTGTAGGGAATGCTGCCAAAACGATTGGAAGTACAGGCATTTGGTCCATATGTAAAGAAACAGCAAATTGATTTTACACAATTTATGAAGGATCGCCTATTTCTTTTGGAAGGAGAAACCGGAAGTGGCAAGACGATGTTGTTAGATGCCATGACATATGCCTTATATGGAAAGAGCAGCGGTGGACAGCGGGAAGATCTGGAAAGTATGCGTTCTCGCTTTGCTTCTGAGCAAATGCCTACGATTGTTGATTTTACGTTTACGATCAAGGAGAAGGAATATCGATTTTTTCGAAGTGTTGAAGTTCGCACCAAACGAAATAAAGAAAAGGCATATAAAGTGAATGTCGATGCTGGTGAAATGATCGATGGTTGCTTTCATCCTTTCTTTGAGAATCCTAAATTGCGTAGTGTCGAAGAAAAGGCACAAGAACTGATTGGTTTATCCTATTTACAATTTGTGCAGGTGATGCTTTTGCCACAAGGAAAATTTGAACAATTTTTAACAAGTCGTAGTGAAGAGAAGCAAGATATCCTGAAAACATTATTTCAGATGGAACGCTGGAGCTCTATAAATGGATGGCTTACAGATAAACTGAATCAGAAACGGAATGCCTTAGATCTTTTAAAACAGCAAATGGCAGCGGATTTACGTTCTTTAAATGAAGAAAGCATGCAAGCAGCACAGCAAACCTATGCTTCGCTCACGGAACAGATTGCACAGGACAATGAACAAAAAAACGCACTTTTACAGCAGCAGGAAAACGTTCAAGCGGATCTTTTACAGCAGAAAGAATATCATCGTTGGAAAGAAGACTATAAGCTGAAACAACAACAATATGAAAAAGAGAAGCAACAAGAAGGGCAAATGAAGCAACAAAAAGAGCAGGTACTGCGTTGGAAGCAGATGCAGCAACTGCGGCATATGTATCAGGAAATGCAGCGCTTGCAAAAAGCGAAGGAATTACGTGAAGCACAATATATACAGGCAAAGGACAGAAAACAGAAAGCTAGCCAGCAATATGCTTGTTTGGATGAGCAAAATAAAAGCATTCAGGGCTATGAAGAGCAAATACAGACTGCAAGAGAACAATTGCTACAGTGCGAAGAGCAACTGCGGTTGTTAAAAACCTTTGATAAGCAAAAACAACAAAGTGAACAGCTGGCAACAGCATACCAGGCAATACATAAACAGAATATCGAATGGAAGCAAAAGAATATGGCATTACAAAAGACACAGCAGTTGTTGCAGCAAGAAATACAAGCGTTTGAACAAGAAGCAAAGCAACATGAACAACTCAAAGCAGATTGGCAGTATTACGTGCTAGCAGAAAAACGTTATCAAAAACAAACAGCGTTACAAGAACAGATGAACAAGCAGAAACAGGCATGGATGAATGCGCAATCTGCGTATCAGCAACAACAGGAAACTTTAAAAAAACGGCAGCAGCAACATGATGCATTGTATCAGCAGTTTTTAGAACACAGTGCTTTACAGTTGGCAGAAAGTTTGCAGGAAGGAAAGCCATGTCCTGTCTGTGGTTCTTTTCATCATCCAAAACCATATGTAGCACAAAAAGCCGCCGTTGATTTGCTTACGCTTCGCTCTTTGAAACAACAGTTGGAAGAAGGAAAGCAAAAGGAAGAACAACTGTATCGTTTAGAAGAAAAGCAACAAGCTGCCTATGCCTTGTTAAAGAAACAGCTTAAGGATATTCAAACGCAAATACAGGAATTATTACAAAAACCGTTCCTTTTGGAAGAATATCACCAGATCAAAAAGCAGTATAAAGAGCTAATTAAAGCAGAAGAAAGGCAGAGCCAAAGGCGGCAAAAGTTACAAGTATTACAATCCAGTGCTTTGCAAAGACAAGAACAATTGGAAGCTTCCCTTTTACAAGAGCAGACAAAGCAACAAAACTATCTAATGGCCAAAGCAGAAGTAGCTGCCTTACAAAAGCGACTTCCACAACAAGATTTAAAGCAGTTACAGACGCAATATGAACAACAGCAAAAGAGTCTGAAATACTTACAAGAGCAAAAGAATCTACAGCTTCAGCAAAGGGAAGCAAGCATCATTGAATACAATAAGGCTATTGAACATTATCAGACCAGCGAACAGGAATATAGACAGGCGCAGCAACAGTTACAGCAACAACAAGAACAACTGGAAGAAGAAGTTGTCAAACAACAGGTCAAGATAGTGGAACTGGAAACAATGCCATCTGATACGGATATTGAAAACAGTGCAAGTGAGGTTGAACGTTACTTTTTGAACCTTGCTCATTTAGAAGAAGAAATACGAAAACAAGAAGAATACTTGGCCAAGATCGTATGGCTTGATCTAGATAAACTTGTTGCACAAGATGCTAAACTTAAGGAAGAACTGTTGCAAATACAGGAATGCTTAGCGCAAAGACAAAGTGAACAAAAGATCTATGCGCGCACTTTGTCTGCATTACAAAATCAAATGAAAGAATTAGCAATTGTTGAACCAGATTATCTTCGCATGCAGCACTTTGTAAAAGCAATGCGCGGAGATCAAGGCATTGGCATAGAACGCTATGTCTTAGGGGTATTATTAGATAACATCACCACCCAAGCCAATAAGCTGTTAGCCCATATCCATGAAGGTCGCTATCAGATTTTTCGCAATGATGATACAACTGGAAGAAGTCGCAAATATGGCTTAGAGCTATCTATTTTTGACACCTATTCCATGGAACCACGAAATGTGGTATCCTTAAGTGGAGGAGAAAAATTCTTAGTATCCTTAGCCATGTCCTTAGCACTATCCATGGTCGTACAAGCAAGGAATGGCGGAATCCGTTTTGATTGTATGTTTATTGATGAAGGTTTCGGTACTCTGGATGAGCATAGCATAGCGGACGCATTGGCTATCTTGCAGACAATGACACAAGGCAAAGGCATGATTGGTATCATTTCCCATGTGGAAATTTTAAAGGAAAATATTCAGGCAGGTATCGCTGTTGTTAAAACCAGAGAAGGCAGTTATATCCAAATACGAAAGGGAGCATAAATATGTATGATAAATTAAAAAGGGTTATAGAAGAAAATAAACATATCGTCTTTTTTGGTGGAGCTGGTGTATCCACAGAAAGTAATATCCCCGATTTCCGTTCACAAAGTGGTATATATAGCAAAAAAACATATCCTTATCCTGCGGAAACAATGATATCTCATGATTTCTTTTATGAGCATACAGAAGCTTTTTATGATTTTTACTTTCATGAGATGGTCTATCCGAATGCGCAGCCAAATCCAGCACATCTCGCTTTAGCAAAATTAGAAGCATTGGGGAAATTAGATGCTGTGATTACCCAAAATATTGATGGACTTCATCAAAAAGCAGGCAGTAAAAAAGTGTTAGAACTTCATGGCAGCATACATCGTAATCGCTGTCAGAGTTGTCATAGTTTTTTTACATTGGAGGATATGCTGAAGCAAAAAGATGGCATTCCTAAATGCCCGAACTGTCATCATACCATCAAACCAGAAGTAGTGTTGTATGGTGAATCACTAGATATGCAAGTAATGGAGGAAGCTGTGACAGCGATTGCCAATGCAGATGTGATGATTATCGGTGGTACCTCTTTAGTTGTCTATCCGGCTGCGGGGTTATTGCGTTATTTTCGAGGTAAGACCTTGGTGCTGTTAAATAAAGCGGTAACAGCAATGGATGATCAAGCAGATATCGTAATTCATGATCCAATTGGCGAGGTGTTGCAGGAAGTAGTGCTCCATAATACGAAGCTTGTTGATTGATGCAAATGGATCGAAGAGAAAAGAAAAACCTCTTTATGGTAGAATCAAATAGGAAGCATTTCACAATAGGACATGACATTGCGCTTGTCCTTTTTTCTTAAACGCATCGATTTCCTTGTACAAATTGTAAAAGTATACAACAGTATCCGCAATTTTCAGAATTATTAATAGCTTTCTTGCAATCAGCTATTGAGAAACGTTTGTACATCCTTTATAATAAATAAGATTCCTGTCTTATTCAAAAGAATTATCTATATGAGACAAACAGGATACTGGAAGATAACGCATGAAATAGCGTAAAGAGGTGTTAACAATGTGTGGATTTACGGGTTATTACGGTTTTGGTAATTACGATCGAAAACAGATATTAGATGCGATGGGTGAATGTATTGCTCATCGTGGCCCTGATAGTGATGGAACATTTTTAGATGATCATGTAGCATTGGGATTTCGTCGTTTAAGTATTATCGATTTAGAAGGAGGCTCTCAGCCTATTCACAGTGAGGATGGCAGACATGTCATCGTATTCAATGGAGAAATTTACAATTATCAGGATATTCGCAAAGAACTGATTGAAAAACATGGCTGTACATTCGCGACACATAGCGATACAGAGGTTATCTTACAGGCATATAAAACCTATGGTGAAGATGCCGTAAAGATGTTAAGAGGTATGTTCGCCTTTGTGATTTATGATAAGGAAACACATACGATGTTTGGCGCACGCGATCAATTTGGCATTAAACCATTTTACTATGCTAAGATGAACGACACCTTATTATTTGGTTCAGAAATTAAATCTTTCTTACCTCATCCAGCTTTTCACAAAGCGGTGAATAAAGATGCTTTAAAAATGTATTTGATTTTTCAATACAATCCATTAGAAGAAACAATGTTCAAAGATGTCTATAAATTAGAACCAGGTACATGTTTTACCTATGATGGCAGTGACTTTAAGGTGAAACGCTATTTTACCTTTGCCTTTGAGGAAACGTCAAGATCATTAGAAGAAACGGTAGAGTGCATTCATCAAAGTGTCAAGGATTCTGTTGCTTATCATAAGATAGCTGATGTTGAGGTAGGTTCTTTCTTATCCGGCGGTGTAGATTCTAGCTATATTGCATCTGTTTTACGTCCGGATAAAACATATTCTGTTGGTTTTGAAGTACAAGGGTTTGATGAAACGACCCATGCTAGAGATTTATGTGAGACACTACATCTGAAAAACAAGAAAAAAACATTAACTTCAAAAGATTTCTTCGATGCTTTACCAAAGGTGCAATATTATTCAGATGAACCTCATGCCAATTTATCGGCTGTACCTTTATTCTATTTATCTGAAATGGCTGTGGAGGATCTGAAAGTTGTACAAAGTGGTGAAGGTGCCGATGAGTTGTTTGGCGGATATGATGCTTATAAAGAAAACAAAAATGATGAACTTTATAAAAAAATCGTACCTGCTGCATTACGCAAAAAGTTAGGGCATTGGGCAAAAGGCAGAGCTGAAAAACGAGGTATGGGCTTTTTACAACGCAATGCTACTTCTTTGGAGGATTCTTATATCGGGCAGGCATTTATTATGGATAATGAAGATGCGGATGAGGTCATGGCAGATGGTTATAAAACAGCTTTATGCTATCAGGATGTTACACGACCTTACTTTGAACGTGTAAAAGAACAAGATGACCTACATAAGAAAATGTATTTAGATATGCACTTATGGTTGCCTCATGACATCTTATTAAAAGCCGATAAGATGACGATGGCACATTCCTTGGAACTGCGTGTTCCTTTCTTAGATAAAGAAGTTTGGAACTTAGCAAAATCGCTGGAAAGTGAATATTGTATAAAAGGCGAAGAAAGCAAACGTGCGTTCCGTATGGCGGCTATGAAAAATATACCAAGTGATTGGGGCAAACGTAAAAAGATGGGCTTTCCTGTTCCATTGCGTGTATGGCTGCGAGAAGAAGCGTATTATGCAAAAGTGAAAACGATGTTTGAAAAACCATATGCGGCAGAGTTCTTCAACCAGAAGTTAATCTTACAATGGCTTGAAGATCATAAAAATAATTTAGGAAATTATCAGCGTAAGATTTATACAGTCTATTCTTTCTTATTATGGTATGAGCAGTATTTTGTTTTACATTAAGGCGCAGTGAAGACCGGTTTAACCGGTCTTTTGTGATGCAACTCAAGGTTGATAACTTGGATGAAAAAGTAAGGTGTAAGCGAAGATCCCAACCGTTTTAAAGAAAACACCAGGAATGGACTTTACGATTCCATTCCTGTCTTTATAAAAAAATTAAAAAAACTATTTACAAATAAAAAGGGATAAGATATAATATAACTCGCCTGATGAAAGAAATCATGGCGGATGTGGTGAAGTGGTTAACACAGCGGGTTGTGGTCCCGTCATGCGTGGGTTCGATCCCCATCGTCCGCCCCATATAAGAACAGGTAACCGGCATCGCCGGTTTTTTTATGCGCGGACGATGGGGATAAACGGTACGTGTCGTAAAAATAAGAAAGAAGAAATGACGTAGCTCAAAGAGGCTGCCCTTGAAAACATTGTAATTCTTAATTCTGTATTGTGATTTTAAAGTAAAATTGCTATAATTGCACGTAAGGAGTGATTCCATGAAAAAGATAGCATTAATGTGTGATTCCAGCGCAGATATCACCAAAGAACAAGCAAAAGAGCTGGATATTCATGTCATCCGCATGCCGATCAGCATGAACGGAAAAGAATTTATTGAAGAAGAGACAATATTTGACAAAGATATCATTCAGGCATTAAAGAATGGTGATCAGGTAAAAACAGCACAGCCCATCATCGGAGATCTTACGCGGATGTGGGATGACTTATTGCAAACATACGATGAAGTATTTTATTTACCTTTATCAAAAGCACTAAGCGGAACTTGCCATGTTGCTATCGGACTGGCTGATGCATATGAAGGAAGAGTCATAGTAGTAGATAGTGAATATGTTTGTTATCCTGTTGTCAAAATGTTGCAAACGGCCCGTAAGATGTTTGAAAAGGGATATACAAGCTTACAAGTAAAAGAAAAACTGGAGAAGGAAGGCAGCCTATTTGCCGTTTTGATCCCAGAAAATTTGACGACATTAAAGAATGGCGGCCGAATTTCGCCAGCTGCTGCAGCGTTAGCAGGTTTATTAAAAATTCAACCATTGCTAAAGGTTGAACATGGGGCAATTGATTTAGTAGATAAAGTACGTACCTTGAAAAAAGCATACAAAGAGGGAATTGCTTATGTTATAAAGGACATTGATCCGGCAGAATATGATTGGATGATCATTGATGCTGATAATCGTGAGGTAAGCAATGAATTAAAGCTTCAATTGGAAGAGGTAATTCATCAACCGGTAGAACAGCAAGTGTTTAAAGCGGTTATTATGTCTCATGCCGGACCTGGCACGATTGGTTTTGGACGCATTAAAAAGATACGGTATTAGCATATGATAGATGCACATGTATCTTTACAGGGATCCTACAGCAAAGCGTTGTTGATGGAATATAGCAAGGTAGCACAAAAGAAACACATTGATGAGCTTTATGTGTTAGAGCCAACCTATAAGTTTCAAGAATGTGAATTGTTGTATCAGGAAATACGGGCAACTTATCCATGTCAGAATCAATGGTATAATAATATAACCAAATGCTCTATTTGTGAATATCAAAATTTTATTGATGAAATGAAGCAAGAGGAGTTCCCAATAGCAATAAAATTCGGTCTATGTGTCAGTTATCTGCCGCAACACGAACGTTTTCTTGAGCAGTTGAAGCAAGCGTATCCATATGATGTTTTTGTCGGCAATATTGAATTTATTGATAATGTTGCTTTTTCATGGAATGAATCTTATGAGATGATGTGGAATAAGTATAATGCTAATTTCTTATATCGTCGCTATTATGAAACTATGAACGCCTTGTTAACAAGTCAATTATTTGATGGGGTTGCAGGGTTTGATGCGATTAAGATTTGTCAGATAAAACCAAGTTTTTCTATGGATCATACATTTCATAAATTAGCGAAAATATTAAAAGAGAAAGCTATTTATGTTGAACATGATACAATCATGGCTTATCGGTATCAACATGGGGATGATGGCTTGCAAGCGGACTTTTTACAAGTGTGCAAGGCGCTGGGAGTTAGAGTTTTACGGGCAAGTAATGCCAGCGTTCCTGAAGAGGTAGGAATGGGATTTTAAGATAATATGAAGGCTGTGATAACGGATGTTCTCCGCTGTCACAGCCTTTTGTTTTATTGAATCAATTGAATCAGTTCTTCACCGTTAGCTAATAATGCTTTTTCCAACTCTTGATTTTCCTTTTTCACGATCCATACACCATCATTTTGTTGTAAGGAAATAGTAACAGTTTGCTCTTTTTCTTCTTTACTATCACGAATATAAGTATATAACGTGGTAAGTATTTCTTGTTGGGCTTTTTGATCAGAAAAGTTCTTATCTTTACTGAGCTTTTCCACTTTCTTCTCTGCTTCTTTCATCCCTTTTTTTACAGCATTACGAATATCTTTTGTTTTTAAGATTATAGCGACTTGTGCATTTTTATCCTTTATGGTTTCCTTTTTTATCGTGAATTGAAATCCATACATCGTATCATGTGCAGCTTTTTGCAATTCGTGATCAATGCCATCTATATAATCCTCATCTTGCATCTGTAAAGATTTCATGCTTGCCAGATTCCATTGAGAAGATGTTTTTAAAGCTGTTTCATCCTGCTTTTGGATTGCTGTCAGAAATTGTTTGGTTACATCAGTTGGTGTCGGTTGTTTTTCTTTTTCACTGCAGCCTGCGCATACCATAAGCATAGCTACGATGATTGCCATCCATCGAAATCGTTTCAAATTATCGCCTCCAATGCAGCTTATTTTAACATTGAATGAAAGAAAAGACAAATTATGTTAATTTGCTTGTCACATTTTTGAGATCTTCTTCCAATTTTTCATACTCACCCGCATAATTATGCCCAATCAAAAATAATTTATAATATGCTTTATATTGCTCGAAATAACGTTTTAGATAAGATGGCTGTTTCACGATGCGTACCTCGTTATAAGCAATATGTGCATGATCAAGAAATTTTATGAAAGAAACATATTTCCTCATGTTCATCACCAGTTTCATTTTAACGAAAAGATAGGGAAAAGTCTACTATTTCTAAGGCTTTGTTGAAAAGATGGAACATATCATACGGAAAGCAGATCATTCAGAAGGAAAAAAGTATTTCCTTTGTGCCGAAGCATAGAAAACGTGGTAAAATAAAAGTAATAAAAAATATCCAAAGGAGATGTATTACTATGTTGAATTTTAGTGATGATGTAAAGAAAGTATTTCTTGCCGGAATCGGTGCAGCTGCTACAACAGCAGAAAAAGCAAAAGAATTAGTAGATCAGCTAGTTAAAAAAGGTGAATTGACTGTAGAGCAGGGAAAAGTGTTAAATGAAGAACTAAAACATGCGGTCAAAGAAAAGCTAAGTACTCCTGTAGATGCAGAAGGTATTAAGAAAGATCTGGAAAAGGTGAGCAAGGAAGAACTTGCGGCAATTAAAGAAAAGATTGAAGAATTGCAAGCAAAGAGTGATGAAGAAGACAAATAATAAGAGTCTAAGCAGTAAACGCCGACTTGCTCAAATCATTAGTATCCTAAAAAAGCATCAGATTACGAAAGGTGTCGATCCAATAAAATTTCGTGAAATTTTAGAAGATCTAGGCCCTACCTTTGTCAAAATCGGACAGATCATGTCAGCAAGGCAGGATATGTTTTCAGAGCGATATTGCGTAGAACTTATCAAACTACGAGATAATGTTGCTCCCATGGATATGGAAACGGTACGTAATGTCATCGAAGAAGAATATGGGATGGATCTAGAAGATGTTTTTATAGACTTTGATGTACAGCCTTTAGGTAGTGCTTCAATCGCTCAGGTTCATAAAGCCAAACTGAAGGATGGACGAGACATTGTTGCTAAGATACAGCGCCCCAACATCTATGCGACCATGGAACGTGATATTTCATTAGTGCGAAGAGCTAGTAAACTTTTACATCTCAATGAAATATTAGGCAGTGTAGTAGACATTAATATCGTTTTAGATGAATTTTGGCATACTGCCAAAGAGGAGATGGATTTTCTTAACGAAGCTAAATTTGCCAAACGTTTTACTGCCCTTAATGAGGACATTCAATATATTGGTGCTCCTAAGATAGAAGAGGAATACAGCACGAGCCGTGTTTTAGTCATGGAATATATTAATGGCTTACAAATCGATGAATTTGAGGTTTTGGAAAAAGAAGGCTATGACCGTAAAGAAATCGCGATTAAGTTAGCAGAAAACTATATCAAACAGATTGTAGATGATGGATTTTTTCATGCTGATCCACATCCGGGCAATTTGCGTATTCGGGATGGTAAGATTGTCTGGATTGATTTTGGCATGATGGGCATGCTTAGCAAGCAAGATAAAGATTTAATGAAAAACGCCGTCATGGCGATTGGCAATAATGATACCCAGAAACTAGTGGATGTCGTTTTGGCTTTAGGTATCCATGATGCTAAAATTGATCATGCCTTGTTTTATGATGATATGGAAAGCTTTATGCGCCGTTATCTACAAATGGAATTGGCAGAAATCAATCTTGGTGTAGCGATACAGGAAATCTTTACGATTGCACATAAGCATAAAATATCGATGCCAAAAGGTATTAGCATGCTCGCAAGAGGGCTAGTCACGATAGAAAGCACTATGGTAATCGTAGATCCAAGTATTAACATTATTTCTATAGCGGCAAATCATGTGGCAGGAAAGATGGTAAAAAAGTGGGACCTAAAAAAAGAACTGACCAAAAATGGCAAACAATTGTATGATGCAACTACTTATGGCATGCGATTGCCGATTCAGTTATATGAAGTCATGCAAATGGTTATGAAAGGACGTTTAAAAATTAATCTAGATGTCATGGGCAGTGATGTACCAATGACTGCTATTAATCATATGGTGAATAAGCTGACTGTTGGTATTGTCAGTGCTGGGTTGTTAATGGCTAGTTCATTACTGTGTACTACACAGATGACCCCAAAAGTATTTGGCATTCCGGCATTAGGTTTCATCGGATATATTACAGCTATTGGTTTAGGCTGTTGGCTGTTATTTGCGGTGATGAAAGAGCATCGTAAACGAAAACGCTGAAGTAAAAAAAGCCCCTATTACCTTACGGTAGTAGGGGCTGATAATTTCCATGGCGGAGCGCATGAGATTCGAACTCACGGTAGCTTTCACTACGCCACCTTTCCAAGATGGTGCCTTAAACCACTCGGCCAACGCTCCAAGGTTACTTTTATTATTTTACTTATTTTCAAATAAATGTCAATAAGAATTTACTACTTTCTACGATATGTCTTGTAAGGAATAACCTTTATAAAAAATTGTTGGTGAAATATGTGCGCAATTTTTACGTTTTTTGCATGATTGCGTCGTATATGTATACGGAAGGGATTCTTTGTCTGTTTCTGTCGTATCGGCATTTTCTCATGCACAAAACACATATACAAGGGTAGGAGGGTAAGGCATATGGAGAATAAACGATTAATTGTGTTTTTTGCAGTATTGTTTTCAATAGTATTTTCCATCGTATACTATGCACTGTTTACAACACTGTCCGATGCAGAAGCACAAAAACGGACATTATATATGGTGCAGGTGGGGTTATACAAACAGCAAGACAGTATTGACGATATGCAACAAAAGCTGAAAAAGGAAGGCATATCATCTTATGTTTGGAAACAAGGAAAGACAACGGCGGTTGTTTGTGGTGTTGATGTTGATGAGAAACAAACAAAGAAGGTAGAGTCTGTGTTGAAAAAGAAGAAGTACAACTATATTCAAAAAAGTGTAACCATTACGGATGCGAAGTTGGCTACCCTAATTGATAAAAAAGAATATGGTGAAGTACTGGAAAGGATCAAAGATGAAAGTTAAAGAATTAAAAGAAGAAGAGCGGCCACGTGAAAAGGCGATTCAGTATGGAGTAAACGCTTTGAGTAACCGAGAATTAATAGCATTATTGCTCAGAAGCGGTACGCAATCGCTAAGTGCTTTAGAATTGGCAGATAAGGTGTTAGCATTAAAAGCAACACTTGGAGAACTGGGAAATGCCAGTATACAAGAGCTTATGTGTATCAAAGGCATTAAAAAAGCAAAAGCCATTGAATTGAATGCCGCTTTTGAATTGTGCCGACGCATTGCTTTTGATAAAGTGATGCATAAGGAACAAATTGAAGAACCACAGGATATTTTGGAATGGTTGAATCAGGAAATCGGCTATGCTAAACAAGAACATTTTTTAGTGTTGTTTCTTGATCAGAGAAATCATGTCTTATGTTATCGTACTATGTTTATGGGCACATTAACTTCTGCAAGTGTCCATCCACGAGAAATCTTTAAAGAGGCGATGCAACAAGGCTGTGCAAAGATTATTTGCGTTCACAATCATCCATCTGGCGATGCAACACCAAGTGATGCTGATATCACATTAACAAAGGCTATTCAAGAGGCTGGGAAAATGGTAGCGATTCCATTGATTGATCATATTATCGTTGCACGGAATACGTACATAAGTTTTCGACAAAAACGACTTATGGATTGAACTATTTCATTTTACCCTTTATAATGGAGAGGTACGAAATAGGTGATAAGATGTCAAAATTTAATCGACTTCAGAAAATAGTAATCGGAATCATCCTGGCCTTTGTGGCATTGGGTGTTCTTTTGAAAAGCATGAGTGGTACGCTAACAAGCAATTTAGGCTATGATGGCATCAGTATGCTGAAATATGCGCTGATCGATCATCCGGTAATGACCGCAAAAGATTGGCTGCAAGATTTGGCAAATTTGTGGAGCGTGAAGGAAGAAAATGATTTACTACGCTATGAACTTAGCCAAAATCCTTCTTACAAGGCAAAATATGATGACGAACGCCGTAAGAACACAGAACTAGAAGCGGCTTTGAAACTGCAAAAGAGCGAAGATAAATATACCATGACATGGGCACATGTGATTTCCCGTGATCAGGCAAGTTGGAATAATCTTATTACCATCGATATTGGAAAAAGAGATGGTGTTAAGGAAGGCATGGCAGTCGAATCGGTAAATGGTATGATCGGCAAGGTTGCCAGTGTGTCAAATCATACCAGTGTCGTGAAGTTGTTAACGAGTGAAGACAAGACGACGACAGCTTCCATTAAGATCAATATTGATAAGAAGACAAGTGTTGATGGCGTATTGCAAAGTTATGATATCAAGCGTGGCATGTATGTCATATATTTATATGATGATACGGATAAAGTGAAGGAAGGCATGCAGGTCATTACAAGTGGCATGGGTGGAGGATATCCTAGCGGCTTGTTGATTGGTAATGTCGATTCTATTCAAGCTTTAAGTAATCAAAGTGGACAGACTATTTATGTACGTCCGGTTGATGATTTTCAAGAATTCACGTTGGTGCGTGTAATTACAGGCGCAAAGGGGGAGAAGTGATATGACACATCTTCTCTTTGTTGTTTTCTGTTTTCTAATCGATGAAGTTTTGATGATTTTATTTCCCAACTCTTATTTGGTAGATACATTGATGTTTATTCCAAACTTGGGTTTTTGTGCAATGATTCTCACTGTTCGCAAGTTTAATCTGATAGACACCTGTTTGTTTGCCTTTGGCTGTGGAATGATCTATGATTTCTGTTTTGCGAATACATTTCTGATTTATGCAATTGTTTATACTCTGGTTGCCTGCCTGCTACATCTTTGGAGCAAGCATATGACCGATACCTTAATAGAATCGTTAATTCTAGCAATTGTGACAATTTTCGTCAAAGACCTTTTGATATACTTCTACATGAGCTTTCAGCGAATGACAGAAATGTCTTTGACACTTTGGGCAGAACGCTATGAATTATTGACCCTACTTGCGAATGCTATCTTAGCGATGGTCATTGTTTATTTGATCAAAATCAAAGACGATTATCTGGAAATGAAAGCCCGTCGGATACGAAAAGGGGAAAAGGTCGAATGGTTCAGATTAAAATCAAAGGAATAAATAAGGATTATCATGTGTTTGTCGAATTTGACGATTTTGATGCATGCTTACAAGAATTACATCATAGACTGCTGCAATGTAGTATTTTCCATACATCTGCGCTTGCAGTCTTTTTTCATTTGCCAAAGATCAATGATGCGCAATTTCTTGCTATTTTGCAAGTTTGTGAACAATGTCATATCATCATGAAAGGCTGCAATGTAGAAACAGAAAAACCGCGAATCAAGATTTTGCAGAAAACGTTAGGGAATGGAGAGCATTATCACTTTCATGAGCCAATCCTTTTATTAGGCACCATTGAACAGCAGGCTTATGTTGTGAGCGAAGCTTCTTTGTATGTGTTAGGAAATATGTATGGGAGTGTGGACCTTTTGCATGCCCATTGTCAATTATACGTTTCAGCTATGCAAGGGAATGTGCGCATCTGTGACAGTCGCTTTCAAAATCTGACATCTTTTTCACCAGCAGAGGTTTATTATGAGCATTGCACAGTGAAACTGAAACAACTAAAGGAGGAGAGAATGTGGGAGAGGCAATTGCAATAACTTCCGGAAAAGGCGGTGTAGGGAAAAGTAGTACCGTCATAAACATCGCAACATTATTAGCTCAAAGAGGCTTTACGGTTTGTATGATTGATATGGATCTGGGATTGAAAAATCTAGATATCATGCTTGGTTTAGAACATCGGGTCATTTTTGATTTAAAGGATGTGTTAGATGGGCGCTGTACGTTGGCAAAAGCCATCATCAAGGATAAACGGGAAGAGAATTTATATTTGTTGCCTGCCTGTAAGACTATCCATATTGATCAATTTCCAAAACATGAGTTGCCTCATATCGTTGAGGCGTTGAAGCAGAAATTTGATTTTGTGCTCTTAGATGCTCCGGCTGGAATTGAAAGTGGCTTTTTACAGGCCATTGCCTGTGTCAAAAAGACAATTGTTGTCACAACATTAGATGTCACAGCATTGCAGGATGCTGATCGTGTCATTGGTATTCTAATGAAAGAAGGAATGGAAGAAATTTCTTTTATCGTGAATCGCATGCAGCCAAGACTTATTGAAAAAGGCATCTGTATAACATTAGAAGAAGCAAAGTCATGGCTAGCAGTGGATTTTTTAGGATATGTGTTTGAAGATGAGGAAATGATACGTGCAAACAATCATGGAACACCTTTAACAAGACGAAAGGATAGCCAATTATACAGTTGTTTTCACTGTATCGTAAAGCGTTTGTTAGGCGAAACCAGCGCTTTGCCAAAATATCGTTCCAAAACAATATTGGCAAAACTGTTTGGATAATGGCGAACTTCCTAGTTTTTTTACGATGTTCATGATAAAATAACAAATAGAAAGCTAGGTGTTCAAATGCTGAAAAAAATATTAAGGAAAATAGATGAGCGGTTCTCTTTATATGCGATGGCGAAGATCATCGGAGTCTTGATCATTTTGTTTCTGCTCATGCAGACACAGCGCATTTGGGGAAATTGGATGAGTATTGCTTATAGTGTTTTACAGCCATTCTTATATGGCTTTGCTTTGGCGTACATCATGAATCCGCTTGTTTTATATATGAAGGCAAAAGGGTTAAATAAAAATTTCAGTATCTTACTGCTATGGATCATCATTTTGGTGATTTTGGTGATATTGATTGTCTTATTGCTGCCTATGCTATATGCGAAAATCAATGAATTCATTTCTTCCTTGATTCAAGGTGTGCAATGGATCAGCTTTAAGATTAAAGAAATTGGTAATCTAAAAGATTTCTCACTTGTGAATAGTCTAACCGACAATATCATTAAATTGCTGGAAGCTTATGATGATTGGATGCCGGGACTTGTATCAAGCCTGCCATCTTGGATGAGTACGATTTTGGATTATGTGACAAATATTTTATTTACGATCATCATTGCCATTTATATGCTGTTTGATTTTGACCGTATGAAAGGTTATGTGAAAAAAGCTTTTCATTTGTTTATTCCAAACAGTGATATTTATTTACATGAGATTGATGAAAATGTTACGGTTTATTTAAAAAGCATGGCCTTATTGATTTTGATTCGTTTTGTTGAATATTGTGCCTTTTATTACTGTGTCGGTCATCATGACTGGCTGATTATTGGAATCATTTCAGCACTTGGCGCGGTAATCCCTTATATTGGCGGTACTGTGGCAAATGCTATCGGTATTTTGACCGGGCTGACACTTCCATCAAGCAATTTGGCAGCCTTGATCATTGGTATTATCGTATTAAGCAACGTGGATAACTATGTCATTTCGCCAATTGTTCATGAGAAACGAAGTGCATTAGGACCGTTAATTACGTTATTTGCGGTATTTGCCGGAGGAGTTATTGGCAATGTCGTCGGCATCATGGTATCTGTACCACTTGTGATTGCTATTAAAACAACGAGTGAATTGTATCAACAACGTCATGAACATAGCACCTTTAATCAGGCGATGAAAACAGAAATAGACGATACACCATCTACATAACACCAAGAAGAGGATGCATTTCCTCTTTTTTTTATCCTGTTACCCTGTTCTAGTTGGTTATGTTTTTGCATATGCTGTATTGTAGGAGGGATGATATGAGCGATCTGAATGATGTAAGAAAACGTATACGTAAACGAAGAGGAACACAAGCAACAGAAAAGGAACACTCATTCTCCCTATTTCGCCTGTTTTATCATACGGTGATGCTGGCAATGGGGATTTGTGTGGTCGTGTTGGCGTTAATGTTAAATGCCAAGCTGAAGCTGATCGAGATGCCGGCATATATTCAAAATTTCAAATTGGATTCACTGACACAATGGATACCTTTTGATAATTGGTTTTCTTTAAAAGAAGAAGCTGTCAGTGCTGCACCTGCCTATACGCCAATCAAGGATAATCAATATCAAAATGGCACAAATAGTGCATATGCGGTTTTTAATGGTGTAGTACTTCATGTACAACGGAGTGATTCTGGAGAATGCAGTGTATCTTTAAAACAGGATAATGGTGTTGTGACAACCTATGGACATTTAAAAGAAGTCAATGTAAAGGCTGATGAACGTATTCTGAAAGGGAAGATGCTAGGCACGTATGAAAATCATATAACGATTGATTTTCTAAAAGATAATAAGGAGATTTCCTATGAAAAAGGTCTTGCGGAAAATTCCGTTTAGTATATCCATTTTATGGTTGCCATATCTGTTCCTATTACGGATCGTACCTATGCAAAAAATCGTTCTGTATATTTTTATGATGTTGACCATTCATGAGCTGGCGCATATTTTGATTGCCCGGCTTTTTCATTATCCAATTCGAAAAATTATCATATATCCTTTTGGTTTGGCCGCTCAGATATCTTATATTGGCTATGGCAGCTTAATCAAGGAAACACTTATATTAGCAGCCGGTCCATTCACTCATATGCTACAGCCATTGCTTCTTTCCTTTCTGTATCAACAAGGTGTTTTATCACTGGCATTTTATACGTATCTGTTACAGATCAATGCCGCATTGCTTGTATTTAATTTATTGCCGATTTATCCTTTGGACGGAGCACGTCTGTTACAAAATTTTTTGCATTGCTTTTTTCCATTTCAAACTGCGAATCGTATTTGTTATTTCGGCAGCTTTTTGCTGTTGCTTTTCTTTATGTGTTCTTCTTTTTGTAAGGGTATTTCGATGTGGTTATTGTGCATCTGTTTACTATGTGAACAATATGTCGCTTGGAAAAATTTGCCTTGTGATACTCTGCGTTTCTATCATTATCGTTTGCTGCACCCAATCCCTTATCCGCCTCTTTTCCATGAGCATCATGACTTATATCGGGGACGCTATAATATCTTAAAATGTTCGCGCGGATGGATGAAAGAGGAAGAGTGGCTGAAGTCGTATTTCTTTGAAAACAGGAGTAGGCGATAGTTGCGAATTATGTTATAATTTGAGGCAAGGAGGCATAGACCTTATGAAAAAGAAATTACTATTTGTTTCCTTGCTGAGCATTCTTTTAGTAAGCGGTTGTGAAGAAAAAACGCCAAGTGTTGCAACCACTGTATATCCAGTACAGTATTTAGTAGAACGCATTGGCGCTGATAATGTAAAAAGTCAGGATATAAGCGAAAATACAATGATCCAACGAGCACAGATCAAAGCGAATTATAAGGATATTCTAGCATCTGCAGATGCATTGTTTTACATTGGCTCCTTAGAGCCTTATATGCAGATGTATGCGGATGATATTCGTAAAGAGACGGATATGGTAGATTTGGCTACTAAAAGTGCCATCTATAAATTTCAACGATATACAACGACCTATGTAAATGATGTCAGTGCTATCGTAGAGTCGCCTTATTATGAAGGAGAAAGTTTTGACAGTGTAGAAACTTATGATAATGACCCTATGTTGTGGATGGATCCGGTTGCCATGACCAGCATGGCGAGTGATATACGCGATTATCTGGTTGATAAATATCCGGTATATCAGAAGATCTTTGATGAAAATTATGATCAATTGGAAATGGATCTTGCTCGTTTAGATGCCGATTTTCAAAGTATTCACGATCAGCATAAAAATATTGCTTTTGTATCCATGACGCCAAGTTTTGGAAATTGGCAGAAGTCTTATGGTATAGAAGTATATCCGGTCATTTTATCAAAATATGGTGCCTTGCCAACCAAGGATCAGTTAGAAATCATAAAAAAGCGTATTCGAAATGATCATGTGCGTTATATGGCAATGGAATCTAATTTGCCAGAAGATATGGTAAGGCTCAGAGAAAAATTAATCCAGGAGCTTGGTTTAATTCCCGTTGAGTTAAATAATGTATCCAGTTTAAAAGAAAGTGATCAAAAGGCTGGAAAAGACTATATGTCGATCATGTATAAAAATTTGGAAACCTTAGAATCCATTGCATCGTAAAAGGTCAACACGACCTTTTTCTTGCGTTTGCTGTAATACTATGCAAATTAAGCATGTTCCATTCGCTCTCATGGATAAGGATATAAAGAAGAAGATGTAAAGGCATTGCAACATGTTTTGTTTAGAAATGCATCATGAAATCATAAAAGAAAGATTCATTAAGAAGCAAAGATGTAGTGGATTGTCATATAAAAAAGAGCAATCAGCAGTGTTATAGCAGGATAAAGTTTTCTTACTTTCCAAGTAGAAAGCGTGCTAGAAGTGCTATGACGTGGTAAAATAATCAAGAAAAGATAAAAATGCATGCTATCGAAAGCAATGTAAATAAATATGGAGGAGCTTATGAAAAAACTATTATTAATTGATGGAAATTCCATGCTGTTTCGTGCCTATTATGCAACCGTATATGGACGCATGATGAAAACCAGCAATGGAATACCGACAAATGCAGTATATGGCTTTATCACAATGATTAATAAAGCCTTTGATATGATACATCCGGATATGGTGTTAGTGGCTTGGGATAGTGGAAAACCAACCTTTCGCCATGAAACTTATACGGAGTATAAAGGGACACGTAAAGAATTAGATCAAGAATTGATCGTGCAGTTTCCAATTGCTCGTGAATATTTGGATGCGTATGGTTTACAGCGTTATGAATGCGATGGTATTGAGGCAGATGATATCATAGGCTGCATGGCACGACAGCATCCTGAATTAGAGATTCATATTTTATCAAGTGATCGAGATTTATTACAATTGATTGATCCTACGACCGATGTCTATCTAATGAAAAAAGGTATCAGTGAAATTGAGGTCATGAATGAAGAAAAATTGATGGAGACAATGGGGATTAAGCCTTCACAGATTATCGATTTGAAAGCATTGATGGGAGATAGTGCAGACAATATCCCAGGGGTAAAAGGTATTGGCGAAAAGACAGCATTAAAACTGTTAAAGGAATATGATACCGTTGATAATGTTTATGCTCACATTGAGGAAATCAAAGGAAAACTGAAAGAAAAATTGGAAACAGATAGGGAAAAAGCCTTTTTATCAAAATATCTGGCAACAATTAAAACCGATGAAACCTTGCCTATTGATATTACAGCGTTGATGCTGCAGCCTCCCAAAGAAGAACTGCATGATTTTTATATAAAATATGAAATGAATAGTTTTGCAAAAAATACACGTAAAAAAGAAGAGGTAACGCGTGATGGAACCTATGCAGTAGTGCAAAAGATATCAGAAGCATTTTATGATGGACATAGTGTTGTTTATGCAGATATCGATAATGAAAATTATTATGATGCTACATTATATGGTTTTGCATTAAGCAAAGAAAATAAAAATGAATACATCACTTTAGAAGATGCAAGAAAAGATCCGGCGTTTTTACAGTATCTAGCTACAAAAAATGACAAGGCGGTTTATGATGCGAAAAACTTCTATCATGCTTGTCATAAAAATAACCTAATCGCAGCAGATGTGAACTTTGATATTATGCTGGCAGCCTTTTTAGTTGATCAAACCATTTCTGATTATGAGAAGTTGGCAGAAAAATATCACTTTGATCAAAGTATTCATAAAGAGGATATCTATGGCAAAAAAGGGAAGCCAAAACTCATCGATTTTGCGCAACAAAGCAAATATGCTATGTTGCAGGCAGAAAATTTATATAGTATTGTAGCTTTATTAGATGAAACCTTGCAAGAAATGGAAATGAAGGATTTGTTTGATACAATTGAGATGCCATTAACGCGCGTATTGTATGCCATGGAAAAAGAAGGCGTATATTGTGATAAGGCAGTTTTACAAAAAATTGCCGATGAAACAGAAGCTAAGATCAACGCGTTAAGTTTGCAGATTTATGAAATAGCAGGGATGGAGTTCAATATCAATTCACCTAAGCAGTTGGCATCTGTATTGTATGATGAATTAGGTTTAAAGGCAGGCAAGAAACGTAGTACAGCAGCCGATGTCTTAGAAAAACTTGTGCATGTACATCCAATCATTCCTCTGTTGTTGGAGCATCGCAAATATCAGAAGATTTATAGTACATATGCAATCGGTTTGGCAAAACATATTTTGGCAGATGGGAAAATACATACGCTTTTCAATCAGATTCAGACACAGACGGGACGATTATCGTCTTCAGAACCTAATTTACAAAATATATCCGTACGTAATGAAGAAGGAAAAGGTATCCGCAAAGCCTTTGTGGCAAGTGAGGGACATGTTCTGTTATCTGCTGATTATTCACAGATTGAATTGCGGATGTTGGCACATATGGCAGATGAGGAACAGATGATCGATGCGTTTAACCATGATATCGATATTCATACCAAAACAGCCATGCAAATATTTGATGTTTCACATGATGAAGTAGATGCCAATATGCGTCGCAGTGCGAAAACCGTGAATTTTGGTATTGTCTATGGACAAAGTGATTTCGGTCTAAGTGAGCAATTGGGCATTTCACGGAAAGAAGCTCATACCTTTATTGAAAAATACTTTGCTTCCTATCCGAAGATCAAAACCTTTATGGATGCGACTATTGCTTACTGTGAAGAACATGGCTATGTGAAAACATTATATAATCGACGTCGTTACATAAAAGAGATAGCAGATAAAAATTATATGATGCGTGAATTTGGAAAACGGGCGGCTATGAATGCACCAATACAAGGAAGCGCTGCAGATCTGATTAAAATGGCGATGATACACATCTATCAAAAAATGCAGGAAGAAAAGGTGAAATCGCGTATGATTTTACAGATTCATGATGAGCTTATCTTTGATGTATGTGAAGATGAAATTGATAAGATGACACAAATTGTAGAAGAAGGCATGCAAAATGTTATGAAATTAAAAGTACCGCTCATTGCACAAGCAAATATCGGCAAGAGTTGGTATGATGCAAAGTAGGTGAAGATATGCCAGAATTACCTGAGGTAGAAACTGTAGTCAGGACCTTAGAACATCAACTGGGCAATGTGACGATCAAGGATTGTCATGTATTATGGGATAACATTATTGCTTATCCTACACCCCAAACGTTCTGTGCACAGATCAAAGGCAAAACGATTCAGCATTATGAACGTTATGGTAAGTATTTATTATTTGATTTAGGTTCCATGATGTGGATTGCCCATATGCGCATGGAAGGGAAGTTTTATATTCAAAAAAGTGATGAGCCTTATGATAAGCATGTGCATGTGCTGTTTGATTTACAGGATGGCAGACAATTGCGCTATCATGATACTCGCAAATTCGGCAAAATGTATTTATATGAGAAACGTAAGGATATCCATCAGTATCCATGCTTTCAAAATATTGGCTTAGATGCCTTTGATGAACGTTTAACACCCACTTATTTATATCATGCATTACATAAACGAAAGATCGTATTAAAAGCTGCTCTACTGGATCAAAGCGTAATTGCAGGAATTGGTAATATTTATGCTGATGAAATTTGCTTTGCACTAGGTATGCATCCAGAAACTAAGATTTATCATTTACGAAAAAAAGATTTTGAACGGCTGTTGCAGGAAACGAGAAGAATCTTACAGGGGGCTATTCGTTATGGAGGTACGACAATACGTTCTTACACCTCAAGTCTTGGCGTGGATGGAAGGTTTCAATTGAAATTAAAAGTACATGCGAAAAAAGGAGAGAAATGCCCGGTATGTCAAGGAGAAATCAAAAAAATAACAGTAGCGACCAGAGGTACCTGTTATTGTCCGACATGCCAGCGAAAACGATGAAAAAAATAGGTTTGACCGGAGTGATGGGAGCTGGTAAATCCAGTGTGATCGCAATATTAAAAGAAAAAGGTATTACCGTTTTAGATTGTGATGCTATCAATGCGAAGCTCCTTGAAAAAGGAGAAGAAGGTTATCTTAAGCTAATAGCGACTTTTGGTAATCAATTGCTAGATGAGCATGAAGAGCTTGATAAACAGCTCATGAGTGATTTAATTTTTAAAGATCCTTTACATAAACAACAGGCTGAAGCCATCTTGCATCCCTTGATCAAAGCCAAAATTGAGCAGGAACTCTTATTACATGCGGATGAGAAAATCGTTGTTGTTGAAGTACCATTGCTATTTGAAGTAGGTTGGGAAGCCTTTTTTGATGCTGTATGGGTCGTGGCTTGTGAAAACTCGCTTTTATTAGAACGTTTGATGAAGTATCGTCATATATCACAAGCAGAGGCGAAGCGACGCTTAGCACATCAAATGTCGCAAGAAGCTAAGATAGCGAAAGCGGATGTTGTTTTGTATAATAATTCGAATAAAGAAAATCTGGAAAGGCAGATTTGTGATATACTGAAAGTAATTAGGAGGTGATGCTGTGGGGGCTATGACGAAATGCCGCATTGAAGTCATCGGCGAAATGACACAGGAACGCCATGCTGCGTTTGTCATGCTGTATTATCCTTTGATTGGTCAAGATGCAGCGATACTTTATAGCACCATGGTTGCCATTGGCACAAGAAACCAAAAAATACGCAATCATCTCTTGATAGAAAAAATCAGTGGTCTCAGCAAAGAGGTCATTGAGAAAAATCGCCATATTTTGGAACAATATCTGTTAGTAAAAACGTATTATCGTGCTGTTGATGATCAATATGTTTATCAGGTATTCATGCCAAAAGAAGGTAATACATTCTTACGACATGAGGTGTTTGGCCGTTTATATCTTAAACAAATGGGAAAACAGGTATATGAATTCAATAAACTGTGCTTTGCTCATGATTTGGAAGATAAGGAAGAATATCAGGAAATCACCATGCCTTTTGAAAATATCATTAAAGATCAGTGGAAAGACAGTGAAGAAGAGAATTTTCAGAAATTAAAGCCAGATGAGGATGATATGCAGCGGATGAGCGATATTCCATTAAGTTTCAATTATGATCGCTTTTTAACAGGATATTCAAAAACACTGTTTCCGCTTACCTGTCGCAATCAAAAAAATCTTCGCTTAATTGGAGAATTGGCCACTATTCATGGTATTTCAGAAATGGATATGCGAAAATATGTATCGCAAAGTATGAATTTAAAAGATAATACATTAAATGCCGAACTATTGAAACGTAAGGTGCGCAATGCCAAACGCAGTGTTATGGTTGATCTTGATGTGAAAAATCCATATGCTTTACCACCGGTGCGCTTTTTACAAAGTAAGCAGCATGGGATTGAAGTTAGCCGCAGTGATGCCTATTTGATAGAAACGCTAATCACTGATTTTAAGATGAAACCAGAAGTTGTAAATGTATTGATTGAATATGTATTGGAAAAAACAAATCAGCGTTTCAGTAAGTCATATGTTGAAAAAATCGCTAGTGTTTGGGTACGTTTAAACATTGATACGAGTGAAAAAGCATTAGCACATATTAAGGAAGAAGAACAAAAACCAATTAAAACAAAGAAGAAGGAACTGCCGGAATGGTTTCAACAAGAGGATGAAGGCAGTGAAAAGGCTAACAAGACGGTAGATGATAAAGAATTAGAAGAGATGATGGAGCGACTGCGAGGTGAATAATGATGGAACCTGTGGAGTTTTCCTTCACATTAAGTGAAGAACAAAAAAAAGCAAAACAAAAGCGTGTGGCTGCTCTTATAAAGCAACCACAGATTAAACAATGGCTGAAACAGTATGATCAAACTGCTGCTTTTGTCGAAGCACATAGTGGAAGATTTCAAGATTATTGCGATGTAATGAAGAAATGTGAGCATTGCCAGGGCATAAGCTTTTGTCGTCAACCGATGACAGGAACACGTATGGAGTTACGCTATGATGGTATCTTACAAAATGTACTGGTGCCTTGTCATTATCAAATCGAACAACAAAAGTTATATGCGCATGAAAAACAATATCGCCAATGTGATATGCCACAATCCTATTTATGTGTGGATCTGGCAAAACTGGATCTAAAAGAAGAAAGCGGTGAATATAAAGGCGTTGTCATGCAGGTATTGCAGACCATCATGGATGAAGATAGCTCAAAAGGGTTATACTTATGGGGGAAACCGGGAGCAGGGAAAAGCTATTTAGCCGCCGGTATGTGTAATTATTTTGCGAAAAAAAAGCGTAGTGTATCTTTTGTCAATGTACCAAAGCTCATATCTGATTTAAAAATGATGTTTCAAGAACCGCTAGCTATGGAAGCAAAACTGGCTAGTATACGGCATGTAGATGTTTTAGTTTTGGATGATATTGGTGGAGAAAGTGTTACCTCATGGAGTCGTGATGATATCCTATTGCCTATCTTAGATGGGCGTATGGAAGGTAAGAAATTAACAATTTTTACAAGTAATTATCGGATGCAGGAATTAAAGGAAAAATGGGCACTGGGTAATGGAAAACAGATGGAGCCAATGGCTGCAGAACGGCTTTTAGAGCGAATTTCTACATTATCAACTGAAATTTTTGTAAAAGGTAATTCAAGAAGGAAATAAATGCTAGTAAAAATTGTAAGAAAATGGTATCATAATAACCGTGAATGGAGGAATTTTTATGGTAAAACGCATAGGTGTTTTAACTTCTGGTGGAGATGCACCGGGAATGAACGCAGCAATTCGCGCCGTCACAAGAGTTGCACTGAACAGTGGAATCGAAGTCTTTGGTATCTATGATGGATACAAGGGTATGGTAGAGGGATATATTGAACCTTTAACAAAAGCCAGTGTCGGTGAGATCATCGATCGCGGCGGAACGATTCTAGGCTCTGCTAGATTGCCGGAATTTAAAGATCCGGATGTACGCGAAAAAGCAGTGCAGCAGCTGAAAAAACGTGGAATAGAAGCAATCGTTGTTATCGGTGGTGATGGTTCCTATCGTGGTGCTTTAGCACTGACTGAAATGGGTATTAATTGTATCGGTTTACCTGGCACAATTGATAATGACATCACTTGTACGGACTTTACGATTGGTTTTGATACAGCCTTAACGACAATAGTTGAAGCAGTCGATAAATTGCGAGACACATCAAGCTCTCATCATCGATGCTCCATTGTTGAAGTCATGGGAAACCGCTGTGGTGATTTGGCCATTTGGTCAGGCATTGCGTGCGGTGCTGAAATCGTTATTACATCTTCAACCGGCTTTGAGGAAGGCGAAGTGCTGGAGAGATTGCGTGATTTAGATTTGATCAAAAAGAAACGTCATGCAATTGTTGTGATTTCAGAAAAAATTACCGATGTTCACCAATTTGCCAAGAAGGTAAGTTTAAATACCGGGTTTTCCGGCAGAGCCACCGTGTTAGGCCACGTACAGCGTGGAGGATCACCAACACCGACGGATCGTGTGTTAGCGAGCTGTATGGGTGAAAAAGCAGTTGATTTGCTGATGCAGGGTATTGGAGGACAATGTGTCAGCATTAAAGACAATCAGATTATTGCAGTTCCTATTGAAGAGGCATTGAATACGCCAAGAGAATCACGTAAGAAGTTGCAGAATCTGTTTGAGCGTCTGGTATAGCATATAAAAGGTAAATAGGTTATTAGGAAAGGAAACAGTTTATGATTGAAAACAGAAAAACTAAAATTATTTGTACGATCGGGCCAGCATCCGAAAGCAAAGAAATGATGACGAAGCTGGTTGAAAACGGTATGAATATCATCCGTTTGAACTTCTCTCACGGGGATTATGAAGAACATGGTAACCGTATCAAAAACATTCGCGAAGTTGTTAAAGAAACAGGAAAGAATGTTGCAATCTTATTAGATACAAAAGGACCAGAGGTTCGTTTAGGTGACTTTGAAAATGGATCTGAAACGTATGAAACAGGAGAAATTATTACCATCGTACGTGAAAAAATGTTGGGAACACATGAAAAATTCCACATTCAATGTCCAGAAGTATTTAACGATGTAGAAGTGAATGGAACGATTTTAATTGATGATGGTAAATGCCGTCTGACAATTCTTGAAAAAAGAGAAGGCGAATTAAAATGCCGTATCGAGAATCCACATACATTGAAAAGCAGAAAAGGCTGTAACTTGCCAGGAGTGCGTTTAAGCATGCCGTTTATTTCTGCAAAAGATGATGCTGATATCCGTTTCGGATGTAAAATGGGTGTTGACTATATCGCTGCATCTTTTACTAGACGTAAAGAAGATGTGTTGGCAATCCGTAAAATTCTTCGTGAAGAAGGAAAACCAGATATTCAGATTATTCCAAAAATCGAGAATCAAGAAGGTTTCGATAATTTAAGAGAAATCTTAGATGTTGCGGATGGTGTTATGGTTGCCAGAGGTGACTTAGGTGTTGATGTTTCATTGGAATTAGTACCAATTTATCAGAAACAGATTATTAAAACGGCAAATGAAATGGGAAAACCAGTTGTTACAGCAACACATATGTTAGAAAGTATGCAAGGAAATCCACGCCCTACACGTGCAGAAGCAAGTGATGTTGCCAATGCTGTGTTAGATGGAACAGATGCAATTATGCTGAGTGGTGAATCAGCTGCCGGCGCTTATCCAATTGAAGCTGTACAGACGATGGATCGCATTGCTAAGGTGATGGAACCAACGTTACCATATCGTGAACGTTTAAAAGCAAGTATTAAAACTTCACAGCGTACAAAAAATGATGCAATCGCTATTTCTGTAGCAGATACAGCTATGGCATTGGATGTTGCTGCGGTAATTGCTTTTACACAGAGTGGTACAACGGCACGCCGTATTTCTAAATTCCGTCCGGAGGCACCAGTAATTGCTGTTACTTTCGATGAAAAGACACAACGTTCATTAGCTATGAACTGGGGTGTTACAACTGTTCTTTCTGAAATTGCAAATAATCAGAACAATGAATGTGAACTGGCACGTGCAATTGCTAAAGAACATGGAATCAAAGTTGGCGAAACAATTATTATAGTTGCGGGATATCCTGTTGGAAATGGTGCAACAAATACCATGAAGATTATTGAAGTAAAATAAATTGACTTCTAGACATGCATAATTCGTGTGTGTCTTTTTTTTGCGAGTTTTTTGCCAGTGAATTGCAAGTTTTCTGCACATCTTTCCATGTTACAATGATAATGTCAAAAAGTGTTCAGGCTGAGTCATGAAGATTTTATAAGAATTTTATTATGGAAATTATATTATAGAAAAGTAAGGAAATATGATATAGTGATGGTATAGGAGGGAGAATATGAAAAAGTTGAGATATCTTTTCATTTTATGTGTGTTCTGTATTGGCTGTACACCAGAGCTTGATGTAACGATAAATGACAACATCGTTATTGAGTATGGTCATGCGATTCATAAGAATGTTTTGATTGATGCTAAGAAATCGAACAAGAATGTGAGCGTTTCTAAGATTGAGGATCTAGATATTAATAAAATAGGACGACAAGAAGTGAAAGTTACATTTACAGATGGAAGCAGAACTCTTGAAAAACAAATGGTGATAGATGTTGAGGATACCGCATATCCAATCATAAAGTTTAAGAAAAAAGTTGTTACTCTAAATGCAGGCGAGAAATACGATGTTAGAAATAATATAAAAACTGTAAAAGATCCTGTAGATGGTGATTTAGCATATAGTGATAAGAAAACTGAAAAGAATGGTTATTATATAGATAGCGGCAAACTGAACACAAAAAAAGCAGGAACCTATGAAGTGATGGTATTTGCAAAAGATGTAAATGGTAATGAAGCAAAAGAAAGCTTCAAAGTTGTGGTAAAGAAAAAGAAGGTTGTGAGACCTGTAAGTGAACCTACAAATAATGGAGTTAGCAATTCTAATACATCGAATGTTTCGGGACAGTCTAATAACAACAACACCAATATTACAAACAATACGAATAAATCTAATGAATCAAATAGCACAAATAAGGCACCTGCTAAGAATGATACGTCTTCTTCAGGAAATAAAACGGATAAACCTTCCGGTAATAAGAAAGATGATGGGAAATTATGTCCGTTAGGAAAAGATCCTTACAAACCTTGTAATGCGATTTTGAATTATAAAGGAGGTTATGGTGTTTATCCAACGATAGAAGCTGCAATGGATGATGGCGAAAGACTGGCATTAGATAGGAAAAGTCCATACTGGATGAAGGGTTTTACTGCCGGTCCTTTATTTAATAATATAAATCATGTCCAAGCTTATACAATCTTTTGGGATATGGAACATTAAACTTAGAAAAATAAATTAAAATATTATGTATATGTAAAGAGAGCAATCGCTCTCTTTTTCTATTGCTGCAAGGAGGAAAATAAATAACATGTACTATTTTAGGATGAAACCACCATAGCCCGGCATTGCTGGGCTTTTTGAATGAAAGAGGGTTACAGAGATAAGCAATAAAGGAGGAAATGTGAAATGGGCTTATTAGACAAATTAAAAAAATTGCCAAAACTAGCCTTGGCAGGAACGGTGTGTTTGACAACGATGTTAAATAATAGTGCCCCTATACATGCTGCAGGAAATACATCATTAAAGTATATGGATGGTTGGAGTATGGCTGGTGAAGCGTATGGACAAGGTGCTATGCTATATCGTGATGGTGAACATGTGTACTGTATTGAACCAGGGGTAGGATATCCAGAAGGAGTATCTTATGGGATACACGATATAGATAAAACTTTATCTCAAACATTAATTAAAAAGCTATCCCATATCTCTTATTATGGTTATGGCTATAGTGGTAGAACCGATAAGAAGTGGGCAGCCGCTACACAGAATTTGATTTGGGAAAAGGTCTTAGGTTATCGCCGTGACTATATTCAGGTTAGTGGTGAGAGTATGACTTCTCTTGAAAATCAGATCATGGATGATGTTAATGATTATTACACAAAACCATCATTTGATAGTAATTCTTATACTTTAGATATTGGTGAATCAATTACCTTGACTGATACAAAAGGAATTTTATCTAAATATAACGTAAAATCAAGTGATGGATTGAGCGTGACTAAGAGTGGCAACAAATTAACCATTACTGCAACTGCATCTGCGAAAGATAATTCAGAAATTATCTTATCAAATGTACCATCATCAAAACAAGGAGATTCCATTATGTATTGGGATGGTGTTGCAGGTCATCAAAAGACGGCAGTATTTTTGGTGAATGACCCTACTTTTGCATATATTGATGTAAAGGTGAATAAATATGGCTCTCTTAAACTTGCTAAAATAGATGAAGATGGGAATAAAGTAGCAGGTACCAGTTTTAAGGTATCTAAAAATGAAGATATGAGTTCTTCTGTAGGTACTTATACAACCGGAGAAGATGGAACAGTTACTGCTAATGAATTACTTCCAGGCAAATACTACATTCAAGAAACAAAAGTTCCTAATCATCTGATTTTAGATAATACAATCCATTCAGTTACTATTGAAGCTAATAAAACAGCTACTTATACAGCTACAAACAAATGGAAACAAGGCAAATTAAAATTACGGAAATTTGATAGTAAGAATGGAAAACAAATCGAAGGTGCTACTTACGGTATCTATAATGAACAAAACCAAGAATTACAGCGTTTAGTTACCAGAGCTACAGGATATGCAGAATCTGGCTATCTACGCTTTGGTAATTATTATGTGAAAGAGATTGCTTCTCCTGAAGGATATGTCTTAAATTCAACAAAATATCCTGTGACGGTTTCAGAAAATGAAGAAGTTATCACCATTAATGCAGAAGATAAACCAATTGAAGGCTATATCGAAATTAAGAAGAAAGATAGCTTGAATGGTGCATCTATCGGTGGAGCAATCTATGGCATTTATGATGCTGACGGAAAAGAAGTGCAACAATTAACGACAAAAGCTGGTACTTATGTAAGATCTAAAGCATTAACTTATGGAAGTTATACCATAAAAGAAATCGTAGCTCCAGAAGGATATGTATTGAGTACACGTACTTATAATGCCACAATCAAAACTGAAGATCAAAATAGCCAAGTCACAGTTGAAGATAAGCCGATTGAAGGATATATTCAGGTAGTGAAGAAAGATAGTAAGTCAGGTAAGACAATCGTAAAAGCACATACCGTGTTTGAAGTATATAGGGCATCTGATGACTCTTTCATTGATACCATCACTACAAATAGCGCTGGTAAGGCTAAAACGGATCTATTGCGTTATGGTGATTATTATTTGAAAGAAAAAACAGCACCTTATGGTTATGCGTACTCAGAAACCAAAATTAAGTATCAGATACGTGAAGAAGGAAAAACTTATACAGCGGAATTTGCTAATGTACGAACACCTGGAAAGATAATGATAAGTAAGGAAGATAGTAAGACAGGGAAGCAGCCATTGGGTGATGCTACTCTTGCGAATGCGATTTATGGTATCTATGCAAAAGACAATATCTTGGATCCAGCAGATGGTGAGATTCTTTATAAGCCAGATGATAAAGTGGCTACTATGACGACGGATGCAGATGGTAATGCATCAAAAGATGGTTTATATCTAGGTGCTTATTACATTAAAGAAATTACTCCAAGTAAAGGCTATACTTTAGATACTACAACATACAATGTTATTCTTGACTATGTAAATCAAAGTGAAGCAATCATTACCAAGAAACAGACTGTTTTAGAAAGAGTGAAAGCACAAGCATTTGAACTTATTAAAATATCAGATCATGGGTCTGGGGAGACTGATCTATTAGAATGTGCGGAATTTACAATCAAATTAAAAGCAGATGTAAATAAAGCTGGTTCATGGGATAAAGCACCAATTGCGAAAAATGCAGAAGGTAAAACCGTAGCTATCATGAAAACTGATCAGAAAGGCTATGCATTAAGTGATGAATTACCTTATGGAGAATATATCGTAAGAGAAACAAAGGTACCTGATGAGCATTACAGGATTGACGACTTTACGGTTATCATAAAAGAAGATAAGCGAGAACCACAAACGTGGCGTATTTTCAATGATAAGAAATTCCATGCTGTGATATCTATCATCAAACAAGATGCGCAGACACAAAAAACCATTGCTGTTTCTGGCGCAACCTTTAAGATAAAAAACTTGGATACTAATTCATATTTTGGTTATTGGGAATGGAACCCTTTCCCTCATTATGTTGATAGTTGGACAAGTGATGAAAGTGGTACGGTAATGACTGGAGATGTTTTAGAACCAGGGAATTATCAATTAGAAGAAACTAATGCTCCAAAACCTTATTTGGTAAACACGACACCCGTAAAATTTAAAGTCAGTTCCAATGTGGCGTATGAAACATTGCCAGATGGTACAACTCCTGTTATTTGCATCATCATGAAAGATATCTCGGTTAAAGGGAAAATAAGCGTAGAAAAACAAGGAGAAGTTTTGACTGATGTAAAAAAAGATGGTAAAGGAAATGTACAATTTGTATATGAAACTAGAAAGTTGCCAAATGCTCAATTTGCAATATTTGCTAAAGAAGATATTTTTGCTCCAGATAACAGCGGGACACTTTTGTATAAGAAAAACCAATTAGTGGAAAGCATTAAAACCGATAAAAACGGTATGGCGCATTCTAACTTGTTACCACTTGGAAACTACATGGTGAAAGAACAGCAGGCGCCAGAAGGATTCATACAAACCAATGAAGTACATGATGTTTCTCTACAATATGAAACCCAAGAGGTGCCTATTGTGTTTGCTTTGGCGGGTATGTTTGAGAATAAACGGCAGAAAGTTCATCTTGATGTACAAAAACTTGATAAAGATACGAAACAACCTTTAGCAAATGCAGAATTTAAACTGTATGCCATGCAAGATATCGTATCGGTAGATGGCAAAATGTTAATTCGCAAGGATGAATGTATTGAAACTGCGACGTCATCAAAAGATGGAAAAGTACCAATAATAAGTGATTTGCCGCTTTCAATGTATAAATTGAAAGAAACAAAAGCACCAATAGGGTATGTTTCTACAAATTTTGAAGAACAGATTGATGCGCATTACCAAGGACAGGATATTCCTTCGATAACATATAAAGCATTTATAGAAAATGAAATCACGGAAGTAGAAGTTGCCAAAAAAGATATTACCAATGACGAAGAAATCGAAGGTGCACAAATGATGATTTACCCAAAAGATGAACCTGGGGCAGTTTTTGCAACATGGATTTCTGGACAAGATGGTAAGGATGATAAAGGCAAGATCAAGCCACATATCGTAAAAGGATTACAACCAAATACCACCTATATTCTCCATGAAATTTCTAGTCCACATGGGTATGCTTTAGCACAAGATGTTGAATTCGAAATAAAAGATAGTGGAGATTTGCAATTCGTAGAAATGAAAGATGAACTTGTCTTAGGACAATTGGTCTGGGAAAAAACGGGTGAAATCTTTATGTCAACTGTAACTGGCCAGTGTGAATTTGGTAAGACGGAAAGTCCGGTATGGGAAACATCAAACCTATTGCATGCAGAAATTACGATATATGCTGCAGAAGACATTAAAATTGGAAATACTTTGTATTACCATAAAGATGAAAAAGTTGAAAGCTTAGAATCAGATTGGGACGAAGTTGCTAGTAAGCATTTGGTGTGTGGAGCATATTATTACATGGAAACGAAAACACCACATGGTTATGTAAAAGATGTTAGAAAGCATTATTTCATGATTGAAGACGCACAAACAACAAAGCTTCAGATTCATACATCTTCCCTATATAACGAACGTCCGCATTTTACCTTAAATATGACGAAACTTTTGGAACAACAGGAAGTTTTTAAGAATGAAGATGCTTATCTAGATGTTCTTTATGGTATATATGCTAGAGAAGATATTTATGATTACATGGGAAAGGTTGCGATACCTAATGGGACGTTATTACATACAAGTGGCATTGATAAAACAGGAAAATTAGAAAACATGATCGATTTACCTAACGGTGTTTATTATGTAAAGGAACTTAAGACCAATGCCCAATATGTACTGGATGAAAAAGAATATGATTTTGAAATCGGCTGGCATGGTGAAGATGTGGTGAATTATGTTGTACATCTGCAAGCAGAAAGCACATTAGAAAATAAACTTGCCAGAGGCAGTCTTTTGATCCATAAAGTAGATAGTGAAAATAAAAACCAAAGGATGAAAAATGTGACGTTTAGGTTATCGGATAAAAAAGATATGTCACATATCTTGAAAGAACAGGAAACAGATGAAAACGGTTATGCACATTTTGCTAATTTAGAATTAGGTATGTATTATGTACAGGAAAAAGAGCAAGTCGCCGGTTATACTTTAAACGATCATATTTATCAGGCAAAGGTTGCGAAACATGGGGATGTTTTAGAAATCCGTATTGAAAATGTACCAGTAAAGATGCGCTTTGATAAGATTGATGAGAAAGATAAAAAGCACTTAAAAGGCGCTATTTTACAAATACTAGATAAGCAAAATGGGCAAGTGATAGCGGAATGGACAAGTGATGGAACCCCTTATACTGTCATGTATCTGGAAGAAGGCAAAAACTATGTATTTCATGAGGTATATGCGCCAAAGAATTATCAAAAAGCAGACGATATCACATTTACGGCTAAACATAATAAAACAATCGTGATGAAAGATGAAAAGATAAAAGTAAAGCATAATGTTGTTACCATGGATGCTAGTTTGCGCAGGGATTTCTTGATGCTTTGCTCTATTACATCTTTATGCGTGCTCTGTATGTTGAGAAAGCGTAAGAGAAATTTAGATTAATTAGAGAAAAACCCTTTCATTTATGCTAAAATAGAACTAGCAAATGTGAAGGAGGAGTTTTATGAAAACTTATATTGGTGTCGATTTAGGAGGCACAAATGTACGAGTTGCCAAAGTCGATGAAGAAGGTAATGTTTTACAAATCGTAAAAGATTCTACAGAAATTGGTAAAGGCACAGAACATGTAATCGCGAAAATTATTTCTTTGATTGAAAGCATTGATGGTTATGATGATTGTGTCGGTATCGGTATGGGAGTGCCTGGCCCTGTAGATACAGTGAACGGTAAAATGGTATTGGCTACAAATTTGCCTGGCTTTGAAGGCTATCCAATTGCTAAACGTATTGAAGATCATTTCCATAAGCCAACCTTTGTTGATAATGATGTTAATGTTGCCGGTATGGGTGAAGCGGTTTTAGGTGCTGGTAAGGGCAAAGGAATTGTATATTATGTTACTATTTCGACAGGTATAGGTGGAGCCTTGGTTGTCGATCAGCATGTAGTTGCTGGCAAGAATGGGCATGCTGGTGAAATTGCAAATATCATCATAGATCGCAATCGTGAAAAAGTGAATTATTTGAATGTTGGTGCTGTAGAAAACGAAGCGAGCGGTACAGCGATGACAAGAAAAGGAAAAGCTGTATTCGGAATAGATGCGATTGCACATGCTGGGGATGTTTTTGATCTGGCAAGAAAAGGCAATGCAGAGGCATTAAAGTTGTGTGATGACATGGCATATGATTTAGCTATCATGTTCTCCGTGATTGCACATGTTGTGGATCCAGAAGTATTTGTTGTTGGTGGTGGCGTAATGAAAGGGAAAGATGTTTTCTTTGAAAAAATGGAAAACTATTTCCGTAATATGATCCACAAAGGGATGCAGATTGTAGAATTTAAAGAAGCCGAGTTAGAAGAGCCAGGTATCATAGGTGCTGCGATGTTGCCAAAAGCCTATGTAAAGGATTAAATATATGAACAAAGCAATCATTAAAAAATATGCAAATCTTGCAATTCGCAAAGGAGTTAATTTACAAAAAGGACAAACATTGCTTATTCAAGCAGATGTGGATGCAGTAGAAATGACACGAGCTTGTGTTGAAGAAGCATATGCAGCTGGAGCCAAAGAAGTTGTTGTATTTTATCAGGATGATATGAATCGTCGTCAGACTTATTTGCATGCTGATGAAGAAACTTTGTGCAATGTTCGAGAATGGCAAGTACATTCAAAACTGGATTATTTAAAAGAGGGTGCTTGCATCCTTCATATCATAAGTGAACTTCCTGGAGTCTTTAAGGATGTGGACGCTGCCAAAGTTGCGAAAGCACGTTTAGCTGGTGCAAAAGCTAATAAAGAAGCGCAGGCTTATACGATGATGAATAAAACGCAATGGAGTATTATCGCAGTGCCAAATAAAGCGTGGGCTATGGAAGTATTCCCGGAATTTGAAGATGCTGAAAATGAGGCAGTTGAAGAGTTATGGGAGCGTATTCTCCATGCCGTACACGTACGAGAAGATAATGATCCAATTGCAGAATGGGATGAGATGCAAAACAATTTCGTACGACGTATACAAGCACTTAATGAACATAAGTTTAAAGCGTTACATTTCACCAATTGTTTAGGAACGGACTTGACAGTTGAACTTGTGGATCATCATATTTGGGCAGGGGGAAGTGAAAAGACAGTTGCTGGTGTGATTTTTAATCCGAATATGCCTACAGAAGAAATTTTTACAATGCCCAAAAAGACAGGAGTACAGGGTAAGGTCGTAGCTAGCAAACCATTAAACTATAATGGTAATATGATTAACGGCTTCTGGATGGAATTTAAAGATGGCAAAGTAGTTGATTTTGATGCTGAAGAAGGGAAAGATACACTATCTGAGCTGATTCATTTTGATGAAGGCAGCTGTTATTTAGGTGAAGTGGCTCTCGTTCCAGATGCGTCGCCAATCTCACAAAGCGGTATATTATTCTTTAATACCTTATTTGATGAGAATGCATCGTGCCATCTCGCTCTTGGCGATGCCTATCCTATGAATGTTGAGGGAGGCATTGATATGAATGAAGAAGAATTGAATAAAGCAGGTGCGAATCATTCTATGACACATGTAGACTTCATGTTTGGTAATGATGATATGAGCATTGATGGTATAAAAGATGATGGATCTTGTGTACCAGTATTTCGCAAAGGAAACTTTGTGTTCTAAATATTTATCAAAAAAACGACAGATATGCACGCTAGCTATCTGTCGTTTTCTTTCATCCTTCTGTTTTCCTCATATTCTCTGGCTTTTTTATAAAAGGTTGAGTATTTTAAACCGGATTCTTTAATAGCATCCTTACTCATCAATTCGCCTTTTTTCCAGCGTACCATGATTTTTTCAAAATCTTTCGGTAAATCAATCTCCGGACGACCAAAACGTACCCCTCTCATTTTGGCGGCACGAATACCCTCAGCTTGACGCTGGTGAATGTTATTACGTTCATTTTCCGCAACAAAAGATAATAACTGTAATACGATATCACCAATTAAGGTGCCAATCAAATCTTTGTTTTGATCAGTGTCTAGTAACGGCATATCGAGAATTTTGATATCGACACTTTTGGTTTTGGTTATGTACTTCCATTCATTTAGGATTTCATTGTAATTTCTTCCCAGTCGGTCAATACTTTTGATTACGAGCAAATCACCAGGTTTCAGTTTTTTATAAACAAGTCTGTGATAAGCTGGACGATTAAAGTCCTTTCCACTTAACTTATCCATATAGATATATTTTTTATCAATCCCATAATCCAGCATCTCCAGGTATTGCCTTGCCTCATTTTGATCTTGGCTTGATACCCGGACATATCCATATGTTCTTCTCATAATGCACTCCTTTCTCTATTGTGAATTATACTAAATTTTGGTATTTATTGAGAATTCCAAAATTTACCATTCACATAGATGGTATTTTACCATAGTTCTATAAGTGCCACCAGTCAATCCCATAATTGGTAGGTTAGAGAAACAGTTTTCATCAAATTATGCTAACCGTTATATGTTTAGGATGTTATATCCAAAAAGGGGATATAAAATAGGAAAAACAGTTTCTGTAATTCTTACAATCTATCCATAAAATAACTAAAGGCAGTATCCTCTAACTGCGATAATTAGCAAATGGTAGAATACATATGGCTATCGCTTCAACATCTTTTTCACTAGGGAAAATGTAAGGAAAGCTTGTGTTAACATTGACAATCAGAAACTTATGGTGTATAAAAATAAGGTAGACAAACGAAGAAGAGGACATGAAGATATGTGCTTTGAAAGCAGAGAGAAAAGCGGATGGTGAAAGCTTTTACGAAGAGCCTTGTCTTTACTACCTTGGAGTTGCCCCTGAAAGGGTGTGCCGCATACCTTGCGTTATCAGGTTTGAGAGCTTCGCTTATGCGAAGAATAAAGGTGGTACCGCGTATAAGACTGACGTCCTTTGAGATGCAGTCTTTTTTCTTTTAACTGGAGGTGATGATGCATGATACTTTGTTTGGCAAACAGCACTTATGCGACAGCATTAAAACGTTATGTGGATAAGTTCCCGAAAGACAGCGTGATTTGCGGTTTGGCTTTCTTAGATACTTGCGAAGATACAAAAGCCTATTTACAAATGATGATGGACTGGCATGAAGAACGTAATCTTCCAAATGGTATCGTTGGCAGTTCTTTATATCTAGCTATGGAAGATGAAGAAATTGTTGGAGTTATCATGTTACGTCATGAACTAAATGCTTATTTAGAACGTATTGGCGGACATATCGGCTATAGTGTAGCACCAGATAAAAGAAGAAAAGGAATCGCTAAATGGATGCTTGAAGAAGTACTTGCAATAGCGAAAGCAAACTTCCACATGAATGCTTGTCTAGTGAGTTGTGAGGAAACAAACGTGGCAAGCCGTCAAACAATCTTAGCCTGTAAGGGTCATTTCATGAGAAAAGAAGTAAACGATGGAATCACATACGAGATGTATAAAATAGGAGGTTAAACGTATGATTGATATTAGAGAAAATGAACAATTAAGCATGTTGAATCATTCCTGTGCTCATATGATGGCACAGGCTGTAAAGCGTCTGTATCCACAGGCAAAATTTTGGGTAGGACCAGTTATATCAGATGGTTTTTATTATGATATTGATCTTGGTGATGATGTAATCAAAGATGAAGACCTGCCAAAAATCGAAAAGGAAATGAAGAAGATCGCCAAAGATGGAAAGCGTATTGTCCGTAAAGAAATTAGTAAAGAAGAAGCCTTAGAAATGTTTGCGGACGATCCTTATAAGATTGATCTGATTCAAGATTTGGAAGATGGAACAATTACCTGTTATCAACAAGGAGAGTTTATCGATTTATGTCGCGGGCCGCATGTAGAAACGGTTAAGCTGTTGAAAAACTTCAAACTTTTAAAACACTCCGGAGCTTATTGGAAAGGTGATGCAGAAAATAAAATGCTGCAACGTATTTATGGTGTCTGCTATCCAACAAAAGAAGAATTAGAAGAACATTTGCATATGCTGGAAGAGGCCAAAAAACGTGACCATAAAAAATTAGGACGTGAAATGGGTCTATTCATGATGAGTGAATATGCACCAGGTATGCCATTCTTTTTGCCAAATGGAATGATTATTCGTAATCTGTTAGAAAACTTCTGGTATGAAGAACATACAAAAGAAAATTATAAATTTATCAAAACACCAATCATGATGAGCAAGGAATTATGGGAAGTAAGTGGACATTGGGCAAACTATAAAGAAAATATGTATACGACAATGGTGGATGATCGCGAATTTGCAATCAAGCCAATGAATTGTCCAGGGTCCTTATTAGTGTTTAAAAATGGTCTACATTCCTATAAAGATTTGCCACTGCGCATGGGAGAATTAGGGCAGGTACATCGCCATGAAGCCAGTGGAGCTTTAAATGGGCTATTCCGTGTTCGTACTTTTACGCAAGATGATGCTCACATTTTCATGCGCCCAGATCAAATTGAAAGTGAAGTAAAGGAATTGATCAACTTCATTGATCGCGTATACTCTATCTTTGGCTTATCCTATCGTATTGAATTATCGACACGTCCGGAAAAGAAATACATTGGAGATCTGGCAATTTGGGAAAAGAGTGAAAAAGCTCTTGCTGATGCATGTGTCAGTGCCGGTAAGGATTATAAAGTCAATCCAGGAGATGGTGCTTTCTATGGGCCAAAACTTGACTTCCATATCAAAGACTCCTTAGGAAGAGAATGGCAATGTGGAACGATTCAATTGGATATGAATCTACCTGAACGCTTTGATTTAACATATGTAGAAAAGGATGGCACGAAAGTGCGACCTGTTATGCTGCATCGTGTTATATTTGGATCAATTGAACGTTTTATTGGTATTTTGATCGAGCATTATGCAGGACATTTCCCTACATGGTTGGCACCAACTCAAGTCATGGTCGTTCCGGTACATTATGAACGTCATGCGCAAGCTGCAAATGCTATAAATGAAAAATTGTTAGCGATGGGATTTAGGAGCAAATCAGATGCACGAAATGAGAAATTGGGGTATCGTATAAGAGAAGCACAGCTTGCTAAAATTCCTTATCAGCTTGTTATTGGTGATGGAGAAGTAGAAGCTAATACAGTTACGGTACGTCGTGCACAAAGTAAGGAATCTGTGACAATGCCGGTAGAAGAATTTATCGCTAAGCTGAGTGCTGAAGTGAAGGAGAAACGTTTATGAAATTATTGAAGGGATTACTGGCAGGTGTCATGGCTTTGTCTTTAAGTGCCTGTGCAAGTAATGATGACACAAAAAAAGAGGAAGCAAAAACAGAACCGATTAAGGTACTGGCGCCTTTAGGGGCAACTAGTTTATCATTGTTAGGATTATACGGTGATAAAAATGTGAGTGTTGACACCGTTGACGGTACAAGTGTCATCAGTGCAGAAATTGCTAAGGAAGATGGAGAATATGATGCTATCATCGCACCTATTAATTTAGGAGCTGCATTATTATCAAAAGGAAAAAGTCAATATAGGTTAGACAGTGTCGTAACCTGGGGTAATTTATATGTTGTTGGAACTGATGAAAAAGCTTTAACAGAAACAGGAATGTTTGCGGCTTTTGGAGAAAAAGCGGTGCCACAGAAAGTTTTTATGGCTAGCTTGGATGTGAAAAGCATAAAACCTGAAATCACTTATTTTGCTTCTGTGAATGAAGTACAACAACAATTATTAAGTAAGAAAGCAAATGTCGGGTTGATGGCTGAACCTGCTGCTACAGCAACCATTGCTAAAGCAAAAGAAAAAGGAATAACTTTAAAGGTTTTAAAAGATTTACAAAAAGAGTACCAAAATAAAAATAATACAAAGAGTGCGGGATATCCACAAGCAGCGTTATTTGTAAAAAAAGGTTCAGAGGATAAAGTAAAGAAATATATTGAAACAGCTACAACGTTTGCTAATGAAACAAGTAAAAAGGATGAAACGGCGATTAGCAAAGCAGTAGAAACGGCAACTCCAGAGAAATTAGGTATTCCAAATGCACAGATTGCGGTTAAGACATGGCCTCGTCTGAATATTAACTATGTTAAAGCGGCAACTGTAAAAGAAGATATTGCTACATTCTTAAAGCAATTTAATATTTCTATCAATGATGATGCATATACGAAATAATTTGAGGTGATGAAGATGAAATATGCAATAACTTATGAAAATCATATGGTATTCCAACACTTTGGGAAATGCCCTGCTTTTCTACTTGTTGATATAGAAGATGGCATAATTGTAAGAAAAGAACTTCTTAGCGCTAATGGGAGCGGTCATGGTGCGCTAGTTACACTGATTCAAGAAGCTGGTGTTGATGTATTAGTATGTGGTGGTATCGGTCAAGGCGCACGTGATGCGTTAGCTAAAGCTCATATAGCTTTAATTGGTGGTGCCAGTGGAAATGTTGATGAAATTGTAGAACAGTTAAAGAAGGGAACACTACAGGATGATCCCAATGGTAAATGTAACCATCATCATGAGGAAGGTAATCACGATTGTGGTAATCATGATTGTGGATCTCATACGCACTAAGCTCGCTTATATGCGAGCTTTTTTCAATTACTAGTTATCATAGCTTTGTTTTAACTTGTCGTAAAATGAAATTGATAAAGGAAGCACTCTTATCACAGCATATAAATAAAGCTTTTTACGTATAATGTGACTGTCGTTTGCAAAGCTGCTTAATGTTTATAAATCACCAGCTAAAAAAATATGAACTTTTTTTAGCATTCCTATTGCCAAAGTGCTAAAAGTGAGTATAATATAGGGTGTTAGCAGTTATGAACTGCGAGTGCTAAAACTTAAAGGAGGAATCTTAGATGTTAAAGCCATTACACAAAAACGTGATTTTAAAGAAGGAAAAAGCCGAAAAGGAAACAAAAACGGCAAGTGGAATTATCCTGACAGATAACAGTAAAAACAAACCAAGTTATGCTACTGTAGTAGCGATTGGACCAGAAAGTGAAGCAGAAATTAAAGTTGATGATAAGGTTGTATACAAAGAATATTCTGGTACAGATGTGAAATTAGATGAAGAAGAATTCATCATCGTAGAAGATGAAGATATTTTAGCAGTCATTGCGTAAGATAAAAACAAACAGGAGGTAATGAACATGGCAAAAGAAGTACGTTTTTCAAAAGATGCAAGAAATGCAATGTTAGCAGGTGTGAATACACTGGCTGATGCAGTACGTGTAACTTTAGGTCCTAAAGGACGTAATGTCGTTTTAGAAAAAGAATTTGGATCACCATTAATCACAAATGACGGTGTTTCTATTGCAAAAGAAATTGAATTAGAAGATAAGTTTGAAAATATGGGTGCGAAATTAGTTTATGAAGTAGCCAATAAAACAAACGATACTGCTGGTGATGGTACAACAACAGCAACCATCTTAGCACAAAGCATGATTAGCAACGGTTTGCGTCAGGTAGAAAAAGGTGCAAATCCTGTATTAATGCGTGAAGGTATTGAATATGCTAGCAAGGAAGTGGCAAATCATATTCTAGATAAGAGTCGTAAAATAGAAACAAACAGTGATATTGCCAGTGTTGCGGCTATTTCCAGCGGCAGTAAAGAAGTTGGTGAAATCATTGCTAAAGCAATGGATAAAGTTGGCCGTAATGGTGTTATCTCTGTTGATGAATCTAATGGATTTGATACAGAATTAGAAATCAGTGAAGGTATGCAGTACGATAAAGGATACGTTTCTCCATATATGGTAAGTGATCATGAGAAAATGGAAGCAGTCTTAGAAAATGCTTTTGTTATGGTAACTGACCAGAAAATCAATAATGTGCAAGAAGTGCTTCCAGTATTAGAACAGGTAGTGCAGTCCAATAAACCATTGTTGATCATTGCAGATGATGTTGAAAATGAAGTAACTTCTACTTTGGTTGTCAATAAACTGCGTGGTACATTTAATGTAGTTGCTACGAAAGCTCCTGGTTTTGGTGATAATCAGAAAGAAATTTTGAAAGATATTGCAGTGTTAACAGGTGCTACATTCTATTCAAAAGATTTGAACATGGAATTAAAAGACATGAAATTGGAAGAATTAGGTAGCGTGAAGAAAGCAGTTATTACAAAAGATAATACAACAATGATTGGCGGAAATGGCAATAAAGATGAAATTACAGCTCGTATTGCTGAAGTACGCGCACAGATGGAAAACTGTAAGAGCGATTATGATAAAAAACGCTATGCAGAACGTTTAGGTAAGTTAAGCGATGGCGTTGCTATCATTAAGGTTGGTGCAACTACAGAAAGTGAACTGAAAGAAAAGAAACTGCGTATTGAAGATGCATTGAACGCAACGCGTGCTGCTGTTGCAGAAGGTATCGTAATTGGCGGTGGTGCTGCTTTGGTTGAAGCTTATGTGGCTTTAAAAGATCAGTTGAAATCAGATATCGTCGATGTACAGAAAGGTATTAAGGTAGTCATGGATGCGTTATTAGCACCTATTGCACAGATTGCCGAAAATGCTGGTTATAACGCTGAAGAAATCGTCGAACACCAGAAAGGTGCTGAGGCGAATATGGGCTTTGATGCAAAATACGGCAAGTGGGTGAATATGTTTGAAGAAGGTATTATTGACCCAACAAAAGTAACAAGAAGTGCATTGTTGAATGCTGCAAGTATTTCTGCATTATTCTTAACAACAGAGGCAGGCGTTGCTGCTATCAAAGAAAAAGAAGCGCCTATGCCACCAATGCCACAAGGCGGAATGTATTAATATTAAAGAGCAGCTGCTATCCTGCAGCTGCTTTTCTTAAATACCCTAAGTTTATAGTAAGCTTTTTTAGGTGCTTTAAGTTCTGTCTGTAGAAATTTGTCAATGAATGACGAAAATGAGATTCCAATTATGAAGAATCACTTAAATTACACAAAAAACTTTTTCTTAATGCACATTTGTGCTAAAATATAAGTAATGTATAGGAGGTATGCTACATGAGCATCGGTCAGAAATTCAAAGAGTTTATTGCACCAATGGATGAAGATGATGTTTTGGAAGTGGAACAGGAAGAAGAAAGTCCTTCTCTTTCCGAATATGAACAGCCAAAATCCAAAGCTATAAATCGTTTGCCTGGCGACACAAAAATGGTATTGTTTGAACCTCGTTCATTTGATGAGGCAGAAGAAGTCGCTAAACGTTTAAAAGAGAATAAAGCAGCGGTCGTTAACTTACATAAACTGCAAAGAGATTATGCACAAAGAACCATCGATTTCTTAACAGGTGTTATTTTCGCACTGGATGGAACCATTCAAAAGATTGGACATAATGTTATTCTGTGTGCTCCAAGAAATGTTGCTGTTCACGGAGAAATTAATCTGGATGCCAGTGAAGAGGACTAGCATTGCCAATTCATTTTGAACATTATAGGGGTAATGAAAAATTCGTAAAGCGTATTTATGATCTGATAGATCTGATGGAACGCCGCCGTCGAATTGTCGTTACTCCATTTTTTGCGCCTGATGAATGTAACATCTGCGATGCTATTTTAGGGCATCAGATACCGTATGGAAAATCCGGAGGTTATCAAGGTGCAGAACGTTGTCGCTATGCACTTTTACCTTATGAAGATGAACTGGCTGATTTAAAAATAACGATTCTCAAGGCGACTTATTCACCGCAATTTGGTAAGCTTGCACATCCAGATGTTTTAGGGGCAATTCTCAATCTTGGTATTGAACGGGAAAAAATCGGTGACTTAATTGTAAAAGATAATGAACTTATCATTTTTGTAGATGAAGAAATCGAAAATTATATCGTGTGTAATTTGACACGCATTAAACGAAGCAATGTGCATTTTAAACGTTATGAAGGTGAAGTCACTTATGAGCCAAAAATACGGTATGAGCATAAAATCGTATCGAGCCTACGTTTAGATGTACTTGTATCAAGCTTTGCAAATATTTCAAGGAAGAAAGCGCAGGAGCTGATACGTGCAGGACTTGTAAAAGTTAATCATGTAATACTTGAAGAAACTTCCTATTTATGCAATAATAATAGTGCTATTTCCATTCGTGGACATGGACGTTTTTACTTCAAGGAAATTGTGAAAACGACCAAAAAGGATCATTTGGTGATTCTGGCGGGCAAGTATCAGTAGATAGGGTGATGGTATGGACAAACGTATATTTGATACGATGAAAAACGGCTACAACCGTTATCAGGTCGATGATTACATGCAGACGCAAAAGCTCCAAATGGATGCCTTGCAGAAAAAACTGGAAAGTGTAAATCGTGAGCTTGAAATGTTGCGTCAGGAAAAAAAGGTGCTTGAGAATGAGTATCGGAAATTGAATGACAATCTGCATATCAAGGAAAGTGCTGCCAGTGAAATGGCACGTATGGCAATGAAAGAGGCGAATATGATCGTCGACACGGCGAATCAGAATGCAGATACGATTATCAAAGAAGCATTGATGATGGCACGAGGTATTCTGATGGAAATTGCCCGTTTGGGTGATGAGGCTAATGATATGAAAAGCAGTATGAAAGAAGAGCTGCACAAGATTGAGGAAGCGTTGGACGATTTTGAAACACCGGCGATTCCAAAGATGGATTTATTAAAAAAAGAATTATAAAAGCGAAGAAAAAGACATGTTTCTTATCGGTGGATGCAAAGAGAACAGGCGGTTGGTGGAAGTCCTGTGTGAAGCGAAAAGAAAAATCACTTTGGAGCTTATCATCTGAAAACAGTAAGATGATACGGTTACAGCCGTTATCTGTTTGAGTGCTATTTTGATAAGAAATAGAACTAAGGTGGTACCACGTTCACGCGTCCTTAGACAAGGAAGCGTGTTTTTTTTGTTTATGTTAGGAGGAAAATGATATGGAATACAAAGAAACATTATTGATGCCAAAAACAAAGTTTGAAATGCGTGGAAAACTTCCAAGCAAAGAACCAGGATTTCAAAAACGCTGGAAGGAACAAAACATTTATGAAAAGATGTTAAAGAAACGGGAAGGCTGTGAACCATTTGTTTTACACGATGGTCCTCCATATGCCAACGGAGACATCCATCTGGGTCATGCCTTAAATAAAATTTTAAAGGATGTTATCATCCGTTCAAAATTTATGGATGGCTATAAAGTGCCTTATATTCCAGGATGGGATACGCATGGTCTTCCTATTGAAACGGCTATCCAGAAATTAGGACACAATCGTAAAGAAATGGAATTGGCGGATTTCCGTAAACTTTGCTATAACTATGCAATGGAACAAGTAGAAAAACAAAAAGCCGGCTTTTTATCTTTGGGGGTTGTTGGTGATTATGATCATCCTTATATCACTTTAACAAAAGAATTTGAAGCCCATCAAATTGAAATTTTTGGTAAGATGGCAATGAATGGCTTGATTTATAAAGGGTTAAAACCGGTTTACTGGAGCCCATCCAGTGAAACGGCATTGGCAGAAGCTGAAATAGAATATAAAGATGTTAAATCTCCTACGATCTTTGTGAAATTTCCAGTAAAAGATGGTAAAGGAATTTTAGACACTGATACTAGTTTTGTCATCTGGACAACAACGCCTTGGACTATTCCAGCAAACCTTGCAATTTGCTTGAATAAAGATTATACTTATGCGCTTGTGAATAGTGAAAAAGGTAAGCTGATCGTATTAGAAGAATTAGTAGATGCACTATGGGAAAAGTTCGGTTTACAAGAAAAGCAATTGTTGAAGACATTTAAGGGTAGTGAATTAGAAATGATCACTTGCCAACATCCTTTATATGATCGTGAATCATTAATTATTTTAGGTGATCATGTTACTGCTGATGCAGGTACCGGTTGTGTACACACAGCTCCAGGCTTTGGTGCAGATGACTTCTTTGTTGGCCAGAAATATGGGTTACCAGCCTATTGCAATGTTGATGAGCATGGCTGCATGATGAGTGATGCCGGGGAATGGTTAGCTGGACAATACGTAGATGATGCTAATAAGACAGTAACACAAAAGCTTGATGAAATCGGGGCTTTATTGAAGTTAGAATTCATTACTCATTCATATCCACACGATTGGAGAACCAAAAAACCAATCATTTTCCGTGCTACTACGCAGTGGTTCGCTTCTATTGATAAAATTCGTGATCAGTTGCTTGAAGAAATTGACAATGTAGATTGGATTCCTAAGTGGGGTCAGCAACGTATGCATAATATGATTGCAGATCGTGGTGACTGGTGTATATCACGTCAACGTGCATGGGGTGTTCCAATTCCAATTTTCTATGCGGAAGATGATACACCTATTATGGATCAGACAGTATTTGACCATGTGGCGGGTTTATTCAAGGAATTTGGCTCTAATATCTGGTTTGAAAAAGAGGCAAAAGATTTATTGCCAGAAGGTTATACACATCCTGGTTCTCCAAATGGTGTTTTCCGTAAAGAAACGGATACCATGGATGTTTGGTTTGATTCCGGAAGCTCGCATACCGGCGCCATGGTGGAACGCGGTTTAGGTTATCCCGCTGATCTATATTTTGAAGGCAGCGATCAGTATCGTGGTTGGTTCAACTCTTCTTTGATCATTGGTACGGCAGTTCATGGACATTCTCCATATAAACAAGTATTAAGCCATGGATTCGTCATGGATGGTAAAGGTGTGAAAATGAGCAAATCACAATGGAATGCCGTAGCACCTGGAGAAATTACAAAGAAATATGGAGCTGATATTTTACGTTTATGGGCGGCAAGTGTAGATTATCAGGCAGATTGTAGTATGTCTGATGAGATATTAAAACAAATCAGTGAAAATTATCGTAAGGTACGTAATACTTTCCGTTTCTTGTTGGCTAATATTGATGGCGAAAACGACTTTACTAAGGCTGATCTGGTAGATGTTAATACATTGCCTGCTTTGGATAAGTATATGTTAATCATGTTGGCAGATGTCTGTGAAAAGGTTAAAAAAGCATATGGAGAATATCGTTTTGCTGATGTGACAAGTATGCTGACCAATTTGATGACAAATGAATTCTCTGCTTACTATCTGGATTATACAAAAGATATCTTGTATATTGAAAAGAAAGATTCCAACAGAAGACGTCAGGTACAGACAGTTCTATATTATGCGGTAGATACGTTAGTGCGCTTATGGGCACCAATTTTGACACATACGGCAGAAGAAGTTAATGATTTCTTCCATACGGAAGAGGAAAGCATTCATTTGGGTGCGTTCCCGGTAGTACCGATTTTTGAAAATGCTGATGAAATTAAAGAAAAAGTAGCACGTTTAATGCTGATTCGTGCAGATGTCTTTAAAGCATTGGAAGAAGCACGTGCAGAAAAGATCATTGGTAAATCTTTGGAAGCACATGTAATGATCAATGTAAATGATGAAGACCGCGCTTTGATTGAAGAATATTGCGGTAATAAATTTAATCAATGGTTAATTGTTTCAAGAGTAAGCTTTTCCGTAGATGAGTTAAAAGCATATGAGGTTTGTCAAATTGCTGTTGAAAAATGTGAAGGGAAAGTATGCCCAAGATGCTGGAATATCACGGAATCAAATGCTGAAGATGGTTTATGTGAACGCTGTGCTGCGGTTTTAGAATAATCGATAAGGTTGTTTGTCAATTATGATAAACAGCCTTTTTTTACAGTTCTTTGGGTTGTTCTAGAGGAATCATTATTTTTATACGATTTTGACATTTTTATGTTAAAATAGATAAAAAGTATTCATGGCAATAAACATCCGAAACATGATGTTTATCTGAATGATTTAAGCCTTTATGAAAAGGCACAAGTTATTCAGAGGCTTAACAGATTTTAGATATTAAAAACTAGCAAATGAAATTAGAAGAATGAGGACAGAAAACTATGGAAATAACATCATTGACAAATACGAAAATCAAACAGTGGGCAAAATACAAAGAAAAAAAGTATCGAGATGCAGATCAAAAGTTTTTGATTGAGGGTGAGCATTTACTGCAAGAAGCGCATACGGCTGGCCTTATTGAATGTATTCTTGTTGAACAAGGGAAAAACATACCTTATGAACAATATCCCGTATACTATGTTACAAGAGAAATTTTAAAAAAATTAACTGATAGTGTATCAGGAAGTTGGGTAATGGCGGTTTGTCATTTTCCTGAGCAGCAAGCACTCACATCAGATAAGATCATCATTCTGGATGGTGTTCAAGATCCCGGAAATCTTGGTACGATTTTACGCACTGCCTTATCTTTTTCCTATCAAACAATATTGCTATCTAAAAACTCAGTAGATGTATATAATGAAAAGGTTATTCGATCTACACAAGGAGCACTTTTTCATCTAAATATTATTCGTACAGAATTACTTACTGCGATAGAAGAGCTTAAAGAAAAGGGATATAAAATTTATGGAACTTCATTACATGAAGCAATTCCTTTATCACAAGTTCATCCAAAAAAACGTCATGCACTTATCATGGGGAATGAAGGAAAAGGCGTCCGGGAAGAAATATTATGCCAAACAGATCAAAATGTATATATCGAAATGGATACTTTTGAATCACTGAATGTAGCTGTAGCAGCAGCTATCTGCATGTATACCTTTAAAAATAAATAAATGATAACTTTTTGTTATTTTAGTATAAATCAATCTTATACAAACTGCATAAATTAACATGCTATTCTTACAAAACAAATGGAATTATTAAGGAAATTATCCTTTTCCGTTGATAAAAAGAAAAAGTTAGAAAAAAATTTCCAATTTCTATTCTCTTATGATAAGATAGTAAAGAAGATGTATGTCACATTGACATCATAAATAAAGGAGATGTTTAAAATGTAGAGTTTAAAAAGAAACAAGAAAGGTTTTACGCTGATTGAAATCATTGTAGTATTGGTAATTATGGGAATTCTGATTGCTATTGCAGTACCTAGTGTATTGGGATATGTCAATAAGGCAAAAGAGCAGAGGTATTTATCTGACGCTAGAGCATATTATATTGGTGCTCAAGGCATTGTGACCAATAAAAACGGAAAAGATGAACCAGTTGGAGATTATGATTTGACAGCTGCAAAAATTCAAGCAGATGCGGGAATTTTAGCTTCCGAATCTGATATCAATGTCTCAAAATGTACTTTGAGTGGAACAAAAGGCAATGTGAAAATTGAGAAATGTGATTTTGCCGTAAAAGATATCACTAGTAAATACATTTCTATCACTGCAAACAAACAAGCTGAATTTGTTCCGGTTGATGACACTCATCCAATGCCTACAGAATAAAAAATGCTTTTTCAAAGCCTCTATGGTAAATAGAGGCTTTCACTTTATAGAAAGGAAGGGATAAAGTTGGAAAAGATACTTATCATATTTTACGTATATGCATTCTTAATCGGTATATGTATTGCCAGCTTTATCAACGTCGTGATTTGGCGCGTACCTCAAGGTTTGTCTGTGGCAAAGGGTAGATCATATTGCCCCAATTGTCATCATACATTAGCGTGGTATGATTTATTTCCTATTTTCAGTTATCTCCTTTTGAAAGGGAAATGTCGTTATTGTGGTGTTAAAATTCCCATGCGAGATACGATCATAGAATTTCTTGGTGGTGGTGTTGCAATCTTTTGCTTTCATCGTTATCAATTCACATGGGATACCCTTATCATCTTCTCTGTTATCATGATTTTTTTGGCAATAACAATGATTGATTTTGATACGATGACTATTCCAAACGGTCTTATTATCGCATTGGTAGTACCGGCTGTTCTGATGACTATTTTACATCCTGAAATCACGTTGCTTGAAAGAGGTATTGGCTTTTTTATCGTATCCTTACCAATGTATCTTTTAACTTTAATGATTCCTGATTGCTTTGGCGGTGGGGATATTAAATTATTGGCTGTTTCAGGTTTTATGATTGGATGGAAAGGCATACTTTTAGGAGCATTTATTGGTGTTTTAACTTGTGGCTGTTATGCAAGTTGGTTATTGATAACTAAAAAAACACAAAAAGGCGCACATATTGCGTTTGGTCCTTATTTATGCTTTGGAATTGTGGTATCATTAATGTATAGTGAATTTATCATACATACGTATTTATCTATGTTTGGTTTAAAATAAACGAGGTGACGATCATGGCTACGTTTAAATATACTGCAAAAGATATGGATGCAAAAAAATAACCGGCAAGATGGAGGCAAATGATCGTAAAGAGCTTGCCGCTTTTCTGCGTAGTGACGGCAAATTTTAATAGAATGTAAAGATGTTACGAATATTGAAAAAAACACTTATATACTAAAATTGAAGGAATTATCAGATTTCTCACGTCAATTAGGAACGATGATAGGCTCTGGAGTAAGTTTAATACGTGCGATTTCAATCTTAGTGCAGAGACAAAAAAATCCTAAAATCAAAGCTATTTATACAGATATCTATCGAAAGCTGCAACAGGGTATGACATTATCATATGCTATGGAAGAGCAAGGAAAAGCTTTTCCAGAATTAATGATTAATATGTATCGAACTGGTGAAACCAGCGGTCAAATGGAACGTGTTGCGATGACGATGGCTTTACAATATGAAAAAGATAATCGAATAAAAGGTAAAGTACGTAATGCGATGATTTATCCTATTATTCTGATATGTGTTACCATTTTTGTTGTAATTGGAGTATTCACCTTTATCATTCCAAGTTTCTCTAAGGTCTTTAATGGTATGGAACTTCCTATGATCACCAAAATTGTAAATGCAATCAGTGAAGCAATGCTTGCTTATTGGTATTGGATGCTTATTGGTGTGTTGTGTATGGTGGCCTTGATTGCAGGTATGTTGCGTGTTGAAAAAATACGATACAAAGTGGATCAAATGAAATTGAAATTTCCTAAATTAGGTAAATTATTAGGAACGATTTATACATCAAGATTTGCCAGAAATATGTGTTCCTTATATACAAGTGGGATATCTATTATTAATGGCTTAATGATCGTAAAAGATAATATTGGAAATAAATATATAGAATCACAATTTGATCAAGTTATTCGCATGGTACGTAATGGTACTTCTTTATCTCAAAGTATTCAAAAAATTGATGGTTTTGATGCAAAATTAGCAAGTTCCATCTATATTGGCGAAGAGAGCGGTAAGCTAGAGGATATGCTATCATCATTAGCAGATGATTTTGACTATGAGGCAGAAATGGCAACACAAAAAATGGTTGCTATGCTAGAACCAATTATGATTATCTTTTTAGCACTTATCGTATTATGTGTTATGTTATCAGTATTATTACCAATCTATCAAATGTATCAGAATCCAACAATTGGATAAAGATGGGAGGAAGTAGCATGGGAAAGGAAAATGTTATTTATATATCTTCACATGGAGTACAGCTAATCAGCGGCTCTAATGATAAAGAAGATATGATCAAAGTGGATGCTTTCCGCGAATATCCGTTAGCAGAAGGTGCTATGATTAATGGTGTTATTACGGATGATACCCCTATTTTGGAAATCTTAAAGGAAATGAGAAGTAATGGGATAACGACTGCCAGATTGTTGATAGACAGCGGACAGATTCTTACCAAAAATGTAGATGTACCTATTTTAAAAAAGAAAGAATTGCTGCAAATCACAAGAGATGAATTATCAGATATTGAAGGCAGTTATGAAGATTTGGTATATGATTACTGTGTGTTACGTCCCAAATATGAAGATGGCAGAAAAGGTGGAGAAATTTTATGTTGCGCGATTGAGCGAAAACTGTTAGTTTCTTATATAGAACTGTTTGAAAATGCAGAAATCACTTTAAAAGGGATTGATATTTCTGTAAACGCATTGCAAAAGTTAACAAATGAATTAGTTGATATGGCGGATAAAACCTATGTGATATCTGTTATTGATGGAAATAATGTATCCAGTTATTTATTTGAGAATAACCATTATACCTTTTCAAATCGTACACGTTTATTTTCTGATCGAGGAACTTATGAATTTATTATGGAAATGAATAGTAATATCTCACAATTGATACAATTCAGCAAATCGAAACGGAGTCAGTATACTATTGAAACGGCTTATTTTTGTGGCTTAGATGACGAAGAAGAACAAAAGGTATTTAAGAATATAAGGGAAAATCTTGATATTGAAGCAAAAGAATTTCCCAATTCAAAAATTATATACATAACAGATAAAAGTAGAGAAAAGGCATTTCAGTTACACGATTATGTATTTACTGTCGGATGTCTGATTAGAAAGTGAGGTGTACCTGAAATGGCAAGTAAGCTTAGTAAGAAAGATATTGATTTGCTTTCTGCTTATAAGCAGAAAAAAGAAACACCTAAATATACAGGAGCTTTAAAGTATGCGGCATTACCATCAGGTATGCTGATCGTAGTTTTAGCTTTATTTATTTACTTTACGTTATCAAATCATCAATTAGAAAATGAAACAGAAGATTTAAAGCAACAAACTACAAAAATACAAGAACAAATTGCGAATGATCCTAACCTAGAACGCTATAATTCCTTACAAACAGTAAAAAGAGATATTGCTGCTTATAAAAAATTTAAAAAAGATATTCAATCCTATCCGGAACTTAGTCAGGATACTTTTGATAAAATTTTATTGGCAAGTGATGTAGATATTACTGTTACTAGCTTTAATTATACAAGAGAATCGCAAATTGTTACCCTGCAAATCGAAGGCACGAATGTAAACTCCACGGAACAATTTGTGAGAAGGTTAAAAAATACCGATTTATTTGCGGCGGTTAATTATTCTGGATATGTACAGAATGAAAAAATACTTGCAAACAATGATACTGTAAGTAAAAAGCAAGACGCTACAGATAATAAACAGACGAATAAGAATGTAAGCGATGCTCAGGCATTGATGGAACTTTTAGAAAATTTGAATAAGACACAACAACAAGAAACTATTAAACAACAACCAGAAACACAGAAAGTTTATACTGCGACTATTCTGTGCACATTGAAGTAGGTGATGAAACATGAAACAGACATTAACAAAACGTGAAAAAGTATTGTTGTATATATTATTATGTATCATCATCGTTGTAGGTGGATTCTTTTATTTAATTATGCCAGCGATGGAAAAACATACGGATTTGCAAGCAAAAAAAAGATACTGCAGAAATGGAATTGATTAGTACAAAAGCATCTATTCCACGATATGATGATCTTGATAAAGAAATAAAAGAGGCTAGCAAAGAGTTAAAAGCGATAAAGGCAAAATTTTATGACAATCTGAAAAAAGAAGATGTTGATAAAATAATCACGAAATTAGCTATAGATCATTATTTAGAACCAACAAGCTTGAGTATTACAGATGTTAGTGAAGAAGAAATTCTTAATTATAAGGAAAGTTTAAAAGCCATTGAGAAAAAAGATGAAAATAAAAATGAGGACGGTACAAAAGAAAAAAAGAAAAACATCCTCAAAGTGTATAACATTTCATTAAGCGTAGATGGAACTGTCTTAAATTTGCAGAATATGATAAATGATGCGAATAAAATGAAATCTTTAAAAGTGGCAAGCGTGAATTACAATAGTGTCGTTTCAAAAGATGAAAAATCAAATAGCATGATGGTAACTTTTAAATTATTTATGCTGTCATAAAGCAGGAGGTGAGAATATGAAAGACAATAAAAAAAGCTCAGCTTTATTATGGGCAATTGTTGTCGTTATGGTTCTTGAGATTGTTATTGCAGCCTCAATGACGATTGCATATTCTTACTATAATCGCTCAGTTGAAAAGAATATAGAAAGGCAGGCCTATCTTTCTGCTAAGAGTGTTGTGACAAATGTTACAGAAAATATTCTGAATAAAAATTCAGATTATATAAAGTTAATTCCAGATGGTACAAATAGTGTGACTACGACGATCAATGACGTGGTGAATGGAAAACATACATTCCCAGAAGCATTAGGTAAATTAAAATCATTGACATTGAGTGTTTCTACTAAAACGGTAGATGATGTTGAATATGTCTTTTTAACGATTAGTGGAACTGTAACTTATGCTAGTAAGACATGTACCATAAGTGCGGATTTAAAAAGACTTGTAACTGAATCAAATAAAAATTGGACATTGATTAAATATTATGAAGGCAGTAAAGAAGTTCAATTACCATATAATATTCAAACAGGTAAGGATACATATGATTCTATTGATACAATTTTCACTTATTTTAAGAATGGTGATAAAGCGGCAATGCAAGAAGAGTATAAGAAACATGGTATAAGTGTAACAGATGGATTAACATTTAATAACGATAAATTACGAATTTATATTTATCAAGTGCTTATGAATGGTTCTTCACCAAAGTTGAATATGGATGAGTTTAACTTGCCAAAATCATTAGCTGGTTCGCAATTATATGCTCATGTAATGTTTGGTGTAGTAGATGGCGAGCCTGTCTGTTTCATCTATGCAACGGCAACGGAAAGTGGTGCTGTTTCTGATTGGAAACCAATTTTAGTTTTTGATCCAATTACGCAACACTGGTATTTTAGAGTAAATCAATGGGGGAATAATGATTATCTTAGCATGGCACAATTGAATAGTGGGACTCCCGAAAATAGAAGAATTATATATGATAATTTAATAAGTAGCTTTGTAGAAGAAAATATAGCAGATAAATAGCTTAAAATGAGAAGGAGGTTATAGGTATGAACAATAAAGGTGTTACATTAATTGAAATGATTGTCGCTATCTTGATTCTGTCTATTTCCTCTATAACGATTGCGGCAGGGTTCAATGGTGTTATTCAACGAATGGGCAAAGCTGCTAAAGTTAAAACAGCTAGCAATGAGATGTTTTCCTTTATCGAAGGCAATCAAGAAGTTAAAGATAAAGTAAAGGTGAATAAAAAAGATCAAGATGCCTCTTATATATTGCATGCTGATAATGGTGTTGATGATATAGAAGTACAAGCTACCTATAATGAGTATACAGGTACAAACGGTGCAGATATCGTTTTAAAAGCAATCACTAAAATTAAACAGAGCACCACTCCGTTAAAGGATTTTGATGTATATAAAGATAGTGTAAATATAGGAAATGATCTATATGCTACATTAAATGATAGTGAAACAAAGAGTTGTGGATTAAATCAAAGTACTTGTAAAAGAGATGGCTATAATGATCATGTTTTTAAAAATTTAAAAGATACTTATCAAATTCAACCATTTCCAAATGAACTATTGCCTTCTGAATATAAAAGCCAACCATTTTATATAAATGCGTTTTATGCTTGGGAAAATAAGACGATATCAACAAATTGTAGTAATGAAAAGTTGATATATTTATCGACAACTAATAAATATTATGAATATTCTCCTTATGAATTAAACGTCGATAATATTTCAATTATTTATAATTATTTAGATAATAAATGGTATTGTAAGCCTTCCAATATTACAGTTGCGATTGTTTATGATGATAAGATGTTTAGTGGTGCTTATTATCATGACACTTATATATCTGTAAATGGGGCAACAGAACAAAGGTATGATGATTTTCAGGATTTTATACATAAAGAAGTGAAGAAACAAAATTCAGGTTGGTATGTCTTAGATCCTGATGAGAACTATGATGGTGAAAATATTGATGATTGTTGGATTTCAGTAAATTCGTGATGACGTTAGGAAGGAGAAATAACTATGAAGTCAAAAAAACTTAATAATAAAGGCTTTACTTTAATGGAAATCATTGTGACTTTGCTTATTTCTTCTTTAGTTATGATGATTGCTGGTTCTTTAATTTTGAACTCTCTAGGGTATTTTAATAAAGCTGCCACAACAGATGCGGATAAACAATCTTTAGATCTATTGGCGGATTTCGTAAGAGATCAGCTGTTATATGCAAGTGATGTAAAGGTTTTAAAAAGTAATGAAGAAAGACCTGAGGGAAATGATTGGAAATGGCTTTATGTCAAAGATGGTAGATTAATGCTCGGTCATGTTGACGCAACAGATAGTGAAGCATATAATGATGATTTTTATAATAGACGAATATTAGAAATAAGTGCTAAGGGTTTTAATGAAAATCGACTTGATTTGAAATTCATTTATTATAAGAATAACGATAGCGAGAAAAAAGAAGTATATAAAACTTCAACAACATTAGAACTTTTGAATATGGAACATAATAAAAATGCAAATCCTTTACAGGCGGAAACAAAAAATTTGACAGACCATATTATTTATTACCGCAATGGTGAATTTGAAAATAAAGAATCTAGTGGCGGTGGTGAAGAAGAACCGGATGATACAGATTATGATGGAACTGTTGGAGGGGAAATCGCTTGTAAAAATGACTCTAATACTGATACTTGGAGTAAAGGTAAGAATTTTAAAAAAGGTACTTTTGTTGAGTTTCCTCAGGGCTCTGGCAGTTGGCATAGGGCTATAGTAGATATAAATAACTCACAGAGTGATCCTAATCATAATGACGATGGGGCATGGAAAAGTATTATTTATGCTAGTATACCGAGCGTATGGCAAACTTTTAGTGCTTATGAAAAAGGTGATGTAGTGAAATACCCTGCGAATGGTGGTTATTATTATATCAAGATTAGAGATTATTCTCCAACTGAAAAAGGGACACCATATGCTCCGACAGGTGGACCCAATGATAATGCAACTTGGAAGTATATTAAATATGAAGATATTCCACGGAAAACATGTAAAATTGAAGAAGATACTCCTACAGATAACAGTAGTAAAACGGTAGCGGGTGAATATGAACGTTGCTCAAGTAAACTTCTAGAATGGGAAGGTGGACAATGGATTTATCCAGGTGAATATGTGTACTATGAGGGTCAAATATATCGTTTTATATATCATGTGGAATTAAATTGGGGTCATTTACAAAAAGATCCTCCTGGATCAAATGCAAATAGTCGTAATTACTGGAAAAAAATAAGTGAGGATTTTGATGAATATAGTTCTTATTTTGAGGGAGATATTGTTAAAGATGTTGATGGAAACTATTACCGTGTGAATATCGCCTGGGTAAGTACTGGAGAACATCCTAAAGATATGGTTGCAAAAGGACAAGCTGGATGGGAGTTAATTGACATAAATAATGATACTATCAGCGCTCCAGCATGTAGAACAACTTGGTGGTAATTCTTTTCAATTTCCTGTTCTTTACTTTTCTTCTAGTATAAGAAGATAACAATATCATAAATAATAAGGAGGACGCACTCTTATGAAAAATATACCAATAGGTGAAGTATTAAAAGAATATGGTTATATCTCTGAAGAACAACTTCAAACAGCACTTGCCGAGCAGAAGAAAGATCGATCAAAACGTTTAGGTCAGCATTTGATTGATTTAGGCTTTATCAGCGAAAAACAGATGTTAAAAGCATTGAGTGATAAGTTAAATGAACCATTGGTTGATATGAACAATGTAGAAATCGAAGTCGATGCCGTAGCAAAGATTCCAAAGACTTTAGCATTAAAGTATGATCTGATTGCGATTTCTGAGAATAATGGACGCTTAACGGTGGTTACCAGTGATCCATTGAATTTCTATGGCATTGAAGATGTACGATTAGTTACAGGTATGAATCTTGCTATATGCTTAAGTGAAAAGAAAGAAATTCTACGAGCGATTGATTATTATTATGCGGAAATCAAGGCACGTGAAGCTGCCAGTGTGGCAAATGAAAATGTTGTTTCTTTTGAATTTGATGAAAGTGAATTATTTAATTCTGAAGAAGATGATACACCGGTTGTTAAATTGTTTAGCTCTTTGCTGACAAGAGGGTATAATGCAAATGCAAGTGATATTCATATTGAACCATTTGAAGATAAAACCATGGTACGTATGCGTATTGATGGAATGATCATTGATTATGTTCAGCTGGCAAAGAATCTACATCAATCTCTTATTGTGCGTATCAAGATCATGGCAAATATGGATATTGCTGAAAAACGTGTTCCTCAGGATGGTCATTTTGTTACGACCTTAGAAGGTACGAAGATGAACCTTCGTGTATCTGTCATTCCTACAGTGTATGGAGAAAAGGCCGTTTTACGTTTTTTAAATAGCAATACGCCAATTCTGAATGATACTCAATATGGTATGAATTTAGAAAATTATCAAAAGATGCGCAAGATGATGGAAATGCCGCATGGTATCATATACTTAACCGGGCCTACCGGAAGCGGGAAAACAACGACGTTATATATGATTTTGGAAACTTTGGCAAAACGTCAGGTAAATATTTCAACGATCGAAGATCCTGTGGAGAAAAACATTGAACGTGTCAATCAGATGCAGATTAATAATGCGGCAGGCTTGACCTTTGAAAAGGGATTGCGTGCATTATTGCGACAGGATCCCGATATTATCATGGTTGGTGAAACACGTGATGGAGAAACCGCTTCTATATCTGTCAGAGCAGCAATCACCGGACACTTGGTATTAAGCTCTTTACATACCAATGATGCAATTAGTACGATTGTTCGTTTGCAGGATATGGGGGTAGAGCCGTATATGGTAGCCAATTCTTTAATTGGTAGTGTTTCACAGCGTTTGGTTAGAACAATCTGTCCACATTGTAAAGAAAAGATACGAACAACGGCGCTTGAACGTGAAGAACTTGGTGAAGATGTCGAATATATGTATCGTGGAGCAGGATGTCATCAATGCAACCAGACAGGGTATAAAGGCAGAACCGCAGTGCATGAAATTATTTTGATTGATAAAGAAATGCGACGTATGATATCCAGTCATAAAGATATTGATGATATTTATGCTTATGTGAAAAAAAGTCAAAATTTAAGAACGCTGCGTGAAGAAACAATACAGCTTGTGAAAGATGGTTTAACAACGATTGATGAATTACGTAAAATCAGTGTATACTCTGATTAGGAGGCTTTATGAATCAATTACTTGAAGAAGCTTTGCAATATGCGCGTGAGAATGGATGCAGTGATTTACATTTGAATGTAGATGGTCCGGCAATGATTCGTAAAAATGGAAAGCTGATTGAATTTCCTAAACAGTTTGATAATGCACAAACAACAGAAATGATCTTATCCATGTTGAATGATTTGCAAATGGAACAGTTGAAACAGGGAAAAGATATTGACTTTACGTATGTTGATCAAAAGCATGAACGTCAACGTGTAAATGTATATCGACAACAGGATAAGTTAGCAGCGGCTATACGTATCATTGATAATCGTATTCGTTCTTTAGAGGAATTGATGCTGCCGGATGTTCTTAAGAAGTTAGCAATGGAACCACGTGGTTTAGTACTAGTGACAGGTCCTACCGGAAGTGGGAAATCTACCACATTGGCAGCTATCATGCAGTATATCAATGAGCGTAGAGATTGTCATATCTTAACGATTGAGGATCCAGTAGAGTATTTATATGAACGCTCGAAAGCTTTGATTCATCAACGTGAAATCGGACGTGATGTTGATTCCTTTGATACGGCATTACGCAGTGCAATGCGTGAAGATCCGGATGTTATTTTAGTTGGAGAAATGCGTGATTATGAAACGATAGCAGCAGTAGTTACTTTGGCGGAAACCGGACATTTAGTATTTTCCACCTTACATACGATTGGTGCAGCTAAAACAATTGATCGTATCATTGATGTGTTTCCTCCTCATAAACAGGAACAGATCCGTATGCAGATATCAGGAATCTTACGTGCGGTAATCACACAGCAATTACTTCCAACACTAGATGGAAAAGGCAGAGTAGCTGCTTTGGAAATTATGGTTGGAAATGATGCGATTAGCAGTATGATTCGTGATAATAAGGTACATCAGATCAATTCGCAGATTCAAACAGGGGCAAAAGATGGCATGCAGACATTGAATTTTGCGTTAGCTAAGCTTGTGCGTACACAGAAAATTGGGTTGGATATTGCGGAGAAATATAGTGATGATGCAAAAGAATTACGTCAGTATTTAGGCATGTGAGAAATCATGTGCTTTTTATAATTATGAATGCAGGGATAATATAAAAATGATAAAGGAACTGATTTTATGTATGAAAGAATGCTAGAAAAACAAAATAAACCTACTATAGAAGCAATGAAAGCATATTGTGGAGAAGCATCTTCCTTATTCACAATATTGCATTCATGGTTAATGCAATATTCTGATATAACCTATGATATCGTTTTTCCTTATGGAAATCATTATGGATGGGGAATTGCATTTCGGAAAAAGAACAAGTTGATTTGTAATATTTTTCCTGAAAAAGATGCCTTTACTGTAATGATTCGTCTTACGAATCAACAATTTGAATCCATTTATGATAAGGTAGAATCATATACACAAGCCTATATTGATCAAAAATATGCCTGTGGAGATGGTGGTTGGATACATTACCGTGTGTTAAGTGAGGTCCATGTAGAGGATATAAAGAAATTAGTAAAAAGTAAGTGTCACATCTAGAATAACCACATTTTAAATATAATGGGAAGATGTTATATCTAAACGTTCGATTAATGTAAAATGCAATAGGCTGGATAAGGCTACTTGTTAAATATAGAATGCAAAAAGTTATTGACATTAAAATACTATCTTGGTTTAGACGAGTAGTTTTGCGTTTTATTCTATAATTAAATGCTTTCATAATTTATAAAAAGGCGATGTTATCGCCCTTTACTCATGAAAAAATACTAAGATAAAAAATCTTTTATTAAGGATCAATAACTGTAGGTGTTCTGCCAATACCTACTACTTCATTCACAAGACGTGTCCATGTTCCGCAACCACTTATGCCATCTGCTGTTAATCCATTATTACGTTGGTAAGCGATAAGAGCGGCGCGAGTATTACTTCCAAAGGCGCCATCCAATGTTTGTGTGCTATAACCTAAAGCATTTAAAGCATCTTGTAAAATGAGCACATACACACCTCGACTGCCTTGTCGCAGGGTAGGATAACCAGCACTGCACGCAGGAGTGCCATAACGTTTATCGAAATGAACCCATGTCGGTGTCATTGAAATAGGCTCTACATATACCCAAACACCTAGATTCTTTGCGACATTCCATATCCGATTTCGCTGTGTTTGCGACAATGCCTGACCGACATCAAAGGATACCCCTGCATAATGCTGGGACTGTCTGCCATGCCCGCCTTCCCATATACGTTTAAAGGCATAACGAAAGGGAATGGGAGCGCCATAAGATCGTCTTGTCGCGTTCCAGGATTCCATGGCAGCATTCGTCGTCCATAAAACATTAGAACGTGAAGAACCACGGAACTCACTTACCCGCATGGTATCACCATACACATATGGCATAGTGTCATTTTCACTCAAATCAAAAACTTCTAAAGCTTCGCTATATACATCATAAACGATAACTTTTGCCACATGAAGAACCTCCTTTCTTTCCACTTTATGAAATTTCTGGACAAATGGTATGGGGTAAATCCACAAACTTCCTTGAAAACAGTTACAAAGCAAAAATATTAGCTTATGCAGATATTGGTGATTTCTGAACTTGCTATATTTAAGTATCATAAACAAATCATACAAAAAAAACATATATGTATAGATACTTTCCAAATGGAAATGACTATACTTAAATTGTAGATAAACATACAGAAGAGAGGAATATCATTATGAAACAGGAAAATGTAAAAAAACTCATTATCGCAACAAGTGTGGCAGCCGGCGCCGGTGTAGCCGCAGGCGTTGTAAAACGTATGCAAGAAAGAAATAGGGAAACTGCTCGTTGTAAAGTTTCATCAGGACGTGAAGGAGAGCGCCAAGCTTACTTAATTGGTGGAGGTTTGGCAACGATGGCAGCAGCTGCCTATTTACTGCAGGATGGTGGATTTCATGGAGAAAATATTCATATCATAGAAGGTTTACCGATCCTTGGCGGCAGTAATGATGGTGCCGGCAATATGCAAAACGGTTTTGTTTGTCGTGGCGGTAGAATGTTGAATGAAGAAACTTATGAAAATTTCTGGGATTTATTCTCAACGATTCCATCTCTCGATTGGAAAGGGAAAAGCGTTACAGAAGAAATTTTAAACTTTGATCATTTGCATCCTACGCATGCACAAGCACGTTTAATAGATCGCTATGGAGTAATTCAGGATGTTACCAGCATGCAGTTCAACAACACTGATCGGGTGTTGATGACAAAACTTCTGGCAACCCCTGAGGAAAAATTGGATAATGTGACCATTGAAGAATGGTTTGCGAACAGTCCTCATTTTTTTACAACGAATTTCTGGTATATGTGGCAGACAACATTCGCTTTCCAGAAATGGTCAAGCGCATTTGAATTCCGCCGTTACATGAACCGCATGATCTTAGAATTCCCACGTATTGAAACCTTAGAAGGTGTTACACGTACACCATATAACCAATATGAATCCGTCATTCTTCCTTTAAAGGCATATTTGGATGGCTTTGGTGTTGATTTTAGCATCAAGGCAGTTGTGAAGGATATTGATTTTAAAGAGGATGCCATTACAGTTACTGACATTCATCTCAATGAAAATGGCAGAGAGCGTACCATTCATCTAAATGAAGAAGATATTTGTATCATGACCAATGGCTGTATGACTGATAATGCTACTTTAGGTGACTATCATCACGCTCCAGCGTTTACCCCGGATGCCCCTATGAGTGGAGAATTATGGCGTAAGGTTGCTGAAAAGAAACCTTCACTAGGTGATCCAACACCATTCTTTGGCAAACCTGAGGAAACAAATTGGGAAAGTTTCACAGTCACGATGAAAGGTAATAAGCTGTTAAAGATGATTGAGCAATTCTCAGGGAATATCCCAGGCAGCGGAGCGTTAATGACATTTAAAGACTCTAGCTGGCTGATGAGCATTGTAGTTGCCGCACAACCGCATTTTAAAGCACAAGATGCGGATACCACGATTTTCTGGGGCTATGGTCTCTATACCAAGGCAATTGGAGATTATGTTAAAAAACCTATGCGGGAATGTACAGGAGAAGAACTGTTGCTTGAGTTATTAGGACATCTGCATTTTGAAAAGGATACGAAGGATATTCTTGAAACTGTAGTGAATGTCATTCCTTGCATGATGCCATACATTGATTCCCAATTCCAACCACGTGCGAAATCTGATCGTCCACTGGTTGTGCCTGAAGGTTCTACAAACTTTGCGATGATTTCTCAGTTTGTTGAGATTCCAGAGGATATGGTCTTTACTGAAGAATACAGCGTCCGTGCAGCACGTATTGCTGTGTATACGTTGTTAGGCATTGATAAGAAGATATGTCCGGTAACACCATACAATAGAAATCCCAAAGTATTAGCAGTAGCAGCAAAAACAATGTTGCGTTAATAAAAAAAGACACCGGTGAAGCTAACCTTTATCGGTGTTTTCTCATGCAATGATTTGAATCTTTACATCATAGGTATGTGAAGATTGTTTGATATGTAGGATATAGTTGCCGGTTTTATCTGTGTTGACTTGGGACATGTCCATTTCTACTTTTTTGGGATTGGTGATGCCTTTTACATAATAAGTTGCTTTCTTTGGCAAGACTTCACCTTTATGAAAGGTAAAAACTTTTTGGCGGGCAGCCAAAGCTTTCCCATTGGCACCTACACCAATCATATAGATTAGTAACAATAGGACAACACCAACGCCTATATAAAACCAAGTCTGTTTTCTTTTCATCTTTATCACCATGCCTATTGTATCGCAAATAAGGGTAAAATACTATGATGAAATCGATGAAGCAAAAGAAATATGATGAAAGTAGAAAATAAAAACGATGATAGGAATCATCGCTTATCGTTCTTAATGGAGCGGGTGATGAGAATCGAACTCACGTAGTCAGCTTGGAAGGCTGAAGTTCTACCATTGAACTACACCCGCATCTTGATTGCGTTAATAATATACAATATTTTTGTGAATTTGACAATACCTTTTTGTAAAAAAGAACCATCTATATTCGCAAAAGAAAAAGCCATCAGGATAGATGGCTTTGAAAGGAAGCATTGTTTTATTGATGTGGTACAATATCGATGATACGATCAGCTAAGACTGAGAATGGCATGGTTTGTAACCATACTTTGCCCGGACCTTTACAGGTTGCCAAGAAGAAACCTTCACCACTTAAAAACTTATTTTTTAAACCTTTTACTGTTGTGATATCAAAATCTACATGCTCTTCAAACATCGCGATATAGCCTTGATCGATCTTTAACAGCTGTCCTGGTTGTAACTCTTTCTCCACAATATCGCCATCAATTTCTAAGAAGGCGGTTCCCGGTCCTATCAGTTTTTGTAGGATAAAACCTTCTCCGCCAAAGAAACCGGCTCCTAAACGTTTACGGAAGAATGGTTGCAAGGTGACACTGTCTTCCGCAGCTAGAAAGGCTGTTTTCTGAATGATGATGCATTCTCCATCACATAAGGTAATGGGTAAGATCTTACCGGGGAAACTAGAGCCAAAGGCAATTTCACTATTATCGTTGCCGGCAGTATAGGTTGTTAAGAAAATGGATTCACCAGCCATAGCTCGGCCTAATCCTTTTAGTAAACCACCACGTGTATTCGCATACATTTCAAATCCATCATCCATCCAGCACATGCCACCGGATTCGGTAAATACTTTTTCATCTTTTTGTAAATGACAAACAACAACCGGTAATTGCCCGCCTTTGATTTCATATTCCATTTTAAAAGCCTCCTTTTTTTTCATTATAACAAAGAATCAAACATATGAAAATGACTTCTTTACGAGTTGTATCTCCTTGCGTTACAATAAAGGAAAAGGAAGGCAACGTCTATGAAAAATATCGGTATCATGGGATTAGGAAAGATTTCACATCGTGTTGCAAAGGGGATTGCCTATGCACACAATGCACAGCTATATGCGGTAGCATCGCGAAATATCGCACACGCTCAAGATTTTCAAAAACAACATCCTTGCCCCAAAGCCTATGGGAGCTATGAGGAATTGCTGCATGATCCTCAGGTAGATATGGTGTATATCTGTACCCCTAATTATTTGCATTATACACATATCATGGCATGCTTACAGCATCATAAGCATGTAGTATGTGAAAAACCATTTGTTGCTAATCATGAGCAAGTAGTGGAGTGTTTTACCTTTGCGAAAAAACAAGGATGTTTTTTAATGGAGGCAGAAAAAACGATTTTTACTCCTTTAAATCAGACCATTCAACAAATGATACAGGATGGAGCAATCGGGCAATTGCGCTATATTGAGGCAAGTTATGGTTATGATCTTGGTAAGGAAAATATGCCGGATGATTTTTGGGGCTATCGTCAAGAGGATGGGGGCTGTAGTTATGATGTCGGTGTATACCCATTGGTTTATGCAAACTTTTTTGCCAATAGCAGGCTTGTATCCTGCAAAGATATGGTCCATCTTACGCAAAAAGGGTATGATGATTTTATGCAATGCTTATTACAATATGAAAATGGCATCATGGCTAGTATTCGCAGCTGTTGGAATATGACAGTTGAAAATAAGGGGTTTTTATATGGAGATAACGGCTATATCGTTTGTGAGAATTTTTGGAAGAACACCGAGGCACTTCTTGTGAAAGAGGATGGGCAAGAGAAGATTCAAGTTTGTATGGAGAGTGATTTTACACCGGAAATCGAACATGCTGTAGATTGCATGGAACAAGGACTATTGGAAAGTCCGCTAATGTCACAGGCAGCCAGTATGGAGGTCATGCGGGTATTGGATCAGATCAAAGGAAGAACCTGTGTAGGAGTGAAATAAAAATAGATTGAATAATGAAAGAAATGATAGTAAAATTAAACATATGAAAATTGGAGGAGCGTTTATGAAAATAGAAACAAAATGCTTACATGCAGGGTATGAACCAAAGAATGGGGAACCACGTGTATTGCCCATTTATCAAAGTACGACATATAAATATGATTCAACTGATTTTGTAGGACAATTATTTGATCTAACAGCAGAAGGGCATATGTATTCACGTATTTCCAATCCTACTGTAGATGCAGTAGAAAAAAAGATTGCCGCATTGGAAGGCGGTATCGGTGCACTATGTACAACAAGTGGACAGAGTGCTTCTTTCATAGCTTTGATGAATTTGTTGGAAAGCGGAGATCATGTGATTTCTTCTTCAACGATTTATGGCGGAACGGTGAATTTATTTGCCATTACTTTGAAGAAGTTTGGCATTGAAGTTACCTTTGTTGACCCGGATGCACAGCCAGCCGAAATTGAAGCTGCTTTTCGTCCGAATACCAAGGCCGTTTTTGGTGAGATCATGGCGAATCCGGCCATGAATGTGTTGGACATTGAAAAGTTTGCCAAACTAGCACATGCCCATGATGTACCTTTATTAATTGATAATACATTTGCTACACCGATTTTGTGCCGTCCATTTGCATGGGGTGCCGATATCGTAATCCATTCAACGACAAAATATATGGATGGACATGCCTTGCAGGTAGGCGGTGTGATCGTAGATAGTGGGAACTTTCCTTGGGATAATGGAAAATTTCCTGGCTTAAGCACACCGGATGAATCTTATCATGGTATTGTTTATACCGAAAGCTTTGGTAAGGCTGCTTATATTACCAAAGCACGCGTACAGCTGATGCGTGATTTAGGTTGCTATCCAGCTGCCCATTCTGCTTTCCTATTAAACCTAGGCTTAGAAACACTGGCTTTGCGCATGGAGCGTCATTGTGCAAATGCCCAGAAAGTGGCTGCATATTTAGAAAGTCAGGAAGCTGTTGAATTTGTAAACTATCCAGGCTTAAAAAGTTCTAAATACTATACTTTGGCACAGAAATATCTGCCAAATGGCTGTTGTGGAGTTATTTCCTTTTCCATTAAAGGGGGAAGGGAGCGCGCCGCTGCCTTTATCGATCATTTACAACTCGCTTCTTTGGAAGTCCATGTAGCCGATATTCGTACCTGTGTCTTGCATCCGGCAAGCTCAACACATCGTCAGTTAAGTGATGAACAGTTGGTAAATTGCGGTATTACCCCAGGCTTGATACGTTTATCATGCGGTATTGAAAATGTGGAAGATATCTTAGATGATCTGAAACAAGCCTTTGCGCAAATTTAGGGTGATTTGGTATGCCAATTAATATACTAAATGGATTGCCTGCTAAGGAGATTTTGGAAAGTGAAAAAATCTTTGCCTTAGAAGAGGATGTTGCCCGAAAACAAGATATTCGTCCATTGCGCATTGCTATTTTAAATCTGATGCCGAAAAAGATTGAAACAGAAACGCAGATCTTGCGTTTGATCAGTAAATCACCTTTACAGGTAGATATTGACTTTATGAAGGTCAGCAACCATGTTTCTAAGAATACCAGTGCCGATCATTTATTGAAATTTTATGATGATTTTTCCATGTTGAAGGAGAACCATTACGATGGTCTTATTATTACCGGAGCACCGGTAGAACATTTAGAATATGAAGATGTGGATTATTGGCAAGAGCTTTGTACGATCATGGAATGGAGCAAATCCCATGTTTATTCCACCGTGCATATCTGTTGGGGTGCGCAGGCAGGCTTATATTATCATTATGGGATCCAAAAGCATTTACTTCCACATAAAGTATTTGGTATCTTCCCGCAGCTCTTGTGTGATGAATATAACTTTTTGACCAATGGCTTTGATGAGGTACATATGACACCGCATTCTCGCCATACAGCGATTGATGAAGAAGCTTTAGCAGAGGTCAAGGAACTGGAAGTTTTATCACGCTCTAATACAACAGGCTCTAATATTATTGCTACACGTGATTTTCGCCGTATCTTCATTATGGGGCATTTAGAATATGGAAAGGATACCTTAGCACAGGAGTATTTCCGTGATCTGAACCAGGGCAAAGAAATTCAGATTCCATATAATTATTTTCCTGAAGATGATCCTAGCAAAGAGCCGCTTTTTAAATGGCGTGCCCATGCCAATTTGCTTTATCGCAACTGGCTGAATTATGTATACCAAATGACACCATTTGACCTAAAGGAATTGACAACAGGATGAAATAGTCCTGTTTTCTTTTAAAATTTCATAGTATAATGATAAAAAAAGTAGGAGGTATTTTCACATGGAATATAGAGAGATGAAACATGGATATACACCATCTTTATTAGGATTTGGCTGTATGCGTTTTCCAACGAACAAGGATGGCAGCATTGATGAGAAACAAGCAACGAAAATGTTGGATACAGCCATTGCCCATGGAGTGACGTATATTGATACGGCTTTTCCTTACCATCATGGTGATAGTGAACCTTTTGTGGGCAGGGTGCTGAAAAAATATCCACGTGATAGTTTTTACCTGACAACCAAACTTCCTTTATGGGATCTTACTTCTTTAGATGATGCAAAGGTAATGTTTGAGAAACAGCTTGCGCGTTTAGATGTAGACTATGTTGATTTTTATTTGTTACATGCCTTAGACAAAGCAAAATGGGAAAAGGCAAAACAATTAGGTATTGTGAGCTATTGTGAGGAATTAAAGCAAGCAGGAAAGATTCGCAATTTTGGTTTTTCTTTTCATGATAGTTATGAGGTCTTTGAAGAAATTCTAACTTATCGTGCTTGGGATTTTTGTCAGATTCAATATAATTATGTAGATACAGATGTACAGGCCGGAGATCGTGGCTATGCTTTAGCTGAGCAGCTAGGGATTCCAATGGTCATTATGGAACCAATCAAGGGTGGTTCATTATCTTATTTGCCAGAAGATATCGCTGCCGAAATGAAGGCATACGCTCCAGAAAAAAGCATTTCTTCTTGGGCGTTGCGTTGGGTTGCCAGCAAACCAAATGTGAAGGTTGTCTTAAGTGGCATGTCTAGCATGGAACAGGTCTTGGATAATCTTTCCACCTTCGAGCAATTCACACCATTGCAAGAGGAAGAACGTCAGTTGGTTGAAAGAGCAGCGAAGAAGATCAAAGAGCGTACCCGCAATGGCTGTACCGGATGTAGTTATTGTATGCCTTGCCCTTTCGGTGTAGATATTCCTAAAAATTTCAAATTGTGGAATGAGTATGCTAAATATGCCTTTGCACAAAAAACCAAAGATGCGTATACTAGTATGAAGGAAGAAGAAAAAGCTAGTCATTGTCAACAATGTGGAAAGTGTGAAACGCTATGTCCGCAAGCCTTAACTATTCGTAAGGATCTAAAATGTTTAGATGAGGAATTAACTAATTTATAAACCGATAAGATATTTGCAAACATCTCTTGCAGATATCTTTTTTATTATATACGAATTCTCTATGTTTTTGTCTTAAGTTATACAACCTAGCTGCATTTGTACATATCTTATTCTATGTCTAGGTATTTGCCATCAGCTATTTTTACCAGGTTCAATATACTAACATAGGAGGTGTTTAAGGATGACATTACAGGAGGTGCCTTTGCTTACACAGGTGGAAATCATAGCATTACATCATGAGGCACATATGAAACGCCGGCTGATGGATCTGGGCTTTGTTGTGGGTAATATCGTAGAACCTATTCTTTCCTCACCCTCCAAAGGTATGCGGGCATATATTGTAAAAGGTGGTAAGATTGCTTTGCGTGCGAGCGATGAAAAGAACATCGAAGTTCGCGAAAAGGGGGAGTTTCGTGCTGTTTGAGAAATTAATGCAGATGAATGAGGAAATTAATGAATTATATGAAAAAGAAACAAAGGGCTATACAATTGCCTTGTTGGGAAATCCAAATGTCGGAAAAAGTACAGTGTTTAATGGTTTGACAGGCATGAAACAGCATACGGGGAATTGGCCTGGTAAAACTGTTGAACTGGCTAGTGGCACTTTTACACATCATGATCGCATTCATGAAATGATCGATCTTCCTGGCACTTATTCACTTTTAGCACATTCTAGTGAGGAAGAGGTAGCACGCAATTTCGTTTGTTTTGAGAAATGTGATGTCTGTCTGGTCGTTTGTGATGCGACGATGTTAGAACGCAATATGAATTTAGTCTTACAAACCATGGAAATTACGAATCGTGTTGTAGTAATTGTTAATTTGATGGATGAAGCCGAAAAGAAACACATCCATCTGGATCTTGATAAATTAGCTAACTTATTACAGGTTGAAGTCGTTGGCATGAGTGCTCGTAATGGAAAAGGATTTCGCAGCTTAAAGGAAGCCATTGAAAAAACAGCTCAAAAACCACTGCGTGAGTGGTGTGTACTGTCTTATGATGCACAATTGCAACAGGCAATCGAAAGACTGGCACAGACTATTCATGCGCCTGGATGGAATCATCATTTTCTGGCATTAAAATTACTTGATCCGCAAGTAGAGGACGAAAAATTTTATGCCGTCTTGACGAATAAAGAGGAAGTTCAGACTATGGTCAGACAGGAACAGGAACATCTAAAAAGAAGTGGCTGCTATGAACAATTTGAGGATATCATAGTGAATGCCTTACAAAAAAAAGCGAAGATGATCTGTGATCAGTGTGTCAAGATTGAGGATGGATCCTATTTAGAAAAGGATATGCGTATGGATCGTATCGTTACGCATAAGGTGTGGGGCTTTTTGTGTATGATCGTGTTATTGGCATTGATTTTTTGGATCACAATTGCCGGTGCCAATGTTCCAAGTGCTTATCTAAGTGCCTTCTTTGTTCAATTGGAAGCATGGCTACATCAGGCTTGTGAGCAGCTGCATGTGGCAAAACTGCTAGAAGGTTTATTCGTGGATGGTATGGTAAAGACAGCAGGATGGGTCATTGCCGTCATGTTGCCACCTATGGCTATTTTCTTTCCCTTATTCACCTTATTAGAAGACTTTGGCTATCTTCCGCGTATTGCCTTTAATCTGGATGGCTTTTTTCAAAAGGCTTGTACGTGTGGAAAACAGGCATTGACTATGGCAATGGGCTTTGGGTGTAATGCAGTTGGGGTTAGCGGTGCTCGCATCATTGATAGCCCTAGAGAGCGTTTGATTGCTATTTTGACGAATGTCTTTGTGCCGTGCAATGGACGTTTTCCTACGCTTATCAGTATTATCACCATGTTTTTTGCCGGTATGTTTGCAGCACCGTGGAATGGTTTATTTGCTACGCTCCTGCTGACTCTTGTCATCTTGTTTGGTATCTTTTTGACCTTTTTGGTATCAAAAGTCTTATCGAAAACCTTATTAAAGGGTATACCTTCTAGTTTTTCTCTGGAACTACCGCCATATCGCCGCCCACAGTTTGGTAAGGTCATCCTTCGTTCTATCTTTGATCGTACTTTATTTGTTTTGGGAAGGGCCATCAGTGTGGCGTTACCAGCCGGCATCATCATTTGGTTGTTCGCCAACGTGGAGGTGCAGGGAATTACGATCTTAGCATATGTCTCCGGTTTTCTAGATCCTTTTGCGAAATTGATGGGATTGGATGGGGTAATTCTATTAGCATTCTTATTAGGATTTCCAGCAAATGAGATTGTCGTACCTATTATGATTATGGCTTATATGGCAAGTGGTTCTATGAATGATCTAAGTAATCTGACCTTACTTAAGAGTTTATTTGTTGATCATGGTTGGACATGGATCACTGCCATTTGTACGCTGCTGTTCTCCCTTGTGCATTTTCCATGTGCTACCACATTATTGACTATTCATAAAGAAACGCAAAGCTGGAAATGGACATGGCTGGCATTTCTGATTCCTACAATATTAGGAATCCTGTTGTGTATGAGTGTGAATGCTGTTGCACATCTGATTCTTCTGATTTTCCCCTTGTAATTTCAGCATAAGTTCTTTATAATAATAAAGAATACGTTGATGAGGACTAGTAGTAAAATGCCTTCACCCAGAGAGAAAAGACACCAGCTGAAAGTCTTTTTGTGAAAAGCCTTTATGAATTCACCTAGGAGTGGGAGTAATGATCCCCCGTATCACACAGCGGTTATCTGTGTATTGTAAGTAAGTGTGTCGCAAGATGAAACAGGATGGTACCGCCCATACGCATGGGTTCCTGTAGCTTGCGGCTTTTTTTATAAGCAGAAAGGAATGAAAGTATGGAAAAGCTTACAAGTATCAAAGAAGAAGGCCTTGCTAAGATTGCAGCCTGTGAAAGTTTGCATGATCTGCAAGAATTACGTGTATTGTATCTTGGTAAAAAAGGTCCGATTCAGGAAGTTATGAAATCAATGAAAGATCTTCCTAAGGAAGAACGCCCTGCCTTTGGCCAACAGGTCAATGAGGTCAAAACAATGTTTGCGGATGCGATAGAAGAACGCAAGCAGGTGTTGGAAATCAAAGAAATGGAAGAAAAGATTGAAAAGGAAAAAATTGATATCACTTTAGATGGTCAAAAGCCGAACCTGGGCAATTTACATCCTTTGATGCTCATCCAGCAGGAAATTGAAGATTTGTTTATTGGTTTAGGCTATACGGTAGCTGAAGGTCCGGAAGTAGAAGAAGACTTCTATAACTTTGAACGTGCCAATATACCAAAGGATCACCCTGCCAGAGATATGCAGGATACCTTCTACATCAATGAAGAAGAATTGCTACGTACCCACACGACTGCCGTACAAATGCGCCAATTGGAATACTATGCAAAACAAAATTGCCATCTGCCAATCAAGGTCATCTGCCCAGGTAAGGTCTATCGCCGTGATGATGATGATGCAACGCATTCTCATCAGTTTATGCAGTGTGAAGGTTTGGTTGTCGCAGAAGGCATCACCTTATCTGATTTAAAGGGAACCTTGGAATTCTTAGCACAGAAAATGTTCGGTGAAAGCCGTACGATTCGTTTCCGTCCAAGCTATTTCCAGTTTACAGAACCTAGCGTGGAAGTTGATGTTAGTTGTCATGTATGTGGAGGCAAGGGCTGCCCGGTTTGTAAAGGAACCGGTTGGATTGAAATCTTAGGTGCCGGCATGGTGCATCCAAATGTGCTACGTATGGCTGGGTATGATCCTGAGAAATGCAGCGGTTTTGCGTTTGGTGTCGGTATTGAACGTGTAGCTATGCTGAAATATGGCATTACGGATATACGTAATTTCTATACAAATGATCTTCGCTTCTTGAAGACATTTAATCGTTTCGAGTAGGAGGATGTTGGCATGATAATAAGTAAAAAATGGTTAGGACAGTACATGGATCTGTCCGATATTACGATAGAAGAAATGGCCGAACGCATTACCGATGCTGGCTTGGAAGTTGAAGGCGTTGCGCATATGTCAAGTGGCAGTAAATTGGTGATTGGTAAGGTATTGAGCTGTGAAGCACATCCAGATAGTGACCATTTGCATGTTTGTCAGGTGGATCTAGGGGATACAAGTGAGCAAATTGTTTGTGGGGCACCAAATGTTGCCGCTGGACAAAAGGTCATCGTTGCTCGTGTTGGGGCAAAGTTACCTGATGGTGAAATCAAAGCCGGTATGATTCGCGGACAAGCCTCTAATGGCATGATCTGTTCTTTATTGGAGCTTGGTGTTGATGCACATATGCTGAGTGAAGAAAGTAAAAACGGAATTGAGGTCTTGGATGAAGATGCACCTGTTGGCAATGAAGATCCATTAGGATATCTAGGCTTGGATGATGCCATTTTGGATGTTGGATTAACACCAAATCGTAACGATTGTATGGCTGCTTGGTCTATGGCTTTGGAAACCGGGGCTATCTTACATAAAGAAGTGACATTGCCCTATGAAGAAGGCAGTGCTAATATAGGAACACCTACGAAATTAAAAGTTTCCAGTGAAACAGAAAAATGTCCATTATTCTTAGGGAAGGTTATCAATCATGTGACTATCAAACCTTCACCAAAATGGATGAAAGAGCTGTTAATGGCAGCCGGTATGAAATCGATCAATAACGTGGTAGATATTTCCAATATCGTCATGTTAGAAACTGGACAGCCTTTGCATTTCTATGATATCAATGCGATTCCGGCTCAGGAAATCACGGTAAAAGATCATCAAGCATGCACATATACCGCGTTAGATGGTGTTGATTATGCTTTAACTGATGATGATATCGTAATTACCACCGAAGGAAAACCAATTGGTATTGCTGGTATTATGGGCGGTGATGATTCTAAGATTGAAGATACAACAAGTGGAATTATCATTGAAGCAGCCATCTTCCATCATGTGGCAATCCGTAATACGGCACGCCGTTTGAATCTGAATACCGATGCCAGTGTGCGTTACCAAAAAGGCATTGAACCGATGGCAACCTTCAAGGCAATGGATCGAGCAGTTGCTTTATTACGTGAATATGCAGATGCGGATGGTATTGAAGAAACTGTTCAGTATGGGGATAATCACTATACACCGGTTGCCTTTGATGTGAATCTGGACAGCATCAACAAACTGCTAGGTACAACCTTTGCCGAAGCAGAAGTTATGCAAGTATTAGAGGATTTGCACTTTGCTCCTAGCAAACAAGGGGAAAACATTCATGTCTGCATTCCTAGCTATCGTACCGATATCAGTATGGAAGCAGATATTGCAGAAGAAATCATTCGTATTTTAGGGTATGATCGTTTGCCTAGTACTTTGCCATATATGCCAGCAACTTTAGGGGCTTTAGATAATCGTCAAAGAATGCGTAGAAGAGTACGCGATATTTTAAGTAATCTTGGTTATAATGAGGCTGTCAGCTATTCTTTGGTAAGTAAAAAACATATCGAAGATGCTATCCTTCCATGCAGTCAGGATATCGTAGAAATGGCATCACCAATGAGTGAAGATCGCCGTTATGTACGAAACAGCTTACTGCCATCCTTGTTGGGATGTATTGCTTATAATCAGGCAAGAAATCAGCATGATGTAGCATTGTTTGAAATCAGTAATGTGTATGGCAATCATCATGTAGAAGAACGCTTAGCTGTTGCGGCAAGTGGTGCTTTGCAGAAAAACCGTTGGCAGAAATTCAGTGTGGATGTTGATTTCTACACGTTAAAAGGATTGGCTGAAAGCATGCTGGAAGCATTAGGCTTTAGTAATAATCGTATTCGTGTTCAAGAAAATAAATTAGATACGAAACATTTCCACCCATATCGCAGTGCAGAGTTATATTTGGGTAAAGAATTACTGGGTATTTTTGGAGAAATTCATCCGGCAATGGCAAAAGAATATGCGATTGATGATGTGTATGGCATGGAATTAAATCTTGAAGTGCTGTTAAACAATAAAGCAAGTAAGGTTAAATTTATCGAAGTCAGCAAATATCCTAGTGTATCACGCGATTTGGCATTGGTTGTTAAAGAAGATGTAAAGGTTGCGGATATCTTAAACAGCATTCGTAAAAATGGTAAATTGGGTAAAGAAAACATCATTCAAAACGTAGAAGTCTTTGATGTTTATACCGGTGAACATGTAGAAGAAGGACATAAATCAATAGCATTGTCCATCAACTTCCAGTCAAATGAGCGTACCTTAAAGGATAAGGAAATCAATGAAATCTTTGATAAAATCCTGGAAACTTTGAAACATGATGTTGATGCCCAATTACGCGCATAGACAAAAAAGTATTAGAATCAAAGCGTAGATACAGTAAAAAGATCAGGCAAAACACTGCCTGATTTTTTCTTTTTGTATGTATGTTTACGATAAAATGAATTCATAGTATGTAAGAGGATTAGTAAATGCATGGAAAAGGAATTAGTATCATTATAAATCATTTTTTTCGATTCTCAGCAATTGCAATCTTCTCCTTATTGCATGAAATAGGGATGCTTTAATATATTTGTGCAGGCGCTGGCTTTACGATAAACTATGCCAGCTAGACATCCTTCTGTGATATGATTCTTATAGTAACTTCCATAAATTTATGATTTCGTACTATTTTATGTATGTTTCATAATTATCTGTTGAATTTAGCGTAAACAAAAGACTAGTACATAGCTGAAATATGCTTACATCAGATAGTCGCTAAGGAGAAGTTTATCATAATAAGGTTTATCTTCAGCTTTTTCAATGCATTTCAATAGTTTTTTTTGTAGGAGAAATTGAATGCGTGCATGTAAAAAAGTATCATGAATTCCAACAGCTTCTTTGCTAAGAAGCTTTCCTATTACAAAGGCTTCAACAACCGGTTTATGAAATTTAGCAAAAGTTTTTATGATGAGGAAATCATAAAAAGTAAGTGGAACAGTAAGTAAGTTATTATTGATGATGGCACGTAAACTACCATTTTCCTCTTGCAATGTATGCCAGCATTGTGCATAATACTGAATCAGCGATGGGGGAGCAACTTGTTGAAGGGGAAGGTAAGAGAAGAAGGCTTCTGGGGCAACTTCACTCCAAAGATGGTTCACATTAACATGATCTCCATCATGATATTCCCAATCAGGTAGTTTCAGAAGATATACAGTATTTGAAAACTGCCATTGCTGTAATAGATGACAAAACCAATAAAATCCACAAATATCATCCGGTGTTTGGCTGTACCAGATACGGATTGTTTCTTTTTCTTGTAAGCGTTTCTTTAACATCGTCATTTGCTGCTTGGTTTGTTCTATGCAATCCTTAGCCATTTGTGTTCCACTAGGAAGATCTTTTGGTAAATCATGATAAAGCTGCTGCAGTATATCTTGACGTTGGGAAAAGAACAGCTCTTCAGAAATCTTTCCAACAGTTAACATAAGGGAAAAACAAAACACATTTTCCCCTACATATGCTTGAAAAGAAGGTGGGATTTCTGTTGGCAAGGTGGTTTGTGAAGAAGATTGCTGATTGTGCAAAAGGGCATGAGCCATTTTTAAACCGCCACCGGCACTTTCTGTAAATGTGATTTCAATCATGAAAGAACCTCCTTTTAGAAGTGATGTTTGTAAAAAGGTGCATGTTAATTTTCATGCACCAAACGAAAGATCAAAATTTGTGGTCTGGCAAACAAACGCATATCCATATTAACAGTCCCCAAACCATTGGAAACATAGAGCTTAGTTTCATTGATGCTATATTTACCATGTGAATATGTATCAGCACCTTCACTTTTCTGTAAAGCTCCTATCAATGGCAAATAAATTTGACCACCGAGAGAATGACCACTGAGGATGATATCTAAATACTTTGTGTTAATTTCATTATTATTAATGATATCAGGACAACGCGTTACCATAATATTAAATTCATCAGAACTAATGTTATCAAAAGGCTTGGATACATTTGGGTTGCCATTGATCATGGAATCTAAGCCAATGAGTGTAATGCTATCTTTACTGCCGTTGCGAATTTGCAATTTCTTATTGGTGATAATTTCAAAATCACTGTTATAAAGAATAGTGGTGACTTTTTGCTTGGCTTCTTTGCTTACTAGATCTTCATCTCCTAATACAGCAAATTTACCTAATGGAGCTTTAATATTTTGTAACAGGGAAGTAATTTCACGCACGGTTTGTGAATCGGGTTTTTGTTCTTCAAAGGAAGTAAAGACATCGCCGCCAAAGATAACAATGTCAGCCCCTGCGGTTTCTAAGGTTTCCATCATGGTAGAAAGTCTTTCTTTTTTCATAAACCCATGATATTTGATATCGCTTATAAAAGCAATTTTAATATCATTCATTGAAGTGGGGATTTTTGTACTACTGATTGTTTCATTTACAAGCTTCACATGATCCACAGAATAGTAGATAGAATAAAAGAAAACACCTGCAATTAGAAGGGCAAAAAGTAATAATACAGAAACAATTTTTACTAGTTTTTTCACCATGCTGTTTACACCTCATATTCTCATTTATTTTACCATAAAGAAGAGGATAAGAAAATAAAAACCGAAGGTTTCCTTCGGTTAAGATGGTTCATGTGTTGTTGGTTTTCGTGGCGTTTTTCGTTGATTGACGCGTGTGGCTCTAGCTTGTGCCATGGCTGCCATAGCCGCTTTTGAATTAATGATAACAGGAATAACGATAGGATTACGATGTGTCTTATTGTATAAGAACGGTTCCAAAGTAGAACGCACGCAATTCTTTAAATCAGAAAAGGTTGTACGCTGTTTCATTTTTTCCTTCAATGCATCGTATACAATCATTTCTGCTTCTTTCAATAAGCCCTGACTATCTTTAATAAAGACAAATCCACGAGATACAATAACAGGTTTGCATAACACTTTATTTTCTTTTGAATCAATCGCTATGATAGCTGCAACTAATCCATTATCCGCCAAAATCTTACGATCTTTTAAAACGGCAGTAGATACACCGCTGATATCATTGCCATCAACATAAATATCATCAGCCGCAATACGGAAGCTGCTTTCGTATACATGGTGATTACGCAAAATCAATACATCCCCATTTGCACAAGTAAAGATATTTTCTTCAGGAATACCAGTCTCCATAGCTGTTTCTTTGTGCTGTTTCAACATTTTATATTCCCCATGGACAGGCATGAAGTATTTCGGCTTAATCAACTGCAGCATCAATTTCTGCTCTTCCTGTGAGGCATGGCCGGTCGTATGCAAATTACCTAAAATTGATTTTGTCAGGACATTTGCCCCGGCTTTAAATAATTTGTTAACAACCTGATTGACACTAGCTCCGTTACCAGGTATCGGAGAAGAAGAGAAAATTACGGTATCACCAGGAATCAGTTTGATGAAACGATGTGTTCCATTCGCAATACGAGACAATGCCGCAAGTGGTTCTCCTTGGCTGCCGGTACATACGATACATGTCTTTGATGCTGGTGTATGAGAAAGCTGTTCCGGTTTTAAGAAGTGTTCTTCACCAACCTTGATCTTACCCATTTTACGTCCAATGGTTACAACATTCTCCATGCTACGTCCAAAGATAATGACCTTACGTCCACAAGCAACAGCCGCTTCTAAGATTTGCGAAACGCGATAGACATTACTAGCAAAGGTTGCTACAATTAAACGTCCATCCGTTTTTTTCATGGTATCTAAAATTTCTGCTGCCACTTTCTTTTCAGAAATGGAAAAATCCGCTACACCAGAGTTGGTAGAATCACTCATTAATAAGTCTACGCCAATCTGTCCCATATAAGCCATGACCTGATAATCAGCATTGCTGCCAACCGGTGTCAAGTCAAATTTAAAGTCACCAGTTTCAACAATACGCCCATTTGGCGTATTAATCAAAATACCCAAAGAATCAGGTATCGAATGTGTCGTGTTGAAGAAACCACATGTGAAATGTTGCATCTTGACCGAACTACGATCATTGATTTCTACGATTTTAACGCCTCTTAGCATTTTACGTTCTTCTAATTTTTTATTGATTAACGCTACCGCAAAAGCCGGTGCGTAAATAGCTTCGATATCAACACTTTTTAAAAGGAAGGGAATTCCTCCAATATGATCCTCATGACCATGCGTGATAATTAATATTTTACGTTTACGATTATTCTTCACCAGATAGTTATAATCTGGAATGACATAATCGACACCGAGAAGATCGTCCTCAGGAAAACGAACACCAGAGTCAATGATTAAGATTTCATTCTCGTGTTCAAAGCAGTACATATTTTTTCCGACTTCGCCTAATCCGCCCATTGCATAAATTAGCGTATCGCCTCGTTCGGTATTTATTTTATTATAACTGTCTTTATTCGTTGTATCCTGACTGATTCTCGGTGCACGATTTTTATTTGTTGTATGATGATTTATCATAATAACTCCTTTCTTACTATATTTGATATGCACCCTATATCTTTTTCTATTATAACATAAATCAGCGAAAATAATCAGCTTCTGTATCTTTTTTTCATTTAACTACCTGTTTTGGGCATAAAAAATGCTCTTAATGAGCATTTATTCAATAACCTTAGCGTCTGGAATTTCCTGCCAAGGATTCGTAACATTGATATGATCATAAAACAAAGTACCATTGAAATGATCCATTTCATGTTGTAATACAATGGCGAGATAACCGCTAGCTGAAATTACGATTTCTTCATTACGTAATAAATCAAAGCCTTTGACCTTAATGCGGGCAGCTCGAGGAACGATGCCTTCATGTTCTTCTTCTACAGATAAACAGCCTTCACCGTTTTTCAGATATGCTTTTTGAATTGATTCAGAAATAATCTTAGGATTTGCTAAAGCAAATTCATAATCTTCTTCTTCATCTTTAGGAACAACAACAGCAAGCATTTTTTTAGGAATTCCTAATTGAATCGCCGCTATGCCGACGGCTGGGCGTAGGTTCTGCTTTTCTGCCAGTTCACTGTCTTGTGAGTCACGAACATATTGCAACATGTCCATTAACAATTCTTTATCTTCTTCATGCATCGGAATTGGTACGGTGACGCTTTTTTCTCTAACGATAGGATCACTATCCTTAACGATGTTATCATAATTAAAGCTCATATACAGACTCCTTTTCTTTCGTTCTTTATTTTATACGCTTTTCTTTCAGAATGGAAGAGTTTTGCTAAATAAATATTAAAAAATGATATAGAATATGATATCATTAAGAGTACATGAAAGAAAGGAGAATGTCACTTGCGGATAAAAAATATAATTGTATCTTTAAAGATGCCAAAGAAATTTGATGTGGCGCTGCAGGCAGCTGTGTTGATCCTAATTGCTTTTGGTACTTTAATGATCATTTCAACGAATGCCGGAAAGGCCGGTGGCTTACTGGTTCTGGTGAAAGTTATCCTCAAACAGATGGCTTTTGTGGTATTCTCATATGTCTTAATGACTTTTTTTGCTAATAACTTTACGATGACAAGGGCAAAGAAGCTTTATCTTTATGCTGGTTTAATACTATTAGGCTTATTGGCATTTACTTTAGTATCAAAAGAAACGTTTGGTTCTAAAGCATGGATTCAAATTCCGATTCCTGGAATGGAGGTCACTTTGCAGCCTTCGGAATTTGCTAAAATCTTCATGGTGGTTATCATGGCTGTGTATGTAGAATTGGCAGGTCGCAAAAACTATGATTTTTGGACAATTGTGCGCATTCCAGTCATATTCTTTATTGTTTTCTTTGTGATAATTTTATTTCAGCGTGATTTAGGTACGATGTTGGTATTGACGATGATCACGATAATCTGCTTTTTAATACCTTCCCATCGCAGTTTAAGAAAAGCACAGCGTACGGTAAAACTGTTACTCATAGTTGGCACAGTATGTACATTGTTCCTTATGAGTGAAACCGGAAGTACGATGGTAGCAAAACTGCCTGTTTTTAAACATGTAAGTAGTCGTGTGGATATCGCCATCGATCCTTTCCAACATCCGCATGGTGTAGGGTATCAATTGATTAATGGCTTATATGGTTTCGCCAGAGGCGGTATCACAGGTGTAGGTTTTGGTAGCTCTATTCAAAAATATGGATATCTTACACAGTCCGATAATGATTTCATCCTCTCTATCGTTGTAGAAGAATTAGGCGTGTTTGGATTAGGTATCGTAGTAATCGGCTACTTGCTTATTTTACAACGCTTATTCTATTATGCTTTTCATACGCAAAGTGAAGGCTATAAAATTATTTTGATTGGTACCGGCATGTATATTTTTGTACATTTTGTTTTGAATGTCGGTGGTGTCAGCGGATTGATACCGTTGACTGGTGTACCATTATTGTTTATATCCAGTGGCGGTAGTTCTTTGATGTCTATCATGAGTGCCATAGGAATATCTCAGGGGGTCATCTCACGCATTCGACGTCAGGGCAGTGTGAAAGTAGGCGTAGATAAAAAAAGAGCCCCAAGGGGTAGGGACTCTTTAAGAAAGGGAAGAGGAGAAACAAAGATTGGGGGGTAGCAACCATTTACTTGGTTGCACTAGTATGATGCCCATCCAATTTTGGTTTATACATAAGGAGTTGAAAAAAATGCGAATAGTTGCAGGAAAATTTCGTTCTCGTGTTATAGAGGCAGTAGATGGGGATGCGACACGGCCTACTTTAGATAAAGTAAAAGAGGCAGTATTCTCAAGAATTGGACCATATTTTGATGGTGGTGAGATGCTGGATTTGTTTGGTGGTAGTGGAAATATGTCTTTGGAAGCTATCAGTCGTGGCATATCCCATTCCATCCTTTGTGATATTCATGGCAAGGCGATTGCGACTATACGTCGGAATATTAAAACATTAGGCATTCAGCAAAATTGTGAAATATGGAAGATGGATTACAAGAAAGCTCTAGCAGCTGCTAGTGAACAAGGAAGAAAATTTGATCTTGTTTATCTAGATCCACCTTATCAAAAACAACAGATTGATTGGATCTTAACTTACTTGGAGGAACATGATCTGCTTTCTTCAGGAGCTGATGTTGTTTGCGAAAGTCTTAAAGAGGATTCCTTTAAAGAGTATTATGGAACATTAGAGCAGGTAAAAGATGCCACCTATGGCATTACGCGTATTACATATTATAAGAAGAGGTAAGGGTGAAAACTTGATAAAAATGGGGAACTTAAAAATACGGCAAAGGTACTTATTTAAATTAAGCAAATAAGAAATACCATTTACTTCCACATGCTCTATAGTGTTCTTTCCTAAAAACTATAAAACAACTAGTGGTAAGTGTGTTTAGAAAATTTGTGCCCGCATGTAGCGAAAGAATGGAGGCCATTATGAAAAAAGCCATTTTTCCCGGCAGCTTTGATCCAATCACCAATGGACATCTGGATATTATCACCAGAGCTAGCCATTTGTTTGATGAAGTTATTGTTGTCATATTAGAGAATTCAGAAAAACGTTCTGCGTTCACTTTAGAAGAGCGCCTACAGTTTATGGAAGCAGCCTGTGCGAAATTAGCGAACGTACGCATTGATCACGATACCTGTCTGACGGTAGAATATGCAAGAAAACATGGAGCTTCTGCCATCATTCGCGGTGTTCGCAGTGTGAAGGATTATGAGTACGAACGCGATATTGCTAGTATCAATCAGCATATGGCTGAAGATATTGAAACAATCCTTTTATTTGCTTCTCCTTCACAATCTTTTGTATCTAGTACCATCATTCGGGAAATGGTACGCTATGGTCAAGATATTTCCGCATTTGTGAATGATGAAGTAAGGAAGGCATGTGTACAACGTTTAAAAGATGAAGAAGGTAAATAGAAAAGGGAAGAAATCCAACACGCTTAGGATTGATCATAGCAGTGTTGGATTCTTTTATTTCATATATTCATCAACATCGTATGATTATATAAAAAGATGGTCTTGTTGAGACTTGATAAAGGAGAAATCAAATATGCGATACGTAATAAGTAAGAAATACGTAAGAAGAAAGCATGGTAACGATTCATAAAAAATGGTATACTAAATAGGAAGTCAACAGAAAGGATGAGTGTATGAGCACACACTTTAAACCGCCTGGAAAAGAGGCAATGAAAAGTAAAACCATTACCTCAATCTGTATGCTGGCAATTATCATCAGCTTGTATGCGACTTGTTATATGTTGTTTTTTAGAACAGTTGATGTTGATTTAACAAAGGACATTTCTATTGTATATGATGGAGAAAGTGGTTCTGCCAGTGTTAAGGTTTTTAATAGTATTACGGATTACAATCAACGGAAACAAGAATTTATGGATTCCGTTGCGTATAAGGTTTCACCTAAGAAGAATTTGCAAAATGGCGATACGCTTTTGATAAGCAGCACCTATGATGAAGATTTGGCGGATCAATACCATATTCATCCCATTCATACGATACGAAAGATAACAGTAGAAAATTTACCGGAACGTTTAAGCAGTGTCGATGAATTGCAACCAGCTTTTTTGAAAGAAATCAATCAAAGAGGAACCAGTTATTTAAAAAAGAATATGGAACAGATTTTAAATGAAGATTTCACTGATTTCTACATTAATTCGAAACCAGAACTACAAGAGCAAAAATTAATGTATCGTATTTTTATGGATGCAAACAAGAAAAGTAATAAAGACCGAATCTTAGATATTTATGCCATAACGGCAAAAGGTCAGGTCAATGTTTCCGCAAAAGGTGAAAAGCTAGAAGAGAAGGAAAGTACGATTTATTATATGATTACATATAATGAAATTAATACCTCTTTCATGTTACGTGAGGAAAATATCTATGGTGAAAAACTGATTTATAGTGGTACAAAAGATTTAACAAATCAAAAAGTGTTTGAAAAAGTCATTCAGAATAAATATGGGAAACAATTCCATATAACATTTTTAGATTTACCTGTGTATACCGATGACAAATAACAATGACCATGGATAGCTTCTTATATGGAATGGCATGATACGAAGCGTAATAAAAAAAGGATTCATTTCACAATTAATGGATCCTTTTTTATACCTTTATTAAGTGCTATCGTGATAACAAAGTCATACAGTCTTTAAGAGTTCAGCCAAAGCCTCTAGATCTTGTTTTTCACTTTCATGAAATTGAATGACACAAGCATCTTCCTTTGAATAACGTGGAATTAAATGGATATGGAAATGCGGAACGCTTTGTCCAGCCACTTCATTTACATTACTAAGAATGTTCATTCCTTCTGCTTGCAATGTTTTACATATTCTATTAGCCAGCTTTTGAGCAACTTCCATCATGTGTTTCAAGGTTTTACTGTCACATTCTAAAAAGTTATCATAATGTTGCTTAGGAATTACCAGAGTATGGCCCTTGGTTACTTGTGAGATATCTAAAAAAGCCATGACCTCATCATCTTCATAAAGGCAATAGGAGGGAATTTCCTTTGCGGCAATCTTACAAAAAATACACATCTTATGATCATCCTTTCTGTAACGTCATTATAACAGAATTCAGATAAAAGAAAAAGAGCGGCAACGCTCTTATTTCTGGGTAATATAGCTTTCGTTTGTGCTCTTAATCTGATTTAAGATATCAATATCATAGATTGTAAAGTTATACTTCTTCAAATAATGTTCCATCATGGTGTTTGATAAATCACTAACACCAGCAACTAAAGCGTCATTTGCTTCATCAGCAAAACTACTAGGATCAATATTTGTTAAATTGACAAGATAATAGGTTTTACCTTCTGTATCTTCAATCACTTCTTTGATAAGTCCCTTACTGGATGTTGCAGTAATTTTACTGAAAACAACATCAGGAAGTCCAGATCCGCTGAAGTAGATTTTTTCACTTCCATCATAGGTTCCTGTCTTGCCATATTTTTTAGCTACTGTTTTCGCACTATCGCCTTTTTTTAAGGCAGCAAGTGCTTTTTCGGCATTTTCTTGCTTTTCTATCTGAATCACATTCGCTTTTACCGGATGGTATTTTTCAAATAATGTTTTTTGATTGTCTTTTGCATATTTCTTTAATAATTCTTTGTTTAATAAAGAAGGGTAGCTCGCTTTTTCTAAATATTCTTCTTCACTGTTGAATCCATAACTTTTAATAGCATTTAGAAAGGCTTCTTCGCCGCCAAACGTTTTTTTCGTGGATGCCAATGTCTTTTTGGCCTCTTTTTTCATATCTTCGCTAAGCTTGATACCTTCTTTTTCATATATTTTATTTTGTACTAATTCTATTGTAGCACTGCCACCATTGCTGCCTTTTAGCAGATTATACAATTTATCTTTAGTTATTGTCGTATCGCCAACGCTTACTAATTTTTCACTGCCATTCGATATATCCGCAACGGCATCCTTACATCCTGTAAGAGTTGCCAGCATGGCGAATGCACATACGATAAGTCCTGCTTTTTTCATTTCCATGCCTCCTTATTTGCTTTCCAGGGATGCCTGGATGTCTTTTTTGATATCATCATTACCATATGTTACATCTAATTTCTTCATGGCTTCACTGATGTATTTGCTTGCTAAATCACTATTTGCGTTTTCAATAGCGCTATAGATGGAGTCTTTTGCTTTTTTATCCTTTAGGATAGCATCTTTATCGGTTTCTTCTACCTTGATCATATGCCAACCATTGTAATTGTCATTACTTTCTTTGACCCAATTGCTAACTTCACCTTTTTTCATCTTCAACGCCTGTTTCTTAAAGCTGTCTACAAAGCCTGTTGTAGAGTCCATGTATCCAAGATAGCCGCCTTTTTCAGCACTTGATGTGTCGCCTTTATCCTTATATTTCTTAGCGACTTCGGCAAAACTCATGGTCTTTAAATCTTTTTCAATTGCTTTGACGGTTTTCATCTCTTCCTCAGTAGGATTGTTAGCATCTTTCATTTTCACTAAGATATGAGAAACCGTACGTCCCTTGTTTTTCTCATAGAGCGGTGTAAATAATTCCTCCATATGTTTGTCGATGTAGTCTTTCTGCATTTTTGACATTTTTGCTTGTACGTTACAGAAATAATCTAATTCATCTTCTTGGAATCCATATTTTGCTAATTCTGTTTTCAAATACTCTTCAGCGCTCTGACCAGAACTGCTCGCCTGATTTTGCGCATTGCTGTTCAAATACTCTTTTAATTGATCTGCAGTTTTTTCAATTTCATCTGTAGATTTGACGCTTTCATCAATAACAGCTGCTTGGAAACGCAGATATAAAAGGGTATTACCACCGTTTGATTTGTACATGGAATCATACAGATCATCAGCTGAAATACTTTTTCCATTGATCGTTGCAATGACATCTTTACCATTTTCGCTTTTACCAGGGAGCTTGCCCTTATTTGTATCATAGATGATAAATACGGTAAATCCGATGAAAATAAGTGCAATCAATACAACGAACCATTGCTTCTTTAATGTGTCTATCATATAGGTCCTCCTAAACTCATACTGTTTTATTATAATAAATATGGAGATAAATTGCAATTTTTTCAAAAGGATTACGACAATTTCCCATAAACCTTCACTTATCGTTCACATTGCATAAGACTTTATAATCGTTACAATTGTGAATCAAAAGAAAATTTGGTATGATAATACTGTTTGAAAGGATGATATACATGAGTTGTTTAAAAATAGATGATCTGCATGTAGATGTGGATGGAAAACAGATATTAAAAGGTGTAAATTTGGAAATACATGAGCATGAAACACATGCGTTGATGGGTCCAAATGGGAATGGAAAAAGTACATTGTTAGCTGCCATTATGGGAAATCCCAAATACCATGTAACACGTGGTAGTATTACGTTAGATGGTCAGGATGTCTTAGCCATGGAAGTAGATGAACGTAGTAAAGCTGGACTTTTTTTAGGTATGCAATATCCAAGTGAGGTTAGCGGTGTTACGAATTCTGATTTTTTAAGAGCGGCAATGAATGCAAGAAGAGAACGTCCGATTCCTTTATTCACGTTTATCCGTGAAATGGAAAAAACAGTAAAAGAAATGGAAATGAAACCGGATTTGGCACATCGTTTCTTAAATGAAGGGTTTTCTGGTGGTGAAAAGAAACGTAATGAGATTGTTCAGATGAAGATGTTGAAACCATCAATTGCAATGCTTGATGAAATAGATTCAGGCTTAGATGTCGATGCATTGAAATTGGTAGCTAAAATGATCCATGAAATGCAAATCGAACAAGGCATGGGATTGGTCGTAGTAAGTCATTATGCACGCTTTTTGGATTTATTAAAGCCAACACACGCCCATGTTTTAGTGGATGGTGCTATTGTGGTCAGCGGTGGCAGTGAGTTAATAGAAAAAATCGATCAAGAAGGTTATGACTGGATTGAAAAGGAATATCATGTGCAGGTCGTAAAGGAAGAAAAGAAAAAAGTTGCGTTGTTGCAGCAATGTGCTGCAGGAACCAAAGGTGTTTAATATGGAACTGCATGTATCAACATCTGGCTTTCAGGTGATAACGCTTGATGATAACGAAACACAATTTAATCTTCATGTAGACAAACACCTGAACGTAAAACTGGCAATTCCATATGGTGGTATAGAGGCATTAAGAACCTCTTGTATTGAATTAGAAGAAGGAGCTTCCCTTACGATCTTGATGAAGAATGTAAAACAGCAAAAGAATATGTTGAATCAGCAGGCTGTTTTACATAAAGATGCAATATTAACAATCGCCTATTGGGAAATTGAGGATGGGGCATCACAGATTAGACTGGATGTACAATTGATGGAAAGTGGTGCGCAGGTAATGGTGCGCAGCGCTTGTATTGCCAAAGAACAAAAAGACTTTTATGTGAAATGTCATCATGAGGTAGCACATACGAAAAGTCAAATGGAGCATTATGCGATCGTCGAAGATGAAGGTAATTATCGCATGGAAGCTATTGGTAAGATCGTTAAGGGTGCACATGCCAGCGAATCGCATCAGACAACACGCGTTTTGACTTTGAGTGATCATCACAACAGTGAAGTTGTGCCTGTGCTTTACATTGATGAAAATGATGTAAAGGCAAGTCATGCGACGACGCTTGGGCAACCGGATGAAAATCAATTATATTATTTACAATCACGCGGATTAAGCCGTTCACAAGCATTAGGTCTTTTGACAGTCGGCTATTTAATGCCTATCAGTGATTTGTTTGATGATGCGACATATCATGATGAAATGAAAAATGAAATCGAAAAGAGGGTGGGATTGCATGCTTAATGTAGAAAACATCCGTCAGGATTTTCCAATGTTGCAAGGAAAAATGATGCAACAACATCCATTAATTTATTTAGATAATGGAGCAACGACGTTAAAACCACGTGCTGTGATTGATGCTGTTGTTAAATATTATGAAGAGTATGGTGCCAATGCACACCGTGGAGATTATGATCTCAGTTATTTTGTAGATCAGGAATATCAGCAGACAAGAGAAGATGTGGCAGCTTTCTTACATGCGGAAAGTGAAGAAATTGTCTACACATCAGGTGCTACAGCTGGCTTAAACATGGTGGCTTACGGTATTGGAGAACGTTTGCTGCAAGAAGGCGACATCGTTTTAAGCAGTGAGGCAGAGCATGCCTCTTGTGTATTGCCGTGGATGCGTGTGGCTACCAAATGTCATGCTAGCTTAGCCTACATCCCTTTACAAGAAGATGGACGCATCGATATGGACATGCTGGAACAAATGATGAATGAGCGTGTCAAGGTTATTGCATTAGCACATATTGGCAATGTACTTGGCTATATCGCACCAATGAAGGAAATTTGCGCCCTGGCCCATCGTTATGGAGCTATCGTTGTTGTTGATGCTGCACAAAGTGCGCCTCATATGCCAATCGATGTTAAAGATATGGATTGTGATTTTCTGGCGTTTTCTGCGCATAAGATGTGTGGACCTACTGGTGTTGGTATCCTATATGGCAAGAAAGCATTACTTGCGCAAATGGAACCAATGCTGTTGGGCGGTGACAGTAATGCACGTTTTGATGTTTGTGGAAATATCCAGTTAAAGGATGCCCCCTATAAATTTGAAAGTGGTACACAACCAATCGAAGGTATTTTTGGATTGCATGCAGCCATACGTTATTTGCAGGCAATTGGGATGAAAGAAATCCATCGTTATGAACAACAATTGCATGCGTATGCTGTAGCCAGATTGAAACAGATGGATAATATTATCCTTTACAATGAAAACAATGATACCGGCATCATCACCTTTAATGTGAAAGGGGTGTTTGCACAAGATGCGGCTACCTTCTTTAATGCAAATGGTATTGCCGTAAGAAGCGGACAACATTGTGCTAAATTATTAAATGAAGTATTACAGACAAGTGCGACGATTCGTGCCAGTTTGTATTTCTATAATACCAAAGAAGAGATTGATCGTTTCTTAGCTGTATGCGCAAATGCAACTATGGAAACATGTTTAGATGTATTTTTCTAGCAGGAGGAAGTAAGATGAATAATTTCATGAACGATCCCATGATGCTACGTTCGATCATCATGGATCATTACGAATATCCCAGAAATCATGAATTGAAGAAAGAGGATGGCTATCTACAGAAACATATGGCCAGTGAATCTTGTATCGATGATATTTATGTGCAAAGCAAGATAACAGATGGAATCATTGAGGATATACGTTTTGATGGTGTGGCATGCACCATTTCAACTTCCTCAACTTCCATCATGAGTGAGCTTTTACAAGGGAAAACCATCGATGAGGCAAAAAAAATAATTGCTAATTATTATCAGATGATTGATGGCAAAGATTTTGATGAAAATGTTTTACAGGAGGCGATTGCCTTTCATAACGTAGGAAAGCAAGCAAATCGCATCAAATGCGCTACGATCGGCTGGAAAGCAATGGAAGAGCTGATTGAGGAAAGCGAGGCTAAAAAATGAGTGATATGCAGATACCTAGTGAAGATTATAAATATGGTTTTCATGATGAAGATATAAGCCTTTATAAAACGAAACAAGGATTAACAGAGGAAACAATACGGGAAATATCTCGTATTAAACAAGAACCAGAATGGATGCTGAATTATCGTTTACAAGCATTCGCTAAATTTATGGAAATGCCAATCCAGGATTGGGGACCAGAACTTTCGCGACTGAATTTTGATGAATATACATATTATATCAAGCCTAGTGATAAAACAGAGCAACGTTGGGAAGATGTACCAGAAACGATTAAGGAAACGTTTGACAAGCTGGGAATACCAGAAGCAGAAAAGGAATTCTTAGCCGGAGTGACAACACAATATGATTCCGAAGCTGTATATCATAACATGTTAGAGGAAGTAGAGAGAAAAGGGGTGATTTTTCTTGATACGGATACAGCTTTAAAAAAACACCCTGATCTTTTTAAAAAGTATTTCGGTAAGCTCGTACCGTATACCGATAATAAATTTGCAGCTTTGAATAGTTGCGTTTGGAGCGGAGGAAGTTTTATTTATGTGCCTAAGGGCGTTCATTTAGAAAAGCCGCTACAGTCTTACTTCCGTATCAATACCGAACGTATGGGGCAATTTGAACGTACGCTGATCATTGTAGATGAAGGTGCAGATGTACACTATGTAGAAGGCTGTACAGCACCGATTTATTCAAAAGATTCATTGCATGCGGCGGTTGTTGAAATTTTCGTTCATAAAAATGCCAGATGTCGCTATTCCACTGTTCAAAATTGGAGTGATAATATTATCAATCTAGTTACAAAACGTGCAAAAGTTTTTGCGAATGGCAGTATGGAATGGATCGATGGCAATATCGGATCAGGTGTCAATATGAAATATCCTGCTTGTATATTAGCGGAACCATATGCAAAGGGAATTTGTGTTTCTATTGCTGTAGCTGGGAAAAAGCAAATCCAGGATGCTGGTGCGAAAATGATACATCTGGCAGAAGATACGTATAGCAACATTATTTCAAAATCCGTATCACGAAATGGCGGTGAAGTAAATTATCGCGGGTTGGTATTCCATGGTCCAAAGGCACAACGGGCGAAAAGCAAAGTGGAATGTGATACCTTAATTCTTGATAAACAATCTCGCAGTGATACGATTCCAACGAATGTTTCAAAGAATAAGACAAGTCAGATTGAACATGAGGCAACGGTTTCTAATATCAGTGAGGAACAGCTGTTTTACCTCATGAGCCGCGGTTTATCACGAGGACAGGCAACTGAGATGATTGTAATGGGCTTTTTAGAACCATTTACCAGAGAATTACCAATGGAATATGCAGTTGAATTAAACCAGCTGTTAAAACTGGATATGAGTGATTCTATCGGATGATGAAAGAAACTGTGCGAAAGCTTGCTCTTGCTCGTCGTAATGCTTTGACGCAAAGGGAGATAGCATGCAAAAGTAAAGCCATTGTCCAACGCTTAGAACCATATTTAAAAGGTACCATTGCCTTATATCGTAGTTATGGCAATGAAGTTTGCATAGATGATGTACATCTAAAGAGCTATGGGCTTCCAGTAGTATTACACGATACTTCCATGTGTTTTCGCATGTGGTATAAAGGTTGTAAAATGAAAAAAGGAGCTTATGGAATTCAAGAGCCAATCGAAGGAAAAGTGCTTTTGGCTGATGAACTGGATGTGATCGTCGTGCCAATTGTAGCCTTTGATGAACATCTATATCGTTTGGGACATGGAAAAGGATATTATGATCGTTATTTGAAACAATGCAGGGCTCTTAAAATTGGTGTGGCTTTTGACTGTCAACAGGTTGAAAAAGTACCAATAGAACCACATGATGTGTGTTTGGATATGATTATTACAGAAACATGCATACGTAAGAAAGATCACTTATGATCTTTTTTTCATGCTAAAAGACAAAGCATACATAGCAGTGCTATGCTAGACTTTAAGTTTTCTTCATTTTCAAGTTTGATGCAAGACTTATTATCAATCGACATACACATGTTTAGAAACTATCAAATGTTCAACCATACATTACTAAAAAATTATATATAGTTATACGACAAAAGGTAGTAAGGAATACCATGTGAAAGCAATATAAAACGAAAGAAAAGGCAGTAATCGCAAATATGTGTTTACAGAATATGTAATTTTTATTTTATGTTATGTTTCTGTGTTGCTTTTTATAGAAATGAGTGGTATATATTACTATATGTTATAACAATTAGAAATATATGGAAAGAGGTGTAGAGATGGAACAAGAAAAGACATTATATGAGTATGTTTACCGCATGATTTTGCATACGATTCATAATGGAAAATATCGTTATAATGAAGAACTTCCATCTTTAAACACCTTATGTAAAGCGTATGGTGTTGGGCGTAATACCATGCGCACAGCATTACAAAAATTGCAAAGTCATGGTTATGTTGTGCTTGAAAAAGGCAGCCCGGCTAAAGTGTTGTTTGATATTAATGATTTTGATAACAATGTACAATATCGCCAGACTATGCTAGACTCTTATCAAATGATTTATGATGTTTTCACGGTAATAGAATGGATCATGCCGGATATTAGTGTTATTTGTATGCGTAATGCAAGCAAAGAACAAATAAAGGGATTAGAAGAAAAGGTCATTGCGTTATCACAACGTCAGTTGGTGAATGAAATTGACGTCTATGAGTACCTATATGATCTTTATCTTTATGTATTATCTTTTTTAGATAATCCGATATTAAATGATTTGTTTTTAACATTAATGAATTCTCTTACTTTACCGCTTGTTCAAAACGAAGAAGAGCATAAAAAATTAACAAACAATTTTGATGCTATGAAGAAAACCTTTACGATAGCTCTGCGTTTTGTATTAAAGGGAAATGATTTCATGCTTCGTAAATTAATCTATGCATTATGTAAAGGAATAAAGAATATTACTTTAAGTTATACCAAACGTTTGACTCAGGGGATGACGATAAAGGAAAAGGCGAAATTCAGTTGGGTCAGCAATCGCTCACAAGAATATTTATACACACGTGTAGTAACGGACATCATGAACGATATCAAAACAGGTATTTATCATAATGGGGATTTATTGCCATCTTTGGCAAAGCTTGCGACACTGTATGAAGTCAGTGAGCGGACAAGCCGTAAAGCGGTCAAAAAACTGAATGAATTTCATATTGTCAATACAATAAACGGCATTGGCAGTCGTATTCAACTCGATGATCAAACGATTAAAGATTTCATGAAGAGTGCAGATGATCATATGTTGAATGGGTTACAGCATTATCGCCATAGTTTGCAGCTGTTGGATTTATTTGCTGGTTTTATATTTCCGCATGTACAAAATCAATTTAATAAAGAACGTTGTCAATCATTAGCTGATAAAATAGGTGAATTGGATGTGTTTACATTCGATGAATACTTCCAGCTTCTTTTCACAGAAGAAAATGATTGCCTGCGGGTAATTTATGAAGAGCTGAATAAACCTATGAATTGGAATTTGATAGCTTGTATCATGGCTGATAAACAGGAGATGATTAATGAAATTAAAGCCCTGCAACCACTTTATTGTGAGCATCTACGAAAACGACATTTTCATAAGATGAATGAAATCATGCATCAGGTTTTCGCAATACGCTTGCAAATGGCAGATATGGCAATTGCTGCTTGTCAAAAAGCGTTCCAATAAGACACCTTATTTTGAAATACTATTTAGAATAATATGATACTCATAACTCCAAAACGGCAGTAGACATTACGATATTTTATATTATGTGAAAGGCAGATGTTAGTAAGCATCTGTTTTTATATTGCTTTGTTAAATTATAACAACAGTATATCATACAACAAAAAGAATTTATTTGGTAAAAATATAACCATTTGTTTTTAGAATTCTTGTTATGTTTTTTATATATAATTGCTTTTTACGGTCAAAAATCTACAAATTGCTTGAAAATTCAACTATATATTATATAATTTAAGCAGTACTATATAGTTCAAGGTGCGTTGTTAGGGAGAATTGAGGTGAATGGTGGCATGAATGAAACAACAACTGCAAAAAAAGAAAAAACATATGTAAATTATCTTTCAGAAAAAAAACGAAATAAGGCCATTTATGCGATGTTGCCTTATTATGAAAATGTCATCATCTTAGGGGATTCATTAGCAGAGTCAATTCTGGATTATCGATTATTACGAAAGAAAAATGTTATAGCGAAGCGAGGGCGCTGTGTGGATATGATTGAGGGGGATATTCAGCGGGCCATTTGTATGGCTCCGGAAATGATTATTTTGGAGTATGGAAAAAATGATATCCTACATTTTCGGGATAATTTTACTTCTTTTATTACCTTGTATCGTAAGCATATCCATACATTAAAGGAAGAATTGCCGGAAACAACATTATATGTCAACTCTTTAATTCCTATGGGACAATGTCAATTAGAACGCATTGGTGGTCTGGAAGTATTTAAAACGTGTAATAGTCTATTACAATTGATGTGTGAAAAAGAGGGTATAGGATTTATTGACAACACAGCATTAATCGAATGGAAAGATGAATTGTTTGAATTTGATGGTATTCATCCCAAATATCCATTCTATCCCAAATGGCTGTATCATATGGCTGACATCTTGGGACTTTTAAAAAGAAATTTTATTATATGACCGCATATTTTGCGGTTTTTATTTTCTGCAGGGGGTTTAGGTATATCTTTCTATTCTTTCACATAGGCTTTATTGAGGTTGATACCATGAAAAAAATGATACTTTGCTGTATGGTGGCAGTGTTGAGCATGACGATGCTGACAAGTATACATGCAGATGAGAAAACAAAACAAACGACAAAAAACGATCCCCAAATTGCTCAGAACGCGAAATCCGCCTACTTAATGGAATATACAAGTGGGAAAGTTATTTATGCTAAAAATGAAAAGGCGAAATTATATCCAGCTAGTATGACGAAAATGATGGGTCTATTACTTATTTTTGAATCTTTGCACGATGGTAAACTGGATTGGAAAGATGAGGTTACTACGAGTGCATATGCTGCTAGCATGGGAGGCAGTCAGGTATTCTTGGAAGAAAATGAAACCATGAGTGTAAAAGATATGATAAAAAGTATTTGTATTGCCTCAGCCAACGATGCTATGGTTGCCATGGCCGAAAAAGTAGGAGGAAGTGCTGAACATTTCGTTGAGATGATGAATGAAAAAGCCAAAAAATTAAATCTTTGTAACACCCATTTCATGAATCCTACTGGCTTACATGATCCACAGCATTATACCTGTGCTAAAGATATGGCAATTGTTGGGAAAGCTTTAATTAAGGAAGGCGGAGATGATTTGTTAAAAATCACTTCAACATATGATGCCTATATTCGCGAAGATAGTGAAAAAGCTTTCTGGTTGGTAAATACAAATAAATTATTAAAACAATATCCTGGCGTTGATGGCTTGAAATCAGGCTTCACCTCACAAGCGATGTCCTGTATCACTATTACCGCAAAAAAGAAAGATTTACGATTAATAGCGGTCGTTATGGGAGAGCCTAGTTCAAAAGTTCGCAATGGGGAAATCAAGCAAATGCTAGATTATGGTTTCTCACAATATCAGCAAGGCTTATTATATGCAGCAGGTACTAAGATGAAAACAATACCAATTGAAAATGGAAAGCCGCAAAAAGTAGATGTGTTAACGGATAAAGATTTAGTTTATGTGTTTGAAAAAGGCAGTGAGCCAAAGGAAACGGCGAAAGAAATTTCCTTACGTAAAACACATGCGCCTTTTAAAAAGGGAGAAATTATTGGTAAGGTGCAAATTAAAATGAGTGATGGTTATACTATGGAAACGGCATTGAAAGCTGCACATGATGTAGCCGCGCTAGATTATACTGATTTATTTATGAAAGCCTTAAAAGATGTTTTTGCGTAAATATCCAAAAAAAGGTTTGCTACGCTCATCATAACGATGCTAATTAAAGGCATACTACTTCTGAAAAGAGGGATAATTGATGAGTGTTATGTGGACCATTATTGGATTTATAGCGATATTAGCATTTCTATTCTTAATATTTGCTGTTGTAAGATCAGCAGCACAATCAGATCATATGCCTAATTATGATGAAGAATATGCAAGTGATTTCTTTGATGAACAAGAAGATGATATGTATTAAAAACGGATAAGATATATCCGTTTTTTCGTGTGACAGAATAATTACTAATTGTCGAAGTGAAACATCCTTTGTCGAATATCCCCAAGGATAAGAGAATTCATGCTAAGATGAGCTGCGGAGGGATAAAAGATGAAACATCAATTTAAAGATGGTACCCTATATTTTTATTTTTATGGGGAACTGGATAATCTGACAGTTTGTAATTTGAAGCAAATATGTATCGATTTAATCGATCAGTATCAACCAAAAACTGTCAAACTGGATTTTGAAGAAGTGAGTTTTGTAGATAGCACGGGTATAGGGTTTGTTTTAGCTCGCTATAAGCAGTTGCAAAAATATCATGGTGAGTTGATTATTTGTAATTTATCAAAAGTAAATCATCGCATTTTTGCGATGAGTGGAATTTTTCAGTTAATGAAAGAGGAAAGAAATGGGGTAAAACTATGAACAAGATGACATTGGAATGTTTGGCGCATCTGGAAAATGAGGCATTTATCAGAACGAGTGCTATCGCTTTTTTAATGCCATTAAATTTATCCATGGAAGATTGTATGGAAATCAAGACGATGCTGGCAGAGGCTGTTGTCAATGCGATGATTCATGGTTATGAGGGAAATCATGAAGGGATTGTTCGTGTGCATGTATCTTATGATGAAAATCAGATCGAAATTATCGTTGCAGATGAAGGCTGTGGAATCGACGATATATCACAAGCTATGCAACCATTATTCACCAGCAAACAACACTTAGAACGAAGTGGTATGGGTATGACAATTATGCAGACATTTGCTGATGATTTTCATATTACAAGCGAAAAGGGAAAAGGGACTGTCGTCACATTACGTAAACGGATTCAACATGAATGTGTCAGCGAATAATGAAGAATTGATTCAAAGAATCAAAGATGGGGATGAAGAAGCAAAAAGTATTTTTGTAGAAAAGAACTCACCGTTAGTATATTCTATAGTTCGTCGTTTTTCTCGTCAACGCATAGCCATTGATGATTTGTTTCAAATTGGATGTGTTGGATTAATGAAGGCTTTGAACAATTTCGATACAAGTTATCAAGTTAAATTTTCAACATATGCAGTGCCCATCATCATGGGTGAAATCAAACGCTTTTTTCGTGATGATGGAAATATGCGCATATCGCGTTCATTAAAAGAAGGTTATTTGCAAATGTCAAAAAAGAAGGAAGAACTTTTGCAGAAATTGAATCGCGAACCAACTTATCAGGAAATTGCCGACGCTTTGTCAATGGATGTTGCAGATGTTATCTTAGCCTTTGAAGCGAATCAGTTTGTTTATTCTTTAGATGAAACTATTTATGAAAACGATGGATCGCCGATATTGCTAGAGGATAAGGTGAGTAATCGCAAAGAAGAAGATGTTGTTATGAAGGTGTCTTTGCAAAATGAGATTGCGCATTTAGAACAACGGGAACAATTGTTATTGCACTATCGATATGATCTGGGAATGAAACAGGAAGAAATTGCCAAAAAATTACAGATATCTCAAGTACAAGTATCACGTTTAGAAAAAAAGATATTATTAAAATTAAAAGAGCGCCTTATGGTAACATGATGAAATTCCTTTTCGAAAGAAAAGGAGTTGATGGATAGAGAATGTAATGGTTTGATCATCGTCTTTTGGTTTTTGTATTGATGAAAGAAACGAATCTTAATTGGTTATGCTTTTACGGTAGCAACCAAAGACAGTATCTTTCTTTTTGCAAAAAACATAATGTGTATATGGGCTTATGGCATTTTCGGTGTTCTTATTATAAGTCTTTGGCTATAAAAGTTTTTTCTTATGTTTTGCGTGTGTTAGCTTTAGCGTTTGATGCTTAAATTAAGTAGAGGACTTAGGCTTTTTACATCATCTTATCGTGTAAGACTTCATTTTATCTGTTGATCATATGTAGCATGATTGATTACTCAATATAAAAAGAAAGCTCTTGTTTTGTTGCGCGCAAGATCTTTTCTTTATCCTTACTTGTGCTGGTTTTAACACCTGTGATATAATAAACGGTAGCAGAAATGGATGTGAAAAGATGAATTTGGAACATGTATATCATTTAAGTGATGATGAAATCAGCGAAATTTACCATAGTTTTGCGGATAATTTCTTTCATGATGACTTGTATCGGACGATTTTTCCTTCAGAACCATCACGTCGATGGGCTTTGCCATATCTGCTGAAACATTATTTACAGGCAGTAAGACCATATTGTTATTTTATAGCGGATAGTAAAGACTTGAATTGTGTTATGGTTCTCTTTGACAGTACTTTGGAAAAAACGCTGTTATATCGTTTGCGATTATTACATCTAATTATAAAGCTTATACCAATTGCTGTAGGTGTTCACTCTATTCGCAGTATTCATCATGCTCTTGATTGTATGGATATGTTCACTAGCAAATGGACGAGAGAATTTGTGAATGGTGCATATTATCATGTGGATTTATTATACACAGATAAAGCAATGCGTCATCATGGTTTGGCGGGACATCTCTTACAGGAAGTAAAACAGGAAGCAATCAAAGAACATCGCGATATCACGTTAGAGACACATCATAAAGATAATTTACCATTATATGAACAAATTGGTTTTCATCTGATGAGTACCATTACTCATGAGGAATATGATTTAACGCAGTATTGTATGCTGCTTAGGACAAGTGAGGAATAGCTTATGTATATCAAACATCGTGTACAAAACTTTTGGAAATATTTTATATTAAACCGTGAAGAACTAGAGCATGCGTTACGAGAAAATGATCACCATGAGATTACACATCTCTTACAAGATTTAAATGAACATTTAAAAACGATTTGTGCGTGTGGCATGGAAGTTGAGATGAGTGATACAGGTTTTTATGAAATGACCTTTACACCACAAGGAAATAAGAATGCGCAGTTTGCCACAGCATTATTAAAAAAGGATGCTCCGCAAGCATTAAGTGAAGATTGGATCATTAATGCCGTACGACCACCATTAAGTGAGCGTGCTATGCATACGATATTACGTATAAAAGATAAAGAAGTTACTGGTGCTGATTTTCATGTTTATTATACGATAAATGAAATAAGCAAAACGCTCGATATCAAAGTATATTGCGAGGCTTTAAAAGATGTGGAGGAAAAGCGTCGTGAGTCGATGGTTGCTTTTATGTTGGAGTTATTCATTGGTGAGTTAGAATTTGAAGCACGCATATCAAGCATCGAAATCATAGATACACCAGATGAAGAGGCAGAAAATTTCTGTTTATTGCCAAACCTGTATGAAGATATTTGTGATATTATCATTGATCAAGATTGGATGGAATATCATGATCCATTATCTATTTACATGGCTTATAAACTTGATGAAAAGCCAGTTAGCGAAACATTGCGAAAAGATATGAAATTAATCGTAACGACGAATCCACAGCTACAAGAAGAACTCTTAAGCGATAGCTATGAAATGTGTAAGGAGTTCAAAGACTGTGGTGGAGAATATGGATACTTCTATTATGAAAAGCTATATGAGGATGAAAAAGAAGCATTGGTTCGTCAACAACTGGAAAAGGAAATAAATGAACTTTTATATGAGATGTCGATTGCCAGAACGATGGGTGGCGCTGTTGGTATTTATTATTCTTATATTGATGTAGCTATTTTTGATAAAGATGCTTTTGCTATCGCATTAGCAAAAATCAATGAAAAGATGAATTTTAAAGTTTATTATCAACCTTTTTTGAAATAAGCTACATGTAATGGGTATTGATCATGGAACTTTCATTTAATAAGTAAGTATTAAGAAAATGACAGACCATTAAGTTATTTGATGCGTAACGTATATGGTAAATACGATACCTAATTGTAATTTTTTGTGGTTTATCAAAGCATATAAGTCTTAAGGATGGATCGTTTATCGAGTTTGTTATCTATCCATAAGACTTTTTATTATCTTTTATTGTATGGGATAAATGAAAAAGGCTAGCTTTGACATAGGGGATGAAAGCAAACTTATTAACAAAACAGTACAAAAGATCATGTAAAAGAACATCAGTTTTGATATTCTTGAAATGGAAATGAAGTAATGATTTTTTGGAAAAAGCTGCAGTGAATTTTTATGAAATTACAAAAAGCAGCTATGAGATAGGATAGCAGCTTGGTAAGTATTACTTAAAACCAAGCGTTTAAGCGATATCAGCGTTTCTATTTTATATTTTGCAATAGTATAAAAAGCTTGTTTCAAATAGCTTACTTACATACTTACGACACATTATCACGAATCTTGATTAGACATATCTTGATAAGATTTTTCATATACTGACAATAGGTGATGGAAATGCTGTTTCCGATATTTGAGATTTTAAGCAGTGCTCTTGGATATGTCGGCTATATACGTTCAAATTCTTTTTTACAACCTTTAGATAAAGAAGAAGAAGCACATTGTATTGCCGGCTTAAGCTTGCAGGATGAGGAATGTCGTAATAAATTAATTGAACATAATTTGCGACTAGTAGCTCATATCGTAAAAAAGTATGATATCAAAAAAGAACAAACAGAAGATTTAATAAGCATTGGAACTATAGGTTTAATCAAAGCAATTGACTCTTTTAAACCAGAAAAAGGGCATAAATTAACTACGTATGCTTCGCGTTGTATAGAAAACGAAATATTGATGTATTTACGTAGTTCTAAAAATTATTTTCAGAATGTATCGCTTAATGATCCTATTGCAACGGATAAGGATGGAAGTGAGATTACGCTGATTGATGCAATCAGTTCTCCGCAAGAAACAAGTATCATTGAAGATATGGTCGTTGAAGATAATATCAGTAAACTAAAACAATTTCTACATGTTTTAGATTCCAGGGAATTGGAAATCATTACGAAACGATTTGGTTTATACGGTGTAGAAGAAGAAACGCAGCGAGAAATTGCCAAGCAATTGCATATTTCCAGATCATATGTTTCACGTATTGAAAAAAGAGCTTTTATGAAATTGTATCGTGAGTTTCAAAAAGAAGAAGCAAAGCATGGCGAAAAAGAACCACGGATTAATATATTTAAAGAATAAAAAACCTGAGAACAGTATAACATTTGAAATGTCTCTGTTCTCAGGTTTTTATATAGTTTATTTGCTTAACAGATAGGCATATAATAATTTTGCCGTTTCAACAACACTATCAATATGACAGCGTTCCAATCCATGACTTGAAAAACATCCCATGCCAAAGGCGGCAGCATATACATTATTACCAGCACGTATTGCGGCACTGGCATCTGTTCCATAATGATAAAAAACATCCACACAATAATGAATATTGTTTGTTTTTGCTAATTGGATAAGCTTACTGGTCAAGCCGCGATCATAGGGTGTATAATTATCCTTTGCGCAAATGGATACGCTATATTCATCTCCTAAATGATCTGGGCCAATCAAGCCGATATCCAAAGCTACATATTCTTCAACTTCAGGAGGCAGCCAAGCACCACCATGTCCGATTTCTTCATAAAAGGGGAAAGCAAAGAGCACATTGTAATATGGCTTTTTCTGCGCTTTTTGTAAATTCTCCAGTACGGCAAAGACAGCACCTACTGCCGCTTTGTCATCTATATGGCGTGACTTGATAAACCCTTTTTCGGTATAATGATAATTTGGATCAATGGAGATGATATCACCATGTTCAATACCTAAGGCACGAACATCTTGTGCACACTTGACATGCTCATCTAATACGACCATCATATTACGTTCTTCGCGAACAGCACTTCGTGCATCATCAAATACGTGTGTGGAATGTGAAGTACAAGCAACCAATCCGCTATAGCATTTGCCATCGCGAGTATGAACATGCACACATTCTCCATCAATGTTATTATAGTTAATGCCACCTAAATTACGCAGTGCCAATGTACCATCCTCATTTATATGACGTATCATCAAACCAATGGTATCTAAATGTGCACCCACACATATGGTTTTTTCTGGATGTTCACCTTCTACTTTAATATAGATGGTGCGCTTGCGATCATAACTGACCGCATAGCCAAATTCTGTAGCTAAGGCTTCCATGACGGGTGTGATTTCTTCATAATAGCTGACAGGGCTTGGCGTTTCTATCAGTTTTTTGGTTACACGCTCAATTGTTTTCTTATTAATTTCCATACAGATTACCTCTTTTCTGAAGATTATTTTAACAGTTTTTCAGAGGAGATACAAGTAAAGCTGAAAGCTGTGATGGTGATTATTAACAATTGTTAAAATTACGCGATATCCAATTTTTCTCAATGTGAAACTACGTAGTTTGATAAGAGAGCCTTAGGAAAGAAAAGGTAAGTTTTTGTTAAAACCACAGGGGAGCTTTGATCCTGAAAATAGTAGTCTAATGTATGTATATTGCAATAGAATAAGCTTTTGCCATATGCTTAAAAGCAGCACCATGAAAAAGCCATGTATTAACTATATCAGTATCTGTGATATAGAAGTGATCATAGGATTATTTTTGTTGTATTCTTGGATATTTCATAAAATAAAAAATAGGTGTTGCAAACGCTTCCATACCTTGCTATACTATACATGTATAAAGGTTAGCGAATTAAGGAATCAATCCATTTACTTAATGCTAGACCACATCATATATTTGATGTGGCCTTTTTTTTGTTCTCTGGAGGTATGAAGAATGCGAATTTCGATATTTAAAAATCAAAAAGTAAACGAAACAGAAATCGTTTCACCGTGTGAAGGTAAGTTAAAACGTTTAGAAACATCTAATGATGAAGTTTTTGCATTAAAAACACTTGGCGAAGGATTCTTTGTAAGAGCCAGTGATTCACAGATTTATGCTCCTGTTTCAGGTGTTGTTACATCGATCTTTCCGACTAAACATGCCATCGGAATACAAACAAAGAATGGAATGGATGTAATGTTACATATTGGTGTAGATACAGTAAAACTACAGAAAAATACGATTGAAAGTAGGTTACAGGTACATGACGTAGTAAAAAAAATGCAGCCTATATGTGAGATAGATCTTATCACATTTAAAAAATTGGGGATACTACCGGATGTTTATGTATTTGTCACAAACAGTGCTGAATATGATATCAAAGCAATTAGAGAAGAACAGGATATTTATGAGGGGGATGTTGTATTGAAATGTATTAGGAGGTAATTACAATGAAATACTTCTATCTAAAATCGATTAACAATAATGCTATTAGCGCAATGGATGAACATCATCACGAAGTGATTATCTTAGGGAAAGCAATAGGTATTAAATGTAATCGAACAATCCATTCACTTGTGGATAAACAACTTATCGAGCGTATCTTTGTTAGTGATACTAGTAATAAAAAATATATCGAAACCATTTTGAATAAAATGCCTTATGCATTATTTATGATCGTTGAGAAAGTCATTAAAACAGCGGAAGAAGATTTACAAACGAAATTTAAAGACGTGTTGTATCTATCGCTTTTAGATCACATATACTTCGCCTATACGACATGGCAAGATAAACAGAAAATAGAGAATCCATTGCTAAATGAAATTAAGATGTTTCATACGAATGAGTTTCATGCCGCATTACATTCCATTGCTATCATCAATCAAGCGTTACATACAGATTTTGATGAACATGAAGCAGCCTTTCTTGCTTTTCACTATATCAATGCGTTATCTAATTTAAGCAGTTTGCAAAACAAAACAATTATGAAGGATTTGGAAAGGACGGTAAATTATATTGATACATTAACAGATTATACACTTGATAAAAATTCATATTTATATGGAAGATTATTGATTCATTTAAAATGTTTATTCAATCGTCTTATTACGGATGAGAAGAAAACATTCGACAGGACGTTTATGGATGAGGTTTCACGTTCTTTAAAGATAGCACATGGGGAAGAATGGGAATATGCTGCTAAGATATCTGATTTTATGAAATCTGAACTGCACTTAAATGTAAGTGATGAAGAAGCGGCATATTTGACAATGCACATCGTCCCCATTTTAAAACAGAAGGGAGGAAAATAAAAAAATTATACAGTATGTTTATATGTTGATGTCATAAAAAGGTTAGCAGTAGAAAGAGAGAGGTGTAAAAACATGGCAGACTTTAAAAACATGGCAAAGGAAATTTTGAATTGTATTGGTGGAGTAGATAATATCAAAGAAATGTCACATTGTATGACACGACTACGTCTTAATTTGAAGGATGATGCGAAAGTTAAAAAGAATGAATTGGAAAAAATTGAGGGTGTGATGCGGGTTGTCGTCATAGGTGGACAATATCAAGTCGTATTGGGTGGAATTGTAGATGAGGTGTTTGCAGAAGCAAGTACACTAGTTGGTGATACTGTAGATGTAAATAAAGAAATGATTCAGGAAAATTTAGATGCGGATGTTCCTAAAAAAAGTAAATTCATTGAAAATCTGATAGCATTATTATCCGGAATTGTCAGTCCTATTATACCGGCAATGTTGGCAGCCGGTTTCATTACGGCTTTGGCGAAACTTGCAGTACTCGCTGGGGTATCAGAAACAAATACGACGATCCAAATATTGAGTGTTGCAGGTGATGTCTTATATGGCTTTTTCCCTATTTTTATTGGCTGGTCAGCAGCTAAATATTTTAAGGCGAATATATCCATTACATTAATGGTAGTTGGATTATTGGTATATCCTAATTTTTCGGCAATATTTGCCAATGCGACAAGCGTCAATTTTTTAGGGATACCAGTAACCAATGTTTATTATGGTAGTTCCATTTTACCAGCAATCTGTTCGGCCTATTTGATATCTAAATGTGAATTTATTTTACGTAAAATACTTCCAAATGCCTTACGCAGTATCTTTGTTCCGTTTCTGAGTGCATTAATCGTAATTCCTTTACTTATTGTTGTGATTGGCCCTATAGGGGTATGGGGTGGAGAATTGTTTGCGAATTTGTTTAGATCGACATATGAGTTGAGCCCTGTATTAGCAGGTGCTATCATAGGCGGAATCTGGCAAATATTGATTATCTTTGGTATGCACATCGCTATTCTAGGGCTTGTATCTGCGCCTAATATCGCAATGTATGGAAGAGATATGATTATTATGACGCATGCGCCATCTTTGATTTGTCAAATTACAGCCGGGTTAGCTGTTGCTTTAAAAGCAAAAGATAAGAAAATTAAGAAAAATGCACTAACCTTAAGTTTAACATCATTTTTTTCAGGTAACGTCATTGAGCCTGTAATGTATGGTATAAACCTTAAATATAAAAAACCATTTATCGCAGTATGTATAGGTGGTGCTATTGGTGGCGCAATTACTGGAGCAGCAGGAGCTGGAACAGTGGCAGCGGTAGCACTAAGTATTTATACATTCCCAGTCTATTTGGGAGCAGGTTTTGGCGGTTTGATGTTAGGTTGTGTTGTTGGTGGCCTCATAACTTTTGTTTTAACTTATTTGATGGGAATTGATGAAAAGGAGAATGCATAGTAATGAAAAATCGAGTAAAAGATATTGCATTTCAATCAGCTGATCATGTAATAGAAGAAATACGCAATATGAATGTCAAGGGAGGAAGTCCTTTTGGTAGAGCAGCTGCTTGGGCATTTAAGCTTGCTTTGCAACAAGAGGATTTAAAAACTTTTAGCGAAATCAAAACACGGTTCACCTATTTAAAAAAACAGATGTATGAATTAAAGCCAACAATGGCAACAATTTATAATAGCTGTGAAGCCATTATGCAAGAATTAGATGAAACGATGAAAGTAAACATACTAAAAGAAAAGGTGATTCACTTATGTGATAATATTATTGAACAATCGTTTGTAGCTGTAGAAAAAGTCGGGGAAATTGGATCTCATCTTATTCATGATCATGATGTTGTTTTGATGCACAGCTATAGTAGTACATTGATGGGAATCTTTCAATCAGCAGCAAATGACAAGAAACGCTTTAAGGTTATTTGTACGGAATCAAGGCCTTTACGTGAATCACGAAATGCTGTGAATGTATTAACTCGATTAGGTATTGAAACGATGTTTATTTCAGATGCATCGGTATACGAGTTTATGAATGAGGCAGATATGATCATTATGGGAGCAGACACACTTTGTACCAATGGCGATGTTGCGAACAAGATGGGGAGTGCGCAAATTGCGCGTCTTGCACAAAGTTGCAAGATACCAGTTTATTTTGCAAGTGAATTATATAAACTTGATATAAGAACCTTAAATGGTGAAAAAGTGGTTTTAGAAAGAAGAGATAAATGCGAGCTTGTAGATGAAGATGATTTTAAGGATTTTGATCAAGTAGAAGTCATAAACCAATTTTTCGATCTGACACCAGCAAGCGATATAACAGGAATCGTTACGGAATTCGGTGTTCTGCATCCATCCCAGATGTTGCAATACTGGTCAAAATTATGGGATAACATTAAGGAGGGTGAATAAATATGAATGCATTTTTAGATATAAAAGATGAGGTGCTGAAAGCAATTGAAGGTAATAAAGCAGTCGTGGCTTTAGAATCAACAATTATTTCACATGGAATGCCGTATCCCCAAAATGTGGAAATGGCGAAAAATTGTGAAGCTATTATCCGTGAGCAAGGGGCAGTACCAGCAACCATAGCAATTATGGATGGAAAAATTAAAATTGGTTTAAATGATGAAGATTTACAAACATTGGCAACCGCAAAGGATGTTGCGAAAGTTTCACGTAGAGATTTGGCTCAGGTTTTATCTGAAAAGAAAATAGGCGCTACTACGGTTGCAACTACGATGATATGTGCGAAACTTGCTGGTATTAAATTTTTTGTGACAGGCGGAATAGGTGGAATTCATCGTGGATATGAACAGACACTAGATGTTTCAGCTGATTTAGAAGAGCTTGCACAAACGGATGTTAACGTCATTTGCGCAGGGGCGAAGTCAATCTTAGACTTGCCGAGAACATTAGAATATCTTGAAACGAAGGGGGTTTGCGTCGTAGGATATAAAACAGATTATTTACCACAATTTTTTACTGCTGAAAGTGAGTATAAATTAAACACGAGAATGGATTGTGTTGAAGATATCAGTGCCTTAATACATACAAAAGAGAAATTAGGTTTACAAGGTGGCATTTTAATCACCAATCCTATTCCTAAGGAAGATTCTATGGATAAGGCATATATTGATTCTTTGATTTTACAAGCATTAAAAGAAGCTGATGAAAAAGGAATTAAAGGAAAAGCCGTTACACCTTTTCTGTTAGCTGAAATCGTTAAAAACAGTCATGGTGAAAGTCTTAAAGCAAATATTGCATTAGTATACAATAATGCAAAGCTAGGTGCAAAGCTGGCGGTTGAATATTTTAAATAGATAATATGAATGTAGAGGAGATTGTACTTATCTCCTCTTTTTGATGTCACAAACATTTCTTATTTTTTAATTATTTATCTTGCTAAATACGTAACAAGTTGCTATAATATGAGTAACTTGTTACTAATAAAGGAGATAAACATGGAACTACAAGAACTGATACAACGTTTTTCAAAGACGCGTGAGCAACAGGAAAAAGCTATTTTTAGTACTTTATTCATATTAGGGAATCGTTTGCAGACTATTTTTGATGAACGGATCCCAGATATCACATTAAAGCAGTTTATGTTGCTGTCATTAATTCGCCAAGCAGATACACAGATGACCTTTACTCAATTAGGTAGTATGATGGGGTGTTCGAGACAAAATGTTAAAAAGTTAGCAACTGTTTTAGAACGAAACGGTTATGTAACCATCAAAAAAAACAAAGCAGATGTGCGGGCAGCTACAATTGTTCCTACACCAAAGATGCATGATTTCTTTGATACGGTATTTGTGAATTATCAAACAGAGCTTACGTATGTATTTGAACACTACAGCAATGAAGAATTACAACAATTGTTTCAATTGTTTATGCGTTTATATGAGGGAGTAGAGTATTTGGAAATGAGGACAAAAAGTGAAAAAACATAAAAAAAATGAAACGCATTGCTATCTGTGTACTTGTGGGTTTGGTGGGAATCGGCATTTCCATCGTTGTATTATTACAGGATATTACACAAAAAACAAACCGGATAAAGCTTCATACACCGAAACTTGCAGCAATAAAGGATGGTGTGCATGAAGGAAGTTATAGCATATTTCCTGTATCCGCAAAGGTCAAAGTGTATATTGAAAACAAACGCATAGCCGATGTGAAAATCATTACCCATGAACATGGTTTAGGAAAGGCTGCTGAAAATATCGTAAGCGATGTATTGCAGAAACAATCCTTAGAGGTAGATACTGTATCACAAGCAACCATTAGCAGTGTATGTATTTTAAAGGCTGCCGAACAGGCGATGGAAAAAGGAGAATAACATGAAGAATTTAATTATCTATACATCAAAATATGGCGCATCCCAACGCTATGCAGAAATGATATCACATGCGTTAGGGGATCCTGCGACGGAATTAAAGCAATGTAAGAAGCAAATGTTAGAAACAGCCGATCGTATTATCCTTGTAGGAGGTATTTATGCCGGAAAAATTGCTGGGATGAAGTATGTAAAGAAAATGGAACGTCATATTAAGATGAAAAAAATTTATGTATTTGCGGTAGGGGCAAGTGCGTATTGTGATGATTATCTTGAAGAAATTAAAATGAATAACATGAAGAATTGTAATCTTTCGATTTCGTTTTCCTATGGGCAAGGGACATATGATGAAGAGAAGATGAATTTCAAAGACAGAGCATTATGTCGCTCATTACGCAAAGCTTTACAGGGGAAAGAGGTTTCGGAAATGGATGCATCTATGCGTGCGTTGGTAAATACGCAAGGAAAAGCCCATGATTGGATAGATAAAAAATATGTGGATATGTTCTTAAAAAAGGTGAGTGAAAGTATTAACGCATAGATATATGCGTAACCTATATGAACTGGCCTCATTTCAACCTTGATAATTTGAAAATGGAAGGAAAGTGCCTTAATATGGTATGATTGTATGTTTTATGAAACGGTGGCTTCTAATAGAAATGGAAGCTGCCTTTTTTTCATGTGAAAGGGAGATGATCGTCAATTAATAAAAATAAACCAAAAAAGTCAATTGTACACGAAAGAAACCATTTAAATTGACATGAGCACTGGAAATTGTTTATAATTAAACTGTGAGTTTAATTATAAGAGGAGGAGACAATGGGACGAAGGAAAAAAGAGCCGAAAAGTACTCATCGGGAAAAGATTGCTGCAGCAGCATCTACCTTATTTATGCAAAAGGGTATTACGGCGACTTCTATGGATGATATAGCAAAAGCAGCCGGATACAGCAAAGCGACCCTTTATGTTTATTTTAAGAATAAGGAGGAAATTATCGGTATTTTGGTTTTAGATAGTATGCGAAAACTTTACGATTCTATATCTTCTGCGTTAGTACAAAAGGAAACAACGAAAACAAAATATGATTTTATTTGTCGTGGATTGGTGCAGTATCAAGAAGCATTTCCTTTTTATTTTAAAATGGTATTAGATAAAATCAATATTGACTTTGAAAATAATGATTGTTTGCCCGAGGAGAAGGAAACATATCAAATAGGAGAAAAAATAAACGATAAGTTAAAAGATTTTCTGATATCTGGTATGGAAAACGGTGATTTGCGTGAAGATCTGAAAATTATCCCAACTATATTTACTTTTTGGGGGATGCTATCAGGACTTATTCAACTAGCTACAAATAAGGAGAACTATATTCAAAGTACGATGAATTTATCGAAAAAGCAATTTTTGGATTATGGTTTTCAAATGTTGTATCAATCTATTGCAAAGGAGAAATGACTATGAATGAAAAGAATGTACTTGCCATTTTTGGTAGTCCCCATACAAATGGGATGACAGCAGCTATGTTTGATTGTGCAGTTCATAAAGCAGAAGAAAGGGGATATACAGTAAGGAAAGTAAATTTATATGAAAAAAATATTTCTTTCTGCAAAGGTTGTCGGGCTTGTATGGATACCAAAGTTTGTGTTCAAAAAGATGATATACAAGAAATTGTTGCCTTATTACATGAATCCTTGATTGTATTTCTGGCAGCACCTGTTTATTGGGCAAATGTGCCAGCACCGGTCAAAAATTTGTTTGATAGATTATTAGGAACAGCAATGGAAGAAACGACAACTTTCCCCAAACCACGTTTAAAAGGCAAGAAATATTTGCTATTAACTTCCTGTAATACTCCTGCACCGTTTTCGTGGATTTTTGGTCAAAGCAGAGGGGCAATCCGCAATATGGATGAATTTTTCAAAACAGCAGGTATGAAACCTATAGGAAAAATTGTATGTGCAAATGCGGCTAATAGAAAGAAACTATCCCCGGCATTAATTAAAAAGATAGAGCGGTGTGTGAAATAAATGGATTGTATTGTTTACTTATATGCTTAATATTGGAAAGATAGCAAGATGATTAGAGAATACAAGATAAAATGAAAATGACGTAGCATTTACGTCATTTTTTAATGGGATAGGATACTTAAAACTTCATATAAGACATTGCGTAAAAGTGGAAGACGTTCACTAATAATTCTTTTGCATTCTGTATATATTCTTATATAGTTTATTAAAAATCGGCATTTTCTGTTTGATATTGAGAATTGGAAGATAACCATTCTCCAGTTTGTCAAAATAATTGTTCCTCATGACGCTAATTTGAAACGATTAGCAGTTTCACATTATCATTCTCTTTAAGCAAAGCGTATAACATTTATTCATCGTTAGATGACAAACTTTGCATAAGAGCAAAGAAATGCTTTGGTTCTCCTGTACTGAAATATTCATACCAATACTCCAGGGTGCTTGATTGAAAGACATTTAAATGCTTAATAATTTGTTTTGACCATAGCAAGGCTCCGGCTGAACTTGCTGTAATAAGGTTATTATCTGCCACAGAGGGCTTATCAATATAATGATTTTTCCCTTCATAGCAAGGAGAAAACATGTCTAGATAACCTATCCCATTACTTGTATGGGGACGATTATCCAATAACCCATAGTTAGCAAGTGCGACAGTGGCTCCACAAATTGCACAAACAGTAGCACCTAAAGAAAGAAATTCGCTCGCTTTTTCAATAATTGTACCATGTTTTCGATCGCTCCAAGTATCAGCGCCCGGTAAGAGTAAGACACTTGTTTCATTCACAACAATATCATCGATTAAGCAGTCCGGTACTATTGTCATACCACCCATTGTATGGATAGGCTCATTAGAGCAGCTAACTGTTTTGAGTGCTATACGTTGTGCATCTTCCTTAAAGAAACGACCAGATTTAAGCTCTGATATAACATGACCTAATTCCCAATCTGCTAAAGTATCAAGAATATAAACATAAACGGTAACCATAAAATTCCTCCATTTTCGTTTGCTTTTTATTCACTTTCAAAAGTTCCTAAGCTTTAAATTTCATACAATTAATTACATTCTTTGCATCATAATAGTGAAACTTTTCTAGTAGTTGCTGTTTATTATGACAACTATTAAATTATCTGGTCTAATGTATGGCACATGAATATCATTATTTATCGTCTATTACATAGGATGTTTACATATCCGATAATTTCCTTATAATTCTTTATTGTCATTTTGAACAGTAATGATTACTAAGAATTTTTTCTTTTTATTATAGACTCCTTTCGTTACTTAGTGTATCACACTATCGTTGACACCATTATGACAACAATCTATAATAAAATAAGTAAATTTGAAAGGTGGTAACCAAATGAAAGTTGATAGACTAATAAGTATAGTTTTGGTTCTCCTTGATAAAAATCGTATTAGCGCACAAGAGTTAGCGGATATGTTTGAAGTTTCATTACGCACAATCTACCGTGACATAGATGCTATTGAATTGGCAGGCATTCCTATTCGTTCTACATCGGGAGTTGGCGGTGGATTTGAGATCATGCCAAATTATAAGATTGATAAAAAGGTATTTTCAACTGCTGATCTTTCCGCTATTCTAATAGGACTTTCCAGTATTTCAAACATGATACAGAGTGATGAATTAAGAAATGCACTTGCGAAAGTCAAAAGTTTTATACCCACAGAAAGGGCTAAAGAAATTGAACTAAAGGTTAATCAAATTTATATAGATTTTAGTCAATGGATAGGTAACAGCAACATACAATCATATATAGAAATTATCAAAGTAGCTTTACAAGAAAATAAGCTACTGTCATTTGATTATATAGCCCATCGCGGAAATAAGACTACACGTGTCGTTGAGCCTTATCAACTCGTATTAAAAAGTACGCATTGGTATGTATATGGATATTGCCTTAAAAGAAACGATTTTCGCTTATTCAGATTGTCGCGTATGTCAACTCTACAAAAACAAAAGGAAACTTTTATACCACGCGATTATCAAAAACCCAAATTAGAGTTTGCAGATGTTTTAGCAACCCTACAAACAAATATTAAAATTCGTATTCATAAGTCTATCGTAGATAGGGTACTTGATTATTGTCCATACGAAAATTTCATTCCCGATGATAAGGAGCATTATATCGTCAGTTTTCCTTTTATAGAGAATGATTATTATTATGATATTGTTTTGAGCTTTGGAGATAAGTGCGAATGTTTGGAACCATTACATGTTCGTGAAAAAATGAAGCAGAGAATATATGATATAGCTTCTCTATATAAAAAGTAATAGTTACTATAATATAGTGTTATAGTAACTATTACTGAGAATGTTAAAATTATTTTGCTAAGAAAACACGTGGGGTTTTAAGAAGATATAAAAAGTAAGAGAAAGTTTATATAAAACGATTCCTAAAAAAGTTTGGATAGGAATAAATGGGATATAATTCTTATAATCCATGCGTCAACATGAAGTAAGTAAATACAAGAGCAACAAACAAGTACGCAAAAGTTATTAGCTTACACACAAAGAATTAATTTGAATTTATAATCAATATACTTTTCATTCACATTTTTTTCTCAATCATATTACTTACTATAATAAGAATAATCGGTTGTACGGCAATAATAACTCCCGTAATAATCGCTGGAATGAAATAATCAAAGGAAATAAATATAACTGTTACTATACCTAATAGTACCATAGTAATCATATTCGTGATATTTCCAGATTTCTCTTTAATTGAGATATTTCGTTCGTCCATCACATTCACTTTATAATCAATATCATTTTTCATCATTCTATTATGCATAAGTTGTGTATGAGAAATGCTAAAGATTATACTCATTAAAATTAGGAGCCCTATATCTGCTGTTTTAGGAAAATCTGTAAATAAAATGATAGGAACTAAAATTGCTGAAACAATATAACCAATGTACCACAGTTTATGTTTATTTTTCACTTTTGCTTTCCTCCTCATAAATAAAAATTTCTTCAATACTCATTTGAAAGTATCTTGCAATTTTAAAGGCTAATAAAATAGATGGATTGTAGCGCCCATTTTCTAAAGAGCCTACTGTTTGACGAGATACCTCAAGAGCAGTTGCTAAATCTTCTTGTTTAATACCTCTTAGTTTTCGTAATTCTTCTAAACGATTTTTCACAACATACTCCTTTCTGAAATACATGGAAAGTTTGCTTTCCTTTTCTAAGCCTTATAATGCTTTTTTGAACAGAAAATGTCAAGTGAACTTTCCATATTTTTTATTCCTTTCTTCTTTATTAGGATTTTTGTATTCTGTATCTTCTCGCAAGAGGAAAAGGTTACTTATCCTCATCATCAAAATGATTATTCCTTAATACTTCTGAAACAGTTCCATATCCTCTTCTTAAATTTGCGAAACAGGGCAAGCATTTTAGTAAGTATTATGAAGTAATTTACATTCTATTTAAAACAGGGCTTCATATTTCTGAATAGTTGGTTTGATGATTTCTGATATTGATTTAGAAAAAGGTGTTATTGATGTAAATCACAGTTGCAAAGTAAATGTTATATAGAATATACTATAGAGGGCATAAAGATAGAAAGCGGTACAAGGCTTGTGCCTATGATAGATTGCAAAAGCGGTTCTTAGAAGTATAATAAAATATATAAACAGGAATCACTTAAAATCACACCTCATGTTTGTCAACATACCTTTGTTCTAATATGGCAAAGTTAGGAATGAACCCTAAGACATTATAAAAGATTATGGAACATTCTGATGTAGGAGTTACACTGAATGCATACAATCACTTGGTCTTTGTTGATATTCAAAAGAAATGATAGAAATGGATAATAAGTGAGTTATAAAATAAGGGTAGTTTATTTTACAACTTTTTCCTGCTAAAATATAAGAATTTATACAAGGAAATATGACGATTTAAGGAGATATAAGAACATGATTAAAATACTTTTTATTTGCCATGGGAACATCTGTCGCTCAACAATGGCAGAATCCATCATGTGCTGGCTGGTTAAAAAGAACCATCTACAAGGAGCATATTGTATTGCCTCTGCTGCAACAAGCACAGAAGAAATTGGCAATCCGATTCATCATGGAACAAGAAGAAAACTTAGGGAACAAAATATTCCAATTGTCGAACATTATGCACGACAGATTTGTTTACAAGATGCAGAAAAATACGATTACATCATTGGTATGGATGATGCCAATATACGTAATCTAACACGCATGCTGCCAGCACAGTATCATCATAAACTTTCTAAATTATTGGATCATACAAAGCGAAAAGGGAATATCGCGGATCCTTGGTATACAGGTGATTTCGATGAAACATTTGTGGATGTATTGGAAGGCTGTCAGGGATTATTAGAGGAAACAAGACCAAAATGAAAATGACGTAACTGCTACGTCATTTTTTTAAAGGAATGGAATACCTAAAATTTCATGTAAGACTTTGCGTAAAAGTGGAAGGCGTTCACTAATAAATTTTGGATGTTGTTTGAGCCAGCGATTATTTAAAGGGGAAGGGTGTGGCAAGATGAAAGCTTTTCGATCGTGTAAGGTTTGGGTATTAAAGACAAGATCATGAAAAGGTATTTTGGGGAATATATAAGAGGCAGCAAGTGCACCAATGATGATATAAAGCTCATTATCCACCATTGCCATTTCTTGTTGTAACCAGTGCTCTGCACAATGTTTGGGTGGTAAACAATCACCTCCACGCTCTTTTTTGCCGGGATAACAATGTCCCATAGAGGCAATGTAGAAATTGTTTGGATCGTAAAAGCATGCATCACTTATTTGATACCATTCTTTACGCAACCGTTTTCCACTGGCATCGTTAAAAGGAAGGCCACTTTCATGTACATGAATGGAAGGCGCCTGAGAAATCTGAAAAATTTTTGCGTGAGGATTTCCTTGAAAAATCGGTCTTGGCTCGTGTGGAAAGATGTTTTCACAAAGCCGACATTGTAAAAGCTCTTTTTTAATTTCTTCAAAATCGCTCATAGTATCACCTCTTAGTAGTATTTATTATAAAACATAGGAAGCATGGCATACAAGAAAAGCTATTCTATTACTTTTAATATTGAGCGACAGCGTAAACTGATGCCAATGGATATGAAGGCAGCGACCATAAAAATCAGATACGGCAGCGCATCCAATACATCAAATAAGACACCATAGACAGCTTGTCCTAACGGATAGGTACACATAACGATCATCGTAACAAAGGAACTGACTTTTCCTAGCATCTCGTTTGGTGTGTTGTGTTGTAAATAGGTTTGTGCATAGATGTTGAAAATAGCAGCAAAAGCCATACATAAAATACTGGCAGCGAATACGATAGCATAACTTACATAAACACTGTTTAAAAACATTATGGCTAGACCGATAGGGAAAAGAAATAAGCTAGCAAGCATGAGAAAGATATACGAATGAGCCAGCTGAAAACGTTTTTGAAAGATAGGTAGTAACATAGCGCCAATGATGCTGCCAATACCGATACCTGCCTGTAACCAGCCAAAGTAAACGGGATCTAAAGCTAGTGTGATATTTGAAATGACCGGCAAACCGACACTCATTAAAGATGATAAAATGAAATTTAACAGGGCAAGGATCATCAATAACTTAAATAATGTTGGACGATCACGATAGACGAATTGCATACCTGCTTTCAGATCTTGCCAGGTGGATTTTAGAAATGTATCTTTTCGTTTTTGAGGCACAAACGGAATCTGCATGATGCATTCCAATAGGGAAGAAAATAAGAAGCAAGCAGCAGAAATAATCAATAAAGTAGCAAAGGGAAGCAGGCTGAATAAAACACCACCTAAGATGGGGCCTAACAAAGTGGCTAACGCATTTACTTGTACGGTAATCCCATTCGCTTGCATCAATTTTTCTTCATCGACCAATAAGGGAATGCTAGCTTGTACAGCAGGTTGATAGAAGGATTGAATAATTGATAATATGATCATTGTGATGGCAACAAGGGCTAAGGAAGATGCTTGTGTGATTAAATACGTGAAACTAAGCAGTAAAAAACCGGTAAAGCAATCTAGTAAGATCATGATATGACGACGACTCATACGATCTGCTAAGACACCGCCAACCGGGGATAAGAGAATGGTAGGAATCATGGAAATAGCTAAGATCGTGGCAAATGCACTTGCTGAACCGGTGGTATCTAATACATAAAGGGATAAGGAAAAGCGAAGCATGGCATTGCCGAATAATGAGATGATCTGGCCGATGACAAGCAAAGTGAAATTTTTGTTCCATACATAATGTTTCTTCATACAAGAGTTCTCCTTTTTATAATACCGAACGACGGTATGTATGTTGGTTAAAAGATAGCTGCCATTTTAGGCAGCAATATTAGGCGAGTACAGCTTTCAAATATTCTAAGAAATTTTGTTCCAGTTCATCATTGATAATAGGAATTCCCATTTCTTCCATCAATTTGCGTAAATACGTAACTTTATTCTTGATATGCTGTTCATCATAAGGTTCTAAAGGAGTTACTAACCAGAAATTGATTAACAACAGATACACTTGACTGGCACATAGGGGATCTTGTGCTTGAATACTACCATCTTTGATACCTTCTTCAATTAAGGTAGCACCAAAAGCAGCAGCTTCACATAGTGTTTCCCGTAAACTCATGACCATAAACTTTGGATTAGAATAGGCATCCATCATGACAGGATCAAGTGAACGTTTACGTGGATCCTTTAGCTGAGCCTTAAAAATCATACGTAGTTTTTCCAGTCCATTCATATCGCTGAATGAAGATACATAAGCTCTTAATCCGTCAATGGAGGAATAGGATTGATTTCCCAATGCCTCAATGATATCATCCTTTGATTTGAAATGATGATAAATAGCACCTTTTGACATTCCTAAAGCATCTACAATATCTTGAATGGTTGTTTTCTCATAGCCTTTTTCGCCAAATAATTTAAGACTGACATCCAGAATTTTTTGAACGGTTTGTTCTGGATGTTTATTTCTAGCCATAACCACACCTCACTAACATACATACGTTTGGTATGTATAGAGTGTAACACTCTTTTTTGAAAAAGAAAAGAAAATAAACGGATAAAAGATTGTGATGAAAGTGCAACTCCTTTTTCTTCACATCATGAATAACTGTATTTGGAAATCGGCAGATAGCCATTCATAATATGGTAAAAAAGCCATTTGCATTGATTTTTACATGTTTTTTCTACCCAGACAACAAGGAAATATGGTAAGATATATACTGTGAATTCAAAGGAGTGCATGGAATGCTGAAACTGTTTACCCCGAATTATTATATCCATCGTTATACGGCACTGCGACCTGCGTTTTTAAAAGAGCAAGGCATTCAGCTGTTGATTTGCGATATTGATAATACACTTGTCCCTCATGATGTAGCTGTACCGGATGATGAAGCAATCGCTTTTTTGAAATCCATTCAGGATGCAGGTATTCAAATTGTTTTTATATCCAATAATGTAGAAGAACGTGTTGCCACCTTTGCGAAAGGATTAAATATTCCTTTTTATCCATTTGCTATGAAGCCGTTGCCTAAAACCTACCGAAAAATGTTAAAAGATTTTCATGTGAAGCGAGATGTGGTGGCAGTTTTAGGTGATCAGCTGATGACGGATATCTTAGGTGCCAATGTTATGCGGTTTTATACGATTTTGACGGCACAAGTCGTTGAACGTGATCTTTCTTTCACTAAGGTGAATCGCGTGTTTGAAAATATTGTGTTTTCCTTATTGAAAGTAACAGGAAAACTGGTGAAAGGAGAATATGATGAGTAAGATTTGTAAAGGCTGTGGCGTTGTTATGCAAAGTGAAGATAAAACAAAACTTGGTTATACACCAAAACCAGAGGCAGACTATTGTCAAAGGTGTTTTCGTATTCGTCATTACGATGATGTTGTCATCTCTATGAAACAAGGAATTAATTCGGATGAGGTGCTGGCACGTATAGCGATGATGGATGCACTTGTTGTTTGGGTCGTTGATCTGTTTGATTTTGAGGCAAATATGGTCAGTGGGTTAAATCGACATCTGCTGCATAAAGACATCTTAATGGTGGCAACTAAAAGAGATCTGCTGCCGGCAACCATGTCGGATCAAAAATTAGGCGATTTTTTGTTACAGCGTTTAAAAGAACTTTCTATTCAGGTTAAGGGAATTGTCATTTGCGGAGATTTGATGAAACATCCAAGACGTGATGAAAATAATTCCATTGATGAGATTGCATATGCCATTGAACATTATCGCAATGAACGTGATGTTGTGGTGATGGGAATGGCAAATGCAGGAAAAAGTACAATGTTAAATGCCTTATGTGAGAAAGGGGATCTGACGACTTCTCGTCATCCGGGTACAACCTTGGATTTTAATGAAATCAACATGGATGGCTATACCTTATATGATACTCCGGGATTAACAAGAATGGATTCTTTATTGACACATGTAGATGATAAGCTATTGAAGACAATGATTCCACTAAAACCATTAAAACCGAGAGGATATCAATTGTATCAAGACCAGACTATATCCTTAGCAGGTTTTGTACGCTTGGATTTGCTAGGTGGTCACAAGGTGAGCTGTGTAGCATACTTTGCGCCTGATCTTCCTTTACATCGCAGCAAACAGGAAAAGGCTGATCAGTTATGGCAACAACATCTCGGTGAATTATTGGCGCCTGCCATTGATGAGAGCATAAAGGAGATGCAGATGTTTGAAATGCATCCAAAAGGTGAAAAAGTTGATGTAGTGATTCATGGCTTAGGCTGGTTTTGTGTAAGTGGAGATGTGAAAACGATTCGTGTATATGTTAGTAAATATGCAAATGTAACATTTAGAAAGGCGATGATATAATGTTAACAAGTAAAGATAAAAAAACACTGCGCTCAATTGCGCAAACGAGAAAGGCGTTATTTCAGATAGGAAAAGATGGAGTGACGCTCAATATGATTAAAACAATTTCCGATTCTTTAGAAGCCCATGAATTGGTAAAAGTTTCATTATTAAAAACATGTCCTCTTTCCGTACAAGAGGCAGCTTTAGATATTGCCGGGGGAACGCGTAGTGAAGTTGTACAAACGATAGGACGTACTGTTATTTTCTATCGACGCAGCAAAGAGAATAAGCTGGGGTTATAATATGCGTATTGCTTTGCTGGGAGGAAGTTTTGATCCGATACACGAGGGCCATTTGCGAATTGCGAAAACCGCTTTAGCAAAACTTCCAATTGATGAGGTTTGGTTTTTACCTTGTAAAGATGCGCCATTAAAAAAGGGACAACAAGTAGCTTTCCATCATCGATGTGCCATGGTGAAGTTGGCGATAGCTCCATATCGTAAAATGAAACTTTGTACATTAGAAGGAGAGCTAGATGGTGTTTCCTATACGATACGTACGATAAAGGAACTAAAAAAACGTTTTCCTCATGACACTTTTTCTTTTTTGATTGGTGATGATCAGGCAGCGCAATTTGATAAATGGAAAGATAGTGCGCAATTGAAACAAGAAGCATGCTTTTATGTGTTTTCACGTCATGAAGACGGTCAGTTGCCGACGGGGATGAAACGTGTTCCAATGCAACTGATTTCGGTTTCTAGTACAGAAATTAGAAATGGTGAAAAGAAATGGGCTTTACCTAAGACAGTAAGGCGTTATATCGGAAGCAATGGGCTATATGTAATAAATTGGGTGAAAGCAAGTATGTCGGAAAAGCGTTTCCAGCATTCGGTATCGGTCGCTGAAGTTTGTGTCAGACTAGCACATGCACATCACTTAGACGAACATGTCGCATGGTGTATGGGTATTGCACACGATATTTGTAAACAAATGCCTTTTGAAAAGGCAAAGATCTGGATGATTCATCATATGCCATCTCATTTGCAAGAAAATAGTGCGATTTGGCATGGCTATATTGGCGCTGATTATACAAAACGCTTTTTATATATGGAGGATAAACGTATCATCTCTGCTATTTATCATCATGTCTTAGGAGATGGCGCTTCGCCATATGCAATTATTTTATATGTGGCAGATAAGCTGGATCCAGCGCGAGGCTATGATTCCAGTGAACAACTGTTATTGTGTGAAAAAAGCTTGTCATTGGGATTGGCAAGAGTAAAACAGGAACAGCAGGAATATTTGCGAAAAAAAGGAGTAATTTCATGAAGGAATTAATAAAAGTCGTACAAAAAGCCATAGATGAAAAAAAGGGAGAACACCCTGTTATATTTGAATATCATACATTAAACCCGTTCATTGATTATGTGGTGATTTGCAGTGCTCCAAGTTTACGCCAGGTTTATGCGATTGCAGATAATGTGGCAGATCGTGTAAAGGAACATGGTTATACTGTACGCAGCATGGAAGGCGATAAGGATTCCAGTTGGGTGTTGGTTGATTTAGACAGTATTGTCGTACATGTATTTCAAACAGAAGAAAGAGCGCACTTTCAGTTAGAAAAATTATATGCGGATTTGCCTAGTGAGGACTTTTCCTTATGATGTATGGAACATTGGCACAATTTTATGATGCTTTAGTTAAAGATGAAGAAGCTACGCAAGCATGGGTATCGTTAATCGAAGAATATGTAAACGGTAAGGAAGTGCTAGAACTCGCTTGCGGCAGTGGAGAAATTACGATAGCACTTGCGAAGGATGGTTACCATGTTACTGGAACGGATATCAGCGCAGAGATGCTGCAGGCAGCCAAAAAGAAAAAAGATCATGATCTAGTAGACTGGAAAGTGATGGATATGTGTGATTTTCAGGTTGATGTAAGTTATGATGGTATTTTATGTTTATGCGATTCTTTTAATTATTTATTAAAAAAAGAACAAGTGCAAAAATTGTTCACTCAAGTTAAATCGCATTTAACGAAAGATGGTGTCTTTATTATGGATATGCATTCAATGGATCGATTGTTAGAGTTTGCGGAAGAATATAATGAAGCTGGAAGAATTGATCATCATGAATATCAATGGACGATTCAGACAATCGAAGACTGTATCTATCAGAATTTTGCTTTTTATGATGAAGCTGGCAGGGTAAGTCTGGAACAACATATCCAGCGTGTTTATGATCCTATGTGGGTGAAAGAACAGCTAGAAGCTCTTGATTTTGATGTAAAAATCATTACTGATTTTACATTTGATGGTATCCAAGAAGGTGAAAAATTGTTTTATATTTGTAAAAGGAAATCATAAAGGGAGGGAATAACATGATTGGTATTATCGCAGCAATGGAGAAAGAGATGGATGCTATAACATCTTTATTGACAAATAAGGAAGAATATAAGGTATCCGGTATTGCAATGGTAAAAGGCAGTATCAAAGGGAAAAATGTCATTGTAATGAAGAGTGGCGTTGGCAAGGGGAATGCCGCGATGGCGACAACGATTCTGTTTGAAAATTTTGTTATTACGGCAGTGATAAATATTGGTACGGCAGGTGGCTTAAAAAAGGAACAGCAGGTGTTGGATGCTGTCTTGTCGACACGCGTCGTACAACACGATTTTGATACTAGCATCATTGATGGAAATGATGGATTAGGGTTGTATTATGATGCTGATGCGAAATTAATCGATGTATGTGATCAGGTGTTAACATCTATGGGAGTACGTGTGTTTCGTGGCTTAGTGGCCAGTGGAGATCAATTTATTGCTGAAGATGAAAAACGTGAACGTATAGAAACTTTATTTCCGGATGCCATCTGTGCAGAAATGGAAGCCGGAGCGATTGCCCAAGTATGTTCTCATTATCACGTACCTTTTGTTGTCTTGCGCTCTTTAAGCGATGTAGCACATAAAGAAGATTCACAAATGGATTTCTTAACATACGCAGAACATGCTGCAAAACGCAGTGCCACCTTATGTCAAGAATTCATGGAATTTATGTAATAGACATCCAATCAAGGATGTTTTTTTATAGAAAGGGGCATCGCTTTGTTAAGAAGTGCTGCTCAAGCAAGGTATTTCTTGCGTATAAAGAAAGACAAATGCAAAAAAATCATGTATAATGAGGTACGTTAGGAGGTCGCTATGAAAATAAATGGAAAATCAGTAGCTGTTACATGTGGACTGCTGTTTATGGCATTGATTGTCATTTTTATCGAAATCGCTATTTTTATTAGTGGGCCTGCGCGTAAATTTGAAGATAAGGTAGATCATCAGATTGCCAAAATCAAAGAATCTTATGCGCGAATAGAGGATGTACAGCGCCATGTCTTTCATTATGTTGTCTACATAGGAGAAGATAGCGATATGTATGTCTGGTTTAATGAAAAAGGTAAAGCCATTGCCAGTCGCAAGAAAACAAGTTATCAAAAGGCGGCTGTAAACGCTCTTATAGAAAAAAACTATCAAGGTAAGGTTAGTAAGGTATCACTTGGCTATGGGTATAAAAATCCTGTTTATGTAGTGAATTTTGATAAAGGTGAAGTATTATTGGATTATGATACATTAGATGAAGTCTATTATCTGAAGAAAGGAGAATAGCATACAGTTATGGATTGGTGGAAAGAAAAGTTTATCAACCGCCGTGATTACATGCTAGATCATTTAGATGAATTAACGATGACTAGCGATGAGACCTTATTGATCATGTTAATTGATTTTTTAAATCAACACCAAATTCCGGTCACTCACGGTATTTTGGCAAAAAAGATGAAAAAGGATAGTGGCGAAATTGATGATTTATTATCCCAGCTTAGTGCAAAAGGATATGTGCAGCTGACATTTCAAAATGGGAAGATTTTATTTGAAATTGATGGTGTTTTTGCCGGCGCTAAGGAAAAAACGATGAATTTTGATGCTTCTTTATTTGATCTATTTGAAACAGAGTTTGCTCGACCATTATCACATATGGAATTGCAACGGCTGGCAGATTGGTTAAATGTATATGAGCAGAAATTAATTGGTTATGCCTTACGAGAAGCGTTGACTTATGAGCATCTGAGTTTTGATTATATCGAGCGTATTTTGGTAGAGTGGAAAAAGCGTGGATTGCGTCCGGAAGATTATGAGGAGGGGAAACGATAATGACAACAGATGAAATTTTAGATATATTAGAATTACGTTTTCCTAATGCACATTGTGAATTGGTGCATCAAAATCCCTTTGAATTATTAGTAGCCGTAGTTTTATCTGCGCAAACTACAGATGCTGCGGTTAATAAGATAACGCCTGCTTTATTTGAGGCATTTCCAACTCCGAAAGCATTAGCTTCGGCAAATAGTAAAGAAGTCGAAGCTAAAATTCGCCGCATTGGATTATATCGCAATAAAGCACGCTCTATTCAGGCTTTAAGTGCTTCTTTGGTAGAACATTTTGACGGACAAGTACCACAGAGCATGAAGGAGTTGACTTCTTTAGCCGGAGTAGGTCGTAAAACAGCAAATGTAGTACGCAGTGTTTGTTTTGATATTCCAGCAATTGCAGTGGATACACATGTAGAACGTATCGCTAAGCGATTAGGGCTGGCGAAAGTAGGGGATAGTGTTGAAGTAGTAGAACAAAAATTAAAACGTAAAATCAAAAGAGAGCGATGGAATCGTGCACATCATTTATTTATCTTCTTTGGTCGATACCAATGCACTGCAAGAAATCCTCAGTGTGATCAATGTCCCTTTGCCTCGTTTTGCAAAAAAGACAAGTTGGAAGCATATCGCAGTCAGAAAAAAAGCTGACTGTTTTTTTATAATATACTTTTTCTTATTATAGAAGAGACGATAGTAAAGCGTGGTTGACATAAGAAAAGGTCATAGTAAAAACGGATAGATATCAGAATTCTGTCAAATAAGAAAGCCTTTTGATGTGCGTATTAATTAATAGACGATAATAAAAGAGATTCTTCAAGCAAAGAATCTCTTCTGTGTAATATGCTAATCACCAAATGTATTGCTAGTTGGCCTGCCATTTTCTTTATTGCCAGTTCCACTCGCAGTATCACCTTTATTGGTGTTATCATTTTTATCCGTATTAGCATTATTATTGGTATTATCATTTGGCTTTTGATTGTTATTATTAGGCGGCGTTACTTCTTGTACTGGATGAGCTTTACAAGCTTCAATAGCAGCTTGGATATCTTGAACGGCTTGATTGATTTCTGCCTGTGTCACACCGCTTGATGTTAATAAAGCATTTGCTGCATTGATTCGACTATTTAATGCTTGCACATAAGCACTTTGATATTTTGTAGTATCGGTATATGCAGCAGCATTTTGAATAGCAGATGTTAGGGAAGTTGTTGTTACGGCAACTTCTTTTTCTTTCAAGCCACGTATTGCATTTTCTAAGGCTTGTTTTGCTCTATTTACTTCGTCTTCTGTGACGTCTTCTTTATTTAACAACGCATTTGCTTGTTTTAGAGCTTCTTGCAATGCAGCCCATGTTTCCGGTGTATAATCGCTTTGTTTATATTTACTAGCATCACTGATAGGTGATTTTAATGCATCACTAGCTTTTTTCACATTGGCTACGGTTTCAGGATTGTTTTTTGCAGCATCCTTTAGGAACTCTGTTTTGATGAGACCTCCACCATAAGAGCTGATACCACCGGGATTTTGAATCCTTGTCGCATTGGAACTTAAGGAATCTAAAATATAACGATTGATCTTACCAGGTATATTCATATTTTGTACAGCTTCGGATAAATAGGTGTAGCCGTTGACACGTGAATCGAAGCCGTTCCATGAAGCAATCGTATAATCGCTTGTGTAATTGACCATCCAACCGTCATGGGCATTACCACCGACTTCATCAGCATAATCATCCCAGTCAGAAGTTCCGGTTTTTCCATAAACCGGATATCCAGCACCATTGAAGGCTTGGCTCATATAGTTATATCCGCTATATTTGCCTGTGATAGCTTTGTTTAACAAATCACTTGTCATATAAGCAGCCTGCGGGGACATAGCCTGTGTCGTCTTAGCGTTGTTCTCATAAGTTTTACTGCCATCTTTATATACAACCTTTGTGATCATATGCGGTTCTATATATTTTCCACCGTTTGCTAAGGTAGCAAATGCGGCTGCCATTTGAGTAGGGGTTGCTTCAAAATTAGCACCACCAATGGCATACAGTAAATCGAATTTTTCAGCAACCTTATCATCAAAACCTAGTTTTTTCATATACTCTCGCATATAATCGTTGCCAACCGCATTTGTCACGGCTTGCATAGCTTCCAGAGCAGGGATGTTTAAGGATTGCGCTAACGCACGTTCTAATGAAACTTTTCCATGATATTTGTTATCGTAATTACTCTTTGTATCTCCATAAATTTGGATAGGTTTATCTTCTACGATTCGTGATGTCGCCCAGCCGATTTGATCAAAAGCCTGTGCGTATGCCAATAATGGTTTTGATGTTGATCCTGGCTGATGCTTTTCTTTTGTCGCACGATCTTTATACGTACTGGAAGTAGGATCATCAAAGCCAGTACCAATAGCAATGATCGTACCTTTACGATTATCGATAACGCTTGCAGCTATTTGGAAATATTTATTTTCCGGCATACCGATAACTTTCTTTTCCTGAATATCATTGAGACGATCTTGGGTGGAAGTGTCCAGAGCAGTATAAATTTTCATTGGTGTTGTTGCTGGGTCTTCACTTGTCAGCTCTCTAGCCTCTGTAATCGCAGCTTGCGCGTATGCGAGGTAAGGATTATCCTTGGCCTTTGATTCTCCTTTTAATTGGAATGCCAGTTTTGTTGCTTTAGCTAATTTATATTCGCTTTCACTGATATAGCCATGACTCAACATTAAGGAAAGGGTTTCGTTGCGGCGTTTGGTAGCATAAGCATAATAGTTTTGTTTCGTTTTGGAATCATAGCCTTGATATGGGTTATACAATGCAGGTGCATTGACCACGCCGGCTAAAAAGGCACTTTCGCTCAGATTCAGCTGCTCTACGTTTTTGCCAAAATAATATTGCGCTCCTTTTTGAATACCGCGGGCGCTAGCACCAAAGTTAATTTTATTCAAATAGTTTGTTAAGATTTCTTCCTTGCTCATTTTAGAATCAAGGCGAAGACTTAAATAAATTTCCTGAATCTTCATTTCAATTTTATCTTTTTGTGTTAGCTTAATGCCTTCACTATCTGCCTTTTCTTCCTTAGGCTTATTAATAAAGTTATCAATCGTCTGCATGGTCAAGGTAGAACCACCCTGTGCCAAGGATCCGGAACGTAAATTGTTGAACGCACTGGAAATAAAGCGAGGAAGATCAAAACCGTTATGTTTAAAATAACGGGAATCCTCAATAGCCAAAAAGGCATCAATGGTAACTTGTGGAATTTGTTCATATTCAACAATTTCACGGCTTTCTGCACCGAGCTCATAAATGACTTTGCCATCAGCACTGTATAATGTGCTTGGCTCTACATTAATGATTTTTTCTTCCAATTTTCGCTCATCTTCACTGACCTTACCAATGATTTGGCTTAGCAGGAAGAATCCGGTCACGCCTCCTAATAATACACAACATAAGAAGACGATGATGATACCATTCACGACGTTACGAACGGTAGCTTTCTTTTTCTTTCCTGTTGGATTGGAATTTTTTTTCGTAGTATCATTTGCCATACGAGTTTTCCTCCTTGAAATATAAGGCATCTACATTATCTAAATAACGCAGCCGTGGGGATAATCCTTCCTTGATATAAGAACCGAGCTGTTTTACTTGTTCATAAGGAATGGACTTACGTTCACTATTTTCATAGCGTTCGATTATTACGCCAGCGTCAATCAGATAAGTCTCATCATAAAAAGTGAATCGGATGATGAAGAATCCAATACCTCCATGAAATAAGACCTTTTTCAGATGATGAATCTGATGGGGATGTATGCTTTTAAAGGGAAAGGATGTTTTTGATTTGGTTTCTTTCACTTCAAAGTCAATTGCTTTTCCCCGATACACGCCATTATAATCAGTCGTGCTAGGGGTCTTATAATAGGCCTCTGTTATTTTGGCGGCACAGCGGGCAGGATAATCGACCTTAACCACCTGAATCGGTGTTGGCTTCTTATGAATCAAGGCGCGATCACATGCACGATAATAGGCGTTGCTGTCATTGATGTCTTCCTCTAATGACATTCCACGACCCATATGATTATCCACAGCTGTTTGACTCACCTTGTTTTTTTTATTGGGGTATCCTATCACATGTATCACCAGTTTATATTATATCATAAGGTTTTCATGATTGCGATAAATAACCGTAAGAATTCATGGTATTCTAATGATAAAAAGCATGAATTTGATGAATATTGTGCTGAGAATACACGATTCTGAAAGTTTTCTTAACATTTGAGCAGGTTTTTTATTAAGCAGAAAAGGTCGTCGATTTAAAGCTTTCTAATAAAAATTTTTATATATTTTACTGCAATAACTTTAGAAGTACTACCAAAAAATCGATCATCTTACTCATAATATAATAAGGATATCTTATGAAAAAGATACTGCAAAGGATAGGAAAGCAAAAAAATATCTTGCAATTTTAATGGTTTTTTGAGAAACTATAACAGGAAGGTGAGTGCAATGGAAAAAAGGTTTAAACTGAGTGTGGAAGATGTATTAAACAAACAGTTCAATGTGGATTTTAAAGGATATTCTTCTCGTGAGGTCGATGAATTTTTAGATCTTGTGATTCATGACTATCAAGAATATGACCACATGATTGAAAATCTTGGCAATCATCTTCAAGAGTATGAACGTCATATCGCCACCCTAAAAGCGAAAATCGTAGAATTAGAAGGAAAACAGGAAGTGGAAGCTATAAAAGCTGAACTGAGCGGAGATAACATCGATATTCTGAAACGATTAACACGTTTAGAAAATGCGGTATTTCGGAAAGAAAAAGAATAATCGGCAGCGTTGCGGCAGTCGCTGGTCATTTGACTAGAGGAAAGTCCATGCTCGCACGATCTGTGATGATCGTAGTGTTTGTGCTGGATGAAACAATAAATCCAGGCAGTGTAATTACTGACGGCTGAAGGAAACCTAAGGGAAACTATGGTGTACTTCTTTAAAAGTGCCACAGAGACGAGCTTTTATGGAAACATAAAAGATGGAACGGGTAAACCCCGCAAGCGAGAAACCCAAATTTGGTAGGGGAACCTGCTGGAGGTGAAGTGAAATCATCCGGTGGGGCGTTTGAAAAAACGCAGATAAATGACTGCCACTCCATTGGAGTACAGAACATGGCTTATGCAATGAAACCGTAGAGCAGGAGTAATCCTGCTTTTTCAATGTAAAAATGACGCGAAATTGTGGAAATGCTGTGAGATTTTCAAAAATGTTCATAATAATTTTACAATTTAGTTTTTGCTTGTTATAATAATAAGGACTATAAAAACGGGACATACTGAAGATATCGAAGAATGTCGTTCAGGTACTATAAAAGAGGTGTGCAAATGGAAAAAATAGGAAACATGTTAAAGGAAAAACGTATCGAACTCGGTATGAGTGTCGAAGATATAAGTGAAAAAACCAGACTTACAACAAAGCACATCAAAGCCTTAGAAGAAGGAGATATTTCTTTTTTTCATGAGGACCTGAGTTATTTACGCTTTTTTGTGAAATCGTATTGTGATGCGGTCGGTATTGATTTTGAAGATATGAAAGATGAATTGCGTGAAAGCATTGACGATTATACCATGACATCTGTACAAAGCGCACAGCTTTCTCATGAAGAAATTGAACATAATATCGCTAAGAGTGAGAAGCTTACGAAAGTGCAGACCGCAGATGTGAAAATGCCACGCCAAAAGCGCAGAAGAGCGAAACCAGATGTTTCTTTAATTTCGCTTGTGGCAATTATTGGTGTTGTGGTCATCGTATTGATGTTTGCTTTTGTGATTTTCATGCAGACAGATAGTGGCAAGGATAACAAACCGACAAACAATATGCCAATTGCCGGTGAAAATGATAAAGAAGCCTATCCTAGCGATGACGAGAAACTAAAAGAAGAACAGAAAGAAGAAGTCAAAGAATTAGAAATCGTCAAAAATGATGTGACCGATTATACAATCAACAATGTCAAAGAAGGCGAGAAATTAAAAGTGGAAACGAAATTTAACGGCAGCAATTCTGGTTATAGTGTTACGGTTGATGAAAAAGATATTCGTGAAAATAAGATATTTAATGTGGGGCAGACAGCTACAAGTGAAATTGAAGTGAAAAAAGGCACGAAGATTTCTATCTATATCGGTTGTATGGTGCAAACTGATATAAAAATTAATGGAAAGGTCGTAAAGACGGATAGCAGTATAAATCCAAGCACATATCCTGGATATTGTCCTAGCAATACGTTGACGTTTACGGTAGGTGAAGTAAATGAATCTGCCAAATAAATTATCTTTGTTTCGTGTCGTTTTAGTACCAATCATCGCTATTCTATATTTGTTTTGTGATTTGGGTATGGCATTCCAAGTGAATGTACAGGATGCTATGGTGACAGTGCAATGGAGCGATATCGTGGTGCTGATTTTATTTGCGATTGCTTCTTTTACTGATTTTTTGGATGGAAATATTGCACGCAAACGAAATCTGGTTACCTCTTTTGGTAAATTTGTTGATCCGATTGCTGATAAGCTTTTAGTAAATACGATGCTGATTTTATTTGCTGTTGGCAATAGAGTGCCAATCATCGCGGTGATCATTATGATTTGGCGTGATACGATCGTGGATGGCTTGCGAATGTCAGCAAGTGCAAAAGGCAAAGTGGTGGCAGCGGGCATGCCAGGGAAAATTAAAACGGTACTGCAAATGTTTGCTATTATTTTTGTCATGCTGTATGATTTACCATTTGCTTATTTAGGTATTCCGATGGATCAAATTTTTATTTGGGGAGCAACAATAGCTTCCGTGTATAGTGGAATTGTTTATTTTATGAAGTTGAAAGATGTTGTCATGGAGACGATGTAGATGGAACAGGTAACAACAGCAGCATCTTTCGTGGCTTTGCTGAAAGAAAAAAAACTGACAATTGGCAGCTGTGAAAGTTTTACAGCGGGTGCCTTTTGTGCAGCAATAGCAGATGTTGCAGGAGCAAGTGCCGTTTTAAAAGGTGGATTAGTCACATATGCCACACAAGAAAAAATAGCATTGGCACATGTTGATGCAAAAATCATCGAAACATATGGTGTTGTCAGTGAAGAATGTGCAATTGCAATGGCGCGAAGCGCACGTGCTGTATTGGATGTTGATCTATGTATCTCCTTTACGGGAAATGCCGGACCGGATGCCTGGGAAGGCAAACCGGCAGGTTTAGTGTATTGTGCAATAGCAGATATCCAACATGTACAAGTATTTGCATTACATTCTAAATTGACACGCAATGAATTGCGGGCGTATGCTGTACAATTTATGATGGAAAAAGCAGTCGCATTCCTCAGTGAATGAGAAAGGGAAAAGTAGCATGAGTGAAAAGAAAGATAAGAAAACAGAGACAAAAGCAGAAGATAAAAAAGATACCTTATTAAGTGATGCAATTAAGGCCATAGAAAAGCAATATGGAAAAGGCAGCATCATGAAATTAGGAGATCGTGCTGCGGTAGAAATTGATGCTATCAGCAGTGGTTCCATCAAAATAGATGAGGCTTTAGGTATTGGTGGATATCCCAAAGGTCGTATCATTGAAATCTACGGTCCGGAATCAAGTGGTAAAACGACATTGGCATTGCACGCGATTGCTGAAGTACAGAAAAAAGGCGGGCGTGCTGCCTTTATTGATGCAGAAAATGCGATTGATCCTGTATATGCGCAAAAACTTGGGGTCAATATTGATGAGTTGATCTTATCACAGCCAGATAGTGGAGAACAGGCGCTGGATATTACCGAAATGTTAGTAAAAAGCGGTGCTATTGATTTGGTTGTCGTGGATTCGGTTGCCGCCTTGGTACCACAGGCTGAATTGGATGGTGAGATGGGTGATTCACAAGTAGGATTACAGGCTCGTTTGATGTCAAAAGCGATGCGTAAATTAAGTGGTGTCATGAATCGCAGCGAATGTACGGCAATTTTCATTAATCAACTGCGCGAAAAAGTTGGAGTTGTTTATGGCAATCCTGAAACCACACCTGGTGGTCGTGCTTTAAAATTTTATTCCAGTGTGCGTTTGGATATTCGACGCAGTGAGGCAATTAAAAATGGAACTGAAATTATTGGAAATAAAGTAAATGTAAAAATTGTGAAAAATAAGGTAGCGCCACCTTTTAAAACGGCTGCTATTGAAATCATGTATGGCGAAGGCATCTCTTATATCGCGGAGTTATTAGATTTATGTGTGGATCATGATATTGTTATGAAAAGTGGTGCTTGGTTTTCTTACAATGGTGAGAAAATCGGCCAGGGGAAAGAAGCTGCAAAAAATACGATCAAGTCTAATCCAGAACTGTTAGAAGAGTTAAAAACAAAGCTCATGGAGAAAACAGCAGCTGAAAAAGCTTAAAAAGCTTTAAGGATCGTTTAGTTTACCTATCAAAAAAGAAGGACAGGATTGCCCTTCTTTTACTTTTTGATGGAACGGCTTTCAATTTTTGATTCTAATTTTCCAAAAACTGCGGTTTTTAGTTGAGAAAAATGTGAAATTTATGTACAATATATGTTAGAGAATAAAATTCTCATTACATGACGAATGGAGGAATAGTGTTATGGAAAATAATGCACTGCTCATCTTTTTGTCTGCGTTGATAGGTCTTGCCGTTGGAATTATCGTTATGATAGTGGTATCTAAGGCAGGTTTAAATAAAGATCAGCAAAAGGCCAACCTGCTGCTGAAGGAAGCGGAAGCAAAAGCCGACGCAACCGTCAAGCAGGCAGTATTGGATGGTCGTACACAAGCGCATGAATTGAAACTTGCGGCAGAAAAAGAGATAAAAGAACGCAAGCAGGAGGTTACCGATATGGAAAATAAACTCCTGCGCAGAGAAGACAATCTGAATTTCCGCGATGAAACATTGACAAGCAAAGAAAAACAGATTGATCTGAAAAGTGCTCAATTAGCTGACAAAATGGCAATGCTAGATAAAAAAGACAAAGAGTTACAGGCAAAGATTGATGTACAGGTAGAGGAATTGGAACGTGTAGCGGCCATGTCTACCAGTGAGGCAAAAGAAGAATTATTTGCAATCACCGAAAAACGTATGGAAAAAGAGTTGGTTGCCTACATCAAAGAAAAAGAAGAAGAGGCCAAAGCAACTGCAGATGAAAAGGCGCGCAATATCGTTGCACAAAGCATTCAGCGCTTATCGCAGGATGAGGCCGTTGATCGCACCGTTTCCGTTGTTGCTTTACCAAGTGAAGAAATGAAAGGTAGAATCATCGGACGCGAAGGGCGTAATATCAAAGCCATTGAACAGGCGACTGGTGTTGATTTGATTATTGATGATACGCCAGAGACGATTACTGTTTCTTGTTTTGATCCAATTCGCCGCGAAGTTGCAAGATTGGCATTGGAACATTTAATCAAAGATGGCCGCATTCAGCCGGGCCGTATTGAAGAAGTTGTCAATAAAATCAAGAAAGAAATGGATACCAACATCATGAAGACTGGTGAAGATACCGTCTTTAAATTGGGTATCGGTCGTATTGACCGTGAAATCATTAAGATGATTGGTCGTTTAAAGTACCGTTATTCTTATGGACAAAATGCATTACAACATAGTATGGAAGTTGCTCATCTGGCCGGTATGATGGCAGCTGAACTTGGTTTAAATCAGCAGCTGGCTAAACGAGCAGGCTTGCTTCATGATATAGGAAAGGCTATGGATTTTGAGGTTGAGGGTAGTCATATTGAATTAGGCTACAAATTCTGTAAGAAACATGGTGAACGCGATGTGGTATTGAATGCGATTCAGTCACATCATGGAGAAGTTGAACCGAAATTTCTCATAAGCAATTTGGTTATAGCTGCTGATACGATTAGTGCAGCGCGTCCAGGTGCTCGCTATGAAGCGTTACAGAATTATATCAACCGTCTGGAAGAGCTTGAAAAGATTACAAAATCATTTGATGGTGTGGATAGTTCTTATGCGATCCAGGCAGGACGTGAAGTTCGTGTCATGGTCGTACCGGATAAGGTGGATGATTTGGCTTGTCATAAACTTGCCCGTGACATCAAGGACAAGATTGAGGCGGAACTGACATATCCAGGACAGATCAAGGTTACGGTCATTCGTGAAACAAGATCTTGTGAGCTGGCTAAATAAAAAATATGAAAGTCTTATTTATAGGAGATATCGTAGGAGCTGCCGGAAGGGAAACTGTTAGCCGGCAGCTTCCTCTTTTGAAACAGCAGTATGCCATCGACTTGGTAATTGCAAATGGTGAAAATGCTGCTCATGGGAAAGGTATTACCCGCCGCATTTATAACCAACTGCTGGCCTGTGGGATTGATGTCATCACCATGGGAAACCATACATTTTCTAAAAATGATATTTATCAGTTTATTGATGAAGCTGAGCGTATGGTACGCCCTGCCAATATGGAACCTTTAGAATATGGGGAACATACCGTTGTGATTAAGGTACAGGGGAAACGGGTTGCCATCACGAATTTAAGTGGTGAAGTTTGGATGAATAATGTAATAGATTCGCCGTTTTATTGCATGGAAGATATTCTTCAAGAAGTGGAAGCAGACATTTATCTGGTTGATCTTCATGCTGAGGCAACGAGCGAGAAAATCGCTTTTACGTATTGCTTTGCGGATCGCTTAAGCGCTGTAGTTGGCACACATACGCACGTACAAACTGCAGATGAACGAATCGTGTATGGGTGTGCGGCTATTACGGATTTGGGGATGTGCGGTGCGTATACCAGTGTTTTAGGACGTGATGTGAATGAAATAGTAACGCGTTTTACAACACAAGAGAAGACCAAATTCAAAATTGCTGAAGGTGAAGGGATTTTCTGTGGTGCTTTAGTGGATATCGATGATACAACGAATCGTGCAATAGGTATCGAACGCATTCAAATACGTCCAGAACATGTTGAATGTTAATTGCTTAAAATAGGAAGAAAGACAATGGAAAACCATTGAATGTTCTTCCTTTTTTTAACTTTGATTGCTTTCATCTTTCTAACAGGTAAATGTTTAAAGCCTTATTTAGGGGAAACTTTATGATGATCGGATATGTACAAGAAAAGATTTCTCAAAGGGTTGTTCATAGTTTTGTGAAAGACGTAACAAGTGCGTCTTCACAAAAGTATTTTTGGCTTTAAATGCTTGCATGTCCTTGGAGATATTGGTATAATAGGAATGGTTGTAAAGGAGGAATAAAGAATGCCAGTAAATGTAAATGCTGATACTTGCATCGGTTGTGGTGCTTGTGTAGGAGTTTGCCCAGTTGGAGCTTTATCCATGAACGCTGATTCTAAATCAGAATGCGATGAAGGAACTTGTATTGACTGCGGATCTTGTATTTCCGCTTGTCCAGTAGAAGCAATCTCTCAGTAAACCAAGTAGAAATGCTTGGTTTTTTTAAGTCAAGATCATCCACTTAGGATGTTTATTATATTAGAAAAAAGAAAGCAGGGAAGTAAATGAAAACACAGCCAGGATGGGCGTTGCCTAATTTGCATGAGGCCCAAAAACGTACACAGAAAGAAGTCACGATTGAAAAAAGCTTGTTTCAAATACCTAGTGAAGTTAGAACACTGGGACAGGGAAAGAAATACTATCTAAGAACTTATGGATGTCAGGCGAATGAACGCGATTCTGAAACCTTGGCAGGTATTTTAGAAGAATTGATGTTTACACCGGTAGAACACCCTGAACAGGCTGATTTGATTTTGTTAAACACATGTGCTATTCGTAAAAATGCTGAGGATAAGGTGTTGGGCGAGATCGGTTCTTTAAAGCGTTTGAAACGAAGCAATCCAGATTTGATTTTTGGTTTGTGTGGTTGTATGGCACAAGAAGAAGATGTCGTACAAGTGTTATTAGAAAAATATCGCCATGTCAATCTTATTTTTGGAACACATAACCTTCATCGTTTACCAGAACTTTTGTATGAGGTGATGGTTGGGCATAAGCGTAGTGTCGAGGTGTTGTCAAAAGAAGGCGATGTCATTGAAAATCTTCCGGTAAGACGTTTTGGCAAACATAAGGCTTGGGTCAATATTATGTATGGATGTGATAAATTTTGTACATATTGCATCGTCCCTTATACTAGAGGAAAAGAACGTTCCCGAGCTATGGAAGATGTATTGCAAGAAATACGTCAGTTAAAACAAGATGGCTATAAAGAAATTACCTTGCTGGGGCAGAATGTTAATTCTTATGGAAAAGATTTGCATATCGAAGGTGGTTTTGCGAAATTGTTGGAGGAAACGGCGAAAATTGGCATAGAACGTATTCGTTTTACAACAAGCCATCCATGGGATTTTAGTGATGAGATGATTGATGTGATTGCACGTTATGACAATATTATGCCATTTATACATCTGCCGGTACAAAGTGGTGATGATGAAATTCTGAAGATTATGGGGCGTCGTTATACAAACGCACAATATCTCACCTTATTCCATAAGATCAAAGAACGTATGCCAGAGTGTGCAATCTCTACAGATATCATTGTGGGTTTTCCTAATGAAAGCGAAGGACAGTTCCAACATACGTTAGATCTAGTGAAAGAATGTCAGTTCGATAATGCTTTTACCTTTATTTATTCTCCACGAGAAGGAACACCGGCTGCACGTATGGCGGATAGTGTATCTTTGGAAGTCAAACAGCGTCGCTTGGCGGAACTTAATGCTTGTTGGAATCAGTATGCTCACGTTAAAAATGAGGCATATCTCGGTAAAGTAGTCAAGGTATTGGTGGATGGCGCCAGCAAGAAAAAGGCGAATGTATGGAGTGGCTATACAGAAACCAATAAGCTTGTAAATTTTACTGGTGAGCATGTGACTGCTGGGGATATCGTAAAAGTGAAAATCACAGCATGTAAGACATTTTCTTTAGATGGTGAACAAATTCTATAAAAAGTGAGCAATCACTTTTTTTATGGTTTCGTTTATGGTTTTTGCGATAAAAAGCAATTCCCTTGTCTTTTTTTTGATGTTTAGTGGTATAATATCATTAGTTTATCATGGAATTTCGAGTTCATTCAGAATGAAACAATAAGAAAACATAATAACAATATGAAAACGGAGGTAACGATTTATGGATCAAGTACGCATTTTTGCGCTTGGTGGACTTGATGAAGATGGCAAGAATATGCTTGTCGTTGAAGTCAATGAAGCTATATTTATTATTGAAGCCGGATTAAAATATCCGGATACAGGACAGTTAGGAGTGGAATTCATCATTCCGGATTTCTCTTATCTGATCGAAAACAAAGAACGTATTCAAGGGATCTTCATCACCCATGCCCATGATGATGTAGTGGCAGCCTTGCCATATTTATTAAAACAGGTGAATGCGCCAGTGTATACAGGTGCTTTAACTGCGAATATCATTCATGAGATGCTAAAAAAAGAAGGCATAAAGAATGCAAAGATTCATCGTTTAAAACGCTGCAGTAAGCAGACAATTGGCGGTGTCAAAATACGTACATTCCCAATGACACATGCATTTCCTGACAATTTTGGATTGGCGATCAGTACCGATCAGGGATATATCGTCTATACAGGAGAATTTATCGTAGATTATGATATGCTTCAAAAAGAATATTTATGTGATTTAAACGAATTAAGTGATATAGAAAAAAAAGGTGTTTTGTGTCTGTTGTGTGAATCCCAGGGCGCTGATAAGAGTGGACACACGGCTCCTAAACATCGCATTACATCTTTGATTGAACCGATTTTTGAAGCTAGTGAAGGAACACGAATTTTGATTTCCTGTTATTCCCAAAGTTTATTCCGCATCATAGAAATTATTGAATTGGCGAAAAAGTTTAATCGCAAGATCTTTTTTCATGATAAAGGAATTCGTGAACTGTTAAAACATTTAGAAACGATGAAATACTATCGCGTTCCTAAAGAGATGGAAATCAATGAAAAGAACTTTAGTGATGACATGGAAGATGTTGTCGTTTTGATTAGTGGCAATGGTAAAAATCTGTTCCGTACGATGACAAATATCGCTAATCATGAAGATGCGCATGTAAGTTTCCGTACGAGTGATACGATTATTGTAGCCAGTCCAATTGTCAGTGGTACAGAATTAGATGCCAGCAATATGGAAAACGAAATTTATAAAGAGGGCGGCAAGATTTATACGCTGGATTCTAAAACCGTATTATCTATGCATCCATCCAGTGAAGATCTGAAAATGATGCTGTATCTCTTCCAACCTAAATATTATATACCGATCAAAGGCGAGTATCGTCATTTATATGTAAATGCAAATTTAGCAACGAAAATGGGGTATTCACCCGATCGTATTCTGATTTTGGAAAACGGACAGATTGCCTTATTTGAAAATAAAATCTTAAAGAGTGTCGCACAGCGTCTGGAATTAGAAGATACGATGATTGACGGTAAGGAAAATTGGGATGTGACAGGTGTTGTCTTGAAGGATCGTGAGGTTCTATCGACAGATGGGGTGATGATCATCGGTGTTGGTGTTAATCATAAGACGAAGGAAATATCCAATGGTCCGGATGTGCAGACTAGAGGGCTGATTTATTTAAAGGATGCAGAATATATCATTAAAGAAGTCGGTAATATCATGGAAAACTGTATCGAAAAAGCAGTAAAAGAAAAACGTTATGATAATTTGACAGTACGTGCAGAAGCGCGCGATAAGATCAGTAAATATTTAATGAAGGAAACCGGGAAACGCCCGATGGTCTTACCGGTCATTATGGAAATTAATTCATAAGTATTTTGTAGAGAAGGGAGGACAGTATGGCAGCAAAAAAGAAAACAAAGAAAGCGCAAAAGAAAAAACAGGCAGCTGAAAATGAAATTCTGGTTTATATTTATGCTTTGGTCCTCATTACCTTATCCATTATCGGATGTCTGGAAATTGGCTTTTTAGGCAATCTGATCACAGGTGTTATCCAATATGTGACTGGAAATCTATATGGTGTCGTTTACGGTCTTATCATTGTTTTTTCCTTCATGTGGATGCTTAAGAAAAATATTAGCGATGTACCTCTGAAATATACAACAGGGGTCATCGTTTTACTGAGCGCATGGCTAATTGCGGCAAGTTTGCCTAATGATGAAAAACTAACGGGGATGGACATACTATCCCATTTTCTTGGCAACAGTGCGCAAGTTTTTCATGGTGAACAGATTGGTGGTGGACTAATTGGTGCTTTTCTTGTGTCCATCACGACTTTTTTGGTGGATTATACGGGTACTAAGATCATTATCATCGCTTTAGTGGTCTTAGGCTGTATTTTGCTTATATCAGGGCCTTTATTTGCGTATTTACGGCAAGGGGCATCCGCATTCCAAAAGCCTTTTTCCTCAATGAAAGAAAATGCTCAAGCCAAACGTGAACAGCGACGAAATAAGAAAGCGTTGAAAAAGGAACAAAAGGTCGAAAAGACGAGTGAACAAGCAAATACCACACCTGCTAAGGAAAGCATGTTTGGTAAGATCAACTTGGAAGAACGCGTTCGTCCAGGACAGGTGTCTTTCTTAGATGTGGATGATGAGTTTGATATTATTACGGATGGTCGCAATGATGCTTTTGAACCGCTTGTGTCAAGCCAGGATGCTCATGAGGAAGAGGATGAGGTTGTCATAGGTTTTGGTACAGCTTCAAAAGCCGTGCAACAGCAAAAGGAAGATAAACGAATCATTGAAGAAACGATAGGAAAAAGTGATACATTCGTAAGTAGTTTTAAAGAGGATTGGTCAAAATATAAGTTGCCTAAGCTGACCTTGTTAAATGATATAGGAAAAAAAGCCCGCAGTACTGCGAATATCAAGGCAGCAAATGAAAGTGGCCAGCGGTTGATTGAAATCTTAGATGAATTTGGTGTACGTGCTACTTTAATGGCTACGCACATTGGACCATCTGTCACTAAATTTGAAGTAAAGCCGGATCTTGGCGTGCGTGTCAATAAAATCAGCAATTTGCAATATGATATTAAAATGGCACTAGCAGCAAAAGATATCCGAATTGAAGCACCGATACCTGGCAAAAGTGCTGTTGGCATCGAGATTCCCAATGTGGAAAAAACTAGTGTTAGCATGAAAGAATTGATGAAATCAGTTCCGGAAAAGTACCAGGATAAAAAAATGTTGTTTGCCTTAGGAAAAGATCTCATGGGCAGCTGTGTATATGGAGAACTCAACAAGATGCCCCATTTGTTAATTGCTGGAGCAACCGGAAGCGGGAAAAGTGTATGTGTGAATTCTATCATTACCTCTATATTAATGCGTGCAAGACCAGATGAGGTCAAGTTGCTATTAGTAGATCCCAAAAAGGTGGAGTTTACACCTTATAAGCAAATTCCCCATCTGTTAGGTCCGGTCATTACCGATGGAGAGGAAGCAAATCGCGCCTTAAAGGTAATTGTGGCCATGATGGATAAACGCTATGAACTATTTGCTATGGCGGGTGTACGTAACATTGCCGGCTATAATACATATATTGAAAATCATCCTGAGGATGGTTTAGAAAAACTACCGTGGATCGTTGTCATCATAGATGAATTAGCTGATTTAATGTTAGTTGCAGCGAAAGAGGTTGAAGCAAGTATTCAACGTATTACGCAGTTGGCACGCGCAGCCGGGATTCATTTGATCGTAGCCACACAACGCCCTAGTGTCGATGTTATCACTGGTGTCATTAAGGCCAATATTCCATCGCGTATCGCTTTTGCGGTATCTAGCGCTGTGGATTCACGAACGATACTGGACCAGATGGGTGCAGAAAAGCTCTTAGGTTATGGAGATATGTTATATATCCCGGTGGGAGAGACCAATCCTACCCGTGTACAAGGTGTGTTTGTAAGTGATGCGGAGGTACAGAGCATTTGTGACTTTGTCAGTGCCCAAGGAAAACCCAAATATGAGGATGCTTTTTTACGTTTAGAGGCTGTAGATAGTGAATATGCTGCTACGCAGGAAAGTGCAGATCCCTTGTATGAAGAGGTAAAATCTTTTATAATAAGTACTAGGAAGGCTAGTACATCATTGATACAGCGTAAGTTCAGTATTGGCTATGCCAGAGCTGCGCGGTTGATCGACGTATTGGAGGAACAAGGCGTTATCGGACCTAGTCGTGGTTCTAAGCCGCGTGAGGTGCTTGTACGCTATGAGGAGGATGATTTTGATGAGTAGAGTAAAAGATATTATCAGTGACCCTACACTAACTTATCAGCAACAATTATTGGCATTAGCCAGATTGGCTGAAAACGATGATGATTCATTACCTTTAAAACCGGAGATGAAAAAGGCATTGGAGGAAGAAACTTTATGTGATTTAGGAGAAGGAAGAGCACCTTATCGCCCTCGCTATATCTTGCCGGATTATCAAAAGTTGATGAAAGAAGGTTGCGCATTTTTAGGCTTGCAGCCACCGACAGATATCTGGGAAGCTACCAATGCTTTATTAATTATGTACAAACATGTTCCAAGCATTACTTCTTTTCCTGTCTATCTGGGTAACTTTGCTGATTTATTCACTCCATTTGATAAGGACGAAGAAGAAACGCGTAAAGCGTTGCGTCTGTTTTTGCTGCATATCGATAAAACGTTGACGGATTCTTTTGTACATGCCAACATCGGACCAGAAGATTGTCGTGTGGCAAGAATCATCTTAGATCTAACAAAAGAAATGCAGTTAGCAATACCAAATGTTACTTTATTGTATGATCCAGAACGGACAAGCGATGAGTTTGCGAAAGCCTGCATTGATTGTATGCTGGCAACAGCTAAACCAAGCTTTGCTAATGATGTCATGTATCGACAAGATGGTATCGGAGAATATGGCATCGCCAGTTGCTACAATGCGTTAAAGATCGGTGGAGGCGGTTATACGCTGCCAAGAATACGCTTATATAATGTAGCTAGCAAGGCAAAAGATAAAGCTGATTTCATGGAGCATATCTTACCATATTATGTAAACATGATGTTAGAATTTATGGACGATCGTATTCGCTATATCGTAGAGGAAAGTAACTTTTTCAAGGCTAATTTCTTGGTAAAAGAAGGCTTTGTTAAACGTGAAAACTTCACAGGTATGTTTGGTGTTGTAGGCTTGGCAGAATGCTGCAACCATCTTTTAGGTATAAAAGATCCTAAGGAAGGTTATGGACATAATGAAAAAGCACATCAACTTGGTGTCGAAATCATGAATGCGATTGAAACGATGGTAAAAAACCATCATGGTCTGTATTGTGAAGGCTGTCATAACCAATATGTGCTGCATGCACAGGTTGGTATCGACAGTGATGGCCGCGAAAATTCACCAGGTGCTCGTATCCCGATTGGCTGTGAACCGGATTTATGTGATCATATCGCTGTAGAGTGCAATTTCCATAAGTATTTTGTATCCGGAATCGGTGATATCTTTAAATTTGATGATACATGGAACAATACACCGGATGCATTATTGGATATCATCAAGGGAGCCTTTGCTCAAGGTATGCGCTATTTTACCGGCTATAATGCGGATAATGATGTAGTACGCGTGACCGGATATCTGGTAAAGAAAAGTGAAATTGAAAAATTGGACCGCCAAGAAGCAAGTTTGAATAATGTGACCGTGTTTGGACAGGGAGCACGTAACACAGCAAACGCTCTGGATCGTCGTGTATATGATGAAAGCGCCCGTAAATAAGATCATTCCTTTTTCCAATGTAGATGGCCCAGGTAATCGCTGCGCCATCTTTTTTCAAAGCTGTCCCTTCTCCTGTCTGTATTGCCATAATCCCGAAACAATCCATATGTGCATGCATTGCGGGGACTGCGTTACAACTTGTCCAACAAACGCTTTGACATTGGAAGCGGGAAAGGTCTTGTGGAATTCTGATAAATGCGTAGATTGTGATACATGTATTCATACGTGTACGCATTTAGCATCACCTAAGATACGCTATATGAGCGTAGAAGAATTAGTTGAGCAAATTAAAGCTAAAAAAGCTTTTCTGCGAGGAATCACGGTGAGTGGAGGAGAGTGTATGAATCATGCGGCTTTCCTATTGGACCTATTTAAAAAAGTAAAAAAGCTTGGGTTAACATGTTTGATTGACAGTAATGGGTATTACGACTTTTCACAATATCCTCAGCTGATGGCAGTTTGTGATGGGGTCATGTTGGATGTCAAAGCAGTTGATGCAAAATTTCATCAATATCTTACCGGCTGTGACAATACTATGGTATTAAAAAATCTAGCGTATTTATTACATACACAGAAGTTGGAAGAAGTACGTACGGTGATTTTACCTAATCAAGATGAACAAAATGAGAAAACAGTACGCTATGTCAGTGAGCTTTTGAAACAGCAAAGTCGATATAAGCTGATACGCTACCGCCAGTATGGAGTGCGTGAAGAAGGTTTGAAAGCGCTGGGAAATACAACGGTTTCGCAAATGTACGTGGCTCAGTATAAGCAAATCTGTGAGGAAAATGGTAATACGACTTCTATCATAATCTAGGGCTTTGTAAGGGCTTAATTTCTTGACAAAAGATAAGATTAATTGTAAACTTTTGATAGGACCATTAGGAAGGTCAAATAAATGGAGGAGAACCTTATGAACAAATTTGCAAAACTGAGTTTGGTCGCGATGATGGCTGCGACAACTCTTGCCGGTTGCGGCAGCAAAGACGATGGTGACAGCAAGAAGAAAGACTGTCCGGTAAAAATCGGCTTTGTTACGGATACCGGTGGTATTGATGACCACTCATTCAATGAGGGTTCATGGAAAGGTATTGAAAAGTTCGCAAAAGACAATAATATCAGTACGGACTGCATCAAGTATCTACAATCAAAAGGTGATGCTGACTATGAACCAAACCTAAATCAGTTATCAGAAGATGGTTATGATTTAGTTGTTGCAGCTGGTTATAAATTTAATGATGCAATGGCAAATGTATCAAAAGCAAATCCAGATACAAAATTCTTGGTCATCGATACGGTGATTGATTCTGAAAACGTACAGAGTGCTACCTTTAAAGCAGAAGAATCTTCTTATTTAGCTGGTGTAGCTGCAGCTATGCAGGCAAAGGCTGAAGGCGGAAATGCTGTTGGCTTTATCGGTGGTGAAGATGTTGATTTGATTCGTGCTTTCCAGGCTGGTTTTGAACAAGGTGTTAAATCAGTAGATAAAAACATCAAGATTTATGTAGATTATGCTGGTGGTTATGATAAAACGGAAAAAGGTACATCTTTAGCTGAAAAACATTACTCTGCAGGCGCTAAGGTTATTTATCACGCAGCAGGTGGTACTGGCAACGGTGTCTTCGCTGCAGCCAAAGACCGCGCTAAAAAAGGTGAAAAAGTTTGGGTTATCGGTGTTGATTCCGATCAGTTCAGCACAGGTATCTATGATAAGAAAGAAAATAAATCTGTAACTTTAACTTCTGCTTTGAAACGTGTAGATGCTGTTACAGAGGCTGTTTCTAAATCTGTATTGGACAACAAGTTTAAAGCTGGTTTGCAGACTTATGACAGTTCAAATGATGGTGTAGGTTTACCTGATGAAAACCCTAACCTGTCTGATGACATCAAGAAAGCTGTTGAAGATGCATCTGCTAAAATCAAATCTGGTGAAATCAAAGTTTCTGCAGAACGTACGATTGCTCCAGGAAGCAACGGTTAATTATTTCTACATATGTGATAAAGTCTCTCTTGTGAGAGGCTTTTTTTGCATGAAAGAGAGTAACGTAAAGATAAAAAAGTTATTCTTTTCCTGTCTGTTTTTGTATATTTCCTAATAAAAAATATGATATAATAAATCAGTAATAAGCAATCATTTGCGTAACTCGCCTACTACATGGAGTGTGTGAATCCTTTGTAAGATATGAGTACGCATGATTTGCTATAACGAAAACATTATTTTCGTATATTGTTTTCATGAATCTAAAGGAGGAAACCTATGACTTATGCAGTTGAACTGCTGAATATCACAAAAGATTTTCCTGGTATTCGTGCAAATGACAATGTGACTGTACGCCTAAAGCAAGGGAGCATTCATGCTTTGCTTGGTGAAAATGGTGCGGGAAAATCCACACTGATGTCCATTTTGTTTGGCTTATATCAGCCAACCAGTGGGACGATCAAGGTAAATGGCAAAGAAGTCAAGATCAATGATCCAAATGATGCAACCCAGCTAGGCATTGGTATGGTGCACCAGCATTTTAAACTGGTGGAATGCTTTACAGTTACTGAAAATATCATCCTTGGTATGGAACCTACCAAATTTGGTATGGTAGATATTAAATCAGCGGCGAAGAAAATCGAAGAATTTTCTAAGATGTATGGTTTAAATGTTGATCCATATGCCAAAATTTCCGATATTACGGTTGGCATGCAACAGCGTGTAGAAATATTAAAAATGCTCTACCGCAATGCAAACATTTTGATTTTTGATGAACCTACTGCTGTATTAACACCACAGGAAATTGAAGATTTGATGGAAATCATGCAAAAGCTGATTAAAGAAGGAAAAAGTATTTTGCTTATCACACATAAGCTGAATGAAATCAAGCAAGTTGCTGATGAGTGCAGTGTATTGCGTCGTGGAAAATATATCGGTACGGTCAATGTTGCGGAAACATCGACACAGCAAATGGCCGAAATGATGGTCGGTCGTGAAGTGAATTTTAAGGTAGAAAAAGGACCCCATGCTCCTGGTGAGGTAGTTTTGGAAACAAGACATCTGAATGTAAAAAATAGTAAAGGCGTCTTAGGACTTAAGGATTTTAATTTAAGCGTACGGGCAGGGGAAATCGTTGGTATTGCTGGTATTGATGGAAATGGACAGGAAGAACTTGTGCATGCATTAAGCGGTTTGACCTCTGTAGAGAGCGGTGAAATTCTTTTAAAGGGTGAAAATATTACCCATACAAGCATTCGTGATCGTTTTGATAAAGGAATGGGACATATACCAGAAGATCGTCATAAGCATGGACTCATACTTGATTTCCATTTAAAAGAAAACTTTATTATTCATGAATATGATCGTAAGCCATATTGTAAAAATATGATCATGCAACAAGATGTTATGGATGCGTATGCGGATAAACTGATTGAAGAATTTGATGTGCGAAGCGGTGAAGGCAAGGATTCCCTTACACGCAGTATGTCCGGTGGTAATCAGCAAAAAGCAATTATTGCCCGTGAGATTGAGCGCAGTCCTGATTTGTTATTAGTCGTACAACCAACGCGTGGTTTAGATGTTGGGGCAATTGAATACATACATAAAAGAATCATCGCTGAGCGTGATGCAGGAAAAGCCGTTCTTCTAGTATCTTTTGAGTTAGATGAAGTTCTGGATCTTTCCGATCGTATTGTTGTTCTATTTGACGGACATAAAAATGGGGAAATGCTGGCAAAAGATACGGATGACAAGGAATTGGGTCTTTATATGTCAGGTTCAAAGAAGGGAAGTGAAGATGAATGAAAAATAAAGATGCTTTAAAAATATCACTTCTGGCAATTCTGTTTGGTGTTTTGTTAGGAGTTGTTATCCTTCTCTTAACAGGACGTGATCCTTTCTATTTGTTTTATGGTTTAGTGCGTGGTGCCAGTGGTCTAGATTTAATCAAAGGTGGCTCTATCAATCCGCGTTATATCGGTGAATTTATTGTTGCTAGTATGCCAATTATTTTAACGGGACTATCGGTTGCCTTTGCTTATCGTACCGGTTTGTTTAATATCGGTGCAGAAGGGCAGCTAATGGTGGGAGCTTGCGCATCTATTGCAACTGCCGTCTTATTCCCACAGATTCCTGTTGTTCATATGCTCGTTTCTGTATTGGCAGGCATACTTGCGGGGGCTGCATGGGGCTTTTTGCCGGGAATCTTGAAGAGTAAGTTTAATCTTCATGAAGTTGTTATTTGTATTATGATGAATTATATCGGTATGTACTTAGCTAATTATGTATATGTTCAACTTCCGGGCTCGGATACGTCACGAACAGCTTTGATACCGGAATCAGCAAGCTTAAGTAATTCTTTCTTTGAATCTTTGACAAATCATTCGCGTTTAAATCTAGGTATTTTCTTTGTCATCCTAGCTGTTTTGGCATATTGGTTTATCATTGAGAAAACAAGCTTTGGATATGGCTTGCGTGCTACGGGATTTAATAAAGAAGGTGCTCGTTATGCCGGTATGAAGGTAGAGCGTAACATCGTCTATTCTATGATGATTGCTGGTGCAATGGCTGGCTTAGCCGGTGCGATCATTTCCCTTGGAACTTTTAACTATGGACGTGTATTATCTTCTTTTGAAAATTATGGTTTTGATGGTATTGCCGTTGCCTTAACGGGTGCCTGCAATGCTATTGGTGTTGTATTAGCTGGCTTATTGTTCGGTTTGTTAAAGGTGGCACAGCCAATCTTACAATCCGTAGGTATTCCTAAGGAAATCGGAGAGATTATATCAGCTGCTATCGTATTATTTGTGGCAATGCAGTATGGCATTCGCATTATATTAGATAAGTTATCGAAATTGCGTCATAAAAAGGACGCAAAAGAGCCGAAGGGAGAGAAGAGTGTATGACCTTATTATTTCAGATGTTTCCTTTGGCACTTGGTGTCGCTACTCCAATTGTTATATGTGCACTAGGTGGATTGTTTTCTGAACGAAGCGGTATAGTAAATATTGCATTGGAAGGCATTATGCTTGTTGGAGCCTTCTTTGGTGCTACCGTTTCTTTATTGTTGGAAAGTTCTTTTGGTAGTTTAGCACCTTGGATTGGTATTTTAGCCGGTTTGTTGGCAGGTTGTCTGTATTCTTTAATACATGCTTTTGTATCTGTAAGTTTAAAAGCAGATCAAACCATTTCTGGTACTGCATTAAATATGCTATCAACAGGACTTACTGTCTATCTATGTCAGATTATCTTTAATGCACAGCGTTCTGAACAATTCATTGAAAGCTTTTCAAGAATATCAGTGCCCGTTTTAAAGGATATACCAGTACTTGGACCATTATTCTTCACAAATGTATTTCCAACCTTTTATTTAGCGATTGCTTTAGCAATCATTACCTGGTTCGTTGTATTTAAGACAAAGTTTGGTCTGCATCTGCGCTCTTGTGGTGAGTATCCGCAAGCCAGTGCTTCCATGGGAATCCATGTGGAAAAAATGCGCTATATCGGTGTCTTGATTTCCGGTTGCTTAGGTGGTTTAGCAGGTGCTATCATGGTACTGTCATTGGATGTTCAGTTTACCGTATTCTCTATTCATGGAATTGGTTTTATATCCATGGCATGTTTGATTTTTGGTAAGTGGAAACCATTTGGCTGTTTAGGGGCCGGTATCTTCTTTGGTTTCTCACAGGTGTTGAGTGATTATTCTGGACAGATTCCCTTCTTAAAATCGCTGCCTAGTGAAGTATTCTTTGCTTTGCCATATCTGTTGACAATTATCGCCTTATTGCTATTTGCCCGCAGTTCCGTAGGACCTAAGGCATCTGGTGAGATATATGATTCAGGTAAACGTTAAAAAGAATGTCAAAATAATCTGATAGAATCGTCGTCTGCTATTGCCGACGGTTCTTTTTTTGTATTGTATATGGTATAATATGCCAATAATGATATAAAAATAATTTGATTGTTCATACTAATAACTACGGAGGTAGAAGATATGCAAATAACAAATGGCATTCAGGTACAATTTATTCCAACTACAAAGTTTAAAGATATCGGCATCAGTGTGCGCTTTCGCAATACCTTACAAGATGGTAAATCAGCAAAGCGCTCATTACTGGCACTCATGTTGGTAGACCGCTGTCAGAAATATGATACAAAATTAAAGATGAGTGAGATGCAGGATGAGCTTTATGGTGCGACTTTAACAGCTCAAACAGCCGGTTTTGGTGCAAGTCAGATCATTGAACTACGTTCAAAAATCATTAATCCATCTTTTCTAAATGAAGAAAACACCCTGTTAGAAGATACCTTTGCGTTTCTCCATGAGGTTATTTTCTCACCGTTGCTCAAAGAAGAGGTGTTTCATGAAAACAAAGAAATCTTGTTGGCAAAAATCAAACGAATGCAAGATGATCCATCACAATATGCTATTACATGCGGTTTACAAGAGGCAGGCAAGGGAACGCCTTTAGGAATCTCGGCGCTTGGAACTTATGAGCAAGTTGAACAATTGACACTATCCGATATTCAACAGATTTATCAAGAGATGATGAAAGAAGATTTAATCGATATTCTTGTTTGTGGTGACATAGAAGAAGATAGCATTTTAAAGTTGGTAAAAGAAACACTGCGTTTCACACCGCGTAATACGCAAATGCAAAGCTGGTATTGTGTTGAAAATGAGCGAAAGAGTGAGACTAAACGATTAACCAAACATATTTCACAAAGCTACATCATGATGACCTGGTTTACCCATACCCCGATTACCGATGAAAAATATTATGCATTACGTGTGGCAAATGCTGTGTTTGGACAATATTCAACATCTTTACTTTTTCAAGAAGTTCGTGAAAAACGCAGCTTGTGTTATTCCATTTTTTCGAACTTGATTAGCTATGATGGTGCTATGGGAGTGACTACAGGAATTGAGAAAGAACATATCGATAAAACAATGGAATTAATTCAAACACAATTCCACCGTGTTTGTGAGGGGGATTTTAGCGAAGATTTGTTAAATACCAGTAAACGTATGGTCATTAATTCTTTAAAAGCCAGTGAGGATAGCATGTATTCTTTGATGGCATTCGCTTATCAAAATGCTTTATTACAAAGGGATTATAGTGTATCAGATTTGATGGATATGGTAGAGAAGGTAACGCGTGAGGAAGTTATGGAAGTCATGAAGCGTTGTGAGTATAAGATGGGAGTCGTAGTGACAAAGGAGGATGACGATGAAGAAAATTGTGAATGAGCGTTATCAAGAAACGCGCTTTGAAGAAACTTTAGAAAATGGTCTGCATGTTATCCTTTGGCAAAAAAAAGATTATGTGAAATCCATGTTTATGATGGTAACCCCTTTAGGTGCCATGGATATGAAACAGGTTGATGAAAATGGTAAAGAATATCATTTCCCTGCCGGTATTGCTCATTTTCTTGAACATAAGATGTTCGAAATGAAAGATGGGGATGTCATGGATGCTTTTTCAACAATGGGGGCAAATGTCAATGCTTTTACCTCCTATACAGAAACGGCATATTATTTCACCACAAGTAATGCAATCGAGGAACCATTGAAACTATTACTTGATTTTGTGCAAGAACTTGCCATTGATGAAGAAAGTGTAGAGAAAGAGAAGGGTATCATCATACAAGAACTCCATATGTATAAACAAATGAGCGATTCGCGTTTGCTGATGGAAACATATGCATCCTTGTATAAAAATCATCCACTACGCTATGATATTGGCGGTGATGATGACAGTGTGCAATCCATTACTTTAGAACAGTTAGAAGAATGTTATCGTATTAATTATCATCCTAGCAATATGGTGTTGGTGGGTGTTTGCAGCGAAGATCCTGAGAATATAATGAAAATCATACGCGAAAATCAGAGTGGTAAAAAATTCCCTAAAATGGCAGGTATCAAACGGTTAGAATTTGATGAAAGTGAAAAGCCAGCACGTGAGACTTATACATTTTCAATGGATGTTACGTTGCCAAAGGTATCCATCGCCTATAAGTTAGATGGTGTAGAGGATGTATCCCAACGCATGAAGGAAGAATGGTGTATTCGTATATTGCTCGATGCCTATTTCAGTTCGTTGTATCCAGATTTTCAAACATGGTTAGATGATAAGATTTTTAATGACTATGTGGGCTGTGAAGTAGACTTAGGAAAAGATTATGGAATGATTATGTTTTACGCCGAAACATTAAAACAAGAAAAATTTAAAGAAATTGTACAGGATACATTAAAGCGTATGGAATCTGGCGATATTGATAAAAAAGTGTTACAGCAATTGAAACGACGTTATTTTGGACAAGCGATACGAAGCTTAAACAGTTTTGATGATATTGTCATTACATCGGCTCGTTGCTACTTTGACAAGACAGATTTCTTTTCTTCAATGGATATTCTAGATGCTATTGATGAAAAAGATATTAAAGATGCAGCAAATAAGCTAAAGCAGGGACATTGCAGTATCGTTACGTTATTGCCAGAAAAAAGCAAGTAACTTTAACCAAATTTGTAAAATAGAGATGAAATAGGTTGGAAAGAGTATAAATAATCAGCTTGATTTCATCTTTTTTCTTTATTTCATACAAATACGTGAAATTGCACAAAGGAGCATCCTTTGACATAATGTAAGCCATAAAGAGACAACAAATGTTGTGAAAGGAGATTATTTATATGAATCTAGTGGCTTTTGTGGGAAATATTGTCGAACCTCCAAAGCTTCGTGAATCAGCGATGGGAAATAAATTCGCCGTGATGGAGATTAATGTACGAAGAGCATTTCCTAACAGTGAAGGGGTGTATGAAGTTGACACTTTGGCAGTTACGTTATGGAAAGGAATTGCCCAAACAACTTCCGAGGTTGCTCAAAAGGGTGACACGGTAGCAGTGAAGGGAAGAATACAATCGCATACGTTTGAAGGTAATGATGGGCAGCAACATCGATCTTATGATATTATTGCTGAATATGTATCATTGATACAAAGAGAGGGGCAAAGCTAAACAGCTTTTGTCCCGTTTTTTTAAGTATTATTATAGTATTGCTCTTTTTTAAATTCATAAGAATGCGTATCAAACTATGAGCGCACATTGGTTTGCTATATCAAAAAAGGGAAAAATCCATTTGCTTAATAACATATAAGAAAACTATTTGCATGTCATTGACTTTTACAAGAGATGGAGCATAATAGAAGTAAGAGATGACTTATGTAAAAAGGAGGTATGGAAAATGAAAAAAGATTTGTTTTATAAAATAACAGATTCGCACGAAATACTCTTTACAAAGTCAGAAAATCATCATTCCTTGCCGGCTAAGGCTAAAGTTGAAGTTATTATATCACCTGTCTTAAAGTCTGGCGGTGTTGAAGTTGCTAACGCGATTGCAAATGCGGCTAGTAGCAGTTTAGGAAATGGCAATGAAAAAGTCAATGTGGCAGTACAAGTATGTTTTGAAGATGAGACAAGAGAATTGTTGTTAATGAATGAAACACCATTAATCCGCAATAATCTTGATTATCACGAAGCTGTACGTCATGCCCGCAATCTGCAAGAGGCATTAAAAAAAGATTTGGTGTGTTAACTACCAATACATGAATTGATGTTAGGAAAAGTGTAGCATTGATGGCTGCACTTTTCTTTTTAATTGACAACATTAATATCATAACATTCTGACAATTATTGACAATTTCTATTACTCTATATAAAATATTGATAGGTATAGACAATAAGGAGGATTCTATCGTGGCAAAAATCTTAATCAGTCCTAGTAAATATGTGCAAGGACCTAAGGAACTGAAAAAACTGGGAAGCTATACGCAAGGGTATGGGAAAAAGGCTTTGATTCTTATTAGTGATGGCGGCTATAAACGTATTGGTAAAATGATCGAAGATAGCTTTGCAAAGAGTACTTGTGAATATCATTTTGACTTTTTTCATGGGGAGTGCAGCAAAAATGAAATCACTCGTTTATGCAATATCATGAAAGAAACAAAATGTGATTGCATCATTGGAGTAGGTGGAGGAAAAATATTTGATACGGCAAAAGCTGTGGCATATTATGAGAAAACGCCTGTGCTTATTTGTCCTACCATTGCTTCTACAGATGCACCTTGCAGCGCCTTATCTGTTATTTATACGGATGATGGTGTTTTTGAAGAATATCTGTTTTTACCAGCAAATCCAAACATGGTTTTAATGGATACAGATATTATTGTACAATCTCCTGTACGTTTAACGATGGCAGGAATCGGAGATGCCTTAGCAACTTATTTTGAGGCACGTGCTTGTGAGCAAAGTGATGCAATGAGTTGTGCAGGAGGTAAGACAACACAGGCAGCGATGGCCTTAGCAAGATTGTGCTTTGATACACTGATGGAAGAGGGTGTTAAGGCAAAAATAGCACTAGAGGCAAAAGCGTGTACACCAGCAGTTGAAAAAATTATCGAAGCAAATACATTATTATCTGGAATCGGCTTTGAAAGTGCTGGTTTGGCTGGTGCCCATGCGATTCATAATGGCTTAACAGTATTAGAAGAATGTCATGCAATGTATCATGGGGAAAAAGTGGCATTTGGTACCATCACACAACTTGTGTTGGAAAATGTTGATGCGCAGGAATTGCAGGAAATCATTGAATTCTGCATCGCATTAGGCTTGCCAGTCACTTTACAGCAGTTAGGTGTTCACGAAGTCACGAAAGAAAAAATTATGGCCGTGGCAGAAGCTGCTTGTGCTGAAAATGACACATTACACAATATGCCATTTGAGGTTACACCAGCAACCGTTTGTGATGCTATTCTGGCAGCGGATGCTTATGGACATTATTTCTTAGGCATTTAAAAAGAGAAGAAAGTTAAAACATCTGCAATATCTAATAAGATAATAGCAGATGTTTTTTTTGATAGGCTTCATATATAACATAAGACTATTAATAAATAAAAAAACCGGATTGCTCCGGTTTTTATGAACATTATCTGTTGTAGAATTCTACTACCAGCAGTTCGTTTACTTCCTGGTTCAGTTCGCTACGTTCAGGTAAGCGCAGGTAAGTACCTTTTTTAGCATCTTTATCAACGTCTACGAATGCTACTGTATTTAAGCAAGCTTCCAATGCTTCGTTGATGGCTGCTAAGTTCTTAGATTTTTCTTTAACTTCGATCGTTGTTCCTGGTTTTACGATAAAGCTAGGAATATCAACTTTCTTACCGTTTACTAAAATGTGTCCGTGGTTAACCAGCTGACGAGCAGCGCGACGTGTACGGGCAAATCCTAAACGATATACTAAGTTATCTAATCTAGATTCTAACAGGTTTAAGAAGTTTTCACCTGTTACACCTTTCATTTTACTAGCTTTAACAAACAGATTATGGAACTGACGTTCATTTAATCCATACATGTAGCGGATTTTCTGTTTTTCACGCAACTGTAAACCATAGTTCGTTAATTTTACACGTTTCGTAGGTCCGTGCTGACCTGGTGCGTATGCACGTTTCTGAAGTTCTTCTCCAGTTTCCAGAATTGAGAAACCCAAACGACGGGATGTTTTCCAAACTGGTCCTTTTACTCTTGACATTTCATGTCCTCCTTATTGTTTTATGGCTATAAAACAATAACAGTACAAATCATCATTACCTGGTGTCTTCGCTTACGATATCTTCGCTCTTAGGCAGCCGAGTTACGTGATATCCCGTATATGTATTACGTCAAAGACGCGCTTGTGTAAGACTTTGCATGCTGCTATCAATTTTACGCCATTATAGTGTATCAGAAAGTGGAAATGTTGTCAAATGGTTCCTTGCATTATTTACCATAAGAATTCTAGATCTCGATGAATTTTGTTTTCTCATTTTTACAGAATTATGATACAATATAAGCAATGAATGTGGATGAAAGAGGTGCCTTATGGAGAATTTTATAAATAATATAAAAAATGTCGTATCACTAGATATATTGATTTGGATCGTTGCTGCTATCATCGCTATCATCATTTTGACGATTATCATGATGGTCATTCGCCAAAAGAAAGCTAAGAAGCAATTGGATGATTGTGAGATTCGTTACAACAACTTAAAAGGCATACCTTTGGCATTTAAATTAAATAAAGCAGTTGCATTATCAAGAGTCAATGAATTGATGGCGGAAGGGGTAGATAGTTGCCGTAATGACTTTGATGAAATTCAGGATAAACTGAAAGAAAGCAGTGTGCAGCTGGCCGAAATAGATGATTTGATCTATGTGCATAAGGTAAAGACAGCCTTAAATCGCATGGAGGCTTTAGATAAAGAATTGACGCTTTTGGAATCACGTGTAGCGAATGTGAATAAAGCATTGGATGAGGTATTAGAACAGGAAAACGAGCAGCGTGTACATATTAATAGATTAAAAGATGAATTCCGTTTGATCAAACGAAAGATTTCAGAAAACCGAGCATCTTATGCACAGTCGTATGAATATCTGGAGATGGAAATTGCTAACATAGAAAAGATGTTTTCATCGTTTGAAGAATGGATGTTTGCTTCAGAATTCAACAAAGCTGCTGATGAACAAAAAGAAATTCGCGAGCACATTGCTCATCTAAATGATTTGGTAGACATACTTCCAGGTATGTATGAACGTGCAAAAGGTGTGTTACCTAGAGCAATCGATGAAGTCGGTTATGCATATGCACAAGCAAAGAATAAAGAGGTTTATCTGGAACATTTAGAAGTTCATAAAAATCTTGACTTCGTCAGCGATATGCTGAAAGAAAGTTTAAATCGTCTACGTAATGGGAAACCAGATGGAGTTAATGAAGATCTAAATGATTGTGAAAAACGTATTATTCAATTGCAAGAGCAGATTACCAAAGAAGAAAAAGCATTTGATGAGGTAGATGAAAACCTGGACATTCTTTTTGATAGTGTAAAAACCATGAATGCAGATGTTGAGGGAATTGAGGAACTCTATAATCGTGTATATGAACGATTTGGCTTTGAGAACTGGACCGATCGTTTAAAAGAGGTCAATGCAAAGCTAGCTGTATTAAACGATATGCAAAGAAAACTACAGCTAGTTATCCAGGAACAGAAAGAGCCATATACCTCTATTCTGATCGCTTATAAAGAATTGGAACAAAGCAGTGCTGTTTTTCATAATGAAGTAAGCGAAATGAAACAAAAATTAGATACAGCTTGCAGTGATGAAGAACGAGCGAAGAAACAAATGGTAAAACTACAGTTGATTTTGAATGAGATCCGGGTGAAAATGAGCAAACATCGCTTACCAAGTGTATCGAAAAAATATGAGGATGATTTGCATCGCGGGGAAGTGATGATCAAGGACATTCATGTGATTTTGGATAATTCGCCGTTAGATGTAAAACATTTGAATGCAGAGTTGCGTAAAGCCATTGATTATATTTATACTTTATATAATAGTGTGAATAATTTAGTTGGCATGGCAGTGATGGTAGAAAATGCCATTGTCTTTGGTAATCGTTATCGATCGACATATCCCGATATTGATTCAGAACTGACACGTGCCGATCTGTGTTTCCGTAATGGACAATACACCAAAGCTTTAAAAATTAGTATTCAATGTATTGAAAAGATGCATCCGGGTGCTTATGAAAAATTAATTGCTAAAAAAGATCCGCATCTATTGAAAGAGGAGGCATAAGATGATCTATTTAGATTATGCATCCACAACGCCAATTCGCAAAGAAGTACGTGAAACATATCAAATGTTATTAGAAAACTATTATGGAAATAGTGATTCATTACATGATGTAGGAAGGGCTACAGCAAAATTAATGGAACAAAGCCGTGCAGCAATTGCACAGCTTTTCCATGTGCAAAAGGATGAAATTCTTTTTACTTCCTGTGCGAGTGAATCTAACAACTATGCAATGAAAGGGTTTGCTTGGAAAAATGCCCACAGAGGGAAGCATATCATCTCAACCTGTGTAGAACATTCCAGTATCCATAATGCATTAGAACAGTTAAAAGAAACGTTTGGCTTTGAAGTGACGTATCTTCCTGTTTATGCCGATGGAACGATACATTTGGAAGATCTAAAAAAGGCATTGCGCAAGGACACCATACTTGTATCGATGATGCTTGTGAACAATGAAACGGGGGCTATCAATCCTATTAAAGAATGTGCAGCATATGTACATGCCTATTCGCGTGCCGTTTTTCATATGGATGGTGTACAAGGATTAGGAAAGATACCCATTTCTTTACACGATGTAGATATGGCAACCTTCTCAGCTCATAAAATTTATGGTTTGAAAGGAAGTGCCATTCTATATAAGAAACGCAATATTGAATTATTGCCGTTACTTAGTGGCGGTCAGCAAGAGCAAGGATTGCGCGCTGGAACAAGTAATGCGCCAACAAATATCGTATTTGCCAAAACACTGCGTTTGGCATTAGAGGAACAGGAAAAAGCTTATCAGTATGTACAAGAATTAAACATATATTTACGAAGGGAAATTGAAAATATAGAAGATATGGTCATCAATAGCCCGGCGGATGCCTCTTGTTTCATATTGAATTTTTCTGATTTGAAGATTGGCAGTGAGGTAATGTTAAACGCATTAAATGCAAAGGGTTTTTGTGTTTCTGCCCAAAGTACTTGTTCAAGTAAAAGTAAGGCGATTTCCCATGTGCTACTGGCAATGGGGTTAGGGGAAGTACGTGCGACGCATGCGATTCGTGTTTCCTTATCACATATGACAACAAAAGATGAAGTGGAAAAGTTTATAAAAGCACTAAAGGAGATCCATCATGACTATCGAACAAAATAAATTGACGTATGACCATATTTTGGTCCGCTTTGGTGAGTTATCCACCAAAGGAAAAAATCGCAAAGATTTCATTAAGCGATTACTGACGAATGTAAAAAATGCATTACGAGATTTTAATGAATTGACATACGAACGTACGCATGATCGTATGTATATCATGCTAAATGGTGAAGATCATGAAGCAGTAGCAAAACATTTGCAACAGGTGTTTGGCATTTCATCCTTTTCCTTTGCGGTGAAGGTGGCAAGTGATATTGAAGTCATCAAACAAACATGCCTAGTGTTGGCAAAACAAAGTGATGCGCAAACCTTTAAGATTGAGGCTAGGAGAAGTTTTAAACAATTTCCTATGGTATCGGATGAAATAAATCGAGAAGTTGCTGGAGAAATTTTACGTAATACAGATATAAAGGTAAATGTAAGAGAACCACAGTTACGCATACAGATTGAATTGCATCAAGAGGCAACCTATATCATGACAGGAAAAATCAAAGGTAATGGTGGTTATCCGGTAGGAGTAGGCGGAAAAGCCTTGGTAATGTTAAGTGGTGGCATAGATTCACCAGTGGCTTGCTACATGACGATGAAACGTGGGGTCGCTATTGAATGTATTCACTACGCATCTCCACCGTATACTTCACAGGCTGCACAGGATAAAGTGCTTGAATTAGCAAGAGCAATAGCTCCATATCAGGGACATATCCGTTTGCATATTATTCCTTTTACGGATTTACAGTTGGCCATTTATAAAAATTGTGATGAATCTTATGCAATCACGATCATGCGCAGGATGATGTATCGAATTGCAGAACGTGTGGCCCAAAAGCAAAATTGCCTCGCAATCGTGAATGGGGAGAGCATTGGACAAGTGGCCAGTCAGACGTTGGAAAGCATGCAAACGATCAATTGTGTTACAGATATGCCGGTGATTCGTCCGGTTGCTTGTTTGGATAAATTAGAAATTATTGATATTTCACAAAAAATCGGAACATATGATATATCGATACAGCCATTTGAAGACTGCTGTACGATATTTACACCAAAAAATCCGGTTACAAAGCCAACGAAACATCGTGCAGAGCGTTTAGAGGGACGATTTGATTTTACGTCTCTTATAGAAGATTGTATTGCTCGCATGGAAAGTGTGGATATATATCCAGGCCGTAACATGATAGAAGAAAACGAAAATATTTTTTAGTATAAGATGTTTATCCTCACCCATACTATTTGTGTGAGGTGATAAAAATGGAAAGAAGAAAACAGTTTCAGAATGAGAAACAGGATCAAGATTTGTACCAGTACGAAATGGGTATTGAATTAGGTGCAGATGTTGAAGCTGAAAAACGTAATCATCGTAATGAATACGATCGTGAACATTCTTCTTCTGATTTCAAAAATGATTTCAACAACAACCAGCAGAGAAATCGTAACCAGAATCAGCAGAACAATCGTTTCAACAACAGCAATTCCAACAACAACCAGCGTTAAGTAAACGCGTAATTAAAAAGTCATCAGACTTCTGAATCATCAGAAAGCTCTGGTGGCTTTTTTCTTTTGTTAACAGAAACACTATTTGAAGAGTAGTATCCTTTATTGTTTCAATGAAATCTCATTGAAGAAGATTGCTTTATTGGATGATTTAACATAATAGAAAGTATGACATAGGGGAATTCTTTTCGTGCCTTTTCCATGCGGATTGGTAAGAAATATGCTATGATATATCACGGTGATATTAATGAAGATAAATAAGCTATCGACACAACGAATGGAAGATATACAGAGTACTTTTGGTTTGCCTCCCTTATGCGCAAAGGTCTTAGCAGCAAAAGGTTTAGCCAATGATGAAATAGCAGCATTATTACAGGAGCCTAAACTCTCTGATCCGTTTTGTGCAAATGGTGTAAAAGAGGTGGCTGATCGTTTGTATCAAGCAAAGCAAAAGAAAGAAAAAGTATTGGTTTGTGGAGACTATGATGCAGATGGTATTTGCGCTACCGCTATTATGGTGGATGCTTTACGCTCTTATGGGATTGATTGTGGGTTTTATATTCCAAATCGATTTAGTGAAGGATATGGCTTACACGAGAATACCGTAGGTTTGGCTAAACAAAAGGGCTATACACTTTTAATAACCGTAGATAACGGTGTGAAAGCGAAAACGGCATTATCATTTGCACACACGATGGGAATTGATGTGATCGTTACAGATCATCACAGTATGGATGAAGAAGTCACATGTTTGCAACTGGTGCACCCAACATTGATGGGAGAATCATTTACGACATTAAGTGGTGCAGGTGTGGCTTTGATGCTTTCCAGGGCATTGATTGGTGAAAAAAAAGAACATGTCGTTTTGGCATGTGTGGCGGCAATTGCGGATGTCATGCCTTTGCATAAGGAAACAAGAGCGATTGTGAAATTAGGTATTTCTTATTTAAAACAGGGTATCTGTCCACCAATCCGTTTTCTGGCTAAAGAGCGTTATCCTAAGTGGGATGAGATGCTGATAGCTTATCAAATCGTGCCGAAACTAAATGTGACAGGTCGATTAGCGGATATGGTCAATGTAAATAATACGGTAAAATATTTATTGTCAACATCTATGGAAGAAATTCAACATGTGGCAAAACAAATAAATGACTTGAATGAAAAAAGAAAAGTCATGAGTGATGATATGCTTTTAAAAGCCAAAACCTTAGTGCATGAGGAATATCGATTTCAATTACTGTTTGATGATTCTTTTCATGAAGGGATGGCTGGACTTGTGGCCGGAAAATTGGCTGAAGAATTGCAAATGCCAGTTATGGTGGCAGCCCGCAATCAGGATCACTTTAAAGGAAGTATTCGTTCACAAGGTTTGTTGGATCTGACAACGTTTTTTGATGAATGTAAACCTTCTTTAGTTAGTTTTGGGGGACATAAAGCAGCGGCAGGCATAGGCTTTTCTTATGATAAAAAACAAGTGATTCAAGATTATGTTAACAGCCGTATGGAACAGGTTGTATTTGATAATGATAGTAGCTATGATGTCATTGCTGTGGAACGAAGCGAAATTACCATTGCAGAAGTTGAGAGTCTGCAGTTATTAGCACCATTTGGAGAAGGTTTTGAAGAACCGTTGTTCTTATTGGAAAAGCAGAAGGTGCAGGATTGCCGTAGCTTAAGCAAGGGAGCACATACCAAATGGATCTTATCTGATGATTTAGAAGCTATGCAGTTTCAAAGTCGCGATTGGGAATTCTATAACCCAGAGGCGACCCTGAATTTTATAGGAAATTTACGTATAAATTCTTTCATGGGACGAAAAAAAGTAAATATTTACGTCTCCAAGGCATATTAGCTGATGCAATTTATAAGAGAGTTTGCTATAATAAAAGAGACGTGTTAGGAGGCTTACACATGAATTATAAAGACTATATTGCCGATATTCCTGATTTTCCTCAGGAAGGCGTACTGTTTCGTGATATCACACCTTTAATGGCAGATGGTGAAGCATTTCATCAGGCTTGTGACGAAATGATCGCTTTTGCAAGAAAAGTAGGGGCTGAGGTTATTGTTGGACCAGAATCACGAGGATTTATCTTTGGCTGTCCGGTTGCTTATGAGCTGGGTATTGGTTTTATTCCTGTTCGCAAGCCGGGGAAATTGCCTAGAGAAACGGTAAGTGTTTCTTATGATTTAGAATATGGCAGTAATGAATTGCATGTACATAAAGATAGTATCAAAAAAGGTCAAAAAGTCTTGATCATTGATGATTTATTGGCGACCGGAGGTACGGTAGATGCAACAATTCAGATCGTTCAGGAATTGGGCGGTGAAGTTGTGGGCTGTGGTTTTCTAATTGAATTAGAAGGCTTACAGGGCAGAGAACATCTAAAAGATTATGAAGTGTTCTCCTTAATGTCTTATAAATAAAAAAGGGGAAGTTCCCCTTTTCTTGAATGCGGGTGATTAGTATGGTAAGGAAGAATGTCGTTACATTTGATGAGATGATGCAAGAAGTTCGTCAATACATCAAAAAAGAAGAAAATATTGATTTAATTACACGCGCCTTTTTGTGTGCAGAGAAGAATCATGCAGGGCAGTATCGTAAAAGCGGGGAACCGTATATCATACATGCCATTCAGGTAGGTTATATATTAGCAATGTTGCGGACTGGTCCTAAGACGATAGCCGCAGGCCTTTTGCATGATGTGGTGGAAGATTGTGATGTCTGCTTAGAACAAATTAGTGAGATGTTTGGTGAAGAAGTTGCTTCTTTGGTGGAATCGGTCACAAAGATCGGTGCATTGAAGTTTAAAGATGAGAAAGAATATCTTGCCAGCAATCATCGTAAGATTTTTATCGCGATGGCGAAAGATGTGCGTGTTATTTTGATTAAGCTTTCTGATCGACTACATAATATGCGTACTTTACAATATATGACGCCGCAGAAACAGCAAAAAATTGCGAGTGAGACATTGGAGGTCTATGCGCCGATTGCCCATCGTTTAGGTATCAGTGATATTAAAAATGAACTCGAAGATCTGTGCTTTCAGTATTTAAATAAAGAAAAATATTATGAAATAGCCAAATTGGTGGAAAAACGTAAAACAGAACGAGATGCACAGGTACAAAGCATGATTAGAGAAATCAGTTCTTTACTGGATGAGCATCAGATAAAATATCGCATATTCGGACGCAGTAAGCATTTATATAGTATTTATAAAAAGATGATAACGAAAAATAAGCGTTTTGAAGAAATTCTTGATTTATTGGCGATTCGTATCATTACAGATACCGATACGGCTTGTTATGAAATCTTAGGATATATTCATGCGAAATACCGTCCGATTCCAGGACGCTTTAAAGACTATATCGCTATGCCGAAGGTTAACATGTACCAATCCTTGCATACGACTATCGTGGCTGAGGATGGTAATATATTTGAGGTGCAAATTCGTACAGAATCTATGGATGAGGTTGCAGAACAGGGGATTGCGGCTCATTGGCGTTATAAAGAAAATTTAAATGGCGGCCGTGAGGTGCACCAAAAAGAAATTGAAGAGCAATTGCATTGGTTTAAAGATTTCAGCGTCATGAGTGATGATGTCAATGATGATGCTATGGAATACATGAATCTATTGCAGAAGGATATCTTTGAGGCTAATGTTTATGTGATGACTCCAAAAGGTAAAGTGATTGCTTTGCCAAATGGTTCTACACCAATTGATTTTGCCTATCGTGTTCATACCGAGGTTGGTCATCATACGGTTGGAGCTACGATAAATGGTGTGTTAATGCCATTGAATACAAAATTAAAAACAGGAGATGTTGTCAGCATCCGTACAAGTAAACAATCTCCTGGTCCTAGTGAAGACTGGATCAAAATTGTAAAAAGTGCTCATGCACGTAATAAAATACGCTCATTCTTCCAGAAACAGGAAAACGAACGCCGTTCGCTTGATATAAAAAAAGGCGAAGAGATGCTGATGGAAGAATTGAAAAAACGCAACTTAGATGTTGCGACATATACAGAACAAAAGAAGATTGAAAACATTGCCGGTTCTCTAAGTTTTAATTCTTATAACGATTTGATGTATGCGATTGGTGTTAAACAAGTATCCCTGCCTGCTGTCATTGACCGTTTGGTGAAACATAAGACAAGCGTACCATTAGATAATGAAGAATTAGCGAAAATGTTTAATCGTCAGGAACGAAAGCGAAAAGTTTCTTCAACCGGTATCCGGGTAGCGGGTATTGATTCCATGAAAATATCACTGGCTGCCTGCTGTTCTCCTGTTCCCGGTGATGATATCGTAGGATATATAACAAAAGGACAAGGAGTAAAGGTACATCGTACAGATTGTCCCAATATCGTGCATGAGAAACAACGCTTGATTGATGTGGAATGGGATGAAAACATTGAACAGAAAACATATGAAGTCAAGCTGATCGTGAAGTCAAGTGATCGTAATTTCTTGCTATCCGATATTGTGACGGTAGTATCACAATGCAAGGCGGGTTTGCAGCATGTTGATTCTTCAGTTGATGAGGATAAGGTTTCAGCAACGACAAAAATGACGGTTGTTGTGGAAAATGCTATTCATTTACAGACATTGATGGCGAATCTAAGAAAGGTCAATAGCGTAAAAAGTGTCGAAAGAGTTATTCAATAAGGTGAGGTGACACTCACCTTTTCCAATGGAGGTTTTATGAAACAAGAAACATTTTTAATAACGAAAGCAACAACAGAGGATATTCCCGCAATCTTAGAAATGTATCGTCGTCGGGTCTTGTATAATAATGCTCATGGTATTCCACAATGGCGCTTAGCAGATGTCACATGGGAAGCCTTTTCGCAATTATATACGATTGATGATTATTATGTTGGTAAATGTAATGGAGAAGTCGTTTGCGGATTATTCATTGTTGATGTCGATGAATTATACTGGCCGGATGTAGACAAAGGAAAGTATTTATATCTGCATAAGATCTGTGTTGATCCTGCTCATGCCAAAAAAGGCTATAGCGATGCTATGATTACCTATTTCAAGGATAAGGGACGTAAAGAAGGCTATCCGGAAGTGCGTTTAGATGTGCGTGAGAAGAAGGTGAAACTAAGAGAGATGTATGAACGCAATGGATTTCGCCTTGTCACAATTGGACAGTTTGTCCCTGAATTTACAACAGCTTTGTATCATTATGTATATGCATGGGAACAAGAAAAATAGCTAAGCAACTATGATATAGAAGAGTAAATGGTTCCTCTTTTTAAAGGGACTATCTGCTCTTTTTTATTGGTGTGGGGTATGCGATAAGGCAGAATATAAAGGCTATAAATAAAAGCCATGTATATCACAAAAGACGAAGAAAAAGCTTAAAAAGGATGTGTTAGTTCTTTCTAAGCTTTCTTTCATAATATAATGTATTCCACATGCGAAAGTATTCATCCATTCTAACTCTAATGCTACTATGCTCACGATAGGTGTCCATAACATAGTTATGAAAAAACTTATGTACAAAAAAGGCAGCTCTTCGCATATGGGAAGGACTAGTGATAACAATAATGTTTTCCCATTGTTTTTCATCACAAATGCATTTCGCGTATTTTAAGTTTTCATACGTGTTACGCGCCTTGGTTTCTAAGACAAGGGCTTGTTTTGGAATCTTTTGTGTCAAAGCATAAGCGGCCATCTTTTCTGCCTCGACATAAGTATTCTGCACGCAGGAACCACTGATTAATAAGTGGTGAACGCAGTGTTTGTCATATAAATTTATAGCAGTCTCCATACGCTTTTTTTGGACTGTTGATAAACTGCCATCTGCATTACAAGGATAACCCAATACAATTGCGACATCATAAGAAATGTCTTGTAAGGGATGTTTGGGTTTTGGAAAGTGATGATATAGATAAAGATTTGCAAGCAACACAAAGAGGATGATACAGATGAGTAATATCATTTGATATAAACCAAAGACTGCCATTCTTTGGCAATCGCTTCCTTTCTGTTTTTTGGTGTTAATGGATATGTATATGCCTGTGTCGCACGTAACTCAATCTTTCTCCAGTCTTGTGGAATCTGGTTAAATCGAGAAGCTATGATCAGATCATCTTGTTTGCGTAATTGTGACAAATAGGCTCGGCCAACATCATTCATTGCAAGAATGCGTAGGTGCTGTAAAGGACGGAGTTTCTGTATTTCCGTTTTCTTGGTCTGGGTTAATATATGAAGTAAGGTCCGTTGAATGCGACTGCGGGTATAACGCTTACTGATGCAAGCATTTACAAAGCTATCCATATCGCTATAGAGAGCGGCATTTTTCTGTAATAGCTGCTCCATTCCTTCCTCTACCATCAACATTGCTTTAATATCTTCTCGATCCATGGTCATAAGTAATGTCTGTAAATAAGGGTAATAATGTGTGAAAGCATATGTTGTATCTAATTTATTTGCCATTACTGTGGCATGATGAACATCCTGATGAAGCATGATACCATGACGGATGGCACTGGCACTGGCGATTGTCTTCGTATAGGTTAATTCATGATATGAATTTGTTCTTTGTATCGTATAAGGCTGTATAGCACTGCCTTGCAATGCTTTTAAATAACTGATGCCTAAAAGATCATTACTAGCGATTTGGGTACACGAATCAGCAAAGCTTTTTACCATGGCTTGCTTTTTCTGTACTGGTAAAGCAGCAGCTTGTTCACTTAAATGTTTTAATTTCTCAATGTCATTACATTCACTGCCAAACACCATATGGTTGACATTAGCCAGCGTAAGCAATCGGATGGCTCCTTGAGCAAAGATATCGGCACTTTGTGTTGCATAAGGATAGGGGAGTTCAATGACAATATCGACACCATGAGCAACAGCACAAGCAGCACGTTCCCACTTATCAATGATGGCGGGTTCTCCACGTTGCACGAAATTACCAGACATGATGGCAATCAGACAATCGCAATTACGAATGCTACGCGCCTGTGTAATGTGATATTGATGCCCGTTATGAAAGGGATTGTATTCTGTGACAATACCGCATACCTGCATAAGCAAACTCCTTTCTTTTCTATATGGTATTTATTCTATCATATTTTTTACGTATTGACATTGTCAATTCTAGGAGATAGTACTCTCTTAGACAATGTGAATACTTTGTCAGCATATTTTTAAGCGATTCTATGGTACAATGAAAACAGATAAGGCAAGAAAACGGAGGCATTTATGAAACTAACAAAATTCAGTTTTATCAGTCAATGTGATGGTCTTTGTATTCATGGTATGTGCATGGTGCCGGATAGAGAAGTTGTTGGTGTGATTCAGCTGGTACATGGTATGGCAGAACATAAGGAACGTTATGAAAATCTCATGCATTATTTGGCACAATCGGGCTATTTATGTGTCATTCATGATCATCGCGGTCATGGGGAAAGTGTAAAGTCACAAGCAGATCTGGGATATTTCTATGGTGTTGATGCCACCTATTTAATAGAAGATATTCATGAAATCAGTATGCGTATAAAAGAGCATTTTCCACATGTGCCATTGTTTTTATTCGGTCACAGTATGGGCTCTTTAGCCGTACGTGCATACTGTAAACGTTATGATAGGGATATTGATGGATTGATTGTTTGTGGTTCGCCAAGTGAAAATAAAGCAGCAGCTTTTGGTAAGATACTTTGTCAGATCATGGAGAAAGTGAAACAAGATCACTATCGTAGTTCTTTCTTACAACGTTTGGCATTTGGGCATCATAATGATGGAATTCAAGATGCTAAAAGTGAGAACAGCTGGATTTGCAGTGATGAAGATGTGGTAAAGGAATATGATGAAGATCCTTTATGTGGCTTTACGTTTACTTTAAACGGTTTTGAAAATCTTTTCGCTTTAATGATGACTGTATATGATAAAAAAGGTTGGCAATGCCACCATGCATCAATGCCTATCTATTTCATTGCCGGAAAACAAGATCCTTGTATCATTTCTGAAAAGGCATTCCATACAGCTGTAATGTTGATGCGTAAGGTTGGATATGCGAATGTATCTTGGAAATTGTATGAAGGAATGCGTCATGAAATCTTGAACGAAAGAGATAAAGGAGAAGTGTATCGGGATCTTTTGAAATGGTTGAATAAACATACTACAAACACATAAGCTGTTCATTTGATAAGCACTTTTTAATGAAAACAAAGATGAAGTGAGAATAGCATATATAACATGTTTTTCACTTTCAGGGGATACTGCTGTGAAGGATATAAGAAAATGCAAAACTTTATAAAAAGCAGATAGAATTAGTAAAAATTAGGTACAAAAAATAAAAATTAAAGAAAAAGTCTTTCTTTCATTTCGTTTTTGTGGTTTAATATATTAGCCTAATCATGGGAAAGTGAGAAATATATTGACTTTATTGTCCAGTTTCCTTATAATAGGATAGGTCAGACAACGAGGTGATTCTTTTGAAATGGTCTAGAGCTGAGCTGTTACAGGCGGATAAACAAACAATCGATTTTACGGATACGATTGCTTTCGATCCTGCGGCGTTCGCCAAGATGCACCAAATCAGAGGATTGCAGGATGTTACGGTATCAGGAAATATTCATTACGATACAGCCAGTGAACGCGTATTTGCGGATCTGGATATTGAAGGCGTGATGATCGTGCCGTGTTCTATAACCCTTGAGGATGTAGAATATGATTTCCACACAAAATCTTTGGAAGTGTTCTCTTTTGACAAGACAGAGGATGAAGATGTACACGAAGTAAAAGGTGATGTCGTAGAACTATTGCCGGTGATCTTTCAATTGATACTTATGGAAGTTCCTTTGAAGGTCGTAAAAGAAGGAATCAAAGAGTATCCTAAAGGTGACGGTTGGGAAGTTGTCAAAGAGGAAGACTATACGAAATCTAAAAAGGATGATATAGATCCTCGTTTAGCAAAGTTGAAAGAATTCAAATTGGAAGATTAAGTAGGAGGTGCTAACATGGCTGTTCAGCAGAGACGTAATTCAAAAACTAGAAAAGCAAAACGTAGAACTCACTACAAATTGGCTGCGCCAACTTTGGTGAAATGTCCAGCATGCGGTGAATACAAAATGCCTCACAAAATGTGTTCATGCGGTGAGTACAACGGTAAAACAATCGTAGAAAAATAAGAAAACAGACCGGGCAACCGGTTTTTTCTTTTCTGAAACATATAATGGTGTATCACAAATATAGCAGTAACAATATCCCCCTCTTGAAAATATGCTTTTTCAGAATTTAAAAATAAAAAGGGGAAAAGCGTTGAATAATTTCATAGAACGTGGTATATTAACTATAGAACTTCAAACGGAGTGGGTCATGCCCACTCCTTCATTATGTTGTAAAGGAGAATGTTATGGACGGATTGTCAAAAATCAAAGAATTGATCAAACCTCTTCTCGCACAAGAAGATATTGAATTGTACGATGTCTCATGGCAGCAAGAAGGTAAAAATCGCATTTTACAGGTTGCAATCATGCGCAAAGATGGCAGTATGGATATTGATACATGTGCAGCTATGTCAGAAAAAATATCAGAAAAGCTGGATGAAGTAGATATGATTGCCAGTGAATATTTTCTAGAAGTATGTTCTCCGGGGGCTGAACGTGAATTAAAGGATGAAACACAGATTCGAGATGCTCTGGATGAATATGTTTATGTGAAATTGAAAAATCCCAAAGCAGGCATGGATGCCGTAAAAGGATATTTGCGTGCTTATGAAAATGGTGATATCACGATGGAATATATGGATAAAGCAGTAAAGAAAAAGATAACAATTGATGGCGATAATATCGCATTAATTCGCTTAAGTGTGAAAATTTAAGAGAAAGGAAAAAGAAGAACATGAAGTTAAAAGATTTTATGGCTGCGATGCAGGCAATCGAAAGTGATCGTAAATTACCTCAGGAAGTTGTCGTAGAAGCGCTACAAGAAGCGTTGGCTAAGGCATTCCGTAAACACATTGAAATTCCTGATGCATTAGTACGTGTAGGTGTTAATGAAAAAACGGGAAACATCAAGGTATATCAACAGCGTACGATTGTTGAAACGGTAGAAGATGATGAATTGGAAATTTCATTAGAAGATGCAAAGAAAATCAATCAAGAGCTGGAACTGGATGGTGTTGTCGAGGAAGAAGTAGACATTACACAGTTAGGCCGAGCAGCGGTTATCTTAGCTAAAAACGTTATGAAACAGAAAATCCGTGAAGCTGAGAAACTGATTGTGTATGAAGAATATTGTGATAAAGTTGATGAGATGGTTGTTGGAACGATTGAGTCTGTCGAGGAAAAATTCTGTATCGTAAATATTGGAAAGACATTGGCATTAATGCCTAAAAATCAGCAGATTCCTAACGAACGTTATCATGAAGGTGATCGTATTCGCGTGGTGATCATTGAAGTAAATAAAGAAACCAAAGGTGCACAGGTGTTAGTATCTCGCGGTGATGCAACTTTAGTAAAACGTCTGTTTGAAAAAGAAGTACCAGAAATTTTCCAGGGTGTGATTGAAATTAAGGCAATCGCGCGTGAGGCAGGAGAACGCACAAAGATGGCTGTTTATTCTCACAATGAAAACATTGATCCAATTGGTGCTTGTATCGGGCCGCGTGGACAACGTGTTCAGGTTATCATCAATGAACTTGGCGGTGAGAAAATTGATATCTTTGAATGGAGTGAAGATGTTACAGAATTAATTAAAAATGCTCTTTCACCTGCGGAAGTATTAGCCGTAATCCCAAGCGAAGAACGTAAAGGTGGCTTACTGGTTGTCGTACCAGATAATCAGTTATCTTTAGCTATTGGTAAACGTGGTAAAAATGCACGTCTGGCAGTGAAATTGACTGGCAATAAGATTGATATTAAAGCAGAGAGCGATGTGGATGCAGCTGGTATTGATTGGAAAGGCATCGCTATGAAACAGCGTGAAGAATTCTTAGCTGCGCAGGCTGCTGCCAAAGCATTGGCACAGCAAGAACGCTTTGAAGAGGCAGCGAGTGAAGAAGCTATATCACTTGCCGATGCAGGAGTATCCTTCCAGGAAGAAATTTTAGAAGAGCCAGAAGAAATGGTAGATGATGTAGTAATAGAAGCGAAAGCAAGTATCATCGCACCTGAAGTGGAAAAAGTGGCTGAAAAAGAAGTGGAAGAAGAAGTGGTTGAAGAAGAAAAAGAAGAGAGCGATCTGGAAAGAGCGGCTCGTATTGCTAAGGAAAAACAGCGTCAAGAAGGCTTAAATATCAAAGAAAAACAAGAATATAAATCAAAATTTGAAACATTGGCAGATGTTAGCGCAAAACAGGAAGAAAAACCGGTTAGCAAACCACGTTGGAAAAAGAGTGAAGAAAAGGAAGAACGCCGTAAACCAACCTTTGATTTGAGTAAAAAGGATTATGAAATGAAGCCTATTTACTCAGAAGAAGAACTAGAAGAAATCGAACGTGCTCAACGTGAAGAAGAAGAAAATGATTGGATTCATGATGAGATTGACTTCGATGAATATGATAAATATTACGAAGAATAAAGAAAAAGGAGGGAGCTTTTATGAGAAAAATACCTATGCGCAAGTGTGTGGCAACTGGTGAAAGTCTTCCAAAAAAAGAATTGATTCGTATCGTTCGTACCCCTGATGGTAATGTTGAAATTGATGAAACAGGGAAAAAGAATGGTCGAGGTGCCTATCTAAAGCGCAGTATTGAGGCACTGGAAGTGGCAAAGAAGAAAAAAGCTTTGGCGCGTTCATTAGAATGTGAGATTCCTCAAGAACTTTATGAGGAATTACAAAAGTTATTTGGTGAATGAAGAAAGCAATTGGAACACTGGGATTGGCTATGCGTGCCCATAAGATAGCTACCGGTGAAACGATCTTTAAAAAACTGCGCAGCAATCAAGTTTCGCTGCTTATTATGGCAGATGATATGGGAGAAAACGGTAAGAAAAAGCTGACAGATAAATGTGCCTATTATCATGTGCCCTATGTCTTTATGAATGGGGAAGAATTAAACATGGCTATTGGTGATAAGAATCGCAAATCTGTTGCAATATTAGATGAAGGTTTTGCACAAAAACTTCATGCTTGCTTGAAAGGCTAGGTGATTATATGGCAAGACAACAACACAAAAAAGGGAATGGAAACCGTAAGAACAATGGAAATCGCAAAAAAGAGTTTACACCACGGAAAGAACGTGTGGAAGTAAAAGAGATTACGTACAGTTCTGCACTGACGGTTCAGGAATTAGCAGAGAAATTAAATCGCAATGCAAGTGAAATCATCAAGCTTCTCTTTATGATGGGAACGATGGTAACCATCAACTCGACTTTGGATGATGAAACGATTGAACTTGTCTGCATGGAATTTAATGTAGAATGTCATAAGGAAATCATCATCGAAGAGAGTGATTTTGAAGAGATGATGAATGTTGAAGAAGAGGATGAAGAAAACTTAGTATCCCGTCCTCCTGTTGTTACGATCATGGGACATGTTGACCATGGAAAAACAACCTTGTTGGATACGATTCGTAAAACACACGTAACAGAAGGTGAATTTGGTGGCATCACGCAGCACATTGGTGCATACCAAGTATCAGTGAAAGGTAAAAAAGTTACTTTCTTAGATACACCGGGCCATGAAGCTTTCACGGCCATGCGTGCACGTGGTGCGAAAGTAACCGATTTGGTTATCATCGTCGTTGCTGCTGATGATGGCGTTATGCCACAGACCAAAGAAGCGGTGGATCATGCCAAAGCGGCTGGTGTTCCGGTTATTGTGGCTGTGAATAAGATTGATAAACCAAATGCTAATAAAGATCGTATCATGAATGAAATGAGTGACTTAGGATTACTTCCTGAAGCATGGGGCGGAGATACCATTTTTGCGGAAGTATCAGCAAAATTTGGCGATGGTGTTTCTGATTTGTTGGAGACCATTCTTGTTGTATCAGAAGTAGAAAACTTCCGCGCGAATCCAAATAAGATGGCAACCGGAACTGTTATCGAGGCGAAGTTGGATAAAGGACGCGGACCGGTAACAACCTTGCTTGTACAAAATGGTACATTGCATACCGGTGATGCTGTCGTTGTTGGTACTGCTTTTGGACGCGTACGTAAGATGACAGATGATCGTGGCCGCGAAATTAAAGAAGCATTGCCATCTACACCAGTTGAGATTATTGGTTTAAATGATGTGCCAATTGCAGGGGATATCTTTAAAGCATTTGATTCAGAAAAGAAAGCACGTCAAATTGCGGAAACACGTTTAACAAAACGTATTGATCAAGAACGTAACTCTTCAAGTGCGATGTCATTAGATGATTTAGCACGTCAGATTGAAGAAGGTGAAGTACAGGATATTAATGTCATCGTTAAAGCGGATGTACAGGGTTCTGCCGAAGCAGTAAAGGCAAGTATGGAAAAAATTGAAGTTTCCGGTGTGAAGGTGAATGTCATCCGTAGCACGGCAGGTGCCATTACTGAAAGTGATATCATGTTGGCAAGTGCATCAAATGCGGTGATTTATGGATTTAATGTACGCCCTAATGCGATGGTGCGTAAAAAAGCTGAAGAAGAAGGCGTAGATATCCGTTTGCATAACATTATTTATAAGGCTTTAGAAGAAATGGAAAGTGCAATGAAAGGAATGTTGGCACCGGTTTATGAAGAAGTTGTCATTGGCCAGGCAGAAGTTCGTCAGACTTACAAGGTTAGTAAGGTGGGAACGATTGCCGGATGTATGGTGACGGATGGACATATCACGAAAGATTGCAGTGTGCGTTTGATTCGTGAAGGTGTTGTAATCTATACCGGTAAGTTAGGTTCTCTGCGTCGGTTCCAGAATGATGTGAAAGAAGTTCAAAATGGTTTTGAATGTGGTATGACTATTGAAAACTTTAATGACATCAAAGAAGGAGATTTGATTGAGGCGTATGAAGACCAACAGGTTGAGCCAGAATAACATCAGGTGATAGAATGAAAGTAAAAGCAGAAAAAATTGCCGGAATCATTCAGAAAGAAGTCAGTGAGATCATTCAGTTTGAGCTAAAAGATCCTAAGATTGGCTTTATTACGATTACAGATGTCACGGTAACAAATGACCTCTCAATTGCTAAAATCTATGTATCCTTTTTAGGTCAAAAGGCTAGAGAAGAAGCCGGGATGAAGGCGTTAAATCGCAGTAAGGGATTTATTCGCAGTGCTTTAGCAAAACGTTTAACGATGCGTAAAGTACCAGAGCTTCATTTTCTAATCGATGATGCATTAGAAAGAGGCAATAAGATTGAGAAAATTATTAGTAAGATTAATGAACATTCATAAGCAAGATGCAGTCAATTGTGGCTGCATCTTTTTGTGCGACAGGCAGTTGCTATAATTCAACCATGTACAGGCATAGTTGAATTTTCTTTCTTATTAAGGGATTGTATTTATCAACAGGAAAAGAATAAAACCAGATGTTGAAAGAAGAAGGAATCGAATACTATACACAAAAGAGAATAAAGAAAATCGCAAATTCTGAAGTGAATTTACGATATAGTGGATATCATAAATAGGCATATTGGTAAGCCGTATGCCTTGTAGGGCACGTACGGTTTGATAAGGGGCGATAGTTTAATGACTATCGCCTACTTGCTTTTACAAAAGGCATACAAGAAAAGACTGTAGAAGAAAACTAGTTCACTATCAGAAGTTACCATGATACAATAGGCTAAAGAAAGGTTTAATTTTATAGGGGAATGGAAATGAGACGTAAAGATAGAGAAGTTACTGACGAGAAAAAAATTATGGAGATCATCTCTCAGTGTTATTGTTGTAGATTAGGTTTTATAGATAAGGGTGCCGTTTACATCGTGCCATTAAATTTTGGATTTGAAAAGAAAGCAACAGATTATGTTTTTTATTTTCATAGTGCTATGGAAGGTAGAAAGATTGAGTGTATGAAAACAGGAAATCCTGTTGGCTTTGAACTTGATACAAATTATCAGTTACAAGAAGCAAAAAATCCTTGTGCATATTCAGCAGCTTTTCAAAGTATTATTGGGACAGGAAAGATTGCAATCTTAACAGATGCAAAAGAGAAAGCATATGCTTTATCGCAAATCATGTATCACAATACTGGCAAAATAGATTGGCAGTTCTCACCTAAGATGCTTGCTAAGCTGGCCGTATTTAAATTGCTGGTAACAGAGTTGAGTTGTAAAGAACACAAAGCGATTTCTATGCATAACGATAATTTGAATGAAGATAAAAGGATATTGCTCGATCATATTGATGAGATTCATACGACAGAGAAGGGAAGCAAGCGTATCAAAACCAATTTAAAATTAGACGTATCAAATGTTGTAGCGTATTGCAAAGATAAACTCTTGGATAAAAACTGTAAGATTTATCGCATAGGAAAAAACTGGTATGGTGAGATTGATGGGATTAAAATAACAATTAACGCCTATCGTTATACGATTATTACCGCACATGCTATCAAATGATTTAAAAAATTCGAACACTAATTGAAGATATCATACTCGAATAGCGTGTAAAATATGCTATTCTACCATATTTATAACTTGTTGATGTTCATTATCATGATCATCCTTGCTTATTCGTATATGAAAGGATAATTATCATATGTTATAAACTTATATAAGTGATTAAAAAAGGAATGTGTAACATAAGCTGTTCACATTCCAAAAGTTTTTATATTACATGCCTTGAAAATTAAAAGTGAAATCATCACCGTCTTTAATCTTTAAGGCACTGGCAGCATCGCATTGGCCGGAAGCCTGGCAGGATTCATTATTGCTCGATTCATATAGCCACCATGGACCTTTTTGCCAATCCTTCGTTTTAACACCTAGGATGGAAACAATCTTTTTCCCATATGCGCTGTCTTCCATTTCTACCTTTAGCTCATTGGCTTTTTCTAAAAAGTCAGCTAAGGTAGTTACGTGATCTTTGACACTAACTTTTTTATTAAATATTTCTTCGCCTTCTTTATTTACAACGATGTGTAAAGTAATTGTTTCTTGTGAAGCTGATTTCGCTGTTTCGCTTGTTTCTTTATTCGTACATCCGCTGATAAACAGGATACAGCAGATGGCGAGTAGTTTACATAATTTTCCCATAAGAAGTACTCCTTGTAATTTTTTTTAAAATGGTATATATAGGCTGATAACAGATCATGCAACAAAAAGCGGATAGACATCCTTGAATACATGATATTTTCAGCCCTGCTAAGATATAAAGAATTGTGATTTTTTTGGATATAAGAAGAAATGGTATCTGGACAAGCTGACCGGTTAGAAAAGATAAACAACCGCATAAGAAACATAGTAACCAAAAGTGTTTTTGTAAAAATGGTTTACTTATGCCAATAAACAGACTGTAAAGAGGATAGATCAGACAATACATCATGCTCCAAGGGGTAACGCCTTGGATAGATAAATTCACGATGCTAAATACGATGGCACCTAACACAGCTTGTTTCGTTTCAAAACACATTGCAAAAAGGACAATGGTAAAGGTGATGCATTCCAGATACAGAACAAATGAAAATGATGTAAATACAACCGATTCTATTGCGGCCATAACCGCAATGTAGCATAATTCTTTAGCTTTCATAGGACTTGCTGATAAAGACTTGTTCCGCAATGCCTTCTGCTTTGTTTTCATACAGGCACATCATAAAAAAGGTATTTGCCAATAAATTCATAAAGTCAAGCAAATGGTGATTTATGGTATGCCCTTCTTTTTGCAATTTCGTTAGGATACGTATAATGGCTTTCGTTTTTGCACGCAAAACATGTAAATATGCTGTACCAAGGCTGCCTACTGGTAAAACAAAATGTTCTATCCTGACAAAGTAAAACTCATACATTGCATGAAGACGCATGACCTCATGCTTTTGTATGGCACATTTACCTCGGATAGAACCATTGGCATGATAGATGAGTGTAACAAGTTCTTGTATATCTTTTCTCTTGATGTGTTTGACATGATGCGCACATACGGCCGTCATACTGGCAAGCTCATCTGTTGCAATTTCATAATCACATAAGCTGCCATCTTCACTTAAAAAGCTATATGCACAATATTCCATACGCATTCTTTTTCACCCTCTCTTTCTTGTGGAGTGTGAAACAGAAAAAAGGAAAAATGATTTGCTTTTTTCTGATCACCCAGCAGATGCATTCATTACAGGCAAGTCTTTCGGCTTAACTTCTTCCTACTTTCCACCTTCTCATGCATAAGCACAATGGTATCTTGGATTTCGTCCATATCACGACTGCTGGGGCAGCGAAAGATTTTCACTTTCTTCCTTATTGAGTATGTCTACACCTGTAATATTCATTTTCAATTGTTCTATCTCATTATAGCTTTTTTTTCTATATTATGTCTAGCCAGAAGTGTGATATAATGTATAAATAAATTAAAAAACACTATGAGGTGATGCAATGAAAATGGATTGGAAGAAGGATAATCTTGTACATATAGCAAATTCGCTACGTGCCTATTATCATTTGCCGCTGTTTCATAAAAGCGATGAGCAATTAGATCAATGGTTACAGGAGAGAAAACCCGAACAAATCATTGTATTATTGATCGATGGCTTAGGAAAGTATCAGATAGAGCAACTTGCTAAAGCAAAAGGTTTTCTTAAACAACATTGTAAACGATATGTAGAAACTGTGTTTCCACCGACAACTGCGGCAGCGACAACTTCTTTTTTAAGTGGAAAATACCCATGTGAACATGGATGGCTTGGCTGGCAACAGTATTTTGAAGAAATCGATGAGCATTTGGTCATGTTTTTGAATCGTTCTTATTATCAGAAAAAGCCTTATTGGCAGCCTCATTATACATATGAGCATGTAGCAGTGAATTCGCTTGTGCAAGACTGCTTAGCAAATGGGATTTGGGCAACAGAAATCTATCCGGCTTTTCGCAAAGGAGGAGTACACAGTTTCAAGGAGATGTGTCAGCGTATCGTCAAAGAGAGTCAATCACAGCGTGCTTCGTGTGTCTATGCGTATTGGGATGAATTTGACGATTGCATGCATCACTATGGGGTACATGCAGCCGAAAGCAAAGCGATGCTAAAAAACTATGATGAGCTCATGGCACACTATTTCCCATCATTATCCGCTAAAAGTGCTCTTTTGATTATCGCTGATCATGGACAGATAGACGTTACATGTCGTTGTATGGTTCAAGACGAACAATTGATGAGATGTTTACGACGATTACCGTCATTAGAAGGAAGAGCTCTCAGCTTTTCTATTCAAGATGGCAAGCATCAGATGTTTAAAGAACACTTTCAGGAAAAGTATGGAAATAGCTTTATATTACTTAGCAAAGCAGAAGTGCTACAGGAGCATATCTTTGGCGAAGGAAACAACCATCCGCTCTTTACGTCTTTTATAGGTGATTATCTTGCTATCGCAATCGGTGATGAACAATTGATTTATGATGATAGCTATGCGGTAAAGGGAAGTCATGCTGGTTATACAAAAGAGGAAAGAATGATTCCGATTATTTGTTTTCAAAAGGAAGATGAAGCAAAGAAATAGCATAGAAAAACAGCTGCATTAGGACACGACGTCTTTAGGCAGCTGTTTGTAATTTATAGTTGTAAAACGATACCAGCTAAGGCACATCCGCAAAGCAAGGCAATGGGATGAAGCTTAGGGAATTTACGGGACAAGCACAATACCACGATGAACATGATAAGTGGTACATATTGAATTGCGTCTAGGAACGTTTGAAAATGAAATTCCTCATTTTTAAACATGGTTGTCATAAAAATTCCTAAGCCGGCAGATGCAATCATGGCAGTGACTGCCGGTCGTAAACCATAAAATGCATGTTGAATGATAGCACTATCTTTAAATTTCTTTAAAAAGTGTGCAATGATACAAATAATGATAATACTAGGTGCTACTAAAGCAAGCGTAGTTAAAATACCACCAAGTATGCTGTCAGTTACATGATATCCAACATAGGTTGCCATATTGACGCCCATTGCACCAGGTGTTGCTTCAGATACAGCAATCATATTTGCAAGCATTTCGCTGGTAAACCAATGATATTTGCCTATGAGTTCAAATAGAAAAGGAACCGTTGCCAGGCCTCCGCCTACAGCGAATAGACCGGTTTTGAAAAACTCAATCAATAATGCAAGATAAACACTCATGAGGATTTTACCTCCTTTTTGGCTTTATATAGCTGAATGCCAATACCAAGACAAGCTGCTGTAATGATGATTACAATAGTTGGTATCAACTGCAAAAACGCTAGTAATAAAGCCAGACAAAAAATCAAAGTACCTGTGAAATCTTTAACTCCGGACTTAAACAATTTGATAACGGCATTCAAAACCAATACACAAACAGCAACACGAATACCTCCAAGTGCATGCTGTACAATTGCTAAATCGGAAAAGTTCTGCAACAGCGAAGCAATTAATAAGATGATTACAATCGAAGGGAATATCACACCCAAAGTTGCAAAGATACCGCCGATAATGCCTTTTTTGTAATAGCCGATAAAGGTAGCGGTATTTACGGCAATGATACCGGGTGTACATTGTCCTACGGCATAATAATCCATAATCTCTTCTTCTGTTGCCCAATGCTTTTTTTCAACAACTTCACGTTGAATAAGCGGTAGCATTGCATAGCCACCTCCAAACGTAAAGGCCCCAATTTTAGCAAAGGAGTAAAACAACTCCCAATATTCTTTCATATCGTTCACCTCAAATTCATACGAATTTCATTATACGAAATCAAAACTCATTTGACAACTCATTCTGCATAAGAAAATACGAAATTGAAATAAAATACGAAAGGTTAACGCAAGGAGCAGAAATCATGAATGAAAAACGTAAAAATCACTACGACACGTTGAAAAAAACTGCTATAATGATGAAGAAGAAAAGGGGTTGAAGTTTTATGTTTGATGTACATCATCAGGTGTATGCATCCAATCGCTATCCGGTAATAGCGAGGAATGGGATGGTTTGTACAGGTCACAATTTAGCAAGTGCTGCTGGCTTAGAAATGTTGCGTAAAGGCGGGAATGCAATAGATGCAGCTATTGCGACAGCGGCTGCATTAACAGTCGTAGAACCAACAGCGAATGGATTAGGCTCAGATGCCTTTGCTATCGTATGGTTTAAAAATAAAATGTATGGTTTAAATTCTTCCGGCCGCTCACCACAAGGAATCACCATTGAAAAAGTGAAAGATCTGCATGGAAATATTTCACGCATGCCTACGGATGGATGGACACCAGTAACCGTACCTGGGGCAGTCAAAGCCTGGACAGAATTGCATGAGCGTTTTGGCGTTTTACCATTTAAAGAAGTATTAGAACCAGCTATTCGTTATGCAAGAGATGGGTTCCCCTTAACGCCAGAAATTTCTCGCATGTGGAAACAGGCATGTGAACGATTCAAAAGTCATAGAAATGAAGATGCTTTTCAAGAATGGTTTGCCACTTTTCATAAAGAAGGAGTATCACTAGAGCCTGGATCCATCATGGTGTTAAAACATCATGCGAGAAGTCTGCAAATGATTGCCGATTCAAAAGGGAAAGCCTTCTATGAAGGAGAATTAGCAAAAGCGATCGATGCTGACAGCAAAAAACATCATGGTTTTTTACGATATGAAGATTTAGCAGCACATGAGGTTCTTTGGCAAGAACCGTTGCATGTACATTATCATGATCATGATATATGGGAATTACCACCAAACGGTCAAGGTATCGTAGCCTTACATGCACTGAATACGTTAAAAGAATTTCATTTTGAAAAACGCGATGAGAAAATGTTTCATCATCAATTTGAAGCAATGAAAATGGCATTTGCCGATGGCATGGCGACGATCAGTGATCCTGGGGCTGCGCATCCCGATGTCTTAAGAATGATTGATGCATCATTTGGTAAGATGAGGGCAAGTCAGATACAGGAGCAGGCGTTAATGCCGCAAGTAGCTATGCCTTATAAAAGTGGTACTGTCTATTTATGTACGGCTGATTGTGAGGGGAATATGGTGTCTTTCATCCAATCCAATTACATGGGCTTTGGCAGTGGAATCGTTGTCAAAGATACTGGTATCGCTTTACAAAATCGTGGCGCTGATTTTTCTTTATGTGAAACCGATGTCAATGTATTGCGGCCACAAAAACGAAGTTATCATACGATTATTCCCGGCTTTATTACACGAAATGGAAAAGCCTTAGGTCCATTTGGCGTTATGGGGGGCTATATGCAGCCGCAAGGACATGTACAAGTGGCAATGAATCTGATTGATTTTCATTTAAATCCACAAATGGCATTGGATGCGCCTCGTTGGCAATGGATCAAGGATAAAACTTTCCGGGTTGAAAAAAGCTTTGATGCTACGATCATTGACGCTCTGCGCAAACGTGGACACCAAATTTGTGTGGAAGAAGAGGTGTCAAGTTTTGGACGTGGACAAATGATTATGCGCATGGAGAATGGTGTGTATGTCGGTGGCTGTGAATCACGTACTGATAGCAATATTGCCTGCTATTAAAAAAGTATCGTACGATACTTTTTTATTTTAGATGCTGATAGAAGAAAATAGCCAGTTGTGTGCGATCACGCAATCCTAATTTATCTAAAAGGTTACTTAAATAATTACGCACCGTACCTTCACTAAGAAACAAGGTCTCAGCAATTTCTTTATTATTCAATCCATTAGCTACTAAAGAAATAAACTGTTGCTCACGATCATTTAGATCATATTGCTCTTTTGCTGTATCTCTATTATTTAGTAAATCAGGTAATTTTTCAATAATTTCAGTATTAAAGACGTTTTGGTTAGCATAAACGGCTTCTAAAGCAGATACGATGCTATCAAAATTTTGTTTCAGAATATAGCCTTTCACACCTAGCTTTAAAGCTTTTACGATATATTCATCATCACTAAAGGTCGTCAGAAATAAAATACGCGCTTGTGGGAATTCTTTTAAAATAGCTTCACTAGCTTCTACGCCATTCATCTTTTCCATTCGGATATCCATTAACAATACATCGCTTTGATATTGTCGGTATAACGCTATTGCTTCCTCACCGCTATTCCCAATAGCATCTACTTGTATGTTTTTAGCTTCTAAAATAGTTTTTAATGAACTGCATACCAGTGCATCATCATCAACAATTAATATTCTCATGCGCTATTTCCTCCTTTGGCAAAGTAATAAAAAGACAAAATCCTTGTTCTGTTTGAATGTTTAAAAAGCCATGCATGGTTTCCACGCGTTCGCGGATGTTTTTTAAACCAATCCCCGTATCTTGTTTTTTGATAGAAGTCCCATTGTCGGTTAAGATAAGCTGATAAAACGTAGGTTGTTCTCGAAGAGTAACGGTAAAGACAGTTGCGTTGGAATGTTTCATGGTATTGTTCATACATTCTTTTACGATAGCTAAGATATGATAAATCATTTCTTGTGACATGGAATGTGTTACATCATATACGAAATTTCCCTTACAAAAGGTGAAATTTTGTATCAGTGTTTGTAGTGCCGCTTGAAGATCCAATGCATCATCATGGAGATTATGAACGCTGCTTCGTATACTGTCCATGCTGGTAGAAATGGTTGAGCGAAGATTTGTTAATGGTTCTTGTAACTCTTCTTGCGTAAAGATGGCTTGGATAGCGCCAATTTGTAACAAGGCACTGCTGAGAAGATGCCCCACATTGTCATGTATTTCACGAGCAATGCGATTGCGCTCATTTAAGGTGGCAATGCGTACTTCTTGTTCTTGTTGAATTAACAAATTTTTGTTTTTCTCACTTAAGATCATCGCTAGTTCACGTGATGTATCACGCTGTTTTTTATAATCCTGTTCCAATTGCTGCTGCGAAAGTGTTTGTTGTTTTAATAACAAAGAAAACAGCATGGCTAATAACCATAATAAATCAAATCCAAGATAATGAAAATTCAAATGAAAGATCATGGGTAACAAATAGAGCAATACGCATGGAATGTTTAATTCTTTTTGTTTCCATAGCGGAGCATTATAAAATAAAAGTGGGAGCGTATAAAAAAAGCCCTATTCCATACAGTTAAAATCAAATAGCATAAACGTAATAAAGATGTCCATCTTTTATCTGAATATAAATAAGAGGTTGCCGCTAAAATGATAGCACAAAGAAGTGCTGTGGTTGTAGAAACATCAATCTCTTCAAATATGAGAAATAAAACAGATATAAAGAGTAGCAATAGATCGTTTAATAAGATATTCATGATGATCCTCCGATATACTATGATTTTAGCATGCTTTTTTATTAGTTACAAATGAAAATATGACATCTGTCATATGCGGTTGTGAAGATATACACTGTTTTTGCGCATGAAACTTTCGTATACTGTAGCTATGCAAAGGGAGGAATCACATATGATCATAGAAGTAAGAAACCTAGTAAAACGTTATAAGGATGTTATTGCGTTAGATCATTTTAATATGCAAGTAGAAGAAGGTGAAATTTTAGGGTTATTAGGCCCAAATGGCAGTGGTAAGACAACAGCTATTAACTGCATGCTATCTTTGTTGAGTTTTGATAAAGGTGAGATTAAAATATTTGATAAAGAAATGACACCAGATGCTTATGATAGTAAAAAAGATATTGGTATCATTCCGCAAAATGTAGCAGTTTTTCATGAATTAAATGTCCAGGATAATGTTGATTATTTCTGTGGACTATATATACGTGATAAAGCAAAACGCAAAAAATTAGTTGATGAAGCGATTGCTTTTGTGGCGTTAGATGAATATCGTAAGTTTAAACCAGGAAAATTAAGTGGAGGATTATTACGACGTTTGAATATTGCTTGTGGTATTGCACATAAGCCAAAGCTGATCTTTATGGATGAGCCGACCGTAGCCGTAGATCCTCAAAGTCGTAATGCTATCTTAGAAGGAATACGCCGCTTAAACAACGAAGGAGCGACAATCGTTTATACTTCTCATTATATGGAAGAGGTAGAAGAACTATGTAATCGTATCATCATTATGGATAAAGGCAAAATGATTGCCAGTGGCAGTAAGGAAGAATTAAAGGCGAATATCATGTTGAAAGAAAAAGTAGAAGTGGAACAGGTGACCATATCGCTAAGACAGATAGAAGAGATAAAGGGTATAGCAAATGTATACGATGTTTCTTATCATTCGCATACACTGCAGGTGAAATTTATGGAGGGTAAGCGGAATATGCTGAATCTGATGGATTATTTTGCTCAAGAGGATATCAGCTATGGAAAAGTTTATTCGCAAACACCAACGCTAAATGATGTTTTCCTGGAAATCACAGGCAAACAGTTGCGTGATTAGGAGGGAAGCTTATGTTGCATATCTTAAAATACCGGGCAAAGTGTATGTTCATGAATCGGCCTTTGATGTTTTGGACATTGCTTTTTCCACTTATCTTGACAACGCTATTTGGAGCGGTGTTGCGTCATGCATATGACCTAACAACATTTGAAACAATTTCCATTGCGATGATTGATAATACTGCTTATCAAAAGAATACCACCTTGCAAAAGACACTCAAATCCTTGCGAATGGAAGATACGCCAATGTTTAAGGTGCAGGAAGTCTCAACAAAAAAAGGAAAACAATTACTGCAAAAGGGCGATGTAGACGCGATGATCACGATTGGTGATGAAACAACCATCTTAGTTAAAGAAACCGGAATCAAACAGACGATGACACAAAATTTCTTTGATGAATATACCCAAAATGAGCATATGGCCATGCAGCTGTTAGCAGCCGGCAGTACCCCAGAACAACTTATGCAGACGTTTACCAATACGCATGATTTTATCAAAACAAACAATGAGGAAAATACGAATCTATCCTGTATCTTCTTTTATACTTTATTAGCGATGAATGCATTATTTGGAGGCTATTGGGCAATTAATTCCATGTATTCCTTGCAGGCAAATCAAAGCACTACGGCTGCTCGTATAGCAATTGCACCAACACATAAAGGATTAAATTTGTTTATTGATCTCTTTTTAAACATTGTCTTTCAAATGACCATTCTAAGCATCGTTTTCTTCTATATGTATACGATCTTACAAGTGGATTTTGGTAACCAATTAGGTTTTGTTGTCTTGGCCATCTTTATGGGTGTTCTTGCCGGCAATGGTTTAGGACTGTTAATTGGAATTTTATTACCTCAAAAAGATATAGGAACCAAAACCGGTGTTTTGACCTCTATTACTATGTTGGGAAGTTTTCTGGCAGGTATGATGATGGTTCAGATGAAATATCTGGTTCAGGTACATGCTCCTATCTTGGCATATATTAATCCTGTTAACATGGTTACGGATGCCTTATATTCGTTATATTATTATGGAGTAGGTGAACGCTATTATCTGAATCTGTTTTCTTTATTGATATTCTCTCTGTTATGTTATCTCATCTGTTATCGTTCTTTGCGTAAAACACGCTATCAGAGTTTGGGGGTGCAGTAAATGAATATCGTGAAATTATACTTCAAAATCGTTTATGATAAAAAAACAAGCATTTTGACGTATCTGGTTATCTTTACGGTTGTTTTTGGTTTGTTTACAGCCTATATGCAAACGAATAATAGTATGCCAGACGCTTATGAGAGTGTGAAAACGAACATTGCCTTCATTGATCATGATCAATCTGCTGAAAGTGCCCTACTAAAGGAGTATCTGCATGAGAAGACAGAAATAAAGCAGGTAGGCAGCAGCACTTCTGAAATACAAGATGCTTTGTTTTATGATGAGGTAGATACGGTTGTGCAGGTGCCCAAGGGATTTGGTCATGCTTTTCGCAAAGGGAAAGAAAATTTACTAGATGTTGCACAACGGCCTGACAGTGCGCAGGGAATGATGTTAAAACAACAGATGAATGCTTATTTGCAACGGGTGTACACATATCAAGCACAGTTTCCGAATGAAACCTTAACACAAATAAAACAGCGGGCAGATGCAGATTTAAAAGTCAAAAGTAAAATGCAACTATCAAGTGGTGAACGCATAAATATGAAAGTGGTCACAAGAGGCATGTACTTTAATTATATGTCTTATGTGCTATTGGCTATCATATTAATGGTTGTTGGTTTAACCATGCATAGTGTATATCGTTCAGAAATCTTGAAACGAAACAGTGTATCACCTACTTCCAGTTTGCATATGAATTCCTTTTTAGTGTTATCGAATATTTTGTTTGGTATTATAATATGGCTTATCATGATCGTTGTTATCTTTATCTTTAATGGAGATGTCATGATGAATACTAGTGGTATGTTATTGTTACTGAACTCATTACTATTTGCTATTATGACGGTAACATTAGCATTTATGTTTTCAGCGCTTACGTGTACCGTGCGCTATGTAGAAGATGTGATGAATGGCATTAGCAATGTTGTATCGTTAGGGTTCAGTTTCCTAGGAGGAGCTTTTGTGCCCCAGCATTTGATTCCTAGTGGCATTCTCACGTTTGCGAAGCTATTACCTTCGTATTGGTATGTGAACTTAAATGATGCTTTGACTTCGCAAATGCAGGTGGATACAGGGACTTGGACGAAAGTGTGGCAGACATATGGTGTCTTATCATTATTTGCTGTTACTTTCTTCCTTATTGGTCTTGTCATCATGCGTAAACATCGATCACAAGATGAGTTTGTTGATAATAATAAAGCATAAATGAGAAAACAGCCGTTGTAACAAGACACGGCTGTTTTCCATTCCTCGTAAATCATATTATTTTAGAATCTAGACAAAGAAGAGCGATGAGAAGTGTTTGAAATCAAGAGTGAAAACAAGAAACCTTTCAGTTTATTTACCTATATTGATGATGCGTTGTTTTAATTTAAAGTAATGGGAGAAGCGAAAGAAGAAATCCATAACAAATGGGATTGCGGCAATACCGCCGATTGTACAAAGGAATGGCAGATAGTCTAAGCGAACCAAGGAGAATAGGCTAGGGAAGAAGACAATGCCAAGGATAAAGAAGATGGACATTGAGGTAAAGATGATAAAACGTTTTCGTGTAAATGGAATACAGACACGATATAATACAATAATGCCATTTGCTCCCGTTAACAACACACACATCGTTGACATCTCATCTGGTGTAAGCGGCATGAGTAAAGATAGGATATTAACATAAATGATACTTAAGACAACACATAAAGCTCCTGGCAATGCGCGTCCTAAGACATTTAATAAAAAGTTGCCTTTCACTTTGGCATGATTGGCTTCTAAAGCTAAGAAGAAAGAAGGGATCCCAATCGTCAAAGAAGAAATTAAGGTCAGTTGAATCGGTTCAAATGGATAACGTTGGATAAAGAACAGTGTCAGAATACTGAGGATGGTTGAAAAGGTCGTTTTTACTAGAAATAAGGATGCTGCACGTTGTATATTGTTAATGACACGTCTTCCTTCATCAACGATCACGGGCATATTAGCAAAATTATTATCAAGCAGAACAAGGTTGGCTATGTTTTTTGCTGCCTCACTACCTTGTGCTACGGAAATGCTACAGTCAGCTTCTTTTAACGCCATAACATCATTCACACCATCACCAATCATGGCAGTAACATGTCCTTGCTCTTTTAAAGCTTTGATCATCAGCTTTTTCTGCATCGGACTAACGCGTCCAAAAACCGTGTATGTTTTTACCGCATCAAATATCTCCTCATCCGACAAGGTAGATACATCAATATATTTATCATAGTTTTTTAAATGTGCCTTATGAGCAATTTCGTGAACAGTGCGCGGATCATCACCGCTGATAATCTTTACATCAACACCTTGTGAAAGAAAATAATCCAAAGTTTTTGGTGCTTCTTCACGAATCGGATCACTCAAGATAAGCAGTGCTATAATCGTATTATTTTTATCAATACATTCCTCTTCAATGGCAACATCACTATGTGCCAACACTAAGACACGATTACCCAAACTTGCCTGTTCGGCTATTTCTTTTTGTAATGCAGCGTTTTGGTTTCCATTGACAAATTCATAGGCACCTAACACATATGTGCCATTTTCTTTAAATGTGACAGCACTGAGCTTGCGTGCACTGGAAAAAGATAATTTTTCAATACATGTAAAGGTGTTACTTTTTCCTTTGATATATTTGCGAATTGCCATAGCAGTTGAATTGTCATCGTCTAAAACTTCCATCATATTTGCTAAAATATCTTCCGCAGTATAGGGATGCTTCGCATAGGGAATGATGGATTCTACGCGCATGTTACCCTCTGTAATGGTGCCAGTTTTGTCTAAACATAAGGTATCAACGCGAGCCAGTGTTTCTATGCAATACAATTCTTGTACTAAGGTCTTACGTTTTGCTAGATTAATAGAGCCAACAGCTAGCGCAACACTTGTCAAAAGTACTAAACCTTCTGGAATCATTCCTAATAATGCTGCCACAGTAGAAACAACGGCATCTGCAAACGGAGTTTTTGTGATAAACAATTGTTTGCTAAACAATAATATACCGATGGGGATAATGGCGATACCAATCGTTTTGATGATAAAGTTAATTGAATCACGAAGCTGCGATTTATGCTTTTTAAATGTCTTAGCATCTGCCATGATGGTTTGCGCATAATTGTCTTTGCCTACATGGTGTATTTGTACCTTTGCATTTCCACTAACGACAAAGCTTCCTGAATATAAGGAATCTCCAACATTCTTAAGGATAATATCTGATTCTCCGGTCACTAAGGATTCATTTACCTCTAATTTGCCTTCACGAATGATAGCATCCGCACACACTTGTGATCCAGTATGTAAATAGGTAATATCATCAAGCACTAGATCGTCCATATGCAATTCCTTCAATTCACCATTACGTAAAACACGAATATACGGTTGTGTGATTAAAGAAAGTTTATCCAAAACACGCTTGGCACGAATTTCTTGTAGAATCCCAATGACTAAATTAGAGAGAACTACACCGAGAAATAACAAATTTTTATAAGAACCGATGAAAATGATCATTCCGGCAAGTATCGCATTGATGAGATTGAAGAGGGTAAACAGGTTATCCTTAAAGATTTCCTGATAACTTTTAGTGATACGATCATTTTGTACATTTACATACCCTGCTGCAACACGTTTAGCAACTTGCTCATGAGAAAGACCATGTTGTAAATCGACGGTTTCTTCTGCATGCTTTACTTCTGTCATGCAATCACCTCGCTTATCATTATTATAACAAACTTCTTTTTAAAATACTCTTACGCTTTCGTAATTTTACCCGATCTTTTCATTAAGAAATCTAAAGAATAGCAAAATAAGACCATTCATATCAGTTTGTACATGCTTTTAAGACTTGTTGGGAAGGGGAAAAGCATGCTATACTAATCAAGCAAAAGATGTTATAGAAAGTAATGAATAATGGAGGAATGGTATGAGTATTGTGAATGTATCCCATGTATCTCATAGCTTTGGCGGGCGACAAATTTTAGAGGATGTATCATTTCGTTTGTTGAATGGAGAACATGTTGGATTAATTGGGGCAAATGGCGAAGGAAAATCAACCTTTTTGAATATCTTAACAGGCAAGCTAGTTCCTGAAGAGGGAACAGTAGAATGGTGCAATCGTATTACCGTAGGCTATTTGGATCAACATACGGTTTTAACAAAAGGGAAGAGCATACAGAATGTTTTACAGGATGCCTTTGCACATTTGTTTGATTTAGAGCAGGAAATGATGAACCTGTATGAAAAAATGAGCGATTGCAGCGATACAGAAATGGAAGCATATATGCAAGAAGTCGGTGAACTACAGGATATTTTAGAACATAGCGGTTTTTATATGATAGATACGAAGATTAATGAGGTTGCTCAAGGTCTGGGGTTAATGGATATCGGCTTAGAAAAAGATGTATCCATGTTATCTGGTGGTCAACGTTCTAAAGTCTTATTATGCAAATTATTGCTAGAAAATCCGATGATTCTAATTTTAGATGAACCAACCAATTATTTGGATGAAAATCACATACAATGGTTAACCAATTTTCTTTGCAATTATGAAAATGCCTTTATTTTAGTTTCTCATGATATACCATTCTTGAATCAGGTTGTCAATATTATCTATCATGTCGAAAATTGCGTTTTAACACGATATGTGGGGGATTATGACTATTTCCTTGAACAACATGCCTTAAAAAAACGGCAATTAGAAGCTGCTTATCGCAAGCAGCAAAAAGAAATTGAAGATCTTGAAGATTTCATTGCACGCAATAAAGCCAGGGTAGCAACTAGAAATATGGCACATTCGCGCCAGAAGAAATTAGATAAGATGGATATTATCACAAAGCCAAAAGAAAAGGTAAAACCGGTATTTGGTTTTCAACCATCACGTACCACTGGACGAATCGTTTTTGAAACAAATGCGTTGGTTATCGGTTATGGGGAACCATTATGTCGTCCATTGCATCTAAATTTTGAACGTAATAAAAAAATCGCAATCAAGGGAGTCAATGGATTAGGCAAAACGACATTGTTAAAAACTTTATTAGGGTTACTACCGCCTGTATCAGGGAATGTAGAAGTAGATCCATTTGCGGAAATTGGCTTTTTTGAGCAGGAAGAAGTCGCTACAGGTATCAGTGCATTGGACTATTTTTGGCAAGAATATCCGGCATATACAAATGGAGAAGTACGTGCTGCTTTAGCTAAATGTGGTTTAACGACAGATCATATCGAATCTGGTATGTGTGTGTTGAGCGGTGGTGAACAAGCAAAGGTACGTCTGTGTATATTGATGAATCGTCCTTGTAATGTTTTGGTACTTGATGAGCCGACCAATCATTTGGATGTTGATGCAAAGGAAGAATTAAAACGTGCGTTAAAGGAATATCATCAAAGTGTTTTATTAGTTTCTCATGATCCAGATTTTTACGAAGATCTGGTAGATGAAGTTTGGAATTTGGAAGATTGGACAACGAAAATATTATAGATCATGGAAGTGACTTATTTGATGATGCAGCTTTAGATGGAAGCATGAAAATATATGAAAGAGGGATAACATGAGTGTTGATGTATGTTTGAAACAAAAAGGATTTTTCAAAAAGGCAATTTCATTATCAGATATCACGAATGGACAGTTTGCTTATGGTACTTCGGAAAGTTGGATATTAGTTCCTGATAAAATATCAAATGATATGATCTTATATGATCCAAAGCATATTGCCAGAGGTATTTCTCTTGTTTGGGATGAAAAGGATAGCGCTTGCCTAAGATTAAGTCTGTTGTTACCTACTGTGCGCGAAGAAGTGGATATGTTTTATGATATCATTGCGCGTATTGCAAAGCTTTGGAAATTAAAAAAATATGAGCAGGATGGTGTTGAACAGAAAATTAGTGATCTTGCTGATATGAGAGAAAATATTAAGATTTTTTCCAATGAGTGCCTGCGTGATTTTTTAGCTAAGCATACGGATGGCTGTTTCTTTAGCGCCTTACATCCAATATATTATGATGAACAAGATTTGGAAGAGATGCAAATCAATTTTGCTGCTTTTCTGCATCATCGCCAAAGCAGAGATTTATATTATGCTAGACCACATATTTATCAGAAAACAGATGGCGGCTATTTGGGTGTTTATACATTAACAAACGACGTAGATTCCATTCTTCCTTTAGAACCGATTGTTCCCTTTCATATGCGTGATGCAGAAACCAATGAGGAATTAGAAGTACATGAATGGTATTTATCCATGTATCATTATGAAGAAGAACGTTTTATGGGACAGCTTCCTTATGAAACAGCTGTTAAAGTACTTCAATTAGAAGAACAGGAACGCTATGATGCCAAGACGAGAGTGTTGTATGGCAAATCAGCTGAAGAAATGCAATCCCTTATTGATGCCTATGGTATTGCTATGAAAAGATAGTTACATTTAAAAAGTGGTATTTGAGAAGTTTGTACAAATATCACTTTTTTTGACTTAAAAGTTTCGGAATGCTCAACATCATTTTCTTGTACTATCTCATGGGAAAAAGTAAAAGGTATGAGGTTTTATGAGAAAGTTATTAAAAAAACGAAACCGTGAAAAGGCTCGTTTTACAACCATGATATCTTATTTTCTGTTCCGTCGGCTATTTTTTTAATATTAGAGCGATGACGATAAATCACCAAAATCGTCAATAACCAGCTGGCAATGATAATTTCAATACTACTATCAAATTGCCTATATGTAATGTAAAGACTACTGATAAGTGCAGCCATCATGCTAGACAACGATACCATTTTACTTAGATATAAAACAACAAGGAAAAAGAGAAAAGGAATGATGACATACCAAGCACTTTGAAAGGTAAAGATAGAAGTGCTTAATAAAAAGCCAAACATGGTTGCCACTGCCTTGCCACCACGAAATCCTGCAAAAATAGGATAACAATGTCCAAATGCAGCAGCAAAACCGGCCCAAATACTAGCTTCGCGATCGAAGTATGATACAATGCCAACCGCAACGACAACTTTTAGGACATCGCAAGCAATGACAGAGATGCCTGCTTTTTTACCAAGTACACGTCCTGCATTGGTACCACCTAAATTCCCACTACCATAGTTTCTTACATCTGTTTTATAAAAGAGTTTCCCAATAATCAAAGCAAATGGCAGGGAACCAAGCAAATATCCTAATAAAATATATAAGATCCAATACATATTCATAATGTCACCTCAATAACTTTCTATATGCGTTTATTTTATCATCATTTACGTTATGAGAAAAGAAAAAGCCGAAAATTAAACGACACTTTTTAAAAAATTCGTATATAATTAGAATGTTGTTTAGTAAATACCATGAGTTTTGTTTGCGTTCAGTATGAGAATTTGATAAACTAAACAAGGTAAATTTAAGAAATAAGAGAGGAAGAGGTGATTGTATGGCAGAGAAGACATATGATGGAAGCAGCATACAGATTCTGGATGGACTTGATGCCGTACGGAAACGTCCCGGTATGTACATAGGCTCTACGGATGGTAGAGGCTTGCATCATTTGGTTTGGGAAATTGTCGATAACTCCATTGATGAAGCATTAAACGGCTTTGGAGAAACTATAAAGATAACGATTGAAAAAGATGGTGTGATCTGTGTGGAAGATGAAGGTCGCGGTATGCCGGTAGATATGCATGTGAGCGGAGTACCTACCTTACAGGTCATCCATACTGTCTTGCACGCCGGTGGTAAATTTAGCTCACAGGGTGGCTATAAGACAAGTGGTGGTTTACATGGTGTAGGTGCCAGTGTAGTAAATGCATTATGTTCTTGGATGGAAGTCAGTGTTTATCGTGATGGCAAGATCTATCAGATGCGTTTTGAAGATGGCGGCAAGAAAATCGGAAAGCTAGAAGTAATTGGGAAAACGAATAAAACTGGCAGTAAAACACGTTTTATGCCAGATAAGAAAATTTTCTCTACAACGCGTTTCTCTTTTTCACAGATTGCCGAACGTGCACAAGAAGATGCGTTCCTTTTAGAAGGTCTGCGTTTAGTGGTGAGAGATGAACGTGAAGGAAAAGAACGTGAAGAAGTCTATCATTATGAAGAAGGTCTAGTTGCTTTCATGGAATATTTACATGAAGATAAACAAACCTTCCATAAACCAGTTGCCTTTAGCGGAGAGGTGAATGGGATTAAGGTAGATTGTGCATTTCAATATACGGATGAATATCAGGAAAATATCTTTTCTTTTGTTAATATCGTGCGTACAAAGGATGGCGGTACTCATGAAACTGGAGCCCGTAATGCCTTTACAAAAGTATTCAACGATTATGCAAGAAGAAATGGCTTATTAAAAGAAAAAGAAAAGAATTTTGAAGGCAGCGATGTCCGTGAGGGATTAACGATTATTTTATCTTTAGGCATACCGGAAAATCTGCTGCAGTTTGAGGGACAGACCAAAGGTAAATTAGGAACACCAGAGGCAAAAAATGCGGTAGATTCCATTGTCAGTGAGAAATTAAACTTTTTCTTAGAAGAAAATAAAGAACTTGCGACAACCTTGATCAAAAAAATGCAGCGTGCCAGCACAGCACGTGAAGCTGCTCGTAAGGCACGTGAGGATGCTCGTAAGGGAAAATCCAAAGGGAAGAGTGAAAAGATCCTTTCCGGTAAATTGGCCAGCGCACAATCCAAGGATGCTCGCAAAAAGGAATTATACCTGGTCGAAGGTGATTCTGCCGGAGGCAGTGCGAAGCAGGGAAGAGATTCCAAATATCAGGCAATCTTACCTTTACGAGGTAAGGTATTAAATACAGAAAAAGCAAGTATTACCAATATTGAAAAGAATGAAGAGTTGAATACGATCATTCATGCCTTAGGTGCCGGTGTGGGGGCAAATTTCCATGCGGAAGATTCCAATTATCATAAAGTTATCATCATGACCGATGCCGATGATGATGGTGCACATATTCAGATTTTATTACTGACCTTCTTTTATCGTTATATGCGTGAATTGATTGAAAAAGGAATGGTATACATTGCCATGCCACCTTTATACAAATTACAAAAGGGAAAAGAAATGTGTTATGCATGGACAGATGAAGAATTAGATCAGCTGCGTAAGAACTTTCCCAAAGGCTATACATTACAGCGTTACAAAGGTCTTGGTGAGATGAATGCCGATCAGCTTTGGGATACGACCATGTGTCCGGAAACTAGAACCCTGATTCAGGTAAGCATTGAAGATGCGGTCGTGGCTGAAAAGCGCGTTTCCGTATTGATGGGAGATAAAGCAAATCTACGCCGTGACTGGATTGAGGAAAATGTTTCCTTTACCCTGGAAGATGATTACCAAGTGGAGGTGCATAACCGATGAAGAAAAAAACAGTAGAAGAAGCTGTTGATCATGCGAATGTTCTGACATCTCCTTTAGAAGAAATTATGGGGGATCGCTTTGGTCGCTATTCAAAATATATTATTCAGGAACGTGCTCTGCCAGATGCACGTGATGGCTTAAAACCTGTACAACGCAGGATTCTTTATGCTATGTTTGTGGACGGCAATACATGGGATAAGGCCTATCGAAAAAGTGCGAAGACCGTTGGTTTGGTTATTGGTAATTACCATCCTCATGGGGATTCTTCGGTATATGATGCGATGGTGCGCATGTCACAAGATTGGAAAATACGTACACCCCAGATTGATATGCAGGGGAACAATGGTTCTATTGATGATGACCCGGCAGCGGCTATGCGATATACCGAAGCGCGTTTAGGTAAGATCAGTGAATATCTGCTGCAAGATATTGATAAGGATACAGTTAGCTGGGCACCTAATTTTGATGATACAGCAATGGAACCTACCGTATTGCCTGCTCGCTATCCCAACCTTTTAGTAAATGGGATTACCGGTATCGCAGCCGGTTATGCGACCAATATTCCACCTCATAACTTAGGAGAGTGTATTGATGCCAGCATATATCGCATTCAGCATCCAGATTGCACATTGGATGATTTGATGGAATTTGTACAAGGCCCTGATTTTCCTACCGGAGGTATCGTGCAGGGATTAGATGGTATCAAAGATGCCTTTACGAGCGGTAAAGGACGTATCATGGTGCGCAGTAAGGTGTCGATAGAGCAAACAAAGACGGTACAACAGATTGTTGTGCATGAAATTCCTTATGAAGTTGTCAAAAGCAACATGGTAAAAAAGATTGATGACATTCGATTGAATAAAAAAATTGATGGTATCTTAGATGTCCGTGATGAAAGTGATCGTAATGGATTACGAGTCGTCATTGATTTGAAAAAGGATGCCGATGCCCAGCTTATTTTGAATTATTTATATAAGAATACCGATCTTCAGGTATCGTATAACTATAATGTGATTGCCATAAAGGATAAACGTCCGGTTCAAATGGGCTTGGCAGCGATGCTAGATGCTTTTATTGCCCATCGCCGTGAAGTTATTTTACGGCGCAGTGCCTTTGATCTGGATAAAAAAGAAAAACGCTGTCATATCTTAGAGGGCTTAATCAAAGCAGTATCTATTTTAGATGAAATTATCGCCTTGATTCGCTCTAGTAAAGATAAAGCAGATTCCAAAGTAAAGATCATTGAAGCATTTGGTTTTAGTGAACCACAAGCGGAAGCAATTGTCACAATGCGCCTTTATCGCTTATCAAATACCGATATCACGCAATTGCGTGAAGAATTTGCTAATTTGCAAGCGGAAATTAAAGAACTGCACGAAATTCTGGAAGATCCGAAAAAATTAAAGAAAGTGATGGTTGCGGAATTAAAAGAAGTGAAAAAAGCTTTCCCTACACCACGTTTAACAAAAATCGAACATGAAATCGAGGAAATCGTCATTGATAAGGTTGCCATGATTCCTCAAGAACAAGTCATGTTCACAATTTCTCGTGATGGTTATGTGAAACGCGTGTCGATGCGCAGTTATGGTGCAGCAAATGATGCAATGACGGGCATTAAGGAAGGCGATCATTTGATTGGTTATGGAGAAGTGAATACGTTAGATAACATCCTCTTCTTTACCTCAAAGGGTACATATGGATATGTGCCGGTCTATGAAGTTGATGATGCGAAATGGAAAGAAATTGGTTCGCATATCAATTCAAAGATTAAAATAACATCGGATGAAAAAATAACAGATGCTTTCATTGTCAAAGATTTTAAAACAAATGCGTATATGCTTTCCATTACCCGCCATGGCTTGGTCAAGAAAACCGCAATTTGTGAATATGAGGTATCACGCAACAATAAAACCATGAGCAATATGAAGCTGTTGGAAGATGATGAAGTCGTACAGACATATGTAGCATATGAAGAAGATGAGATTTTGATTGCTTCCAAAAAAGGTTATATCACACGCTATCCAATCTCTTTGATACCGGCAACTTCACCACGTTCAAAGGGTGTAAAAGCGATGAATTTGGTTGAGGATGAAATTGCGAGTGCCCTGATTTATAACAATGATAATCGCCAGCTGGTTGTCTTTAGTGATAATTGTGCATGCAAACGTATGAAGCTGACAGATATCGATGTAACAGGGCGACCTACCAAAGGCAGTATGCTATGTAAAAAAGTAAAATCCAAACCATATCACATTGCTTATATCAGTCTACATGACTTAAATGATGAAATCGTGATTGCAAATAGTGAGATCCATAAGGTGGTTTCAAAAGACATTCCACTTATGGCAAAGGATGCAACGTTCTCTGCTATGTTAAAGGGAATTACGGATTTCTATTTGTTAAAAGAACTTCCTAAAGTAGAACTTCGTGAACTACCTAAACAGGAAGAAGTGGAAGAAGAAGATTTTGAAGCTTTATCACTGTTTGAATAAAGCATAAAAAAACGATTGGATATGTAAATACGAAGATTAGCAAAAATAGAACTCATAGGGATAACACCAGAGTTCTATTTTTTTGCGTGAAAATTACGATAGTGATAATGAAATAATGAATCTTAAAGAAACCTGTGATATCCAAAGATACATCGTATTTCTAATGATCCCTGCAATTCACAAAGAACTTTTAATTTTGCAGAATAGGCAATTCCATACCATCATCACAGGGTGAATATGGTATAATGATACCTATGAGAGAGGAGTTTTATCATGGACGCCGCATATATTCAAACAAAAATAAAACAATTAACAGAACAATTTACACGGATGCAACAGCAATCGCATCAATTTTCGATTATAAGATTGCTGGAAGTAGCATTGTTTGTATTCTGCTTTTATAAGGGGTATCAAAATACAGGATGGCTATGGTATGGAGGCTGCGGCCTTGTTTTATGTATGTTTTTTCTAACTGTTTATAAACATACGGAAATAAAAAGCACGATGGAAGATACGCAGCTGTTAAAGGAAGCATATGAAGATATCGTAAAACGGAAAGGGAATGATTGGAAAAACTTCTTGGATGAGGGCAGTGATTTTCTTACTGAAAAAACTACACAGGCATACGATTTAGATATCTTTGGCAAGGCTAGCTTATTTCAGTATCTTAGCGTTGCGAAAACCGAAGAAGGCAGAGCTGCTTTAGCTGCTGCATTCAGCTGGCAATTCGTTGCTAAAGAAACGATTTTAAAACGCCAAGAAGCGGTGAAGGAGTGCGTGCAACAGGAAGCATTCACAATGGAAATGGTTCAGTTGTTAAAGTTATTTGAAAAGCATGGGCGAAAACGAAAAAAACGCCTGTTAGATAAATTTTACGCGGATTTACAAAAAGCAAGCAAACCACAATCGCTCTTAGCTCATTTGTTATCTTATGGTTTGCCTTGTATCACTTTATTAGGATTGATCGGAATGGCTTTTTTAGGTAAAAGTTATCTACTGTTTAGTGTTGGTTTTACACTATCGTTATGTGTATCACTTTTGGCTACGCTATCGCATGGCGAACAACTGGCAACAGTTGGAAAGATGCAAGAGCTGATGAAGGATTATGAACGTATGATCAAAAGAATGCAGGAAACAAGCTTTCATAGTGCGTATCTTTTAGAATTGCAGCAACGTTTACAAGATGCCAAGCAAGGCATGAACCACCTGAATATCTTATTAGGGTTTGTCCAGGCACGTAATAATTTTATTATGAATATTTTATTGAACGGTTGTTTCTTGTTAGATTTTCACTGTGCCAGAGCTTATCACAACTGGCGGCAGAAATATGGCATTCATGTAGAAACATGGCTAAAAGCGATTGGTCAGATGGAAATGCTGGTATCCCTTGCGCAATTGTCTTATGCCAAAGATACGGTGACATTTCCTACACTGCTTGTACAAGAACAGCCATCCTTTACTATGGAGGGCATGCACCATCCGTTATTACAAGAGCAGGAAGCAGTCAAAAATAACTTTGCTGCGAAAGATGGTTCTTATGTAATTACGGGTAGTAATATGTCGGGAAAGACGACGTTTTTACGAACGATTGGGATGAACATGATCTTATTACATGCCGGGGCTATGGTATGTGCAAAAACTTGTAGCTCTGCTATCGTACATGTATATACAAGTATGCGAGTACAAGATGATGTCAGTGAAGGGATTTCGACCTTTTATGCAGAAATCTTGCGCATTAAGGAAATGATGGATGCCAGCAAGACAAAAGAGCCTATGCTGGTGTTAATTGATGAAATCTTTAAAGGCACCAATAGCGCAGATCGTATTCAGTGTGCCATTCAAGCGATCAAACGATTGCATCAGCCTTGGATCATCACCATGGTGTCTACACATGATTTCGAATTATGTGACTTAGAAAACAATAAGCAAATACGGGCAAAGAATTATCATTTCTCAGAGTATTATGAAAAGGATCGTATCTGTTTTGATTATACTTTGAAACAAGGACGCTGTCAGACAACAAATGCAAAGCAATTAATGAAGCTGGCAGGCTTTTGGGAGGATGAGCAATGAAAACACTGGTATTAGCAGAAAAACCATCGGTTGGTAAAGAATTGGGGCGTGTCTTAGGTTGTACGATGGCCAAAGATGGCTATATGGAAAATAAACAATATGTGGTCACCTGGGCCTTTGGGCATCTGGTGGAGTTAGCAGATCCTAGTGAATATGATAAACGTTATGAAACTTGGGATATGCAAGATCTGCCAATGTTACCGGAAAAGATGAAGCTTAAGGTTATTTCACAAACGGCTCGTCAATACCGATTGGTGAAGACATTGTTGCAACGTAAGGATGTGACACAGATCATCATTGCGACTGATGCGGGTAGAGAAGGCGAATTGGTTGCTCGTTGGATCTTAGATAAGGCCAATTGTCATAAGCCGATGCAACGTTTATGGATATCTTCGCAGACGGATAAAGCAATTAAAGAAGGTTTTGCCCATTTGCGTCCTGCAAAGGAATTTGAGCCCTTATATAAAAGTGCGGTATGTCGGGCAGAGGCTGATTGGCTGGTTGGGTTAAATGTTACCAGAGCATTGACCTGCAAATACAATGCACAGCTGTCTGCCGGACGTGTCCAGACACCAACACTAGCGATGATTGTTGCGCGTGAAGAAGAAATTCGCCACTTTCAGCCAAAGGAATTTGCGACTATCAAAGTAGAACTGGATGGCTTTGTTATGGAATATCGAAAGCAAGGGCAGGCGGCCTTATTTGATTTGGCATTGGCCGAGCAATTGCAGCATTCCTTAGCCCATGGGAACATCACCATTGATAAAGTAGAATGCAGCAGCAAGAAGGAATTGCCGCCACAGCTTTATGATCTGACGGAATTGCAACGTGATGCTAATAAACGTTTTGGTTTTAGTGCAAAATATACGTTAAATCTCATGCAAAGCTTATATGAAACGCATAAAGTATTAACCTATCCACGGAGTGATTCTCGTTATTTATCCGCAGATATCGTTCCTACATTAAAAGAGCGTTTGCAAGCGATTGCCATTGATGCCTATGAGCCATTTGCGCATATGATCTTAAAAAAGGGAATCAAGGTAAACAAGCGTATCGTGGATGATAGCAAGGTGAGTGATCATCATGCCATCATTCCAACAGAAGAATATGTTGAGCTGCAGCGTTTGAGTCATGATGAACGTTGTATCTATGATTTGGTTATTCGCCGCTTTTTAGCGGTTTTATCCGATGTGTGCCTATATGAAAAGACACGCATTGAAGGATCTTGCAATAAACATCATTTCTTTGCGAGCGGGAAGATCATGAAGCAGGCAGGCTGGCGCAGTTTATATCAGCGTAATGATGTTTTCGATGAGGAAGAGGAAGAAGAAATACAAAGTCTGCCAATCGTAAAACAAGGGCAGAACTATGCAATACGCCAAGTCATCAAACAGAAATCATTTACAAAGCCACCGCTTCGTTATACTGAAGCAAGTTTGCTGTCAGCAATGGAACATCCTGCAAAATTTATTCATAATGCAAAATGGAAACAAGTGTTAGAAGATGCCAATGGTATCGGTACGGTAGCTACTCGTGCGGATATCATCGAAAAGCTCTTTCATGTAAATTATATTGAAAAAAGAGGCAATACCATTTATCCTTTAAGCAAGGGTATCCAATTGATCAACCTTGTTCCAGAACAATTGCGTTCGCCTTTGTTAACGGCACAATGGGAGGATAAGCTGACAAAGATCAGTCAACAGCAGTTAAAACCACAGCAGTTCATGAAAGAGATGAGAAGCTATGCGGCAAGTTTGGTAGAAGCGGTGAAACAAAGCGAAGCCAGTTATCGCCACGATAATATGACACAGAAAAAGTGTCCGGAATGTGGCAATTATTTGTTGGAAGTAAATGGGAAGCGTGGAAAACGCTTGGTTTGCAGCAATCCTGCATGCAAGTATAAACAAAATCTTACCTTAAACAGCAATGCCCGTTGTCCTAACTGTCATAAGAAATTGACGGTAGTCGGAGAAAAAGAAAAACGCTTATATACGTGTACTTGTGGTTTCCGTGAGAAATTTGATCGTTTTAATGAACAGTTGAAACAAAAAAACAATAAAGCAGGGAAGCAGGAGCTGAAAGCGTATATGCGTAAACAGGAACAGGCAGTGAAACAAGAAAAAAGTGCGTTTCAATTAGCTTGGGAAGCGGCATTAAAAAAATAGATTGGATAGGAGGAATAGCATATGTTTGAAGTGGAAGATCCAGTATTTGATATCGTACCTGCCATCATCGGGATTATATTTGTTATTGTCATTGGTATTTTTGTGGTGGCAATTGTTCGTGGTATTGCACAATGGCAGCGTAATAATCACGCAGAACAAGAAACGCATCGTGCTTGTATTGTTACAAAACGCATAGATGTAGATCATTATGGCAATGGTGATAAAGTTTCATCAAGTACAACAACTTACTACGTCACTTTTGAATTAGAAAATGGTGAGCGTAGAGAATTTCGCGTTTCTGGTAAATTGTATGGACAACTTGCGGAAAAAGATCAAGGTGAATTACAATTTCAGGGTACGCGCTTCTTAAGTTTTCAGCGTAATGTTTGATGAAGGTGAGCGTAATCACTTACCTCTTTCAAATATCCAAAAAGAAGATTGCACAACTATGTTTATAATAGTATGCAATCTTCTTTTTTAGCTATAAGGATGCTTTTTTTTTGATACTTAGTATAGTTAGGAAAAATGTATAGCGGCAAATTGTACAGCAACAATGGTTTTTCCATCTTCAATCTCTCCGGTTTCAACCATATCCAAAGCTTCTTTTATTGGTATCCATAAAACTTCAATATCTTCATCTTCATCCATAGGTGCGGGATTTTCCACCTGTGTTAACTGATCTGTCCAATACAGATATATTTTTTCATTACAAAATCCAGGAGTAGAATACAAGGTACATAGTTGATGCAATAAAGGGCTAGTAAGCCCGCTTTCTTCTTCCAATTCCCGCAAGCCACAAGTATAAGGATCTTCACCTTTTTCTAATTTACCAGCAGGTACTTCTAAGGTGTGTTTACCAATTGCGTAACGATATTGTTTTACAAAAAGGATCTTATCCTCTTTGATGGCTAAAACACCAACACCACCATGATGATGGATGATGTCGCGTTCATAGACACATCCTTTTATTTCTACTTCATCTTTTGTAACGGTAAAGATAGTACCTTCATAAAGGGTTTTCGAAGATCGTTTTTTTTTGCATGATTTTCTCCAATCTCTCACACGAATGTGAGTCTATTATAATATGTAAAAAGTTGCTTTCTTATCTTTTCTCAACTACATTATACCTTTTCTTCACAAAGAAACCCATTAGAAATAGCAAAAAAGGAAACCAAAGCATTTCCTTATTTAATCCACCTGGACACAATTTTTACTATGTTTCGCTTTATAAAGCTGAATATCGGCAGCCTCTATGGCATCCATTGCCTCTTGTATTGCGGATATTCCACCAATGCTAACCGATAACTTAATGCTAGGATAATCTTGTAGACGAATATTTTCTACTGCCTTGCGAATACTTTCTAACTTTTGAATGAATCCTGTTTTATTCATATGTTGAAACAAAATCAAAAATTCATCTCCACCATATCGTATCAAAGAGTCATCTTCTACTAATAGGGAGGATATGGTCGTCACAATATTGCATAGGGAATCATCACCGGCTTTATGCCCATACGTATCGTTAATATTTTTAAAATCATCAACATCCAGCATGGCTATGGAAAACTCTTTCGATAGCCCACTTAACTGTTCTTCATAATAGCGTCGATTGTATACACCAGTTAAAGGATCCGTATACAGTTTACGGTTATAACGATTAATGGTTTCCACAAATTCATTGTTTCCATACGCAGAGAACAAAGCCTCATCCGTTATAAGCGTAACCATTTCTAATACATAGGCTATCTTATCAATTTCCGTATACATAGCTATTACATGATACACTTCATTATCAATAAATTCAAATTTTGTCATACGTCCACGATGGATAAAAGCTTTCGCTGAAATGCAATTTTCACAGCGACGTTTCTTCTTCCAGACATTGTAACAATGGTATGGATGGCCTATAAATTGCCCATCTTCAGCAAAGGTATATTCCTGCATCATGCGCACATCGACAAAACGTACGATGTCAAATACTAAATTTAATTGAGTCACTAAAGCTCTTGCTTCATCCATTGTCATATAATCACCATTTTTATATACGATACATCATAAAGAAATTATGAGCATACCACTTTGTAATATTATAGCATTTTCTTTATATGGTGTCATAGTTTTTTTACCGTTTTATAAAAAAATATATAACAAATCAGCTTTTACTAAGAGGCACATTTTTCTGAATGCTGATGGCTAATTGTTGTGCTAACTTTTGTTGCCCATCTTCGCTGCATACATAGGCTGCATCGTTTTGATCAGTAAGAAAACCATATTCAATCAGCATGGCAGGTACTGTATTGTTATCAATGACATACAGGGGAGAAGAAGCTGTTGTTTTAATGCCGCGATCATTAGTATAGGCCAATGAAGTAAGCGATGATTCTAAACGTGAAGCGATTTGTAAGATACGTTCGTTGTTGCCCTTTACATAAATTTCAAAGCCATTTGCTCCATCATTATTTTCACTTGCATTCATATGGATAGATATGTAATAGTCGGCATCTGTTTCTTGGGCAATCGCTACACGTGTAGCTAAATCATCTTTATTGTTGTTAGACCAACTTACTTCATCACTTGTACGTGTATAAACGACATGATAACCATAGGAAGATAATAATGCTCCCGTTTTTAAAGCAATCGCTAAAGTAATATCTTTTTCATAAGTACCATCGTTAGCAATACATCCTGTATCATAACCACCATGGCCACTATCTAATACGATCGTTGTCTTTATATCTTCTTTTGCATGTATCGTTTCTTCATATTGTTCTATTCCCATGATCTCCATAACAAGATGTATATCCCCTAGGGAATATAGTGTTAAACATACTACACCTGTTATTGCCAAGGCAAATAATGAAACAATTCTTTTTTTCATATCATAGCTCCTCCTTATGGTAAATAAGTCTTTGCCCTTTCATTATGATGGTAAAGATTGATTGGAAAATGGTCGTATCGTGAAGATTGACTGAAGTATTCTTGAAATGTTTAGAATGAGAATTCTTCATGGTTTCCGAATGTGCTTTATACATAATGCAAGAAACGTTGTGCATACTAGCGTTATAAAGGAGGATGCATATGAATCAGAAAAAAATAAAAGATACGGCGAAAAAACATGCGCCAAAATCACATTATGTGAAAAACGAAGTGATTGCTTTTCTCAGCGGTGGAGCTTTGGCAATCGCTGCTCAATTCGTTATGATGGCATATCAAACACTATTGGGCGTTGATGAAAAAACAGCTATTTCGATGACCGTAGTAACGGTAATCTTAATTACTGCGATTTTAACTGGTTTGGGTATTTATGATAAATTTGCCCAGGTTTGTGGAGCAGGTTTATTTATTCCTATTTCCGGGTTTGCGAATTCTTTAACTGCTTGTGCTTTAGAAGGAAAAAGTGAAGGACTAATTTATGGTATTGGATCCAATATGTTTAAGCTTGCCGGTTCTGTATTAACATATGGCATTGCCTCAGCCTTTGTATTTAGGATGATTCGTTTTATCTTATTTGGAGGATAATTATGGCAATTATTCAATTTCATGATGTCTATGTGACATCACGCTCTGCCGTAGGTGGCCCTGTTGAGGCAAAAGGTCCATTAGCAGAGCAGTTTGATAAATGTTATGAAGATACCTACTGTGGTGAAGATTGCTTTGAAAAAGCAGAACGTCGTTTATTATATGACGCAAGTGATATTGCTTTACGAAAAGCGCAGCTCCAAGTTTCTGATTTGGATGTGCTGGTAGGTGGCGATTTATTGAATCAGTTAATGAGCTCGCATTATTTTGCGAAAGATCTTCATGTACCTTTTATTGGTATGTATGCAGCATGTGCTACAAGTTCATTGGTCATTGGCACTGCGGCCATGTGGATAGAACATCATATGGCATCTCATGCAATGGCTTTTACCAGCTCACATACAGCTGCAGCAGAACGTCAATTTCGCTTTCCTAATGAATATGGCATACAGAAAAAAGATACGACAACGACAACTGTCTGTGGCGCCGGTGCTATTGTCTTAGGCACAAAGCCATCGAACATCAAAGTCACTGCTTTTGTTCCTGGTAAGATTGTTGATTGGAATCACACCGATGCGAATGATATGGGATTAGCGATGGCTCCAGCTGCTTATGATACGTTGACGACGTATTTAAAAGAGAGTAAGCAAAAGATTACCGATTTTGATCGCATTGTGACCGGTGATTTATCGCAAGTTGGCTTTGCGTTTCTAACGGACTTATTAACGCAGGAACAATATGAAATAGATAATCGGTTATCTGATTGTGGATTGATGATCTACGATAATAGTAAACAGGATGTGTTTTGTGGTGGTAGTGGTTGTGCATGCAGCATGTGTGTATCTATGAGTGATTTGTTAAATCGTTTGGAACAAGGGGAATATCATCGTATCATGGTCTTAGCAACGGGTGCTTTATTATCACCCGTCGCTGTACAACAAAAAGGAACGATTCCCTGTATTGCTCATGGCATCGTTTACGAAAGGAGTGAATGATATGGTTTTTGTCTATGCCTTTTTAGTCTGTGGCGGTATTTCATTAGCAGGACAACTTTTATATGATCATACCAAATTAACGGCCGGACATATCACTTCTTTATTTGTGGCTATCGGAGCAGCTTTGGACACCTTTGGTATTTATGATTGGCTGTTAAAGGTTGCTGGTATGGGGGCAAGTCTTCCTATTACTAGTTTTGGACATAGTTTGATTCATGGGGCATTAGCACAGGCCCAAAAAGAAGGACTGCTCGGTATTTTACTTGGCATGTTTGATTTAACTGCTGCCGGTATCACGAGTGGTATTTTGTTTGCTTTCTTTGTAGCTATTTTGTGCAAACCAAAATCATGAAGGAACAGCTACAAGCACGCCTACAACAGTTAACGATAGAGTTGTCTGATTCCTTTGATGTTGTAAAACGGCATTTGCAGATTGAAGGACATGATGCGATCTTGCTTTTTCTTTCTTCTTTATCGGATAGTCAACTGATTTCCAATCTGGTAGAAGGCTTGACGATAACGGCAACTAACCATGTGGAACTGACCTTTTATCCTGGCTCGGTGGAAAAGGTGAAGGACCCAAAAAAAGCAGTAATTAACATGCTTAGTGGGCAGTGCTTAGTATTATTGGATAGTTCTCAATATTATTTTTGCATTGAAACAAGACATTATCCATCGCGTAGCAATGCAGAACCAAGTGTTGAAAGAAGCGTGCGCGGAGCACATGATGGTTTTGTTGAAAATGTCATTTTGAATGTCGGCCTAATTCGTCGGCGCATCCGTGATCCTCGCCTTAGTGTCATTATGCATAAAGAAGGAGTAAAAACACGCACAGATGTTGCTTATGTGTATATCAAACATCTAGTAGATCCAGATGTGCTCAACGATTTTGAAACACGAATGAAACAATTGAGTGAAACAGAAATTTTAAGTGAGCGTAATTTAGTTGAACAGTTATATGGAAAAACTTTAAATCCATATCCACATGTTCGCTATACAGAACGTCCGGATATCTGTGCTATTCACTTATTGCAAGGATATTTGGTTGCCTTGGTGGATAATGCTCCGACAGCCGTTATTTTACCTACCACCTTTTTTGAACAAACGAAACAAATTGAAGAGTATACACAAACGACTATTGTCGCATCTTTTACACGTATCCTACGCCTGATTGGCATTCTGTTTTCCTTATACTTGTTGCCATTATGGATAGCCCTTGTCATAGATCAAAATCCAACCATGCTGCACTTACCTATGAAAAATGTACACTTATTTACATTTGGTTTTCAAATTATTTTGGCAGATATTGTGGTGGAATGGATACGGCAATCGCTCATCCATACACCGACGATCTTATCGAGCATCATGAGCTTTATCGCTGTTTTTGTATTAGGGGATATGGCAATAGAGCTAGGTGCCTATACCAAAGAAATTCTAATTATGGTGGCGTTGTGTAACATTGGCAATCTGTTAACTCCATCTTATGAGTTATCATTGGCTAATAAAGTATTCCGTATTTTTATTGGCGCATTAGCTTTATTCTTTGGACAAACTGGCTTCTGTTTCGGGGTATTTCTACATATTGTCGTTTTAATGTCTACGAAAACGATTAAATTTCCTTATTTATATCCATTGATACCATTCTCATATAAAGAATGTAGTCGTATCTTATTTGGTTCTCCGATTCGCGTAAATAAAGCGAGAAAAAAATAAATATGATATACTTAATTTGAGGTGAGCATGATGGAAATACGGGAAGTAATGTCAGGGGATGAAACGCCTGTATATGAATTGCTTTGTGAATTAGAAAATAAAGAGTTGAATAAGGCTTTATTTTTGAAAGGATTTGCGATGCAACGCAAGGACAGAAGTATGAAGGCATGGGTCTTAACAAATGATGAAGAAATTATTGGTTATGTATCTTTGCGGATACTCTATCATTTACATCATTGTGCCAACATCGCTATGATAGAAGAACTCATCGTCAAAAAAGATAAACAACGGCAGGGGTATGGCAGTACATTGTTTGCACAGGCGCTTGCGTTCGCAAAACAGCAGTCTTGTATACAGTTAGAACTTTCTAGCAAACAATCTCGCAAGTATGCTCATCATTTTTATAAGCAACAGGGGATGGATTGCGATCATCTTAAATTCAGTGTTAATATCAGGTGAAGAAATGATGCGATATACATGAAAATGGCTGAAATCGTTAAGTGATTTCAGCTTTTTAATCGCTATTACAAATTTTTATGTAAGGTGTAATGTGTAGGATGAAATGCTATTTTGATATATTTCCATAACCCAATTAAGACAGAAAGGGTTGCTTATCCATGATCTTATTGCTTAATTGCTAAGGATAATGGCGTTAAAAAAGAATATATTTTCATATTCATATGAAAAGTGATTTTTCACTTGCCATTCGACATAATGCCGGTAATCTAAAGCATATAAAAATATTTCTACTCATTCCGCTTTTTTTTTGATATAATTAAGCGCGAGGTGATTTCATGGCATTTACGATCATGATCGATCAGTTTGAAGGTCCTTTGGACTTAATGCTGCATCTGATCAAAGATAATAAATTGGATTTGTTTGATTTGGATATGAATATCTTAACAGATCAATATCTGCAATATTTAAATGCGATGGAATCCATGCATCTAGAAGTTGCCAGCGAGTATTTAGCTGAGTTAGCAGGACTTTTGGAGTATAAGAGTAAGAAACTATTGCCAAGGGAAAAAGTAGTGATTGAGGAAGAATATGAAGAGGATCAACGCGAAAAGCTAGTAAAACGTCTATTGGAATATCAGCGTTACAAAGAGGTAAGTGCTCAGTTTGAACAGAAATATGAAGAACGTCAGTTGATGATGAGCAAGCCGATAAGTGAAGAAACCAATAAATGGGTACATACGGTTACGGAAGCAGAAATTGATGGTAATCCTTATGATTTGATTAAGGCTATGAATCGTGTTTTAAGACGTATGGCATTATCACATCCTTTGGAAACCAGAATGACGGTGAAAGAGTTATCGCTGGATGAACGCGTCGTCCAAATTAAGAAACGGCTCCGTGATTTTGTTGGTAAAATGAGCTTTGAAGATTTATGTAGTGATTGTGACAGTTTGCATATGGTTATTGTGACCTTTTTATCAGTTTTGGATTTAATTAAACATAAAGAAATCACATTTACACTTGATGCGCAAGATGTAATTTGGATTATCAAAGGAGAAGTTGTATATGCATGAGCATTTGAAACCAATATTGGAAGGATTGTTGTTTCTGAGTGGAGATGAAGGCATAACGATGGAACAACTCTTAGATTGTCTAGAAGAAGTCAGTAAGGAAGAATTAGAAGAAACATTAGACACGATGATGAAAGCATATCTTGAGAACACACATGGTATAGAATTGGTACGCTTTGGTGGTGTATATAAATTTGTTTCAAAAGAGTCTATTCATCCATATGCGCAACGGCTATTTTCATCTACGAAAATGTCCACTTTATCTAGCGCAGCGTTAGAAACCTTGGCAATCGTGGCCTATAAGCAACCGATTACACGTGTTGAAATTGAAGAAATTCGTGGTGTCAATTGTGATATGATGGTACGTAAGTTGTTGGCGCGTAATCTGATTAAAGAATGTGGCCGAACAGATGCACCAGGTAGACCATTTCTCTATGAGGTAACAGAAGAATTTATGGATACCTTTAAGTTAGAAAGTTTAAAAGAATTGCCGGATCTTCCGGAATTCAAAGAAGAAAGAGATGAGGAATTGTTTGAATAATTTCTCTTTTTTACTGATTTTACCAATAAGCTTCCTATTTTGCCAGAAGGATTTACAGATAAAACACCTAAGTATATAGTAAAGATGTACCAAGAAAGGTATGAAAAAAAGCTTATCACAGGAAGGGTTCATGAAACTGATGAGAGATATGTCGCACATAATAAAAAAACGATCATATACAAGATCAGCGCGTAGTGGCATCCTGTAAGAGCCAAGGGAAGCCGGTAAACGACAAAACTGATGATACTTAGAACTATGGATAAGGACATATGCGAAATAAGGAAGTCAGGAGATAAGGTAGTCGCAGATAACACAGGCTGTTGAAAATAAAGCTGAATGAGTGAGTAAAGAATGAGAAAATGGAAAACGCAAAAGGCTTTGTAAGTAAACAAACAAAGTACCTTGGAGTGTCATATCAAAGGAAATCGAAGAGAAACGATGGGATATGGCATAATAGAGAAAGGAGGAGCATGCGTGGCTCCTCTTTTCATGTGGTGATTAAGAAGGGTAAGATGAATGATTTTATACATTTATGCTGTCGATTTATAATTATCATCTAAAAAAGTTAAGTTTATATTTGTGGATTAGGTATGTTGACAGCATTCTTTATAGGGTAGTTATAGCGATGATTTTTATGACTATACGACGTTTTTTCGTTTTATGTTTAGCGAATTCTATTATCTAAGAAGAGCATGAAAAGCATCTGGTTAACATATACTTCAACAGGTGATGAGAATGAAAAAACTGCTCTGCTTTTTCTTGTGCCTGATAATCAACTTAGAAACTGTGCATGGGCAATCTTATTGTGTGATGAGTGATGCAGATAATACAGTCATAGAGGAAAAGGATATGCACAAGGTGCAAAGTGTTGCTAGCATATCGAAGGTGATGACAGCGATACTTGCATTAGAAAAAGGTGATTTAAATGCAACATGGAAAACCGGGAAGGAATTAAAACAGGCATATGGTTCCATGATTTATTTAAAGGAAGGACAACAGGTATCGCTGCGCTCGTTATTATATGGATTAATGCTTAGGAGTGGTAATGATGCAGCCTTAGAAATCGCTTTGCATATTGGTAAGACACAAAAAAATTTGTCCAGATGATGAATGAAAAGGCAAAAGAAATCGGTATGCTAGATACACATTTCGCAAATCCCAGTGGTTTAGATGAAGAAGATGGTGGCAATTTGTCCAGTGCATATGACATGGCATTGCTGATGTCTTATGCTATGAAAAACCCTGCCTTTCGTGAAATAAGCGGAACCAAGTATTATACGAGTGAATGGAACTATCGCTGGCGCAATAAAAATAAACTCTTATTTGAATATCCTTTTGCTATCGCCGGGAAAACAGGATTTACGAAGAAAGCTGGAAGGACTTTGATCAGCGCAGCGAAGCATGAAAATGTTGAAAATGTCATCGTTACGCTTGGTATGGGAGATGACTTTACTTTTCATGAGCAAAAGCACACCAAAGCTTTCGATGAGATTAAGGTAATTCCTATCCTGGCCAAAGGAAAATATGTCATAGATCATAAACAAATCTGCATACCTGAGGATATCGCTGTTACCATTACTCAAAAGGAACAAGCAAAGCTTATGGTAAGCTCGCATTTTGAAGATAAAGAATTCATTATAGAAATACGTAATGGGAACAATCAGCAAGTCTATAATTTTCCCTATAAAAAAGTAAGGGATAAGAAGGGTGGGCTTTTCTCATGAATGTCATATGGTTGTTGATTATCTGCATCACTGTTCTTTATTGCCTTTGCAATGGACGGGTGGATGTAATTAATGCGGTGTTTGTCAGCGTTGGAAAAGAAACATTTGATTTTGTTGTACCATTGTTATGTGTGACAGCATTTTGGAATGGTATGTTATATATTGCCAGAGATGCTAAAATTTTAGCGGCTTTAGAAAAATTGGCACATCCGATTTTAAAACGCTTATTTCCTGATTTAAAGAATGATGCCGAAACATTGGGATATGTTGCCAGCAATGTAATCGTGAATATGGTAGGCTTAGGTTCAGCAGCTACACCAATGGGTTTAAAAGCGATGCAAGGTATGCAACAACATAACCCCCATAAAGAAGAAGCCAGCCGTTCGATGGTAACGTTTCTGGTTTTAAATACAGCGGGCGTTACTTTATTAAGTACGACCATTATTGCCATGCGTTCCTCTTTCCATTCTTTAGATGTTACGGGATTTATGCCGTTCGCCATTCTTTCAACTTGCTTTGCCTCATTTGTAGGGCTATGCGTGGATAGGTGGTGGAATTATCGTGATTAACACTTCTTATATTCTTCCATTACTAGTTCTTTTCATCTGTGTAATCGCTTTGTTGCGTCGTGTAAATGCGTATCATTCATTTATTGAAGGTGTAAAAGATGGTATTTTTTTGTTTAGTGATATTTATCCTGCATTATTAGCAATGATGTGTGCTATTACTTTATTGCGAGAAAGTGGCTTAATGGAAGTTATTTGTAATGGGATTGCTACCTATATTGAAGGAATTCCTAAAGAGATATGGCCGATGGTCTTTTTTCGCCCGATTTCTGGTAATGCCTCTTTAGCAGTGCTTGTCGATATTTTTAAAACTTGTGGAGTTGATTCTTTACAAGGAATCATGGCGAGTATTATCCAAGGTTCTACAGATACAACATTTTATGTCATCACTTTATACTTTTCCAGTGTCGGCATTAAAAAAACAAAGAATGCATTGCCCATTGGGCTGCTTGCGGATGTTGCCGGCATTGCGATGGCGATTTTTTTAACAGTATGGTTTTTTGGCTGAGACGGCGTGAAACGCTGTCTTTTCAAAGTGACAGATAACAAAATCTTTGTTAAAATACATAGGAAGGCGGTTAGGAAGTGAGCATATGGAGAAAGATTCGATTTTCACATATTTGACATGGCGTAAAGATCTGACGATGAGGCAAGATGCTTTTCGTAATTTAGACGCATTAGCTTTTTGTTGTTTATCGTATGTTCGCTTTGATGCGTTGTTAAATGAGACAAGCGCTCCACTGTCTTTACGGCAGGTAAATGAGGCCTATCAAAAATTACACATTGACTTACAACAAGCAAGGGTAGAAAATGATAAACGTATATTATCTGAGATGGCAGAAAGCAGACGATATGGAGAGGTTAAAATCTTTCGCTATGTATCACGCTTTGATGAACAGCAACAAAAACAATTTTGTGCGATGAGCTTTTTATTGGAAACAGGAGATATATGTATTGCTTTTCGTGGTACAGACAGCACATTGGTGGGCTGGAAAGAAGATTTTAATATGAGTTTTTTACCTGTGATACCTTCACAGCACGATGCTTTGGAATACGTGGAGCAGATTAGCGAGCATTATAAGGGACGCTTATATATCTGCGGACATTCAAAAGGAGGCAATCTTGCTGTTTATGCCAGTGCCTTTGCTAATGAAGCACTGCAAGATCGTATTGCAGGGGTATACAATATGGATGGTCCTGGATTTGATAAGACAATCATAAAGCAGGCGTCTTTTCAACGCATTTTACCACGCATTTATACATATGTCCCACAATCGAGCGTTGTCGGTATGCTTTTACAGCATGAAGAAGCTTATCACGTCATACAAAGCAATCAATTGTCACTTTGGCAGCATGATCCATATTCTTGGCAATTAGAAGGTGCAGATTTCATTTATCTGCAATCTATAACGGCCTCCAGTGAACTCTTTGACCATGCTTTAAAACAGTGGCTGTCGCACATGGAAGATAGCCAGCGAGCATTGGCAGTGGATGCGATATATGATGTTTTATCACGAACCAATGCGAATACGATAAAAGATTTGTCTATTACCAACATAAAAAATATGCTGGTGATTTTAAAAGGTTTTAGTGAATTAGATGAGGATACCAGAAAGGTTCTTCAGGAAATGTTGATCAGCTTTTTTTCCAGTATGGTAAAAGTTATGGGAGATAATCTGCTGCGTATTAAACAAAATGAAAATAAAGCTTTGCAAAAATAAGGTTATCATGTAAAATAACTAGGAAGAAACGGACGGTGGTAGCATGGAACGCTTGCAGAAAGTAATTGCACAAGCTGGCATAGCCTCAAGAAGAAAAGCGGAAGAGATGATTGCACAGGGTAGAGTGTGTGTAAATGGGGATATTATCACAGAAATGGGATACAAAGTAAAACGCGGTGATGTAGTAGAAGTGGATGGAAATCCAATTGAAAAGGAAAATAAAGTTTATTTTTTAATGAACAAACCAAAAAAAACAATGTGCACCAGCAATGATGAGTTTGATCGTACGACCGTTATTGACTTGATTCCATGTAAAGAACGTATTTTTACGGTAGGGCGTCTGGATTATGATACAAGTGGTGTTTTACTTTTAACCAATGATGGAGAATTCGCTAATGAAATCATTCATCCACGCTATCATATACCAAAGGTGTATAATCTGACAATTAACGGTATTTTGACACCGGAAGAAATGATCCAGATCAAAAAAGGTATTGTTTTAGATGATGGGAAAAAGACATTACCGGCGAAGCTTAAGCTGACAGAAAAGGATGTTGCCAAAAATCAATGTAGTTTTGATTTGACGATATATGAAGGAAGAAATCGCCAGATCAAACGAATGATGGAAGCATTGGGCTATGAGGTACGTCGTTTACACCGAAAAGAATTGGCCTTTTTAAAGTGCAGCGATTTGCGCCAAGGAGAGTATCGTATATTAAAACCTTTCGAGGTGGCGCAGTTGCGCTCACTTGCCACGAAAGGAAAGATGAAGAGTCGATAAGCAGTGGATTCCACTGTTTTTTCATGAGCTTGAGTGAATAGGAATTGTAAGATTTAAAAAAATATTGTATTATTTATTAGTTATGAGGTGAAGTTATGCAGCAATACTTTTTACATAAACCGTTACAGGTACACGATCTTGTAGAGATGGAACCCGAACAAGCGCATCATATACAACATGTCATGCGCATGAAACCAGATGAAATTATTCGCTTAGCTGATGGAAAGGGGCATATGTATTATGCCCATGTGGTATTTCGTGATCATAAGGTTTTTGCATGTGTGGATGAAGAAATGGAAGATCACACCCGTACGCCTGTTGATATGATACTGGCACAAGGGCTGATTAAAAAAGAAAAATGGGATTTCTTATTACAAAAGAGTGCAGAATTAGGTGTACAGCGAATTATTCCTTTTACAAGCAGTCGGACCGTTGTGAAAACCAAAGATGAAAAAGTGGATAAAAAACGATTGCGTTGGAATAAAATCTTGCAAGAGGCTTGCGAACAATGCAAACGTTCAACACTTGTTGCGCTAGATTCACCAAAAAGTTTTGCTGAATTGATAAAAGCAAGTGAAGATGCCGATGTAAAGCTGATCGCCTATGAGCGTGCAGATGTAAAAAGTGCGCATGTCAAAGAAGTGCTGCAAAAATATCCGGCACCCCACAAGGTATTTATCGTGGTAGGATGCGAAGGCGGATTCAGTGAAGATGAAGTTATTCAATTAGAAGAAGTTGGCTTTCATAGGGTATCTTTAGGTGCACGTATCCTGCGTGCGGAAACTGCCGCATTAAGTTTACTTGCCTGCATATCCTTCTTTTATGAAATGGCAGGTGATCATCATGAAAACACTGGAACAACTGGTAAATAAGAAATTTGATAAGAAACTGCTTGATTTTAAATCATATAAAAAGAAACTCGATAAAATGCGTGCTTTGGTGAAGGAATACAATATCCCATGTGTCTTGAAAAGTGACAGTGATTGTTTTTATGTGGAAATGTTATATCACTCCTTGCTGAACAAACGTAAATTTGAAGATGTCTTTTTTGATACGTATGTTCAAATGTTTGACTATTGGTATGATTTGACTTATATAGAACGAAAACAACAAATGAATTTGGAAATAGCAAAACAAAAAGAAGCATTAGAATATTTCACATATGAGGATAAAGAAATCTATATGCCGTGTTTCTCACCACGTTTTAATCATCTTTATACAGATGAAATTGTCTTGTTGGATTTGAAACAATATCATACGTTTATCCGTAATTGTGCAAACGAAGTAGTTCCACATATGTATGGTTATGAAAGCTATGCACACGGTTTTAGTAGCTGCGAGGTGTGTGCAACCGAAGGGCTCATGGATTATGTTTTATATCATCCATTGACAAAACGATTTTATGTGTATCGACAAGATGTTTGTGTATCTACCTTTTCATTAGATCCAAAGCAGAAAGAATGTCCTGCAGCTATGCGTTTTGAAATTGCGAAAGCACTATTAAAAAAAGATGAGGATGCATTATTCATGTTTTTGCTGGAATATCCAATCGTAAATGAACGATTTAAGAAAAAATTAAAAAAGTACCAGCATAAACGATTAAAGAAAAAAACGAAGGAGAAAGAATCATGACAACATTTGCGATTGCTACACTTGGCTGTAAGGTGAATACCTATGAGTCACAGGGATATGAGAGTGCTTTGCTGGCAAAGGGCTATCAACAAGTATCATTTAAGGAAAAAGCAGATGTCTATATCATTAATACATGTGCAGTGACAAACACGGCAGGTAGTAAGTCTCGTCAGAAAATACATCAAGCAAAAGCATTGAATCAAAATGCTTTGATTGCTGTTGTCGGCTGTTATGTACAGACCGCTAAAGAACAGTTAGAACAACAAGAACATGTTGATATTTTAATCGGTAGTGATGGCAAAAGAACATTAGCTGATCGTATTGAAAAAGCCTTGCAAGGAGAAAAACAGGTCAATGAAATACATGATGTTCGTGCTTTGCGCGTGTTTGAAGCTTTGCCGATTCAACATTTTGAACATCAGACGCGCGCTTTTTTAAAAATCCAAGATGGTTGCAACCAATTTTGCAGTTATTGTATCATTCCTTATGCCCGTGGGGCAGAACGTTCTTTACCAGAGGATGAAGTTATTAAGATTGCACAAGATTTATGTGCCAGCGGTCATCAGGAAATTGTTTTAAGCGGTATTCATACGGGTCGATATGGAAGAGACATAAATACGAATCTGACGCAGCTAATGAAACGGATGTGTAAAGAAGTAAAGGGATTGCGGCGTATTCGTATTTCCAGTATTGAAATGAATGAAATCAGTGATGAATTATTGACATTTATGCAAAAGGAACCCAAAATCGCGCGCCATTTGCATATCCCGATACAGTCTGCCAATAATGAAGTATTGAAGAACATGCATCGTCCTTACGATGTAGAATGGTTTAAAGAACGTGTGAAGTATATCCGCTCTCTTATGCCTGATATTAGTATTTCCAGCGATGTCATTGTAGGATTTCCTCAGGAAAGTGAAGAACAATTTGTTGATACAATGGAAAATATCAAACAGATGGAATTAAGCTTTTTGCATATCTTTCCTTATTCTCGTCGTGATCATACAGTGGCAGCAACAATGAGCGGGCATTTAGAAAATAAAATAAAGAAAGAACGTGCGGCAAGACTTGCGCAATGTTCAAAAGCGTTATATACTGCTTATAAACAGAAATTTGTAGGAAAAGAAGTGTCTGTATTATTTGAAAAAGAAAAAGATGGCATGCTCTTTGGACATACCAGTGAATATTTAGAGGTATATTGTTCAATGGATGTAAAAGCGCTGCATCAGATGAAACAGGTTGTCATCACTTCTTATATAGACGATAAGCTTATCGCCTGCGACGTCAAGGAGGTACCTCATGAAACTGTCTCTGCTATTTGAAAATGCACCGGATATTGAAATCGGCGGCTTATGTACGGATTCACGGAAAATTCAGCCTATGGATATGTATTTTTGCATGGATGGTATGACTTTTGATGGTCATCAATTTGTTGAAGAAGTTGTCGAGAAAGGTGCAGTATGCATCGTTCATGCGAAAGACATTGAAACCATGCACAAAGGAGTAGCCTATATAAAAGTCGAAAATGTAAATCGTACTTTAAATATGGTGGCTAGCAAATTTTATGGACACCCAAGTCATCAATTAACGGTATTTGGAGTGACCGGTACCAATGGAAAGAGTACGATTACTAGCATCATTAAAGATGTCTACTCACATTTTAAACCTTGTGGTTATATTGGAACGATTTCCATCAGTTATGGCGATGTCACGATGCCGCCCAGTCTAACTACACCAGATCCGATTTTAATACATCATTCCATGAAGGATATGGTTGATTATGGCATGCAGGCAGTTGCGCTGGAAGTCAGTTCACATGGTTTAGAGATGGGGCGCGTACAAAGTGTTGATTTCGATGTAGCCGTATTTACGAATCTGACATACGATCATTTGGATTTCCATGGAACACTTGAAAACTATTTTGAAGCTAAGCACAAATTGTTTTTACAATTAAAGAGTGACGGTGTGGCCGTTATAAATGTAGATGATCCTTTTGCTAAACGAATGGTGGCTGGCTGTAAAGCACATATCGTATCTTATGGTGTGACGGCTGATGCCGATTATCGTGGTGATAATATCCATATTGGCACGAATGGATCAACCTTTGATTTGATTCATCATGAAGAAACCTATACAATTACGACCAATTTAGTCGCTATGTATAATATCTATAATCTGCTAGGAGCAATCGCGGCAATGTGTGAAAGCGGCGTTGCATTAAAAGAAATTGTTCCTTATTTATCTGAATTAACACAGGTAGATGGCCGTATGGAACGCATTGATGAGGGTCAGGCTTTCAATGTGATTGTAGATTTTGCTCATACGCCTGATGGAATGGAAAAGGTTTTTGAATTTGCCAATAGCATTACGCCGGATGGGAATGCAATTATCGCAGTATTTGGCTCCGCCGGTAAACGTGATACGAAAAAACGTAAGGTGTTTGGAGAAATCGCTGATCGCTATTGCGATAGCATTATTCTAACGGAAGATGATCCACGAGATGAAAACCCAAGGGATATTGCAAATGAAATCAAAGGTGGTATCAAGGATACCAATAACATTTTTATCGAGGATCGTTATTCGGCTATTCGCCAGGCGATTGAAAGCGCAAATGTCAACGATACAGTACTTATCCTTGGAAAAGGGGATGAGGTTTTTATGTATCGTGAATTTGGACGAGAACCTTGGATTGGCGATCATATCGCTGCACGCCATGTGATTCGCAAACATTGTCTGGGATTAGAGGATGAACTAGAGAAGTGATGACATTTGTCTAAAAACAGCAGAATTTCGCAAGAGGAATCTATACATAAGACGGTATTTTCACATATTTTATGGGTAAATGCTAGAAAAATGTTATATTTCTGTTGCATTTTCATATGTTTTTCAGTATAATAAATATGCTTGCATCAGAAGGGAGGGTAAATCATGCCGAAAGTAGTAGTCAAAGAAAACGAAGTTCTTGATGATGCTTTACGTAGATTCAAACGTCAAGTGTCAAGAAATGGAACCCTTGCTGAAGCTCGCAAAAGAGAGTTTTACGTAAAACCTGGCGTTCGTCGTAAGTTAAAGTCAGAAGCTGCACGTAAAGCACGTCGTGGAAAATAGGAAGAGATCGAGGATCTCTTTTTTTTATGTTTCATTTACAAAAAACAATCCATTACATTCGAAATAGACAAGTGTCATTTCCTGAACAGTTAGATTCATAGCAGAAATTAATTTTATAAGAAGGTGAAGTATTGTTCATGCAATGAACCTATCTAAAATGCAGAGAAAATGTGAAAATCATTGTAGCTTATAAAGAATCTGCTATAATGTCAGTAATGGTAAAACAGATGACATAAACTGTTTGGTGAGGAGGAAATTGATGAAGGCGATAGAAATTTCGCATATGACCTGTGACTATGGGCATGGTAAGGGAATATTTGATATTAGCTTTACTATCGATGAGGGAGAAGTATTTGGCTTTTTAGGGCCTAATGGTGCTGGTAAAACAACAACGATTCGTCATTTACTGGGATTTATTTTTGCCAAAGAAGGAAATTGTTCTATCTTAGGAATGGATTGTGGTAAGCAAGCAGCTACCATACAAAAAGAGCTTGGCTACATTCCTGGTGAAATAAACTTATGGGAAGAAATGAGCGGCATGCAATTTTTAAAATTTATGGCAAAGTTTCGCGGTATGAAAGATATGGGACGCTGTGAAGAATTAATGGAACGTTTTGAACTTGATCCAAGTGGGCGAATTAAGAAAATGAGTAAAGGAATGAAACAGAAAGTTGGCATTGTCGCTGCTTTTATGCATGATCCCCAAATTTTGATACTGGATGAGCCCAGCAGTGGTTTAGATCCATTAATGCAAAATGTTTTTGTGGATCTAATTCAGGAAGAAAAGATGAAAGGCAAAAGCATCTTAATGTCTTCACATATGTTTGAAGAAGTTGAACGAACATGTGATCGTATCGGCATTATCAAAGATGGCCATATCGTCTGTGTGGAAGATGCACAAACCTTGCGGCAATCTAAAAAACGCCGTTATCAGATCCGTTTTGCGAATATAAATGAAGTTGTCCGCTTTCAACAGGAGGGGTTTTATATTACAGCAATGCATAAGCATATGGTAGAAGTTGAAATTCATAAAAATCTAGCTAAGCTCATTCAAACGCTGTCTCACTATGAAGTCGAAGATATTGATGTTACTCATCAAAGCTTGGAAGAAATCTTTATGCAATATTATGGAGGTGAGCATCATGGTGAATAAAGCGTTATATGTGACTGAAATGAAGAATAGCTGGAAATTATTATTGATTTTCTGCTTGATCCTTACGATGTATACGACTATCATGTTAACGATGTTTGATCCTTCTTTAGGAAGTGCATTGGATGAATTTGCCAAAATGATGCCGGAAATCATGTCAATGGTGGGCATGAATGGTTCCACCGCTACGTTGGTGCATTTTTTATCAACCTATCTATACGGAATGTTAATGATCGTATTTCCTTTCTTGTTCACGGTTTTGTTATCTTTAAAATACATTGCCAAGAAAGTTGATAATGGATCTATGGCATATCTTTTATCCTCGGGAAGTACACGTGGCTGTGTGTGGCGGACAGAATGTTTTGTTTTGCTTACCAATCTGCTCTTGCTGATTGCGTATTGTACGCTACTAGGTTTAGTGTGTAGCTCATTTATGTTTCCTCAGGATTTAGATGTGGCAGCCTATCTGCGGTTGAATTTCGGTGTGTTGTGTTTGCATATGGCACTGGCAGGAATTAGTTTCTTGTTTTCCTGTATCTGCAATGAATATCGGCAGGCAGCAACCTTTGGCGCAGGATTTGGAATATACTTTATACTCGTTCAAATGTTGGCAAACATGAAGGGGAATTTAGAAAATATGAAATATGCAACGCTTATGACGTTGTTTGATCGAGATGCTTTAATTGTCAATGCAGCTAAAGGCTGGTATATGAGTGGTATTTTGTTACTCATTGCTATTGGTTGTTTTAGTGCTGCAAATGTGTTGTTTCAACGTAAAAATATGTCATTATGAGGAAAGCGATGGTATGTAGATGCCATCGTTTTTTTAAGCAAGGAAGATGATTATCCAGATATACACTATAGGATAAACTTGGGATAGAAAAAGGGCAAATGCATTCACATTTTGCTTAGGATGTTGTAAAATATAATCGATTAACATACTATAAGGAGGAAATATTACAATGGCTAAATTTGTATGTAGTGTATGTGGGTATGTACATGAAGGTGATACAGCACCTGAATTCTGTCCAATCTGTAAAGCACCTGCTGAAAAATTCACGAAACAAGAAGGTGAAATGAGTTGGGCTGCTGAGCATGTCCTTGGCGTTGCACAGGGTGCCAGTGAAGATATCATGAACGATTTACGCATGAACTTTGAAGGGGAATGCAGTGAAGTTGGTATGTATTTAGCAATGGCACGTGTTGCGCATCGTGAAGGGTATCCAGAAATCGGCATGTATTATGAAAAAGCGGCTTTTGAAGAAGCAGAACATGCAGCGAAGTTTGCTGAATTATTGGGTGAGGTTTTAAGTGATTCTACAGAAAAGAATTTACGTATGCGTGTAGATGCAGAAAATGGCGCAACAGCAGGTAAATTTGATTTGGCAAAAAGAGCAAAAGCTGCTAATTTAGATGCGATTCATGATACGGTTCATGAAATGGCACGTGATGAAGCACGTCATGGCAAAGCATTTAAAGGCTTATTAGACCGTTATTTTGGTAAATAATCAGTGAAACATCATGTGTGCTAGCATGATGTTTTTTTCGTGTTCTTGGCATGGATCATAACTAGGTGGTAAAAGAGTACGGTGGAGGCGTTCATCACAGTCGTCAATCACTAGCCAGAACCAAGGGTGTTCATCGTGAGGTGAAGGAAGGTCGAGGCAAATCTCTGTATCTAGGAATAAGAACCAAAGCAAATCGATTTCAGTTCAAGCATATTTTGTATTGTTTTGAACCGTTGTATACGGTTCCATACGTACAGTGGTGTGAGAGGACGGAAATTAATTATTCTCTCTTCCTCGATTATTATCTTGTTACTGGCATAAAAACAAATGGGCATGATTTTTTAAGAATCGTTATAGAAACTTTCTATTATGTATTGACAAATAAAAATGAATCCAGTATGATAAAGCCACTTATAAAAAATCGCATGATCAGAAGAGTACATTATCATATACCAACAGCGAGTTGAAACAGAGTGGAAGTTCAACGGTAACGTGATAATGGAAACGCATCTGGGAGTGTTTCTTTGAACTTAGTAGGAGAAACCGCTGACCAGCGTTACAGGTTGAGGGATTCCTATAGATTATAGGAATAACTAGAGTGGTACCGCGATAAAACGTCGTCTCTGGAATAGAGACGGCGTTTTTATTTTATGAGTGAGAAAGGAAGATGATGATGAAGAAATTCACAAAAATAAGTACCTTATTTATCCTACTTAGCGTGCTTTGTGGAAGCTTTTTAATACAGATACAGGCAAAAGAAAGCACCAAGGCGAATGGTGAAGGGGAACTGTTAGACAAAATCATGGAACGTGGAGAACTGATTGTTGGAACCTCACCAGACTTTCCACCGAATGAATTTATCGATACGACGAAAACAGGACAAGATCAATACGTCGGTAGTGATATGGACTTTGCCAGATATATTGCTGATGAGATGGGGGTCAAACTGACCATTAAGGCAATGGATTTTGATGCTGTATTGGCAAGTCTTGGAAATGGTCAGATTGATATGGCAATCACCGGCATTACCAAAACGCCTGAGCGAATGGATGCGATGGAAATGAGTGAATCTTACTATGATGAAAATGGGGAATCCAGCTGGCAGGGATTGCTAATTAAGGCAGATAAAAAAGATGTGTATACAAAACTACGCGATTTTAAAGGAAAAAAGGTTGCAGTACAGGCAGGTTCTTTACAAGATTATTATGTAAAGACACAACCGAAAGAGGCCAACATTCAATATATCACCGGATTAAATGATGGTATAAACCTATTAAAAAATGGCAGTGTAGATGCCGTTGCCTGCGCTTATGGTACCGGACAGGATTTTGCAAAACAGAATGAAGGTATCCACATGAGCAAACAGTTGCTCTTTAAACTAAATCCTGATTATATGGGAACACGAGTCGGTATTCCTAAAGGTGAAATTGCACTATTAAATAAAACGAATGAAATCATTCAGCAGGTACGAGATAAGGGGTTATATGAAGAATGGTATCAGGCTGCTGTAAATTACGATAAACAAAAAATTGAAGGAAACTTTCTCCAACGAACATGGAAAATTGCTGTACGTTATTGGCCAATGTTTTTAGAAGGTTTGGGTATGACACTTGGATTAGCCTTTGTGACCGTGTTAGGTGGTACATTGATTGGAACGGCTTTCGCTCTCATCAAATTGAGCAAGAATCGTTTTATACAATTATTATCAAGTGCATATGTAGAAGCAATACGTGGTACACCTCTGTTGTTGCAATTATGGTTGTTTGTAAGTATTTTTGCGGCTATCAACAGTGATATTCCGATGCTGGTCAGTGTGATTGTTGCTTTAATCATTAATAGTAGTGCTTATGTTGCTGAAATTATTCGCGGTGGTATTCTGTCTGTCGATAAAGGACAGTGGGAAGCTGCCAAAAGTCTTGGAATGAGTAATCAGCATATGATGGTTAAAATCATATTCCCACAAGCTATTAAGAGCATTCTTCCTTCTTTAGGAAATGAATTTATTATGATGGTAAAGGAAACATCATTGGCTTCCTCTTTCTATATCGGTGAATTAATGAGTGTTAACAATATCGTAAAGACAGCGACCTATTTCTCATTAGAACCATTGACGATTGCGGCCATCATTTATCTGATTGTTACCTACAGTTTAAGTAAACTTGTAAAATATATGGAAAGGAGGATGCGTGTCAGTGACTAAAGAAGCTTTAATTCGTGTAGAGAATCTAACCAAACGTTTTGGTGAGTTGGAAGTATTAAAAGGAATCACCGAAGAAATTCATGAAGGGGAAGTTGTGTCTATCATCGGACCTAGTGGTGGAGGAAAAAGTACTTTCTTACGCTGTTTGAATTTGCTAGAAGTGCCTACTTCAGGCAAAGTTATTTTTGAAGGTGTTAATATAGCGGATAAAAGCGTAGATTTAGATTTACACCGCAGAAAAATCGGAATGGTCTTTCAACATTTCAATGTGTTTCCGCATCTCAGTGTGCTTGATAATATTACCATCACTCCTTGTCTAGAATTGAAAATGTCTAAGGAAGAAGCAGAAAAGCGGGGATGTGAATTGTTAAGTAAAGTTGGACTCTTAGACAAGAAGGATGAATTTCCAAGAAAGTTGTCAGGTGGACAGAAACAGCGTTTAGCAATTGTACGTGCGATGGCAATGCAACCGGATGTGATTTTATTTGATGAGCCAACTAGTGCACTTGATCCAGAAATGGTCAAAGATGTGTTAGAGGTCATAAAGGAACTAGCAGATACGGGAATGACAATTGTCATAGTAACGCATGAGATGGGCTTTGCAAAACAAATCAGTGATCGTGTCTTCTTTATGGATGGCGGCATAATTGCAGAACAAGGAACACCAGAAGAAGTCTTCTTACATCCTCAAAATGCTAGGACAAAAGAATTCTTAAGCAAAGTTTTATAAAAATAGCACATGCCTATATAAAAGGTATGTGCTATTTTTTACAAACAAACTGAAAAACTTTCTGTTTTTTTGGTAGTAAGCTCATCGTATCAAAAAATTAACAAAATTATAACAAATCCTCTCTTTATTCTTCTTTATAATAAAGATGTGAAGGAGGCGGAAGAGAAACAGTCATAAATAGAAAAGCAAAAACGTATCTTGTATAGAGGTGACGACATGCTTTCCATTGATAAAAACCAGATGACAATTGAACATTATCAAGAGGTACTTTTGGTCAGTGAAACTCTCATAAAGATTCGAATGCCGCAGATGGAAATTTCAATCAGAGGAGATAAGTTGCATATGCTGGCATTGGAAAAGGAGGAACTGCTCCTGGAAGGTTGCTTCCTGGAACTGACATTCCAATATGAAAGCTAGAAAAAAACTTGGTCTTGATAAATGGAAAGTACAGATGGATGCAAGTGCTTTTTTGCATATTTGTAAACAAGGAAATCTTGAACTATATGACATTACGATACATCAAAGAGAAATTCAATTCTACACATCTGTTTTACAGCGGCATACGATTTATCGCTTATTGCCGAAGGCTGTTCTTTTGACAACGACTGGGATGTTAGGGTATTTGTTACGCAGTATGGTAAAACCAGCACGTCTTTTGAGTGTGGTAGCAGCCATTCTTATTTGGTATGGGCTCAGTTCTACTATCTTTGAGGTAACAATCAAGGGAGAAAAAGACGAGAGTCGCATATTGATTCAAAAAACATTAAAACAGATGGGATATACGACACCATTTCATCATCAAGATGAAAATAAATTAAAGGAAGCTTTAAAAAAGAAACTAGAGAATGAAATTGCTTGGTTGGAAATAGAAAAGCGAGGCAGCCGTTATATCATCACGTATACACCTAAAGAATTCGCCACTTTGGAAACGTTGCATCATCGTGAACTCATTGCCAAACAAGATGGCGTCATTGCTCGTTTTGATATACAGCATGGAAATAAAGTGCATAAAGTAAATGAATTTGTGCATAAAGGCGATGTTCTTGTCAGCAATGTCATCGCTGATAGTAAAAGTAAAAATCAAGAAGTTTATGTAAAAGGGCGGGTCTTCGCATACACATGGCGAGATGTGACAGTAAGCATGGATGATACCAAAATGCCGAAGGCTTTTCAATATTTTGAACTGTTAATGGCTGCCAGAGCACAGGTCAGTCAAGATTTTCATAAAGATGATAAGATTCATAAGGAAAATATTTTGCAATTCTCCAAGGATATGGGTAAAATAAAGATGGTGATTCATTATACTTTACTACAAGATATCACAACACCATAAAAATAAAGGAGTCTGTATGAGTCAAAATTATGCTATTGCTTTAGAAGAATATCCCATGGAATGGATCGTGAAATTATGCGGTGCCCAGGATCAAAACTTGGAAATCTTACGCAAAGCCTTTGCTTGTGAAATGATTATGCGTAATAATCAGCTAAGTGTCTTATGCGATGATAAAACAACGTTTGCGACAATTGAGGAAATCATTAAGGCCATTTTTCAAATGATGGAACAGCATTTAGATGTACAACCTAGAGATATTGAATATGTATGCCGTTTGGCGAAATTGCATCGTTTGCATGAACTTTCTTTGACCTATCAAAAACCGATTGGTAAAACAGTGAATGGAAAATTGATTTATCCAAAAACGATTGGTCAACGTTATTTATTTCAATGCATGTGTAAATCAGAAATAGTTTTTGCCAGTGGTGTGGCCGGTACGGGTAAAACCTATTTAGCTGTTGTATATGCAGCTAGTCTGTTAAAAAAGGGTGAGATACGAAAGATTATTTTAACGCGTCCAGCAGTTGAAGCTGGTGAGAATCTGGGGTTTTTACCAGGAGATTTAAAGGAAAAGGTTGATCCTTATTTGCGCCCGTTATATGATGCATTATATGATACCTTAGGACAGGAACAAGTAGAAAAATTGTTAGAAAAAGAAGTGATTGAAATCGCGCCATTAGCATATATGCGTGGTCGTACATTGGATAATGCTTTTATTATTTTAGATGAAGCACAAAATACGACGAGAGCGCAGATGAAGATGTTTCTTACCCGTATGGGGTTTCATTCTCGTATCGTCATTACAGGGGATGTTACTCAGATTGATTTGATTAAGAAAAAGGACAGTGGTTTATTAAATGCAAAACAGCTGTTGGAAGGAATTGAAGGAATCTCCTTTGTGGAACTGACAAGTCTTGATGTTGTCCGTAATCCACTGGTTCAAAAGATTATTGAACGCTATGAACAGGAGGAAGAAAGGTATGGCAAAAGTCTTACTGATTGAAGATGAAGAAAATATTCGTAAGATCATTTCTTATGATCTGCGCAAAGCTGGACACACGATCGTAGAAAGTGGGGATGGACAAGAAGCATTGGATATTGCTTTAAAGCAACCTTTTGATGTGTTAATCATTGATTGGATGTTACCCCATGTCAGCGGTATCGAAATCGTTCAGAAATTACGTACACAGCATGTAGACAGCGTGATGATCATGCTGACAGCTAGAGATGATGAAACCGATATACTTTATGCATTTGATCAAGGTGTGGATGATTATGTCACAAAGCCATTTTCGCCACGAGAATTATTAGCAAGAGTAAATGCTCATATGAAACGTCAGAGCAAACGAATGGAAAAAGACTTGGAAATTGGAGAGTTACGTATCAATTTAAAGCGACGTGAAGCTTTATTGAAAGATGAGCTTTTAACGTTGACGAAAAAAGAGTTTGACTTGCTTGAGTACTTTGTATCTAATAAAAACATCGTCTTATCAAGAGATGCCATTTTAAATGATATCTGGGGGTTTGATTATGATGGGGATACGCGCATCGTTGATGTACATGTCTTTAAATTGCGCACAAAATTACAAGGTTCTAATGTTCATATCAAATCCAGTCGAGGTGTAGGCTATTTACTGGAGGAATTGCATGAAACTGCCTAAATATGCATGGTTTATTCTTTTGACTTGCAGCTATGCTTTGCTAGCGTATGAGACACAATGGAATGTATATGTGATTTTGTTATTATTGGCCATCTCATTATATATTGTAGAAGTGGTTTATGAACAGCAGTATGAATCTAAAAAAAGCAAAGAAAATAAGGAATTACAAGAGGAAATACGTTCTACGGCTAAAGATGCACATTTGAAAAATAAACAGTTATTAACAATTGTCTCAAGTATTCCTTTTCCCATGTTGCTGATTGATCAATTTGGTAACATTGTCATGCATAACAATATAGCATCGTTATGCATGAGTCATTTAGAGCCTTTAACTTATTTAGATAATCCCTTTGTTCATGGAGTACGTGAATTTATTAAAGATGCTTTTATCTTGGAACGTGATATGGATAAGATCATAAATATCAATGGAGTAGAATTTCAAGCTATCAGCATACCGGTATTGGCGAAAAGTAAATATAGCGGTTGTTTGGTACTGTTTCAAGATATATCGAAGACATTGGAAGGGGAAAAGATGCAGAAACGTTTTATTGCTGATGCTTCTCATGAATTAAAAACGCCTATTTCTGTATTAAAAGGAATGGTAGAAATCTTAAACCGTGATGATTTTGATGATCCCATCACGGAAAAAGAGTTTTTATCACAGATGGCAAAGGAAGTACAACGTTTAGATGTTTTAGTCAAAGATTTGCTACAGTTATCACGGTTATCATTGTCTAATGTTATTTTAGAGCGTGAAAAATGTGATGTTTGTGCTTTATTTGATAAGGCATGCGATTCTTTATGGAAAAATGCGCAAAAAAAGCAACTGAACATTCAAAAGGACTATCAGACATTAGAATATGCCTTTTGTGATCCTAAAAGAATGCTTCAGGTAATCTTAAATTTGCTAAGCAATGCGATTAAATATAGTGATTCCGGTACCATTACCTTACGTACCCGTATGGAAACTACGTATTACATCCTTGAAGTAGAGGATGAAGGATGCGGCATACAAAAGAAGGATATGGAAAAAATCTTTGATCGTTTTTACCGTGTAGATGATGCACGCAGTCGTCAAAGTGGTGGTAGCGGTTTAGGATTGCCGATCGTCAGATCCATCATTGAGGCACATGGCGGTAACATAGAAGTGGAAAGCACCTATGGCAAAGGAACCTTATTTCGGATAAAGTTAAAAAATTAAAAGACACGCTTACATTATGAAATGACCATCAAGTTTATAAAATAAATGAACCGGTTTCTTTCCTAGTGATCATACATAAGCGTGTCTTTTTGTTATTTTTATAGTTGTAATATATAGCTCCGTAAGCAGTTATGAGAAAAGTATATTGAATGTGAAGAAAAAATGGTAGGATTATCATAAAAGCAGATGGCAGAAGACCTATGAAAAGAAATAATGTCGCAACAAAGACTATTTTGACAAAATCCAATTTACCAGATAGGGATTATGTGATTAAACCATGTATCGACAATTCTGATGCATGTTAAATCTGTTATCACAATTATTGTTTTATGATGTGTTCGTAAAATAATAAAGGCTAACATGAATAGATGATTTTGTATAAAGCGAAATCAAAATGATTCATACTTAAACGCGCATAAAAAAAGCTCGATGACTCGGGCTTATTTTTATCATGGTATCGCGTACGGGATTTGAACCCGTGGTACAGCCTTGAGAGGGCTGTGGCTTAACCGCTTGCCGAACGCGACATGTTTTTACTGCTGTCATATTATAGCATTATCACATAAACTTGGCAAGGAAATTTTGGAAAATTCTATATAGCTGGTAAGAAAAACAGGAAAGGTAATAAGCAATGTATTAGTGATTACCCGAATGATTTCTTTTTTTATAAAGAGTGTAATTATCACAATTATTTAACAAATGCTTAACACGACATTGATGGTCTATTTATATTTATGGTTTAAGATAAGAGCGTATTCAAGGAGGAATATGTTGCCGTTAAAAAAACGGTTAGATGGAGGTTAAGATGAAAAAAATATTTGTAAGTTTAGTTGTGTTAGGATTATTAGCAGGTTGTGGAAATGCAACAGGTGATGATGCAGGAAAAGTCACAGGTGCTATCAAGGTGTATACAAGAGATGCATCAAGTGGAACTCGAGAAGCTTTTGAGAAAGGAATAGACTTTGAAGGAAAGCTGACAAAGCAGGCAAATGAGGTTTCCAGTAACGATGATATGGCGGCGAAAGTGGGTGCTGATAAAAACGGTATCGGTTATACATCACTATCTACAGACTTTGCCAAGAACAATGTCAAAGCTTTGCAATTTGAGGGTGTGACAGCAAGCAGCGAAACTGTATTGGATGGTTCTTATCAACTGCAGCGACCATTCAACTTTGTGACAAGAGCCAAAAATGATTTTGGCAGTGCAGATAAAGAACAGTTGGTACTGGCATTCTTGGATTATCTTCAAAATTCCAGCGAAGGTATGGCAGTTGTCGCGAAAAACGGCGGTGAAGTTGATATGAGCAAAGCAAAATCTTGGGATGAACTAGCGAAAAAATATCCAGTTGTAACAAAAGATAATTCAAAAATTACCATTACGACATGTGGTTCCACTTCTGTGGAAAAGACATTAAAAGCTGCACTAGAACAATTTTCACCAATGGCAGGTAATTTCCAATTTGTTATGAATCATTCGGGTAGTGGAGATGCTACAAAACGTGTATTAGGTGCAGAAAAAGATGGAGCAAATCGTGGCGATATCGGTTTTGCATCACGTGCCTTTAAGGAAGAAGATGGTGATATATCGAAAGCTATGAAGAGTGGATAATACTGTATTGATGCTGTTGTGGCTGTTGTAAATAAAGAGAATAACGACTTTGCCAATTTGACACAGGCACAGCTAAAAGCAATCTTTACTGGTGAAACTACGAATTGGGAAGATGTAAAATAATTCGTGTTTGAAAAGGACAGCTCAAAGGGAAATGAAGAGCTGTTCTTTCCTATGATAAGAGGAAGGGTAAAAATGAAGAGTTATGTAAAACAGTATATTAATACAATAGAGAATCAAAAGAAATTAAGAAAAGATCAAAGGATGAAAAAACTCTTTTTGATGATGGCACTTTTAGCATCCAGCGCGATTGCAGTGATCATCGTATTTATCAGTATCAAAGGCATAGCACCTTTTCTTCCCAATTATACGTATGGCAGTGTTGATTTTCTTCCGTTTATAACTGGTATGACATGGCGCCAAGATCAGGGGATTTACGGTGTTGGATTTATTATCGTTAATACGCTCATTTCTGCTTTTGGGGCTATGCTGCTATCCTTTCCGATATCCGTGCTCACTGCTCTTTATATCGCAAAAATAGCGCCAAAGCGTATTGCCGTACTTTTGAGTTCTGTTATCGAATTACTAGCATCTATACCTTCTGTCGTATATGGCGTATTTGCTTCTGGTACGATCACTTTGCTTGTTAGTTCCTTAGCTGCTAATTTCGGTTTTGTTACAGCAGGGGGAAGTTCTTTATTGGCTGTTATTCTATTATTGGCAATTATGATTTTCCCTACAATTACAGCCTTAAGTATTACGGCTATTCGCTCTGTCGATAAGGAAATAGAGCTTGGTTCATTGGCCTTAGGAGCTACAGCAACACAAACGCATTTTAAGGTTGTTTTGACAGCAGCGAAATCAGGTATTTTCGCAGGCGCCATTTTAGGTATTGGCAGAGCCTTTGGCGAAGCTACAGCTGTTGCAATGGTCGCAGGGAATAAGATGTTCGGCCCAACCTTTCATTTGTTTGATACTACCCGTACTTTAACAACGACCATGTTGGCCGGTTTGAAAGAAACGACCGGTTTAGATTATGATATACGTTTTTCTGCTGGATTGGTACTGATGGCGGTTATACTACTGTCAAATTTAATATTGAATCTAGTGAAGAAGAAAGTAGGGAAATTAAAATGAATGAAACTATGCGCAATCAAAAAAATAAACGTCGTTTTACGGATGGTATATTGAACATGCTTACATATGCATCCAGTGCAATATGTGTATTGTTATTGTTGAGTATCTTCATATTCATCTTTAGTAAAGGTAGTGGTATGCTTGGAATGAAATTATTAACAGGCGATTATTGGGCAAAAAACTACATGACGAGTATCCAGGAGAAAAACAATCATCCCAGTACGTATAAATCACCTGAAGATGCCTCGGATGATATGTATTGGAGTGAACGTTGGGGTGTTGGATTCGTTGATGCTAGAAATGAAAATAATGAGGCTATCGTTCTTGTAGAAGCAATAGATGATGCTTCCCCATTTGCTCATCTTAAGGATGAAAGTCGTCAAAATAAGCCTTCCATAAGTGCTGAAAGTGGCTATTTATTAGAAAACTTATCCTATCAAACAACACAGGGAACTACACGCTTAGCTGGCAATATCGTTTCACAAGATGCGAAAACAGTAGCAAGATTGCTAGATCAAGATGCCGTTTCAATTAATAAAATCTATTTCAAAACACCTGGTGGAGGTATTCGTGGCTCATTACTTACAACATTGTATCTCATTATAATCAGCTTATTGATTGCGTTACCTTTAGGAATCGGCGCAGCCATATATTTGCATGAATATGCGGCTAAGAATAAAATCACTTCAGGGATTCGCAGTGCTATTGAGATGTTGACAGGAGTCCCGAGCATCATCTTTGGTTTAATGGGCGTCGCTGTATTATTCCCATTAACAAAATTAGCAGGAGCTGATACAATGAATGTTTTATTAGGTTCTTTGACAATGGCCATTATTTTATTACCAATCATCATTCGCTCTTGCGAAGAAGCATTAGCAATCGTTCCGCAAACACTGCGTGATGCTTCTTTATCATTAGGAGCTAACCAAAGTCAGACAATTTTTAAAATTGTGTTGCCATGTGCCGTTCCCGGCATCTTGAGTGGTGTTTTATTGAGTATTGGTCGTGTTATCGGAGAAAGTGCCGCATTAATATATACGATGGGAACCTATGTTAACGATAGTCCAACGCTGCTCTCCCAAGGTACTTCACTTGCGGTACATATTTATAACATCATGAGTAGTGAGCAACCCAATTTTGAATTAGCTTGTGCGATTTCAATTGTGATCTTGGTGTTTGTATTCATGTTAAATCTCTTGGTGAAATTGATGAGCCGGCGTTTCAATAAAGCCTGGTATTGAAAAAGAAGCAATGGAAAACCCTGAAGATGGTAAATCGTTTTATGTGTACAGAATATGGAAAGATAGGAGAAAAGACATGGATGAACAGATATTTCAAGTAGAGAAATTGAACTTATATTACGGAAAAAAACAAGCATTGATAAATGTGGATCTTACGATAAGAAAAAATCATATCACTGCATTGATTGGCCCCAGTGGCTGTGGCAAATCAACCTTTTTGCGCTGCTTAAATCGCATGAATGATGTAATTGAAGGCTGTCGCATTGAAGGGAGTATTGCATTAGATGGTGTTGATATTTATGATGCTTCAATGAATGTTGTAGACTTACGTACAAAAGTTGGCATGGTCTTTCAAAAACCAAATCCTTTTCCTATGTCCATTTATGACAACATTGCTTACGGTCCGCGTTGTCAGGGCATAAAAAAAAGAAAAATTTTGGATAATATTGTTGCACAATCGTTAAAAAAAGCCGCCTTATGGGACGAAGTTAAAGATCGTTTACAGGATAGTGCTTTGGGAATGTCCGGAGGTCAGCAGCAGCGTCTATGTATTGCGCGTGCAATCGCTATGGAACCGGAAGTTATTTTAATGGATGAACCGACCAGTGCTTTAGATCCGATTGCGACAAGCAAGATTGAAGATTTAATGGAAGAATTGAAAAAAGACTATACGATTGTCATTGTAACACATTCTATGCAACAAGCATCACGTATCAGTGATGAAACGGCATTTTTCCTTTTGGGTGAAGTTGTTGAATGTAATCAAACAAGCAAACTTTTTCAGCAGCCGGATGATAAACGTACAGAAGATTATATCACCGGACGATTTGGATAGGAGGTCAGATTATGGTTAAAATTGAAAAAGAGCTAGAAGTTAATGAAGATAGTGTTAAAAGGATGGCAGAAAGTGTTGTACAAATGCATGAAAAAGTTGTTTGTGTTTTGGAAAAACCAAGCCGTGAAATTGCTCTGGATATAGTGCAGGGAGATGATTTTATTAATCATTTAGAAGAAGAAATCAATGATCAATCCGTGCGCTCTTTAGCTTTATTATCACCGGTTGCCAGTGACTTGCGCAAAGTGGTGGCAGATATAAAAATAGCCAGTGAATTAGAGAGAATTGCAGATTATGCTAAAAATATTGCGGCTTTTTTAATTAAATCTGAAGTATTAGAAGAAAACGTGATGGCATATGCGGCGGCAATGGAAAAACGCTTTATTGAAATGTTGAAAGAAACTTTAAAGGCATATGAACAACGTGATGTAAAAGCAGCTTTTCAACTTCCTAAAAAAGATGAAGGCATTAACCAACTGTATGAGGAACTGAAACAGAATTTGTTGCAACATCCGAATGAAACGCTGGTAGTAGAACTATTTGAAATAAGTGCAATGCTTAGAAATATCGAACGTGCTGGAGATCATACAAAAAATATTTGTGAACATATCATTTATATGGTAAAAGGGCAGCATTATGATTTCGGATAAGGATGATAGAAGTAATATCAGAAAAAGGCTTACAGCATTGGTAAGGTTCTGAAAAAATGTTGTAAAAAAAAGACCGTTTCTTGACTGAAGCGGTCTTCATCATGATAAAACAATTAAATGGCTTGTTCGGCTAATGTTTTGTGCATTGGGATAGGTTCATTATCTTCTTTTGCAATGTTCCATATATGGTCACCAATACGCTCTAGGGTACCAAGGATATCAACATAAATACTTGCCGCAACACCGGATCCACAGACTTCACCAGCCATACGCTTGAAGTGACGCTGGCGAGCTTTTTCTTCAACAAGATCCAAATAATTTTCTTTATCATCCAACATTTTCAAATAAGACTCATCACGACTTGTGAAATAAGCCAAGGCCATCTCATTCATCTCTAAAACAGTTGCATACATTTCGTTCACATCACGAATTGCCTCATCGGTAAAGTTTCCTTTATCCTCATAGGTTAATTCAAAGAATTCATTTAAATTCATTGTCAAATCACCGACACGTTCTATATTTTTAATGACTTGCAGATTGGAAATAAATTCATCCGTGTCATGCTCACTCAAACTATTATGAGCAATATTTACCAGATAATCTGTAATCTTGGCATCCAGAGAATTGATGGCATCTTCATATTGTCGAGAGGCATTGCAATACTTGCCGGATTGTTTATTAAAATAATCTTGACTTGCGCGAATGCAATCAGCTGCTAGTTCACCCATTTTCACGGTAACCTGTTTACTAACACCTAAAGCTCCAGCTGGCAAGGATGCGGCCAGTTTGGGATCAAGTACATCCAAATTGAGTTCGATTTTTTCTTCTTCTCCTGGAATCACTTTCTTTATGATGTTGACCATGATATTGATGCAAGGGTAGGCGAGAATGGAAATTACTAAGGTACGCAAAATGTGAGCCATCGCTATTTGCATCATTGGGGAAATATGATATGTGGTACTCAAATTCGTGATCAGATCTACATAAGGATGTAATAAGAACATAAATAAGATAGAACCAACTACATTAAACAAAACATTAACAGCAGCGCTTCGTTTGGCAGAAATACTGCCGCCGATTGAAGCAAACACAGCCGTGATGGTCGTACCGATGTTACTACCAAAAACAAAAGGTAAAGCCGCCGTCAATGTCAAGGCACCAGAATCATAAATCTTTTGAATGATGCCGACAACGGCACTACTGGATTGGACAACAGCAGTCATTCCAATACCACACAAGAATCCTAAAATTGGTTGATCCTGCATGGTGGTAGCTAGATTTGCAAAGAAATCCAACTCACCCAATTTGCTCAATTCATCACCCATTAGACGAAGGCCAAAAAACAATAACCCAAACCCTAAGACAATCTGTCCCATATAGGTTTGTTTTTTACGTTTTGCAAACAATGTGATTAAGACACCAAGGAAGACAAAATATAATGCCAGTGTTTCAACTTTTAAACCAATCAGAAATGCCGTGATGGTCGTACCAATATTCGCCCCGATGATGATTCCAACCGATTGCTCCAAGCTCATTAAGCCTGCCCGGACAAAACCGATTGCGATAGCGCTAGTTGCTGAACTTGACTGAATAAATACAGTGATGATAGTACCGACCAAGATCCCTTTCCATGGCTTGTTTGTGTACTTATCGATATAATCTCTTAATTTTTCTCCTGCGATACTCTTTAGCCCGTCACCCATAAATTGGATTCCAAAAAGGAATAATGCCAATCCTCCGATAATGAAGTCCCAGCTGATGCTGGACAGGGTCAGGGTCTGTGCTGCGGTATGTATCATAAGAAAACCTCCCAAAACCTTTCTGAAACACTCTTATTTTAACAGAATTTTTACCTGATGTATACAGAACTTTTACATAAATGGTATCACAATACTTACATATGGATACCGCAAATGAAAAAGAAATGTTTAATTTAATATTAGTGATATCCATCTTTATCCTTAAAACATTCGATTGCTATGAAAGAATGCAAAAACTTATAGGAAGAGCATCATAAACCATGTTATAATAAAACAGTATGAAAGAGAGTGTGTTTCTTATGAATGTTATCATCAACAATCAAAGCAGCGAGAAACGCTGGAATCGTTATAAAAAAGATTTTGTAGCAATCGCCGAACGGACGAAAATGATATTATCTTTATCACAAGATTACAACGCTTCTATCATTTTTGTGGACCCCGCAATGATTCATGAAATCAATCGTGAGTATCGCCATATAGACCGTCCTACGGATGTTATCAGCTTTGCGCTAAAAGATGAAGAAGATACTTATGAAATGATGGAAGGCCTGGATGAATTAGGAGATATTTTCATAAATGTTCAAGCAGTGGTAGATCAGGCAGCGGAATATGGTCATTCGTTGCGCAGAGAGGTGTGTTTTTTGTTTACCCATGGTCTGCTTCATCTGTTAGGCTATGATCATATGGAAAAAGATGATGAGAAAATAATGTTTGCGTTACAGGATGTGATATTAGATGCAATCGTTCCTAAAAAAGTTCATAAATAAATTCCGCTATGCGTTTGCGGGATTGTTTGATGGTATTCGGCATGATCACAGCATTGCTTTACAATGTCTGATAGGCTTATTTGTTTTTATTGCCTGTATCTTTTTGCACTTAACAGTATGGGAATGGCTTGTGATCATTCTTATGATCGCACTGGTGATTGCCTTTGAATTTATCAATAGTGCAGTAGAAACCATTACTGACAAAATCTCACCGGAATATTCATTGGAAGCCAAAAAAATCAAAGACTATGCAGCTGCCGCTGTATTGGTAATATCCATAGCAGCAGCTATTTCAGGTATCATTATTATAGGAGGTAAAATTTATGGAATGTTATGATGATATTTTAACGCAAGCATTCGCGGCGATGAAAAATGCCTATGCGCCATATTCAAAATATCATGTAGGAGCTTGTGTAAAGACAAAAGATGGTACATATATTCAAGGGGCCAATATTGAAAATGCATCCTATGGCTTAAGCAATTGTGCTGAACGTAGTGCAATATTTGCAGCTTATTCTCAAGGCTATCGCAAGCAGGATATTGTTTCTTTAGCAATTGTCAGCGATGGTAAACGGATCGGCACGCCTTGTGGAGCTTGTCGTCAGGTACTTGTGGAGCTATTAGAAAAGGATACACCGATTGTTTTAAGCAATGGAAAAGATACATTGGTGACAACGATTGCGGAATTATTGCCAATGAGTTTTGACAGTGAGGATCTATCATGAATTATAAATCAGGATTTATCGCTATTATCGGACGTCCGAATGCTGGTAAAAGCACACTGCTTAATGCACTATTAAATGAGAAGATTGCCATTACCACCCCGAAACCGCAAACAACCAGAAACAATATTAGTGGAATACTGACCAGAGAGGATGCGCAATTTATCTTTACGGATACGCCGGGAATCCATAAGCCTAAACATGAGCTAGGGAAAACATTAAATCGTAATGCTTATACAGCAATTGCAGAAGCTGATGTTAATTTCTGGGTCGTGGATGCTACACAAAGCTTTGGCAGTGGGGATGAATTTTTATTAGAAAAAATTAAACAATCGCATATCCCATGTTTTTTGATCTTAAATAAAATTGATCTTTTAGACAAAGAAAAACTAATTCGTACTCTGCAACAATGGCAAGAACGTCACACGTTTGCAGAAATTTTTCCCGTCAGCGCTTTGCAAAAGGATAATCTGAATGACTTACTGGAAGTCACGAAGGGATATTTAGAAGAAGGACCGAAATTTTTCCCAGATGAAATGGTGAGTGATCACGGCGAACAATTTCAGATAGCTGAAATCATTCGTGAGAAGGTTTTGTATAAAACTAATGAAGAAGTCCCTCATTCCGTAGCAGTCGTTATTGAAAGAAAAGAAGAAACAGCTACCGCTGTTTTCTTACAGGCTCTTATTGTCGTGGAACGCACATCGCAAAAAGCTATTTTGATAGGAAAACAGGCGGCGATGATTCGCAGCATTCGCTTAGCTGCGCAAAAAGAATTGAAAGAGAAATTTCATAAAAAAGTAGAACTTGAATTATATGTGCGTGTAGAAAAGAATTGGCGCAATCGCAGTAACAAATTGCAGCAATTCGGCTATTTAGAATTAGAGGATACGCATGAAGGATGAGTTAGAAGGCATCATCATTCGTTATCAGGAATATCGTGAACACGATGCTATCTTACATGTGCTTTGTCGAAAACGCGGCATTGTGCATGTGAATGCCAGGGGAATTCAAAAGGTGAAAAGCAAAAACGCTCCGGCATGCCAATTGTTCACCCATGTACGTATGCAGTTGCCTTTACAAGAAACACGCAGTATTTACACATTACGTAGTGCCGAAATTATCGAAGGCTATCGCCATATCCGAGAAGATCTATTAAAGCAAAGCATTGCCGCGTATGTTTGTGAATGTATAGATGCCAGTAAATTTGAGGAAGATGTATTTGAGGTCGTGCAAACGGTTTTGGATATCTTACAAGAAACAACGCATCCAATACGGATTTTATGTTTATTTCAAGCAATCATGAATCGTATGCATGGTATTGAACCTTACGTGGATGGTTGTGTGCGCTGTGGCAATCAAAAGGCAATTTATGCAATCTCCATAAGGGATGGTGGTTTCATATGTCATTCCTGCTACCGTATGGAACAGGATGCTATGCGTTCTAAAGAAGATTTGAAAGTATTTCGTTTGTTATGTAAGGCGCATATGGAACATTATGATATTTTGAAAAGCTATCAAGCTTTTACCTATCAAAATTTTGAAGATTTGTATGCATTTTTTTATGAATACGCCGGAATATCTTTGAAAAGTGTAAAATTTTTAAAAACGATCATAGCAATGTAAGAATAGCTATTGTAATATTATTAGAATTAGGGATCAAGTTAATTTGATCCTTCATTTTTTTTGTGAAAAAGTAATAGTGAATGCTTGATGAAATGTGAAATAGGGCTTTTTTTATCTTAAGTAAACAAATGTTTTCTAGGTGGAAAAAGAATTGGTGACAAAAGGAAAGCAGAACTCAAACAAAATGCGCAAACATCATGGAAAATCACACGATTCGCATTGACATTTTCCTTTAAAAAGTGTTATATTATAGTGTGTTCTTGTAACTATTTTTAATTGTTCGCTAAGTATCATCAGCTGATGTGTTTTTTTTGAAAGGGGCGTATCTATGAACAGCGAAAAATTATTTGACACCGTCGTGGCCCACGCGAAAAACAGTGGTTTTGTTTATCAGGGTAGTGAAATCTATGGTGGTTTGGCTAATACCTGGGATTTTGGGCCGTTAGGTGTGGAATTGAAAGAAAATATAAAAAAAGCCTGGTGGCGCCGTTTTATTCAGGAATCACCATATAATGTCGGTATCCAATCCGCTATCTTGATGAATCCTAGTGTGTGGGTTGCCAGTGGACATGTTGGTGGATTTAGCGATCCTTTGATGGATTGCAAGGAATGTAAATCACGTTTCCGTGCTGACCAGCTGATTGAAGAAGCAACAAATGGTGAAGTCAGTGTCGAAGGATGGAGCAATGAAGCGATGATGGAGTATATCAATGAACATCATATAGCTTGTCCGAAATGTGGTAAGCACAACTTTACTGATATTCGTCAGTTCAACTTGATGTTTAAGACTTTTCAAGGTATTTTGGAAGATAGTAAAAATACCATCTATTTACGTCCGGAAACAGCGCAGGGAATGTTTGTCAATTTTAAAAATGTTCAGCGTTCTATGCGTAAAAAACTGCCGTTTGGTATTGGTCAGATCGGTAAGAGCTTCCGTAATGAGATAACGCCAGGTAACTTTATCTTCCGCACCCGTGAATTTGAACAAATGGAGTTGGAATTCTTCTGTCAGCCGGGAACAGATTTAGAATGGTATGAATATTATAAAAACTACTGTATGAAATTTTTGACAGATTTAGGGGTAGATCCTGAGCATTTGCGTTTCCGTGATCATACACCGGAAGAACTTGCTTTCTATAGCAAGGGTACTTGTGATATTGAATATAACTTTCACTCTCAAATTGGTTGGGGTGAGTTATGGGGAATCGCAGACCGTACAGATTATGATTTAAAACAGCATCAAGAAGCAAGTAAAAAATCATTAGAATATTTAGATCCTACAACGAATGAAAAATATTTGCCATATTGTGTGGAACCAGCCGTTGGTGTGGAACGTTTGATGTTAGCCTTTTTATGCGATGCTTATGATGAAGAAGAATTAGAAAATGATACGCGTATCGTTATGCATTTGCATCCTTTCCTTGCGCCGATTAAGGCATGTATTACACCATTGTCAAAGAAATTAAGCGAAAAAGGTATGGAAGTATTCCAGATGTTGGCGCCTGTTGCAAATTGTGATTATGATGATGCAGGAAGTATCGGAAAACGCTATCGTCGTAATGATGCAATCGGTACACCATTCTGTATCACAGTGGATTTTGAAACAGAACAAGATAACTGTGTAACCGTACGTGAACGTGATACGATGAAACAAGAACGTGTAAATCTGAATGATTTAGTATCATATATTGAAGAACGTATCAAACTATAAGCGAAAAGTGTGGTGTAGCGCATGGCTCGATTAAGTGAGCAGGAAATTAATCAGATTCGCGCCAAAGCTGACATTGTTGATGTCGTAGGACGCTATGTTCCTTTAACACGAAAAGGGCGTAATTATGTTGCTCAGTGCCCTTTTCATGATGATCATGACCCATCCATGTCAGTAAATGCGGATAAACAGATTTTTAAATGCTTTGTATGTGGGACAGGCGGCAATGTCTTTGGTTTTGTCCAAAAGTATGAAAAAATTTCTTTTATTGAGGCAGTCTATAAAGTGGCAGAGTATGCCGGAGTACCCATTGAGCATTCTTTGGCTCTTCCTGTCAAAAAAATCGACCCTCATTTAGCTGCCTTATATAAGGCAAATCAAGAAACAATTGAATATACGCACTATCAATTAGATACTTTAGATGCTCGTCATGTAAAAGAATACTTATATAAACGTAATCTTACTGACGCGATTATCAAAACCTTTGCAATTGGGTATAATCCTGAAGAAGATGCATTATATCGTTTCCTTCATGCAAAAAAAATACCGGATAGTGACATTTTAGCTGCCGGTCTTGCCCGTATGAGTTCTATGGGGATGAAAGATGTGTTTGCGAATCGTATCATGATCCCAATTCATGATGCAGATGGTCATCCTGTTGGATTTACAGCCCGCCGCATAAAAGAAAGTGACGAGGCGAAATACATAAATACAACAGAAACTGATGTTTATAAAAAAGGGGATTTAATCTTTAACTATCATCGGGCGAAACCAGAAGCAAGAAAAGCCAAAAAGGTCTTCTTGGTTGAAGGTGCAATGGATGTTTTAGCATTTGAAAAGGTTGGATTGCATAATGCGCTTGCTACTTTAGGAACAGCCATCACCAAAACACAATTGCAATTATTAAAGATGCTTCATGTTCCTATCGTTGTTTGTTATGATGGGGATATGGCAGGAAAAAATGCAACTTATAAGTTTGGGAAGATGGCCGTTCAGGAACAAATTGCATTTGAAATCGTCGATAATCGGTATGGATTGGATCCGGATGAGATCATTGATGCTTATGGTAAAGATGAACTGATCGCTCTCTCTTCACGTACCTTATCTTGGATAGACTTTCTGTTTGAATACCTATTAACAAGATATAATTTAGATAATTATTCACAGAAAAAAGAATTTGCTATGGAAATGGCTGATGCCATAAAGCATCTGCAGGATGACTTTGAAAAAGAAAGCTATTATATCCGACTTCGTGAACTGACTGATTTTGATATGCAGGAAAAAAATACTGCTATAAATGAACGACAGATTCAGAAAAAAGAAACATTTGGAAAACGAAGTTTTTTGACTTTTCCCAAAAGTGGACGAAGTCATGCCGAATACGAAATACTCTCGCAGATGTTAAGTGGTATTTCTGCCAGCAACTACTATAAAGAAGAATTAGGTTTTTTGAAGGATGATACTTGTAATAAGCTTGCAATCTATATCATCGATTATTATCGCACGCATACGCTCATGGAAATCGCTGATTTGTTAGATACCATCAAAGAAGAAACGGTCAAGACGTTAGCACTTGATATAGCAGATTGGGAGCTAGCAAGAGAAGAGGTAGATATGGAAGTATTGAAAGAAGCGGTAGAAAAGGTTAAGGACTGTTTCCTTGATGATAAGATTCAAATGCTGAATGAAAAAATCAAAACAGTGAATGATCCTATGGAAAAAGCCAAGCTAGCAGGTGAGAAAAACCAACTTATCAAAGAACGCGGAGAACGGCTCTGCCAAGGAAGGAAGTAGAGATATGAAAAAAACGAAAGCCAAAGCACAGCTGCAGGAATATAAGACATTAGATGAAATCAAAGATGAATTGCAGGAAGCATATCAGGTCAATAAGGTACTGTATCAAAAAGATATCATGGATGCGGTTGAACATTTAGATATGAGTGATGCAGACTTTGATGAATTGTTGCAGTGGTTCAGCGACAACGGCATCGCTGTCAAAGATGATGAAGACGATGTTGACTTATTAGATGACGACGCTCTTGTTGGTGATGATGACGACATTGATTTTTTAGATGATGAAGATGAAGAGGAAGACTCTTTAGCAGCAGAGATTGAAAGCTTAGAACAATCTTTTGCCAATTCTTCTCATACTAAGATTAATGATCCGGTTAAAATGTATTTGAAAGAAATCGGTCGTGTAGAATTGCTGGATCCGAAAGAAGAGCCAGAAATTGCCAGAAGAATACAGGCTGGAGATGAAGAGGCTAAGAAAAAATTAATTTCAGCCAATCTTCGTCTGGTTGTTTCTATTGCTAAAAAGTATGTAGGACGAGGCATGCTGTTTTTGGATCTGATTCAAGAAGGAAATATGGGCCTTGTTAAAGCAGTAGAAAAATTTGATTATACAAAGGGATTTAAATTCTCAACATACGCAACATGGTGGATTCGCCAGGCAATTACCCGTGCCATAGCGGATCAGGCGAGAACAATTCGTATTCCTGTACATATGGTTGAAACCATTAACAAATTAACACGTATTCAGCGTCAATTGGTGCAAGATTTAGGAAGAGATCCTTCGGCAGAAGAAATTGCAGCGAAAATGGAAAACATTTCTCCTGAAAAAGTACGTGAAATTCAGAAGATTGCTCTAGAACCAGTATCTTTAGAAACACCAATCGGTGAAGAAGACGATTCACATTTGGGTGATTTTATTGAAGATAAAGAGGCTTTATCACCAGATGAATATGCGAACAATCAGCTGTTAAAGGATGAAATAAATACCGTATTACAAGGATTGACAGAACGTGAAGAAAAGGTGCTGCGTCTGCGTTTTGGATTATATGATGGAAGAACAAGAACTTTAGAAGAAGTCGGCAAGGAATTTAATGTTACTCGTGAACGCATTCGTCAAATTGAGGCAAAGGCATTACGTAAGCTAAAACATCCAACCCGTTCAAAACGTTTAAAGGATTTTGTTGATAAACCTTAAGATGAAATTAAGTAAACGATTAAAGGCTATTTACGATATGGTAAATAGCCCTTGCATTTTAGCGGATATCGGATGTGATCATGCTATGCTTCCAATAGCATTGATGCAAAGTGGGAAGTGCGAAAAAGCTTATGCCTGTGATATTCATATAGGACCATTGCAGCGGGGCGCAAAGGCAATTAAAGAAGTGCATCTTGAAGATCGGATCCATACCGTATTAAGTGATGGTCTACAGAATGTGGCGGATGATATTACTTGTATTACGATCGCTGGTATGGGGTGGGAAAGTATTACTTCCATACTGGCACAGGACATAGAAAAAGCACATCATTGTACACAACTTGTTTTACAATCGAATAATCATGTCGATGATTTAAGACGATGGCTGAATGAGCATCATTTTGTGATTGATGGTGAGGATCTGGTGCATGAACAGCACTATTATCAAATATTATCGGTACATAGCGGTGAGCAAACATTAACTGAGGATGAGATTTTGTTTGGTGTTTTTTTAGATCAACATCCTTTATTTACAGAATATTGGATGTATGTTCTTGAAAAAAAAGAAAATATTTTGAAGCAGTTACAGCCACATCATGTTGGCTATGCTGATTTAAAACAGGATATACAACGTATAAAAAATAAATTGGCGCAATCAAAAAAATCTGTGTTTCCGGCTAAATAAGGCTAGAAACACAGATTTTTTATCAATCATTATACAGTCTTAATAATCAAAACGTTAAATTCTGATGGCTATTTATCATATAGAGTACTTTATCTTTTTAAGCTTATTGCAAGATTTTGGCCACCTCTGTAATAGGTTTCGCCAATTTTGGTGTATAGCTGTTTAGATACTGAATCACCTGATTTGTCAGATAGGTTGGTGTGGAAGCACCTGCTGTAATAGCTACAGCTTTACAGTTAGCCAATTGTTCATCAGTGATATCGTGTACATCATCAATAAGAAAAACATTTGCGATCCCTTGCTCTTTTGCAATCTGAGCAAGGCGGTTGGAGTTATTGGAATGTTTATCACCAACTACATATAAGACATCTATTTCAGCAGCATCAAGCTCAGCTATGGCCTGCTGACGGATTCTTGTGGCATTGCAGATTTCTTCACAAAACTCTGCTTGCGGATATGCTTGAGCAATCGCGGTAAATAATGTTTCAATATCAAATATTGACATTGTTGTTTGATTTGTGACAAAAACCTTAGACATTGTCGTAGGCAACTGCTGAATATCTTCCATATTTGTTATTAAATGAACCTTTGGGCTTAATGAGATGACAGCTTCAGCTTCTGGATGAAAAGCTTTTCCAATATAGAACACATCATATCCTTCTTCTAATTTTGTTTGTACAATAGCTTGTGTCTTTACAACATCTGGACAGCTGGCATCAATACCAATTAAGCCAAGTTCTGCGGCCTTTTGCTTTACTGCTGGGGCAACTCCATGAGCAGTAAAAATAACTACACTGCCAGATGGTATCTCTTGCAGCAATGCTAATCTTGTTTTCGTTTTATCGTCAATGGTATGAATATGCAGTTGATCTAAAGCCTGCATGACAAAACGGTTATGTACTAACATACCTAAAACATAAATGTTTTTATCGGGATACTCCATCGCTGTTTTGCGAGCAAGAGCAATGGCTCTTGTGACACCTTTACAATAACCGCGAGGAGTGACTTTTATTACCTTCATAAGCGTTCCTCCTGTTGTTATTATACCGTATTTTATGAGTGAAAAGATAGGAAAATACTAGAATTTCGGGTATAATAAGGAAGTAAAAACAGTGTTTTTTATTTACAACAAAAAGGATTCATGTATAATAGAAGAGCTGCTTTTAAAAAAGGAGGGGCATTCATGAGTAAATATAGCGATTATATGTTTCAAAAACATACAAAAATGTTTATTGAACTTGAAAAATTTATAGAACCTACACCGATTCAACAGGCGGTAATCCCTATGGCTTGTAAAGGAAAAGATATTATCGGTATTTCAGCGACAGGGACAGGGAAGACACACGCTTTTTTGATTCCTATTATGGAAAAAGTAGACAGCAGTAAACCTTGTGTGCAGGCGGTAATCACTGCACCTACCAGAGAATTAGCCTTACAGATTTATCAGCGATGTGAAAAGATGAGTGAAGCGGATCCCAAACTCGTCATCCGTTTAATTACAGGCGGAATTGAAAAGAGCCGGATGATTGAACAATTAAAAGTTCAACCACATATTGTTGTAGGAACTCCAGGTCGTATTAAGGACTTGTTTTTAAACGAACAGGTCTTGCGCGTGGATACCGCAGATATCATGGTGGTGGATGAGGCTGATATGACTTTAGAATTTGGCTTTTTGGAAGATGTAGATGCGATTGCAGGGAAGATGCGCAAGGACTTGCAGATGATGAGTTTTTCAGCAACGATTCCTCAGGAGCTGCGCTTGTTTCTAAAGAAATATATGGATCATCCGCAAACTGTACAAATTGAAGAACAAAGTGCATTTCATCCTAAGATCCAACATATTTTAGTGCCTGTCCAGCATAAAACATATGCTGAAAAAGTATTAGAGATTTTACCTTCTTTTACCCCATATGTTTGCTTAATCTTCGCTAATACGCGAAGTGAAGCTGCTAATGTAGCAAGCAATATGCGAGATGCAGGTTATGGTGTAATAGAATTGCATGGAGATTTAACTCCAAGAGAGCGCACGAAAGCGATGAAGGATTTGTCCAATTTGCAAAAATCATATGTAGTGGCAACCGATATTGCAGCCCGTGGCATTGATATTGAAGGGATATCTCATGTTATATCGATGGGATTTCCTAAAGAATTAGATTATTATATCCATCGTAGCGGACGTACTGGCAGAGCAGGACATGAGGGTATCTGTTATGCACTATATGAAAAAAAAGATGATACTGCTATACGTCAGTTAGAAGTTCGAGGCATTCATTTTGATCATAAAACCATAAAAAATGGTCAGTGGTGCGATTTAGAACCTTTGCATAAGAAGAAAGTACGCAAAGATGACCCATTAGAGAAAGAAATTGCAAAGATTGTTTCTCGTAAGAAGAAAAAAGTAAAGCCAGGTTATAAGAAAAAGCGTCAGCAGGAAGTAGAAAAATTAAAACGGAAAGCCAAACGTGCTATGATTCAAGAAGATATTCAGCGTCAAAAGAAAGAACGTGCTAAACAAAAGATGTTAGAGAAGAGGAATAGCGAATGAAAATAGGTAGTCATGTATCTATGTCTGCTCCTGAATATGTATTAGGAGCCGTAAAAGAAGCTATTTCATATGGTGCAAATGCATTTATGTTATATACAGGTGCACCTCAAAATACACGCAGAAAGCCAATGGAAGAACTGCGCATAAAAGAAGCACATGAGATCATGAAGTTACATGGTATAGAAAAAAGCAGCATGATCGTACATGCACCATATATCATCAATTTAGCAAATTGTGCGAAAGCAGAAACATTTGAACTCGGTGTTGATTTTTTGGCAAAGGAAATTGAACGTGTCAAACAATTAGAAGCAAGCATTTTGGTCTTACATCCTGGCAGTCATGTAAAAGCCGGCGAAGATGCTGGACTTGCTAAGATCGTAGATGGATTAGATCTAGCTATGAAACAGATTGGTGATGTACAGATAGCAATCGAGACGATGGCAGGGAAAGGTAGCGAACTTGGCTATAATTTTCAGCATATTCGCTATATCATTGATCATGTGAAACATCCTGAAAATATCAAGGTTTGTATGGATACTTGTCATTTGCATGATGCAGGATTCGATTTAAGTGATTTTGATCTTCTTTTGAATGAATTTGATGCGATCATTGGGATAGATCGTTTAGCATGTGTACATGTTAATGATTCAAAAAATATTCAAGGTGCTCGTAAGGATCGTCATGCGAATATTGGCTTTGGCGAAATTGGCTATGATAAGCTGCATGCAATCGTACATAACAAGCGAATTCAAGATGTCGTTAAAATATTAGAAACACCTTATGTGGACGGACATGCACCATATAAGCATGAAATCGCAATGTTAAAACAAGGTGTTTTTGATGCGAATTTATTGGACAAGTTAAAAAATGAAGTTGTGTAATGCATTTGCTATTTTTAGATAAGACTATGTGTTTATTAAGTAAAAAATGATAATAGTTCAGCATACGTTAGATCTTAGTTCCAACTATTGAAAATGATAAGAAAAAAGTAGGTAAATCCTAATGGAATGCCTACTTTTTTGAATATCAATTATCTTTCTTGTGTTCTGCAGCAAATGATCGGATTTCCTGCTTTAAGCGTTCCACTATTTCATCCTGTGGAAGTTTTTCAATGACAACGCCTTTTTTTATTAACAATCCTTCTTGTTTGCCACCGGCAATCGCGATATCTGCATGTTTAGCTTCTCCAGGACCATTTACAGCACAACCCATGATAGCGACATTTATATCACAATCTATCGTTGTTAAAAAGGATTCTATCTCATTGACAACAGGTTGCATATCCCATGCTGTACGGCCGCAAGTAGGACAGGCAATTAAATTTGGTGTGTTTTTTAATAACCCGCAGCATTTTAATAATTGCTTTACAATTGTGATTTCATTTACTGGATCACCATTTACACTGATACGAATCGTATCACCAATGCCTTCATTCAATAAAGTACCTAATGCCATACTGCTTTTAATAGCACTACCAATAAAAGTACCAGCTTCTGTAACCCCTAAATGTAATGGGTAAGGGAAGGTATTACTTGCTAAGCGATATGCCTCAATACATAATAAGGGATCACTTGATTTAAAAGAAAGACAAATATCATGAAAATCCAACTCTTCTAAAATTGCTACATGGCGTTTAGCACTTTCCATCATGCCTGCAGCTGTCGGTTTGCCATATTTTTCATGGATGTCTTTTTCTAAAGAGCCACTATTTATGCCAATTCGGATAGGAATATGATGTTGCTTGCAAACATTTACCACTGCTTGTACATTTTCTTTCGATCCAATGTTTCCAGGGTTTAAACGAATTTTGTCAATTCCATTTTCTACTGCAGCTATCGCTAGGCGATAATCATAATGAATATCAGCGACAAGAGGAATATGGGTGCGGTTACGAATTTCTCTGATTGCTTTTGCATCCTCTTCATCAATGATAGCCATGCGTACCAATTCACAGCCGCAAGCTTCTAATTGTAAGATTTGCGCAACCGTTTTTTCAATATCCTTGGTACGTGTATTGCACATACTTTGTATCACAACATGCTCGTTACCTCCTATCATAAGATCACGAACACGAATACTTCTTGTTTCGGTGCGAAGCATATAATATCAACTCCTTCATGTACCATTATAACAAAATTTATTTCTTTTACAATATGGTGGCATTTTCCATGAGATTTGTATTATAATAAGCGGTATACAGGAGGTGAATACATGATACGTAATCCATTTCGCGATCTGGATCATAAGAAATTACGCCGTAGTTCTGATGTTCTGCAGACGCAAAACGATTATTATAAAATTGTAAACCGACGTATTTTAATTTTTTCAATGATTGTGATTTTATTATTTTCAACAATAACGATACGTTTGGTCTTTATACAAGTGCGTGATCATGAAGATTATACAACAAAGTTGGTGAATTATTCTTCTCAACAACAGCGGTTTCAGACACCTCGTGGTGAAATATATGACCGCAATGGCAAATTGGTCGTAAAAACGGCATCTGCACATAACATTACATATTTTCCGCCAAAGGATGTAACTAGTAATGAAAAATGGGAACTGGCTCAGAAATTTGCCAAACAATTTCATATTAAGCATGAAACATTTACAAAAAGCGACATGCAAGATCTCTATTTATTCTTATATCGTGATGAAAACGGTAATGCAGATCGTACAGGGAATCATCTATTAAGTGATGAAGAATTAGCTACATTGACAAAAGCTAGTGATAAGGATAAACTTGTGCGTTCACGCATTACAGAAAAAATGGTAGATGAAATAGCTAGTGAAGAGGATAAAAACGCATTTAGTGTATATCTGTTAATGAATCAATCACCTAGTAATTCAATTAAGGTCATTGTTGAAGATGCTTCGAATGAAGATGTTGCCTATTTGATGGAGCATAAGGATGAGTATCGAGGTTTTGATGTGGACTTTGGTTCTTGGAAACGCGAATATCCTTATAAAGATACATTACGTGATGTCTTAGGTAGTGTCACTACCACCAAACAAGGTGTTCCAAGTGAAGAGCGTGAATATTATGAAGCATTAGGCTATTCTTTAACGGATCGTGTAGGAAGCAGTGGCTTAGAAAAGCAATATGAGCAGTTATTGAGTGGTACCCCTAAGGTGAGTGAAGTAACCTTTGAAAAGGATGGTACAGCGGTTTTAAATGAGATTAGTGCTGGAAAGAAAGGATATAATCTACATTTGACGGTCGATATTGAATTACAGAAAAAAGTTGATGATATCATGACCAGTATTGTTAAGCAATATGCTGGTACAAGTGGCCGTGAGGCATTTAACCAGGCCTTTGTTTTATTAATGAATCCAAATACAGGAGAGATATATGCATTAAGTGGAGCTGTTAAAAACAAAGATGGATCGATGACGAAATTCGCCAGTGGAACCTATTTGAATAACTATCAGGTAGGTTCTGTCGCAAAAGGTGCCACGGTATATATGATATTGAATGAAGGCGTGCAAACGGTAACTAGTACAGAATATGATACGACGATGAATATCGCCGGAGAAGAAAAAAGTTCATTTATGAATTTGGGTGTTGTAGATGCGGTGCGTGCATTGGAAGTTTCAAGTAATGTCTATATGTGGAAATCTATTATAAAGTTAGCAGGTGGCACCTATGTATCAGGGCAACCCTTAAATATTTCCAATGAGGCAACAGCCAAGACATTAACCAAGATGCGTCAATATTATTCGATGTTCGGTTTAGGGACAAAGACAGGATTAGATGTACCTAATGAAGCGTTAGGCATCATTGGCTATACACAGACGGCTGGTAACTTACTAGACTATTCTATCGGACAGTATGATACCTATTCACCAATACAGTTGGGACAATTTGTATCTACGATTGCCAATGGTGGTAAAAAGGTGCAGCCGAAGTTGGTGAATACGGCAAGTGAGGTTAACAGCAATTATACGATTTATGAAAACAAAACCAAGGTACTTTCGCAACTTTCAGGTAATTTGGATTACCTAAAGACCGTACAGCAAGGTTTCCGCGCTTGTATCACTGGAAATCATTGTGGTGTGGAGTTAAATGCCATGGATAAAGGTATAGCAGCTAAAACAGGTACCGCACAGGTAAGAGAATATAAAAACAATAAAGAATATCGTTATACAAATGTAAGTGAAATCGGTTATGCTCCATATGATGATCCGGAAGTTGCCTTTGTGTGTAGTGCACCAACCTCTGCTGCCGATTCTAGCAATCAGGAGGCAAGTATCTGTTCAACACAGATTTTACCGAAGGTTTTAAAAGAATATTTCAAAAAGTACGACTAATTTCGTAAAAAGTATTAGCATTCTTGCATATTGTATGATATAATTTTCAAGCAAAGTACGAGGAGGGACAACATGAGAGATAGAATCACTTTCAAATGTTCAGAATGTGGCGAAGAAAACTACATTGGAACACGTAATAAACGTAAAAATCCAGAACGTATGCAGATTCAGAAGTTCTGCCCACGTTGTAACAAGAAAACATTACATAAGGAGAAAAAATAAGAAGGGCCGACTACGGTCTTTTTTATTCGTGAAGACATATGAAATCAATTGAAACATTTGTATTAGGTATGGTTCAGGTAAATACCTATTTATTATGGAATGATGATCATGTTTTGGTAATCGATCCAGGTAGTAAATCATTAAGATTGCAAGAGGCAATCGACAAACGAAACGGTATTGTGGATGGCATCGTTTTGACACATGCCCACTTTGACCATATTGCTGGTGTTGATACGCTGGTGAATAAATATCATTGTCCATTATATATGAATGATTTGGATATACCGCTGCTTACCGATCCACAATTAAATTTTTCAATAGGAGATCCAATCATCGTTCATACAAAGGCACAAGTACTAACCCCTGGTGAGCATACGATTGGTAAATTTACTTTCCGATACATTGATGCACCAGGTCATAGCGAAGGCTGTAGTATGCTATTATGGGATGATCATTTATTTTGTGGAGATGTGTTGTTTCAAGGTAGTATCGGGCGGACTGATTTAGCCACAAGTTCAAATACTAAAATGATGCAGTCTTTAAAATACATTAAAACCATGGACCCCGATTTGAAGGTATATCCTGGTCATGGACCTAGGACGACATTAAAGGATGAATTTCAATGGAATCCTTATCTGCAATTTTAAACAGCTATTGCTGTTTTTTTTCTTCCTTAGTTTAAAACACAATTTTACCATTGAGAATGAACAGCATGCTAGCAGGCTTTTTCAATTCTTTTAGTTTTGTAAAGGTTTGATTTGGTGTATAATGAATAACAAGTGAGGAGGATATGCTATGCACAAAAAAATTTGTTTGCTGATTGCTTTTTTATTACTCTGTACAAGCTGTTCCTCCAATCAACAGGATAAGGTCAAAGAGGCAATGGAATCCTATCCCAAATCTCCAGCTGTTACAGAAAACCAAATCCTATATCCTAAAGAGCTGGGCAAGGATGTTTTAAAAACAAAAATAGCTATCATTGACTATACCCAATGCAATGATGGATATATTTATGTTCACGCACAATTTAAAGATAACAAAAAAGTGAAAATTCAAATTGCGAAAGGTGAAACCAAATATAATTACGATTTGCACAAAGATGAAGCAACGGCATTACCTTTACAAATGGGAAGTGGTAATTATCTCGTTAAGGTGTTGCAACATATGGAACAAAACCAATATGCCATCGTAGATGTGATTGAATTTCATGCCGATATAAAAGAAACTACATCACCTTTTCGTTATCCAAATCAAATTGCATGGTATGAAAAAGGTGATGACATCATTTCCTTTGCTTTAGATACCGTAAAAGATGCGGATAATGATTTAAAACGGATTCATGATATTTACAACAAAGTTGCACAAACGATAACTTATGATGATGCAAAAGCAAAGCAGGCTTCTAATAAATATATGATTCCAAATCTGAAAGACGTGCTGAAGCGTAAGCGGGGGATTTGTTTTGATTATGCTGCTTTGATGACAGCAATGTTGAGAATCAACCATATTCCAGCACGCTTGATTTGCGGAAATACGGATATCGAATATCATGCTTGGGTGGAAGTTTATGTAGAAGGACAAGGATGGGTCAATCCGGATATTTATGTAGATGAGGAAACTTGGACTAGAATTGATCCAACTTTTGCAGCACAAAAGTTTCAATACGATGGATCTTATGATGCGGTTTATTATTATTAAATCGAGTAGGAGGTGTTATGGATATGAACATAAATATGCAAAGCCGTCATATGTTGTTTCTTCAGTTTGGTTTGATACTTCAAGCAGGCTATGGTTTGGAGCAGGGACTTCATCTGATTGCTGAACAGCTAGATGAGCAGGAATTGAAAACACTGGTATGCCGGTTAAATGAAGAAAGAGAAAAGCAGCCAACACTGGCAGATGCTTTTGCTGCTTGTGAGGTATTTGATGATTTCACGATCCATATGATTTCCATCGGGGAAATCAGTGGTAATTTAGATGAAGTGATGTTATCATTAGCTGATTATTATCAGCGTATGGATGAAATGAGCAATCAATTGCGACAGGCTTTGAGCTATCCTATGATCTTACTGCTGATGATGCTTTGTGTAGTAGGTGTGGTTGCATGGAAAGTATTACCTCTATTTCAAGATGTATTACGTTCTTTGGGAAGTGATTTATCTACACAAGCAGTTATGTTTATGCAATTCGGAAGAATTTTTTCAATGGCTGTCTTTGGGCTTTTGTTGTTGCTAACAGCGGGTCTTATTGTTTTCTTATTGTATGCAAAACGCCAAAAAGAAGATGCTGCAACCTTATTTCTATTCCATAACCCCTTTTTCAAAAAACTTCGTCATATTTCTCTTTTAGCGCAATTGACGTATGCACTTGCTATGCTTTTGCGCAGTGGCATTGATCTGCGTGAAGCAATGCAATATGCATGTTCTTTACTTCCCAATTGCGAAATCATTGATAAGTTGCAGGCTTGTGTTCAAGGTATGAATGAAGGTGAATCTTTTTGCGATGTGATTCGCAAAGAACAGTTATATGAAGGTCTTGCGTTGAATTTAATTGAAATAGGTTTTACCAGTGGAAAAGGGGAAGCGGTCATGCAACAGCTAAGTGATGAATATCAACAGGAAGTATCACATAAAACTGAACATTATCTTAATGTGATTGAACCAATCATCGTATTGTTATTAGCCGTAATCATAGGTGTTGTCTTATTATCTATCATGTTACCACTGGTGAGTATTCTCTCTTCACTATAGAGGTGTAACATGCAAAAAACACTACATGGACTGCTATTTCTTGGTATCTTATTGTTATTTGTGTTTGGTTTTCAATCAGCTGCTTCTTTCAACAAAAGAAATGAACAACAACAAATTACGGAAACCATTCAGAAATTAACTTTAAAATGTTATAGCATAGAAGGAAGATATCCTACATCAATTGCTTATTTAAAAGAACATTATGGTTTATTGATAGATGAAGAAGAATATCGTGTTAATTATCATTATGAAGGAGCAAATATTGCTCCGCATATCGATGTTTATAAAAAGGGGCGAATTTATGAAAACGCATCATAATCTGTATTTGTTAGTTTCATTATTGTTACTGCTACTATTTGCGGCAGGCTCCTTTTCTTTATTATCTACGGAAATATTTGCTTATCGCCGTCTGAATGAAACAATCCAATCGCAAGAAGATGTTAGTCTTCCGCTTGCTTATGTGCATACAAAATTGAAACATGCCAGTGCACGGGGACAAATTGCTTATGTGACAAAACCTATTACCTGTTTACAGATTAAAGAAAAAGAGACGGTAACCTATTTGTATTATCAGGATGGCTATATCAAAGAAATTACGGCTGTTTCCAGTTATCAACCTACCTTTGAAGAAGGAACTAAGCTGTTTCAAGTAGATGCTTTTACAATAATTGAGAAGCAAGATTGTTTCCTTTTTACAGTTGAGAAAGATGGTAAAAAAGAACAGTTAAGTATATATCTGTATGGAAAGGCGGGATAGAATGAAACACACGCAACGATCCTTTTCCTTTTTAATGGAATTTGTCATCATTTTGTTTTTCTTTGCTTTAGCAGCTACTATCTGTGCAGGTTTCTTACTAAAGGCAAAAGAAAAAGAAGCAACGGCCATTACCTTACAACATGATGTATTACAAGCACAAAGTATTATTGAAGAATTGCAAATAGCATCTGATGTGCCTTTTGAACAGCGATTTGATAGTATTAAAAAAGATGAATTGAACTATCAAAAAGGCAATATGAAAATCATATTTAACGATAAAGCTTTATCATCTGGCAAGATACAGTTATGGCATGAAGATGTCATCTTATGTGAGATACCTTTTGTTTTAGGAGAAATTTATCATGCGTACGAATAAGAATCATATACTGCCCCTTGGACTAGGTATACCAACATTATTTGCTTTATTTGTTATTTTAGTTATGCTGATGTTGGCTATTTTAACATATGTGAGAGCAAATAGTTATTATGTTTCAACCATTCGCCAGATGGAATTTACAACAGATTACTATGAAACAAAGGCTAATCTTATGGATATCTATAGACTACTAGAACCTAAACATTTGGATGAACAGTTAAAAAAGATGAAAATAGATTATACAAAAAAGGAAAATCTCTATATAATAGAGGAAGATATGAATAATGGAACAGCGTTGCAGTTGCTTTTTCATAAACAAAATGATGAGATTGTTATACAAACCTGCCAGATGATAGATAAGGGTGATGAAAATGGAAATTAAAGCATTGTTAGAAGATGTAGTTAAACGCAAAGCTTCGGATGTGTTTATTGTCGCTGGTTCTCCTTGCGCTATTAAAATAGATGGCAAAATTGAGCCATATGATGATAAAAGGCTTATGCCTCAAGATACCGAACAAATGATTCGTGATATTTATACGATTGCCAAAAAGGATGATATTGAAGATTTTATACATAATGGCGATGATGACTTTTCTTTTTCCATACCTCAAGTTGGACGTTTTCGTGTCAATGCTTATCGTCAACGCAATTCCTTTGCAGCCGTCTTACGTATCGTTAGTTTTTTATTACCAGATCCTAAAATCATGCATATTCCTTCTATCGTAATTGACTTGGCAAAGCAAATGAAAGGGATGGTACTGGTAAGTGGACCTGCGGGCAGTGGAAAATCGACGACACTGGCTTGTATCATTGATCAAATTAATAATTCACGTAATTCTCATATCATAACAATTGAAGATCCGATAGAATATTTGCATACCCACAAGCAAAGCATTGTTTCACAAAGAGAAGTTTATCATGATACCAAGGATTATGTATCAGCTTTAAGAGCGGCTCTTAGAGAAGCACCTGAAGTCATCTTAGTTGGAGAAATGCGGGATTTAGAAACGATTGAAATATCTGTAACAGCAGCTGAAACCGGTCATTTGGTGTTTTCGTCATTACATACGATTGGCGCTGCTAATACAATTGATCGCATGATTGATGTTTTTCCAGCAACACAACAACAGCAGATTCGCGTGCAGCTATCCATGGTGTTGAATGGTGTGGTTTCTCAGCAATTATTGCCAGGGAAAGATGGTAAGATGTTACCAGTGTTTGAAATCATGCTATGCAATCAAGCCATTCGCAATCTGATTCGGGAAGGAAAGACACATCAGATGCAAAATACGATAACAGCAAATCGCGCCAGTGGTATGATTACCATGGATGATGCTATTATTGAAGCTTACAAGCAAGATAAGATTACCAAGGAAACAGCAATCATGTATGCAAGTGATGCACGCTATGTAGCTAGTAAAATGTGATTTTATTTGATAAGTATTTTTATGATATTTTCAAAGATGTCAATCGTATTGCTAAGCTATGTGAACAGTCAATTTGACTGTTTTTTTTATTTTATCAATTGGTTAATAAAAAAAGAAGAAAATTCATGGAAATTACGTTTTTTCTAATTTTAAAACGTATATAAAGGTGAGGAGGCGATAGGGTTGAAAGAGAAACTGGATGCTATATTGCATATAGCGCTGCAAAAACAAGCGACAGACATTCATTTTGTTAGTACAACACAAGGATTATCAGTTACTATGCGCTGTGAAGATGGTGTCTTGCCAATATATAGTGCTGCGGCTGATAAGAGCTTGTTTAACTACTTGAAATATATAGCGCATTTAGATCTTGGGTTAGGACAGACGGCGCAAAGTGGAAATTTTCAGTATGAATTTCAAGGGGAATGCCTGCAATTTCGCTTTGCATTGTTATCCACGTTGCAAAAGCAGACGGCTGTGCTTCGCATATTGAATAATCATACAGGCATTTGTCTGGAAACTTTGAGTGATGATAAAAAACAACAACAGATTTTTCACTCATGGTGTCAGGCTAGAAACGGTTTGATCGTATTAAGTGGGCCAACTGGTAGCGGCAAGACAACAACTCTGCATGCCATGATGCAATATATTGCAAAAGGTGGAAAACAACGCGTTGTTTCTTTAGAAGATCCTATTGAAATTGTCGATGACTCTTATCTGCAACTTCAAATTAATGAACAACATCATTTTTCTTATGAAGAAGGGATTAAGGAACTGCTTAGACATGATCCGGATGTCATAATGATTGGCGAAATACGAGATCCGATGAGCGCCCGGATGCTGATGCGTAGCGCATTGAGCGGTCATCTGATTTTTACAAGTGTTCATGCAAAAAGTTGTCTGGAGGTGATCTATCGCTTGCATGAATTTGGTTTGAGCAAAGAAGATTTGCGGCAGACATTGACAGGTATAACATCGCAGCGTTTGTTTCATCGACGAAAAGGGAAAGGAAGGGTTTGTATCTATGAAGTATTGGATCAGAATGAAATTATCACTTATTTCAAGCAAGGTGAACTGCCTTCAACGCATGAAAATATGGAAATGCAAATTGCGAGCGCAATTCGGGCAGGTACGATTCAAGAAGAAGCGCAAGAAGACTTTCTCTTTCGATAAAGAATCATTTACTATGTTAATGGAACTTTTAAAAAGTGGGTGTTCATTACAGGATGCAATAGCTTTTTTACCAGGGGACGTTACATGGCTAAATGATAAACTGCAAGCAGGGGAAGAATTCTCTACAATTTTGCAAGAAGATAATCGCCCCTGGATTCGTCATTTTACTTTTTTTTATCGTATGAGTTCACTTCCTGTTGCTATGGAAGAGGCTTTACGTATGACAGACTTTGAGGAAGGGCTTAAGAAAAAATTCCTGCGACAAAGTGCCTATCCTATGCTTATCCTCTTTCTTTCTTTTGCAATGCTACAACTTTTCACAAGTGCCATCATACCCCAAATGTTAGAAAGCTTTGCGATGGAGGAAGCATTCTCCCTTACGCAAATACTGTTACATATTTTACAAATATGCAGTATGGGCTTTTTCATATGTGTAATCATGGCTTTGCTTGCTTTTTTATATTTAGCTTCACATGCTAAGATTCGTGGCCGATTTCTATACACTGCAGCAAAAAAAGCGAAGTGATCCGTTGCTACTGTTCCTATCTATTTGCTGGATATATAAAGGAATTAGATACATGTGGAATCGCGACGATGCATGCACTTCAGTTCTTGCAAGAAGTTCCGATTTCATGGATGTGTGAAATGGCAAAACGTATGCAAAAACGATTAGAACAAGGAGAAGCATTCTTACATGTTTTGGAAACAGAGAGGTTACTATCTAAACAGCTATATCGTTGTTTACAAATGCGTATGTTGACACAAGAAAGTGATAAACCTATGCAGCTTTATCTGATACAACAAGAACAGTATTGGAATCATTTGCTTAAGAAATGTAGTTATCTCTTACAAGGAATTGCCTATGGATTTGTCGCTGTGCTTGTCATCTTAGTCTTTCAAATTTTAATGTTGCCTTTGCAAATGCTGGAAACGATATAAGGAGGATTTACATTATGAAAAACGAAAAAGGCTTTACGATCTTAGAGATGATGATCGTTCTTTCCATCATTGCTCTTGTCTTTTTATTGACATTGCCGAATATTCAACAAAAGGAAAAAATCATTCGCAAAAAAGGATGTGAAGCCTTAATAGAAGTTGTAAATGCACAGATCTTATTGTACGAAGTAGATAATTTGACAACGCCGACAAGTGTGGATTCATTGATTCAAAAGGGATATTTAAAAAGCACACAAAAGCGTTGCCCTAATGGAGATACGATCTATCTTTCCAATGGACAAGCTTATGCAAAATGAGAAAGGCTTTACCTTAGTAGAAATGTTAGTAACAATAAGTATTTTACTGCTTATCATGGCTATTTTTCCATTTTTAAAGCCATCGCGGCAATTGGTATTCACTTGTGAAACGGAAAAGCTTCATTCCTTTTTATTACAAGCACAGATGAAGGCCATGTTTACTAAAAAAAGCATGTACATCCAATTTCAAACAGATGGTGTACAAGCGGGAGAGGAGTTTTTTGTATATGACAATATGTACTGTGAGGGAAAAGCGTTTCATTACACTAAACAAGGAACCATTTCACAAGCCCAAACAATCACTTGCTCGCTACAAAATAAGAAAAAAACCATCGTGTTGCAACTCGGCAGCGGCGCTATTGACGTACGATAAAAAAGGATTTTTGTTGATGGACGCCTTGATCTTACTATTGCTTTGCTCGCTTTGTTGTTTGCTATTGATCAATTGCTGTATGACGGTTACTTCTTGGTATGCCAGTGATCAAGAGCTAAATAATGAAAAGGTAAGGGAAATCTATGCAAAATAATCATGGTTTTACTTTAATTGAAATGCTCTTAGCCCTTTTGATCATTTCCTTTGCTATTGCATTGTTACCACCTTGTCTATCAATCGTTAAACAATTGTTAAGAGATGAGCGCTTCACTGATGATTGTATAGCAATCCATCAATTGCGTCAAATCACTGCTATGTCTAGTGAGTATCTTATGCAAAATCAAAAAGTGATTTTGCAACGAGGGGATGAGGAAATTCAGTTGTTTTATGATCGTATGCGAATTGTGAAGACACCCGGTTACGAAATATATTTAGAACATGTTGACAATGCTGTTTTCTATGAAGATAATAGCTGTCTGCATCTGCTCTTAAAACGAGGCCATTATGAAAAAGATGTCATACTTGGCTGCAAATGATCATGGATTTGCCAGTTTATATGGCTTATGGGTGCTTTCTTCCATCTTATTGTGTATTTCTTTATTTACGATGCGTTTGGTTACGTATACCCAACTTCGAAAATCAGAAGATCTTATGGATGTGTTTATTCTACATACCGTACAAAAACAGTTAAAGAATGAGTATGTCAATAATGAACATGATAAGGAGGTGATAGAAAGGAAGGAAGAGAAACAGGATACATCGCATTCGACAAAGGAAGACGATAAGGAAGTGGAAAACAAGCCTTACTATTTTTACAAAACATATGCAAATTGTACATTACAATTTCGTTGGGAAGATACAGATGTATATGTAAATGGAGATTGTCTCAATGAAACTATGCACATTTATTTAGATGAACAATGTCATAGCATTGTATCTTTTGCATATGAAACCTAGAAAAGGGTAAACTGATGCTAGGTGATAATGATGAATGTGCTATGTAGTATGATTTGTTTTGTTTTATTTCTGTTATTAGGTGATGTTTTAATGTTTATCAATACACGGTTTTTTGTTTTACTTCCTTGGTTTCTTATTTACCTCTTTCTTTTAAAAGGTGTTTACAAAACAGCAAATTGTAAAGCGTTAGAAGCTAAGGATTTTTTATGCACTTTGCTTTTTACGATTGTTTCGGCTGCTCTTCTAAGTTTTCTTAATATCTCGATGAGTTTGCACACGTATGCTTATCTATATCTGATGAGCTTCATATCCTTACTTGTCTATATTGATGATATTCGCTTTAAAAGTCTTATGTAATCGGTGTTTTTGTATAAAAAAAATTGACAAATACGATAAATACATTAAAATAGAATAGGATAAGTAAGGAAAGGTGAAAAGATTATGATCAGTTCTAATGATTTAAAACCTGGTATGACAATACAGCAGGACGGTGAAATTTTTGTTGTGCTGGAACAGAGTCAGAATAAAACTGCACGTAGTGCTATGGTTGTAAAAGCGAAAGTAAGAAACCTGAGAACAGGTGCAAATGTTGAATTGTCTTGGGGTGGAGGAGATAAGATTACGCCTGCACACATCGAAAAGAAAGAAATGCAGTATTTGTATGATGCAGAGGATGCTTTGGTTTTCATGGACAATGAAACTTATGAACAAATTGAGATTCCTAAGGAACATTTGAAATGGGAATTAAATTTTATGAAACCAAATGATAACGTGAATATTTCTATGTTTGAAGGAGAAATTCTCGGTGTTATTTTACCAGATAAAGTAGCTCTGCAGGTTGTTGAATGTGAACCAGCAGTAAAAGGTGATACTGCTACATCGGCAAGCAAAAATGCCGTATTGGAATCAGGATTGGAAATTAAAGTTCCATTATTCATTTCACAAGATGAAATGATCCTTGTTTCAACAGCAGACGGTAAATACTCAGGACGTGCAAAATAAGGAAAAAGCTGCGTGATGCGGCTTTTCTTTTTGTGAATCTTCACAAAAACTTCCCAATAAAAGTATTCAAGACCCTATATTTTTGATATAATAAAAGTTAGATTGGGAGGTAACTCGTATGGAAAAATTATCACGGGTCAAAAAATATGAAGATCTAAGAAAATCTATCGAAATGGATAATAATATAGATGCTACCGTTCAGGATGAATCACTTGCAGCTTCTGAAAACTTATTGAAGTCTTTTGATTCCTCTGTTTTCAAAAAAGTGGAGATCAAAGAAGAAGAGGAAACGCCGAAACGAGCAAAAGCATTTGACGATCAGGCAGAAACAAACAAGGAAAATCTGAATGATACTTTTACTAATGAGTATCTTGATGATTTCATCAAAGAGGTTCGTGATTATAATATTCGCAAAGGCAATCGTGAAAGTGAAGATACCGAAGTTGATATTTTATATCAATTAAATGCCGCCAATCGGGCCAAACGTACACGCTACATACAAGAAATAAAAGATGAAGTGCCAGAAATGGTCCAGGAAAGTCCGAAAACTGTATTAAGCAAAGAAGAAATTGCACAAGAAGTGAAAAATTTATTACGCGAAGATTCAATAGCAGAAGATGTGCAAGAAACAGTTGCTCCGCCTGAAACTACGGAGACGATGGAAACACTAATCTCTGATATTCAGGAGGAAGAAGCCCTTGAAATTGAGGAAACGAATGATGAAGCAATACCTGATGTTTCGCAAACGCAGCAGATAATTACAGAACCAGTTAAAAAAATTATAACTCCTGTTTATGAAGATGTTGAAGAAGAGGATGTACAGGAGATTGACGATGTACAGCCAGATAACACCTATCATAAGAAACTCATCGAAGAAACACAGCAGTTACGTGTTCAGATGGATGAATATGAAGAAGAATTAACAGATTTAAGTGATGGAGTCGAGAAAACGAATAAGTTATTAAACTTTGTTTTATGTTTTCTTATTCTTGTTTTATTAGTTGTTATAGGATTTATTGGATATTCCATTTGGAAAGCTGGAGGTTTTAATTTATGAAAATAAATATTGCAATTGATGGACCTAGTGCTGCCGGCAAAAGTACAATTGCGAAAATCCTAGCCAAAGAATTAGGCTATGCTCATCTAGATACAGGAGCGATGTATCGCTGTGTCGGCTATTATGCATTACAGCAAAAAATTAATATCGATGATGAAGAAGCGTTAGTGCATATGATGGAATATATGCAGATTAGTTTTGATGCGGATGGCAATGTTTATATCAATGATCAAGATGTATCTAAAGAAATACGTCAAAATGAAATTTCAATGGTAGCAAGTAAAGTTTCAGCATTTCCTAAAGTACGAAAACACCTTGTAAGATTGCAACAGGAAATGGCAAAGGATAAGGGATATATCATGGATGGGCGTGATATAGGAACCATCGTATTGCCGGATGCCGAATTAAAAATCTATATGGTAGCAAGTGTGAATGCACGCGCAAAACGTCGTTACAAAGAATATTTAGAAAAGCATATTGAGGCAGATTACGATGTGATATTCAAAGATATTGAACAACGTGATTATCAAGATATGAATCGCAAAACATCACCGCTTTGCAAAGCGAAAGATGCTATTGAACTTGATACTTCCGATATGACGATTGAAGAAGTTGTTTCAGCAATACATAAGCTGATGAAAGAAAAACTGTGAATGGAGGTGGCGTTTGACTGTGATGGTCAAACATGCATATGATTAGTGGTATCGTAGCGATCGTGGGACGACCGAACGTCGGAAAATCCACGATTTTTAATCGAATAATTGGTGAAAGAAAAAGTATAGTAGAGGACACACCAGGTGTTACACGTGATAGAATATATGGTAAAGCAGAATGGTTGACAAAAGAATTTCGGGTAATTGATACTGGCGGTATACAACTAGCCGATCAACCGTTTCGTGAAGAGATTAATATGCAAGTAGAAATTGCCATAGATGAAGCAGATACGATTTTATTTGTTGTCAATGGAAAAGAAGGTATTACCAACGATGATGAATATATTGCACGTCTATTACAGCGTTCACAAAAAAAAGTTATCCTTGCAGTAAATAAAGTAGATGATTTTGCCCAAAGTGACAGCATCTATGAGTTTTACAATTTAGGGCTCAGTGATCCAATCGCAGTTTCTGGTGCACATGGCATTGGAATTGGTGATATCTTAGATGCAATTGTAAACAGCTTCCCAGATAAGATACAGAAGGATTATGATGGAATGACGCGTTTCTGCGTCATTGGACGACCAAATGTTGGAAAGAGTTCGTTGGTAAATGCTCTTTTAAATCAAGAACGTGTTATCGTATCCAATATTGAAGGGACAACAAGAGATGCAATCGATACACCTTTTAAACGTGAAGGTAAGGAATATGTAGTAATCGATACTGCAGGTATTCGTAAACGCGGCAAGGTGTATGAGAATATTGAAAAATATTCCGTATTGCGTGCCATGAGCGCTATAGAACGAAGCGATGTGGTGTTAGTTGTCATTGATGGAGAAAGTGGAATTCGTGATCAAGACAAACATGTTGCTGGCTTTGCACATGAAGCGGGAAAAGGGGTTATCATCGTATATAATAAATGGGATGCTGTAGAAAAAGATGAAAAAACGATGAATCGTATTGAGAAAGAAATACGGACACAGTTTCAATACTTATCCTATGCACCAATTCTGTTTGTCTCTGCATTAAAAAAACAACGCATCCAGACAATTCTGCCGATGATTGACGATGTACATGATGCTTCCGTTTTACGCATACAAACAAATGTGTTAAATGAAGTTTTAATGGATGCACAATTAATGACTCCACCACCGACCCATAAAGGGAAACGCTTGAAAATTTATTATGCGTCGCAGGTGGCTGTAGCACCGCCAACGATTGTTTTATTCGTAAATGATCCAGAATTACTGCATTTTAGCTATAAACGTTTCCTAGAAAATAGCTTACGTGAAGCCTTTGGCTTTCAAGGAACAACATTACGTATCTTAGCAAGAGAAAGAAACAGGTGATCATATGAAGTGTGTAGTTATCGGCAGCGGTAGCTGGGGAACTGCATTAGCACAAGTATTATGTGATAATAAAGTTCATGTGACTTTATGGGGCAAAAATAAAAATGAAGTGGAGGATGTTGAACTGCATCATCAAAACAGTCGTTTTTTTCCTGGTGTCGTTTTGCATCCCAATTTGCATGCAACAACGGATTTGACGATTGTTAAGGACGCAGATGTAATCGTTCTCAGTGTACCTACGATTGCGGTTGAGGAAATGTGTCGTAAGATTGATACTTTATTAGAGAAATCTGTTATCATCGTAAATACAGCAAAAGGATTTCATCCAGAAACAAATGAGCGTATGTCAGAGGTGATTCGTCATGCTATGACACATTTATCAAGCGTTGTATCCTTAATTGGGCCTAGTCATGCCGAAGAAGTTGTCTTGCGAATGTTGACAACTATTTGTGCAGTATCACAAAATAAAGAAGATGCTATTTGCATCCAAAAACTATTTTCAAATGACTATTTGCGTGTTTACCGTGGCCACGATGAAATCGGCAGTGAAATTGGCGTTGCTTTAAAGAACGCCATCGCAGTAGCAAGTGGTGTGTTAAGTGGTGTCGGTTATGGCGATAATACAAAAGCCGCTTTGATTACCAGAGGACTGACAGAGATGATCCGCTATGGTGTGGCCATGGGCGGTAAACAAGAAACTTTCATGGGACTTACGGGAATAGGAGATTTAATAGTTACTTGTACAAGTAAACACTCTCGTAACTTTCAAGCCGGTTATGAAATAGGTATCCATAATTCAGCTGATTATTTTTGGAAAAACAATAAAAAGACAGTAGAAGGTGTGCGTACTGCAAAAGTTGTTCATGAAGTAGCCCAGAAACGCGGCATTGAGATGCCGATTATTAATGAGATATATAAGGTGCTATATGAAGGTAAAAAACCGAAAGATAGCGCACAAGAGCTTATGCTACGTGATTTAAAAGAGGAAATGTAAAGGTGGTTTATGAAAACTGCCTTTTTTTCATCATCTGTGGATTTTCTTTTCAAAATCATGCTATAATAAGTAACGCATTGTAGTCAGGAGGAAATAATATGGCAGATTATGTCAATGAAATAAAGCGGCGAAGAACCTTCGCAATCATTTCTCATCCGGATGCTGGTAAGACCACACTGACTGAAAAATTATTATTATATGGTGGTGCTATCTTACAAGCCGGAAGTGTAAAAGGAAAAAAAGCAAATAAACATGCAGTCTCTGACTGGATGGAAATAGAAAAACAAAGAGGTATTTCTGTAACAAGTTCTGTTTTACAGTTTGAATATAATGATTTCTGTATTAATATTCTAGATACGCCAGGCCATCAGGATTTCTCTGAAGATACATATCGTACCTTAATGGCAGCTGATTCTGCTGTTATGGTTATTGATGCTTCAAAAGGTGTTGAGGCACAGACAAAAAAATTATTCAAGGTTTGCTTGTTACGTAAAATCCCTATTTTTACCTTTATTAACAAGATGGATAGGGCGGCAATGGATCCATTTAAGCTATTAGAGCATATCGAAGCCGAATTAGGCATTTCTACTTATGCAATGAATTGGCCAATTGGTTCTGGCAAAGAATTCAAAGGTGTATATGAACGTGATCATAAAAGAATTATCGCGTTTCATGGCGGCGATCATGGAATGAAAGCTGCTGAAGTAACAGAAGGGTCTCTTGAAGATGATACCTTCCGCAGCATTCTTGGTGATCATTTTTTTGAACAGTTACGTGAAGATAGTGAATTGCTAGATATCGCCAGTACTGAATTTGATGAAGCAGCGATTGCAAAAGGTGAATTGACTCCCGTATTTTTTGGAAGCGCCTTGACTAACTTTGGTGTTGAACCTTTCTTATCACACTTTTTAAATATGACCACCAGTCCTTTACCAAGAGAAGCCAGTGTAGGCGAAATTGATCCTTTTGATGAACATTTTTCAGCATTTGTATTTAAGATCCAAGCAAATATGAATAAAGCACATCGTGATCGTATTGCATTTATGCGTATTTGTAGTGGTAAATTTGAAAAGGGAATGGAAGTCTTGCATGTCCAACAAGGTAAAAAAATCCGTCTTGCACAACCACAGCAATTCATGGCACAAGACCGCGAAATTGTAGAAGAGGCATATGCTGGTGATGTGATTGGTGTCTTTGATCCAGGTATCTTCGCTATCGGTGATACTCTTTGTGATGCATCTTATAAATTTGAGTTTAAAAAAATCCCAACTTTCGCTCCAGAACACTTTGCTCGTGTTACGCAAAAAGATACAATGAAACGTAAGCAATTCACAAAAGGCATTACGCAAATTGCACAAGAAGGCGCAATTCAAGTGTTCCAACAAATCGATACCGGGATGGAAGAAATCATCGTAGGCGGTGTTGGTGTTCTACAATTTGATGTATTAGAACAACGTTTACAAAGTGAATATAATGTTGAGATTAAATTAGAGATTCTTCCTTATCAGTGTGTTCGCTGGATTGATGATCAAACATTAGATCCACATACGTTAAATCTTACGAGTGATACAAAACGACTAAAAGATCTGAAAGGTAAAAATCTTTTACTATTCATGAATAATTGGGGAATAAAATGGGCAACGGAACAAAATAAATCGCTATCGCTAAGTGAATTTGGCAATATGGAATAAAAATACCTGAAAAGGTATTTTTTCTATTGTTCGCACAATAATAACTACAGGAGGTAATTATCATGAAGGATGAAGATATTATTTGTACCTGTATGAGCGTATCTGTAAAAGATATACGCCAGGCCATTGATGAAGGTGCTAGAACAGTTCAAGAAGTACAAGATAAGACGGGTGCAGGAACCGTTTGCGGTGTATGTAATGAAGATTTAGAACAATGTGTTATGGAGTTATTGGCTCAACTACATTAAGAACCTTTCAATAGGTTCTTTTTCAATGTTCTTTCTTTGATTAGGCATAAACCCAGTGTCTTTATCATAAGTTTAGAATGACTAAGGGAGGACAAACTATGGATACCACAGAGATTTTAAAAAATATAGCTCAGCGATGCGGTGGTGATATATACTTAGGAATCGTCGGTCCTGTACGCGTTGGTAAATCAACGTTTATCAAAGAATTTATGGAAAAAGCCGTCATTCCATACGTACATGATGAATATGAAAAAGCCCGAATGATCGATGAACTGCCACAAGCTGGTGTTGGAAAGACGATCATGACCACAGAGCCAAAATTCGTTCCAAACAATGCCGCTACAATTGAATTTGATGATGGTTTTACGGTTAATGTACGTCTTGTCGACTGTGTTGGCTATGTTATACCAGAAGCAAAAGGATATAAGGATGAAGATGGCATTCGTATGGTAAGAACACCATGGAATGATGAACCAGTACCGTTTAACGAAGCTGCTAAGACAGGAACGCAAAAAGTAATTCAAGATCATTCTACCATTGGCATTGTAATTACAACAGATGGAACGATATCCGATTTATCCAGAGAGGCTTATATAGAAGCAGAGGCTGAAGTCATTGAGGAACTGCAAGCTATTGGAAAGCCATTTATTGTTATTGTAAATAGTGTAGACACAGCTTCTCCAACATGTAAAGCTGTTGTTGAAAAACTACAAGAGAAATATCAAGTTCCAGTATTAGCCGTTGCTGTGAATCATATGAGTGAAGCGGACATTCAGTATATTTTAAGAGAAGCTCTTTATGAATTTCCTGTATCGGAAATTAATATAAATATGCCGCAATGGATTGCTGTATTGAATGATGAACATTGGTTGAAAAAAAGTTTTCAGGATACCATAGAAGAAAGCATGTCCAGTGTCGAAAAGCTACGTGAAGTAGAGAGTATCACGGACATATTAGATACGAATGATAATATTGAATCAAGCAATATTGCGACCATTGATACTGGGCAGGGAATAGTGAATGTTGATATCACTATAAAATCTGGTTTGTACAATGAAATACTAAAAGAGATTATTGGTAAGGATATTAAAGATAAAGCGGAGCTTATATCCCTAATGCAAGACTATAGTAAAGCAAAAAGGGAATATGATGCTGTAAGCAGTGCCCTGAAAATGGTTAAACAAACAGGATATGGTTTTGCTAGTGCATCCTTACAGGATATCGCTTTAAGTAAACCAGAAATTGTTAAGCAGGGGAGCCGCTATGGTGTGAAGCTAAAAGCTGTCGCTCCAAGCATCCATATGATCAAAGTGGATGTTGAAAGCACTTTTGAGCCAATCATTGGTTCAAAGGAACAAAGTGAGGAGCTAATTCGCTATTTACTTCGTGATGAAGGTAAGAATGATGAAACTATCTGGGATAGTGATATTTTTGGTAGAAAGCTTTCCGATCTAATTCGCGATGGATTGAATGCAAAACTTTCAATGATACCGGAAGCAGCAAGAGCTAGACTTCAAGATATCTTGACAAAACTCGTTAATAAAGGAAAAGGAAATGTGATTGCTATCGTGTTATAACGATATAATTAGTCATAACTTTATTTGAATAATTAACGAAATATATTGAAAAAAAAGCCTTCAAATGGTATCATATATCTATGTTGGAGGTAATTAGACATGAGTGAAATCTTAAATAAAAAAGCATTGGTTGAAGTCGTAGCTGAAAAGCTGGAAATGACAAAAAAAGATGCAACAGTTGCTGTTGATACAGTATTTGAAGAAATTACAAAAACACTGGCAGACGGCGGAAAAGTTGATTTATCTGGATTCGGTAAATTCGAAGTAGCTGAGCGTCCAGCTCGTATGGGTATCAATCCTGCTACAAAAGAACCATTACCAATCGCTGCATCAAAAGCTCCTAAATTTAAAGCTGCTAAAGCTCTGAAGGATGCTGTAAAATAACAATGTTTAATAAAAGGGATGTTCTTTATCAATAGAATACCCCTTTTTATTTCACAATAGAGTAGGTTAGTTGATTCATGTTATAGTTACTTATATTACTTTTAACTTATAAAATTGTTTTGTGTACTACCTGTGCTCTTATAATAAGCATAAGCGATTATAAGTATTACGAATTCGTTTTTTGTTTATTCCTTGAATATTATTCTAATTATACTTATCCTAATAGAGATGTGTAGTAGTAATTAAAAAGAATGCAGGTATCTTGAGCTATACATATTACTTCGCATAATGTGTATTATGTTGTTAAATAATATAAAAATATAAGGTTTATAAAGTAAATGGTAATACTTAGCTCTTAATTATTACTATATACACACTTCATATGATATTATTTCTTCCAACATTTCGTTTGTTGATTCTTTACACATTACTTTCTTATATTATATTTTTACTAAGTAAATAGCTATTAACTACGATAGTAATAAGTAGCATTTCTTATTATATATTACATTATCTATTTCATGTATCTTGCTTCAAATGACTTTCTTCTTATATTCTTTATTTTAAGCACGCTCTAATTTGCTACGAAAGCATGCTAAACGTATCTATGCTTTGCTTGATGCATATAATCGGATAGTATACTACCTCTGATTGCTATGTGTGCTTTATGTGTGTTTATTAAGACGATTCATAGCATTATTCCTACATGTGACTAGGTGTTTTAAACTACATCATAGTATATACATGATAAATTCATTATCTGCAATTTATTTGTCAAACAATATATTAATACATAAATTCAATGCCAAGTTTATAATTTATTTATTGCATCCCGCTATAATTCTTTCAAAGAACACATCATATTTCAATAGTCCATTTTATAATACATATAATTTATCTTATTATCATTCTCACCTCTTGTACCCTGTATAATATGTGAAATATTTAACAAATAAATATTGTAATAAAAAAAGGATGATATTCATCACCCTGATCAAATGCTCTTAAATAGCGTGTAGTCGCTTTAGCATTTGGTTTTTCGCTTTATTTTCTAAAGAATCATCCAATGGCAATAGGTCTGAAAACTTCAAATCCGGATATTCTTTTGTTAAGCTTTTATAAATCACAAAATCAGCAATTTTTGGGTTTTTAGGAAATAAAGGGCCATGCATATATGTACCGAGCACCTTTCCATTATAGAAACCTTCTATTTTATCTTCAAAATTGTTTCCATAGCCAGCTATGACTTTGCCAAATGGGCTTGCTACATTTCTCGTTTGCCCACCATGGTTTTCAAAGCCGACTGCCATGAATTCTTCACCATCTAAATTACACTGAATAGCTATATTGCCAATACAACGTTTTCCATTATCGCCACTTTCGGTATAATAATCGAAGAATTTCAAACCTTCAATTTTTTCATTATTGGCATCGATATAATACTGACCAAATAACTGATATCCACCACATACAAGGAAAATGAAAGTATTGTTATCCATAGCTTTTTGAATGTTACTTTTACGGGCAAGTAAATCATCAATCAGCATATGCTGTTCTTTATCTGCTCCCCCACCTAGAAACATCAGATGAAATTTGCTTAAATCTTTCTTTTCACCAATGGCACAGGTGTCAATCTCAATATCGATACCGCGATCTTTACAACGTTTCGTAAGTACCATCATATTACCTTTATCTCCATAAAGATCCATGATATCGTGATACATCCAGCATACCTTTAATTTCATTTTTCATTCCTCCTTAGCAGCTTGCGAACCGGCTGCAAGGCCGTATACGTAGCAATGGCATACATAGTGGTATCTGCATTCTTTAGACTTGCGACTGCCTTTTCCAGGTTTTCTTCCACTTCAATGCGTTCTTTATAACCTGCATATTTTAATCTTAATGCCATATCGTAACAACGTGTACCGCTGCAGATGATATGAACGGTTTTTTCGTTTACTAATTTTTCAAAGAATGTATCATAAATCCAGGATACATCAGTGCCATCCTGCGCATGATCATTTAATACCAGTAAAACTGTTTTATCATCCTGATCTTCTTCTATGACTTTCATGACTTCATTGGCACCTGTAGGATTTTTCACAAGATTCAATACACATTTTTGACCATTAAAGTTAAATTCTTCATTACGGCCATCAGGAACATCCATGGTTTCAAACGTTTTAGCTGCATACTGCATATCAATGTGGAAGAAATCTGCCACGCATAAAACAGCCATACAATTGTACATAGTATATAAACCACCTTGTGGTGCATGAAATTCCATATCTTTCCAGATGAATTGGCGATCACGAATGCTTTTCACGCTACCTTTGACATCTGTAGCAGGTGTTTCGTAGTCCTTATTCTCACAATGGTATTCACCGATATGAGAATACTGGTAAAAGTCATAAATCAGCTTACCACCGCAACGTGGACAGAATTTACCTTCACTTGCTTCTTTGTTAACGGCTTTGCTTTCCTCACATCGCTCCATGGCAAAGTATCGTGCATCTGCTTGCACAGCAGCATCTTTTAAACGAACAACATTGGGATCATTGGCATTCAAGATCAAGGTACCATCAAAATCATGGATCGCTTCTTCTACCTTTTGGATTAATTGCTCCATCTCCCTTGCCCTATCCAATTGATCACGGAAGAAATTAGTTACCACTAATGCGGTGACAGGCAGACTTTTAATAATATAAGGGATATTTAATTCGTCAACCTCTAATACGATATAATCGGCAGGTACTACACCAGTTAGACTTGCCGCTTTCAATAAACAAGTCGTAATACCGGCACGCATATTATCACCTTTACGATTGGTAACCACTTGTTTATGAGCCGTTTCAAACATGGAAGCGATTAGATTGCTTGTAGATGTCTTACCATTGGTTCCTGTTACTAAAATGATGGGACATGAGATTTTCAGCTCTTTTAAGATGTTAGCATCAACCTTCAATGCCAATTGTCCTGGCAGAGAACCTCCGCGATGAACCAAACTTAGCAGAAAGGATGCAAGCTTATTCAGCAGTATTGCGAGATACTTCATATAATTCCTCCTTGATTGCTAGAAGTGTATTGTAAAATTCACTTCCTTATTATACCTTGAAATGCTTAAAAACGCTACGTTCTTCATAGAATTTATGGGATTTCTTCTTTTATTATATAACTGCCCTTAGAAATTATGTGAAAGCCTTTTAAAAATAAGAATATTTTCGATAAAAGAGCAAAAAAAATTAAAAAATTGAAGAAATTGTAAAATTTAAGTGGTAATTATGCTGAGAAATGCTATAATAATTTCGTCATTAAGGAATATGGAGGACACTATGGAAAAAATCTACGTAGGTAAAACAAAAGATGTTTACAAATTAGACAACGGTAACGTATTGTTGAAGTTTAAAGATGACTGTACTGGAAAAGATGGCGTTTTTGATCCAGGCGAAAATGCAGTTGGCTTAACAATCGAAGGTATTGGTAAAGCAAATCTGGAAACTTCAATCCACTTCTTTGAAATCTTAAAAGATGCTGGCATCAAAACACATTACGTAAGTGCTAATGTAGAAGATGCAACGATGGAAGTTCTGCCTGCTACCGTATTTGGTAAAGGCTTGGAAGTTATCTGCCGTCTGGTAGCAACCGGTAGTTTCATTCGCCGTTATGGTGATTATATTGAAGATGGAACACCTCTTCCTGGCGGATATGTAGAAACAACATTGAAAGATGATGCCAAAGGTGATCCGCTGATTACCAGTGAAGGTCTGGCTGCTTTAGGAATCATGAGCGAAGAAATGTTCGCAAGCATGAAAGAACAGACTTTAAAAATTACGGAAATTGTAGCTGCAGACTTGAAGAAAAAAGGTCTTGATCTGTATGATATCAAGTTTGAATTTGGCTACAACAATGATGAAGTGATTCTGATTGATGAAATTGCATCCGGAAACATGCGTGTTTACAAAGATGGTAAAATCGTTGATCCAGTTGATCTGACATCAATTATTTTAGGTAAATAATGCAATGAAGCATTCTCATGTAATAAGTGTGAGAATGCTTTTTTAAACGGTTACATTACAATATCAGCACAAGAAAGATTGACATGAAAAATCCCCTGCCCTATAATTGTAAGGTAAAAAAAGCAATACATTTTTTTGCTTGGTTTACATAGGTATTCATGTTCGATATATGCTATAGAAAAGATATTTATTTATGAGATATCTGTATATGGAAAGGAAATGAACAACAATGAAAGAGTGCACATTACTTTACGAAGGAAAAGCAAAGAAAGTTTTTACCACAGAAGATGCTGATGCTGTTATCGTGGATTACAAAGATGATGCAACAGCATTTAATGGTTTAAAAAAAGGTACGATTCAAGGAAAAGGCAGCATGAATAATCGCATATCAAATTTTTTGTTTCAGAAGTTGGAACAGCAAGGAATTCCAACCCATCTGATCAAGGAATTAGATGATCGCAAGACTTTGGTGAAAAAAGTGGATATCATCCCTTTGGAAGTTATCGTGCGCAATAAGGTGGCTGGTAGTTTTGCGAAGCGTTTAGGCTTGGAAGAAGGCACAAAAATCAAGAGCCCGATCTTAGAATTCAGTTATAAAAATGATGAACTTGGTGATCCCATGATCAACAGCTATATGGCGATTGCTATTGGTATTGCAACACGTGAAGAAATCGATACCATTACCGATATGGCATTTAAAATCAACAACACATTAAAGGATATCTTTGCGAAAGCCGATATCGAATTGATTGATTTTAAAATAGAATTTGGTAAATTTCATGATACTATTGTGTTAGCGGATGAAATTTCCCCAGATACATGCAGATTATGGGATATGGATAGCCATGAACATTTAGATAAGGACCGTTTCCGCCGTGATTTAGGAAATGTGGAAGATGCCTATCAGGAAGTATGTAAACGTCTGTATATCGCTTAAAAAATTACTTAAATAGATAAATGGAAAGGAGCTTATATGTACGATCGATATGAAAGCCCGCTGGGACAGCGTTACGCCAGCAAAGAGATGCAGCAAATATTCTCACAGGATAAGAAATTTAAAACATGGCGTAAGCTATGGATTGCTTTAGCGGAAAGCGAAAAAGAATTAGGATTGGATATCACTCAGGAACAATTGGATGAATTGATTGAGAATAAAGATACTATCAACTATGAAGTGGCGAAAGAACGTGAAAGAATCGTGCGCCATGATGTGATGAGCCATGTGTATGCATATGGTGTGCAATGTCCAAAAGCCAAAGGTATCATCCATTTAGGTGCGACTAGCTGCTATGTTGGTGACAATACAGATCTCATCCTCATGTATGAAGCATTAGAACTGGTAAAAAACAAAATCGTGAACGTCTTGGCGGAATTGAAAAAATTTGCATTGACCTACAAAGATCTTCCGGTCTTAGCATTCACCCACTTTCAGCCAGCCCAACCAACCACACTTGGTAAACGTGCTGCCATTTGGGCACAGGATCTACAGTTGGATTATGAAGAAATTTGCTATTTACTAGAGCATAAAAAACTTTTAGGCTGTAAAGGTACGACCGGTACACAAGCAAGCTTTATGGAATTGTTTGACAATGACAATGAAAAGGTTAAGGAACTGGACAAACGTATCGCAAAAAAAATGGGTTATACAGATTGCTATCCAGTATCTACCCAGACCTATTCACGTAAAATTGATTCTCGTATACTTCAGGCATTAAGCAATATTGCCCAAAGTGCACATAAGTTTTCAAATGATATTCGCCTTTTACAGCATTTAAAAGAGGTGGAAGAACCATTTGAAAAGGGACAGATCGGTTCCAGTGCTATGGCTTATAAGCGCAATCCTATGCGCAGTGAACGAATGGCTTCTTTAGCTAATTATGTCATCTCGGATGCATTAAATCCGGCATTAACTGCTGCAACGCAATGGTTTGAAAGAACCTTGGATGATTCAGCTAATAAACGCATCAGTATACCGGAAGGCTTTCTAGCTGTAGATGGTATTCTTGATCTTTATTTGAATATTACGGATGGCTTAGTTGTATATCCAAAAGTCATTCATGCACATTTGATGAAAGAACTCCCTTTCATGGCTACCGAAACTATATTGATGGATGCGGTAAAAGCCGGCGGAGATCGTCAGGAACTGCATGAACGCATTCGTATTCATTCTATGGAGGCTGGAAAAGCGGTGAAAGAAGAAGGAAAGGAAAACGATTTGCTTGCACGTATTGCCGAGGATGAAATGTTCCCTATGCATATGGAACAGCTAGAAGCCATCATGGATCCACAAAATTTTGTTGGCCGTGCGCCACAGCAAACGGAAGAATATTTCCATGACTTCATTGACCCTATTCTAGCCAAAGAAAAAAACGCATTGGGAATACATGCCGATATTCAAGTATAAAAAGCAATAAGCATTGCTTTGTATAAGAAAGACTGTACGACACACAGTCTTTTTCTTTTACGTTAAAGCGAATCGGTTTTAGCTTATCTGAAAGAAGAAATAATAGGAGTAGGAAAATAGTGTTTGCCTATAACGTTCATGCAGCCTAACATATACCCTCCCTTTCCTTTCTATAAAAAATACGACACACTCATATGTAGGACTGTGTCGTTTTATAAAGAATTATCATAGACTATCATAAAAAGCATATAAAGCACTTTTTATGGTTTCTCCTATTCATAAAGATACTGCTTTGTTATTCGCAATTCCTCTTATTCAATTGTTTTGCATATTTAATAAAGTCTATAAATAAAGGATGTGCACGATGTGGGCGGCTTTTAAATTCCGGATGATATTGTACGCCTATATAAAAATCATTGGCAGAATACTCAATAGCCTCGACTAATGCATCATCAGGTGATACCCCACTGATACACATGCCATGTTCTTCGAAAGATGCGCGATAGGCATTGTTAAATTCAAAGCGATGACGATGTCGTTCTGCGATATGATTTTTTTGATAAGCTCTTTCCAATTGCGTTCCTTTTTTAATGGTACTAGGATACGCCCCTAAACGCATTGTTCCACCTTTTGAAAGCAGTTCTCTTTGTTCTTGCATATAGTGGATGATTGGATACTGACAGTCATTATCAAACTCTGCAGAATTGGCATCCTTAAGTTGTAATACACTGCGGGCAAAAGCAATAGCAGCAATCTGCATCCCTAAACAAATCCCTAAATAAGGAATGTTATGGATACGGGCATAATTGGCAGCAACGATCTTTCCTTCTATGCCTCTATTACCAAACCCTCCAGGTATTAATATACCATGACAGCCACTTAATTTTTCAGCTACGCTTTCCTCTGTTAATTCTTCTGAATCTATCCAGCGGATTTGAATGTGAACTTTGTTTTTTAAACCGGCATGATGAAGTGCTTCAACAACGGATAAATAAGCATCATGGAGCTTCACGTATTTCCCAATCAGGGCAATCGTAACTTCTTCTTGAATACTGGAAAAGACTTCACTTAATTCTTCCCATTGATGCAAATCAGCTGATGGTAACGAATAGTTAAAATGTTTCAGCACAATCTCATCTAATCCATTTTTTTGTAACATCGAAGGTACCTCATACAATGAGCGCATCGTTCGATTTTCAATGACACATTCCTTAGGTACGTTGCAAAATAATGATAACTTTTCTTTAATCGTATCTTCTAATGGTTCATTGACTCTTGCAATCAAAATATCCGGTGAGATACCATACGATTGTAGTTCTTTTACCGAATGCTGTGTTGGCTTTGATTTATGCTCTTGGCTGCTTTGTATATAAGGGATAAGCGTCACATGAATGTACAAACAGTTTTGACGTCCCTGTTCAAGCGCAACTTGACGAATCGCTTCAAGAAATGGCTGGCTCTCAATATCCCCGGTAGTTCCACCGATTTCGCATAATAAAATATCTGCTTGCGTTTTCTTCTGAGCCATATAAATATAACTTTTAATCTCATTGGTAATATGGGGAATGACTTGAACAGTTTGACCAAGATAATCTCCCCGACGCTCTTTTTGTAAGACATTCCAATAGATCTTCCCAGTTGTTACGTTGGAATAGCAGTTTAAATCTTCATCAATAAAACGCTCATAATGACCTAAATCCAAATCGGTTTCACTGCCATCCTCGGTCACAAAGACCTCACCATGTTGATAAGGGCTCATGGTTCCCGGATCTACATTGACATAGGGGTCCATTTTCATCGCTGAGATTTTCAGTCCTCTTGCTTTTAATAGTCTTCCTAAAGATGCTGCGGTGATGCCTTTTCCCAAGCCGGATACAACACCACCGGTAATAAAGATAAATTTACACATAGATATATATCCTTTCTCATTCGGTTTTATTTTCATATTTTCGTATCACCGCTTTTGCTAGCTGTAAGCGTGTGAGTCGCGCATTCATTGCTTTTTTCTCTAAATATTTGTGTGCTTGTTGCTCATTCATATGTTCATGTTCTAATAACAGACACTTTGCTTGCTGGATAACCTTGGTTTCCTGCAGACGTTGTTTCCATAGCTGTTCATCTTTTTGATGTTGTTTTTGTTTGCGTTGAGTAAGTATGGCAAATTTTAAAAGCTGAAACAGCGTATGTTGATGTATTGGTTTTCCAACGGTCATGATACCGGCTTTCTGCATGCGATCCTCAATACTTTTTAATTTCTCATGATGTACCAGCAATAAGATGCTGGCATTGTTTTTCACATTCATATCCAATACCAGACGATAATCTGCTTCATCTGGAAGCGGATAGTTTATGATAATGAAATCATAGGCAGCTGTCATAAAAAGACGGCGAGCGTGCGCTGCATGGGTGCTGATCGTGATACTGAGGTCATCTTCACATGCTAAAAATTCGCGTATGCATTCAGTTGTCTTTTTACTGCCAGATATAATCAATACACGAATCATAGATCATCACCTCTTTTAATCGTATCAAGTTATTGTTTGTGTGTTTTCATTTGGATAGTTTTTACATTTAGTTTTAATGCACAAATCCTTGTTTGCAGTAGACCGATAGCCTTATTCGTATATATATCGATTCATAGTTAGTATGGTGTAGAACAAGAGCTAGAATACTATCTAAGCGTGTATTATGCAATCACAGGTTGCATGATCCCATGCTTAAAATTCGCAGTTGTCTAATCATGAAATGTTATTAAAAGTTTTAACACTTCCCTTACAAGTCGCTATTTCTTTCTGGTTATGAAATTAAAAAGGGCGTTAAAGGAAGTGAAACATCTAGTTTCATCCTTTGAACGCCTTTGTTCAATACTTATTTTATAATATATATAAAGCTTACTTTAACATTTCATGAACGATGATATTACTATTACGCTCTGGTCCAACAGATATCATAGAGATTTTCGTATGGCACAATTCTTCAATGCGACGCAAATAAATTTTGGCATTCTCAGGAAGTTCATCATAATGGGATATGTTTGCGATATCCTCATTCCATCCATCGAATATTTCATAAATAGGTTTTGCTTTTTGCAAGTCTTCAATATTGCTTGGGATGTAATCATAGCGCTGTCCATCAATCTCATAGGCAACACACATTTTGATTTTATCAAACCCGCTTAAAATATCTAACTTGGTGATGACAAGATCGGTTAATCCATTGATCATTGCGGCATGTCGTACAACATTGACATCCAGCCAACCACAGCGGCGTGGACGTCCGGTCGTAGCACCATATTCCCCACCTTTTTCACGCAGTGTATCGCCTTCCTCATCAAATAATTCACATGGGAAAGGTCCTTCTCCAACACGCGTAGAATATGCTTTGGCGATTCCAATGATCACATCCAACTTCTGTGGTGCAACACCGGCACCTGTACATACACCGGCACTTGTTGGTGAACTGCTTGTCACATATGGATAGTTACCATAATTGATATCCAGCATTGCCGCTTGGGCACCTTCAAACAGCACCTGTTTGTTTGTGTCTAATGCTTCATTAACTAGCAACTGTGCATTGACGATACGAGGTAATAGTTTTTCTCTGATCTCGGCAAATTGCTGCACCATGTCTTCATATACGAATCCTTCATCCTGATAAACTTGATGGAAGAGGATGTTTTTCATTTCTAAAGCCCGTTTTAATTTCTTTTTAAACTGTTCAAAATCTTTTAGATCTCCCATTCGCAAGCCGATGCGAGAATACTTATCAGCATAGCATGGACCAATGCCACGTTTCGTCGTACCGATTTTTGCTTCCTGCAATTGAGCTTCCTGCAAACTATCTAAACGCACATGATATGGCATAATGATATGGGAACAATCAGAAATCTTGACATGTTCCGTAGGCAGACCTTTTTCTTCTAATGCCTTAATTTCTTCCAAAAAGACAAAAGGGTCAACAACAACACCTGGTCCAATGATACACAACGCTTTTTGTAAAACGCCACTTGGCAACAAATGGAGAACCACCTTATCATCATTGACAACAACTGTGTGTCCGGCATTGTTACCACCTTGAAAACGAACAACATAATCCATATGGGAACCTAAATAATCGACGACTTTTCCTTTTCCTTCATCGCCCCACTGTGTTCCTACAACAACATAACCTGGCATAAAAATTCCTCCTTGCGGGTTTTTAAAGCCCAGTTGTTAAGACTTATAAAAAATCCTTTACTAATATAGCACAATCTATGGTAAATGGAAATATTTTTTTCATGAAAATAAATGGGAATTGTTACATTTAGATAGATTTAGCAGTATCACATAAGTGAGTAATCTTGCAAAAGGCACTAAAAAAAGGCATTTTATGCCCTTTTTCGTTATTTCATGCACGCTTCCAATTTATCAACAGCAGGTGCAATTAATTTCTGGACTTTTTTTACTGTTTCAGGGGTGAAGTCATCATCTTTATAAATCTGTGAAATGGCATCCATCATTGGTAATTCAGCCCATAATTCAACGTCGTTGCTCTGTAAGAATTCATCTGTATTCTTATGTGCAAATATTTCAATATGGCGACCACAATCTGGACAAACGACATAGCTCATGTTTTCGATGATACCCAAAACCGGCACCTTTACTTCCTTACACATATTAATGGCTTTCGATACGATCATTGATACCATAGGTTGTGGTGTAGATACCATCACAATGCCATTCACCGGCATATTTTGTAAAACAGTCAATGCGACATCACCAGTTCCCGGTGGCATATCGATCAGCAGATAATCCAATTCTTCCCAAACGACATCTGTCCAAAACTGACGAACAGCATTTCCAACGATGGGACCTCGCCATACAACCGGTTGATTTTCATCATCCATCAAAAAGTTCAAAGACATTACTTTAATACCATCTTTATCAATGACAGGTTCAATAGCATCGTTTGTGCCATATGCCTTTTCATGTTCCAAGCCTAAAAGTCTTGGAATACTTGGCCCGGTGATATCGGCATCCATGATACCGACCTGATAGCCTCTTTGACGCAGCTCTTTTGCTAATAAAACGCTCATTGAGCTTTTACCTACGCCACCTTTTCCACTCATCACGCCAATGACGTGTTTGATTTTGTTGCGGGCATTGTTCTGGATACCACAGGTATCTTCACTCTTCCCACAGGTCCCTTTACTAGGACAGCTACTGCAATTACTCATGTTCTCTACTCCTTTACTTATTTATTTCCATAAAGCCAGCATACTTGTTCCAATCGTATTCTCTGGCATCTCAATTGCAAAATTTTCCGCAATGCTGGCACCGATATCCGCAAAGCTATCGCGCAATGCTAATAAGCCATGTCCTTGCATAGATGGACTATAGGCAAGCATTGGCACCATTTCTTTGGTATGATCACTGCCTTTATAGGTAGGATCATTTCCATGATCAGCAGTGATAATTAATAAATCATCTTCCTTTAGCTGTTTTAATACGATGCCGAGTTTTTCATCAAAGCGCTCTAGCTCTTCCCCATAGCCAACAGGGTTACGGCGATGCCCCCACAAAGCATCAAAATCAACAAGATTTACAAAACATAAGCCTTGGAAGTCCTTTTTCATGATATCGATTGTCTGCTCCATACCATGCACACTGCTTTTTGATTTATACGCTTCACTGATGCCTTCGCCTACAAAGATGTCATTGATCTTACCAACACTGATAACATCATACCCATGCTCTTGTAAGGCATTTAATACCGTTTTCCCATATGGTTTTAAGGCATAATCATGGCGATTTGCCGTACGCTTGAATTCACCTTTTTTCTTGCCGATATATGGACGGGCTATAACACGTCCTACCTTCCATTCCGGTTTCATGGTCAACTCTCTGGCGATTTCACAACAGCGATATAATTCGTCTAAACCAAATGTTTCCTCGTTACCGCAAATCTGCAAGACACTATCTGCGGAAGTATAGACAATCATATCTCCGGTGGCAATTTCGTGTTCGCCCAGCTCATCTAAAATTTCGGTACCACTTGCTGCTTTATTTCCGACAATCTTATGGCCGGTGCGTTTGCTCAGCTCATCAAGCAGCTCCTTAGGAAAGCCACTTTCTGTAAATGTTTGAAATGGTGTGTCGATATATAACCCCATCATTTCCCAATGACCGGTCATCGTATCCTTACCGACACTGCGCTCGATCATTTTGGTATAATATCCCATAGGTTCTTGTACGCTTGCTACATGCTGCATAGGATGCAGATTGGCAAGTCCTAGTTTTGCTAAATTTGGGATATGGAAATTTTCCATATGCATAGCAATATGGCCTAAGGTATCACATCCTTCATCGCCATATGCCTTGGCATTAGGGGCAGCCCCAACACCAAGGGAATCTACAACGATGGCGAATACACGTTTATATGTTTTCATGGTCGTCTTCCTCCTTTGATCTTGGATGAAAAGATGCATAAGCATCTTGTAATCGTTTGTTTTGAATATGGGTGTAAATTTGTGTCGTAGCGATATCCGCATGTCCCAGCAACTCCTGTACAACGCGAAGATCAGCACCACCATCTAAAAGATGTGTGGCAAAGCTATGACGAAAGCTATGTGCGGATAAACGTTCATCTAAGCCAAGTGCTGTAAGTTTGCTCTTAATCAGGTTATGTACATATTGTCTTGAAACATTCTGTCCTCGTGAGTTAAGAAACACAAAAGGACTTCGCTGTTTCACCCATTGTGGGCGAACAAATTCTAAATACTGTTGCAACGCATGTACGCTGCGCTGATGCATAGGCACCATCCGCTCTTTTTCTCCTTTACCAAGCACTTTGAGAAAGCCCTGCTCTAAATGTGTCATATTTAAACGCAAATGCGTCAGCTCACTTACTCGCAAGCCACAGCCATAAAGTACTTCTAATAAAGCCTTATGGAATATGTCCATATCACTGTCTTGGAAGCTATCTAATAAGCGTTCAATATCCGCCACATTAAAATAGGTCGGTAATTTCTTTGCGGTTTTGGAAGAGCGTATGTGTAAGGTTGCATCGGGAATTTTAGGGTATGTCATCGTCAAATAGCGATGAAACATGCGCAATGAAGTAATCATATGATTGACACTGCTCGTTTTTTTCTTTACTTTTTGTTCTTTGAGAAAATCTTGCAGATCCATGTAGGTTACATCTTCAATAGCCGTAAATCCATGTGCGTCTAAAAAAGCGAGGTATTCCTTTAGATCATTACGATAGGATGCCACGGTTGCTAAGGACTTATTCTCTACGACTTGTATATAATGAAGATAATCTTCAAACGCATCAGTTATCTGCATAATCTCACCATGTGATATTATAGCACAGTTTTTATCTTTTTGGTATGGATAGGCTTATATCCTTACTACATGCAGAAACACTTCAATATCCTATCTTTTAACCGTAAAAAAGAAATATATACGTGACAATCTAAAATAGTATTGAGATTGAACAATCTTACGATTGATACTTTACATCATCGCTTTAGCATGATTGGTGGTAATACATGTGTATGATGCCCCCCATCTTTAATTGCCTCAATTAAAACAGTGATGGCTTCCTCTTTATTTTGATCATAAACAAATTGTAAGGTACGCACACCGAATCGATGTTGTAACAATTCTTTCATCAATTCGCCAATCCGATCCGCACGATGTACCAAATAAAAACGGCCTTTTTCTTGTAGCGTGGAAGCTGCCTGTTTACACAATAAAGGAAAAGGCAGGTAACACTCGTGACGGGCAATACGCAAATAATCACTCTCATTGAGATTTGCATGCGTATTGACCTTAAAATAAGGTGGATTGCATATCACAACATCTACCTTAGGAAGCGTCATGTTACCTGCATCGCCTGCTAAAATTGTAAATGGCACACCACAATCTTTTAAATTATGTTCAGCCAACTTGCATGCTGCTTCTTGAATTTCTACACCATATAGGTAAGCGGGCTGCTTTGTTGCAGCCACTGCCAGTAAAGCTCCATTGTTCGTTCCAATATCTAAGATGCGCTCTCCTTGTTTTATCTGCATAAATGCGGCTAAAAGACTGGTATCAGTATTTATGCGAAACATGTCTTTTCGTTGATATACATAAGTAGTTGTACCATGTATATAATCATACGTATAATGATCGTTCATCTTCTCACTTCCTGTATGTAGTATTATACAGGAAAATCACATTAAATTAAACAGCTTAATGAATTCAATAACAATCGTTGATTTCAAATATGCCCCCACTAGCATAATCAGAAAACAAATAAAGATATCATTAAGTACGGTATTAAATAATTTACGAAAGTCTAGGCGTTCACGGTTTGTGCAACTATAAACGATGTACATTGACAATTGAATTGCACTGGCAGAAATCAAAAACGTAGCAAGTAGGTCAAACACAACCTGGGGTAAGAGTGTCAACAAAATGCCGACAATTCCTTTCATCTGATAGGTTGCCACAAAGAGCGCACAAGAGAAGCCGATTTGTAATCCCTTGGTAAACACAACGAAACTAATAATGGGGATGCCGGCAATGCTTGTCCCCAACAAAAAGACAAATAAAATAAAAAGAATTCCCAAAAAGAATTGTGATATAAAATAGTCATACTTATTGACATTGGAATCAATGGTCGTTAAATAAGCAGAAAGATTTTGAATATCATTCACATCTATGTAATTCGATAAGATAATACCCATGCATAGTCCACAACCAACCAAGATAGCAATATACAAATAGACATTTTGATATTTCTTTAAAAAGCCGTGATAATGATGTTTCTTTTTCATATGCTCACCTCACTTCAGCATATGAAAAAAAAGAAGAGTTCACCCCTTCTTTTCTTCGTCATATTTCTACATTTTTTTCTTAAGCTGCGCGGCACTGATCAGATTTGCACCAGGAAGTTGCTTATTCAACTGTTTCAACACTATAGCAACATCGTTTGTATCTTCTACGGGTTCTTGAAACATGTCAATTTGTGTAACACTGGTTTCTTCACTGTAAAGCGATCCTAATCCGATTCCAAGATGACGGATTTCTTTACCGTTGTGATTTTGATCAAACAATAGCAATGCTGTTTCCAATAAAATGGTTTCCTCATTCGTATAGCCTTGTAAAGACTGTGAGCGAACAGCATTGGTAAAATCATAATATCGAATAGAAATGGATAGTAAAGAACCTTTGATTTTTTCTTGTTTTGCTCGTTGACTCAAAGAATGAGCTAAACGGCGAAAAACAGTTTTTACTTCATCGTATTCTATGATATCACGATCCAGTGTCGTTGATTGTGAAATGGATTGCACACTGGTGTTATAGGATAAACGATTACTGCCATTTCCACGCGCATGTTGAATGGCCATATACCCCTGCTTGCCAAGCAGTGTCATTAGCATCGTTTCATTTGATGGATCAGCCAAATCGCCAATGGTATGAATTCCACGTTCTTCTAATAATGGCACACTTTTCTTACCAATGCCCCACATATCTGTGATTGGTAGTGGCCATAACTTAGATGGCACTTCTTGTTTTCGCAATACCGTGATTCCCATAGGTTTTCGCATATCACTCGCCATCTTTGCTAAAAACTTATTTGGTCCTACTCCTATACTGCATGGTAACCGCAAATCTTCATAGACACGTTTCTGAATGATCCATGCCAAATCTAGCGGTCGTTTATAATTACCTATGATATCAGTAACATCCATGTAACATTCATCGATACTAGCCGGTTCAATACAAGGGGTGAATTTACGCAGATAGGTGAAAAAACGATTACTTAATTCTTCATACCAGGAAAAATCACCTTGTACAACTACCAGCTGCGGACATTTTTCTAAAGCCATCAATAATGGCATAGCACTATGAACTCCACATTTACGAGCTTCATAATTTGCCGTACTGACAACACTTCTGCGATGCAATCCGGCTACAGCAACCGGTTGTCCCTCCAACGCAGAATTCTTCAAAACCTCCGCACTTGCATAAAACGCATTTAAATCAATATGAAATATAACTCTTCCTGCCATATCCAACATCCTTTATTTTGGTTAATAAAACATCAAATGTACATGATGATTCATCCGCTTACCTTGACCATTATAAAGGATTTCAGGAAGAAAAGCTAGCGATAAGTTTGCATCATCGCTGTTTTGTTTTTTAAACGATGCTCAAGACGTAATTTATCGGCAATCATCGCAATGAATTCCGAATTGGTTGGTTTTGCCTTACTAGCAGAAATCGTATAACCAAAAATATCATCAATGGCATCAATATTCCCTCTATTCCAAGCTACCTCTATCGCATGACGAATGGCTCTTTCCACACGTGAGGCGGTCGTTGCATATTTACGAGCAATCTCCGGATATAAGACTTTGGTGATCTGACCTAAGAAATCAACATTTAGATAAGTTTCTAAAATAGCTGTTCGTAAGTACATATAGCCTTTGATATGTGCGGGTATACCGATCTCATGGAGTAATTCCGTAATCTCACTTTCCAGTTCTAATTTGGCAAGGCGTTTCTTTTCATCTTCATCAAGATTCACCCGCAAGCCATTGCCTTTCTTTTGTTTACTGGTAAAGCCAACGATGAAGTTTAGCTTATCGACAAGCTCCTCCATCTCAAAAGGTTTCATGAGTATGTAGTCGATCCGAAAATTCTGCACTTGTGATACGATCAAATCATTCACAAATGGTGTTGTGGTAATGATGTGAGCTACCTCAATGTTGTTTTTCTTTAAATCTTGCAGAACACTGATCCCATCCTTCTTTGGCATCAGCAGATCCAGTACGAGGATGTCAATGTGTTTCCCATGAAGCTCTACAAGACATTGTTCACCATTGGTGGCACTGCCTACGATCTGATATGCATCACTCTTTGCGAATGCTGCTTTCATAGAGTGAATCATTTCCAGACTGTCATCGACAAGATAGACGCTAAGTTTGTTGTTCATATATTTCTTTCTCTCCTTCCCTATTAATTATAAGAATTCTAAATGAGAAATAACAATGAATTTGTCGAACACCGTAAAGAAATTTACAAATTTTTTCAAATTATGAAAAAATGACGACGTTTTATGCCGTCATTTCTGTGATAACACCAAAGTGTAAGTCGAATAATGTCGTAATTACGCAAGTTTCTTAGAATTAGATAACATCCATTCGATAAAGACACCATATCCATGAATAGGATCATTCGTAATAACGTGTGTAACTGCTCCTATGATTTTGTTATCTTGGACGATAGGTGAACCACTCATGCCTTGAATAATACCATTTGTCTGTGCTAATAATACAGGATCGTCAACAATAAATTCTATACCTTTTACATCACCGATGTGCTGATGATGAATCTTGGTGATATTGATGGAAAAAGCTTGTACTTCGTCACCATGTAAAACCGTATACAACTGGGCTTTCCCTTTGTGTACACTTTGCGCATCTGCCCATTCCATGAGAGGCGCATTCCTTCCCAATTGTACATAGGTTCCATAAATACCAATACGCGTATTTTCCCGAATCGTTCCCAAGACTCTAGTAAAATCAATGGTGGCGCGTTTTTCTCCGGCATGATTTTGCTGTGCTTTTTGAATAGATGATACATTCGCCGGATAAATACTTCCTGCTTGAATATCCGCTATCTCCTGCAAATCCGTATCCATAATTTCATGCCCAAGTGCTCCATAAGTATGATTGCTAGGATCATAATAGGTCAAGGTACCAACACCGACAATTTTATCTTTTACATATAAACCACACTTATATACCTTGTCTGTTTCATCATACACATTAAACAATGATGTTTCTATGAGCTGATTCTTTCTAAGAACAGTGATAGGAATACTATCTTTTGATTGTGTTCTTTGATAGGTCAACAGTTCCCTTTGCATATCAGCAATGCTTGTTACCGTGACGCCATTGATTTTTTTTATGATATCTTTTTTCTGAATATAGGTTTCCGGTGTATACGTTTTATTTTGTATCGTAAAGTGATACGTCCCACTGATGAGTACACCATCATAAGAAACTTCAATACCAACGCTATCTCCGCCTAAATAAATACCTTCATTGGCACAGATCATTGAAGGATGAATGAATAGGCAAATGAAACAGCTTAGTAAAATTAAAAATTTCTTTGACAAAGTATCACCTCCCAGGGCTAGTTTGTCCTGTGTCAAGTGAAACAAGTCAAAGAAAATCATTAATCTCTTCGCGCTTTTTCTAATAATTCTTTTGCCATGGCATGCGCAGAAACACTTTGTGATGCACTAGATATACTAGCAAGTTGAATGATACGCTCTTGTTCATCTAATACATGGATCTGTGTTTTGACATGATCATTTTCCTGTAACTTTTCTACTACATAATGATGGTCCGCACAAGCTGCTACTGGAGCCAGATGTGTTACGCAGAAAACCTGAACATCTTTTGCCAGCTCCTGCATCTTTTTACCAATAGCAAAGGCAACATTGCCACTGACACCAGTATCTATCTCATCAAAAATAACAGTCTCAATACCTTGCAAACGTGTGAATACCGTCTTCATGCCAAGCATAAAACGCGATAATTCACCACCGGAAGCCGTTGCTGAAAGACTTTTTAAGCGTTCTCCAGCATTCATCGATATTAAAAATTCCACCTTATCCATCCCGGTGGCATTGCCTGCAAATGTTTCAATTGAAACATGAAAACGTGCATTGGGCAATTCTAGATCACGCAACTGTGTAACAACAAGTTCTTCCAATTCTTTTGCTTTCGCCATGCGCAACGTATGCAGTTGTTTTGCTTGCGTCTCATATGCCGCATAAGCTTTCTGTCGGGCTTTTTCCAATTTTGTGATAGCATCTTGACGATGTAAGATACCATCAATGGTACGATCTAGCTCATCGCGTTTTTCACAAACAGCATCATAGCTTCCTCCATATTTACGAAAAATTTTATGTATGTAAGAAATACGATCCTGCAATTCATGGAAATGTTCTTCATCAAATTCTAGGCTTTGTACATATTCTTTGATTTCTTCAGTAAGATCTTGCATCACATAATAAGCATCATTTAACTTCTGTGCATATGTATCCAGTGTCTCATCATAATGCAATCCACTTAATTGATGAGCCGCTTCATAGATAATAGGCAATCCACCCTCTTCTTCATCCAATAATTGAATTGCGGCATGTAAACCGGCACTGACCTTTTCATAACCCATCATATGACGCAATTCTTCTTCTAATTCATCTAATTCATTTTCTTTCAGCATTGCTTCATCAATTTCATTTAACTGAAATGTGAGAAATTCTAAATCATCTTCACTGTAATCTGCATGCAGCAGTTGTGAAAGCTCATCATCACATTTCTTAAAAACACGATAGGTATCACGAACATCCTCGCGTAATGCATCTTGTTGCAGAAAACGATCCAGTAAAGATAGATGATATTTGGGATTCAATAAATATTGTGTATCATGTTGGGAATGTAAATCAACTAGAGCTGCCATAACTTCTTTTAAAAAGGCAATCGTTGTTGTTCTTTGGTTAATACGTGCGACACTTTTGCCTTCTTTACTAAATTCACGCGTTACGATGAGCAAATCATCTTCCAAAGTATATCCCGCTTCATCTAATAAGCTTCTTACAGCGTGGTGAGAAGGCACTTGAAAGACTCCTTCGATAATTGCTTTATCTTTACCATCTTTTACCATACTGGCACTGATGCGATCTCCTTTTAAGATTCCTATGGCATCCATCAACAGCGATTTACCTGCTCCTGTTTCACCAGTAAAAGCAGACATATGGTCTTCCAATGTTAAATTCACATGATCCAGCAAAATAAAATCTTTGACATAAATTTGTGTCAGCATAGAATCACCTCGTTTTCTTATGGTTCATGACGATTGTATGATAATCAAATAGCTGCTGCTTGTAGGTATCACAAATGTGCATGACAAATTCACGGTTGCCATCTCTTCCTAAGATGCTGCTTTCTTGTAAATGATGAACATAAAGTCCTTGTTCTTTTACAAAGTCAACCATCTCTTGCAACACGCGCATGTGCACCTTGGCATCTTTAACAATGCCATGTTTTCCAACGTAAGCTTTCCCTGCCTCAAATTGCGGTTTAATCAAAACAACAAGTTCTTTCTTACTCATCACCGAGAATACTGCTGGTAAAATGAGTTTTGCGGAAATAAAAGAGACATCCATACAAGCAAAGGTAATTGCATCATCAAACATATCCTTGCGCAAATAGCGACAATTGCAATTTTCCATATTTACGACGCGTTTATCCTTACGCAATCGCTCAATCAATTGATCTTTTCCTACATCAACAGCATATACCTTTTGAGCACCTTGTTGAAGACAGACATCACTAAATCCTCCCGTGCTGGCACCCACATCCAAACACACACGATCTTTTAGTTGTAACTGAAAATCATCTATGACATCATATAGTTTAAAACCAGCTCTACTGGCAAATACCATATCTGCTTCGAAAATGACAATTTCATCCTCTTCTGTTATAGCATAACTACTTTTGGTGATGGTTTGTCCATTAACCTGCACAAGGCCTTCTTTGATCATATCTTGTGCACGAGAGCGTGATAGATCTCTACGCATGACAACGATTTTTTGATCTAATCGCATAGGCATCCTCTACAAATAGCTTGCGATAATATCGCAAAGCGTGTTGATATCTAAACGTTCCAATTTCTTTAATTGCGGTATACTGCCGTGTTCTACAAAATGATCATCAATACCGATACGTACAAAATGTTTTTGGTAGCCATGATCATTCGCATATTCTAAAATCGCACTGCCTAAACCACCAGCTAACATATCTGTTTCATAGATGATGACAGGTTCTTCCATTTGACAAATGCTATTCAGCATTTCTTCATCCAGAGGTTTAAAGAATCGTGCATTTACAACGGTAATCGCTAGTCCATTGATGCGCGCCTTAGAAATAACTTTATCCACATTATCTCCATAGGTGATTACACAAAGTTTACTCGTCTCCATAATCTTATGCATGCTCCAACTGCCAATACGCACAGGATGATATGTATCTACCTTATGAAAGGGAGTGTTTCCACGCGGATAGCGTAATGCAAAAGGGTGTTCTTGCGTAAAAGCTGTGTATAAAAGTTGTTGTGCCTCATCGCCATCTTTTGGTTGTGCTAAGATCATATGCGGGATATGACGCAACATGGCAATATCAAAAACACCATGATGGGTTTCACCATCCTCGCCAACTAAGCCACAACGATCAATGCCAATGACAACAGGCAGATCCATTCGAGCTACATCATGACTGATTTGATCATAGGCACGCTGCAAAAAGGAAGAATATACTGAGATAAAAGGACGTTTCCCACTTGCAGCTAATCCTGCCGCAAAAGTCATCGCATGTTCCTCGGCTATACCACAATCAAAACTACGCGTAGGAAATTGCTCAAAGAAAGCAGATAACTTACTGCCACCTTTCATAGCAGGGGTGATTGCTATGATATCTTTATTATCTTTTGCCAAATCACAAAGTGTACTGGATATGACTTCACTCCAGCTTTTTTGCCCATTTGGCATACGTGATAAGGAACAACCGGTCTTAGGATCAAACTGCGATACACCATGCCATTTTCCTTCTTTATCTTCTTCCGCAAAAGGATACCCTTTTCCTTTTTTTGTTAATACGTGTACGACAATCGGGCCATCATGACGCTTTGCTATTTCTAACACTTTGATCAAACGACGAATATCATGACCATCTACCGGACCGATATAATCCAAATTAAAATCACCGAAAATCGAAGTATCCACAACATTTTCTTTTACCGCATTTTTGATATTTTTCATGGATTCTAAAACACTTTTCCCCATTTTAGAGGTTGATAAAGCACCTTTTAAATCTTCTTTTAAAGTATTATATGGCTTACTTGTACGAAGCCGAGTAAAGGTTTCATCCATTGCACCGACATTTTTGGAGATTGACATGTTATTATCATTGAAAATAATGACCATATTACGCTGTTCACTGCCAATTTGATTTAATGCTTCCATGGCCATACCACCCGTTAAAGCTCCATCACCAATTACAGGAACAACCTGATAGGAAGCATGATTCAGATCCCGTGCCACACACATCCCTAAAGCGGCAGATAAAGAAGTAGAAGAATGCCCTGCTTCCCATGCATCATGCTCACTCTCTTTGCGTTTCTGAAAGCCGGCAATGCCTTTGTATTGGCGCAGTTGCGTAAACAGCGGCGCACGTCCAGTTAATATTTTGTGTACATACGATTGATGCCCAACATCAAAAATGAACTTATCCTGTGGTGTATCAAAGACATAATGCATCGCTAGTGTCAATTCTACGACACCTAAATTGCTTGACAAATGTCCTCCTGTTTTCGCAATACTCTCAATTAAAAAAATGCGAATTTGTTGGGCAAGATCTTCCAACTGTGCATAGGATAAGGACTTGATATCCGATGGACTTTTAATATCAAATATATTCACATGATCACCTCATCAGTTTTTACGCTTTGTTAAAGCCACAAAGATGGCATCCAAGGCATGCGCATCATCAAACAGTTCATGCAGTCTTTGCTGCGCCCGCTCATAATAGAAGGATGCCTCTTTTTGCGCTTCTTCAATACCAAGTAAAGAAACATAGGTGCGTTTATTATTCTGCGCATCACTGTTGATATTTTTACCCAATTCCTCAACGGTACTCGTAACATCCAAAATATCATCTTGGATTTGAAAAGATAAGCCCAAATCACTACCGATTTGCTCCCAAGCAGGAATATCTTCTTCATGGTGTGTTAGATAAGCCGCACATACCAAAGGAAGCGTTAATAAACGTCCGGTCTTATAATAATGAATATCTTTTAGTTCCGCCAAGGTAAGATCTTCCTTTATTTCACCTTCTAAATCTTTTATCTGTCCAAGTACCATACCATCTGCTCCAGCATACCTGCTTAATGCTTTTACGATAGCACAATTCACCATCGCATCCTCACTTGCCATAGCTCCCAGTAAAAAAGCCTGCGTTAGTAAAGCATCTCCTGCTAAAATGGCAGTTGCTTCATCAAATTGCACATGACAAGTCGGTTTACCACGGCGCAGCGTATCATCATCCATTGCCGGAAGATCATCATGAATTAAAGAATAGGTATGTATCATTTCAATAGCTGCAGCAACAGGATATCCAACACGCTCTTCTATGCCATAACATTGCAAAGCTGCCAGTAAAATTTGCGGACGTATTCTTTTACCTCCTGCCATTAAAGAATACTGCATGGCATCTTTTACTTTGGAATCTTGCAAAGCATCACATATATGCTGCAAATATGTTTCAAAGTTATTCATCACCTGCATCCTCCTGATAAGCAGCTAAAAGCTGAGTCACTTTATTTTCAAAGGTTTTTAACTGCGTATCACAAGAATTTACGAGCTTCAGCCCTTCTTCAAATAAGCTGATGGCTTCTTCTAATTCTATTTCATTTCGTTCTAATAATGATACAATTTCTTCTAATCGCGCCATGGAATTTTTAAATGATTGTTTTTCTTCCATTATAATCTCTCCTTTTTCTTTACACAAGCATGCAGAAAGCCATCCACAAGACGTATGCGCATAAGACTTTCTTCTTGAACATCATCAATAGATTTAATCAATGTATCTTTAGTTTCAGCAATCGCATAACCACGCTTTAAAACATTCAGCGGACTATAGGCATCTAGTAAGGATATTTGTTTATATAATGTTGTCTGTTGTTTCCTTTGATATTCTTGTAGCGCATGTGCAAGCTGTATCCAAACCTTTGCTTTTTCCGCTTGTTTTTTCTGTGCAATCTGTTGCGATTGATGTGCCAATCGATTTGCATATTCCTGTACTGTATGACGATGTTTTAACAGACGCTGTTCGATCATTCCCATTTCCCGTGCTTGCATCGCTAATTTCATCTGACTTTCACGGATATAAGATAAGGGATCGCTCATATAACGATGTTGCTTTAAAGATTCAAGGACAGCCTTTTCTTCTTGCAAACGATGATTCATGATTTGTTTCATCCTGCTTTTTAAATGCATAAGCTGCATAAGGATTTCTTCACGTTGAGGTGTTATCAATTCCGCAGCAGCCGTGGGCGTTGGCGCTCTGGCATCACTCACATAGTCAACTAATGTCGTATCTGTTTCATGCCCTACACCAGTCACGACAACACTTTTCATCGAACTGATACAACGTGCAACACGCTCTTCATTAAAACACCAAAGATCTTCAATTGCTCCGCCTCCACGAACCAACAAAATCACATCATGTTCCATCTCATCAGCCTTTTTTAGATTACGAATAAGATCATCTGCCGCATTGATTCCTTGCACAAGACTTGGATAAACATGAACATTTGCTAACGGCCAACGTCGTGCAATTGTTGTCAAAACATCTTGCACGGCTGCTCCGCTTTTTGCGCTGATTACGGCTATATCCATGGGATATAAGGGCAAAGCTTTCTTACGCTCCAAAGCAAATAAACCTTCCTTCGCCATCTGCTTCTTCACCGCTTCTAACTTTAAGTACAAATCACCTAAGCCATCCACTTGTACATGTGTTACATATAACTGTAAGCTGCCTTGTGGCTCATACATTGAAACTTCCGCTCTGACGATGACCTTCATACCTTCTTTTAATAAAATAGAACAGCGACTAGCATACGAAGAAAACATCACACAACTGATTTTAGCCTTTTTATCTTTCAGCGTAAAATACCAATGACCGCTACGATGATTGGTAAAATTGGAAATTTCGCCTTGAATCAGTAACGTTTGCAGATTAGGATCATGATCAAGTGTCTGTTTCAGATAATGGACAAGATCATAAACACTAAGAAGGGGTAGTTTCATAAACGATCTAAAACCCCATTGATGAGTTTATATGTTTCCTCATCACAATATTTTTTTGCTAATGTCACTGCCTCATTAATTACGATTGGTTTAGGAGCGATCTCCATATCCAATTCACAGGCTGCCATGATCAATATTGCTTTTTCTACATAACCCAAACGCTCAAATGTCCAATCTTCACGCAAGGCTTCATTGATCATCTGAATATAATCCTCTTCATATTTTATGGCATCAATGGTTACTGTATATAGAAATGGATCTATTTCATTACTGTCATTGTTTTCAAAAACTGTTTCTTTAATATCTTTATTGAGAAGAAAATGCTGATACAGGCAAGTCATTGCCTTCTCTCTTAATTCATGTCTGCTTACTGCCATATTCTGATCCTCCTGTATATTCTTTTTTATTTTATCATAAAATGATGTAAAACCACTATGTATTTGATTGAAACATGCAAGTTTTCTTATTCCTTCCATGGAACCTGTGCACTAGGTACCACTTGAGATGCCACATCGGCATGCACTTTCTGATCATCGAAAAAGATATGGGGCGCAAATGCCTTTAAAACATCTTTTTTGGTTATTCCACCTAGGAAAAATGCCTCATCAATACGTACATCCCAAGCCCGTAAGGTCCGTATGACACGTTCATGAGCTGGAGCGTTGCGAGCAGTTACCAAAGCCGTGCGAATGGGAGATTGTGTACTATCCATATGATTCTGTAAATCGCTGATGGTTTTTAAAAAACGCGCAAATGGTCCAGCCGGCAATTGTTGAAGAGCTTTTTTTTGCTCATTTTCCACAAAGGCTGCCAAGCCTTTTTCCTGAAAGATGCGCTCTGCCTCATCGCTAAACAAAACAGCATCCCCATCAAATGCAATTCGTATTTGCTCAATCTCTTGCATCGGATCAAAGTCCTGAATAGCGTTGGTATAAATACGTCCAGCCGCAAAACCAGCTTGGATGGCTGCTTTGACATCTTCTTCATTGGCACTTAGAAATAAATCAACCCCAAAACTAGAAAGATAAGGAGATAAAGCAGCACCTCCACTCAATACAGCGCGGCTGATATCCAACTGATAATGCGCTATACTGTTGAAAATGCGCAAAGAAGTATCTGCTGAATTTCGCGACATGATCAACACTTCTACCTTACGTTTATCAAATCTACTATTCAATTTTAATAAAGCTTTTACTAATGCAAAACCACTTCCCGGCTTTAAGATCGTATCTTCATGAGCAATCTGATAGTCCGCATATGCTTTTAAACCTTCTTCTTCATAAATGCGATTTTCTTCATCTAGATCAAAAAGAGCTCTTGAACTGATTCCGATCACCAAACAATCCTCTAAGCTAACCGCCATATCTTCACCTCCAACTCAAAAAAAGAAATCCATGCGGATTTCTCTAAAACATAAAGCCACTGACGCGAATATCAATCTGGTCAGGCTGAAAGCCCGTCATGTGTTCTATATTTTCAAAGATCTTACCCTGCAGTTTACTGCATACATCGTTTACATTCACGCTGTATTTCACTTTTACATCCATCGTTAAAATCAGCTGATCGTTCGCAATTTTACAAACAAGCGGATATTTAAATGGTGTACTTGTTTCTGCGAGCTTAAGATTTTCGTCTTCTTCAATAACAATCTTGGCAATCGTCTGAAAAGCTGATTTGCTCAATGCGATAATACCATCGTTATTGTTTTCCTTCAAAGCAATGTATTCTTGTGCCATAGTTATCACCCTCTGGAACTATTATAACAAAAACCATTCCTATTTGAAAGTGACTTCAATGAAATATTTCTGATTTGTTACTTCACTGACGGTTTTCATGATTTCATTTGCTAATTTTTTTTCATCTTTTTTATCAAATACATTCACGATACATGTATTATCCTTAATTTCAACTGCTACATTCAATTTTTCTTTACTTAATGCCTGTGCAACTTTCTGTTGCATTTCTTTGTCATCTTTTAATTCTTCCATCGTTGTCAATGCCTGCTTTTTCGCTGTTTCATCTGCATCACCTTTTGATAGAACCGAACTGTTTTTGTTAATTTCACTATCTTTTTTCTTGTCAATTTCTTCCTGCAGTTTCGCTGCCTCATTCACTTTGGATGTATCCTTGCTTTCTTCCTGTTTCCCTGTTTTCGTCTCTTTATTTTCTATCTTGTCTTTACTGTTAGAATCGCCAGTTTCTTCTTGTGGCGTATTCTCCTTCATCACTGCTGTTGTATCACTTGGCAGCGTGACATAGTATACACTTAACATCAAAATTAATGAAAACATGGTCAGAAATGCAAGTGCCTGTTTATTCATAGAAAATGCCCTCCTTGCTACTACACTACTATGCAAAAGGGCATCTTAATATGTCTATTAGGTTTCAAAAAGATAGGCTCAACTGAAAATCTTGCGCATACGTGTCATCCATTCATCATAATACGCTTCCTTATACTGCATAAAATCAGAATAACTGATGACGCGTTTTTCCAATTCTTCAATAAACTTCACAAAAGCCTTATTTATGGCGATCATCTTATCATCGTGAATAATCTTGATCGTTCCTATTTCACAAAGTGAATTCGCCAACATTCGCGAACACTCATCATGTAATAAATCACTCTGATCCATCGGCAGACGTACAAAGCTTGTGTTTAGCCAGTAATTGTCTACCAAATAATTGCGAATTACCGTTAAGAACAAACTGAAGTCTTCCATATTATTCCCTGGTTCAATGGCAAATAACATATTAAAGAAGACAAACCAATCATAGTCTTCATTAATGATGGAGAGTAAATAGGTCCCTAAGATATGAACAAAAACATCTTGTGAATAAAAACCTTCCTCCATCACAATTTCATTTTCAAAGTCCATATGTATGGAGTTCAATTTCTTAAACGTCCGAAACAAAGTCGCAATACGGTCATTATTTCCGCCATCATAGCGAATATCCTTAATGAAGATATAATGACCTAAAATCGTTGAAGTGTTCTTTAGATTCATAGTAAAACCAATAGATTCATTCATTTTCGTCGCGAATAAATCATTAATTGCCTTACTGATTTGTTTTTCAAAACTTGATTCGGTAATATTGGCATCTCTTAAGGATGTTGACTGCATCTGATCATAAATAATGTTAAGCTGGCGATCGGTTATTGTCAGGTTGGCTTTGATACTGGCCAATAAATCTTTCATAAAATCATCGTACACATAATAATTGGTGTTCTTATAAACCAATTTATGCTCAATTTCTCCCCAAAAGGAATGTACCAGTGCTTTTATCTGCAATTCCATATTCACCTTCACACCATTTTTGAGATAGTAACCGTCAATGCGATAGATGGCAAATCCATTTTTTTGAATTTGTGGTTGGCGGGAAGCACAATCCAAATAAAATAGTGGATGCGCCTCATTGCAATAATACCCATCATCTTCATTACGAACATTCATACGTTCGCGAATGATATTTAATACTTTATATTCATCCTCAATGAAACGACATTCAATAATAAAACCAATCAAATCGCTTAGATTGTCCAAAATATCTTGCGCATTTTGATAGTCCACATAAAACCGATTGCGGATAATCTTTTCTCGTAGACTTTCTTTGCTTTTGACGCGCGAATTCACATCAACGATCATCTCGGTTTTATTAGCAAATAAGTCTTTTAGCGCTTTACGAATATCTTTTTCCACTTCATGATAAAATGCATTATTTTCTTCTAGCAACGCTAATGCCTCATCAATTGTATCAAATAGCTTTAAACGCATGCTATCCTTCCTTTCTTTGCCTAAAATAGTTTCTGGCACGATCACAGTCTTTGAGCAACTGCTCTTTTAACTCCTGCATGCCGGCAAATTTCTGCTCTTCGCGTAAAAAACGATGAAATCTGAATGTAACCGTTTTATCATAAATCATTTTATCAAAATCAAGTAAATATGCTTCAATCGATGTGTTTTGCTGATAATTAAAGCTTGGATTATGTCCGACATTAATAATCGCCATCCACCAGGTATCTAATACAAACACACTTCCAATATAAACACCCTGCTTTGGCATGATATATTCACCCTGTGTTTTAAGATTCGCTGTAGGAAAACCATACTTGCGTCCAACTCGATTACCACTTTTCACAATACCTCGCATTTCATAAAAGCGCCCCATAATATCTGCCGTTTCTTCCATTTCACCACGTTTTATGGATTGTTCTATACGAGTTGAACTAATTTTCTCATTGGCACTGGCGATTTCTTCAACGACCTCTACTTTAAAAAAATGCTGAGCCTGTAACGTTTTTACACTGCCTTCTCCACGATTGGCGTAATGAAAATCATAACCACATACTAATGTTTCAATATGCAATGGTTTTAAGACAAGCTCATGAAATTGTTCATAGCTAAGTTGCGCCATATCCTTTTGAAAATCAAGTATGATCCATTTCTGGATCCCCAGTTTTGCGCCAATATCTTGTCGATGATTCATCGGTGTAATATGGGGAATATTGTGCAATTTTTTCAATACGACCCAGGGATCTGGATCAAAGGTAATCAGCGCTGGAATGGTATGGGTTTTTTCAGCTATTTCCAGCACCCGTTTTACCAACTGTTGGTGACCTAGATGTAAACCGTCAAAATACCCGATACAAGCCGTTATACGTTCCCGGCATTCTATGGGTGTATGTATATTAAATCGTAATATTTCCATAATTTCACCTACCACAATCCGCGAATACAACGAAAGACATCGCCATGATCACGTTCATATAAAGCTATGACATCACCTTTATCTAAAATTGCCAAGCGATTATCCTCACATTGTAAACGTATATGTTTTCCATTATAAATATCTGAAATTGGTGTATAAGGAACACTTGTGTAATGATCCAACACGTCCTTTATAGGGTGTAAGATAAACTCGCCTTTTTTCACATCATCTAACGTCACACAATCCTGTATGCTAAATCGCCCAACACGCGTGCGGATCAAAGAAGACATACATCCATAGTTTCCTGTGTTTTCGGCAATATCATGGCACAATGAACGTACATACGTGCCACTGCTACAACTTACCCTAAATTGTAGTTTTGCCTCATCAAGTGCTTGAATATCATAAATTTCCACGCTTCTTACTGGGCGTATCACATGCTCATGATTACGAGCATATTCATAAAGCTTTTTTCCATTAACTTTAATACTTGAAATCATTGGAGGGACCTGTTCAATCACACCGCGAAATTTATCAAGTTCTTTTTGCAAATCTTTAATTGGTATAACCGGTTTTTCATCCAAAACCTCTTCCCAAATATCATCACTAATGGTTTTCTTGCCCAATTCCATGCTTGCGATATATTCTTTATCCGTATCTGCTAAAAACGGTAATACTTTACAAGCTCTGCCAACCAACACGAGCAAGACACCGGTCGCATTAGGGTCTAATGTACCACTGTGACCGATTTTCTTTATATGAAGGATCTTTCTCAACTGTGCAACCACATCGTGAGAAGTCATCCCTGCTTCTTTATTTATCAATAAAATACCATCCATGTCATCACCGTGTATCATTATAACATAAAAATCAAGAATTTCTTGTGGTTAGCCTGTGAAAGAGCGAAAAAATCATGTATAATGATACAGATTTGAGAAAGAGCGTGATAAGGATGAAATTACATAAGATACTTGGGGATATTCGTAAAGCGGATCAGGACTATGGCTTAATACAAGATGGTGATCGTATTGGCGTTGGAGTGAGTGGCGGAAAAGACAGCATGGTATTATTAACTGCATTACATATGTATGCAAAATTTTGCGATCGTCGATTTGAAGTTGTCGGTATCCATATTAAACTCGGCTTTCCTAACATGGAATTTCAAGAAGTGACACAATTTTGTGAGCGCCTTGGTATTGAATTCCATCAGATTGATTCCAAGGTTTATGAAATATTAAAACGTAATTTAGATAAAAATGGTCGTATCCGCTGCAGTTTATGCTCCAAGTTCAAAAAAGCTACCGTTAACCAAGCCGCAAAAGATCTACATTGTAATAAAGTTGCCTTTGGTCATCACAGTGATGATGCTATAGAAACCTTATTAATGAATGCAATTCATGGCGGTAAACTAGCCACCTTCTTGCCTAAAATGCATTTATCAAATGATGATATCACCTTTATCCGTCCGCTGATCTATGCGCATGAAAATGATATTTTGAATGCCCAAATGTTAAACGATATTCCCTTTGTAAAAAGTACCTGCCCCAATGATGGTTACACGGAACGTCAGGCGATGAAAGATATGTTAAATCATTTTTATGAACAATACCCGATGGCTAAGAAAAATTTTATCCGTATGCTGTATAATGAAGAGCAGTTATGTTTATGGAAACGCGAAGATGATCACAAACGCATAAAAGAAGAAGCCCGCAAACCAATCGTATTACTGCAAGAGCAGGATAACACCCTATTACAACGAGGCCATAAAACTTTTCTCTGTTATCATCCCCAAGAAAACCCAGCGATGCTGCGCAAGCTAAAAATTAGCGATGATGAAAAAGAAGCATTGCTGCATCATACAACAACCTTCCAAGAAATTATTGCCAAATATGCAAAATAAAAGACGATCACGCATTGTCCTGGAGAATTTCACAGAACCTTTTCTAATCGTCTTTTTATATATACTATAATGTTACTTGCCCTACGCAAAACAATCTTACATATTTTGATAACTTATACCGTTTCACTTTCTAAGAAATAAGTAGCCTCCATATCCGCAGTGCTTAAAGCAAACGACAAAGGGAAATGTTCAAAGGAGTAACCTACACCACGTGCATCATCATTTCCACTAAATCCCATATGATAACGAATGGCAAAGGCTTCTTCCCTGCTTAATCGCATAAAACCTGTAATGATATATACACTTTTTTCACCGTGTCCATACGGCAGCTGATCATCAAATTCATAATATGGAACTTGTGTCCATGCTCCATTTACTTTAACATTCCGTGTACTTTCTTTATAACAATTCACTTTGCAGATATCATGCAATAATGCAACAATTGCAATTGTCTCTTCATTATACTCCATGTGATAGACTTCTTTACTGCGTGATCTAGCTAAGTAATCTTTTAAGCAATCATATACATTCAAGCAATGTTCAACTAATCCTTGCGCATGAGAGCCATGAAATCTAGTGCTGGCAGGAGCTGTAAAAAAATCACTATGATGTAATAAATACTCTAATAGCTTATCACTTCCGTCACGATGAATATGTTCTTGATATAAGCTTATAAAACGTTCTTTTGCATCCATAATTATCTTCTCCTTTATTCTTACAATTAGTATAGCATGAAATAAAGCGAAAAGAAAAACAGATGATTGCTCATCTGTCAATTTCTCATATACGTCCGAAGGGAGAGATCTTTCCCTGTATATACAGGTGGGTGATCTGCGTTAGACATTAGGATCCCTACACGTAGCAGGTATTCAACACCATCTAACAACATCCGATCTCCCTTATCTCTAAGCGTAGGAAAAATTTATACCCTCCGGACACATATAGTATAGCAGATAACTTTTGAAATAATACTCTTGACTTTATTTTTTTAGGCGTTCCATTAAATTGGATACTTTAGAATCCTCTTTAACGCTTCTAATCATATCATATACAATAGTTTACCAAAGTATATTTCATAATGATAAGAATGATACTATCCGAAACAGCCATAATAGCCTTGAGGTGATACCATGGCTGTTGCACATAAAGGAGCTATATCTTTTGGACTTGTTCATATCCCTATACAACTGTATCGAACAACACAGGATACAGCTATATCCTTTAATCAACTTTGTAAAGATACCCATGAACGCGTAAAATATAAAAAATATTGTCCTAATTGTGACAAAGAATTAAAAAGTGAAGATATTGTAAAAGGCTATCAATATGAAAAGGATAAATATGTCATCATGACGAACGATGAGATTGAAAAGTTAAAAGTTGAAAAAGATCGTACGATCCAGATTCAACATTTCACTTCTTTAGCCAATATCAATGATTTATATTATGAAAAGAATTATTATGCCGTTCCTGAGAAACATGCCGAAAAAGCATATGAATTGCTACGTAAAGCCATGCAGGAAGAAAATGTTGTTGCAGTTGCTAAAACGGTTATTGGCACTAAAGAAACGCTGCTGGCTCTTTGCCCAAGCGATGAAGAAATTATCGTCAAGACCCTTTTCTATGAAGAAGAATTAGTCGAGAATCCCAAAACCATTCTGCACCCGGATATTGATAAAGCTGAGTTGAACATGGCAAAACAATTGATAACATCCATGAGCAAACCATTTGAACCAGAAACGTATCATGATGAATTTCAAGAGCGCTTACGCAATGCAATTGAAGAAAAGATCGATGGTCATCAAATATTGCACAACAGCGATCGTAAGGAAGATCATAAAACTCCAATTGATCTTATGGAAGCCTTAAAACAATCCATTGAAGCCACGAAGCCGAAAACCAAGCGGAAACGGGTGCGTCACTAATGCAATTTCCCTTATACGATCCCATGTTAATCGGAACAGAACAGCCTCCATTTGACGATGATGCATATATTTACGAGATTAAAATGGATGGTGTTCGTTGTTTAGCTTATCTTTATAAAGATCATGTAGAACTTATCAATAAACGTCATCTAAAATTAAATTCTAAGTTTCCTGAACTAAAAAGTTTATATAAACAAGCAAAGAAGCCTTGTGTGATCGATGGAGAATTGCATGTTTTTCAAGATGGAAAAAGTGATTTTTTCGCCATTCAAAGAAGAACTCTTACAAGTGATCCTTTTCGTATACGTCAACATAGTAAAAAGTTTCCTGCTGTCTTCACTGCTTTTGATATTTTAAATCTTGATGGTGAAGATCTTTGTCAAAAGCCTTTGATGGAACGAAAAAAATTGCTTGAAAAGAACATTAAAGAATCCCCTATCTGTAATATCTCTCGTTACATTGAACAAGAAGGAAAAGCTTTGTTTGCTTTAACGAAGCAACAACAACTGGAAGGAATCGTCGCAAAGCGTAAAGAAAGTCTGTATCAACCAAGCAAGCGCACAAAAGAATGGATCAAATGCAAACATCTATTGGAAGCCGATTTTGCTGTTGTTGGTTATATTCCCAAAGAACATGCCATGCTCTCCTTAGTGCTAGCTGCTTATGATAACCAAAAACTGCAATATTGTGGGCATGTTACCATGGGTGTATCCAAAGATTATTTATTTGCCCATATCAAAGACACGATTCCTTGCCCTTTTTCTGTCCTGCCAGATGGCAATGAGGACGCCACTTGGATATCGCCGTTTTTATGTGGCACTGTGAAATTTATGGAATACACACAAAGCGGAGGTATGCGTCAGCCAGTATTTAAAGGCTTTCGTGAGGATAAGCAACCTATCGAATGTCTAATGCATCAATTACAAGAACACTAACTTATAATGCCGTTCCCTTCTTTGGTCGGTAAAAGGCATCCATCGCTACGTTTTCTAATGTAAGAAGCTGTATTTTCTTATCTAATCCCCCACCATATCCTGTAAGATTTCCTTTTGCGCCTACGACGCGATGACAAGGGATAATGATAGAAATTGGATTATGACCAACCGCATAACCAACCGCTTGGGCTGACATTTTCGCTTTCCCTTGTTCTGCTGCTATTTGCTTTGCTATATCTCCATACGTTATGGTTTGTCCATAGGGAATGGTTTTTAAAATCTCCCACACCCGTAAGCAAAAAGCACTTCCACTCAATCGCATAGGTATATCGATTTTAGGATTTTGACCTTTAAAATAAGCATCTAACCACCTACGTGTCTTATGAAAAACGGGCAGTTCTTCATGGAATTGCTCTTTTTCTATTTCACATAACTCGCTAAATCTTGAAGTAGTAAACCATAAACCTGTTAAGTTTTCTCCATCACTCGTTAGAACAATTCTTCCCATGGCAGATTCATAAAAACACTTATATTCCATAAACAATCCTCCATCTGCTTTTTCTATTTCACTATAACACAGGATAACACAGGTGCATATAACAAAAAACTTAATTGTTTAGTAAACATTTTCTAAGTGTTAAGATTTTCCATTATCTTGATTCTTCTAGATCAATAACTTCATCAGCGCATTGTATGATATCTTTATCATGAGATACAATAATGATCATACGATCACTCTTCTTCATCATAAGAAAATCGATTACTTTCTTTTTCGCGTCAGCATCTAAAAAAGACTCAGGTTCATCTAATAAATAAAGTGAAACATCTTTAACAAAAGCTCTATTTAAAACAATTTTACGCTTTTCTCCTTGGGAGATGTTATCTTCATGAATATCGCGGTTGTTAAGACTATCTAAACGAAAGAGCATCGTAGTATTTCGAGACTGTCCAAAATTGATGTTATTCAATACGGTGTCCTGTATAACATATGGCTGTTGAAGTGCATAGGAGATACAATTTTTTCGATAATGATATACTTGCAGTTCTGAAAAAGGAATATCATTGATTAGAAAAGCCTCTGCTTCATATGCTTGAAAGCCACTCAATACATCTAAAAGAGAACTTTTACCGGCACCATTTGCTCCTTTGATTACATAGCTATTTCCTTGCTTAAATTTACAAGTCAGATGTTTTACAATCTTCTTATCCCCATAGAATATGGTTAAATTTTTTATGGTAATATCATGAACGCTATCTAATCTGATACCCTCCTCAGACTCCTCTTCTAAATCCATAAGAGTATCTAAGCGCGTTATCGCAATATGCATTTCCTGTTTTTTCGATCCAAAATTTAAAATAGAGGATATATACGTAACCAACATATTGAAAAAATTAAATGCCACAACAAATTCACCAACGGTAATTTCGCCAACTTGTATTCGCTTTAATGAAAGATAGATGATTAAAATTAAGGATAAGCTGGATATCATGGAACATATGAAATTATAAGCGGATGAAACATTCAAACTATGTTTCATTGCTTTTTCACATGTCGTATAAATTGCATGTATATCTTTTTTTACGTTAGCATAAAGATGTTCTAATCGCACAAGTTTCCCCCGCCCCATCCACATCACTTCACGTGAGAAAGACGCCGTTTGTGCATCCTTCTCAGCTTTGTGGATGCGAAACATCTTCTGATAGCTAATCATGTATATACCAATATTAAAAATTGCAAGCAGTAGTACCAAAAGACAAATTTGCCAATCTACAAAAAACAGAATACCCGTAATCAAAAATGCTAAAACAGCGTCAATATATACTTGTAGCTTATCTTCCATAACGTAGTTAGCACAAGTTAAAGTATCCGTATCTATCTTCTCGCAGATGGCACTAACAGATTCTGTTAGAGAACTCAGTTTTACCCGAAACAAATGTTCATAGATAAGCTCTTTTAGCTTGTGTTGATAAGAAAACTGTAAGTGGCTTGAGATATATGCTTGTAGGGTAGAAAGTGCAGTGATCGCAATGATTAGGATACACACAAAGACTAATACTTGTAATACCCATGAGAACTTCATAGATGTCAAACCATCAACAATAATTCCCATTACATAAGATATTAACACATTCTGCGATTGCACAATGATAGTGATAAATAAGAGGAAAATGAGTTTTCCGCGTATGCCTTTTGTTAAAGAGGCAATTAACATTTTTATTACCGATTCTGTATGCATGATAACTCTCCGCCTTTTTTCTTATTTAAAACTATAACAGAAAAGTCATTAAATGCAACTGAATGTGTGTATTCTTGTTTGAGTAATTACCCTAATCTAGTTTAAGTAAAGCTAACAAACATTCAAAAAACTTTAACGATTTAACCAGTAATAATAGAAGCTATTGCATACTATAATAACGGAAAGTACTGCATAAAGAAAAGGATTGCGTCTATTTGCATATAGACAACAATCCTTATGAAATACAGTTTCATGTAATGTGTCCTACTTTTTAAGGTCACTACACACGATTTTATCCATGTTGTTTGTTCCTTATATAAGTTAAAACTACCTAATCCGCTTCTATTACTCTTTTTCAGTAATGGTAATATGCAACTCCTGCAACTGTTCTTCATCGACTGGTGTAGGTGCATCACTCATTGGACATTTTGCGTTTGCATTTTTAGGGAATGCTATAACATCACGGATAGAGTCGCTCTCAGATAAGATCATTGCGATACGATCAAGTCCAAATGCCAATCCACCATGTGGAGGTGTTCCATATTTTAATGCATCAACGAACCATCCAAAGTTCTCTTGAATCTTTTCTTCTGTAAAGCCAAGTACCTCAAACATTTTATCCTGCATAGCTCCATCATAGATTCGTAAAGAACCTCCACCTAATTCATAGCCATTTAACACAACATCATAGGCAATCGCATGGACTTTACCTGGATCGGTATCAATGTATTGCATATCCTCATCACGTGGACGTGTGAATGGATGATGCATTGCATACCAACGTCCATCTTCTTCGCTGTACTCAAACATTGGGAAATCGGTAACCCATAAGTAAGAGAATTCATCTTTTTTCTTTAACCCTAATAGGGATCCAAAATGATTACGTAAAGCACCTAAGACTTCACATGTAATTCTCCATTTATCTGAAACAATCAACACTAAATCATTTTCTTTCAAGGTTAATCGCTCAATCAAAGCATGAATTTCATCTTCAGATAAGAACTTAACGATAGGGCCACTCACTTCACCATTGAGATATTTCAAAGTTACTAAGCCTTTTGCGCCATTCTTTTTCGCAAGTTCGGTAATCTTATCAATCTCTTTACGCGTCATGCTTGCTTTATCAGGGACAACTACCGCTTTGATGCTGCCGGCATTTGCAATACAATCCTGGAATACTTTAAAGCCACAATTAATGAACAGCTCTGTGATATCCTGCAATTCCATGGCAAAGCGGTTATCTGGCTTATCACTACCATAACGATTCATGGCTTCTTCCCATGTTAATCTTGGGAATGGAATGCTGATATCCATGCCTTTTACATCTTTCATCAGCTTTTGCAGCATTTCTTCCATCATCGTCTGAATTTCCACATCGCTTAAAAAACTGGTTTCTAAGTCAACTTGTGTAAAATCTGTTTGACGGTCTGCTCGTAAATCTTCATCACGGAAGCATCTGGCAAACTGATAATAACGTTCAAAGCCTGATACCATCAATAATTGCTTATAGAGCTGCGGAGATTGTGGGAGTGCATAAAAACTTCCCGGATGCACACGACTTGGTACCAAATAATCACGAGCACCTTCTGGTGTACTTCTTCCCAACATTGGTGTTTCAATCTCAATGAAATCTTTGCTATCTAAATATTCACGCATGCTGTGGGTAATCTTATGACGCATCATTAATTTGTTTTGCATGATTGGACGACGTAAATCTAAATAGCGATACTTTAAACGAGTGTCTTCCAAAGCATCTGTATCATCGGCTACGATGATAGGAGTTGTTTCGGCACTATTGATGATGCTGACCTCATTTACTTTAACTTCAATATCTCCAGTCGCAAGTTTTGGATTCTTGTCTTTTCGTTCTAAGACCGTACCACTTACTTGTAAGATATATTCATTTCGCACATCCTTAATTTGCTCAGCCAGTGTTTCATCAAAAACCAGCTGTGTGATTCCTGTACGATCACGTAAATCAATAAAAACCAAGGCTCCGAAGTTACGACGTTTGGCTACCCAGCCCAGCAAAGTAACTTCTTTTCCAGTATCACTTAAACGTAGTTCTCCATTTGTATGTGTTCTCTCCATATGCGATTTCCTTCCTATTCTTCTTCATTAATTTCACCACAGCCAACGTTGCCAAAGATACGATCCATCGTTGGGATCAATTCTTCCATTGGGACTGTATACTGCTGTTGCGTTTTTACATCTTTGATATTCACGGTACCATTTGCTACTTCACTATCCCCGATTAAAATCGCGCATCGTGCATGTTTGCGATCGACGGTTTTAAATTGTGCTTTAAAGCTTCTACCTAAGTAATCTGTATCTGTGCGATAGCCATTTGCTCGCAATTCGGTCGTAATCGCCAAAACTTCCTTATGTACGCTATCTGCTAAACAAAGGACATACGCATCTAATCCATCTTCCTCATCAAGAGTAATGCCTTCTGCCTCACAAGCAATGATCAAACGTTCCAATCCCATTGCCCAGCCAATGCCACTCATTCCTTCCGGACCACCGAAATACTCTACCAAGCCATCATAACGGCCACCGGCAAATACCGTAGATTGGGCGCCCATTTCCTTATTAACGGATACAACTTCAAATACTGTATGTGTATAATAATCCAAGCCACGAACCAAACGATCATCTACTTCATAAGGAATACCCAAAGCATCTAAGCCTTCTAAGACTTCCTTGAAATATTGTTTGCTGGCATCATTTAGATAATCTTCCATCTTAGGTGCTGTCTTCATAATATCTTTATCATGATCCACCTTGCAATCTAAGATACGTAAAGGATTTTGTTCATAACGACGCTTACAATCCGCACACATGGTATCAATATCGTTTTTAAAGTGTTCCTTTAAAGCGGCGCGATATGCAGCACGGGATTCATCATCACCTAAAGTGTTGATCAACACTTTCATATCCTTTAATCCTAATGCGGATACAAAGCTCCAACCTAAAGCAATCGTTTCAACATCCAACATTGGACTTTTTGCGCCAATCACTTCTACACCAAATTGATGAAAGATACGCATTCTTCCCTTTTGTGGACGTTCATGACGACACTGTGGACCTACATAGTACATCTTTACTGGTAGATCCGCATTGCCAAACATCTTATGTTCCACAAAGGCTCTGGCTACACCTGCTGTTCCTTCAGGGCGTAGGGTCAATGAGGTTGCACTGTTTTCCAGCTGGAAGGTATACATTTCCTTATTCACCATATCACTGGAATCATTGCCTCGTTTAAAGACATTTGTATGTTCAAAAATTGGGGTACGAATTTCATCGTAGTTATACACATAGCAGAATTGACGAATCATATCTTCCAGCTTGTGCCATTTGCTAATATCCTTAGGCAGGATATCCTGTGTTCCTCTTGGTACCTGATAACGCATAGTCATTCCTCCATTCATTTATCATCTTCATAAGCATAAAAAAACGCCCTCACAAAGGACGTATTCCACGCGGTGCCACCTTTTTTCATCTCGAATTGAAATGCTGCTTAACACCTTAACGCGGTCATACGATTATCCATTTCCTGATAATTCCTCCAAAGTGTCCCTTAACATAAATGCATCGCAAAGACTCTCAGCTAATGTCTTTTTCTCTGTAACTTACTTTATGATAAGCCTCTTTTTCATCGGATTACTTATAGTTTACCCATCTTAGCGAAGTTTGTCAATTAGAAGTAAAACAAAAAAACGATTTCTTTAAGAGAATAAATGATTTTTCTTATCTATCTGAACAAACAAAACAACAATGGCTACATATGATAAAAGCGATACTCAGGTTGGTCATACCATAAAGTATCGCTTATCGCTATTTCTTATTCAACAGGATCATTAATGTTACGAACATTGTGATATACCTGCTGTACATCATCAACATCATCCAGTAACGTTACCAATCGCTGGAACAGTTTCAAATCTTCACCTTCCAGTTCAACATACTCATTAGGCAACATCGTATCTTCCATGATATCAAAGTTTACATCAGGAATCAGTTCGGCAATTGCATCCTGAGCTTTATTTAAGTCTGTAGGCTCTACCGTAATTGTCATTTGCCCATCTTCTACTTCAATATCTTTTAAATCAACTTCCGCCATGATCAAAGCATCCATTATTGCCTCTTCATCTTCATAAGCAATGGAAATCAATCCAACATGCTCATAATTGAAAGATACACAGCCACTCACACCTAATTTCGCATGTGATTTATTAAAGCATGCACGTAAATCGGCAATCGTACGATTTGCATTATCTGTTAAGCAGTCAATAATGATGGTTGCAGCTCCACCAGAGCCGAATCCTTCATATGTAGCAGGTGCATAGTTTTCATTGGTACCACCTTTTGCTTTGTCAATGGCACGCTTAATAACATCAGCAGGAACCTGATTTGCTTTTGCACGTTCAATTACTTTTTTTAATGCAGCATTCATTTCCGGATCAGGCACACCTGATTTTGCTGCTACTAAAATTTCTTTACCATAACGAGAATATTTCTTTGCTTTTGCTGCAGCCGTCTTAGCCATGGAAGCGGCGCGCACTTCAAAATGTCTACCCATTTTTATCACCTTCCAAATTTCCTCATATAGTATAGCATACATATGCTTTTTAACGCAAGAAAATCCTGATCGACGCATGAAACAAGCCTTTGTTGCGTATCACGCTTTGCTTGCTTGTAAGCATTTTCCATCAAAACCATTTCGTGTAATACGATTCATAGCGATTAGCTAAACCCGAGAATTAGTGTTATTACAGTTCAACAAGTGCCAAATAAAAGTCTTCCTAGAACCATGTTGATGTTACGTAAATCAATTAGCGTACGATGATTCATCATTCAAAAGGCTTTTGATAAAAATTACCAAAAAATTGTTCTGTACGCATAACATTAACTATAATTCGTTCATCAGTTTGTTTAAGTAATTCAATGATATCAGCAACTTCGTACGTAGAGACAACAGTATGTAGGATATAAATCTTTTTGTGTGAAAAGCCCCCATATCCTTGTACACAGGTAATGCCATGGCGAAAATGATCTACATACGTATCTACAACACTTTCTGCATCACTTGTGAGAATTTCCAAGGTAACACGTTCATAACGGTGGTGGAAAGCATCAATTGTCTTTGTTGAGATAAATTGAAATATAATTGAATATCCGGCATAAATCCAACCAAACATAGAACCAAAGATACATAAGATAGCCGCATTAAAGAGGAACACATAGGACCATATGGATTTGCCTAAACGATTCGACACAAACAAGGCTATAAAATCAGTTCCACCGGTGGAAGCATTGCCTTTTAATGCCAGAGTAGTACCGATTCCATAAAGGAACCCACCAAAAATAACATTTAATACGATATCATGAAACATTGGCTGAAAATTCATCACTTGTAGAAAGAGACTTGTACAGGCAAATTGAATACAAGAGAAGAATGTGAATCTTGCCGAAATACTTTTATAACATAAAAGGGCAACTGGTACATTTAACATGATAATAGCGATTGAGGTAGATATAGAACCACCATATAATGCTGCAATTTTGTCAATTAAGATTGCAACGCCGGTAAATCCACTAGATAACATATTAGCAGGACGAATCATAGATTGAATAACAAAGGTCTGCAGCAAAGCAGACGTGATGACTGCCAACAATGTAATCAGATTACGTATCGCTTTTTTGCGTTTTAGTATAGCAATTTTTTTATTCATCCTATCACCTGCTCTTTAAAGCTTATTTATTATCTTTATTGTAACAGATTTAACGCTTACAAAAAAGCTTAAGATGCTTGTTTCTATGTGACAAGTCGACTTGTCATTTTCTAAGACATCCCCATGGAAAGACTAAAAGCAAGCGATATGTGAACCTCTTCTTCGATAAGGATAGCATAAGCTATTTATATAATGAATCGTTTACATGCAAAAAAAGAAACCATCGGATGACCCATATGGTTTCTCATGAAATTAATTTGCAACGATATTCACAACTTTACCTTTTACAACAATGATCTTACGAATGGTTTTACCTTCTAATTGTGCTTTCACACTCGTTAACTGTAATGCCTCTTCTTTAATAGCATCCTCATTCGCATCCGCTGCAATCTTAAATTTACCACGCAATTTACCATTCACCTGAACGATGATTTCAACTTCACTTTCAATCAATTTACTTTCGTCATATGTCGGCCAAGGTTCATATGCAATAGTTTGTTCTCCATGGAAGACATCCTGCCAGATTTCTTCCCCCATATGTGGAGCAAAACATGCAAACATTTTTAAGAAACCTTTTGCATATTCTTCATAAATAGTATCTGCTTTATAGCATTCATTGATAAAAATCATCATTTGTGAAATCGCTGTATTTAAGTTCAAGGTTTCGACGTCATGTGTTACCTTTTTTACAGTTGCATGATAGACCTTATCTAATTTTCCATCATTCTCTTTTGCTAATTTATTTTGTTCGGTATATAAGCGCCAAACACGTTCCAACCATTTACGAGAACCATCCAATCCGGTCGTACTCCAAGGCAAAGCAGCTTCAAGTGGCCCCATAAACATTTCATATACACGCAGCGCATCAGCACCATGGCTTTCAACGATATCATCTGGATTTACAACATTTCCACGCGATTTTGACATTTTTTCGTTATTTTCTCCTAAGATCATTCCCTGATGGAATAATTTTTGGAAAGGTTCTTTGGTTTTTACAACACCGCAGTCATACAATACTTTATGCCAGAAGCGTGCATATAATAAGTGTAATACCGCATGTTCAGCACCACCGACATATAAATCTACTGGCAACCAATGTTCTAATAGTTTTTCATCTGCAATTGCTTCATGATTTTTAGGATCAATATAACGCAGATAATACCAACAGCTGCCAGCCCATTGTGGCATCGTATTGGTTTCGCGTTTTCCTTTAACACCATCGATTTCGACATTCAACCAATCTTCGCAATGTGCTAATGGTGATTCGCCATTTGCATTTGGTTTGAAAATCTTAGTTTCTGGTAATTCAAGTGGCAGTTCATCAATATCAACCGTGCGTGTCGTACCATCTTCCATATGGATAATAGGAATTGGCTCTCCCCAGTAACGCTGACGAGAAAACAGCCAATCACGTAATTTATATGTTGTCTTTGCACAACCACAATGATGTTCTTCTAACCATTTGATCATAGTATCAATGGCTTCCTGTTTTCCCATACCATTTAAGAACGCGGAATTCACGTGAACACCATCTTCCGTGAAGGCTTCTTTGCTGATATCTCCGCCTTCTAAAACAGGAATGATTTCGATATTAAATTTCTTAGCAAATTCATAATCACGGGTATCGTGTGCAGGAACAGCCATGATTGCTCCAGTTCCATAACTTGCTAATACATAATCACTAATCCAAATAGGAACTTCTTTTCCATTTACTGGGTTGATCGCATAAGCGCCAGTAAAAACACCTGTTTTCTCTTTGTTTAATTCCGTACGTTCTAAATCAGACTTTGATGCACAAGTCTTCTTATAAGCAGCTATTTGCTCTTTTTGAGCAGCTGTCGTGATTTCATCTACATATGGATGTTCAGGTGCCATAACACAATAAGTAGCGCCAAATAAAGTATCGCAGCGTGTCGTAAATACCGTAAATTCTTTATCTGTATTCTTTATCTTAAAGATAACATTAGCGCCTTGTGATTTACCAATCCAATTGATCTGCATTTCTTTGGTGGATTGTGGCCAATCGCATAACTCCAGATCTTCTAACAGACGCTCTGCATATTCTGTGATTTTTAAGACCCACTGACGCATCGGCTTACGAATGACTGGGTAGCCACCTCGCTCACTCTTTCCGTCAATGACTTCTTCATTAGCTAAAACCGTCCCCAATTCAGGACACCAGTTTACAGGAATCTCATCAACATATGCTAACCCTTTCTTATAAAGCTGCAAGAAAATCCATTGGGTCCATTTATAATAATCAGGATCTGTCGTTGAAATCTCGCGATCCCAATCATAGGAGAAACCTAAAGACTGAATCTGTTCACGGAAATGATCAACGTTTTTCTTTGTGAATTCAGCAGGATGATTTCCTGTCTGAATAGCAAATTGCTCTGCCGGCAAGCCAAAAGCATCCCATCCCATTGGATGTAATACGTTGTAACCTTGCATGCGTTTCATTCGTGCCAAAATATCGGTAGCGGTATAGCCTTCTGGATGGCCAACATGCAAACCATTTCCACTTGGATATGGAAACATATCCAATACATAAAATTTAGGCTTACTGAAATCATGTGTGTCACAGGCAAAAGTTTTATTCTCTTTCCAGTACGTTTGCCATTTTTTCTCTACTTTCTGGTGTTGATAGTTCATAATCATTCTCCTTTTGTAATAAAAAAACATCCTTAAACATTCTAAGGACGTTGTTCAACGCGGTACCACCTTAGTTCTTTTTTCTTAAGGAAAAAAGCCCTTCATTTCTTCTTAACGCGAAGTAAAACGGATAAGTGTGCTTATCGGCTCCTTAACGAGTTCCCCTGTTCCATACTTCAGCTTTTCACCAACCAGCTGACTCTCTGCATTATTTTCCAAGGTACTACTTTAATTCATCGCCTTTACGAGTATTAGTATACTCAATTCTTCATGTTTTTGTCAATGTTTCACTGACTTTTTTCATCTCACATCATACAAAAAAGAGTAAATAGCCTAAAATGAGAAAAACCGCAAGGGAAAACATAGCTGCTTTTTGAATATCCTCTCCCTCTTTCTTTTGCTTTTGTAAGGATATTATACTAACCAATGCATATAGCAAAAGTGCGATTGTCTTAGCTAACGGCTCAAATGACGGTATGAAAATCGTCACAACAAACAAGACCAATATACATGCGGCCGCTATTAAATTCCATTGTTCTTTATGTCTCATAGGATCACCACCATCAGCATACCATAAACTTAGCGCAACAAGCAATTTTTATATCGGTATATATTATGGATTGCCTTATCTTTCATACGGGCGTTCTTCTCATTTTTAAAAAAGTACGAGCGATTGCCTAAATGGGCAAGCAATGCTATTCATACCTTATTGATGAAGATACGTTAAGAAAAAACGTATCTCATAAAGGAGGAATTGTTTATGTGTAATGGTAACTTCAACAGAGGCTTTAACGATGGTAACTTCTTCAACAAAGGTTGTAACTGTTGCTCTTGTAACAACAACTATGATGATGCATTGTTCCGTGAAGTAGAACGTATTGCTCATCATGCAGCATGCCGCAGAGCAAGAGAAAACCGTTGTGCTCGTCAGTTTGTTAACTGCATGCGTAGTATCGAAGGCGATTTTGGATGTGGCTGCAACAACAATTGGAATAACTGCAATCGCTGGTAGTATTACAGGGAACGTTCTTGTTCCCTTACATAGCTTTTAAAAAGGACGCGCATCACCACGTCCTTCTTAAATAGGTTATCGAAAGGAAATCGATATGAATATGGAAGGTATCTCTTACAATGAAAGGAAGGAATGCAAGAAAACCATTTCCATTTCTATCATAATAGAGCCAATATTATGATATTAGAAATAAGGTACTTATTTCCTGAGATTATAATAACATTTTTCAAAGCTTTTGTAAACCCTTCCAAAAACTTTTGGGCTATACACTTTCTTATGCAATGTCCGTTTTATAATTGTAAAAATCATCTTATCTTATAAAAAAGGGGCTGTAACGAAATAAAATAGTTAAGTTCCAAAACAAAAAAGACAATATCTCAGTGAGTTGCTGAGAAATATTGTCTTTTTTGGTATAATTAGATCATGGAAACAACGACTTTTTCACAATCTAATTACATTACTCATTATAACGCAATTCAGGTATCTTTGCCAATGAATATTGGAACAATTATTGATCCAGATGATGAGGTTGTTTCTTTCTTAAAGGTGATGGAAGGAGTGAACTGTTCTAAATATATTAAAAATGTCAGTCACCGGGGTAGAAAGGGATATGATAAGGGAATGCTGTTAAGAATTATTCTTTTTGCTTATATGATCAACGTTAGGGATTATCGCTCTATAGAAGACCGGTGTAAACACGATATACGCTTTATGCTGCTTGCCGATCATCAGCAGCCTTCTCATATGGCTTTTCAGAGATTTGAAAATGAGTATCTTAAGGGTACGATAGATGAAGTATTTTTTGATATTTCAAAAAATATAGGAACAATGATGAACATTGATGAATCCATTCAGTATATTGACGGTACCAAAATAGAGGCCAATGCCAATAAATATACTTTTGTCTATAAAGCCAGAATACTTAATGCCAGAATGAAGATGTTTAAGAATATCACTGAGGATACTGTTAAGATGAATATGGATACCGGTTTTAATTTTGAATATAAATATATGTACTGTGCTCAGGAGATTGGCTATACAGTACAGTATCTGATGGATGTAATGGTAAATGAAAACATTAAAATCGTATATGGAAAAGGCAAAAGGAAAAGTCATATCCAGAGATGGTATGATCGGTTTTTGTCATATTATACAAAGCTTGAAGAGTATGAGTACTGGTTATATATAATCGGTGAGGAAAGAAACAGCTGTTCCAAAACAGATCATGATGCAACGATGTGTGCAACAAAAATGGATTATTACTGCAATACCGGATTAAGTCGGCCATGCTACAACGTACAGACAGCAGTATCTGATGGAATAATAGTAAATGCCGATTTATTTCAGCGGCCTGGTGATACCAAGACATTCATCCCGTTTATGGAAAGATTTAAAGAGTACAGGGGATTTTATCCTGAATTTCCGGTGGCTGATGCAGCATATGGAAGTTACGATAACTACATGTACTGTTTAACACATGGTATTGATCCGGTGATGAAATACAGTATGTATGCCAAAAAGAATGAGGCAAAATTCAAAAAGAACATTTATAATCCGTTAAACTGGAAAACAGATGATAAGGGCAGTAAAATATGTCCGATGGAACATGTGTTTGATGAATATACTGGAGAAAGATATGATGAAAGTGGGGAATATTTAAAAATCATTCAGCGATATAAAAGTAAAAACACATGTGCAGGATGTCCTCATCGAGAAGAATGCTGCAAAGGAAAAGGTGAAAACAAAACAGTAAGCAGAAATGCAGTTTTAGACGAGTTTTATGCAGTTGTCGATGAAAACCTGTCCAGCGAGTTTGGAAAAGAGCTGAAAAAGCAGAGAAGTATCCAGGCAGAGGGAGCATTTGGGGTAATAAAAGAAGATATGAAATTCACAAGATTCACGAGAAGAGGAATAGAGAAGGTGAAAATGGAATATTTACTGGTGTGTACAGGATATAATTTAAAGAAATATCATAAATATAGATTAAGAGAAACGAAAAAACAGCAGATAAATTAGTGATAATCAATGATAACTCGAAGAAAAGTCACATTGAAAAGAGGAGTTTTAGCAGATGATACCCTCATTGCGCTCAAAAACAGCCAAAATAACATAAAATATTATTAAATATCGTGAGAGTTGCAATTATAGCAGGTAATTGCATTTTATTTTGCAGAAAAAAAGCTGAACGAATTCAACTTTCCTTTTAAAAAGTTATTTCGTTACAGCCCCTTTTTTATCATTTCTTATTTTGAATATAGGCATCCATCGCTTTTGCAGCTGTTTTCCCAGCACCCATGGCCAAAATAACCGTAGCAGCACCTGTAACAGCATCTCCTCCCGCAAAGACACCTTCTCTTGTAGTAGCACCATTATCATCGGCAATTAAACAGCCTTTGCGATTTGTTTCCAATCCTTCCGTAGTGGAACGAATTAAAGGATTTGGTGAAGTTCCGATAGCCATGATCATACAATCCACATCCAAAACAAAATTACTATCCTTTATTTCTACAGGGCGTCTACGACCGCTTTCATCTGGTTCACCTAATTCCATAGATACACATTCCATACCTTTGACCCAGCCGTTTTCATCACCAAGTACACGTACAGGATTAGTTAACAATCTAAAGATAATTCCTTCTTCTTGTGCATGCTCAACTTCTTCCCTACGAGCCGGCAACTCCTCCATGCTACGACGATATACGATGGTAACTTCTTCAACTCCCAGACGTTTTGCGCAACGTGCTGCATCCATTGCCACATTACCGCCGCCGACGATGACTGCACGTTTTGGATGCTGAATTGGTGTATCAACACCTTCTTTATAAGCTTTCATTAGATTGCAGCGAGTTAAGAACTCATTTGCTGAATATACACCTTTCAGATTTTCACCTGGCATATTCATAAAGTTAGGCAAACCAGCACCGCTGCCAATAAATACCGACTCATAACCGGCTTCAAACAAATCATCCACCGATTCACTGCGCCCAATGACCATGTTTGTTTCAATATCTACGCCCATCTGCTTTAAACCATCAATTTCATTTTGTACGATTGCTTTTGGCAGACGGAATTCAGGAATACCATACATTAACACACCGCCGGCTACATGCAATGCCTCAAAAACGGATACTTGATAACCCAATTTTGCCAAATCTCCGGCACAAGTCAAGCCTGCAGGGCCAGCACCAACAACAGCAACCTTATGTCCATTGTTGGCAGGTTTTACCGCCTCATCCTTTACATGTTCGCGATGCCAATCAGCTACAAAACGCTCTAAACGTCCAATTGCTACTGCTTCACCCTTTACACCACGAACACACTTGCTTTCACACTGTGTTTCCTGTGGACAAACACGTCCGCAGACAGCAGGTAAAGAACTTGTCTGGCGGATGATCTGATACGCTTTTTCAAATTCTCCATTTTTTACTTCTTCAATGAAATCAGGAATATTGACAGCTACCGGACATCCGCTAATACATGGTTTCGTAGGACAATGCAGGCAGCGTTGTGCTTCCTCCATCGCCATTTCTTTCGTATAACCAAGGGCTACTTCATCAAAATTATTTCTTCTGACATTCCCATCCTGTGTAGGCATAGGTACTTTTGTCATTGCCATATTTGCCATATTATGCAACCCCCTTCTTCAATAGATTGCAGGCTTCTTCACGTTCTCTAGCCTCAAATTCACGATAGGTAGCACCACGTGACATCGCCTCATCGAAATCAACTTCATGACCATCAAAATCCGGACCATCTACACAAGCAAATTTGGTTTTACCACCTACACTCAGACGGCAACCACCACACATGCCTGTACCATCGATCATGATCGGATTCATGCTGACAATCGTTTTGATGTTATATTTCTTTGTTAATTCGCAAACAAATTTCATCATAATCAGTGGTCCAATTGCAATGACTTCATCAAAGGTTTCTCCCTGATTGATCAAATCTTGCAATACATTGGTAACCAGACCTTTTGTACCGGTACTGCCATCATCACTTACCAAATAAGCATGACTGCTCACCTGTTTGAATTCATCCTCCAGAATGACAAGATCTTTATTTCTAAATCCGGTAATTACCGTCACATCAGCTCCGTTCTCATGCAAGGCCTTCGCGGTTGGATACGCGATTGCACAGCCAACGCCTCCACCAATGACACAAACTTTTTTTAAGCCATCCACATGAGATGGTTTTCCTAATGGACCAACAAAATCTAAAATGCTATCTCCTTCATTCAATTCATTCAACAGCATAGTTGTTTTTCCAACAATCTGAAAAATAATTGTAATTGTTCCCTTTACACGGTCATAATCCGCAATAGTCAAAGGAATACGTTCCCCATTTTCATGCACACGCAAAATGATAAATTGACCAGCCAACGCTTTTTTAGCAACAGCTGGAGCTGCAACCACCATTTTGGTTACGGTTGGGTTCAGGTTCTCTTTCTCTACGATCTTATACATAGCTTCTCCTTCCTGAAACTTTTTCATTATTTCTGAAAAAAGTTCCAACACACCTTTTATTTTACCCTTTTTCGTTTTAATGTGCAACAGTAAAATCATAGAAAAAGAAAGGAAAAGTGGCTTCACTCTTCCTTTAAACTCTTATGCAGCATTTCAACCATATTCTTTAAATCCTTTGCGGCAACTTGTCCTGGTGCACTGGCTTTTGTTGCGGCGCCAAAGGTCATTGCAGAACCAAAGACCTCTCCACATATGCGTGAGACGATACCATCCTTCGCCATCGACATGGTGATAATTGGACGATCCGCAAATTGTTCATACATGATATTTGTTGCAGATAACAGTGTTATAACATCCGCTTTACTCTGTGGCATAACGGCCATTTTCGAAATATCCGCATCGCGTTCCTGCATTGTTTTTAGACGTGCAACAATCTCGTCACAGCTTGGTGTTTTCACGAAATCATGATTACTCATCACGATTGCCACTTGATGGTTATGAGCATCTTTAACAATGGTTTTAACTTCTTCTTCCCCAATAAACAATTCTACATCAATCAGATCCGCATCCTTACTCATGATAATATCATGATACAATGCTACATAATCTTTTTTCTGTATCGCTTTTTCGCCACCTTCCTGTTTTGTACGAAAGGTCGCTAATATCACCATATCGCCTAATGCTTCACGCAATGTATGCAGCATAGCACATGCCTTTGAATGATCCATAATATCATCAAACCAATCCATACGCCATTCTACTACATCAACATCTAATTGTTTCAATTCATCTACTTCTGATAACAGTTCTTCTTTATTTTTACCAAGAATCGGAACACAAATCTTTGGCCGTCCTTCTCCGATTACTGTCTTTCTGACCTTTACCGTTTTCATTTTTTCCTCCTATTGCATATGCTTTAAATGCCTCTAGATTATCATCTCATGAATGGAATACTTTTTAGTCCTTTATGCTTTGAATGCTTTTTATTATACCAAGAATTTCTTTATTTTGCTATTCTTTAGGTTATTTAACAATGAAACAACACCTACACACATTATGGCAATTTACCCAATAACCGTTATTGAACATTCATCATGAAGATAGATACCATCTCCTTCATGCCTGCAAGCGATATGATCGTGTAGTTAAAGAAAAATGATATAATCCTAACAATGTCGGTAATTGTATCTATGATCCTAAGACTACATCGTTTCTTATTGGCGTACCAACGATAGGATCACTCCTTTTATATAACATTGCGCATCTCACAACAACAGGCCAATCGCATGCACACAGCCATTAATCTTTTTTCATTATTTTTCATACATCATGCAAATTCATGAAAATAATTATTGCTTTTTTTGCAGAAACATTGTATTCTATAAGCAATAGGAGTGATACTCATGCATACAACAACCTACGAAACATTTTACTTTTACTTTAGATAGCCCTGAAAAAACCATGATAAATTGAATGGTTCCTTTTCAGGGCTTTAATAAAGCATCGAACAGTTATCAGACGTTGATGCTTTTTTTGTTGCACGGCATGATGTACTTCTATTCATAATCATGAGAAAGAAGAGGTAGAAAATTATGAGATATGGACTTATCGGAGAAAAACTCGGGCATAGCTTCTCAAAAGAAATTCATGAGCGCATTGCTGATTATACGTATGATCTGATTCCCCTTTCCAAAGAAGCATTTCACGCATTTATGGAAAAACGTGATTTTACCGCAATCAATGTCACGATCCCTTATAAAAAAGAAGTTATCCCCTATTTAGATGAAATTGATGAGCATGCAAAAGCTATTGGTGCTGTAAATACCATTGTGAATAAAGAAGGCAAATTGATTGGCTATAATACAGATTTCACCGGTTTTCATTACATGGTAAAAAAGCATGGTGTGCAAATGAAAGGCAAGAAGGTACTGATCATAGGCAACGGTGGAGCATCCGCAGCAATACAGGCTGTTGTGCAGCATGAACAAGCAAAACAAATGATCATTGTAGATGTGGTTGCAGGAAATGGTGCCATCACATATGATGAATGCTTTTTGCATCATCTAGATGCTGAAATTATCATTAACACCTCCCCTGTCGGCATGTATCCTCATATTGGCAATACTCCTATTGACATTACATTGTTTCACAAATGTGAAGCAGTTATGGATGTGATTTATAATCCAATTCTAACACGTTTCTGTTTAGAAGCCCAAAATGAAGGTATCAAACATGTCAACGGCTTAGAAATGCTCATTGCACAAGCAAAACAAAGCGTTGAGTATTTTCTGAACAAAACCATCGATGATGCCATCATAGATGAAATCTATCAAGATATGTTAATGAAACGCTGCAACATCGTTTTGATTGGCATGCCAAGTTCAGGAAAAACGACAATCGGTAAAATGCTAGCAAAACGGATGCAGAAAGAGTTCATTGATTTAGATGATAAGATTATTGAAAAAGCTGGTAAAAGCATTCCTGAAATTTTCACAGAAAGTGGAGAAGCTGGATTTCGCGCTATAGAAACAGAAGTTGCTATTGAGCTTGCGAAAACAAACAATAAGATTATCGCGACAGGCGGTGGCACTGTTAAGCATAAAGTGAATATGGATTACTTAAGACAAAATGGCATCACTATTTTCATTGATCGCGATGTCGATAAGTTAATTAGTGCTGACCCCAATCGTCCATTGTCAAGCAGTAAAGAAGCTTTGCATAAAATGTATACAGAGCGTATAGCGCTCTATCGAAAGTATGCAGCTTATATTGCGGTGAATAACACCGATATAGAAGAAACAGTTAGCGAAATTGAAACAGCTTATCACAGCATTCTAATCAATGCTGTAAAAGATTAATAGAAAGAGGAAAAATTTATGATTATTACATTAAAGAAAAATGCGCCTAAAGACGAGGTCAACAAACTGATTCACAACTTTGAACAAAAAGGCTTATCTGTCACGATGATTCATGGTGATAATTATAATGTCTTTGGTCTAGTTGGAGATACCTCACGAGTTGATGAAAAATTAGTAAAAGCTCACCCTTTTGTAGAAAATGTTACTCGTATTGCCGCTCCATACAAAAAAGCTAATCGCTTATTTCATCCAGCAGATACTATAGTCGATGTAGCTGGTATCAAGGTTGGCGGTAAGGAAAAAATCGTTGTGATTGGTGGACCTTGCTCAGTAGAGGGTGATAAACAAATTATGGATATTGCCAAAAGTGTGAAAGAAGCCGGTGGCTGTATGCTGCGTGGAGGTGCTTATAAGCCGCGTACCTCTCCATACGCTTTTCAAGGCATGGGGACAAAAGGCATTCAATGTATGATGCACGCAAGAGAAACATATGGCTTACCTATCGTCAGTGAGTTAATGAGTGTGGATAAGCTAGATGAATTTGTCGAAAATGTTGATTTGATTCAAATTGGTGCTCGCAACATGCAGAATTTCGATTTATTGAAAGCTGTGGGACGTGTGAAGAAACCAGTACTATTAAAACGTGGATTAGCAAATACCATTGAAGAATGGATCATGGCAGCAGAGTATATCATGTCAGAAGGAAATGAAAATGTCATCTTCTGTGAACGCGGGATTCGCACCTTTGAAACGTATACAAGAAACACCTTAGATTTATCGGTAATTCCAATTCTTAAAGAAAAAACGCATCTGCCGATTATTATTGACCCAAGTCATGCAACCGGTGATTGGAAATTAGTAGAATCTGCTTCTTTAGCAGCCATTGCCGCTGGAGCAGATGGATTGATCATCGAAGTTCATAATGATCCGGAAAATGCATGGAGCGATGGAGCGCAATCCTTAAAGCCAGAACGTTTTAAAGAAGTGATTGATAAAGGCAAAGCCATTGCCACTGTCATTGGTCGTGATATGTAACTCATACATTTTACGATCGTAAGCAAATCAAAAAAAGTCAGCTCATATATTGCATAAGATTGCAAATGAGTTGGCTTCTTTTTCGTTTACCATAACTTTCGTACTAGTATGATGCTTTTAACATTCCTATTTGTTCTATGTAGTTAAAGATAAGAAAAAGCTGAATCTAATGAGCAAAGAAAGGCAGCAATTAAATCAATACAACTTTCTACATCTTTCCAATCCGCCGTTTCAATAGAAGAATGCATATAGCGTAAAGGCAATGATACCAAACAGATAGGTACGCCTTCATTGCTCATATGAATCGTATCTCCATCCGTTGATGTAAAACCTGGCGTAACCTCCCATTGATATGCAATACCATGCTGTTTAGCCAAAGTCTCCATACGTTTATTCATTGCTTCATTCACAATACTGCTATGGCATAAAACAGCACCTTTCCCTAAAAAAATATCGCCGCCTTCATTATTCTGAACACCTTGATAATCACTGGCAAAGGTTACATCAACGATGATAGCGCAATCGGGTTTCACTGCTTTAACCGCATGGAACGCTCCACGCCGTGTTGTTTCCTCACCTGTAGTAGTTGCTGCATACATACCAACAGAAGCTCCCATTTCCTTTGCTTTTCGCACTGCCTCTAAAATGATAAAAGCTCCACCTCGATCATCAATTGCTCTTGCGGCAAAGCGATTCTTTTGCAGTTCTTGCATATCCACTGCAGCACAGACAACATCGCCAAGCGACACTACTTTTTCACTTTCTTCCTTCGTATCACATCCGATATCTATTCGCAAATCATCACTGACGATTGTTCCCTTTGTTTCTAACATTTTATTACATATTACAACTCCATGAATCAGCTCTTTACCAACAATTTGTACATGTGTACCCAAGTATAAGATAGGATGTGCCCCTCCGGCCTTTATGACCCCTAATGTTCCATCAGGGTAGATACGATTCACATAAAAACCGATTTCATCTACGTGTGCACATAACAATACTTTTTGTTTTGCTTTTGCGTTCAAAACACTAATTAGGGTCTTACTGGCATCCATCTGACTATCTTCACATACATCCTTCATATATTCATAAATAATTTGTTGTATCGCTTTTTCTCTCCCACTTACAGAGATACATGTAAGTAATTCTTTCATAAATGTTTTATTCATCATTTCATCCATCCTTTCCAATTATCAAACATCACAAGATATCATGTCTCATTATTGATAACATCAGTATTCTATACTATAGAGTGTAACGTAATTGCTAGAAATATACGAAGGACCTGGCATTCTAAAAGCAAACATAAGCATAAACGATATGCATAAAAATGCTGTTCAGCGTTTGGTTAGAAACAGCTGTTTTTTTTATATGCAAAAAAGAAGATACTCCTACATATCTTCTATTTTGCAATATATTGAATGGCAATGCACTGTGGCCCTCCCTGTGTAATGAAAGCCGGTGACAAATCCAATAATTCTATTTCACATTCGCTGAAGATAGATACTAGTTTTTCTTTGATCTTTCTTGCATCTTCTAAGGCATCTGCATGAGAGACAAAGATTTTATAATATTCATTTACGCCATCTTCTTTCATGAAGTCTACAATATGCTGCACTGCCTTACTTAAAGTTCTAGCAATATCAAACTTATCTAGCCGTGTACCGCCTTCTACTTTCTCCATGATTGGTTTAAGTTTCAAAAGACCGCCAATCGTTGCAGCCGCAGGTTTTAAACGTCCACCGCGACGTAAGAAATCAAAATTTTGTGGAATCAAAAAGGAGTGTTCACTGGCAATACTGTGTTCCAGTTCCTGCACGATTTCTTTTACATTCTTTCCTAAATCACGAAGACGCACTGCCTTCTCCACTAAATAACGATGAGGTCCACATAATGTTTGTGAATTTAACACCGTAATTGAGGAAGCATTGCATGCCTGCTGCTTCGCCATACAAGCGGTTTGGTAGGTGCCTGACAAGCCATCAGCCATTGTGATATTTAAAATTTCTTCTTCTTTCGCATCTTCATATGCAGCCAACACTTCACCAATCGGTGGTTGTGAACTGCTGGGAACATGCCCTTCCTTTATTTTATCAAGAAACAATTTTGTATCAAAACATAAATCACGATACTGATGGTCATCAATGCTGACACATAAAGGCAAGACATCTACTCCCATATGGATGCCATTTTCTACCGTAAATAAAGCAGAAGTATCTGTTATAATTTTTACCATGTGAACTCCCTTTTCTAGCTGACAAGCTCCATCCGTTTTTTATAATCCGGCATATAATTTTCGATAATGTGATAAAATGCTTTTGAATGATTTGGCTGAATAAAATGTACAAATTCATGAAGAATTACATACTCAATAAATTCTAATGGGTAATGGATCAGCTTTCGATTCAAAGTAATGGACTGTTTGGCCGGTGTACAGCTTCCCCAACGACTTTTCATATCCCGCACTTTGATTTGAGGGTATGCGATATGATAGTCACTGAGCGAACGACACGTGAGCATTGCTACATCACTAAAGACATCCTTACACAATTTATCAATAAACTGATGAATGACCTTTTGCGGATCACTGTTTGTGCGATATTGCACATACAGATATTTATCATCATAGCTTACATGATTATACTTCCCCGTCATATATTTTATTTTCAAAGAATTACCAAACAACATCAGCTGATTCTCATCAAACACAGTACAATGGCTTCGTTCTTCCATCGATTTCTGGTGTTTGGCAATCCAACTGGCTTTACTACTGACGAAATCATCAATTTTATCCAGTGATACGAATGGATTTGCGCTAACGATGACCTCACCCTTCGTACTAATACGCATATTGATATTTTTCACTTGTTTAATTACCAATGTATAGGTAATCGGATATTTTTTACACTGTATTACTTTCTTGTTTCCATCCATAATTCTTACTACCTCAATCCTTGCGTGTGCATTTTATTATCTCATACTTAATGTGAAAAATAAATACTTTTTCCTTTTACATTTCTGGAATTTTTTTCATTTGTAATATTTTATTTTCCTATTTCATATTTTACGTTTTTATTAGTAAGAGTATTATAGCATGCTTTTACTTTTGATGGAGAAAAGATTTACTTTTTATACGAATATGCTAAAATGAATGCGGTGATTTTATGGCATACAATAACCCCTTCCCGTATAGTGATGATAATAAACGTTATCATACATGGAATTATTATTTAAAGCATCGTTATCATCAAAAAGTATTTAAAGTTCCTTTAAATGCCAATTTTTCCTGTCCGAATCGTGATGGAACCTGTGGTCAGGGCGGTTGCACCTTTTGTGGCAGCTTAGGCAGTGGTGAATATGCTGGAAATCTACAGGATGATTTAATGAAGCAATTTATGGATCGTCAGCAGATGATGCTTAGAAAATGGCCAAATGGTGGTAGTATTGCCTATTTTCAAGCATACACGAATACATATGCCCCTTTGCATGAGCTCAAACACTGTTTTCAACCATTTATGGAACGAAAAGATGTACTTGCCTTAAGCATTGCCACACGCGCAGATTGCTTAGAAGATGATAAGCTTGCTTATCTGCATTCCTTATGTAAAGAGAAAGATATTTGGATCGAATTGGGATTACAAAGCATCTATGATCAAACAGCTCAACATTGCAATCGCGGTCACACATATGCACAGTTTTTAGATTGTTTGCAGCGCCTGGCAAAAACTGATATCAAAGTGGCGGTGCACTTAATTAATTCATTACCCTATGAAACCACAGATATGATGCTGGAAAGTGCCAAAGCATTAGCTACATTGCCTATTCACGCACTCAAACTTCACATGCTGCATATCATGCAGGATACGCAGATGGCAACAGAATATGAAAACCAACCATTTCCGTTATTATCATTAGAAGATTATGTAGATATCGTGATACGCCAGTTAGAAGTTTTGCCTCCGGAAATGATCATCCAACGATTGACTGGTGATGGTGTGAAAGAACTACTTATTGCGCCTACTTGGACCTTGCACAAAGTAAATGTTTTAAACACCATCGATAAAGAGATGAAACGCCGTAATACTTGGCAAGGACGACTTTACTCCAAAAGCTGAAAATCAGCTTTTCTTTTTTTGATAGGCACAAGCATAGGAAAAACGCATAGAGTAAAACAGGAGGCTTGTTATGAAAACCATTGCCATTACATGCCGTATGGAATCTTTTGATAGCCAATCAAAATGGTTCATCAATGCAACCTATGTGGATGCTTGTTCGCAATATGGTTGTGCCCTATTCCCCATTGTTTCCTATGCTTCATTAGCTGTAGCTGCCACAAGTTGTGATGCGCTCATCGTGTGCGGCGGTTATGATTTACGCAGCTATTATCTTCAAGAAATACCAGATGCCTCTTGCAACTTTTATGACCATGCACAGGATCATTTTGATTTTGCTTGTATACAAGCCTTTTTACAAAAACAAAAACCGATTTTAGGAATATGTCGAGGAATGCAATTACTTGCTGTATATTATGGCAGCAAGCTTTTCCAAAACATTGATATAAATACCCATGCCACACTACATGCTCATCCGTTATATTTCCCCAAAAACTCCATACTGCATCAACTTTATAGCGATGGTACCAGTTTCAATAGCTATCATCATCAAGCAGTAAAACAATGTGGTGAACAATTGGATATATTAGCTTATAGTAAAGAACAATATGTGGAAGCCTTTCTCCATAAACAACTTCCCGTTCTTGGTGTACAATGGCATCCGGAAAAAATGGAAAACGATCAACTATTTCCTTATTTCTTAGATGTTGTTTGTGAGCGTAGCTTGCGCCGGCTTTGATACCAGCGATACAACATCCATACTAGAATTAATAAAGAAAACCAAGTTCCAAAAGCATCCACATGAATGATGGTTCCCAAACTCTTTAATCCATAAGTTACGATGATACTGCGTAAAAGTCGAGCCATGCCATCACACAGCGTAAAGGAAAGAAAAGGCATTTTGGTAAAGCCAGCCAAATAAGCCAGTAAGAAATCAGGGATTGGCGTAATACCTCCGATGAACACAGCAAGCAATCCATGTTTGCGCATCAAAGTTTCTCCCTTTTCGATATCTTCATCACTGGCAATATGAGCAAGTGCTTTACGACCGACGCTGTATGCAATGCCATATCCGATAGCACCGCCAATGCAAGTACCAATTGCACCTTCAAAGGAATATAACAGCCATTTTTCCGGATGCTTTAAGCATAATGGAGTCAGCACGACTTCTAATGATGGAAGAGGTAAAAAAGCTTTTAAAATGGCATATAGAATAAGTCCTACATCCTGCCAAAGGGTAAAAAAAGCCTGCAAGTTCATGAAATCCCTCCCGTTTTCAGTATACTTGCAGTCAAGATGAATTATGTTATAGTAAAAGCACTTAGATTGGGATCATCATCTGATTATTTTTCAAATTCATAAGCATCTTGATAACGTCCTTTATATCGATACAAATATGCCTCTTCTTCGAATTTATCAAAGGCCAAATGTGCATCAAACATATACAACAACAAAGCAAAAATGGCATTCAGCGATGTATTACGTAAACGGACAGTAGGTTTTGCATCCATCGTAAATTCGGCAAGCTGCATTTCTTTATCAATACATAAGATTGTTTTTTTGGTGGCATGATAACCACCATAAAAGCGATAAAAAACATCCTTCCATGCCACTTCATAGCCTTCTTTAAAGCCATGCATTTCACCTTGTTTATCATCTTTTGCATAAATTGTAAAATCTTCCGTATGTTTACGGATAAAACGCGTATACCATTTTTGTATCTGATACATTCCTAATACTTCTTCGCCATACATGTTCTTTAGATAGACACACAAAAGACCCTGCTCTTTTTCTTCTTCAATCGTATAAATCGCATGCCCATTTTCTTGAATGATCGTTTGCCCATTCTCTTTGCATAAGACAAGTTCCATAAGGAAATCCTCCTTCATGAAAAAGCTCTTGAACCCAAAAGTCAAGAGCTTTTTCTATTTCAACCCACTATCGTAGGGTCACACAGTCTACTCTTACATAGACATTATAAGAAATTTTTTGTTATTTTTCAAGCTAATGGAAAAGGAAATCCAACAGTGGTGTCATTTCTAATAATACAGGAGCTAAGATCAATGAAATCACTGACATTAATTTGATTAAGATATCCATTGCCGGTCCTGCCGTATCTTTAAAGGGATCACCGACCGTATCTCCTGTGATGGCCGCTTTATGAGCCTCACTTCCCTTACCACCGCAAGCACCGGACTCAATATATTTCTTAGCATTATCCCATGCACCACCGGAATTCGCCATAAACACCGCCAACATGATTGCTGACATCAATGCGCCAATCAGCAGTCCTCCAAGACCTTTTGTTCCTAGAAGGATACCAGTCGCGATGGGTGAAATCACCGCAATCAACCCAGGCAGAATCATTTCTTTTAAAGCTGCTTGTGTAGAAATATCAACACATTGTGCATAATCCGGCTTACTTGTACCTTTCATAATACCGGGATCTGCCTTAAATTGTCGGCGAACTTCTTCAATCATCTGATTCGCCGCTTTTCCTACCGACTTTATTGTTAAAGAAGTAAAGAAAAATGGGAGCATTGCACCAATCAGTAAGGCGATGATCACACCTGGTTCTAATAGTGATATGACATCTAGATGAGCAAGCTGGGAATAAGCGACTATCATTGCTAACGCGGTAAAGGCCGCAGAGCCAATACAGAATCCCTTACCGACAGCTGCTGTGGTATTCCCTACTGAATCTAAATGATCTGTGATTTCTCGCACATGCTCTTCCATATTACTCATTTCAGCAATACCTCCGGCATTATCAGCTATTGGTCCATAAGCATCCACAGATACAGTAATACCGGCAGTTGAAAGCATACCGACTGCACCTAAGGCTATACCATACATTCCAAAAAACAGATAGCTGGCAGCAATACCAGCAGCCAACAAGAGAATTGTTAAAGCTGTTGATTGCATACCGATACTAAAACCGGAAATAATATTGGTCGCATGACCGGTTAATGATTGTTCAGCTATTTCTTTTACATGACGATACGAATCACTTGTGTAATACTCGGCAATACGTCCAATAAAGACACCAACAACTAATCCACTTAGAATGGAATAGAAAGGATAGACATCATTAAATACAAAATAGCTTAATAGTAAAGAGCCTACTAATACTACCAAAGTAGAAACATAAGTTGCAATATTTAAAGCTTTTGCAGGGTTATCCCACTCTTTGGCTCGGACAAAGACTTGTGCAAAGATACTAGATAAAATACCCAAAGCCGCAATCAGTATAGGAAACATTAAGGAACTTATTCCCATGTGTTCACCCTGCACTGCCATATAACTGATACCCAGGGATATTGCGGAAACGATTGCCCCAACATAGGACTCACACAAATCACTTCCCATACCCGCGATATCCCCAACATTATCTCCAACATTATCGGCGATGACCGCCGGATTACGTGGATCATCTTCTGGAATACCACTTTCTACCTTACCTACTAAGTCTGCACCAACATCGGCAGCTTTTGTATAAATACCACCACCGACTCTGGCAAATAATGCGATAAAACTACACCCTAAACTGTATCCACTGATGACGTGTGCTGCCAGATACATATCTTTTGTAAAGAAATAAAAACCGCAAAATAAAACACTTAAACCTAATAAACCAAATCCAACTACACACAACCCCAAAACAGAACCACCACTGAATGCAATACGTAAAGCCTTTGGCATACCGTTGTCATGTGCTGCCTGTGTTACACGGGCATTTGCTTTTGTTGCCGTCAACATACCACAAAAACCTGCTACACCAGAACAAAGGGTTCCAATAAGAAAACAGAAAGCAGCTCCCGGTCCTACACCATCTGCATGTTGCAAAGATGGAATTAAACCTAAAGAAGCCAATAAGACAGCTACTACGATAATGAATAGAATAATGATCTTGTATTCACGCGATAAAAAAGCCATTGCCCCCTCGTGAATAAAACTGGAAAGGTTTTCCAGCAGATGCATGTGGATCTTCTCTTTCTTGACACTGCCGTAAAGATAGCGCGCATAGAACAGCGCCGCAATAGATACCCCTATAGCAATGCCAAGAAACGCAAAGACGTTGTCGTCGTTAATCATTCCAATTCGCCTCCTTGTAAGCGATTACATGTTTTCATTATACACCTGATTGATGGATATCGCAATGTGTTCTTTTGGTATTCTATCAAAAAAAGTACAAAGAAACCAAGCAACGTGATGTGTAATTATTTATCGCTTGATATTTTGAAAAATAGGGCTATTTAGTTAAATACATTTATAAAAAAACATCCGCATAGGATGTCAGGATTGTTTTGCTATCACTTGTTTACGTAAATGTAAATACCAAAGAATTAGTACAACTGGCAAAAGGGTAAAGGCAGCTATCATATACAACGTCATATCATACCCTATTCTCTTGCATAAATAACTTGTGATAATCGGAGTCAGTAAACCACTGACACCAACAAAGATTGCCATGGCAAACATTTGTGCACTGCTAAACAATTTGCGTGGTGTAATTTCTTTGATCAATATCTTGCTGCTTAGCATGATAATCGGTAACGTCACTAACTGTAAAGATGCTGCTGCGATGATTGCCCATGCAACACTAAACACTCCGTATAAGAAAAACTTTAGGCCATACATCACCGTACCAAACAATAAAAGCATGCCTGGTTTTACACGTTTTAAAATAGCGGAAGCAAATAAGAAGAGTGGTACTTCCATAAATGACTGTACTGCCCACTTAATCCCTACAGCACTCGTATCAGCACCAATCGCTAACATCTTATCAATGACGACATATTGATCTGCCGTACCAATCATGTAAATCATTAAATAAATCAACACGAGTAATAAGTATAAGCGATTCGTAAGCAATTCTTTTAAACTTTCTAAACGTACATGTTCGCTCTTCTTTTTTTGTGCATCCACGCTTTTCCAAAAAAAGAAGAGCAGAAATATGCTGACTCCTATTAGCATAAATAGTAAAAAATTATATCCGAAAGCATGAATGACACTGCCTGCGATCGGTGAACCAATGGTCAATCCTAAAGCACCGGCAGCTCGCAATCTGCCATAATTTTCCTCATCAACCTCTAGCATCCATGTTTCATTCAGTCCCATAATGACCTTTACCATTCCTCCACTAAGCGAAACAGCAAAAAGATGATAATAAAACAATTGTTTATGTATGATAAACATCATGATACTACCTGCTATCATAAAACCATATGCCAATAAGAAAAAAGGCTTTAATCTCTTAAATCGATCGCATAAATAACCAAACAGAAATTGTCCGATGATAGCAATAATAGCACTTCCTGCTAAGATATAACCACGCTCAACTACATCATATCCTACCTTTCCCAAATAAGGAATTATTTGTGTATTCACCATAGAAATTGCCGCAAACACGAAAAAATTCAAGCTGTAAAGAATCCATCGTTTCTTTTGTTTCATACCATCACATCCTATCATTAGTATGATTCAGAAAGCCTTATGTCATACCCACAGCAAATGAAAACAACTTTGCTATCATAAAAAAAGTAGTGTATAATAAGATACAAGAAACGGGTGATACTATGCAGCAGGAAAGTATGGATACAAAAAGCATATTAGCAACTGCTCTTATGGAATTGACCTCACGCAAGAATTTTGCAAAAATTACGATTGCGGATATAACACATGTCAGTGGTTTTAATCGTCAAACGTTTTATTATCATTTCCGTGATAAATACGAGTTGCTGAGCTGGATTTATGAACAAGAGGCCAGTCAAGTGTTTGATGAAGACATCTCTTTAGAAAACTGGCATCGCTACATGGCTGTATTACTACAACATATTCGTAATAACAAATGGTTTTACAGCAATACGATTCGTCATGATGAAAGCTACTTCCAAAATTTTATCTTCACACTAACAAGCACCCTTTTTTATAAAGCTATTGATGCTTTAGATTTACATCATCAGCTTGATGCTTCGGATAAAAAATTTTATGCTGAATTTTTCAGTTTTGGTATCAGTGGTGTTGTGATTAATTGGATCAAATCGGATATGAAAGAGAGTCCCGAACAGGTTGCCAGTGCCTTGAAAAGTTTAGCCCAGGATTCTGAAAAACTGGCTTATGAGAAATATCGCGAATCCTATCGTAAAATGAAAGGAACTACCTAAATGAAACAACCTATTGAACATTATGAAAACCGTGCAGGTGGAAAAGGAACCATGCACATAGAACGTCTTTTATCACCAGAAGAAATGGGCCCACATGTGAAAATGTATGCTCGCGTAACAATTGATGTTGGATCTTCGTTGGGATATCATGCTCATCACGGAGATAGTGAAACTTATTATATTCTTGAAGGAAAAGCTCGTTATCATGACAATGGCACTATACGTATTTTAGAACCATTTGATGTAACGCATACTCCAGATGGAGCATCGCATGGCATTGAAAACATTGGTACGACGCCTTTGGTGTTTATGGCACTCATTATTTCTTCTGTAAGATAAAAACAACGTTATGCAATGAAAAACGATTTTCAAAGGAAAAGAGCAGATTCCCTGCTCTTTTGTTGTTCTTATTCAACTCATATACTTGTATTTAATGTTAAACCCATTTTCATTACGCAAATGGCTCTATTCATGAAAGGATAAGCAAATACCTGGTATTATAAACAATACATATGCTGGAACATAAGCGGAGAAAATAGGATATCTTATCATACCAGAGAGCCAAGGCAAGGTATGAAAGAAAAAAGTATCCACTAAAACAATCGTATAACACGTCAGCAATATGACACCCATCATGGTCAAAGTTGTATTTACATAAGTGATACGCTTACTACATAATGCATATGTGAGCAAAGTGATGCCATACGCCATACAGCCATATTTTATGACAGACCAAAAAGAACTAATCAATACTACTTTATCTATTGCCAAGGCAACTAGAATACAGATACAGGCAAGCGCAAACAAACCTTTTTTCATTCACCTAATACCTTATGAATCAAAGGCTGTTTTGCTAGTGGAACAGCGGAAAATGTATACGCGTCATAAAAATCCTGCAACCATTGTTTTGCTAATGGATGATTGCTATGCACATACGCAAGTACATCTCCTGTTTGCACATAATCGCCATCCTTTTTATTTAAAACGATACCCACAGAAGGATCTATGCGATCTTCTTTTACCATACGTCCGGCCCCAAGCTGCATCGCTAATGTTCCTAATTGCAAGGCATGCAGTTCTTTTACATAACCATCACATAACGCCTTTACCTCAAAAATGGCTTTTGCTTTTGGTAATGTTTCTGGATGTTTAATCTGTTCTACATTGCCTCCTTGGGCCTGTACCATTGCTATTAATTTTTCAAAAGCCTTCCCATTTTTAATAACTTCCATCAGCATCGCCCTAGCTTGTGACTCACTATTTGCAAGATGAGCCTGCTGTAACATAATACTGCCAGCTTTCAAGCATAATTCAGTAAAATCCTGCGGGCCTTCCCCTTTTAAGGTAGCTATTGCTTCCTTTACTTCTAAGGCATTTCCAATGGCATTGCCTAAAGGCTGATTCATGCTGGAAATCATGGCTCTAACATCTTTATGGAAATGCTTACCGATTGCTATCATCGTTTCGGCCAATTCTTCTGCTTTTTGTGCAGTTTCCATAAAAGCCCCTTCACCATACTTTACATCTAACAAAATGGTATCACTGCCAGCAGCTAATTTTTTTGACATGATGCTGGAGGCTATCAACGGTATTGAATTCACAGTAGCCGTGACATCTCGTAAAGCATATAATTTTTTATCCGCAGGTACTAATCGTTGCGTTTGTCCAATGATTGCCAAACCGATGGTATTGACTTGTTCAAGAAATTCCTGTTCATTTAAATCCACGCGAAAACCTTCAATACTTTCTGCCTTATCTAAAGTGCCGCCGGTATGACCTAAGCCGCGTCCACTCATCTTTGCTACCTTGGCGCCACAGGCTGCTACCATCGGTGCTAAGGATAAGCTTGTTTTATCACCTACGCCACCTGTAGAATGCTTGTCACATTTCACACCAGAAATCGCAGACAGATCCATGACATCTCCACTATACAACATTTCTTCACATAAGCAGGCCGTTTCCTGAGCATCCATACCATTAAAGTAAATAGCCATCAAGAGTGCACTCACCTGATAATCAGGGATGGTGCCTTTCACATAACCATCAATGAAAAAATGTAATTCTTCTTTTGTCAAGGATGCTTTTTCTTTCTTTTTTTCTATGATATCGACAAACCTCATAAAGATGCTCCTTTCTTTTTTCGCAATAAGCGAAAAAATTGAAATTTTGTATATCTAATTTGCTCTTTCACCATAAAGTCTTTCTCATCAAACTTAGGAAAAAATACCGTTCCTTCATAGGTGTCAGGAAGAAGTGAAAGCCATAACTCATCTGCATATGGTAAAGACTGCTCATATGTTTGCGCACCACCACAGATGAGTAATGGCTGTGCTTGTGGTTTCCAATTGAAGATGACTTTTTGCAGGGAAGTTTCGATATATTCATACCCTGGTTTGCCTGCATAGTTAGGATTCCTAGTTAAAACATGAACGTGTCGTTGCGGCAATGTACTTTCCATCGCCTCCCATGTTTCTCTTCCTATGAGTACATGCTGATGGAGGGTTTTCATTTTAAAAAATGCCAATTCTTCTGGCACATGCCAAGGCATTTTATCATGATTACCAATAAGTCCATGTGCATCCAGAGCAGCCATGAGAACAATCATGCGACTGCCTTAAGAGCAGCAAGCTCTTCCTGTGTCAGCGCTCGCCACTCGCCCACTTCTAAATGATCATCTAATCGCAAAGGCCCCATAGCTACGCGTTTTAAATACAGTACCTCATTGCCAACAGCTGAAAACATCCGTTTTATCTGATGATAGCGGCCCTCTTCAATGTGAAAGAAACAGCTTGTTTCATTAATGACTTCTAATGCAGCACATAATACTGTTTTTTCATCTAAAATGATGCTTCCATTGCACAATGTTTTAATTGCCGTTTCATCTAAACATAGCTGATGCTCGACATAATAGGTTTTACGTACATGGTGCTTAGGTGATAGTAAGTGATGCGCTAGTTTCCCATCATTGCTAATGAGCACCAGCCCTTCCGTATCCATATCTAATCTTCCAACTGGGAAGCAGCCTTTGGGCAACATGACATCAAAACAATCTAACACTGTTTCATGTTCACTATCCTGAGTAGCACAAATGACTCCACTTGGTTTATTCAGCATCAAATAGACGAAAGGTTCATAATAAATATGTTCCCCATCGAGTTGAACCAAATCATCTTCTTCCACATGCATATCATCTTTTACCACCAATTCACCATTCACACGTACATGTTTTTTGCGAATTAGTTGTTTCACTTCTTTACGTGTTCCCACACCGGCATGGGATAAATATTTATCTAATCGCATATTATCCTCTCTTCCGTTTCTTAAATAATACAGCAAAATCCAAGTGTAATAACGTTTGTGGCAAATGGAATACATACGTGAACGCAAAGTAGCCAATACAAGAAATACCGCCAGCAAAGGCCATTTGTATAAATGCCATGCCACGTCCTGCCTCATAATTTCCACGAAGTCCTAAATGAAAGCACAGTTGTGCAAGTATCCATAAAATACCACAACCGCATAGGATGACGAAAAGTCGATGCAAGGTATATTTCCATTGAATATCATGATGTTTTGTTAGTTCATACAAACTGATGCTAATATTCAGCATAGCTGAAATCACCGTGGAAAACACTAAGCCTTGGTAGCTAAATTTTACCAGCATGATATAGCTAAGGGCAAATTTCACAACGACTTGAATTGTCGTATTGCGCACAGAATTGCGTCGTAACCCCGTAGCCACCATTAAATTGGTAACAATTGGAGTCATCGTATCTAGAAAAGCGACAATGGAAAACCAGCGAATAATCTGGGCTACTGCCGGGATGTCTTTAGCATGTTCCGGCGGAAATAGTGTAACGATCAGCGGTTCAGCAAACACATATAGGCAAAACGATACCGGTAAAGCAATATACAAAACGATATCTATGCAATCGCGGATGTTTTTACGTACCTGTTTCATATTATGTTGCGTTATGGCACTTGTAATATGGGGAATGATCGCACTGGAAAAACCTGGTGCCAATACCATGGGAATACTCATCAACTTAACAACCTTATAATTAATAGTAGATGAAATCAGGGTGATTTCACTTCCTGAAAGACCATGCCCCTTTAAACCTTTTTGTAGGAACAATGTGTTAATAATGCTATCGCTATAGCCTAATAAAGCTATTAACATAAACGGTATGGATACATATAACAATTCCTTTAAAATCTCTCTGCTTTCAATCTTATTTTCAAAGGCCTGTTCATGTGCCAATCGTCGTATTTCTTTCATTCGCTTACGATCATAAAATTTAAGATGGATCATCGCCGTGATAGCTGCAACGCTCGTTGAGAAAACGCCAAAATATACAGCCCATATATGATCACCATGAAAGATATAAACAGCGATGCTGGAAGCAATCAGCACAAACGAAGCATTTGCTAGCTGTTCCAAAACTTGTGACAATGAATAGATTTCCATCTCTTTCAATCCCTGATAAAACCCACGCATACTACTCAGAATCGGCACAAAGAACAAAGCAAAACTGGAGCCGACAAATGCCCAACGTAAATCATCTGCACTTCCTGCCCCATCGTACATCATATGCGCAATTGGTTTGGAAAACAGCATAAATAACAACATCATGACAAATCCTAAAGAAATCATCAATCGCGTGCTGAGCTTTTTCACAAAAATACTTGTCTTATAATCACCTTTTGTCGTGTAACGAGCTACCAGTGTTGCTATTGCAAAAGGAAAGCCCGCCTGACATACATTTAATAAATACATGTAGAGCGATTGGGTAATCGCATAATATTCGACGTTGACATTGGTACCCAAAATATTATTGAATGGTATTGCATAAATCAGTCCAATCAATTTGGCAAAAAAGATACCAGCAGAGCTTACCAATGCTCCGGCGACGATTGACTGTTTTCTTTTTGTACTTCTTGTGTTATCCTTCATGAATAGTTTCCTCTCTAATCCACATTTGCTTTACCAGCATCTGAAGTAGTCTTTTCTCCAATTGCCGTATCCCCTTTTTCCTGCACATAATTACAGTTGAAAAAAACACGGGATTGGTTTTGCAATGTGCTGTCTTTCCAAGTCACCATCACATTGACCGTAAATTGTTTCTTTGGTGATATCGCATCTAAAATGATCATTTTAACAAAGCCTTTTTCTCCCCGCGCTTGATAGGGAATCATATTATACTGACTGTTGGCATCATCCCCTAATATCCCAATACAAGGATATACATTCGTATTAGAATCCATATTCTGATCCACTGCGATGGCCTGGATATTATACATGGCAACTTGTGGATTATACAGCTCTATTTCATATTTATAATCATCCTTTTGTTTAAATACATTCATCTTATATTCAAAGGGAATGATTTTTGATTCTATCCCCTTATTACTAACTACGGCATCAATAAAGCTCTCATATACTTTTATGCTTTCACTATCTTGATGATGCAGATTTTTACATCCGGTAAGAAATACCGTCAACAAGATGCATAAAATCGAAAGTTTACGCATGAAATCACCTCGGTTTTAATTATACCATATGTATGTGAAATGCACCATACCTGTAATATCAAGGGGCTTTTATCTGTCGATGGGAAAGTATTGATGATTGTCTTAGGAATTCGCGGAAAGAAAAAGCGATCGTATGGATCGCCTTTGTTTGTTATTTTCCGCATTTGCAACGGAAAGAACTGCATTCAGTTTCGCAACAAGCATTTGGTTCAATGCAATTGTCGCAAGTAACACTGATGGTTTCTGCTACACAATGATTGTCTTTATGATAGACACAATTGTTCACACTACATAAAATTTCGGTTTTTTTCTGCATATTTACACCTCCATCAGTAGTATGCGCAAACACTTTCATGTTATGTGCGATATATGAGTAGTGCTGAAAAGCAATATATTTGTTCTTCCTCCTGTATACTGCAGGAAGTTGAAAATTTAATATCAACTACATCGATATCCGGATTATCCTCTAAAAATGCATTGATCATATCGCTGAGATCATCCTCATGCTCCTCATCAAACACTTTGACCTGAACCATCTTCATCACCTAAGATGACTCTAACATATTCATGAAGGATTACTTGTCGATAAAAGTAGCCTGTAGTTTCTTTTTTAAATGTTCATTTTGCACTTCGATCATAGGTAATCGCAAAACATTTTGAATTTCTCCTCTTTGTGCCAAGACATATTTCACACAAGCTGGAGATGGTTCCTGAAATAACAATGTCGCTTCCTGCTTTAATTCCTTACGCAATTCGTTATCTTTACGATTGCCACATAGAAAATGCTTTAGCTTGGTAAGTGATACATGTCCAAGTACAGATACCAAACCATCCATACCCGCATCCATGCCTTCGTCAATGGTTCCATCTTCCCCGCTATATATTATGAAATGAGGATGCTCTTTTTTTAACTTTTGAACTGCTGCAAAATCATCACATGCCTGCTTTAAAGCAACAATATTCGGACATGTTGTTATTAATTTTGCGATCGTCTCTGCTTCAAGTTTCACACCTGTCCGAGATGGGATATTATAAAGCATAACATTGACAGAGCTATGTGCAGTAATGCATGCAAAATGTTCATACAATCCAGCTTGTGAAGGTCGATTATAGTACGGTGCAGCTAAAAGCACACCATCAATAGGCAGCTGTTGAACCTGATGCACAGCCCGCAAAGTATCTGCTGTACAATTTGTCCCACAGCCAAACCATATTTCTATCTCATGATGGGTTTCTTGCAAGACAAATTTCACTATTTGCGAACGTTCCTCTTCACTTAAACAAGGTGTTTCTGCTGTTGTACCACATACGATAAACCCATCCGCTCCCTCCGCCATTAAGCGGGCAATTAATGCACGCAATGCCGGATAATCAACCTCATGTTCTTTGGTAAAGGGAGTAATCAATGCTACCATCAATTTTGCCATTATACGTTTCCTCCTAATAAGATTGGTTCTATCTGTTGATCTTGAAGCGCCATATCACAGGTTTCCATTAACAGATCCCATTTGGCGACAATACTGCGTTCTTTTTGGAATGGTGCATCTTGAGCAAATGGAATGGCATAAAACCCTCGATAATTCAGCAGAGTGAAAATATTAGCACCACTAATCCCCAGGCCATCATTTGTTGCTATTCCAAAAACAATATTTTTCTTATTTCGCAGCATAGCTTTGGCAGCTAGTGTAACAGGATGATCGTAAATGCCGTGCACTAGTTTTGCACAAACAGTAGCACTCATCGGGGCAATCACCATTAGATCGTAACAATTGCATGGGCCGACCTTTTCAGCCTCTACGATTGTATGAATGATACTGTGACCACTTAAATTTACCAAGCGATTCAAAAAATCATCTGCTTTAAAGAAACGTGTATCACAAGTGTACACATTTTCACTTACCACGATTTGTACATCATTTTCCTGACATAAGATTTCCAACTGCTTTAATACTTTCGCATGATTACAAAATGAGCCACAAATACCAAATAAAATGCGCTTATTCTTCATGTAATCTCCTCCTTATATGATCTGCGATAATATTACCGGCACTGATACATGCAAAACGACCTGGCAGATTACTGATCTTGTAATAGTTCAGATGCAGACGGTGTATTTGTTCCTCATGAAACAAAACGGGTGTTGAAATATCTAAGAATAATGGTGTTTTTGACCATGAACGTATCTGCGCATCATCCAATATTTGTACCGGAGCAGTATAAATGATGACATCGCCACATTCTTTCCATTCCTTTATTGGTAAAAATTCCTTACTCATCACACAATCACGGCGTATTACGCGTACATGAGTATGAAGATTTTTTAACATTGTATAAATAGCTTTACCACAATGCCCATATCCAACAATATCGATTGTTATAGCATAAATACTTTTACAAGTATGTGAAATTAATTCATTTAAAACACCTTCTGCTGTTAAAATAGCGTTTTGTGTTATGACCTCTTCCGCATTCATATAATAATCGACTTCTACATTTAATTTTTTGGCAGCTTCATTTTCTATACCCTGGAAAACAACCATTTCTTTTCCCTGAATTTTCCAAAAGCTACTGGGAATATGCATATAGGAATTCCACATCTGTACATTATGTTCTTCATTCATTCCCTTCACTGGCAAGACAAAAGCATCCAGCTGTGGTAATGTTAAAAAGTCAGTATCTTCCTGTATCCTATAAACTACATAATCTTTTTTCAGATTATCTGCTACCTGCATCATTCTTTCATCACTACAAACCACACCGATTTTCATAGCACTCCTCCTTTACTTTTATACTATGTGAATTGTATCGATTGGTTCTATAGCATAGAAAGGTATTCTACTTGACGAGCAGCAATAACGCGTCTATAATGAACAGTGTTCATATTAGGAGGAATCATTATGAATAAGGTAGTCACATCAAAAGACGAATTATTAGAAGCTGCCGAACAAATCACCTATGAGGAAGGAATGACTCACCTCAGTATTCGCTCGCTCGCCAAAAAACTGGATATATCTGTTGGTGTAGTGTACAATTACTTTCCTTCAAAAGCCGATTTAGTATTGGCTATCATCGAAAATTTCTGGAAAAAGGTTTTTCATAAAGATCTTTGCACATTCGATGAACCCCCTTGTTTCCCTATCTTCTATGAAACCATCTATCAACGTTTAAGCGAACATATAGAGGATTTCCAAGCTGTTTTTTTAGGACAATTGCATGTATTGCGCTCAGAAGATAAGCAAAAGGGGAAAGCCTTGGAACAACAATATTTACAGCACATACAGAAAGGGTTTCTTCTTGTCCTATCTCAAGATTCGCATATTCCTGAAAGCTTATGGACAGCAACCTTTACAAAGGAAGCCTTTCTACAGTTTTTATTTGAACATATGTTGGTAGATCTCTCACATCAACGCAAAAACTGTCAATTCACAAAAGAAATGTTATATCGCTTATTATATGCGAAATCAACATAATTTCACGTTACAACGAACAAAGTTCAGCAACAATGCTTTGCAAACAATAAATAATGGAAATAGGCTTTCATATTCTCTATCTAACCATTGTTATTTTTTGAAACCCTCTCTATTAAAAAGGCGAAGCATGATAAAGCAATTCCATTATTTAGCATCATAAGAAAGGAGTTCTATCATTATGAAAAGAACAGTAAACTACGCTATACTTTATGCAATTCTCGCCATGATTGGTGGTATCTTTTATCGCGAATACACCAAATTCATGGGATTTGACGGCAGGACAACACTTGCCTTTGTACATACCCATCTCTTTCTGCTGGGAATGGTCATGTTTCTCATCGTGACATTTGCCATTCATCAATTTCATATCGAAAAACAAAAACATTATCGGCTATTTCTTATTCTCTATCATCCCGGTGTCTTATTAACTTCCCTCATGCTCTTTCTGCGCGGTATCACACAAGTAAATGGTAATGAACTAACCAATACTGTTAACGCTATGATCTCCGGTGTTTCCGGTATCGGCCATATCCTAACAGGTATCGGTCTTCTTCTTTTCCTGTTTATATTGAAAGCGAGTGTGAAAGATGCGTAAACGAATGTATATCCCTAAAAACTACCTTTTGTTACTAGCCGGCTTCATTTGGTTGCTAGCGGGTATTAATATACTAAACATCGGCTATCAATCCACTTCTGTTCTTACTTTATGGATGATGCTAGCAACGATCTTGACCTTTCTTGTTTTCTATTTTGCTATTTTTCGCAAACTCATTCATAAGCATACAAATCGAATCTTACGTTATGCCCATGCTTATATGCATATATTACAATTTTTCGATAGAAAATCATACATCATCATGTTTTGTATGATGAGCGGTGGTATTTTATTAAGAATAAGCCATGTATGGCCAACAGTATGCATAAAATCTTTTTATACCGGTATAGGTCTAGCCCTATGCATATCAGGCCTGTGTTTTATAAAGCAATTTTATCACCAGCAGCTTTCATTCACTAATAAATAAAGCACATCAGATACTATTTCTGTATGTGCTTTTTTCTCATATATATATAATCTTTCATATTGAAACGTGGGATTTCATAAGTATATCTGTTTGAAATTCTTTGTTTATCTTATTGTGTAATTACATAATAATTACGTTTCCCGCGTTTGATAATGGTTTTATTCGTTGTGATTGCATGTGTTGAGCTTACGATAAATTCACAGTCTTTTATACGTTCACCATTGATTTGAATAGAACCTTGCTTGATCCATTCTCTTGCTTCACGTTTACTACTAGCAATTTTCGCTTGTACTAAGACATCAAGTAACGGCATATGATCATCCACTGCGATACTATCAAAACCATGCAACGCATCCTCGAGTTCATCGCTGGTTAAATCTTTAATATTTCCTTTGAAGAAAGCATTCGTAATTTTTAATGCTTTTTCATATTCCTCTTCACCATGCAAATCAATAACGACGGCTTTCGCAAGTGCCTTTTGTGCTTCTCTGCGTCCCGCATCTATCTTTGTCTTTTCTTCTAAATCTTCAATTTCTTCGCGGCTTAAGAAGGTCAATGTCTTTAAATATTCAATAACCTTACTATCTTCACTATTCACCAAGAACTGATACAGTTCATAAGAAGATGTTTTATTTTTATCCAGCCAAATCGCCTTGCCTTCGCTTTTGCCAAACTTTGTTCCATCCGCCTTAGTTACCAATGGCATTGTAAACCCATATGCTTCTTTACCTAATTTCTTACGAATCAATTCAATACCGGCTGTGATATTCCCCCACTGATCTTGTCCTGCTACTTGCATGATACAGTTGCGGTTTTCATACAAATGCATAAAATCCAACGCCTGTAAGATCATATAAGAAAATTCTGTATACGTAATTCCTTCATCCAATCGACGAGCAACAATATCTTTATTCAACATATAATTAATGTTAAAATATTTCCCATAATCGCGCAAGAAATCCAAAGTATTGATATCCTTAATCCAATCGTAGTTATTTACAACTTCAAAGCCAAATACATCCTGCGCCTGTTTCTTTAGACATGCAAAGTTATGCGCAACTTCATCTTTTGATATCATAGCGCGTTCTGCTGTTGGCTTAGGGTCGCCAATTAACCCTGTTCCTCCACCAACTAACAAAATCGGATTGTGCCCTGCCTGTTTTAAACGCTTAGAAATTAAAAAGGATGAATAATGTCCAATATGCAAGCTGTCTCCGGTAGGATCAGTACCAATATAAAAAGTGACCTTTTCATTATTCAGCATGTTTTCAATTTTCGGTGAGCTGCAATCTTTAATTAAGCCTCTCCATACCAATTCTTCATAAATATTCATAGTCTATTCCTTTCTCAGCCATTAAAAAAGCGTCCTTATCCAAGGACGCCGTTTTTTATTTGCGTGGTACCACCTTAGTTCCTCATAACATGAGGCTCTCAAGCTCATAACGTGAGCATACGGCTTTACTTTTCATAAAGCAGCTCCAAGGTGTATTCCATAAGTTCCTGACTGCGGCTTTTCACCAGCCAGCCGCTTCTCTGTGCTCATTTCCTTATGTACTCTTTCTTATCATAGCTGTTGTAGTATTAAGTATAATGTAATTTTTTACTTTGTCAAGCAATGATTACTTGGTTGATTTACGTGGAGTGAAAATATAGCTCAATTCGATTTCTTTATCTGGAACATCATTTTCATCCGTTAGCATCTTTGTCAATAAACGCATAGCAACAGCACCTAAATCATAATCTGGAATTTTAAAGCCAGAAATCTGAGGGCGTGCCATAGAGTTATATTTACTATCTAAGATACATACCAATTCCACATCATCCGGAATATTCATTCCTGCTTCTTTCACGGTGTTCATAACCGCCATAGCTTGAGAATCACGATACGTAATGACGACATCATAAGGGACGCCATCCTTCACATATTCTTTCAAAAATAAGTAAGAGGAACGATATTCCTTAGGAATTTCAATATAGCCGTCAAATTCCATACCGTTTTCTTTATAAGCACGTGATAATCCATCACGAAGTTGTTTGATCATTGCTGGATTCTTACGATCCTCAATCAATGCCAAACGTTTTTTCCCTTTTGCGATGCAATCCATTGCATAATCATAAACAAGGCTGGAGTAATCCACATAAACAGAACCAACAGTTTCATCACTCATCTTATTACCGATGACAACAATGGGAACTTGATATTTTGTTAACTGATTCAATTCTTCCTTATTTAGCTTATCATTGAAAATCACAACACCATCCACACGGGATTTGATGATATTTTCAATAATATCATTCATTTCAGTAATGCCTTCCGTCGTTGTATGCAGCATCAGATTATATTTATAAATTTTTGCCACATCAATCAAACCATTAATAATCTGTCCCGTATAGAAATAGCTTGCTTCTGGTACGATCAGAGCAATCGTCGTCGTTTTCTGAAGTGCCAATCCTTGAGCAATCGCATTCGGTTTATAGCCTAATTTTTCAATTGCCTCCTGCACTTTCACACGTGTGTCTTCACGGACAACTTCAGAACCGTTGATAACACGGGAAACGGTTGCCAGTGAAACATCTGCTTCTTTTGCTACATCATAAATGGTAATTCGTTTCATAACACTTATCCCTTCTGACTAATCGTCTTCATCCTTCGTGTCTAAGACACGTTGTAACCCTTCAAAGGCTTTTTCCGCTGCTTTCAGCGTACCCTTTTTTAGCTTCTTTACATTCTTCTTAACGCGCTCATCTTCACGAATAGCACTAACCGTGTCCGTAATGGTATCCATCGTTTTCACAACATAGTCCTTCTTCATAAGCTCATCTACACCATCACTGAATGCATTCGTCACTTTGCCCGTCATTTCATTCAGTTTTTCCTTGCCATTTTTTACATCCTCACGCTGATTAAAGGCTGCTACTTTCTGTTTCGTTGTTTCCAATAACAAGGCCGTATCAGTCTTCAGTTTTTCTAAACGCTGTGTTGTTTCCTGCGCATTCACATTATTTTTTATCCACTGACGAAATTCTGCGTACATCCGACTTAGTTCTATTTTGGCATCCGCAAAAATTGAAGAGGCATTTTCATTATCCTCGTCATCTTCCATTTGAATAATGGTATAACGCGTTTCTTTTTCCATGTCATCAACATGCTGGCTTTCATCGCTCATGAAGTATGCACCTCCTGCTCACAGGCTTCTTCCTGTTGCTCATCGCTGCCATCTTTTCCCATATGATGTAAAATCCAATCTTTAATCAAAGAGAAATTTTCAATCACCATCACCATCGTACTGCGAACAGCATGTTTGCTTGCTTCATGCACACTGTCAACAGTCTCACTTAATTCATTTAAAGTCTGTAAAGGCTTTTCCAGTGTTTCCAATTCTTTGTTTGTCGTATCGAGTGTTTTTTTCATACTGATCACTGCTTCATTCGCACTTTTTAATAACACGATCAGATGCCTGACAAAGATAACCAGAAATATCAGGACGATAACACCTACAATCGGTAATGCCTTAGCGGCAACATTACTCGTTAATTCCAATAACTGATCTAAACCCATAGAAACACCTCTTTTTATATTTTACCTTATTTTGTAAACATTTACAAGTTTACTGAAAACTTTTTACAATATTTTTTAATTTATAAATATCTTTACTGCTCATAAACAGATATACTGCAGGGCCGCGATCTGCTAAAAACTTAGCCGCTGTTTCATCTTCTTGAATCACTTGAGCATGCGCGCAACGATCTGCTAAATCTTGTATCGTAATATTGATTCCTGGCTCTTTTGCGGCATTTTCAGGAAAATGGCATAAATATGTCTCGTCAGCTTGATCTAATTCTTGGGCAAAACGATCCATAAAATAATAGATACGAGAATAACGATCCGGTTTAAATATCGCAATGATTTTTTTATCAGGATACTTAATGCGAGCAGCCTCAATCATATACTTAACAGCAGTTGGATGATGTGCATAATCATCAATATACACATTACCATTTTTTTCTTCTATCGTAAAACGGCGTTTTACTCCCGGAAAACTTGCCAATCCTTCCTGTAACACTGCCGGTTGTAATCCTTCCATGATTCCTAAAGCGATTACCCCTAGGCTGTTCCACAATAAAGGTTTCCCAACAAACGGTAATTTAAAACTGCCAAAGTACGCTTTTTTATATAAAACATCAAAAGACATACCTTCTTCATTTTGTATAACATGAACAGCTTGTACGTCATTGTCATCCTGTAAACCATAATACAAATGCTTCGTTTTGACGTGCAGGCGACGCACTTCTTCATCATCACCAAACAGTACAATACCTTTTTTTACTTGATTGGCAAAGGTTTCAAATGCATCGCGATAATCTTCCATATTTTTATAATAATCCACATGATCCAATTCAATATTCGTAATGATCGCGTATTGCGGTTTATAAGCCAAAAAGTGACGCTGATATTCACAGGATTCTAAGACAAAATATTCACCATCATCCGGCATATCTCCTGTACCATCACCAATCAAAAAACCAGTTGGTGCTACTTCGGCCATCACATGAGAAATCATGCCTGTCGTTGTGGTCTTACCATGGGTACCGGCAACACTGATACTTGTATATTCTTCGACCAACTGCCCTAAAAAATCATGATACCAGTATACCTGCACTTTTCCTTGCTTGGCCAATTCCATGGCTTTTTTCACTTCCGGATTGCTTTCATTAAAAGCATTGCCAATGATGATTGTCATTCCTTCTTTAATGTTATTCTCATCAAAATGGTAAATCGGAATATGTCGTTCCTCTAAAGGTTTTTGGGTAAAGATATATTTATCAATATCCGAACCGCTCACTTGTTCATGGCGGTCAAAGACGATCGTAGCTAAAGATGCCATACCGCTTCCCTTGATACCAATAAAATAATATTCCATATTACGTTTACACTCCCTTTATTTTTCCGTTACATCTTTTATATTAGATTCAGCCTCTTTGATTGGCGTAGAATCGCCAAACAGCGAAATTTGCAACAAATCTTCAGTATCCGTATCATCATCTGCTAAAATAGCTTCCAAGGGTAACGTATGTTCTTCCTCTTCTTCTACCTTTTGTAATAAATCTGCCGGCATTTCTTGTGATGAAAGCTCATCCCTTGTTTCCGTCATGATGATTTCTTCCTGCTTACTTTTGGCTTTTTCTTCAATATCTTTTTTCGCTTCTTCTTCAAATTCTTCCAATTCATTCACACCATAATACGGTGATATAATTGTCCCTAACGGATTTTCCTTACGTTTGCGAGCGCGTGGCATATTGACATTAGGTGTCTTCGTTGAAGTCTTCGCTTTTGCGTTTTCTTCTTTCGCTCCAAAAATCGGCGAAATCACCGGTGTAAACTCATATTCTTTCTTTTCTTCTTTTTTCATAACAGGTCGACTTTTTATTGTCTCTTTTGGTTGTTTTACTTCTTTTGCTGGTTCTTTTTTTGTCTCTAAATCAATACTGACAAACTTTCTCGTCTCCTGCTTGATTGGCGTCTGTTCCTTTTTAACACTTTCTAGATCCGCTTGTTTCGGCGTATTTTGCGGTTCTTTATCCACTGTTTTTGCTTCTTTCTCTTTTAAAGAAATTGCTTCCAAATCATCTTCTGCAATGATATCTGCCTCTGTTTCTTCAAACAGAAAGGAAGTAACTTTTTTCCATAACGACATTTTCCTCACCCTTTCTGCGTCATTGATTTACTTGATTCAAGAATTGTTCTATTTCTTCTCTTGTCTTGCGCTGCTTCGATACAAACCGATTACTTTCTTTCCCATTTAGATAAATGACAAAGCTAGGTATGCCCATGATCATCAAGTCTACACATACATCCATGCATTGATCACGGTCAACATAGTAAAAGGTAAAGCCTTTTGCCGTATATTCTTTTACGACGTCTTCAAAAAAGCCTTCTAAAAAACGACAGTCAGGACACCAATTCGCAGAAAAGACAAAGACATTTTTGCCTTCGCTGGCACATGCTTTATAAAACGCTTCTGCATTGTTAATTACATTCATATATTCTTTCATGGTATGACTCCTTTTGTTGAACCGTTTACATGTTCTTATTATAGCATCATTCGATGAAAATTTACTTTTTATTTTCATTATTTATGCATTCTTTTCATTCATAGGATGTTTCTTCCAAATGGCACGATAAATAGGCTGCCCTTTTTCCATGAAGCGATGCTCATATTCCGTAATTACATCTTCATCATGAGCAACACGGCGAAAATCCACACTGAAATCATGAAGAAACCAACCTGCATTTTGGAATTCTATTATACTATATTCAAATAATGAGCTATTATCTGTTTTCATCTGAATTTCCCCATCATCTGCCAAGATTTTCGCATATTGGGCAATAAATTTATGATTTGACAATCGCTTTTTATGTGCTCGTTTTTTAGGCCAAGGATCACTGAAATTCAAATGGATGACTTGAATTTCACCTTCTGCAAACCAAGAAGCAAGCTGCTCAGCATCATCGTTGATGAATCGCATATGTGCTTTTTCTTTTTCTTGTTTTGTATATTTACGTACCGCCAGAGCAGCTACATTGTTATTTTTCTCAACACCGATCCAACCGTATTCTGGATATTGCAAAGCCATCTTTGTCCAATAATCCCCTTTGCCACAGCCAATCTCTAAATGTAGCACATCACGTTTTAGCGTTTCTTTCCATTTGCCTTGCAAAGCAGCGGGTTCTTTAATAACGACATCCTGCTCCTTTAAAAAGTCTTCTGCCCATGGTAATTTTCGCATTCTCATAGATCGTCCTACTTCTTTCCCAGCTTTTCCACAGCTGCTGTATAAATAGCGATAGAAGTCATTAAATCTTCTAGTTTTACCCCTTCATCTTTTTGATGACATCCTCCGACATATAATCCTTCAGGAATCTCGGTTTTCGGAAACTCAGGTCCAAAGGCGACAAAGTTTTTAAATTTCTTCGCATAGGTACCTCCGCCAATTGTCTTATTTGGTGTAAAGGTGTCCTTGCTGTATTCTTGATATACTTCACTTAATGTACTTACCAAGGTAGATTGTGGATCAACAAACAAAGGTTTTGTATCGTGTTCTAATAGTACATCTAAAGCATATTGACGTTTTTCGGCACTTTTTTTCATATTATCTATGATCAGATTTGCATCCGCATCATTTGGATAACGGATATCAATGGTAATATCCGCCTTTCCATCAGCAATATGAATGATCCCGGTATTCATTGTCAAAAATCCCATATAAGCGCCCTCAATGGCAATATTCAATGGTTTTCCCTGCCAATCATGCAGCAGTGCATACGTATCATACGCAAATTTATCCTGCATAGCACTTCCTACAAAATTCAAGAGATGCAAACCAGCATTTACTCCATTGTATGGCATCGCTGCATGTGCGGATACCCCCTCCATGGTTAAAACAGCTTGTTTTCCATCATAGGCAACACTGCCTTTTAACCCATTCGATTTTAGGTAAAAATCAAACATATCCATATAGGCATCGTTCCATTTATCCACGCATAAACTAGCTTTACCGATGACGATATTTGGACGTTCACCGGCATGCATGCTGGTTATACACGTTTGCACATCGCCTTTTAACCTAACATGCAAGCCGCCTTTTTCACCATAAATCACAGGAAAATCAGCATCGGGTGTAAAGCCCATAGTAGGTATTTCTCCATGTTGTGTATAATACTTCATGCATTCCATTCCCGTTTCTTCATTGCACCCTAAGATCAACATGATCTTGCGATCCAATTGGATACCTTTATCTTTTAACATCTTTAAGGCATAAAAACCCGCCATAGCAGGACCTTTATCATCCAAAGCCCCTCTGCCAAACAAATAGCCTTGTTCAATTTCTCCTCCATAAGGATCTTTGGTCCAGCCATCACCTAAAGGGACAATATCCAAATGTGCTAATACACCAACACTTTCCGTACCTTCACCATAGCTGATCACGCCAGCATAGCCATCATAATCCTTTACTTCAAAGCCTTCCTTACGTCCCAGCTCTAACATATAATCCAAAGCTTTGCGGCACCCTTCGCCAAAAGGAGCACCTGCTCGAGCACTTGCTTTATCTTCTATTGAAGCAATGGCAATCAAGCCTCTTAAATCACGAATAAAATCTTCTTTATATGTTTCCAATTCCTGTAACCAGTTCATGTTTTTCACCTCGCATATTATTTTATCATAAAGCGAATTGAATACCTACGCTTTTTTTCATAAATTTTCATTAAGATGACAAATTGGTTGTAACCTTTGCAGCCCCTTTTTTTGCTGCTTTGTACCTATCGTGTAAGAAATATCCATCCACAAAAAAAAGGACAAGTGTATAACACTGTCCTCACGTATTCACCTTATGATTCTACAGCCGGTGTTTCTTCTTTTTTTGTTTCAACCGTTTCTTCTGCAGGTACTTCATCTTTTTTCACAAGCTGTTTTTCTTCTTTTTTAGGTCTTGGCAATAATGCTTTCGCACTGACATTGACACGTCCGCGATCATCGATTTCCATCACCTTAACTTTTATGGTATCACCAATATTCAGCTTGTCTTCAACCTTTTCAACACGCTCATGACAAATCTTTGAGATATGCAATAAGCCATCTGTACCCGGGAACAGATTTACAAAGGCTCCGAATTTTTCAATACGTACAACCTTACCTTCGTAAATATCACCGACTTTTGCAACACGTACAATGTCACGGATCATATTCGCAGCTTTGGTAATAGCCTCTCGGTTCATATGATAGATGACCACATGTCCATCGTCTTCAATATCAATTTTGACCTCATCGCAAGCTTCGATGATCTTATTAATCATCTTACCATTAGGTCCAATGACTTCGCGAATCTTTTCTGGGTCAATATAGAATTGTTCGATCTTAGGTGCATATGTACCAACATCTTCACGTGGTTTATCAATAGCAGTCATCATATTTTCCAGAATCTGTGCACGCGCACCTTTGGCCTGTGACAAAGCTTCCCGGAAGACATCTTCTGTAATACCAGCAACTTTGATATCCATCTGCAGTGCTGTAATACCTTCACTTGTTCCCGCTACCTTAAAGTCCATATCGCCAAAATGATCTTCCATACCCTGAATATCGGTCAATACGGTATACTTCCCGCTATCCTCGTCCATGATCAAGCCCATTGCAATACCCGCAACAGGTGCCTTAATAGGAACTCCAGCAGCCATCAAAGACATTGTGCCGGCACAGATAGATGCCTGCGAACTAGAACCGTTTGATTCCAAAACTTCCGCTACTGTACGAATCGTATATGGGAATTCTTCTTCACTAGGCAATACCTGTGATAAAGCACGTTCTCCCAAAGCACCATGACCGATTTCACGACGGCCTGGATTGCCCATTCTTCCTGTTTCACCAACAGAATATGGTGGGAAATTGTAATGATGCATAAAACGTTTATATTCTACATCGGTAACATCATCAATGATCTGATTATCATTCATCGGACCTAACGTCGTTACCGATAATACCTGTGTTTCCCCACGTGTAAACAACGCACTGCCATGCACTCTTGGTAAAATATCAACCTGTGAATCCAATGGACGGATTTCATCAATCTTACGTCCATCTGGGCGTACTTTATCTTCAATGATCAAACGACGTACTTCATTTGCCTCAATGCCATGACAGATTTCTTTTACCTGCTTCAAAGCTTTGGCTTTTGCACTCTCTGATGCATATTCTTTTTCTTCAAAGCGAGCTAGCGCTGCTTCTGTTAATTCATCAATCTTACCATAGCGCTCCAATTTCTTTTCAATAGACACCGCTGCGCGAATATCGGCTTCAAAGTTTTCCCGTACTTCCTGATCAATTGCTTCATCTACAGTATACAGTGTTACTTCCATTTTCTCTTTACCGATAGCTGCCGCAATTTCTTCTTGGAAAGCAACTAATTTTTTAATATGTTCATGACCGAACATGATAGCTCCAAGCATAGCGTCTTCATCGACTTCTTTTGCTCCAGCCTCTACCATGTTTACAGCATATTTTGTACCGGCAACAGTCAAGTGAATATCACTTTTTTCTAATTGTTCCGGTGTTGGATTAATGACATATTCGCCATCTACACGTCCAACGATTACTCCGGCAATCGGACCATTGAAAGGAATATCCGATACACATAATGCCAAAGATGCTCCGAACATTGCAGTCATTTCCGGTGTGCATTCCTGATCAACAGAAAGCACCGTATTCACAACCTGTACCTCATTACGGAAACCTTCCGCAAATAAAGGACGAATCGGACGATCGATCATACGAGCCGTCAATGTTGCATGTTCACTAGGTCTTCCTTCTCTTCTTAAAAAGCCTCCGGGAATCTTACCAACAGAATATAGTTTCTCTTCAAATGAAACAGTCAATGGAAAGAAATCGATCCCTTCTTTTGCCTGTTTGCTGGCAGTAGCTGTTGATAAAACAACGGTGTCATTATATCTTACCAGAGCACTTCCTCCGGCCTGTTTTGCTACTTCTCCAGTTTCTACTGTGAGCACCCGCCCACAGAACTCTAAACGAAATGTTTGTTTAGCCACGTTTTTCACCTCTTAATTTTTCTATCTTTTAAATGATATCATAAATTAAACACTTAGGAAAGAAAAAAAGCCGCAAATTCATGCGACTTTCTGTTTCCTTTACAAATAAATTACTTACGCAGTCCTAAGCGAGCGATCAGTTCTTTGTAACGGTTCAGGTCTTTGTTCTTTAAGTATGTTAATAAGTTTCTACGACGACCTACCATTTTCATCAAACCTCTTTGAGAATGGTAATCGTGCTTATGTTCTTTGAAGTGTTCTGTCAGCTGATTGATTCTAGCTGTTAATACAGCGATCTGAACTTCTGGAGAACCTGTATCCCCTTCAAATCTTGCATACTCTTTCATGATTGCCTGTTTTTCGCTTTTTAATAACATGTTATTTCCTCCTGTATTTTCATAATGTTTCATACTGAGTGAGCCGTCGAGGAATACACGTGCAGACCAAGTATAAAACCTTGTTAATAATAGCATACTCCCTACCGTATCGCAAGTGTTTTTCAATATTTTTGCACTTCATTTTATACGTCATTGCATTATTTCTTTGCTCTTTGCAAGCATTTTAATATCCTTTTCTGTATTATCTCTTACCTAAAGTAAAAAACGCTTGATTTTCATGCATATCTTATTTATCCATGTGCTTTATCATCACCTAAAAACTCTACCAACACATCATTCAATAGATGAAAGCCTCTTTCACTTGCCCAAATTTTCTCTTCATCTACTAAAAGCAAGCCTTTCTCTTTTTGTTTTTCGATTATTGACCCATATACTTCGCTGATATCCTTTCCAAAACGCTCAAAAAAAGCTTGTCGGGAAATACCCTGTTTCATTCGTAACGACATCATGATCATCTCAAACATCTGAGCCTTCGTATCTAGCTTTTCATATACTGAAGATGCCCCTTGTTGCAGATAGGTTTCTAAATTGCTTGTGTTTTCATAGCGACCTCGCTTGTCTTTTCCACTAGCTCCACAGCCAATGCCATAAAAATCTTCATATCGCCAGTAAACTTGATTATGTAAAGAGGCATACTTGGGCTTTGCAAAATTGCTGATTTCATATTGTTGAAAACCATATTGTTGTAACAAGGTTATCGCAAGATCATACATATCCGCCTCTATATCCTCATCAATATTCTGTATACCTTGACGACCAAATTCCGAATGAGGTTCTATTGTCAGTCCATACAAAGAAATATGCTGAATGGGAAAGGATGATACGATGGTATGTAAATCTTCCTCCCACATAGCCAAGCTTTGCTTAGGTAAACCATAGATCATGTCAATAGAAATATTATGAATACCATGTGCATGAATACGTTTTATACAAGCAAGGACATCTTCGCTCGTATGATGACGATGCATCTGATTCAGCAAAGATGGTTGCAAGCTTTGCACTCCCAGAGAAATACGATTCACGCCATAACGCTGACATATATCTAACTTTTCATCCGTTAAGGATTCAACATTGGCCTCGATCGTATATTCGTTTACTTCTTTTGTATAAGGAACTAGTAAGGATAATAGTGTTTCCAGTTGTTGCGGCTGTAATGCACTCGGTGTCCCACCACCAATATACATCGTCGTTAGCGGTGATAACTTTTTTATCGTCAATTCCTTTGCTATCGCCGCCAACCATTTTTCGGCAAGCCCAACATGATAACGGCATCGAAAAAAATCACAATAGGCGCAGATATCCTGACAAAATGGCACATGTAAATAAGCAGCTTTGCACATAAGGTTCCTCCTTAAAAAGCAATTAATAGGTCAACATCGTTAATTTCAAATGTTCACTCACATAATGAATGATCTGTGAGCAGGTTGGCTTGGTATTATAGACGCAGATTAATTCCGGACAATGACGATACGCATAGGCAATCGCTGTACGCATACATTTTTCAACACGTATTTGGGTCGTAGCATGAACTTTTGCCACCATAGCGTATAAGGTCCCCATCTTTAACTGTAACGGATCTTCCTGCTGTGAAAATAAAATCGCAGCGGTACGTAAATAATTATAGCCTTTTAAGTGCGCCGGCAGGCCAAGTTCTTCCAGGATCCTGCCAGCCACACTTTCCGAGGTCCAGTTGCCATTTTCCACAAGCTTATGATAGCGATTCTTGCTATGGATGGCTTCCATCAATTCATGAGGATTATAAGGTTTTGCTAAAAAAGTATGTAGATCATATTGTGCCATAAGTTGAAAAACATCGCTATCCATTTCATCAAACATCATGATAATTTGCAAATTCACTAACGCTTCGCTCAGCGCAATTTCTTCTAATAAATATTTCGCCTTTTGCTGGTCGATGGCATAACGCATGATAAAAATATCTGCATCTTGTTGTATGAGTTCTGTGGCAGACTGTGGAATGGATGTGGTAATACCAACGATTTTAAGATCTTGTTCCTCCATGCTCATATCCATAACTTGTTTCAGCAATACAATGTCATCCAGACAAACATACACTCTTGCCATTGTTTTATTCCCCTTTATCAGCTGTTTATATAATACACAAATTTACGACCGACTTTTTCTTTGGTATACCAACCTAAAGCTGCCAAGCCATCCATAGAAGTGCGGGCTGTTTCATAACATACATCATGTTCTTGCATACATTGGGCAATCGTATAATAATGATGTGCTTCATGATGCTTTGCATAAAAGGCGGCCTGTATCAAGGACATTGCCGGACATACTTCTTGTAAAGTTTGAGCATCATAGGTAAGAAATTGCCGGCTTTTCCGTTTTAATGATACCATTCTGTTTGAAATTTGCAACTGTAAATCTTCAAGAAACCTTAGCAGCGCATAGGTCAAATCGTGTTCCTGATGTTCGATCAGTATATCACGATATAGCGATTGCAATAATTCCCCATCTCCTAAACCACAAAGTCCTTCACAACGCAACATGAGTTCAGCTGCTCGTAAAAGCGATTCCTTATGTTCTTGCAAGAGAAAAAATAAACGTAATATCACATGGATAGATGTATTACAGATCAGCTGTACATACATTTGAGGAATCGCTATATGAAAGCATTTCACTGTTTCTGATATATCACAGGGCCATTGCTGCTCGATATAAAAGCGCTGTGCCTGTGTTAATGTAGATGAATGTGTTGGTTTCTTATGCCGTTGTTGATATTGCAGAAGTAGCCTTTCACAAAAGGAAAGCTTTTGTATTACATATGGGTTTAAGGTAACATAGTATGGTTTTTCTTTATATGGTGTAAAACGAAAGATTCGTCGATATTCTTGAATTTGTTGCCATACGCTTTCCAATACGACGCCTGATAATTCTTTCCTTAATTCCTCTTTCTTGATATATTGATCTTCACTATATGTCCTTGTTGTTTCAAACATACCATCACTCTCCAAGGCAATAGTGTAGCATGTTTTTACAGGAATCCTCAAAGTTTCGACAAAACTAGCGAAAAACAGACCTTTTACAGCCTGTTTTTCTTATCTTCCTCGTATTATGTATACGCATAAGTGATATGTTAGCTTATTTTAAGATTCATCATCCATAGATAGAACCGCCATAAATGCTTCCTGTGGAACCTCCACACTGCCTACCGCCTTCATCCGTTTCTTTCCTTCTTTTTGTTTCTCTAATAATTTTTTCTTACGGGAAATATCCCCACCATAACATTTAGCCAAGACATTTTTGCGTAAAGATTTAATATCTGCACGAGCAATGATTTTCCCATTGATTGCTGCCTGAATAGGAATTTCAAATTGCTGTTTAGGAATCAATTTCTTTAATTTTTCACAAATAGCTCTTCCTCTTGGATATGCAAACTCCCGATGCACAATGCTGCTTAAGGCATCGACAACTTCTCCATTTAACAAAATATCCATCTTCGCTAACTTATTGGGCTGATAACCGATTAATTCATAATCAAAGGATGCATAGCCCTTCGTACAAGATTTCAGTTTATCAAAGAAATCATAAACAATTTCTCCTAAAGGTAATTCATAAATCAGATTCATTCTCGTATCATCAATATACACCATATCCGTATAATTGCCACGCTTGCGCTGACACAGTTCCATGATTGCCCCGACATATTCTTTTGGTGTCATGATGCTGGCTTTGACAAACGGCTCTTCAATATGGTCAATTTTCTGCACATCAGGTAACAGGCTTGGATTATCAATAGCAAGCATGCTGCCATCTGTCAGATAAGCATGATAGACAACTGAAGGTGCGGTTGCAATCAGATCAATATGATATTCACGCTCAATGCGTTCTTGGACAACATCCATATGTAGTAAACCCAAGAAACCACAACGAAAACCAAAACCTAAAGCCTGTGAAGTTTCCGCTTCAAATTGCAAAGAAGCATCATTTAATTGTAATTTTTCCAAAGCATCACGAAGATCATTATATTTTGCCGAATCAATCGGATATAAACCACAATATACCATAGGGTTCATTTCCCGATATCCATGCAGTGGTGCACTAGCAGGATATTCGACATTGGTTATGGTATCACCGACACGCACATCTTGAATGGATTTGATTGACGCACATAACCAACCAACTTCTCCACATTCCAAACTGTCTTTCTTGACCTCTTTCGGTGTACGTACACCACATTCCAACACTTCATACTCTGCATCACTCGCCATAAAACGCACCTTATCACCAACGCGAATACGACCTTCCTTTACCCGCACAAAGGCAATGACACCACGATAGGCATCATAAACAGAATCAAATACCAAGGCCTGTAAAGGCGCATTAGGATCACCCTTTGGTGCCGGTACATTGGCTACGATATCTTCTAACACATCACGTATATGCAAGCCATTTTTAGCTGAGATCAATGGTGCACAAGAAGCATCCAAACCAATCACATCTTCAATTTCTTTTTTAACGACATCCGGTTGTGCACTAGGTAAATCTATCTTGTTGATGACAGGTAAAATTTCTAAGTCATTATCCAATGCTAAATACACATTTGCCAGTGTCTGTGCCTCAATTCCCTGAGCCGCATCTACGACTAAAACAGCACCTTCGCAAGCTGCTAAAGAACGAGATACTTCATAAGTAAAATCGACATGACCTGGTGTATCAATCAAATGAAAAATATAAGTCTTTCCGTTTAATGCTGTATATTGCAGCTGTACGGCATTTAGTTTAATGGTGATGCCACGTTCACGTTCCAGATCCATCGTATCCAACAGCTGTTCTTTCATTTCTCTTTGCTCAACGGTTTCCGTCAATTCCAAAATACGATCCGCAAGCGTTGATTTTCCATGATCAATGTGGGCGATGATGGAAAAATTACGTATATATTTTTGTTCCACAGGTATCACTCCTAACAACACAGACCTAATTATAACAGAGTTTTAATGGGATGCAAACAGAAATTGTGCAGGCGTTCTTGACGAAAGCGCACAGGCAGTGCTATAGTTATGTTTGTAAAGGATGAGAGAGCATCTCTTACACGAAAAAGAGCCATCTAGTTTGTATGCAGATAGCTCTTTTTTTCTTATTCTAGCAGATGCCTATAATACTCATACAAAGAACTTCCATCCATCATGAATCGATTGATCTATCTTTATACATCACGCACAGGATGAATACATACCCCCTTTGACGAGGCAATGATACATAGATTGTCTTCATCATGGAAGTAACCGGTTTGGACGATAGCAGCAAAAGACATAAGAAAGGTATGTGCCTGTGCCAACGTTACTTGCTTCGGCACGAAAACATCAAGAATATAATGCTGATTATCTGTCAGAAAAGGTTGTGTTTCGGCCATACGCAAACTCGTTTTATAACCATGTTCGTTAAGCATATGGCGCGTATGAGCAAGTGTAAAAGGCAGAACCTCAACTGGCAAAGCATAACAATGACAGTCATCAACCAGTTTTTCATCGTCGCAAATCCAAATCGTCTTATCGGCCCATTGAAATAACATTTTTTCTCTAACCAAAGCTCCACCACCGCCTTTGATGATATCGCCATGATGATTCAAGACATCAAAGCTGTCTACATAAACATCTAATGTTTGTACATACGTATCTGCCAGCAAAGGGATCTGATATTGCTTCGCCCATTGCTGCGTACATAGCGAGCTTGCCATTGCCCGAATTTGTAATCCTTTGGCACATCGTTGTTGCAATGCTTGTAAAAAGTAATTAACTGTTGTTCCACTTCCTAAGCCGATATGCATGCCATCTTTTAGATACGCTATAGCCGCTAGCGCTGCCTGTTTTTTCTTTTCTTCCTTTGTCATAAGATTATTCTCCTTGCGGCTGCATAGTGAAGAGTTCATAACTTGCTTGAGGTCCTTCACTGCCAGATGGATAGATATATACAGGAAGCTGCGCGTTTTCATAACGCTCTTTCAATGCATCGACATAGGCCCAGCTTGTTTCAATTTGATCCCAGCTGGAAAACCAGGATGTATCTGCATGCCAAACTGCCTGCAATAAGCGTTCATATGCTTCTGGTGTATTGATGCGATGAATATCGCTACAACTTTGACAAAAATCCATACTCACTGGCAAAATTTCTTCACTGTTCCCTGGCTTTTTAATGTTAAAACGTACATAAACTCCTTCGGTCGGCTGAATCTTGATGATTAATACATTTGGTTCCACATTAGGAAATGGAGCCTTAAAGGTAATGACAACTTCCATTTCTCGTTTATTCAGTTTCTTACCGGTACGAATCAGAAACGGTGTGTTTTGCCAACGTTCATTATCAATATATAAACGCAATGCCGCAAACGTTTCAGTCGTGGAATCATGTGCGACATGAGCTTCTTTTTGGTAACCAAAATATTGACCTAGTACCATAGTATCCTGTATATTCAGCTGATCTACGGGACGTAGTTGTTGTAGAAGCGTAAGCTGCTTCTCATGCAAATCTTCTTGGGTAAAGGCTTCTAAAGGTTCCATGGCGAGGATACTGAGAATTTGAAACAAATGATTTTGAACCATGTCTTTTAATGCTCCGCTTTGATCATAATAGGTACCACGCGTTTCTACTCCGACTTCCTCCATAGCAGATATTTGTACATGAGCAATACATTCATGATTCCAAACATTAGCAAATAATGGATTCAAAAAACGAATCGTTTGAATGTTACGCACCATTTCTTTGCCTAGATAATGGTCAATATGATAAATATGACTTGCCTTGAAGAACGATTCCAATTGTTCATTTAAGCGTTTGGCACTCTTGCGATCTTCTCCAAAAGGCTTTTCTATGACCACTCTGCCTTGTTTTGCATGCGGCACACGAAGCAATCCTTGGGCAATCGTTGAAAAGAATCGAGGAGCGACAGCAAAGTAGAAAATATGCTGTGTATCCTGATGTTGTTTGTAGAAGGCAGCCAGTGTATCATAAGCCTCCTCTTTCGTAAAATCCATACATACATAAGATATCTTTTCACAAAACGATTGAAAAAGGGTTTCACGATATGGCAATCGCGCAAATTGCATTACCCAGTCTTTTATGATCGTACAATACTGTTCATGATCATAGGGTCGTCTGCCAAGCACAACAATCTTCGCATGCTGAAAAGCTTGATTGGCATATAAATTATAAAAAGCCGGTAATAATTTGCGATACGCTAAATCCCCAGTGCCTCCAAAAATCGTAAACGTGACTTGTTCATTCATGATCTCTCCTCCATTCATGATGAAAACTTCCTGACATATCACATCTTTCGAATGTATGTGCGCCAAAATAATCACGCTGCGCCTGAATCAGATTGGCACCGCTATGAGATGAGCGAAACATATCCAAGTAACTGACAGCATTTGCCATCGCCGGAATTGCCAGACCCTGTGTGATTGACATGGCTACCATATCACGCAAAGCTTGCTGATGTGTCTGCAATTGTTTGGCAAAGAAAGGATCAAATAGAAGGTGCGATGCTGGATTCTCTTTAGTAAAGGCCTGTTGAATATCGTTCAAAAAACGTGCCTGAATAATACAGCCAGCCCGGAAAATAGCGGCTATCTCACCTAATGCCAGCTGCCAATCATATTGTGAAGAAGCATGTGCTAACAAAGCAAACCCCTGTGCATAGGCAAGTATCTTTCCTGCATATAACGCCTGGCGTACAGTTTCTACAAATGCATCATTTTTTCTTTGCAAAGGTTTTCTGTCGGGATAAAGGATTTGCGCTTGATGACGCTGTGCTAACAAATTTGACATGACACGAGCATTACAGGAAGCCGTAATCATGGAAACATCCACTCCCTGTTTCAATGCTTCTATGCTTGTCCAGCGTCCAGTCCCTTTCTGTGCAGCACTATCTACAATAACATCTAGCAAATCCTGAGAGGAACGATCATCTGAAGCAAGAAAAATATCTGCTGTTATACGGATAAGAAAGCTCTCTAATTCGTCGGCATTCCATTCTTTAAAAATTTTTGCGATTTCCGTATTTGTATAGCCACCTATATATTTTAATTGTAAATACGCTTCACTGATCAATTGCATATCAGCATATTCAATTCCATTGTGGACCATTTTCACATAATGTCCTGCTCCATTTTCTCCTATATACGTACAACACGGCTTCCCATCACTTGCCTTAGCCGCTATTGTTTCTAAGATAGGGCGTATTTTATCATAGGCCTGCTTATTTCCACCGGGCATAATACTAGGGCCAAAGCGGGCACCTTCTTCACCGCCGGATACACCTACTCCAAAATAATGCAAACCATTTTTGCGTAATGCTTGTTCTCTTCGTATCGTATCCTCAAAAAATGAATTACCACCATCTAAAATGATATCCCCTTCCTCTAATAAATCCACTAACTGTTCTATCACCATATCCACTGCTTTACCGGCCTTTACCATCAGCATTACTTTCCTTGGCTTTTTCAGTGCCGCAACACAATCTTTTAATTCCTTATAAATGTGTATATGAGGATGAGGGTGGTTTTTAGCCATCTGCTCACTAACCGCATAACTACGATTATACGCAGCCACAGCAAAGCCGTGATCTGCCATATTCAACGCTAAACTTCTTCCCATGACGGCTAAGCCGATCACAGCGATATCCTGTTGTTTCATTTAACTTTCCTCCTGTTCAAATACGATACAAACACCTTCCTGTACATGTAATTTTGCACGTAATGGCTGTATTAAACCGCTTTTTTCATCTCTTTCAAAAACACGGATGTCATGACTGAAACGATGTATGACAAAGACAAAACGTCCATCCTTTGACAGTTGCATATCACGAGGATGATCTCCCATAGTCGATAAACGTTGAACGATACGTTTCGCTTTTCTGTCGAATACGATGATCTGGTTGACTTCTCGTAAAGTGATATACAAGAATTTTTCCCGTGCATCTATACGTATAGCGGCAGCTGCTGCTTTTTGATTTTGTGTATCCCAAAGTTTCTGGACAACTTGCACATTCCCTTGCATCTTTTCATTCATATGACACATAAATAACTCATTGCTTAATTCACTGACGACATACAAGTACTTATTCTTGGTAAAGACGCCATGCCGCGGTCCACTATGCGCAGGGAAAGGCAAAATGTGAACACAGGCAAAATCTTTTCGACGATCAAACACATATATGGCATCCAATAATAAACATGGCACAAGCAGATAATTTTCCTGTAATAAAACCTGATGACACCCTGCTGCTTCTTGAATATAAATACGTTTGATCAAAGGCAGATCTTGAACCTTTTTATAAACTGATATCGTACCTTCATGATAATTAGCTGTATAAATATAGCTATCATCCTGCGTAATAAAACACGATGTTTTGGTTTCACTCAAATGTGTCATTGTTTTATCGCAAGAAATGTCCCATAAAGTGATTCCCGCAGCATTTCTACGACATACCGCTGCCAATTTCTTGTTAACATAAGAGAGATATTTGGCATCTTCAAAGCCAGGAAGCTCTTTGCGCTTTGTGAATTGCTTCGTAGTCTCATCAAAGCAAAACTGTATCAGACATTGGCTTTGTTCACTGGCATAGCTTCCTGCATAACCTTTGATCATCTTACACACTCCTTTCTGTAGTGACTTTACTTTTTAAAGTATCTATCTATATCCTATCATAGTGTCACCACATACACTATTCATATGCTCTGGAAACCTTTACCAGCATCGCATAAAAAAAGATTTCCACTCAAACACAATTGTTGTGCTGAATCGAAATCAATGAATCTTATTATTCGCAGATACAACCGATAAGCTGTTTCCCCATTCCATTATAGAAGGATTTGGCATCTACTTTGGCTTTCCCTTCCATTTGAATCCTATCGACCAGAATATATCCATCTTTTGCCGCAATCGCATAACCATGTTCTAGCCAGCCAATGATTTCACCTGGTGTATAGGAATGGTCACAACGCATCATGCGCACTTTATGAAATTTTATCTTTTTCCCCTTCACAATCGCATTTCCTACTGGGAAAGGTATTAACCCACGTATATGATCGTATACCTTTTGGACATCCTCTTGAAAATTGATGTGCTCTTCTTCTTTTTGAATCGTATATGCAAATGTTGCCTCTTCTTCCTTTTGTTCTACAAAGATGGCACTGCCATCAATAATTTTCGGTATACTTTCACTTAATAAATCAGCACCGGCAACAGCAAGTTTCTCATATAAATCACCGGTCGTATCCTCTTGTGTAATCGCAACACGACACTGTGCCATAACCGCACCGGCATCCATTTTCTTCACCATCCGCATAATCGACATGCCACTTTCCTTATCACCTTCTATAATAGCTTTATGAATAGGAGCTCCCCCACGCCATTTTGGCAATAAAGAAGCATGTACATTTATGCTGCCATAAGTTGGGGCATCCAGTAACACTTGAGGAATAAACTGTCCATACGCACATGTAACAATCAGATCCATATCTAGTTTTAATAATTCTTGATATTCTGAACGAATAGACAATGGCTGATAAATCGGCAAATGGTTGGCAAGTGCACATTGTTTGACCTCTGACATTTTTAACTGCTGTTTTCTTCCGGCTTTTTTATCCGGTTGGGTAACAACTCCAATGACATCATAACCATCTTTTAATAAACGCTTTAACATCACTTGCGCAATGTCCGGTGTTCCCATAAATAAGATTTTTATCATTAACATCACCTCTGCTGTGGGTATTATAGCATGTTTTCAGTTACGTTTCATCTAATTTAGTAAGGAGTCAAACAAAGACGAAAGCACTTCCACTCCACCATGCAACGTATCAACGACAAAAGCACTGCCATACTTCGCCATGCGACTTGCTTTATTATCTTCCTTATCTTGTAAATGTACCTTCGTATTTTTAGGAGTAATCCTTTTATGCTGTGCTATAGTATCCTCAAAAGCTTCAACCTCTGCCTCGATGGAAGGAACTTTTTCATCCTGTTTTTGGACATAGCCTCCTAAGCCTACTAGTATGAGAATCAATATCGCATCCGCTAAAAACCGTTTCATGTTACCATCCCTTCTTCATTAGCTCATCAATACCCTGTGCAACAATACCTAAAGTGTTTTTTACTTCTTCAAATGTATTATAATCACTTCCACATTCCATTAACACGATACCTTTATGGACATATTGATTATAGTAAGCCTCTTGTCTGGTCATGACATGCTTCATAATACCATTTTTCCGCTTGTTGACCATGTCGGTTAGTGTCGTCGATATTTTGGTAGCGCTCTTTACATTCGAAGAACTGCCAGCCACGACCATCATTGCCTTTGCATACGTCTTATTGCCAATCTTGATATAGCTATACGCTCTTGGAACACTATCACGATGTAGATCAATGCATAAATCAAAACCACCATAATTCACCAATGCATCATTAAGATATTTATTGGATACGGTATATAGATCATTATAGGTTAACCCATGCGTATTACAATATGCATTAAAATCATTTGTTTCCAAAACAACCTTATATCCCTTTTTTTCTAAATGTCCTGCTAGGATCACAGCTGCATCCATGACTGTTTTACCACCTTGATACTTTTCATCCTGATGGGTATTGTAGATGTATATTTTCTTACCATTTGAAGGGACATTTTGTTTTTTATCCGTAGATGCATCCGAACTATTTTCCTTTTTTTCCTGTTTATTGTCACCAGGTACGATCATAGGATCCTCAAGTGTTGTTTCAACTTTAATTTCATCTTTGGGCAACGTCAAATTCTCGTTATAACTCCAAACATTGAGCTGTTTTTTTAACGAAATATCTTGTGCAACCACCTGTTGATGATAGATCAGATTATGCATGAAATCCTGCGAGTTTTCAAAACAATTTAACAAGCCATCATAAAACGGTGTCACATAAAGAAAGAGAACTAGCATTGCCAGTTTGACTATGATCTTGGCTGTATTTTTCATAAAAAGCACTCCCTTCTCTATACTTTATGAGAAGAAAGTGCGTATCATGTTGGGAAACCATCTTCTAATTTCGACAGTATTTGCTTATAGCTTTAAAAAATCAGGGTGAAGAAAACGATTTAAACTTTGTGATACAATATAGATCAAATGTTTTAATTCATCATCCATTGATTTTGGGGTGACAACAAGATCTAAATGTTTATTGCCATAAACACTTTCCAATATTGCTTCTCGATTAATTTCCGCTTGATCAAGAGCTTCGTTTAAGATTGCCCCGATACTTGTAACGGTGGCAACTCCAATAGCAATCACTGGCACATGTAAGGAATCTTCATTCAATGCCATGCGATGATTGCCAACACCACTTCCCGGTTGGATCCCGGTATTGTTAATTTGAATGACGCGATTGATACGGTTTAAGTTCCGCGTAGCTAACGCATCGATTGCGATCACCAAATCTGGTTTGTATAAAGCTGTCACACTTTGAACGATCGATAATGACTCCAATCCGGTCTGCCCCATGACTCCTGGCTGCAGCACTGCTACATTACGCGTTCCTTTCAACATTCGCGACGATTGTTGTGCATAAAGATGTGCTGTCACCAGAATTTCATTCGCTACTCCAGGGCCTAAAGCATCACTGGTAATAAAACGATTTCCTAAACCAACAACGAGTATCTTCTTCATCTTGATGTTCATATTGGCACTCATATGTTGTAAGTTTTCCAAAATAGCATCCACCATTTGCTCTCTTATATCGTGATCATACAAATCCTTACATTCAATGGAAACATAATCACCTTTCGCTTTTCCTAATTCATTTTCATCCAGCAATACTTTGATATAATTGCTTTTGATATTGGCATTTTGTTTTTCAATATGTTCATACGTTTTCGATCGGATATCGGCGCTCAATATCTCATCGGCAAAATCGCTACGTATCTGATAACTTTTGCCCATATTCATCACCTCTACCATAGTATGGAAATTTTTATCGTCCTTATTGCTTTTTTAAATTCTTTTTGTTATAATTTACTGGCAATTAGAATTTAGGAGGTGCAATATGCCACAGATCCAGTCTCAGAAAAAACGTGTAAAAACTAATAACAAGAGAAACCTGGCTGTTAACGCTCAGAAATCAGCTCTGAAAACAGCTATCAAAAACGTTCTGTCTGCTGTTGAAGCAAACGACAAGGAAGCTGCAGTTGCTGCCCTGAACACAGCAAACTCTAAGTTAGATAAAGCAGTTGCCAAGGGAATCCAGCACAGAAACTATGCCGTTAGACAGAAATCACGTTTAGCTAAAGCAGTTAACTCCATTGCTGCATAATGTCGATCGTAAGATCGATTTTTTTTATTCTCGAAAAAGAGTTGTACTTTTGCTATCCAGTTTAGTAAAATAGAACTAATGAGGTATGATAAAATCTCATTTAAGAGGAAAGCAATCAGTGAACTCACATCTTCATCTTTTATAAATGATATCAACCGTTATCAACCGCGGTGAGAAAGGTTGATAGAAAGGAAATGTATATTGTAAGTATGACTGCTTTGATGCGTTATGTACAATATATCAAGTGAACGTATATGAAAAAATTAGGCGTCCTATTGTTGTGTGCGGGTTTATTACTAAGTGGGTGTTCATCAGCTGTTAAAGAGCCAATAGCTGCAACAGCTGAAACCATGAAGATGTATCAATGTGGCAGAGATCATCTGGATAAGAAAATACAACCTTCTTATGATGCTGTCTTACAAGGATATAAAAATTTAGATAAAGAAATTATCTTAAAAAATGTTACGATTTCTGACGTGAATGATATTCATGCAGCTATTAAGATGGATCATCCTGAACTTTATTATCTTGAAGACAGTTTTGATTATGTAACAGATAAAAACGAATATGAAAGCAAAGCTACGTATTTATTCTTAAAACCAAGTTATCGTATGATCAAAAGTGAAATCGAAAGTCGTGATAAAGAAATCAAGCAAGTAACAGAAAAAATAATCAATACTGCAAAAAAGAAAAAAAGCGATTATGAAAAAGTAAAATATGTATATGATTATTTAATCGATCATACCTCCTATGATGAAAAAGCCAAAGAGAATCAGAATATATTAAGCACCTTTCTTGAACATAAAACGGTTTGTGCCGGTTATGCAAAAGGTATGCAATATTTATTGAATCAGATAGGTGTTCCCTGCACGTATATCACCGGTTTTACACGACCGGACAAAAGAGATGTATCCCATGCATGGAACATGGTAAAAATGGATGGCAATTACTATTATATGGATGTTACCAATGGGGATATGTTAAATAATACAAAAGAATCACGATATATGTATTTTGCTATGACCAAGAAACAGATTCTTGCGGAAAATCGACCATTCACAGATGATTATATGGAAGACACACCTTCCCGCAAAGATTCTTACTTCATGAAAGAAGGAGCTTATTTCACTTCTTGTGATAAGCAGCAGATGACAAAGCTTATCCAAAAAAGTGCAAACAAAGGATATCGTTTGGTTTTCCAATGTTCCAGCAAAGCATTAGGTGAACAACTCGATCAGATGCTGACAGCGAATAACTTTATTTTTAATATGACTGGATATGATTATTATGCTTATTATCGTTACGAAGATACCAACACTTATATTTATGTACCAGATCATCAAAAGCTTTAATCCTTCTATTACACATTCATGATAACACGCATATGAAAAAGGTCCCTACACGCACCGTTTGATGAAACATTGGTGGTTGAAGAGGACCTTTTTTTATGTGATTAGAGAACAACGCACAATACTAGCAATAGAAATCAAAATAAGCGAACTATATCATTCCAGGTTGCTAGCACCATGATACCAACGATCATTAATAAACCAGCCATCATGATAACCGACTGCATACGCTCACTCAATTTTTTCCCTATCAGTGTCTCGATCAGAATGATGAATATACGTCCACCATCTAAAATGGGAATCGGAATCAAATTGACAATACCTACATTTACTGATAATAAAGCAATTAAGGCTAAGGTTGATAATAAACCATCCTGTGTTGTCTGTGCCGTAATCTGGAAGATTCCGACCGGACCACTCAGATTATTTAAACCGACGCCACGAACAAGCTTTCCCAAGGAATCCATAATACTGGTAACAGAGCTAACCATCCGCTGCGTTCCATATGGAATAGCTTCCCAGAAAGAAATTTCTTTAGCGGCACTTTGCGGATAGCCAATACCTAAAATATATAAGTTTTCATCTTTATGAAAGGCGGCTGTTCCTTGTAGGGTTACCTGCTTTCCATCCCGTAGGACGGTATAGGTAATTTCTCCTGGATAATATTGCAAAAACTCCATGATTTCACGTGTAGAATCAGGTGTTAATGTTTCCTTTTTACTTTTGTTTTCTAAACGGATGATTTCATCCCCTACGTGAAAACCGGCTTTCTGTGCAGGTGAATTTTCTACAACACTTGCCACGATTGGCTTTGGCGGTACACTTACACTACCCTGACATGCAGTGATACCGATAAAGATCAGCCATGCCAACAAAACATTCATAAAGGCTCCAGCAGCCATCACGATGACCTGTTTCCAAGGCTTAATTCCATTTAAGGTTCGCTCAAAAGGAATATCTAATTCATCTTTTTCATCACTTTCTTCATCTTCTCCAGCCATGGCCACAAACCCACCGATAGGCAAAGCACGAATAGACCAAGCAGTTTCTCCTTTCTGCTTCTGCCACAGCAAAGGACCCATACCAATCGAAAATTCTTTACAATATACACCAAACTTCTTAGCCGCTAGCAAATGTCCAAACTCATGAACAATGACAATTGCGCCTAGAATTAATACAAACCACAATAAATTTACAATACCACTCATTCCATAGCCCCTTTCCACATATCTTTTACAAACCGTCTGGCGGCTGCATCACTTTCTATAATATCTTGCAATGTTGGTTCAGCAATAAAACGTACACCTTCCACTGCCTTAATTACGGATGTTTCAATATCCAAAAAGGCAATTTTCTTATTTAAGAAAAGACGAACGGCCTCTTCATCTGCAGCATTCATAATAGCACCAAGATTCCCACCTTTTTTGCCTACTTCAAATGCCAATTTTAATAAAGGATATCGTTCCATGCTTGCCGGTTCAAAATGCAAGGTAGCAAATTTGCCAAAATCGAATGGTTCATCATTATACATCTTCAAACGTTGCGGATAAGAAAGGGCATATTGAATTGGCAGACGCATATCCGCTGTTCCTATTTGCGCAATAATTGCATGATCCTGAAACTGAACCATTGAATGAATGGCACTTTCGCGATGAATGAGTACATCGATTTTTTCATAAGGGATATCAAACAAATAATGTGCTTCTATCACTTCAAAGCCTTTATTCATCATGGTAGCAGAATCAATCGTGATTCTTCCACCCATATTCCAGTTTGGATGATGCAAAGCTGCTTCTACACTGACGTCTTGCAACTGCTCACGCGTCAGATCACGGAAACTGCCTCCACTAGCAGTGATGATCAACTTATCAATACTATCATGTGTATTGCCTTGTAAACATTGGAAAATGGCAGAATGTTCTGAGTCAATCGGATATAGAGGAACCTGATGTTTCGCTAATGCCGCTTTCACTAGCGGTCCTCCTGCTACCAAGCTTTCTTTATTCGCCAATGCGATAACCTTATGATTTGCGATTGCTGTTAAAGCCGGCAACAATCCACGAAAACCAACTACAGCATCCACAAAAATATCATATTCTGCTAAACCGGCTAACGCTTGCAGACCTTCATCGCCGCTGTACCATTGTTTATCTGGATATTCTAGTCGTAAGACTTCTTTTACTTGTTCATCTGCTACACAAACATGTTGAATCGATGGTATCTTCGCTAACAGCATTTTTAATTTCTCGATATTTTTACCGACGCTTACCGCCACAATGGAAAATTCATCCTTGTGATGCAATACGACATCTATCGTTTGGGAACCAATGGAACCACTTGCTCCTAATAAAACAATTCTCTTCATAATGTTAACACCACCAGTATTAAGTCAAAACAAATAAAATTAAAGACCAAGGAATCTACTCTATCTAATACACCGCCATGCCCTGGTAACAAATCAGAAAAATCCTTAATCCCAAAATTACGCTTGATCGCGCTGAAAGCTAAATCACCGATTTGTCCGGTAATCGTCAATATCAAACTCGCTGCTAAGATTTGTGGCAAAGTCATCGTATCAATTAAAAAGTATGCGAGGGCAAAAGATAAGGCAGCCCCCAATAACCATCCCCCAAAGGCACCTTCCCAAGTCTTTTTAGGAGAGATACGAGGGTTCATTTTATGCTTCCCTAAAAATCTACCACAGAAATATGCACCGGTATCACAGCCATAAGTGGCGACAATGATATACCAGACATATAACGGGTTGCGATCGTATATATGCAAAAAACCTCTAGCAATTATAAAGAAAAAAGTTATATAGGCGATACATAAAAATCCATCTTTCGCATGAAAGTGTTCAGTAAAAACAGGAAGGGATAAAAAGCAAAGGACAAAGATTCCTAACAAAGGAAATAATAAGGCATCTTTTTTGATAAACGTTAATGCAAATACACAGGCGATTGCCAAAGGTTTTATCAGCAAGGGCCATGTTTCGTCCTTCTGCTCACGTAGTGCCATCAATTCCAAACCACCCGCAACAATGATAAATGATAATAAGGCATATAATAATACACCACCAAACACCAAAGGAGGAATGACACAAGCGATGATAAGAAAAGCTGTTATGATTCGCGTTTTCATACTCATAAACCTCCAAAGCGGCGATTGCGATGTGTATATTCATCAATCGCTTCTACTAGACAGTCACGGTCAAAATCCGGCCACGTAACTGGTGTGAAAATCAATTCGGCATAAGCTAGTTGCCATAACAGAAAATTAGATATGCGAAGTTCCCCACTTGTACGAATCATTAGATCAAGTTCTGGCATACCTTCACTCATCATATAATGACCAAACGCTTCTTCATCAATTGCGGCATCAGCTATACCACGTACTACATCAGCCGCATAACGTTGTGCCGCCAAGGTGATTTCTCTTCTTCCGCCATAATTTACGGCAAGACATAAAATAAGTCCGGTATTATCTTTTGTTTGTTCCACTGCCGTAGTAATAACAGAACGTGTCTCGTTAGGAAAACGCTCAATTTCACCTAAAAAGGTAACGCGAATATTGTTTTTCTTTAACTCTGCTAAATAGCGTTGAAAGAAAAGTTTAGGCAGTTTGCAAAGATATTCTACTTCACTCTCTGGACGTTTCCAATTTTCTGTAGAAAATGCATAGCAAGTTAATGCTTTTACCCCTAACTCATTACATGCTATCGCGATTTTTCTTATATTCTCCGCCCCCTGCTTATGGCCAGCAGTTCGCGGTAACCCTCTTTTTTTCGCCCATCGGCCGTTTCCGTCCATGATGATGGCAATATGCTGCGGGATGATTCTTCCTTCCATGTCCAGCAACCTCCTATAACTACATTGTATAATTTAACTCTGATATTATATCATAAAAGATAGAAACATTGTATCTATGCGCAGCATTTCATCTAAAAAAGTGTCGAAAACTGCATCTTTTCTTTCAATCTGCAAACAGTCATAAACGGATAATTTCGGATTATTTAATTGTCGCGTTTTCTTATTAAATCACTGAACTTCAAATAATCACAATGTTTGTTTACACTTATACATGAAAAAAAGGAAAGCTATCCGCTCTCCCCTTCGTTACAATTAAACCTTCATAATTTCTTTTTCTTTTTCACTGACTTCTTTTTCAATTTTCTTAGCAAATTCATCTGTTAATCTCTGTACTTTTTCCTGCATTCTCTTCGCATCATCTTCTGTTAATTCTTTATCTTTTTTGACTGCATCATTCGCTTCACGACGTACATTACGAACAGCAATCTTTGCTTCTTCTCCCATCTTATCTGCTTCTTTTGATAGTTGTTTACGACGTTCTTCAGTCAATGCTGGCACATTCAAACGAATGACCTCACCATCACTTTGAGGCACCAATCCGGTGTCACTTGTCGCAATTGCACGTTCAATATCTTTTAAAGTAGAACGATCATAAGGTTTGATCATTAATTGACGTCCTTCTACGACCTTAATACTAGCAACCTGATTGATAGGTGTTTCACTTCCATAATATTCAAAATGTACATGTTCTAACAAAGATGCGTTTGCTACTCCTGTGCGAATCGTTTTTAAATTTTCGTCAAGCTTCTCTACTGCTTTCTCCATTTTGTGTTTCGTTACATCTAACAGTTCCATAGTTTCGTGTCCTTTCTTTTTATCTATGATCTTTTGAAATTACTGTACCCGTAATGTCTCCACGAACAGCTTTCAAAATATTTCCGCTTTCATTCATATTAAATACTACCAGATCAATATCATTATCCATACACATACTGGTAGCTGTAGTATCCATGACCTGCAATCCTTCCTGAATCAGATCCATATAAGTTAAAGCATCATATTTAACAGCCTCAGGATGTGTTTTAGGATCCGCATTGTATACTCCATCTACACCGTTTTTGGCCATCAAAATGACATCAGCACCGATTTCACTGGCACGCAATGCAGCCGTTGTATCGGTAGAAAAATAAGGGTTTCCTGTACCTGCGCCAAAAATTACGATGCGGCCTTTTTCCAAGTGACGTAATGCACGACGCACAATAAATGGTTCTGCCACTTTTTGCATCTCAATAGCCGTTTGCACACGCGTAGGCACGCCTTCTTGTTCCAACGCACTCTGAACAGCCAATGCATTTATGACCGTCGCAAGCATTCCCATATAATCCGCCTGTACACGCTCAATTCCCATCGTTTCTGCCATTTTACCGCGAATGAAGTTTCCACCGCCAACAACAATGGCTAAATCCACACCAAGCTCATGAATTTCTTTCAATTCTTTTGCCAACGCTTTTAAAATTTGTGGATCAAATGAATTACCAGGTGAAGATAAAGCCTCACCGCTTAATTTCAATAATACTCTTTTGTACATGTCTACTTCCACCTTTACTTTTGTCGTTTTTTTAACTCTCCACTGTATATTATAAAGAAAAGATTTACAAAAAGGAAGAGCTATTCTCCTTTTTTTCATTTTTCTTTGGATACTTACAGACAAGACTATCATCTTACTGAATAAACTGAAAACCAATCCTCATTTGCGAGCACAGTAAGATCCAACTATATTCCATATCTATGGTAATTGTGTCTACATATCGTCATTCTTTTTTAAGGATATCCCCTTAAAAAAAGAGAAGTCCAATGACCTCTCCCTATCGTTAATTATCCACCAAATGCCTGGCTCATTACTTCTTCAGCAAAATTATCCTGGCGTTTTTCAATACCTTCACCAACTGCATAACGTACGAAGCTTACAACGTCACAGCCATTTTCTTTCAGGTACTGTGCAACCTTCATGTTTGGATCCAAGAAGAATTCCTGTTCTACCAAGCACAGATCTTTCAAGTTCTTGCTGATCTTACCTTCAATGATACCAGCCAATACTTTTTCTGGTTTGTTAGCCAATTTTTCATCGTTTTTAACGATTTCAGTCTGTACTTTTCTTTCATGTTCTACAACTTCTGCAGGCATTTCATCACGGTTTACATACTGTGGAGCCATACTTGCAATCTGCATAGCGATGTTTTTAGCAACAGCTTCATCAGCTTTACCCTTTAAGGTAACAAGTGCAGAAATCTTTCCGCCCATGTGCATATAGCAACCGAAGAATTCATCATCTGCTTTTTCAACTACTGCGATACGACGTAAAGAAATCTTTTCACCAATCGTAGCTGTTGCTGTCGTTACAGCATCCGCAACAGTGCCTTCACTTGCAGCACATGCTAAAGCAGCATCTAAATCAGTAGGTTTGTTTTCAATTAACACACCCTGGATTTCATCCAACAGACCTAAGAACTTTTCATTCTTAGCAACAAAGTCTGTTTCAGAGTTTACTTCAAATACAACACCGGTATTTCCATTGACAGCTGCACGAGTCAAACCTTCCGCAGCGATGCGGTCATTTTTCTTAGCAGCCTTAGCAATACCTTTTTCACGCAGCCAGTCGATAGATTTTTCCATATCTCCATCACACGCTGTCAATGCTTTTTTACAATCCATCATACCTGCGCCTGTTCTTTCACGCAGTTCTTTTACCATTGATGCAGTAATCATTTTTTCATTTCCTCCTTTTCGTGATTATTCAGCAGTATTAGTTTCTGCTGGTTTTGCTTCTGTTGCAGGTTTTGCTTCAGTAGCTGGTTTTACGTTTTCACGTTTCTGATAAGGAGCTCTGCCTCCACGTCCACCATTGCGGTTACGATCGAAATTGTTACGACGGTTACGACGTTCTTCATTTCTCTGACGACGACGTCTTTCATTTTCAGCAATCTGCTCTTCAACATTGATGATAACATCTTTCATTGTTACATCTTCTTCGTTTTCATCAACACTGTGTGCTACGCTTAACAATCCGCCTTTTGCTTCTACGATTGCATCTGCCATCAATGTTGTGATCAATTTTACAGAACGGATAGCATCATCATTTGATGCGATTGGGTAATCTACCATTTCTGGATCACAGTTAGTATCTACCATAGCGAATACAGGGATACCTAATTTCTTAGCTTCTGCAACAGCATTGTGTTCTTCCTTAGGATCGATAACAAACAATGCGTTAGGCAGTTTCTTCATTTCCTTGATACCACCTAAGAAGTTTTCCAAACGTGCTTTCTGTTTCTTAACCTGTGCGATTTCTTTCTTAGGATACAGATCTAAAGTTCCGTTTGCTTCCATTTCTTCGATTTCTACTAAACGTTTTACACGTTTCTGGATTGTACGATAGTTTGTTAATAAACCACCTAACCATCTCTGGTTTACGAAGAAACTTCCAGAACGTAATGCTTCTTCTACAACTACAGCCTGTGCCTGTTTCTTTGTACCTACAAATAATACCTTACCGCCTTTTTCAGCGATTTCTCTCATTGCAGCATACGCAGTGTCCAGCTGTTCTAATGTTTTTTCTAAGTTGATGATGTATACACCATTTCTGCTTGCGTAGATGTTTGGTTTCATTTTTGGATTCCATCTACGTGTCTGATGACCAAAATGTACACCAGATTCCAATAATTTTCTCATTGATACTACTGACATGAAAATATCCTCACTTTCCGTTTTTATCCTCCATCACTTCAAACTGCAGCAACTTATCATTGACGCTTACTTAACGCATCTAAAGCACGGGCTGCGGAATCCATGATGTGTGTTGTATGCGAACTTCGTCGCACCGTTGTTTATTATAACATAGAAAAGCCCTAATTCAAGGGCTTTTTTTATTTTTTTACAGAAATTGGCGCCATTGTTTGCTTCACCATTCATAAATATGATCTTACTATGTGTTTTCTTTGCCGGCACGAGGATGTGCATGTTCATATGCACTTTTTAAGCGATCCTGTGTCACATGGACATAGATTTGTGTCGTAGATAAGGAAGCATGTCCCAACAATTCTTGCACAACACGCAAATCAGCTCCATTATCCAATAAGTGTGTGGCAAAGCTATGACGAAACATATGCGGATGAATATGCAGATGCAGATGGCACTTTTTAGCAGCCAATTCCATGCGATATTGCACACCGCGACTTGTTAATGGCTTGCCCTTCTGATTCACAAAGACATATTCATGTTGCAACGTATTCACCCATTTTGGGCGTACATGTTCAATATAATCAACGAGACGTTCTTTTGCCAGATCATAGAAAGGAACCAAGCGTTGTTTATCTCCTTTGCCAACGATATGTAAGATATTATCATGGAAATCAATATCGGATAAGCGTAGATTTACTGCCTCACTGACACGCAAGCCACTGGCATACATCAATTCAAATAATGCACGATCACGAACATCTACCGCTTCATGCAAATCAAACGATGCTAGAAATAATGCAATTTCATCATAAAATAGAAATTCCGGGATCCTGCGTGTTTGCTTGGGTGCTTTGAAATATAAGAACGGATTGTTTTGCACCCCAACATACTCATTCAAGTAACGATAATAGGAACGCAATGAACTTAGCTTACGGGCAACCGTGGCATTTTTCATCGTTCCCTGTCGGCCATCTCGCTCACGCAGATGACTCACATAATTCATCACGATGATGCGATCTACATCATCTAAGCTCATGATATTCTCACTTTTTAGAAAATCCAGAAATTCTGTAATATCACGCTGATACGCATCCTTGGTATGTGCACTCCCGCTATTGACCGTATCTAAATAGTCTAAAAACCGCGTCAGATAAGATTCCATCAGTCAAACAATTCCCGATAGCTGTCAATAACTGCCAATGCTTGTTTGCCAAAGGCTTCTTTACGATCTTTTTTCTTCACCTTGGCTTCTAGCTGCATGATGCCAAAATTCGCATTCATCGGTTGGAAATACTTTGCGGATGCATGCGTAATATAATTGACCATAGAGCCAATTACGCAGGTGCTTGGCAAGGTAACAACTGCCTTTCCTCTGATCAGATTTGCCATGTTTAAGCCCGCCAACAATCCACTGGCAGCACTTTCTACATAGCCCTCCACGCCAGTCAATTGCCCGGCAAAAAACAAATCATCCCGCGTTATATGCTGATAGGTAGGACGCAACACCTTTGGGGCACACAAATATGAATTGCGATGCATGACACCATAACGCACGATGGACACGTGTTCCAATCCCGGTATCATGGATAAGATACGTTTTTGTTCGCCCCATTTTAAATGTGTTTGAAAACCAACGACATTATACAAGCTGGCAATCGCGTTATCCTGTCGTAACTGGACCACTGCATAAGGCAAACTACCATCCGGCTTTTCTAAACCGACAGGCTTCATCGGTCCAAAAAGCAACGTTTTCTCGCCACGGCGTGCCATTTCTTCAAACGGCATACAACCTTCAAAGAAGGTTTTATCAAAATCATGCAGTTCCGCTGTTTCCGCATGTAATAAAGCATCATAAAAAGCGTCAAATTCTTCTTTGTTCATCGGACAATTAATATAGGCAGCTTCTCCTTTATCATAACGTGATTTTACATAAGCCTTGGAAAAATCAATGGATTCTTTTTCAATGATAGGAGCTGCCGCATCATAGAAATGGAAATAATCCTCATGGGTCATTTCCTGAATTGCCTTACTTAGAGCATCACTTGTCAATGGTCCACTGGCAATAATCACCGGACCTTCAGGAATCTTCGTTATCTCTTCACGAACAACCTCCACCAAAGGGTGTTCACTTAAAATTTTAGTGATTGTTTCGCTGAAAGAGGTACGATCCACGGCCAAGGCACTACCAGCCGGTACACGGTGAGCATCCGCTGCCTTCATGATCAATGAATCCAAATGCCGCATTTCTTCTTTTAAAATACCAACTGCATTTTGTAAAGAATCACTGCGCAAAGAGTTTGAGCAAACAAGTTCTGCAAACTGATCACTGTGATGGGCATCACTGGATTTTAACGGACGCATCTCTACTAATTTCACAGGGATCCCACGTTTGATCAACTGCCAGCAGGCTTCACAGCCCGCCAATCCGGCACCGATTATGGTTACTTGTTTCATTCTGCTTCCACCTCTGTCGCTTTCTTCTTAACTGTTTTTTTCACGACTTTTTTAGCCGTTTTCTTTGGTGCTGCCTTTTTCTTGTCAGTTGTTTCCTCATCACTCTTTTTCTTTTTTGGCTCTTTTTTGATATACCGGCATTTAGGATAATTGCTGCAGCCGATGAAGGTTGTGCCAAAGCGTGATTTACGCTGTACAAGTTCATGACCACATTCCGGACACATTTCACCGGTTGGTACAGGTTCCTCCTTTGGCTTATTGCTTTTAATATATTTACAATCCGGGTAATTGCTACATGCCAAGAAAGAACCATAGCGTCCTTTCTTCATGACCATCTTACTACCACATTTTGGACAGACTTCTTCACTTTCGGTATTTTCCTCTTCATTTTCACTTTTCGTGTAACGACAAGTAGGAAAATTAATACAGGATACAAATTTCCCATAACGTCCGATACGATACACCAATTCGCTGCCACATTCCGGACAAGTTTCACCGGTACGTTCCAGCTCCTTTTTCTCCATATGCTCATAAGCATTTTCCAGTAATGGTTCAAATTCATTATAGAATGTTCGCACTTCTTCGATGTTGTTACGTTTTCCTGCTGCGATTTCATCTAAGTGATGTTCCATGCCTGCCGTATACGAAACATTGATGATGTCCTTGAAGAATTCTTGCAATTTGGCATCCGTCAATTCCCCTTGTTCACTAGGGATAAAGACTTTGGTCTTACTGCCTTCACTTGGGCGTTCTAATGATACATAACCTCTAGCTTGCAATGTATCAATAATAATAGCATACGTTGAAGGACGACCTATGCCCTTTTCTTCCATTTCTTTGATCAAGTGAGCTTCACTATAACGTAAAGGTGGTTCTGTGAAATGCTGCTTGCCTTCCAATTCCACATCCTTTAATTGTTCCTGTTCTTGCAATGGTGGCAACATCTCATCTTTTACTGTTTCATAATCGTGATATACTTTCAAATAACCATCAAATGTCAGAATCGAACCATTGGCACTAAACTCACAGCCATTTGAAACAATTTGCGCATTCACGACATCACTTTTGCTCGGTGCCATTAAAGAAGCCAGCGTTCGTGCATAAATCAGCTTATACAATTTGTACTGATCATTTGTTAAATATGGTTTCACTTTTTCCGGTGTATTGAAAACACTGGTAGGACGAATAGCCTCATGCGCATCCTGTGCATTTTCATTATTTTTCTGGCGTGCACGACCTTTATACTCCTTACCATAAACTTCTTCAATATATGATTCAGCATCTTTCACGAACACGTCTGATAAACGCGTAGAATCTGTACGCATATAAGAGATAAGACCTTCACTCACCCCATCTGCTAAGGGCAGACCTTCATAAAGCTTTTGGGCAATCTGCATCGTCTTTTTTGCTCCGAAATTTAACTTTGTGCTGGCCTCCTGTTGTAACGTCGAAGTGATAAAAGGCATTCTTGCTTCTTTTTTACGAACCTTTTTTTCAATAGCGGACACAACAAAAGCAGCACAGCGTTCAATGATAGCATCTACATCTGCCTGTGTTTTTAATTCTGCCTTTTTGCCATCCACTTTATTCAGACTGGCACTGAATTGTTTGCCATTTTTTTCGATATTTGCTGCTAACGTCCAATATTCTTCGCTCTTAAAAGCGCGAATTTCATTTTCGCGTTCAACGATCAAACGCAAAGCAACAGACTGTACTCGTCCTGCTGACTTTGATTTTATTTTACTTTGTAATAACTTTGATAACTTAAAACCGATGATCCGATCCAGCATGCGTCTTGTTTCCTGACTTTTCACCAAATCCTGATCAATCGTACGGGGATGTTGAAATGCTTCTGTTACAGCATTTTTCGTAATTTCATGAAAGATGATACGATTTTCTTCTTCCATATCTAGTTCTAATACATTTGCCAAATGCCAAGCAATTGCCTCACCCTCACGGTCAGGGTCACTTGCTAGAAAGACATGTTCACTTTTTTTGGCAAGATCTTTTAATTCTTTTACGACTGCACGTTTATCAGAGCTTATCTTATACGTAGGTTCAAAGTCATGCTCCACATCAATGCCTAAGCCACCTTTACCTGTTGTCGCAAGATCACGTATATGTCCCTTGGAAGAAACGACATGATAGTCGCCACCAAGATATTTTTCTATGGTTTTCGATTTGGAAGGGGATTCCACGATTACTAAATTTTTCATTTTTAGCCTCCTAGCCTAAACTACACGTCTTTTATTATTTGTTTTTTTTTAGCATTTGTCAAACATTTTATGCTAAATCATGCGAATATCTTGTTCATCTACTAAAATCATTGCACCTTGTGCAATTAACGTATTGCTTCCTTTTCCTTCTCGTTGATCCATCGGATGTGGTACACAATAAATTGGTATATCCAGCGAAAGCGCCTCATTAACAGTTAGCATTGTGCCACTTCGCATCCCTGCTTCCACAACGATAACAGCATCACTCAAGGCCGCAATTAAGCGATTGCGCCAAGGAAAATGATAGGGCTTTGGCGGTGTATGGGGTGGATATTCACTTAGGACCAATTGCTTTTTGGCCATGATTTGTTGAATATCGGCATTAACTTTCGGATAATACACATCCAATCCACACCCCATTATACCGATTGTATGCTGAGCAAGAGCTTCGCGATGTGCAATGCCATCGATTCCCTTGGCAAGCCCGCTCACAATGCAATAGCGCAATGCTAAGATTTTGGTGATTTGTGCGCACATCTTACTTCCATAAGCGGTTGGCTGACGGCTGCCTATGACAGCCACACTTCGCTGTTCACATAAAGCAAGATTACCTTCATAAAACAAAATCCACGGTGGACATTGCAGCCTTCTAAATTTGCAAGGATATGTAGGATCGACAATTGTAACATAGGTACATGAACATGCTGGTAAATTCCATGCTTTATTTTCCTTAATGGCTTCGCGCATCTTATACCAATCCCCTTTATACTGTATCGCATAAGCTAAAATTTGTTCTCGATATTGCATCATTTGAACCTCCTTACTTTTATATACGACACAGATAGGTCTTTTTCGTAAAAGTGCTTTATTTTATCAAATAATATAAAAAGAGCCCTATTTTCATAAGGCTCCCATGCAACATAGTTTATAAGATTGCTGTACGTTCTTCATAAGAATCAGCACGCAACATTAGCAACATGCTTATCAATAACAACAAGATAGCAATTACATTAAACAACAAAGCGCTAGTATGCAGATGTTCAACAAATTCGGCCATGATCTTCATGCATGCTCCAGCTATACCGAAGATGTGTCCGGCATGCAGTTCAAATCGTATGGATACATGTTTTTTCGCATATTGCTTGCGTTGTAGCAAATATACAGCAACAACAAGTGATATACAGACAACATCACTCAAAAGCTGATAAGATTTCCCAAACGCGTAGCTTTGTGGGTACAAAACATACAAGAGCTGAAAGATTGTTGCTATCCAAAAGCTACACGCTATGGCAATTCCCGTTTTGCGATATTTCATGTCCTCTTCCTCAGGACAAATTAATTTTTCTTTTTCAAATCTGGCAGAAAGTCTTTTTCTGCATCGTCAATCAGAATTTCACGAGCACTTGTCAACAATGAGGCCATATTCTGTAATTCACTAGGTACAACGATCTTCGTAGCCTTGCCATCTGCCATTTTTTCATAGGTTTCCAAGCCTTTTAAGCTTAAATATTCCTTGGTTGGATTCGCTGTCTTGATCATTTCAATACCACGTGCCTGTGCCTCATAAATACGTTCCATTGCCTGTGCCTGACCTTCTGCTTCAGCAATCATCGCTTCTTTCTTAGCTGTTGCGCGTAAAATGACTGCTTCTTTTTCACCTTCAGCTGTTAAAATAGCACTTTTCTTTTCACCTTCCGCACGTAAGATGGACTCACGACGTTCACGTTCTGCACGCATCTGTTTTTCCATCGCTTCTTGGATATCGCGCGGTGGGATGATATTTTTTACTTCCACTCGGTTGACTTTAATTCCCCAAGGATCGGTTGCTTCATCCAAAATTGAACGCATTTTCGTATTGATGATATCACGTGATGTCAAAGTTTCATCCAATTCAAGATCACCAATGATATTACGTAATGTTGTAGCAGTTAAATTTTCAATAGCCGTAATTGGTCCGACAACTCCATAAGTATAAAGTTTAGGATCGGTAATCTGAAAATAAACAACCGTATCAATTTGCATTGTTACATTATCCTTTGTGATAACCGGCTGTGGAGCAAAATCTTTCACAACCTCTTTTAACGTTACCTTATTAGCTACACGATCAACAAAAGGTACTAAAAAATGTACACCGGTATTCCAAGTTGTATGATATGCACCTAAACGTTCAATTACAAAAGCCTTTGCTTGTGGAACAATACGCACCAAATAGGCAAACAGCCCAATGACAATCAATGCCACTACTACTAAAATAATAATTGTAAAAATATTCATCATTTACCCTTCTTTCTTTTTTATGTTAAACCGCTTTACGAACAAGCAGTTTAGCACCTTCGATTGCAATTACTTTCACTCTTGCAGCTTTTTCAATTGGTGTACCATCTACACTTATGGCATGCCATAAGGAGCCATTCACCTTTACTTCTCCCCATTCATCTGCCATGATCGGTTTTACCACAACACCAAATTCACCAATGCAGCGATCCGCATTTGTGGCAATTGTATTCCCACGTAAATAACGGGATGCAATTGGTCTTACCACAAGCATACTGACAATAGAAACAATAGCAAAGCCGGCTATTTGTACCCATATAGGAAGATTTAACAGACTAAGCAAAACAGCAATGATACCGCCAACGGCGAACCAGATAGAAACCAAGGCTGTCGGTGTGATTAATTCTACTACCAGTGCCGCAATACTGATGCCAATCCAGATTACTACCATGTTTTCTTCACCCCTCATTCTTGTTGATCAGGTCTTTTAAATCTGCTATCAACATATTTTCTTTTTCATCAAAGCGAGCATTGACTTTTAAACCATCCATCTTCTGATGCGTCAGTAATGCGATTTCCTCCATGATTGCCTTGTTTGTGATTCGGGCATAACCTTTACCCAGTGATATTTTATGCAATTGATCCATTTCTACTAAATGCAAATCTATTTCGCGCTTACTTACCGGACGTATTCCCAATTGACTGTTTTCCGCATCAATACCAATCATGCACCATCGCACATCTTCAAAGTAACCGGCTGCGCTACTATTCAGCGTGATATTACTGGGATATAACGTCAAAATCAGCGTATATACATTACCTTTGACCCATGTAAACATCCTGACACCACCTTTCTTATTCATATTATATTATTTTTCTTATTTTTTTGCAACCACTATTCTTACTTTTCTTATTTTTCTTATAATACAAGCAATTTACTCACAGTGTTCTCAAAACTTCTCATCCTAGGTGATGTTCTAATGCAATCGTCTAATGCGATTCTATGCTAATCTTAGTAAAAAAGAAGCAGGCACATACTGCTTCCTTATCTGCTAAAGATCAAATACCAATTGTTGCATAGCCGCAACCGGACCATAACTTTTTCGATAGATATCGTTAATCACTCCATAAGTATGCATTGCCTCAAGATGCCCTTTCGTAGGATATCCTTTATGCTTTGCAAAACCATATTGTGGATACTGTTTATCATACGCGCACATAATACAATCCCTTGTGACTTTTGCCAAAATACTGGCAGCCGCAATACTAACACTTTTCTGATCTCCCTTTACTAAAGATATGACATCCAATGACGCATTGGGCAAGGGCATGGCATCTGTCAAAACACCATCAGCATCATGAAAGCTGTTCGATAATTCCAGCATCGCCAACTGTGTTGCTCGATAAATATTTTGTTCATCGATTATTTGAGGAGAAACAATCTTAATATGATATTCACTAGCCAATTGAATGATTTCTTGAAACAAGGCCTTGCGTTTCTTCTCACTGAGTTTTTTTGAATCATAAATACTTTCATGCGAAAAACCAACAGGAAAGCTGACTGCTGCTACAACCAATGGTCCAGCAATAGGACCACGTCCAGCTTCATCAATACCAATGATTTTCTTTTTACCTTCTTTCCACCAAGCTATTTCATAAGCATTCTCACACTGCATCCGGAACCTCCCAGCTAATTGGACCAAGCTTATCATCACGCAATTCACGCAAAAACGTTTCAATGGTGCGCTTTTCATCGATTTCATGATTACGCATGTAGCCACGCTTTTGCGCAATTCGATTTAACATTTCATAAGGGTCTGAGCACAATGCGATATCATAACGTTTCGTTAATGCTTGCGCATGATGCTGCAACAGATAGCGCATAGCCCAAGCTGCAATTTCCTCTAAAGGCAATATTTCATCTCGGATAGCACCGGTGATGGCCAACAAGATACCAACACGTTCATCTTCAAACTTCGGCCATAAAACACCTGGTGTATCTAATAATTCCAAATCTTTATTGATTTTTGACCATTGCAGTGATTTCGTAACACCCGGGCGATCTCCGGTAACAGCAATTTTTTTCTTTGAAATCTTATTGATAAATGTAGATTTTCCTACATTGGGAACACCAACCACCATAGCACGCATCGCACGCGGTTTCATGCCCCTTCGTATCATACGCTCAATTTTCGCCTGCATCAGTGTCTGTACAGCTTTTACGATCTTTGGCGTAATATTTTCAGTTATGATATCCAAAGCTAAGACCATTGTGGACGCATTGCTCAAAGTCTGAATCCATGCCTTTGTAATAGCCGCGTCAGCCTTATCTTTTTTAGAAAGAATGATGAGTCTTGGCTTTTGCTGAATCAATTCTTCAATCATCGGATTCTTGGAAGCATTAGGAATACGGGCATCTCTTAATTCAATAACCAAATCCACCATCTTCATCTTATCTTGCATTTCACGTTTTGCTTTGGTCATATGACCCGGAAACCATTGTATTCTTATCTTATCATTTTCCATAATTTACATACCTCGCTTGTTCAAAAGGATAATAGACAAACATGCCTTTCGCAAGTATTTGACTTCGCTTAAAAGGCCCCACACTCTCTGAGCGTGAATCCAAAGAATTAACGCGGTTATCACCAACCAGCAAATATTCATCTGCTTTTAATGTATGCTTAGGATAATCTGCTGTAAACATACCTTTTTCTTTCTCAATACGTTTTCTATACGTGTTGTCTAAAAAGGGTTCTTTAACCTCTAAATCATTGATAAACAGTTTGTTACCTTTATATTCTACAGTTTCATTGGGCAAACCGATAACACGCTTCACCCATAAATCATCATCAGATGCATGTTTTACTACAACGATATCAAACCGTTTGATATCGCTTAAATAAGATGCTGCAACATTGATAAAAACCTGTTCCCCATCCTTTAAGGTCGGATACATAGATTCCCCCACGATTGTCTTACCTCGCAACACAAAGGTAAACATCAATAAGACGATCAGCATACAGACGGCAAACATTCTCACAGTATCTATAACTTGATAAAATCTATCCCATTTTGTTTTTTTCTTTTGCATGAACTCACCTACTTTGGTATATGTATCTTATGAAAAGGGAAAATGACCAACGCATCCTTTCCTTTGATCTGGCTGCGTTTAAAAGGTCCAAAGTCACGCGAATCACGTGAATTGATCCGATTGTCTCCCATTAGCCAATACTCATCTTCCTGTAAACACACTTCGGTAAAATCTTCCGTAAATGCATCGACAGTATCACGTATGGCATTTGCCCATTCATTATCTAAATACGGCTCATCTAATGCCTTATCATTCACATATACTTTATCATCTTTACAAGATATGCGATCCCCCGGTAAACCAATTACGCGTTTAATGATCATGCGATGCATCTGCTTATTCTCATAAGCTATAACGATATCCCCACGCTCTATTTCTTGAAATTTTGCACTGAACGCATTGCTTAGCGCAAAGTCGCCTTCTTCAATCGTAGGAAACATGCTTTGTCCACTGACGTGAATTGGTCTTACAGCAAAATTAATGGTAAGGTATACAAGCACGAAGCATGCCAAAAAAATCTTCAATAACGATAGAAGATTACTGCCGATAACTCTTCCCAGAGTCTCGTCACGTTCTTGTCTGTGTTTGCTGTTCACAGATTTGTGCATTGCGACTCCTCCACAATCTATAAAAGAAAAAGCCGGAACATATCCCGACTTTTCTCATTCTTAACGAATTTCTTTAATACGAGCAGCTTTACCTGAACGTCCGCGAAGATAATATAATTTATTTCTTCTAACCTTACCGTGACGGACAACTTCAATCTTCTCAACAATTGGAGAGTGGATTGGGAAAGTTCTTTCTACCCCAATCTGGTTAGAAATCTTACGAACTGTAAATGTTTCAGCGATTCCTCCACCCTGACGTGCGATTACCAGACCTTCAAAAACCTGGATACGTGATTTGTCGCCTTCTTTAATCTTAACGTGTACACGAACGGTACTACCAGATTTAAAGAAAGGGATGTCTTTCTTCAATTGAGATTTTGTTACTTCATTAACTAACTGTAAATTCATACTCTCGGCGCTCCTTTTCTACAATATATTTACGTTGGGCTCATAAACAATTAAGACGTCCAGCGGAACCTCGTTTGCCAATAGGCTTATTGATTATAGCACACTTTCGTTTCTCTTGTAAATAGGAATTTGTAAAATTTTACAGTCATTCATGAAGACACTGCTCTTTGGAAAGTTCGGGTTCTTTCCCTTATAATCATACCATTTTTCATGCCCATCTGAAAAGAAATTACATAAATTTCGCAAATTCTTTATATTTCTTAAGATTTATCATTTTTTGTATGCAAATCTTCCTTTGCTTCTTTTCGCACTTCTTCCATCAATTCTTGTTCTTCTTTAGTAAAAACACGTGTAGCCAACAAATCCGGACGGCGCTCCAGCGTTTTCTTTAAAGACTGTTTTAGCCGCCAGCGTCGGATATTCGCATGATGGCCACTCAGCAATACCTCTGGCACCCGCTGCCCTTCAAATTCAATCGGACGCGTATATTGTGGATATTCTAAAAGACCATTTTCAAAAGAATCATCCGCATGACTATCTTCTAAAATCACACCATCCAGCAAGCGAATGATGGCATCGCTCATCACCATTGCTGCAGGTTCACCACCTGTTAAGACAAAATCCCCTAAAGAAAGTTCTAAATCGACATACGAGCGAATGCGTTCATCAAAACCCTCATAATGTCCACAAAGAAAAATCAAATGATCATATGTTTTCACAAAATGATGTGCTGTTGCTTGCGTAAAAGTCTCTCCTTGCGGTGATAACATCACCACATAGGAAGATGGCGTACGAATATCCTTCAGGCAATCAGCAATCGGCTGACAAGATAAAACCATTCCCTGTCCACCACCACATGGGGTATCATCAACATGGTTATGCTTATCTTTCGTATAAGCGCGAAAATCAATCGTTTCAAAGGTAACCAATTCACGTTCAATTGCCCGTTTAATGATAGAGGTTGTAACAAAACTGTCAAAAAATTCAGGAAACAATGTCATGACTGTAATCTTCATAATAACCCATCCATCAGCTTAATCACAATGCATTTCTCTTCACGCTTAAATTCCTGCACAAATGCTTTTACATATGGAACTAAAAATTCGCGTTCTTCATTGCGAACACGCAAGATGGCATTGGCACTAGTTTCTAACACCTCGATTACATCTCCTAAATATCTTCCCTCTTCATCCAATACTTGACAATCTTGTAATTCAAAGAAATACGCCTCATCTTCTTCTAATGCATGCAGTTGTTCCTCGCTGATAGAAAGAAGACTGCCTTTCCATGCCTCAACCTGATTGATATCATCATATCCTGCAAACTTCACAATCAACAACTGTTTCGCCCATTTTGCATACTCCACGCAGACATCAAGAAGCTGTTGCTGATATTGAATATGAATATGTTTTCCTTTCGCAAAACGGATATCGACAAAATCCGTTGTAGGTTTCACTTTAACTTCGCCACGTAAACCATGTGTATTTACCAGTATTCCTATGTTGATTTCGTTCATATGATCCTCCTGAAAAAAGGATGCTTTCCTGCATCCTAATAAGATTCGAATTTAATTGTAACTCGTTTATCTTCTTTTCTTGATGCCACAGACATCATCTGACGAATTGAAGATGCCATGCTACCGCGTCTTCCGATCAATCTGGCTACATCTTCACTGTTTGCATATACATACAATAAGATTTCATTTTCATCCAATGTATCCATTTTCTTCACAGAAACACTCGCTTTATCTTCAACCATCGGTGTTACAAGATCCAATAACACTTTTTCGTAATCAATCATACTTACTTAGCGTTTTTTTCTTCGTGCAGACGTTTCATGATGCCCTGTTTAGACAGAATGTTACGTACTGTATCAGAAGGCTGTGCTCCATCTTTCAGCCATTTTACAGCTAATTCTTCATTTACTGTGATAGATGCTGGATTGGTTGTTGGATTGTAAGTACCGATTGTTTCAATGATACGTCCATCTCTAGGTGAACGAGAGTCAGCAGCTACTATTCTGTAGAAAGGTTTTCTTTTAGAACCCATTCTTTTTAATCTTAATTTTACCATGTATTTTTCCTCCTATATTGCGTTATGCTTGTTTATTGTACCATATTTTTATAAGGTGTCAAGTATTTTTCCTTTACACCTTTTATTTTTTATACATGTTTCATTCGTTCAACAATAAAATATTGCTTTTAGCCAAAAAGCTATATCCTGGATTGGTATTTATAAGATTCGCATAGCATCTTCTTCCCCTTCCATAAACGCAAGACAGCTTTCCATTGAGTGATAGACCATATCGCGATTAGAATCATCTGTCAGAAATGCCATATGTGGAGATAAGATTACATTAGGATAACTATTTAAAAGCAACATTTCTCGTGAAGGCAACACTCTTCCCTTTTGTTTTTGATAATAAATACCTGTTTCCCCTTCTACCACATCGAAAGCAGCTCCTTGAATCTTACCCTTTTCAATGCCTTTTATCAGAGCTTCATTATCAATCAAAGCGCCTCGCGCCGTATTAATCAAAATCACACCATCTTTCATCATAGCGATACGTTCTTGATTAATGATATGATAAGTTTCCTCATGCAATGGCAGATGCAGTGTGATGATGTCACTTTTTTTCAACAAAGTTGCTAAATCGCAAAACTGCGCATACGGAAGTAGTTCTGGTTTTATATGTCGATTATAAGCCAAAATATCACATTCAAAACCTGCCAAATGACGTATCAGCGTCGTGCCGATATTGCCGCAACCGATGACCCCTACTATCTTCCCCTTTAAATTTCTGCCTTGTACAGATTCAAAGGAATAATCTTGCAATTCCGTGCTCTTCATAATAAGTTTCATTTTTCTAAGCGTCATCAGAATCAGCATAATTGTATAATCGGCAACACTTTCCGGGGCATAATTGGCATTCCCTATTCCCATACCTACTTTTTTAGCAGCTGCCAAATCAATATGATCATAACCTATCGTACGTGTTGAAATGAAACGCACACCCTTACGATGAAAGGATTCAATAAGGGCCGCATCACAAGGTGTCGATAAGATGCTGATACATGGATAACCACATGCCAAATGAGCATTTTCTAAGGTTGGACGTTTACTGCATGCAGCATACGCAATTCCATATCGTTTTGCACATTCTTCAAAATATACACGTTCTTCTTCTCGAAAACCATAAACAAACACTTTCATGAGACATCCTCCTTATAAGAAAGAGGCTGTAACGAAATAGACTGAATTGACAAGTCTATGAGGTTACACCTCTTTTTTCTATGCTTTGTTCTGAAAAAATATCTCTTATTTTTAGATAAAGGAATAAACCTTTGTTTTAAGACATTATAAAAACATCTCCCCCTTTTTATTCTCTATGCTGAATACTTTGGTCTTTGCTTTTTATTGTGATATTTCATTAAGTTAAATCCAATAGATACTAACTGTATCTCCATTTCCACATTTTTATGCTTCTTCTGTGAATTCTGTCATACTTGTTATCTGTCTTGATAACTCCAAACGCTCCTTCGGTTTCAATAGACCGCTTCATTCTTAACTGTATTCCTTCTTCACTGTCTAGTCTTTTCTTTGCCTCTGTTTGAAGTTCATTTAGTATCGGATTCACTGTAATAATGCGATTTCTTTTTGCGGTTGTGCATACATTCTTCTGTTCACAGGTTTCACATTTGCCACAGCTATGACTTTGATTGATTCTCATATATTTGCTACGTTTATCTACCCTTTCTGATATACATGTGAATACATGTCCAGCCGGACAGATATATCTGCCGCTTGTGTCTTTCATCCAGTTTGCTTTATTATATAGATTCTTTTTGTATTTCTTTTCTTTCTCTTTGCTATACATGCTATATTTTATATATGCTTCTATATTATGGGTTAGACAATACATATAATTATCATAACTTCCATATCCCGCATCTGCGACTACGACTGCTGGGAGTTTTCTATATTGTTCTAAATACCGATCAAGGAATTTGATAAATGTCTTTTGATCACTGCGCTCTTGAAAAACACATGCGTATGCTATATATTCATCACATACACCTATCTGCACATTATATCCCGGTTTGAAGATTCCGGTTTTCATGTAGTAGTCTTCTTTCATATGCATCATTGTCGCATCGTGATCTGTTTTTGAATAACTGTTTCTGCCTTCACCGCATATCTGAATTCTGGTCAGGCAGCTTTCTAAGGTATCTCTATAGTCCGCAAGGTTATCATAAATCCTTTGTATCGGCGTTTTTCTCTTTCCTTTACCATAAACAAAAGAGAATCCTTGCTTTTTACATTGCGATAATATTGCCTCAAGGATGACATCTAATTCTTCCGGTGCCCATGTATCTTTAGGTTCTGTATTCTCCAGTTTCTGTATTTCATCATTGATGCGTGTAAATGTTTTATCTCTTGTTTTGACCGCGGTCTTTTTCCATACAAAAGAGAATTTTGTGGCATTTGCTTCTAGTTTTGTTCCATCTATACATAAAGTCTTTGTATCAACGTCGTCTAGTGTACAGATAGATTCAAAAATATCCTTAAATATATTTTCTATAGAATCTTTCAGATATTTCTCAATAAATCTTTGAATTGCCATATGGCTGGGTGTTTCTTCTTCCATAAGATACATAAAACGGATATCCGTTTTACAGGCCTGTTCAATACCTCTCAAACTATAAATTTTATTCATGAACGCAAACAGAACGATTTTAATCATCTTAAAGGGATTGTATTCTTCACGACCTTTATGTGAAGGTCGATTCAGATATGTATTCCAATTTACTCCTTCCATCACTTTAAGAAAACTGAACACCGGATCAGAAGAATTTAACTTTTTTCCTAAATCCAGTGGTAAAATCAACTGTTGTGTAGTATAATCCATATTGTTCAGATACGGATAATTTAACTCGAACACATTGATGTTTTCCATAGTTAAATTATACCAAAAAAAATACGCCATTCTCTTATGAGTTTGACGTATTTTTATTTGTGAGGCTATTTCTTATTCGTTACAGCCTCTTATTTAAAATCTTCTGCCTTTTTTTCCTGCACGCATAGCTTTGTTCATAGCACGCATATTTTTCATGCCTCCCATGGCTCCCATATTAGGCATTTTTCCATTTTTTGACATTGACATCATCTGTTTCATCACCGTCTTCATCTTTTCATATTCGGAAATGCAACGATTTACATCAGCCACCGTAGTTCCACTTCCCTTAGCAATACGATTTTTTCTTCCTGCTCTAAGAATATTAGGATTTTCTCTTTCTTCAGGCGTCATACTCTGGATGATAGCCTTGCTTTTTTTCAATTTATTATCTGCCTTTGCCTCATCAATTTGATTTGCCATCTGTCCCATACCAGGCAACAATTTCATCATGCCGCCTAAAGACCCCATCTTTTCTATTTGTTCATATTGAATTAACATATCACTCAATGTAAATTGTCCACTCATCATACGATTTGCTGATTTGGTGCTAGCTTCCATATCCATTTTTTCCTGAGCTTTTTCTACCAGTGAAAGAATATCACCCATTCCTAAGATACGATCTGCCATACGATCTGGATGGAACACATCCAAATCCTCAATTTTCTCACCTAAACCAACAAATTTTACAGGCACTTGTGTGATGCTTCGTACAGATAAAATACCACCGCCGCGAGAATCACCATCTAGTTTCGTTAAGACAAGTCCAGTAACACTTAGCTGTTCATGAAAGCTACTTGCGACATTCACAATATCCTGTCCAGTCATAGCATCAACGGTTAACAAAATGTCATCCGGATGAACAAACGCTTTAATATCAGACAATTCTTGCATCAATTCTTCATCTATATGCAAACGCCCAGCGGTATCAAAGACAACCGTATCATAGCCTTGTTCTTTGGCATAATCCATCGCTTTTTGCGCTGTTTCTAATGCCTTTGTTTCAACCCCTAAAGAAAACACCTCGACATCAATGCTTTCACCAAGTGTTTTCAACTGTTCAATCGCCGCCGGACGAATTACATCACAGGCAACCAATAATGGCTTACGACTTTGTTTCTTCTTCATAACATTAGCGATTTTAGCTGCCGCCGTTGTTTTACCAGTACCCTGTAAACCAACCATCATGACGGTTGTTATGCCCGTTTTCTTATAATTGATAGGAGCTTCTTCATTTCCTAATAAGGCAACTATTTCATCATGAACGATCTTAACGACCATTTGCCCAGGGTTTAAAGAAGTCATCACTTCAGTGCCCAATGCTTTTTCTTTTACACGAGCGATAAAATCTTTTACAACACCATAATTCACATCAGCTTCTAATAATGACATGCGCACTTCCCGCAACATATCATTCATATTTTTTTCGCTTAATTTACCTTTACCTGTTATATTTTTAAACGCCTTTCCCAGACGTTCACTCAAACTTTCAAATGCCATTCTTCTATTTCCGCCTTTCTTCCTGAATTCTTGTTTATTATATCATAGCCAATTCTTATTTGGAAAGGCTATTTCATGGATTCTTTGCGATACAACGCAATATGAAAAGATATCTGTGTCGTCAATTCCTTGCATTGTTTTAATGCCTCTGCTTGCTGTTTAGGAGTTCTCCAATAATATGGAGTCATTTGAAACAGTGCCCAAATATCCTGAGCATCCTGAATTGTAATGGTATCTTCTACAATTTCTTCATGTAGTAAGGTAAAACCGGAATAACCTGTTTCAATTTCATTTTCATACACATCCGTATATAACAGTTGTTTCAGCTCATATAGATGCTTTGGACCAGGACCTACCTTTAAAAAATAACCACCTGTTTTTAATACTCTATAATTTTCTTTGCTATCCACAGGGGCAAAAACAGACACCACCCCATCTGCACAATGCTTGGCTATTGGTAAATGGAAGATGTTACACACCCCATAAGTTACACCACGATGCGCTTTACAAGCCTCATCAATCGCATGCTTGCTTAAATCAAAGCCATAAATTTGTGTGGCAGGCAATACTTCCTGAAAATAATTTGTATAATAACCTTCTCCACACCCTGCATCTATCAGCGTTTCCAATGCTAATTTCTGTAACATTGTCGCTAATCGTTTTTGCAGAATATGATAATAACCATGGGATAAAAAACGGGTACGAGAGCGTACCATCGCTTTATCATCACCGCTTGCCTTATGGGAACCAAGCACCAGATTAACATATCCGCGACGAGCTATATCATAACTATGCCCTTTTGCACAGCGCCATACGTGTTCTTCTTTTTTTAATTGTTCATGACATTTCGGACATATGAGCATTCGTTCCACCTCATTCTCTTTGTCTTAGGATTATATCATAAATACATGGCAAGTGTAAATGTAGACAACATATCAAAAAGAAAAGCGCAATACTCTAAACAAAGAGTATTTGCGCAAATGTTTGATTAATAATCATTTAAGCCTGGAACGATCATTTCTTCTACAGCTTCTTTTTTATGTTTTTTATGCACCTTTTTGCTCTTAGGTTTTTCACGCATACGCAGTTGATACCATACTTGTGCAGCAATAAACAAAGAACTTCCAGCACCGGCAATTAAACCGATAAACAAAGCCAAACAGAAGGTGAAGATTGCGTTACTACCCAAACCTAGCAGACAGATAACCGGTAATACAGTCGTAAAAGTAGATAAAATTGATCGTGTTGCCGTATTCTGCAAGGCAATGTTCACAATTTCCTTATATTTTACCTGATCCAGTTTTTCATGTCGGTTTTCTTTAACCTGATCTCGAATACGGTCAAAGACAACAATGGAGTTATTAATAGAATAACCAATGATTGCCAACATTACAGCTATGATTTCCGTATTCACCTCTAAACGGAAGATAGCACAGAAACATAAGATGATAAAGACATCATGTATCAACGCAATGATACCACTTAATGCATAATCCCATTTAAAACGCAGGGAAATGTAAATCATAACACCAATCCATGCCAATACAGAAATAACAATAGCTTTTCTTACTAATTCTCGACCGATGACTGGTGTAACAGTACTATCGCTGACATCATGTTTGTATGTTGCCTTCAAAGCCGTTTTCGCTTTTTCCATCGTGCTTGTATTAACCGCTTCCTTAACAAAGACATGTGCAATCTCATTCTTATCACCATTGATCTTCACACTGTTCGCATGAATACCCAAAGATTTTAATTGTGTTTTTAATTCATCAGCTTTGATTGCACTGTCACTTTGTACCGTAATTTTTGTACCACTGGTAAAATCAATACCGAAGTTTAAGATACCATCGCCTTTGAAACCATTAAAGCCCATACAGCCAATGGCAATGACCATAATAGTCAAAGAAGTAAAGATGAAATATTTTGCTTTACCAACAAAGTCAAATCCTTTAAAGCGTCCATAATAGAAACGTGATTCTCCGTTAGCAACGCTTGGAATCTGATTTTTCTTGACACCAAACCAACTCTTCTTATCATCCAATTTGCCACTGTCCACGAGCATCTTCAAAAGGAATTTAGCTACAAAGACAATAACCAGTAATGTAGAAATCGTTGACACGATCAACATGGTCGCAAAACCTTTTACACTACCTGTACCGAAGATGAACAGAATCAATGCGGAAATAAAGGTCGTAAACTGAGCATCAAAAATCGTGACAAATGATTTGGAACTACCTTCGTAGAAGGCTGTTTTGACACTTCTGCCACTATATAAAGCATCGCGAATACGCTCGAATGTCAAAATATTAGAATCGACTGCCATTCCGACACCCAATACCAAGGCAGCGATACCTGATAAGGTAAAGACGGCTCCCATTAGGTTATTAATCAAGAAGACAACAAAGACGTAAGATGCAATTGTAATTGCGGATATAACGCCCGGTAAACGATAATATAAGATCATAAACAACATGATCAAAGCAATACCTACAGCACCAGCCATCATGGTTGTTGAAAAGGCATCAATACCATAATCAGCGGTTACCGCATTGCTATAGGATTCGACCATTTTCACAGGCAAGGAACCTGAATTGATAAGATCCTTTAATTCATTTGCCTCATCTTTGCTAAAGTTCCCACTAATTTGGGCACTCGTACTATTAATTCCCTCTTTTACAGATGCCGCAGAAATATATTTTGGTTTCTCTTTTGTTTTTTCTGCTGCATAAGAATCTGTTGCCTGGTCAAAATCCAGCCAAGCTACCATCAGATTTTGACCATCTCCCATTGCCGCAACCTTTTTGGTAACCTCATAAAATTTACTTTGATCTGCCAGTTTCAAACTAACGACGGGATTGCCATATTGATCTGTTGTAACACTGGCTCCTCCTTCTTTTAAAACACTAGCATCCATCAGCAGATTATCATTCACATCACGGAATGTTAAATTTGCAGTAGATGAAATTACCCTTCTTGCCTGGTCGGCATTTTTCACTCCAGCTAACTGTACACGAATACGGTTATTACCTTCCACCGTAATATCTGGTTCATTAACACCAAGCACATCGACACGTTTGTTTACAGATTCTGCCACTGCGCTCATACTTGGCATCTTTTTTCCATCCAGCGGACTTACTTCATACAGAATTTCAAATCCACCCTGCAGATCCAAACCAAGCCTCATGTTATCTTTGATCATTCCACTGCAAGTGACAATGACTGCCAAAATTGTCAAAACCGTGATGCCAAAAACAACTAAACGCGATTTTTTCATTGCTTATCTCCTCCAAATAAATCTTCAAAGTCATTAATCTTCATTTTTGCGCCAAGTAAAATGGCCTCATTAGATAAATATGCGACCACATCGTTAGCACTCAGCTGCATGACATCATTCACCGCATCATGCACACTATCTACTTTCTCATATTTCCATTTTCCAATTAATGCACTTTCTACATGCTGATATGTTAAGGAAGATAACTGTTCTCGTTTGAGTTCATTGGCCTTTAGGGCGATGGCAAGTTTTATGTATTTATCATCAATCAGACTTTGCTCACTCATAGTTTCCTCCTCAATACCATAACACATATTTTACATCATTCCTTTTCATAAGGCAATATGAAATTCCAAGTAGGGTATTTTCACATCATTTCAACTTTCTAATGAAAGGCCTAAAAAGCAGCAAGAAAGGTCCTTTATATTGCTGCGAACACCATCTTTCCATGGTATGCACATGTTTTTTGCATACGTTTCATATACTTTGATACAGACAAGGATGATTCTTATGAAAAAAACATTGCTGCGTTCAACGTTTCTTTTACTGTTGGTTTCCGTGATTGCTAAAATCTTATCTTTTCTTGTACGTATTCTTTTAGCTCGCACTCTAAGTGAGTCTGCAATGAATTACTATACACTCGCTTCCCCAACCATGGTCATTATGATTACCTTAGCGCAAATGGGGATACCTGGAGCTTTGAGCAAGGTCATTGCCCAAAGCAAGGATACGCGTAAACCACTTTTAGCAAGTATCCTTGTTTCCATGATAAATAATATCGTAATTATCGCCGCCTTTTTCATTCTTCTTCCCTTTTTATCTTTCTATATTTTAAAACAGCGTGAAATATTACCGGTGTTATACGCCATTTTACCATTAATTCCCCTTGTGAGCATATCCGGTATATTAAAGGGGTATTTATTCGGGAAGCAACAGCACGTTCAAGCAACTGCCTGTCAATTATTTGAAGAAGGTTCACGTATCCTCTTTTTGCTTGTTATGTTCTCTATGGATCACTCGTTAACTAATGTCACAATGGCAAAAATTGCCATGTATTCAATCAGTGTCGGTGAATTATGTAGCAGTTTGTATATGCTGTTCGCCCTTCGTCAGCATAAACATGATATCCGACAATTACCAACCTTATTTCACACATTGCATCGTCAGCAATTTGATGAAGTATTATCCATCAGCATCCCTATGACCGGAAGTCGTTTAATCGGATCTTTTACCTATTTTTTAGAGCCCATTGTCATGGTAATTGGTTTAAGTGCCTTACAAAGTGATACGATGATTCATGCCTATGGACAATTGAATGGCTATGTTTTGCCAATCATCACGATGCCTAGTTTTTTAACCATCACCTTAAGTAATTTTTTACTTCCTTCTTTTACGTATCATTATGCCCGTGGACATGAAGCGACAGCCCGTCATCAATTTTCTTTTATCTTAGCAAGTTGCTTTATTGTCGGTGCTATCTGCAGTTTCCTATGCTATTTTTTTAATGAAGAATTGTTATTGCTTTTTTACCACAATACACGCGGTGCCCTTTTATTAAAACAACTCGCCATTCCCTTTGCACTGTATTCGCTGCAGCCTCCTTTAAGTAGCATGTTGCATGCGATGTCGCTCAGTAAAAAAACAGTATACGATACCTTTGCAGGCTCCTTTACCCGTTTATGCTGTGTCGCCTTTTTATCACATATCCTGTTCGCTGATGCATTAAGCATAGCAATCAGTGCTGGTATGTTGGTCACGACTTGTCTTCATGCCATTCGCCTATGGTTCGCTTTTACCAAAAACAAATAATTATTGCACATTATAAAAAAGATAGAAACATGGAAAAATTTCTATCTATACCATCTAATTTCTTATGGCGACATGATAAAATCAAAACATCTTATTTTGGGAGTCTATTTCCTTCTTAATGATAAAAAAGCATTTTTTTGCCAGATGCATAAAAAGATATCTTTAACATCTTGAATCCCTTCTTCTTTCATACAGGCTTTCAGCCATTCACTGTCGCGATGCAGATCCTTCAGTGCTTTTTTATTGATAATGCCATCACTGATCAATGGATCCGGATGCTTGACTTTACAGCTTTTTTTCGGCAACACACTTAATTGTCCATTATTTTCCAATACAGCAAAAGCCACTTCATCAGGCGTACATAGATCATGCGAACGTATTTGACTCATCAAATCGTCAATGTTATATCGATTCTTACGCATTGCATCTTGGTTGATGTGTCCATTATGTATTAAAATAACACTTTTACCATCAAAAATATCACGTACTTTTTTGCTTTTTAATAAGATCCAGCTGATAATGATTTGTAAAACGGCCAAGGTAAAAATGGGTACGAGTGATTTGAGAATACTTTCATGTGATTCGGTAATAGAAATAGCAAGCAATTCACTCATAACCAAATAAATAACAATATCAAATACAGATAATTCACCAACTTCACGCTTTCCCATGATTCGTAAGGCAATTATAATGACAAAGTATACGACGAGACATTTTATCATCAATGTGATATATTCTTGCATTTTTCATCCTCCTTGCATAGTCCGACAAACTTTTTCATACATTACAATGAGGTGATTCCCATTGAAATCAAAGTTACAGACTTACCTTCAAAGTGCCGCTATTCTTTTAGCACTCACATTGTTATTTTCTCTTATCTTTGCCGCTTTATACTATTTTACCTGGATTTCAGCTGAAACTTTTCATATTCTGAATTGGATTGGCGGAGCTATTGCTTATGGTTGTGGAGGTGTCTGGTTAGGCATCAAAACAAAGAAAAAAGCGCTGTTCAGCGCTTTAGGAATGATTCTTTTATTTTGCATACCCGTCTTTTTATTAAGCGGCATTTCTTTACTGTCCATTATAGAAATGCTTTCCAAAGCTCTGGCTTTTATCGCTTGCTGTATGTTAATGTATGCGAAGACACAAGCGAAAGCTTAATTATAACTTGAATAACCCTTCTTCCATATCATAACCCAAATGACGATATGCTTTATCCGTTACAATGCGACCACGGGGTGTACGATTTATAAAACCGATTTGTAATAAATATGGTTCATACACATCTTCTAATGTCATAGCTTCTTCACCGATACTGCTAGCTAAAGCTTCCAAGCCAACCGGACCGCCTTTAAATCGTTCAATGATTCCTTTCAAATATTTATGATCAACGTTATCAAGGCCTAAATGATCGACCTTTAACTTATCAAGGGCCATTGCAGCGACTGCCTTATCGATGATGCCATCATTCATAACTTGTGCAAAATCACGCACTCTGCGAAATAAACGATTTGCGATACGTGGGGTTCCACGTGAACGCAATGCTATTTCCAATACGGCTTCCTCTTCAATTTCCGTATCCATGACACAGCTTGTACGCCATATGATCTGTTGCAACTCATCTAGACTGTAAAATTCCAGCTGCGATACTATACCAAAACGATCTCGCAATGGTGCTGTTAGATCTCCAGCTCTAGTCGTTGCGCCCACTAAAGTAAATGGTGGAAGATCCAAACGGATAGAGCGTGTCGTACTGGAATCTTTACCGACTACGATATCAATACAATAATCTTCCATTGCTGGATAGAGCACCTCTTCGACTTGTTTGGGTAAGCGGTGTATTTCATCAATAAACAAAACATCTCCTGCTTCTAAAGTTGATAAGATAGCAGCCAAATCTCCACTTTTTTCAATAGATGGTCCACTGGTTGTTTTAATATGCCCACCCATTTCATTTGCCAAGATATAAGACAATGTGGTTTTTCCTAATCCTGGAGGCCCATACAATAAGACATGATCCAAAGCTTCATTGCGTTGCTTCGCTGCCTGAATAAATACTGCTAGATTTTCTTTTAACTGCGCCTGCCCGATATATTCCTTTAATGTGGAAGGACGAAGTGTATCCTCTTCCTCAACTCCCTGCATTTCATTTGAAAGCACACGTTCCATGCCTTATACTCCCTTTCTTTTTGCCAATATAGATAATGCCTTTCGAATATATTGATCACTAGTCGTAGACTCTTCCATGGCCATTAATTCTTTTTTCACACTGCTAATTTCAGCATTTTTATAGCCTAAAGCTTTTAATGCCTCTATGGCATCCAACAGTTGGGCATTTTCTTTTGCCTCAATTTCAGTTACTTCTTCGACCAATTTATTCTTCAGATCCAAAACAATTTGACTTGCTGTTTTAGCACCAATGCCTGGTAATCCTTTTAATGTTTTGACATCATTATTTTCAATTGCCATGATCATATTTTTAGCAGGACAAACCGCCAACATACCCAATGCTGTTTTAGGGCCCACACCTTTTACACTGATCAATTGCAAAAACAAATCATGTTCTTCCATACTTGTAAAACCAAACAGCGTAATAGCATCCTCTCGAACATGCTGATAGGTAAACAAGGTTACTTCTGTATTCAAACGTACAGCCTGTGGATTTGCGATATATACACGATAACCAATGCCATTGTTATCTATGATCAAAGAATCATTGCTGTAGCTGTGAATCGTCCCACGAATAAATGCTATCATTTTTATCACCTTGTTTTATTTTATCACGCCTAACGCTAAAAAAAAAGAAGGAGTATGAGATTCCTAATGATTCTTCATCAGCCAACCACAAAGGAAAATATCAAAAAACAATGAAAGAGCTTTTAAGCTCTTTCATATAATCGTAAACCATTCGTGATTTGCTTAATAACATGTAAACGCAATAAATAAAAGAATCGACCTGTGGAAACCGTTACTCTTTGTCCATTGCAATTACCTGCTCAATAAAGGTAGGATCATACTTCTCCTTTAACTCCTTTTGCATAGTGATTGTTTCTGTTGCAGAAGATTCATTCCCTGTAGCATCCATATCATAATATTGTGTACTCTCTAAAAACAGACAATACAAACTTACCGCTTCTAGGTGCTGTTCTTCCTTCATGTAAAACGTATACGTGTCTAAAAAACGCTTTACTACGTCGCTTTTATGAATAATTGCCACAACTTGATCATGTTCATAAAATGAATAAAAATGTTTATCTGCCCCTAGCCCTGTTTCATAGATTTGGTAGGTTTTTTCCGGCGTTATAAGTTCATAATATTCCCATCCTGTTTTTACAAAAAGAATTTGTTTTGTAACATGTAGTCTGCTCATGCATTCAGCATATGGCATGCCATCTTTACGAATAACAACTTTTTCAAAACCTTCTGCATTTAGCTCATAATCATGACCAAGCAACTGCATCGTTCCTATCCACGCTTCGGGTAAAACAGTAGTACCTATAAGCTCACCTTTCCGTGTTATCTCATGTTTGCTTAATGGTAAGCGCTCTTTCTGCTCAAAATTTACAATCATAATTTCCTCCATTTTATATTTATATCTGTATTGAGTATATCGTAAACGGTTACATTTTACAACTAAGATTGAAATTAAAATCATGAACAGGTAATTTTTTTGCAAATCTTCGCATCTATCGTTAATTTTTAGAAGGTGATTGGTTATCTTATAATCCCTTTGATTATTTTTGTGAGATGGTCTGGGTTTTCCAGCATTGGCATATGACAACTATCTTTAACAAAAAAGAGTTGTAGTTTCGCCAAAGTATCCGCATCTAAACAAAGATCGTGTATACGATCAGGATATGCAGGCAAGCCACGATCACCATAAATACCATACACCAAGCAGTTCGCCTGCTGCACCAAATAAGCATCATCAAATGTTTCTTGCAGTTCTTTATTTAAGGCATCTAAGTAATAGATGGATTCTTCTTGAAGCATCGACATAAGTTCATCTTTTACTTCACTATTTTTTGCCAAAAGCAAATTGCGATAAAATGCCGCTGCCGGACGTAAATTAGTTTCTATGAAAATAATCCCTTTCACTCGCATTTGAAAGTCTGCACAAAGCTGTAAGGCAATCTTGCCACCCATACTATGTCCTATGATATAATCATAAGATGCTTTTCCATAGCGATCATAAACATCTTTCGTGATATCCATCACTTGTTTTGCCTGTAACAAAACATCATGCGAATACTTTACAAAAACATTGTCTTCTTCTTCCCAATCCTTTATCATGTATCGCCATATTTCCTTTGTACATTTTGCCCCAGGTAACCATAAAATTTTCATACTTCCTCCTTGGCTTTGCAATCATTTTTTAATTTTTTATAAACGGTAAGATACATCGTCAAATAGCTGCAACCACCACCAATAAAATTGGAAATCGGTTCAGCCAGAAACACTCCCATGACCCCCAATTGGCCAACTGTAGGCAGCCATAACGTTAACGGTATAACAATTATAACTTTGCGGAATAAAGAAAAAAAGATAGCTTGTCCACTTTTATTCAATGCCACAAAAACACTTTGCCCACTAAATTGAAATCCCATCATGAAATAACCAAAGTAATACAGTTGGATTGCCGGTATGCCCCGTTTTACAATCACTCGATCACTAGAAAAGATATGGAGGAAGAACGTAGGCGTCAAATAGACAAATAGCCACATGAGCAGCATATACGCAACAACAACGACACTCATAAAGCGAATTGCCTTCAAGACGCGCTCATCCTTATGAGCTCCGTAATTATACCCTAACACCGGCTGTGCAGCATTGGTAATTCCACTTGCAGGTAATGTGATGACTTCACGTAATGAATTTATAATGGTCATGATACTGATATACACATCACCACCATACTGTTGTAAACTGGCATTGCATACCACCTGTACAGCACTATTGGTAATAGCCATAACAAAGCCACTCATCCCTAGCATAAGGATCTTTTTTACGTAGCACAATTGCAATTTCAATGCATGTCGCCTCAGCATGATACCACTTTGTTTATGCGCAAGAAACCATAAGATGCAAACAGCCGATGCTAGCTGCGAAAGAACGCTTGCGATTGCTGCCCCCTTTACCCCTAAATGGAAACTGAAAATACATAACGGATCCAAAATGATATTGAGTACAGCACCCAATACTACACTTAACATCCCTATCTTTCCAAACCCTTGGGCATTTATAAAGCTGTTCATGCCTAAGGATATCATGACAAAGAGCGAGCCAAACATGTAAATGGTAATATAGTCATCTGCAAATGAAAAAATAGCATCACTTGCCCCAAACAAATATAAGATATCTGTTTTAAACAACAATACAAAAAGGGTTAAAACGATACCAAATACCAGTAAAAGCGTAAAGCTGTTTCCCATAATTTCTTCTGCTTTTTTCGTATTCCCACGTCCTCGCTCAATCGAAAACAAAGGAGCGCCACCCATCCCTGCCAGATTTGCAAAAGCAATGACTAAGGTGATGATGGGAAACGTAATGCCGACTCCGGCAAGTGCATGATCGGCTACATCAGGTAAACGGCCAATGTAAATACGATCAATGATGTTATATAAAACATTGATAAATTGTGCAAGGGTCATAGGCAAAGCCAGTCGTAAAATATGACGGGCTACACTTCCATTACCAAAATTTTCTCCCCCTTTGTGCTTGATCGTTGCTTCTATCTTGCCACGCATAAATCGTATCTACCAACCGAAAGGCTTTAAAAAATGTTCTTCCATATACCATGCAAAGCCATCTTCATCATTGCTTTTCTTTGTTATATCATCCGCAATCGCTTTCGTATCTGCACTGCCATTGCACATACATACACCTAAACCACTGCATGCAAGCATATCATTATCGTTACTTGTATCACCAAATGCCACCACACTTGCGAAAGAAAGCTGATTCATCTCACAGTATTTCTTTAGCGCAAAAGCTTTTGAAACGCGATGATCAGCAAATTCCATTAAGGTTGACTGTGTTTTAAAGCCTTTATAAAACGGTGAAGGATGCTGGGCAACATAGCGTTCAATTGATGGCATAACCTCTTCCGTTACGCGAAACATGATCTTTGCATTCTCTTTTTGATACAGCTGTTCAGGCGTATCCATAACAACAATCTCTTTGTCACTGCTTTTAGCAGAATGTTGCATCATCGCATCATTGCGTCTACACAGTAAATAACCATCATGATAAATAAAGTAGTTTGCATCAAATGGCTCCATCAACTCAATGATTTCTTTAATCCATTCGGGCTTTAATTTATAATAGCCAAATTCTTCTTGTCTTTTTTCATCCCATAATTCAGAACCATTCATACCAATCAAAATATCAAAAGGATAAGAAAATCCCCATTTCTTTGCATTCCGCTTTAATTCATCCAACGGTCTGCCAGAAGCGATACCGAATAATACTCCATGTGCATGTAGACGATCAATCACCTCTTTGGTCTTCCATGTCAATCGGCGATCTGTTGTCACCAAGGTACTATCAATATAACAAATAACCAATTGTATATTTTCCATACTACTGCCCCTCTCTTAGAACGTATGCTCATTATACTACAAAATGTCAATGGATTTAAATTGCATCCAATAAAGCCCATAAACAATTTAATGAAAAAACATCTTTACTAACACCATAGCCAAAGCTAAGAATAAAAGCAGCTAATGGAAGCATGAGAGCAAGGAAAGCGATAAACCCATCGTTTAATATGGAAGGCAATGTTCCTTGATAGGCAAAATACATAGTTAAGCCAATTAGCACTGCAGACAACACCATAATGCAAGATAAGCGAAATTGCCATTGTTTCACATAAGCACTCTTTACCTGTAAAAAACTTTGTAAATTTTCATATTCTCCCTTCTTTCCCAGAGTGATAACACCAATATCATCCACCTTGTGAAGATCAATCGTTTGTTGTGTGAATAATAAAATATGTTTCTGGCGCTGTTTTTTGGCTTTTGCATAACGCACTAATGCAGAAAGAATGTCCTCACCATAAACAACATCGCAGATATACCCATACGTATCCAGATGTTTTGCTTCTTCCAATTCCCAGGCATCTTTTACACAAAGGCGCATTTGCATATGCTTACTTGCAAATAATGCTAACAGCCCTTCCATCGCCTCATCCTGTAATGTTTCATAATCTATATATACATATGATTTTGGTGCAAATGCTATCATAAGAAACCCTCCCTTTATAGTTCCCATTATATGGGATTCAGTAAAAGATTGCAATCATTTTCTTATATTTCTTATTTATCTTATATTTTTGGATGCAACATCATAATATAAAAAAAGCCGTACTTTCGTACGAACTTTTAAAAGTCAATGTCAAGTGAAACCGGACAATGATCAGAGCCAAATACATCTGTATGAATACTTGCTTCCTGTATCTTATCTTTGGCATCTTCACTCACTAAAAAGTAATCAATGCGCCATCCGGCATTTTTCTCGCGCGCTTTAAAGCGATAGCTCCACCATGAATATATGCCTTCCTGCTCTGGATATAAATAACGGAAAGAATCGATGAAGCCACTCTGTTGAAGCGTTGTCATCTTCGCTCGTTCTTCATCAGTAAAACCGGCATTGCGACGATTGGTCTTTGGATTTTTTAAGTCGATTTCCTTATGTGCTACATTCAAATCGCCACAAACAATCACACTTTTCTTTTCCTTTAATGCATTCAGATATGCGCGGAAATCATCTTCCCATTGCATACGATAGTCCAAACGCAATAAACCATCTTTTGAATTCGGTGTATACACACAAACCAGATAAAAGTTTTCATATTCACAGGTAATGACACGTCCTTCATGATCATGTTCATCAATACCCAGATCATAGGTCACCGCTATTGGCTTTTCTTTGGTAAACACCATTGTTCCACTATATCCTTTTTTATCTGCACTGTTCATATATTGATAATATCCGGGTGTTACAATATCCAATTGCCCCGGTTGCATCTTCGTTTCTTGAATACAAAAAATATCTGCATCTATTTCTTGAAAGAAATCCATAAAGCCCTTTGTCATACAGGCACGGATTCCATTGACATTCCATGATACCATCTTCATAAACATCTACCTCCATCACATAGCATTATGATAACGGATTTCATAGAAAATTACTAGTAGTTTAACCAAACATCTTGCGTTTCCATGTTACCTAAATATATTTTCTTTCATATGAAAAAGTCAGTGATGTAGCAAGACATGAAAGTCTGCAGATCATCACCGACATTCTGTTTATTCCATAAATTCAAATTCAATATTACAGATGACAACGGTATCGCCGTCCTGACATCCCGCATCACGCAATGCCTGGTCAATCCCCATCTTACGCATCTTACGCGCAAAACGCATGAAATCTTCTTCATTATCCAGTTTGCTCATCTTAAAGCTTCGTTCAATCTCATCACCAACGATTTCCCAATCACCATTTCCAAGATTGCGAATTTCGTACGCTGGTTTTTCGGGTTCAAATTTATATAAGACACCTTCGGCTTCCTCATCCACTTCTGCATCATTGAATAATGGAAATTGTGGTGTAGTTTCTAATAAATCAGCTGCCCGATATAATACCGGCTCCAAACCTTCCGCGATAATCGTCGTCGTTTCAAAAACTTCTACCTCAGGATAGGCCTTTTTAAAACGTTCTAGATTTTCTTTTGCTTTCTCTAGATCCATCTTATTCGCCAAAACAATCTGAGGACGTTCCATCAAACGATATTCATAGTTTGCTAACTCTTCATTTATGATCTTATAATCTTCTAGCGGATCACGGCCATCATGGCTGCCCATATCAACTACATGGATAATCACGCGACAACGTTCAATATGACGCAAGAATTGATGCCCCAATCCTTTACCTTCACTTGCACCTTCAATCAAGCCCGGCAAATCTGCCATAACAAAACTACGTCCATCCGGTACTTGAACCATGCCTAAATTCGGAGCTAAGGTCGTAAAGTGATACTCTGCAATCTCTGGACGTGCCTTTGATACAACGGATAAGAGTGTTGATTTTCCTACAGATGGAAAACCGACCAAACCAACATCGGCTAGCACCTTTAATTCTACTTGGATATCTAATTCTTCTCCTGGCGCACCTAGTTCTGCATATTGAGGAGCCGTATTTTTACTTGATTTAAAATGAAAATTTCCTTTGCCCTTTTTACCACCTTTGGCAATAACCTCTCGTTGTCCTTTATGGGTCAGATCAGCAATGATCCTACCACTCTTCATATCTTTTACAATCGTTCCTAATGGAACTTTAACAACACAATCCGCACCTCGTGCTCCATGCATTTTCTTTGTTTTTCCCTTGCCACCTGGCTCAGCCGCAATCTTTTGGTTATAACGAAGATCTAACAATGTTGTTTTCCCTTCATCTACCATGAAGACAACATCACCGCCATCACCGCCATCACCACCGCTTGGCCCACCATAGGCAACATATTTTTCTCTACGGAAAGCAACGATACCATCACCGCCTTTTCCCGCTTTTACATGTACTTTTACACGGTCTACAAACATTTGCACACCTCCTTATCTATTTTTTAAACAAACTTTATTCAAAAATAAAATCCCCATGTGGGGATTTTTTATTCTTAAGCCTGTGGGTAAACTGATACTTTTTTCTTATCTTTACCTAAACGCTCGAATTTTACGATACCATTTACTTTTGCAAATAAGGTATCATCTCCACCTCTCCCAACGTTTGTACCTGGGTGAATTTTCGTTCCGCGCTGACGATAAATGATAGAACCTGCGTGGCAGTATTGTCCATCAGCTAATTTTGCGCCAAGACGTTTTGACTCAGAGTCACGACCGTTCTTTGTAGAACCAACACCTTTTTTAGATGCAAACAACTGAATATCTAATACGAATTTCATACTCACACCTCCTGATCATGTATTGAAATATAGTTATGATAATTTTCTTCCAGAGTTTTTAATTGAATCAGCATCGCTTCTAGTAAAAGCTCTGCCGTTTCATCTCTCTGTTTTAAACTGATTTTTACATATGCTTCTTTCATGACAAGTTCGCACACGTCATGTTTCGTCATTTGGTCCAAAACATTCAGCATTCCTACCGCGATAGAACTAACTCCGGCACATACAAGATCTTGACCATGTTCGCCATATTCTGCATGATTATGAATCAGCACTTCCTGTAGAAAATCCGACTGTCGTTTAACCTCGACGTTTACCATATTCTTAAGCCTCGATAGATTCGATTGTTAATTTTGTATATGGCTGACGGTGACCCTGTTTGCGATGAGAGCTTCCTTTTTTTGCTTTGTACTTGTAAATGATGATTTTCTTAGCTTTGCCCTGTTTTTCAACTTTAGCATTCACCTTTACACCTTTTACATATGGAGTACCAACGCGCAGTGCACGGTTGCAGTAAGCGACAACTTTGTCAAATACTACTGTTTCTCCTTCAGCTACATCCAATTTTTCAACGAAGATTGTTGCACCTTCTTCTACACGGATCTGTTTTCCGCCTGTTTCAATAATTGCGTACATAATCGCACCTCCTTCTTGTTTAAGACTCGCCATGCAAGGTGATGATTTCTCATGCTTAAACCCTGTTTTGAGCGGTTGTAAATCCAAAAGAGGACATACAACATAGATATGTTATCATAAACTCTAATAATTAACAAGAGTTTTTTTCTTTCATGCCTTCCTAATTTTTTCTTTCATTCTTTACTTATCAATTCGATATGACGATGTTAATACGCATGCAATCCATTTTGAGATAATTCTACAATAGTTGCAATCTTTTTTAACAAACATAATAAACATTGCGTTTACTTCTGTATCGCCAATCCTTTACTTCCTAACGAATGAAGCTAGCCTTATTCCTCATCCTTCTGTATACGTGTTAGTTTCTTGACCAAGCAGGAGGTTTCTTTATCAACAACTCCTTCCACATACAGATAATTCCCCTTGATTAGATCATCAGCATGTAGTTCATAAATATTTGGCATACAAACCAAATCAAACTTCCCTGTTTCATCAGCTCCTACCACAAACATCATTAAATGACCATTCTTTGTACGGAACTGTTTGGTACGCTCAACCATACAAATGAATTTCACATAAGAATGCAAATGTGAGGTCAATGCAATTAAAGGCACCAAACCTTGCTGCATTTTATCACGCAATGCCGTAATCGGATGAGCAGATAAGTAAAAGCCTAGCATCTCTTTTTCACGTTCAGCGCGCTGTGCCGCATTTTCTTTTAAAGAAGTTAATGCCGGCTTGCTTACTAATTCAAAATCAAATAATATTTGATCTTGATCCTCAATCTTCACCAGATCTCCATAACGTATTGCATCATCTAAAGATGCTAACAAAGAACTGCGATTGATCTTGAATTCGTCCAATGCCCCGGCAAATATCAGCATTTCCATTGTTTTTTTACCAAGCTTTTGCCCTTCCATACGCGCCACAAAATCAAAGAAATCTTTGAAGTTCCCACGTTTTTGACGTTCTTCAATTAGGACATTAGATACCGCATTGCCAATACCTTTAATACCAACAAGAGGAAAGCGCAATGCATTGCCTTCTATTTCATACTGGTTGCTGCTTTGATTTACTGATGGCAACAATATTTCAATATGTCGTTTTCTTGCTTCAAAAACATATTCACTCGTCTTAGTTTCTGAACCTATCACACTATTCAACAAAGCGGTAAAGAAGTACAAAGGTGCATTGGCTTTCAAATACGCCATCTGATAAGCAATCATACCATAAGCAACAGAATGTGAACGATTAAAACCATAATTCGCAAATTTCATGATCAATTCATAGACACGTATTGCCAAGCTCTCTTCATAACCTTTTTGTTTAGCACCTTCGACAAAATCTTCTCGTAAACTTTGTAATTCCTTACCTTTTTTCTTTGATATCGCCTTTCGCAAGTTATCCGCTTTGCCAAGTGAGAAGCCAGCCATTGTTTGAGCAATCTGCATGACCTGTTCCTGATAAATCATAACGCCATAAGTGTTTTCTAAAATCGACTTTAAATCAGGATGTAGATAATCTACTTTTTCAGGATGTGTACGACATTCCAAATAGCGAGGTATATTTTCCATCGGTCCAGGTCGAAAAAGTGCTACCGTAGCCACAATATCTTCAAAACAAGTCGGTTTCATCTTACGGATTAAATTTTTCATCCCTTCACTTTCTAATTGAAAGACTCCGACCGTATCTACTGATCGAATGAGCTGATACGTTTTCGCATCGTCTAAAGGGATATGCATGATATCTAAACGTTTCTCTTTCGCATTAATCTGATGGACAATTTCATCAATAATGGTCAGATTACGCAATCCCAGAAAGTCCATTTTGATAAGTCCCAATTCTTCCAAGTACTCCATCGTGAATTGTGTGGCACACATTCCTTCATCTACATCAATTAATGGACAAACATTAGAAATATCCTCATTGCTTAAAATTATACCGGCAGCATGCAAAGAGGAGTGACGCGGCAAACCTTCCAATTGCAAAGCAATGGCAAACAGCTTCCGCATTTGTTCACCGCTGTTGATCATTTGTTTGAATTTCACACGTTCCTGATAAGCATCCTGTAAAGTTACTTTGGGCCGATTTGGTACTAATTTACATAACAAATCAATCTGTCTTGGGGCAACTTGCATCGCTTTTCCTACATCGCGAAGTACCTGTTTTGCAGCCAAGGTATTAAATGTAATAATATGTGACACATGATGTTCTCCGTATAAATCATGCACATAGGCGATCACTTCATCTCTTCGATCATCTGGAAAATCGGTATCGATATCCGGCATAGAAACACGTTCAGGGTTTAAAAAACGCTCAAACAACAAATGGTAGCGAATCGGATCGGCATGAGTAATTCCTAAACAATAGGCGACTAATGAACCGGCAGCACTGCCACGGCCTGGCCCAATGTAAATATCTTGCGTTTTTGCAAAACGGATAAAATCCCAGACTATTAAAAAGTAATCTGCATATCCCATAGAAATGATAACATCCAATTCATAACGCAGACGCTGCTCATAAACAGATGGGATTTTCTGATATTGCATCCTTTTCTCAAGTCCTTTATGACAAAGCCTGCGTAAGAATTCCTCACTGCTCATACCATAACGATTTTTGAATTTAGGTAAAATGGCCTTTGGAAATTTCATTTCAACATGACACATCTGAGCAATTTTATCACTGGCTGCCAGATCATCTTCATCGTATAGTTCTACCATTTCTTCTTTCGAGCGGAAATATCGCTTTGGGCTATAATTCAGCATCTTATCATCTAAAGATACCCCTTGGTTGATAGCACATAGTGTTTTATAGCTTTCTTCACCTTTCGCTTCATCAAAATATATACGAGATAAAGCCGTCGTTGGTATTTGCATCTGTTGACATAATGCTTTTAAAAGTCGGTTCTTTTGTCGTAATAACGGGCTGTCGTTACGAGAGATTGCTACATAGAAAGTCGCGAAACTTTCCTTACACCGTTGCAAAAAGGCTGCCAAATGTTCCATCTCTTCTTTTATGAGATATGTTTCCATCTGATTTTGGTCACCATTTGTTAAGACGACACAATCTTTCGTATACGTTAACAACTCTTCCATTGTTAACTGTTCTTTCCGTTCTTTTGTATTTAGCATTGTAGATAATTTCATCAACGCTTGATAACCATCATCATTTTTGGCCAATAGTATAAAGCCAAATATTCCCTCTTCTTCAGCCACCTCTACTTCCATACCAAAGATTGGCTGAATATCAGCTTTCTTAGCCATATGATAAAAGGCCATGGCTCCATGCATAACTTCTTTGTCACAAAGTGCTACCGCATGATAGCCATACCGCTTAGCACTGTCAACGATCTTTTGTATGGTCATCGTACTTTGCAGCAAGGTATAACAGCTGCGCACATGCAGATGTACACTCATGACATCACCTCTTTCATTCTTATATTTTATCATGTATAAAAGAAAACTTGAACCTCTTCCACAGATTTCCTAAAGATTACATTGAGAATATCATTTTTCTAACCTTTTAGATTTCCTTTTCATTACATGTATGCACATACTACGTCTTTATAACGTAAGGAATACACATACTTATCTCTACCTTTTCATTTGGCAGGGAATTTCATCATAAGTTCACTCATAAAATGGTAGTTAAATAGTTTCTAAAGTACAGAAAACATGAAAAAAGTCTTATAACTATCGTTATACTACTACATAACAACAGTTTCAAGACTTTTTATTTATTCATCAATGCGTTTTAATAAGTCCTGTAATAAGCGATTAATGTCATCCTTCTTTAATCCCTTAACCCCACAGGCAAAGCGATGTCCGCCACCATGATAAGTATTGGCAATATCATTGATCGTTTTTTGGCGAGAGCGCAGGCTACCATTATAGATTGCGTTACCATCAGCATCTCGTTCTTTTTCAATAAATAAGGCCCATGCTTCAAATTCCTGTACACCGCCCATAACAAATACTTTTTCCTTCGCCTCATCAAACGTCAGTCCATAATGCTCGTAATCTTCTTTGGATACGATCATATAGGCTAATTTCTCTTCTAAGACACTGCAATTCGCACGAATATAATTTTCATAACGATATAGACGCAGACTTGTCGAAAAATTGTCTTCATTTGCCTTAGCTACATCCACACCACATGTTAATAAATAAGCAGCCACGTGGAACGTATCTGGTGTCATGGTTGAAATAGAAAAACGTAAAGTGTCAGCAATTAAACCACCATATAAATATTGTGCACACAGTGCAGATATACGAATACCTTTTTGCATAAACATATCTGCTAATATTTCACATGTAGCACCTTTCAGATCCTGAATAATTTCTACATCGGCAAATGTTTCGACATAAATATGATGGTCTATTTTCAATCGATAGGCAGCGTTTAGAAAGCGTTCATCATCCACACGGGCACTATTCGCCGTATCCAAGATAATAGCGAGACTCTGTGTTATTGTTTCATCATCTACAACATCCATTGCGGGAAAATTGCCGTCACGTGAACCGCTTCCACTCGACCCTAAAGCATATACCTGCTTTTTGGGATATGTATCTTGAATCCACTGTTTGAGACCAAACTGTGAACCCAAGGCATCACTGTCTGGAGAAACATGACGATATATCGTGATAATGTCATATTGCTCAACTAAATCAAACAGTGCTTGATACATCTTATTCACCTAACAATGCAAAGGTATCACGCGCAATCATCAGTTCTTCATTAGTAGGAATCAACCACACCTGAACCTTACTTTCTGGTTTTGATAATAATAGCTCTTTTCCACGGCTTTTTGCATTCAATTCTTCATCTAAGACGATACCAAATGCATCCTTCAAACGTTCGCATACCAAACGGCGAATATTCGTATCATTTTCTCCAATACCACCAGTAAAGACGATAGCATCCGCACCACCAAGCTGTGCATAATAGCCACCTACTGTATTGATAACACGATTCACATATACTTCCGTTGTTAAGATGGCACTTTCATTGCCTTCCTTGCAAGCATCTTCAATATCACGTGCATCAGAACTAATGCCCGAAACGCCTAGCATACCTGATTGCTTATTCATAACCGTATCCATTTCATCAGGAGTTAATCCTTCTTTTTTCATGACATACGTAACGATAGCAGGATCAATATCACCGCAGCGTGTTCCCATCATCACACCAGCCAATGGCGTAAAGCCCATGGATGTATTAATAGATTTTCCACCATCTACAGCAGTAATCGATGCGCCATTTCCTAAATGACAAGTAATGATCTTTGTATCCTTCACATCCTTGTTCATTAATTCTGCACAACGTAAGGATACATATTTATGAGAAGTTCCGTGGAAACCATAACGACGGATCTTATATTCATCATAATAACGCATTGGCAATGCATAAATATAGCTTTCTTTTGGCATTGTCTGATGGAATGCCGTATCAAAAACGAACACATGTTTACAGCTTGGCAGGTTTTCTTTAAATGCGTTATAACCAACTAAACCAGCTGGGTTATGTAATGGTGCTAAGTCATTTAAAGATGCAAATTTAGCAACTACATCATCTGTTACAGGTACACTTTCTTTAAAGATTTCTCCACCATGTACAGCACGATGACCTGCGCCAACGATTTCATCTAAGCTATTGACAATCTTATATTCTACCAAAGCTTCCAACAATAAAGCCACTGCTTTTGTATGATCTGGGATAGGCAATGTTTTTTTAATTTTCTCACCATCTACTTTAATGGTAAACATCGCATCTTCAAAACCGATTTTTTCGACGATACCACTCGTTAATACCGTCTCAGATGGCATTTCAAACAACTGGAATTTTAATGATGAACTACCTGCGTTCACTGAAATAATTTTAGACATTTCTGCTTTCCTCCTGCTAATTTTCCAATTTTTCTAATTCCTCAACCAGTGTACAGATTTCTGCATCACCGACTGCTTTTATTTTATCATAGATTTTGATTCTTGTTTCATAATTTTGCACAAGATGAAGTTTTTTCTCATACTCCTGTAAGATCAAAGAACTGCGTTTCATATGATCACTTACTGCTGAGCGCGAAATCGCTAACGTTTCCGCAATTTCCGAAAGTGAAAAATCTTCTTGATAATATAATTTCATCACTTCTGCTTGTTTCTCGGTTAAAAGTGTTTCATAAAAATCAAGCAGTGCGTTCATCTCTTCGGTTTTTTCGATCATTCTTCTAATAATCCTTCACACATGCTATATAAGTAAGAATCAATATCGAACGGACGAAGATCATCCACCGTTTCTCCTAAACCGATATATTTTACAGGCAGACCTAATTGTTCACGTATCGCAATGACAATGCCACCTTTTGCCGTACCATCAAGTTTCGTCAAGATAATCCCTGTCACATTGGTCGTTTCTAAGAAAATCTGTGCCTGTGAGATACCATTTTGTCCGGTTGTTGCATCCAACACCAACCATACTTCATGCGGCGCACCAGGAATTTCACGTTCAATAACACGGCGCATTTTCTCCAGCTCTTTCATTAAATTCGCCTTATTCTGCAATCTTCCTGCTGTATCTCCAATCAAATAGTCAATCTGATGTTCTTTCACATAGCGACACGCATCCACTAAAGCTGCACTTGGATCTCCGCCTTCGCGTCCCTTGATACAAGGCACATCTAAGCGTTGGGCCCAGGTTGCCAATTGATCTATCGCTCCTGCGCGGAATGTATCCGCTGCCGCCAAAGCAACACTACTTCCTTCTTCTTGAAAACGTTTGGTCAGTTTAGCCGTGGTGGTTGTTTTCCCACTGCCATTTACACCAACCATTAAGATCACCGTAGGACCATCTGTATTTTTATGAAAAGGAGCGTCCTCTTTTGCACAATACATATCTCGCATAACTTCAATCAGACAATCGGTGATTTCATTAAATTTCTTCAATTTCCGATCCATTGCACGATTTTCTACTTCATCAACAATTTTCTGAGCTGTTTTTATACCGATATCTGCCTCTAGCAAGACAATCATCAATTCTTCTAAGAACGCTTCATCAACACCAGCAAATCCCACTGCTAAACGGCGAATACGTTCAGAAAACGATTTTTTTGATTTATTTAAACCACTTAGATAGCGATCACCATCCTTCTTGGATGAAAATGTATTTTTTAATTTTGATAAAATTCCCATTATGCACTCACCTCTTCTTTATCAATCATATGAATTGCATCCTGCAGCTTAACTTTTAACAGCTGCGACACACCATTTTGTTGCATGGTAACCCCATATAATGCATCACATTGCGCCATTGTTCCCGGACGATGAGTCACTACGATAAACTGACTCTCTCCTCGGAATTGCCCAATGTATTTGGCAAATCGTTCAACATTCGCCTGATCAAGAGCAGCTTCTACCTCATCAAAGATGCACAGTGGCATCGTTCTCGCCTTTAGGATAGAAAAGAGCACACAGATCGCAATCAAACTCTTTTCACCACCAGAGAAAAGGCGAATATTTTGTACGGTCTTTCCTGGAGGCTGGACATCAATATCGATGCCGGTATTTAACACATCCTGTGGATCCACCATGAACAATCTAGCTTTACCACCGCCAAACAAGGCTCGGAAAACATCATTTAACTGCGCATTGATCTTATCAAACATCTCTTTAAACTGTTTGATCATGATTTCATCCATCTCATCGATTGCGGTAAGAATCTTATCCTTTGCCGCCAATAAATCTTCGCGCTGTTTCGATAAAAAGGTAAAGCGTTCACTCACCTCTTCATATTCTTTCGGCGCATCTAAATTTACATTTCCTAACGCCGCAATTTCCTGGCGCAACACGACAACACGTCTGCGAGCTTCCTCCATATCTGTATCTAATTTCATGCTCTGCGCATATTCAAACGTCATTTCATAAGTAGAACTCAAACGCTCCATACTTGTTTCTAACCGTGTTTCAGCTTTAGCTTGTGCGACTTCTACTTCGCGCATTTCATTCTGTAACACATTAAGCTCTCGACGTAATTGGCGAATCTGTCCATCCTTACGTTCCACTTCGTTTCCGGCTTTTAAACGACGTTCACGTTTGCTCTTCATCTGTGAGGTAATATCATCAATCTTAGAATGCACCGCGGAAAGCTTGACGACGATATCATCTTCCATCAGCGCACTATCTGCTAAATCTTCCTGCGGGGCAATTTGCTCGTAATCCGCCTTTAAACGATCATATTTCGCCCATTTTGCCTTAACGATAGGATCTAGCTGCGCACTGGATATCTGCATCTGCACAAAATCGGTACGCAAGCGTTCTTTTTTGCTTTGCAAAGCTGTTAGCTGATTCTTTAAGCCATCTACTTTCATGCTTTGACCATCTAGGCTTTGCAACACCTGATTCAATTCTTTTTGTATCGTTAAAGGAGTTGCTTGATTACGAGTACGTCCACCTGTCATACTTCCCCCTTTATTAACGATATCTCCTTCAAGCGTTACAATCTTATAGCCATAGCGCAACACCTTGGCAATCTCATTCGCATTCACCAGTTGGTCCACCACAATGACATTCCCAAACAATGCATCTCGCAAGGTGTTAAACCGTTCTTCATTTTCAACAAATTCACTCGCGATTCCTAAGAATCCTTCACAGTTTTCAGCCAACATGCGATGTTCTTTATTCATATAGCGTGGTTTCATGACAGTTAAAGGTAAAAAGGTTGCTCTACCTGACTGATTTTTTTTCAAAAAAGAAATTGCATGCCGCGCAGATGCCTCATCTTTTGTTACAATATGATACATTGCTCCAGCCAATGAATTTGAAATTGCCGTTTCATAATTCATCTGCGGTTTAAACAGTTGGGATACTACCCCTAAGATACCATTTAAATTTGCATCTAGTACTGCCTTGACCGCCTGTTGATGATTAAATGGCTGACGCGCTAAATTTTCTAATACATCCTTACGATTCTGCAAGCGATTCAAGATGGCATTCGCCTGTTGATTTTCCTGCAAACAATAAGAAATATCATTATCACATTTCGTCATTTCTTCCTTACGCAATGCCATATCCGTTTCCAAGTCTTGTAAACGGCGAGAACGATCCTCATATTCATAATGAGCCTCTTCCATCATTGCTTTTAATTCTTTCGCTTTCTCTGCATTACTGGCAAATTCCAACGCATATTTACGCTTTTCATCCATTTCGATCTTCCGCGTTTCCAACATACGGGCATCTTCACTTAATTTCGTAAAAGTTTCCTGTAATTTGGTGATTTCACGATCCAACTGATACATCTCATTCCGTAATTCACTATTTTGATTATCTTCTACGGAAATCGTTGTCTCATGCATCGCTTTTTGTGTGTCTAAATCAAAAGATTTCTTTTTCAGCTCTTCCATCTGCGTGTGCAGTTTTTCAATCTCATCCACTAACACACTAACCTCAATCTTTTCTAGTTCACTTTTTTTCTCAATATAAATATTCGCTTTCTTTGCCTGCCGCTTTAAAGGATTCACCTGACGTTCCAATTCCATAATGATATCTTCTAAACGAGACAGATTTTCCTGTGTTCGATTTAATTTGCCTAACGATTCATTTTTACGTTTCTTATACTTAGCCACACCGGCTGCCTCTTCAAATAAAGCTCTTCGCTCTTCAGGCTTTGCATCCGCAAAAGCTGAAATATTTCCCTGTGATATGATAGATAAAGAATCTCTTCCTAATCCAGTATCCATCACAAGATTAACGATATCTTTTAAACGGCATGGTGTCTTATTGATGAAATATTCGCCTTCACCGCTTTGACGATGCAAACGACGGGTAACCTCAACCTCTTCAAAATCGACATTCATAATGTGACGCGAATTATCGAAGACCAAGGTCACTTCAGCCATATTTACCGGTTTTCGTTCTGTTGAGCCATTAAAGATAACATCGCTCATACTGGTCCCACGCAGTGATTTTACGCTTTGCTCCCCCAACACCCAGCGAATGGCATCATTGATATTACTTTTTCCGCAGCCATTTGGCCCTACGATACCAATGACATCAGAATCAAAGGTGATGATGGATTTATCCGCAAAGGATTTAAATCCCTGCAGATCTATTCGTTTTAAAAACATAGGTGCCTCCATTCAAAAAGTCACGTATTGTCTGATAAATAATCATTACTAAAATACGAATCTGCTTTTTATACCGTTTTCTATTATATCATGATTTTTCCCATGTCTTACAAGATATTTTAAGATTCCCACATTTTTTCAATCAGCACTCTTACGGAAATGTGTTTCATATAGAGGACACTTCTTTATATGAGCGCTAAATAAATATTTCTTCGACAACCTTCGTTGAGCTTTTTATACAATTGTGCTACAATAGGTAACAACTTCATGGGAGGTGATGCATTCATGGAAGAAAAATCCATGCGTGATATGTATAAACTGGGATTAGGAGAAGAAGTTGCCAATTGTGTGACCCATGGAATCATGGCATTGCTTTGTCTTATCGCTCTTCCTGCCGCAGCTGTATACTCATATGAACTTGGTGGAACCTTGCGTTCGACAGGTGTTTCCATTTTCATAGTTTGTTTGTTTTTGATGTTTATCGTTTCTACCTTATATCACTGTATGCCTTTTGGTAGCGATCATAAATATGTTTTCCGTAAGCTAGATCATATCTGCATTTATTTTGCGATTGCCGGTAGTTATACCCCTATTGCTTTATGTGTCATCGGCGGTTGGGAATGTATTGCCATTCTTTGTATTGAATGGTGTGCCGTCATCGGCGGTGTCTTATTAAAAGCATTATCCTCAAAATCTTATCCGAAATTGTCTATGACGATTTATATGATTATGGGATGGACAGCACTCTTATTTATGCCTGCAATCATCCAGAATGTAACGCCACTCTTTCTAGGGTTGATCGTAGCTGGCGGTATCATGTATACCATTGGCGCCTTCTTTTATGGCAAACCACAACATAAATATTTTCATTCTTATTGGCATATTTGTATTAATATCGCCAGTATTTTGCATTTCATAGCAATTGTCTTTATTATGTAGGAAAGAGGCTGTAACGAAATAGACTGAATTGACAAGTCTATGAGGTTACACCTCTTTTTTCTATGCTTTGTTCTGAAAAAATATCTCTTATTTTTAGATAAAGGAATAAACCTTTGTTTTAAGACATTATAAAAACATCTCCCCCTTTTTATTCTCTATGCTGAATACTTTGGTCTTTGCTTTTTATTGTGATATTTCATTAAGTTAAATCCAATAGATACTAACTGTATCTCCATTTCCACATTTTTATGCTTCTTCTGTGAATTCTGTCATACTTGTTATCTGTCTTGATAACTCCAAACGCTCCTTCGGTTTCAATAGACCGCTTCATTCTTAACTGTATTCCTTCTTCACTGTCTAGTCTTTTCTTTGCCTCTGTTTGAAGTTCATTTAGTATCGGATTCACTGTAATAATGCGATTTCTTTTTGCGGTTGTGCATACATTCTTCTGTTCACAGGTTTCACATTTGCCACAGCTATGACTTTGATTGATTCTCATATATTTGCTACGTTTATCTACCCTTTCTGATATACATGTGAATACATGTCCAGCCGGACAGATATATCTGCCGCTTGTGTCTTTCATCCAGTTTGCTTTATTATATAGATTCTTTTTGTATTTCTTTTCTTTCTCTTTGCTATACATGCTATATTTTATATATGCTTCTATATTATGGGTTAGACAATACATATAATTATCATAACTTCCATATCCCGCATCTGCGACTACGACTGCTGGGAGTTTTCTATATTGTTCTAAATACCGATCAAGGAATTTGATAAATGTCTTTTGATCACTGCGCTCTTGAAAAACACATGCGTATGCTATATATTCATCACATACACCTATCTGCACATTATATCCCGGTTTGAAGATTCCGGTTTTCATGTAGTAGTCTTCTTTCATATGCATCATTGTCGCATCGTGATCTGTTTTTGAATAACTGTTTCTGCCTTCACCGCATATCTGAATTCTGGTCAGGCAGCTTTCTAAGGTATCTCTATAGTCCGCAAGGTTATCATAAATCCTTTGTATCGGCGTTTTTCTCTTTCCTTTACCATAAACAAAAGAGAATCCTTGCTTTTTACATTGCGATAATATTGCCTCAAGGATGACATCTAATTCTTCCGGTGCCCATGTATCTTTAGGTTCTGTATTCTCCAGTTTCTGTATTTCATCATTGATGCGTGTAAATGTTTTATCTCTTGTTTTGACCGCGGTCTTTTTCCATACAAAAGAGAATTTTGTGGCATTTGCTTCTAGTTTTGTTCCATCTATACATAAAGTCTTTGTATCAACGTCGTCTAGTGTACAGATAGATTCAAAAATATCCTTAAATATATTTTCTATAGAATCTTTCAGATATTTCTCAATAAATCTTTGAATTGCCATATGGCTGGGTGTTTCTTCTTCCATAAGATACATAAAACGGATATCCGTTTTACAGGCCTGTTCAATACCTCTCAAACTATAAATTTTATTCATGAACGCAAACAGAACGATTTTAATCATCTTAAAGGGATTGTATTCTTCACGACCTTTATGTGAAGGTCGATTCAGATATGTATTCCAATTTACTCCTTCCATCACTTTAAGAAAACTGAACACCGGATCAGAAGAATTTAACTTTTTTCCTAAATCCAGTGGTAAAATCAACTGTTGTGTAGTATAATCCATATTGTTCAGATACGGATAATTTAACTCGAACACATTGATGTTTTCCATAGTTAAATTATACCAAAAAAAATACGCCATTCTCTTATGAGTTTGACGTATTTTTATTTGTGAGGCTATTTCTTATTCGTTACAGCCTCTTTTTTAATATTTCTTAATGCTAATTTTTCCCTTCTGCTTAGCTGTTTTATTGCATATTCTCGTTTACGAGCACTGGCTGCATCCTCACAGGATTCAAAATAATACAACTCCAATGGGCGATGTGCTTTTGTATACTTTGCACCTTTTTTCATAACATGATCATAAAAGCGTTTCCGTAAATTGGTTGTCCATCCACAATACAAAGATTCATCACAGCAACGCAGTAAATACACATAAAAGCCATCTTCATATGGAATTTTAGGTGATGGAACGGACAAAATCGCGGGCTTTTTGTAAATCCGTTTCATCTGGATGAGTTCTTCCCTTCTCATAATTTTTAAGCTGTTCCTGCATATGTACATCATCGGGATGTTCTTTTATCATTTGACGATAACGTGCAATCACAGATTCTTGTACTTTCCCCTGGCATAAGAAATGCCCATACAGTTTGGCATCTTGAAAATGCGTTTCAATGCGTCGTTTGACCATGGTATAATACTCGGAATTATCAGCAGCCCCTAATGTGCCAAATAAGACAATTTTAGCATTTTGCACATGCTCTGCCAACTTTGCGCTGGCTGCATCTAAATCACCTTTATCCACCCAATAACCTAAATAAAGCATATCAAAGTTTTTTAACATGGATACTTTGACATCTTGAATACTCAGTAATTCTGCATCTTCGATTTCATTAGCAAATACTTCTGCTAATTTTCGAGTGTTTCCAGTAGCACTGGAATAAACAATCAGTGACTTCATCTTAAAGCACTTCCTTTCTTAACGAATCGGTACGACGCTTGCTAAACCGCCAAGACTTGTCTCCTTTAATTCTAAAGCAATCTTGCGTCCAGTATAATTCATGGTGTTTACGACCATATCAAAGCTGACCTTATGTTCTCTGACATTACAGATGCTTTGCGCTAAAATAGCTGCATCCATTGCTCTAAGAACTCCTACAGCATTACGTTCAATACAAGGAATCATAACATATCCGCCGACAGGATCACAGGTTAAACCAAGATGATGTTCAATGCCGATTTCTGCCGCATATTCTATTTGGGAACTGCTTCCTCCGCGAAAATATGCCACCATAGCCGCCCCCATTGAAACAGCAGCACCAATTTCTGCCTGACATCCTCCTTGTGCACCAGATATCGTCGCATTTTCCTTAATTAAATTGCCGAATAAACCAGCAATTTTCAAACCATTACGAATGCATTCACGGGAATACCCCAAATTTTTATGGTAATAGTATACCAAAGAAGGTAAGATACCACTGCTGCCTAGCGTTGGTGCCGTAACGGTAATACTGCCACCAGCATTTTCCTCACTGGCACTATATGCATATGCACACAACAATAATTTTTCTTTTTCCACAGCACTTTTGCATTCATCTGCCTGTTCCTTTAATTCTTTTGCTATCCGTTTTAAATGCAGATCGCCTGGTAAGACATCTTCTTTCTGTAAACCACCATCAACCGTTTTGATCATCTGATCCATGATCTTATCCATATAATCACCTAAGGGATCAAACATATTGACATACTCCCATAATTCCATTGCATGGGCTTCACAATATTCTAAAATATCTTTTAGAAAATGATGCGGATAAACATCCTTTCCTTCATTACTTGTTTCTCCTTCAACACGAATTGCTCCACCACCAATTGAATACACAATCATATCCCCAATTTCCTGATTCTTTTCATCAAAAGCAATCAAGCGCATGGTATTGGGATGCTTTAAATCTTTTTTATTCTTGAAAAACACCAAACATGCTTTAGGTTTCATCGTTTCCATAATGATAGCATCTGTTAAATGTCCCTTTCCCGTCAAGGATAAAGAACCATAGAGTTCAACTTCATAATGATGTGCCATAGGATAACGTTTCTGAAATAAACGGCAGGCACGCTGTGGTCCTAATGTATGTGAGGAGGATGGTCCTGGACCAATCCGATATAGTTCTTTTAATGACTTCATATTAAGCTCCTTGCAATTCTAATAAAAACATTTCAAATCCCATTTTTTTATCCAGTAAACCGCCTTTTAATTTCTGATCCAGTGTTGCTAACTTTGCCAACATGCTCATCAGATAAGAAGCGGATAAATTCTGCACACTCTGCATAGCTAATTTTATACGGTATGGATGTGCATGTAATATATCTTTGATCCCATCTTTGGATTCCCCTTGCATCATCAAGGTTTTTACTTCAAACAGAAAACGAAATTGAGATGCTAACAGGGCAATCAGATAAATGGCATCGGTATTAACGACACACAAATCGCACCAAATGCGAAAGGCTTTACGAACATCCTGCTCCACCACCGCATTGACCAACTCAAAAACATCCTCTTCTAACGGTCTGGCTACTAAATGAGCAACCACATCCTGCGTGATATCACCACCATAAAGCTGCAATTTATCAAATGCAGAATGAATGGTTTCCATATCCAGTGGTAATCGTTTCAATAATTCTTGCATGGCCTGTGCATCTACATGCAACTGTCGGCGCTGTATTTCCTCTTTCACACAACTTTGCTTACCGAGATCATCCAGCTTGCGAAATTCTAATACCTTCCAATTTTTTTGAATCAGCTTAATGATTTTTTTGCGTGTATCTAATTTCGCGAAATCACCAATCAGAATTAACACCGTACTTTCCATCGGTTGTTTCACATAATTTTCTAATCCATTGGGATCAATTCCTGTATCATTGGCAGCGGATAAAAAATTTGCATGATAAACAAGAATAATCTTATAGGCAGAGAAAAAAGGAATCGTCATAGCATCCTCTAGGATCGTTTCCAGATCACATTGCAAGGCATCGTATTGAACGGTATTTAATTCATCGCCATCTGCTATATATTCTTTGATGATCGTTTGCAATGTTTTTTTCAAACGAAACTGTTCTTCTCCATACAAGACATAATTCATGCTTATCACCTAGGTAATATTATACCAAATTGCTGCTCAGCCGTCTTGAAAAAACGAAAATATTTACAAATTTTTATTGTAACCCCACCATGTCTTGCACTTATAAGTGGTAAGATACCTTCTTTTTCCATAGCATCCAACACTTCTTGATGAGGATGTCCATAAAAATTATGTCGGCCACTGGATATTAGTGCAAGGGCTGGATGCACTTGATGTAAAAAAGCTGTTGCAGAACTAGTCTTACTGCCGTGATGCCCTATCTTTACGACATCCGCCTCTAATTTAGGATATAGCTGCAATAATTTTTGTTCGCCTTTTATACCTAGATCACCCATAAATAAAAAGGAGGTATCATACAGACGCAGCATCGTAACAATACTATTATCGTTTTCATCTTCACCCTCATAATCTAAAAGAAAAAACTTCATCCATGGTGTTTCCTGTTGTTTTGCCAGCTGTTTATGATCGATAATTTCATCAACATGCATTAATTCTTGCAACTGTGCAACACCACCACTATGGTCCATATCGGCATGTGTCACAATGATCTTATCAAGATGATAAATCCCTTGGGCATGCAAATACGGAACAATAATCTCTTTTGGAATATTTTTCTTTTTATGTCCCATAACATCAATCAAGATAACTTCTTTGTGATAGGGAGTAATAATAAGCGTACAATCGCCTTGTCCAACATCCAGCATCGTAACCGAAGCAAACGGCGAAAGGTAGGGACGTATAAAAAATATAACAAGAAGCAAACATAGGGTAAGACTATCCTTCCAATGTACATAGGAAATATACCGCATTGCTGATAAACACCATAAAATTAACCAAAGGATAGATACACTGCCATACAACGGATAAGAAATCTGCTGTATTAGGCGCAATGCTGCTAACATCCATTGTATCAGCAAAAACAGGTATTCTGTTGCCGGTAGGATAAGCAGCCATGCCAGTACATAGAGAATAGCATAGACTTTACGCAGAAAGGAAAACAGAGCCATTTGCAGCGGATCACATGTATGATAAAACCACATCTGTGCTGGAAAAAGCACCAACATGCCAACTATTTTTTTATTACGCTTTGCGACATGAAACATAAAAACCAGGCGAAAACATACAGGAATCAGTAAAGCAACCTCATAGGCCATAGAAGGCGCTAACAAAATGGTAAAAATCATTGATATACCAAGCGTATCTTTCTCATCAAAATTGGTAAAAAGGCCAGAGATAAGCGAAAAGCAAACTACGCGTAAGATAGAGGAAGATAAAACAGTAAGATAACTCATCCCCATCATTAAAAGAAGTGTAAGCCTATGGGCTTTGGCAAATCCCCATTTGCGTGCCATTCGCTTTGTAAGAAACCGTGATAAAAAAGCAATATGCATACCACTGGATAGCAATAAAAAAGATACTTCTTCTTCATGAATACCATACAGCATGGCTTTTAAAAATTGCTGAATCGCAACATCTTTTGTTTCAATATTGGCATATAATCGATGACGTAACGTAGTCCCTTCTTTGATAAGAGTATAACTTTTTACATTCATACAATATACCATTCCTTTACGTTTTGCCCATGTCGCAAAATGAAACTGTCCCAAATTATGTATACTATCGATTTTCTCATAAGTTCCACGCAATTCTACTACATCATCAAAAGATACCTTTTTCAATCCATATAGTAAAAATCTTCCCTCTTTGTTAGCCCCAATCATATATCCTTGTTTGATTTCTTGTATCTTCACGATACGAGAAGAAATTTCATGCACATCAGACAAACGCTGAATTCTTACAAATACCAGCAAACAAAACACCAGACATATGATTTCTCCTCGATGAAATCGTTTATGAAGAAACCATAGAGCACCCACCAGAAAGAAGAAACTGCTGTATACGGGCAGCCAGCTAAATATAAGGACAATACAGCCAATACATAACCATATGCCCTTCATAAACAAATATGCTCCTTTATTTTATCAAACAATTTATCCCCAATTCCCTTTACCTGTTTCAAATCCTCTAAAGTCTGAAAAGGCATTTGTTTTCGATATTCAACGATACGCTGTGCAATCGAAGGACCAATCCCCGGCAAAGTGTCCAACTCTTCTAGCGTTGCGGCGTTGATGGAAATCTTTGTGATCCTATGTTTTGAGGGTACAACAAGAACACCGTGATGTTCTATATCCATAGTCAGATTTAAACCACTGATATCTGCTTGCTTGGTTAATCCTCCACTTGCTTTTATGGCTTTTTCCACATTCGCATGACGCTCTAATTGGTAGACACCTGGATGCTGTACTTCACCTTTCACTTCCACACTTTTTACAGCACTTTGATAATTACGAACATCTATGACTTCATAACGTTCATAATAAAACAAGAAAAATAAAACACTAAAAAAGATACCTGTCTTTTTCATATAGATCCCTCCATTTAGCTATACGACACAAACAGGCTTTTTCCGTAATAAATTATAAAAAAGATACCCGTATATCTAAAACAGGTATTCTCAATCTTTCAATAGTATAATATAGAAATAGCATTATTATCAAAACGTTCCTATACGCTTAAATTCTTTTATAAAACATAAATGAATCATCTTTTTTGCAGTACTAAAATAGCAGAAAAAAAGCAGAAAACCTGCTTTTTCATACATCGATTACTTCAAATTAACGATTTTAACCTTATAAGGTTCTTCCACATTAGAAACCTCAACAATATCACCCAGCTTATTATCCAACAAAGCAACTGCTAAAGGGGTAATATTGGACAATTTTCCATTTAGTGGATCAGCTTCTATAGAACCAACAATCGTATACGTTTCCTCTTCCTCACTAGAAAGATCTTTAATTGTTACGGTAGAACCTAAACCTACTGTTTTACTACTTGTTTCTTTATCGCCTTCAATGATTTCGGCATTGGCAATCATTGCTTCAAGCTCACGAATTCTAGCTTCTACACGTGCCTGATGGTCACGAGCAGCATCATAATCGGCATTTTCACTAAGGTCACCCTGTGCACGAGCTTCCTGTAATTCTAAAATGACTTCATCACGTACTACATGGATCAGATTATCCTGTTCCTTTAAGAGTTCATCTAACCCTTCTTTGGTTACATAAAACTTTTCGTCTGCCATATTTTCACTCCTATCGTCACATGGTATTATACCACGTTTTCCTGAATAATACTACTTATTTTCGTCATCAACAAATCAATCGCCACCATATTGTGACCCCCTTCTGGGATGATGACATCTGCATAGCGTTTGCTTGGTTCAATGAACAGATTATGCATATCTCTTACCGTACTTGTATATTGTTCAACAACTGACTCTAATGTCCTGCCTCGCTGTTTTACATCACGCAACAAGCGACGTATAAAACGAATATCTGCATCAGTATCAACAAAAATCTTAATATCGCATAAATTACGTAAATCTTCGTTTTCCAAAACAAACAGTCCTTCAATGACAATAACATCACTTGGTTCTATATGCTCAATGCTATGCGAGCGGGTATGTTGAACAAAATCATAGGTTGGTTTTTCTATAGCCTTGCCCATAGTCAGCTCTTTCAACTGTTTTACTAATAAAGCATTGTCGAAAGCAAAAGGATGATCGTAATTCGTTTTTACACGCTCTTCCATCGTCTTCTCGCTTTGATCTTTATAATAATCATCCTGTCGGATAATGACGACGGACTGAGTGTTCTCATAACGATCTTTCAACTGCTGTGAAATCGATGTTTTACCTGAAGCACTGCCTCCGGCTATTCCGATTACAATCGTTTTTTTCATCACATACACCTTCTTATTTATTCAAATGGAACTTTTCTTGATTCTGTAACTGTTCCTCATAAGATTTCGCATAATGAACTTTACCATCGCCATATACATCCGCAACAAAATACAGATAATCACTCTTTGTCGGATGCAAAACGGCTTGTATTGCATCTTCTCCCGGATTTAAAATCGGACCGATCGGTAAGCCTTTATACTTATATGTATTGTATAAGGAATCAATATCCGGATTCACTTCACAGTCTTCTCCACTTGTTAGATCATCATACAATGCATAACATACGGTAACACTGGATTGTAACATCATATCTTTATCTAAGCGATTAAAGAAAACACCGGCAATCAATTGCATATCCTCTTTCGTACTTGCCTCATATTGAACCATACTGGCAAGAGTTAGGATTTCATGCATAGTGAATTTACTGGAAACAATATCCTTTTCATATTTCTGATAGATTTTTTGAAAATGATCCAAAAATGTTTTGGTAATTTCCTTTTCATCCGCATCCTTTGCAAACGTATACGTTTCCGGGAACAAATAGCCTTCCAGTTTCACTCGTGTCTTATCGTTTAAGATATCCTTTGTCAAAAAAGGATATGTCTTCATAAGTTCTTTAAGATAGGTATCATCATTCCACAGTTTTAACAAATTCTTTGCATTTACACCTAGCTTGTGTTGCAATGACTGTGCAATATCTTTCGCCCACATACCTTCCTTAAACGTAATCATCACTTCATTTTGCTTTGCTTTTTTAACATCATTCAAGTTTTCTAAAATCGTTTCTGTATCCCAAGAACGATCCAATGTAAAGACACCAAATTTGATGTCATTCAAGCCTTGCAGTTTCATGCACAGCTTTGCTGCCTGTACATCCTGTATCAATCCAGCTTTTTCCAACTTGTCTAATACAGACGCATTACCTTCGCCTTCTTTTACTTCAAAGATGACTTTTTCTGGTGTGGTTGATGGAGCTTTTAGCTTTGCGGTATACATAGAAAAGGCTGTGACACCAATAACCAAACAGATAATAACAAGGATGGCAGGTATCAGAATCTTCTTATTCTTCAGCGCCTTCATCTTCTTGGAACGCTCCTATCACTTCTTCGATCATCTGCCATTCCTCATCTGTTTCAACCGGCATCAGATTGCCTTCATCATCATAAGCAGAGGCAAAAACCTCTTCTCCTTCATCTTCAGGATCCGCAAACACTACATATTTGCGTCCTTTTTCCTCATCTTCAAATGTGAATAAAATTTCCATTTCTTTTTCATTGCCACTTTCATCTGTGACAAACATCGTATTTGTTTCTAACATTATATCCTCCTGTAGAAAGGGGCTTTTACAGCCCCTGATGATTTCTATCTAGATAGCCTTGTAAAATCTGAACAGCAGCCATCTGATCAATAACTTTCTTGCGCTTCTTGCGGGATACATCTGCACTGATAAGAATGCGTTCAGCTGCAACAGTTGTCAAACGTTCATCCCAAAGTATCACTTCCACACCTAAGGTTTCTAGTTTTTCTTTAAACATGATGGAAATCTCCCCGCGAATACCGACATCTCCATTCATATGCTTAGGCAATCCCAGCACTGCCTTTTTTACCTGAAATTCATCGATGTATTTTTTTATCTGCGTCAAAGCGGAATCATAATCATCCTGTTCAAAACGTATGGTTTCGACGGGACGTGCTATCATCCCTAAGGCATCACTCACACTGACCCCCAATGTACGTGAACCAAGATCAAGTCCTAAGATTCGCATCAATGCTGATCATCTTCCAGATAAGCGCGCACTAACTCTTCAATAATTTCATAGCGCTCTACGCTTTGGATAATGCTGCGGGCATTGTTATGGGAAGAAATGTATGCAGGATCATTGCTGATAAGATATCCGGCCAGCTGGTTCACCGAATTATAGCCACGCTCATCCAACGCTTCCTTCACGACACGTAATACATGCTTGATATTGTCACGCTTTAAATCATCTGATTTAAAAGACATCGTCTCTGTAATATCTCTCATCGTATTACCTCCTTTTTTTATCTTTCTTTCATTTTATCCTATTTTCTATAAAATTGAAACCCTAAGACAGTTTATTTTTAATGAATTCCACGGCTTCATCCACTTTCGTCACATCTTTGCCACCGGCCTGCGCAAGATCTGCTCTTCCTCCGCCTTTGCCATCACAAAGCATTGCTGCCTCTTTTACCAAATCGCCACACTTAATACCATCAGCCACAGCCAATTTATCTGCGCCAGCAACAAATACAACCTTATCGTTGCAAACACTTGCTAAAAAGACTATTACATGTTCTTTTTGTGCTTTGATGGTACTAGCGATATCTTTTAACGCATTAGCGTCAGCACCATCCATGCGTTTGATCAATACATGACGACCATTGCACTCTTTCACCTCATGGATCAATTCATTCGCCTTCAGTGTGAACATCTCACTTTGCAAAGCAGCCAATTCCTTTTTCAGCTGCGCATTTTCATGCAACACTTGTTCTACTTTCGTATCTACATTGACAATACTCTTCATCTTCAGATCATCTGCTATATGACGCAGTGTCTTTTCTTCCGCAGCAAAGTCTTCATAAGCACTATAGCCTGTCTTTGCCGTAATACGGCGGATACCGCTACCAATACTTTCCTCAGAGATAATCTTGCATATACCAATTTCCTGTGTGTTATTTACATGACAGCCACCACAGAATTCTTTTGACACATCGCCCATTGTAACAACCCGGACAACATCCCCGTATTTTTCATCAAACAATGCGGTAGCTCCGCTTTGCTTTGCTTCTTCAATCGGCATTTCCACCTTACTTACAGGATGATGTTCACTGATAAAGCGGTTTACCAGTTGTTCAATTTCCTTTAACTGCTGCACACTTACCTTTTCAAAGTGTGTAAAGTCAAAGCGTAGATATTCATCACTGACAAAACTACCAGCTTGTTGAATATGATTTCCAACAACTTTCTTCAAAGCACTTTGTAATAAATGTGTACAAGAGTGATTGCTGGTGATAATATCACGTTTTTTATTATCCACTGCCAGTTGCAGCTTGCTGCCAACATGCAAACATCCTTCTTCTATAACAACCTTATGTAAATGCTGTTTATGTGGTGCTTTCACAGTATTGACAATACGGCCTAATGCATCCCCCATAAAGCTGCCACTGTCCCCTATCTGGCCTCCACTTTCCGCATAAAAGACGGTTGTGTCTAAGATGATATCGCCTTCATCAGATATAGCATCCACTTGCTTACCATCTTTAAATAAAGCTATGACCTGTGCATCACATGTTCTTTCATCATAACCGATAAACTTACTATCTTGTGTAAAGGCCATTAAATCTGCTGACTGACTAGACATAGATTCCACATCTTCACGAGCATTGCGGGCACGCTCGCGCTGTTTTTTCATCTCTTCATCAAAGCCTTGCACATCTACTTGATATCCACTTTCTTCTGCTATCTCGCATGTCAATTCTAATGGGAACCCATAGGTGTCATACAACTTAAAAGCCGTCACACCATCCAATAACTTATTATCTTTATTTTTTTCCATAACATCCAGCAATAATTTTTCACCATCTGCCAGTGTAGCATGGAAACGTTCTTCCTCAGCTTTTACCAGTTTTTCAATATAATCAATTTTTTCTTCGATATATGGATAAAAGTCTTTCATGATTTCATAAACAACCGGTACCAGCTTATACATAAAGGCACCTTCAATTTTCAATTTTCTGCCAAAACGAACAGCTCGGCGTAAGACACGGCGTAACACATAGCCACGTCCTTCATTGGCGAATAATGCACCATCCGCTAACGCAAAGGTCACGGTACGGATATGATCCGCTATAACACGAAACGCCATTTTGTTTTCAGCATCTTCATAACGCATGGACGTATATTGTTCACATGCATGAATAAGCGGCAAGAATAAATCGGTATCAAAATTAGTTTCACCATTTTGCACCAAACAGGTCAAACGCTCTAATCCCATACCGGTATCAATGTTTTTCTGTGGCAATTCTTTATAATCCTTGCGTGCAACTCCTTCTTTGGCATCAAACTGAGAAAAGACATTATTCCAGACTTCAATATAGCGGTCATTTTCCATCTCTTCAAAAAACAGTTTTTCACCCAGTCCTTCTGGATCATATGCTTCCCCACGATCATAGAAGATTTCCGTATCCGGTCCACATGGTCCTTCTCCGATTTGCCAAAAGTTATCCGCTGTTTTTAAGATGTGCGAAGGATCCACACCAATTTCGTTTGTCCAAATATCATATGCTTCTTCATCATCAATATACACCGTGATATACAAACGATCTTTATCAAAACCAATATACTCTTCACTAGTTAAAAATTCCCAAGCAAAATGAATTGCCTCTTTTTTAAAGTAATCCCCAATTGAAAAATTACCGAGCATTTCAAAAAAGGTGTGATGACGTGCCGTCTTACCAACATTTTCAATATCATTTGTACGAATAGATTTCTGAGCATTGGCAATTCTTGGACATTCCGGTTTCACTGTTCCATCAAAATATTTCTTTAACGCCGCAACTCCGGCATTGATCCATAACAAAGTAGGATCATTGTGAGGAATCAGACTAGCGCCTGGTTCAATCATGTGTCCATGTTTCTTAAAGTAATCAAGAAACAGTTGTCGTATCTGGTTACCTGTTAAATTTTTCATGTCAACTTCCTCCTTAAGCATAAAAAAACGTTCCTTATCCAGGAACGCAATCATCATTACGCGGTACCATCCCGGTTCACTTTCACTGAAAGCACACCTTACTTATCATCGTTAACGCCGATGTTCTCGCGAAAAGCTCCAAAGCAGCCTTCCATCCATCCTGACACGAAAACTTCCACCTTCCGTTTTCTCTCTATGCCGCAGCAGGGATGTACTCCTCTTCTTCTACGCTTTTTTATTCCTTCGCTATTATAACAAATTCTTATTTTACACGCAAGCCATTCTCACACGATTATCATTCATCATGAATTTCGTCACTGCATACTACCATCGCAAATATCATGGTATTGTCTCCTCTGCCATCACTTCATCAAAATCTCGCCAGATGTCTTCCCATTCTCCTACCTTATCACTTGTTTTCGAATGCAGATAGCTGCGGAAAACGATTTGGGCTACAGCCGCAAAAATAGGGGATAATATCACACCTATGACACCAAAAAAAGCATCCGATATAAAAATAAAGACAAACGTTAACAGCGGTCGTACGTTCATAGTGCGATTAAAGATCAAAGGCTGGATAATATTAGATTCTATCTGTTGAATACTCCAGACGATGAAAAACATCATCCATGGGTAATGGTCATAATGTAAAGCTGCTACGGCTGCTATTAAGATAAGCCCTAAAGTAGCTCCAACATAAGGAAATAAATTTAACAATGCCAAAATCATAGCATAGAGTAAAGCATTTGGAAAACGATAAAGACTTAAGACAATCCCGACACTGACAATAATGAATAAAAGATCTAGCATGGTGCCTGCCAAATATTGATAAATGATATTGCTCAGCGTATGATAAAAAGTCGCAACCCGTGTTACATTTGGTACTATTTTCTTTGCTGTACGTTTCCAAAAATCCATATCGATGGAAATAAAGAACGCAATAATATACGCAATACCATAGTCCGTTAAAGTGTCAATGACACTTTTTGCTGAATCTATTGCTATTATATACCCTTCCTGCATATAATTTTGCTTTAGCGTTTTCAAATTGTCATACGCAATATGATGTTGTTTTAAAAAGCCTTCCAACTGTTGCAGCCATCGTGGGACAAGTTGTGCCAACTCGAGCGCCTGTTGATACAACAAAGGTAATAAAACAGCTAAAAATGCACCTAGAATCGCCAACAAGCCAATATAAACTAACATTACACTGACCTTTAAAGAAAATTTTTGTTGTACTCGATCAATGATTGGCTGAAGGAAAAAAGCTAATAATACACCACTTAGAATAGGTAAAAAAGCACGATAAATAGCAGCTAACCATGCATCTAATGCCAATTGTTTAATAATTAATAGCAAAAGAAAGATACATGCTAAGCAAGGAAGAAGCTGTTTCGCATGAAACAATATTCGTTCATATCGTTGTTTCATAAAAGAAAAACCCCATTCGTGGGGTTAATCCAAATCCATACAATCACAAATTTGATCCATCGCCTTATGGTAATTCTTTTTCATTTTCTTCTCAGCTTTTTTTGACTGATGACAAAGATCCTCAATTTCCTCATCTTTCATATAGCCAAGATATAAACCCATTAAAAATCCCATAACGGCAGCACCTAAACATTTGTTCATGCGTATCACTCCTTCTTACACATCTAGTATGGTAAGCTTTGATGAAGTTATGCATGAAACAATTTGCGAATTCGCATTTCTAAGGTGCTATTACGCTGATGACGTTCTTTGCGTGTTACCGCTTTATGTAACATATCACGCTCTCCCAATAAAACAAGACTTTTCTTCGCCCTAGTAACTGCGGTATATAATAAGCGCTTGCTCATCATATAGGCATATTCTGAAACAATTGGCAAGATAACAATGGGATATTCACTGCCTTGTGCTTTATGAATGGAAATACAAAATGCATGGGTAATATTATATAGCTGTTCATTGCTATATTCCACCATGATACCATCAAAATCAACAAGTAATTGATGCTTCTGTCCTACACTTTCAGAAGCATAAGCGATATCTACAATTTCTCCAATATCACCATTATACACCTCATCTTCGGGCTGATTTTTCAGTTGCAAGACCTTATCACCCACACGAAAGATGCGATAGCCAACTTTTAGTTCTCGTTTATGAGCTGTTGAAGGATTCATCATTTTTTGTAAAGCATTATTCAAAGCATCAATTCCGGCTACCCCTCCATACTTTGGAGCTAACACCTGAATATCCTTTGATTCATAGCCTTTTTCTAAAGCATTGGCAACAATACGAACAACCAAGTCACGCACTTCATAATTCTGCGCATCAAAAAAGGCAATGTCTTTAGCATAATCTAATACTGTAATCTGTTCTTCTCGTATTTCATGAGCAAGCGCAATCACATCACTTCCCTCACTTTGACGAAATATTTTATGCAAGCGAGTGACGGCAAATTGTTCACAAGCAATCAGATCTTTTAATACGCTACCACATCCAACACTTGGCAATTGATCCTCATCTCCGATGATCAAGATTTTCTTTACTAGTTTTGAAGCTTTTAAAAGATTATAAAACAACCATTGATCCACCATGCTGAACTCATCAATGATCAGCAAATCACATTGCAATGGTTCTTTTTCATTCACCAAGAAGGTATTCGATTCTAAATCCCAACGCAATAAACTATGAATCGTAGTAGCATTACAACCACAAAGCTCACTCAAACGTTTAGCAGCTCTTCCTGTTGGTGCACATACAGCAATTACATCATTTGGATAATGCTGTTTATAAAGCGTTAAAACACCTTGGACAATCGTTGTTTTACCAGTACCAGGTCCTCCTGTCAAAATTGAAAAGGAATGCGCAAAAAACGTAAGAATGGATTCTTTCTGTCTCTCCTCATATTGTATGTGTAATGTTTGTTCCAACTCTTCCATGTCTTGCATGAGTTCTTCTTTTAAAGTTGGTTCTTGTTCTTCAAAAGGAAACATTGCCAAAAAAGCAGCAATACCTGTTTCACTATCATACTGTGTATGGTGATAGATTCGCTCCTCTTCTCTATGTATGAGAAATTCTTTTGCCAATTCATCTAAGTAAGAAGACAAATCTACATCTTTAAACTCTTTTTCAACACGCTTTGTCAAATCCTCAGTAGTCACAAAAGTATCACCACTCGCCATGCACATCTCCAATATCATAGACAATATAGCAGCTTTGATACGGTAGGGATGATTTAATCCAAAAGATAGCTCCTGTGCTAATTTATCAGCAGTCTTAAAACCTATACCATCAATTTCTTCAATCAAGCGATAAGGGTTTTCTTTAATAAGGGCAACCGCCTCTTGCCCATACTTTGCCTCAAATTTCATGATATTGCGGACACTGATACCAAAACGAGTAAAGAAAAAAGTCGTATCATCAACATCATCATGTTCATGAATTCCATCTAAAATAACTTGGCGTTTTTTAGGCGTAAAGGATGGTATCTGTAATAAGACTTGCTCATCCTCTTTGATTCGTTCAATGACATTTGGCCCTAAAGTCTCTACTAAGAGCTTAGCGCTCTGTTTTCCAATGCCCGGGAATAAAGAACTTGCAAAAAAACGAATTAAACTCTCATCATCCTGTGGCATGACTTTTTCATATGCTTTTACCTGAAACTGCATACCATAACGAGGATGATCTACATAACTGCCATGTAGACGGTAAATAACTTCTTCCTGTAATTCTCGAAAGAAACCTGTAGCGATAAAATCTTCTTCATTCGCATCATAGGTTATAAATTTACCAACAGCATATCCATTTGCCTCATTATAAAATATCGTATGCAGCAGTTTTGCCTCTAAAATCAGTTCTTCTTCCATTATGGCCTCCTTACATTATAATGTTAAAAACAAAGAAAGGATAGCAAGAATATTGTTGCACATATGTACCCCTGTACTAACGATAATGGAATTGCTTTTTTCATACCCATAAGCTAAAACAAGACCAATACCAGTATATAGAAACAGATATGTCACATCCGTGAAATTCCCTTCGATAAGAGAATCCATGATATGGATAAAGCCAAAGAGAAAGGAGCTGATCAACATTGCCCAACTGAAAGATACACGTGAGCGTAAACATGTAAAAACACCACCACGAAAAATGGTTTCTTCAACGATCGGCGCAAAGATCACACTAGAAAAAATCGTAAAAGCCGGAGCAACAATAGCGTTCTCGGCAATAACTTTTTGATTTTCACTATCCCCTGTCTGAGTGATGATACTTACCAAGATATTTAATATATAATTTGCCATAACCGTAAGAAATACAAGTGCAAAAATCATAGGTAAATATTTTTTCCAATTCGCTTTGAATTGTAAAATGGAATCCAGCCAAATCGGCTTTGCGACCCAAATAACAAAAACCATAATCATGACATAAGACACAACGGAAATAGGAATGTTAAAGGTTGTTGCTTGCGGATCCACCATTAAGGTTAAAACCGTTAATATCCGTGGTAACAAATACGTATAACCAACAAAATAGAAAAGTAATAAAAGGATACAGCGCGTAGAGGAAAGATGTTTCATATTAGTTTTTTCCATGGGCTACATGCTCCTCTATTTTTTTCTGCATACTGATACCATCACAGAAAACCTCTTCAATGACACCACCGCCTAAGCATTCTTGACCATCATAAAAGACAGCTTCTTGTCCACAGGTAACACTAGCCACACCTTGTGGATAGCATACAAGAACGGTTGTTTCATCAATAAACTGTAAAGATATCTCATGATCTTGTTGACGATAGCGGAATTTTGCAGTACATGCATATTCGTTTTCTGGTTTATGCGGGCGCAGCCAATTCACGCCAGATACAATGCAACTAGTAGAATATAACCAGTCTTTTTCATTTCCATTGGTCACATACAGAATGTTTTTATGTACATCCTTACCTACTACAAACCATGGGCCTTTATTACCACCAATACCTAATCCTTTTCGCTGCCCTATCGTATAATATAAAACCCCGATATGACGACCAATTACTTCTAATGAATGAATATCAACGATATCACCATCTTGACTTGGTAAATAATTTTGTAAAAACTCTTTAAAATTACGTTCTCCAATAAAACAAATACCCGTAGAATCTTTCTTAGTAGCTACACTTTCTAATTCAAGTTTCTGTGCAATTACACGAACTTCTGCTTTATTCAAATTACCGATTGGGAATAATGCGTGTGCTAATGCATCTTGAGAAACCTGGCAAAGAAAATATGTCTGATCTTTATTTGAATCAGCGCCACGTAACATACGGCTATATAAAGGTGTGTGTTCCACCTGTGCATAATGTCCCGTTGCTAAAATATCAAACCCCAGTTTTCTGGCATATTTCATGAATGCATCAAACTTGATATATTTATTGCATAAAATATCTGGATTGGGTGTTCTCCCTTTTTGATATTCATCCAAGAAATACGTAAATACATTATCCCAATATTCCTTTACAAAATCCACCCGCAATAAAGGAAGTCCTAGCTTATCTGCGACAGCTTTTGCATCAAGGTAATCCTGCTCCTGCGGGCATACATCATCTTGAATCGTAGGATTTCCCATAATATCATTATTGGCAAATGAATCCCAATTGCGCATGAATGCACAGGTTACATCATAACCCTGCTCTTTTAAAATATAAGCGGCAACGGCAGAATCCACGCCGCCTGATAAACCTAATAATACCTTTTGTGCCATTTTCATCACCATTTCTTTTATCTTTATATATTAAGGATTTCAATGAAAGTTATACCACATTAAACGCGAAAAAGCCAGTCATCCTTGTAAGATATAAATTTTCTGACAAACTATCATAAAATTTGGTTATTTTTTACGAGTTTTCCAGATAAACATTAAAATAGATTGTACAGTATGTGAAATTATGTTAAAATACTAACACATAAAAATCTTATGATAGAATATTTATGTTACTATGAAGACGAGGAGAAAAAAACGTATGAAAAAATTATTAGCTTGCTTATGTGTTGTCACTTTATTAGCCGGATGTGGCGGAAGTGGTAACAAATCAGAATCAAAAACTTGCAGTATTACACAAAATGGTATGACGTTAGCTGCAACATTCAACGCAAAAGATGATGAAATCAAAACTGCTGACATGAATGTAACGGTACCTGCTTCTGCTTTAGGTGGTGTTGATCTTAGTACACCGTCTGATGATCAGAAAAAAATGATGCAGACACAGTTAGAATCATCTTTGGGAATTAAAGAAGATGATGGTATGAAAGTATCTTTCGACTTTAAGGATAAAGATATTGTTGTAAAAATCAATATGGATTTCACAAAGACAGACAGCAGTTCACTGAAGAAATTTGGCTTTGGTAGTGATACGGACATGTCTTTGAAAAACACTGTAAAACAAGCAGAAAAACAGGGAGCTACTTGTAAATAATCCATTCACTATAAGATAGTCTCAAAAAGATTCCTCATGGGGAATCTTTTTTCTATTTGTTAAATAACTATTTACCAATGATCATTGAATAATCTTCTAACTCTCATTTGAAAACTTAAATCAATACCGTTCAAATTTTTTATATTGCAAACTCATAATAATATGAGAAGGGGTTCCTCACATAAGGAATGTGTTTAGGTTTCTTTCTCTATATAGAAAAAAACCTGTCCTTCTCAGAACAGGTCTTCCTACCTGGCAACGTGCTATCTTTACTGGAGCTCGTCCAGCTATTGTCGCCGCTGAAGTGCTTAACTTCTGTGTTCGGGATGAGTACAGGTGTGTCCACTTCGCTTTCATCACCAGATCGCTTGAGGTCTCTCCCTCAAAACTGAATAACAGTCCAAACATTTCTTGTGATTAAGTCCTCGACCTATTAGTATCAGTCAACTTCACATATCGCTATGCTTCCATCCCTGACCTATCTACCTCGTCGTCTTCAAGGGGTCTTACTTCTTGCGAATGGGAGATCTCATCTTGGAGTAGGCTTCGCGCTTAGATGCTTTCAGCGCTTATCCCTTCCCTACTTAGCTACCCGGCTATGCTCCTGGCGGAACAACCGGTGCACCAGCGGTAGGTCCATCCCGGTCCTCTCGTACTAAGGACAGCTCTCCTCAAATCTCCTTCGCCCACAACAGATAGGGACCGAACTGTCTCACGACGTTCTGAACCCAGCTCGCGTACCGCTTTAATGGGCGGACAGCCCAACCCTTGGAACCGAATTCAGCTCCAGGATGCGATGAGCCGACATCGAGGTGCCAAACCTCGCCGTCGATGTGAACTCTTGGGCGAGATCAGCCTGTTATCCCCAGGGTAGCTTTTATCCGTTGAGCGACGGCCCTTCCATTCGGCACCGCCGGATCACTAATCCCGACTTTCGTCCCTGCTCGACCTGTTTGTCTCGCAGTCAAGCACGCTTCTGCATTTGCACTCGTCGATTGATTTCCATCCAATCTGAGCGTACCTTTGGGCGCCTCCGTTACTCTTTGGGAGGCGACCGCCCCAGTCAAACTGCCCACCTGACACGGTCCCTCATCCCGCTTAGGGATGCAGGTTAGAATTCCAATCAGACAAGAGTGGTATCCCAACAGCGACTCCTCATACACTGGCGTGCATGTCTCTTTGTCTCCCACCTATCCTGTACATCTCTGATCGAAACTCAATATCAGGCTGCAGTAAAGCTCCATGGGGTCTTTCCGTCTAGTTGCGGGTAACCTGCATTTTCACAGGTACTAAGATTTCACCGAGTCTGCTGCCGAGACAGCGCCCAAATCGTTACGCCTTTCGTGCGGGTCAGAACTTACCTGACAAGGAATTTCGCTACCTTAGGACCGTTATAGTTACGGCCGCCGTTCACTGGGGCTTCAATTCAATGCTTCGTTCGCTACTCTCCTCTTAACCTTCCAGCACCGGGCAGGCGTCACCCCCTATACTTCGTCTTGCGACTTTGCAGAGAGCTGTGTTTTAGTTAAACAGTCGCTTGGGCCTCTTCACTGCGGCTTACTTTCATAAGCACTCCTTCTCGCTAACTTACGGAGTCATTTTGCCGAGTTCCTTGGCAACAGTTCTCTCGCTCACCTCAGGATCCTCTCCTTGCCCACCTGTGTCGGTTTTGGTACGGGCCGCTATGGAATATACTAGAAACTTTTCCTGGAAGCTGGCTACATATGCTTCGGTACTTGCCCTTGGGCGTTCCCTTACCTTTCACGCTTTACATCCTGATGACGCATTTCACTGCCATCCTGCTATACGCTTCGCCCACAATCCATTTAGTGGGTCATACTTACCTTCTCCGTCATTCCTTCATTTCCATCGCGGGTACAGGAATATCTGCCTGTTTTCCATCCACTACGCCTTTCGGCCTCGCGTTAGGTCCCGACTTACCCAGGGCGGACGAACCTTCCCCTGGAATCCTTGGGCTATCGGTGTGTAGGATTCTCACCTACATCTCGCTACTCACACCGGCATTCTCACTTCTATGCGCTCCACCACTCCTCACGATATGGCTTCTACGCTGCATAGAACGCTCCCCTACCACTTGTATTCCTACAAATCCGCAGCTTCGGTAGCATGCTTAGCCCCGGTACATTTTCGGCGCAGGGTCACTCGACTAGTGAGCTGTTACGCACTCTTTAAAGGATGGCTGCTTCTGAGCCAACCTCCTAGTTGTCTGTACATCTCCACATCCTTTTCCACTTAGCATACATTTTGGGACCTTAGCTGATGGTCTGGGCTGTTTCCCTCTTGACAACGGACCTTATCACCCGCTGTCTGACTGCCGAGCATGTTGGCGTGACATTCGCAGTTTGATTATGCTCAGTACCCCGAGATGGGGCCATCACATATTCAGTGCTCTACCTTCACGCAACTTACCTCGACGCTAGCCCTAAAGCTATTTCGGGGAGAACCAGCTATCTCCGGGTTCGATTGGAATTTCTCCCCTAGCCACAAGTCATCCGCTAACTTTTCAACGGTAGTCGGTTCGGTCCTCCATTGAGTTTCACCTCAACTTCAACCTGCTCATGGCTAGATCACCCGGTTTCGGGTCTGCAACATCCTACTTTCGCCCTCTTAAGACTCGCTTTCGCTTCGGCTCCGGTCTTTCCTCCTTAACCTCGCAGTCTGTCGCAACTCGCCGGTTCATTCTACAAAAGGCACGCCATCACCCCTTAACGGGCTCTGACTTCTTGTAGGCATACGGTTTCAGGTTCTCTTTCACTCCGCTCCCGCGGTTCTTTTCACCTTTCCCTCACGGTACTGGTTCACTATCGGTCACTTGTTTATATTTAGCCTTGACGGATGGTCCCGCCTGCTTCCGACAAGATTTCTCGTGTCTCGCCGTACTCAGGATCCCACTAGGCTTCACATCGTTTTCGGATACGGGACTTGCACCCCCTACGGTCGGCCTTTCAATGCCGTTCTCCTAACAATCCTCTTGCCATATCGTGGTCCTACAACCCCATCTCTAGAGATGGTTTGGGCTCCTTCCCTTTCGCTCGCCGCTACTCAGGAAATCACTTTTGTTTTCTTTTCCTCCGGGTACTTAGATGTTTCAGTTCTCCGGGTACCTCTCTCATGGACTATGGATTCATCCATGGATGCCATCCTATTACAGATGACGGGTTTCCCCATTCGGATATCGACGGATCTTTGTGTACGTACCACTCCCCGTCGCGTTTCGCCGTTTGTTGCGTCCTTCTTCAGTTTCAAGTGCCTAGGCATCCACCGTACGCCCTTACTTACTTAATCACTTCTTCGTGTTTTTGCTTTCGGTTTGCTTGAGTATTACTGTTTGTTTAACTTATACTCGTGAATATCTATTTTGTTTACAACTTTTACGTTATAGACCTTCTGTTATGTCTTTTCTGTTATTCAGTTTTCAAAGATCGACTTCTCTTGGAAGATTCTTTCGGTCTTCCAAAACCGAACAGGAAATATCTGCTTCTTTGTACTTTCTCCTTAGAAAGGAGGTGATCCATCCCCACGTTCCCGTAGGGATACCTTGTTACGACTTAACCCCAGTCATCGGTCCTACCTTCGACGGCTCACTCCTTGCGGTTATGCCACCGGCTTCGGGTATTACCAACTCCCATGGTTTGACGGGCGGTGTGTACAAGGCCCGAGAACGTATTCACCGCAGCATGCTGATCTGCGATTACTAGCGATTCCGACTTCATGAAGTCGAGTTGCAGACTTCAATCCGAACTGAGACGCCCTTTATGAGATTCGCTCCACCTCGCGGTGTCGCTGCTCTTTGTAGGCGCCATTGTAGTACGTGTGTAGCCCAGGCCATAAGGGGCATGATGATTTGACGTCATCCCCACCTTCCTCCGGTTTGTCACCGGCAGTCTCTCCTGAGTCCCCAACCTAATGCTGGTAACAGAAGACAAGGGTTGCGCTCGTTGCGGGACTTAACCCAACATCTCACGACACGAGCTGACGACAACCATGCACCACCTGTGTGATATATAGCTATCTTTCTATCTCTAGAACATTTATATCCATGTCAAGGCCTGGTAAGGTTCTTCGCGTTGCTTCGAATTAAACCACATACTCCACCGCTTGTGCGGGCCCCCGTCAATTCCTTTGAGTTTCACACTTGCGTGCATACTCCCCAGGCGGAGAACTTATTGCGTTAACTGCAGCACTGAATCTCTCCAACACTTAGTTCTCATCGTTTACGGCGTGGACTACTAGGGTATCTAATCCTATTTGCTCCCCACGCTTTCGTGCATCAGTGTCAGTTACAGACCAGGCGACCGCCTTCGCCACTGGTGTTCCTCCATATATCTACGCATTTTACCGCTACACATGGAATTCCATCGCCCTCTTCTGCACTCTAGCTCGACAGTTTCCAAAGCATACAACAGTTGAGCTGTTGCCTTTTACTTCAGACTTATCGTGCCACCTACGCACCCTTTACGCCCAATGATTCCGGATAACGCTTGCCACCTACGTATTACCGCGGCTGCTGGCACGTAGTTAGCCGTGGCTTTCTGGTAAGCTACCGTCACCCACATAGCATTTCCTCTATATGGCATTCTTCACTTACAACAGTGCTTTACGATCCGAAGACCTTCTTCACACACGCGGCATTGCTCGTTCAGGGTTCCCCCCATTGACGAAAATTCCCTACTGCTGCCTCCCGTAGGAGTTTGGGCCGTGTCTCAGTCCCAATGTGGCCGTTCACCCTCTCAGGTCGGCTACGCATCATCGCCTTGGTGGGCTGTTACCTCACCAACCAGCTAATGCGCCGCAGGTCCATCCATGTTCACACCCGAAGGTGCTTTAATATGAGGAAGATGCCTCCCTCATACCTATCCGGTTTTAGCTACCGTTTCCAGCAGTTATCCCGGGCACATGGGCAGGTTACCTACGTGTTACTCACCCGTTCGCCACTAAGTCTCTTTGGAAGCAAGCTTCCTAAAGACTTCGTTCGACTTGCATGTATTAGGCATGCCGCCAGCGTTCATCCTGAGCCAGGATCAAACTCTCCATTTGATTTAGCTCAAAACGTTTACTAACGTTTTTCTTTATTTGTTTATCCGAGAATTACTTCTCTTTTTCATTGAAATTGACGTTTCCTGTTCAGTTTTCAAAGACCGATAGCATCCACTGTTTGGTGGACGTCACTCTCGTTGAGTGCCTGTTTATAATACATCAATTTATCTTTCATGTCAACGCTTATTTTTTATTTTTTTCACTTTTTTTAAAACCTTTACTTCAGCCCATTATCCCTTACCTTTCATTTTCATCCCTTTTATCTTCATGCATCTTCATTTTCGCTTTACTATATCGTTCAAGACATATAAAAAAAGCGTATGCTAAGCACAGTCAACACACGACAATTTTTGTCACGCGAACAACCTATCCTATATATTCATTCGTGTTGCCTTTTAATCCTCTTTCATAATACACATCTTCTTGACACATATCCAACTAAGGTTTTTGATAAAATAACAAATAAATGATATAACGTCAATTCATCATATAAAGAAAAACATATTCAATTATATAAAATAATGGTAATCTTATCCGATATATGTTCATCCTCGCATTGCCACACGTGATCATGAATCATTCGATTCTTATATTATTCTTTCATAACCGAACATTATTCTTTTCATAACTGATATCTTTTAAGGATCACATATTGCAGCTCAATACCCATTATTACGCACAGTTACTTACCATCGCATATTTTCTATTCCATTGACTCATGATATTCATTAAGTGCATCACACTCTTCATAGCTATGTGTTTCTTTAGCTTCCATATCTTGTAATAAATTTCTAAAATATCGAACAAATAATATGACGGTCGTCATTACTGCCAATGTATCTGCAATCGGTTCTGCCAAAAACACCGCAAACACCTTATCCGTGAAAAACATTGGCAGAAGATAAATCAAAGGAATTAACACCAATATTTTACGAAACAGGGCAAGAAACGCTGAAGTTTTTGCATTGCCTAAAGCAATAAAGGTTTGTTGACAAGCAATTTGAGCACCCATCAAGATACTACCAGCCATATAAATACGAATTGCCCAAATGGTAATATCAGATAAAGCAACATCACTTGTGAAAACAGCAGTAGGAAGTTGTGGCACCGCCATACAAATCAACCACATGATTGCAGCATAACTCAAACAACTGATCATCAAAATTCGAAAAGCCTGTTTTACGCGCTTCGCCTGATTAGCGCCATAATTATAACTGATAATCGGCTGTGCACCTTGCGTGAATCCGCTTAATGGCAACATCGCAAACTGCATCAAACTTGATAGAATCGTCATTGCCCCTACTGCCAGATCACCTCCATAACGCAAAAGAGATGAATTAAAACACAACACCAATAAACTTTCGGTAGCCTGCATAATGAATGGAGCTGTACCCAAAGCAATACAAGGAAGTAAAATTTTAGTTTGAATGCTCATATTAGCTTTATGTAAATGCAATCTTGTTTTCGATCCATTTAGAAAACACAAGACCCAAACACAAGAAATTCCTTGTGATAACACAGTTGCTAATGCCGCACCCTGAACACCTAGCTTCAACACAAATATCAATAAAGGATCGAGCACAATATTAATGATTGCACCAATAACAACAGTTAACATACTGATTTTGGAAAAACCTTGCGCTGAAATAAAGGCATTCATCCCTAAAGTCATCTGTACAAACAAAGTTCCAAGCGCATAAATAAACATATATTGCTGTGCATATGGCAATGTATTTTCACTAGCGCCAAATGCCAACAACAACGGTTTTTGAAACACTATAACAACGATTGTTAAAATGATGGAACATAGCAATAAAGATGTAAAGCAATTGCCCAAAATCTTTTCAGCGCTTTTATCATCCCCTCGCCCCATAAAAATAGATGCTCTTGGTGCTCCTCCGGTACCTACCAGCTGTGCAAAGGCAGATATGATCATAATGATTGGAAAGCATACGCCGACACCTGTCAAAGCCGTTGCACCAACATCAGCAATATGACCAATATACATACGATCTACCATATTATATAAAGCATTGACCAATTGTGAAAGAATCGCCGGAATCGCCAGCATAAAAAACAATTTTTTTACTGCTTCTTTTCCTAAATCCACTTCTTGTGCTGCCTTCATAGTTCTCTCTCCTTTTACCATTTTGAGCTATTAAAATAAACGTTACTTATTATATCGCACATCTATATTTTGTCAAACGCAAAACAGCAATCTATGCAGGTGGAAAGCTTTCGATATTTTGCCCTATTGATATAGTAAATATAGATGGGACAACCTCTTAGTCCTACGACTTAAGTGCTTAGTTTATATTCGCCATAACTAAATATACTCAGAATTGATTTAGAAATCATTATCTAGTGAAATGCCAGAAGCATTGCACTGTATCAGAAGTGAACCATTTCCATTAATAGCTGCACAAAAAAACTAAGTCTGCAAAAGATAATGTTTGCTTACAAACAGCTATATTTCACAGTTATGAAATTTCTATAAAAAAATTACAAAAAAAGATTGCAATTCACAATAAAGTACGCTATAATAATCGAGCAATGCCCGAGTGGTGAAACTGGTAGACGCAACGGACTCAAAATCCGTCGGTAGCGATACCGTGCCGGTTCGAGTCCGGCCTCGGGCACCATATAGATAAAAGTAAACTGTCCCATGGAAATCGGGCAGTTTTTTTGTTAAAAAATCCATAAAAAAAGAGGGTTAAAATAGATTGTTATAAAGTGTTAAGTTTCCTCTATTTTATATCCTCTTCTCACTTTATTGCAAAAGTTGCTGCATCTCATGTGAAGTCAAAACATCTGTATCTACCATAGCTTCCAATACCTGTTTTTGCCGCAGCCTTGCTTCCTTATAATGATTGCTTAATTGATAATTACTCGGTGATTGTGGTAACCCAGCTAATAACGTTGCCTCATCGATGGTCAACTCGCTTGGTTCTTTATGAAAGTAGCCATGTGCAGCCTCATAGATTCCAATATGATTATCACCATAATTAATTACGTTGACATAAAGTTCTAATATTTCTTTTTTTCTTAGTTTTTTTTCAAGATCATATGCAACGAAAATCTCACTTACCTTACGTAAATAACTTGGCTGATAGTCAAAATAAAGATTTTTAGCAAGTTGTTGCGTTATCGTGCTTCCACCTCCGACAATACCATGAGCAAACACATTTGTAACCGCCGCCCGTAACATGGAGCGATATTCCACGCCATGATGTTCATAGAACCGTCTATCTTCAATTGCCACAGTAGCTGTAAATAAATTTTCGTTTATCTTATCAAACGTCACATAATGTGGACGTTTTCTTATTTCAGCCACCTTATCTGCAATACTCACATCATCAATTGCCTTCACATAATTTACATAACCGATACCGATAAACAAGATACTAATGATTAAGAGCAGCAGTAGGAAGATACTGATTAGTTTTTTTATTATTCTTTTCATCTTATCACCACTTTACATACATGATTATAGCATAGCTTTGTCCATAAACTGGCAATCTTACAAATTCGTTAGTCCAAAAGAAAACACGGTTGCCCGTGTTTATCTGTTCGCATTTACTGATTTCATTATCTGTTTGATCTGTGCTTCTGATGGTTTTCTGCCCATCTGTAAGAACATTGCACGAATCATCTTTTCATTGATTGGGGGATTCTCCTTCAGTTCTTTCTCAAACTTCTTCTTTGTAAAATAGAATCCTAAAAAAGCACCGATAAGCAATCCTGCCAGTGTAAATAAAATCGAACTAACGAAATCCATATGTAATCCTCCTTACATTAAGGTTATTTTACTATTTTTATAATGATTTTACAATAGTTTTCGCTAAGAAATCCATCTTTAAACTTCTTGAGGAAGTAATACGTGATATGGATACTTACGAACTAATAAATTTAAAAAGGGATTATCTGCATTATCCAGTGATATAGAATATGTATGAAGTTGTATCTCATAACAACAATCTTGCAACTCATCTTTTAATCGCATGAATTCATGATTCCATTGTACCATCTGATCAAAATAAGAAATTGCACTTGTATATAGCATCTCAGCATCTATCTTATGTAAAATTGCATCACATTGTTCATTAGACAATACTGTGATATCCTGACATACGTTAGGATGTTTCTTTAACATCACATAAAAATTTTGTTTAACTGCATAAAATTCCATCATCATCACCAGAATGATTGTATCACATTGAAAAACAAAGCATCTGTCAAAACATGTCGACAGATGCTTATCATTTTAACGTTGCTTTCTTAGTGATGCAAGTCAATATCTGAAAAATCAAATGCTTCCAAAGTAGAGGCAATTGTTTTATCTTTTAATGGTAAATTTTCTTTAGCCATCTTAGCCTTGACTTTCATACCATTTTCAATTGTTGCAGGTCCACAAATACAACCGCCTTGACATGCCATACCTTCCAATACATCCGCCTGGAAACGGTTCACCTTCATCATCAATAAAGCCTTTTTACATTCTGCGCTTCCATCCGCATATTGAGCCGTAATGGTTTCATCGTCATTTTCTTTCAATGCTTCGACAACCGCCTTTGAAACACCGCCGCCGATAGAGAAATTACGTCCGTGAACAGAAGCTGTATCGCCTTCTCTTGCTGTTACATTTTCTGGTGAAATGTGTTTTGATACAAACATTGCACCTAGTTCTTCAAATGTCAAACAGTAATCTACATCATTATCCTGCACTTCTTGTTTTTTTGCCACACAAGGTCCAATAAAGACCGTTTTCGCTCCTGGATACTGTTTTTTCAAATAACGAGAAGTTGCCACCATAGGGCTAACCATATGGGATACGTTATTTTCATAGACAGTTGAGAAATGCTGTTTTGCCATATTCACAAATGCTGGACAACAAGATGTAGTAATCTTCTTTCCTTCAGCCTTATGTTTCTTCGCATCTTCTTTTTCATACCATGCAACTGCATCCGCTCCAATTGCAGCTTCATATACATCACGGAATCCTAATTGACGTATTCCTTCCATCACTTGCGGCAATGTAGCATTATCAAACTGCCCTTGCATTGCTGGAGCAAAAATAGCATACATCTCTGTACCTTTTTTCAATTCTTCGATAACATCGACCATCCAAGACATATCTTCGATTGCTCCAAATGGACATTTTGCCTGGCATGCACCACAATTAATACATTTTTCTTCATCAATTTCAGCCAATCCACTTTCTCCCATACTGATGGCATCTACAGGACAGCTCTTCATACATGGACGCTGTGTTTCTACGATAGCATTGAATGGACATGCATTTTTACAAGCACCACATTCTTTACATTTATCATAATCAATAAAAGCATGATCATTCCCCATATGAATTGCATCAAATTTACAAGCAGACAAACATGCTTTAGCCATACATTTGCGGCAATTATCTGTCACCTGGATTTTATGGATGCTACAGCCATCACATGCTGCATCAATGACACGTACGATCTGACGTTTATTTTCATGTTCAACAGGTACCGGAGGTTTTCCCATCGCCATGCGCGTACGCTGACGAATAATCTCCTTTTCTTTATAGATACAGCAACGAAAATCTGCCCGTTTTCCTGGAATCAAAAGATTCGCAACTTCATCACATGTATCCTCATTCAATTTTCCTTCAAAACTGCGTTTACTTACTTCACGTAAAACATCGAATTTGAATTGTCTAGCTTCATGATCAAATAATGACATAATATCCTCCCATACTTCCTCTTTATGCAAGCAAATTTGCTTGTGCTTTTTTTAACAAGCACATTATAGCATAAGAAAACAAAGAGCAAAAGACGATTTTTAATTTTTTCATCCTTTTTATCTAAAAATGTTTTTGTTTACCATCTAGAAACAAAAGCATTTAGTATCTAGTATTTAACTTTAATATTTTAATCTTCATGCTTTTCGTTTTATCCGTATACAACCGTGCGTTATGGAAGACGATCAATAGTTTATACCTTCCTTTTTTATATACGATAGTATCTCTGATGTTATTCCTTTTTTGTTGGTTTATATTCCATATAAAGCACACTGCCAAAAATCATGCAGGCACCCACCAACATTGGCAGCGTCATCATTTCATGCAAAATGAGAAAGGAAAAGATGGATGCAAACAAAGCTTCCATAGATAAGATCAAGCTTGCTGTATTGGCTGTTGTATACTTTTGAGCATACGTTTGTAATAAATATGCCAATAACGTGGATATAAAAATAAGATAACCTACATTCCCTAAAGCCTCAAGTCCAAGAGTTGCTGGAGCTTTTTCAAAGGCTAAAGCACAGATTGTAGACAACACACCGGCTGTTACCATCTGCATGGCTGTCATACAGAAAGCATCCGTATGTGCACTATAACGCTCTAACGCAATGATATGTAACGCAAAAAATAATGCACAGATGATGGATAATAGATCTCCAAAACCAATCATGAACGCATCAACACGTAACGTCAACAATGCAATACCACCCACACATAATAGGCTAGCGATGATTTCTTTTTTATGTGGCCTTCTATGAAATAACAACCATAGCAAATATGGTACAAACACAACATTTGTGGCTGTCAAAAAAGCATTTTTGCTAGGTGATGAATATTTAAGCCCAAATGTCTGAAAAGCAAAGGCTAAAAATAAGAAAACACCTGTAATAATACCATGTCGTATTTCATCTTTACTCAATTGTCTTAATTTTTTCCAACAAAAACATACCGGAAAAATGGCAGCGCCAACAAAGCGAATCATCATAACATAAAATGGTGAAATCGCCGCAAGCGCACCATTTGTTGCTAAAAATCCTCCGCCCCAAATAATTGTCACAAACACAAGCATCAAATTTGCATATTGTTTTTTCATCCCATCACCTCACTGCTCATTATCATATCAACTTGCTTTCTATCATGCAAGACTAAATTACTTCCTTAGTTACTTTCTTAGTAACCTTTGTCGACTATCGTTTGCTTATCTAAAGCAGATAACACTTATCTTTTTTAAGCATATGAAAACAAGTGTAAGGTAAAAATTAAAATTAGGGATGATTTCTCTTACCATTTTCGTTATAATAGTACAGACAAAAGAAAAGAAAGAGAGTCGAAAAAGTTATGAAGTTGTTAGAAGAATATATACGCACGTATGGTGAAGTACCAAATGACGATGTTTTAAAAGTAGATGCCTTTTTAAATCATCAAATCGATACGCGTTTGATGATGCAGCTAGCTGAAGATTTTAAAGAACATTTTAAAGATCAAAAGATCACAAAAATTGTAACCATTGAAACGAGTGGTATTGCTCCTTGTGTCTTTTTAGGGTATCTATTACATGTTCCTGTTGTTTATATGAAAAAGAATCCCAGTAAGATCATGACGGATGATTGTTATCATACAAACATTCATTCCTTTACAAAGGATCGAGATTATGAAATTGTCATTAGCAAAAAATACATCAGCAGCGAGGATAACGTGCTCTTTATTGACGATTTTATGGCAAATGGAGAAGCATGCTTAGGCGCCATACGCGTATTAAAAGAAGCTCAAGCTACCATTTGCGGCATTGGCATTGTTATTGAAAAAGCATTTCAATCCGGTCGTAAGCAAGTACAAGCTTTAGGATATGATGTCTATGCGCAAGCACGTATTGCTTCTTTAAAGAATGGTACTATCGTATTTGCTGAGTAATGAGTAAATTCCTATGAAAAAAGCATTTGTTCATATTGACCAAATGCTTTTTTATATGGTTATGCATCGTCTTTAGCATGCTGTTGAAAATGCGTAATTGCTTTTACAAGCAATGGAACTAATAGCAATTGCAGTAAGATGCCCGGAATGGCGGTAATAAAGGAAACTGTCAAAAAGATTGTCAGTGTATAAGCTTTTCCCATAAAGCTTAACAAGATCAAGTTCACGATACCGTTAACAATACGTCCGGCAAGCATCGTTAAGATCAAAGCTACATACAGATGACAGTGTTTTAATAACAAACCACTTAAACAGCCATAACATGACAATTCAAATACCATAGCGATACCGGTTGGAACTAACACAGGCATTCCCGTCAAGAAAGAGCTCAGCAATGGAGTCAATACACCAATGAAAGCACCGTAAGCAGGTCCACACAAGAAGCCACAAAGTAAAACAGGTAAATGCATCGGTAGAAAAGTAGCACCGGCATTAGGACCAAAAGAATGAAAAGCCATAGGTAAGATGATACCAACTGCTAAAAACATGGCTGAAATAGTTAATTTTCGAACACTTTGATTCATATTACTTCCCTCTTATTCAAACATTGCATCATAGATCTTCCGCAATTGCCTTTTCTCTTTCTCATTCATCTTGCGTTCATGTGCATCATGACCTTCAACAGTCCCGATATTGGCCTTGATTGCCTTTCCCTTTTTTACGACTACGACAAAAGGTACATACAATTTCTTCTCGCCTTTCTTATCCGTTTTTAAAAATGCATCAACGTAAGGAAATAATGCTTTTTTCTGTGCTTCACTATACAACAATTTTTTATTTTTATCTCTGGTTTGGATATAATAAATGGTTTTCTTATGTGCTTTGGCACTCTCATCCATAATAGGTAAGGCTTCGATGCACCATGGACAATCTGGAAAACCAAAATAGAGAATAGCATCTTTTTTGTTTTGAAAGAGTTGAATTGCTTCTGCCATATCACTTTTCACAAAAACATTATCGCGATCCTGAAAACCATCATAATCACTCATATCCATTCCACCAAGGCCACAAGTGCCAGCATTTGTTTCATCATTGCAATAATTTTCAGAAGGTTCGCCTGCTTTTTCCGGTTTTGTACTAGTACAAGCCGTTAAAAGAGCACATGCCAACAGCAAGAGCAGTCGTTTTTTCATTTTATCCCAGCTTTCTTTATTTACCCGTATTGTACCGATTTTATGTGCATTTGTCCAGTAATGACCTATATAGCATATCAACCTCTATTAGAAAAGGGTGAATTAATCACCCAAAAGTTTTACTAACACAGCTTTTTGTGCATGTAAACGATTTTCTGCTTCATCGAAAATTTCATTTGCATGTTCTTCAAAAACCTTCGCTGTAATTTCTTCTTCACGATGCGCTGGCAGACAATGCAATACCATAGCATCTTTTTTCGCTTGTGCCATGACAGCATCATTAATTTGATAAACGCCCTCAAAGATTTGACGACGTTTTTCTGCCTCGCCTTCTTCTCCCATGCTCGCCCAAACATCTGTCACAACGACATCCGCATCTTTTGCGGCTGCTAGTGGGTCTTGTGTCAGCGTAAAGCGTCCAGTTGTCGCTGCTTTTGCGCAAATCTGCGTATCGGGCAAGTATTCCTTAGGACAAGCCAGAGCCACCTGCATGCCTGCTAATATACACCCATTGATATAGGAGTTTGCCATATTGTTGCCAGCACCGATATAACATAATTTTAAACCTTCTAAACTACCTTTATATTCACGTATTGTTTGTAAGTCTGCTAACACCTGACAAGGATGTACATAATCGGTTAAACCATTGATAATTGGGATATTGCCATATTCAGCAAGTTCTTCGAGATCACTTTGCTTATACGTACGAATCATGATGCCATCTACATAACGGCTTAAGACACGGGCGGTATCTTTGATAGGCTCTCCACGTCCTAACTGCATATCATTCGCATTTAGATATAAGGCCTTTCCACCTAATTGTTGCATTCCCACTTCAAAGGATACACGGGTACGGGTACTGGACTTGGTAAAGATCATACCCAAGGCTTTATTGCGTAAATATTTCGTATAAATTCCCTTTTTTACTTCTTTTTTCAAAGCATCAGCTAAATCCAAAAGTTCATATAATTCATCTTTTGATAAATCTGCCAAAGTTAATAGATGTTTCATTCTGCTTCCTCTCTTTCTTATCCCATTGTGGATAAAACTTCTCTTAGTATCGTCATGGCTTGATCAATTTCTCCTTTGGTAATCACTAAAGGAGGCAACATGCGCAGCTTATCTTTTGCGGTTAATATGAGCAGGCCTTTTTGTAAACAGGCTTTTACTACATCAATAGCTTGTACATGTTCATCTAACACCGCACCGCGCATCAACCCCAGACCATTGACTGCCTTGATATGGGGAAGACTTAATAATTGCTGTTTTAAATATTCGCCCTTATCCATAACCTCTTGTAAAAAGTCAGCATCTAGACGCTGTAAGACAACTCTTGCCCCAGCACAAGCAATGGGATTACCCCCAAAAGTTGTACCATGATCTCCCGGATGAAAGGTATCTTGCAGTTTTTCATTCATTAAAACCCCACCAATCGGAAGACCATTGCTTAATCCTTTTGCCGTTGTGACAATATCAGGCTGTATGTCATATTGTTCATATGCATATAAAGTACCACAGCGTCCCACACCGGTTTGTACTTCATCTACGATCAACAAAATATCCTGTTGTTTACATAGCTTAGCAATTGTCTGCACATATGCTTTCGCTAAAGGCAAGACACCGCCTTCTCCTTGGATTAGTTCAATCATGATCGCACAAGTATGCTTACTCAGCGCTTGTTTTAAAGCAGCTTCATCATTGGCTGGGACATGAAGGAAACCTGGTGTAAATGGATCAAAATATTGATGAAAGGCCTCTTGTCCGGTTGCCGCTAACGTAGTGATCGTACGACCATGAAAAGAGTTTACTAAGGTAATGATTTCATAACGTTCTTTTCCATAATGATCATAAGAATATTTTCGGGCTAGCTTAATGGCACCTTCATTAGCCTCTGCACCGGAATTGGCAAACATTACTTTTTTAAAGCCGGTTCGCTCACATAACATCTTGGCAACATCACCATCTGGTTGTGAATAATATAAATTGGAAACGTGTGGCAATGTATTTGCTTGTTCACTCACAGCTTTCGCCCATTCTTTATCTGCATAGCCTAACGCATTAACACCTATGCCAGCCGTCATATCTAAATAGGATTTTCCATCTGCATCCATCGCAATGCAGTGACTGCCTTTTGTCAGTACCGCATCAAAACGATGATACGTATGCGCAATGTACATTTGATCCTGCTCTTTGATATCCATCTGCATCAAACCTCCTTCCGTTGAAACATCGTACCAGCACCATCTTTTGAAAACATTTCAATCAAGATGGAATGAGGTACTCTGCCATCAATAATAACTGCTTTTGCTACCGATCCATGGAGCGCATTTGCACAGCATTCCACTTTCGGGATCATTCCTCCGCTGATGACACCACTTTGCTGTAAATAAGGAATATCATCCAAATAGATACAAGAGATCAACGATGCTTCATCATTTGGATCTTTTAACACCCCGGGAATATCACTGACAAGAATCATATTTTCTGCATGTAAGGCAGCCGCAATGCTAGCTGCTGCTGTATCTGCATTAATATTATAAGAATGTCCCTCTTTATCACAGCCAACACTGGCAACAACAGGAATATAGCCCTTATCTAAAACATCCAAGATCAAAGAGCCATCCACTTTAGAAATTGCTCCCACATATCCTAAATCTGCACCTTTTGCCTGATAAGGTACAGCTTCAATGATATGCGCATCCATCCCGCTAATACCAACTGCTCGCGCACCTTTTTGATTGATTAAGGATACTAGATCTTTGTTGGTTTTTCCTGCTAATACCATCTGTACTACTTCCATGGTTTCCTCATCGGTATAGCGTAAACCATTTACAAAATGGCTTTCTTTCCCGGTTTTATCCAGCATATAATTGATTTCAGGTCCACCACCATGTACCAAAACGACCTTAATACCGATTTCTGACAGCAACACCACATCACTCATCACATTTTGTTTAAGCGTTTCATTTTTCATCGCATTTCCGCCATATTTGATAACGACAATTTTTCCATTATATTTTTGAATATATGGCAAGGCTTGTGATAAGATCGTCGCCTTTTGTACTGCTTTGATTTCCATCGCATTCACTCCTCTTACGTACGATAATCGCCATTGATCTTGACATAGTCATAAGTCAGATCACAACCCCAGGCAGTTGCTTTTGCATCCCCTTGTTTCATATCGATAAAAATAATGATTTCATCTTCACTTAATAGTTTTACTGCCCTTTCTTCATCAAAACCACAGCCGGCACCATTCACACAGACCGGCATACTGCCATAAGCACTTTGTAAGGTGACATCAATGCAGTTAATATCAAATTGCGCATCGCAATAGCCAATCGCACATAAGATTCTGCCCCAGTTGGCATCTTTGCCAAACATGGCAGCTTTGAATAACGAACTTGTAATAACGGATTTCGCAACTTTTTTTGCTGTCATCGTATCATTTCCATGAACAACCTGACAGGTTAACAATTTGCTTGCACCTTCTCCATCCTTTGCAATATGACGAGAAATTTCCGTACAAATATCCATAAGGGCATCTTTAAATACAGCATAAGCAGCGCCTTTTTCCTGAATAACTTCATTTTCAGCCAACCCATTTGCCAGCATACACAGCATATCGTTTGTCGAAGTATCTCCATCCACGCTGACCATATTAAAGGTATCGTTTACGACTTCATGCACAACTTCATCTAACATTTCTGAAGAAATGGCCACATCACTTGTCAAAAATGCTAACATCGTTGCCATATTGGGATGAATCATGCCACTTCCCTTTGCCATGCCGCCGATATGACATTCTTTGCCATCAAGCAGAAAACTCACAGCAAATTCTTTTTTAAATGTATCCGTCGTCATGATGCCTTCACAAGCATCACTGCCTCCTTCATACGAAAGTTTTGTCACCAGCTCTTCCATATGTGTCGCAAAAGGATCTATGCTTAATGGTTCTCCAATGACACCGGTACTTGCCACAATGATATCCTCACTAGCTAACTGAAGTGCATCTGCACATAAAGCACACATCTGTGTCGCTATTTCTACCCCATTGGCATTACAGGTATTGGCATTACCGGAATTACAAATGATGGCCTGTGCCTTTCCATCTTGTAAATGTTGTTTGGTAACAGCAATCGGTGCTCCTTTTACCTTATTTAATGTATAAGTTGCCGCTGCATTGCATGGCACTTCACTGTAAATCAGTGCCAGATCCTTTTTGGTTCGATTCTTACGGATGCCACAATGGATACCGCTAGCCTGAAATCCTTTCGGCGTACAAATCCCATTCTCACATAACTTTGCCATATCGTTTCCTTCTTCCCTTCTTTGTTTAAAAAGATGCCGGTACCATGCTTAATCCCATGGTTTCTGGATAACCAAAACGGATGTTCATGTTTTGGATTGCTTGTCCTCCAGCTCCTTTTACCATATTGTCGATTGCAGATACGAGAATGATACGCTGGTTACGTTCATCCATATGCAAAGACACATCACAATAATTCGTATATTTCATATATTTTAAATCCGCTGTTTTTCCTAATGGCAATACGCGTACAAATGGCTCATTTGCATAAAACTTTACATACTGCGCATATAGCTCTTCTACATGTATTTCATCTGTAGCATCTGCATAGATTGTTGATACGATACCACGATTGATTGGCAACAAATGTGGTGTAAAGCTAATAGAAACATCTTTCCCACAAAGCTTGCCCAGCGTTTGTTCAATTTCCGGAGTATGACGATGAGCACCAATCTTATATGGTGCAAAGGATTCATTCAGACGAGGAAAATGGGTACTGTCACTTAATCCCTTTCCTGAACCTGTCGTACCTGACTTGCTGTCAATAATCAAATGCTGTTCATTGATGATATCCAATTTCATTAGCGGTGCTAACGCTAATGCGATGCTGGTAGGATAGCAGCCTGGATTTCCGATAATGGAAGCTGTTTTGATATCCTCTCTAAAAAGCTCCGGTAAGCCATATACCGCCTTTTTATGAAGCTGTGGTTCTTGATACTGCAAATGATACCATTCTTGATAGTCAGCTTCATTATCCAGACGGAAATCAGCACCTAAATCAATAAAAACTTTCTTTAGCGTATCACATTTCTTTGCCAATGGCTCACTTAACCCATGTGGCAGTGAAGCGAATACAACATCACTTTTTGCAATGACACTATCTTCCTCTTCAAATGGTAAGTCGATGATCTGATAAAAGCTTGGATATAGATCTGCAATCTTTTGCCCCAGATAGCTCTTTGAACTAATTCCTACTAATTCAACCTCTGGATGCATCCATAACAATCTTACCAGCTCAGCACCGGCATAACCGCTGGCTCCAATAACTCCTGCCCTTATTTTTTTCATGCTATCGCTCCTAACTCTTCTTTTACCTTTTGGATATGTGCCTCTACGATTTCCGGAGCCGGACCTCCTATCACCTTACGCATCTGCACACAGGTTTCTAAAGCAATTGCCTCATAGATATCTTCTTCAAATAGTTCGGAAAATTGTTGATACTCGTTTAAAGATATGGTTTCTAAAGTCTTGTCATGATCTTGGGCATAGCTCACCAATGCACCGATGATTCGATAGGCATCACGAAATGGCATACCTTTTTTGGTTAGATAATCGGCACAATCGGTTGCATTGATAAATCCCTTTGCTGCTGCTTTTCGCATATTATCTTTTAAAACTTTTGCACTTTCCAACATCGGTATCATCGTTGTTAAACAAAGATGTGCGGTATCAATTGCATCAAACAAGGCTTCCTTATCCTCTTGCATGTCCTTATTATAAGCAAGCGGCAAGCCTTTCATCATGACTAAGAGTGTTTGTAAATCGCCACAGACACGTCCACATTTTCCTCTCACCAGTTCGCTGACATCAGGATTTTTCTTTTGCGGCATGATGCTGGAACCGGTCGCAAAAGCATCATCTAATTCAATGAATTTGAATTCCCAAGAACACCAAAGGATGATTTCTTCACTCAATCGTGATAAATGCATCATGAGCATTGCCAAAGCACTTGTTATTTCAATGCAGAAATCACGATCACTGACACCATCCAAGCTGTTCAAAGAAACACTGTCGAAATCCAATTGTTCTTTCACCATTTCCCGATTGATGGGATACGTTGTAGTTGCCAAAGCGCCGCTGCCTAAAGGAAGGATTGCCGTACGTTTCTTACTTTCCTGCAAACGCTGTAAATCACGTTTCAGCATTTCAACATAGGCCATCAGATGATGCGCAAACGTAATGGGCTGCGCTCTTTGCAAATGGGTGTAGCCAGGCATGATCGTATCAAGATTTTCTTGTGCTTTATCCAAGAGAACGTTGATAAACTGTTTGATTTCCGTAAGGATCTTATCGGTTTCATCCAACGCATACATACGGGTATCAAGAGCAACCTGATCATTACGTGAACGTGCGGTATGCAGACGTTTTCCTGCATCCTGAATACGTTTGGTTAGTTCACTTTCCATAAACATATGAATATCTTCTGCTGTTTCATCAATGGCAAGCGCTCCACTTTCAATATCCTTTTGTATTTGCGTCAATCCCGTTATGATACTTAAGCTATCTTCTAAAGAAATAATTCCTTCATGTGCTAACATCATAGCGTGTGCACAACTGCCTTTGATATCTTGGGCGTACATGCGATGATCCACAGAGATACTGGAATTGAAATCGTTTAATCGTGCATCTGCCGCCTTTTTAAATCTTGCATCCCATACATTCATATGCTTTTTCTCCTATCTATTTTTTATTCCAAGTTTTCTTTTGCATTGCTGCCACCTTAATTGGCAAACCAAACAAATTGATGAAGCCGGCAGAATCATTTTGATCATAAGAATCATCTTCTCCAAAGCTGGCAATCTGTTCGGAATATAAGGTATATGGACTGGTAATACTTGCCGGTGTGATGTTGCCTTTATATAATTTCAGCTTCACTTCTCCACTGACATTTTCACTTACTTTATCCACGAATGCGCTCAATGCTTCGCGTAATGGCGTAAACCATTGACCATTGTATAAGATTTCCCCAAACTTAATCGCCACCCCTTGTTTATAATGCATTGTTTCTTTATCTAATGTAATGCTTTCTAATAATTGATGTGCTTTATACAAAATCGTTCCACCCGGGGTTTCATATACACCACGTGATTTCATACCCACCAATCGATTTTCTACCATATCGATCAAACCGATACCATTCGCACCGCCAATTTCATTTAGCTTTGTTACCATTGCTTGACCGCCTAGTTTTTCACCATTCAATGCCGTTGGAATACCTGATTCAAAAGTTAGGGTGATATAGGTTGGGGTATCCGGTGCCTGTTCAGGAGTTACTCCCATTTCTAAGATTTCATCATATTTTGGCTCATTCTGCGGATCTTCCAGATCTAAGCCTTCATGTGATAAATGCCAGAGGTTTTTATCTTTTGAATAATTGGTTTCTCTGTTTATTTTTAATGGTATTTGATGGGCTTGTGCATAATCGATTTCATCATCTCTTGATTTCAGCTCCCATGTTCTCCATGGGGCAATGATTGGCATCTCTGGGGCAAAAGCTTTAATTGCCAATTCAAAACGAACCTGATCATTGCCTTTTCCCGTACAACCATGACAGATAGCATCGGCTCCTTCTTGCTGAGCAATTTCTACCAGTTTTTTACCAATCAACGGTCTGGCAAAGGCTGTCCCTAACAAATACACATCTTCATAAACAGCATTTGCTTTTAAACATGGATAGATGTAATCCTCAACAAATTCATCCTTTAAATCCAAGATATACAGCTTGCTGGCACCTGTTTTGATGGCTTTTTCTTCCAGACCGTCAAGTTCTGTACCTTGTCCTACATCAGCAGATACCGCGATAACCTCACAGTTGTTATAGTTTTCCTTTAACCAAGGAATAATGATAGAGGTATCTAAACCTCCGGAATATGCTAATACGACTTTCTTAATATCTTCTTTTTTCATAATCTTATCCTCACTTTTCTCTTTCTTTTTCTTTCTTATTCTTTATCCTTATTCTCTATACTGCCGGCATCGTCGTTTCACTCTTTCCATAATCTTTTCACCTCTTATAGTCTTCCTATACAAAAAAATCTCTGGATTGCTCCAGAGGCGCTTACACACGGTACCACTCCGGTAATCATCGGTACATCCCCAATGATTCCTCTTTCGTAACGCCGAAATATGCGTTCTGTGATACTACCATTTCCCACAGACTCTTCCAGGTGCGTGTTCATCATAAGTTCCCTAACAGGCTTCCACCATCCCTGCTCGCTTTGCAGTTCCCTTATCATTACTTCTCCTGTTCAACGATTTATGGCTTTATTTTACGCTTGTGAAAACATCTTGTCAATCATTTTTTGAATCTTTTTACATTTTATTGTAAATTTATTTCATTATTATGACGCATTATTTACTTTTTTTCATGGCAATGGCCATTTTGACTTTTCCCCCTAAATAAAGTAAAATGAAAAAGAAGAAACCATTCTTGATTGGAGGCGTTATTATGAATTTTATCTTTATATCTCCCCACTTCCCTGAAAGTTATTGGCTGTTCTGTCAGGGACTGAAAAACAATGGTGTTAATGTACTGGCAATTGCAGATGCTCCTTATGAATCTTTATCCACCAATCTAAAGAATTCCATTAATGAATATTATAAAGTGAATTCGATGGAAAACTATGACGAAATGTTGCGTGCCGTTGCCTTTTATACGTTTAAATATGGAAAAATCGACTGGATCGAATCGAACAATGAATACTGGTTACGCCAAGATGCCCGTCTGCGTATGGACTTTAATATCGCCAATGGCCTAACTTTTTCACATATGGATGATTTCCAAAGCAAATCGCGCATGAAAACGTTCTATCAAAAAGCCCAGTTACCTACCGCACGCTATTGCATCGTATCGACTTTGGAAAACGCCTTAGAATTCATTCAAGAAGTGGGCTATCCAATCGTCATCAAGCCGGATATAGGAGTAGGCAGCAGTGATACTCGCAAGATCCGCAATCAAGAAGAACTAGAAACTTATTTCAAACATCCGCGAATGGTTAAGATGATCATGGAGGAATACATCAATGGTGAAAGTTTCTCATTTGATGGGATCACCGATAGTCATAAAAAGGTCTTGTTTATGACCAGTCATCAATATACTGACAGCATCATGGATTCTGTGAATGAACAAAAAACCATAGGCTGCTATTCTTATATGAATATCCCTGAAGATATCTTAGATGCCGGCTTACGAACTGTGAAAGCCTTTAATACACGTAGCCGTTTCTTTCATTTTGAATTCTTCCGTTTAAATGAAGATAAAGAAGGTGTCGGTAAAAAAGGTGATATCTTAGGATTAGAAGTAAATATGCGACCTCCTGGGGGCTTTTTACCAGATATGATCAATTATGCGAATGACAGTAACGTCTATCAATTATGGGCAGATATGATTGTGCATGATAAGATTGAGCATGTGCAACATCGTAAATATTCCAGTGGGTTCATCGGCCGTAGAGATAATTTGGAATATGCCCATTCAACACAGGAAATTCAGCATAAATATGGCGATAATATCCTTATGATCAAGCGGTTGCCAAAAGCTCTTGCAGAAGGTATGGGCGATGAAGTTATCGTTGCTCGCTTTCCATCAGAAGAAGAAATACGTCAATTCTTTGCCTACTGCTCTGAAATCAATATCTAAAAAAGGGCATGTCCATCATAGGATATGCCTTTTTTGCCGCTCTTAGTACCTATTGGCGATATTTATCTTCAATTCGCATTCCCCACAACATAACGACGATCACCCATGGTAAACAGCCAAGTATTGATACAATGCTTAAGGGCGAATTTTGTTTCAATACGAAAGGCAATCCCAACAAACCAAAGAAAATACCTGCCCATGTCCATAACTTGCCCATCGCCTTATTATACGCTCGTATATTCTTTACAACGATTGCTTCCTCATCATTGGCCCAAAATCGCACAGCCTTCTTCGCATGAAAGCAATAAACGCCAAGCAAAAGAAAACAAACTGCGATGAACATCCAAATCATAAATGCCATCATATTCCCTTCTTTCTATTTTGGGATACGAGTTTGTAAATTCTGATACAACTGCTTAGTTAAAGCATTCGTTTCATCATTCACAATATATTGCCTATTCTTAGTTTTTATAACAATATAGCCTTGTGTTTCTTTATATACATAGGCTCTTACTTTTCGATTCTCCAGTTTCGCATCTGCACAAACAAGCTTTTGCGTTTCCATACCAGCACCTTGTTTATGCACCTGTGTGGGTGTTTTATCATAATACACAACATTGATGATATCCTGATATGGAATTGTATCACCAATACTGCCATGCAGGCTGATTGCTTTGGCTTGCAAATAAATCTGATAGTTTGCCTGCTTCCCATATATCAAAAGTAAGGCTATCACACTTATACAAAGCACAATAATACCACCGAATACACCGTGTATGATACGTTTTGTTGTTACATCATCTTCCATAAGCTACCTCATTTTTTATATGATATCATAGTGTTATTGCCTCAGCAACAAAAAAGGACACATTCCGTGACCTTCTTAAGTTTTATGCTAAGGCAGCTTTTAAAACCGCCTCAATCTTTGCTTTGGTTGGTATTCCTTCAAGTAATTTTTCACCTTCGACAAAATAGGTAGGAACATACCAATAATCCAATCCTTTTGTTTTTTCAGGTTCATCATTTTCTTCAATAGTTTCTATTTCAATATCTTGATATTCTTTATGCAATTGTTTTAGCTCATCCACCATAGCAAACGCTTGCTTACAATAAGGACAGCTTTTCAAATACATCATCTTTACATGTTTCATATAGATTGCTCCTTTTCTATTAGTACTATAGCATAACAACTTTTCACCTTGCTATTCATTTGCTCAACATCATCGTTGTCAAAATAGCCATTTGCGCGAAATAATAAAAAGATAAATTAGCTTTTACCACGGCCGGACGATCGGCATTACCAAATATAATGAAAACCAGAATCAAATCAGAAAGGACAAAACAAAGAGAACCTAAATTTAACACCAAGCCAAAGGAGCCAGAAAAAAGCCATGTCAATGCCTGTAATTCCATAAACATAATAATGGATGCATATAGCATAACGGCACCAGTCATACCTTGAAAATCAACACGTTGTTGCAACCACCCAATCATTATGCAGCCAACCGTAATTGCTATTACGGCCAAAAGGATAGTAATAGGCAAGGTAGTATGATACAAAGCAGCAATATATGCGAGATGACCAAATAAAAATGCTGTTAAGCCACCTAGAAAATATTGCTTTTCGAATTTTGGATAGCAATAAGGAAGCGCAAGAAATACATCACCGATAGCACCTAATAGTAAGCCAAGCAAAAGATATTGGCGATATGAAACTGCTGGAGCTAAAGAAAAAAGATAAGCTCCTAAAATAACAAAACCAAGGGATGAGACACTTTTCCAACCAAGTGTTGTAAAACTGTTCATATGCGGCATATAAATATAATATAGGATGAACATAATAACACTTACATAAAGAAAGAGAAACATAAACACCATCTCCTTTCTTTAATTATAACAGAAGATTAACTTATTTACTTGACGGATATGATATAATAACACTCGTGAGGTGATTTGGGATGGTTAGAAAGGAAGATATTTATATTCCCTGCTTTCAGACAATGCGCACCCTTCATGTTTATCTGCCTGTAGGATATGAGAACAACAAACAAAAATATCCCGTTTTCTATATGTATGATGGTCATAACTTGTTTCATGATGAAGATGCCACATTTGGCAAAAGCTGGGGCATGGAAACCTATTTTGATACGCATGAAATACCGGTGATCGTTGTAGGAATTGAATGCAATCATGAAGGTAATCAGCGTTTAGAGGAATTTTCTCCTTATGATTTTGATGATCGCTATGTCGGTCATATCCATGGCCGTGGCAAAGCCCTTATGGAATGGGTCGTGTCGGATTTAAAGCCTTGGATTGATCTAAGATATCGAACTAAAACAGGTCGTCGTTATACGGCAATCGGCGGAAGTTCCATGGGAGGCTTGATGGCTCTATATACTATCCTGCATCACAATGATATTTTTTCAAAAGCAGCTTGCTTATCTTGCTTTTTATATGGTGTCATGGCAGACATTCGACAAGAGCTGAAAGATCATTTGCATGCTGATACCCATGTATATCTTTCCTGGGGCAGTGAAGAAGTTCGCTCTAAAATGCAACTAGCGAAACTGTCAGCTGCCAATTTAGAAATCATTCGGCAACTGCTTGCACAAAATGTAGAAGTTTTTCCCAATTTAGTCGTCAAAGGCAAACATAATGAAGCTAGCTGGGAAAAAGAATTACCGGTTTTTATCAATTTTTTATTCCCTTAAAGTAAAAGTAATTGCTCCCCTTCTTATAGGAACAATTACTTTTTTATTTGGTTTTCGATATTTCTAATATACCTGCACAAAATGAAATCGGATAAAAATTCATATTTGTTTTAGGAAACGCAGGCAGCTTATCTACAACAAGATAGCATTCATCCTCATCCCAAGCATCTTTCGCATGCCGTTTACAATCTAATAACTGATCTTCATGTGCAAACATCACATCACCAAGTAAGATCTTACCTTCAGGCTTTAATAATTGCATTAAATCGTTTAGGAAATTCACTTTCTTGGCATCCTCTAAATGATGTATCGCATAGGTCGATATAATAATGTCATATTTTTGCTCTTTAAGCATAGCAGGCAAGCCTTCTGTAAAATCCGCTTGTAACAATTTTGCCTCAGGCATTTTTTCCTGTGCAAACGCAAGCATGCGCTTTGAAAAATCCACGCCATACACAAGGCAGCCATGATCGTACAATTGTTTTGTCAAAACTGCCGTACCAAATCCAATATCCAAAATAGTCGGTTTTGGTTTTCTTAACACTTCTTGCTTGATTGCATCCAGCACCTTTTCATAACCGGCAAAGGGATACTGGTGATTTTCATCGCTTTGCTTTACGGAGGCATCATAGCTCTTAGACCATGTGTCAAAACCTTTCTCATCTAACATCCAACATACCTTCTTTCTATTAATTATAAATGTTGATTATAAATTGGCTGTACATGTTTCTTATTACGTACGATTACCAGCCCAACAGCTAATAAGCCAATCATGGAAAAGCAAGCAGCTACATATGGGTACTCTATGAATTCCCCCATCGCACCGGCAAGAAAACGTGAACACATGCAAAGAAGGGAAACCAATACATTAAATAAGCCATTTACTCTTGCACGCATATGCGATGGGATATAATTTTGGGTGCTAGCTTCTCGAATATTCATACTATTCACACCCAGAAAGCCACAGATAAAGCGATTAAGGATCATTAAGGGATATGCAATAAACAATAAGATCATATCCATGGCCTCATAGCTTGCATAAACGCTGACGGCTATTTTATAACGCACATGATCAGGAATACGAACAAAATAATGAAAGATACTTCCCAACATACGACCGGCCGTTTCTGCTGTAGTTAAGAATGCATACATTGTTGTTGTCAGCACAGAAGAAGATTGGAACAATGCCATAGACATCATGTTCACTGCCTCGGCATTCGCATTTGTAACAGACATATACGCATAGATACTGCGTATCCCCTTTTCTTTCTTTAAATAATGAAATCCTTCCATCATCTCTTCTCGATAGCCTGAAAAAGAAAAGCTCATTTTCTTCAATTCTTTCTCTTGAAAAGCAATATGATGCTCTGCATAACTTGCCATTAACAACAAGATACCCTCTCCTAAGCAAATCATCGCTACCCCATAATGCACATAAATCATACTGGCAATCGGTGTGATCAATGCGGTGACACTAGGATATATCATACTGGAAATAGAGTAACCTTTCTGCATAAATCCCTTTGGTATCAAATCAGGATATAGCGATGCATATGCCAACTGATAAATACTTCCAGTAGATGTTGTCAATAATGCATATAACAAATAGATCGTGTAAGAAAAGTCATAATTTGACAGATACCAGGCAAATAACAGATAGCAAATGCCATTGAAAGCATCTAATCGAACAATTACCTTTTTCCGTTCACATGTATCAACAAAAGGTGCTGCAATGATAGGTATTAAGATTGCCGGTATCATAGATAAACCGGTAAATATACCTGTCAGCATCGTACTATCCGTATTATCAAATACAACCAGTGAAAAAGCAAAACTCATAGCAGTACCACCAATGGCACTGATTAAGGTTCCTATGGTTATAATTGTAAAATCACGGCTCCATAATGTTTTTTTCATGTTACACCTCCCTTGCATTAAGTATATTAAAAAACAAGAAGATTTTCTATCCCCTTGTTTTGTGAAAATTTGCATTATATCAAAGACTTTAAGCGTCAAATTCCATGTTTTTTAGGAAAATTGTGATTTTGTATTTCCTGTAGAAGAAGATATGCCTCTTTATAGCGTCGCTGATGCGTATATACTTCAAGCAAGTATCGAGAATGAAATAAACGATACCCAAAATAGGTATGTGTATCTTGTTCATAAATATCCATGAGCACCTGATAGTAGTTAGGATCATCTAAATAATTTTCTCGATAACGTAGTTTAATAAAAATTAACATCTTATGGTAGATAAGCGGCATCTTTTCATCAAGTGCTTCTTCCATCATTTCTATATAGTGTTTCCCTTCTTGTGCCTCATCTATCTCAATATATAACAATGCCAATTTATGAGCAATCAATACCTTTCCTAAGCGATCTTCTTCTAAATCTTTTGAAAACAATAATTTTTCTTTTGCCAAATCGTACTGTTTCCATTCCAGATATGTGGAACCAATATTATAAGCAAGTTCTTTTAACGTATTCGTATCTTTCAACTGGCGAGCCAGATGTTCTGCCTTTTGATAATATTTTAACATCAGACCTTCCACATTCTGACAGGAATAACAATTACCGATTAAGATGGCTGCGGTGATCATCCGTTTGGCATCTCCATCTTCACTCGCCATCGCATAGGCTTTTTGCAAATACTCACATGCTTCAATGTAATCTCCCATATTTATATATGTCATCCCCAATGCTATTTCCTGTTCGGCCGTTTTTCGATAGTACCCTGCAAGACGAACATGATGCAACCGTATCTGCGCATCTGGATAATGATCATATAATAGGTGATAGCGATATAACTGCAGCTCATCCATATAATTTTCATATACTTTTATTTCTTGTAAAGAATGCAGTAAAACCTCGCTACTTTCTGTTTCTTCTATCCTCATGATCTTATCATAAATTTGAAACAAACGATATTCTATGACAAGTGGGCTATAAAGAAGTTCCTTTTCATGAGCCCTTATTTTTAGCGCATGCTCTTCAAGGGGTTCATTAAAATCCAAAGCTTCCCAAAAGGAGGCAAACAACTGTTTCATTTCTGATAGAAATCGCGCATCACCATGATAGTGGATTTGTAAACGTGCAAAAAGCGCCTGCAAAATATCTTCACTGGCATCTACTTTCCCTTGTTCAATCTTTGATAAATAGCTCACTACACAGATGCCTGTGCACAAGCCTTCCTGTGATAGATTTTGCTGCATGCGATAATATCGCAATAAAGCTCCGCTTATCTTTTCCATAATTTCATCCTATCTAGCCAAAATGGTGTAAAGCAATTGCAATACCATCTTCATCATTGCTTTTTGTTATTAAATCTGTCAAATCTTTATCTTAGTAAGACATTTACCCTTCGCAACCATAAGGTGCTTGTTGTAACATCTTCACATCATTGCTTGCAAAGAAAATTCATTCTATGTTTGGAAATTTACGATAATCAAATGTTGTATCTGTTTCTAAATTACCAATCCATGTAAAACTAATCATAGTCACTAGAAAATGTTCATTATGTGTCAAACGTTTTACAGAATTCTTATAAAAAACACAGAATGGTGCATAATACTGCTAACAGGTTCCCAAACTCCTTCTGAATTTAAGAGTACAACTTTTCATGCTGCTTGGCAAGCGCTTGCTTGCAAAAGGTAAAGATCTTTTCTATAATGAGTAACAAAAAGGAGACTGTTTATGATTGATCGTTCCATCTGTGCCAAATCCATATCCATCCCATCAAACAGACGTATTATCGCAATCAGTGATATACATGCTAATTTACATATCTTTCAAAAATTGCTTAAGCAAATACAATTTGATAGTACTCTTGATGAATTATTTTTAGTTGGTGATTTATTAGAAAAAGGGCAACAAAACATGGAAACTTTATCCTATTTAATGAAATTATCACAAGATTCACATGTTCACTTAATGCTTGGCAATTGTGATTTTGTTTGTAAAAATATCTTATATGAATATCGATTGGATTTTTTACATGAAGTTTTATGCCAACGCCAAAACAGTCTTATACATGAAATGGCTGCTTGTATGCACGAAAAAATCACAAAAGATACAGATATGGTACGATTGGCACGAAAACTAAAGTCCACTTTTCGTAAAGAATTAACCTTCATCGCCGATTTACCTCATGTTATTGAAACACAAGACTATATCTTTGCCCATGCAGCTATTCTAAATGAGCAAACCTATGGAAATGAGATGCGTGACATAATGAGGCATGATCGTTTTTTCTTAAAAAACATAGCATTTCATAAATACGTCATCGTCGGACATATACCGGTAAGTGAATATTGCTCTACCATTTGTGATTTTAATCCTCAAATTGATCAAAGAAAACATATCATTGCTATAGATGGAGGCAATGCAGTAAAACGCGCAGGGCAATTAAATGCGCTCATTCTGCATCATGGACAATTTAGCTTTGCCCATTGTGATGATTTACCAGAAGGAATAATTTTGTCCAATTATACACCGAAGCAAAAAGACAGTATTTATATTACCTGGCATGAACGTGCCGTACATGTTTTGAAAGAAGAGAAAAACCAAGCATATTGTCAACAAATAGCCACAGGACGTCGATTGTGGATACCAAAAGCCTTTTTATATGAAGAAAACGGCAACTTTAGTGCTGAAAATTATACCAATTATTTACTGCCCGTACGCCATGGTGAAACAGTTAAAATTATTTCTTTGTATGAGCATTATGCGTTAGTTAAAAGTCATGGAATAATGGGCTGGATTCCAAGAAGCATTCTAAAACAATAACGGCATCTTCCTTAAGCCCTAATCACGTGAATATTGCACTGTTAAAGCGAATCAAAAAGCCAAGAGCAAGATGTCCTTGATATACCTCAGCAAACAGTATGCACATACGAAATGACATAGTTCTGTCATTTGTTAGGTACTGTCAGCAATAAAAAGAGCACCTCATATTATATTGCTTGCTAAGGCGCCCTAACATCTCAGATTTTGTTTCTTAAATTTGCTTTAGATATGTGATAAATTCATCGATTACTGCTTCAGGTGTCGCCCAACTCGTGACAAAACGCATTGCTGTATGTGTAGCATCTACCTTTTCCCAAAACTGAAACGCATATTCTTTTTCTAATTTTTTGATAACCTCGTTCGGTAAAATGACAAATATCTGATTCGTGGATGATTTGGCAAATAATGAATACCCACAATCAACAAATGCTGTTTGTAATTTTTGTGCCATCGCATTCGCATGAGCCGCAATCTTTCTATACTGATCGTCTTCAAATAAGGATAAAAACTGTAGCCCCAATAACCAACCTTTCGCAAGCATACCGCCACGCTGTTTTATCATATAGCGAAAATCTTTTTTCAACTGTTCATTCACAATAACGACAGCTTCTCCGAATAGCGCACCATTTTTAGTACCACCAATGGAAAAGACATCAATATATTTGCATAAATCAGCAAAGCTTACATCGTTATCACTTGCTGTCAGAGCACACCCTAAACGAGCACCATCCATAAACAGATATAATCCCAACGCATCACATGTCTTGCGCAAAGCCTGTAGTTCTGCTTTTCGATACACACTGCCTAGCTCCGTTGCATCTGAAATATAAACCATTTTGGGCTTGACCATATGCTCATCACAATGGCGTCTGACTTCCTCATAAATTCCTTCCACACTGACTTTGCCATCCGCACTGTCAACAATGACTACCTTATGTCCGCTTGCTTCAATAGCCCCTGTTTCATGCACATTGATATGACCACTATCGGCTGCCATAACTGCTTCATAAGGACGTAATGCACTGGCAATAACAGTTAAATTTGCTTGTGTTCCTCCAACTAAAAAATGGATGTCACACGTAGGACATTGCAGTACTTCTTGAATTTTTTCTCTTGCTTTATCACAAATTTCATCCATTCCATAACCTGGATTTTGTTTCTTATTAAATTCCTGCAGACGCTCCATAATCATAGGGATTGCGCCTTCGCTATAATCATTACAAAAACTATACATATATTTCACTCCTCATCATGGAATCATTATAATACAAATTACATAAAAAAGAAATGCAGCTGATGTTTTCTTTTCATCACTGCATTTCTCTTGTGCTGATTTACAGGTATTTCGCGCATTATATACTACTACCATACAACTTCACCTGCTACTTACCAACGATAACCACCAACATGAATGCATTTGATAGCCCTGTAATCAGCCTGAATCTCATCTTACGATCAATCTCTATGACCAATGGTCTACACTCACCGCATGATAAGATTCTCTATATCAACATGATTCTTTCATGTGATATGCTTTATATTGCATATTCAGTATAACAAAATAATAAATTATGAATAGTAATATGGAAAAATCGGTAGAAAAATGGAAAAAGGTGCAACAAGAGCACCTTTCTGAATTTCTTTAATCTTTTTTCAGACCCATGATTTCATCTTTGAATAGACGTGCATCCATAAGTTTCAGATCTTTGGCAATCGTAGGTTTGAATTCCATATGCGCCAATACATCTTTTTCTAAATCAACTCCAGGAGCGATTTCCGTTAAGGTTAAAACACCGTCTAGCAATTCAAAGACAGCACGTTCTGTAATGTACACAACCTTTTGTCCGGTATCTTTTGCATATTCTGCAGAGAAAGTAATCTGTTCCACATTTTCTTTAAATTTCTTAATGCGTCCTTCCTGCAGAATCTTTAATTCACCATTTTCCACAGCTACCTTTAATCCACCGGCTGTAAAAGTACCACAGTATACAACTACCGGAGATGTCTGCGTAATATTGATGAAACCACCGCATCCGGCAATCTTTGGTCCAAAGCGAGATACGTTGATATTGCCATCTTTATCACATTCCGCAAGACCTAAGAATGCCTGTCCTAAGCCACCGCCATCATAGAAGTCAAACTGATATGGCTGATCGATGATTGCATCTGGATTCGTACAAGTACCAAACGCCGTACCAGCATTTGGTACACCGCCAATACCACCGGCTTCTACTGTTAGTTTCAATCCTGGTAATCCTTCTTCATTTGCGACATTGGCGATTCCTTCCGGCATACCAATACCTAAATTAATAACACATTCAGGATCTAACTCCATCGCTGCACGACGGCAGATGACTTTACGTTCATTTAAAGCCATAGGAGGAATAGAATCCACCGGCACTTTAATTTCACCGCTTAATGCAGGATTATATTGTTCTGCATACGTCTGCATATGATTCTCAGGACGAGAAACTACGATGCCATCAACATAAATACCAGGAATCTTTACCTTACGTGGATCTAAGGTTCCATTTTGCACAACTTTTTCTACCTGTAGTAAAACAATACCACCGGAATTTTTCGCAGCCTGTGCAATTGAAAGGGAATCCAAGGTTGCCGCTTCTTTCTCCATCGTTGCATTTCCATCTTCATCACAATATGTCGCACGAATCAAGGCAACATTCAATGGGAAAGACTTATAAAGCAGCCATTCTTCTCCATGCAGATTTACCAATTCTACTAAGTCATCTTTTGAGCGCTCATTCATCTTAGCCCCTTCGATACGAGGATCAACGAATGTCTTTAAACCAATCTTTGTGAAGGTACCAGGACGATGTCCGGCAATATCACGGAACATCAAAGAAATCGTACCTAAAGGTAAGTTATACCCTTCTACCTTATTTTCAAATACCAATTTCTGCAGCTTAGGAATCAATCCCCAATGACCACCAATGATACGTTTTAACAAACCTTCATGTCCCAACTTATTCAAGCCAAGCTTATCTGTTCCATCACCGATACCGGCGGAGAACATGATGGTAAGATCACGTGGATGACCACTTTTTAGAAAAGCTTCTTCAATTCCTACAGAAAATTCCTGAGGATGACCGCAGCCGATAAAACCACCGATACCGATATTGGCACCATCTGGAATCATGGAAACTGCCTGTTCAAGACTAATAACTTTACTCAACTTCATAACCTCCTTTGTATCTCTCATGGTTTTACTTTACCACAAGGAAAAGCGTATACCAAGAGATACGCTTTTTGAAGATGCATTATTATTTGTTAGAGAATGTTTTTTCTTTTACTTTTTCCAAGAAACAAGTCATACCATATGTCTGATCTTCAGTAGCGAAGCAGTTAGAGAATTCTTCCACTTCAATAGCGATACCACCATCGATATCCGTCTGTAAACCATTATTGATAGCTTTCTTAGAATTTGCAACAGCGATTGGTGCATTTGCGGCAATACCTTTCGCCATCTTCATTGCTGTAGCCATCAATTCTTCAGCAGGAACGATTTTGTTTACCAAACCGATTTCAGCAGCACGAGGTGCTTTGATATTTCTTGCTGTATAAATCATTTCTTTGGCAATGCCAACACCAACGATACGTGCTAAACGCTGTGTACCACCAAAGCCTGGAGTAATACCCAAACCAACTTCTGGCTGACCGAAAACAGCATTTTCGCTTGCTAAACGAATGTCACAGCTCATAGCCAATTCACAGCCACCACCAAGAGCAAAGCCATTCACTGCCGCAATAACAGGACAACGGAAAGCTTCGATGCGACGGAATACTTCATTACCGAATTTACCGTAAGCAGCAGCTTCTTCAACGTTCTTTTCTTTCATTTCCGCGATATCAGCACCTGCAACGAAAGATTTTTCACCAGCACCTGTGATGATCAACGCATAAACATCTTTGTTAGCTTCAACTTCATTTAAAGCTTCATTCAATTCTGTTAATACCTGTGTACTTAATGCATTCAATGCTTTTGGACGATTAATGGTAATGGTAGCCACATGTCCTTCATAGTTTACTAAAATAGTTTCCATGTTTATATCCTCGCTTTCTTAAAAAAGTGAATCCACAATTTCAATGGATATAGAAATTATAGATTCACTCGCTTTATCATACGTTTCGAACTTATTTTGTATAGTCGTAGAATCCTACACCAGTCTTCTGACCCAATTTGCCTCCACGTACCATTTTTCTCAACAGTGTACAGCAACGATATTTAGAATCGTGAGTTTCATTGAACAATACGTCCATGATAGCTACTACGATATCCAAACCGATCAAGTCACCTAAAGCTAAAGGTCCCATAGGATGATTAGCTCCCAGTTTCATAGCAGTATCGATATCTTCTACAGAAGCAATGCCTTCCTGCAGGATCGTAGCTGCTTCATTGATCATAGGAATCAAGATACGGTTAACAACGAATCCAGGACCTTCTGCAACTTCAACAGGAGTCTTTCCTAAAGATTTAGAAATTTCGATGATAGCCTCTTTTGTTTCTACTGGAGTATTGATACCAGAGATAACTTCAACCAGTTTCATACGATCTGCTGGGTTGAAGAAATGCATACCGATTACTGGGTGTTTGATACCTTTTGCAATTTCTGTTACTGATAAAGAAGATGTGTTTGTACCAAAGATACAAGATTCTTTACAGATTTCATCCAATGTAGAGAACAGTTCTTTCTTTGTTTCCATGATTTCCAGAACAGCTTCTACTACTAAGTCGCAATCAGCCAAATCTTTGTATTCGCCAGCCTTCAGGTTACCTTTGATTTCAGCAGCTTTATCAGCTGTCATTTTTTCTCTGGTTACCAATTTGTCTAACTTTTTACCGATCTTGTCGATTCCGCCCTGTGCCCATTCAAGCTTAATGTCACATACAGTTACATCATAACCATTTGTAGCAAATGCGTTTGCAATGCCCTGGCCCATTGTTCCAGCGCCGATTACACCAACTTTTTTCATGTTCATTATCTCCTTTTTACCTTTTTTATCTCATATAACAGAGGGGATAGAAATATTTTCCTATCCACCTTCTGCGTATGATTTTAATTATGCTTTTTTCGCAGCGATGATTTCTTCTTTCAGAAGAGGTAAGATTTCTTTTACATCACCGATGAAGCCCATGTTTGCAATAGAGAAGATTTCAGCCTGTGGATCACGGTTGATAGCGATGATCATATCTGATTTTTCCATACCGGCAACATGCTGACAAGCACCGGAAATACCACATGCGATGTACAGAGAAGGACGTACGGTCTTACCCGTCTGGCCTACCTGAATGTCTTTTGATGCAAAACCATCATCAACAACGGCACGGCTAGCACACATTGCACCGCCTAATTCTTCTGCAACTGCTTCTACCATGTCTAAGCAATCTTCAGCACCACGACCGGCACCTACTAAGATATCGCATTTTGTAATATCGATACCTTCCACAACCTTAGCGATTACTTCTTTAACAACAACTTTTGCGTCTGTATCTTTGAAATCAGGTGTAAATGCTACAACTTCACCTGTTCTTGCAGTATCCACTGGATCCATGCTGAATACGTTTGGACGAATCGTTGCCATCTGTGGACGAGTGTCTGGACAAACGATTGTACCAAACAGGTTACCACCGAAAGTAGGACGTGTAACTAATAATAATGCTTCACCATCCGCAACTTTTTCCTGATCGATTTCAATCTTTGTAGCATCTGCAGTCAAACCTGCATTCAAACGAGCAGCAACTCTTGGAGCTAAGTCACGGCCTAATACCGTAGCACCAGTTAAGAAACTGTCTGGTTTATATGTTTCGATAATCTGTGTTAATGTATCAGCATAGAATTGTGTAGAGTAGCCTTCCAGTAATTCATGATCTGCAACGATTACTTTATCAGCACCGTGTGCGATAACATCGTTTGCTTTATCCGTTACGTTGTGTCCTAACAGAACACCAACAACCTGGAATCCCATCTGAGGAATTGATGCTACCAATTTTCTAGCTTCAGAAATTAATTCGTATCCGACGTTGGCAATTTCACCATTTCTCTGTTCAACGAATACGTAAATATCTTTGTATCCTTCAAATTTAGCCATTGTTTTCTCCTCCTATTTCGTAATGATCTGCTTTTCTTTCAGTGTTTTAGCAATCAGTTTTGCTGCATCAGCTGCTGGCATATCGTAAGTTTCCGTTTCAGCCGTAACATCTTTTGTAAATGTATGGTGAACCTTAGTAGGAGAACCTGCCAAACCTACTTTTTCAGCAGGGATATCCAAATCAGCAAAGGTCATGATCTTCACTTCTTTGCTGAAGGAATCAACGATATCATTACAGTTCATGTAACGAGGAGTGTTCATTCCACTTAATGTTGTTAACAGACATGGAAGCTTAGCTTCAATAATTTCTTCAGTATCTTCTAATGACTTACGAACTGTAACACTCTTATCATTTACTTCCATGATCTTATCCACGTAAGTAACCTGAGGAATATCCAGACGTTCTGCTGTCTGAGGACCAACCTGTGCAGTATCACCATCAATTGCCTGACGTCCGCCGATGATCAAGTCATAACCAACTTTTTCAATGGCAGCAGCCAATGTACTAGAAGTAGCACATGTATCCGCACCGGCAAAAGCACGGTCAGTAATCAAAATACATTCATCAACACCACGGCCATACAGTTCTTTCAGCATGCCGCTTGCCTGAGGAGGCCCCATAGAGATAACCGTTACATGAGCACCTGTTGCCTCTTTAATTTTCAATGCTTCTTCAACACCAGCTAAATCATCTGGGTTGATGATACTTGGTACACCAGCACGAATCAGAGTACCTGTTACCTTATCGACACGGATTTCAGTTGAATCCGGTACCTGTTTTACAAGAACGATAATTTTCATGATCTTCTTCCTTTCCTTTTATTATTTCAACATCTGTCCAGAAATAACCATACGCTGTACTTCAGAAGTACCTTCGTAGATTTCCGTAATTTTTGCATCACGGAACATTCTTTCTACTGGATAATCACGTGTATAACCATATCCACCCATCAGCTGGATTGCTTTTGTCGTAACTTCCATGGCAACTTCAGCAGCAAATAATTTTGCTTCAGCAGCTAAGTATGTGTAAGGTTGTCCGTTTTCTTTAGCCATCGCAGCCTGATAAACTAACAGACGAGCTGCATCTGTTTTTACCTGCATATCAGCCAACTGGAACTGTGTGTTCTGGAATTTAGAAATAGGGCGACCGAACTGTTTACGTGATTTCACATAAGGAACAACTTCATCAATTGCACCCTGAGCAATACCTAATGCCTGTGCAGCGATACCGATACGTCCGCCATCCAGTGTCATCATGGCAATCTTGAAGCCTTTACCTTCTTGACCTAACAGCTGATCTTTGCTTAAACGCACATTGTTAAAGATCAATTCACTAGTAGCACTACCACGAATACCTAATTTCTTTTCGTGCTGTCCTACTGTAAATCCTGGCATACCTTTTTCTACGATAAAGGCAGAAATACCATGTGTTCCCTTAGACTTGTCAGTCATCGCAAAGATTACATATACATCAGCTTCACCAGCGTTTGTAATAAAGATCTTTGTACCATTTAAGATATAATCATCGCCATCTTTTACAGCAGTTGTCTGCTGACCAGCAGCATCCGTACCGGCATTTGGTTCTGTTAAACCGAAAGCAGCCAGTTTCTTACCTGTACATAAATCAGGCAGATAACGGTTTTTCTGTTCTTCTGTACCAAATGCAAAAATTGGCCAAGTTCCCAGAGAAGTATGGGCAGATAATACAACACCTGTAGTACCACATTTCTTGCTCAGTTCTTCAACTGCCAGAATGTAGCTCAGGTAATCTGCACCTGCTCCGCCGTATTCTCTTGGGAATGGAATACCGAGCATTTTGCACTCTCTCATTTTTTCAACGTTTTCACGTGGGAAACGTTCGTCTTCGTCGACTTCTGCTGCAAGAGGTTTGACATCTTTTTCAGCAAACTCAGCGAATAGTTTCTTCATCATTTTGTGTTGTTCTGTTAACATGAAGTCCATAAGTGTTCTCCTCTCCTTGAATGTTCTTGAACTAATAGGATTCTTACATGCGCCTATATATAAATAATGTATATAACAGGCGGTATCCCGGCGTTTCGGGAGCCATAATCCATATATAATTTTATCCCTCTTTTTTCCTTTCGTCAACACAATTGTTAAAATTTTAACAAGTTTTAACAGAAACAAAAAACCCGTTTCATTAGCACCCTTTCTTCCTGTATTATCCTTACCTTTCCTGCTTACCATCCCTTTCTATTCATGAAAAGAAAAAATCTTGTATAAGTAGGTCATATCCTTGGCTCTTGATGTACACTTTAGTTAAATGCTTATGCTTTGAATCTAATCTTTTTTGGGAATTCTTAGTATTGTAGTCAAGATGCATCAAAATGATAACGTTTCCTCCTACTTATAAAGGGACAACATCCTAAACTTACAACACCCAAAAGTATGCATACAGAACTTATTAATTTTTTCACAAGCTGTTGACATCTGTATCCTTTTTCGGTATCATATTCATGTATGAAGTTAGTATTCATATCAAGAAAGGTTTCGAAAAAGAAAGACAGGTAGAGAAAATGAAAAAAACTTATGTTGTTAGCGCTAAACGTAGTGCAATCGGTAGTTTTCTGGGTTCTTTAACAACAGTTAAACCAGTTGATTTAGGTGCTACTGTTGTCAAAGCATTACTGGAAGACGCACACGTTGCCCCTGAAAATGTTGATGAACTGCTGTGTGGTAACGTATTAAGTGCAGGATTGGGGCAGAACATCGGCCGTCAGGTTGCATTGGCTGCTGGTATTCCTGAATCTGTTTGTTCACATTCCGTTAACATGGTATGTGGTTCCGGTTTACGTACCGTAATGGAAGGTGTTATGTCTATCCAGACTGGCTTCAATGATATCGTTGTTGCTGGTGGTGTAGAAAGCATGTCAGGTGCTCCTTACCTAATTCCTGCAAACACTCGTACAGGAAACAAAATGGGAGATTTCAAATGTACGGACCATATGATCTACGACGCATTAACTGATGCTATGAATGGTATTCACATGGGTGTTACCGCAGAAAATATTGCGAAAAAATATAACATCACTCGTGAAATGCAAGATGAATTCGGTTATGCATCTCAACAGAAAGCAATAGCTGCTGTTGATAGCGGACGTTTCAAAGATGAAATCGTTCCAGTAGAAGTAAAACTGAGAAAAGAAACTGTGATCTTTGATACTGACGAACATCCTAACCGTAAATCTACTCCTGAAAAAATGGCAAAACTTCGCCCAGCTTTCATTAAAGATGGTACTGTAACAGCTGCTAATGCATCTGGTATCAATGATGGTGCAAGCTTTGTATTATTAGCTAGTGAAGATGCTGTAGCAAAATATAACTTAACACCAATTTGTGAAGTTATCGGTATCGGCCAAGGTGGTGTAGATCCATTGACTATGGGCTTAGGTCCTACTCCAGCAATTCGTCATGCATTGAACTATGCAGGTCTGAAACTGCAGGATATTGAATTAGTCGAACTGAATGAAGCATTCGCAGCACAGAGTTTAGGTGTTATCCATGAATTAGTGGAAGAACACGGTATCGATCGCGAAGAATTCATGAACAAGACAAACGTAAATGGTGGTGCCATTGCACTGGGTCATCCAGTAGGTGCATCTGGTAACCGTATCTTAGTAACATTGATCCACGAAATGATCAAACGTGATGCAAAAGTTGGTTTAGCATCTCTGTGTATCGGTGGCGGACAGGGTACTGCTGTTATCGTAAAACGTCCTTAAGAAATAACGCAAAACATCGGTGTATTTACCGATGTTTTTTTTGTATGTACTTCTATCATACGTTCGTATGATTAAATACTGTATTGAGACTTGTTTATGCCCTTTCTTCAATCCCTGTATCTGCTCTTTTCATCCCGATAAAATAAAAAAATGATGTTTCAACACCATCGACATATAGTTTAAAGATTTTTTTCTCTTATTTGTATTCATATAATACCATAAATTCATCATTTTTTCAAGACTATACCTCGCTTCCTATTTGTGATAAAACTCTTTACATGAAAGGAAGTGATCATCAATGCATACGACATCTCAAGCTTTATCCGTCAATCAAACGCTCAATCAACAACTTCAATCTTATGGATACCATCTGCGTGCAGAAGATATGACAGCCTTAAAACAAAGTGTGCAGCATGCTTGTAGCGCTTTTGACTTGGTAGAGAGTGACTATCACATCTTATATGAGCTGATAAAAGCGCTGGCTGCCTCCCCTTATGCAGATGCAACACGATATTTACCCATGCTTCATGATGCCATATTTTCCTATTATCAATTACGCTCTTTGTTTTCCTGGCAAGTGAATGATGCCACCATACTGCATACCCTGCTTACCTTTCATATGCAATATGGAACATTTGATAAAGTCCTTATAAAACGGTGCTGCAAACAGCTAAAAATACGAAAATGAGCTCTAACATACAAACACAAAAAAAGAGTAGCGACCAGCAACAAGAGCGTCTGGAGTTACTTAAACATTTGATTCAGCTTTATACACACCATAACAGTAGCTGTGTTCCTCGTCACGTAGCAAACGATATGCTTATCAGCATTACTTATATAGCCCATCATGCCACAGATGATGCATCTTTAAAAAAACGTTATGTTCATGGTTTACAACAGTTAGAGCTTTTATGCCATGCTTGCAAACACCGCTTAGCAAAAGTCCAGCTCTATGCCGAATGGTACCCAAATGAACGTCTGCGTTATCTCCTTACCGATTTTTTTCCAACCTATCTCAAACGTTTATCATCGCCTTATGCTCCTTTGTTGTATGCTTTTGAAAAAGAAGATATCGATTATCCATTGCTAGATGGTTTGCCTTTGGAGCATGCAATGTATCATTTACAGGGAATTGATTTAATTTCTCATTATCTGGAACAACTATCTTATGAAGTAGCCTTTCTGAAACCTTTTTATCAAGAACTTCCGATGATTTATAAGCTTTATCAAATGCAGCGACACGTTTCTTTGTTTGAACTAAATCAGAATCTGGTGGAAGTCTTATTGCCTCAAGTATTGTTACATGTATACCTGAAACAATCTTATGGAGTTCAGCTGGATGCTGCTGCTCTTGATGCTTTTAATAAAAGGTTATCCATAATGCGACCACAGGAGCTTTTGCAACAAATGTATCTAAGCTTACAGCCATATCTTGACGAGGATGTATATGTGTATGTGTATGCCTATTTTCCTATTCTAAATCAACGACTGCAAAACGATATGGAAAACCATGCAGAACTTTTTATTTTTGAGGATAACACGCCAAAACAATATACCTTACAAGTAATGACCGCTTGTTTAAATAGTGAATTCACACACCATCAAGAAGTCTTATCTGCTATGACATCGACTACTGAAAAAATACATTATTTTCGAACGCATTTGCATAATTTCCAAGATATGATCGAGATTTGGGATAGTTATATCTTTTCTTTGGAAGAATTAACGGTATTATTTCAATCGTATACTCCTATGGATTTCGCCATCTTCTTGCGCCATCATTATGCTGAGCAATTTGTCTTTACCGCTTGGGTAACACTTGATGAACTTTTACTGTTGCCAGCAAGTGCAGATTGGGAAGAAGCTTTACATATGGTCCTATCAACATTGTCGAAAAAACAACAGCATATTCTTGAACAATGGATGAATTCTATCAAATTACAATACTGAACAATTGCCTGTTATTGTCTAAAGAATCGTTATATTACTAGCTCTTATTATGAAAAAGGTGTATCCTAATGAAAAAAGAGGAAGTACTATGAAGAAACATCAGCAAGTTATAAAAATTCTGATCTTGACTCTATTTGTCATCAGCATGTTGTATCTTACTTTAAAAGATGATTTGCAAGATATTTTACAATTACTGCAAAACCTCGATTTCTACCATTCACTCTTACTGATCACGGTAAGTTTTATTACTTGCATATTAGGCGGTGTCATCATTGGTATGTTAGGACATAAAGCACAAGATGATTATCGTTTATACAATGGCATTTCTAATGGTCTTGTTTCTTTGTTTCTGATGAATGTCAGTGCCTCTGCGTTTGCTAAAGCAGCACAAATGGTCATGTTCAAGATGAAAAAACTTAAAGCAGATGTTGCTTGCTCTATCTTGGTCATGGATCAGCTGCTTTATCAGATATCTTATTTATTACTTGCTGCATTCGCCATCGCTATCAATTATGATTTTTTGGTGAATCAGTTTATGAAAGAAATCCCCTTTGCCTTTATCGGTTTTCTGATTGGTTTTATACCGCTCATAGCTGTATCGCTGCTTTTCTTTTGGCCCTTTTTGCAGCATCTTCTCATACAGATATTGCTCTGGTTTATGAAAAAGCTAAACCTTCATGTTACGACTGCTTCAATCGAAATAAAACTGGAACAATTTTGCAAATCTTTACAAGCAGTGAATATTTTATATGTACAAGATCGAAAACTGCTATTGCGCATCCATCTAGTAAATACATTACGTTTAATACTACGCCATTCGCTGCCTATCTTAATCGCAATTGCCTTGCATATAGAAGTCAGTCTATATGATATCCCCTTGTTTTTCAGTGCCTCTTTCTTTGTCGATCTCATTTTATCTTCCTTGCCAATCTACGGCAAACACGGTGTAGCAGAAACAACATTTGCACTCATCTTTACTCCTATCGTTGGTAAAGTCAATGCAGCTGCTATGATGTTGTTATGGCGAGTTATCACCTTTTATACCAACACCATTCTGTGTGGTATTTATACGATAGTCACTCCCGATATTAATATTCAGGAACTAAAAGCGCAAAAAGCCATAACAAAAGAATCAGATAAAAGATAAGTTATAGAAAAGAAAAGTCTCTATAATATAAGTACCCTGCTGGCTTTAATCCGTGTTCCTTATTTTTAAAAGACTTTTCCTTTATGAAATCTTTAGCACATAGAAAATAATATATGTATCTCATATACCACCGTGCTTATGATCGTCTGATGTAGTATGTAATATGCCCTATGATATGGATTGAATCATTAAACGGATAATTTCATCATCGCATTCTTTCATGCCATCGCGTGCTAGTTGACCGATGCCTTCCATGGTTTTTTCGATAGAGTCACCCACAATGCCCTCTCCGCGATAAAATTGTTTTCCTTCTTTATACATTGCATACCCTAGGATTCCGGCATCTACTGCTGAAGCTATCTTCGCAGCACAGCTTGGTTTAGCTCCATCACAAAGCATTCCACTCGTAATTGCCAAAGCATTTACGATCGTATGACAAATATGCTCATAATCACCACCAAGTAAATATGTAATACCAGCTCCAGCACCAGCTCCGGCACTGACAGCACCGCAATAAGCCGATAAACGCCCAATAAATTGTTTTTGATAAAGCGTTGTCAGATTACTTATGATCAAGGCACGCATCAATTGTTCATGTGAGCTATGCAATTCCTTAGCATAAACCAAAACAGGTAAAGAAGCAGTCATCCCCTGATTTCCACTCCCTGAATTGATGATGACCGGAAGTTCACAGCCACTCATACGCGCATCACTGCCAGCTGCCGCCATTGCTCTAGCTTTAACCTCTACCGCAGTTCCATATGTATGTAATAATACATTTCCAATACCTGCCCCATAATTTCCCCGCAAACCTTCATTGGCAATAGCTTCATTATACGCAATTTGACGTTCTAAGATTTCTTCTACATCTTTAACATCAACAGACATTGCGAAATCATAGATTTGTTTCATCTGTAAAGAATAACCGGTTTCTTGTTGCAGTTCATCTTCTTTTTGATAAATAATTGCTTCATCATGTTTGATGAGAACAACATTCGCATGTGTATTACGTATATGTACAAGTGCATGATGTTTCTCGCTAAATACCTTTACAATAAGTTCCAAAGCACAGCCACTCTGGATACGATGAAGCTGCATATCTACAGTATCCAGAAATTTTTCCATTTTTTGAATATCCTCTGTTTTGACCTTAGAAATTACCTGTAATTTTTTATCTGGATCTCCGGCGCAAATACCGATGGCTGCTGCCGCTAAGATGCCCTTTCGTCCATTGGTATTTGGTACTGTTACACTTTTAACATTTTTGATGATATTGCCACTTGCATATATTTCAACATGTTTCACATCTTCCTGTAAAGTTTTTTGGGCAAGTGCTGCCGCATAAGCGATTGCTATTGGCTCTGTACATCCCATGGCCGGTACCAATTCTGTTTTTAGAATATTAATATATTTCTGATACATACTGTCTTCTTTTCGCATATCCCTACTCCTTGTTGACTTTCCTATATACTTAGTATATCATGTCTTTACATATAGTAATAATTTATATATTTTATACTTCAATTAAATATTTTTTATGGAGGACATATGGATTTCAAGCATCTTAAGACCTTTGTAACAGCCGCACAATTAGAAAGCTTTTCCAAAGCAGCGCAAGCCCTAGGCTACACACAAGCAGCGATAACAATTCAGATACAACAACTGGAAGAAGAATTGCAAACCCATTTATTTGAACGTTTTCCTCGTCACGTATCTTTAACGGCCCAAGGAGAATTATTTCTGCTCCATGCCAATGAAATCTTGCAAGCAAAAGATGCTGCCTGCAACGCCATGAAAACGCAAACACAGCTCACCGGAACATTACGTATAGGAATGATAGAGAGTATTTGTTCTTCCATATTTCCTGTCATCTGTAAATTGTTTCATGAACGCTATCCCGGTGTTTCCTTACGTATTGAAACAGCTTCGATCGATCAATTACTGGATTATATGAATCATAATCAGGTTGATTTGGTATATTTAATGGATCAACAGCTGCAAGATGGGGCATGGATCAAAGTTTTAGAATATCCATCTGATGTTTTATTTGTTGCCCGTTACGATCATCCCTTATGTCAAAAGAAAACAATAACCTTAGCTGATATCTTATCAGAAAAATTAATGCTTACGGAACAAGATGCCAGTTATCGCTATGCTTTGCAGCAACAGGCTGCCCGAATGGGACTAACCGTAAAACCATTTTTAGAAATCGGCAATACTGCCTTTCTTGTAGATATGGTAAAACAAGGCCTCGCAATCTCCTTTCTTCCCCGCTTTAGTGTAGAAGAGGAATTACAGAAAGGTGTTTTAAAAATACTGACGCCACACGATTATCATCTTCAGGTATGGCAACAGGTGTTTTATCATCGTAATAAGTGGCTAACATCACAGATGCAGGCAATGATTCAAACAATAGAAGAAGTAATTAAAAATTAAAAGCTTTTTATGAGTTACTTGGATGATGCAAGTTAAAGACAAGTAAGCCCTCATAAAAAGCTTTTATGCTATGGAAGAAATTGAATCTTATTTAAAAATGATACTACCTCTTCCCAATAAAGATGTGGTTCTAATAAAGAACTATTGGCATGTCTTCCCTTTGGTAAACGTACAACATGATGCAAAGTAGGACAACTTTTTGCTAATTGTTCCATCATCGTAATGGGAATAAAATTATCACGTTCGCCATGCAGAAACAGCATAGGAACCTTTGCCTGTGCCACATGATCCATAGGACATGCCTGTTTTAATGTATAACCGGCTTTTGCTCTTAAACATAAAGATAAACAAAAAAGCGGTATACAAGGCGGTACGTGAGGCAACATTTTTCTTAATTGATGGGTTAACTGTTCGCGTAAAGAAGTAAAACCACAATCTTCGATGATGACTTTAACACATCCATTGGTTTCATCAGCACACATCATGACACTGGCAGCTCCCATACTTACACCATATAAAGCAATATCGGTAGCGTGATATTGCTGTGTTAAGTATTTGCACCATGCGTGAATATCTAAATGATCCAATGCTCCAAAACCAATGACAGTTCCTTCACTTTTCCCATGCCCACGCAAATCAATCAATAACACGGAACATCCCATACCGTAAAAGCGTTTCGCTGCCGGTATAAGATCTTTTTTGCACCCCATATACCCATGCACCAAAACGACCCATTTTGTTTTGTGGTTTCTGATGATTGTTCCTTGTAACGTTAAATCATCATGACTTTTGATTTGTACATCAATATGTGAAACTTCTTGCTCAAACCATAGATCTTCTGGTTTCTTTTTCCTATGTGAAGCATTTTGGATAATATCAGATTTATCACTCTTTGCATCAAATGCTCGCTGGAAAAAATATCTACCTAAACAATAGGCAGCTACCAACAATATCATCATTATGCCACATCCGATCCACAACCAAAGCATTTCATACATTCCTTTCTTATATTCTCTATGAAATATTTTAACATGAATTGACAAATTGAAAAACAAAATCGTAAAAACAAATGACCTATGATCTATTTTAGTGTATTGTAATCTTAGATAAATTTTTATATAATAAACACATTACGAAGGAGGTATTTCATGATGCGATCCATCAAAAGTTGGCTACATGATCATCCTTATTCCTATGCCCTTTTTTATTTTATTCCATATCTGATAATCTTTGAACTCTTAGAAACTTTTGTCGTTCCGAAATATTATATTCACTGTTTTATCGATGATATGATTCCTTTTCATGAAAGCTTCGTCATTCCTTATTTTACCTGGTTTCCTTTATTAGCAATATCGCTTTGTTATTTTCTTTTTCATTCACGAAAAGAATTTCTTGAGCTTTGTTTTATGATGTTTACCGGTATGAGCATTTGTCTGTTTATTTATATGATTTTACCCAATGGATTAGATTTACGTGTAAATATCACACATACAAATTGGTTAGCAGACATCGCACGATTACTACAACAAATAGATACACCGACCAATGTTTGTCCTTCCATCCATGTCGCAAGCACGATAGCAATCTGTTTTGTCGTCTGTCGCAGCCATCTGTTTCAGCATCCTTTTCTTGTGAAAAGTGCTTGCCTTATAATAAGCGTATTCATTTGTATTTCTACCATGGTATTAAAACAACATAGTTTTATTGATGTTATCTTAGGCTTCGCCTTAAGCAGTTTATTATACTATGTCACCTATCATACAAATTGGCAAAAATACTTTATGAAAACCCCCTTACGCATCCTATTCTCATAGATAAGAACAACAATCGAAAACGATCAATTTTTCGACCTCTTACATCATCGTACGTAAAAACGTATACGACGGTTGAATTCATACAAAACTATGCTTTCATTGCTACTGGTCTAGTAACGATACTCGATCTCTTTTCTTCAAGGTTTTATTAACGTCCCTACAGTGGTCTTTTCACCACCTAATTCTATCCCATGTGTGTCACATGATAAAAAAGATTTCACCATCAATGAAATCTTTTCTTTTTAATCTTCTTCCATAGCATAAACTCAGCAATCTAATTTATGATTTTATGAAATATGCATTTCTTCCGGCTGCTTTCACCTCATATAAAACCTTATCTGCTTTTTGATACAGAATGTTATAATCACAAACATCCTTCGTCATAACAAAGCCCATACTCAAGGTGATATTGGGCAGTCCTTCGATTGTCGTCTGCAGAGCTTTTTGTAATCTTGCACAACCATTCACTACCGCTTTTTCATCTTGTGGTGCCATCAGGAAAACAGCAAATTCATCGCCACCTAATCTTCCTATCAATGCCTTTTCCCCAAATGCTTTCTGCATGACATCTGCGCAATGGATCAATACTTGATCTCCTATGAAATGGCCAAATTCATCATTGACCTCTTTAAAATAATCAATATCTAAAACACCAAACGCATACATGCCTTTATCACGCACTAATTCCAATTGTATTTTCTTTTTAAAAGCAGCTGTATTATAAACAGAAGTCAGCGCATCCATCATACTCTTTTTTTCCAGATTTTCACGTTCTGTTTTTTCTTCTTGAATATCAACAGCACGACCGATGGCATACACCGGTCTATCCATGTCATAAACCACCTTCATTACGACATGAAACCAACGCACTTCCTTGTTGGCTAACTGTATCAAAACTTCACGATCCGTGTCTTTCATTTCCATAATGCATTGGAATAAAGAAGATTCATCCTTTTTCTTGTCTGATGAAATATCTTTTGCGTAATTCTCAATTTCATTTGTTTCAGCTAAGAAATTATGCTTATCCCCTAGCTTTAAAATATCTTTTTCATAGTCATATTCAAAAATTATCTCTTGTGTGATCTTGCTTAGCATCCGATAGCGATTGTTTTCTACTTCAATCTGGCGTTTCATTTTCAATTGGCGATGATAAAAATAACTGAAAACAGCAACAATACAAATGATGATCAACAGCGTTATCACCATACTTTCAATAATATGCTGCTGAATATAATCCCGCAAAGTAAAGGTCGCTTTATCTAGTGAATGCTGATATATATAGGTATTAATATCTTCTTCTTTCAAATTGCGTATGCATTTATTCAAAATACCGACTAGCATATGATCATTTCCATCCACTACACCAAAGCTATAATTTAACATATCTCCTTTTACATCGGCAACACTGATCATAGAACGATATCCCAGCTGATTCATATAGTAGCTGATGGCATAAGAAGAATCAATCATATAATCTGCTTCCCCATCATGAACAGCTTTTAAACAGTCTTGTGTAGAGTTCGCATAGATAACATTGTGTGGATCAATGCGGCTTTTTAAGATTGAAGATAATTCTTTGCGTATCGCCAATTTTTTATTGTCTAAAGCATTTAAATCTGTATTCTTTTGTAAAACAATCTGCAATGGTGCCTTTAAATACGCGTTCGTCACGCTCATCGTGTTTATATAGTTTAAGGAATAATCATAATTGATTGAGGCCAAGATATCAATTTCATGATGCAACATACGTTCTTCATATTCATGATAGTTGTCTACAAACTCATATGAGAACTGCAACCCGGTTTCTTCCTTGATGTCTTCTAGTATATCAATCGCCGTTCCCGTTGCCTTATTACCTTTAACATATTGAACAGGAGCTTGATTGCTCATAATCATCACATGAAACGTTTTTGCCTTTTTAATGTAATCCTTTTCCTGCTGCGTCAGAATAACATGATCCAGTTTTTCCTCAAAATATTTCGTATAGAGCGTTTGCTTTAACGTTGGGTTTATTTCATTTAGCTCTTCCATTCCTTTATTTAAATCATGGACAATCTTTGTTTTCCCCTTGGCTACTGCAAAATACATAGGGTCCGGTGAAAAACGTGCAATAACCCGAAAATCACTGGCTAAGGCGATATCCACACTTAATAAAGCATCTGCTTCCCCTTTCTTTACAGCTTCCATCTGCGCAGTACCGTTATTATAATACTTATAGTTCACTTTTAGGCCATTGGTTTTTACATATTCTTTTAATTGGCCATTTCTAATTTCTGCCTTTTTCTGTAAAGCAATGGTAATCTCTTTGCCATTTGCTAGCGTATAGGAATCTAGCCAGTCATTATCTTTATTCACAGCTAATACATTATAAGCGTAGCCATAACTTTCGGTCGGATAATCATACAGCTTTGCAAGTTCATCACTACGACGCATACTGCCAAGCATATCAATTTCACCCTTGTTTAATTTATCTAGCAATTCTGATATTTGTGTGTCTACATCATCGCTTTTACTTTCAATAAATTCATATTCCCATCCGGTATATTGAGAAAGTTCTTTTAAGTAATCATACATATAGCCTGTATAATTTCCTTTTTCATCTTTCATACTTAAGCCTTCTTGAATAGGAAAGCCTATTTTAATTATCTTAGTACTCGCATGTTGCGTTTTTTGATTATTTGCTTGTAAGGCACCATGAAAATTGCCAATTCCCAGAAGGTATAAAAAGATAACAGCCATCATACTGACAATGTAATGTTTTTTCTTCATAGCAACCTCACTTTATCTAGTGTCTTCATGTTCTTATATTATAATACATATTTATTAATAACAGAAGTCTTTTTATATTTTAAATCACATTTACATCACAATTCATAAAATAAGTCCTTTCTTTTAGGCTTTCTTACTTGCTTTAAGGAACTTTTTACACTATGAAACAGATAACAATATCCTCTGCTGCTTTTCTACATGTCACGAGTAAGTTAACACATGAAGCGAAGATATCGCGTTTGGAAATCGAAATACTACAAAGTGCTTATGATAAATAACGAAAAAAGAATTCCAAGTTGGCATAAAGACCATAATCTTGAAATTCTTTGTTTTTATTCAATTGGTGTCTGATAGAATTTTCCTTCGACGTATTCTGTTTTTGTTACATTGACAAAACTGGTACGATCAATTTCACGAATACGATTTACCAAACCCTTTACCTCCATACTATCAACGACAGTATATAGCATCGTACGCGGTTGTCCATAGTATGTACCGATTCCTTCAAAACGTGTCACGCCATGATGCGTGGTGTTCTGAATTTCCTCAATAACGATATCCGGATCACTGGTTACGATAAAAACGGTCATTTTTTTATAACGCTTGTGTACCGTATTTATAATCTGCGTTGAGCAGAATTGGAATATGATGGAATATAGTGCTTTATCCCATCCAAATAAATACCCTGCAACAATCAGCATCACAGCATTCATACCCAGGATATAATTCCATGCTGGCTGATGCGTTTTTTGTGATATCCACATTGCAATAAAATCCGTTCCCCCACTGCTGGCATTACCACGAAGCGCAATTCCTAATGCTACTCCCTGTAAAATTCCACCAAATATCGTAATAAGCAAAATATCCTCCGTGATATTCGTCGTTGGTAAAATTTCAACGAATACACCGGTAAGGATAATCATGACACATGAATAAAACGTGAACTTTTTCCCAACGGTTTTATAGCCAATATAGGCGGGTATAGCATTCAAGGTGAAATTGACAAGGGAATATGATACGCTGATGCCTGCATATTTTTCAAAGCTTCGCTGTATCAAAACAGTCAAGCCGGTAAAGCCACCTGGAAATAATCCTCCTGCGCTGATGAATGTATTAATATTAACAGCACAAAGTAATGAACCGATGATCACACAGCCAATCGTGACCAAATCTTTATATTTTGTTTGTATACTCATATAAACTCCTGCTCCCTACTCTTTACCACGCTTATTATACTATCTTTTTACATGGATGCAAGACTTTGTCGAAATGATAATTTTTACTCTTCCCATCATCGAAAATTCTTACATTTGCGTTATCTTTTTTGTTATGCTTTCATGCAATTACAAACATTTCATACTACTTTTTGAGAAAATGACATACACTAAGATGAAAGGAAGGATATCATGAAAACTTATGTCATGAAGATACAGCAACATACGCATAGTGATGCGGCTAAACTCATCTTATATCAAAATAAAGCTTATGAAGTAATCGTTCAAGGAGAAATATATAATGCGCAAAGTATCTATCAATTATTAAAGGAAGCCTATCCTTTGCAGGAGCGTCTGGAAGATATTGTCTTTTTTGCTTATCAACGTTGGGGCGAAGATGCCATGTTGGAATTAGAAGGAGCCTATTCCTTTGTTATCAGTAGTGGCAAAGATGTTTTTGCCGCAAAAGACCCCTTAGGATTATCTCCGTTATTTTATAGTAAGACAAACGATACCATCTGGCTATCCAATCGTATAGATGCTTTGCTAGAAGCCAGTCAACAACCGCGTATCTTGAATAGTCACGGTATTTTAGAGCTATTTTCCTTTGGTCCGAGCTTATCAATGGATAAAACATTATTTGCCAATGTTGCTTCATTGCCCATGGGTTCATTTTTACGCATCCATAATGGGGATATCAAAGTTAAGACATACTATAAGCTACCCACCATCGAGCATCATGATGATATGGAAACGACTACGTTAAAAGTGCATGATCTCTTATGTCATTCTATACAACAACAAATGCATCATTGTAAGGCATCTTTTTTATCTGGTGGTTTAGATAGTAGTATTATTACAGCTGTTTGTGCAAAAGAGAAAGAATGGCATACGTATTCTTTGGATTATGAAGGAAATGCAAAAAATTTTAAAAGCAACATGTATCAGGTTTCCATGGACAACACCTTTATCAATCAAATGCTAGAACGCTATCCTTGTACACATCATTGGCTGATGCTCAAACAACAAACATTAGCAGATACCCTAGAAGAAAGTATGTTAGCCAGAAATCATCCTGGCATGGCGGATGTGGATGCTTCATTGCTTTGGCTGTGTCAGCAGGTTGCCCAAAAGGAAGCTGTCATTCTAAGCGGAGAATGCAGTGATGAAATTTTTGGCGGTTATCCTTGGTTTTATCGTGATGAATTAAAAGATTTGCCAACCTTTCCTTGGTTACGTTCTACCCCACAGCGCATAGAACTGTTAAAGGATGATATAAAACAATTGGGTTATGAGGCTTATATACAACAACAATATGAAGATAGTATTCGTGATATCCGATATCTGGATACTGACAGTGAAGATGATCGACGTGCTCGTCGCCACACACAACTTTGTTTAAAATGGTTCATGCAGACTCTTGTCACACGTCAAGTATGCGAAGGTGATCGTGCCAACTTAACGATTCGTGCTCCTTTTGCAAATGTCGCCTTGCTTGAATACGTATATAATATCCCTTGGCAGATGAAATTCTATCATGGGCAGGAAAAAGGCATCTTGCGAAAAGCCTTTGCAAATGAATTACCTGAAGAAGTATGTTGGCGCAAAAAGAATCCTTTCCCGAAAACACATAATCCGCAATATGCTGATATTGTCGCAAAGATGCTGATGGAACGTTATAAAGACTCTACTTCTGCTTTACATGAGCTTTTAGACGATGCGCATCTAAAAGAATTGATAGCTACGAAAGGGGCTTCTTTTCAACTGCCATGGTATGGACAATTAATGAGTGGTCCACAATTACTTGCCTATCTTTATCAGATTGATTGCTGGATCCGTGATTACAACATTAAGATTGAAAAGTAAACATGCATGATTGTAATTGTGATATTATGAGTTGTGCTTCATCATAACGCAGAAAAAAAGGAGATTGAAATGCTATGCTTCATAAATAGCTTTCAATCTTCTTTATCATGATATAGATAAAAGTGTATTTACGCTGTATCCTTTTTTGTTAACTCTACTGCCTGTATTTCTTGAAAACGCATATGCAACTTATTTGCTGTGATAGACAACAAGCGCATATCCTGATAACACTTATCAAAATCACTTTGCACATTCTGATAACGCTTTGCAAAACGTTCAAACTCCATCTCTAATTTCTGTAGTTCTTTTTGCATTTGTGCCAGATTCTCATTGCGTTCGACACCTAAATAAATTGCTTTGATTGCCGTGATGTATGCCATCAGTGTGGTAGGAGATACCATATACACCTTTTCCTGATAAGAATAGTTCACAACCTCATCACATTGTGCATATAAATACGCAAAAACAGCTTCAGCAGGAAGAAACAAATACGCAAAATCCGCCGTTTCTTGTGGCAAAATATATTTTTGTGCAATTGCTTTAATGTGTTTTTTCACATCATTGACAAATATAGTATGATACTTCTGCTGTTCTTCCTTCGTCTGTGCTGCCATGATACGATTGTAGTTTTCTAAAGGAAATTTTGAATCAATACAAATCATGTGCAGTGGTTCTTTGCCAAACAAAACAGCATCTGCAATTGCTCCATTGCTTAATTTATACTGTTTTGCATAGCGTGATGTATTCACTCCCATTGCTGTTTCAAGCAATGAATATAGTTCTATTTCACCAAAAATACCACGTGTCTTTTTATCCGTTAAAACACGTTGAATATCGTTGATTGATAACGATAGCTCTTTTAAATTTCGCTGCCCTTCATCCAGCTTCCCCATCTGTTCCATCACCTGCGAAAATACTTTACTTGTATTCTCATAGCCATGTTGCACCGTCGTATTCACATGCTTTTCCATAACATACAAATGTTCGCTAGTTGCCTCCTTCCATTGGGCAAGCTCTCTTTGCATGGATAACTGAAGACGTTGCATTTGTTGCTGCATCGATTGTTGCATCTGAAACAGTGCTTCTTGCTGATGCTTTTCATTTTCCATTAGCACTTCTTTAACACGCAAAGTTTCTTTCGGTGATTGGCGAAAGAGAAAAAAAGCGATACATAAGATCAAAAAAGCACCTAATAAGATACCAAATAAGATTTCCATATTCATCATCCTTTTTTTACGTCTTTTATTATAACAGATATCAGCGTATTTGCGCATGGAAGATGTGTTCACTCATGAGCACGAAGATACATCCGCAATTGCTCACATCGTCGCATTTGTCTTTGTATTGTCCGATAGGCAATCGCTAGTTCTATTTCATCCTTACTGCGAAAAATCACCTGTGTCCTTTTCCCTTTTGCATGATAAGATACTACCTCATTGGCGTGAATCCAGATACAGTCATCCCGCGTAGCGGAAACAGTCGGAAACCAGAGGGTTTCCTTTTTCTCTGACACTAAAATGGGAACCTTTTGGTGAATCTGTAAAATTTTTTTCGCGGCTATTGTACGTCCTTGCAGCGTACTGCCATAAAACAGACAAGCTTCCTCTAGCAAAGATAACACAGGTTTTTTTACAATACAGTACTTCCCATGTTCCTTTAATAACACTGTCATTTCTTTTTTTTGATACATTGCTAACAGCATGTTTTCCCTCCTTTTAACTTATAACATAACATAGCTTTCAAAAGGAATTGGGAAATTATAAATTCTTTGATAGTTTATCAAAAACATCTTTAAAAATTATCGAATATGGTTAAATTTTGATATGTAAAAAAAAGAAATCTTGATCCTTCAAAAATCAAGATTTCCTAATGTTTACAATACCTATATGATACGACATATAGCAATTAGTCGCAGCAGCCTCCATCACAGCCACCGCCACAGCTTGAGCATCCGCTTTGCTGCGCTGCCAACTGCTGTTCATAAACCAAAGTATCAATTACGATACATTCAATTTCTAATTTTACATCCTTAGGCAGACGTGCTACTTGTACACAGCTTCTTGCTGGATATGGTTCTTCTAAGTATGAACCATACACTTCATTCAGCTTATCAAAATCGTTTAGATCACTGACAAAAATTGTTGTTTTCACGATATGTTTATAATCAAGTCCCATATCATTTAAAACAGCCTTAATATTCTTCATAACCTGATGTGTCTGTTCTTCAATAGTAGTACCTTCGACTTCACCGGTTTCTGGATTCAAAGGAATTTGTCCTGATAAATAAACGAAATCACCCAACTTTACCGCTGGAGAATAAGGTCCTAATGCTTTTGGAGCCGTTTCTGGCTTAAATGCTTTTAAAAAGATATTCATGCTATGTAACCTCCTAGTCTAGCAATTCATCGTCATCATTTAATGACTTTATCTGTAACTCAAGTCTGGCAGCCATGCCATCCTTGGTATCCAGTACCTTGATCTCAAGATTTTCAAATTCAAGTTCACGACCTTTGCGTACCTTGCGATGCGCATTTAATTCATATATCCAAGCCGCAAAACTTCTGGCCTTGGTGATTGGGGCATCCTGATCATCGACATATTTATCGAAGAAATCGATCAAATTTACTTTCCCATCAATCACGAATGTGTGATGTCCAATTTCCACTACATGATTTGGCAAAGGGTCATATTCATCGTAGATTTCTCCAACCAGTTCTTCCAAGACATCTTCCAACGTTACAATACCAACATATACATGGGATGTTTGTGATTCTTCAACGATTGCCATATGCTCTCGCGACTTTTGAATATTTTCTAATACATCCGGCAGTTTTTTACGTTGAGTGACAAAGATTGGTTCCTGCATCATATCTTTTATGACGATTTCCCGCTCTTCTAATAAGGCATCTAAAACATCACGAACGCGTAAGATTCCCACGACCTCTAAGGTCTCATAAGAAATCACCGGTAATCGTGATAATTTATGATCCTTCAGCACCGCTTTTAACTGCTCATAAGTTGCATTATCATACAAGAAGACAACCTGATCTTTCGGCACCATGATATCACGAACATTTTTATCATCAAATTCGATGACACTTTCGATCAATTCACGCTCTTCCTGTTCCAGAACTCCTTCCTGCTCAATCGTTGAAACGATTTCCAGCAGTTCATCTTCCGTAGCTGTAACATTCTCAATGTCCATCTTCTTTTCCCAATGTCCTTCCAAAGATTCAACCACAAAAGAAATCGGGCGAAAGATCGTCACCATTACCGATAATGGTTTCGCAACCAAGAGCACAAAGGATTCTGCCTTTGCCTTTGCTACGATTTTAGGGGCAATTTCGCCAAACACTAAAATCAGAATAGTCATCACAGCCGTTGCCAAAGCAACACCGCTGGTGCCAAAGATATCGGTCAATAATGCTGTAGCCAATGAAGTAGCTAAAATGTTCACTACATTGTTTCCAATTAAGATTGTAGTGATCACCGCTGTAAAGTTCTTAGAAATAGTATAAGCTGTTTTGGCTTTTTTATTGCCGCTTTTCGCCATCTGTTTCAAACGTATCATATTCACACTGGAATATGCAGTTTCCGTAGATGAGAAAATAGCTGATAAAGCAATCAAAGCCACTAATGCAATCATGAGGCATATTCGCGATCCGTCCAAGTATAACCACTCCCTATTGTAATGTCGATTCGCATTTGCTCTTAAGTATAAGAGGTAAGAGGCATGGAACATCCTCTTACTATGGTAACTATTATAGCGTAAATTTAAAAAAATTCAATCACAATGCCTGTTTTCCTTAGGAATTCGCCTATCTTTCTCTTTTATTTTCTTTGCGATAACCACATTTTATCTTTTTATGGTACCGCTAATCTAGAAACATGTTTGCCTTTTTGAAAGGTGAAGAACTTATATAGGGAAAACCATAGTCAAAACGCTATCGTTTCCAGTTTTTCTCAAGGTTATTTCCAGTATAATTCGACATGTGAGGCTCACAATAATGACAGGAGGTAAGTAAAAATGAAAAAATCAAAAAACAGTGAAAGAACACGTTTCGTAGCTGCCCGTCGTAACTCTGATGGAACCTTAAGTGAGTTTAAAGACGAAAATGGCAATGTTTACGATTACGAACAGGCATTAGAGGCTGTTGAACAAGGTATGATTGAAAATGCCCTGCCTTTTACCGGCCGTGATGGTGCACGTCATATCCGTGGCGTCAACGATGGAGACAAATCAACCAACCTACGTAATCTAAAAGAATTCTAAGCAAAAAGAACATATGGCTAACGATTTATGCCGTATGTTCTTTTTCTTCAATGCAAAGATAACTTAACGCATGACGATAATAAAGGATGCGTCGATATAAATGATAAAACAAAACCCCTGTTATCAAAATACTACCTACAAGGAGAAAAGCTCCCAACATTCGTATATAAAGAATAGCTTGCGCAAGTGAAGATGCCCGAAGTCCCAACATGACACACCCAAACATGACGCAGATTTCCATGATTAGTACCAACAAAGTGATGCCGGTTATTTTTTTTCGTTCTAAAATGGGAAAACCTATTATCAGCATGAGAAGTACTAGTATTTCTAACGGTTGCACACAGGATAACATGCATCCTAGAATGCGCAGAATGGACATATTGGCAAGCGATATTAATTCTAGGACTAGCCTGGAAAGATACGTATAAGATAGCATGGGATCATCCAACATAGCATAAAGTGCATCATACGATTGCAAAGATAACAACCGCACACTGATATACACATAAGGTAATACTAAAAGCAACAGCAAACAAAGGAGTATAAGAAAAAACAGATGATATCGTTTTTTTCTTGTATCCACAAAATGATCCAGCCATTCCATTACTGACTCAGCCAGTCCTCTCCCTTAATAACCTCCACCGGGCTTAATCCTGGATAATCCAGCTGACGCAACACTTCATATATGATAATGGCGGCACAGTTGCTTAAATTAAGGCTTCGCGCATTGGCCACCATAGGCAGTCGCATACAATGATCCAATTGTTTGGCTAAAATCGCTTTTGGAATTCCTGTACTCTCCTTACCTAATACTAAATAAATATCGCCTTCACATTGTGTAAAATCAATCTGGCTAGGCGCCTGTTTGCCATAACGGGTCATATAATAATAGTTATTACTAGGATTTTGTTTCGTGAAGTCGTCCCAATTTTCATATAAGCGATAAACCAATTTCTTCATATAATCCATGCCTGCTCTGCGTAAATGGGCTTCATCCAAAGAAAAGCCAAGGGGCTGTATCAGGTGAAGTTTGGTATTGGTAGCCATACAGGTGCGCATCATATTCCCAATGTTCTGCGGAATTTCCGGTTCATATAAAACTAAGTGCAGCATATTAATTATCTCCTTCCAGATAAGCAAACAATTGTGCTAAAGCACGGCCGCGATGAGAAACGGCATTCTTTTTTTCTTCAGATACATTCGCCAATGTTGTCTGATATGGTGGATAATAAAAAATCGGATCGTAGCCAAAACCTTTTGCCCCTTCCATATGATCAGCCACCAAACCTTCAACGATCCCGGTAAATACTTGCTCTTTCCCATCTTCATCAACATAGGCAATCGCACAGACAAATTGACAGCCTTTATCTGCAACATGTTTACATTGATCGATAATATATTGATTCTTAACATCATAAGAAGTATCCCTTCCCATGAAACGGGCACTGTAAACACCTGGTTCTCCATGCATGGCATTCACAGCCAGACCACTGTCATCGGCAATTACAGCAATGTGGTATCGCTCATAGATGGCTCTTGCTTTTATCAAAGCATTTTCCTGAAAGGTCGTCCCGGTTTCTTCAATATCAATAGGCTCGTTAAGATCCAACAAACTTTTGATGTGATACCCCAATGGCTCTAACATCGCCTTAAATTCTTCGACTTTATGAGCGTTGCTTGTCGCAATCATCATTTCTTTCATATCTTTCAGCTCCTTTATATAAGTAAGTTCTTTATTCATAAACCAACGTCTTGGCAAGGTTTGTCGCGCATTGTACAAGATCAGTTGATAGCCAAACTGTCCATGATCATAACCAACATCAACTAAGCCATAACAAAATAATTCCTTTTGATTTGCGATGCCTTTACAAAAGGCAAAGGATAAGAGTTTTTTCTTTTCTTCTTGCGTGATCCAACAATCTGTAAAGCGATGTGGTTTCTGTTTAAAGCGTTTATAATAAGATCGTAGCAAGACAGCATCGATCGCTTGTTTGGACTGTTGTAAAATTGGATAAAAACAGGAAAACAGTTCATGTGGCTGATAAGGATGCGATAGTTTTTGATATTGTTCACCTAATGCCATGAATAAATCAAAAGGATTTTGATACCAGCCTAGCTCTAAGATTGCTTGTATACTATCTTTGGCGATGCCGCTATTCCAAAACTTTTCTACAGCATCGCCACAGGCATGCAACTGTTTCAATTCTTTTGTACTCAGCCATGAAGTAGCCACAACATCATAAGGTGCTGTTGTTTGGGCCTGTAACCCATAAGAAGAACTTTCCTTTTTTAACTTGGTACCCTTTAACAACTTTAAGATGCCCAACTGTACCTCGCTTGCCTGTAAGGCAAACAACGTATTAAAACTTTGTCGAAAGGTTGGCAAATCTTCATAAGGCAAGCCGGCAATCAAGTCCACATGCAGAATACAGCCGGCTTCACGCATTCGTTTAATGACTTGATGCAAACGTTCATTGTTTTGGATACGGCCTACGCTCTGTAAAGTTTTCGCATGAAACGATTGGACACCGATTTCAAAGCGAAATCTTGTTACATCTGCTTCTTTGGTGAAAAATTCCAATAACTCTTCACTTAATGTTTCTGCAACCACTTCAAATTGAAAAATCTGATTCTTACAATTTTGATTGATATAACGTGCAATACGCAAAGCTCGTTTAGGATCGGCATTAAAGGTACGATCTAAAAGCTTAACCTGCTTGACATCACTATTGGCGATTTGTTTAAGAATCTCCATAACATAGTCGATTGAAAACATACGGACACAACGATCCGCAGAGCTTAAACAATAGCTACAGCCATAGGGGCAACCACGACTCGTTTCCAAATAGAAATAACGATTTGCCATCTGCTGGCTATCCATAGCTAAAAAATATGGATTCGCTAATGTTTCCAACCACGACAATGCAACGCGTTGATAGTTTTTATTGGGAAATGCCTTTATATAAATTCCCTCTACCTCACGAGGACTTTCTTCTTCCAGCATTGCTATATATTCCCAGACGCTTTTTTCACCTTCTCCGATGCTGATGGCATCTACGCCTTGCTCAAGCAAATCATAAGACTCATAACTCACTTCTGGACCGCCAACAAGAATATGCAAGTCAGGCTTTGTTTCCTTTAATAATCGTATGACAGCTTTGATGATTTCGATATTCCAAATATAACAGCTGAAACAGACAACTTCCACCTGCATAGATAAAATATCTTGTACAATATGTAGCGGATCATCCTTGATGACATATTCTTTCAAAAGCACATCCTCGCGATGCTCACATGCCACATACAGCCATCGCAATGCCAAATTTTTATGTATATATTTTGCATTACAGGTTGTAAGCAATGTTTTTTTCACATATCCACCTTCTTCGTCTACTTATTTTAACAAATTTCACGTAAATATGCTATGATTATACAGGTGATTCCTGTGAAAGATAATAATTTCCTCGACGCATTGTTTTTTGACCCTGATTTACAACTCAAAGACATGCAGAAAGGCTTAACAAATAAAAACTACCTGTTAACATTGGATGGTGAAGAATATGTTTTACGTATCCCTTTTGCCGATGCCGCAAACGTTGTTGACCGCCATCATGAAACACTTGCTTTACAAGCATTAAAAGATAGTGACATTGATGTAGATACCATATATTATGATGAAGTCAGTGGCTATAAAGTTACCCGTTATTTAAAAGATGTGGTAACCTATGAAGAATGCATATATGAGGATAAGATAGAACGTGTGGCCGCCCTAATGAAACGATTTCATGGATTGCACACCACCATTGGTGTTTCCTTTGACCCCATTGGACGTTATGTACAATATGCTCGTCACGTTAAACACCAGCCCTTTGCATTTCCTATGTTAAATGATCTCATCAAAGAGCTGCAGCACATGAAACGTACGCAGGTGTTATGTCATAATGATTGGGTAAGTGGCAACATTCTTTTTACGCCCGCTAAAACTTATCTCATCGATTATGAATATGCCGCTGATAACGACCCTTTATTTGATGTCATGTCCTTTTTAAGTGAAAATAACATCCAAGATGAAACGTTGCGCGAACGCTTTTATGCTGTTTATTTTGATACCATGGACGATCAGCTGCGTAAGGATTTGTTATGCTTTGAAGCATTTGAAGATGTGTTATGGTGTCATTGGGCCTTAATGATGTTTGAAAGTCGTCAAGATCCTGTTTATATGCACATAGCAAAAGCTAAAGCACAAGGCTATAATAACGTTATTAACAAATGGAAAGCTTATCAATAAAAAAAGCCATTCTACTGTTTACTTTACTGTAAACGTATATAGATGGCTTTTTCTATTGCTATAGAACATTTAGTCTTACGATAAGCATTCATGCTGTTTATAAAAAGTTATCGCACACTGTCTCCTTCTTGAAGGTAAAACATATTTTTTTGTTGGGGTATCGCTTTTTTTTCAATCAGCGCTTGTACTGCCGCAAAAACATCCTGTGCAAATACGTGATAATCATATACCACACTGGTCATGACTGGACTCATGATACGCGTAAGGTCCTGACCGCCAAAGCTAACCACAGAAACATTCTGAGGAACGCTAATATGATATTCTTGCACATACTTAGCAAAAGGAATCGCCAAAGCATCGTCCTGCAAAATCAATAAATCGAGTTGTTCGGCAAATAATTCCTTAATTCTGGCATAAGTATCCAAATAGCTGCCATCACTGATCTTAACCGCAAAATCGTGTGGTTGCTTCACTTCACGATAAGCCTCTTTTATACCTTCCATATGTAAGTTGGCCAACTGTACATTACTACCCAGGTAGCGAATCATCAAATGCTGCTTCTGCATCAGATACTTGCCTAACACTTCAGCAGCCTGTGTTTCAGGGATAGTAACACTAGTAATTCCTTCCCCTTTCGCACACAAATAAATGATTGGAATAGCCGTTGTTCGCATCTGTTTTTGAATAAATTCAACACTGGAACAGCTCATAACAAGAATCGCATCCATATTATTGACGATACAGGAAGTTAAATACGTTTCTTCCAGATCTTCCCGATTCTGTGTGAAATATACCTGCAGCAGACATCCCTGCGTATATAGCTCCTTACAGATCGCATCAAGTATCTCACGTGTTCTAGGCAACATCACCTGATCACACAATAAGGCGATACGATAGCCTCTGTTAACAGTGCTCTGTTTTTTTAGGACGCGTTTTTTCTTTTCTATTTTTACTTCTTCTTCGACTGCTTTCTTCATAGCTTTTGCGACATAGCCCGTTTCTTCGATGGCTTTAGCAATGCGAAGCGCAATATCCTCTTTGACGTTTTCATCTTTTAAATAACGGGATACAGTAGCTTTTGATACTTCAGCAAGAGCTGCCACATCCGCAAGAGTAGCTTTTTTCATCATCTTTTCCTCACTTCATTTCTATTGGTATTTTACCTTACTTTTCTTGAATTGACAAGGTTTCCAACAGCTGCTCCAAAATATCAGCAACGCCATCTTCCTCATTTGTATAACGGCTGATATAAGCAGCTGCCTTTTGGATGTAGCTATGTCCGTTCTTCATCGCAATACTGTTGGGAAATTCTTCAATCATACTAAGATCATTCAAGGAATCCCCAATGACCAAAACATCCTCTTTCGCAATGCCTTTTTCCTTACAAAAAGCCGCAAGTGCAATGCCTTTTTGGGCTGTTTTTTGCGTCACTTCAATATTATCTTCTATCGAATTGGTCACATGCAACGCCTGACATGCCTGTAATTCACTGCGTGCTTTTTCTAAATTCTGCGATAAACCGCCAAAAGCTTCCATCTTATATACAGGTATCTCTTCGCTCAAAAATGCAGAAATATCCTTTACTTCTCTGGCATAGCGACAAAACCCTGATTCATCCTTCATTTTCATAGCAATCCCCTCATCCAATCCCTGCTGTTGTAAATGCTCTAAAAAAAGCTTTTACACAACGTTTTTCATCAGAGGTGATCGTTCCTATACCGGTAAACATATGATAGCAAATATCATACTTTTGAAAAATGGCATCTACCAAGCGGATATGCTCCTTTTTCATCGTTACTTCATAGAGTGCTTTCCCCTTTGCATCCGTAATCAAAGCCCCATTCAGCAGCAAATACTCACAATCTGGCAATACGTGTTCAAACATAGGAATAACACTTTGTGCCATTCTTCCGGTTGCCACCATAAATTGAATACCTTGTTCTGCTAATTTGGGCAATACTGCTTTACTTTTATCCGATAAGCCATGGTTGCCATCTAATAAGGTGCCATCTAAATCACAGGCAATTAATTTCATCATTTCTACCTACTTTCTTACTGGATATAGTGTATCATTAATATCCTGGTTTCGCCAATCTTTCATGCAAATTAATTGCTCCACTTCTTATTCATCGCGTATAATAAAATCATGAGATGAGAAAGGATGTATGATGATGTTAGAAATTGGAACTACGGCCATTGATTTTACCCTGCCGGATGAACAAGGCAATTTGATCAGTCTTCATTCCTTTAAAGGAAAAAAAATTGTATTATACTTTTATCCAAAAGATAATACCCCTGGATGCAGCAAGCAAGCCTGCGCCTTTAAAGCTGCTTATGATGTTTATAAAAGAAACGATATTATCGTTATCGGTATCAGTAAGGATTCTTCACGCTCGCATTTACGTTTTAAAGAGAAATACGATTTGCCTTTTATTTTATTATCCGATGAGGAACATAAAGTCATTGAAGCATATGATGTCTGGAAAGAGAAAAAACTATATGGTAAAACCTATATGGGCATTACGCGCAGTACCTATGTAATTGATGAAGAAGGCACGATCATCAAAACCTTTGAAAAAGCAAATCCTGCAACAAATGCACAGGATATCCTAGAGTATCTAGCGCAATTATCAAATGAGCAATAATCAACAAAAATAAGACTAACAAACAAAGAAAGAGGTCATAACCACATCTTCGATGATGCTCATATTCATCTTCGATGTATGGTTATATCCTCTTTTTTATGAAAAGCGAACAAGAATCACATCACCTTCTATGTTTTCTATTTCTTTCACCATGATCTGAATCTGTTCACATTTAAAAAACCACGGCAGCATCTTTTTAACAAATGGCTGCAAAGGCTGAACAAACAACGAATGAATCTCATAGGTACAAGGGTCAAAGCCAAGATCTACAACAAGTCCAACTAAAGAACCATCTGCTATGTTAATGACCTGTTTATTGCATATATCACTAAAGCGCATTTTCTCACCTACCATCAGTATATGAGAAATAACGATTTTGGTGCCTAGATTTCAAATTCTTTTTTAAGTAAGGCAATTGCATTTTTTTCTAGACGCGATACCTGTGCCTGCGAAATACCCAATTCATTGGCGATTTCTGTTTGTGTCTTATCCTGATAATAGCGTTTCTGAATAATATCCTTTTCTTTTCCCTTCAAGTTTCGCATGCTTTTTTTTAATGTCATATAATTCGATAAACGCTCAATTTCGTCCTTGTCATCCTTAATCTGATCCAATAGATACAGCTCATCACCATCCGAATTATAAACAGGTTCAAATATCGATACGACACTTTGCGTAGAATCTAATGCGTCAACAACATCCTTTTCTTTGACCTGTAGTTGTTCAGCCAGCCAATGAATCGTTGGCTCTTTTTGATGTTCATGGATATACTCTTCTTTTAAGCGAAAAACTTTATAGGCCAAATCCTTTAAATGCCGTGATACCCGAATTACTTGATTGTCACGCAGATAGCGTTTGATCTCTCCCATGATCATAGGGACTGCATAAGTGGAAAAACGTACTTCATGTTTTAAATCAAAGTTATCAATGGATTTCACCAGTCCAATGCAGCCAACCTGAAATAAGTCATCCATATTCTCGCAACGATTTGAAAAACGCTGAACGATGGACAACACCAACTTTAAATTCCCCTGTATCAAATCCTCTTTTGCCTGTTCATCCCCACTTTGATACTTTTTAAATAATTCTTTCATCTCCTCGTTGCTTAATACTTTTAAATCAGCCGTATGAATACCACTGATTACTACTTTATAACGACTCATGTAACTTCCACCTTCCTGCTTAAATGACTATACAAGAAGTGTTCCCTTGCCAAGATTTGCTTATGCCAGAATCCTACTGTAAGTAATTGGAAACAGAAAAGACTTGACAATCAAAAAAAAGAGATAGCATGAGGCCCATGAGGTTTATGCAAAAATGCGTTATACATGCTGCACAGATTGTTAGAAATGTAACAGCACAACGTACGTCATCATAATCAGCTAGTAACAAAGCAGCATCGCTTATGAAATAGGGGTTTGGGGTGAAGTAGTCGTTGCTTTATGTGCTTTTCATCAGCCAAAGATCCTGTACTACTTCACGCTAATATGGAAATTTATCATAAAAAAATGAGATATTTTATAGTCATAAAGATGAATGTAAGATAGTAAATGAATTCAAGCAAACCGTAAAAGAAGATATTGAGTAGTATACGTATAGAATAATAAAAAAGATTAACCTCTGTACAATACAGAAATTAATCTTTGCTTTCGTTTCTTTACTTTTAGTGAATATTGAAGCTCATTTCATCATGCTAAGTAGCACTTTTTTATCCACCTATTTGGGCATACATACCTTTTGCCAATGCATAGGCACGATAAGGCTCTAATACTTCATTCGCCATGATTTCGGTAGGAAAAACATATGGCTTTCCCATTTGTTCAGCTTTGCTTTTTCCCAGTGAATGATAGGGCAATAAATGCACGCTCTGCACACCCAATGCATGTAAATAGTCAAATTCCTGATAAACCAAAGATGCCTCATCATTAAAGCCGGTGATGATCGGCATACGAACGATGACCTTATGAACATCTTGATGTAACAGATAGGCCAAATTGGTTTTTATCAGTTGTCCATTACCATGCGTGAACTGCAGAAGTTTTGCGTCGTCCAGATGTTTAAAGTCATACAGGAATAAGTCAATAAATGGCTCTGCTCGTTGCAAATCAGCCAACGGATAATTTCCTGTTGTTTCCACAGCTGTATGCAGACCTAATGCTTTCGCTTCTTGTAATATTTCGCATAATGATGTTACTTGTACAAATGGTTCACCACCACTAAACGTCACACCGCCATGACTCATATCATAATAATCCTTATCCTTCATGACTTCATGAAGAATTGCCTCGCTTTCCATATCTTCTCCACGCAGCTGCAAAGCATCTTGTAAACACATTTCTACACAGCTTTGACAACCATTACATCTTTGGGCATCGTGGTGAAACCTTCCTTTTTGGAAATGAATAGCTTTTTGTGGACAGCTTTGTTCACATGTATGGCAGCTTACACATTTACGCATATCATGCAAAAGTACCGGTTGACTGCTTTGTGTTTCCGGATTTGCACACCATGGGCAACAAAGTGTACAGCCTTTTAAAAATACCGTTGTACGAATACCAGGGCCATCATGAATAGCGAATCGTTCAATATGGGTAACGCTAATCATATAAGCACCTGCTTAATAATTCATCCTGAATATCTTTCGTCAAATTCACAAATACGGCACTATAGCCTGCTACACGGACGATCAAATCAGGGTATTTCTCAGGATGTTTTTGGGCATCCTCTAAGATACCATGATCCACAACCGTTACCATCAGCTGACAGCCACCTTTATCAAAATATGTCTGAAACAACATTTTGATCTTTTCACGATCTTCTCGAAACATCCGTGGGGTAAATTTGATATTCTGCACACTGCCTCCATGATACTTTGCCTGAAATTTTGCTAACGAATTTAAACAAGCCGTTGGTCCATTCTTGGCAGCCCCACCTTGCGGATTATTTGCCGGATTCATAAACACTCCGGCTTTACGTCCATCTAAACTTGCCCATGTTTGATGTCCCCAATCGGTATTCGTTTGATTATTGGATATAACGATTAAATAATAGCCCAGTCCCTTTTGGATGCCTCTTTGTCGAATGCCTTTTGCAACATATTCATATAAATCATTTGCTAATGCATCACATTCTTTTGCATCATTGCCGTATTTATCTTGCCGCAATAGTTCCTTACGAATATGCTCATAACCATTAAAATCTGCCATCTGCGCCTCATGGAGTTGAGCAAGTGTATACTTTCCTTCCTCATACACCAACTTTTTAATGGCATATAAGGCATCACTGGTATTGATATTGCCATAGGTTTCATTTGTACCACCTAAAATTTCTACACCACCATCCAATAGCGCTTTCTTACGATGAATACAATCATCCATTAAAATTGATGTAAAGAGGAAGGACACTTCTTGATTCATGACTTCATAGGAGTGCAGTTGGGCATCGACACTTAAATCAAAATAATAATCCAACACTTCTTTATAGGTATTGTATAAATCATCAAAGCTTTTAAATTCTTCACAAGGCGGTACGTGTACAGGTCCGGCTTTATATTTTTGATCGTTAGGATCAATGCCTTTATTCAAAGTTATATTCAATAGTTTTAACAGATTCAGCAAGGTATTCGGTGTTCCCACACTTTTCCCTTGAATGACATATTCACCACAGCCAAAAGGTACATACTGCTGGGCAATTGCTTCTTCCACGCGCATGGCATGCATGACAGCCGGCACATTCACATCATCATTATACAAAGTAGGATACGTAGCTCCACTGCCGATACAATCGTATGCCATATCCATGATATCCACTGGCGTATCTTTAGAAAAGCGTAATGTAAACTGTGGTTCTACATATCGTGTATCACGGCAAACGCGTAATGCAATACGGGCAAAGGTATCTGCTTCTTTAGGATGCTCACGTCCTACACCACCGACGATGATACGTCCATTTACCGTCGTACGACGATTTTCAATCATCTTCCATAAAGATTTCAGATAGCGATATGCCTCATCCTCATCAAGTCTTCCTGCATCCAGATCGTTTTGTAAATAAGGACCCAGCACATCATCCATACGTCCATAATTTATAACACCGGCACATAATGCATAGATCCAAAACAGCTGGAGACTTTGATGAAACGTTGTTGGCGGTTGTTCACGAATAAAACGTAAATCGGCTTCCATTAGTTGCAAATCCAGCAAGCGTTGTTTGCTTGCGTTTTGTTTGGCATCCTGTACCAATGCAATTTGTTTGTCGATTACTTTCTGCAATAATTCCATTGCTTCATAACTGGCACACAAAAACGCATTATCTCCTTGTTGGCGAATATCTTTCTTTAATCCTTCGATCCCCTCACGCATTAAGCGTTTATAATTCAACATCATGCCGCTTAAACGAGCCGTTGCCATAAAAGGATAATGGCAGTCAATAAAACGTCCTGTTGTATCCTCCGTTAACACATCCTGACAATAAATAGCTTTGACATCATGCTCTTGCCAATAGTCGTATAAAGCATCTACGCGTTTCTTATCTTCCGTATTCGTTAATTGTTCTTTAAATGCTCTTAGCTTATGAAATACGCAATAATGACCAACACCGCCTATACTTGTTACACTGCCAAACCCAATAGGCAGAAAATCTAAGCGGCCGGCAATTAAATCATCATCTTCAAGAGAGCGAAACAACACCGGAAAAATGGTAGACAGACAACGAATTTCTCTTTCTGCCTTATCAAGTCCTGCGCTATCCTTGTGTGCTTTGGTATAGGCTTCCATGATATTCAGTTGTTCTTCGATACTCTTTTCACAGGGAATCGGTTTGGATACTTCCACATTCTGTGCCCCATCTATATTGATCTTGTGTTTCATGTTCACACTTCCTATCTTAATGTTTTGCTTTTTCAGCCTCTCTCCAATTATCCTGATAGCCACCTAACAAATCTACGAAACGCTTAGCAGTCAAATGCGGACGTGTGATTGCACTTCCTACAACAACGGCATGCGCTCCTAAATATATGCACTTCATCGCATCTTCCGGTGTATACAGATGACCTTCCATCATCATATAAACATCATCCTTAAAATCACGACACATCTTCGCAAACAATCGGTAATCAGCACCTTCAATATGAGCAGTTTCTTTGGTATAGCCATATAACGTCGGTGCAACAATATCCGCACCATGCGCAATCGCATGTGCTGCCTCTTCATAACTTGATACATCCGCAAAGATAATAGCTTCGGGAATTTCCTTTTTCACGATATCCAGCAAATCCCAAGCAATCGTTTTTTCATGTGTGATTTGTTTTGTACAATCCAAAGCAATAATTTCAGCACCAGCTTCCCAAACCGCTTTTGCTGCTTCCAAAGTTGGCGTTATAAAAACATCTGTATCCTCATGCCAAATCTTCCATAAACCAATCATTGGCAAATCAACTTTTTCCTTGATGGCCTTGATTTGTTCCGGTGAATTTGCACGTATTCCGACCGCACCGGCCCATTTGGCAGCTTCTGCCATCTTTACAACGATATCCTCAGTATAAATAGGATCATCCTTTTGTACCTGACAAGATACGATTAATCCGTTTTTAAAGCTTTCCAGCAACGCTTTTTTTCTTTCATCTGTAGTTTTCATAACAATCCTCCTGCATCCTTTTCTTTGCTTTCATTATATTCTTCACGTTGTAGCTTGTCAATCATATTTATTCATATTTATTCTTTTTGAATCATTTTGAATCATTCAAACTTTCTTATTTTACTAGTGACCTGATATGATTCTTCGATTAAGTTAAAAAAGAGCTTCCTATGCGGAAAGCCCTAACATAATATGATAAATTTTGACAGTATTAAGGAAATAGCAACCATTTAGATCATGTATGGTTACAGATTACTTTTACTTACCCTATTCTTGCATACTATGATTCTTTTTCATCTGTACCTTTAATTTTTGAATGATCCGTTTTTCCAAGCGTGAGATATAAGACTGAGAGATTCCCAAGCGTTTCGCGATATCTTTCTGTGTTAACTCTTCGTGCTCAATACCATACCGCATTTGCAAGATTTGACGTTCTCTGTCTTTTAAGGTTGCCATGGCCGCCAATAATTCACGCTTATTTTCTTGCTTCTCAAACTCTTTCGTAACGATATCATCATCTGTTCCTAATATATCAGACAATAACAATTCATTTCCATCATAATCAATATTTAAAGGCTCATCAAAACTTACTTCCACTTTACGACGACTTTTCTTACGTAAAAACATCAGAATTTCATTCTCAATACAACGGGAAGCATATGTTACCAGCTTAATATTTTTATCACGTTTAAATGTATTGACCGCCTTAATCAAACCAATAGAGCCGATACTGATGAGATCTTCCATAAAAATCGGATTGGTTTCATAACGTTTCGCAATATAGACGACCAAGCGTAAATTATGTTCAATTAACTTATTGCGTGCTTCTTCATCACCATTTTCCAAAGCAATCAACGCTGCTAATTCTTCATCTTTCTCTAATGGCTTTGGTAAAACATCACTGCCTTGGATATACCAAACTTGTAAATCATCGCGACTGCCAAACAGCCACTTTAAAAATGTCCAAAGTTTCTTCATTCTCATCACCCCATCGTCATCACTTTCATATTTAACAGCAACTCACTGTGCATAGGCAGTTTCAAATCTTCTTGCAGATGTACGAGTACCTTTCTTTTATGACAACCGTGCAACTTCAATTCACATGTATAGCACGGTAAACTGCTTTCTTCCTGAACTGTCTTCATTACTACTAATTGTATGCGTTCATCCACAAAATATGACAGATAACGACGTTGTAGAAAGACAACCGGTATCCCCTCATGACTAAGCAGATTTCCACTATCCAAATACCCAATAACCTTAAAATGTTTGTTACCTACATAAAGCGTCAAGGGATATAAGCAATTTTTTTCACTAAAGCGTATCCGCCAACGACTTTTACAGAAAAATAGAAATAACAAATACAATAGCCAGCAGGGTATGATTGATGCCTGAATGGGCACAAACCAAAAACCATTATGAAAGCTGCCTTGATAAATAACATAACTTGTTAGCATACAAAGCACACGGAAACAGAAAGCAACTATATATGTTTTTCTAGCATACCGAAAAAGGGTTAGAAAAAAAAGAAGCTCAACAAGTATGACGATGAAAAGACTACCATCTTGCCACAAGCTGACACTCAGCATAGATATTACAGCCGCATAGAAAAGAAGATGCAGATCTTTTAATGGCTGAAACATAGCATAACTAGCAAAAAGCGCCGATAGATACAATAACAAAACACCGTTCAGCCAAGATACCTCAACATAGCTTTCCATCTTCCTCACCTCATGCATATTATAGTCATCCTTGCGTACACATGTTGTCGAGAAATGCTTTATCTGTAAAAACCATTTTCATTAATGTGACACATGTCTCATTAAAAAAAGCATCTCTCTTGTTTTAACAATAGAGATGCCTGATATACAGTATTAGAACATCGTTTTTAGTTTGTAAAATTATCAAAATATCCTTGTACTAATACGATTGGCGTTCCTTTATCACCAGATCCACTCGTCAAATCACATAAAGAGCCAATCAAATCGGTCAATCTTCTAGGCGTTGTACCCTGTGATGCCATATCGCCTTTTAAGTCATCATCTTTTTCTTTAATTTTCGCCTCGATTGCCTTCTGTAAAGCTTCACCTTTCAAGTTCGCAAAATCATTATCCGCCAGATATTTCAGCTTCAACTCATTTGGTGTTCCTTCAAGACCTGCCGTGTATGCAGGTGAAACACATGGATCAGCCAATTCCCAGATCTTACCAACAGGATCTTTAAATGCTCCATCACCATAAACCATAACTTCGATATGTTTATCTGTTAACTTTAACAGCTGACTTTGGATATCTTCTACTAGATCCTGACATTCACGTGGAAACAATTTGACCATATCCTCTGTTGATTTATTAGAGCCTAAAAGACCATAGGAAGTATTATATCCACTACCATCTATAGAGGAAGTCATAATATCATCCAACCCACATACACGTTCAGCACCATTTGCCTTTAAGATGCGTTTCGTACGAGCGCGTGTATGGATATCACATGTTAATACGTTTTTGGTATACTTTAGAATTGTTTTCGCGTTATTAGAGAAGATGATTTCAACCTCTGCACCACATTCACGAATTAGATTACCATAATATTCCACATAATCAATGCCTGTAAAAGGATGTGGATTTTCTCCAAACAGTGAACGATATTTCTCAAGTGACAATACATCACTATAAGGGTTAATACCAGCTTCATCCAGCTGATCCAGGCTTACTAATTCATTACCTACCTCATCACTTGGATAGCTTAACATCAGGACAACTTTTTTAGCGCCTTTTGCAATACCTTTCAAACAAATAGCAAAACGGTTACGTGAAAGAATCGGGAAGATTACCCCAATGGTTTCACCGCCCAGTTTTTGTTTGACATCCTGTGCAATGGCATCTACTGATGCATAGTTTCCTTGTGCTCTGGCAACGATTGATTCTGTAATTGCCACAACATCACGATCACGAAGGGCGAAGCCTTCTGCCTGTGCAGCCTCAACCACACTGTTTACTACGATGCCTGCAAGATCGTCACCCTCACGGATGATAGGACAGCGGACACCTCTTGAAATAGTTCCAACTTTTCTTTCCATAATACCCTAATACCTTTCCTTTGCATTCCGCACAAAAACCGTATCTATGTACGGTCCTTACCAGAAAAACTTGCTTTTCTTCTGTGGGAGAAAAATGAATTCCACATCAACCTGTTCCTCTTGCAGTGTCAATATTGCATAGGATGGCCCTCTGCCATCACGGCTTCTCCATAAAGAACCGGGATTGATCAGACGTATCCCATGAACGACATCATCTGCAGCAACATGCGTGTGTCCGTAGCAAACGATATCACAGTCTTTTGCTTTTGCCGTATCTGCCATTTGTTCCAATCGTTTAATATAAGAAAAATGATGACCATGTGTCATATAGATACGATGACTGCCAGCCGTTATTACACGTTCATCTGGATAATCATAATAAATATCGTTATTCCCCTGTACGACGATATAAGACGGATAGTTTTCCGCATAATCCTCAATATCACCACAATGTAGGTAGGCATCCGCATCCGGATGTTTTTCAACGATCTGTTCCAGAATTCCCTGTTTTCCATGACTGTCGCTTACTACGATAATTTTCATCTTAACCACCTGTTATTAGTATAGCATAAACATGATATTCATGCTATATTTTCTTATGTTTGTTGTCAATACATAACAATTGATTCCTTACCTATATCCAAATGAAAACCAGTCCTGATGGGAAAAAACTGGCTTTTAGCGATTATCCTAATATTTATTAAAAAGCTATTTCATTATAAGATAGATCATATACCGAAACAGCACTTTCCTGCTGTTGTGGCATCACACTGACACCATCTACTTTTACCTGTACTTTATCGACTCCGCTTAAAGCGCTTAATGATAAAATCAAAGAATCATACAAATCTTCCTTTACACTTTTATCTGAAGAAAGTAAATTTTTATTGATATCCACGATCAAAGTACCATTAGAAAATTGAAAATTATTTATTTTAACATCGTCCTGATATAGTGGTTGTGATAATTCGCTGCTTGCACTCACATCGCTGATAACTTGTAAAACCCCTTCTTTAATGCTGTCACTTGCATGCATCACACGTTTACTGCGCGGTATCAAAAATTGCTGGCCTTCAATTTTCTTTGCGCAATATACCGTAACACTATCCGAAGTATGCAACGCACTGGTGGCTGTTTCAAAATGATTAATACCGATACCGCGATTCAATACATCGGGAATCGGTGTCTGCGCATTTGGCATACTAGATAATTTTACGCCATTCAATTGTATTTCCAGTTGTTCTACATCATGAAACTGGGTGGCTCCCCACGTTAGCGATTCCAGTACACGTAGTTCATCTTCTTTCTGATAGTTTTTTAAACTATCATCAAAATCCATAACGGCCTTGCCATTAGCAATCATCACCTTTTTCACCGTACACTCTTTAGTAAATAAAGGTAAAAAACCTTTAATATTTTGCTTACCGCTCATATAGGATACCATCAGCTGTAATTTGTCTTCTTCATTCATCTCTTCACTTACAGGAATGCTTAAAGGTACCAGACTATGATCATGATCTTTTAGATACACTTGCATATGTGTACTTTCATCTTGTACAGATAACACTGTTTGTGTATCTTCCGTTCTTGGAAAATAGCGGATTGACAGGTAACTGATCATCGCTATCGCTCCAAATAAAAAAGCCAGCGGTTTCTTATACTTCGGCATTTGATCACCTCTGCTATATTCTATGTATTGCCTTTTTATATAAGAACTGCTTATAGAACTTTCATAAAAAGAATCCAATAAGAAACTATGTAGTAAATCGTCTAAAGATAGATCGATCACCCATAGTTTCTTGCTCTTTTAATGAACTTATTCCCTAATTTGAAAACAACGTATAATATAAAAGTTTATTGAGCAGCAACATGAACTACGCATTGCGAAATTCTCCCAATATTTGTAATATAATTAAAGTCTAATTCTTCTTTATCATGAAATCATACTACTTAGGATACTTTCTTTCTTTTGACAATTATAACAATTTCAAGAACAGCCAGTACAAGTAAACACACGGTTCCCAGAATCATAAATTTATACCAATTACTGAATATGGAAGACTCCGACATTTGATCACTGACAACTACCCTTTCCTCTTTATCTAGTAACTGTGCTATTTGATCAGTATTGGCAGATTTAATATAAACATAATAATCTTTGATATGTGTGTCTTGAATGACGTTTACTTTCTTTTTTAGCATGTCAAACGTACGCATCGTTATATAATCACCACTCGGTATCGTAGATTTTTGTGGAACAAATTTAGGAAGTTTGTTTCTATCTAAAATGGCTTTACCTTCTATTGGAAATGATTCAAATTCAGCCTTATCTTTGTCTATAAGAAATTTCAAATTGAGATTTCCAGATTCCTCATCATCATAACGATATAAAACAGAATCCTTAGGATTATTAATACCATAATAATTAAAAAATGAATCATCCGCCATCTGTATTGAATATGGTGAAACGTTATTCTTCCCATATGTTTTATAAGCAGTAAAATCAGGTATAGCTATTGTGAAAATTTCTGCTTGTATATTATGTGTTTTTAAAATTTCCGCAAGTTCCTCTTTTTTATTTTCGATAGCTTTCATTTCCTTTTTCTCATTATCAAGTTCATAAGAAACAATAACGAAATCTCCGCTTTTAATTTCCAATTGTATCTTATCAATCTTTAGAAAACTAACAATCATACCTGCAACAATAATCACCATACCTATCATAGGAAACAGCTTGATTAAATTCCCCTTTTTTTTCATCATGATATTTACCTACCTTTTACAACTTTACTATATCAAATTCTTATCCAACATTCAATTGAAGAAAGGCCAGCTAAGGAATAACTATGCATATTCGTGTACTTAGCATACATAAATCTCATAAAAAGCGCACCTTCATTCAATATCCAATGAACGAAGGTGCACTTCCATCTGGTGTATTCTTATCCTAAAGGCTTAATCTTATCTATTATAGCCTCTTATATATGATTGATTTTTTCATAGATACAATTTTGCCTTTTGCCCTTGATGACTTATGAGAAATTTAAAAGATGTCGTAATGATATCTTTTAAGAAACATCATCAGCATTTACTTCTTCTAACACCTTATTATTATCATGCATATACTTTGCTAAATCTTTTCCTACATAACGTAATGTATATGGCTGGTATTTCTTCTTGGTCACATCATCAGCCTGTTTAGGATAACGAACGATAAAACCATATTTATAAGCATTATCCTTTAACCAAATCGCCTGTTCTTGTTCTTCTTCACTCGGTGCTTTCGTTGTCTTTGTATCTTTTGAAGAAGTATTTTTGTCTTTATCTTTTTTATTCGTCTTCGCTTTTTCTTTTGGCTTTAATTGAATCGTATATCCTAATTGGTATTCATTACGACCTGGATAATCCCAATAAGAAAACACCTCGTCCTTGTATTTTGTCAAAGCCTTATCATATAAAGGAAATTGATCTTCATACGATAAATATCCGGCAACGATTTCCATATCCCCAAAGGTTTTTTGATTAATTTCTTTAGCGGCTTTGGCTAATTCATGAAGTGGTTTTACAACTTCTTTGCGAATTGTAACATCATTGCTATTCGTGATAGAATCATGAGGTAAATCATTAATCGAAACCAAATCATTAGGTTCATAGATATATAATGTTTCTTTATCGCCTATTGTTGTTAAGATATCTTTAGGATCCGCAATCAATTTTGCATCATCCTCAAAACCATCCCCTTCATCAAAGAAACGAGTCAGCACATTATAAGAATAATTGCTTAACATATCCTTTAACGTTCCATATTCCATTTGCTGGCGATATTTGTTAATAAAAGAAACGACGTATGACTTACTTTCTTTCCGTGTATGGTAAGCTGTATCATACCATAACGTATTTGTTAATTCAAAGCCTTCTGTTGTTATGTAAGGAAGAAATTCTTTTGGTTCAATTTTTTGCGTTACTAAGTAATTAATTTCCTCTGTATCAAAATGTTCCAACACTAAGTTACGTTGCTCATCTGTTAATTCATATGGATATCTTGCCAATTCATCATAATGTTCATTCATCTTCCACAGACAAAAAACAAATAAAACGATAAGAGAAAGGACAAATATAGTTCTTTTTACTTTCATAGGCTACACCTCGTTTTCTATTATACCATGACTTTGCAATGAAACACATGTAAATTCCTTACGAAATCATGTCTGCAAATAGCTTTTCATCATTCCCCATAGTAGACGTTTCCATATTATAATCATTTACAACAATGTTTGGAAATGAAGTTTTAAGAAAACACGTCCATTATGATACCACAAACAGCTGCCAATGATTTCCCAATGGAAAAGAATAGGTTCTAATTGCCAGTAGGCTACATCATAAATGAGCGCACGCAAATTTAGATGACGCCAATATAAAGTATTCGTGATATTTTCACAGCGATAATACGTAGATGGAGTCTTTTCAGCAGTAGTATATGCAAGTCGAAACTGCCATAAGTCTTTTACCATGGATTGTTCTTCTAACCATGTGATCATAGGAGCATATTTCTGTAAATACGTATGTAGTTGTATAGCTATTTCATCCTTTGTTAACAGCTGCTGGCATTGATGCTGTTTGACTTTTTCATAATTTTTTAAGATCATGTTGCGAAAATACAAATAAACCTGTCGTGTTCGTTGTACCTCATGACATATATAACGGTATTGCATCGCATTGACATGCAATGGGTATGTGATAATTCTTTCAGCCATAACATCACTTCCCTTCACTGATGTATACGATATGACAAGGGTAAATCATGAAAAGCGAAAGATATTTCATAGTCCATTATAAAAAATTAAACCATTTTACATTTTTATTATTCTAGCAAACATGTGCAGCGTCTTTTTATGTAACTTGCTCTTATACCATGCCTGTTACCTTATTGGTAATGAAGAAAAGGCAGATTCCATATGTGTCATCATCTGCCTTTTGCAAGCATATCTACAGCTGCAATTCACCTAATTTCAGCAGCTCCACAACCGCCTGTGCACGTCCCTTTACGCCAAGTTTTAACATGACGTTGGAAATATGATTGCGCACTGTCTTGTCTGAAATTCCCATACGTTTGGCAATTTCTCTTGTACTGTAGTTCGCGATAAGAAGTTCAAATACTTCTTTCTCTCTTGGAGTCAGTATATTTTGCGTAAGCAGCCCCCCTATACATTTCCTACCTATCTTTATGTTATGCATCACTTTCAATTTGGTCTGTGCTATGCAAAATATTAAAGATATTTTGTGCTACCTTTCGCGGGACAACCTGCGCAATCTCATCTACATCAGCTTCTTTTAAACGCTTTAAAGATTTAAAATGTTTCCAAATTTCTTTTTTTCGTACTTCTCCGATACCTTCTACTTCATCTAAAATTGATTTCGTCATCGCTTTTCCTCGTAATTTGCGATGATAACTGATTGCAAAGCGGTGAACTTCATCCTGCATTTGTGTCAATAAGAAAAACAAAGAACTGTCACGTTCTACCGGAAGAATTTCACCTTCCGCATTCATCAAATTTGCTGTTCTGTGATTGTCATTTTTTACCAGACCGCACAACGTAACAGGCACATCTAATGCTTCGATAATTTCTTTTGCCGCCTCTATCTGTAAATAGCCTCCATCGACAATCAATAAATCCGGAAAACGTCCTTTTTCTTTTAATAAACGAAAATAACGACGATACACAACTTCCTTCATTGAGTCCAAATCAGATACATATTCGCCTAAACGATAGGTGCGATAATCCTGTCGTGATGGTTCTCCATCTTTAAAGACTACCATGCCGCTAACATTAAATGCACCCGATATATGTGAGTTATCGAATAATTCAATGCGATGAATATCTTGATGTAATAATTGACATAATTGCTGCATCGCCTCTTCACGTCGGCTTTCTTTTCGTTCAACTAATTCAAATTTCTGTTGATGCGCGTTTTTAGCATTTGCCAAAACCATTTCCACCAGTTTCAGTTTATCACCACGTAGCGGCTGTAAGATTTTTGCTTCGCTTAATATTTCTTGTAAGTGTTCTATTTCATATTCCTTTGGTAACAGTATTTCCTGAGGCAATGGATTCTTTGTATAATACTGCAGGATAAAAGAAATAAAGGCATCCTGGGGCTGTTCATATAATGGTTGTATTGATAATTCACGTTCTAAGAGTTTCCCTCCACGCACAAAGAATCCTTGAATGGAAATATACCCTTTATCGACATAATACCCAAACACATCTCGATCCTTATGATCTTTAAAATCAATCTGCTGTTTCGCTGTCACATGCTCAATGGCATGAATCAGATTTAATTTTTCTTGCGCCTTTTCAAATGCCAGTTCTTCACTTGCCTGCTGCATGTCGGCTTTTAACTGTGTCAGGATTTCTTTAACATCACCCTTTAAAAATTTACGGATTCCATTTGCCATATCGGCATACACCTTTTCATCTATCGCTTGTTCACATGGTGCCAGACATTGTCCCATATGATAATAAAGACAGGCTTTCTTAGGCAGATGGCGACATTTCCGTAAGGGGTATAATTGATTTAACAGTTTCATTGTTTCCCAAGCCGCACCACTATCAGGAAAAGGGCCAAAGTATTCAGCTTTGCGGTCTTTGGTATTTCGCACGACACGCAAAATCGGTGCCTTTTCCTTGGTCAATTTAATATAAGGATAGGTCTTATCATCCATAAACATGATGTTGTAAGGCGGAGTGTGTTTCTTAATCAGATTAATTTCCAATAACAATGCTTCTTTTTCACTACCGGTGACAATATATTCAAAATCATCAATATTGGCTACCAATCTAGTCGTCTTAAAATCGTGCGCACCGACAAAATACTGTCGTACACGATTTTTCAGCTTTTTTGCTTTACCGACATAGATAATATCCCCATCTATATTTTTCATCAGATAACAGCCGGGCAGTGCTGGCAGAATGGCCAGTTTATCTTGTATCTTTGCCATATTTGCCATTTCGTTACTTTCCTTTCTGTTTCAATTTTACAACTGTTGCACCTAAGCCGCCTTCCCCTTGGCCGCCCATCGTATAGCTTTCCACTTGAGGATTATGTTTCAGATAATCATGCACGCCCTTACGCAGCTTTCCTGTTCCCATACCATGAATGATGCGCACCTGATATACCTTAGCCAATAACGCATTATCTAAATATTTATCGATGATTGGTATTGCCTCTGCTACACGCATACCAATGACATTACATTCCATAGAGAAAGATGTGATACTGCTTTTTGTATAGCCCTTCGTTTTCTTTTTAACGATCTTACGTTTTTCATGTGTGATGTCCTTCGTGGTCGTATTCATTTTCATACCATTTGCTAATACACACACTTTATCTTTATTCATGGAGATGATCTCACCATAATAATTTAACTTTTTCAACTTAACATAATCGCCGACGGCAAAGACTTCATCACTTTCTTCCACTAATTCTTCATCGTCTATTTGCAGCTTACGCATAGCGGATTTCAGTTCTGTAATCTCATGTGGCTTGGCGTTTGCTTTCATTTGTTTCAATTCTTCTAATAACAGCTCAGCTTCTTCCTGTACTTCATCCAATTTCTTTTTAGCATCCGCTTTCACCTGCTCCAACAACTGTTCTTTTTCCTTTTCAAACTTACTTTTTTGCGTAGCTAATGTTTCTTGTAACAAACGTACATCTTGTAGCCGTTGTTCCATTTTTTGTTTCTTTTCCTCAACTTCCATCGTAAGCTGTTCCAGCTTTTCCATTGCAATATCATTTACACTGGCTTGTTCATCCTTGCGACGTTTGGCATCTGCAATGATACGCTTACTTAAGCCATAACGTTCTGCGATAGCAAAAGCGTTAGATTGACCGCTGATACCTTCGATATAACGATATGTCGGACGTAATGCTTCCATATCAAACTCCACACTGGATACCAGCATATCTTCCTTACCGGCTGCATAGCTCTTTAAAGCAGAATAATGTGTTGTGGCGATGATGGTGGCTCTGCGTCTGGATAGTTCTTCTAAAATAGCTACGGCTAATGGCTCTCCTTCTTTGGGGTCTGTGCCATTGCCTAATTCATCTAGTAACACTAAAGAATTCGCATCTGCTTTATGACATATAGCCGCTAATTGTGATATATGAGAAGAGAATGTTGATAGTGATTCCGCAATAGATTGATCATCGCCAATATTCACATATACCCCATTGAAAACAGGTATGATGGCCTCTTGTGCACTTACGGCCATTCCACACATTGTCATAACTACAAATAAACCAATGGTTTTTAAGGTGACAGTCTTTCCTCCGGTATTACTACCGGTGATCAATAAACTGCGATATGGTTCTTTGATCTCATACGTGTTGGCTACTACATATTGTTCATCGATGAGCGGATGTTTTGCCTGCTTTAAATATAAATGGTGATGCTGATTGTCCAATTGAGCGATACAGCCATTTTTTTCTTTTGCCCATAAGGCCTTAGAAAAAATGACATCCAATAGGGCAAAGGTTTCTAAGTTACCTTCTAATGCATGGGCAACCGTTTTAACCTTCTGACTCAAGGCAAAGAGAATACGAGCAATTTCTTCTTGTTCCCGACTTTTTAAACTAGCCAAACGATTATTTAATATTAATAGTGATTTCGGCTCTATATATGCCGTTTGCCCAGATGCACTTTCTCCATGTATAAAGCCATCTACACTGTTTTTCTCACTTATCTTAACCAACACACAAATACGATCATTGCGCATGGTTGTGATGGTATCCATCAATTGTGTGCTATGAGAGGCAATAAAGCGTTGTGCTTCTTTACTAATTTCTCCTTCACACATGCGAATGGATTTTCGGATACTTTTTAATTCACCACTTGCTTGATCCATGACCTCACAGCTACTGGAAATACATGTCTCAATGGCATTAGCTACAGGCATAGGCTGGTCAAATGAAGCAATCAATTCTTTTAAGCGCGGTGTTTCTACCTCACTCGCTTTAAAATACGAAACGACATGTTCTACCGCCCGAATACTGTCCGCAATTTGGCGTAATTCTAAGCATGAAAGGGTTCGGTTTCGTCGGGCATTTTCGATAGCATTTCCTATATCGTGTACCCCCTGAAAAGGAAGATTTCCATAACGGTATACTAAAGTTAATGCTTCTTGTGTTCTTGTTAATTCTCGCCTTACCCACAGCTCTTCAAAACGTGGGGAAAGCTGTCGAATTTTTTGTTTTCCCAGGGAAAAGGAACAATGACGTATGATTTGTTCCTTGACCGCATCTAATTCTAATTCTTCATAACGCTCTTTCATATGTTTCATCGTAATGCCCCTAAGATGGCATCTACACTCTCCTTATCTAACTCTATATCCAGCAGCCATTGTTTAAGTTGCTGTTTTTCATCTTCCTTCAAAGGTTTTATGGATTCTGTTTGTTCATGGAATACCGGCACTTGCAATAACGGTTTTTCAACGAGTTTCCATATTGCCGTACACACTGGCTGACAATACTGTAACACAGATTCTTGCACATAACGTTTTCCTTCATGCACGAACGGAAATGTTAAAAACAAGGCGCACACACTAACTAACAAGATTCCCTGCACACCACCTAATATCAATCCACACCATCTGTTTAGTGTTGATACAACAGGAATCATGTCAGCAAGCTTTGCAATTGGCTTTAACAACAATAAGATGACTTCAAATACCGCGAATAAAATGGCGAATAGTAACAAACGATTCATCGAATCATAGAAAACACCTTCTACTATCGTCCCTTGTAACGGTATTTGATCTTTCGGATATAATGCCAATATGCTAGAGACCGGATCACTTGCCATCCATGCCAGCCAGCCTACAACGAAAAAGCCGAGGATACTGATCAATTTCCATAAAAAGCCTTGTTTATAACCACTGTATAGAAACAATAGCATGACTATGACGACAACAACGTTAATAATCATGATCTCATACATTGACATCCATCCTTTCCGTTGTATTATTTTACCACATTTGCATCGAAAATGCTTAAGAAAACCTCAAGGATAAGGGCATATATTCTAGGATATGACACAAATTGTTGTTCATGCCTGGTAATTATCTGCAATTCAGATGAGTAAACCATCAAAATATCGTTTGTTTAGAAAAGTAAGAAAAATCTTTTTTCTTTGTATGCTATTCTTTATGAAACAGATTTGTTAAAACTTCTGCTTTTCTTCATAATTGCTCCATGGTAAAATAAAGAATACTATGAGAAGGAGTGATTTTCATGAGTACTAGGACCATTACGATGTCAGATGCACAAATAAAAGCTTTAGCGAAACAATTAGAAAAAGGTGAAAAACGTAAGACTCCTCCTTATGCCCAATTTCAGATAAAAACAAGTGACTGTATCATTACGGCATATACATCAGGAAAAGTCGAGTTTCAAGGAGAGGGTGCTGACTTTTATGCAGATGCATACGATAAAAAGTCCTCGCAACCATCCGATCAACCACAAAATCCCCATACCGAATGGTATCCGCAGTGTGGCAGTGATGAAGTCGGTACCGGAGATTATTTTGGACCTATCACGGTTTGTGCAACCTATGTAAAAAAAGAGGATGTTCCTTTTTTACGTGAGCTTGGCATACAGGATTCCAAAGCCGTTACGGATGAACGTATTCGTGAATTAGGCCCTATCTTATGTGAACGTTTAACCTATAGTCTTTTAGTATTAGATAACGCCAAATATAATGCTATCCATCCCCAATACAATATGGTAGCTATTAAATCAAGACTGCATAATCAAGCATATGTACACTTACGAAGAAAACTAGGCAGTCTTCCTTCCTTATGCATCATTGATCAATTTGTACAGGCGAAATCTTATTATCGTTATTTACACGATGTAGAGGAAGTGGTGCATACTATCCATTTTGAAACAAAGGCCGAAAATAAGTATCTCAGTGTTGCTGCCGGTTCCATCATTGCCCGTTACGCTTTTTTACAGGCATTTGATGCTATGTGTCAACATTATGAATTTCCCTTTGTCAAAGGAGCTGGAAGTAAAGTGGATCAGGCAATACGTGCTTTTGTAAAACAATATGGAAAAGCAGAATTGGCAAATGTCGGGAAACTTCATTTTGCGAATACCAAAAAAGCGTTCCCTGATTATTTATAAAGTTTTGCTAGGAACCTCCTACACTGGATAAACCAGTGAAGGAGGTTCTTTTCTGTTATCCGCCTAAAAGCTTTTTCACACCAATCCTACGCAATAAAACAGCCGATGTCTTCTAACGACAATATCTTCCATAATCTTTCCACGAGCCAGAAAAAAACTACAGCGTTAACTGTAGTGTAGTGATTAGAAATGCCAAATATGGGCAGCGATAAGGAATGCCACTAAAAGGATTGCAAGCACAATACGACCAATATTATAACTTTTCGCATACTTGTAAAGGTCATAGCGTTTGCCTTCTTCTTCCAGAGCCTTCACTTGTTTTCTTACGGATGCTTTCATAAGAAGACTCCTTTCTAAGAGAATTGCTCATTCCCTTTCTTCACCTTTATCATATGCTATCTTATACCATCTGTCAATGCATTTGTATCAAATTAATAATATTTATAAGAATAATAAGAAATCCATTCTCCTTCCCTATGGGCATACGGATTCATTTCTAAAGATACTGTTATTTTCCTATTCTTTTAAAAAAAACGTGACTTATCATCACGTTTCTTTAAATACCTTTATTCGTTTTCCTCTTTTTGCACCTGCATCTGTATACGATATGGCAACTGATATAATTCCACTCCAGCAGCTCGCAACATCCGTTTGCTGGCAATGGTCGCATCGGTATCCGCATATTTATCGGATTCATAAACAATGCGGCTGATTCCGCTTTGAATGATTGCTTTTGCACATTCATTACATGGGAATAAAGATACATAAATGCTACAGCCACGCAAATCATTTTTACTATTCAGAATAGCGTTTAATTCCGCATGAACGACATAAGGATACTTAGTAGCACCAAAGTCTCCTTCCCGATCCCAGGGAAATTCATCATCACTACATCCATTAGGAAAGCCATTATAACCAATGCTTACAACGCGATGTTCGCCGCTGACAATCACAGCGCCAACTTGTGTGCTGGGATCTTTGCTACGCATAGCACTCAAATGTGCCAAACCCATAAAATACTCATCCCAACTTAATACGTCCATTCTTTTCATAACCATTACTCCAATCTATATTGTTTATTATAACACGACTTTAAATACCGTGCATAGCCATCCATAGGTGTATGTGTAAAGATTTGAATAATTTCTTGGTCCATCTCCGGCTGCAATGGTGTTACCGTTTGAATGGAAAGCCCTAGCACACATAAACTCACAAATAATAAAGAGGTAGCTGCTTTCGCATGTGTGCGTAATTTTGGCCATTTTTTATTTTTAACAAAAGACATTGTTATGACCATACCAAACACCATCCCCCCCAGATTTCCTAAAAAGGACATGCCCGGCAGTAACCAGACAAATATATCGAACAGCAGAACCTTCAAAACCATATAACGTATCATTGGCAAATGATAGCTGCCATTCCCGAAAACACTTGCAATATAAGCCCCACTAATGCCCCAGATACCTGAACTGATGCCATAAGCGATAGCATTGCCATTGCCAATCAACATACAGACATAACCAGTGAAAATAGAACCGATCAATACCGCGAGATATTGTCCTTTAGTAAACAATGGTTCACACAGTTTTCCTATTTGATATAACGCATACATGGAAAATAACAAAACAATGATATCTGCATGTAAAAAGCCAGCGCTTAATAAACGCCAATATTCATGTGCCGCGACCACATTCATCTTATAATACGCACCCGCGGCAATCCATGAAGCGATACTGCCCTTTGTAGCCATACTGATGATATAATTAACAAGCGCATATAGCACACAAAAAGCCATGACCGTAATCGTGATATCCGGACGCAAGGAACGCTTGACTTTCGCAATGAACTTTTTTTGTTGAAGAATTTGGGTTTCTTCTATTGAACGTGCCAACCGCGCCATTTCTTCTTTAGGATCTTCTACATCGTGCACGACCTCTGCCAGATTGCGAAACGTTTGTAAGATCATAATATCACTGACACTATGAGGGCCAACACGAATCTGTTTTATAAAAGGATTATCCAATAAGAAACAATCCGGACATGTATTCAATAAAAGAAGATGTCCTTCGCGATGAATCATATCTAATATCTTACGATGTACATTACGCAGATAGGCAATATTTTCATCTACTTTTTCCATACGCTGTGAGCTGATGCGAATCACTGGATACTGTTCCTGTTTTGGATTAGCCAGCCACAGATCTTCTTTATACTGATCCACGCGCACAACTTGATATTGATATGCCGTAATCAGATAATGCATGATCTGATAAGCATAAATATCATATTTGGAAATCTCCATATCCTCACCTCTGTTGACTGCGCAGTTCTTCTAAAATGTCCGCGAACTGTTTAGGAAGTTCTGCTTCAACTGTTATTTTCTCATTCGTTGTAGGATGAACAAAGGTCAATTGATGGGCATGTAATAGCTGTCCTTGTGTTTGCATAGTTTTACGATATGAGTATTTCTCATCACCGACAACCGGATGCTTAATGTATTGCATGTGGACACGTATTTGATGTGTTCTACCTGTTTCTAATCGGCATTCCACAAGTGTATAGTGGGCAAAACGCTCTATGACCTTAAAATGGGTACGAGCATCCTTGGCATTGGTGGCCGTTACTGCCATTTTCTGGCGATCCTTCACATCTCTTCCAATCGGTGCATCAATCGTACCAAAATCATGTTCAATAACGCCATGAACAAGCGCATAATACAGACGATTTACCGTTTTATTTTGAAGCTGCTTACTTAAAGCTGTATGTGCTTTATCATTTTTGGCGACAATCAATAGCCCTGTTGTATCCTTATCGATACGATGGACAATACCGGGGCGCAAGACACCATTTATACCGGATAAATCTTTACAATGATACAGCAATCCATTGACTAATGTTCCCGTCTGATTGCCTACTGCCGGATGAACGACCATACCTTTTGGCTTATTGATGACAATTACATCATGGTCTTCATAACGAATATCCAAATCCATCTGTTCAGGTTTCGCTTCCATTTCTATCTCATCACAAAATACTGCCGTTATATGATCTTTAGGTTTTATTTTGTAATTTGCCTTACAAGCATTACCATTCACACAGACAATGCCCTCTTGCAACAGCTGCTGAACACGACTACGTGATAAATCATCTTCCTTTTCACTAATATATTTATCAATGCGTTGAAAAGCCTCTTCTTCTGTTACGATTACATCTATTTCTCGCATTTTTTCACACCTCCAAAACGCTCCTCTAAAAAGACAGATACCAGAATCAAAAAGACTCCGACGCACAATGCGATATCGGCCACATTAAATACAGGAAAATCATATCCTAAGATTACAAAGTCTAAGAAATCACGTACATGCTGGAAACATAGGCGGTCAATAAAATTCCCAAGAGTACCTGCCATCATTAAGACTAATCCATACTTTGTTAACGCATCCTTTTTCTCCGCACAATAATAGAAATATCCCATCACAATGAGAGCAATGACTGTCACAATCATGAAAAATCCCATTTTCCCTTCAAACATGCTCCAAGCTGCCCCCGTATTATGCAAATACGTAATACGGAAAAATCCCGGAATCAACGTTATACTATCTCCTATCTGCATATTTATATCAAGTAGCCATTTGCTAAGCTGATCTAACAATACGACACTTACAAACAGCAAAATATGTTTCACTTTCATCTTTTTCACCCTTCTTGCTTATTCAAGCGCAATCGAAATTATTATACCAAGATTTACGCAGTCATACAAATAGTTAACTTGTTTTTCTTACATTTTTTATGTAAAACAATATAAAAAGCGAATATGCAGCATGTAAATAAGGAACATGAAAAAGAATATTCGTGCTTTTAATATGAATAACTTGAAAAAAGCTGCCTGTCAGCAGCTTTTATGATACTTTTTACAAAAGAATGGTAAATCGGTAATTAGGAAAGTTTATAAATAAGGAGGATGAACTGACACGTTCATTCGTTAGGAAATCTTTTATAAAAAGCATTTCGCAGATTTAGTATTAAATCTTGTCTATACTATAACATGATGTTACATACTTTTCAAGTATTATTTACATTATTTTGCATTTTATTTCTGAAACAAATTTACATTAACCACTTTTCTTTACAGCTTCCGCAAACAATGCTTGCACAAATTCATTTGATAGTTCTTTTTGTTCTTCACTATACGTATAAACGATGAAATCACCTTTTACATAAATTGCAGTATCTGCATTCTTATATATTTGCATATCCCCTAGCTGTTCTTTCTGCAAATGTGGTGCATCTGCACCTAATTGATCTAAAATATCTTTACGAACATCTTCTTTCCATAAACTATGCTCAAGCAGATACAAACGAGTCAGCCATGTTTTCTCTTGTGCCATAAAACTACTTTCTTTTTGCGAAAAAATAATGGAATTATCTGTCAATGTCATACCTGGCTCATATTGATATCCCTGCTCTACCATATACTCTTTCACCATCGTGTTCATTGCCTCTAAGGTTGTGTTCGCACGTGCTTTATAATAAGCAGAGATAAGATTGCTGCCCATTAACACACAAGTGAGAATAAGAGCAAACAATGCCGCAAATATGCGTGACAAACGTTTTCCAGAAGCTTCCCATAGCGATTTTAATAAAAGCAGTAAGCTTAATAAAATAAGTATGCTGCAAAAGACAACTATTGGTAAAAAAAGAAGCAACGTACAAAAGAAAGTACATGTACATAAGATTACAAAATAGGATCGCAGCTGTATGCTCCACAAGGTAAAGGACGTTTTTTTAAACATTCGCCATTGAATAAAAGGATAACTTACACTCAACCAGATCATGCCAATTAATATCTGTGTAAAACCGACGCTCATTAAACTAATCCTGTATACAACATGATCATAATACTGAAAAACACTTAGCAAGCCGATGATGATCTAAAGCAAACCAACTATAAGATTTCCCCAATTCAGCCATCTTCCTGCTTTGTTCAATTGTTGATATGTTATTTCATCATCACCACGGATTGGTATTTCCATATCCTCATCACTGCCAAAAACACTCAACAAACTGTTTCCGGCAACATACGCATAGCCATATTCTTCAATCATATCGTGAAACTGCGCATTCTTGCTTGCATCACGGCTCATATTAAAGTCAACATAATATGTATGCTTGGGCTGTTTTTTCTTAGTGAAGATAAAAATATAGCCAAATATGGAATCTAATGCCCAACCTTTTTTTTGCCATCTGGCGTAAGTAGGTTTCTAATACCTTATATTCACAAATATTGAAATACAAAAAAGCATAGCGAGTTTTCATAAGGAATCTCCTTTCTGCAACTTTAAACCAATTTCTCCTTCTTTTAGCATTGTCTCTAGATGCTGATGTTCTTCCATCAGCATCACTTTTCCTTTCTCGGTAATCTGATAAATACGTTTACGCCCTTCCAGCATGACTTCATCAATCAGCTCTTCACTTTCAAACTTTGATAAAATAGCATACAGTGTACCGGGAACTAAACGGACACGCCCTTGTGTTAAATCTCTTACAAATTCTGTGATTTCAATACCGCATTTTGGTGTCATTAACGCAATCAGTGTATAATACATCGGTTCCGTTAATGTATCCAACTGTTTCTTCGGCATGTTCTCACCTCCAATATCGTTTAACGATATTCCCTTCATTTTTAGTATAATATCGTTAAACGATATTGTCAGCCAAAAAAAAGCAGAACGTCTCATGTTCTGCTCTTGCATTCTGCTTGATATAATCTTAGATATTCCTGTTTTAAGATGCGCATCATGATAAAATCATGATATTTGAAATCATAATAATAGCTTTCTTCATAGATGCCTTCCTGTTGAAAACCAACCCGTTTATAAAATTGTAAGGCTTCTGTGTTGAAATCAACGACACCGATTGCCAAACGATGCAAATGAAGATAGCCAAAGGCATATGCAAACATCAATTCCACAACTTGCTTTCCATAGCCTTTATGTTGCTGGGCAGCATAGGGAAGGATGATAGAAAAATCACTGCAACCATTATCCGGATCCATCCGCAAAAAGCCGGTTTCTCCAATCACTTCATCGCTATCTTTTTTCACCACGCTAAACCAGATACTGTCACTTCGCTGCTTGTTTAAACTTTGCTGTATTTGCAACAAGCTTTTACTGCGTTTTTCTCCGATCTTCCCACGCGTAAGTGCATCGTTATTCCAAGTATAAAAGAAAGCTGCATCTTCCTCTTGCTGAGGTCGTAGGTAAATATCTTTATGTTCAAGAAATTTTGTCATGTTCATAGGTCCTTTCTTCATTTCTTTTTATGTTACCTATGATCGTACAGTGCTCCTCATCTCAATACCTCCTCGTCTTTTTTTTATTTCATACGCTATGAACATTTTTAATTCTGGTAAAATTGCAAATGTTTCCGTGTCGCTTCATTGCATGTGATGCGAATTGCAAAGCAAGCATCAAAACTGTAAATTTCATGCTTTTTCAAACCATCAATGACCTTTTGAAAAGTTTCCCATCCCTCATGAAAGGATGTAATATGCGCATGATCGGCATAGCTGAAATACAAAGAAGTTCGTTCATTGCGAAATGCAATCGTTTCTGCATAATTCAGTTGGATGACGTTGTCTTTTACCGTATCATCAATATGAATATCATAAGACATACCATCGTCAAAATACAGTTTTACATCTTCCTTGCCAATGGTGATTTCATCACTCAATGAATTTTGTTCAATTTCCTCGCTACTTGCATCAACAAAACGAAAATCACGTAATTCAAAGATTAACGTAGTGACACCCGCAGCTAATAATGTCATCCCAATGATAAAGGATACTAGAAAACGTTTCATTTCATTACCCCCTTTTCCATAATACACGATACATGGCAGTAAGGAAGGCACTTACTAAAATAATACCACCGATAACGATGAAGTAAGCGCCAAACAAGGTCAGTCCTTCTAAACTTAAGATGACCATTGCGCCAAGGGCACAACATAATCCCACCATGATACCGATGACTGGTATCATCATCAAACAGAAGAAAATTTTCATAAGCACAGAAACCAGACTGCCAACGCCTTCACCTATACTATCACTTTCCCGATGAACGGATTGATATTGATCTTGTTCAAATTCAGCTTGTTCTTTGTCCTCTTGTTTCTGATAAGGATGTTCTTGATACTGTTCTTTCTGATAACTAGCATCTTTTGTTTCATCATAGATGGTGTCTTGGGCATGTGAGCGATTCATTTTATGCACACTATCTTTAAAATCATCAAAGACTGATTTACTATTAGGATTTTTTTGACGGTAACGTTGTACACGTTTGCCAATCAGATTAACGAAAACAACAATAAACAGTACAATATAAGCAATACTGATGATCAATTCCCAAATATGTGCTAATACATTACCTATTCCAAAGCCGATCAATGAATGTAAGAGTTCATAACCTAAACTTGATACCAACGCAAACGGAATACGTAAAATAAGCAATAAAATTAAAATCGTTAATATTTCAAAAACCAAACGCACAACATCTTCAACATCTAAGGATGTAAATGATCCTAAGAAACGTTGGAAGCCTTCAAACAAATCATCCATAAAGCTGTTAAACTTATGATCAAAACTGTTATTCACTTGTTTGGTATTGATTTTATAAGCATCCAGAATTTCATTCACCAATTCATCAATATCCCCAAAATCTTCAATTGCCTCAGCTTCCGTTTTCCCTTCCTGTACCTTCATTTCAATATGCGTGCGATATTCATCTATGATATCTCTGCGTTCGCGTTCATTAATGACCTGTAGTTTACGGTCTAAAATGCGAAGAAACTCATCTTTCGTCATACGTTTCACTCTCCTTAATAAAGTTATTCACGGTTTCATGGAAGGCATTCCACTCTTTAAGCAATAATCTTCCACGTTCTTTTCCTAAGCTTGTGATGCGATAATATTTGCGCGGAGGTCCTTCGCTCGATTCTACCAGATATGTTTCAAAGTAATGTTCATTGGTCAAACGTTTTAACAAAGGATAGATTGTTCCTTCATTAACATCTATTACCTTGCTGACCTCAGATACCAATTCATAGCCATACATGTCTTTTTTATAAACCGACAATAAGACGATCAGTTCCAATACCCCTTTCTTAAACTGGGTGTTCACTGGCATCACCTCCTACTATTATGATATACCTACTACTTGGTATTGTCAAATACTAAATTTAATTTAATACTAAGTATTACCTATAAGTAAAGAACTATGACAATAGTGAGTACACATATTTAAAAAGAAAAAAAGGAAGTAAGAAATCATTGATGGATGATTTTAAACTTCCTATTTGTCTGTGATTGAGTAAAATCGTTACAATTTTCTAAGAACTTTACTTTTTACTAAAATACCAGCATGCTTCTATTTGATCATCAAAAGTTTCAAAATCCCAAAGGACATTGCTGCGAATGATGCTGTTAGGATCCTTTACTTTGATTTTTCCTTTTTCAATACCGCTTAACACAATGTAATGCCCATTTGTTGTGAACACACCTTTGCCCATACTACAGATAATAGGATATCCTTGTTTTAAACGTAAATAAATACTACCTTTATCCGTACCCATAACATGTGCCTTCACTCCAAAAGCACTACCGCCTTCACTAATCAAATCCCAACTACTGCCAATGCCATTCACATAATAATGATGTTTTTTAGCATACTGAGCATCCGTATACGGCGTGATATCCGTTCTATTCGTTAAACCTGCTATCACCATCGTTAAAGCAGTAGGTCCACAACCGGTAGCTCCTAAAAAAGCATCTCCATACTGACCATATCCCCAACGTTTATCCCACTGTAATAAAAGTGGTATTTCCCCTTTTGTTACTTGACCAATCGTATCCGATATCACTTTATCCTTTTGCTGGGGATAATTGGCGACAAAGCCAAGTGTTTCAAAATTCACATACAACATTTGAAATAAAATTGCAGGATATGTCTGCGGATGCTCAATAATGGGAGCCAGTCGCTGATCTAGCATGGCATATAGTTCTAATTTGGCTTTTACCTTGTCTTCCAATTTATATGCTTTAGGAAAATGGGCCATAGGATACGCTGCTCGCTCTTTTTTATCTGTAGTGGATGGTATATGTGTACTACATCCGATACAAAGGATGCATAAAAAAGTGATGAAAGCTATCTACATGAGGTTTCTCATACTGTACTGCCTTTCTGCTTCTTATGTAAAAATAATATTGCGTTATTTGCCTAAAATAATTTTACCTTTTTTCATCTTGTAATACAAGTCTAGCCTTTTTTATACCTAAACTACCAAATTCAATAAAAAAACAACAGATATGCTTACCTGCTGCTTATTGTGTATTGGTACTACCAAAGCCTCCATTACGTTTTGCTGCGACCTCATCATCCTCTGTAATACCAAATGGCAAGAAGATTCCCTGTAAAAATCCTTCTCCTTGTTTCATATACAAGGTTTTATCTTCCTTAGCATCATTGGTTATTTTCGCGAAAATATGTCCTTCATTATCTGAATAAAAATAATCGCTATCTACGATACCAACGGTATTGTTTAATTGCAGACGATATTTAAACCCCAGCGAACTTCTTGGATATAAAGATAAAACCCATCCTTCCTGCATTTCAGCACGTATTCCTGTTGGAATCTTAATCGTTTCCCTAGGATGTAGGGTGAAACTGATAGGAGCATAAAAATCATAGCCGGCAGAACCTGCTGTTGCTCGTTGTGGCAGCCTTAACGTGTCATAGATATTCTGAATTTCAACACTGTTACTGCCAGCAAAGGTGTCTTTCCAGTCCTTTTCAAATTGTTGAAAGCTTACTTTATGAAATTTCGCAATTCTTTGCATAGTCCTCTCACCTCATATTTTTACGTCTTAAATTATAACATACCTTGCGCTTGCTGTCAGTCAAAAAAGCATTCTAGCGCCTTGTTTGATAACGCAAAATGATACAATTTTATGATACTATATGATTCAAAAATTCAAAATAATCATTTGCTTCCTCATGGATATTGGCTTCTTTTGTAGCTTTCACCGCAATCCATGTGCTTTCATAATCAAGGATAATGAGAGGCAAGCGCTATCTTTAAATCCTTTGATCGTTATAATACTTCACGCAAAAAAGTCGTTTCTGCTACAAAACAGCAACGACTTTTATATTTTAGGTAGCCAAGCCATCCTCTCTATGAAGCAATACACGCTCTTTCTCTTCTTGGTATTGAACAGTATATAGTTTATGATAGTGCCCTCGCAGTGCCATCAATTCCGCATGGGTGCCCTGCTCAATAATGCGACCATGGGACAAGACAACAATGATGTCCGCATGCACAATGGTCGATAAACGATGGGCAACAACAAAACTGGTGCGCTTTTCTAATAGCTTTGTAATCGCATGTTGGATAGCTTTTTCACTTTCTGTGTCAATAGAACTAGTGGCTTCATCAAGAATAACAATACTTGGATTAGCCAAAATAGCTCTGGCAAAACTAATCAATTGCTTTTGTCCGGTCGATAATAAATCGCCGCCTTCCCCCACCTGACTTTCATAGCCTTTTTCCATCTTCATGATAAATTCATGGGCATGGATTTGTTTTGCAACAGCAATCACTTCGGCATCGCTTGCTTCCGGTCGGCCATAGCGAATATTATCGGCAATCGTTCCTGAGAATAAATTCGGTGTCTGCAGCACATATCCGATATGAGAATGCAGCCAGCCAACGCTGCGGTCGCGATAATCATGACCATCAATAGCAATATAGCCTTCTTTCGGTTCATAAAAACGACAAAGCAAATTCACAATCGTACTTTTCCCCGAACCGGTTTCCCCGACAAGGGCTACCATCTGCCCTTGTTTTACCTCTAAATTAAAGTCCTTTAAGATGGGCTCATTTGGAAGATAAGCAAAACTCACATGATGAAAAGCTACATCTCCTAACAATGGTTCATACGCTTCTTTATGCTCATCCAACAACGTTCCATAAATCTTTCTGACGCTTTCTTTATCCTGTATCGCAATTGGTTCTTCTAACAAGGCAACGACACGTTCCGCACTGGCTTGTGCCATTTGAATTTCTGCCAAGACTCTGGCAATTTGTTTCAACGGATCAAAAAATAATTGAGCATAATTGATAAACATCGCTAAGGTACCAAACTGAATCGTATGCAATAAAACTTGCTGTCCACCGATATAAAGCAGCATAGCGATCACTAAAGCACTGCATAAATATACGACAGGTTGAAAGATAGCATTGATACGCAAGGCAGACATGCTGTAACGTTTCATATCCGCTGTCTTTGTTTGAAATTCGCGAAAGTTCTGTTCTTCAATTGCCAAGGTCTTCGTTGTCTGCGCACCGTTAATGCCTTCGGCAAAAGCGGCTGTTATCTTGGAATTCGCTTTTCTAGACAATCGCTGTGCCTTTAATATCCTTCTTTGAAAATATAGTGATATTAGCCATAATAGCGGCACCATGATCAATACCGCTAAGGCCATTTGCCAATTCACGATCAGCATGACGATACTAATACCAATCATCACAAAAATGCCCCATACCACATCGACAAAAGCCCAAGCTAACGTTTCAGCCAAACGGGCCGTATCGGAAGTAATTCTTGCCATCAGCCAGCCATTGGCTGTTTTATCAAAATAAGAAAAGGTTTGGTTTTGCAGCTTTTCAAAACAAAGCAGGCGCAACTGCTTTCCATAATCACTTTCAACTCTTGCCGCAAATCGAAAGAAGAGATAAACTAACAGACATTGCAGGATGATCATGGCGGCATAGATTGCTATAAAATTGCCTAAACCTGCGGCACTATGTGCATCATCGACATACGTATTGATGGCATGACGATTTAACATGGGCATGATGACATCGCTGATAGCCAAGGCGATATTAAATAGGATTAAGAAAACTAAATGTTTTTTATGCTTCCATAAGAGCTGAAACACATATTTCCATGTATGCGCATCAAACACATCACTTTTGAATTCTTGTTCTTTCATCTCCATCGCTTTCACCTCCTTCATTTTGCAATTCATAAATACGTTTATAAAGACCTTCTTGTTGGATGAGTTGGGCATGCGTTCCCTGCTGTGTGATTTGACCATCCTCCAACACAATGATGAAATCTGCTTTTTTTGCAGAAGAAATACGATGGGTAATCATCAGCATAGTGAGTTCCTGCTGATAATCATCCAGAGCTTCTTGAATCATGCGATCGGTTTGTGTATCCAAAGCAGAAAGCGAATCATCGAGGATGATGATGGGACTTTTTGCCAACAAGCAGCGGGCAATGGCAACACGTTGTTTCTGTCCCCCGGATAAGGTAACACCTTTTTCCCCTACCATGGTTTCATAGCCTTCATCAAACTGTTCGATATCCTTATGGATACTTGCCATACTGGCAGCCTTATGCACATCACTGTGGCTTGCTTTTTCTGATGCCACATGAATATTTTCATAGATTGTTTTGGAAAACAAGAATGGCTCCTGTAAAACAATCTGAACATGACGACGCAGCCAGTTCTTAGAAATTTCCCTTAATTCCACACCATCAATGCGAATGCTTCCTTCATGGTATGCATAGATACCACTTAATAGCTGCACCAAGGAAGATTTACCGCTTCCCGTAGGTCCCATGATGGCAACCCGACTGCCTTTTGGTATTGTAAAACTGATATCCTTTAAGGTATCCTGCGCGCCATCTGCATAGCGAAAGCTTACATGCTCAAATTGAATGTTACCATGAATTTCGGGCGTATAACCACTGACAAGATCTTCACATGGCTCCTCCAATACTTCCTGCACACGTTTCACAGAAACACTCACCTTACCTAAATCAGATAAGATACGTCCAAGCTGTCGAAGTGGCCAAACAATGGTAGATTCATACATTAAAAAGACAAAGAACGTACCGGTCGTGATTTCTCCTTGCAAAGCCATGAAGATACCTCCAGCAATCATCAAAAGGATCTGCAGCTGTCCTAACAAATCGGTACTGCTCCAAAATAATGCAAGTGCATGCATCAAATCAAAATATTTTTTGGCGAATGCTTCATTGCTGGATGAAAATTTAGCAATCTCTCGTTTTTCCTGATGAAATGCTTTTACAACACGAACACCATTGAGATTTTCCTGCAATACTGTCGTCATTGTACTTTCCGCCAAATCACACTCTAAAAAGATCTTCTTAGCTTTTGAAAAGAAGATATAACTGGCTAACAGAATAAAAGGAATTAAACAAATCGACAATAAGGTTAGTTTTACACTGCGGCGAAATAAGATCAACGCAGCAATGGTCGCATTTAAAATAGCAAACAACATCTCGGATAGCTGGGTCGCAAAAAAGCGGCGAATGGTTTCAATATCAGAAGTGCTGCGCTGTATCAAGTCACCGCTGTCACGGCTTTTATGATAGGCAAAAGGCAGTTTTTGCAAATGATCATACATGGCGTTACGAATATTTAAAGCCAGTGTTTCTGCCACGTTGCCACTATGCAAACTGCGTCGATTGATGGCAAGCGCAACGATGATGTAAGCTGCCACGATCATACAAGACCAAATCCATAAATTATCCTGCAACACCTGCATACCCCCAAAAGCATCAACTAGATTTTGCAGAAACGCATTGTCAAATGGTACTCCCTGAATCACATTATCTACTACAAAGGATATTAACAAAGGTGCTAGCAACATACACAATGCATACAATGCCACATCCACTACCAATAACAATAGTTGATAACGATAAGGACGCATATACGTCCATAAAAATTTTATAGTTTTCATTTTCTCACCCCTTCGTGTACAAAAAAACAGGCGTCATGTGCCTGTCATGGTTAAAGGTTTCTTGTTAAATATCCATATTGTGCTGCTTTGCATATGCCTGCAAAGCCGTCGCAATCTGATCTGGACATGAGGTCGCCTTCATGCCACAGCGCACTCCATGGAAAGCCTCCATAACTTCACTGATCTTTTTATCTTTCAAAATGCGGGAAATTCCCAGTAAATTGCCGGCACAGCCACCAACGATCTTAACGTCACGAATAATATCGCCATCCATGGTAAATGTCATTTGCTGTGAGCATACTCCCTTTGGTCTATATACAAATGTTTCCATCTTTATGTCCTCCTTTTTTACCTTTGTAATCGTATTAACACTTGATTAGCAAGCAATGCCATACATAAGCCGGTTGGTATACCAAGCAAAATTAAGACAGGCAGAATGGCCTGCATAAAAAATTGCTGATATATATACGTAATCGCGATGACTTGTCCAATAGCATGAAAACTACTGCCGGCGACACTGACACCATAAATGCTCATCGGTGTATACCGCTTTGCGATAATGCATGCAACACAGCTTAATAACGTTCCACACAGGGACAACCAAAAACCTGTCCCAAATAGCACACCTCGCAATAAAGATGCCAATAAAACACGCATCAGATTTACTTCCAACATGACTTTTTCATCAAACAAGTACAAGGCTATCAAACCAACGATATTCGCTAAGCCCAGCTTAAAACCTGGAATAGGAACAGGAATGGGTATCATCGATTCAATCATGTGAAATAAGATGCTGATAGCAATCAACATGGTAATAGTCGTCATTTTCTTAGTTTTGCTCATCATTGAATCACCGTATCTATGTCTGCTTCCTCATCAGATGCAGAACGTATCTCTACAACAATATTATTCGGCAGACAGACGATTGGACGATTAACGTCATCCACCCATCCTTGGATAGAACAAAGATGATAAGGGGATGTTTCTTTTTCCACCCGCACTTTTTCATCCTTTACTTCTACCTTTACAGGTCCTAATGTACCTTTTACTTCATATACATGATCTAATGACAAACGTTTTTGTAATACCACTTTATCTTTATAACTGACGACGACTTCTTTCACGCTGCCTTGATTCTGATAGGCATACCATAACGAAGGGACATACAACAAGCATGAAATTACTACGATGAGTCCAATAAATATCTTATCTGCTTTGTTCATAAATTCCTCCATTATTTTATATTATACTCATAAGATTTCACATTTGCAATCGCTTTTTGTACAGCTGTTTATGATTATCATCGTATAGATTGCCCTTAATAGACTGTACCATTCTAAATAACGCTTAAAAATGATGCAGAATATGCAGGTAGAACATGGATAAAAAAGAAAATCACTTATTATATATCAAATCATCCTATGAAATTCCTTTTATTGAATTCCTTTATCACATATTAAAACCATCCAGTAATGAATATAAAGACACAGCTTCCTATTACGTGTATGAAAACTCTTATTTTAATGACTATCCTTATGCCAGGAATATAATCTAAATAGTGAAACAGTAACTTTAAATTCGGGCGATGTCATCGTTATTGCGAATGCCAGAATCAATAAGAAATAAACTTCCATGCTTGAAAAAAGTGATGCCCTATACAAATATAGGAGCATCACTTTTTATTTAGCATTTGCCTTAGCATCGGCGATTGCTTTTACAAACCCTTCAACACTAATGGTGCAGCCGCTGATAACATCTGCGTTAGCTGCCTTTCCATTATCTTTTAATTCCAACTTTTCAATACCATGTTTAGCTACGTAGTTTTCAAAGAATTTCACTTGTTCATTCCATTCTTTGCCAATACCGCTTGCTGTTTTCATATGATAGTCAGCGCCAAGTTCTTTTTTTGTCTTGTCTTTGTCTTTCGCGGTTTCATCAATGGAAACCTTACTGATTTTACCATCTTTTAAAGTTACTTTAGCCGTTGTCGTTTCCCCGTTTGCATTTGTATAAGTTCCTGTTCCCTCTTTCTGCTCGCTTTTTGCACAACCGCTCAACAGCATGCATACACCAAGCAGTAACACTGTTATTTTTTTCATTCTTTCGCATCCTTTCTGCTTAATTTTAGTGTTACCGCTTTTTGTGCAACCATACATCCTGCCATATGCGCTACTACCATAAAACTATAAACCTAGGCATTGTTTTAGTTTACGCATAAAGATAACATTATGAATTCGTTAAAAAAACAGATAGTCCAGTTTTATGAGAACTGTACTATCTGTCGGTTGTTTATTTCTTTGCTGCAGCTTCTGCATCTTTAGCTGCTTGCATCAGATTTGTGATGTTGATGGTGCATCCTGCCAATACATCGTCATTTTTAGGGTAGCCTTGATCTGTTAATTCGACCTTATCGATACCGTTTTTAACAATGTACTTTTCCAAGTATTCTACCTGTTCATTCCATTCTTTTTTGATTTTGCTGTGTGGCTTCATGTTGTAGTTAGCACCAAGCTCTTTTTTTGATTTGCCATCCTTTGTCTCATCTAATGTAATAGACTCAACTGCATCGCCTTTTACTGTGATTTTAGCACTTGCATAATCACCTTTGGCATCTTTTGCTGTTTCGGCAGATCCCGTTTTTGCTTCTTCGCTGCTACCGCACGCCGTCAGCATAAACAATGCTGCCAGTAATACTGTCAGTTTTTTCATGTTCATTATCTCCTTTTCTCTTTCTGGTAAATCGTTCATTACGACTTAGAAGAAATATTCCCTCTTTACCAAAGATATTTTAACAAAGGTAAGGATATACGTCAATTGATTTACTAACATTTTCACAAGCAAAAATTACCATTTTCTTGTATGTCGTGATGACCCTGTGATTTTATCTTTTGCAAATTGCTTGCCGCAGTTATTTAAAACTCCATAATCGCATGGATTGCTCGCTTCCAGCCGTTTAAATGAGCAATGCGGTTTTCTTCCTCCATCATCGGTTCAAAAATGCTGGCAACTTGAAATTGCTTACGGATATCATCCTGATGTTTCCAAACACCGACGGCTAAACCTGCCAGATAAGCCGCTCCTAATGCGGTCGTTTCACTGATGGTTGAACGAATTACTTGCGTATTTAGAATATCACTTTGAAATTGTAAGAGGAAATCATTACGACTAGCACCGCCATCTACCTGCATCTTTTTAATGGCTAAACCACTGTCCTCTTGCATAGCAAATACGACATCACTGGTTTGATAAGCTAAAGATTCTATGGTAGCACGTATGATATGCTCTTGCTTTGTGCCTCTGGTTAATCCTAAGATGCCCCCTTTTACCTGTGGCTTCCAATAAGGCGCACCTAACCCGGTAAAGGAAGGCACTACATAAACACCATCACAATCATTTACTTGCTTGGCTCTGCTTTCACTTTCACTGCTGCTGGAAATGATAGCCAAACCATCTCTTAGCCACTGAATAGCAGCTCCGGCCACAAACACGCTACCTTCTAAAACATAAGCGGTTTGCCCCCTAATACGCCAGCCTACACATGTTAACAGGCCATGTTGAGAGTGGATAATTTTCTCCTTCGTATTCATAAGCAGGAAACATCCGGTACCATACGTATTCTTAACATTACCCGCATCAAAACAAGTCTGACCAAATAAAGCTGCCTGCTGATCGCCAACCAAAGCCGCAATCGGAATCGGATGATCAAATAATCCACTGGTATAGCCATAGACTTCACTGGTATCATGAATTTCCGGTAACATGCATCTTGGAATGTTCCACAGTTTTAACAATTCTTCATCATAATCCAAAGTTTTTAAATTCATTAACATCGTTCGTGATGCATTCGACACATCACTCATATGCTTTGCCCCTTGGCTCAGTTTCCACAACAACCATGTATCCATCGTCCCAAACAGCAGTTCACCACGTTCTGCCCTTTCCTGAGCCCCCGCAACATGATCTAAGATAAAACGAATCTTACTGGCAGAAAAATACGGATCTAACAATAATCCCGTCTTTTCCTTGATCATTTCTTCTAAGCCTTGGGCTTTGAATGCTTCACAATAAGAATCGCTTTGCCGAGATTGCCATACAATGGCAAAATAGATGGGCTGTCCGCTTTCCTTATCCCAGACAACAGTTGTTTCTCTTTGATTTGTGATACCGATTGCCGCAATTTGTGTATCTTTGATACCTGTTTTTGCCAATACCTCAAACATGACCCCTACTGTACTTGCCCAAATATCATTTGCATTCTGTTCTACCCAACCAGGATGAGGATAGTAATTTTCCAATTCCTTTTGAGCAATTCCGATGATATTGCTTTGCTGATCAAAAAGGATGGCTCTAGTACTGGTTGTTCCTTGATCAATTGCCATAACATAATTTTGCATAACCTTGCCTCCTGCATCGTTACTCTTATTATACCATTGCCGCTACCCGTTTTCCATTCCTGAAAAAAACGGTCTTCCTCAACCGTTTTTTACCTTAGATACTTTCCTGTCGTATCGTTTCGATGATATTTTCCTGCTCACTTCTTTTAATAGAGAAGAACATGATTAAGATCAATAATAGGAACAACACGAAAATCGTGATACCAATTCCCAACCATGGAATATAGAGCTTATTTTCAAAACTTAAAGAAAAAGTTTTTGATAAGATTACCATGATCAAAAAGGCGATAGGAAGTCCATACAAACATGTCTTGAAACCATAAAAGATACTTTCATAACCAATCATACGATGAAACTGTTTTTTTGTCATGCCGATGGATTTCAACATTGCGAATTCTCTTCTTCTTAACTGCATGCTAGTAGCTATCGTGTTGATGATATTGGTAATAGAAACTAAAATCAATAAACCGACAAAGCTATAAAGAAATAAGGAGATTACTAAGCTTAAACTTTTTGTTTTTTCATTATCTTTGGCAACATTATTTACATACATATTCATTGACTGCTGCTTGCTAAGTTCATCCTGTAATTCATTTGGATGCATGCTGCGATAGTAGATCATACAGGTAGCATGCGCATTTCCACCTTTTTTATCAAGCGTACTTGCTAAGGCATTCACAGCATCAAAGGATGTTATCAGATAGCTTGTTGGATTATTATAAGCTGCCTCAAGAAAGTCTGGCGTTAGCTGCGTCACTTTTTCAATATACACGGCATGTTTTAAGACCGGTGTTGGCAAAACGTCTGGTATATCATCTCCATCTTCATAGGCTTTATAAGGATCCTCTTTCTTATCAAATTCCGCTGATAAGTGACTGCCTTTTGCAACCTTTAGCCAATCGATATGCTTTGTTTTATAAGCATCTTTTACTGGAGCATTTACTAAGATCATCCCCTGATGCTGCTTCAGTTTTTCTATATCGACCCCTACTTGTTTACAATAGGCTTTTAATTCTTCATCCTGTAAACCATAGATATCAAGGAATGATAGACTGCTCTCGTGAAAGTTGGTATTGACATCTATATTTTTTTCATAGTTTTGTAATTGTTCTTTTCCCGCCTTACTTAGGTAGCGACTATCGTTTAATTTCAAAAAACTTTCTAAGGTCAATGTCGCATGATCTGCATAACGCACTTGTTTATACGCAGACAACTTTGCTTCCTCATAAGGTTTATAAGGCAATTGGTCATCGGTGTTGTTATAGATGTTTAAGGTAACATCTGCATTGGTACGTATGCTCATCAAGATAGTCGTCTGCACAAGTCCCATCAAGGTGATGGCACTAAGAAATAAAACCATACAAATGATAAACGATAACAACGTTGCACGATAACGGAAAGGATTGCGCTTCATGTTTTTCATTGCAAGAGTACCTTCAAAGCCAAACAATCTTTGTGTGATACGGCTTACTTTAACATCCTTTTTACGTATGCGTACATCACTATTCTGACGTATTGCCGTAACTGCCGAAATACGGGAAGCTCTCCTTGCCGGTAACCAGGATGAAAAAAGCAATAGTACAATGGTAAACATAACGATTAGTAACAGAATCTGCCAGTTCACCACAACTTTTAAATCCAGATCAGAAGAACTGGATGAACGTATGAGGCCGTCAAACAAATGAAAGGCAATAGCATCCCCGCCGATTCCTAAGCATAAACCAATCGGTAAGGCAATACATCCGATGACGAAAGCCTCAAAGCGTACTGAGCGTTTTTTCTGTTTTCGCGTCGCTCCAACGCTGGATAACATACCTAAATATCTGGTTCTCTCACTTAATGATATGGCAAATGCATTATAAATCAGAGAGCCTCCGCCTAATAAGATCAAAGTGGCCATGATACTGCCTGCAATCAACATCGTTTTCATAAACTCTGAATCGGTAATTTCATAAAACTGCAGCAGGTCATGATTGGTATTGCTACCATATTCTGTATGCAGTTGGCTTTGAATGCGTGCTATTTTATCCTCTTTATGCCGCAAAGAGTCCAAGCAGAGATAGGCGGATAAGTTATTCTTATGCAAAGCTTCTTGTTGTGTATCATAGGCCACAATGGTGTTCATATAGCCTACATCATCCCACCAGCTTTTGATTACACCGCTAATGCGATAGTCTTGTTGCTGTTTGGTTTGCCAATGCTGCTTTGGATAATCGCCAATGCGTAAAGTAATAGGATCACCAATCGCTTTCTCATATTTTTTAAGAAATTGCTCACTGACTAAAATTTCATGTGCATTGCTAGGATAGCTTCCTTGAATCAATGCATTGCCTTTTAACGCTAAGTCTTTTTCTTTTACACCATTTATCTGAATGGTAGTCTGCATTTCTGCATTGTCATCCTTTGTTCCATATCGTGCTTTATCCGCATAGGTAATGGCAACTTGTGCAACATCTTGATTTGCTTGCAGCCTTTGAACATCCGATGAAGATATCTCATTAAAGCTATAATGATAAAAGCCATTGCGTGCGATTACACCTTCGATCATGGCACTGCGATATGAAGTCATCATGGTCGCAATTGCGGATAGCATCGCGATACAAAGCACAACTCCGAAGATGGTAATTCTAGTTCTTCTGCGATTGCGCCGCATGCTTTCCAAAGTGACGCGATATTCTACCTTCATCGCCGTATCACCTCGTCTTTGACAATCTTACCATCCTCTATTTGCAAGATGCGATCTGCCTGCAGGGCAATACTTTCATCATGCGTAATCATGATCAGCGTCTGTTTTTGTTCTAGATGCAGCTGTTTTAATAACCCGACAATTTCTTCGCTGTTCTTACGATCGAGATTTCCTGTTGGCTCATCCGCTAAAACGACAGCCGGTGATGCCATGATGGCACGGCAGATAGATACGCGCTGCTGCTGTCCTCCTGATAATTGATTGGGCAAATAATTTAAACGATCCTGCAAACCGAGTTGCTGTACCAATTTCTGAAAGTAATCTTCATTTACTTTTCGCTGATCCAACAACAAAGGCAAAGTAATATTTTCTTTCACATTCAATACCGGAATCAGGTTATAAAACTGATAGATAAGGCCAATCTGACGACGTCGAAAAATAGCCAATCCATCTTCATCCATCTGATACATCGCATTACCATCTAAGATTACCTGACCACTTGTCGGACGATCCACACCGCCAAGAATATGCAGCAGCGTAGACTTACCTGAGCCACTTGGGCCAACAATTGCCACAAATTCTCCTTTTTCTACCGTAAAAGAAACATCATCCAATGCCTTTACCTGCGTTTCTTTCGCCCCATAAATTTTACTTACATGCTCTACCTTTAACAATTCCATATGTATTTCCTCCTACGCTTAAGTATAAGCGAAAGAAATGACAGCTTCATGACAATATGTCTTACAATTCTGTCATGAAACTGCCTGCTTTTATTTATAAAAGCGAATCAAAAACCGTGTGCCTTTTCCTACTTCACTTTCTGCTTCAATCGTCGCATGATTATGCATAAGAATAGCTTTAGCTAAAGATAAGCCTATGCCCACACTGTCTTGACCGGCATTTTCCCCTTTATAAAATCGTTCAAAGATATGCGCTAAATCACATGTAGCAATGCCACAGCCATCATCCTCGATCACAAGGAAGGTATAAAGAGGTGTATTCTTGCAGCTGATGCAGATATGACCGTTTTCAGAAGTATGCTCCATACAATTTTTCACGATATTTACAATGGCTTCCTTAATCCAATTGCGATCAACAGTAAAATGAATATCCGTTGCGCACTGTATCGTACAAGTGATGTTTTTTAGCTCCATGCCTATTAAAAGTGGTTCTATGCTTTCTTCAAGCAACGTATGGGCAACAACATCAACTGGTTCAAAGATAATCGCATTCGCATCAATCTTTGAAAGCTTAAGTAAGGTCGCAATCAGCCATTCGATTCGCTGCAGTTGATGCTGCATCTGTTGCTGGAACTGTTTACGCTTAATCAATGGCAGATCTTCTTGTGCTAATAAATCGTTCATGACGATCATTGAGGTTAAAGGTGTCTTTAGCTGATGCGAAATATTACTTAAGGTATCCGCCAGAAATGTCTTATCTTTCTCTAGCAATTCCTTTTGTTGTTTCAAGATACTGGTAATCTTATAAATATCACTTTTTAATATGCTAAGCTCTCCTTCTTCATAATCGCGTATATCCAACAGCTCATTGCCTTCATATACTGCCTGCAGATATGTGGATAATGCTGTGATATGTGCATAGCGCTGTTTTTGATACCATAAGAAAATAGCTAGAAAACCACCGGCTTGGAAAAACAAGAGAAGCAAGATTGGAATGTTCCAAAGTAAGCTTAAAACATACAATAATAAGCTGTATAAAACACAGCTCAACACGCTTCTTCGTATTTCTTTATTGCGTAATAGTTTCATGATCCTTTCTCCATCCGATACCCGCGTCCTCTGATTGTTTTAATAATTTCCGGTTCTGCGGCATCTTTTTCCAACTTTTCACGTAAACGTTTGATATATACACTCAACGTATTATCATTCACAAAATCACCGGCGACATCCCATATGCCTTCCAATAGCTGACTACGCGATAAGACTTGTCCCTGATGATTAACAAACACCATCAATAAGCGATATTCCAACGCTGTTAAGAATACTTCACTGCCTTTACGATATACTTTCCCTTCTCTGATGTGGATTTCCAGATGCTGTATCTGCACAATGTCTAAAGCATCCTTTTGATAACGGCGTAAAACTGACTTTATGCGGCTTAACAATTCTTTGATGCGAAATGGCTTTGTGACATAATCATCCCCGCCAAGATCTAAGCCCATCACAACATTGACTTCATCATCTAAAGCAGTTAAGAAAATAACAGGTACATCATGTAGATGCTTGGCTTGTTTACATATGGTATAACCATCGCCATCCGGCAAACTGACATCCAGTAGCAATAGGTCAAATACTTGTGTTTCCAGCAAACCCAAGGCGGCTTTTTGAGAAACGCAATGTATGACCTCATAGCCTTCTTTTTCTAAAGAATATACTAGACCTAAGGCAATTGCCTGATCATCTTCAACAAATAAAATTTTCATAAGACACCCTGCTTTCTACTTGATGGTAGGACACTGATAACATAACGGTCTTTCATTTCTTCTATTATACAAAAAAAGCATCCTTTCGTCTATGTGAAACAAAAGGATGACGAAACTGTCACAATCTTATGCCGCTTCCCAATTGCGAGAAAGAATCGGATCCGTTTTGCGAATACGCAGATAGAGCAAGTAGGCCACGATAGCTGCTATAGTTTCGGCAAGAATGAAACATACCCAAATACCATATAAACCAAACCAATTCGCAAAAAGGAAAGCTAATGGCAAGGTGATGATCAATTGACGCAATAAGAAGATAATCAATGATTGTAAGCCTAATCCCATAGCCTGAAACAAGGTTGGTAAAATAAAACCGAAGGTTGCCGGTATAAAACTGATACCGATGATACGTAAGGCAGGAACACCGATATTCATCATTTCCGCATTGGCATCAAACAAACCTAATAGTTGGGTTGGGAAGATTTCAAAGAGCAGACAGCCGCATAGCATGATGATTCCGGTCACTGAAATAGCATATTTCAACGCTTCATGCAGACGTTGATGATACCCTGCTCCATAATTGTACCCCATCAATGGCATAGCCCCTTGCGTTAAGCCACTTGCCGGCATGAATACAAAGGTTTGCAGCTTGAAATAAATACCAAACACAGCAACAGCAGCATTAGAGAAACCAATCAATATCGTATTTAATCCCATCACCAAAAAGCTATTCAATGCATTCATGCACGCGTTTGGAACACCTACAGCCAAGATCTTTTTGATACAATCCATATGGAAATGGAAATGCTTCACATCGACTTTGACATCATGTTCTCTGCTTAATAACACAAAAAATGACATTGCCATAGAAGTAATCTGGGCAATGACGGTAGCAATCGCTGCCCCTTGAACGCCCAATGCCGGAAAACCAAACCAGCCAAAGATCATAATTGGGTCTAAAATGATATTGATAATAGCCCCAATTGCCTGAATCGCCATAGGAAAGATCATCTTTCCGGTAGATTGAAATACCTTTTCAATACAAATATGGAAGAAACAGCCAAAACAAAAGAAGACACAAATATATGTATATGCACAGGCTTCCTCATATATTAAGGCATCGCTTGTAAACATCTTAAAAAAGGCCGGTATACCAAAAATACCCAATAGGATAAATAACAACGATCCTACCAATGCCAGTAACAAGCCATGCAGCACAGCGCTGTTTACCTCATCCTGTTTCTTTTCTCCCAACTTTCTGGCAATATATGAATTTACACCGACACCAATACCTACTGCACAGGCAATGATAAGGGTCTGGATAGGAAAGGCTAAAGATACCGCTGTAAGGGCATGCTCACCGATTTGCGCCACAAACATACTATCCACAATGTTATATAAAGCTTGGATCAGCATGCTGAGCATGGGTGGAAAGGCCATGGACATCAATAATGGAAATACGGGACGTATGCCCATTTTATTAGTTTCTTGTACTTGCATATAAAACACCTGCTTTCTCATAAAAAAGCCTCCATATGACTGATTTAGTTACATGAAATCAGTGAAAAATGGAGGCTGTTAAAACCTATGAACTTGTTTGTATGTGATGATTCTCATCACAACCTTGCTTATTTTACTATACTCTTTGCAAAATGGCAAGATTTATTTCAAATGAACGCTAGGAATCATACATCCAGTTCTTTGATATAGCTGATTTCCTGAAACAGCTTCATCAAGACATCCGCATCATAATTTTTAGGATAATTTACCACAAAATCTACATGATAACAATCATCCTTCTCCTCGACCTTAGCATTCAATATTTCCATATGCAGTTGTTGCAAACGCTTCTGCAAGTCTTCAATATTTTTTTTATCCTTTTCAATCACAAAACATACATCATCTTTATAAGTCTCACGCAGCCATTTATGATTGGAATGCAACGTAATTTGAATTAACAAGATTACAAAAGCGGTTAGGATTCCCAATAGATATAAGCCACTTCCAATCGCCATACCGATAGCACTGATTGCCCATATGCCAGCTGCAGTCGTAAGTCCGGAAATGGTATTTTTACGCATAAAAATCATCCCGGCACCTAAAAAGCCTACCCCGGTGACAATTTGTGCCGCGATACGCGATGGATCTAAAGCAACGCCTTCTTTTCCTAACAGATCGCCAAAGCCATACTTCGATACAATCATAATCAAAGCGGCTCCCATGGCGACGATCATATGTGTACGAATGCCTGCTTCTTTATTGCGGCTTTTGCGTTCATAGCCAATCATCGCCCCACATACACCGGCTAATAAAATACGTAGTAGAAATTCGCCTTGTTGCCATAAAAATGCCTGCATAGAAATACCTCCTTTTCCTTATCTTATCACTATATTATACACCTATTTCCATAGAAAAAGGAACGCTTGTTGTTATAAATTTGCATACACGTGAGTTAATTTATGATAGATGCATTCAGTTGTCAATAATAAACTTATGATTGTATCCATACCGTTATCTTACAACGTTACACATTCATTTATTATATCTAGTTCCACCGCTGTTTCGTAAACCTTCCTTGTTTATTTGGCATTTACTTCTTCAATCCCCCCCTATTTTACGATATGCATGTAATCAAATCTATATCGCATTCTCATGCAAAAGCTGACGCAATCGATAGATCCCCTCATCCATATCTTTTTCCGCAATAGCCGCAAAGGAAATCACAAGTTCTTGACAGGAATTTATATTAAAAGCTATCCCTTTTTTTTCACCCTCGACAAGAATTTCTGCATAGTTCAACTCATAAGGAAAGCGTAGCACATATTGTAAGGAAGCTTCTTCTAATATACAACTAGCCTCTGGTAAATAGGTATGCAGTAAGTCAAACATATGCTGACTTTTCTTTTCATACCTTTTTTTTAATCGTCTGATATGGCGTTCCAAATGACCATCCGTGATATAACGTGCCAATGCCAATTGTTCAATTTTACTGGACGTCGGCGCATAATTGTCTTTTCTGCTAATATAACGCTGTTTGATATCTTGTGTCATAACCAGATAACTGATACGTAACGATGGCAAAAGCAAACGTGAAAACGAGCCGATATAAAATATACGCTCTCCCATATCAAAACCTTGCATTGCACTTGTTACCTTGGTTGCGTAACGTAATTCTCCATTATGATCATCCTCAATGATGAATGCGTTTGCCTGTTTTGCCCAGCGCAATAGCTCCTCCTTATTCTTTTTAGATAACGGCTGATGATTTTTTCCCAATGACCCCGCATTTATATACAATACCTGTACATGATGCTTACGCAATTCAGCAATGGAGATCCCATCTTCCTCCAAGGATAAATACACAATTGGAAAACCATAGCTTTTAAATACTTCTTCAGCCTGGGAAAAGCCACTCTTCTCCATACCGACGATCATCTGTTTATCAAGCAAGCCACATAACAAAAATAATAAAGATTGAAAACTGGCACCGATCAAGATAGCATCCACATCACATAAGACACCTCGCATAGAATATGCATATTTTTGTAAAGCTTCGCGCAGTGAAACTTCGCCTTGGGCATCACCATATGTCGTAATCACCTGATGCAGTTCCAAAACTTCTTTCAGATATTTTTTCCATAAAGTCATATCAAAAGCATCATGATCCATGCTTTGACTACGAAAGTCATACCGTATACGATAGGTGGGATTCCTTTGAACATTTTGTAATAAAGATAATCGCATACGCACATGTTCTTCATCTACATCCACATAATATCCAGCTTGCGGTCTGGAACTGATATAGCCTTCATCTAATAATAATTGATAAGCTCGCTCAACACTTGTTTTCGATACTTTAAACAATTGCTCACAGCTACGTATGCTAGGCAAACGATCTCCCTTTTTCAGATAACCCTGCATAATATCCTTTCGCAATTTCAAATAGATTTGTTTATATAAAGCCATTCCTTTTTGTCGTTCAAATGTGCTTGTTTGCATTTCCATATATATCACCCATTTTAGTATAACATGAACTGACCTTTATTTTTTATGTATTTTTGTCTATTTTTATCATGACAGATTTTTGTTAGAATACTGACAAGTAAGAAAGAGGGGTATATTATATGAACAAAAAAACATTAACAACGCAGCAAATTGTATTATATGCATTAGGTATGGCCATCGTCTTTGTTTCCACGATGTTTATTAAGATACCTAATGGGATTGATGGTTATTTTAATTTAGGTGATGGATTCATCTTGTTATTTTCTAGTATTGTCTCACCGCTTGGCGGCTTTTTGATCGGTGGATTAGGCAGTGCTTTAGCAGATGTTGCAGGTGGGTATGCATATTATTTCATTCCTACTTTATTAATCAAAGGATTGGAAGGCTGTATGGTTGCTTACTTGTTCCAAAAGTATGGTAACAAAATAAAATGGATTGCTTATTTCCTTGGATGTATGATCATGGTTATTGGTTATTTTTTCGCAAAATGGTATTTAAAAGGAAGTATGATTATCGCTTTGAGTGGCATAGCCGAAAATATTTTACAGAGTGGTGTCGGTTACGTGATTGCCATCGTTGCCTTACCACTGATACAGCGCCAATTCTATCGCCAACGGAAATTAAAGAAAGCGTAATGATCATGGATAATAAGAAAGTAAAAGAACTGGTATTGGCGGCATTAGGCATCGCTTTGGTCTTTCTGGCTACCTATTTGATAAAAGTTCCGAATGGTATTCAGGGATATTTCAATCTTGGAGATGGTTTTATCTTATTATTTTCATCCTTATTAAATCCTTTTTATGCCTTTCTTATAGGTGGTATTGGAAGTGGTTTGGCGGATATTGCCGGAGGTTATGGTATTTATTTCATTCCCACACTTTTTATCAAAGGAATAGAGGCTGTACTGGTATCCCTGTTGCTTCACAAGGTCACAAAACCACTCTTACGCTATGGTATATATGCATTGGCCGGCGTATGGATGGTCATAGGCTATTTTATGGCAGATGCTTTTATAAATGATAGTTGGCAATTATCACTCACCGGTGTGCCTAGCAATATCATACAGGCTATCGTTGGCATTGTCATCGTTATGGTTACCTTACCACTATTAAAATCCTATCAGATAAATACCTAACTAAAAGAGATGTTCTTATGGAATGATCTATCCCTGTCTACTTGACAAGGGGCAAATCAAAGAACATCTTTTTTAGTTATTGCTATCATCCACATGTAAGAAACATCCTTTGTGATGATCATGAACAACACCGACAGCCTGCAAATACGAATAGATGATCGTGCTGCCGACAAACTTCATCCCACGCTTCTTCAAATCCTTAGAAATGCTATCAGATAAAGGAGTTGTGACCGGCATTTCTTTATCTTGCAAGTATTGTACCTGATGATTGGTAAATCCCCATAAATACTCTGAAAACGTACCATATTCTTTCTGTATCGCTAAAAACACCTTAGCATTTTGAATTGCTGCACAAATCTTGCGACGATTTCTCACAATGCCTTTATTCTGCATCAATTCTGTTATTTTATCTTCATCATAAGCAGCTATGCAAGCTACATCAAAATAATTAAAAGCTTTTCTAAAATGTTCGCGTTTTTTTAGAATCGTAAGCCACGATAATCCTGCCTGAAACCCTTCCAATATCAGCATTTCAAATAATTTTTGATCCTCATAAACGGGAACGCCCCATTCGTTATCATGATAGTTTTGATAGATAGCTTCTGCATTTTCTGCCCACGTACAACGATGAATGGTTTCCTTATCCAATCTGCATCACCTTTCTTTCTCTCATTTTATCAAAAGTCATAAAGAAGGGAAAGCTCTTTTTAATCTTTATAACAGCCTCATAAAACCACATGTTTTAAATACTATCATGCACCATTGCTGTCTAAAAAAGATAACCTATCTGTTAAGATAGATTATCTCATTGTTACCTTTATGGTTTCACCTTGACACAATTGCCGTCAGGTCCTGGTGTTGTGTTTAAGTATTCTGCAATGGCTGCCTTCTGATCAGCTTTACATGGTTTACATGTACCAACCACAGTAATTTCACCATTTACCAAAGCCTCGGCAAGACCACTACATCCAGCATAACCGCAACTTCCACAGTTGTAGTTAGGCAACATGCTGCTGACCTTTTCTACGCGCTCATCTACTTCAACACTCAAAAATCTATCTGCGATTCCAAGTCCCAAACCAAGAATTGCACCAAGTACCAACATCATTAAAACAGCTGTTAACATGGTTATTCCCCTTTCCTATTTATCATGCGCAGGGTTGTTGCAGCAGGCTACATCATGGCAGCCTTCACACTCTGCTTTTAAGTTTTCACAGCCTTTAGGAAGCGGTGTTTTATGATTCAAATAGAAAACTAATGCATAAATACCTCCTAAAATAGCTAAGTAAATAACTGCGCTCGCCATATGCTATACCAGACCCATCAAGCCACTGAAAGCCAAAGCCATAATGGCAGCTACAATCAGGGCAATTGGGTTACCTTTCCAGGAAAGCGGTGTATCACAGGCATCCAGACGTTCACGAATGGTAGAGAAAATATACAATACCAATGTAAAGCCTAAAGGAATGGCAATGGAATACGTCAGCATTTCAGCGAAGTTATATCCATTGGTAATATTATTTAAGGTAACATTCAATACGACACAGTTTGTCGTAATCAAAGGCAGATAGACACCTAATGCCTTGTATAAGGAAGGACTCGTCTTCTTAATGATCATTTCAACCAACTGTACTAAAGCTGCGATAACCAGAATGAAGGTAATCAAATCCATATACTGTAAACCACATTTATCTAATACGCCGTAATATAACGCATACGTAACCAAGGAAGCCGCGACGATAACGAAAGTAACGGCAGCCCCCATACCAATAGCTGAACTGCTTTTTTTGGATACCCCCATGAATGGGCACATACCTAAAAACTGATTCAGCACAACGTTGTTAATCAAAACAAACGTTACGAACATGACGAATAAATTACTCCAATCCATAAATTATTTCGCCTCCTTTTCCAGTTTTTTAGCTTTGTTCTCTTTATGTGCCTTATAAGCTGCCAATCCAGCCGCCAAGCAGGCAAATGTACAGAAAGCCCCAAATGGCTGAGAGAACATGGAAATGGCAAAATCATCTGGGATGATACGCAGAGTGAAGATATTCTGCGCCGCATTAAATGGGTTATCAAAAGAAATCACACCTGTAGCTAAAATCTGACGAATGGCAGACATGATGATGATAGAAACCGTATAGCCAAGTCCCATACCTAAACCATCTAACGCAGAATCTAATACCTTATTCTTGCTGGCAAATGCCTCAGCACGACCTAAGATAATACAGTTTACAACGATCAGTGGAATAAATACTCCAAGTGCGGTATCCAGACTTGGTGCATATGCTTTAATCAGCATCTGAATAACTTTAACTAAAGTCGCGATGATAACGATATACACTGGGATACGAATTTCTGATGGTGTAATGTTACGAATCAAGGAAATAATGACATTGGACATGATCAATACGGCAATAACAGCTACTCCCATACCAATGGCATTGTTCAACGTTGTCGTAATAGCTAATGTAGAGCATAAACCTAAATACAATGAGAAAACAGGATTTTCACGGATGAAACCTGCTGTAAAATTTTCTTTACGATTCATTCTTCATCCACCTCCTATTTCAAATGGTCAGCCTGATATTTGGCTGCTTCCTTAATACCTTCAATGACCGGTTTACTTGAAACGGTTGCACCGGTAATGGTATCTTCATCAATTTCGCTGCCAAGAGCATCAGCACCCTGCAGTTTTTCACGGAATGGTTTTTCTGTAACCTTGCTTCCCAGTCCCTGGGTATCGCCGTTTGATATAGCCACATAATCAACAACCTTACCATCCTTATCTAACGCGACAAGGAAGGAAGTACCATCTTTATAACCGGTAACCTTCATTTTGAAGATATATCCTTTTCCTTCTACTTTAAAGACTTTCTGAATCGTCTTAGAAACATTTTCTTTTTCAACAACGAACGCACTGTCAGGAACATCATCATAGATAACCTTTAAGGTATCGCGTTCTGCTTTCAGTTCATTTTCCGCGATGACTGGAACTGTCATAGAGTTGGCAAATCCTAAAGCTCCTCCGGCTAATGCAGCAATCAGAGCTAGGAATACCGTAAGATGTAAAATTTTCTTCATACGATTACCTCCTAGTAGCCCAGAGCCTTACACACTTCTTCAACTGCACGGACAGTTGATTTTGATGAGAACGTAGCTCCTGTAACTGCATCATTAACTTCTACTTCTATATTGTCACTTAATTTCTGCTCTTTAAATTGTGATAAGAATGCTTCATTTAAAATCTTATCACCGACATATTCCGTATCAACTACCTCTGTAGGTGTCACAGATACGATCGTATGATCTTTGGTGTTTACCACAATATCAAATTTATTAAATTTTGATGCATCTTCGGTAGACGCATATCCCTGTGCTTCCACCTTATAAGTCGCAGTGCCATCACCATTGTCTTTGGTAGCCGTAATCTTAGCTTCAAATTTATTCACATCTTTATCTTCAGTTTTTAAGAATACCTTAGGTGCCGGTTCTTTCGCCTCAATGACATTTCCAGCTAATAAGACGCTTCCTAAACCAACCACGCCAACAACACCGCTGATGATCCATGCCTTTTTACGTAAAGCCAATTGCTTGCCTTCCAGACTCTTTTCGATCATTGGTGTTAACATGTTCATTAATAAGATAGAATATAAACATCCTTCTGGTAAATTCGCCTTAATACGAATTAATACCGTAAAGATTGCAGCACCTAACGCAAAGATACAACGTCCCTGCGCACTGGTTGGTGAAGTAACCGGATCCGTCAACATGAAGATAGCCCCAAAGACGACACCACCAGTTAACACATGTACTAACGGATACCAAATGAAACCAGGCAATCCTTCATAACTACCTACCCCACGCAATAATGCGACGCAAGCAGTCAAGAGGAAGATACTTCCCAGATATACCACAGGTACACGCCAGTCGATCACTTTACGAATTGCCAAAATGACACCAACTAATAAAATAACCAATGCACTTGTTTCACCGATGGCCCCAGGATACCAACCGGTAAATAATTTACCTAAGCCACCGACTTCACTCATCATTTCCTGAATCATCTCAGGATTAACAACAAGCCAGTTATAATTGGTCGCAATTAATGTCGTTGGTGTTGCACCTGTTACAACATCCGTGGTCGCTCCCATAAAAGTCGCAAACACGATAGCTCTACCAAAAGCTGCCGGATTAAAAATATTGTTACCGAAGCCGCCGAATAACAGCTTGCCAAAGAAAATGGCAATAAATGTCGAAACTCCTAAGGCATATGGACGAATACTGATCGGACACATCAATGTCAAAATGATCGCGGTAATCCATCCAAAAGAAGAACCTAAGAATTGCTTGATATAAGCAAAATCAAACTTAGCATCTTTCTTGGTAAAGAATGCAAAGGCAATCTCTGTTACTAAGGCTACCACTAAGGAAACAACCATTAGTTTCACTGCCTGTAAAGCATATTCCATACCATAAACACTGTTATAATAAACTAGGGAAAAGCCGAAGACAACCAGCAGTCCCAGCATCAACTCTAACATGATCTGTTTGGTACTCTGACTCTGACGTAAGTTAGGCGATGCGTTAAACGTAAATTTCATCTCTTTACCCTCCTTACTTCTTCGCCATCATAAGCTGGCGTTTTGCTTTCCGTACGTTTTCTGTTACATCCAAGCGAGATGGACAGATGAAGGTACATAAACCGCATTCGATACAATCCATCGCACATAGTTTTTCCATGGCATTTTTATCCTTTGTCTTAACCGCTTGGGCAATACGCACTGGCTGTAAACCTGCCGGGCAATGATCACTACACTTTCCACAACGCAAACATGCCACACTGTCATATGGTTTATTTGCCAAAATCGTAATAGCGTTCATATTGCGATCGATCACAAACTTATCATTAACGATCGTTTTTCCCATCATTGGACCACCAGCAATCAGTTTCACATCATCACATGTATAACCACCGCAAGCTTCAACAATTTCATTCACTGGAACACCAACCGGTACGGTTACATTCTGTGGATGTTTGATAGCATTACCAGACACTGTCAATGTCTTTGTGATAATGGCTTCCCCATGCAACAAGGCATTACCGAAAGCAATTGCGGTTGTGGCATTGTTGACGATAGCGCCAACTTCACCAGGCAATTTTTCATATTCCTTATGCATAATTTCACGCACTAACACGCGTTCCCAGCCCATAGGATATACATCTGGAACAGCAACAACACTCACACCATCCAAACCTTTTACAGCTTCCTCACAAAAAGAAATCAAATCCGGATGTGTTTTCTTAATGGCAATTACGGCTTCCTTTGCCATCGCCATTTTCTTCATTGCCAGAATTCCTGTCACCAGTTCTTCTTTGTGCGCCTGTATCATCTTATAATCTGCTGTAATGAATGGCTCACATTCCACAGCATTAATGATCAGTTTTTCAACATCCTTCGCAAATTTGTATTTGATGTAAGCAGGGAATCCTGCCCCACCAAGTCCAATAATACCAGCATTCATCATGAAATCGATTAAAGCTGTACGATCCGCTGTTTCATAATCCAACGGTTCAAAGGACTGTTCTTTTTTGTACTCTCCATCATTTTCAATCACCAGATGATTCACCGGTTTTAATGAAGAATGCATACGTTTCTCAATACCCTTCATAGTACCGGAAACACTTGAATAAATAGGAACAACATTACGTTCATTGCATACAGCAAGCTTTGTACCTACTAAGACTTTATCGCCTTCCTGTACAAGCATTTCCAGATTGGTGCTGGCACCGGACAGCATGGGAATGTATACACAATTTCCAGCCTTAATTTCCAGAATGTCAACATGCTCTGTCAACTCTTTGTGACCCTGTATGTGCTGACGCATTGGACCTTTAAACAATGACATCATCGTCACCTAACCTTTCTTTAAGCCTTTCCTAATTTTCTATGTAAATTCAGATAATTCATCTAAATCACATACCGAGATTATTATAACATTTTCAAATAGGTACATAAAGAAATTTTTCGTTTTTTTCATCGGATTCCTGATGTTTCCAGCTGATGGAATATAGTGTGAATTCCTTCCTCTGGTTATGGCAGTACATTTATAAGATCACCACCCATGTATTAATTAAAAGCAATCTTAGAAAACGCTTCTTATCATTTCGTTCTTTTTATCTCCTATAAAAGTATTGCCTGTTTGTTTATTTCGTTTTACAATTATCTTATATTATGAAAGAGGATGACGTTTATGAAACTGCAAAACGTATTTCAAGATACGATCGCATTAGGCTTTGTTGTACCTTTGGCAATTACCCCCTTAGGCTTGATTTACTTGAATGATCATGGTGTGTGGAATATCACCATCAATTGGAAAAACAGCAATTGTGTCAATAAAACGATCACAGCCGCTCAATTGTTAGAGCTCTTCCAACAGCATGCATCTTGTTATGCAAATCAAAAAGAACATTTTGAAGAAAAGCGACAACAGATGATGGAGAAAATAAAAATGCTCGACGCTTCTACCGTCATTGAATTCGCATAACGCCAAAAAAGCAAGGCATCATTAAATAACAGAGAGTATGAAAATCATCCATACAATTTCGGATGATTTTCATACTTTTTATTATTTATTCATTTCGCAGTTATCTTAGAATTTCGTTTTTATGATTTTTACACAACACCTACTGTCATAACAAAAGAAACGCTTTTCCTGTCCTTTGCATACGTTATTCTTTTCTTAAATTCCTTCATCTTATCTTAAAAATCCAATATCTTGGGCCTTGGTACACATGTTCATTTCATAAAACATTTCCTTTCATCAAATGATTCCTCAAATAATCAAAACATCTCTAATAATTAGCTAATCCCCGCATCTTCTGACGTCATCGCGGCATACGCATTTCCTCATTTGCAATGAGTCCATCTTCTGTTTTGAAATGAAGCGATATTATACACATTTTTATCCCTAATGGCTTATTTTAAGGATGCTAACAAAGGAAGCTTGCTTTTAGTGGATAATACCAAATGATAATGGTATAATAACTCTCGGTGATAAGAATGAGAAAAATCCAATTATGCTTATGCTGCCTGTTAACAATCCTGATCAGTAATGGATGCAGCAGTAAAAAAGATACTGTAACACTAGAAAAATATTCCATGACTTCTACAAGCTTAGGCTTTGATACGGTAGTCATGTTTACAGCCTATGCAAAAGATGAACATACGTATAAACAATATGAGCAGATTCTTCAAGATGAATTCAAACGCTATGATAAGCTATTTGATAAATATCATAATTATGATGGCATTAACAATATTAAGACAATCAATGATCATGCCGGTGACAAGCCGATCAAGGTAGACGAACCTATTATGGAGCTGTTAAAACAATCAAAAGAATACGATGCCCTTAGCAATCATCAGTTTTCCGTTACGATGGGAGCTGTCTTAGATTTATGGCACGATGCGCGCGAAGCCGCTGAAAAAAATCCAAAAAACGCAACCATCCCTTCTAAGAAAGCCTTGCAACAGGCAAACACCTATACGGGATGGGAACATGTTGAACTGGATGAAAAAGCAAGCACAGTCTATATTAACAATTCACATACACAGCTTGATGTTGGCGCAATTGCAAAAGGATATGCTGTTGAAAAAGTAGCACAAAAGCTAGAAAAAGCCGGTTTAAAGCATGCCATCATCAATGGCGGTGGCAATGTTCGCTTAATTGGCGCAAAACCAGATGGAAGTGCCTGGAATGTTGGCCTGCAAATCCCCAATTATGATACTTTATCGAGCGATTCTTTAGCATCTATTTCCATTAATGAATCTTCATCTTTTGTGACTAGCGGTGATTATCAACGCTATTATACATACAAAGGACAAATCATGCATCATATTATTGACCCTAGTACGCTTATGCCTGCAAAACATTGCCGCAGTGTAACTGTTATCACCAAGGATGGTGGTATTGCCGACATGTTATCGACGACCCTATATACGGTATCTCATGCAGAAGGCGAAAAAATTTTGGCAAAGATTCGTAAAGAAAAAGGCATTTCTGTTGAAGCCATTTGGGTTTATGACGATACCATTGCCCCTGAAGATGATACAGCAACCTTATCTTCTCATGGATATCAGCTAGTAATGAGTGAAGGTGCTGAAAAGATGTTGAAAAAATAGCATGCGTTCAATTTATCATACAAATGGAAAAGTGACTATTTGATACATTCCTTTTTATTTGCGGAAAACGTGGTACAATAATAGTATAAAGAAAACGTTTAAAAAAACGTTTGAAGGAGGTGTGAATGATGAAAGATGAAAGAGTCATTCAAATGCATTCACACAAAGGGTTTATCGCTGCACTTGATCAAAGCGGCGGAAGTACACCAAAAGCCCTTCGTTTATATGGCGTCGATGCATCACAATACCACAGTGATGAAGAAATGTTTAATTGTATTCACGCTATGCGTACACGTATCATGACTTCTCCAGCTTTTACGAATGCTCATATCTTAGCTGCCATCCTTTTTGAAAATACGATGGATCGTCAAATTGAAGGGAAGTATACGGCAGATTATTTATGGGAAGAAAAGCATATCTTGCCAATCCTTAAGGTTGATAAAGGATTGCAAACAGAAAGTGATGGCGTTCAACTAATGAAGCCAATTCCTAATTTAGAAGAATTACTGCAACGGGCAAAACAACGTCATATCTTCGGCACTAAGATGCGAAGTGTCATCCATCACGCGAATGCAGATGGTATTCAAAGAATCGTTGAACAGCAATTCGCCTTAGGCAAACAAATTGCCGCACATGGTTTTATCCCTATTTTAGAACCGGAAGTTGATATTTATAGCGAAGATAAGGCAGCCTGTGAAAAACGTTTAAAAGAAGAGATTAAAAAGCAATTGTTAACTTTGGATAATGAACAAATCATGTTTAAATTAACATTGCCAAGTCAAGATGATTTCTATAAAGATTTATTAACGGATACGCATATTGTGCGAATTGTGGCCTTATCCGGTGGTTACAGCCGTGAACAAGCGAATGCATTATTGGCAAAAAATCATGGTATCATAGCAAGCTTTTCCAGAGCCTTAACACAAGGTCTGCAGATTACCCAAACCCAAGAAGCGTTTGACGCTTTATTAAAAGCTTCCATTGTTTCCATTTATGAGGCAAGTATAACTTAGATTTAAAATCGAGTAGGGTGAAATAAATCACCCTCTCACACCACCGTACGTACGGTTCCGTATACGGCGGTTCGTTTTAATTTCAAAGCGTGTCTCTCTATATAGTAATCTAAACAACTGACTAGTCCTTTTTGGGCTAGTTTTTCTTTTGATATTGCTCTTATCACACATGTCTTGGTTACTACCCATTGATAATGGTCTCCCATATACGATGTCTGTCTTGCTCTATCTTTTGAAATCCCAAGCTTTTGTAATCCCCATTGTCGCTTGCTGGGAACTTTCCACTGCTTCCATATAATTACTCGAAGTCTTGTACGAAGATGTTTATCTATATTCATCATATGTGTTTTCATATTACATATGGAATAATAGTTTATCCATCCTCGTATTACTTGGTTCAGTTGTCTTATCCTTTCTTTTAAAGCCATTGTGTTCTTTCTGATTGTTAGCTGTTTCAGTTTCCTCTTAAATCGTTGTATGGAACTTGCGTGTGGTCTTGCACAATATTTCTTATCTTTTGTATCATAATAAAATCCAAAGCCTAGATATTTTAATTTGTTAGGTCTTGTGATATGCGTCTTTGTCGCATTCACTTTCAGTCCCAATTTGTGTTCAATCCACTTTGTGATTGTATGCATCGCTCTGTTCGCACTGGCTCTACTTTTTACCGCTATCACGCAGTCGTCTGCGTATCTGGTAAAGTGTAACCCTCTGCTTTCTAATTCTTTGTCTAATTCATTTAGGATAATATTACTTAATAATGGCGATAGGTTTCCACCTTGTGGTGTTCCCTTTTCACTCTTTTCATATTTTCCGTTTATCATGATACCTGCTTTAAGATATTTTCGTATGAGCGACTCTGTATCTCCATCATTTATGATGATGTGTACATAACTCATCAATTTATCCTGTGGCACGTTGTCAAAGAATTTCTCTAAGTCAATGTCTACTATCCATTCATATCCATCATTGATATATTCCAATAATTTCATTATGGCCTGTTCACAACTCCGATTTGGTCTGAATCCATAACTATAATCCGAAAAGAACGTTTCACATATTGGACTTAATACTTGTACCATTGCCTGCTGGATGATTCTATCCATTACCGTTGGTATCCCCAGATTTCTAGTTCCTCCATTCGGTTTTGGTATTTCAACTCGCTTTACTGGCTGTGGTTTGTACTTCCTTTCTGTGATTTCTGCTCTGATACTTTCCCAGTTTTCTTTTATATAAACATAGGCGTCCTCAATCGTTATTTCATCAATTCCGCTTGTTCCTTTATTCGCTTTTACACGTTTATAGGCTTTGTTCATATTTTCTCTGTTCAGTATCTTTTCTAATAGTTCTGACATACTTTGTGCACTCCTTTCCTTTCCGCTTTCTTACAAATCATCATACGTGTTTTGGATATTTGCTCATTTACGTTTTCACTCATATCCTTGTCTGATTATTGTAAGAAACATACATTTTGCTCGTGCGATTAAAACGTTCGGTCCTTCAGTATCTCTACTTAATATGACCTCTGCTGACTTCTCATTGTTCGTTGTTACTACTCCTCGACTGCCCGTCGTTCTACGTCTCGCCTACTGAGTCAATGAGACCTCGCGGGGTAAGTCACATATCTTTCCTCGTTTACTTATCTGATTTACGCCATTAGGTTACGGTTATCTTTTGGACTTTGATGCTTCATGCCATCTCATCCGCTAATGCCGCCTTATTATCAGCCGTCTGAATTTAATGTTCAGACTTCCTGTCCGTTAAGCCACGATTTCGCTATTGCTTCCTCTCTCCCATACCTCACGATATGAAACTTGCAAGTCGCTCTTGGGTTCGTCGATAACTACGCCCCGAGGGATTTTCACCCTAGATATGTGGCATGCCCGCCACAAAAAAAAACGGTCAAAACCGTTTTTTTATTCGCTTAATGTTTATTTAACAATACGTGTCCAACCATACGTATCTTTTACATTTCCCCATTGAATACCTGTCAAGGTGTCGTATAATTTCTGAGTCAGTTCCCCCGTTTTAAAATCATTGATTGTTACGGTCTCACCCTTATAATAAAGTTCTCCTACTGGTGAAATAACAGCAGCCGTTCCTGTACCAAACGCTTCCTCTAGCTTACCCTTTCTTCCCGCTTCCATTAACTCATCAATAGATAAGTGACGCTCTTCTACTTCATATCCCCAATCTTTTAAGATATGTAAAATAGAATCACGTGTAACTCCCGGCAATACTGTTCCATCACATGGTGCGGTAATGATCTTATTATCAATTTTGAACATGACATTCATGGTTCCAACTTCTTCCACATATTTACGTTCTACACCATCTAGCCACAATACCTGTGTATAGCCTAATTTTTCTGCTTTTACCTGTGCTGCAATACTAGCGGCATAATTACCTCCACATTTTGTAAAGCCTGTGCCTCCCTTAGTTGCTCGCACATATTCATCTTCTACATAGATTTTTACCGGATTTACACCTTCCGGATAATAAGCACCTACTGGTGATAAAATAATCACAAACTTATAGGCACTGCTTGGATGCACACCAACAGCTGCTTCTGTAGCAAACATGAATGGACGGATATATAATGAGGTTCCCTCTGCAGTAGGAATCCAATCTACTTCATGAGCTACTAATTTTTCAATCGCCTCGACAAACATTTCTTCCGGTAGAATTTCCATGCATAAACGACGATTTGAGTTCGCAAAACGTCGTGCATTCATTTCCGGGCGAAATAAAAGTACGTTTCCATCCTTACTTTTATAAGCTTTCAAACCTTCAAAAGTTTCCTGTGCATAATGTAAAACCAGAGTTGCCGGATCCAAACAAATAGGCGCATAGGGTTCTATTTTAGCATTGTGCCAACCTTTATTTACTGTCCAATCCATTGTGAACATATAATCCGTAAAGTATTTACCAAAGCCAAGGTTTTGATCCCAAGCGGGTTTTTCCTTTAATGTTTTTGCCTGTACGTATTCAATTTCCATAATGACTGCCTCCCTTATATGATTATGTTTAGGTTACATCTATTTTGGGAATCCGTCAACCACCTTTTCATCGTTTTCATAAAATATAATCATTTTTTACATATCTTTTTCATTTATCATCATATTATTGTTCCTGATACGTATTAGAAACTTTTTATGTTCTGCCTTCTTCCTACATATGACTACCATCCATTCAAAAAAACAGACATCTTCATATGGATGTCTGCATGACTATCACCATGGATAAGCCGTATGGCGAAAACGTTCTAATAAAAAAGCAAATAATTTTTCTGTCGAAATAATCAATTGCATGCGATCATGCCACTTAAAAATCTGCTTGATTGCTATATCACTGTCTGCTAAAGCCTTAGGAACCTCCATAGCTTCACCATCTTCAAACAAATAGGGTATGGTATGCACATTCACAAAATAATAATGCTGTTTTGTTTCTACCATGATCATACAGCTAAGCGATGTATCAACCGGTACTTCCAATATATCATATAAATCAAGAACTGGATAACTTCTTCCCTGATAATGGGTCATGCCACAAACTCCTTGTGGTGCACAAGGCAATGGTGTAATCACACCATCTTGTAATATTTCAATAATATTGTCTGAGGCTATGCCATAATGTGTCTCTTGAATATCAAAACCGATATATTGCATATTATTCCCTGCCTTTCCAAGCATTTTTTAATAAAGTTTCCGCACGAAGATCATAACAAATATGTCCATCTCCTAACAAACTATAGCCACTGATACCTGTATGCTGCTGATACGTATCTTGTAATACGCCTGGAAGTGGCTTATCGACGATATTTCGCGTTTCGATGACTTCATCAACGGCCAATACCGCCTTCATCCCTTGACTATTTAAGATGATAAGGGTCTTATTCTTACGCTCTTGCATGGTTTTATCCCCCACTTGTTGATAAAGTTCATCAAGAAATAATACAGGCAGACTCATCTCCTTATAACGATAATACACATGTTGGCCTTGTACGCTAAAAACATTAGTATCCCAAGGACAGAAATGTTCAATCGCATGAATAGGAATTGCATAAACAATCGTATGACAGCGAATGATCAGTGCCGGTATGATGGAAAGTGTCAAAGGCAGATAAAGGATAAAAGATGTTCCTTTCCCTGCTTCACTTTGTATTGCTAATCGACCGTTACTGGAATTAATCATCTGTTTCACCACATCCAAACCTACACCGCGGCCACTGATTTCACTGATTTCTTCTTTTGTTGAAAAGCCTGGCATCAATAGAAACTGATATAATTCCTGATCACTTATTTGTGCATCTTTTGCTAATAATCCCTTTGCTATCGCTTTTTCGCGTATCCTTTGAGCATTTAATCCTCGCCCATCATCTTTTACCTGAATTTTTACTTCACCATTGCTTTGCTCAACGTTCAAGATAATTTCGCACTGCGACGATTTCTTATTGCGTAAACGCTCTTCTTTACTTTCCAGACCATGGTCAACCGCATTGCGTAATAAATGCATCAACGGTTCAAAAAGACGATAAACAATTTCTTTATCAAATTCCGTATCTTCTCCTTCAACCTTAAATACCACATCTTTTCCCTCTTTCACCGCCACATCGTGTACCACACGTGATAATTTAGGTACTAAAATAGCCATTGGGACAAGCCGTATAGACATAACGACCTCTTCTAAATGATCATATAACTTATCAAAGGTTTGTTTATAAAAATCTACCATAGCATCATTACCAGTTGTCTGCATATACACTTTTAAAGTTTCTCTAGCAATCATCATTTCACCAATCAGATTTTGTAATTCGTCTAATTTATCGGTTCTTACAGATAAAAATGTTTCTTTCTGTTCTTTTAATGTACCAACTTTTTTATTCATCTTTTTCTCATCATGAGCAAATGGAGTGTCTTTTAATGCTTTCTGCTTACAACTTTGAACAAATAAAGCATTCTGTGCCACCTTCATCGCCTGTTCAGGATGGTCGCTTGTAATTGCCAGATAAAATCCATGTTGTTGGATATAAGATGCCGCATCCTTATTGTTTTCTAATTCTTCAGGATATGTATGCAATTGTTGACATAGTGGTTTTAATTGTAAGACCATCATATAGGCTCTTACATTTTCCATCATACAACCTTCTTCGTATAAAAGATGTAAATAAAACGTATTCGCACCGACCGCTTTTTCAGGTTCAGGGATTGGCTTTTGTATTTGTTTAGGTATCTTACTAGTCTCTGCATCTTCTTTATGTTGCAGTGCATTCATCAGCTCTTCAATACGCTTGATAAAAAAAGATGGATCCGCTGGTTGATAAGATTCCTGCTTCATGATATCCAATTGCTGATGCATAAAATCAGATACATCATACAAAAGGGTGAATAATGTATCTTCATGAGACTGTAGGCGTTGTGGATCATCACGTAAAATGCCAAACACATCTTCTAAACGATGCATACAATTGGCAATCTCAGTCAAATTCATCATCGCAGATGAGCTTTTCGTCGTATGCATGACACGAAAAATGGCATGTATGTCCTCTTTCGTTAATGCGTGATCTTGTTGATGTGTCAATAGGATACGATCCAGTTGTTCAAAAAGATCATTGGATTCATATATATATACATCCAGCATATCTAACAGACTGTCATCGAAAAAACTCATAATACTTCGCCTGCCTTCAGATCTTTCATATGCTCATAACAGATAAAACAATTTTTTCCATGACGTTTTCCATAATATAAAGCTTTATCTGCCATCTCAACGTTTTCTGAGAAGGTCAATGCATGATCATAACAGGTGATGCCTTGTGTGAGCGTACAGTGAAAATCTTCTCCATTACTATGAAAAGGAAGATGTTCTACAGCATAACGGATCTGTTCCGCCACCTCTGTACAGTCTTGTTGCGTTACACCTTTAAACACGATGAGGAATTCTTCACCGCCCCAGCGTATCACTTCCCATTTCGCAGCTGTTGCAGCAAGCGTACTGGCAATACCAATTAAAACCATATCGCCGATTTCATGACCGAAATAATCATTTACATATTTAAAATCATCAATATCGGCAATGATTAACATCATCGGAATATTGATATCCAATGTATTCTTTAATTTTTGATCGACATAATTGCGATTTAATAATCCGGTTAATGCATCGCGAAATGCCAAATTATGCAATACACTCGCCTTCTCTTCCATTTTCTGTAACTCATCTTCTTTATGTTTCGTACGCAACTGCGACATAATGCGAATCAGTAGCTCGTCGGCATCAAATGGTTTTTTGATATAATCGCTTGCCCCAAGGGTCATACCTGTCAATACCGCATCATGATCATCACGGGATGTTAAGAAGATAATTTTGGTATTTTGAGGTGCTCTTTTTTGAATCTCTTCATATAGCGTGAAGCCATTTGTATCCGGTAATTCTACATCCAGTAAAATGAGATCGGGTTGAAAATCCATGACTGTTTGCATCGCCTGTTTCCCATCATGGGCAATTTTTAATTCCATTGTTTCCGATTTTAAAATCCGTTCCACCTGACTGGTGATCATGATACTGTCATCAACTACCAGAATCTTCCCATTCTTTTCCATACGCGTTTCTCCTTATATTTCTATATTGATATTTCTTGCGGACTTCACTTTGACAAGGCCATCACTACAATAAAACCAGATAGAGCGACCATAGTTTTTTTCGACATCTTCCCCTTTGATAGGGATTGCTAAATTTTGTAAGATCTGGCGAACCGCATTCACATTGCGTTTGCCAATATTCGTACTGATTTCACTGGCGAACATACATGCTCCTCCTGCAACTTTCGCATACATGCGTGATCGCACTGCCCCTTTTATCTGCATCTTTGTACATAAAGCCGTAATCCCTGTATCCGCATAACGATAAACATCTGGCTTATCAGGTATTAACTTGCTATCCGGCAACAAGATATGAACCATACCACCGATTTTGGCGACAGGATCATATAAGCAAATACCCACACAGGAACCAAGTGCATAGGAAATTAAAACATCATCTTCTTTGCCTATCGCTGCAGCGCCAATTCCTATGACCTTCTTTTGCATTAGGAAACTCCCAATCTTTCCAACAAGTGTTCAATAGAGGAAAGCTCTGGTAGAAATAATACATGACTGACAAAATCACATGCATTAATACGGAAACAATTTTCAATAAACAATAGCTCATCGCCCATTTGTGCAAAATGTATCATTGGTACACTTAGCAAGGAGCCTGCCATGTCTGTGCATGAGGATGGAACCGATACATGTATCTGCATGCCTGTCATAGAAGCAATGGCATTTATATAAGAACAGCACATGATATTACCAATTTCACAAATAGCACTTTGTGACATTTCATCAGGTTCACGAAGATCAATCGTACTTTTACCTAATACACCTTCTAATAATTGACGGGTGAATGTCTCATTTAACAAAAACATAAAGATTCCATTCATATCACCACTTGTTTCAATTAAAATGCCTACCTTTACCGTCTGTGCGCCACCTAATAATTCCTGAGCATCCTGATAAGGAACAATACGTACAGCAGGTGTTTGTAAATGAATTGTCTGATGAATCATAGACGATAACGCGGTTAATGCGTTTCCTGTTCCGATATTACCAATTTCTTGCAAGGCATCGCGTGCCAGGGCATTAAGATCTGAATAATTTTTCAGCATACATCATCACACAGCTTCCTGCACGATCTTATGCACAACTTCAATAACATCATTTGCATTAAAAGGCTTAACGATAAAGCTGGTAGCGCCAATACGGATAGCTTCCACTACCATTGCTTCCTGAGCCATAGCCGAACACATGACAACCGGTAATTTCGCCTTTTTTTCTTTTATTATTTTTAATGCTTCGATACCTCCCATATTGGGCATCGTAATATCCATTAATACCAAATCAAACTCCTGTTCATCAATAAAAGTTATCGCCTCTACACCATCTTTGGCTTCTACGATATCATAGGTATAAGCCGTATCCTTCGTAAGGATGTTTTTCAACATGGTTCGCATAAATATAGCATCATCTACAATAAGTATTCTTTTTGTCATAAATTTTCTACCTTCCTTATCCATATTCTTATATTTCAAAATCATTAACTAATTCACGAAGCACCTGTGCCTGCGCTGCCAATTCTTCACTGGCTGCTGCACTTTCTTCTGATGTAGCTGAATTGCCTTGAACGATTTCAGATATTTGTTCAATACTTTGACGTACTTGGCTAATCGCCTTTGATTGTTGCACGCTGACATCACTGATACGCTCGACATTGGCCGTTACTTGTTGTGCATTTTCTACGACATTTTGTAATGTTATAGATGTTTTATCCATCATTTTACTACCGCTTTCGATCGATAGACTTGTCTTACGAATCAATTCACTGGTCAACTTACTAGCTTCTGTTGTTTTCGCTGAAAGATTACGAATTTCTGCCGCAACCACTGAGAAACCTTTCCCTGCTTCTCCTGCTCTGGCAGCCTCAACCGCAGCATTTAAAGCTAATAAATTGGTTTGGAATGCAATATCTTCAATTTCTTTTACGATCATTGTGATATTGCTGGAATTTTCATTAATTTCATGATTTGCCTTTAACATATTTTCCATTTGTTCATGACTTTCCATGATCTGATTCTTCAAATTATTCGCATATTCGCTAACAACGATAGCATCATCAGCATTGCTTTTTACACTTTGTGATAATTCATTGATATTGGCAGCCAATTCCTGAATAGAGCCTGCTTGATCACTGGCTCCTTGAGAAAGAATTTGTGCCCCATTCGATACTTGCTGAGCACCCCCAGATACTAATTCAGCACTGGTGCTGATTTTCATAATGGCATTGCTTAACAGCTCTGATATCTCATCCAAAGCCGTACCAAGTTCAATAAAGTTCCCTTTGAATTTAACATTACTGCGATAATTTAATTTGCCATTGCCCATCATTCGCATACTTTTGGCAATCTCATCACTATAATACGATAAAGTTTTCACTGTTTCTCGCATGCTGTCAGCCAATTCGCCAAGTTCATTTCCACTTTCATATTGTATCTCTGTTCTTAAATTGCCTTCTGATAATTCGCGTGCTGCTTTCTTTATTTCAATGATTGGATGGGAGATATTACGGTATACCCAAATCCACATGGCAATAAGGAAGATCACCATGATAACTGAAGTAAGAGCGATAAAGATCATCATTCTCGAAATGGTTGATTTTCCATCACTATAGGCTTGAGCAGCATCTTTTTTCACTTTCGCCTCTAAACTTGATAATTCATTTCGCATTTTTATGGAACTAGCTTCATATTTATTCTGATAAAGCTTCGATGCTTCATCATATTTTTCCTGTTCAATTAAATCTAAAACCTTATCTCGATTATTTTTTAATTCATTTAATGCCGATGTTAACTTACTGACTTCTGCATCCGATACTAAGGCATCATCCATCATGTCCATCTGCCCTAAATTTTCTTCAACAACCGTAACACTTTCCATAATTTCTTTCTTTAATGCGGCCTGTTCTTCTTTGTCGTGATATGCCAAAGATTTGGTTACGGCAAGCACCGTTTCCATATTCTTAATGCGGGTAGACATACTTGTCTTTACCACTTCAAATGATTTTTCATAAAAATCTGTATAATTATCGGAAATCGTTGCCGCACTATATAAAGCTGTAACAATAATACTCAAAAACATGATTACAGTGATACCAAATGTCAGAATCAGCTGTTTTGATATTTTCATACTTCTTAACTTTTGCATTTGTCATCCTCCTAGATATGATATATAAAATCTCGTTTTGTCTCAATATACACATTTCCATCATCTAAATGAAAGTGCAATGTTCTTCCAAAGGTATCCCCGACATCCGCAGCCACAACAGGTATATGCAGCTGCATCAGTACATCATAGGCCATTTTGATGTTTCGATGACCGATATCATCTTCATGCTGTTGATTCTTTCCCTGAAACAAGCTTGCTCCCCCTATCAGTTTCGCGATCAAAGGCTGGTGACTTTCAGAAATAGATGTCACTTGATCATATAGCTGCTGGATACCGACATCCACATAACAACTACGCTCATCCTTTGTGCATTTAGGTAACAGACATTCTACAAAACCGCCACAACGGTCATAGGAATCATATAGGCAAATACCTAAAGAAGAGCCAAGTGCTTTAGCAGTGATGATACTATTACGATCACCAACTACGATTTCTCCGGCTTTTGCCAAGATTTCTTTCATCTACTCACCTCCAATGATGCGCATAGCTTATCAACACTGTTTCCCTTAACAAGAAAAATCAGCTCATTAGGTGTTTCACAGGATGACACCCAGAAGCTTCGGGAAATGCGAAGCGCCTGATGTTGATCCTGTACGGCCATTGTTAAGACTTCATTCAAGATGGAGCCCTTCATATCCATGGTAATGCTTGGCTGCTGAATGCGGATAGCATATTTTAAATACGAGGCAATTCCTTCCATAAACGCACTCGCCATAATGCTAGCAGTTTCCTCTAACATTTTTAATTCCTGTTCTTGGAGTTGATATGCACACACATCCCGTTGCATCACCTTTTTTAAATAGGTTTGGGCAAAGGTCTGATTGAGTAAAAACAACAACATTCCTTCCATATCACCGTCAAATGGCAATAGAATACTGATCATATGTTCTTCCACTCTTAGATCATTTGTTTTTAAATCCAATTGTGTCATTTTATCCACTTTGCTAACTGATAAATATACCTGTGTATCCATCAGCAAGGCAAGAGATGCTGCGGCATTACCACCGCTGATATTTCCAAACTCTTTCAAAGTTTCTAAAAGATAACTGTTGTTTTCCACTTTCTCACCCCTTTTCTTATGCAAAGTATTTACACTTTTCGATAAATGGAATGCCCACAATATTCCATATCCTGGGGTATCTCCATCAAAACTTCCGCATGCCCTAACACAAGGTATCCATGCACTGCCAAATTCTTGCATAAATTTCTTACTGTCTGCCGTCTAGCTGCCTCATCAAAATAAATCATGACATTTCGACACATGATCATCTGATATTTCACTGTGTGAAAAGGTTCTAAGACATTATGGAATTGAAAACTCACCTGCGCCTGCAATTTCGGCGATATCGTGAAGTTTTCATTGTTTTCATCCATATGCAAATAACGTTTTTGCCAGCTTTCCGGTATTTCTTTTAATGCCCTGATAGGGTAAGTAGCATTTCTTGCTTCTTGTAATACCGCATTGTTAATATCACAACCAACCATCGCAATCGAAGGCAATACATGCAACAAGCGATATTCTTCTAGCATCATCAATAAGGTATAACATTCTTGCCCACTGGAACACCCTGCCACTAAAATGCGTAACTCATTAAGATCTTTATCCAAATTGGGCAAAACATCAGTTTCAATATAGTGATAATGCGCCATCTCCCGACAGAAATACGTATAATTCGTCGTCAGCTGATTGATCATCGTATATTGCAATTCTTTGCTTTCATCCTTGACCATTGCATCTAAAAATTCTTGAAATGAATGCATACCGCGCTTTTTTACTTCTGCTATCATGCGATATTCTATTAATACACGTTTCTTCTTAAGATCAATTCCATAGTTCTCCTGCATTACACGGCAGAAATTTTCAAATTCTTTATCCGTCATCTGAATCATAACAACTCATCCTCTTTTGTAATAGTATATCTTCAATCAAATAAATCTCTTTTTCCTTTTTATATGCCCAAGTATCCTTCAGTGTTGTTGAAGGCTGCCAACAAGTATCCGCTAGCTCCATTGGTTCCAATAATGTATCAACCATCAGGGCAATCGTAGAATTATTCATGATCATATAATATGTTGCCTTTGTTTCCGTATGGAAAAATAATGTTTCAATATCCAGAAGTGCATACCAGGCACCATCTTCATATAAGATTTGTTGACTATAACGTTTGGCCAACGGTATGGGGAATGTCTGATGATTTGACGCAACAATTTTATACACATATTCTTGAGAAATCGCATATTCATGAGATGCACAGGAAAAATGTAAATAGGTGCCCATATCACAACTCCTCCATTTCAAACGGTGTCCACAAAATGTTATCCAATTCTTCCATTGGTAACGGTTTTGAGAAATAAAAGCCTTGTGCTTCCTCACAACCGATTTCTTGTAAGAAGCGAATATGTTCAATCGTTTCAATGCCTTCGCTGATGACATTGATATTTAACTGTTGGGCCATATGGATCACATTGGAAATAATAATTTTTTCCCGCTGATCCATTACCTTTTGGAAAAACTCTCGATCCAGCTTAATGATATCCACCGGCAGCTTTTTCAAAATGCTTAAAGACGAAAAACCGGTACCGAAATCATCCATAGACAATTTAAAGCCTGCCTGTTTCAACGCAATGGCTTTTTTCATGACATCATCGATATCCTCCAGCATGACACTTTCTGTTATTTCTAATTCAATCAAGTTACGGGGAATATCAAAATATTGACAAACATTGACAATTTTATTAACGATATCAGGATCACGCAAATGAACCCCTGATATATTAACGGCAATGGACAAAGGCTCAATACCTGCATCGATCCATGTATTGATTTGCATGCAGGCCTGTTTTAATACAAACATATCTAATTCGTCAATATACCCATGTTTTTCAAAAAGCGATATGAATGTATCTGGACCAATAATTTCATTACCGCGTTTCCAGCGTATCAAAGCCTCTAAGCCATAACAGCGACGTGTTGGAATGTGCACCTTTGGCTGATAATACACAATAAATTCATTGTTGTGAAAAGCCGCAATAATGTCTTGAATGAAATGATGTTCCTTGCGATGACTTGCTTCGTCTGCATCGTCAAAGAAGGCATAACTGCTCTTATGATACATCTTTATTTTTTTTCGTGCACTGTTCGCATGATCAATCATGCTTGGCAATGGCATGTTTTTCTCCTTGATCATATAGACGCCAATCATGCAAATAATCGGAAAAGCCAAATTTTGTGTATCCGCCATACGTTCCATGCGCCGGATAATATCCTCAATTCGCTGTTGTAGCTCAGCTTGTGATTCATAATGTAATAAAACAACAAAGATATCCGCATTCATACGTACAAAGCTTTCATGTGATTCCATGATCTGACGTAAAATCTGCGCCATCGCTACAAGAATGCGATTGCCATATGTATATCCATAATCGGTATTAATCATTTTAAAGTTCTTAATATCCAATGTTAATAAGGCCATTGCTTCCCCATATACTTGAAGATCCTCAGTTACCTGCTGTTTAAAGCGATCCAATTTCCACGCATCCGTCAAATGATCGTATTGGGATAAGGCTTCACTTTCTTTTTCTAGTCGTTCCTGCTGCAATGCCATAGATAGAATATGTGACAGATAATGAAAGGTTGCCATTTGCTGAGATGTCCACATGCGCACATTTTCTAAGTCTAATAAAGTCAAATAACCGATATAAGCACCATGCTCCACCAGCATATGTTGCATCAATGAATGGACACCACGTAAACGTTGGCGCTCTTCCATAAAAACATCATATTGTTTCAATTCTTCCATGCGATTACATACGATCATCCCATTTTCATCAAAGACTTCTTGATATCGTTCTCCGATAAATGAACTCATTTTCTTTAAATTATCATTCATCACTAAAGATTTTTTTAAAATATGTTCATGTGAGATATGGAATTCACGGTTTCGATCATCTCGCGTCATGATATATACATGGTGTACCTTAAAATAAGCACAGATATGATCTATCACCTGATCAATGCCTTTCTGCATGGTATCATTTTGATATAATATTTCTAACATCTGAAAAATAAAGAAAGCATCTACATCCTTTTGCGATATTTTAAAAGGAGTTATCTCATGAGGATATGGCTTTGTATCTTCATAACGTTCACTTACTTCACCAATATATAGATGCAAATCGTGTGCCCTTGCATACCGCATCGATCCTTCTGCCTTTTCCAACATTTCTTCAAAGGAGCTTTTGCTATCTGTATAACACACTCCGCAAGTTACCTGCATATCTTTATAAATCTGATTCTTATTTAATAAATGCTCGTAATACTGCAATTTTGATAATACCTGTTCTTTATCAAGATAGCCTGGATGGTAAAGAAAGAAGGTCGCATTTCCCACACGTGCGATACACGTCGGATAGGGAAACGCTGCATGTAACAAAAAACCACACAGACGAAGATCCTCCTTCACTTTTGTGAATGCCATTTTCGTAAAATGATGATGTAATAGAAACAGTGTATCCTGGGTTGCATCTGCTTTCCCATATTTAGCAATTTCTTTTTTTACAGCAACAATATTAAGGGTTCTTGTCAATGCATCAATCTTGCTGTTTTCTGCTCTATGTTTCATAGGCTCACACTTTCTTGTACATCGTGAAATAATTTTTCCACATCTATAACATAACCGACTTCATGTTCGGCATAGCAAACACAACCACCAAGAAAGCTGTTTTCCTTCGTTCTTACATATTTGGGCAAAGCATGAATTGGTGATGTCAGAGTAATTACATCTCCTACGTTATGAACACGTAACACCATTTGTTGATCATGCTGTTTTAAAACACAACAAATCAATTCTTCTTCTGCAGGTTCTTGTAAGAGCGCAGAAAAAGAATACATACGGATGAATTGATCCTGTAAGTAGTAATTACCATCATGATCCTTTCGTAATTGTAAGTCTTTTTCAATTGCAGCCATGTTTAGACTGTGTAAAGGCAGTAAAAACGTATACGTGTGACTGAACAACTGTACATAGACTTCCGTATTTTCTTTCATAACGATTGTTTACCCCTTATATAACCTACAACATAGGTTTCTATATGATATTATTTTATCACAAATATGTCACTTTTTTTATTTTATTATCAATTATCGCAATTTTCATTCGTAAAATATAACTTTTTATCTATATTTTCGTCTACATCTTATAAAAAAGCATCTTATTTGCTTTTGCCATCCCTAAAATCTTATGTTTACCTATGAAATACAATGGTTATAATTCAATAAAATTTTCTCTTATCTATTCGTGTAGTATTTCATTATATGGTATACCAACTTTTCTGAATAGCGTCTTTCTAACCTTACTAAATATGAATCATAGTATGAATATCTTGTGTCACCCATACAAAAAAAAGATTTTCAGAAGTAATCCTATTTCTAAAAATCTTTTTAAATCACTTAAATAATTAACGTCTTTTTTCCATTTCTTCTAATTGTTTTCCAACAATTGCATACTGTGCTTTATAGCCTTCTAACTTTTCCTTTTCCGCATTCACTTTGGCCTCAGGCGCTTTATTCACAAAGTTTGGATTGCTCAGCATACCTTCTCCACGTTTGATTTCTCCTTGCAAACGTTTCACTTCTTTGCTTAGTTTAGCAATCTCTTCTTCTACATTGATAATAGCTGCCAAAGGTACATTCAAGGTACCATGCAAGATTGGACGAACTGCCATTTCTTCATCTTTGGCATTATCTATCCAGGTCGCATGACACATCTTCTGTAAGATGGCATTTCTGTTTGCATCACTTGGCATGAGCACATCGTGTTCATCCTTAATGATAACTTCAATATCCATACTTGGTTTCAGATTGTAATCTACCTTAATAGCACGTACTGCTTCAATCATCGTTAGCAGCTGTTTTACCGCTACCATTTCGTCTTCACTCATGGTAACATCCACTTTAGTTGGCCAGCATTCCAAATTGATGCTTGCTTTTTCATGTGGCAGGCTTAAATAGATTTCTTCACTTACAAATGGCATGAATGGATGTAACATACGTACGATACCACGTAAAACAATGACCAGCGTAGAGCGTGCTGCTGTTACCACCGTTGCATCTGCACTCTGTAAACCAGCTTTGGATAATTCAATATACCAGGAACAGAAATCATCCCATACAAAATTGTACAATTCATTACCCACTAACGCAAACTCATATTTTTCCATGTTTTCCGTAACATTTTCCAATACTTCATTAAAGCGTTTTAAAATCCATTTATCAATCATTGACGCATTGCTTACATCGATATCCTCCAAATGGAACGCATCTCCCAACTGCATCAGCGCAAAGCGACTGGCATTCCAAATCTTATTGATAAAGTTCCAGCTTGCTTCGACTTTTTCATCAGAGTAACGCAGATCCTGCCCCGGAGTAGAATTCGTCGTCAAGAAGAAACGCAATGCATCAACACCGAAATGATCAATGACATCCATTGGGTCAATACCATTACCTAGCGACTTGCTCATCTTTCTGCCTTGTGGATCACGTACAAGTCCATGAATCAATACATCCTTGAATGGACGATTCTTCATGCAGTAACGCGTCTGGAAAGCCATTCGGGCAACCCAGAAGAAAATAATGTCATAACCGGTTACTAACAGATCATTTGGGAAATATCGTGCCAGATCATCCGTATTTTCCGGCCAGCCTAAAGTTGAGAACGGCCATAAAGCACTGGAGAACCAAGTATCCAATACATCTTCATCCTGCTTCCAGTTTTCCTGATCCTGCGGATCTTCCATGCCTACATAAATTTCATTGGTTTCTTTATGATACCAGGCAGGAATGCGATGTCCCCACCACAGCTGACGAGAAATACACCAGTCTTCAATATTTTCCAACCATTGATGGAATGTCTTTTCAAAACGTTTTGGATAGAAATTGATACGCTGTTCCGCTATTTCCTGATTTTTTAATACTTCTTGCGCCAACGGTTTCATCTTAACAAACCATTGTTTTGATAAATATGGTTCTACGATTACTCCGGTACGCTCTGAATGTCCAACTTGATGCATATGCTTTTCGATATGATCAACGACACCGGCTGCTTCAAAATCTTCTACTAATGCTTTCCGACAAGCAAAGCGATCCATTCCTGCATACTTACCACACATATCATTCATCGTTCCATTTGGATGCATACAGATTGGCATAGGAAGATTGTATTTTTTCGCCAAGGCAAAGTCATTTGGATCATGCGCTGGCGTACATTTCATGACTGCTGTACCAAAGCTCATATCAATATAATCATCCGCCATGATTGGCAAAGCTTCGCCATTTGCCGTGTTGATGGCATGCAACCCAACGATGTCTTTATAACGCTCATCATCCGGATGAACAAAGATAGCCTGATCGGCAAACATCGTTTCCGGACGGGTTGTCGCAATGACTAATTCTTTTCCCGTTTCAACAACCTTGTATTTGAAATAATACATGGCACCTTCGATTTCTTTATGAATAACTTCAATATTAGATAAAGCTGTCATTGCTTCTGGATCCCAGTTGATAATACGCTCACCCTGATAGATCAAACCATCGTTATACAGATCCACAAATACTTTACGAACAGCATGACTTAACCCATCATCCAACGTAAAGCGCTCTCTTGTATAATCTAAGGATAAACCCATCTTTGCCCATTGCTTACGAATCGTAGAAGCATATTCCTCTTTCCATTCCCAAGCTCTGTCTAAAAATTTTTCACGCCCGATATCATAACGGGAAATTCCTTCCCCTTTTAATCGTTCATCAACTTTTGCTTGTGTCGCAATACCGGCATGATCCATTCCCGGCAGCCACAGCATATCATAGCCTTGCAAACGTTTATAACGAGCAACAATATCTTGCAGCGTTGTATCCCAGGCATGACCTAAGTGCAGCTTCCCAGTTACATTAGGTGGTGGGATCACGATACAGAAAGGATCTTTTGTTTTATCTCCTGCTGTAAAATAGCCTTGTTCTACCCATGTCTTGTAGTGTTCTTGTTCAACTTTGTGATGATCATATTTCGCATCAAGTGTTTTGTTCATATAGCTTCCTCCATTCTTTTTTCAATATTGCATATAGCATCATATCGTGATAGATGCCATCACTTAACTTCATTGCTTCTTTACATATTCCTTCTAGACGAAAACCTAAAGCTTCTAAAACCTTGGCACTTCGCTTATTTTCATACGCCACCATTGCGGTTATGCGTCGCAAGCCAAATTGTGTAAAGCCAACTTCCAGCAATGGAAGTAAAGCCTCCCTTATATAGCCATGACCCCAATACTCTGGATGTAAGACATAAGCAAGCTGTGCCGTATCATCCTCCAATGCATGGAAACACACATGACCGATGACCTTTCCCCTTTGTTTATCAAGCACGCACCAAGCTTGCGGTTCTCCTCGGCGTTCATAAGGCAAATAAAACGCTTTAAGAATGTGCAATGTATGTTCTACATCAGGATGTGGGGGAAAGGTAAGAAATTGCGTTACGCAAGCCTGCCGATAATAGTCATAAATATCACAGGCATCCGCTTCCTCCATACCACGCAGATACAGACGAGAGGTTTCTTTTTCTGGCATTGACAATTGCATATGCTCATCTCCCTCCATAAAAAAAACGTCCTGTATAAGGACGTGATGAACGTGGTACCACCTTACTTCGCATACTTTTATATGCCTCTACAGCACGAATAACGATGTGCCAACCCGAATATTCCTACTGCACTTTTCAGAATATCAACTCCAAGACTACCTTCCATGTATCCTCATGCTTTCTTACACCATCCAAAAGCTCTCTGTATTTCCGATAACATGTACTCCTTCTCTTCAGCGTATGTACACTTATTATAAACAAAACTTTTCTGCATTTCAACCGTTTTTTTATAATCAATCTGATAATCTTGTGGATTTATTTTTCAAGTACCGCACTTCTTGTACGACTGCTATCATTATTTCAATCTCATCTGATTTCATCACAATGTTGTCTGTCAGTCTTGCGTATTCTTTCAGACTTCATATGCCTATTCACCATATCTATTCTTGTAAGATATACCAAATATTTGTTGATAATGGTTGCAATCTTTGGGAATTCATTTTCAAGGTCAGAAACAGGACGAATTTGTATCATGTTCAAGCACCCCTTAAAAGGAAAAAGATGATTCCAAATAGAATCATCATGGTAAGATTACTAAAGTTTTGGCCTCAATCGTTTTATTATGATTACATGCACGTAAATCAGCTTCTTTCACCTCATAACGATTGGCAATACTGGCATACGTATCATTGGGTTTTGCGACAATCATGCGATAAGAAGTATACGTGGTATCGGCATCCTCAAATAAATCTTCAAATTCATCAACCGTCGTTTTTTCCGTTTCCGGTTGTTCATTTTCTGGAGTAGTGATAATCTCTTGTGCTTCTTCTTCATCTTGCTTATTGCTGTTCGATGTATCCGGTACTGGTGTTTGTTCTCGTTGTGGAATTGGTGTTGTCGTTACCGGCTGTGGTGTAATTTTTTTCTGTGGTTTCTCTGTTTCTTCTTTTAAGCCGCTAATGTTCATGAGTATTGTTACAAGTATCCCATTTTCATCCATCTTCCCTTCACATGCTTCCACCTGCATAGCAAAAGGCATTGTGCCCAACTTTTCTCTAGGTGCTAATACATCCATTTGCAATTCTTCTTCAAAAGGTATTATATTGCCATCCATTGTTTCATAACTGCCTTGAATATGCAGCGGCCCGGTTGCCCGAATACCATCTTCATCTTGATCATATTGCAGCTGTTCTTTTGCCTGCAGTGTATGCAAACGCTTTATTTCATCTGCATAAAACAGATGCTTTTCAATCTTCATTGTTTTCATTGTCAAATCCTCCTATCACTATGTATGCATCTTTTTCTCTAAATATGCCCATGTGAAAATAAAAACAACTTTCTTCTCTGTACTTTATCTTTTCTATGATAAAATAAATACAACAATAAAAAATAAGGAGTAAAGAATTATGATAAAAATTGAACGTTGCAGCGTTATGAATTTTGAAAACGCCATTCGCGGAGCTCGTAATCCGATGAATAGCTGGAATCGCATGGATTCCTATTATGATGATGAAGGAAACTTTGTGATGGGGCCTAATGATTTATCTTTAGCACAGCGTTTAGCAAAGGCTGGCAGTGACCATCGTAAATTTATTCGCCAGATTTTTGTTTCCGTAGATTTTACCGCACCAATGTACTGGTGGAAAGAATATGACACCTATAAAGTAGCAACGGTTGCCAATTCAACAAGCACCATGCATAAGATTGCCAGTAAGCCTTTTACATTAGATGACTTCTCTTATGAGCATATGAATGAAAAAGCCTTAGCATCTTTGAAAGCAGTCATAGCGGTATTGGAAGAGTTGCGCTTGGAATATTTAGAAACAAAAGATAAAACTGTCTGGTATAGCATGATTCAACTATTGCCAACCAGCTACCACCAACTGCGTACCTGTACCTTGAATTATGAAACGTTAATGAATATATATTATGCCAGAAGAAATCACAAACTGGATGAATGGCATGTTGTATGTGATTGGATTGCTTCTTTACCTTATGCAAAAGAATTGATCCTAGCTGTGGAACAAAAAGAACAATAAATGATAAAAAAGGCGAACTTTTCGCCTTTTTTATGTGCTTTCATATTTATTTACTACCATTATGTCATGCTCACTGTCTGATCAGATTATGCAAACGTAATGACATGTTTTAAACCAACGGCATGTGCTGCCTTATCCATCGCCTCCATGAAATCATCGATGGGATATGTTGCGGATATGATGCTATTCAAAGGGATACGTTTATCGTTTACCAATTTGCTGCAAAGTCGATAATCCATGACACTTTGTCTGGTACAGCCATAAATGCTCAATTGCTTGTAATGTACAAGATTCGTATTTAATGATACATTTTCGCGATCTTTAGGAAGACCGCCAAAAAATAACAGCTGCCCATTCATATTCATATACTGCAAGGATTGTGTTTGTGCTGTTGGTGCCGGAGCTGCAATGATGCATACATCTACGCCCTTTCCCGTATGCTTGCGTATCTCCTCTTGTAAATCACCTTCCACCAGAATCAAATCAGGAAAGAGTTTCTTCGCCTGTTCCATCCGTTCACGACTGAGATCATTCATGAACACCTTGGCAGCACCAAACAATTTTGCCACCATGATATGCATAATTCCAATCGGGCCGGCGCCGATAATCAAAACATCTTTTCCCGGTGTCATATGCAGACGCTTTTGCCCATTATACACACAGCTTAAAGGTTCCACCAAAGCAGCTTCCGCAAAGGAAATCGCATCCTGTAATACCGTAATATTTCCTTGTTGAATGGCGGTTGCTGGAATTTTTACATATTCGGCAAACCCACCGTTCATATTAATACCAAAGGCTTGGTAATGCTCACACAGATGTGTTTCACCACTCACACAATGATCACAAGTGCCACATCCCATATTGGGCGCAACAGCTACTCGTTGCCCTACTTCATACGCCGTGACTTGTTTACCGATTTTCTCAATGACCCCGGCAAATTCATGGCCGATAATCAAAGGATGTTCTTTAGATACATGTTGATAACCATTCTTATACATCCGAACATCACTGCCACAAATACTTGCAGCTTTCACCTTTAATAGGATTTCATCATCCCCTATTTCCGGCAGCGGAACTTCTTCTACGCTAATGTCTAGCTTTCCTTTTAATAATGCAGCTTTCATTTTTACTCTCCTATTCTGATTGGTCGTTTTTCAAGTAACGAACGCAATCCTTCACGTACCAGAATCAATGCCATTTTACCATCATGTCCACTAACTCTAGGGGTATCATCTTCACGTATGCAACGAATAAAATCTCTTGCTTCATTAATATAAGCATCTTTAAATAACTTTGTCCAGGAAGGCATGACTTCAGCATGCATGCACTTATCATGAGTGGCGATGCTCACATTGTTGTTTTTCTGTGAACCTACCAATACATTGCCACATGTACCTAATATCTCCGCTCTGGCATCATAGCCATACTGTACATATTGTGCTCCATCAATCATGCCGATAATGCCATTTTCAAATTCCAATAATACAGCCACGGTATCATAATAGTCTGGATATTCTGCTTTTTTTTCGCAGGAGCGAAAATTTCTTCCAATTGCATGAATACTTTTTACTTCGCTGTCGGCATACCAGCGCAACGTATCGAAATCATGGCTGTTAACTTCTCCGATAGGTCCACTGCTTTTTGCTATATCATACATCCATTCTTTGGGCTCACTTGGTCCATGAGTCAGTGATTTAATCATTGTCACTTCACCGATCTTACCAGATGTAATGACTTCTTTTGCTTTCTGAAAGCTCTCATCATAACGCCGCATAAATCCTACTTGTAGCTTTACATGATGTTGTTTACAAGCTGCTATCATCTCATCACATTCTTCCGCTGAAATCGCCATCGGTTTTTCGCAGAACACGTGTTTGCCGGCAGAAGCTGCCGCCAGCACAATTTCTTTATGGGTACCTGTTGGTGTCACCACGATTACTGCATCTATCTCTTTATTCTGTAGTGCCACTTGATAATCCGCATACGTATAAGCAACATGAAGTTCTTCTTGGGCTTTTTTTAAATTTTCTTCACAGGGATCACATATTGCCAATAGACGTGCTCCCACGACGTTTCCCATATAGCTGCGGGCATGGATCATGCCTGCTCTTCCTGTTCCTATTAAACAGACGTTTAGACAATCTTTCATATTATTTTTCCTTCTTCCATAAAGATACCAGCAAGGCGGATACAACCGTACCAACAGCTAATGCCAATACCATCATAAAGACATTGGATGTAGCACCGGGAATTAACAAGACAAAGAATCCTCCATGTGGTACAGCAAGACCACAATTGAAAACCATTGACAATGCCCCGGTAATCGCAGAACCTACCGTAACAGAGGCAAGAACACGAATTGGATCGGCTACCGCAAAGGGAATCGCTCCTTCAGATATAAAGGATAGACCAAGAATCCATGCTGTTTTTCCTGATTCACGCTCATCGCGTGTATATTTTTTCTTTGCCAACACTGTGGAAGATAAGGCCATAGCAAGTGGAGGTACCATACCAGATAACATTACCGCTGCCATTACCGGACTTGTCTGTCCTTGCGTTAAGGCTGTTAAAGATGCAACACCAAAGAAATATGCTGCTTTTCCAATAGGACCGGCAAGGTCAATTGCCATCATGGCACCAAGAATGACCCCTAATACAACGGAGCTAGCACCACTCATGCTTGTCAGCCAAGATGTCAAGGTTTCATTCAACCAAGTAAGTGGTTTTCCGACGACAAAGACCATTAAGAAACCGGTAATGATACAGGATAGTACCGGAATGATCAAGACCGGCATCAGACCTTCAAACTTTTCTGGTAATTTTACAAAGGCTTTTTTAACACCTAAAACCGAGTAACCTGCAATAAAGCCTCCTAGCAATGCTCCTAAAAAGCCAGACCCGGAAGAAGATGCCAACATACCGGCAACCATGCCTGGTACAAGTCCTGGACGATCAGAAATAGAGAAAGCCACATAACCGCCAAGTGCTGCCCACATCAATCCCATGGCAGTACCACCGATGGTCTTAAAGGCTTCGGCAATTGCTCCTTCTGAATTAATACCACCAAATGCAAAAGATAATGCAGTCATGATACCACCGGCTACAACAAATGGAATCATATAAGATACACCTGTCATCAAATGAGCGTAAATACCTTTAAAGTTGTTATTACTTTCTTTTTCAACCTTTATGGTTTCTGTTTGTTTAGCACCTCCATAGATAGGAGCTTGCAAAGAATCCTTTAAAACCTGTTGTCCGTTTTTGATGGCATCATTGACATCTACTTCATATAAGCGTTTTCCATGGAAACGATCTTTGTTTACAGATGTGCTTGCCGCTATGACAACAGCATCTGCAGCCTCAATATCTTCTTGAGTTAATACATTTTTAGCCCCCACCGACCCCTGCGTTTCAACCTTGATGTTCCATCCGATATCTTTTGCGGCTATTTCTAATGCCTCAGCTGCCATATATGTATGGGCAATTCCGGTTGAACATGATGTAATCGCAATCAGTTTCATAATATCTTCTCCTTTTTCATCTACGATGTTTATTATTCGATAGCTTGATAAAATGTATCTATATCATTTGCCTGTAACAATGCCTCTTGAACTTCCTGATGCATGAGCTTACGCGCCAATGTACTGAGCATATCCAAATGCGTTTCATCTTCATGTTCCGGTATAGCGAGCATGAATACACAATAGACAGGCTTTTCATCAAGTGAATTCCAGGCAATACCCGTTTCACTCTTGCCAAAGGCAATACAGGCATGGGGTACAGTAGCCGATTTCCCGTGCGGTATAGCAATTCCACCTCCTATCCCGGTCGTATATTCCAATTCTCTCTCTTCTACTGCTTTCAGATAAAGTGATAAATTCTTCACTTTCCCTGCTTGATATAGTAGTTCTGCCATTTCCTTTAATGCGGCTTCTTTCTTATCAGCTTGGAGTTGGAAAGTTACACAATCCTTACTGATATATTCTTGTATATTCATTATTGATCTCCTTATTTTTCTGCCAGTTCATCGCATATTTTTATGCCTGAGGAAGTACCTAGACGAGTTGCTCCTGCTTCTATCATGGCCAATGCAGTTTTCAGATCGCGGATACCACCGGCTGCTTTTACTTGTACCTTATCACCGGCATATTGTTTCATGAGCCTTACATGGGCAATTGTTGCACCAGCACTGCCAAAGCCAGTTGATGTTTTCACAAAATCAGGCTCTACTTCTTTTGCAATTTTCGCAAGCTCGATGATTTCATCTTCCTCTAAATAACAGGTTTCAAAAATCACTTTGCAACAAACCCCATGTTTGCGAGCAATTCCTACTAAACATTCCATTTCTTTGCGAAGGTAGGCATAATCATGTTCTTTTACTTTGCCGATATTGCATACATAATCAAATTCCTGACATCCATTGCCAATGGCATCTTCAACTTCGGCAGCTTTTACAGCAATCGTGGTTTGCCCTAATGGAAAACCAATAGCAGCTCCACATAATACCGAAGAATTTTCCAACATCTTACGACACATCGCAACTGGATAGGAATTGATTGCTACAGATTTAAACCCATAAGCTTTCGCTTCCTCGCATAGCTGTTGGAAATCTTCTTTTGTCGCATAAGCTTTTAAGTTTGTGTGATCCACCATACTCGCTAATTCTTTTCTTGTTATTTTCATTTAATTCCTCCTATTTTCATTTGCTTTCGTTTTACAGGTTCATTATAGTCCTATATTTTTGTTTTGTAAATATATTTATTTATTTTTGTTTTTATTTATTTTCGTTTGCTTACTTTTCTATAATCTGCTAAAATATACATAAGGGAAGTGAAATTATGCAGAAGAACCCAAATCCGCTTTTTGCGGAAGAGCGAAAACGCAAAATTATGAATTTCATTAAAACAAACACCCGTTGCAGTGTGAGCGAGCTAGCAAAATTATTTGATATCACCCCTGCAACGATACGCAGTGATCTAAGGGAGCTAGAAAAAAACGGCAGTATCATCCGTACACATGGAGGAGCTGTTTTACGTAACAAGATTGAACAGGAAGAAGTATTAGATAATCGCAAAAACGATGATAAGAAAATGAAAATAGCCCAAAGCGCAATTGCTTATGTTCATGATGGTGATACCCTCGCCTTAGATACCGGAACGACAGCCTTGGCATTTGCAAATGCCTTGATCCAATCATCAAAAAAAAATCTGAAGATCATTACTTCAGATTTGATGTTGTTGCATACATTTGAAAAACGTCAGGACTTTGAAATCATCTCCATTGGTGGCGAAATTCGTCATGGTTTCCATTTTGCCTGTGGCGATATTGCCATTCGTATGTTGAGTGCTTTCCATGTTGATAAATTTTTCCTAACAACTTCTGCCATTGATCTGGTACAGGGATTGACAACACCGAATGCTGGAACGGCTCATCTAAAAGCAAAAATGATGGCCATTGCCAATGAAACCATCTTACTGGTAGATTCTACGAAATTCAACAAAGTCTGTTTTTGTAAATTCGCTGATTTATCACAGCTTTCACGCATCATTGTCGATGATGCCATCGAACATGAGCAACAAGAGCATTTGCGTAAAACCATTCAAGAGGTTATCTTGGCCTAATATATAATTTCTAAAGCAGGAATTCCCTGCTTTTCTTTTGCTAATTTAAAAGATATCTAAAACTTTAGGGGTCTTAGATTTTAGTTCGTTTTCTTCATCTACCCTAAAGTTGTCCCCTAAATTTCTAGCAAAGACCCCTAAAAAAATTAATTACCCAATTCATAAAAGAAAAGACGTGCATTACACACGTCTTAAGATTCAAAGATAGGAATGAGATACTCCCATACCGCCTCCATTCCCGTCTTTTTTTCAGCGGAGAATGGAAATAATGGCTCATGATCATTCAATTGCAATTCTTTACGAATCATCTTTAATTGATTTTTTAATTTGGTTGATGGCAGCTTATCTGTTTTCGTCGCAACAACAGCTACCGGAATTTCATAATATCGTGCAAATTCAAGCATGGTGATATCATCCTCTGTTGGTTTATGCCTTGCGTCCACAAGGATGACTAACCCTTTTTTCTGTTTTCTTTCGGCAAAATAATCTTCCATCATTTCGCCAAATTTTAGCAGCTGTGCTTTTGATATATTAGCATAACCATAGCCTGGTACATCGACAAACATGTATTTATCATCTAGGTTAAAGAAGTTTAAAAGTCTTGTTTTCCCCGGTGTATTTCCTACATAGGCAAGTTTTTTTCTTCCACACATCGTATTGATAAAGCTGCTTTTACCAACATTGCTGCGTCCTGCTAATACGATTTCCGGTAAATCGGTTTCCGGCCAAGATTTTTTATCGGGAGCAGATATAACTAGCTCTGCTTTCTGAAAAGTGATCATTTACTTTACCAAAGCTGCATCTAGTACCTGTGAAACACGTTCCACTGGGATAAAGCTTACGGTTTCCTTAACAGCAGCAGGTACATCATCAAGATCCTTCACATTCGCTTTTGGAATAACTACGGTTGTGATACCACAGCGATGAGCAGCCATCGATTTCTCTTTTAAACCACCGATTGGCAAAACATGACCACGTAAGGTAACTTCACCCGTCATAGCTAAATTCGCTTTTACCGGCGTGTTGCTTAGACTGGATACAAGCGCTGTTGTCAAAGTAACCCCTGCACTTGGTCCATCTTTTGGTACGGCTCCTTCTGGAACATGGATATGAATATCGTTATTTTCAAAGAAGTCTGGTTTGATCTTATACTTTTTAGCATTGGCACGCACATAATCATATGCAATCGTTGCCGATTCTTTCATCACATCACCAAGCTGTCCGGTAATTACCAACTTCCCTTTACCTTCGAAATGATTTACTTCAATCTGTAACACATCACCGCCAAAGGCTGTATACGCAAGCCCTGTCACAGTTCCTACCTGATCCTTTGTTTCACGCTTGCCGTATTCAAATTTTTCATTGCCTAACCATTCATGGATGAGTTTTTTTGTAACCTTGATCGAACGTTTTTTATCCTTAAGAATAGCCAAAACGCTCTTCCGGCATACAGTGGCAATCGTTCTTTCTAACTGACGCACACCACTTTCACGCGTATAATAACGAATCAGATAGCTGATCATATCATCGTCTATTTTCAGCTGGCTGTTCTTTAAACCATTTTCTTTAATCTGCTTTGGTACTAAATGACGTTTCGCAATCTCAATTTTCTCTAATTCCGTATAAGAGGAAAGTTCGATAATTTCTAAACGATCGCGTAAAGCGTTTGGAATATTTTCCAAGTAGTTTGCTGTTGCGATAAATAAAACCTTACTCAAATCATATGGTTCTTCAATGTAATGATCTGAGAACATCGCATTTTGTTCAGGATCCAATACTTCCAACATTGCACTGGCAGGATCTCCTTTATAATCACTTGCCATCTTATCGATTTCATCGATCAAAAAGACAGGATTGATCGTTCCGGCTTTTTTCATCGCTTGAATGAAACGTCCCGGCATACTACCTAAATACGTTCTGCGATGACCGCGAATTTCAGATTCATCTTTAACACCGCCAAGTGAAATTTTTACAAATTTACGATCTAATGCACGCGCAACAGATTTGGCCAAAGATGTTTTACCAACTCCTGGAGGACCAACTAAACAAATAATTGGAGCTTTCAAAGAATTCGTCATCTGTTTCACCGCTAAATATTCTAAGATACGTTCTTTGACTTTTTCTAAGCCATAGTGATCTGCATCTAAGACATCACTGGCAGCTTGCAAATCTTCATTATCTTTGCTTTCTTGCCACCAAGGAAGATCCATCATCCAGTCAATATAAGTTTTGATGACCCCGGTCTCCCCACTGGCTGCTGGCAACATTTCATAACGGCTTAGCTCTTCTTTAATTTTTTCTTTAATGCTTTCCGGATATGGGTTCTCATCTAAACGACGACGAATTTCATCCGCATCCTTATCACTGTCAGGCACATCACCTAACTCTTCTTTAATCGCCCGCATCTTTTCACGCAAATAGTATTCTTTCTGGCTTTCTTCAATACGTGATTTCACTTTATCATTGATCTTATTTTCAATCTGAGAAAGCTCTTTCTCACTTTCGATTTCCTGTAAGATCAAAAACAGACGGTCATTGACACCTGTTGTTTCCAATAATTCTTGGCGTTTTTCCAATGTAAAAGGAAACAATTGTGATATCTGATCCGCTAGCTGAGGAGCACTGACCCCTTTTGCCAACTCATTAATCATCTCTTTCGGAATGCTTTGCGAAATTGCTTCAATCTCTTCAAACTGTTTTGCAATTTTGCGAATTAAAGCTACTTCTTCCATCGCATCCTGTGTTACATCATACATAACCTCAGCAGATGTGCTCATCATCTCATCGTCATTGATGATCGTATGAATCTTTACACGCTGAAGCCCTTTAAATTTTACTCGCAGATAGCCATCCATACGACGGATATGGCGAATTTGACACAATGTACCAAAGGAATATAAGTCATCAATGTCTGGTGAATCCATCGCTAAGTCTTTCTGCGCTACCAGAACCACCTGACTCTCAAACTTTTCCTGAGCCTCTTCTACAGCACACGTAGATTTGTCTCGTCCTACATCAATGATTACTTCTTGATTTGGGAAGACAATTACACCGCGCGTACAAACCAAAGGCAGTCGTACAATTGGATTAGCATCGTTTTCACTCATTTGTCTACACTCCTTTCATAAGCCAAAAAAGACGCGGATGCGTCTTTTACGCGGCTTTACTTACCAGCTGTCTCTTTCAATAATTCAAGAGCTTTGCGAATACGCAGATCATACGCAATCGCATCTTTGCTAATCAGCTGTTTCACCTGTTCTAATGGCATGTTGTAAGTAGTTGCAACTGTTTCCAGTTCTTTTTCTACTTCTTCATCGCTGATTTCCATTTTTTCTTCAGCAGCAATTGCCTCTAGAACTAAACGCACTTTTACTTTGTTGTATGCGTCTTTGCCCATTTCCTCACGAATCATTTCATCTGTTTGTCCAGTTACCTGTTTGAACTGATCCAAGCTGAATCCCTGAGACTGTAAACGCTGTGCAAATTCATTTACCAAAGTATCCGTTTCTTCTTCTACCATAACATCTGGAATTTCTACTTCTGCAGCATCCGTTACCGCAGTCAGCAATTCATTTTCAAATTTCTGATTAGCCGCATTTGCTTTACTAGTTTCCAGATTTTTACGTGCATATTCTTTGTACGCATCAACCGTTTCAACATCTTTGATTTCTGCCTGTTTGATTAATTCATCATTTACTTCAGGCAATACCTTTTCTTTAATATCATGTACCGTAACCTTGAAGACCACTGGTTGACCAGCTAATTCTTCTGCCTGATATTCTTCAGGGAAAGTTACATTGATTTCTTTTGTTTCTTCGCTCTTCATGCCTAACAGCTGTTCTTCAAAACCTGGAATGAAAGAACCGCTACCGATTACTAATGGATAAGCCTCTGCTTTTCCACCTTCAAATGCAACACCATCTTTAAATCCTTCAAAGTCAATGACAGCTGTATCGCCATTTTCAACCTTGCCGTCTTCCTTTATTACTAGATCAGCAAAACGTTCCTGTAAAGAAGTCAATTCTGCTTCAACATCTTCATCGCTAACGGCTGCATCATCTTTTTTAATATCCAAGTTCTTATATGCGCCAAGTTTTACTTCTGGTTTCACTGTAACTGTGAATTTAAAAGTTACTTTATCTTCATCAATACTGTCGATGCCTAAAGAAGGACGAGAAACGACCCACAAGTCATGTTCCTTGATACCATCACTTAAAGCTTCACCAGCAACTTCATCAATTGCCTCCATTAATATATTTTGTGTACTGATTTGTTTTCTAACCAGTGCCTCAGGAGCATGTCCTTTACGGAAGCCTGGCAGATTTACTTTCTTAGAAAGTTTGCCAAATGCTTTCTTTTGAGCAGCTTTCCAAGCATCTCCTTCTACAGTTGTTGTTAATTCACCTGTTGATTTTTCTTTTAATTCCCATGTTGAACTCATGTTCATACCTCCTACGTACCCAATACGATTTTCACATGTTTAAATTTCATGCTTACTTAATAATAATTCATAACCACTGTTTCGCGCAAGTCCTTTTTCATTCAGAAATATTGCAAAAGCATCCATTTCTTCATGTGCCGCAAAGACATATTGTGCAACACCGATTGCAATTCCCAAAGCATCATCTTCTTCGATATTGTATGGCAATCGAAGATATGCCTCTTTTACTAGTGTTTCCACACACATCATCGTGAATGTCGGATTATCGCTTTCAAACCAATCCTTTAGGTATGCGACTGCTTGTATGACACCATCACTCTCCATTGGCGGCTCAATAAAGCATGGAGCAAAGGTTATGACTAACCCATCCATCTCAATTGTGAACTCGTCACTGATGTTTTGTTCCATCATCGCTTCAATTAGATAAGAGCGAATTAAGTAGTGTGGCGCATTGCCAAGGTAATCGCGTATCGCATCCAGATGATTACGAATATTACTTTTTCTTAACTGTTCAATCGCAAGAAACTGTTCTTCCAAGGAACCCTTTAGCAGCATTTCAATATCCTCTTCACTATAGCTTCGCTGTGCTTGTGGTTGCAACTCACTGCGACAGGCATTATAAAGATCGATCAATCGCTGTTCATATTCCTTAGGAATATAAGGCATGGAAAGCTCTTCCTCAAGAATCTGGTAAGCAGCTTGATGGTCATGTTGTTCCATCTGCATTTCTACTTTTTTTAGAATATCTTCATAATAAGTATCCATGGTATCTCCTTTACGACCAAACATACATTAATATAGCATATTTACCTTGTTTTATCAATTAGTATGTCCATAGTTGCGCCAATTTCACGCATTTTTTGTCCGTTATCACATAAAGTGTGTTATTTTCATTTCTTATGTGATGATTTTCCTTTGCCCATCCTGCTTTTACAACAGTCTTTCTAGGCAACGTACACACTTCATGCAGTAAAATCCCTAAAAATGAAAATACTTTTATTTTCTTTAAAATCATAAAAGCGAAGTTTCTTTTACAAACCGCTATATTATATAAGGATATGATATTTTAAAAATGCCAAACACATACTACTATTTTACAAAAAGTATTAATACATATGATTGACTTTACATATTTGAGGGTGCATATATCTCACTTTACACTTAACATTCTTTGTGTACTACGGTTGAAAAACTGTTCAGAAATGAAAAAAAAACAAATTATATATTGAAATTCAATATGAAATTTGCTATTATAATTAGGCATTGATTGTTGTCCACGTAGCTCAGTTGGATAGAGCATGCGCCTTCTAAGCGCACGGTCAGGGGTTCGAATCCCTTCGTGGACGCCATATGTGTATTACCCGCTGATGCAAGCGGATTTTTTATTTATCGCAAAAAGTGACATGTGAAGCAACAACAATCACAAGATGATATAAAAATGTCGTAAATATAGCAAAAAGTTTATTTTTTCCTTGACCTTCCAGCTGCTAGAAGGTGTTTACTACCTCTATAAAAGAAGGAGCATAGCTATGAAAATTGGAGAAATTGAAAAATTGAGTGGCATCTCTGCCAAGACGATACGCTATTATGAAACTAAGGGCCTATTATAGATCAAACGTGGTGAAAATGCCTATCGCGAGTATGGCGAAGAAGATTTAACGCAATTACAAACAATTGCTTTATTAAGAAAATGTGGTTGTTCTATAGCTGCTATTAAGGATGTTACAGACGGAAAATGTACGCTAGTAGAGTTATTAGAAAAACAAATTCATATGTTGGAAAAACAGAAATGGCAAGAAGATCTTCGCCTATCTATTTTATATGATATGCAAAAATCTTTTCAGAAAAGTGATGCCTCTGCATTATCTGCATGGCTACAAACTTTAAAAGAAATCGAAACGGATGAATTCCAACAATTACACGAAGATGTCCAAATGTTGACGCAGCATTCCCCGCTTTTTTATGTTGTATGGACTCTCATTCTTAGTGGCCCTATTCTAACTTTATTTCTTAAAATTAATGAACATAATGTAGAACACCAAGGATTGCTAACCTTACTTTCTCTAGCTGACATGAGCGTGCTAACATTATTATGGCGTAAGTATTTTACTACAAGACACCAATTTAAAGAACGGAAAAAGAGAGGATGGATCTTACTCTTGTGGTTGCCTTTTTCTTTATGCATAGGATTTTTATTCATCTTTGTCATACAGTGGCTAAAAGAGCTGCTTTATCTTAAAGATGGCTACATACTGTGGAGTTCCACGATGCTTGCCGATATCCTTCCCTTTTTCTTCCACATTGAAGCGATGGTCATAAATGGCGCCTACATTGCCAAGAAAACGCATAATATTGATTTTGAAGACTATCAAGTCATCTTTCACAAACTGAAACACTACCGTTTCCTAATGCTCTTTGTAAATCTCATCGTTCTTTATATATCTTTAACAAACATCAATGTGCTATATCCATCACATCTTGAAATAGCACGCTGGTATGCGCCTATCCTGCAAACAAATGATTATCAAAATATCACAAAAGTAAAAACTGGTTTTCAATCAGCCAAATCCTTCTTATCGCAACACAATAAAGGTGATTTCTATTATTTTCTTTATCTGAAGGATGGTAAAAAGATTGATATTTCTATGCCAAATGCGGCACATGAAAAACGTTATGAAGAGCATACATATTTAGAAATTGAAGAGTGTGATGCCATCTTCATGCAACTCGGTATAAAAAAAGAAGGCAGTATGCAGCATTTTCAAGACAATACTTTGGCAGCCGAATATCGAAATCGTTTTAAAAAAATTGTTGAAAATAAAACAAAGTAAGAGCAATCAATGGTAGTTTATATTGATGTATTTTAATGAAGATACAAACATTTCTTCTTTAACATAAGTTACATTTCATATATGATTATCTGTATAAAAAATATTTTATCTATGTACCTATTAAGAAATCGGCTTTCCCACAAAGCCGCTATCATAACATGATCATTGAAATGACATTTCATAACAGATAATATAAAAAACATAAGGTGCCAATTATTGATAGACACCTTGTGCTTTTCATTAATAAATATAGTACCTAGATGAAAGACACTGCCTAACCTTAACAACTGTACGATGACTCCTCTAGGTTCTTTCTTACTTTAGGTTAGCTTTGTAAAAGTGGTTTCTAAATGGTTACTATGTATCGTCATTTTGGAAATCTCCATTTTTTAATTCCTATTTTTCAATTACCCATTTTCCAGTAGAGATTCTCTTCTGGAAAGATCCATTTTTATCAATCGTTTAGTGCAAAGCGCTCGTTTGTCCTTATAAGACAACATCATTATCAGGAAATTCTTTTGAAATTTTATTTCTTAATTCTTTAGCACAAGCGATATAGTAGTGCCGTCCATTGGCACTTGTTTCATATTCTGCAATTTTCTCTAATGCAGTTGCTTTTACTTCCAATATAGTTTTATCTATATCTATTTGTATCAGCAAATCACAAAGTTCTAAACACCATTGATAATCTCTGTCTTTAAGCGCTGTTTGCGCAGCTGCAAACACATTTTCTTTTCCTCCCATTAATTTAACCGTTTTACTTGCTTTTTGCTCAGGAGAAAGAGGGTGAAGATTGGTTGGATTTCCATCGAACCAGCCTAAATAAGCTGCATAGATTTCTCTTACTGTCCACTCTACACAACCATAATATTCACCTAAATATGGTAAGTCAGCATATTCAGCTGGTAAATGAATTTCAGAAGCTAATTGTTCTGCGTTTTTGCCTTCATTCATACCTTTCAGTGTTTCATTCAAGACATAATCCATCGCATTCTTGTAATTCGTTAGTACTTCATGAATTTTTTCTTTTCCCTGTATCAAGGCTGTGTGTCCAGCTAAAAGATATTTGGCAGGATAAGATAACATAAAGTCGATACTGTTAATCCATGTCGCAAGGTTTCGATATTGTCCGCCACGAATAGCGTATAGGTTTGGAAAACAACCAAAATAGTTATCCCCGCAACATAAAACTTCTTTTTGAGGAAGCCATATCATCATCTGATCCTCAGATTCGCCAACAAGTCTAACCAACTCTAATTGTATACCATCAATTTCTCTAATGACTTTATCTTGCTGATAACAAGTGGTCGGTGAAACAAAAGCACGCTGTTCACCATAAACAACTCCCTCACGTATCCCAATTCCTTGAGAAATGGCTTCATTATCATCTAGCGCATAACCAAACTGTCTTGCCCCTCGTAAAGTTTGAATATCCTTTAAAAAAGCTGTTTTCTCTAATTCCGCCATCTTAGGCTCAAATGCAATAATCTCCGAAACACTTTCTGAAAAAGCACCTGCGCCACCTCTGTGATCTGGATGTCCATGTGTGTAAAGAATGGTTTTAACTTTCTTTTCTGTATGATTTCGAATGATATTTGCCAATTTTTTGCCACGTTCTAAAGAATCTAAAGTATCAATCAGAAGAATACTTGTAGCACCTTCAATAAAAATAGCATTACTATGCCCCACGCCAAAAACGAACCATACACCTGATGTTATTTCTATAACAGCTTCTTTATAGTTTTTTGTAAAACTTGTTAATTTTTGTTTTCCATTAGATATTAACATATGATCTCTCCATTCCTTTTATTTTACAATATACCTTCTAACAAGAACAGCACTACTATGATACAAGGAAAAAATCACTTCAAATATACCTGCTTTTTCTTATTATAACAGTTTCAAATACGTGTTACAATTTTATTTGATTTCCACACGGTCTTAAGTCTATCTTTTCCTTACTTATCTTCCCTAAACAAAGCGGTCAAGTCCTGCAAGCACCTACGCTTCATAGCAATGTTGATCTATATGCTTGATTCGGCATGTTATAGTCTATTGGCACAAAGAAACCTTATCATTTAACAAACACCTACCATTAAACAAACAAGAAACCATTAGAAAAGTGTGCGATTGCACACTTTCTTTCATTATGTTTATTCCGTTTCAATTAAGCCATAGCCACCATCATGACGTTTATAGACAACGGCAATTTCCTTTGTTTCATCGTCGCGATAAATAAAGAAATTATGATTCAACATTTCCATACGCATAATCGCTTCATCTAATTCCATGGTGTCTGGGACAATGGATTTTGTCTTAACGACTTCATCCGCTTCATCATACTCTTCATCTAATTCTTCTGTTTCAAGGAACGCATATGCCAATTTCTCTTTGTTCTTTCTCGTTAATCTTGTTTTTTGTCTGCGAATCTGATCTTCCAGTTTGTCGATAGCCAAGTCAATGGCTGCATATAAGTCATCATGCACAACTTCTGCACGCAGAACTGCAAACTTTGTTGGAATCGTCACCTCTATTTTCTGTTTGTTCGGATACACCCGAACTACCACATTTGCAATCACATTCTCATCAATGATGAAATACTTTTCGAGATGATTTAACTTCTTCTCAATTTTCTCAGCGATTGCTGGAGTTACCGTAATGTTCTTACCGTAGATCTGGACTTTCATAATAAAATCCCTCCTTGTATTTATACCTTTATTATAGTCAAAAAAATTCCTTTTACTAGACTATCATTTTTAGATAAAATATGATAGACTTGTACTGTAAGGGCGATCATGGAAGTTTCGCTTTTTTTATGCAAACTATTTGTAAGAAAGGAAAAGAAAAAAAATGGAAAGCCTGATGAAAATTTTAAAGGAAGAACACTTATCCTGTATAGTATCACAAAACAATCATATTTATAAAGAAAAGGCTGATGGAATACGCCCCATTCTAACCCTCCTTGATAAGGGTGTATTGAAAGATGCGCAAATCGCAGATAAAGTGATTGGCAAAGCGGCAGCAATGATGTTAGTATTCGGGGGCATCAAAGAAGTTCATGCTGGTGTGATATCTGAACCGGCACTGCATTTTTTACAAGCACATCATATTCTTGTTCATTACGAACTACTTGTGCCAAATATCATCAATCGCAAAAAAGATGGTATCTGCCCCATGGAAACATGTGTATTGCATATAGACGATATGGAGCTTGCCTATCACAAACTGGTACATTTGCTAGCACAAATGACCAAGTAAGAACGTCTTCCTACAAATAAATTGTTTAAAAAAAGAAAGTCTTAAGGTGAATTTTAAACTACCTGAAAACTTTCTTTTTTGAATGTTTCTATATGGCATTATGGGCCTGCCAAATCTTTTTAAAATAATCGCATGCATTACGATATGCAATTGCTGCAATCTCCTCTTCACTAAAATACTTACGCATTTCCTGAAGGATATTACCAGTCTGCGTACAATCCTTCGCACCCTTTAAATAATCATATTGTTCCTCATAAAAATCCATATAATCAAAGCCAAAAGCAATGCTGTCAACCTTATTATGATGAAACTCTTTTAACCAGACCATGTGCTGTACAAGATGGGCAACATCCTGTTTTTCTTTATTGCTATGCACAAATTGTGGTGCTGTATTCATTCCAATCAAAGTGCCACGTTTCAGCAATGCTTCAATCTGTTCATTCTTAAGATTACGTGGATGATCACACAATTCCCGAACATTAGAATGACTCGCGATGATATTGGCCTTAGGATGAGAAAGAATATCCCAGAAAGTTTTTTCATTTGCATGTGAGACATCAATGACCATATTCAGTTTTACCATTTCGTCCAATGCTTCTTTTCCCATTGCCGTAAGTCCACGTTGTGTATCACCTTTCACACCGGTTGCCAGCGCATTTTCATCATTCCAGCAAAAGGACGCCAAACGCACACCCTGTTCATACATCCAACGTATCTTTTCACGCGGATGCTCCTTGATTCCACACATCCCTTCTACACTCATAATGGCATGAACCTTAGCAGGTACAAAAAAGTCTTCTGCTTGCAAAAGAAGACAGACATCTTCGCACTCCTGTATGGCTTTTTTGGTACTTTGGATCATATCCTGCATATCCGTCCAATCTTCATGCCCATCAAAAAAAGATGCCATGCAAATATAAGCGATTTCTCCCTGCTCAAATTTAGGCAGATGATACGTTTTTAAAATATTCTCTTTATATCCCTTATTTTTCTTTTGCATAATATCGTAGCCGATATCTGCATGCAAATCAAAACTCTTCAAATCATACACCTCCGTTTAAAAAAGCAGCATATATGCTGCTAATGCTCATAGATGACATCAAAATACTGCATCTTAGGATTGCCATCCATACCAGTATCATATGCCTGATTTTGTAAAATATCCATAACACTTTGGACATTTGCATCATATTCTATACATCCATAGGCCTTTTCCACTACCGCAACTGCCAACGATTGCGCCTCTTGGAATAACTCAAGGAAGGATGCATTTGATCGCATAGCAGAATCACAAGGATGCAGCCATTCGCGTTTTTCTTCATTCAAGATATCATAGCGTTCATCAATCTTTGTTTTAACGATATTGCCACTGATCTTCCATGGTTGTCTAAACAAAGTTTCCACACCTTTAACAATGGGATATTTCAAATTATTAGGATCATACAATAATTTTTGAATATCATACCAGGAATTTAAAGCTTCTCGTATGTCATGTACCTTTACATCTACATGATACACTTCTTTTGCGCTAGGAACATATATCCTGGCAATAGCCTTTAGTATATCTTCATCATATTCACAAATTTCATAACAAGGGAATTCTTTAATATTAATACCCTTATATTTTTCTAACATCATGGTATCCATCATAGATTCAAAACGGTGATGATATCCGGCACTTTTTCCTTTACAGTTCCCGGTACGATAAAAAATATAAGGATGTGTTGTTTTATCTAATGCCCAATGACATAAATGTCCAAACAAATATGCCATCATTGTTTCTTTTATTTGTATGTTTTCCTGAGCTTTCACACAGCGCAGTGCAGTTTCATAAAAAGCGTTGATATGGGTTGCATGCATACGGCTCCCTAGATGATTTAAGACATGGCTCTTATATGCCTCCCAAGGCTTACTATGCGAAAAAAACAGAAAATCCGGTCCGTTACTGCCAATATAATAGCTTTGCGGATGTTTTTCAATAATTGAGCGAATATCTTGTTTTTCTAATTGTTTTAATACCTCTTCAGCAAATATTTTGTGCGTGATAATATTTGGCATGTGCTTCCCTCCTATTGTCGTCTAGTGGTATTATAGCATTTCATTCCTCTTTTTCACAATGCTTTATTATGAAAGCGAAACCCTTCTTTTCTTTTATGCTTGATTCCATAGGATAGTAACTGAAAGAGCAATGCCATATTTTTTATTTCTTATCATTTGCTGAAAGTGGTATCTTATTTTCGGTAATTGTTATCTTCATTCATTACAGATTACTTGTAGAAGTATGATATATACATGATATATGCTAAAAATAAAGTGAATAAATAGGAATTCTTATTCTAGTACCACTCTTTACATAATCCATGCTATAATGTAAGAACTATAACCGATGTAAGGGATATCGGATGATGATTTATATAGGAGATAGTCATGGTAACAAAAAAACAAGTAGATATTATCGTATTATTCTTATATTATGCCTGTGCTTTTTCGTCTCAGGTGTCGGTTTTATTTTCTATATGATGAAAGAAAGCAATCAGAAAAATATTGCTTATTTTGAAGAGTCTGTAGAAAATATGAAGACAACGGTTAACGAACAAATAGCGAATAATATGGAAACCCTTGACGGTGTGGCACTTACACTTGGTGAAATGAAAGTTATGGATTTAAAACATTTACTTCCTATTATCCGTAAGATCAATGATCGCAACGCGTTTTATCGCATGGGTATCATTCATAGCAATGGGAAAGCCGACATGGTTGATTTAGATGGCACCATTCATCATAAGGTTGATTTTAGTTCCTCTCCTATTTTTCAATCAGGCATGCAAGGAAACCTTACCATTTCTAAGACATTAAAAGATCCTTTCAGTAATAACTACCTCAATTATTATAGTGTTCCTATTATCAGTAATAATCAAAATATCGGTGTGTTACTAGCGGCTGATAAAACTCAGCGACTGCGGAGTGTTTTGGATAATGCCATCTTCAGTCACAGTGGCTATTCCAATATCATTGACAGCAACGGCACTTATATCATTCGTTCTATGAAATCAGCAACGGTGGAAAATATAGGGGATATTGGTAATCTTAGTGAAGAACAATTAACAAGTATTCATCAAAACCTCAAAGATAAAACATCACATTTCTTCACATATGATGAGGATAAACAAACTTATTGGTGCTTATATACACCATTATCGTATAACGATTGGTATTTATTAAGTATCGTAAATGAAAATATGATTAATGCAGATCATACGCTGATCTATGGAATCATTCTGTTAACAGGCTTTGCCTTATTGATCTTTTTACTACTCTTTTACCTTATTAATCGCACGCACAATCGCACAAAGCAACATCTTGAAAGACTAGCCTTTGCAGATCCTGTGCTCGGTATATCAAACTTTGTCAAATTTTCTATAGATGTGGAAGAACAGATAATCCAAAGAAAAGACGCATTTCAACCATTCGCCTTTTGGTATGGGGATATTGATAATTTTAAAATCTATAATGACACCTTTGGCTATGAGGCCGGTGATGCTTTATTAAAAATCATGTGCAATTGCCTACTTGCCAATATGCAAACACATGATTTCTTCTGTCGTGAAAGTGCCGATCATTTTACGGGTATACGTTTTTTCCAAGAACCTAACCAATTAATCGAATGGCATGAACATATCATGAAAGCTGTTATTGCGAAAGAGCATTGCAATACACATTCTTTCCCTATTTCATTTGCAATTGGTTTTTACTGTGTAACAAAACCAGAAGATGTGTTAAGTGTAAATAAGATGTATAACCGTGCTAAGATGGCGCAACAGTCAATTAAAGCAAATCGTGAAATACGGCAAGCATTTTATTCCGATACCATTCGTCAAAATATCCTACATGTTAATGAGATTGAAAGTCAAATGCAGCTTGCCTTGAAGAATGGTGAATTTAAAATGTATATACAGCCTAAAACGGATACTCATCATAATCATCGCATCATGGGTGGAGAAGTTTTGGTACGTTGGCAAAAAAGTGATGGAACCATCATTCCTCCAAATGACTTTATTCCGATATTTGAACGTAATGGATTCATTGTTCTTTTAGATCGTTATATGTTTGCTTCTGCCTGCAAATGGCTGCACGATTATTTTGAAAATCACACACATCGCATTCATCTAGCAGTCAATGTTTCAAGATTAGACATTTTCCAGGAAGATTTCATAAGCTATTATGTTTCGATAAAAGAACAATATGAACTTTGTGATGATGTGATAGAATTGGAATTCACCGAAAGTCTAGCGATTGAAGACCATGCGTTATTAAGTGCCAAGATCAGTGAACTGCGTACTCATGGATTCCTTTGTTCAATTGATGATTTCGGTGCTGGCTATTCTTCCTTGAATACATTAAAAGAACTTCCTATTCAGGTCATAAAATTAGATATCTTATTCTTTCGCAAAGGTGCTTCTATAGAGAAAGCTCGCATCATTGTTTCCCATATTATTCATTTGGCGAAACAGCTTCATATCGCGGTCGTTGCAGAAGGTATTGAAGAGCCTGATCAAGTGTACTTCTTAGAAAAATGTGGCTGTGATTTCATCCAGGGATATGTCTTTGCTAAACCAATGCCGGCAAATGATTTTAAGAAGTTATTGTTGAAAGATCCTGTTGGCTATTGGGGAGAAGGCTTTCTTAAAGAATCTGATTAAGTAAATAAAAAACGTCATAACACAGTTGCTGTTGACATGCATCCTGTCCTATGACGTTTTCTTTATTCCTGCACCGCGCTTGTTTCAATTTGCCGCGGGCGATTCAAAATTGCCATAAACTGCTCACCGGTAATCGTTTCTTTTTCATATAAGAACTTTGCCAGCTCATGCAATTTATCTTTATTTTCTTCAAGTATTCGATATGCTTGTTGATATGCATCCTGTATCAGTTTCACTACTTCTTCATCAATTTTGGTTGCCGTTTGATCACTGCAAGCAAGTGTCGCATCTTGTCCAAGATAGCGATTATTCACTGTTTCTAAAGCAGTCATGCCAAACTGTTCACTCATTCCTAAACGAGTGATCATACTTCTGGCAATTTTGGTTGCCTGTTCGATATCATTTGCTGCACCACTGGTAATGGAATGGAAAATCAATTCTTCCGCAGCTCGTCCGCCACAGAATGTTACGATTTTCGTAAAAGCCTCATCCTTTGTAATCAAATTACTTTCATCTTCCGGTACCTGCATAGTATAGCCAAGAGCTCCACTTGTTCTTGGTACAATCGTAATTTTTGCGACTGGCATGGAATGTTTACTGCGGGCTGCTACTAAGGCATGACCAATTTCATGATAGGATACAATGAGTTTTTCTTTCGCTGAAATCACAGCATTTTTACGTTCATAACCGGCAATCACAATTTCAACAGCTTCTTCTAAATCCTTCTGCAATACTTGATTACGATGATCTTTTACAGCAATCAAAGCTGCTTCATTAATAATATTAGCAAGTTCTGCACCGCTGGCCCCTGCTGTAGCTCTGGCAATCGCGCGGAAATCAACTTGTTTACTGATTTTAACATCTTTCGCATGAACTTGTAAAATTGCTTCACGTCCATGCAAGTCAGGCAATTCCACCGGAATGCGGCGATCGAATCGTCCCGGACGCAACAATGCCTGATCTAAGGATTCCGGACGATTGGTCGCAGCTAGGATGATAACACCGGTACTGCCATCAAACCCATCCATTTCGGCTAATAACTGATTTAACGTCTGTTCTCGTTCGTCATTTCCACCAACGCCTGCACCATCTCGCTTTTTCCCTATCGTATCAATTTCATCAATAAAGACAATGCATGGAGCTTTTTCACGAGCCTGTTTAAATAAATCACGTACTCGGGCAGCTCCGCGTCCAACAAACATTTCAACAAATTCGGAACCGGATATAGAGAAGAAAGGCACATTGGCTTCTCCGGCAACAGCTTTGGCTAATAACGTCTTACCGGTACCCGGTGGACCTACTAATAATGCCCCTTTTGGCATTTGTGCACCAATCTTACTATATTTTTCTGGATCCTTTAAAAAGTCAACCATTTCCTGTAAAGATTCCTTCGCCTCTTCCTGTCCTGCTACATCACGAAAGGTTTTACCGCTTTGACTTTTTACATAAATTTTAGCATCGCTTTTGCCAAAATTACCAAAACCACCGCCAAAACTCATGGCATCGCCACCCATTTTCTTCTGCATCTTTTTAAACATCCGATTACCTAGCCACCATAAGAAAGCAACCGGTAAGATAAATGTCAATAGAAAAGATAACAAAGGATTCATTTCTTTCGTATGAATACGCGTAAATTTAGCTCCGGCATCATATAAGCGCTGTGATAAACTCGTATCTGTTTCCATCGTTTCTGTTTTATACAGCTGTTTCGTTTCCCCTTTAAGTGAATACGTAATATTCTGATCACCTATTTCTACTTCATTTATCTGATGCTGTTCAATTTGTTTCATAAAATCATTGTAGTTCACGTTTTTAATTTTATCCCCACGAAACATAGTAAATACAAGATTAATTCCTAACAGAACGATTAAGATGATTAAATAATAGTAATATAATGGCTTTTTCTGCTTATTCATAGGTAACCTCCTGCAAAAGATCATCAAGTCGTTTCAGACTCTGTATCATTTGCTTAATACTTTCTTCATCTTCTTGCTTCAGAAAGTCCAACTTAGCATCCATACGCTTTTTAATATCCGCAAGAATAGCTGCGCCCTCATTGCTTAAGCGTACATAGACAATACGCTCATCCTGAGGTGAACGGCATCTGCGTATCCAACCATGCTCTTCCATTCGTTTGATAATGGCGGATAGATTTGAATTCGTCATTAGCAAGCGCTGTGCCAATGCCCCCAGTTTACATTCTTCATCATTTGCCACTTCCATCAGTACAAGCCCTTGAATACCCGTCATTCCATAATCTTCATAACAGCGATTCATACAGCTATGCAAATGTGTAGTTATCGTTCTGATCAAACGAACAATACGTTCCTCATTGCCCATAACAGCGTCCTCACTTCCTATTATTTCACGCATGAAATAGTTTATGTGATGAATATACACCTTGCCTTTTATAACGTCAATACCTTTGCTGTTTTCAACATCAAAACTCTATACTTCTCACATAATTCACATATTGAAAAGGTTATCATTCCATTTCCTTCCATTTTTGCTTTTGCTAGGCATTCCACCCATGCCCTTTGTCTAGTGAAACATACCGTAATGTAGGGGAGGTGAAACAATCGCAACCGCATATTTACAAGTTCATGTCATGACACAGGAAACCTTTTCACCTGTTGCCCAAGCCTGCATACGTATTTATCGCAAACAACAAAACATTCTGGTATTTGAAGATTTTCTGTTAAGTGATGCTTATGGTATGACTTCCTGGATTCCCCTTTATGTGGATGGTAAAAACCCTGTGGAATATCTGGTTGATATACGTATAGGAAACTTTCGTAATTTACAGCAAAAAGTCATCCTGTATGCGAATGAACGAAGTTGTCTATTAACTTTGATGCGTACAAATACCCAAAAAGGCAATACTCATCAAGTGACAAAAGATTGTCTATGCTTTGCCCATGACCCACCTGTTTCTTGTTTCCCTGCCGGTGTTTTTCAACCCGTCATCAGTAAATTAATGCACCTTTTAAGTGAAAAGATGAATCCTACCTCATCTGATGAACAACTTGAGGCTTCCATTATGAAACTGTTGAGCTTGCAGGAACAAGACTCCACAACAGATGAAGGTAGTAAAGCTGCAACTGCCACTTATTGCTTCTATCCTGACCTTTTAGCAAAAGCCGTACACTATTTTAATGCTTATAGTAATCAAAAAAATCCTATTACTGCTCTATCTGATGAGCAGAAAAAAACCTATCGATTACAGTTTCAACAACAATACCATATCATATCCAGCTTTCACCAGGCATTGCCTATCATCGCTAAACAGAATGGTCAATGGAACCATGACAGCATGGAAGCACTTCTTGCCTTCCACAGGTATTGGCATCTTCCTTGCATGGATCATTTGACTCCATTTACGATACAATGGGCATATGAGCTTGCTTTTACCATCATGCAGCATACTGCTGGCTCTTTGCCTTTGTTCACCCCCCTATCCATAGCAACAACAGAACAATTAAACACATTAAAAGAAAAGCTGAACATCTTGCATGCCTATTATCCTACGATTCCTTACTGTGCTATGGAAGATGCTCAAACAACAAGACAAGCCATAAAAAGCTTTCAGCGACTGCTCGGCCTTCCAGTCAATGGCATCCTGGATGAGACACAATGGCAGCTGATAAAGCAGATGTGCAAAGAACTTGAAGTCTATGAAAAAGCGATTTCTCCATAAGCAAGCATAATGAAAAAATAGTGATAAAGATATAAAAACACATTAAAAAAGGAAGCAACATGATCATCCAAAAAATTGCATGATAACATGGACTTCCTTTTTTTTATAAAATCGACATTACGATATTCCATACATACGGAGCTATCATGACGGTGATAATACCGCTGACGCCTATTGCCAAAGAGCTCATCGCACCCTCTACTTTGCCTAACGATAAAGCCTTGGTCGTTCCAATGGCATGAGCGCTAGTTCCCAAAGCAATTCCTTTTGCGACAGGATGTTTGATATGAAAAACACGAAAAACGACATCCGCTGCAACTGCTCCAAAAATCCCAGTAACTAAAATTGTCAATACACTAATAGCAGGTATCCCGCCCAGCTGTGCACTTACTTCAATTCCAATCGGCGTTGTGATTGATTTAGGAACTAAAGAAGCAATGATGTCAGCATCAAAATGAGTTAAAAGACATAAAGATATCGTTGAAATCATGCCAACTAAGATCCCCACACAAATTCCTATCATGATAGGAACAAAATAATTTTTCAGATTATGTAACTGTTGATACAAAGGAACCGCTAAAACAACTGTCGCCGGTCCTAAAAACAGATTGATAATATCGCCACCAAGCTGATAGCTTTCTAATGGAATGTTACTAATCAGCAACACGATAATGATAAGAGCGATGGCAATGAGTAACGGATTCAGAAATAAGAGCTTTGTTTTCTTTTGGATAAATAACCCTATTTCAAAAGCAAGCAATGACAATAAGATGCCAAACATAGGGGTATTGATAAGTTCATCCATGCTTCTTCCCCCATTTCTCCATCACCTGTTGCATGCTCCATCCACTCAACCCCATCGTAATCACTGTAGTCACCATGCAGATTAAGAGGATTGGAATCCAAATATCGGCGATATGATAAAATTTTGCCATCAAAGCAACACCAGCCGGAATAAAGAAAAATGGTAGATGTCCTAACAAAAAATCCGAAACTGTTGCGATCATATCCAGCCGCAGAATACGAAAAGACAACAGTAACAACAGTAACAGCATTCCTACCAGACTACCTGGCAAGGGTAAATGTAAAAGCGTAGACAGACATTCTCCAATATAGCTAATGCCAAAGATGATGATAATTTCACGAAACAATTTCATCGCTGCGCATTCCTTTCTCTTTTATGTGCGTTTGTCCTTTTCTTTGTTCCAACATTCTTTTTATTCATAGTCTTATCTTTCCCTTTTGCTTGTTTGTGTGAAAAATTATTAGCGGATGGACGACGATACGAGATCAAACACTTTGGACCATTGCCAATCAAATCTTCTCTTCCTGCTTTTTTTAATGCTTTGTACACCAGATCATAATTTTGTGGATATGTAAATTGCATCAAGGCACGCTGCATTGCTTTTTCTTCCCAAGTCTTCGCTACATAAACAGGACGCATCGTCTTAGGATCCAAATCGGTGTAATACATACAAGTAGCCGGTGTCCCCGGTGTTGGATAGAAATCTTGTACCTGTTTCGGTGTATAATGGATCTTCTTTAAATAACAAGCCAATTCTATGGCTGCCTGTAAATCGCTGCCTGGATGTGAACTCATCAAATAAGGCACAATATATTGATCCATATGGAACTGTTCATTCTTCTCTTTAAATTTTTCAACAAATTTTAAATAGAGCTCCTTGCGTGGTTTTCCCATTTTATCTAACACAGCCGCATTGATATGTTCAGGAGCTACCTTCAACTGCCCGCTGATATGATATTTTACCAATTCATCAAAGAACTCATCATTTTTATCCTGCATCAGATAATCATAACGAATACCAGAACGAATAAAAACTTTCTTAATTTTAGGTAATTCACGAACGGAACGCAAGATATCCAAATAACGACTGTGATCCACCACCATGTTGCCACAAGGCTTTGGAAATAAACATTCTCGTTTCTTACAGGCCCCAAATTCTCGCTGCTTATCACAAGCTTCTCGTGAGAAATTAGCTGTAGGCCCTCCTACATCATGAATATACCCCTTGAAATTCGGCATCTCGGTTATGCGTTTTGCTTCTTCGACAATGCTTTCCTTACTACGTGTAGAAATTACACGTCCCTGATGATGGGTGATGGCACAGAAAGCACAGGAGCCAAAGCAGCCACGATTGGATACGATGGAAAACTGCACTTCTTCAATTGCCGGGATATAATGATATTTTGGATGGAAGGTGCGTTCATATGGCAAGGAATAGGTAAAGTCCATCTCTTCCTGTGTCAATGGCAATGGTGGTTGATTTTGTACGACATACCAACCATCATAAGGCTCTACCAATACACTTGCCGCAATGGCATCAATATTTTCATGCTGGATATGAAAACTCTTGGCATAAGTGCGCTTATCCGCTTTTACTTCCTCATAGCTGGGCAACAAGATATAATCACTCAAATACTCTAGACTTTTGGTTTTCCAGCAAGTACCGCGTATATAACATAGATCCTTTGCTGCTAAGCCACTTGCCAATGCATCCGCAACCTCAACAATCGTATTTTCTCCCATGCCATACATCAATAGATCTGCCTGTGAATCCATCAGAATACTGCGTCGTACAGCATCATCCCAATAATCATAATGCGATAGGCGCCGTAAGCTAGCCTCAATGCCACCAATCAATACCGGTTTATGTGGAAACAGTCGTTTCAAGATTTGAGTGTATACGATCGTAGGGCGATCCGGGCGTTTTCCCATGACACCATCATCACTATAAGAATCATGATCACGGCGGCGTTTATTTACAGAATAGTGATTCACCATAGAATCAATATTGCCGGCAGATACTAGAAAACCTAACCGTGGTTCTCCAAATTGTAAAAATTCTTCATCCTTATGCCAATCCGGTTGAGCTAAGATTGCACAGCTATAGCCATACGCCTGTAAAACTCTGGTAATGATGGCACAACCAAAGGAAGGATGGTCCACATAAGCATCCCCATTAACATAAACAAAATCTACTTGTTCATATCCCTGTTCCAGCATTTCCTCGCGTGTTGTTGGTAAAAAAGCCATAATAACGCCTCCATCTCTATAAGCCATATAATAGTACCATAGAAGGCATTCATTCGTCACCTCATGAAAGGATTTTTTTGATTATTTTCATGATGCGCGTAATTTAGAAGAAGAAACAAAGGAATGTAGCAGTTTCTATCTTTTCCTTATGATCCAGATATCGCACGGATGCACTTAACTAATTATCAGCCGCTCATACTGTATCCTTTTAATTTTTTAAAACTCATGATCTTCCATTTTAAATTCATGAATCAAAAAACGAATTATGCTTCATAAAGTTTCTAATAAATAATATTCTGCAAATTGTTGATATTTACTTATTTTCAGTATTTATTAGCTATATAACTAACAATCGTAAATCATTAGCTGAATCACTAACAATATACGATCATTAACGAATTAAATTTATATATTTCATAATAAGTTAGCAAAACTAACCTTTTTGTGCCATCTTTAACTTCTCTACTTTCTCTAATTCCTGTAGGATTGCTTTTTCTTTATTACCGTTTGTTGCAGGAGAAGGATTCCAAAATAGAGCCTTTGTATCATAGGCAAATTTTGCTTCTACATAATTTTCTAAATGATCGTTGATATCGTTGCTTTCCATATCTTCAGGTAGCTGATTAGCACCCACATAGGAATCGATATCAATTTCACACCAACAAAATTCCTCACATAGCTGTAACATGCCACGATATTTACAACTGGCTCTATCCATGTAGGTTTGGAATGCAAACAATTTTTCATCCTTATGAAAATAAGCACCTTTCCATACCGCTTTTGGCTCTTGCTGCATACTCTGTAGATTTGATAGTATTTCTGTTTGTATGTTATTGCTGGAACCGACTTCTAAACAGTACCAATCTTTTCCATCTTTTCCAAACAAAGCCCATACACGTTTTTTATCATTACCAATATCAAGATTGTCTTTAATATCCTTTTTTGCGGAATTAATTGTATCTTTCGTAAATCTGCATATACACTTTATATAGTTTAGCTCACTTAAGTTCAACTTCTTACAGGTTTTCTTTATGCTCTCATCCACTTTATTCACCTTCTTTCATTTCCTAACATCGGGCATTACATACTTTGCAATTAAAAATATAAAAATATACTTCTATTATAAGAGGAAATCGTTACGCAATAGCTACAGTAAACAGATTTCCTCATCGTACCATGAAATACCTATCTTACACCATCAGATATTGGGGTGTTTTCGTTTTCTGGTTATTACAATAAGCAGTAGGTATAGCAGTACCACAATAACGAGGCAAACAGGAAGAATCCAGATAGCTCCTGATGGCAATTCATATAAACCAAGATAAACTCCTAACACCTGGAAATAAGGATATTGTAAAATACCATACAAGAGAATAGCTAAAATCATAGCTGCTACAATAATCATGCCTTGATATAAGATATCTCGCTGCAGCCGAATCTTTTTTTGCATACCGATATGTGCATAACAAATATTGCTCATCTTTTGCATAGCTTCATCTGCACGCACATTGGCATATAAAGTCAACAACAAGACAAAACTGCCCATCATTGCAACACTAATCATGACATAGCGTAATTTCAGACTCAAATCGTTATTATTCTCCTGCAAGATGTGTAATACCGTATCGTAGCTATCATAGGCAATGCCTTTTTCCTTTAAAGCAGCTTCAAAAACTTGCTTTTGTGAGCTGCCCTTTAGTTTTAGGATAGTCTTAGGCATTTGTGGATAATGCTCTCTATCTAAAGGACTCATGTTACGACTGGCAAATGCCACATAGCCTTGATTTACGATAGATTCTGTAAAGCCATAGATCGGATATCCATTTACTCGCCATCCCTGTGAGAATTCAGCATAAGTGTCATTAGCAACTTCAGGATGTTTTTTCACATAGTCAGAATACATGATATAGCGATGAAAATCATGTTGGATACGACGTGGCACCATAGTACGCATCTTTTCCATCAATGTTTCGCCACCTTCTGCTCCAACCGGTGGCGGATAAACGCCCTCTTTTACCGGTAGAAAATGCTTTAGACTTCCAGTTAAGGTAATGCGCATGCCTGGATAATAATGAAATTCTACACTATCCCGCGTGCTTTTATCATAAACCATGAATTCCTTATCGATACTGGTAAAACGCTTTGTTTCATCCATAAAAGCAAAGACATCAAAATATTCCTTTTTCAGTTCCATAAAATCATCATAAGCTATCCCTTTATACAACTGATAATCAAATTGTAAGCCAAAGGTAGCCGGCGTATACAAATGCCATAAAATACTTTGCGTCATAAACAGCAGCAAGATTGTTAAAAAGATAATAGCTAAAGAAAGAATATTACGCATGGAAGAAAACGGATGTGTTAAAACTTCTCGCCATGCCATATGCAGACTCTGCCAACGATACCGAATACGATGTGTACGTTTTGTAATATGCACGTCTTTCGCCTTCATCGCATGGGATAGATTTGCCTGGAAACAGGCATGTACTTGCCATAGCATCAAAGCGAGCAATCCGATAAAGAAAAGGATGGTAACCGGCAAAAGATATAACACTGTTTTCGTTGATAAAGAAAACAACAGACGCAAGACATAGTTTTGTTGATGTGCCAACACTAGCTGCAACACGATATCAAAAACAATCAGCAGACCAAGCGCTGCAGCAAACAGCTGCCCATATTCCATTCCATATGCCTTTTGAATATTTTTCTTCATGATCCCATTGGCAATCAAAATATGCAGCTTTTCACGATCTTCGATCAGCTTACGTTTCATAAAGGCAAACAAAACAAATAAACAGCTTACCACCAAGCAAAAGGTAACACTTAAGGATACAAATTGGAAGATACCATCTTGTACATGATTACCATCAATTTCATCCGCAAGTAAACGAAAATCTATCTGAGCGGAAGAAGTACGATCATCATTATACGCATCACTGCGCAGGGCATACTCTTTCTGTGCTGAATAGTCCTTGATTTTTAATTTTAAGATACGCTCATATAGACCTGCCGCCTTTTCAAGACCATACGTTTTCACATAATGACCGTTTATTTGTTCTATGGTTTTCTCATTAACGATACCTACGGCACGTCTGGTAATCTGATAATCCTGAATAGCTTTACTATTCTTTTGATTGGCATAGCCATCATCGTAATTAGGATAATCAAAAACACTTGTTATCGTAAATTTTTCTTTTTCTTGGAAGGATCCAGTAATTTCAATCTCATGTCCTAAAGGTTCAATGCCCTGTTTTCGTAAAGAACGTGCATAGCTTTCCATGACCCCGATTTCATGCCCCTTTAAATCTTTTAAGGGCTTACCTTCTAATAACGGATAATGCGCATCGCTTTTCACGAATCCTTCTAAATAGATAGGAGATGTTTCTTGCATCCAGCTTGTTGAAAAAACGCCATACGGCCATACCAAACTTTCTTCATAAGTGAAGTCTAAGTTGCCATCTTCTTTATACTCTTGCAAAAAATCCTTGATTTCATCATCATATTCTTTATAAAAAATATTGGTCGTGGCTACATCCATCTTATCGATACGTTCTGCCATATTTTGCCCTTTTGTAAACACTGTAAAGGTGATTTGCAAAGATAATAGTGAAAGAAAGAGCAGCAGTATCAGCATAGCATGCAGGAAAGCTTGTTTCTTATGCAAGGTTTTATATACAAGTTTCATAAGCTTAGCGCTCCGTGATTTCCATCACTCGCTGATAGTTGGCTTCTAGATCATCACCGGTAAAGGCTTCATCGCATTCAAATACCCCACTTTCCACAAACACCATTCTTGTTCCATATGCGGCAATTCGCGGACTATGAGTTACCATCAAGATCGTTTGTCCTTGTTTATTCAGCTCACTTAAGATGTTCATGATTTCATCAGCAGTCTGTCGATCCAAGGCTGCGGTTGGTTCATCCGCAAATAAGATCTTTGGTTCATTTACCAAGGCTCTGGCAATTGCACAACGCTGTTTTTCTCCTCCGGATACCTGAGATGGATAGTTATCCTTTAGATGATCAATATGCACCTTCTTCAATAGTTCCATGGCTTTGTCATATGCTTTCGCATCATACTGCAATCTGGTTATAGCCACGTTTTCTAAGATTGTTAAATTATCAATCAAATAATTGTCCTGAAAGATAAAACCAAACTGATGCAAACGCAATTGTTCCAACGCTTTGCCTTTGATTTCATTTAGTTTTGTGCCACCAATTTCGATACTTCCCTCATCAATCGTATCAAAACCGGAAACACAATTCAGAAACGTTGTCTTTCCACTGCCGCTTTCCCCCATGATGATCATAAAATCACCGGGATTTACATGAATATTAATCCCTTTCAAGATCTCAACGGTCTTATCCTGGGTCTGATAAGACTTTCGTAAGTTTTTTACATCAATCATACTGTTCATCCTTCCTTTTTATGCTGCGCTTTTCCATAAAACAACATCCCTGCACTTAATATGATAACGAAGATTACCATTAGCATAGGCATCATGCTTAACGATGAAGGTAATTCATATACACCAAGATAAATGCCTAATACATTAAAATACGGATATTGTACAAGTATATACAGCAACGCCGTCATAAGAAAGGCTAGAAGCAGCATCAACGCTTCATAAGAAAATTCTTTGCGCCGACGCAAGCTGTTCTTAACACCGATGCGTGCAAAACATGTATACATCGCTTTTTGCTGCGCCTTATCGGCCATGATATTGGCGTATAGCGTAATGGCTAACACAAGGATTTCCATTCCAAAGACAACGCTCATGACATATCGCAGCTTCTGGTTCAATTCATCATTATTTTCCTGCAGCATCGCTAAGACGCTATCATAAGAATTATACGTCAATGCACTTTGTTTCATCATCTTTTCCATATCTGCTTTTGCTTTCTCATCCTTGACCTTTACCAACATCTTAGGAAGATATGGATAATGGACTTTGTCAACCGGACTTTTTCTTCGCGATGTAAAAGCAACATAACCTTGATTCATAATGGATTCTGTAAAACCATAAATCGCTGCACCATGAACTGAAAAGCCTTCGACAAATTCGGCATACGTATCATTGGCATATTCAGGATGTTGATTTACATAATCCGAATTGGCGATATATTTATCAAAATCATATTGAATACGCCGCGGCACCATAGCACGCTCTTTCGAATAATCTATCCCATTATGTTTTTCATCCGGTATCCGTGGATAAGAGCCTTCTCGTAATGGAAGAAATTCATCCAAATCTCCGGTTAATACCAAACGCATCCCCGGAAAATAACGAAAATCTACACTCTCGCGTGTACTGCGATCATTTACCATATATTCTTTCATAATACCATTTTCTTCTTTGTTCATCTCTAGAAGTGCATATTCTTTTATATATGGTTTGATTTTTTCATAATCATCATAAGGCATACCCGCAGCTATTTGATAATCAAATTGTAAGCCAAAGGTAGCCGGTGTATACAAATGTGATAAGATTCCTTGCGTCATGGACAAAAGCAGGATCGTTAAGAAAATAACGGCTAAAGAGAAGATATTCCGTATTCCCATAAATGGATCTGTCTGAAATTGTCGCATTGCCATATGCAGTGGCTGAAAGCGATAACTGATGACACGTCGTTTCCGTTTTACCGACAGATGTTTTCCTTTGATTTGTCGAAATAAATTGCCATGGAAGCAGCGATGCACTTGCCAACGAATCATCAGCATTAAAACAATGATGAAAGCAACTAATAAAGGTAACAACCATTTTGCCGTTTCCCATGACATGGTAAATAGTAAGCGCAAAATATAATCACTTTGCTGCTGAAGAACAAGATATGTGAAAAAATCAAAAAGGATTAGATAAAGGATTGCGAATACAAACAATCGTCCATATTCCAGATCATAAGCTCTTTGAATATTGCGTTTGGTAATGCCATTGATGACAAGAATACTTAATTTTTCCTGATCATCTAGCAGTTTCCGCTTTAAAAAGGCATACAGAACAAATAAGCAGCTTAGCAATAAACATGCCGTTACACTCATTGACACAAAACGGAAGATAGCATCTTGTACTCGATTGCCATTTAATTCATCCGCCAATAAACGAAAATCTGCCGATGACATATAATAGGTATCTAAAGCATCCTGGCGAAATTCATATTCATCCTGCATATCATAACTATCAAAACGTACTTTTAACATCGTACTGAAGGCCCCTGTCGCACCTTCTCCTTTGGCTTTGATAATCTCATTACGTAAGTTTTGCAAAGTTTCTTGTTTTACGATACCAACAGCCGGTGGTAAGATTTGATAATCTTTTATTGCGTCTTCATTTTTATGATTCACATAGCCATCTTCATAGTTTGTATAATATAGGATGCTTTCAATTTGAAAGGTATGCGCATTTCCCATATCATCTTGAATACTAATTTGATGATGCAAGGGTTCTATGCCTTGTTTTCGTAAAGCATTGGCATAGCCGTTCATAACGGCAATCTGATTACCCTTTAATTCTTTGCATGGCTTTCCTTCTAACAAAGGGTATGCATCATCACTTTGAATATAGCTTTCTAAATATAATGGAAATTTTGACTGCATCCAGCTAGTTGAATAAGGCAGGTATGGCCATGCACTACCTTTTTCATACGTGAAGTTAAATTTACCTTGTTCCTGATATTCTTTCAGATACGTATCAAAATTCATCGAAGGACTGCTGAAGATGGTTGTTGTGGCAACATCTAAATGTTCAATACGTTTTGCCATGCTTTGATTCTTCGTAAAAACCGTGCAGGTTACTTGTAAAGACAGCATAGATAAAAACAGCAGTACGATCAATAAGCCATGTGTAAACATCTGTTTCTGATGCAACGTTTTATATACAAGTTTCATAAGCTTAGCGCTCCGTGATTTCCATCACTCGCTGATAGTTGGCTTCTAGATCATCACCGGTAAAGGCTTCATCGCATTCAAATACCCCACTTTCCACAAACACCATTCTTGTTCCATATGCGGCAATTCGCGGACTATGAGTTACCATCAAGATCGTTTGTCCTTGTTTATTCAGCTCACTTAAGATGTTCATGATTTCATCAGCAGTCTGTCGATCCAAGGCTGCGGTTGGTTCATCCGCAAACAAGATCTTTGGTTCATTTACCAAGGCTCTGGCAATCGCACAACGCTGTTTTTCTCCTCCGGACACCTGAGATGGATAGTTATCCTTTAAATGATCAATATGCACCTTCTTCAATAATTCAATTGCTTTTTCATACGCTTTCGCATCGTATTGCAAACGAGTAATCGCTACGTTTTCTAAGATTGTCAGATTATCGATTAAATAATTGTCCTGAAAGATAAAACCAAACTGATGTAAACGCAATTGTTCCAACGCTTTGCCTTTGATTTCATTTAGTTTTGTGCCACCAATTTCGATACTTCCCTCATCAATCGTATCAAAACCGGAAACACAATTCAGAAACGTTGTCTTTCCACTGCCGCTTTCCCCCATGATGATCATAAAATCACCGGGATTTACATGAATATTGATACCTTTCAAGATTTCAACGATCTTATCTTGCGTCTGATAAGATTTTCGCAAGTTTTTTACATCAATCATATTATATCTCCCTTCCACGATGTCTTCCGATAACCAATAACAGCAAGACACCGCCTGCACATAACAAGGCCATTAGCCATGGCATTATTGAATATGCGGATGGCAACGTATATAAACCTAGATAATCACGCAAAATAGCAAAATAAGGTAGTTTGAATACCGCATATAGCAATAACCCCAGCAAGAACGCCATAACCAGCAAAATAATTTCATGCAACAGCAATCGTTTCTTTTGCATGTTTCTTTGCCAGCCCAGTTTTAACAGATAGCCTTCTTCCCGACGTTTTTCTTCGATGTCACTTTGGACATTTGCATACATCGTCATACAGCCAACTAAGATCGTTAAGCTGGCAACTCCTGCCATAATAGCAAATAAGCGTGCTTGTAAGGCATTGTTATTCTCCTGCAGCACATCTAAGATATCCTTGTAGCGAACATAAGTGATTCCTTGTTGCTTACATGTCGTTTCAAAAGTAGCTGCTTGCTTTTCATCCTTTAAGCGTAGCAATGTCGTTGGAATTTCCGGATACCAATAGGTATTTAAAGGTCTTCGCTTTGCGCGAAAGAATGTAATATACCCATTATTGATAATGGATTCTGTAAAGCCATGTAACTGGGATGCGGATAAGTAATGATTAAGACTATACTCTACATAAGTTTTCGTACGTAATGTATCATCCTGTGCCACCTTTTTATCTTGCATGGTGTATAAGCCAAAATCATGTTCTAAACGTCTGGTCGTCATGCCATATTGTAACTCAAAGGCACGCTCACCTAAGTGCTGCTCATTGGCTTCCTGTGGATAGGTTCCCTTTCGTAAAGGAAGAAATTTATCCAAAGGTCCATCCATGATCATCAATAATCCCGGATAATAATGATAGAGATTTTCATCGCGATTGCTGCGATCATCGACCATAAAACAACGATAGACACTGGTATCTGCACTTTCCGCAGCGACAAACACGAAATCTTCATCCAGATATGTTTTTTGCAGCTTTGTAAAAGATGAAAAGGAGATAGGTCCTTTTAACATATAATCGAAAGATAAACCAAACGTTTCTGGTGTATATAGATGAAATAAGATGGTAGAAGTACCACTTAATACCAGCAAGGTCACAAACACGAAGGCCAAAGAAACGACACTGCGCAGGCTGGAAAATGGAGTGGTTACGATATCACGCAACGCCATTTGTAAGCTTTGATAGCGATAGTGTATGCTCTTATGATGTTTCAAATGCAAAGAGCGCGAGCGTATTGCCGTTACCAAATTGCCTTTAAAACAGGAACGAACCTGCAATGTTACCTGAAAGAGCAAGGCTGCTAAAAATAACAGTGTACTGCCAATGATCAAGAGCCATCCTTTCATTGATAATGTAAACAGCAATAATAAATCGTAACGGTTCAAGACATGCAGAAACCATTGCATCATAAACAGAAGGATAAGATGAATGATAAAGGCCTGTAAAAAGATTTGTACGATTTCCAGCAAATAGGCATTGCGGATATTCAAACGGCGAACCCCATTCATAAACATTAAGCTTAATTTTTCCTGATCCTTTATCAGCTTCCGTTTCATAAAAGCATAAAGCACAAAGCAAGAGCTGATTAGCATACAGATGGTAACGCATAGCGATACAAACTGAAAGATCCCATTCATGATTTTATTGGCATTCATCTCTTCTGCTAACAGACGGAAATCAGGATAGGAAGCCATCTCTCCGGTAATATAGGTATAATCCAGATACATGCGTGAACGTAGGTCATATTCATCCTGCTCATGATAATCATGAAAGCGTATCTTTGCCATGGCATTGCCATAGATAGAGGCTTTTTCCAGCTTCTTGATTGTTTCATAATTTCCAATTGCAACGGCTGGTTTGGCAATCGTGAACATATCGACTTTATTAATATCGTTTTGTCCGATATACCCTTGGTTATAGTTGGGATATTCCATGATGGAAGCAATCACAAAGGAATACGTTTTTCCATTGGATGGATCTTTGATGACTTCCTTATGACCAAGTACCTGGATGCCTTTATCTTCCAGCTGTTTGGCATAGCTTTGGGTGATGGCAATTTCATTTCCTATTAGCTTTTCTAGAGGTTTGCCATCCAATAAAGGATAGTTAGCATCACTTTTCACATAGCCTTCAATATACAAGGGGAAAGATCCTTGGATAGAGCTTCCTGGATATGGGGCATACGGAAAGACGCTTGTCTTTTCATAATAGTCAAAGCAATGCTCTTCTTTCTGTATGACATCCAAAAACTTGTACATTCCTTTTGGTGAATCGGAAATGATTGCGGTATGTGTGGCATGCATCTGATCAATGCGTGCTACGATAGAATCACTACGCGTAAAGACACTAACGCTGATGGATACCGATAACATGGCAAATAACAAAAGGATCATCAATAGAAACTGCTGAAAACGCTGTTGATAATGCAGCGCTTTATATATACATGCGATTTTTGAAAAACACCCTAACCGTAACAGGAAAGGTGTCTTTGTGTGTTCCCTCTTTTTCATATGCTCATTTCCCTTTTCTTATATTGTAGCACAACATGATGGTTTTTTCATAACTCTTTGAAAATTTTCAAAATAATTTTGTGAGTTTACAAAAAAAACAGCGAGTGCTGCTATAAAATCTTTTCTTCATACCGATAAAATATCAGGGGCAAAAGAATGCTGTATTTGATTGGATAGAATATTGTATCGTAAAAGCCTTTTTCTCGTATTCATTTTATAACCAATCTTGAATCTAGAAAAGAATAACCAATGCGCTCTTCTGCATCAATTATACAATTACTCTTATCGCTTTTTCTTAACACCATACACATTTTTCATCTGCTCTTATTGTAAGATATCTTTTTTCTTAAAATACCAGATACAACCAACAATCGTAATGAGTGATAAAGCAATCACGAAAAGATAGCCATAGCGCCATGTTAATTCCGGCATAGTCGTAAAGTTCATGCCATACCATCCAACAATCAATGTAAGAGGTAAAAAGATGATGGTTACGATCGTAAAAACATACATCATACGGTTTAGATTCAAATCATATTGTGACTGCTGCAATTCGCGTACTTGTATGATGTAATCTTTTAGCATTTGCACGCTTTGTTCATAGCGTTGCACACGATCGGCAAAAATACGAATATGATGCAACTGATCTTTTTGAAATAGATCATTTTCATCTTGTTGCAACTCCTCGGCGATATCCATCATTTGCGCAAAGTAATGTGACAGCATCGTGATTTCACGACGAATCTTCATGATATTGGCAGTCATCGTCACCTTTTGCATACTCAAAATATCTTCTTCCATCTGCATGATTGTATTCTCAATAGATTCAAATAGAGGATGCATAGGTGCCAAAACACTTTCTAAAAGAATAGCCAAAACATGTTCTAGGCTATAACTGGTGTTTGGTATTAACTCTAACCTGTGTTGAAATCGCTGCAATGCTTTTTCATCTTCACAAACTAGTAAGATGAGGTTCTTTTTAAAATATACACCAATATGAATAAAAGAAAGTTCTTCATCCTGTTTTATAATTTCATGCACAAGACCAAAGCAATAACCAAAATAAGCATCTAACTTATTAACCGTATGCTGATGATGTTCTTTCAATTCCCGCAATGTCTGTGGGGCAAAGCCAAAATGGGCAAGTAATGGTTCCATTTCCGCCATGCGATATACGCCTGCACATAACACGGTATCATTGACATCATCTAGTGTAATAGGAATCATTTTTTGTTCTAATCGATACAGCATATTGACACCTCATTTCTGATATGAATATAAGAGCATAGCACTAAATAATAAGACGATTCCACTTCCCTGCATTCCTGTACACGATTCTTGCAAGATTAGAAAAGATAGTAATATAGCAGTCAACGGATCGAGATAACTATATAATGCACTACGTGCTAAAGCTAAGTGAGCCAATGCATGAAAATATAAATAATACGCCAATGCAGTATGAACAATACCAATGCATAACAACCAGGGAAGTTGGGCTAACGATATATGTAACATGGTGGTATCTTTACTTATTACTAAATATATGCCAAGTAGGATGGCCGCAATCGATAACTGCCAACTTGTCAATAATAATCCAGGCATTGGCTTTCGAAAACGTTGTAGTAATAAAATCATTGCATAACAGAAAGCAGCACATAATCCCATAATCACACCACGTAAGTTAAATGCACTTTGTGGTTGCCATGAAATGAGAATACAGCCAATCAAGGTTAATATAAAACACCCTATTTGACGTTTGGTAAGTGGCTCATGAAAGAATATAAAAGATAATAACAAAGCCAATATAGGAGCTGTATAATACAGCATGGTTGCTATGGACACACTGACATAACGATAGCTTTCAAATAAAAAAATCCAATTACCGGCTAACGCAGCTGCAGATAGCACCATAAGCTTTCTTTCACCTTTCGCTAAAGAATGCGTCTGTCGTTTAAAAAGGAGCATAATTTGCAATACGATAGCTCCCAACAAGGTTCTTGAAAAAGCTATGGTGGCACTGGATGTTGCTACATTGCGTACAAATGGAGCAAGTGTGCCAAAGATGATCATTGCTAAGATCATCTCATAATCACTACGTTGCAGTCGCTTAAACATCCATAAATCCTTCTAAAGCATGATAGACGATATATTCTGCATAAGTATCCATTGCACAATATTGTGTTAACTCCTCATAGATTTGTTGTTTCTTAGTACCTTCACTTTCTTGATACTCCCGCCATTTTGCTACCGCATCTAATCCATAAGAAATGGCCAAATCTTCATAATGATAAGAACTGAAAATCGGCACCAACGTCTTTAAAGAAAACAGACCTGCCATACGTACATCATAAACATTTCCGGTGGAAAAAGGCAGGGATAAATCCACCATGCGTTCCCATATCTGCATCAAAGCTTTTTCATATTGCGGAAACTGTTGGGCCAATTGTACCAAGCGCAGTTTCTCAGCCCCCTCCATATTATAGACTAAAATCGTTCCCGTTTTCGGTACACTTGCTAACAAAGCTTCTATAAAGGCAAGGCGACAATCTTTCTCACCGATAAAACCAGTATGTTGTAATGTCTTTCCTTTTTCCTCTTCAACATGGAGGCTGAACTGAAAGGTCAAAACATCAAAAGGCTTCATTCCTTCATAAGGTGGAAAGGCATACGTTTCCCATTCAAAATCCAGATAAGAAAGGGGATAACTGATATGATCTTTGCGCCAAGTTTTTAAGGCGGCAACATCCACATACAGCCCGCCATATGTATCCGCCATGATCTGGGCATATTGATGGCGTGTTCCTTCAATACGATCAAGATCGGCATCCTTTAAACGTTGGATTCCCTCTTCTTTCATCGCATATTTATGCTGTGATTGAACTAGATTAGTAATAGCGCCAGGTTGACTTTCTTCTTGAAAACATTCTTTATAAAAAGAACATTTATTTCCTCTAGTACAAAACGATGTCCGCTTTGGTTTTATCTCATCCAATGCATCTAATATACGCATATTCTCAAGCAATGGGCGAATATCTCGCAGTTTCATTTGTACAAGCTGAAAAATATTTTTACCAGGGCGATTATGTGAATTATAAAAATGATCACTGATGGTAAGTAATGCATGTACATCTAATGTTTTTCCCCGTATATACTCCGCATTCAAATGAATGGCATAGATTTCATCTATTCTAATATCCAACAATTGCAACACCGCAATGATATCGGCGATATATTGAGCTTCCTGTTCCTTAGGGTAACAGCTGCGATAACTCATATACAGGATGGTCTTACCTTCCTCCTGTATAAGTACAGGAACTTTGATACGTAAATCTTCATATGCAAAACGGGCATTGACCAATGGCTTTTTCTCTGCGAAAGCCTGCAACGCTAAAGCAGGATCATCATTTGCCTGTCCTTCAAAACAATCATTTGGCAACAACAGACGTTCTTTCATCAGCGAAGTCATACTTTCTGTATATTGCACATAAGGAGTAAATGACTTTTGAACTCTTCTACTTAACCAAAACAAACGTTCACAACGTTCCATCTTTTTTATATCGGTAATATGATACATTTTATTTCTCCACACTTTCTCTATCTTGTATTATATCATAAGTTGGAACCTTCGTTTCATGATATTGTCGAAACATGTCTTCTACAATATGTTTTAGTTCCGCTTTTAAAGAGAGGGGTTTTCTTACTTCGACCTGATTACCCAAAGATAACAGAAACTGCATAGCTGGAATTTTCCCTTCCATGATCGTTGTGAAATGTAAAACATGTTCATCTATCCATTCACCTTTCGGATCGATGCCAATCATTTTTTCACTTACTAACAAAGCACTCTCACCATGTATCAATACATCCAATTCATAAACCTCATTACGAATAAGACCCTTTTTGCCAATATGCTCACTTACTTGAAAATCAGCATCCCGCTGAAATTTCACATCACTTACTTGCACTTGTTTCATACGCTCTTCACTAAACTTAAAATTTCGATAATCCTTTGCCTTCAATGAATATGCTAAACAATAATAGCTCCCTGCATCGTTCAAGATTTCATATGGATGAATACGTACCTTTTCAAAATTTTTAGCATGCATTCCTTTATATACAATATCAACAGCAAGTTGATCATTACGAGCACCATCCATTCGCATGATAAATTCCTTTAACATTGGATTAAGTAATGGGGTATTGCCCTTCACATAAATACCGCCTTCCTTTTTTTCCATAGTAAGCGTTGCCATTAATTTATCCATCGCAGATAAAAATTGTGGCAACAGCAAAAAATCATCATGACTCTTCATATAGCTGATCGCCTCACTCACCGCCTTAACCTCTTCTTGCCGTAAACCGACAATTGGAAAAAGACAGGATGCATCCAGCTGATAACCGCCATATTTGCCGGTCGTGCTAATGATGGAATAGCCTGCCTCTTCAAGTTCTTTGCGATATTCGGATACATTGCGAATATTTGTATCTAATAATGTCGCTAATTCTTCTCTTGATAAAAAACCTCTTGCTTTTAATAATTGCAACATTTGAATACAGCGTGCACTGCGTTTCATTTCCTCTCATCCTTCCCATTAGGAACGTATGACCTTTGGATGATAGTCCAATGGACTATAGCGGGATGGAAAAGAACCAAAAACCGGTTCAACTTCTTTTTTCTTTGGTACGATACCTTTGGGTGCTAAAGCCGCCACGACTTCACCTATTCCATTTTCTAACGCAAAACCTAATGCCTCTTCCGTGTGATATGCTCCTGCTTCTAAAAATGCCAGAACAGCATCTACATTACGCGTATAGACAGCATGTAATAAGATGGGATAGCCATTGAAAATCCAATTGGGATCCGCCCCAAAATCTAAAAGTTCCTTGATTCTTTCCGTTTCCTTGTTCCAAACTGCATTTAATAATTCCTTTGCCATTTTTCTCTCGTTTATCATATAGCCTCAACCTCTTTCCTTATCTTTACGGCTATATCATAAACCACATTGTTACATTATTTGTGTAATAATATAAAAATAGTATAAACTTTTTTTATTATCTGTACAGCAAAAAAATCTTCCTACAATTCATATATAGAAAGATTTATTTTATATTTACTTAGTTTTCATTTTGTCCTGCAGCATTGGTTCCATTGGTATTGTTGGCATTTGTTTTACCATTATTATTCACATCACCATTTTGATTCCCACTTGTCGTATTACCGGCATTGGGATCGTTTGTTTTGGCATTTCCATATGCACCATCACTTGTTGGCGTATTGGTCGTATCTTTGGCGCTTGTTCCTGCATTTACTCCACCACTTGTATAACCATCAAATGTTGTTAAGACATCGTTCATATCAGCATTTGGGTCATATAACAGTAAGAAATTTCCATTTACTTTTGCTCCATACTCCATTTCTTTATTTTTGATATTTACTCGTACTTTACCTTTTTCTCTAGCCTCTTTTAAGACTTTTTTCATGTTTTCATCATTACTTTTTACACGATATAGATAAGCTGTTTTGCCATTCACCTCAAAGCTTTTTCCTTCATATGCCGCAAATTCCATATTTTTGATTGGCTGCATATTCTCAAGCTCAACTTTTTTGTTATTGAAGAAGCTCATGACATTGTCAATGCTGTCATCAATATCATTTTTTACATCATTTGCAACATCACCGGTATCACTTTGATTTTCCTTACCAGTGGTTTCATTGTTATTACTGCTACAGCCTTGTAATATACCTGTGAACAGAAATGCTGCCAGCAATACTTTCATTGTTTTTTTCATTACTGATTCCTCCTTGTCAATCTTTAGTATGCACAGGGCTTTTTACTTTATTCCTCAAGCAGCCATGGATATTTATTTCGCAATGCTTCTATCACACGCAATGCAGAAACATGTTTATCTTTAACCTCTAACATGATATCAACTTCCTCTTTTTGTAAATCTTTGCAGAATTCCAAAAATGTCTCTATGTCAATAGATGAGGCATGGGCACCGGCACGTTTTAACGGATCCTGTTCGCTGTAATGCATCTTCATGCGCCCATCAACGGATTTCCAAGTCTGCTTTACCAACGCTAGACATTGTTTTTCATTAAGATTGGTAAGAGATGGATTTAATTTATGATGCAAATTATCGAAGACCACCGGTATCTGGATTTTTTCCGCGATCCATAAGACATCCTCTAATGTATAATAGCGATCATCATTTTCAATGATCAAACGTCGTTTGATTGTCTCATCCAATTCTCGATATTCTGCCATAAAACGTTTCATCGCTTCCTGTTTATCGCCATATACCCCACCCACATGTAACACCATCTTATGCGTGGCATCCTCACATAAAAGATCCAAAAGCGCACAATGATATTGTAAATCAACTATCGCTCTTTGTACCACTTCCGGATTAGGAGAATTTATAATCGTATATTGTCCAGGATGCATAGAAACCCGCATATCATAGCGTTTAATTTGTTCTTGTAAGAAAGTAAAGGCTGACTGAAACAAAGTCTGCCAGTCAACACTGTTGATAGGACTAGAGCCAAAAGGTATGATGTCTGAACTAATGCGAAACATTTTAATTCCCTGTTGATGATTATATGTCGGAATATTTGATAAAGCGGTTAAATTGTGATCTATCAGTTCTATTAAACGCAACTCACTCGCATTTTTTGCGATACAGCTACGCATTTTTGTATCATCCTGTAATGCCAGTGTACAAGCATATCCAATTTTCATCTTATCACCTATTGTTAGGATGGCTCTTGTATGGCCCACTATTCTTGTCAAAATTCTTTGTTTCCTGTATGATAATACCAAATAGAAAGGTGATTACAATGAAGAAGAAATATATCTTTTTTGATATTGATGGTACATTAACCGACAATGCTACTAAAAAAATCGTACCTAGTGCTCAGAAAGCACTAGATGAGCTGCAAAAAAACGGACATTTTGTGGCGATTGCCACAGGGCGTGCACATTATAAGGCACGACCCTTTATGGAAAGCGTCCATCTGCATAACATGGTTTGTTGCGGAGGAAATGCACTCGTAGTAAACGATGAACTTATCCAAAACATTCCCTTAGATCGTGAACAAAGTATTACCTTATATCATCAAGCAATCAATGCTGGATATGGTGTATTAGCAATGCTAGATGATTCTATTGACCTTTATGGGATAGATGACACGTTTGTAAAACAATGTGGAGAACGTCAAGAACCTACACGCTATGTGTATGATCAAAACTTTCGCATTGAGGATGCAAAAGATATTTATAAACTATATATCTCCGTACCTATTGATGAAGAAGATCGCATTCCTTTATTAAAAGAAGTCGGCCAACTCCGCTTCGTCGATGCTTACTTAACAATTCAACATGACCGAAAAAAAGATGGTATTATAGACATGTTGCGCTATATTGATGGAAAAGCTGAAGATGTTGTTGTATTTGGTGATGATACAAATGATTTGGTCATGTTTGATTCACAATGGACAAGTATCGCGATGGGAAATGCTAAAGAAGTCTTGAAGAAAAAAGCGGATTATGTGACAGATACTAATACACGTGATGGAATATGGAAGGCTTGTAAAAAGTTTGGGTGGATTGCATGAGACATGAGAAACAAACAACAGATGTTTTGTATGTACAAGACTGTTATCTTCGTTTGCTACGAAAAGAAGATGCCGCCATGTATTATGAGAAAGGTTTTGCGCAAGAAGATGAGGAAGTGAGACGTTTTACCGGAACGACACAAACGTTTAGCAAAAAGATGATCTACGATTATGTCGAACGTATTGCTGAAGCTGATGATCGCTATGATTTTTTAATATTTACATATCAAGACGAGTTAATTGGGGAAGCTGTTTTAAATGACATTGATTGGGATGCTAACATGGCTGGTTTTCGAATTGCTTTATTTTCAAGCACACAAACAAATAAAGGCATCGGTAAACAGGCCGTAAAAGCTGTTACGGATTTTGGATTGTATACCTTACAGCTTCATCGCATTGAACTGGAAGTGTTTGATTACAATCCTCGTGCCCAACATGTGTATGAATGTTGTGGCTATCAGATAGAAGGACGAAAAAAAGATGGCTTATATTATGATGGCAGTTATCACGATATTCTTATCATGGCTATCCTTCATCCATAACAACCACTATGAAAATAAAAAAACATCCAGATAGGGGATTCGCTTGGGAATATCAACGCTTACCAGTACAGACCTTTCTATTTGGATGTTTTTTATATCTTTATCGCTTACTAAGAACTTAACAAATACTTTTTGACGGATGGTCTTGAACTAAGAAATCCGGTTTTTTCATATCCCATAAAAACCAACCAAACAGTAACACACCTTTAAAAATGGAGCTTATGGTAATGGCCCACCAAACACCGTTTAAACCAAGCCCATTTCCCAGCAACATTGCCAAAGGTATACGAGCGGCCGTCAAGGTTACGGATATAATCGAAGGTGGCAATGTCCTACCTAAACCATTAAAAGCACCGGCAGTAGTAATTTCCATACACATAAACAATTGGGAGAAACCTAAGATACGTAAATAATCTACGCCCATCCAAATGACTTTTGGTTCATTGATGAAAATCTGAAAAATAAACTGCGGAAATAAAAGCAATATCAAATTACAAAGGATGCCCCAGCTTATCATCAATCTCATAGACAAACGATATCCCTTGCGAATACGCTGTGCATTATGCGCACCATGATTTTGAGCTACAAAGCTATTTAAAGCAGCGGCATAGCCTTCCGCACTCATCCAAGAAATGGATTCTATCTGTGAGCCAACCTTTTGCACTGCAACGGCTGCATCACCCCAACCGGCAATAAAGCGTGCTATCACCATAGAGATGCTGCTAAACAACATACTTTGTAATCCAATAGGCAGCCCAATACGAAATATTTCCTTCATTTCTTCCTTGTGTATATGTGAAAGAATATGTACTTGTAAAAAAATAAGTGTATCTTTTCTTATTGCCATGAGAAATAATAGACAAACAATCATTTGGGCCATTACTGTAGCTATAGCTGCCCCACGCACTCCCATCGCCGGTATCCCACCAAAACCAAAGATAAAAATAGGATCTAAGAGGATATTCATGAGCAATCCCAAAGCGGTCACTATAAAGGAAGTCTTAGAATTTCCCATGGCTGTCAAAATACCCGTGAATATCTGATTAAGAAATGAGAAAATCACCAGGCCACAGGTGATGATTAAATAACTTTGTGCATCGCCTGCTACCTGTGCACTGTTTAATTTAAAAAAGCCAATCATTTGCCGTGAAAAAACGACCGTGACAAAACCAAATGCCAATGCGAAAACAATGCCCATCTGTATGGCACTTTGGGCATAACATGCTGCCTTGTTTTGATCTTGTGCGCCTAAAGAATGTGCAACTTTGACCTGAGCACCCATCTTGGCTAAGGTGACTAGGCCATTGGAAAGCCACATGAACATACCGGCAGCACCGACAGATGCCACAGCATTTGCCCCGATTCTGCCAATCCATAACATGTCGGTAAGATTATATGCCATTTGTATCAAACTGGTTGCCATGATAGGTAGTGCTAATGAGCTTAATGCCGGAAGTATCGCACCATCTAACAAATTTACATATTTCTTCATTATATCCCTCAATTCTATAGTGTGGTTATAGTACCATACCTAGAAGGTTTTTAGCAATTCTTATACTGGAATTATTATCACAGGTGATGTCTTATAAGAACTTCATCGATTTCCTATGAGCTTCTTTTCATGAAAACGATTGAGGATAAAATAAAGCATGCATAGCTAAGAAATTCTTAAACTAGCATGCTTTGTGCGATTACTGTTTATCAGTTTATATTTGCATCAGAAGGCAAAGCGAATTGCACGATAGCTTTAAATAAGTCCCCATCTACTTCAATATGGAATTGACCATTTTGAATCTCCGTAAAGCTTTTAACGATTGCCAAGCCTAAACCACTTCCTTCTCCATGACGAGAAGAGTCACCTCGTTGAAAACGTTCGACAATTTGCGTTTCATCAAAATTTAATGGTTCCGCGGATATATTTTTCATGGTGATTATCACCGTTTCATTTTCTGCTTTCACCATCACATAAACTCTTGTATTGGCCAATGCATACTTCCCGATATTGATAAATAAATTTTCAAAAATTCGCATGGTTTTATCGCCATCTAACGCAACCAAATATTGTTCTTGATCAAAGCTAGTAATGACCTGTAAATGCTTCTCTTGTAATAATTCACTACATTCAGCTTGTGCTTGTTCGATTAATGCTTTGACATCTAACTCCATAAGATTTAACTGAATGTTTCCACTATTAACTTTACTAACCTCAAATAAATCTTCAATCAGACGACTTAAACGCTGTGTATATTGAGCAAGCATTTGTACATATTGTGTTCTTGTTTCTTCTGACAATGTCGTATCTTGCAACAATTCAACATAATTTCGCATACCGGTCAATGGTGTTTTTAAATCATGTGATACATTACTGATAAGCTCCGTTTTCATTAACTGCGATTTTGTTTCTTCACGCACAGCTTTTTCAAAACCACTGCGCACTTGGGTTAATTCCTGTTGTAGTTCTTTAAATACACCATCTACATGTGTATATTCATAATCAAAACGTCCTTCTTCCATCGCCTTTGCATTCTCTAGTAATTCTTGATACTCTAATTTTACCTCTTTCAACTTATCACGCAGCCAAAAGAAAAGAGCAATTGTATATCCAAAGGAAAGGATGATACCAAATCCCTGCAAGGAACAAAAGATAATAACGATTAGCAAATTTATCAATAGCAGTTTGATCAAACTCTGATTCAATTTATCTAGTTCTACATCTGCTAAAGCATTAACATAATGCTTAAAACGCCGAATGATACTGCCAATGAAGGTGCCCTCTTTCAAATAGCGAATCACACCATGGGCAATTATATACTTTAGCAAAAAGAAAATGATTGATAAATAAGCAAATAACAACATCCATGCCGCAAGGTTCGCAAGTAGGCTTATGCCATCCCACATTTCATATCGTAACAATATTTCAGCCAATAAGCCATTCATCGTATAATTAGAAAGCACCACTACACCCATGCAGCCAAAGGTAATCAGGCAACAGGCTAAAATGGAATTGATTTCAAACTTGATTTGCACAAAAATTTTGAACGGTTGACATTGTTCTACGATACGAATCGGTACTAGAAGTATGAATAGAGCTAAAATACAAGCACCTACTCCCATAGCGATAAACACGTAAGGAGTATATTCATATCTGTCATAAATTGTATCATAAACATACATACCATTATTTGTTAATTTCTCAGGGATGCGTATAACAACTGTAAAATCATTACGAAAAGAAACCTTTGCATCATTTTTTTGATCATATAAGGAAGGATCCCGGATAAACGTATTCATACAATCCACCAAATAATCTTTAGCACCATTCGTATAGTTACCAAAATCTCCGCTCAGCTGTAAAGAACCATCTTTCTTAAAAGTTCCTATGCCATAAAACATACTATCATTTTCACTTAAATCATCCTTGACATTCGCTGCTAATCGTTTTTTTGTATTTGCATCATAAACGATATATTGTACATTTTCATCATTTTGGAAACAGGAGACTGCTCGATCCATCAAGCTTATATACTCATCTTCAAAATGACTTTTTTCAGGAAAATTTGAAAACCTTGGATAGGACCATTGTTCATCCGCAAATTGATTCATACTGAGTGCATAGAAGAACAATTCATCTCCCAGTACATTCTGAATGGTTTTATGCATATTCTCTTTATCCATTTTAGATGATGGATAAAAACTGCATATAGTTATGCTGATCACACTGAGCAACATGATCCATACACTTAAAAATATTCTTTTTTGCTTCATGCTTTTCACCTATCCTTTTTCAATTTTATATCCTACGCCCCATACCACTTTCAAATATTGTGGCTGACGAGGATTCACTTCAATTTTTTCACGCAATTTACGAACATGTACCATGATTGTCTCTGTATTGATGGCTTCTTCTTCCCATACTTGCTCATAAATCTGTTTTGCAGAGTACACTCTTCCTGCGGATTCCATCAACAATTGAAGAATAGCAAATTCTTTCGGAGTCAATTTGACACGCCTGCCATCTACATATACATCCTTTGTATAGGTATCGAGTTCTAATCCGCCGACACAGAAACGATGGGGATTTTTCTCTGTTTTATCTTGTTTGGATGCTGTTTGTAGCGATAATATTTGTTCATACCGGCGCAATTGAGAACGCACACGTGCTAATAATTCCATTGAGCCAAAAGGTTTTGTGACATAATCATCCGCTCCTATATTTAAACCATTGATTTTATCGATATCCTCTGATTTCGCGCTTAAAAAAATCACCGGGAAATCATAGTTTTTACGCAATTCCATCGTCATAGTGATACCGTCCATGATCGGCATCATGATATCTACGATTGCCAAATGTACATCATTGGTATGAATCAAGTCAAGTCCTTCTTTTCCATTTTCCGCTAACAACACTTGATAGCCCTGATTCTTTAGATATATTGCGATTGCCTCGCGGATTCCTTGTTCATCTTCAACAACTAATACGGTATGTTCCATATGTTTCAACGCCCTCTCTTATTTACTTGTTCTATTTTAACCGATTTCTATTCACTTGGAAAGCTTAGATATTCCTATGCAGAAGAAATCCTGCAAACGTGCATACCGTACAGATGCAGTATACAAATAGTTCCATCTTATCCCTCCCACCGTTTTTGTTGCTGTATCATATAGCGCTGTAAGGTGGTTTTTATCATAAAGCCAACTGCCATTGCCAATACGATACCATCCATTGTATCAATCGTTCTTAAAAAGGGGGTAGATGCAATGATGATACATAAGGCAATCGTAAACAGTATACAGATGATGGCAAAACTAATTTGTTTTCTTTGTTTTTTCATCTTCATCTCCTCTTTCTTACTGTTATCAGTATGAAGGATAGTTCTTATCAACTGTTGAAATAAAATCTTAAAAATTTCTAAACAATGACATAACGAAGATGAATTATGATACTTCCTTGCGTTTTTATTATTCTCCATCAGCTAGAATCCTTGTATGAACGTAAAACCAACCTAAATTTCGGTATCATAGATTAGATTACTTAAAAGACCAATATTAAATTCAATCTCATATAAAAAAAGACACAACAAGTAATTTGTTTGTATCTTTCTTCTTACTATTTAAACGCATTCTTGAATTTTTCAAATGGACTTTCATGATCTTTACGATTACGTATCTTCTCATATAATTCCTTCTCTTCACGAGAAAGCTTTTTAGGTATTTCAACTGTGATTTCCACATACTGATCACCTTGCGAACCTCTAGGTGATTTTACACCCTTACCTTTCAAGCGGAACTGTTGTCCATATTGTGTACCTGCCGGTATGGTTAATTCTACATCACCATACACTGTTGGAACATCAATCTTACAACCTAACGTCGCATCAATCGCACTGATTGGTACACTGATTCTTATATCATTGCCATCACGGACAAACTGATTATGACGAGTAACTAAGATTTCGATATATAAATCACCATTAGGACCGCCATTTACACCACGTTCACCTTTGTTTGGCACACGAACCTGCTGACCAGATTGAATACCTGCCGGAATCTTAATATCCAGCTTTACACGCTTATGCTCATAGCCTTTTCCATGACATTTTGGACATTTGTGGGCAATCGTTTTCCCTGTACCATTACAATCCGGACAAACCGTTTGTGATTGGAAAACACCAAATGGTGTACGCTGCTGCTGAGTTACAGTACCTGTACCACCACAACGACTACAAGATTTCACATCAGATTTACTGCGTGCACCGCTGCCCATGCATTCATCACATTGTTCATCCACATCAATTGTAATCGTTTCGGTTTTACCAAAGATAGCATCCATGAAATCAATGCGCATTTGCATGAAACGATCATTTCCCTTACGTGGTCCATTGCTGGCACGGCGACTTCCACCGCCAAATCCTCCGCCAAAGAAAGAACCGAAGATATCGCTCAGATCTTCAAATCCACCGAATCCGGCGCCACCGCCAAAGCCCTGTGCACCATCCATACCGGCAAAACCAAACTGATCGTAGGTTGCCTTTTTCTGTGGATCGCTCAATACTTCATAAGCTTCATTTATTTCTTTAAATTTTTCTTCTGCACCCGGTTCTTTATTTATATCCGGGTGATATTTTTTGGCCATCTTACGATATGCCTTTTTTATTTCATCCTCGCTTGCACCCTTGCTTAATCCAAGGACTTCGTAATAATCTCGTTTTTCTGCCATGCTCATCACCTTCCTGAATTGCTTGTTATAAATAAATGATAAAATGTTCCATAAATATTCATGTTACATTTCTTCATACCGGGTTTTATTTTATCATACTTTGCCACAAATACCATTCTTTATTTTATTTATGACACATCATTCTCATTATGACAATAAACTCGCCATCCTATATTTTTAGATACCGTTTCTAACAACATACAAAACCTAGCGCAAGCACTAGGATTTGTAGTCGTCAAACATTTTATTTCTTTTCTTCAAATTCAGCATCTACGACATTGTCATCGTTAGCACCTTGCGCATTACCAGCATCGTTAGGATTTCCTGCCTGCTGCTGATACATCTGTGCACTAGCTGCCTGTGCTGCTTTTTCCAAAGCATCCAGTTTTTCTTTCACAGCTGCCATATCATTTTCATCCAGTGATTTCTGTAAATCATCACGCAATTTCTGTGTTTCTTCTTTCTGTTTTGCGTCAATCTTATCACCACTGTCAGCTAACATACCGTCAATCTGTGCAATAAAGCCTTCTGCACGGTTACGTAAATCAATTTCTTCTTTACGTTTTTCATCTTCTGCTTTGTGTTCTTCTGCTTCACGTACCATACGATCGATTTCTTCATCACTTAAACCGCTAGTATTCTGAATCGTGATAGACTGTTCTTTACCAGTACCCTTATCCTTCGCAGATACATGAACGATACCATTAACGTCAATATCGAAAGTTACTTCAATCTGTGGAACACCACGACGTGCTGGAGCAATACCATCCAGTTTAAACATACCTAATTCCTTGTTATCATTTGCCATTGGACGTTCACCTTGCAATACGCGGATATCAACGGCTGGCTGATTATCAGCTGCTGTAGAGAATACCTGTGATTTGCTTGTAGGGATAGTTGTATTACGTGGAATCAATACTGTCATGACACCACCCATAGTTTCAATACCTAAGCTCAATGGTGTAACATCCAGCAATAATACATCTTTTACATCACCCTGAATAACACCACCTTGAATAGCAGCACCCATAGCAACTACTTCATCAGGGTTTACTGAACGGTTAGGCTCTTTGCCTAAAGCATTCTTAACAGCATCCTGAACAGCTGGAATACGTGTAGATCCACCTACTAACAATACCTGATGGATATCGTTCTTTGTTAAACCAGCGTCACGCAGTGCGTTGCGAACAGGTTCCATTGTACGATCTACCAAGTGTTTTGTCATTTCATCAAATTTTGCACGTGTTAAAGTAGCTTCGAAGTGCAATGGTCCATCAGCACCAGCAGAGATGAATGGTAAAGAAATCTGTGTCTGTACCATACCGGATAAATCTTTCTTCGCTTTTTCACCGGCTTCTTTTAAACGCTGCATTGCCATTGTATCTTTACGTAAATCAACACCGTTTTCTTTCTTGAAGGTATCAACCATCCAATCAACAACAACGTTATCGAAGTCGTCGCCACCTAATTTCGTATCACCGTTTGTGGATAATACTTCAAAAGTACCATCTGCTAATTCCAGGATAGAAACATCAAATGTTCCACCACCTAAGTCATATACCAAAACTTTCTGTTCTTTTTCTGTCTTATCGATACCATAAGCCAAAGCTGCAGCTGTAGGTTCGTTGATGATACGTTCTACTTCCAAACCAGCAATCTTACCAGCATCTTTTGTAGCTTGACGCTGTGCATCGTTGAAGTAAGCAGGCACTGTAATAACCGCTTTTTCTACTTTTTCTCCTAAATAATCTTCTGCATAACCTTTCAAATACTGCAGGATCATCGCACTGATTTCCTGAGGTGTATACTGTTTTCCTTCCAATTCTACTTTTTCATTTGTACCCATTAAACGTTTTACAGATGAAACAGTATTTTTGTTTGTGACTACCTGACGTTTTGCGGCATCACCGACAATTCTTTCACCGTTTTTGTATGCGACAACAGATGGTGTTGTACGATTTCCTTCCGGATTTGTAATAACCTTACATTCTCCGCCATCCATCACAGCGACACAGCTGTTTGTTGTACCTAAGTCAATACCAATAATTTTGCTCATATGAATTTCCTCCTTAATTTATTCACTCACTTTTACGAGTGCTGCACGTAATACGCGATCTTTTAACATGTAACCCTTCTGCAGAACTTCAATGACCATACCGGATTCTACGCCTTCTTTGGCCTCCTGCATCAGTGCCTGGTGATAATTTGGATCAAATGGTTTATCCTGTGCTTCAATTACTTTGACACCTTCGTTTTCCAGAATGTGTACCAGCTGCTGATAAATCATCTCAAATCCTTTCACATAATTTTTGATATTAGGATCTTCAACCTTTACATCAAGTGCTCTTTCCAGATTATCCAATACCGGTAATACTTCAGTAGCGAATCCCTGGATACGATATTTTCGTACGTTGTCTGCCTCACTCTGCAAACGCTTCTTTAAGTTTTCTGCATCTGCATATGCCTTGAAATACGCATTTTTGCTGGCAGCAACTTCTTCCTTTAATTTAGCGACTTCTTCTTCTAATTCTTCAATGCGCTTGCGTTTTGAGAACTTCGCGCTTTTCTTTTCTTCAGCTTTGGCATCTTTTTTTGCTTCTTTATCATCTGCCTTCGCATCTTTGTTTACTTCTTTATCCGCTGCCTTTTCGTCTTTGCCAGCTTCTTTTACTTCTTCGGTTTTACACGCTTCTTTTTCACAGTCACATGTTGTTTCTTGTTGCAATTCTTTTTCTTCCTGCATGATGACCTCCTATGCTTCTTCCTGTCGATACAAATCTTCAAGAACCTTGCTCATATACTCCATCAAAGCAACGACACGGCTATACTGCATGCGGGTTGGACCAACGATCATCAGCTCACCTTCTTCATTGTCATTAACTTTGAACTTACTGCTGACAACAGCAACATCATTCATATGGATCAATTCGTTTTCACCGCCGATTTCAATTGCCATGTTGCCTTCGTGATTGGCAATCTGACGGAATAAAGAGCTGTCTTCCAACATCTTCATCAATTCCTTGAGCTTTTCGATATCTGCGAATTCCGGCTGGTATAACATATTGGTTTTACCGCTGCAATACACATGCTCCGTAGCGAATTTCATGAAAGCACTGACGAAGGCTTCAAACAAGACTTCATGTCGTGCGACATGACTAGCTAATAAAGGCTCAATTTCCTGCATGCGCTCCACGACCTCATTGATCGGTGTGCCGCTCAGCTTATCATTCAACAAATTGCAGCAGGTCTTGATATCGTCTATACTGACCTCGGTGTTAAAATGGAACGTTTTATTTTCCGTATGCCCATGGTCTGTAATAAAGACGGCGACTGCACTGCGTTCTGTCAAAGGAAATAGCTGAATGTGCTGCAAGGTTTGATACTTGCTTTCCGGTCCTAACACGACAGATGTTAATGATGTCATCTGCGATAGGATGTCACAGCTTTTCTTGACGATTTCATCCATTGAGTAATGGCGTTCCTTGAATACTTCCTGAAGAGAATTCTTAACTCCTTCATCAAGTTGCTTCTCCATCAGATGTTCAACATAGAAGCGATACCCTTTACTGCTTGGAATGCGTCCGCTGGAGGTATGTGTTTTTTCCAGCAAGCCGACATCCTCTAATGCAGCCATTTCATTTCGTATGGTAGCACTGGAACAAGTGAACTCTAACAAATCCATCAATCGCTTAGAGCCAACTGGTTCTGCTGTTCTGGTGAACTCATCAACAATTGCTTTAAATATGGATATCTGGCGATTTGTTAGCATGTCTTTCACTCCTTTCTAGCACTCCACCTCTATGTCTGCTAACAGTATATTCCTTTTTGTTAGCACTGTCAACACTTTAGTGCTAATTTCCTAAAAATCCTTTGCCATATGCCTCCTTTCTTAGAGGCAAAGGCGTTTGCATTTTAAAAAAAGCATGCTATACTTTCGCTGTATGTAATTCTATTATGAAAATAAGAAAGTTTTCTTATCAAAATCGTATACTAATAGAGAAGAAAGAGAAGGTTATTATGAATAAAATAATATGGAAAGATAATGAAGATATCGTAGCTGGGACAACGCTGCGAGATGCACAAGCAAAAGAAGATAACAATATGGCTTTACATGTGGGAGGAAACCTGACTGATGTAATTGCGAATCGCCAAAGATTAAGCGAGGATCTTGGTATTTCTCTGAATCAATGGGTATTTACGCAGCAGACCCACAGTGACCATATGCATGAAGTAACAAAGGCAGATGCAGGAAAGGGCAGCTTGCTTTATGTGGATGGTATTGCGGATTGTGATGCTTTATATACAAAAGAAAGTCATATTGCCCTTGGTGTTTTTCATGCCGACTGTGTACCGGTGCTGTTGTATGATCCATTCACCCACCTAATTGCGGCGATTCATAGTGGATGGCAAGGTACCGTAAAAGAAATCACACGAAAAAGTGTTGCCTATTTGCTCGCACAGGAAGGGGTACAGCCTGCCCATCTGCATGCCTACATCGGTCCTGCCATTAACTATCATAGCTTTGAGGTAGGTCAAGATGTCATTGAAAAAGTGCAGCAGATGAGCTTTGATACATCCGCTTATATCACCTATTTGCAAAATGGCAAGGCATTGGTAAACAACAAAGGATTAAATAAAGCCATGCTGTTACAGCTAGGTGTTCCCGAAGAACAAATAACGGTAAATAAAAACGATACCTTTCAGCCAAATGAAGCGCTGTTCAGCTATCGCAGAGATCATGACTGTGGCAGACATCTTAGCTTTATTATGATGAAACGTTAAATTAAAAGAAACAAAACCAGCCTTTACTTTCACTGAAAGTTCTGACTGTTTTTTTTAAATGGATATTTTCTAACAATTGCTTTCTAGCTGTACCACTTTCTGACAACTATTCTTGGGCAGCCTCTGTTTTCGATTGACTGGTATAGGCACGATCAAAGGTCACAACCAAATAATAGGTATGCCCTTTCGCACTTACTTTTTCCGATAACATATCTAAGATGGTCTGGTTGCTCATCTTCACATGGAAAGGTACAACAACATCAAAAATTAAATTGGTGTGGGTTTCTCCAGGTACGATGCGGAAATCATGGATGGTTAGATCTTCATGAATCTCCTTTACAGATGTACGAATATAATCACGCAGTTCATTCGTTAAAGGATCATCAATATTGATGGGATCCATATGCAATACCATTTCCAATCCCATATTGTCTTTAAAATCACGCTCGATGTTATCAATCATATCATGGGACTTTAAGACATCTACTTTACAATCCACCTCTACATGAGCACTGGCAAAAGTGTTATGTGAGCCATAGTCATGGATCATCAAATCATGCATACCTAATACGCCCTCATAACTCATAATCTTTTGCTGAATCTTTTCTACCAAATCTTCACTAGGGGCCTGGCCTAACAATTCATCAAGAGCCTGTTTAATAATACCGGTTCCGGCAAATAGAATGAAAAAGGCAACGATTATGCCCATATAACCATCCAGATTAAAATGGATCAAAGGAGAAATAATAGAGGATAATAAAACCGCTCCGGTTGCCATAACATCACTGATACTGTCTGCTGCTGTAGCTTCCATGATGCTAGATTGCAGCAATCTGCCATATTTTTTATTATAGGAATACATCCACAGTTTCACCGAGATGGAAAACACCAAGATAACTAAAGACAGCCAGGAAAAGACGACTGCTTCCGGATGTAAAATCTTATCTAAACTTGTTTTAATTAATTCAAAGCCCAACAATAAAATCAGACAAGCCACCACCATACTGGCAATACACTCATAGCGTGCATGCCCAAAAGGATGTTTCTCATCAGCCGGTTTGCTGGATAACTTAAAACTAATCAAAGAAATCACAGAGCTTCCGGCATCCGACAGGTTGTTGATTGCATCGGCTGTGATAGAAACACTATGTGCTAAAGTACCGGCGATAAACTTAAAGACAAATAAAAGAATATTGTTGGCGATGCCTACCGTGCTTGTTAGATTTCCATAGGCACGACGAACCTTTTCATTTTCGATATTCTCATGATCTGGTATCATTTTTTTTGCTAATAATGCTATCATCATATCACCCTTTTTGTTTTCTGAGTTTATAGTTTACCATATTTTATGAAAAACGCAAAGTCCCTTCTTATTTCCTAAAGGTTTCCTGCAAAAGAACATGTGCCGATTAAGATTTGTATCTAACGTTGTTTCCCTCATGTTTTTTTCATGAACATCATACGATAGAATAGGTGATGTACATGAAGAAGCTTCTGCTTCCCTTCCTCTTATTTAGTTTCCTTATCACACTTTGCTTTGGCTCCTTGACCCTGCAATATGCACAACAAGGATTGACGATCTGGTTTGAAAAGTTGGTTCCCTCGATGTTTGTTACAATGGTACTGGTGAAATTTTTATATCACACACATGCGTTTGCTTTAGTTCCACTGCCTTTTCTTCCAACTTTGCTGAACATGAACAAAGCCGGTGTACAGCTGGTTCTTTGTACAATGCTGTTAGGTTTTCCCACCGGCTCACTGTTAATTGATGAAGCATATCACGAGCATACGTTATCCTTACCACAGGCACAGCGTTTGTTATATACCTGCTGTTTTGCAACTCCTGGTTTTGTCATTATGACTTGTGGTGTAGTATTTTATCATTCGGTAAAGATCGGTATTTTACTTTATGCAGCACAGTTATTCGCTGGCCTTTTTTTATTGTTTTTTACCCGTAAGCAAAGTGTTCAGGCAGCCTTGTCCCCTAGTGCTGCACAGCCCATGATGAAACAGTTGTCTATAGCTGTCAAAGAAAGCGGTCTGTCCTTATATATGATTGGTGGCTACCTCATGTTATTTCTAAGCATCAGCGGGGTGCTGCTCTCCTTTTTGCCCGAAGCTGTTGCACTGCCTTTGCGTATCAGTGCTGAATTTTCCAGTGGAGCTGTCTTACTCCAAAGTCTTCCTTATGCTCCCATACTAATCCAACTGCTGCTCTGTGTGCTGTTGTCCTTTGGCGGTTTCTGCGTCCATATGCAGATATTCTCTATGGTTGAGCATGTTCCTCTATCCTATGGCAAGTTTTTATTGTTCCGTTTGCTACAAGCCCTTTTTTCCTGCTTGTCCTTTTATATGCTGCAGATGTTGTTTTTATGATGTGCAAGTATTCGCATCTTTGCTTTCAAAAGTTGATACGTTATAATAAGAAGCAAGGAAGGTGATTATATGAAAATTGCTTGGATTGGTACCGGAGTCATGGGAAAAAGCATGCTGCTGCACCTTGTGCATGGCGGACATAGTGTTTCTGCATACAATCGTACCAAAGCGAAAGCATTGGATCTAGCCAAGGATGGTGTAAAGGTTTGTGACAGCATTGAAGAATGTGTGAGCGATGCAGAGCTTGTGTGTACCATGGTTGGCTATCCAAAAGATGTTGCGGAGGTTTATCAAAAAATCTTTTCGGCAGTACAAGCTAGTACTATCTTGATTGATTTTACAACCAGTTCTCCAAAGCTTGCACAACAGCTCTACAAAGAAGCTAAGAACCATGGTTTAGATATCTTGGATGCTCCTGTTTCCGGTGGAGATAGTGGAGCAAAAGCTGCCACTTTATCTATCATGGTTGGTGGAGATAAAAAAATATTTGAAACAGTTACGCCAGTTTTATCCCTACTTGGCAATAGTTTGCATTATATGGGAGAGGCTGGTAGTGGTCAGCATACAAAAGCCTGCAATCAAATCGCTGTTGCTGGTGCAGTCGCAGCCATGAGTGAAGCTATTGTTTATGCTGAACAAAATCATTTGGATGTAGAAACCATGTTAGAAGCAATCAAGGGTGGCGCTGCTGGAAGTTGGCAAATCGCCAATACCGCACCACGTGTCTTGCGAAAGGATTTTGCTCCTGGTTTTTATATCCATCATTTCATTAAAGACATGCATATCGTTCAAGAAGAAATGGCTGGCAAAGTTAATTTACCAATGCTGAATACAGTATGTGAGATGTATGAAGAATTAGCAAAAACCGAAGGAAACAATGGTACACAGGCTCTGGTTCATTATTATCGTACAGAGAAATAAACTATCAAAAGTCGCAAAAAGGTCAGAAGTTCTGACCTTTTTTATGCTTGCCATTTTACTGTTTCTTTTTTAAAGTGCTTTTTGATAAATAGCTTTAACATCCTCTTTGGTTAATGGTACAAAAGCAGCTTCTAAACCAGCACATGCTTTCTCTGCCATTACATCAAAGTAGCGATCATCCACAATGCCAACTTCGCGCAATGTTGTAGGAATGCCCATAGCTACAAAATATTCTCTGGTTTTTTGAATTGCCTGATGAGCAATCGTATAAGCATCTTCATCCTTTGACAGGTCCCAAACGTTGACACCGAATTCTTTAAACTTTTCTACAGTATTATCATTCAATACATGTTCCATCCAATGTGGTGTCAAAATAGCTAACCCTACGCCATGCGTAATATCGTAGTAAGCACTTAGCTGATGTTCCATAGGATGTACACTCCATTCAACAGCCTTGCCCAGCTTGATGAAATTGTTAATTGCCCAACTGCTTGCCCACATCAAGTTCGCTCTGGCTTCATAATCATCAGGTTTAGTGATTGCCTTCACACCAAATTCAATACAGGTCTTAAACAAACCTTCCGCCATACGATCCTGCATATATCCTTGCACATTTGAGAAATAGCATTCCATGATATGTGACATGATATCAGCTGTTCCGGCAGCTGTTTGATAAGCCGGAACACTAAAGGTATAAGTTGGATCTAGAATAGATGCTTTCGGACGCATATCTTCATGAGAAGTACCAATCTTATCATTGCTGTCCATATCGCTAATGACGGCAAAGGTATCCATCTCAGAGCCGGTAGCAGCTAATGTTAGAATGCTAACAATTGGTAAGACACTGACAACTTTGCTTGGATCTAAAACAATATCCCAAGCATCACCGCTATAGCTTGTTGCTGCAGCAATGACCTTTGCACAATCAATCGTAGAACCTCCACCGATTGGCAATACGACTTCAATATTTTCCTTACGGCATATTTCTACACCCTTACGTACGGTTGTAATACGTGGATTAGGTTCTACTCCTGCTAATTCAAAATACGTAATTTCGTTTTCCTTAAAAATAGCTGTAACATCATCATAAATACCATTGCGCTTAATACTGCCGCCACCATATACCAGCAATACACGCTTTCCATACTGTGAAACAATATCACCGATTTGTTTCACCTGTCCTTTACCAAAATAAATGGTCGTAGGTATTGTATACGTAAAATTTTCCATGTTTATCCTTCTCCTTTTTTCTTATTATACACCTCAACATCTCATCACTTCTATAGCTTTGACTATTTTATAAGAAATTTATGTATGCCTTTACATCATGGCTTTTCGCAAAGCGCGTACACGTTCTTCACTAACCACATCATAAGCCATTTCATGAGGTGCTGCAGCATAGGCATAGCTCACCTGCTTGCCGATAGTTGTAGGATCATTTTTCCATACCTTGCAAGAAGAGTGCAGCTGCTGAACCTTCGTTATCTCAATCAGATCTTTGGCATTCATTTCATTAACTCCGCAGCCTGCCAAGATTTCCATCTGAGAACCATAGGTTTCTTGTAGATGGGCCAGCATCTCACTTCCTTTTTCTACATTCGGCTGTCCTCCACTGGTCAATACGCGATCCACCCCTAAAGATATCAATTTCTCCATAGCCCCATCCATATCTTTCACACAATCAAAGGCACGATGAAAAACCGCACATTTCCCATAGGAATGGATCAAATCACACATGATACGAACAGCTTCTTCATCGATGGTTGCATCTTCCTTTAAATAACCAAAAGCCAAGCCATCCGCCCCATGTTCCAATAAAAGGGCTGCATCTTCTAACATAACTTTTTTCTCTGTTTCATTATAACAAAAACCTGCTCCACGTCCTCTTACCATGGCAACGATTGGGATTTGGCAATCACGTTTAGCCATGATTAAAGATGCCAGTGAAGGGGTTAATCCTCCCATATGTAAAGCCGAATTTAATTCAGCACGATCGGCACCACCGCGTTGAGCCGCACATACATCTTCATAACTGCCACAGCAGATTTCCAGCTTATAGCCCATATTCATATTCCTCCTGTCAATACAAGTGTATTGTATCGCAGGTGAGAAAGTGAATGCAAGAGCATGAAGAAAAAGACTATGTCCCATAGTCCATTTCTTTCCTATCTTCCTTTTTCGTTAATTATGCCTCAAGGTCTGTTTTCCATAAGCCATGCAGATTACAATATTCGTAAACATGGATTTTGCCTTTATAATCACCTAAAGCAAAAACGGCTTCTGGTTTTTCACCTGGCTTTAAGTTTACTCGATACAAGTTATCACCAAATTCTACTAAGATCATTGTAATGAAGTGTTCAGCTAACATAGGATGTTCCATAGAGCCGACTTTCACATGTAAATTACCATCAACAATTTCAGCTACAGGTACATGTTTCTCTAAAGCTCCATCTGTTGTATTGGCTTTTAATTCTTGCATCTGCTGACCACAGCACATGATTGGAACGCCTTTATCTTCTACTACTTCGACAATATTGCCGCATACTGCACATTTTAATAATTTCATTTTCATTTCCTCCTTGTTTTATCGTTGTTTATAATCTTACGTTGTCAGTATTTCCTTAATACGTTGTCAGTATACCATCGTCCTTTTAAAATGAAAAATGATATGCTCTAAAAATTTTTTGAATGCTGAAGATGGTGCTTGTTTCTTTAAGGACAATCGTTTAAATGAAGTATTTACTCTTTTCATTTTTCCTAATTCATGATACGCTACTTTCAAAAAGATAGGAGTAATCTAAATGAAGATCACAATGAAGTATCATAGTATACAAATCCAAAGCGAACAGGATAGTGATATAGATACACTATTACAAGATCTGCATCAGTCAAAAAAAGCGCGTTATCTCTTATATCAAAACAAGCAATTATATCTCAATGGCAACTTATGCAAACAAAATCAATTGATTACCAAAAATGATGAAGTACAGATTCACTTACCTGATGAGACTTTGTCCTCGATACCGCCAGACTTTACAGAGCTTTCGATTTGTTATGAAGATGAATTATTATTAGCTGTAAATAAGCCAAGTCATCTTTTGGTACATAGCGATGGTGTAGATACATCACATACCTTATGCAATCGTGTACAAGGGTATTATTTGATGCAAGGAATCACTGCACCCGTTCGTCCCTTACATCGCTTAGATAAAGAGACAAGTGGAATCGTTCTGTTTTGTAAAATACCTTTCTTTCAACCATTATTGGATCATATGATGAAAGAAAAACAGATACAACGTGAATATGAAGCTATTGTGGAAGGCAGCATCCATCAGAAAAAACAAACGATCACCTATCCCATCGCCAGAGATCGTCATGATGCCCGAAAAATGCGCGTATCCGCAACAGGAAAACATGCCAAAACAACGATTACTTTACAAAAAAATTATGGAGCCTATTCCTGGATACATGCACGTTTGTTTACTGGTCGCACCCATCAGATACGTGTACATTTGGCTGCCTTAAAACACCCTTTGTTGAGCGATTCTTTATATGGTACACCATCTGATAAAATTCATCGTCTAGCTCTTCATGCCTCATTGTTGACCTTACAGCATCCATTCACAAATAAGAATATACAAGTAACCTGTGAAATGCCCTTGGACATGAAAGACCTGCTTTAAAAAAGCATATCCAACTAAACATACTATACTACTATTTCAACAGCATACAGGCATTATTACGTCCTGCTAGCTTCGATTTATACACACTGCGATCTGCCCGCTTCATCGCATCTTGATAAGTCGTATCATTGGCATAATAATACGCTGCGCCAATACTTGTGGTAACGCGGAACTTCTTACCACTATATGTGAACTGTGCACAGGCAATCACTCTGCGCAAGCGATCAATATACGTATACATATTTTCTTTTGCAATGCCACTGCATAGTAATAAAAATTCATCACCACCCCATCGGAACAATCGATCACTGCTTCTAATTTCCTGCATAATCAACAAACTAAAACGTTTTAAGACATAATCACCGGCATCATGTCCAAAGGTATCATTATATTCTTTAAACTTATCAATATCGAAAAAGATGATCATATATTGTTCCTTCGTTTCTTGAAAACGTTTAAAGGTATTTAAAAGTGTTACATCGGCACTTCCCCGATTAAAACACCCTGTCAGATCATCACGACTAGCCTTATCTTTTAAGATTTCCTGTTCTGTTATATCATGCAAGGTTCCCAAAACCAGAATACATTTTCCCTCATTATCAATAATAGAATTAAAACTGGTCTCAAAGATAAACTGCATATCCCCATAAGGATTGGTGATATGAATGACGCTGTGATCTTGCTGTGGTTTTTCATGTATATTTTTTAAAAAGTCGTCTAGACGTTCAATTTTTAAGACCTTTTTTAACTCTTTGATTGGAAAGGTTTTATGCGGAACACCAAGTTTTTGGCAAAGTGACTCATTCGCAGAAAACACCTTTTTTCCTACGTCATACTCCCATACAAAAACATTGGCAATGCTCATTAACAGTTCGAATTTTTGTTTATCCTGCAACGCTTTTTGAGCTTGTTCATCTTCATGACGTAATAAACACATCGTCCCTATGATACATTTTTCATAACGACAGGCATGTACTTCATACCAATGCTGACCATTTTTAAAAGGCTTAGCAAAAGTAAAGGTTATTTCCTCACAACTTTCTGTTAACAATCGATGAAAGGCATCTAGCATATTTTGACGGTCTTTTCTATTCAACTCCTTAAGGAAAAGGGTAAGAGAGCATCCACTTGGATGCTTTTTAGACCCTTTCTCATCTGTAAAAAATAACATATTACTCATAGGTTCATATCGCCAGCATGTAATCTTACTTAAAGCAAGCATTCGATTGGCGAAACTGCTTACGTTTGGTTTTTGTTCCTCATCATCTGCTCCACAATCCAACTGCTGTATCAAATGCTGTATATTTTGTAAGATTGCCAGTTCTTTTTTATTCACACAAAACACCTCAAATCACAAATGAATCACATTCTTGCATTAGCCCATAGTATAGCAAGGAATTCTATTGAATACAATGCCTTTTCATAGTCTTTACAAAACTAGTGATTTCTCGACAATATCTGACATAACAGGCTTTGCAAGATGCATCTACTTCATTGTATTCATGAAATTTGCATTTTTGAATAAAACTTTTATACAAACTAGCAAGCCGATATGTATCCGTTTACTTTCTTTTTATTCGTGTTATAATTTGAATTAGATAAGGAGGGTTTTATAATGCCAAACGCAAATCCATTAAAACAAATTGTAGTAAAACAGAAGAATGGTCAGCCGGTAGGAATTTATTCTTGCTGCAGTGCGAATGATTATGTCATTGAAGCTGCTTTAGAGGCTGCAAAACGTGATGATTCCTGTGTGCTGATTGAAGCTACCGCAAATCAAGTAGATCAAAATGGTGGTTATACAGGAATGAAGCCTATTGACTTCATGAACTTCGTTATGGAGAAAGCTGATAAAGTAGGCTTGGCAAAAGATCGTGTATTCTTGGGCGGAGATCATTTAGGACCATTGACCTTTGCTTCTAAGCCAGAAAAAGAAGCCATGGCAATGGCTCGTGAATTGGTTCGTTGCTATGTCGCTGCCGGATTCACTAAGATTCATATCGATACCAGCATGAAGGTAGCAGACGATGATCCAAATGTTCGCTTAAGTGATGAAACCATCGCTCGCCGCGGTGCTGAACTTGCACGTGTATGTGAAGATACTTACCAGGAAGTTTTAAAAACCAATCCTGATGCTGTTCGTCCTGTCTATATCGTAGGTAGTGAAGTACCTATTCCTGGCGGTGCTCAGGAAGCAGATGCCGGCATGCAGGTAACACGAGTTGAAGATTTCAAGGCAACGGTTGCAGCATTTGAAGCAGCATTCAAAAAAGAAGGATTGGACGATATCTGGAAGGATGTCATCGCCGTGGTTGTTCAACCAGGTGTAGAAGAAAAAGATGCCGGATGTACGGAATATGATCGCGAGAAAGCAAAAGATTTAATGGCAAGCATTAAAGATTTCCCTAATCTGGTATTTGAAGGACATTCTACCGATTATCAGACAAAATACAAACTACGCGAACTTGTAGAAGATGGTGTTGGCATCTTGAAGGTAGGTCCAGGAATGACCTATGGCATGCGTGAAGCATTGTTTGCATTAGCATATATGGAAGATATGCAGTTCCATGGCAGAGATGATGAAAAATCGCATTTTATTGATGTTTTGGAAGAAGCTATGTTAGAAGAACCTAAGAACTGGTGCAAACATTATCATGGTGATGATAACGCATTATGGTTCAAACGTAAATTCAGTTTCTCTGATCGCAGCCGTTATTATATGCCAAATCCTAAGGTTGCAGCAGCGAAAGATAAATTGATTGCTAATCTGCGTAAAGAAGGTATCTCTCTCGCCGCTTTATCACAGTTTATGCCAATTCAGTATACAAAAGTACGTGAAGGTGTTTTAGAAAATGATCCGGAAGCATTGATCAAAGACCGTATCAAAAATACGATTGATGAATATGTTTTTGCATCCCATCAGGAAGAATTATTCAAATAATAACAAGAAAGCAGAAGGCAGCTCTCCAAGCGAATTTGCCTTCTGTTTTTTATGTCTATCAGAAGAGATGTTTTCCATCCATTCATTTCGTTATTTCTTTATCACTGGATAAGCGTTGTACACAAGAAATACAAGTACGTGTAAAAGCCTCTCGCATTGCATCTGTCACCTTCCATTCCCAAGCGCAATGCTCTGTTTCATGTGAATGAACATCAGAAACCATAAGAATTGCTGCTGTCTGCAAATGCCGGTAATTTCCAATGCTCATAATGGCAGAGGTCTCCATATCAACACCGACACAGCCTTGCCTACGCCATTGCTCTTCTTTTCGCAGGGTTTGACGATAAATAGTATCACAGCTCACAATTGGCTCACTTTTCGCTTGTGGCAATAGATTTTTTAGCTCTTCCCATAAAGGATGCGCAGGATACGCAAAGATGAGATCTTCATAGTAATGATGAGAAGTTCCTTCTTCAGCTAACGCATGGGAAGGGATAAGTATATCACCAACATGGAAAGCTGGATGAAAGGCTCCTATCATGCCTACAGATATAATCGTTTTTACTCCTAGTTCCGCTAACGTTTCCAAAGTATCTGCAGCCTGTGGTGCTCCTCTGCCTCCATCCAAAAAACATGCTTCCATGTTCTTAAAACGATATATTGGGCATGGATTTAAAAAGCGTGGAAATTTGGCGGATAGCTCATCACATTCATAAGTGCGCAAAACATAAGGTATAGCTTTCCCTATGAAGAACAGAATAGCAATTTCCGGCAACTTTTGTATCATCTTTACATCATGGTGAGAACTTTGCATATTACGCTTTGCCGTTATGATGGCTTTTGTTGTATCTTCTTTCTTGCACCACGGCATTCTCATTCCTCCTCGGCACTCTTATTTTGCTTCAATAAGTATTTTCATCGCTTTGATCTCCCAATTTACAAAGGTACGTAAGAAGGCTTCTAGCTGATCTATCACAAGTCTGTCATAGACTGTTTGTGCGATGAAGGCTGCTCCATCTGCATTTGGATGTATACCATCATAACGATAATACTCTTCATGGTCAGCTGTGACACTATGAATATCAATAAGCGGCAGCTGTTTTTCTTTTGCGATGGATTTAATAACGGATTGTATTTCCTTCATGTTACTTTGTGAAAATTGGTGAATTAATGTACCATCTTCACGGATTGAATACATTGTCGAAGGTAACATTAGGTATATAACAGCTTTAGGCAATGCTTGTTGATATGTTTCAATTAAGGATATATAATCTTTTTTAAAAGCCTCAGCATTTTGCCAATTTACACTTTTAGAATCATTTGTACCAAGCATCAAAAAGATGACATCGCTTTGATAAGAAAGACTTTCGCTCATTTCCTTACAATTCCAATACGATAAGATTGCTGTTTTCTGTACAGCTGCACCATCAACACCAAAATTTTTGACTTGGATGGTGTTCCCGAATCGTTTTGATAACTGTGATGGATAACTTTCGCTTTTCCTATCTTGTAAAGTGGAGCCATATGTGATGCTATCCCCAACACAAGCAATTTTTTGGATACTTGATTTTATCGCAGGAAAGGAAGGCAAACGAACAGCTACTTTTGATGTTTCCTTTTCTTTACAACCTCCTACTAGCATTCCTATAATAAGAAATACTATTGTGAATTTTGACACAACTTTATGAAATTGTTTTTTCATCATGTATTTCCTCTTGAACTAACGTATCATTTTCAATACGCAATCGTTTCTTTCTTAATCGATTATTTATAAATTCAGCAAAGAATACATATAAGCAAGCAGTTGTAGGAACAGCCATTACCATACCAAATACGCCCCATAAATCACCAAAGACAAAAATACTCAATAATACCCATAAGCCTGGCAGGCCAACAGAATTCCCAACCACGCGTGGATAAATTACATTGTCTTCAAAATAACTGATTACCTGATAAAAGACAATAAACCAAATACTTTGCAAAGGATCGTGTGAAAGCATCATGACAGCACCAACACTCATCGCAAACATGGATCCAAATACAGGAACTAAAGAACAAACGGCAATAAGGGTACAGATAAGTTCCGGATATGGGAATTGAAACAGACGCATGCATACATAATATAATACCCATAAGATACATGCCTCGGTTAACTGTCCACCAATAAAACTTGAGAAAATACGATTTACACGACTTGCATATTGGAAGACAATTAAAGATGCATCATATCCACAAAAGGCAGCTGTTACCTTACGCAATTGGCGGATAAAATTTTCTTTCCCACTTAATAAATATAAAGAAAACATAAAACCCGTAAAACCAACGGCAAAAGATGAGATGAAATTAGAGGCACTAGATAAAATGCCACTGGCACTACCCGAAAGAAAGGCTATCGCATTGCTGACAATCTTCTCCCATGGCATTTGTATGAATTGTTCCACCTGTTGAATGTCTTCAATACGATAATCAATATGAAAATATTTTAATATCTCATCTATATTTTTAACAATATCGGTAAAAAACGACGAAAGATTTTGCATAAGTGAAATCAGTGAACCGATAATGCTTGGCAAGATGATGCTGCCAATGATGATTAGTAACAAAAAAGCAATTAAAAATGTCAGAAACATGGAAACCATGCGTTTTCTTTTACGCAAAAGCGATGTTTCTTTTGTATGGCGGATGATAAAAGATTCAATCTTTTTCATCGGTAAATTTAAGACATAGGCAAATACGATAGCATATAACAAAGAGCGAAACAAAGATAACACAAAGTCAAAACCATTTACTACATCTTGTACATGCATAAGAAAAAAAGCCAACAGCAATATATAGGTCGACAGATAAACCCATGGTTTTATTCTGTGCAACACTTTTTCATCATGAAATTTATACTTCATAGTTAAACACACCTTTCAAGTACCATTATATCATAGTGGAAATACCTGTGCCAACAAACAGTGGAAGGTGTCGCGCATAGATCATCTTATGATGATGCAAACTTATTAGCTTCCTTTATACCCGTTAAAGTAAACAAGATCGTTTTTTTCTTGATCATAGATAACATGCTTACTATCATATGAATAAAAACGCATCCCTACAAGAATGCCAAGATTCTTTCAGGATGACGTTTTATCTTTTTAATAAAGTTTTTTAAAAAGAGATTTCTTGCATCTTCAGCTATACATGAGCATTCTTTTCTTACCCTTCCATCTTCAAAAAATTCATATGCAAGGCATATAGCATGTAAGCCTTCAAAAAAGAGTCATTAAATACGACACTGATAGCTTTTAACCCAGTGAAACGATCACTTTGCTTATTTTGAGTATCCAATAGATACTGATAAATATAACAAATGATTTCTAATTCACTTTCATTTTTCAATGCCACGATGATGTCACCCACGGAAATGCGGCTAGCCTTCATCTTTTCAAATATGCTTATATGCGCGTCAGCAACATGTAAGATTTCAATTACAAATGCTTGTAACTGCCAAATGCCAATATCTGCTAATCCAAATATCCATGCCGTTTTTTCTAACAAGGCAAAGAAAGGAAACGTATGGTATTGATAAGGCGCAAGACCTTTCAAGACGCGATGATGAACAACCTTTTCTACCACATTAAGCATAGTTTCATGATCCAATAGATCATCAATTTGTTCCAATGCTTTTTGTAGCTGATCATCCAAATGCGCAATGGCTTTTTCATCGTTTAAGGAAAAGGTATAAATAGAACCAAGAAGCTGATGAAATTTCTTCATAGTATCTTGATACCCTAGCTGCATATTGCGATGAATTCGTTTCGTATCAAATAGCAGAAAGCTTCCTAAGGGTACATAGGGTTCTATGTAAATAGTATCTTCCTGTGGTTCATGAATTTGATTTTTTCCAACAGCTTTTAAATCAACGGCTACGATTTGTTGAGCGCCTAAGCTGCGTGCCAGTTCAATCGGTACATTGTCATGATAGCCACCATCAAGATAGTATTCCCCATCAATCTCTTTCATTGGAAATGCCGGGAAACATGAAGCGCTAGCTAAAACATAATCAATGACACGATCTCTGTCCATCTTTTGCTTTAGAAATGGATGCGGTTGGCGGCGTGTGAAATTAACGGTCATACAGGCATAATCAATGTCACTGTTGAAAAAGGCATCTGCATCAAATAAAGGTGTGATTGTTTCAATAAACGGTGTAATATCTGCACCTTTATGATGGATATAGCTTGATAAAAAGTCGGCATATTTCCCTTTCTGAGACATGATCAATTCGATATCTTTATCCAAATTAACACCATTTACCATGATATCTTCCACCTTCAGATCTTTCCACAGATCATAAGCCTTAGGATAATCATGCTGCACATACAATACCCCGATCATTGCCCCAATGCTTGTTCCACAAACCAGATCAAATTGCTGATGCATCTCATCTAAAGCCTTCCATACACCGATTTCATAGGCACCTTTACTTCCGCCACCACCTAACACCAATGCTCTTTTCATTTCTCCACACTTTCCCATAGTTCTCTATGACTAGTTGATACTGCCTGCATACCACCGGATAAACACTTGGCGATATCTTCTTGATTCTCGATCATACCACCGCCAATGACTGGAATATCGCAATAGGCATGCAACTTTTTAACAATCCCCGGTAATAAAGCTGGTAAAACTTCAATATAATCCGGCTGTAAAGCTGATGCCATGTGTACAGAACGCATAAAGGAGCGTGAATCAATCATGAAAATACGTAAGATCGAAATGCATTGATTGCTTTTAGCAGCTTCAATCGCTTTCGGCTTTGTTGATATAATTCCATCTGCATGTACCTTCTGACACATATATTGTGTACCATATTGATCATTGGCAATACCATGAATCAAATCCATATGCACGATGCCTTTTTTGTTATGCTCATGCAACTGTTTTACCAAGTCCTCCATAAAGTTCATATGAAAATCCATGAGGATGCACCATGTATAAGACCCCTTTAGAAAGGCTTCAAATGTCTTCCAATCGGATATCACCGGCAAGATGTTCTGTATGATCATCAAATCCTTCTTTCCATGCTTCTTGATGCCAATAAGTCTGCGCCGCTGTCCGCAATATTTTTTACAATCACATCATTTACATGCACCGGCGCACTTACGCAAACGTGTTTACATGCTTCCATTATAGCAAATAATTTAGCTTTTGGAACATTTCTTGAAGTAATCACCGGCAGTAATGGATAGATAGCATGTTCTATACGTATGGTCGTCGTTAACATGCGCATAGGTTCTATCATCTCCTGACGAGCAAAGGCTGCTCCTTTCAAACAGCTATTTCCTCTGACTTGTATATCATCTTTTTGCTTCGTCACTTCTAAATGACAACTCATTGGGCAAACAATACAGTCAAATGTCTTTTTCATGACTCTTTTACCTCCACAATTAATGATTCCTCTAAAATACCAATATCTGATGGTTTTAAAATAATTCGTTCCATTTCAGAAGGTAATAGATAGCGTTTTGTTATGGTTTTGATAATACGATCCCCTGTTCGTATGTTGATCATCACCTGTTTATAAGGTCTAATGGAACGAACACAAAGGGTGATGTTTTGTGAAGGCTGGGCATCAACAGAATGCGGCAATACATAGGAAATACCTGACCCAGCTTGCGTAGAAAATTGTTTCTGTCGGTGATACTGCCCTTTGATATCTTGAACGGCACATAAAGCCGCTTCATGAGCCTCCATACTGACAAAATCCACAATATCATGGACATGCAAAGCATTCCCACAAGCATAGATATGCGGAATACTTGTTTCATAATGTGCGTTTACTTTTGCCCCTTTGCTCTTACTATCCATTTCCATATCCAAATGATCTGCTAATGACATTTCCGGAAGCAGCCCAATGGACAATAATAAGGTATCAACCGCAAAGCTTTTCTGTGTCTTTGGAAGAATGTTGCGATGTTCATCTACCTGGGCAATGACTACACGTTCCACATGAAAATCCCCTTGAATATCAACGATTGTATGTGATAAATATAAAGGAATCGCAAAATCTTTTAAGCATTGTACAATATTTCGATTTAAGCCATTGGAATATGGCATAATTTCAGCTACCCCCAACACGTTTGCCCCTTCCAGTGTCATACGTCTTGCCATGATGAGTCCGATATCACCACTTCCCAAGATGAAGATGTTCTTGCCAACGAGAATATTTTCAAGATTTAAAAAACGCTGTGCGCTGCCTGCCGTATAGACACCAGGCAGCCGTTTTCCAGGAATACTGATGGCTCCGCGATTACGTTCATAACAGCCACAAGCTAAAAGAATCGTTTTCGCCTGTACCCATACATAGCCTTCTTCTGCATTAACATATTGTACACGTAATCTCTCATCGATCCATACAACATCACTGCATAAACGATAGGGAATTCGATAAGCATGAATTTGATCTATAAAGCGTTGCGCATACATAGGACCACTTAACTCTTCATGAAAAGTCTGTAAGCCAAAACCATTATGAATACATTGCTGCAAAATTCCACCGAGTTCTTCCTTACGCTCTAAGATCAAGATATTATCTATACCAGCTTCTTTGGCCGCAATAGCTGCACTCATTCCAGCACTGCCACCTCCGATAATGATCATATCTACCTGTTTCATCGTCTCCCCTCCTTTGCCACCTCATAATAGCTGTCTTCATCATATTGCACTTCGTGCAATGGTATTTGCAATTCTCTTGCCAATAGTTTAGCGATTTCTACTTCACAATACCCTCCCTGACATTTCCCCATGCCTGGGCGCACACGCATTTTTACCCCCGCAATGCTATGGGCACCACACTTTCGATGGATACAATCGACCACTTCTTGCTCACTGATCTGCTCACAATAACAGACGATATGTCCATAGCCCGGATGCTTTTGTATGAGGGCTTGCTGTTTTGTTTCACTTAAGTTTCGCATAATGAGTGGTTTTTGACGATGCACAATATGTTTTTTCTTATGAAAAGTCAACGGAAGTTTCATGAGTTCTACAATCACATATTCACTTATGGCAGGTGCTGATGCTAAGCCTGGTGAATCAATGCATCCTAAATGAAAAATCCCCTTGCACCTTCTTGATTCTTCGATATAGAAATCATTGTTATTACCAGTAGGCCGACATCCGCTGTAACTATGGATAACTTCTTGATAAGGTACATGTTGAATTATTTTTTCCACCTTTTCCTGTACTTCTTGTAAGCCTGACGTTGTTGTGGCATTATCCACCTTCTTTAATATTTCACTCGTTGGTCCTAACAAAATATTACCATGTATGGTAGGCACTGCCAAAACACCTTTTCCCGCTTTAGATGGGGCAGGATATAATACATGGGATACATAAGGTTGACTACGCTTAGCTAGAACATAATATTGACCACGTTTTGGTGTAATCGTAAATAAGGATTCTGCCTCCACCATTTCCATGATCTTTTGTGCACCTAAGCCAGCAGCATTCACAAGCATATCCACAGAATATTGTCCTTTATCACTTCTTATGACATATCCCTTTTCGCATGCTTTAATATCCAACACTTCTTCATGCAAATGAAGCTGTAAGCCATTCCATAAAGCCTCTTCTACAAGAGCCTCGCATACTTCCCATGGAGTGATGATAGCTGTATCTGGCACCCACAAAGCTTTACGAATATGTTTACTCAAGTTTTTTTCATTCTTTACTACTTCTTCACGTTCTTTTATCTCCACAGTGATACCGCGCTTTTTACCTCTTGCATACAATTCCTGTAAGATTTCTACCTCTTCTTCATTGCTTGCCAATACATAGCCTCCACAAGCCTGATAACCACAGCCTAACTGCTTACATATGTTTTGATACATCTTGGCTCCGCGTTTATTTAATTTTGCCTTTAAAGTACCATCTACAGGATCATATCCAGCATGAACAATAGCACTATTCGCCTTACTTGTTTCTTGTGCAACATCCCCATGTTTTTCAAATAATATTACCTCTACTTCTTCATATTGTGTCAGATCATATGCTAAAAAAGATCCGACAATGCCAGCACCGATAACAGCAATCGTTTTCATGCGATTCTCCTTTCCCATACGCTAAAAAAGCGACATGATAAAAACAGTCTGTTCTGTTTCTCATCTCGCTTTCTCGTAATTTTTTATTAACTTGTACTTATAGTATAGCATAAAACTGTTTTGAATTATGACGATGTTTTACTTTTTTATTTTCTTTTTGCGGACATGATAGTCACGATAATAGCAAATCGCATGAAATAATGTGCTTAACCTTCTCTTTTTCTTTTCAGATTTCACAAGAACACGTTATGAGGACAATCACAAAAGTAACTATGCTTGTTCACATATCGCAAGTATAAGAAATTCTAATAAAACCTGCATATGTTCTAGTTCGTATTCATAAAAGGTGTCATAGAATAGAAAAACGCCTGTATGAACAGACGTTATATTAGTAATGAGATTTAAAGAAATCCATCAGATTTCGTAAAGACTGTATCAGTTCCTGTTCCTTATCCAGCTCCAGCTCATTTAGTAGCTTATCAATCATCTTCGCATGAAAATCATTGTGAACTTCAAGGACATGTACTGCTCGATCAGTCAATTGAAGACGCACGATACGTTTATCACGTTCATCCTTGACACGCTCCACATATCCTTTTTTAACAAGCTTTGAAGCTGAAACGGTGAGTGTTCCTTGTGTTACCATCAATCGCTTGGCAATTGCGGACATCATCTTGGATTCACTTTTGTCAATGGCTTCCAGAATATGTACCTCTGTCATGGATAAGCTGACACCTTGATCCCGCAGATTCTTCTCTTCAATCAACAGGATGTAATTAAAGAGATCTACCAGAAGTTCATTCAGCGTATGCCGTGTGTCATTCATTTATACATACCTCAATTAAGCAGCAGCTTTTTCCAATGCAGCCTTTGCTGTTTCAACGATTTTTGTGAATCCTTTTTCATCGTGAATAGCAATTTCTGACAGCATTTTACGGTTGATCGTTACGTTAGCTAATTTCAAACCGTGCATCAATCTTGAATAAGAAATGTCATTCATTCTTGCTGCAGCGTTGATACGTGCGATCCATAATTTACGCATTTCACGTTTTAAATCTTTACGGTCATTGTATGCGTATTTGAAAGAGTGCATTACCTGCTCGTGTGCAGTTTTATACAGCAAGTGTTTTGCTCCATAATAACCCTTTGCTAACTTTAATACTTTCTTTCTTCTTTGACGTGTTGTATATCCACCTTTAACTCTAGCCATGTTTATATTCCTCCTATCTTACTTCACCAGCATCTGTTTGATACGTTTGAAATCTGTGTTGTGTACCGTAGATGCTTTTCTTAAATGACGTTTCTGTTTCTGTGTCTTACCGTGGAAACGGTGAGAAGTATAAGCGTGACTTCTTTTCAGTTTACCGGAACCAGTTGTTTTAATACGTTTTGCTAAACCTCTATGTGATTTCATCTTTGGCATAAGTAGTACCTCCTATAAATAACTATTTCTTCTTCGGTGCCAGAACACATGACATCGTATTACCTTCCAGAATTGGTTTCTTTTCAATAACTGCGATATCAGAAATTTCTTCAGTGAAGCTATTCATAATCTTTTTACCAACCTCGAGTCTCGTAATCAAGCGTCCGCGGAATCGCATATCCACTTTAACTTTCATTCCATCCTCGATCCATTTGCGTGCATGACGCATTTTGGTTTCAAAATCGTGGCGGTCAATGACCGGAGACAGTCGAATTGGCTTCACCTCGGTTACATGCTGTTTCTTCTTCGCTTCTTTTGCTTTCTTCTGCTGTTCGAAGTGATATTTACCATAATCCAGCACTTTACAAACCGGTGGCTGTGCTTTTGGAGCTACACACAATAAATCCAGTTCCTGGTTGTATGCAATCTCTAAAGCTTCACGACGCATCTTAACTCCAAGTTTATCGCCATTAGCATCAATCACCATGACTTCCTTGAACTTAATCTTTTCATTTACTAAATCGTCGTTTACATTGTTAGGAATAACTCTCTTGTTTATAATAGACACCTCCATTTTGTTGCCATAAGAAAAGCGGGTACTCACTATGCACCCGCTAATATCATCATGTATTTCTTAATATGATGTAGCATTTACCTACGTCTTCAGACATCAGGTGAGAAGGGGTGCTTCTAACTTTCCACTAACTTTTCTGCTTGTTAAGCATACCATGAATTCACTGCCATGTCAAACCTTTTTTAGAAACTGTACTTCATCTTTGCATTCGCTGTTTTCTTTTATGCAGATGATTCTTGCGTATGTACACGCTTTTCTTCATTCAGCTTTACGCTTATACCATATACGAACCATCTTTTAAATGGATGGCGGTTATCTTAATTGATAACCATCGCGGACAAAATAGCCAATTCCAGGTACGAATAGATCCGCTGGAGAATCCCCTTGTTCAATAGCTTTCTGGATCGCTTTAGCATTCGCACTAAAAGCTAATACATTCTGGATACATGAATTCTCAATATCATCCTCTTCAAAATGTTGTTTAACTACCTCTTCAATATACGCATAAGACTGTAGCTGACTCTGATATAATTCACGCGTTTTTTCATTTTTCTTCACTAAAAAGAGTTTTTCACCAAATTCTACATAAGGATATGCATATTTACAATATAATTCCGGAAGAAAGCAGAAAATCTCATATGCTAAAGAATCATCCTCACACCATTTTATGAGCTGAGAACGTATCTTTACATGTTCTTGTTTACCTTTGCATGTTTCAAAAGCCTGCAATGCTTTGCGTGTATATTCCTGTATTTCATTCTTCGTGAAATCACTTTTTTCATAACTGCGTTCCTGTTGAACAAACAGAAAACACTGTTTTTCCGTATGAATAGCACTGATGGTATCCCAGTTTATGGCATATGCCAAAAGCTTTTGACTAAGCTCTTTAGCCTCTTTGCCATTGATCCATACTTCAGCTGTGGCATTTTCTTTGTCCTTTGAAGCAAACACTTTTACCCAATACACCTTTTTATTGCCTAAGCGCAAACAGATTGCCTCTTTCAGCATTGCCCAATAATCTACATCCGGTCCTTCTTTTTTTCCGATACCGCCAAGTTTACTGGCAAATACATCGAAAAAATGACGTTCTTGTGTAAATCCCTCACAAGTATATTGTTTCTCATCATTGCGGATGGCTTTTCTATATAACGATAAAACTTGATCATAATACTGTTTACAGGCGTTTAAGATGGCATCATGTACACTACTTCCACTTGCTGCTATGGCTTCAAATATCGTGTCTTCTAACCAGTCATGATGTAACTGAAATAAAATCTGCACCACATTATCATGGATGGATAAAATATCAGCATATACATAAATATCTTCATCTGATAAAACAAAGGCATCTTCATAACTAATTCCATCTTCACATATCGCGATTAATGACTCTATCATTTCCTCATGTAAGTCCTGTGTGTCTGCTACGATAAAATCCTCATTCTTTTCCGGTTTTGCTTTATTTTTTCTGAAAAACATGGATATCCTTCCTTCCATAACTGTTACCATTATACAATAAATTCCTAAACCTTTCCATAAATGCTACCGGATACCACATAATCACATATTTATCATTTCTATCCATCTTCACTATTCTTTTTCATTTATGAATTTTTTTCTACACAGCTGTTTAAGCAAGCCATGATAGCATTATGGTAATGAACTGTAATAAGATATCTACGTGATAAAAATGCGCTAACTTTTATTACTTTTTTAAAGAAAACACTTGAAATTTGTTTTATATTTGGTATAATAACTGAGCAAGTTAAGTGATGACTCCTTAGCTCAGCTGGCAGAGCAACTGACTCTTAATCAGTGGGTCCAGGGTTCGATTCCCTGAGGGGTCACCATTACATAAACAAACGGAAATTTAATAAAATTTCCGTTTTTTATATTTCTATGCCGCTCTTCTGGACCCACAATAAGAAAGCTTGCTCTGCCATAGCATATCATCTATGGTGCTCATATGATAATTAAAAAATGAAAGAAAAACGATCTTTCATTCATTAAGCTAAATTTTCATAACAGGCAATTAAATGAGCAATGAGTTGTTCCTTCCCTACATCTAACACAAATGCCAGTTCATCACAAAGGCGCTCCTGAATACGCTCCAAACACTCCTGATTTTTCATGCCACATTTTCTTTCTGCATATTTCCAATTCATTAAATAAATATAAACATCCACCAGTGCATTCATATCAATATTCGAATAATTCCGCATTTTTAAAAGTTCACTTAATTCTTTTCCATAATCCGCGTGAATCGCCGGATGAAAAATTCTGTCCAGAATCAATCGCGCTGTAGCAATATCCATGATTTCTCTGACACCGGCCTTATCCATATTTTTATATGGAATGACGCTTTGGTTACCATCTAAAGATATCATCGTGATACGATCACTTTTACGGTCATATTCCGTGATGGTACAAATGCCCAATGTGGGATGAAACACTTTTTTTTCGTTAGTTGTCATTTCCTTACCTCATATAGTAAGTGTATGCTTTATTTACACGCTTGTCAAACGAATTCTTTTTTAAAACACTTGCTATTTGAAATTATTATGTTATACTGAAGAAGTAATAACGAGCAAAATAACTATGATTTCAATATTCACATATCAGAAATTGTAATTATCTCAAAGTACAATTTCACATATGTGTTTTTTAATACCTTGAGGCGCCTCTTATACAGAAAAATGGAGGTACTATAACATGAGTACAGGAAAAGTAAAATGGTTTAACGCAGACAAAGGATTTGGATTTATCACTTCTGATGAAGGAAATGATATTTTCGTACATTACACAGAAATTCAGGGTAATGGTTTCCGTACATTAGAAGAAGGAGCGAAAGTAAGCTTCGATATTAAAACAAATGATCGTGGAGATCATGCCGCAAACGTAAACGTTCTATAATCATCACTTGTTTATGTAGACATCCCAGATGGGGTGTCTTTTTTTATATATGGTGTAGCACAGCTGCGGATGCCCAGCCCAATCCATTATTGATAAGGAATGGATGCTTTGCACCTTTTATTACTTTTGTTATCCTTCCTGATTTTATCAATAATTGATCTTTTGAATACCAGATACCTCCATCACTGGCTGTCCATAAGCCATCAAAGCGAACAAGCTCACCCACATGGAAATGAATGGATGGTTTTTGTGCATCTTCAATTACCTTATTATTTGCCCAGCCAATATTATGCTCGATAAGATACGGATGTTGCGCTGTTTTTATCACTTTTGTTATCGTGCCTTCTTTCACCCTCAGTGAGCTAAGAGGATACCAATTGCCACCATTGCTTTGTGTCCATAAACCACTGTAATGTACATGATCCCCTACATGATAGCGTAAATATGGTTTTGGTTTCTCTGGTTTCGAGGAATTTCCATCATCTTTACTGAACCCATTGAAGCCTTTTTCCTTGATAATTTTTGGATAATCCTTATAGGCATAGTCAAAATCCAACCATCCACGATATCCATTAATTGTTCCCTTATCACTAAATTGCCACATGCCATATGGTTTATCATATGTGATTTTGCTAGCCCATTGTGCTACCCATTTATCAAATCGATCTAATCGCGGCGAATTTATACGATGCTCAAGCCAATCCAAATTTGCATAAACACCGGGATAATATCCTGCTTTTTCTAAGGTATCACAAGTATAATATACCGTTTCGATATTCATTGCATCACTCACACCATGTCTGGCTTTCCAACCATCAGCATCTTCCATATCAATAAAACAAGGATACGCTGGCTTACAGGAACGACACTGTCGTAAAAAACCTTCTGCCTCCTCTTTCATTTGTGCATGATTGGCAACATAGGAATAATGATAAAGGCCATATGGTATCTTATATCTTTCACATTCTTTTACATTACGACGAAATTGCTGATCTTCTACAAAATGTCCATAACTTGATCGTATAATGGCAAACTCTACTCCAGCCCTTTTTATAGCTTTCCAATCAATGATGCCATTATGTTCAGAAACATCTATCCCGAATCGTTTCATTTTCTTCACCTCTTGTTTTACTCTATGTATCTGAAAGAAAACGGTTTAGGTTGCAGCCATGATACCATCATAAAAAATGAAGATGATATAGGGCATAGCATCTTCAGGTAAAAAAGCCATAAGCAGAACCAAAAAAAGTAACTATCAAATAAACCTTACTAAAATAAAAAAGAAATAATATAATCTTTGATAAAACATCAAAAGATCTTTATTTCCTTTTTTTATGATAACACCTTTTCCAAGATATAATCATCCATGATGAAACCACGACCGATATCTGTCTGCACTGCATTGATATCCTGAAATCCCTTGCCATGATATACATCCAAGCTATGCTGATTATATTTATTACAAGTCAGATAAATCGCTTGTTTGTTTTGTTCTTTCGCAAACTTGATTGCTTCCTCTAATAAATAAGAAGCCAAGCCCTGCCCACGTTTATCTTTTCTTAAATACAGCTTACTTAAAAATAAGCGTTCCTTTTCCGGTTTCACCCCACAATAGCCAATCAATTCAGTTTCCTCAAAGGCTAAAAAATACGTATACTGTTCTTCCTCTATGGCTTTTTTTAATGCCGGATAGCTTTGAAATTTCTCCACCATATATTCTATTTGTTCGAATGAAATAATATCTATAAAATACTCATGCCATATCTCATTTGCCAGCTTTGCTAACTGTTGGATATCCTCATCACTTTGACACTTGCGTATCTGCATATGCCTCGCTCCCTTCTTATATAGCCATTATTATAGCACTTTCTTCCTAAAAAGCAGGCATCAAAATAAAAATCTATTCCTTTTTTGCAGCTTATCTTGTCGTTATCATTTGCTTCTTCTATCACCCTTTCATCCTAGAAACGTTTTCAGCTTTCCATTAAGCATGAAAAAAAGTGCTAATCATCAGCACTTTATAAATCATATGCAGATAACACCTGCATCCATTTTGCAAATAATGCTTCCTCTTTGATCGTGCGATTCGCATTGCTGGTACTAGGCAAATAAATTACTTGCTTATCCAAATGCGCAAAATGTTTTTGAAACAGTTCATAGCTTTTACGACCATTGCAGATAATGATTGAAATTTCTGGATACGCTTCTAGCAGCTCATCAATCGGATTCACTTTTTCATTGCGAATTGCCGAATCCAAGCTGCCTTCTCGTTCACATTCTCCAATGACATCCCATAAAATCATATGATGCGTTAAAATGATTGCCTTCTTTTGTTCATAGGTAGCTATTGGCATCCCAAATTGTGCATGCAAGATCTTCCAGAAGCGATTATGCGCAAACCCATAATATTCTTGCTTCTCTAAAGAAGTCACAGACGGCATAGAGCCTAAGATCATCACTCGCGGCTGTTTGGCAATAATAGGGGCAAAGCCTTTTAACACAAAGCTTCTCCGATCACATCATGAGGGAGGGCCTCGGTAATCTTAACCTGGACAAAACTTCCCAAGGCTAATGGTTGTTTACTTGTAAAAATGACCATACCATCCACTTCATCCGGTGCACTGTTTGCTCCACGTCCACGATATTTGCCAGTCAAGCCATCCTGTGCTTCTACCAAAACTTCCATCACCGTACCAATACGTTTTTGTTGATTGGCTAAAGAGATTTCTTCCTGACGCTGCATCAAAATTGCTAAACGACGTTGTTTTTCTTCTTCTGCAACACTTTGTTCCATATCAAAAGCCGGCGTATCTTCTTCCGGAGAATAGGTGAAAGCACCCATGCGATCCCAATGAACATCTTCTACAAACTGCATCAATTCATCAAAATCTTCCTGTGTTTCTGAGGGAAAGCCCACGATAAAGGTCGTACGTAAAGTAGGATCCGCATACGTCTTACGAATCTTTTTAATCAATGCCAAGACTTCCTCTTTAGTGCCTCGACGATTCATAGCTGCCAGCATACAATTGTTGGCATGCTGCATTGGAATATCAAAATATGGCAATACTTTCGGTAACTTCGCCATACCTTCAATTAATTCCTCATCAATTTCATCCGGATACATATATAAGATACGAATCCAATGAAAGCCATCAATCTCATGAAGCTTTTGTAACAGTTCTAATAAAGAACGTTTACCATATAAATCAACTCCATACTTTGTCGTATCCTGAGCAATTAAAACCAATTCCTTAACACCGCGCTGTGCCAGTTCTTTGGCCTCTTGGACCAATTGTTCCATGGGAAAGGTTACATTATCACCGCGAATCAAAGGAATTGCACAATAGGTACAGCGATTGCTACAACCTTCGGCAATTTTCAAATATGCCGTCCATGGCTTGCTTGATACCATACGCTCACTTTTGCCATAGCTGACAAGTTCTTTCCCATCCAATAAAGAGTGAAGAATCTCATGTAGATGCGGGTATTCGCGAATACTGATGACGGCATCGATTTCCGGAATTTCCGCCTCTAAGGTTTCCTTATAACGTTGCGCCAGACAGCCAACCACAATCAACTTTTTACAATTTTGTTTTTTATATTCCGCCATCTTAAAAATCGTATTGATGGCTTCTTCTTTCGCAGAATTAATAAATCCGCATGTATTAATGATGATGGCTTCTGCTTCCTGCGCATCCTTAACCAATTCATGATGTCCACTTTTCAACATGCCCATCATCTTTTCACTATCAACTAAATTTTTACTACAGCCTAAAGAAATAAAACCTATTTTCATATACTACACCTCGCTAGGTACTACTATACCATGTTTTTTCCTATCCTAAAAGCCATTTCCTTTTATTACCTCATTAGGTATGGAAACAAAGAAAGCTCTTTTTTTAAAACTGAATTTCTCTTTGCATAATCGCTTCTATAAGATGTATTCCTCTAAAAAACAGCCAACGCCACTTTCTGTATTCGCCTTTGCCACAGCATCTGCCATGGCTTTGGTATCTTCACTGCCATTGCATAACCATACGCCCAAACCAGCATCACGCAGCATTTCATTATCATTGCTGGTATCTCCAAAAGCAAGAACCTCTTGCATCGTTATTCCAATATCCTCACACAGCTTTTGAATACCACTGCTTTTATTTACTTGTGGATTTACAAATTCAAATAGATCTGCCGCTGTTTTAAAACAAACACATTGTGCATTGTGATACTGCTTACCATGAGCCTCTACCTTTGGCATATCTTGTGGATAGCATTGCACAATTAGCTTATTACGTGGGACATCACATAAAGTAAACATGTCTGTCTGTACTTCCTGCTCACAATATGATGCGGCAAGCCTTTTGGTTTCTTCATCACTATAGCTGACATAACGCTTAGCACCATCAAAGATGATAAAGCGTACTTTCCAGCCAGCATAATGCTCCATGATTGCTTTAATGATCGCGCCATCTAAACGATGATATTCTTTTTTGATTGCTGTTTTACAATGATAAACAACACCGCCATTCATGCCAATGACATAATCGACCATCTCTTCCATCTGCCATTGTTTGATGAGTTGTAAGATCCCCTCCACCGGACGTCCGCTGACGATGGCAAATTGCATGCCTTGTTTACGACAGCGTTGAATCATTTCCTTATTCTTCTCACTAACTTCATCCTTCTCATTTAATAAGGTTCCATCTAAATCGCAACAAATCAATTGATACGCTTGGTTCATATTCTTCTCCTTTTTCTTGTTTGCTTTCCTAATAAACGATTGAGCTATTCCATATGCTTTTCCCAGTTCTAAATATCTTGTTAATGCCGGTAGCACCTATGATTGTTTCCTGTTGATGCAGTTAGCACCTTTGCAATTCACCTGTTGAGGCAGTTGGCTTTTACCTGTACATGCTCATTAAAAGAAATAGCTCTGTTTATTTCTCAAAAGCTTTCCCAGCAAAACATCTCATGATGTTTTCTATATCTATTATAGCGAAAAATCACGCAAATACCTACCTGATTTTTATGTATCTAAACCACATTACTTTCTTTGTATAAGCATGCTTTTCAAGAACAAAAGTGGCTAGTTTTTCACTAACCACCTATTGCATTGTCAAATTGTTGTAAATCTTCTCTGGTGTCAATATCCTGTACTTCTGCTTCATTGACTTCCATTAAGATACAAGCTTCTTGATGTCGCATGGCAATCGTTTTTCCACCTTCCTCATGTACTAAGCTATTAAATTCTGAAAACCAGCAGCTTGGAAACAGCATGGGATTGCGAATAGCTCCATGAACCGCAGCACAGATAATATGTTGTGCATCTGCCATATGGCATAATTTTTGTAAAGTTTCTGCCTTGATTTTAGGCATATCACCGGTAAGAAAGACAATGGCATCCGCATCTTTGGCGGCTTTTTGACCTAATTGAAGAGAAGATGACATTCCTTTTTGCGGATGATCATTCTTAACAGCGTGCATACCTCTTGTATGAGCCAAAGCCAACACTTCTTCATATTGACTTACCACATGAATCGCATGAAAGTCCACTTGTTGACAAGTATCCATCACATGTGCCAGGATGGGTTTTCCTTGCCAGACATGTAACAATTTGTTTCCGTGAAAGCGTCTGGCATAACCGGCAGCTAAGATAACCAGATCAATCTTCATCTTTTTTCAACAGGATTTTTTCTGCGGTAATCGGTAACGTTCTGATTTGTACACCACTGGCATGAGCAATCGCGGAGGCAATGGCTGGTGCCGGCGTATTGATGACAACCTCACCGATGGACTTTGCCCCAAAAGGACCATGGTCTTCATAACTGCTTTCAAAGTCCACACGAATCGTGCCGACATCCAATCGTGTTGGTATCTTATATTGCAGGAAGCTGCGATTGCGCATCTTTCCTTGTTTGCTATAGCTGATATCCTCATACAAGGCCATACCGATACCTTGTGCGATACCGCCTTCCGCCTGTATTTTAGCCAGATTCGTATTGATGACCGTACCACAATCGACAACCGAAACATAGTCCACTAATGAAATTTCACCGGTCAGCTTATCGACATCCACTTCGGCAATTCCAACCATGAACGGTGGTGGTGAGGTAGGTGAACAATGGGATGCATTGGCAATCAACACTTCCCCCTTGCCTCCTTCAAAACACGTATTGGCAAAATCTTTTAGGCTCATCTGTTTCTTATCTTCAACGGCCGTAATCAGTTCACCATCAAAGCAGATATGTTCTTTTGGTACTTCCATCAATATAGACGCTTCGTTGATGATTTTTTGTTTCAATTCTTCACATGCCTTGACTACCGCCATGCCGGTGACATAGGTCGTTGCAGAAGCATAGGAGCCGGTATCATAAGGAGATGCATCGGTATCAACCGCCTGTGTAACGACTTGCTCAACTTCACAGTCTAAACATTCTGCTGCCATCTGTGCTAAGATCGTATCACAGCCGGTACCCATATCGGTAGCACCGATAGATAAGGTGTAGAAACCATCATCCTGTAGCTTGATGATAACCGAGGCAATATCGACATTGGCAATGCCGCTTCCCTGCATGGATAAGGCAACACCCAGACCACGCCGCTTATTCCCCATATCACGACATAACTGTTTTTCTTTCCAGCCAATCATTTCCATAGCTTTTTTCAGACAGCGATCTAAAGCACAGCTGTTGAGATGTTCATTATAGTATTGAGACATGATTTCATTTTCACCAACGATATTCATGAAACGCAGTTCACAAGGATCCATATGAAGGGCATCGGCCAATTCATTAACAGCGGATTCCACCGCAAATTGTCCTTGCGTTGCCCCATATCCACGATAAGCACCGGCTTGCATCGTATTGGTGTATACGACATCATAGGTAAAACGACTAGCTTTGACATGATTGTACAGCGGCAAGGACTTATGACCGCTTAAGCCAACCGTTGTTGAACCATGCTCACCATAAGCGCCGGTATTGGATAAGGTATGTAAATCAATCGCCAAGATCTCACCGTTTTTCTTCGCTCCGATCTTTACATGCATCTTCATCTCATGACGAGAATTGCTAGCCGTAAAAGTTTCTTCACGACTATAAACGATATAACTAGGACGCTTTAATTTCCACGTCACAAAGCCGGTGAAGATTTCACAACAACCGGTTTGCTTTGCGCCAAAGCCACCGCCAATGCGTGGTTTTACGATCCGTATCTTAGCTTTTGGAATCTCTAAAGCATTGGCAACCATACGGCGAACATGGAAAGGTACCTGAGTAGAGCTGACGACATTCAAACGCTCAAAGGCATCAACATAGGCGTAAGAGCGAAAGGTTTCCATCATTGCTTGGGCATTGGCTTTTGTATGATAATCTCTTTCTAAGATAACATCACAATCCGCAAACGCCGCATCAATATCACCGACACAGCTTTCCCCTTGTGAACAGATATTGCGCATGCGCGCATTCCCTATCTCACATAGCGTACGATAATTATCTTCTTGATGTACGATGATATCATTATCGATGGCCTTGGTAAAGTCTAATAATGGTTCATATACCTCATAATCAACCTTGATCAACTTCATTGCTTTTTCAGCTGCATCTAGCGTTTCTGCGGCAATAATGGCTACTTCATCGCCTACATATCGCACGATTTCATCTAAGATCTTACGATCATAAGGAGAAGGTTCCGGATAGGTTTGTCCAGCTAAGGTAAAACGTACATCCGGGACATCTTTCCATGTATAAACAGCCACAACACCGGGCATTTTCAAAGCTGCACTTGTATCAATTGCTTTGATGCGCGCATAGGCATGCGGAGAGCGTAACAGCTTTAGGATCAAGGCATCTTTGGGCACCATATCGCCGGTATAGACAGGCTTGCCACTCAAAAGGGCATAGGCATCCTTTTTTACAACGGGCTGTGAGATATGTTTCATGCCTGTTCGCCTCCTTTTTCTTGTAAATAAGCTTCAATCGCTCTAAGCTGTCCCATATAACCGGTACAGCGACATAAATTGCCGGCCAGGTAGTGATTGATTGCTTCACGTGTGGGCTGCTGCAATTCCTTTTTCATTGCTAAAACATTCATGATCAAGCCGGGAGAACAAAATCCACATTGCTCAGCACCTTGTTTTGCCATATAGTCCGCAAATTCATGTGCTTCTTGTTCAACGCCTTCTAAAGTCGTAACGGCATGTCCATCACAGCAAACAGCCAACATACTGCAGGATAAGATGGGTTTACCATCTAGCCAAACCGTACATAACCCGCAATTGCTTGTTTCACAACCGCGTTTGACACTGTAACAGCCATGTGCACGTAAAAAATCTAATAAAAGCATATCCGGTTTGATATCATCTGTGATACGCTGTCCATTGATCATCATCGTTATCTGCATGTTGCTTCCTCCTGAAGTGCTGTATAGCTTTTTTGTACAAAGGCATGTACTAATGCTTTGCGATATTCCTTAGAGCCACGCATATTATCCGCTAACTCAATTGCGAAAAGGGCTTCTTCAATCTGCTTATCATCATAGCTTACCGGTAATACCACCAATTCTGCACGCTTTGGTCTGGCACCAATAGCAATGCGATAGTTAGTCGCCGTTTTGGCGATGGCAAAATTTAATACGGATAAATCTGTAGCACTTTTGCGCATACATAAAAATTTTGTCAAAAGGGGTTCTTTACGGATGCGGATATGGGTTAAGATATCACGCTCATAAGGCTGTTTGCTGTAATCACTCAGCTTTATTTCTCCTTGATGATAGAGTACTACGCTTGTATCTAATACCATGAAGGCTGTAAGTATATCAGAAAAGCCAAAACGCGAATACAAACTGCCGCCAATCGTTGCCGTATTGCGAAATTGTACCCCTACAATATCTTTGATACTATCCTGTATCAGCGTACCAAAGGCTTTTAAAAGAATCGGGCTTGTTTCCAACTGGCGCAATGTACACATCGCACCAATTTCAATATAGTCTTCCTGTTCCTTGATTTCATCCAGATGCAATGCCTGCAGATCAATTGCCATTGGTACCACACGATCTTGCATTTTCAGCCACTGCATGCCTCCTAAAATTTGATGATTACGATTTTTCATTAACAGCGTATACGCCTCATCCAGCGATGACGCTTTTACATATTGTTGCATATACAGCATGATCTTCTACTCCTTCCATACCAGATAGCCAGAGCTATCATCCCCTGCTAAAGCAAAGTGTTTTCCATATATTGTATTATAACATTCACAGCACCTTCTGCGTAAGAAGGGTTCTTCTTTTTTCAAATGCGTATATATCCTTCCTTCATGCAGAATGTAAATATCATCTGCATATTGCAAAGCCAAATTAGGATCATGGATGCTGATGAATAAGGATGTTCCTTGCTGTGCCAGCTGTTTTGCCTGTTGCAAGAAAAGATGCTGGTGCTGGAAATCTAGATAAGTACATGGTTCATCCATGAGAATGACCTCACTATCCTGTAAAAAAGCTCTGGCTACATAGGTCATTTGCAGCTCTCCTCCACTGATTTCATGTAAATATTTATCCTTGATATGGGCAAGCTGAAACTTTTTTAGGACAGCGTTTGCTTTGGCATATTCCTTTGCGTCAGGAACTTCAAACAGTGACAAACGTCGTGTACAACCGGCAACAATACAATCCATCACCTTGATATCCGCCACCATTTCCTTGATCTGGGGAACATAGCTAAAACAGGCAGCGCGTTGCTTTTCGTTGAGCTTGCGCAAGGATTCTTGCTTCCATAGGATATCCCCTTGCACGAAAGGAAGCTTATCCAACATGGCTTTCATCAGCGTTGTTTTGCCACTGCCATTTTCTCCTAACATCATCACGATGCGACCTTTGGGAATGGTTAAGCTGATATCATGCAACACTTCTTTTTGCTCATATGTCACACTAACATGAACCACTTCGATCATAATGAAAACCTGCCTTTCACAAAGACGATGATTAGAAAAAACGCACCAAACAAGGAAGTCAATATACTGATGGGCAGCTCTATCGCTAATACAGCTCGTGCTAAGGTATCACAAACCAAAAGGAAACAGGCTCCCCCAAAAAACGTCTTGCCAAGTGCCTTGCTTAAAGGCTGATGATAGAGCAAGCGTACGGCATGCGGTATCAAAAGACCTACCCAGCTCACGATACCGGCTACACTGACAACGGTGGCAATCATACAGGTAGATAACAATAACGCTATCCAACGAATCTGCTTTTCTCTAACGCCTAATGTTGTCGTTTCTTCACCAAATGACAGCATTTGAATCTGCCAGCGTAGAAGATAAAGTGAAATCATACAAATCGCACTAACACCGATGCATAGTAAAGCCTGTGTCCAAGTAGCATCGCCAAAGCCCCCCATCAGCCAGTATTCAATGCTAGCTAATTCCTGATAAGGATCTGCGGCTAATTTCAATAACATTAGGAATGAAGTTGCTACAGCTTGTAAGATGATGCCGGCAATGACTAAATTCAAGATGCGATTTCCATGTACTTTTGTTGCCAATAGCATGGTGAAAATAACAAGCAGCAATCCACAGCCAAACGCCAAGAGCATCGTAATCCATGGTTCATCATGAAATAGCACGATGGCAAGGGCAGCCCCTAAGGAACAGCCACTGCTTGCCCCAATCACATCACCGGAAGCTAATGGATTCTTGAAGATGGTTTGATAAATCAATCCACTGACAGCCAACGCCCCACCACCGGCAAGTACCAATAAGATACGCGGTATGCGAATATTCCAAACAATAGCCTGTATACCGGCATCTCCATGGAAACAAAGGGCAGCCAACATGTCCTGCAGATTTGTACCATAGCGCCCTGCCAGTAAAGCAATCACAAGCAGAATCAGCAGCAGGAGTCCACAGCTGAAATATCTTTTCATATGCATCACCTACTCTTTTCTGCCCTTGGCATTAAGCATATACACATTCCCAGTTCTTTTCGCTTAACATCCCAGCTCTTCTACATCTACATCTATTTGGTAAAATTGTTGATAAAAGCATCTTGCTTCCTGTTTTACGATATCCATAGAAACACGTTCAGGATACAAAATTGCATAGGTCCATAAAACGCCTAAACAGCTTGATAAATTAGGGGTATCCCAAGTTTCTAAATGTGCCGGGAAAACATAGACTTGCTTATGTTTTACAGCATTGACACTCGCGAAAGCTGCATCTTTTGTAAAGTCACTCACCTTAGCACCTTTTTGTTCAATAAAAATAATATCCGGATTCGCTTTGATAAGTGTTTCCTTATTGATACGCAGCCAATTGCCCTTACCATTTTCTTTCATAACATTCTCAGCACCAGCCACCTTCAACAATTCACTTTGAAACATATCTATACCTGCGCTCTGCAATGCCTTTGTTCCTGCAAAATATACTCTTTTATTTGCGTTTTCATCTTTGATATATGTTTCATATAAGTTTTTACGATATGCAAAATAAGCCTTTGCCTGCTTTTGTGCCCCACAAGCCTTGGCGATGATATCCACTGCCTCATCATAGCTATCCATGGTTTCCGGCTGTAACAAGATTACCTTGATATTCAGACTTTCCAATTTCTCCACATAGCTTTTCAGACTTACCGGCAAAAACACAACATCCGGTTTCACTTTGGCACATTCTTCTACATTAAACATTTTCTTATTGCCCATGGCTGGCAACTTAACGATTTCGGGCGCTGCCATTTTATAGATCGGACGTTTATCCGCTTTCATCTCTACCCCAACCAGCTTGTCCTTTTGACCTAATCCAAGCAAAGTAGAAGTCGCAATATAATAGCCACTAACTACCTTTTCCGCTGGTTTTTCCAATGTCACTTTACGGCCTGCTTGATCAACGATCGTAATACCTTCTGTTTTTGTTGTTTCCTTGTTAGGTTGCTGCGTACAGGCACTCATGCCAACAAGCAAACTTATGGTCGTCACTAAGATTCCTAATTTTTTAAATATCTTCATTATATCACCCTTCTTCATCGGTTTTGTTGATATGGCACAAGCTTGTGAACGTGCGTTCTATGAGCTAATCTGTGTACACAATATTCACCATCCAACACTTATGGTAGAAACACTATAACATCTTTGTAGAAGATGATCGTTTTTTATAAAGATTCACGATAGTTTCATCGGCTTTTTAATAATGCCAACACCTTGTTATAAACCTCATCATAATTCATCACATCCAAATCAAAAACTTGCACATCTTCTCTGGCGGCAATCGCTTGTATATATTGTACCTCACATTTCTTCAAAACACCAAGGACGTTTTGCGCCTTTGCAATACTATCTTGTAAGAGTTTTAGATACGCTTTTTCCTCTTGTTCCAAACGTCCGATTTCATCTACTATCAAGACCGGTTTTTGTTGTTGGTTTTCTATTAAAAATTGCCTTGCATGCTGTAACACCGCTACTCCAAATTGATCAAACACCTGAGGGATGACTTCATTATATGTAGGATGCTGTATCGAAAAACGCACATCGTTATAAGGATTCTCCCATAAAGCGTGCATATAAAAGCCAAGGCGTATCCCTTGTTCATAAAAAGGAAGTGTCTGAAAGCCGCAAACGGCTAACGAACACTCCTCAATAAGTTGTTTGATACAGGTTGATTTTCCACACTGGATACGACCTGTCAAAAACACCTTCATATTATGCCTCTTCGATTTGCTTAGGATCTTCTTTATCTTTAGGTAAGACAAGATTTAATACAGTTGCTATCACAAAGGTCATGATAATGCCATTCTGGGCAAAGATATTGCCTACCCAGCTAGGCAGCTGTGCTAAGACTGCCGGTACATTTCCAATACCGACACCCAAACCGATTGCCAAGGCCACGATCAGACCATCACGTTCCGTTAATGGCTTTCTGGTCAAAGATTGAATACCACTCACTAAGATCATCGCAAACATGATAACTGCAGCACCACCTAATACAGACTGTGGCATAACAGAGAATAAAGCACTCAGCTTTGGACAAAAACCACATAAGATCAAGAAAACTGCGCCAGTCATGATGACAAAACGATTCACGACCTTGGTTACCGCTACCAAACCAACATTCTGAGAAAAGCTAGTATTTGGCAATACACCAAAAATGGAGCCTAACACAGAGCCAAGACCATCTGCCATGACACTACCCTGCAATTCTTTATCTGTTGCTTCTCGATTCAATCCACCATTCGCTACTCCACTGGTATCACCAATCGTTTCAACCGTTGTCGCAATAAACATGATGCCCATTGCAATGATTGCCTGCATATTGAAATCAAAACCTACTGGCATAAAGGATGGTAACGCAATCCAATCAGCTTCTACCACCTGTGTAAAATCGACCATACCTAAGATGATAGCCAAAAGATAGCCTGCAACGATACCAATCAAGATAGATGCGTTATTGATAGCTCCCTTGAACTGTTTTGCTATCAAGATAACCAAAATGACAAAGGTACCAACAGCCAAATGATTTACGGCACCAAAATCGGCAGCTCCACTGCCGCCGCCAAAGTAATTAATACCAACTGGCAGTAAAGATAAACCAATAGAAATAATAACTAAGCTTGTAACAACCGGTGGAAACAACTTACGCAATGGTTTAATGAAATACCCAAGTACCATTTCAAATAAACCACCAACAAAGCTAGCTCCCATCAACGCCCCATAACCAAAGGCTGCCCCAATGGCTTTTGCTGTACCGATAAAACCAGAGCTTGTTCCCATGACGATTGGTAAACCACTACCAATTTTCCAGAAGGGATACAGCTGTATCAAGGTTGCAACACCGGCAACAAACATGGCGTTCTGAATCAAGGTCATCTTCAACGCGCCGCTCATCTGCAGCATACCGCAAATGATGATCAATGGTGAAATGTTACCAAGAAACATTGCTAAGATGTGCTGAATACCTAAAGGCAGGGCCTTTTTCAAAGGTACCGTGCCATCAAGTTCATAAATTGTATCTTTCTTTCTCTCTTCCATAGTTTCCTCCATAAAAAAATTCTCGTATACGACATACGAGAATCAGCCATTCCATAGTAAAAACGTCTGATTTCGTAGTCCCAAAGTATGGATTGGGGTAGAAACATCTGCCCCATACCGGCAGACGTATACGAAACTATGACATTTTATCACAAATTTCGACAATTTACTATAGTAAGTATAGAATGCATCTTCTTATCTGAAATGTAAAGTTAAATTCAACTTCAAAAGGCCAAACAGTGCGTGTTTTCTATGCAGCATAACATGTTTTTCTCATGCGGCAGCATATCGCTTAAAAATTTATTCGCAAGCAATTAAAATGTTACATTCATGGCATGTAGAATTGGTAAGAAAATGGCTGTTTCCGCGTATTTCTTTATGATATACAAATAAGTTTCTTTTGTCTTGACTTTCACAAAAACATACCGTAAACTTATCATATCAAATAATTTTGATATGAGGTGATAAGATGCAAGATCGTTATACAGAAGATGCAATCATTTTTAAGGCTTTATGTGATGAGAAACGCTTACGTATCATAGCGTTATTAAAGAATCAAGAAAAATGTGCCTGTTCGCTGATTGAAGACATGCAAATCGGTCAATCTTCTTTATCTTATCATATGAAGATCTTATGCGAATCCGGCATCATAACTAGTCGCCAGGATGGGAAATGGACACATTATCGAATAAATCCTGAAGGTTGTGCCTATGCTTTGAAACGTTTACAAAAGATTCTTGCAGGAGATGATTAAAAAAACAAAGTCGTGCTAGCTATGACTTTTCTTAACATCACTCACATCAATTTTTTTTAATATGAAAGCAAGGAGGTATTTCATGCGCATTGTACAAAGCGTAATATTATTTCTACAAGATCAAGTGCTTGGCATGCAATGGTTAAAAGATATGTTTGCGGCATTTCTTCAAGCCATTGGCGTCGATATACAAAGTCGTCTTGGCGCAAGTCTGCATTTTTTCTTTTATGATGTGGTAAAGATAACCTTGTTATTGTGCTTGCTTATCTTTCTCATTTCCTATATTCAAAGTTATTTTCCTCCGGAAAAAAGTCGTTCTATCGCTGCACGTTATCATGGCATCAAAGCAAATCTGATATCGGCATTGTTAGGAACCGTAACCCCTTTTTGCTCTTGCTCTTCCATCCCCTTATTTATTGGCTTTACCAGTGCCGGGTTGCCTTTGGGTGTTACCTTTTCGTTTTTATATCTTCCCCGATGGTTGATTTAGGCAGCTTGGTATTATTAATGAGCATTTTTGGCAGTGAAATTGCAATCCTATATGTTTTGTTAGGATTGCTCGTTGCGATTCTTGGTGGTGCCTTCATCGAAAAGATGCATCTTGAACAGCAAGTGGAAGACATCATTTCGCAAGCCAACTGCATGGCAATACATGAGGTGCAGCTCTCACGCAAGGATCGTCTGCAATATGCCAAGGAGCAGGTAAAAGAAACCTTTCAAAAGGTATTCCCCTATATTGTAGTCGGCGTTGCTCTCGGCGCATTCATTCATAACTGGATACCAAAAGAATGGATAACTTCTTTGTTAGGAAGCCATAATCCCTTTGGTGTTATTCTTGCTACCATCGTTGGCATTCCAATGTATGCCGATATTTTCGGGACTATCCCCATTGCCGAAGCTTTATTGGCAAAAGGAGCAGATCTTGGCAGTGTCCTAGCTTTCATGATGGCGGTAACTACCTTAAGTTTGCCATCTTTGATTATGTTAAGAAAGGCTTTGAAACCTAAATTGTTAGGCGTCTTTATTGCCATCTGCACCTTTGGTATTATCGCTGTTGGTTATTTCTTTAACATCTTACAAAACTTTTTATAGAAATGAGGTACGATTATCATGAACATATTTAAGAAAAAAGAAAACAACTCTTGCTGTAACACAGATTTTACAAAAATAAACCAAACTGAATTCAATAAGGATGCTTCTGAATTACTGATACTAGGTTCAGGATGTGCGAAATGTCAGAAATTAACATCTTCCGTCATGACAGCCTTAGAGGAACTGCAATTACAGATTCCTGTCCGTCATGTAACTGATTTTGCCCAAATTGCTGCTTTTGGTGTAATGAGCACACCTGCTATTGTCTATAAAGGAAAACTATTATCTTATGGGAAAGTATTAAGCGTAGAGGAATGTAAACAGCTACTCACACAAACATTCCGCAAGAATACCCATGAATAAACCTAAAGTCGCCTTTATCTGCGTGCATAATGCATGTCGCAGTCAAATAGCTGAAGCATTGGGAAGACATTTAGCAGGTGAGATATTTGAAAGCTATTCAGCCGGGACGCATATCAAATCTAATATAAATGCGGATGCAATTCGTTTGCTGAAACAGCACTATCAAATCGATATGGAGAAAGAACAATATCCAAAACTTATCAAGGACATTCCTTCGGTCGATATCGTCATTACCATGGGCTGTCATGTACAATGTCCTACCATAAGTTGTCAATATCGTGAAGATTGGGGATTACTTGATCCGACAAATCAAGATGATGATGTGTTTATGGATATCATTTTGCAAATCGAAGCCAAAGTGATCACTTTAGCAAAACGAATTTCTGATAAACAACTAAATATAAATTGAATAAAAAAAGAAAATGTCATATGCTGCTTTCAGACGTAAGCATATGGCATTTTTATATGAATTTATCACTTTAATCATTGTTTACATATAGACATTCTGTTAGATGGTTGATAGCTTCGATTGTTTGAGAAAATGAAATGTCTGCTGCATAATTAAATTTTTTCTGATATTTATTCCACATTGCATGCAAATCCGTATTATTTTTAAGTATCTTTACAATACTTTTGGTATCTGCTATTCTTTCATAACTACCTCTATGCTTAGCAGTCGCAATAAACGCTTCTCTTCCTAAATCCGAATCATATTCTTGTGTCTTTTCTAGGATGAATATATCATAATAATCCCTTGGGCGAGTACTAAAAACTCCTCTACTGAAAATTGCCTCTAATTTTTCAGCCATAACAGTTTCGATATTATACACCCATAGCTTTATACGAATGGAATTATCAAACATGCCAATAAATTCATAAGGAACTGCTGCTAGTGTGATGATATCACCTGTCGATATATCTAAAGATAAAGGAGTTACAATGGTTTCATAAAATGCTTGCATTTTTACACAATAACCACCATACACATCATCTTTTCTAATACATTCAATAGATTTTATTTCAAATCTAACATCATCATCTAAATGTTGAGCGCAAATTTCTCTAACGGCTTTTTCTATTTCTTCCTTTTTTAATGGTAAATTCCGCAACGTTGCATCCAGATCCATTGTAGCCCTTGTATCTATTCCCACTAAAGATGCAATCAGCATTCCTCCTTTAATCACAAACATTTGACTGTACTTAGATCGTGAAAGCCTTGCCAAAAAACGTTCAAACATAAAATTTTGTAATACTACTTGAGCAGCTATGTTATTTTTTATAGCATAGTTTTTTATTTTAGCTTTCAAGCTCATTGCTTTTGCGTTCATAACAACACCTCAAGATATTTTTTTAGTGTTTTATCAACTCGCAATATAGAAGCATATGTAAAAAGTCGATTCAAGTCCTTATCAGCATACCTTGCATAATTTTTCACTCCACTGATAACAGTTTCCTCATCACACCGATTTCGACTTCTAAGCAAGTCACATACAGTACGTTCCGCATTATAACAATTTACAGTATTACCAAAAGTTGTTTTTTCCTGAATCATACCGAGCTTATGAAGTTCGGGTTTAATGTAATAACATACACAATTTTCTTTTATACTTTTAGATAAAGACGTATTACTAGGAATCGTTATGATATGCATAAATGGTGTTCGATCAGATAAGCCATTTAAAAACAATGCTGTATCATGAGAAAAAATTATGTTATCTGACCTGCACTGCAATAGAAACATGTCATCGATAATTGTATGTGGTGTTGTGTAAACTCCATGTCCAATTCGTTCTAAAAGGCCTTTTTCCACATATTGCGATAGCAACATTCGTGAAAAACCGAGTTTCACCGTTTGTTCTGTAGTTAAAATTTAAATGATAACTCAATACAAATATCAGCGACTTTTTGGTTTATCAAACAAGAAAGACATTATGAATTAAAAAACATCTTTAAAAATCCGAATACATTCTTTAATAAGCATGAAAGTCAAGTCACTTTATGCCTGCTTTCCTAGCTTATATGCCTGCAACAAAAATTCCTCTTTTTCCTTCATCTCATTGACATCGGTAACTCCAACACCTCGTACAACGCCTTTTAAAACCGTTTTATCAAAACACTCGATCCAACCACCAAGACTTTGTACTGTACGCTCCATGATATCTTCCTCTTCTTCAGCAGCACTCATTAGTAAATAAATATCGCGGAATTGATACTCCGCTGAAAATAGTGGATTACTGCGATCCAATAAGGTTTTCATCTGCCCACTCATCTCATAATAATAAATTGGTGTAGCAAATACGATACTATCTGCAGCTTTCATGGCCGCTAAAATAGATGTCATATCATCTTGCAACACACAGACACCACTTTTCTGACAAGCTAGACAACCGATACAGAAATGGATATTTTTATCCAACAGGCGAATATAGGTAACTTCATGTCCCGCTTCGATAGCCCCTCTGGCGAATTCCTTTGCTAATCTATCTGAATTACTGTTTTGACGAAGACTTGTTGATAAGATAACGATTTTTTTCATTAAAACACCTCCATAGTATCTTTATCCATATTATATAGTCAACTCCTATTCCAGACAAATGCTTAAATGGTAAAGTAATCTATGCCTATAAAGCATATAAGCCAAAAAAAGAGGACAATACCCAATGCACGATCCTCTAATATACTACGTTTTCTTAAATCCTGATTTATCACTACTTACTTCAAATAGGCTACAACATCACGCATATCATCAATAATGCTGTCTGCTTTGCTTTGATCAACACCGTAGCGTTCATCACGATACGCAAAGACTTTCATTCCGGCACGTCTTGCCGCTTCGATACCATAAGAAGAATCCTCGATGGCTAAACATTCCGCTGGTTTTACTCCCAAAGCCTGTGCCGTATGCAAATAAATTTCCGGATTTGGTTTGCTTTCTTCAAACATCTCACCACTGATTTTCACATCAAAACAACCATCCAAGCCACAATCTTGTTCCATCTCTTCAATCTGTGATAAGAAACTGCTGCTTGCGACTGCGGTTTTATATCCATGTTCTTTTAACCAATCCAAGGTTTCTTTTACATAAGGATTGCCGACTTCGCCATAACGAAATGGATGCTCAGCCGCATAGGCTTCATAAATTTCACTGAATTCTTTTACGCTCCAATCCTTTTCCATGATACGAATGCATTCCTCACATGTAAAGGTATAAGAACTGCCAACTAAAAAAGCTAAAAATGCATCATCTGCATGCACATTATAGCCTTCCATAAACTCCTTTAACAATCTTAAATTTTCTGGTTCGCTATCCACCAGCACACCATCCATATCAAAAATAACTGCTTTTATCATTTCTTCTTTTCCTCCCTAATACGTTGTATTGCTAAAATATAAGGTGCTTGTTTGTGATTCACCATACGCATCTGCAATACATTGAAACAATGTCCATCCAATTCTTCACACCAGCTGTTAAAATACGCACTTTCTTTTTGTCCCTGTTCATGTCCTGGATACACGACCAAAACTAGCAAGCCATGTTTATGTAAAAGCTTTAAAGCCTTTGCTACCGCTAGCTTGCTGGTATCTAGCATCGTGGTAATGGTTTCATCTCCATGGGGTAAATAACCAAAATTAAAAATACCGATATCATAACCATCAAGAAACGCATCACAATGCTCATGCCCAACAAGATGTAGCTTTGCCTTTTCTAAAAGTCCGGCTGTTTTCAGTTTTTCTTCACTCATCTTCACAGCTTCCTCTTGAATATCAAAACCATGAACAATCTTTACGTCAGAAAGTTGTGCAAGAAACAGCAAATCATTGCCCTGTCCCATCGTAAAATCAACTGCTATACTATGTTCACCTACATGTTCTTCTATCAGTTGATGTGCCATTTCAACTATTTTTTTCATTGTTTCTCCTTTTTTCCTGAACGATATCATTATATAATAACCCTGAGGTAAAAGCTATGAAAAATAACATTCCACCATCTATGATCAAGATTGTAACCATATTAAAGGAAGCTGGCTATGAAGCTTATTTTGTTGGCGGCTGTGTTCGTGATATGCTAATGCAACGTAAAACGCATGATTATGATATCACCACCAACGCCCTACCCCAAGAAACCATGCAGATTTTTGCCGCAAAAGGTTATCAAGTGATTCCTACAGGCATCAAGCATGGCACCATAACAGTTTTAGTAAACAAAGAACCTGTGGAAATCACAACCTATCGGATAGAACAAACTTATCATGATCATCGCCATCCTAGCGCAATCATCTTCACAAAGGATCTAAAAGAAGATTTAAAACGTCGCGATTTCACCATGAATGCCATTGCTTATGATCCTACTTATGGCCTTTACGATCCCTTTCATGGAGCACAAGATATTGCACAAAAACGCATTCGTTGCGTAGGTGATGCTACCACGCGGTTTCAAGAAGATGCCTTGCGTATGCTTCGTGCTTTACGCTTTTCCTGTGTCCTTGATTTCACACTTGATAAAGCGTGCGGAAAAGCCATACAGCAAAATCATAACTTATTACATTATGTTTCCAAGGGGCGTATTCGAGAAGAATTCAATCGTTTGTTAATGGGAGAAAAAGCAAATACCTTACAGCTGTTATACGACTTCCATGTACTGGATGAAATCTTACCAGGCTATAGTGCTTTGTATGGGCATGAACAAAAAACACCTTGGCATATTTACGATGTGTTTCAGCACACCGATATCGCTTTAAATCATACCAAAGGATATCCCTTAGAAAGTAAGCTTGCTATTATTTTTCATGATTGGGGCAAACCTGCTTGTGAAAGCTTTGATGATAACGGCATTGCGCATTACAAAAAGCATGCTTATGTCAGTGAACAAATCGCATATGAGCAAATGAAAGCTTTAAAGTACGATAACAAAACGATTGAAACCGTATGTCTGTTTATTCGCTATCATGATTACTATGTGCATGAAAAGCGCTCTACTTTACGACGCTTTGTTGCTCATTTCCACAATGACTTCACCTTGGCAAAACAGGCTCTAGATATCCAGCTTGCAGATGATATGGCAAAAAATCGAACAAAGTCTGATGAAAAAATCGTCATTATAAAAAGCTGTCAAAGACTTTTGTCAATCATGGAAAAAGAGAAAGATATGCTAAGCATGAAAGATTTGGCAATCAATGGCCATGATCTCATACAGCTTGGCTTTCAAGGTAAAACCATTGGCGATGTATTAAAAGCAGTTTATGAGTGGGTGTTGGAGGAGCCATCACGCAATGAAAAAGATATCTTAGAAAGATATATTAAAACAGAATTCCTTAACGTTTGTGAATACATAGGAGATGCTTATGAAAACTAAGAGATTACATATCCGAAGATTTCAACCAGATGATCTTGCGGATTTATTTAAATTACTTTCCGATAAAGAGGTTATGCGGTATTTAGAAAAACCATATACTTTAAAAAGAACAGAACAGTTTTTACAAGAAGCAGGTTTACACAAACATCCGCTTATCTTCGCAGTAGAAGATATGTGTGGAAATTTAATTGGATACATCATCTATCACCCGTATGATGAAAGCAGTTATGAAATAGGGTGGGTATTGTATAAAACAGAATGGCGAAAAGGTTATGCACAAGAATTGACCGAAGCTATGCTATGCGATGCTAAGCAAAAAAGGAAAAACTTAGTTATTGAATGTGTTCCAGAACAGGAATCAACAAAGCGCATAGCCCTTAAAAACCATTTCCGTTTTATTGATCATATAGATCATTGTGATATTTATAAATTAAATCTATTTTCGTAATGAAGCTGTTTATCAGCTTTTTCTTTTTCCTTTTTTATTATCTGCTTTTTTATGGTCTTCCGCCCCTTGGAGGCATACCACCACTGGGCTTTCCCATCATACCACTGTTTCCATAAGTGGTAATGGTTTCTTCTATCGTTAAACTGGTAAGCTTGTCACCATTTGTTGCATTCGTTGCCATGATATCACGCTTTTTATTTGCCGTACCATTTGTCATGATTTGATAAACAGCGTTTTTCTTTATATCAGAAGAGCTAATAACAATGGATTGTATCGTACGCGTAGGAACTGCACCTATCACAAACTTTCCATCAGCATCCTCTAAATATATGGCTTTTCCTGCCGCTAATGAAGCATCGACATTAAGCATTACACTGTTTTGTTTACTATTGCTAGATGGAGCCATTGCCATGCCACTACTGCCTAAGGCAATAAGTGTTCCACCATTCATTTGAAAACGGCCATCATAATCCAAAGCACTATTCCCGCCAGTATCAGGTCCCATGATAAGCAACGTACCATCTTCCATTACGATATCCTGATTGCTATCCACACCATCGCCATAAGCATCGACATACGTATATCCACCGAAAATCTCCAATACTGGATTGCCTTCTCCTGCTGCATTTATTCCATCATCGCTGGCACATACCGAAATTTTACCACCTTTAATAACGATATGTAAGGCTTCCAAGCCTTCATAGCTTTGTTTCACCTGGAGCGTACCATCCTCGATTGTAAGCTTTTGATCCGCATGGATACCATCATCATCACTCTTTAAAGTAAATGTTCCTTTTTTTATTTGTATTGTCGTATTGCTATGAATTGCATCATCATGGGCATTGATAGAGAAACTACCATTTTCAATAAGCATCGCTTTTCCACTCTTCATACCTTTACTGCTTTTTTCATCTGTCTCCTCATGATCCTTAAAATCACCCCAAGGCTGCTGATTCTGTGCCACTTCATTAACACTTCCTTCACCACTTACAATCGTGTACGTTCCATTTAAGATACGTAAGGTCGTAGCTGCCTGAATGCCATCTTGCTTTGCTGTGATATGAAAAGTTCCTTTTTCAAGGATCATGGCACCTTTTTCCTGATTCGTCGTTACGAATCCATCTTTATTGGCTTTGATCGTATATGTGCCATCGCAAATATACAATGCATCTTTCCCTTTTACTGCATCATTAGCTGCGCTTATCTGTAAGTTTGCATCTAGCAATTTCAGTTTATCTTTGCTTTGAATACCATTTTTATATGAGGCATTCACCTGTAATTCGCCACTGCCATTGATGGTCAAATCAGCCTTGCTAAAGATGGCTGCCGTCGGTTCTTTATCTGTATTGACTTCATAGCTATCCGTGTCAGTTATACTATTTTTAGTTCCTTGTGGTAAGGATAGTATGACCTTCTTTGCCTTTTTTACATAAATAGGTGCTGTAGAAGCACTTTGTATGCTAGCATTCTGTAATACAATACGCACTACATCATTCTCCTTGGCATCTACGATGATACTGTGCTTCTGTAAACTCCCTTCTAAAACATAACAACCAGCACTTGTAATCTTGACATCTGTGGTTTGGGAAGATAATGCAATGGTCGTTGTTTCTTCCGTTTGATAATCGCTGTAATAATCATTTTCCTTAAAGACATCTAAGCTGCTTTTCTTTGATGTCGTTTCTTTAGTGGCGGATGTTGTTTTTTTCGTTGTTGCTTCTTGTGATTGTGTACAACCACTCAAGCATAATATCATCATGATACATAAAAAGGTTTTCTTTGTTCTATAGTTCATCTACATTCACCTGTCTTCTTGCACAGATTACGCTTAAATTCCCATTTCTAACCCGAATCGCGTCAATCATTTCTTTTTCCATCATGCTATCCTTTAATTCTATCTCATATAGCAATTCAATCATGGAGCCTAACTGCATGGTCTTTACCCGTATTAACTCTTGCTTCTTCGTATACGTTGCTAAAATATCCGTAAAAACTTCTGTGTAATCTAAATCTTCAGGAATGACGATCTTTAATTCTTTAAACTGCGTGGATGGTTTTAATAAAGGGATTTTTTGTAAAGCGATGGAAAATATAGATATCAATAAACTCATAAAAAAAGCAAAACTAACAAAGCCCATACCGATGGCTAAGCCGATGGACATCGCAAAGAAGATAAAGGTAATCTCACGGCTGCTGCCAGGCACTGATCGAAAACGAACCAAAGAAAAGGCTCCTACAACTGCAACACCAGTACCTAGATTTCCATTCACCATCATGATAACAAACTGGACCAAGGAAGGTAAAATAGCCAGCGTTAACATAAAATTACGCGAAGCCACATGCTGTATACGATAAACTAAAGCAATCAAAATGCCTAAACCTAGTGCACTAAAGGTACAGATAACTCCCTGTCCTATCGTTAATCCTTCACTTAAATCTGTTAAAATGCTTGTAAACATGTTTGTCTTCCACCTTTCTGTTTTGCTTCCTTCATTACGATATTGGCAACTTTAGAAAAAGAAGTTGGATAAATCTGCAGCTTAGATAAAGCCTCTACCAACCAAAAGGGATAACTTCCACATGCTTTGATTTCCATCAGCACTTGATCTTTTTCAAATAAAGGAAATGTCCCTTCTTCATCCTGTAAATTTAACTTATGCATGCGTCCTCTGATGTGTTTGTCAAATGTAATGCGTAATCCTGGTTCTTGCTTACCTACATAAGAGCATCGATCGTAGGCGATATATACTTTAGGTAAAGCTGCATGAAAGGCTAGTGCATAACACAATTCACGTGCAATCTGTGAATCCTTTCGATCATGTCGTTCTAGCATATACATGGCTTCCTGCAAAGGCAGTTCTAACCGTCGCTTACATACGGTTTGTCTATATTTTTTCTTTATTTCCAGAAAAACCATACTATTATCTTTTAAGCTCATTGGTGCATAACTACGCAACCGTAATTTTTCTTTATATAACGGCTTCTGCATAGAAGTTGTAATCATATGATAATCATCTCCATCTAGATATAAATTATAAATATGACTGGTTGGATATATATCCTTCATAAGATAGGGTGCTATCTGCGTAAAGATCGTTTCATAAACAGCTGTTGATAATACATATTTCTTTTCTACCCGTTGAATCGTCTGTTGTTTCATTCTCATCACCTCCACTTAAGCATATCGAAGTTTAGCGATGTAAAGATGGCTGTTGTCTGAAGATTATGTGAAAATACTGTTTGCATTTGTTCTTTTTGCTTCTTTCAACACAACTATGAAAAAAAGCATGATGTCATGCTTTCGTCGTATTCGTCTTACTAAGTTTTGCTAGATCCTCACAAAGAGCATCTAAGGTTTCTTCATCCAGCTGTGATAAAATATAGCTATGGTAACGACAATACTTCCTTTTGATATCTTGTATCGTTGCCAACTCATTTGGATCGTCTATCCGATTTTCTAAAACCGTTAAAACATCACCGCATAATTGAATCGGACGATCATAGATCATCGTAATATCTGTTAGCTCCTTTATTTGTATATCTGTGCGTATGCGCATCGCCTGTTGTAAATGCTCTTCCATTCGTACTGCTTTTGTATGTATCTGAAAACCTTTCATAACTATCGCCATCCTTTCTGATAGTTTCATTTTAGAATACTTTGTGACAATATCTATGTAACAATAAAAAAATACCTAAAGTTTTTATTTACTTTAGGTCATAAACTTATCGTTCCTATAAATAGTCTTCTAAATAGCTTTATGCTTAACTTATGCCAAAAAATGAAAGTAGTACAGCACCTACACCACATAAAAACATAACGACGATCGGACTTTTTTTATACTTGCGCAAGATAAAGAAAGCAACAGCAAACAAGCCAACACTTTCCCAGCTGATGGTTGCTAACTGCATTTTTCCATCCGGCCAGAAAGCTGACATTGCTAATGATAAACCTGCACTGGCGATCAAGGCAACAACTGCTGGTCTTAAGCCTTTTAAGACCGCTTGTATGGTATCCAACTGACGATATTTATAATAGATAAATGCCAGGGTTAAAACAATGATGAAACTAGGAATTACCACACCGACACTTGCCACGATAGCACCGGGCAAGCCCGCTATTTTCGTACCGACAAACGTAGCACCATTGATAGCGATAGGACCAGGCGTCATTTGTGAGATCGTTAAAATATCCGCAAACTCACGCATCGTGATCCAATGATGTAAATCAACAACCTGACTTTGGATGATTGGCAAAGCTGCATATCCACCGCCAATACTAAGCAAGCCGATCTGTAAAAAGCTTAACAATAACTGTAAATAAATCATTGAATTGGCCTCCTTTTCGCATAACGTTCAATTAGAAAACCAAGAATTCCACAGCCAATGATGATAATTAACAAATGCAGATGCAATACCACATTCGCAAAAAAAGCTATTAACATGACGGCAATATAAATTTTCTGAGGTTGTGACGCCACTTCTTTTGCCATCGTCCAAACAACATCGCAAATTACAGCCGCAACACCTGCCTGCATACCAAATAACATGATCTGAATCCATTTAATGGATACAAAGGCCTCATAAAAATAAGAAATTACAGAAAGAATGATCAAAGGCGGCAAGATTGTTCCAAAAACAGTAACAAGTGCCCCCAAGACACCACCACAGCGATATCCGATAATGACAGATGCATTTACTGCTAACGCTCCAGGACTGGACTGGGCGATTGCTACCATGTCCATCATTTCTTTCTCATCAATCCATTTCAGCTTTTCCACAAATTCCTTACGCATCAAAGGAACTATGACATAACCGCCACCAAATGTGAATGCACTCAAATAAAATGTTGAGGTAAACAATTTTCTATATAAAGTAAAATTTCTTTCCATTCCATCACCTTCTGCTTTTATTATATGCTTTCTTAGTTTATAATGAAAATAGTATTATCATATATAGTTTATAAGATTTTATTATGAAAGGGGCTTTTTTATGACATTACGACACTTACGCATCTTTGCGGCTGTTTGTAGATGTGGCAGCGTTACAAAAGCTGCTGCTATGCTCCACATTGCACAGCCTAGCGTATCCTTAGCCATTCGCGAATTGGAAGAATACTATCAAATCACCTTGTTTGATCGTATATCACGCAAGCTTTATATCACAGAACAAGGTGAACGCCTTTTAAAGTATGCAACACATATCACCTCTTTATTCAATGAAATGGAGGAATCCATTCAAAGTGTCAGTGAATATGAACCATTGCATATTGGCTCTAGTATCACCATAGCGAACTCTTTTCTATGTGATTTTCTTGCCCAATATCAACAAAATTATCCAAAACGAAACTGTCAGGTTTTAATTGAAACAAGCGCTATGCTGGAAAGTAAGATCTTAAACAATGAATTAGATCTAGCAATGGTAGAAGGTATCCCAACACATCCATCCATAGAAAAATTACCTTTCTTTCAAGATGAGCTGGTCATCTTATGTGCCAATGAGCATCCGTTTACCAAACATGAACATTTAAGTTTTGCGGATCTCTTGCAAGAACCTTTTTTGTTAAGAGAACGCAGCAGTGGTACCAGAGCTGTCATTGATTCTATCCTACAGCTTTACAATATGAATGTCACTCCTATTTGGGAAAGTGCCAGTACCAGAGCTTTGGTAAAAGGAGTGCAACGAGGCTTTGGCATTTCCATATTGCCCTATCAGATGGTGAAAGAAGACTTACAAAACCAATCCATCCAGCGTCTGTATGTAGAAGACATTAATCTGCAGCGTAAATATTTCATTATCTATCATCACAATAAATATGTTACTCCTGCCATGCAGGATTTCATCAACATTGCTTTACAGGTAACAACCTTACAATAATGATATTCATACTGCCTGTATCCTATGGTATACTTAAAAATGTGATAAAACAAAATGAAAATAGGAGGTCTTATACTTTATGAAAACAACTACATGTCCCATTTGTGCATACACCCTTGATGATACCAATGATGAAATCATCTATTGTCCTGTATGCGGTACTGATTTAATAAAGGTAAACAGTGAAAAGATTATAAGAAATTCGCCAGGCACTTATACTATGGAGGATAAGCAATTTTTTGGAAAAATGAGTGCAAATGCGACGATCATACTTACGAATCAGCGCTTTCTTGTCATACCGGAAAAATTAGAGGGTTTTAATCGTTCCACGGTTCTCACTGCTTCCATCATGAATAAAATTACAAGTAATTATGGTGTAGTTTCGGTTCCTATTACAATGATAAAGGAAGTACGTGATGGAAAATTCGGTCTGTTGGGAAAAGCTTTGATTGTTGAAACGAAAGAAGCAAATGTGATTAAAATCACCGCACCGAAATTAAAAGAATGGAAAGAAGTATTAAGTAACACCCTACAAGCTTCTTCATAACAAGAAAGATAATAAGAGACAAAGCAAAAGAAGATTAGCAAAGCTATTTAATTGATGATGTAATAGCTTGTAATCTTCTTTTTTCCTATATCATCTACACTTTTTGCTTGTTATTTACCCTTCATGAGCCCATTCACAAATAGTTCTTTTAACATCATCAATACAATAAAACATCTTCCAAAATTGATATGTATTTTTCAAATACTGTGATTCTCTCAAATACGTAAAGTAATAACAGTTCTACTTGCTGTTCTTTCTTATGCCTTGGAATAAACGATTTCCCCATCAATAATGGTATGGTATACCGTTGTTTGCGGATCCAATATAGAACCATCACATATTACCATATCTGCATCCTTACCAACCTTTAAGCTGCCAATGCGCTCATCCAAGCCTAATATTTTTGCTGCATTAATGGTAATCGCCTTGACTGCTTCTATTTCCGGTAATCCTTCTTTCATCGCCAATCCTGCACACAATGGCAAATATTCCTGAGGTACTACCGGAGAATCCGTAGTTATCGCAATCAGAATACCTTCTTTATATAATTCATAAGGTGTTTTAAAAGATTTATTAGCTAACTCATATTTTGATTTGTGGGTTAAGGAAGGTCCAACAATTGCCGCAAAACCGCTGTCTTTTATTTGTTTCTTAATTATTTCCCCATCCGTACAATGATCCAAAGTCACCTTAATATCAAATTCTTTCGCAATTCTTAAAACAGTTAAGATATCATCACAGCGATGGGCATGGCATTTTAAAGGCAGTTCCCTCTGAATCACCGGAATCATCGCTTCTAGTTTCATGTCAAAAGCAGGCATCTTCGTGATATCCCCTTGTGCTGCTTCTTTTCTTGCAAGATATTCCTTGGTCTTAAATAAGGTTTCTCTTAATAAAGCAGCTACGTTCATTCGTGTTTTGATACGAGAATCCTGATACACACGTTTTGGATTTTCACCAAAAGCACATTTCATAGCGACCGGATTTTTAATTGCCATTTCATCCATGCTGACACCATACGTCTTATATGCAACAAAGGTTCCGCCAATGACATTGGCACTTCCAGGACCAGCCGCTACTGTTGTAATACCGGCATTACGAGCATTTACAATCGTTTCATCCAACGGATAGCAGCCATCAATGCCTCTTACCTGCGGTGTGATAGGATCACTGCTCTCATTTACATCATTACCTTCACTGCGAATGGCACTTTCTTCCATACCTAAATGACAATGAGCTTCTACCATTCCCGGGTAAACGCGTTTTCCATTCAAATCAATGCATACTTCATCTTCCGTTTCCACATGCCCGATTGCCGCAATTCGCCCATTTTGAATTAAGATATCGCCTTTTATGACCTGTTCTTCTTCCATTGTATAAATCTGTGCATTTTTTAATAACATTATCCATTCTCCTTTTATTTATAACTTATTTATTACCCTAATACTTCTTATGACAAAAGACATAGTTGCCTATGCCTTATTCAAATATTCGACGATTTTATCTCCCATCTCGCTGCAAGACAGATGTTTTTTCCCGTCTTCCATGATATCGGATGTGCGATAGCCATCTGCTAATACATCTTCTACTGCTTTTTCTATTTGCGCATATTCCGTATCTAAATCGAATGCATATTTCAACATCATACCTGCCGCTAAGATCGTTCCGATCGGATTCGCAATATTTTGCCCTGCAATATCTGGTGCAGAACCATGGATTGGCTCATACATACCACGCTTGCTATCCCCTAAAGATGCACTTGGAATCAAACCGATACTACCAGTAATCATGCTTGCTTCATCACTTAAGATATCACCGAACATATTTTCTGTGACGACAACATCAAACTGCGCAGGATTTTTTACGATTTGCATCGCCGTATTATCTACCAGCATATCCGCAACCTCAACATCGGGATATTCCTTGGCAACTTCATGTACGACCTTACGCCATAAACGTGAGGTATCTAATACATTTGCTTTATCCACAGATATGACCTTATGATGACGTTTACAGGCAGTTTGGAAAGCCGTATGGGCAATGCGGCGGATCTCATGTTCCGCATAATTCATATGATCACTTGCGACAAGTTCGCCATTGATTTCTTCTGTCTTCTTTTCCCCAAAGTATACACCACCGATTAACTCCCGTACGACCATAAAATCAATACCTTTTGCTACAATATCCTGACGTAATGGCGATGCATCTGCAAGTTGCGGAAAGATTTTAGCTGGACGTAAGTTTGCATACAAGCCCAATTCCTTACGAATACCCAACAAGGCCTTTTCAGGACGAATACTAGGATCTACATCATCCCATTTAGGACCGCCAACAGCGCCTAATAAAACCGAATCAGAATTCAAACATTGCTGCAGACTTTCTTCTGGTAGGCTTTTACCAAATTGATCAATGGCACAGCCACCTGCAATGACATGCGTATACGTAAATTCATGATCATACTTTTCAGCAATACAATCTAACACTTTAATAGCTTCTTTTACAATTTCCGGACCTATTCCATCTCCGGGAACTACTGCGATATGTTTTTTCATTCCTTCCCCTCCTTGATAGCATTCATCAAACCATTATGTTTCATAATGTTTTGGATAAAAGCAGGAAATGGTTCTGCTTGATAACTTTCCCCTTTTGTATGATTGATAATTTCACCTGTATCGAAATTAATTTCAATTTCATCCGCAGTATCGATTCGCTCACTGGCTTTCGGACATTCTAATATCGGCAAGCCGATATTGATAGCGTTGCGATAAAAGATACGGGCAAAACTTTTTGCAATCACGCAGGAAATTCCACTAGCCTTAATGGCAATTGGTGCATGCTCTCTTGAAGATCCACAACCGAAATTAAACCCTGCCACCATAATATCGTTGGCTTTTACTTTATTTACAAAATCCGCATCAATATCACACATACATTTTTCGGCCAGTTCTTTTGGATCACTAGTATTCAAATAACGTGCCGGAATGATAACATCCGTATCTACATTATCACCATATTTATGTGCATAACCTTTTGTTTCCATCCTTTATTCTCCTTCCCAAACAGCAATATGACCGGCGATTGCACTTGCCGCAGCCGTTGCCGGACTTGCCAGATATACTTCAGATTCCACATGTCCCATACGTCCGACAAAGTTACGATTTGTCGTTGCTACACAGCGTTCCCCTTCAGCTAAGATTCCCATATAGCCGCCTAAACAAGGGCCACAGGTTGGTGTTGATACTACACAGCCAGCATCGATAAAGATTTCCATATACCCACGTTTCATACATTCTTTATAAATAGCTTGCGTTGCCGGTATGATAATCGTACGTACTCCTTTTGCCACATGCTTTCCTTTTAGAATTTTTGCCGCTGTTTCCATATCAGATAGGCGACCGTTCGTACAAGAACCGATGACGACCTGATCAATGACGATGTTTTCTTTTATATCCTCCATCGTTTTCGTATTTTCTGGCAGATGTGGAAACGCAATTGTCGGTTTAATGGCACTAAGATCAATATGATATACGTTTGCATAGTCTGCATCACTATCTGCTTCATATGTTTTATATGGACGATGAACACGCTCTTTCACATAAGCTTCGGTAATTTCATCATAGGCAAAGATACCATTTTTTGCCCCTGCTTCAATTGCCATATTGGCCATCGCTAAGCGATCATCGATTGTCAAATTTCGCAAACCAACACCGCTAAATTCCATAGACTTATATAAAGCACCATCTACACCAATCATTCCGATGATATGAAGTATGACATCCTTCCCACTGACATTCGGCGCTAATTTCCCACGCAAATCAAACTTGATCGCTTCAGGAATTTTAAACCAACATTTGCCCGTTGCCATACCGGCTGCCATATCGGTACTGCCTACACCTGTTGAAAATGCATTTAAAGCTCCATACGTACATGTGTGTGAATCTGCTCCAATGATACATTCTCCAGGACCGACGATGCCTTTTTCTGGCAATAACGCATGTTCAATGCCCATTTCGCCTACATCATAAAAGTGTTTGATGTTCTTTGCGTATGCGAAGGTACGGCAAGCTTTACATTGCTGCGCAGCTTTAATATCCTTGTTCGGCGCGAAGTGATCCATCACCATCGTCACCCTACCAGGATCAAATACCTGTTCAAATCCATACTTCTCAAATTCTTTAATAGCAACCGGTGATGTGATATCATTCCCTAATACCATATCAAGATCAACTTCAATCAGTTGTCCGGCTTTGACCTCAGCAACATGTGCATGCTCTGCTAAGATCTTTTGTGTCATTGTCATACCCATTTTGTTTTACCTCCTACACGATGTACATGAAGTACATTGAAATATCGTCTTTTTGTTCACTATGATATAAAACTTTTGTATTATTCTTGCTTGTATGTTTTCATACGCGAAGCCAATCCTTATGCAGATGGCTCTATTGTCTCTATCTTTTCTTATTAGAATCTTTACTATCCCCTTATCAGAGACAACCCTTTACTGTAGTTAATCAATTTCCCCTAGTTCTGTTGTTGTGTTGCTCGTTTTTGTATAACAGCTCGATTAATAGCCGCAAATAAGGCCTTCACACTGGAAGCGATAATATCCTCATGTAAACCGACACCCCATTGGTTCTTTTGGCGACAGTCAATGATTTTGACATAAGATACTGCCTTAGAAGTAGATCCCTTGCTTAAGGCATGTTCTTTATAATCTAAGATATCAAATGTTAGATTCATGTTATCACGCAAAGCGTTGCTAGCAGCATCTAAACGTCCATTTCCAACACCGGTAATGTATCGATTCATCCCTTCATAGGTGATGTTCATCGTACAAGTAACTTTATCATTTTCCCTTATAAAATGATAATCGTTTAACGCATAAGGTGCATTCACATTCATATATTCTTTTTGGAATAAATCATTGATTTCATTTGGCAGCAATTCCTTATGTTCATGATCGCTCACATTCTTCATGAAATAGCCAACTTCTTCTCGCATATCATTTGGAAGTTCATAGCCATAATATTCTTCCAGCATATAACCAACGCCGCCTTTGCCACTTTGTGAATTGATGCGAATGACATCTGTCTCATACACTCTGCCGACATCTCTTGGATCAATTGGCAAATATGGAACGGTCCAGTGTTGTGGGTCTTTGGCATCGCGATAATGCATCCCTTTCGCAATAGCATCCTGATGTGAACCGGAGAATGCCGCAAATACCAATTGCCCGGCATAAGGCTGACGCATACCGACTTTCATGCGTGTACAGGCTTCATATACCTCAACGATATGAGGCATATTTGAAAAATCCAATTCAGGATCGACTCCCATCGCATACATATTCATTGCTAAAGTGACAATATCGACATTTCCAGTACGTTCGCCATTACCGAATAAGGTACCTTCAATACGATCAGCACCTGCTAAAATACCCATCTCTGTATCCGCAACACCACAGCCACGATCATTATGCGGATGAAGGGAAACCACAACATTTTCCCGATAGTTCATATGCTTACACATGTATTCGATTTGACTGGCATACACATGTGGCATGCTCATTTCCACGGTTACCGGAAGATTAATGATAACCTTGTTATCCGCTGTAGGCTGCCAAACGTCCAAGACCGCATTGCATACTTTTAAAGCATAATCGACTTCGGTTCCTGTAAAGCTTTCCGGAGAATATTCAAAGCGATAATTTCCACCATCTTCTTCGGTCAGCTGTTTTAACAGTTTTGCCCCTTCTACCGCAATCTTTAATACTTCTTCTTTGCTTTTCTTAAACACCTGTTCCCTTTGTGCATAAGATGTGGAATTGTATAAATGAATCACAGCATTTTTTGCACCTTTCACTGCTTCAAAGGTACGGCGGATGATATGCTCACGTGCTTGTGTCAGCACCTGGATCGTAACATCCTCTGGAATGCGGTTCTCATCGATAAGTTTCCGTAAGAATTCAAATTCGGTTTGTGAGGCTGCAGGAAAGCCAATTTCAATTTCTTTAAAACCAATTTCTACTAGTAATTCAAAGAAATCCAGTTTTTCATCTAAGCTCATTGGCACGATCAATGCTTGATTGCCATCTCGTAAATCAACACTGCACCATGTTGGTGCTTTCTCAATATATTCTTTTTTGGTCCAATCCATACAATCCGTTGGAGGCATATAATATTGCCGTTTGTACTTTTGATATCCTTCCATGTGATGTCCTCCTCTTTCTACCTTGTAATAAAAAAGCCTTCCATCTTCTTATTTTGAAGACGGAAAGCTGTCTGCTTTATCCGCGGTACCACTTCACTTGATGAACACTCATCCACTTAGTTCTTATCCTGTTGAATAAGAGCTCAATGATAACGGTAGAGCAGTCCCGGTGATGCTTACTTATGCAATGCATGTTCAGATCACAGCTCACGGGTGAGTTGATTCCAGTGTCCACATGCCTTTCACCAGCCGGCAATTCTCTACGGTGTGACGTATCTTTCATCTGGTCCCGATCAATGCTATTTCATCATTACCAAAAGGATATATCATTCTATGTAAAATGTCAACAGAAAAAGTAAATTTCATTTAATTTTTTTCTGAAAATATTTTCAATGTTGAATTTTCTGATTTGCTGCTTCCCTTTTCAATACGTTTTGAGCCGAACGTGCCGTTTGTGCAAAAAATGACATAGCTTCTTTCGGATAAGCTCCAGCTGCTGTTTCTCCTGTCAGCATAATTCCAGATGCACCATGATATACCGCATAAAAAATATCACTCACCTCAGAGCGTGTAGGCGTTGGTTGTGTCATCATAGAATGCAACATCTGTGTTACGACCATATAAGGCTTATGATAAGCATGACAAATATCCTGGATATGTTTTTGTACCATCGGCAATTCATACAATGGCATGGCATTGCCTAAATCTCCACGTGCTATCACAATATGATCGCAATAGGGCAGCAATTCTGTTAAATGTCTGACTCCATCCATGTTTTCAATCTTTGCATAAATTTCTAAAGATTCCGCATCCAATTCTCTCACTATTTGTTTCAATGCTTTTAAATCTTCTGCATTTCTGACAAAAGGCTGCATAATACCCGTAATTCCATATTTTTTAGCCAGGCGCAGATTTTCCATATCACTTGGTGTCAAAACCGGCATCTGGATATGCTGATGCGGCAGTGCCAAAGATTTTCTAGAAGTGAGTTCACCACCATGAAGAACCTTACAAATAATATTTTTTCCTTTTACTTCCTGCACTTCCAATAAGAATTTACCATCGTCTAATAAAATCCTTTGCCCAACCGGTACATGTCCATAAACTTGTTCAGGAACTGCTATTTCTGTTCCCAAACAAACGATACCTCCTTCGATTAAATGTATAGGCTTATCTAATTTTCCTATACGCAATTCCGGCCCTTTCATATCGATCAACAGTTTTGGTTCCACATTTGCTTCTCCTGCGGCCTCATGTAAGATTGTCAGCCATTCTTGACTATCTGTTAAATTCACATGTGATAAATTCAATCGAATACCATTCATACCACTGAAAAACATCTGTTTCAGTATTTCTTTGTTTGCACATGCTGGACCTAATGTACCATAAATTTCTAATTTTTCCATATACCCTCACACTATTTCTTTTTTTACATTATAACAAAGCCGCTCAAAAATAACTATTAGATTTTTTATGAATCTATATCATAAACGTGAACGATACCACCTAGTATCACTTACCGTGTTTTTTAACCTTAACATGTGATGCGGCATAACCGTTTTATCCGATTTGCTGTTTTCCTTTATCTTTCGATAATATTAGAAGTCACAATCATGATGTTTTGCATCATCTAAAGCAATTTTAAAGGAAGTATCACTTTCTCATAAATTTTCTTTCACTAAAAAGAAAAAGGAAGCGTTAAAATCATTAATGACGATTTATGACTTTAATCTTCCTTATTTGATATTAGGAAATTACTATTCCATAAGTTTATCCGTTCGTAATAGCGGCCTGTGCTGCAGCTAAACGTGCAATTGGTACACGGAATGGGCTACAGGATACATAGGTCAATCCCATACGATGACAGAAGTCGATAGAACTTGGATCTCCACCATGTTCACCACAAATACCAAGCTTGATGTTTGGACGTGTTTTACGTCCGCCGGCTACTGCCAGTTCGATAAGTTTGCCGACACCCTTTTGGTCAACTCTGGCAAATGGATCTTGTTCAAAGATTTTCTTTTCATAGTAATCATTCAAGAATCCACCGGCATCATCACGAGAGAAACCAAATGTCATCTGTGTTAAGTCGTTTGTACCAAAGCTAAAGAATTCAGCTTCTTCGGCAATTTCATCTGCCAATAATGCTGCACGAGGAATTTCGATCATGGTACCAACATGGTATTTCATATCAATATTTTCTCTTGCTAAAATTTCATCTGCTGTACGTACGACAACATCTTTTACATATTTCAATTCTGCTTTATCACCAACTAATGGAATCATGATTTCCGGTTCAATGTTCCAATCCGGATGTTTTTTGTTTACATTAATTGCTGCTTCAATAACCGCTGTTGTCTGCATTTCGGCAATTTCCGGATAAGAGATAGCCAAACGACAACCACGATGTCCCATCATAGGGTTAAATTCATGAAGTCCACTGATAACATTTTTCAATTCATCCAGATCGATCTTCATATCTTTTGCTAACTGTGCAATATCATAAGAGCTTGTTGGTAAGAATTCATGCAGAGGTGGATCCAAATAACGAATGGTTACCGGCATACCTTGCATTGCTTCATAAATACCTTCAAAGTCGCCTCTTTGCATAGGCAATAATTTCGACAGCGCTTTTCTTCTTTGACCTTCTGTCTTAGAAACGATCATTTCACGAACCGCTTTGATACGATCACCTTCAAAGAACATATGTTCCGTACGAACCAAACCAATACCTTCCGCACCGAACTTCACTGCCTGTTGTGCATCACGAGGCGTATCGGCATTTGTACGAACCTTTAACGTCCGGCGTTCATCTGCCCAATTCATGAAACGTTCAAAGTCACCGGAGATTTCTGCTGGCACAGTCTTGATCTTTTCACCATACACATTACCAGTAGAACCATCTAGAGAAATATAGTCGCCTTTATTATAGCGGTTTCCTTTTACTTCAAAATATTTTTCTTCTTCATTAATCGCGATATCACCACAACCGGATACGCAGCAAGCACCCATACCACGAGCTACGACAGCTGCATGAGATGTCATACCACCGCGCACGGTTAAGATACCTTCAGATACATGCATACCTTCAATATCTTCCGGAGAAGTTTCCAAACGAACTAAGATAACCTTATGTCCTAATGCTGTTTCCGCGATTGCTTCTTCAGCAGAGAAAACGATCTGTCCGCAAGCTGCACCAGGAGAAGCAGGCAATGCCGATGCAATTGGTTTTGCCTTCTTTAAAGCTTCTGCATCAAATTGTGGATGTAATAAGGCATCCAACTGTTTAGGTTCTACCATCATCAATGCTTCATCTTTGGTGATCATACCTTCATCTACCATGTCACAAGCAATCTTTAATGCGGCAGCTGCTGTACGTTTACCATTACGCGTCTGCAACATGAATAGATTACCTTTTTCAATCGTAAATTCCATATCCTGCATATTCTTGTAATGTTTTTCTAAGGTAGAACAGATTTCTACAAACTTATCATAAGCAGCAGGTGCAATTACCTTTAATTGATCAATGGTCTGTGGTGTACGGATACCGGCTACAACATCTTCGCCCTGCGCATTCATCAAGAATTCACCATACAGCTTGTTTTCACCGGTACTTGGATTACGTGTAAAGGCAACACCGGTACCGCAATCATCACCCATATTACCAAATACCATCATCTGCACATTTACCGCAGTTCCCCAATCACCCGGAATATCGTTCATCTTACGATAGAAAATCGCACGTTGGTTGTTCCAAGAACGGAAAACAGCTTCGATTGCACGATACAATTGTTCTTTAGGATCCGATGGGAATTCCTCATCTAGAGATTCCTGATAGAACTTCTTAAAGCGTTTTACCATGACCTTCATATCTTCAGCATCTAATTCCGTATCCTGTTCAACGCCCTTTGTTTCTTTCATTTCATCAATGATCTCTTCAAATTTAGCCTTGTTTAAACCCATGACAACATCAGCAAACATCTGAATAAAACGGCGGTAAGAGTCATAAGCGAAACGAGGATTGTCCATCAGCTTGGCAACACCTTCTACCACTTCATCATTCATACCTAAATTTAAAATGGTATCCATCATGCCTGGCATAGATGCACGCGCACCAGATCTTACGGATACTAACAATGGATTCTTTGGATCACCAAACTGTTTTCCAGCCAGTTCTTCCAATTTCATTAAATATTCAAAAATTTCTTTGCGAATTCCTTCATTAATAGTTTCATTGTCTGCATAGTACTGATTGCAGGCTTCGGTTGTGACTGTGAAACCATAAGGCACAGGCATTCCAAGATTCATCATCTCTGCCAGATTGGCACCTTTACCACCAAGCAGCTCACGCATGTTTTCATTTCCTTCACTGAAAAGGTAAACATACTTTTTACTCATCAAGCATTCCTCCTCTTATGTAATCGTTTACATTTACTTGCTTACATTATACCAAAGTTTCGTGTGTTTTCCTAGTGCTAATTTCACTATCCCTTCCTTTCTCACTCGCTAAAAACTAATAACAGCTTATGAACAAAGGTTTTTTCGCATGCTAAAATAATTTCGACAAAATTCGCAAAATTTAAAGGACAAGTTCCAGTCATAATAAAAAATAGCTACTCCATTCGCATGTAAGTACCTTTTCGTTTTTGATAAGGTACTTACATGCATTACACGAACAAAAGAAACGCTTCTATATGCTCACTATGTTTGCCGTATATAGCTCCTTTTTACCCTATGGTTTGTTGACATACACGATTTCCACTTCCACAACATGAACACCGAGTTTTTCATACGCTTGTTTGCATTGTTTCTGTATCTTTTTCGTTTGATACTTTTTTTGCGCTGCTTCTGATTTCACATAAATACGTAAAGTGATTGGCTGTGTTTTCACAATGGTCTCCGTCGGTGTATCATTCGCTATCTTCGCATATGGGAATACCTTTTCTTTATCTTCATCTTTGATCTGTAATAGGATATAATCTAGATCTTGCTTTTCCACAAGCGCAAAAACCGGCTGCTCAAATCTTTCTTCATTTAAAAATGCTGCTACCCGATTTTGCATATTGCCTTTTTCTAAGACCATCCAATCATAATCATCTTGAATACCTATATCACCTCGATAAGATAATCGAAAGTCTTTATCTATACTGTTTGCCACATCTATTTTCATAACATATGAACCGGATTTAAAATTATAGGATACCTCATAATCTGCAATATCTAATTCTGTATGATGTGTTTTTAAATATTCTTTCATATGTCTGGTTGCTATTTCTTTTGCGATAAAATTACCATTAAAGCTATTATAAAGCAGTAACAAAAAGATGACTCCGGCTGTTGCGATGATGAATGCAATCACTTTTAACACTTTCTTTTTCATGAGTTTTCCCTCCTTAAGGCATACGCATAACCAGCATAAATAAGAATGCCAATACTCATAAAAAACCAATATATTAGCGTATAAGGCAGCAAGGCTTCTTGATAGGATGCATCTATCATTTCTAATAATAGATGCATGATGGGAATCATTAGATATAATAGGAAGACATAGCGTTTCAATAGCCAATACCCCAAGGCGCCGATTATTGGCAATAGCAGAAAATTATGAAACTGGTATTGTGTTGCTGAGAAAGAACAAGCGAAAAGGATCATCAAACAAATTACACCCACCATCATGATACGCAAACGTTTTACTAATTTCTTTTTAATTGCTTGGGAATTGACGGTAATGTTTTCCTGCGCCAACAGCTTTTTACATTCTTCACAATGGCGGCAATGCTCTTGTACAAAGACTATGCTTGCCTCACTGGCTACATCATCTTTGACTAACGGTAGCAGATCTTGTACGATTTGACATTCATCTTTCATGATATCCCTCCTCACTTAATTTTTGACGCAAATATAGACGATTACGATAATCAATCACTCGCACAGAGTTTTCATTTAACTGTAAAAATGCTGCGATTTCCACATAGGAATACCCCTCTTGTTTCATTTTAAATATTTCTCTTGCTCGTAGAGGCTGTGTCTGCATCCATTCCATCAATTGCTCCATCAGCGCTTCATAGTCATGTTGCCTATCTTTATCGGCAACAACAAAACCATCTTGCAAGACATCATAGTGCACTTCTTTTTTACGTTTTCGTAATTCTTTGAATGTCACATGCCTGGCAATCGAAAATAACCATGTTTTCAGACTTGCCTTTCCTTTGAAAGTCGGCAAGGATAGGATCATCTGGTAAAACGTTTCCGATGTCAGATCTTCACTTAAACTGGCATCATGACACAAGGAGTAAATATAGATATAGACATCCTTGTGATATGCTTCATACAGTTCTTCTATCATCTATGTTTTCCTCCTTCCACCTATATGTACCGCAACCTAATAAAAACGTTACAAACTTTATAATTTAGTATAGCATAGTATCAGCATGGAATATGATTTCTGTGCTTTAACTTTACGTATTACTTTCATTTAAATCCTAAAAAAAGTGCCTGCTACAGCACTTTTTTAGGATTTATTATTTGCTTTTTTAGTTCTTACCTAATAAACGGAACATATTCTTCTTATAAACTTCTACACCTGGCTGATTGAATGGATTGATATCCAACATATAACAAGTCATAGCGCAAGCACGGAAGAAGAAATAGCACATATAACCAAAGCTTTCCGCACTCATATCAGGCATCGTAATAATCAGATTTGGTACATTTCCAGTTACTTCATGCGCTTCTAAAGTACCTTTTGCTGCCATCTTATTTACCCAATCAACCGATTTACCTGCTAAGTAATTCATGCCATCCGCATTGTCAGGATCACTTGGGAAAGTGATATCCAACGTTGGTTTTTCTACTAACAACAAGGTTTCGTACAGTACTTTTTTACCTTCTTGGATAAATTGACCTAAAGAATGCAAATCGGTAGAGAAGTTTGCACTTGTTGGTAAGTTTCCTTTTTCTTCCTTACCTTCACTTTCACCAAACAGCTGCTTCCACCATTCCGCAACCATGGTCATTTGTGATTCATAGCTTACCAGCATTTCCACATTTTTGCCCTGATTCTCTAAAATGCGACGGCAGACTGCATATGCATAAGCATCATTCTTAGCCAGATCAGGATCCGCCATATCTTCATATGCCTTCTGTAAACCAGTCATGATGGCATCAATATCGATACCGGCTACAGCGATTGGGAATAAACCTACCGGTGTGATAACAGAAAAGCGTCCACCGATATCATCTGGAATTACAAAAGTTTCATAGCCTTCTTTATCAGCGATTGCCTTCAATGTTCCCCGTGCTTTATCGGTTGTCGCAACAATTCTTTCACGTGCACCGTCTTTTCCATATTTATCTTCCATGAACTGTTTCAGTAAACGGAAAGCCAATGCTGTTTCCGTCGTTGTTCCGGATTTAGAAATAACGTTTACACAAACTTCCTTATCTTTTATATAATTCAGGACCTGTGCGATATACGTACTGGAGAATGTATTTCCCATAAAGATAATTTCTGGTTTTTTATCAGCATACAAGCCATTGATCATTTCAATAGCAGCACGTGCTCCCAGATAAGAACCACCAATACCACAAACAATACAAACATCACATTTCTCACGGATTTTTTGGGCAACCTTCTTCATACGGTCAAACTCTTCTTTATCATAGGTATGCGGCCATTCTACCCAACCTACAAAGTCATTCCCTTTACCGGTACGCTTCATCAGCTGTTCGTGATATTTATTAACGACTTCCTGATAGCTTTTTACGTCTTCTTTTAAAAATGCATGCGTAGTGTCTAATTTCATCATATGCTTTTTCTCCTTTATCTGTTTGCATCCTCAATCCATGAATCCAGCTTTTCTGCCAAGGATGTGAATCCTATTTCCATCTTTGGCAATTCATGAATGATCTTGCGTTTGCGCATAGAACGAGCTTTCTTTGCCTCTACAGCTTTTAAAGACAGTTTGAAGTGGGTGCCATCTTCATCAATATCAAGAATTTTCACTTTTACCCGCTGATTAATTTTCACATACGTATGCACATCACGGACAAAGCGTTCACTGATTTCGGAAATATGAATCAGTCCATTATGACAATTATCTAAATAGACGAATGCCCCATAAGGCTTGATGCCGGTAATCACCCCTTCAACGACTTCACCAACCATATAATGCATCTACTCACCTCATTTCGCTCGTGTTAATTATAGCACGTTCTTTTCTAAAATTAACAGTCCTTTCCATATGTTTTATATGACATTACATCATAGGAAGAGAAATTGCTGGCAAAAAGCAGACAACTATCAATAATTTTGGTTTTTGTGCTATAATAATGAAGACGAGAACTTTTTCTCTTTAATGAGGTGATACTTGCATGAGTTCCATATATCCCCTGCTGGCAGCTTTATTTGCCAATGTATTGGCGCAGGTCTTAAAACCTGTTGTCCTTTATTTGCGTACACAGAAAGTAGATATTCATCAATGTATTGCATGCGGAGGATTTCCCAGCTCTCATAGTTCCACGGTCACTGCATTGACGATGGCAATTGGATTGAGTGAAGGCTTTGATTCCACCTATTTTGCGATTACATGTGTATTCAGTTTCATTGTTATTTATGATGCTGCAAATGTACGTTATTATGCAGGGCGAAACATACAGCTGACCAAACAGCTTATATCAGATTTGGAAGGTATGAAGGGTCTGAAATTAAATGATCCGATTTATCATGAAAAAATCAAAAGTGTTTTAGGACATAAATTTGTTGAAATTATCGGCGGCATGATCTTAGGCTTTTTCGTATCTTTACTTATGTATCAGCTGCTGCATTTATAGAAAGTAGGTGAATGTATGATTAATAAAGAAGATGAAATACGCAATGTTATTGAAAAAATTCGTCCTTACATTCAGCGCGATGGTGGCGATGTAGAATATGTTTCTTTCACGGATGGCATCGTTCGTGTACGTTTGTTAGGAGCCTGTGTTGGCTGCATGTCCATCGGTGATACCTTAAAGGATGGCATTGAGGCAATTATCATGGATGAGATTGCCGGTGTCAGTGAAGTACGTTTAGCAGATGAAGAATAAAAGGGCTTAGGCCCTTTTTCTTTATTATCAGATGGATGAGCAAGCACCTGAATCATCGAAAAGAAAAGCATCCGTATTCAGTAAATCTTTAAACTTTTCGATAAACATCTTCATTCCTATAGAAAAAGCATGATGAAGTTGGGAATACTTCACCATGCCAAGTGTTTTCACTAGTTCTTTTTCGCAGTCGTTTTTCCTTTTTTGGCGTTTGCCATTTCTACCGGTTTAGGATCTGGGTCATCAAAATAACGTCCTGGCTTCGATAAGTCAAAATACAAACGACTATCTTCACTCATACCGAAGTTACGGTTACTGCCATCATCCGTAATCTTATTCAACGCCTCACAGAACAATGCATTATGCGCTTCTTCACGCTCAAGTAAAAACATGATTGTTTCCTTTACATACTTATCGTCAATCTGGCGATATAAGTATTCATAAACGACTTTGGCACGCTGCTCACTGGCAATATCCGCTAATAAATCAGCTGCTAAATCGCCAGTCACGGTAACATAATCAGCTGTCCATGGATTTCCACTTGAGTTAACTAAAGCCGGATTTAAACCAAAGGTTACCATTGTTTCTAATTCACCATTTTCAACCTTTTTGTAATCAACATCACCGCCGTTTAATAAATTAATCGTTTCTGCCACCATTTCCATATGGCTTAATTCTTCCGTACCGATATCTAAGAATAAATCTTTAAAAACAGGATCTTTTGCACGAAAGCTCTGAGATAAATACTGTAAAGCTGCTTTTAATTCACCATTGTTTCCACCTAACTGCTCCTGCATTAGTACTGCATATTGCGGATTTGGACGTTCTACTTTTACTGGATGCAATAACTTTTTCTTATGTTCAAACATATCATCACTCCTTTTTCATCTTTAGTATGGGTATGTTGAAACGCCTTATTCGTATTTTTTATAAAAAACAAAAGTATGCAAAGCCACTTGTGGTAAAATAAAAACAGGGAGGGATCCTTATGCGTATTTTTCATAAACCGAAAAAGAAAATTGTCCATGCACATGGTAAGGAAAAGATTGTAGCAGGAATGCGATTTGAGGATTATCGAAAAGCATTAGCTGATGAAGATTTTGCGCCGGGTTGGGAAGTGATTGAGGATAGTTTTGCCAAATGTTATCCTAATCAAAAGCCAAAACATTACGCAACTACATTAACATCTCGTGCATTATTTGGAGGAAATGAATATTTGGATGGCTATAGTATTTATACTTCACCAAAAGGATATCAACATATTGTTACCTATGGCATGACCAATCTATATGGCGATGAACAGGCATTTGGACAAACATATAGTCGCTGGGGCTATGAAATGACCATGAAGCTGCAAGAACATAGCAGTGAAGATTGTGTATGGGCTTGTAATATGTTGGGAAATCTTGCCCGTTATACCTATACGACAAAGCGCTTTTTTGAAGAAAATCAATATGTGCTTGGTAATCAAGAACCAATCAAGCGAGGCTCTGATAGTAAGATCACATCGCTACTTATCATAAAAGACAATGAGATTCCTGAAGTAGAAAGCGTTCATGGACTTGTCACTTATTTACAATTAGTCGGCATTTTATGGGAAGAGGCTTGTGCAATTAGAGAAGATCCATCAAAAATTCCTATTCTTTTAGAAAACATGCGGAAAGATAATCCGAATGGTGTTACGGATCTTGAAAGAGTAAACGCTTACTTATAACAAGAGAAGCTTAGCTCACACTCTTTGCAATAGTATTGCTAAACACCTTATCTATTGCATAAAATAGCATAAGAAAAGAGATGATAGAAAGCTTATGAGATAATACTTTACGCTTTTTTCCTCATCTCTTTTTTCGTGATCGTTTTTAATACCCATATGCTTCCGCAATCAAAATTACGCGGATACGATCTTCCTTATCATAGTTGATCTTAACATAACTGCTGCATATGCGATCTTTACTGTAACAATCCTGACAGCTTCCTGTCTTGCTGCAAGGTGTCTGCTTATGCAAGCGTACACTATTGGCTGGAGCAGCAATTTCACGGATACGTTTCTTTGCCGCCTCTTCATCTTCGACAATCTTATTATACCCGGCTACGATAATGACTTGCTTCGGTCCAAAAATCATAGCACTGACCCGGTTTCCATGACCATCGATATTCACCAATTCTCCTTGCAAAGTTACCGCATTGGTACTGGCGATAAAGGTATCTGCTGAAAATGCTTTACGTGCCTCTGCATCACTTTGTTCCCGTGTCATCGTAGGATCACTGTGTGAATGAAACACAAGATCACGATGATTTAGCATATCCAAAATACCGGTTTCTTGTAATGTCATCGTCCCACCATCACATACTGTTTCATGATCTTTGATCATCGCATTCACTAATTCTCTGGCAGCCTGTGCATCTTCCACAAGATACGCTTTCATACCATTCTTCTCTAATGCCTTTTTACAGGCTTCCATTTTAATTTTGATAATTTCCTTTACATTTGCATCCATCTTTACATCTCCTTATACTCTTTGCCTAGTTGTGCATAATGCATAGCATTGTCTTGAATTTCCTGTATTTGTTGTGCTGATATTGTCTTTATAACCTTGGCAGGGCAGCCAACAACGATACTGTTTTTAGGTATCTGCATATGTTCTGTCACTAAAGCCCCGGCTCCGATAATACTATGGGAACCAATATGAGCACCATTTAAGATAATGGCACCCATACCAATTAACACCTCATCCTCAATATGACAGCCATGCAAAATGGCATTATGACCCACCGTTACATGTTTTCCTATAGTCAATACATGCTGTGGATCGGTATGTAACGTACAATTGTCTTGAATGTTACTGCCTTCACCGATTTCAATATGATCTTTATCCCCACGAATCACACTGCCAAACCAAACACTGGCATCTGCTTTCATAGTTACATCACCAATGATAGTCGCATTATCCGCAACAAAGCAGGTGGCATCAATTCGTGGAGTATGGTTTCGATATGTCTGTATCATATGTTTCACCTCTTTGCCTTTATTGTAGTTGTATTTGAAAGAAATGTAAATGCTTCTTTAGCTTTTTACAAACGCTTTAAAATGGTATCTTCCCCATCTTTGATTTTTATGAAGCACCATTCAACGCTAAAACCCAATCTAGATGTGTGATAATTACATGCTTATCTATCAGAATTGTAGCGTATAGTAAAAATCATAGATCTTTATACAACTACTTTCCATTGCACTGTTATACCATGCTTTAACAGGTATTCTATGAAATCTTCCTGCTCTATATCAAAATCTATTATCTATTCTAACGAATATTTGCTCATCTTTTCATTTTTTCTTATGTTTATCAAAAATGAGCCTTTCTTTTTTTTGGTATATTTATACTTTGTCACATATTGGTCGATAAACCCAGATAAAAAAGCTAATAGGAAAACCTGATAATCCGTAAATACTTTACCGGTTACAAGCCTCTGTAAGAATAAAACTCAGATGAGAACTACATTGGTGTTTTAATGACTAAAAAAGCATTTTAATTAACTTCCCTTTTAATCGTTTTATATATTTCATCGTCTTTTCAACTCATCGCAAGAATTTCCTCTTTAATCATAAAATCCACCTCTTTCATTGACAAGATCTGTTGCCAATAACTTTATGTAAAGTTACTTGTTAATTCGCATTTTTAATAGGCTTCACATAAAAACACGCTTCTAGCGTGTTTTTACTTACCGGATAATACTTCATTTAAATTGTTGTTTGTTTTTAAGCGTTTTTCTGCTTCCTCATAGGACAGCTTCAGCTTATGCATGACAATGGCGGCTTTTACACTATGATGACTTGCTTCAAATAGCTGCTCTGCACAACTTTCATCACAATCACAGGTCAATTTGATGAGATGCTTTGCTCGCTGCAATAATTTTTCATTTGTTGGCATCACATCTACCATATAGTTTTTATATACTTTACCTAAGGCTATCATTAACGAAGTGCTGATCATATTTAAAACCATCTTTTGTGCCGTACCGGCCTTCATGCGAGTAGAACCGCTGACTACTTCAGCGCCGGTAATGACTTCTATTGCTGTTTCGGCATAAGCCGATATTTTTGCCTTATGACAACAGCTCAATGCACCGGTATATGCACCGATTTCTTTGGCATAGCGTAAAGCTGCCACCACATATGGCGTTCTGCCACTGGCTGCAATGCCAAGCAGGCAATCATTCTTGGTAAAACCGACCTGCTTTAAATCTTCAACTGCCTGTTGTTCATCATCTTCACAACCTTCTACCGCATCCGTTAAAGCAATCGTTCCACCGGCGATAATGCCCTGCACAAGCTCTTTCTTTACACCATAGGTAGGAGGACACTCACTGGCATCCAATACTCCCAATCTGCCCGAAGTTCCTGCACCGATATAAAACAGGCGGCCCTGCTGTTTCAAACACATGGCTGCATGATCCACAAATTCTGCTATCTTTGGCAAACATAACGATACGGCCTGTGCAACCCGTTTATCTTCATTATTAATAATGGTAAGTCTTTCTAATGTGGAAACTTCACTGATCTGTGAAGAAGCCGGATTGATCTGTTCTGTATCTAAGGTTTCGATGGTATCCATGACGTATCTCCTTGTAATTGTTGTTCAATGGCTTTTAATGTTTCCTTTACACGCATTTGCACATTGGCCTCTCGAAATTTTACTCTTGTCTTATAAAACCAGTTATTGATACTTCCTTTTGCACTGTTATCCTCACAATACGTCACTTCAATATGATGTTCATCAACTTCTGTAATATCATAGAAATAACGATTGGATGCCGTCGGTGTCTGATACTTCACTTCATAATAGCGGTTTTCAATTAACGGTCCAACCTGAATTCGAATTTCCAATGCATCTTTTTTTTGTCTTTTTAAAAATCTTGAATACGTATAGCCATCTAGTTCCTCTAACGTAGCCGGTACGGTATTTTTAGAAGCCTGAATATCGGTTTTGATCTGTTTCAACAGATATGTATAAAAACTTTGGGCACTTACTGCCAATGGTACACTGACCTTCATACTGTTTTATCTCCTTTCTCTTGTAATTCTTCCAGCAGCTGACATACCGCAAGAGATTGTTCCCATTGCTGTTGTTGGAAGGCATGATTATTTTTTTGTATCATTTTCAGAAAGGCATCTACTTCATACCAGTGATGATTTTCCTTTGTTTCTGTACCAAGCGCATGCGTGCCTTGTTCATCATGAAAAACAATCGTTCGTAATCGGCTGCAAGCTCCTTCCATATCATAATACCCTTCTTCACATTGGATTCTAGTATGGGCACTTCCCTTACTGTCTTTTCCATAGCTGATGATGGCATTGCATTGCTCATACTGCATCACGATAACACCGGAGGTATCAATACCATTGGTATATCTTACATCATATTTCGTCATAGCTTTCGGATATCCAAGAATGCCATATACAAAATGTAAACAATATACACCTAAATCATACAAAGCACCGCCTTTCATCTGCTTAGCAAACACATTGCTTATTTCTCCCTGTTTTAAAGCATCATATTGTATTGAATATTGGGACAGATCACAGGTTAGTAAATGCGGATGTTTATCCTGTATGGCCTGTTTTAGGATGGAAAAGTTTGGCATGTAAGTTACCGTCATAGCCTCTTGAAAGAAACAGTGATTCTGCTTAGCCAATGCAATCAAAGAATCCAGTTCATCTCTGGAAAAAGCAATCGGCTTTTCACAAAACACATGCTTGCCATGTTGTAAACAGATCTTGCTTTGAGCTACATGTAACGCGTTAGGGGAAGCGATATATACCAAGTCTATTTCTTTATCGTTTACCATATCCTCAAGATCTGTATAAACTTTGGTACAGGAAAATACCGATGCGAATTCCTTTCCTTTTTCCTTTGTTCTTGAATACACAGCATTTACTTGCATATCCGGAAACGTAAGAAAGGTGCTTGTCAATTTTTGGGCAATCTTACTTGTCCCGATAACAGCCAGATTCATGTTCTCACCTTCTCACAGTGTACTAATTTTCTTACGACCTGCATGCCCTGTCGTTCATAAAAACGTCGCCCGTTCTCATCGGTAGAGTGAAACCAAACATTTTTTAAGCCATTTGCTTTCATATCCTGCCACATCAGATGCGCTAAGATGGAACCGATACCGGCATCGCGATATGTTTCTTTCACACCAAAAGGGCCATATCGGTTGGCTTCCTGTAAAATGCCTCTTTGCACATAGCCGATGATTTCCTTTCCTTTTTTACATAACAGAATCGTATTTTCTGCCGTAGCTGATTGCATTGCCGATATAACGTGTTTGCGCCAACCGGCACTGAAATTCATTTGTAGAAAAGATAAAAACGCTTCGCCATCTGCCCATGTAAAGTAAACAAAAGAATAGCCTTCTGCTTCCTTGCGTTGCTTTAATTCCTGGATGCTTTTTGGCATTTGATACGTCGTAAGATCCATCTTCATCGGATATGCGCAAGCTTTGAGCTGATAACCGTGCTTTGTGAAAAAAGACACAGTTTCTTGTTTATTTGCATCAATACCACACATTAGATAATGTGGACTATAAGCACCGACAATCACATGTGGACATTGCAGATAGTTTTCTGCATAAGCCAGTAACCGACTGCCTATCCCCTGTCTTTGATAAGCTTTTTTTACGGCAATGGCATAAATCCATCCCTTATCTTCTTCCAGACCTTTTTCTAAATACGGATACTTTCTTTTGATTGCTATACAAAAACCTACGATTTCTTTTTCGTTCTCTGCTAAGAAAGTAGCCTGATTATCATAATTTTCATCACAAAATAAAGTCTGTACCAGTTTTTTCATCGTTAGCGGATATTCTAAAACCACCTCATTCCACAGTTCCAAAAGCTGGGAAACATCTTTACTTGTAAGTTGATGATAGTTCATTTCCTGCCTCCTAAAAAGACATCCCAAAGGATGTCAAACAGCAATCAGACGATATGCGAAACCTTCCCGATAATATTGCAGTTTCCATGCATCCTCTTTCGCTATACAGCCTGCTACATTAACCCGTTCATCACTGGGCAGATCCTGTAAAACAAACTGTACTTCCCCGCTATAACGCAGGTAGTTTTCATTATCAATGGTAATTGTCAAAGCTTTTCTTTCAACTGTATTATGCGCTTTGATTTTTTTCGCAAACTCCGCCATCTCTCGTGATGATTGGGAACGGAGTATGCGGGAATTGCTGTCATAGCGAATGGCATGCACGCGCCCTAACAGCAACTGCTTTTCTTCCTTTGTTGCATTTTCTAAAAATGAGACATGCAGCACCAATTCCTTTTTATGCAAGATGCAATACAATGCATCCAACTCGGTTTCCTTTAAATAGGCATCCCCTGCCAACAGCCAATCAGCCACTAATGAAGCAGAAAGTTCTAAAGCGGCTTTTTCCACCGACATGTAACGCTGTTTTTCCATGGTAGGCAATCCTTTGAATATCGGCCCTCTTGGATGAGTGTGAGAAGCGATACAGGCAGTGACCGGAATACCATATTTATGAAACAACTGATATTGACTGATCATGAAATCCATATCTAACCCAGTATCTTCTCTAGGATAAAAATTATGACAGGCCTTTATTTGTATCTGATGCTCTTTTGCTTTTTCCAAATATGGAAGCAATTCTTTTTCCTGTAAGATGGAAGCATTTAAAATAAAGGTAGAAATCCCGGTTTGCTTGTGCAAAGCTTCCATGATATCCGCATTACATCCGTAATCCAATCGCATGGCATCTAGTTGTAATGAAGCAATGGCTTCGCATGTAAAGGGATCCTGTAATATTTCCATGATACTGCCACCACCGAAATCCACACTGATTTCCATACGGAAACGATGTACCTGTTTAACCAATATGGCGAGGAATCGGAGTTGTTCTTTTAGCGTGTATTCTGGTAAATGGGCAGAAGTAAATATTTCCTTACAGTCTTTGCTTTTTGCCAATGCCAGATAAGACTGCATTTTTGTTTCATCTGCATGTTCTTCTAAATAAAGAGATACACCATATCCCTGTATCATATTAGGCATCCTGAACAGTGATACGGATGATACCGGTATCTCCTGCTTCTACCATTTCGTTTTCTTTTAATAATTCAATCTTTTCCTGATTCAAAAAAACGATTGGCGTAATTGGTGATTTGGCCTTTTTACGTAATTTTTTATAATCCGCAACAACCAGTAAATCGCCTGCCTTCACATGTTGTCCCTGTTCAACTTTTGTTTTATACAAATGTTTGATAGTGTGCGTTTCCAAGCCGATATGTATCAATACCTGTACACCGCAATCCGCTTGCAGACAAACTGCATGTCCTCCCGGAAATACTGCCGTAACGACACCATCCATCGGAGCAATGACTTCACCGCCTAAAATATCCAGCGCAAAGCCATCTCCCATAACACGATCCGCAAAAACCTCATCAGGAACACAACTGATATCCAACAGTTTTCCTTTTATCGGAGCAAGAAAAGTCTTTATCTTTTCCATAACATTTGAATCTCCTATCTGTTTTCTTTTAATTCCTTTAAGATTTCTCGATAACCATCCAATAACTGGCTCGGAGAATTACTTATCCGTTTTGCCAGACCGACAAAGAGCATATCGACAACAAATAACTGTCCATAGCGTGAAAAAATAGCGGCCAATCTTGATTCATTCATTTCCACACTTGGTATCACAATATTAATATCACTTAAGGCACGCAATTTGTTTTTTGTATTATTGGTAATAGAAATTACCTTTGCGCCCATTTCCTTTGCTTTTCTGGCAGCTATATTGACTTCCTTGGTACGACCGCTGAAACTGATTGCCACAACCACATCTTTATCCGTACACAAAGCGGCATTTAACGTACCAAAGTTAGAATCGGTAATATATAGAGCCCGCTTTCGCAGCTTAATCATTTTCTGATGCATATCCTGAGCAACGATGCCACTGCTGCCGACACCAAACAGGAAGATGTTTTCCGCATCTGCCAGTAAGGTGATAACTTCCTCAAATACCTTGATTCCATTGAAGTCCAGCACATCCTTACAAACCTGATCGATATGCGAAATGATTTTATTCGGCATATCATCAAAGTCTGATGCCCATTCAAATATTTCATGGGTATTTTCCACACTCAAACTTTCAATATTCTTTGCCAGTTCAATCTTGGTTTCCGCAAAACTCTTTCCTAATACTTTTCTTACGAAACGAGAAACAGAAGCAGAAGAAGTACCGATTTCAGCCGCAAGTTCATGAATGTTCATAGAAATTATGTCTTTGCCATGGCTTAAAAAATAATCCGCAATGGCTTTGTCAGATTTAGACAATGTCGCATAGACACTTTCAATTTTTGTGTTCATATTCACACCCCATTAACATTCATATTATATCATTACCCCGGTTATTATGCTAACTGATTTCTCGTTTATCGCTCATTCTTATGCTTTTTAAATAGCATTTTCATGCATATTTCATCGTTTTATGGTTTCCAACCTTGTAAAATACGCAAATTTCCTTTGATGCGATATTGCTTCGCACTTGCCGGTATGAGTAGCGTCTGCGTATAGTTTAAAGCAAATGCTTCCCCTTTACACTCTACAACCCCACTTCCATCTACGCATACGATTACATGATATTGGTTGTTTGTTTCAAACAGTCCTTCCTTGGCAATATCAATCACATCAACATGAAACAGCGGGTGATCCACACCAGTATTTCTCTGATTGCATGGTTTATCTGGCAATGGATGATGTGTCATGCTGCAGGCTTCATCACAATCCAATACCGCAAAGCCTTTTTCCAGATCCAAGGGTCTTGGTCTGCCATAGTCATACAAACGATATGTGATACCGCCAAAGCTGCCAATCTCTATCGCCAGCATATCCTTACCACAAGCATGCAGCAATCCTGCCGGAATCAAAGCAAAGTCGCCTTTTTTTACCGGTATGCGTTGAATGTATTTTTCTAACGTACCTTCTTCAATCGCTTTTTTCAATACTGCTTTATCCGTAGTAGTCGTACCTGCTACGATGCTTGCACCTTCTTTCGCATCCACAATGTACCAAGATTCTGATTTTTCATAATCCCCTAAAATAGCGGCATCTGTTTCCTTGGGATGTACCTGAATGGATAGATCTTCGATTGCATCAATGTAAGCAGCCCGAATCAACTGATTACTATCATCCCTACCCATCAGTTCCTCATGATGTTCTTGAATCAATTCCTTAATACTTTTTCCCTGATATTCACCTTCCGCAATTAGATTTTCTGAATTTTTATAGGCACATACTTCACGGGCGATTCCAATACCTTCTTCCGGTAAGGAACGGATATCATGTAGGGTATGCCCTGCCCATATCGTTTTGATATAGACAGGCTGAAGTCTTAAGGGTTTCATTCCTGCTTCTCCCAGACAATCTTACCATCTCGTTTATAACAGCGGTAAGGGAATCCTCTTTCTTGAATGGATTTGTGATCCTGTTTACTAGAAGGTAGCGAACATGCCGCCACTGCCAACACTTCATCGCCACTATTGATGATACGATGTGCATAATGCCCATTGATATAATGCAAGGAGCCTTTGAATATTTTTTCTACATAGAAATCCTGTGCGCCATCCCAAAACAATAGGAAACCTTCGCCTTTTAAACCATAATAGTATTCATCACAATCACTATCCCCATGATAATGGCCGCTGGTCATGGCACATTCCCCATCTACCGTAAACGGATTGATATAAGTAATACCCCATTGCAGATTTCCTTTCACATAACTTTCACGATTAAAGTTTTGATTGCTTACCCAATACGCTAAGTTATCGCCATGTTCCTTTAATGCTTCTTCATTATTATAAACACCGATGCATTCCTTAACTTTCTTTTGTCGATCTACTACATTTTGTCCCTGTAATTTACAGGTATCCCAAAATTCCTGTATTGCTTTTGGTTCTCTGATAAAATCCATGGTATCCTTCCTTTCTAACGATTTTTATAGTCCAAATTCTTATAACGTGAATAATTTTCTCTTAAGAAGGTCTTATGTATCACAACCGGCTGATAGCCTTTAGCTTCAATGACATAATCCTCAATCGTTGCCGGAATCGTTACAATATCCAAGTATTTCTGAGTATAGCTAAATTCCGGATGCGATTTGGAATATACCTTGATTTCTTCTCCATCCACTAAGGTGAGTACGGTAAACTGACCGTTATTTTTACCTTCGTAAATTGCATGGGTTTCCATTTCGATTCGATTGGTCTGATAATACATCAAGTCTGTAGAACCAACGGTATATTCACGATATTGTGGTGTTTCTTCGACCATTATCGGTTCAATGGCAATGTTGTTATCTACCCATTCACTATCCCTTTCAAAATGTAAAACCTTTTCTGCATTCGCAGTATGGATTGGTCGTACCTTACCTTCTTTATCCTTACGGTTATAATCATATACCTTATACGTATATGAGCCAATCGTTAAGCTTCCCAGTTCCAAAATCAACTGATTTCGTCCGGATGAATGAATCGTTCCTGCCGGCAGCATGATCTGTTTGCCCGGTATGGATGGTACGGCATTAACATATTTCTGATAATCAATATCACAGTGATCCTTTTCTGATTTTTTCGCCAGCTCCAAAAATTCCCTGCCATCATTTTTCCAGCCGACATACGTCTTGGCTCCATGTCCGGTCGCAATCACATAATAAGCTTCATCCTGACGGCCGAATTCATCATAGTTTTCAATGATAAAATCTTCATCCGGATGCACCTGAATCGACATGTTGCCATCACTGTGCCATGTATCATCATAGTTGAAACGAATTGGGAAATAACCTTCAAATTCTTCCATACAATGCTGTCCCATCATTTCTAAGCCTTTCTTTTGAACAAAGGTATAGAATGGGATATCCGCAACATCATCTCCCACTGCGACTTCAATACTTACTTCCATCGGGATAAATTCAAAGATCCATGCGATATTGCCGGCAATATCCATAGGAATATTACGAATCTTACGGATGTATTCTCCTCCCCAGATGCCTTCCAGATATACCGGTTTGGCACGGAATGGATATTGAATCAGCGTATCTAGGATTTCATTTAAGGCATGGTTGTATAACATGCGGCGATCATTATCATCATTATCCAAGATGTAGAAAGTAATGGCATCTTCATCTAGTAAAGTCTTACGTAAACGCAGTGTTACTTCAAAGTCGACAAAGTAATTACGACGCATCAACAAATTGAATGGTCTTGCACTTTCATCGCCGATATTCACGAATTTTTCTTCTCGAGCACGAATCGCCGCAACTTTCGGTGTTACATCTAAATAGGCAATGCCATTGGCTGCCTTACGGATGGCTTCACTGGCACTTCCCATGCCATATATCAAATGAATGCCTTTTTTTCTTTCCTTCAGCGTTTGTACTACTTCCGCCTGTTTCGCAGGATCAATAAAATTCTCGATATTCCCTTTGTATAATCTACCGAATAATAGTACCGGATCATCTTCATAGTTTAATGGTAGACTTTCTTTTGTCAGCTCATCTATTTGCGCCTGTGTTTTATAAATATCCCACATATCGTAAACATACAGGTCTGTTTGATTTTCTTTTGCAGCTTTTTGCAGTGCTTCCACCATAGATCCAAATTGCGCACTGACATAGCCATCCATGCATAAGACATAGCAATCATCACACATGGCAGTCTGCATAGTGGTAATCATCGTTTTAGCGATAATTTCATTCCCACGAATGAAATTTTGTCGTACATCATCTTTCAATTGAATTTTGTTTACAGCATTTGGCTCATCATAAGCTAATGGTTTAAACATGAAACTCATAACAATTTCCTCCTTTATACGATACATTCATTCTGCTTCGCATATATACTATATGAAAGTTCATTTGCATAAAGTTTTGATACATATATTTTACATAGTCGATACAGAATGAATGGTTTTGTTTTTAATTATGAACTTATGCACCATCCTGCCTTTCATAGGCAGGATGTACATAAGTCTTTTTTTATTCTTCTACGATGAAGGTATCCAGATTTTCCTGTTTAACACCAACAAACCAAGTGAATAAGAAGCCGCAAGCAATAGAAGTCGCATATGCTAATAAGTATACCAGTGGTTTGGTATTAACCAAAGTTCCTAAGATACCGGAAACGTTGATTGTTACGGCGCCCATTTCTGGGAAGAAGCCACAAACCAAGCCGCCAACACCGGCACCTAGGCAGGCAGTCACAAAGGTTCGGCCTAATGGTAAGGTAACACCGAAGATCAATGGTTCACCGATACCTAAGATACCAGCAGGTAAGCCACCGACGATGGCACTCTGTAAAGCTTTTTGTTTACGATATTTGAAATACAACGCGGTCGCTGCACCAACCTGTCCGCCACCAGCCATAGAGTTAAATGCATACAACGGTGTGTAACCTAACTGCTGAATCAATGCCGTATGTACCGGTGTCAGACCTTGATGCATACCGGTCATTACCAATGGCAGGAACAATGCAGATATAACAGCACCGCCTAAAGGACCGGCATTATTGAATAACCACATCAATGCTTCTGTAATACCATCTGTGATAAGTCCGCCAACCGGCTGCAGGATGTAAATCGTAATGATACCGACAATGACAACCGATAAGAGCGACGGCATGTGAATGCGCAAGGCATTTGGTGTATGCTTTTTGATTTTTCTTTCGACAACAGCAATCAATGCACCAGCTGCCATTGCGGCCAATGTACCACCACGGCCATTTGCGAAAGATAAGCCTAAGAAGCCCATCGCAACGCCATTTAATCCGGCAACGTTGGTAACAATACCACCGGCAACCAAGCCAAGGTATGGATTTCCACCCATGACTTTTGCGGCCTGCATGGCAACAGCAATATTCAGATACGTAAAGAATGTACTAGCTAATACATTTAATACAGCCATGAATTGTGAACCGCCATCCACAACAGCAGCCGGATCAAATAAACTAATACCGGTCATGTTAAAAATCAACACAAACAGCTTCATGATACCAAAGATCAAACCGGTTCCGGCAAATACCGGAATCAATGGTGCGAATACTTTCGCAAAGAAACTGAAGATACCTTTAGCATCTTTCTTCTTCATCAAAGCACCATCGGCTTTCACTTCGGAGTAGTTCAAGCCGGGCATCGTTTTTAATTCCGTACAGACATCATCTGCCACACCCGGACCTAATACGATCTGCGGTTCTTCCGGAGAACCAACTACCCGTAAAACCCCTTTAATGTTTCCCAATGCCGCTCTGTCAACCTTAGATGGATCCACTACAACGACACGTAGCCTGGTCATACAATTCTCAAAGACCTTAATGTTTCCAGCTCCTCCTAAGCCTTCTAAGATCTGCTGACCTAGTGATAATTTTTCAGCGCTCATAAATTACCCTCTCTTTCTTACACCGAAATTACATTATCTGAAACTAACTGTAATTTAATTTCATGTATATTATAATATCTGTGTAATTAAATTACAACTATTTTTTATACTTTCTCGTAATTTAATTTTATTTATGTGTAAAATGTATTAAAAAATGGCATTTTTTGCCACTTTTCGACGTATTTTATCTTTTATTATGTAATTTATTTTCTTTTTTCTATAGTATAAAAGTGTACACTTGTTGGATTCATCTCTCTTGTGAACGTAATTTTATCTACATTTTGAAATTTAGTTTCTCTTGAAATACTCAATTTCATACAACTTTTATCTTGCAGACAGTTGTTATGAAAAGCATCCACATAATATTCTTTCATGATATAATCCGCCTTTTTTATATGTTTTAGCAGAAAATGATATTCCCGTTTATCTTCTAATGGATTCGCTGCCATGATGGCATAGCTGTCTTTATCTTTGGTCGCGATGATTTGATTTTCCGTATCTTCTTCCACAATGAGCTGCCAAGGCTTGAGCCAGTGAAACATCGTCATGACATGCCCGCTTGGTGTTGGGATATAAGTATCTTCCATTTGTAAGAACATCGTTCTTCCTAACTGCTGATTCGGATTATGAAAACTGCACCAAGGAAACATCTTTAAGTTTTTACAATAGGAACCTAACAACATGCCGGCTACTTCACCACTGGCGTTATGTAAATTGTCCGGTCTGCCGGCATCTCCCAAACCATAACGCATACCGTATTCGCTCATCATCAAAGGCAATTCCGGTAAGTTAAATTCTTTTCGCAGTTCTTCATGACGAATATAAAATTCTAAGATGCGGCATGGATTTCCATGATATTCATGCATTGAATAATAATCAATTTTGCGCTTTTCATCCTTTGCCAGAAGCCGCATAAAAGCATCCCAGTATTTCCAATTGGACATACCTGCCGACATCCCAAAACCACCAATCTGCAATGGCTGTTCATAAGAATGTTTGGCATTTAAACGAGCTATGGCACGACTAGCACACTGATATAACGGATAGTATTCTTCCATGCGCAAGCCACCGAAACGCGGAATTTCCACTTCATTACAACATTCAATATAGACAATATTGGCAATATGCTCTTTATAGTATTCCACTACCTTTTCAAAAACTTTTTCATAGGTTTCCAGAGTAATGATTCCTTCAATAACTTCACGCTCATAACGGCGAATATTCAACATAACCGTTTTGGCATGCGCCGCATGAGAACGCAGATAATCTTCTTCATGCACCTGAAAAGGACTTACTTCCGTCAACGGCCAATCGTATTCATAATGCTTATTATCACCAACATAGCGATTTTCACCAATCAGATAATTCCAATGATATTCATTCGTTCGATAATCCCAAACTTCGTCCAAGGTCACAAACAGCCGAATGATATCCGGCTTACCGATAATCTCCTCCATGACCTCAGGAAAATCCGTATTCGGGGTATAACGTAAAGTCGTGTTCTGGTATTTCTCTACGTTTGGCCATGCCCTTAAAACAGTTGCTGCATCAATTACAATGTTCATGATATCCTCCTCTTATGTAATTATATTTCATTTATAAGATATCACCATTGTAATTAATTTTCAATATGTTATTGATTCTTTCTTTTCCAATACCTTTTATCTGAAAAATTTATTTCTTTATCTAAAAAATTCATTACAGCATGAAACATAGAAAAAAGAGACTGTAACCTCATAGACTTATCAATCTTGTCTATTTCATTACAGCCTCAAGTAAGACAATTATTTATGCAATTTATTCTTTCAGCTTTTTATCAGCCTCATCTTTTTTATAATCTTCATAGAAATTGGAAAATGCATGACAGGAACTGCAATCACTTGTACAAGAGCCACAACCGCTATTTCCTTTTTTAGCTCTGGTTACATAAAAGACAATGATCAATAAGCCGATAATAATGGCGCTCACGATAACATCTGCTAAGTTCATATCATCACATCCTTCTTATACTATTAGTATATGTTTTTTTCTTGATTCTGTCATCAGAAAAGCAAGGAACCTATCTGATAAACAAGTAGTGCTACCACATAAGCTACACCGGTTTGATAAGCCACTGTAGCCAATGCCTGTTTCATAGAACCTAATTCACGTTTTGTTGCCGCAAAAGCAGCTACACATGGCATATATAACACCGTGAAACATAGGAAAGCAAATGCGGATACCGGAGAGAAGATCGTTTGCAGAGCTACGGATAATCCGGCATCACTAGTCGTATTGGTTAATACAGAGAGGGTAGAAACAACACTTTCTTTCGCCGTAATTCCGGTAACCAATGCCGTTGATGCACGCCAGTCCTCAAAGCCTAATGGGGCAAAAATATGGGAGATCCAAGTTCCGATGTTAGCCAACATACTGGTAGATGAATCTTCTACAAAGTTAAAGGCAAAGTCAAAGCTTTGTAAGAACCAGATGATGATACTAGCTACAAAGATGATCGTAAAAGCTTTACGTAAGAAATCTTTTGCTTTTTCCCACATGTGTAAGAGCACACTTTTCGCACTTGGAATACGATAAGCCGGTAATTCTAAGACAAAGGGTACAGATTCCCCTTGAAATACAGTACGCTTTAATAATAAAGCAGACAGTATCGCAACAAAGATGCCTATCAGATACACACTAATCAAAATAAGTGCCGTATGTTCAGGGAAAAAGGCAGCTGTGATCATGCCGTAAATAGGCAGTTTTGCACTACAGGACATAAAAGGTGTTACCACGATTGTCATCTTGCGATCACGATCACTACTTAAGGTCCGAGTTGACATGATTGCCGGTACGCTGCAGCCAAAGCCAATCAGCATTGGCACAAAGCTTCTGCCACTTAAGCCAAGCTTGCGCAATGCCTTATCCATGACGAAGGCTACCCTTGCCATATAACCACTATCTTCTAATAAAGAAAGAAAGAAAAATAAGGTAACGATGACTGGAAGAAACGATAAGACACTTCCTACCCCATTACAGATACCATCAATCACCAAGGCATGCAGCCAAGAGCTTACTTGTAAATGCATTAGTAAATCACTTAACGCATTGACCGCAATGTCAATTCCTTCTTCTAATAAGCCTTGCAAAGTACCACCAATCGGTCCAAAGGTTAAATAGAAAATCATCAACATAATAAGGATAAAAACCGGAATACCTAAGTATTTATGCGTTAACAGCTGATCAATGCGCTGACTGCGCTTTAATCCTTGTGAGCGATGATTTTTCACAACACAATCTTTTACCAGCTCTTCAATATAAGAATAACGCATATCCGCTAATGCCGCCTCACGGTCTGTACCTAAAGCATCTTCCATGCTTTTAACGATTTTTTCTATAATATCCAGATCATCTTGATGTAAGTGCAAAGCACGCTGCATCGGTTCATCACCTTCAACCAATTTGGTAGCCGCAAAGCGTGTTGGATAATCTGCAGTCTGCGCATGATCTTCAATGATATGTGCAATTGAATGAATGGCACGATGTACTTCACCTTTACAAAAATCCAGATGAATGGCTTCTTGATGTTTACGTGTTTCCTTCTTGATTACACTAATCAAATCATTGATGCCTTCATTCTTACTAGCGGAAATCGGTACGATGGGAATTTGTAAATGCTTTGACAGCTTTTCTACATCAATACTGTTTCCACTGGCAGTAACTTCATCCATCATATTCAATGCGATGACCATCGGTGTCTTTAATTCCATCAACTGTAAAGATAAATATAAGTTTCGTTCAATATTGGTCGCATCCACGATATTAACAATTAAGGCAGGATGATCTTTTAAGATAAAATCTCTTGTGACAACTTCTTCACTTGTATAAGGCGACAAAGAATAAATGCCCGGAAGATCGACAAGTGTTGCCTCTTTGAAATTCTTAATGATTCCCATTTTCTTTTCTACTGTTACCCCGGGAAAGTTACCGACATGCTGATTGCTTCCGGTTAAACGGTTAAATAAGGTTGTCTTGCCACAGTTCTGGTTACCGGCTAATGCAATTAGCACTTCACTCATAGCACTTCCTCCTTAACTAGTACTTCAATCTCTGCTGCATCCTGCAAACGCAGTGTTAATACATAACCACGCAAATATAATTCCATGGGATCTCCCATAGGGGCAATCTTAGTTACCTGAATTTTGGTCTTAGGAGTTAATCCCATATCTAAAAGTCTTCTGCGCAATGCTCCTTGCCCACCTACACTTTGTATGATGCCGCCCATACCCGGACGTATTTTGTCTAATGTCGTCATCATGCTGTCTACCGCCTTCCTAAAAAAGTTATACGCGTCTAACGTTTACATATCTATCATACTCGAAATTCTTAACTTGTCAACAAATTGCATGTGTTTCGTAAAGAAAAGTAATAAATTCATGTATGAATGCGTTTACATCAAATGATATGCTCTGTCGTGTATAATGATAAGTAAAAAAGACAAGAGCGAAAGTAAATTCTCGTTAGCGGGTCTTTCTGGATTTGATGCATATTAGGCAATGAAAAGCACATCACCCTGTGAAACAAAGTAACGACTAGCTTTGTGCCTAATTGAGGCAAAGACTGCCTTTTATATAAAACAGCTTTCTATATCATAAAGGCTTTTTCCAGATAGATGTGATGTATCAATTAAGATTCTTCATTACAGGAAAAAGCAAAAAACGCCATAATAAAAAGAGTGTTTCCACTCTAACAGCATAATATAGGATAGCACATGCCGCCTCCACCAAGGCACATATTACATAACAGCAAATAACAACAGAAATTGCTTGCACCACCAAACGGTGTCTGCATCTGCTGATAGCGCGTCCTGCCTCTTTGCAACTGCGCATACAATTGACGATACTGTTGGTTGCTTGGATCCATTTGACAAGCTTTTTCCGCCGCATCCATTGCCGCAATATGATTACCTAAGCCATAATTCGCAATGGCAAACAGATAATACCAGCTGGCATCACGTTCTTGAATATTAATTAAAACATTGTACGCTGCCTGATATTGACCGGTATTCAGATAATTCACTACCGCTTGATAATCATTCGTTGCCCCACCCTTTTGATAGCCTTGATAATTACCATAGCTACTGCTAAAGCCACTGGCATTCCAAAAGTCTTGCGGTCCACCGTTTTTCTTATAATCCATGATCTGCTGGTAAGCATTCTGAATTTCTTTAAACTTTTCTTCAGCTCCCGCTGTTTTATTTACATCCGGATGATACTGCTTTGCTAATCGTCGGTATGCTTTTTTTATTTCATCTTCACTGGCATCTCTTGATACCCCTAATATCTTATAAGGATCTTCCATCTTCTTCACCTGTTCTCTTTTTACGTGCTAATTCATATTTTGCCCATATCCCTGAGTATAATACGTTGCGGATGATATCTGCATACGCAATGATAGGCAATATTTCAAAAGCCTCACATGATGCGGAAATCATCAATTCTAAAATCGTGCGCATGCGTTCATCAAAATCGCTTTTCTTCGCTTCTTCTAACAAAGGATTAAAACACTGTTTCTTTTTATCTTCTTCTAGATCATCATAAGCATCCAGCAGATAAATATAGCGTCCCAGATAATCGCCCATCGTTCTTAAAGTGGGTGCCCACACATCTTCCTTGTAGCATAAAATTTCTGCCATAAAACGTCCTGTATAGGAAGCCAACAGATCCAGATCCCTAGTTCCCTTTTTTTCTTCTTCACCAAGTGCTATCAAGGCTTCTTCAATACGTGTTACTTTCTCAGGATACTTTTGCTTAATGCTTTCATAGCGATGCTTTAATACTTTCTGATACATATGTGATGTATGCGAATGTTCATCCTGCCAATTGTCTTCACACTTTAAATACGTTAAGACAATCGTCATCTCGGCCGCATAGCTAAGATAGATGTTATCATACATCCTATGCTTTTGCATGGGATGTATCATACAGCGTTTCATCTTCTCTTCCGTAGGCGGTTCATATAACGCAGTTAACAAAATGGCCAGAAATGTCATATCGTAATTTAAGGAAAACCGTGACAGCTGTCCAAATTCTTTTTTCAAACATTGACAAAGGCCACAGTAAAAACTGCGATAAACATCAAAATCTTTGATTTTTAGTTCCGGTTTATTTACAATGACATAGCCAAACATGCTCTTACCTCAAATATATTCATGTCATATAGTTTAACCTGTTCTTTAAAAAAATTCAAGAACAGGCGTTAAAATAACATGATTCTACATATTCAAAGGATATAAAAAACATTGTTTTAGATGCTTTCTTTGTGTTTCATCAATACCGAATTCTGCTTGAAAATAGGCTTCATAGGTTTGATAGCGTTGTTTAATAGCCTGCAAAGCTGCCCTAAGATACTGCTTTTGTACCCCCATTACAGCCTCCATATCCGTTTGCGAAGCTGTTACCTGCGCATAGATTTTCGCATTCTCCTTTTTACGATACTGATTGCTTAAGACATAATCATTTAAGATGGTTTCTTCATCAACATCAAGCAGCAACAATAGCAAAGCTGCCCCAAAACCAGTGCGATCTTTTCCTGCACTGCAATGAAACAATACAGGTACCTCTTCCTCTAACACCACTTGTACAAGAAGGCGATATGCAGGATTATCAAAAGGAAGCTTCCTATAAACCTGCATCATCATATTCTTTAACAATGTGACATCTACTTGTTGCAATAATGTCGCAAAATCAAAACTGCCTTTTACATCCATTCCTTGATCAAAAGTTATCGCCGATATGGGATGATACTTCGCTTCCCGTAAGTGGATGTCCTCCTTGCCTTTACGTTCCATATCACTACGCAAATCCAGAATATGTTGTATATGCAGTTGATGCAAATAATCCACATGATCCTTCTGTAAATCACACAAAGGAGCACTGCGATAAAAACAATCATAGCGTACCTGTTGTCCATCACGATTCACATAACCGCCAAGATCACGAAAGTTCACAACACCGGTGTCAGGTAGCGCCCGTGGTTTTACGACAAAGGTTTGCTTGTCTTTGCGAATATAGAGCATTGGACGTTTGTCCTTGCCAGAAAGCAAAAGGCGCTGATTTCCTGTAACCTGCTGTAAGAGGCATCTTTTCTCATCGTAGACATCATAAACTCCTGCATCTGCATCCATCTCTAACAACCAACCATCTTCATAACGTAATTCCATAGTTAATATCTCCTATTCATCACACATATCATATATTTTCTACTATCTTCTAGTATACCTGCAATGTATCATGAAAACAATTCTTCAAGAAGGAATCCATACGTTTTCTTGCATTTCGTAATCCTCTATCTGCACATTAATCCTAGCCGTTAGGCGTTAGATAAGTCCTTATTCGATTTATAATTCACTGGAAAGGCATAAAGGATACATTGGTAATGTACCTTATAAAACTACTGGGTAAAACAGCCATAACAAAAAAAGATCCCTCCTTTCATAAACAACGTTTTATTTATTTTCATTGTCTACTTTAGAGGAATCATATCAAAGCTGTCTGAAAAACAGTCAACAAAGGGAATCTTTTTTTTATTCTAGTCCTTATGCATGAACCGTAACGACGTAATCGCCATCAACGACATCAACACTGATGACATCATCCTTACCGGCATTGCCTTCAATCATCTTACGAGCAATCAGCGTTTCAATGTTACGCTGGATATAACGCTTCATAGGTCTTGCCCCATATACCGCATCAACGCCTTGAGTAGCAATACTGCGATATACAGCGTCACTAACTTCTAACTTAATATCTTTATGGGCTAATCGCTGTGTCAGCTCATCCATAAATTTATGAGCAATCTTACCTAACATATCATCATTTAAAGCATTGAACACAACAATTTCATCAATACGATTGATAAATTCCGGCTTAAAGTATTTCTTCACTTCGTTTAAATATTTGTCTTCTTTATCTTCTTCATCAAAGGCAAACTGACTTCCCAGATTACTTGTCATGATCAGCAGCGTATTCTTAAAGTCTACGGTCACACCTTTGGAATCGGTAATACGTCCATCATCCAGAATTTGCAATAATACGTTAAAGACATCCGGATGGGCTTTTTCAACCTCATCAAACAGTACGATAGAATATGGATTCCGACGGATTGCTTCCGTTAACTGACCACCTTCATCATAACCGACATATCCCGGAGGAGCACCAATCAAACGGGCAACGCTATGTTTCTCCATATATTCACTCATATCAATACGAACGATATGTGATTCACTATCGAAAAGCTGTTCTGCCAATGCTTTGGCAACTTCTGTCTTACCGACACCGGTAGGTCCTAAAAATAAGAAGCTTCCGATAGGACGATTTTCATCTTGAATCTGGGCTTTGCTACGTAGAATGGCATCACTTACAAGCTCTAAGGCATTATCTTGTCCAATGACACGTTTTTGCAATGCTTCTTTTAAATGCAATAATTTCTGACGCTCACTTTCCACTAATCGTGCAACTTCTATACCGGTCCAGCGCGAAACAATCTTGGCAATGAGCTCTTCATTTACCGTTTCCTGAATCAAGGCATCCTCATTATGTTCTTTTTCAGCTTGCTCACGAATGAGCTTCTCTAAATGCGGAATGGTTCCATACTGCAGCTTCGCCGCATCCTCATAACGAGCCTCACTTTGTGCCTGTTCTAAGTCTAAGCGTGCTTTTTCCAGTTTTACCTTGGCATCTTTGCTTTCTTCCAAAACAGCTTTTTCATCTTCCCATTTTGTATAAAGCTCATCTTTCTTTGCACGTAACTCTTCCAATTCTTTCTTAATATCATTCAATCGTTCAATTGCTTTTTTATCTTCTTCCTTCTTTAACGCCGTTTCTTCGATTTGCAGTTGCATGATCTTACGTTGTAATTCATCCAATTCTTGTGGCATGGATTCCATTTCCACCCGTAAGGTAGCACAAGCTTCATCTACTAAATCAATGGCTTTATCCGGTAAGAAACGATCTGTGATATAACGATTTGACATAGTAGCTGCCGCAATGATTGCTTCATCTAAGATTTTTACACCATGATAAGATTCAAAGCGATCTTTTAAACCACGCAAGATACTGATGGTATCCTCAACCGTTGGCTCTTGCACAGTAACTCTTTGGAATCGACGTTCCAAAGCTGCATCCTTTTCGATATACTGACGATATTCATTAAAGGTCGTTGCTCCGATACAACGCAATTCTCCACGCGCTAGCATTGGCTTCAACATATTGCCGGCATCCATACTGCCTTCGGTTTTACCGGCACCAACCAAATTATGAATTTCATCAATAAACAATATAATGTTTCCTTCGGCATTTTTTACTTCTTCCAAAATTGCTTTTAAACGTTCTTCAAACTCACCACGATACTTCGCACCGGCAATCAAAGAACCCATATCCAATTCAATCAGTTTTTTATCCTTTAACGAACTAGGTACATCACCCTTCATGATACGCCAAGCAATTCCTTCCACTACAGCGGTCTTACCAACGCCTGGCTCACCAATCAATACTGGGTTATTTTTCGTCTTACGAGATAAGATTTGGATAACACGGCGAATTTCATCATCACGGCCAATAATAGGATCAATTTTACCGCTTTTTACATCTTCGACCAAATCACGACCGTATTTACTTAAAGCCTCTAAATTGCTTTCCGCATTTGGTGTATCCATATTTTTGCCACCACGACGTTTCAGTTCCTCTTCCTTGCATGCTTGCTCATTCAGGTGGAACTCTTTCACCAACTGTTTAGAAATATAAGATTTGTTAAACAGTAAGGCGATAAAAACACTGGCAACACTTAGATAGCTTTCCTGAACGGAATCACTCCATTGCTGCGCCTTATCAAATGACTTCGCAACTTCATTTGAGAATTGCGGATTCACATTGGAACTGCGAGCTACCCTGCTCATCTCATCATCAATCATTTGTAAAGCTCTTATCTTATCAATATTCAATCGCTTAAACAGTCCATCTAACACATCGTTTTCAAAGATAGCTTTCAGCATTTGAATTGTGTCAATGGTTGTATGCTGATAGGTTTTACAGATTTCGACGGCATGCATGATAACTTCTTGCAGTTTCTCACTCATCTTTTCAAAGTTCATAGTATCACGCTCCTTTAGCACTCTAACACTTTGATTGCTAACTGTATTATAGCACAAGTTTTAGCACTGTCAACACTTGAGTGCTAATTTTTACTTAAAATGATTTTCATTTAAAGTAGAGGTATGCTATTTTTAAGAATCATTTGCCAATATTTTAATGACTTGTATATTTTATATTCTTGCATCATAACAAAAAGCTATACTGCATATTGCGCAATATAGCTTTTTACATGTATCTGAAAACTTTTTATACACTATTTTTTCCATACACCACTTTTTTTACGAATACGTCCATTACGAAGGACTAACATTTCGCAAAATAGCAATCGTTTGACAATAACGTATTATTCTTGCTCAAGAGCAAGCGTTCTCGTAGTGATATCGCATACTTCAGCAGGTCCGTAATACTGGATAGCTCCTGGATAAACAAAGCAAGTTTCACTCGCCCATTCTTCTCTATGTGCTTCGAAGAATTTGAATGGTTTTCCATCAAGTTCAACTAAAGCCTTTCTGATAACTGGTTTATCTTCGCCATGACGTCTTTCTACGTTCATCATCTTCGTGATTGGCATACCACCGGCAACCCATTCGCTAGCTGGCTTAGAAAGATTAGAAATCTTTGATAAGTAGCCTGTATAACCATACTGGATCAACATAAATGCGTTATATCCTAATGAGTAGCAGTAGTCTGAATCGAAATTAGATGGGAATGCACATCTTCCTTCATATCCAAAGAAATGGTGAAGAGGATTAAATTTACCATTGTATGTACCGGCTTTTCTTCTCTCTTCTAATTTATCTTTTACTAAAGCAGAGAATAATTTTTCTGATTCGATCAAAGAAACCTGCACATTTCCATGTGGATCTCTTTCTAAGAATAACTGCTGCTGGATACCTTCTGGAAGGATTGCAAATACATCCATAGATGCTTTTGTTAAACCATTTTCGATGAAGGCATATTTTTCTTTCCAAGTTGCTAAAGCATTGAATGCTTCTGCTTTGCTGCCTGCTAATAATTCATTGATTTCCTGAATCAGTGCAGAGAATTCAGGAACGAATTCAACAACACCTTCTGGGATGATGGCAACACCAAAGTTCATGCCTTTCGCTGCACGTTTTTCAACAGAATCAGCGATATAATCAGCAATCTGTGATAATGACATCTTTTTCTCAGCTACTTCTTCAGAAATCAAGCAGATGTTTGGCTGTGTTTCAAGAGCACATTCCAAAGCTACATGAGATGCAGAACGTCCCATAACTTTGATGAAATGCCAGTATTTCTTTGCAGAGTTTGCATCTCTTTCAATGTTACCAATCAATTCACTGTATGTTTTTGTTGCTGTATCAAAACCAAAAGAACATTCAATATCTTCATTTTTAAGGTCACCATCAATAGTTTTAGGACAACCGATAACCTGAACACCTGTATTATTAGCTGCAAAATATTCTGCTAATACAGCTGCATTTGTATTAGAATCATCTCCACCGATAATAACGATAGCCGTGATACCATGTTTTTTACAAACTTCAGCAGCGATAGCAAACTGTTCATTTGTTTCCAGTTTTGTTCTGCCAGATCCGATAATATCAAATCCACCAGTGTTTCTGTATGCATTGATATATGCATCATCGAAAGTTAAATAATCATCTTCGATCAAACCACTAGGACCATTTTTAAATCCCAACAATACATTTTCTTTATTGGTTGCTTTTAATGCATCGTATAAACCACAGATAACGTTATGTCCACCTGGAGCCTGTCCTCCAGAAAGGATAACACCGACAACCTGTTTTTTTGCTTCAGATGTATTTGCTCCTTTTTGGAAAGTGATTTCCTTTTTACCATAAGTATTTGGGAAAAGTTCTTTGATCTTTTCTTGATCGGCTACACTTTGCGTTTCCTCACCTTCTACAACACAAATATCTGCAATACCGTTTCTTAGCATTCCTGGAAGTTTAGGTGCATACTCATATCTAGCTTTTTGTAGTGATGAAATTTCCATAATCATTCTCCTTTTCATTTATCTAATTACATCCTAAATTATAAGGCATTCACCTTAAAATGTAAACTACTAAAAGGTCATAAGTATGATTTTAAAGAGTCCAAGACAGATGTCCATGATAATCACTCATACTTCATTTAAAGAGATAGCTTTGAAACAAAAAAGCTTGTATGATATCTTGCTTATTCACAATCTTTGCTACCTTTAGATCTATTGCTTATTCATCCTTTTTTTGCAATATTCTTTTATAGCATCATGTATCCAAAGACCTTTATTACAGAATATACCTTCACCTTTATCTTTTAGATATTCTATTGCTTCTTGATATTGGGCATTGTAAGTCATTGATAGAGATACCCTTAGTTCTTCATGATATGGTTGATCACTTATATGAGCATAAAAATCATCTATTGTGACCTCATTCATAATCTGATTAAATTTTTCTAAATACAGATCCACATAGCTTTCCATTTCTTCGCTTGTCCACTCTTTTAGATAATCATAGTCTAAATATACTTCAACACCACTAACCGTGAATGCGCCGACAGCCCTTAAACTCAGTGGCTCTGTTTTATTGTTATCCATATGTAGACAATCCCATAATAAATCATCTATCCATAAGGGCTTGATTTTTACTCGTATACTGCAACAACATCTATCGTCAACTGTTTCTCTAACATCAATCATACATTCTATAAACAAATCATTTTTACTATACCAAATCATATAGTCTTTCTTCTTCATTTTGTATGCCTTGACTTTTTCCTTTAACATCCTTGGCAATGCTTTTTTTAATTCTCTTAGTTTTCTTTGTTGCTCTCGTTTCATATTCATTCTCCCAACATATCGTAATAGACTCATCTATGGTTATTCTTACCATATACGTTTCCTCATAAAACTTGTTAGTTATAAATACCTATTCATTCGTTTTTTAATTGTATCATGAAATCTCATTCCATTGATAGATAGTTTCTTTTTAATTATAAAAAGACAATCAATTTCTTATTTAAAATCAACTGTCTTTCCTATGTCTTATTCAATTTTATGTGTTAAATGAGTGCCTTTCAGTTAACACCCTGTTAAAAGCGGTTTTGCCTTGTAAATACAGCGTTTTCCGCTTAGTAGTGTATATTGTCTCTTGTTTTTTGTGCCCCCCTTGTTAGATAACGGGGGCTTGATAAGGCTCGCTACGCTCGCCAGCAAGCTGGCGTGGCGATATGTCTTACGACCGCCACCGCTGGCGGATCACTCCGTCGATTTGCAACATTTTGAGCGTATCTCCCATACAAACTGAGATTTATTGCTCTAACACGAAATATGAATCGTATTCTGTTCCGTCATGACCTATTAGTTTTTCTTCCGAGAGTTTAAAACCTAAGCTTCTCAATGCTGAAATGCGTTCCGTCGCTGATGTAATCCCTTTTGTGGCTATTTTATCACAGTGAAACAGTGTATATGTATGTTCAATTATCAACTTTAGAATTGAAACAATCTCACTTGCAATTTCATAATCACTCCGAATATCTAATCTAAGTAAACCACAATTTGTAAAATAATCATCAGCTTCTCTGTGGAAAAGCTCTATCGTACCTATCGCTTCATTCGTTGCCTTTGAAACAATCGTCCAACGGACAAATCCTTGTCTCTTATACTCCCAAAGCCAGTATTCAATTGCCTGCCCCATTCTGTTTTCAGTTGTATAATGAAAATCATCTTCACCACAATTATCACTATTAAAAAAAGGTACAGATTTCTCATCAGAATAAACTTTTAACAAATCTGCTTTATCCTCCTTGTTTGTTAATCTTAACATATAATATTCATTCTCATAGTTAGGACAATTTTTATATACATCAACCATTTTGTTAATCCCCCTTGATAAATTCCAATTTGCCTTTACTTGTATTATACCATGCTGTTATAAACATTGTCATTTCTTTTCTACTTTTGAAAAGTTACTTCTCAGTCCATGATTTGTAAAGGGTGCTATATAGCATTGCTTACGCAATAAGCCCTTGACAAACCATAGCCCGATAAGTGTAGAGTAATCAAGCAGAAATGAAATAGTCTGCTGTTTCACGATATAGAAAAAGACGCTCTTTTTCAAGCGTCGTTCTTCCATAACTCTGCATTTCTTTGTATAAGTCGTTACATCAGGCTCTTTCGTTTGTTGTAATTTCGTTGTAATTTTCTTTATTTTTCTTCTGCTGTTTTGTCGATAGACACTGTATTTATGCGGATTTTCTAAATTTTTTATCCGTTTTTCGTATTATAAAAGTAGGAAAAATATCCTAGTGATAAGAAAATTAATCAAATTATAAAATGTAGTTTGCATGTATGAACTAGAAATAACATTAATTTTCATAATCAACGCTAGTTTATTATGAAAAGGTAATATAACTTTTATCCATCGACAGGTTTTTCTTTTTAACTTTTCTCAATACTCTTTTCATTTTAACCAACGAGAGTTTGAAAACAGGGTTCTGTTCATAGGGGAACAGGTAATGCCATATATTGTAATAGAAATCAATTCTGCAAATCGAGGTTGTTCTATTTATTCTTTTTGGGTTTTGGATTTGGCAATTCATCATACATGGCATCAAATAAGCCAGTCAAGTAATCCTCGTCGTCAACATCATCAACAAGTAACATCTCTTTTGCTCCTTCATATGGCAATTCATGCACAGCATTTGGCATATATGAAATGGCTGATTTTACTGGTTTCACGAGTAATCGATCATCATATATTCCGCCGACAATCTTGCCCTTATAATAGAGTATAAATTCTCCCATCATTGCTCTATATGATACTTCTTCCAACTCATATAACTGCCCTAAAATAAATTCTAAATATTCTTTGCTCGATGCCATAATTTCCTCCTCAAATTCTAATTTCATATTCATTACCTACAAATGACTGACCGTGCCATTTCCGATGAGAAGATTTTCTCCTGTGGAAGTCAAAATCCCGTGCAGATGCTTTGCCCAATCTTCCATTGTCATAGGCACTTCTCGTTCTGCTTATCTTTCCACAAAATCAGGATATCCGGAAACAAGCTGTTCCATTGCTTGAAGATTGTAAATGGCATCTCCCTTGCCACTTCACGATTTTCTTCTTTTTGAACCTATCGGAATTTTTGACAAGTTGAATTTTCATTCAGTTCGCCTTCACCATAAATATGCTTAATGTGTTCTACAACATTAGTTCGTGAAGTCTGAAACAAGTCTGCCATCTGTTGTTGCGTAAGCCACACCGTTTCATCTTGCAGGAGGTGACCCATTTGGGTTGTGACTTGAGATAATCAATCATCTCCTAAATTCGTTCTTTTTCCTGCCTAGTAATTCACGTTGGCAACCATCGCTGATATTCTGGGCAAAGATAAGTCTACTGTCGCAAAAGAAATAAAACTTCACCGTACAGAATGCCTTTAGAACGCTCTTCTTATTCTTCATACTTGCTTCACACCCATAAAATCAGTCTTTCCAAGAAAACATTATATACATATATAGAAAATAATATTTTCAAGAATATAGGTATCGACATTTCCACATTACCTTCGCTAGACAAGAGAACCCTACTTTTCTTTTCTTGACATCAATACGATACTTTCCACATGAAACGTATTCGGAAACATATCGACACCATACAGTACATCCCCCACATAGCCATATTTTTGAAACAGCTGCAAATCGCGTAACTGCGTTTGTGGATTACAAGAAATATACAGCACCTTTTTAGGACGAATGGTCGCAACACTGCGAATAAACGCTTCACTACTGCCTGAGCGCGGTGGATCTAAGATTACAACATCCAAACGTTCTTTTTTCGCAGCCATCTTCTGCATGAACTTACCGGCATCATCGCAAACAAAACGAATATTACGAATTTGATTCAACTTCGCATTATTCTTAGCATCCTCCACTGCATCCTTATTCAGCTCCACACCAATGACCTGCTTAGCAAACTGTGCTGCATACATGCCAATCGTTCCAATCCCACAATAGGCATCTAAAACCGTTTCTTTGCCTGTCAACTGTAACAGCTCCATACCTTTTTTATACAACACTTCACATTGCTCATGATTAATCTGATAGAAAGATTTTGCCGATATGCGAAACTGTAAGCCACATAAGGTATCTTCAATATAACCCGGACCATATAAAATACGTTCCTGTTCACCTAAGACAATGCTCGTCTTACGTGTATTCACATTTTGTACAATGGTCGTTATCTGCGGATGCTTTTTCAATAGCTCCTGCACAAATGCCTTACGTGCTGGGAATACCTGCTGATTGATGACCAGTACCACCATGATCTGCTTACTAAGCATACCATAACGTATGACAACATGACGAAGTAACCCTTTTCGCTTATCCTCATCATAAGGTTCAATGCGCAGCTTTATCATCAATGCCGTAATCGTATGTAAGATAGCATCACAGATTTCCGGATGCAGCAAGCATTGTTCATAAGGGATAATATGATGTGAAAATTCTTCATAAAAGCCTGCCTGCAGTTTCCCTTGTTTATCCTTTTGAAAACCAATGATCATCTTATTGCGATAATGATATGGGTGTTTCATTGTGGCAATTTCCTCTGCCTTGATGTGCAACTGTTTGTTTTTTGCACACAACTTCTGTAAGTAGGATAGCTTCTGGTGCTTTTGCCCCTGCGCACTCATGTGCATTAAATGACAGCTGCCACAACGCTCATAAATTCCACAAACCGGTTTTATGCGTTCCTTATCTTTCTGAAGAATTTCGATAACATTTGCACTATAACCTTCTTTCAAACGCTTTTGTATTTTCACCTTAACTTTTTCTTTCGCCAATACATGACGTACAAACACCTTATCCTTGCCAGCCATCAAAATACCATTGCTGGATTCATCTAAATAAGCAATCGTTCCGGTTAGGATTTGTCCACTTCTTAACATACCTTCTCTCCTTCCAGCAATTCTTTTAGTTCCTGTAAAGCTGTCTGAATATCACAAACAACGATTCCTTGCATACCTAAGGAACAAGCTTTTTCAATATTTTGTACTCCATCATCTAGAAATACACAAGTTGCCGGTTCTAAATGATAGCGTTGCAGCAGCTCTTCATACATCGCCGCATCTGGTTTGATGGTATGCAGCTCATAAGATAATACCGCACCATCTGCATAGGCAAAGAAATCCTGCGTCTTTTTCAGATAATCTGCGCTATCCTGACTGATATTTGATAACAAATAGATGCCATAGCCTTGCTGTTTTAACTCCTTCATACAAGCTAAGGTTTCCGGAATTGGTTCCATCAGCTTTAGCCAATGTGTCAGCATATGATCCATTTCTTCATGATACTGTGGATACGCCTGATGATAGATCTCATACAGATCCTTTCGCAACAGAATACCTGCATCATACTGTGACCAAGCCTCATGTGAAAACATCAGTTCACATAAGGTACGCGTTTTGGTTTCTTCTTTAAAATACTTTAGAAAATAAGTATAAGGGTCAAATGTCACTAAAACATTCCCGATATCGAAAATAATATTTTGTATCATCGCTAAAGCCTCCATCATGCTCTCATTATACTATAGTCCACAAGGTGAAGAAAGCAAAATTGTCTATCCCCGACATATCTTTTCACAGACGAAAAAAGACTGGTCTTGTGTTTCCCCACACAGCCAGTCTTCTTCTAAATAATACTTTCTTAATGATTCACTCTTATCGACGATCTTAATTTGCTGCTTTAACCATAAACTCACAGATTTTTCTTGAGAATTCTGCTGGATCATCAATTGGGAATCCTTCAATCAACAATGCCTGATCATACAGTAATTGTGCATAATCCTTTACCGCATCTTTATCTTTCGCATACACATTTTGTAAGGCGGTAAAGATTGGATGGCTAGGATTGATTTCCAGTATTCTTGTGGCTTTCATGCCGTATGGATTGCCATCTGGCATTGCGCTTAACACCTTTTCCATCTCAAAGGACATACCTTCATCGGCACTTAAGCATACCGGATCATCTACTAAACGTGTACTCAGTTTGACTTCTTTGACTTTTTCACCTAAAGCCTCTTTTAAGCCATCAAGCATATCCTTGCTTTCTTCAGCCTTCTTTTCCAGTTCCTTCTTTTCTTCTTCACTATCTAAGTCTAAATCTCCCTGTGAGATATTCTTAAAGTTCTTTTCCTTATAGTTCATCAAAGACTGTAAGACAAATTCGTCCACATTATCTGTCAAATACAAGATTTCATAGCCTTTCTCTTTGACCTTTTTAACAATTGGCAACTGGTCAATCTTTTCTACCTTGTCACCACTGACAAAGTAAATATCTTTTTGCCCTTCTTCCATATGGTTGATATACTCGTCCAGTGTAATCAATTTCTTTTCCTTGCTGGAATAGAACATTAATAAATCCTGCAGCAATTCTTTATGTGCGCCAAAATCATTGTATACACCAAACTTGATCTGTACGCCAAAGTTCTGCCAGAATTTCTCATATTCTTCACGTTCGTTTTTCAGCATCAGCAACAGTTCTGATTTGATTTTCTTTTCAATACGGTTTGCAATAACTTTTAACTGACGATCATGCTGCAACATCTCACGGGAAATGTTCAAAGACAGATCCTGAGAATCTACCAAACCTTTCACAAAACGGAAATGCTCCGGCAGTAGTTCTTCTGCATTATCCATGATAAAGACACCGCGGCTATACAGCTGTAAACCTTTCTTATAATCCTGTGAATAGTAATTCATTGGTGTCTTACCTGGAATGAACAATAAGCTGGTAAAGGATACCGCACCCTCTACACTGAAATGGATGACTTTTTGGGGATCGGTATAGTCATTAAACTTACTCTTATAGAAGTCATTGTATTCCTCTTCCGTGATCTTTGCTTTTTCACGTTTCCACAATGGAATCATAGAGTTCAATGTTTTTTCTTCCATCACAGTTTCATATTTTGGTTCTTTTTCTTCTTCGCCTTCTTTTGTTTCCTCTTCCACACGGCGCTGTTCTTCCACCATCATCTGAATAGGATAACGGATATAGTCAGAATATTTTTTGATCAGACGTTCAATTTCATACTGCTGCATGTATTCATCATAGTTTTCATCATCACTGTTCTCTTTCAGATATAAAGTGATTTCAGTACCACAGCTATCCTTTTCACATGGTTCAATCGTATAGCCATCAACTGCATTGGAACTCCAGATATAAGCTTCTTCACTGCCATATTTCTTTGAGATGACATCAACTTTTTGAGCAACCATGAAAGCGGAGTAGAAACCAACACCGAACTGTCCGATGATATCTACATCATCCTGTTTTTCCTCTTCTTCTAATTCCTGCTTGAAGGCCAAAGAGCCACTCTTCGCAATTGTTCCTAAGTTTTCTTCCAGCTCTTCTTTATCCATACCTAAACCATTATCACGAATGGTTAAGGTACGAGCTTCCTTATTTACTTCCAGATAAATGTGGAACTTATCGCGTTCGACATCGCTCAGATTTTCACTTAAAGATTTATAGTATAATTTATCGATTGCGTCACTCGCATTGGAAATCAATTCACGTAAGAAAATTTCTTTATGCGTGTAGATAGAATTGATCATTAAATCTAACAGACGTTTTGATTCTGCCTTAAACTGTTTCTTTCTAGCCATTGCAAATTACCTCCCATTTAGCACTCTTTTACTAAGTCTGCTAATAGTATAAATCTTTTCTTTAGCACTGTCAACACCCTAGTGCTAAAAAATCTTGCTTCTCTACATGCAGGTGGCAAGGAATCGTATATGGGGTTGTCCTTTTTGTTTTGTTCTATCTAAGTAACTAAGAAATGTTTGCTTGTTTTCTGTTTCTCGTCTATAATATAAGAAACAATTTACAAAGGGGTTGTAAAAAAATGAAAGAAATGAAAGATGTGCGCAGAATTGTTGTGAAGGTAGGCTCTTCCACCTTAACCCATCCACAAGGAGGACTTCACTTTCAGAAGATTGATCAGCTTGCCATGGTATTGAGTGATATCAAAAATAGTGGCAAAGATGTCATCTTAGTGAGTAGTGGTGCTGTGAGTGCCGGTGTTGCGAAATTGCAAATGCGTCATCGCCCCACTTTGATGAAAGAAAAGCAAGCAGCAGCTTCCGTAGGACAGAGTGAATTGATGTTTATCTATGATAAATTCTTTTCCCAATACGGTCAAACCATTGCACAGCTGCTGTTAACAAAAACCATAACCCATAATGAAACTTTACGAATAAATGCCGTTAATACGTTAGAAACGCTGTTATCTTATGGTGTCATTCCGATCGTCAATGAAAATGACAGTGTCGCAACGGATGAAATTGCCTATGGTGATAATGATACGCTAAGTGCCGTGACTGCTTATCTTACAAATGCCGATTTACTTATTTTGCTATCTGATATTGATGGCTTGTATGATGATAATCCTACCCTTCATCCAAATGCCAAGCTGATTCCTGTCGTCAATCACATCAGCGAAGAAATTCAGGCAATGGCAAAGGGCGCCGGCAGTAAGCATGGAACCGGTGGTATGGTGACAAAACTATATGCTGCACAATATGCTGGTGAACATGGTATTCCGATGATCATTGCCAATGGCAAGCAACCATCAATTTTATATCATATCTTAAAAAATACGTATCGTGGTACGTTATTTGATTTAAAAAAGGAGGAGAATTTATGACGTTAGAACAATTGGCACAGAAAACAAAAGCTGCTTCCACCGCAATCATGAATGCGGATACAAAACGCAAAAATCAGCTCTTAGCAACCATCGCAAAAGGTTTAGAAGAACATATGGCAACCATTTTAAAGGCGAATCAAAAGGATGTCGAAACAGGCAAAGTGAATGGCATGCCAGCTGGTTTGTTAGATCGCATGATGTTGAATGAAGAACGCATGAAACAGATGATCAAAGGCATTGAACAGGTTATCGCCTTACCTGATCCAATTGGCGAAATACGTGCTATGCATACAAATGAAAATGGTTTACAAATTGGTAAGATGCGTGTCGCCTTAGGGGTTGTCGGGATGATTTATGAAGCTCGTCCAAATGTTACCGTAGATGCGGCCATTCTTTGTTTAAAAGCAGGCAATGCCGTTATGTTAAGAGGTTCTAAGGATATTTTGGAATCAAATAAGAAACTCGTTGCCATCATGCAGGAAGCACTTATGAGATGTGGCTTTGATAAATATACCATTGCTTTATTAGAAGACACCTCCCATGCATGTGCAACGGCATTCATGCAATTAAATGGCTATTTAGATGTCTTAATTCCCCGTGGTGGTGCCGGACTGATTCATAATACGATGCAGCATGCAACCGTTCCGGTATTAGAAACCGGTACCGGCAACTGTCATGTTTATATCGACGCGGATGCTGATCTGCAAAAAGCGATGGATATTGTTATTAATGCGAAGACTTCTCGCACGTCGGTATGCAATGCCTGTGAAAGTATTTTGATCCATCGCGGCATTCGTGACAGCTTCATTCGCTCTTTATTGCAAGAATTATCAAAGTATAATGTTAAGATTCATGGCGATATGACCATTTGTGAGTTGCATCAAGAATGCATTCCGACAACCCAAGAGGACTATTACAAGGAATATTTGGACATGGAGGTTTCGATAAAAATGGTAAACAGCTTAGCCGAAGCCATAGCCCATATCAACACTTGCAGCACGCATCATAGTGAAACGATCGTATCTGAGAATTATACGAATGTGAAAAAGTTTTTAAAAGAAATTGACAGTGCCTGCGTGTACGCCAATGCCTCCACAAGATTTTCCGATGGCTTTGCATTTGGCTTAGGTGCCGAAATCGGTATCAGTACCCAAAAGCTGCATGCCCGCGGGCCGATGGGATTAGAAGCTTTAACGAGTGAGAAATATATCATTCTCGGTGATGGACAAGTTCGCTGATGAACGTAACAAGAAATATGCAATTTTCGACAATTTTCACGCAAAATCATCCAAATAGTTTCACAAAATTTCAAAATACTTCTATAAGGAATGAATTTCTTTTTCTATCCATCCTACACATAATACGAAACATTTAAAAAAGTTATAAAGAGCTCTAATGCAAACAAAGAACTATTTCAATAAATGAAGAGAATTTGCCTTATGAAATACGCTCAAAAAGATACCATCAAAAAGGAAGGACTATAACCTATGCCTATGCATACTGACATGTCAAAACGTAGTCCTTCCTTTTTTAATATTTTTAAATTTTTTATGTGCCAACAGTTCTGCTAAGTATAAATTCTCTTCTACATGGATAAGGCGATACTCAGCACGTAAGATACTAAGATCAACACACTACATAACAATACTGCTCCGCGATGTTTTTTTCCATAAATAACACCTAATGTTGCCAGCATGGAAAATGCCCCAAAACCTAACAAGTTCAAAACTTGTGGCTCATTCACATAAATACCACCCTTGACATAAAGCACATCCGCAAAGCATAAAATGATAAAATTAAACAAATTGCTTCCCACAATATTGCCAAAAGAAGCATTAAAGTTCCCAATACGTACCAAATTAATGGAAGCACTCAACTCAGGTAATGAAGTTGCCACTCCAAGGAAGATAGCACCAGCCACCGTAGCTCCCAACTGCAATTCATTCGCAATCTTATCTGTTACTTGGGTTAATAAGATACTTACAACAACCAAAGCAACACTGAAGATGATAAAACGCAAAGCAATTTGTTTTACTGTTAATGAAATATACACATCCTCCACATTGTCTCCACTTTCATCATGTTTCATGAACTTCACATTCACAAGATAAACAATCAGAATGAGAACCGACATCAAATTTACCTTTAAAAAGCCAATTCCTAGTTCATAAGGATAAAAAATGGCTATAAAGACACAGGCGTACATGACGATGCCATACCATAACGTCTTAGAATGGGAATTTGACAGTGTTGCACGTTGATAGCGTTTGCTGGTAAACAGCATCAATCCGCCAATCACACAAAGGTTAAAGATATTAGAGCCAAGCACATTCCCCTGCACCAGATCAGGCTGATCTAATGCCAACACAGCAGTTAATGAAGTGAATAGTTCAGGCAGTGAGGTGACTGCTGCCAGCATGACTCCCCCGATAAAAGCGCCGGATAAATTGGTCTTTTTATCCAGGCAATCCACATAATAGGATAGTCGGACAGACAAATAAACAACCAGGATCGCTAATACCAGATATTCAATATATATCATACATTCGTTTCCTTTCTTATTTTCAGCTTTTTTATGATACCTTCCCTTACGAAAGAAGTCAATAGCCTTTCTGGGAAAACACCATCCGTTTCCGGCTTGTAATCATTCTTGTAAAAAAACAGAAACACTTTAGGTTTCTATTTCATGATTTATCCTTTTTTAGTCGTAGGAACACGTTTACTAAATCACCTACAAAGTTATTTCACCATTTTTTCAAAAGCATCCTTGGCAGCCATTTGCTCAGCCCGCTTTTTGGAAAAACCCTTTCCTCTTCCTAACGTGATATCATCCAACATCACAGCTACTTCAAATTCCGGCTTATTGCTAGGTCCTGACACATGAATGGTTTCATAGTGGACCGTCTTGCGTGAATCGGATTGGATATATTCTTGTAATTTTGTTTTATAGTCAATGACCTTCTCACTTTTTGGTTGTGTGATGGCTGGCGTAAGTACCTCTTCTAAAATAACATTAATGCTGTCCATCCCGGAATCTAAATAGATAGCACCTAATACTGCTTCAAACATATCCGCCAGTATGGAATCACGTTCTCTACCACCAGTCTTTTCTTCTCCTACCCCAAGCAAAAGATAACGACCTAAGCCTAATTTGCGATTATATTCCGCTAAAGCCTCCTCACATACCAATTGTGCACGCAAGGTGGTCATCTGCCCTTCACTTAATTCCGGTGTCAATTTAAACAACTTGGTTGTTGACCATAACTGTAAAACCGCATCCCCCATAAATTCTAAACGCTCATTATCGTGGGCAAAGGTCTTATGTTCATTCACATAAGAAGAATGAACCAGTGCCTGACGTATTAATTCCTTATCTGTATATGGAATTTTTTTGCTTTCTAACCAATCAAAAATCGTATTCATATCATTTCTCCTTCTTATATACCCTATTTAAAGTCACCTTTGCTTTTCATGAGTATGATCTTTCCTTTTATTAGTAAGCAATCACGAATCCCTTATCTAAAACGAAACATCATACCAACTGCCATTGTATGATCAAAAGCGCGGTCACACCGCTATTATATCACACTAATCCAAATATGTGGCACGCGCAATGGTCATATCAATATAATTTTTTATCTGTTCATAACCAGGATCATGGATGTGCTTTAATAATGCTTGTGCATCTTCTCTGGCAACCTCTAAAATATTTGCATCTTGAATAACATCCCCTAAAATAAATCCCGGAACACCACTTTGCCGTGTCCCTAAGATATCTCCCGGACCTCGCAATGCCAGATCATAACGCGCAATCACAAAGCCATCATTTGTTTTCTCACAAACCTTTAAACGCTGTAGGCTATCTGGATCTTTTGAATCACTTAATAAAAAACAATACCCCGGTTGACTGCCGCGTCCCACACGTCCGCGGAGCTGGTGAATTTGACTCAAACCAAAACGATGTGCATCATAAATAACCATTATATTGGCATTAGCGACATCCACACCCACCTCAATAACCGTTGTTGATACTAAGATTTGCAAATCCCCCTCTACAAATGCTTTCATTACAGCATCTTTCTCTTGCGCACTCATTTTTCCATGGAGCAAGCCTATCTGATAACGTCTTCCTAAGGAAGCCTGCATGCCTTGATAGATATCTGTGACATTACGCATCTCATAATCTTCATTTTTCTCAATGGCCGGGCAGACAACATAACACTGATTGCCTTCATCAATTTTCTCTAACACAAAATCTAAAATACTACTCATGGATCTTGCGTGCACCAGCTTTGTCGTGATTTTTTGACGTCCAGATGGCAATGTCTGAATCGTGGATACATCCATGTCGCCATACAAAGAAATGGCTAATGTTCGCGGTATTGGTGTAGCACTCATCAATAAGAAATCAACCTTATCCCCTTTTTCTAACATTTTCTTTCGCTGGGCAACCCCAAAACGATGCTGTTCATCCGCCACGACCATACCCAAATCATGAAACTCTACACCTTCTTGAAACAAGGCATGCGTTCCTACAAGAATATCAATTTCATTTCGCGCTAAACGCTCTAAAATATCTTTTTTCTCTTGTGTCTTTAAGCTGGCATACAATACCTCAACCTGAATTTCATAATCGTGAAAGATTTTCTTCAAATTGTTTCCATGCTGTTTCGCTAGGATTTCCGTCGGTGCTAAAAAAGCTGCCTGCTTATGTGCTAATACACAGGCATACATGCCAAAAGCCGCCACCAAGGTCTTTCCACAGCCTACATCTCCCTGCACCATACGATACATGATGTGATCACTCTTCAAATCGGCTAAAATCTCTTCGATTGTTTTGATTTGATCCTCGGTCAAAGAGAAAGCTAAGGTTTTTTGCAGATCCATGACTTCCTCATTATCAAATCGCTTTTCATGTCCATGTACCACTTCTTTTTCCTGTACCTTTAAAGCTTGCATCGTGATTTGGAATTTTAAAAACTCTTCATATTTTAAATGGCGCAGGCTCTGTTTTACCGCCTCCATATTTTTGGGATGATGGATGAAATACAAGGCCTGCGAACGAGAAATTAAGCGATACTTCTGTAAGTATTCCATGGGCAGAAATTCTTTAATGCTTTCTTGTTGCGCCAGCCATGCCTTATCAATGTATTTACGGATATCTTTTTGACTGATTCCCTCTTTTACATTATATACCGGGAAAATACCAAGCTGTTCCTGTAATGGCTGAAAATTATATTGCAATGCCGTCATCCGTGAACCACCTTCATATTTAGCGATAAGTGTAATTGTTTTTCCTACCGTAAACGCTGATATCCAAGGGCGATTAAAGATAGCGATATCCAATTCTTCCTCTTCATATAGAAGTTTAAATTTTGTGACACTCTGTTTGCCTTTCAAGCGTATTACTCTGGCACGATTTAAAATCACACCTTCCAATGCGATCCGATCTTCTTTTTGCCATTCCTTACGTGGTTTCGTTTCTACGCTTTCATAACGAAACGGATAATACGTTAAAAGATCCATGGCATTTTCAATTCCCATGGTATGCAAAAGTGCTCTTTTTTTCTCTGATATCCGCAGTTCCTTCAGTTCCATATGTCACACCCTAACTGATTTTCATTATATAATAGGTTTTGAAAACATTCAAACAGAAATATCCTTCCCCTTTACGATCGTATCGCACAATAGCATTTCTTCTTATTATCTTTATCTATCTTCATCTTATCCTTATCTTTTATAAAAGTGATGTTTCCATCATCCTTACCTGATACTTCCCCATATCCATTTCTTCTTTCGTAAAATGAAATCCCAACTTTGTCCAAAACTTTTCGGCCACGACATTTCCCTTAATGCAGCCCAAACGCGCATACTTAGCAGAAAAACACTGATGCAACAGCGTCTTCATCAATGTTTGGGCAAACATCGTACCTTGATACTTTTTGTGAATCATAAACCATCCGATATACAAACAATCTTCATTGGGATAGCCAACAATAGCATCCAAAAAACCTAACAATTCCTCCTGGTGATAAAAACCAAGAAAGTACTTATCCTGCATGCTTTTCCCCATAGGTAAAGCAGTTAAATCTTCTTTCAATGAAGCTTTCGTTGGTTTGCTTTTCATACAAGCAAAATAATAGGGATTGCTGATACAGATGGCATACATAGCATCTATATCTTTTTCACTCAGTTTACAAACCTTAATACCATCCTGATACGGTGGAATCGTTATTATGCTTTGAAAACAATGCTCTTTATTTTTCATGATATACCTCCATTGGCCATTTTTTTAGTTTCTCGTTATTCGCTTTACTTTCCTAAGATATCATAGAAATCTTAAGCGATACGTGCAATGCTGACACAACGCTTCCTCTACTTGATGCTTTTGAAAGCCCTCCAACATCTTTAAACAGCGTTTCGATGATAAGATTTCTTCCAAAGGGGTCTCAAATAAATTCCCCAAAGCAATATCTCCTTTACTGTCTAAACAGCATGGCACTAGTGTACCATCCACCAATACCCCACACATGCTTTTCATACCTAAACAACTTCCTGTCTTCGACACAAAAGGATTCATCAAAGAAGGCCAAGTAAAGATATTCTCAAAATGCAGATGAATATGATCCGCTAAATCAAAACGATGCATTCGCTTAATCATCACATCTTCTAAGTTCTTCTGATATTGTTTTACTACGGTCGTTAACAGTGTTTGTGTTTCTTTGCTTAACTTTTCATCTTGTATGCTCCATAAACGATAGTTCACATGTATACCACAGGCTGCTAGCTTTTCCGCACATTCCCATATCGTCTCTAAATATCGTGGTTGTTCATGCTGAGGAAAGCTGTGCAAGGAGATATTTAATTGTCGGATACATTGGGAAGCACATAAAGCATCCACTTGTTTTTTTAATAAAGTTCCATTTGTCGTCAGGATGACCTCCATATCATTCGCTTTGCATATCTGTAAAAAAGCGGGAAGATCTGGATGGGACAGCGGTTCCCCTAATACATGCAGATAAACATGTCTTGTGACACTGCGTACCTCCTGAATGACATGCGTAAATTCTTGTATATTCATCCTGCGTGGCTGTCGCTGATTTTGAATACAGAAGCTGCAGGCAAGATTACAAGTGTTGGTAATTTCGATATAGACTCTCTTAAATCGCATAAACGCTCCTTTTTTTCTCTTATTTTACCACAGCTGATAAAACAAAGAAATAAGAAAGCTATCTTCGCTTTTGTTAGCAAATCTACTTTTTCTGCAAAAACATAAAAGGAAGTAAGAAAATCCCATCTTCGTAGGTACACATTTACTCATTCTTGTATCTTCTTTGATGGGATCCTATCAATGCTTTTAAACTTCCATATTTATTCAACAATCACTTTCTGCCTATAACCTGTTTTCTTATTTATCCTTCGCGAACCATTTGCTAGCTTCATTAATGAAAATCACACTGGCACTTAAGCCAAACACCAACCCCCAACTCATCATATCTAACGGTACCGTTTTTAATATAAAATTAAAGATCGGCAACTGACATACGGCGATCTGCAATGCTGTACTAAACAAGAACGTCAAGATTAACCATTTGTTCTTAAATAAACCGACGGCAAAGATAGAATGGGTACGGCTGCGCAAATTAAATGCATGGAAAAGCTGTGATAAAGACAATACCATAAATGCCATTGTTTGTGCTTTAGCGGGACTGCTATTTAATCCATAACGGAAAGCGACTAGTGTAATGGTACCGATAAACATACCATTTAAAATGGTAAACATCCAACCTCCATGGGCAAACAAACTCTCTTTTGCATTTCTTGGTTGTTGCTCCATGATATCCCATTCCATAGGATCTACACCTAAAGCAAGTGCAGGGAAAGCGTCCGTAATCAAATTAACCCATAAGATCTGGATAGCACTTAAGGTTGATACCACATGTGGCATGCATAAAATGGCTAAAAATAATGACATAATTTCTCCAAGGTTACAACTTAACAGATAAAGAATCGCTTTTTGGATATTTTCATAGATTCCTCTGCCCTCTTCCACAGCTTTCACAATGGTCGCAAAGTTATCATCTGCCAAGATCATATCACTCGCCTGTTTACAAACATCGGTCCCTCCCTGTCCCATAGCGATACCGATATCTGCCTGTTTCAAGGAAGGCGCATCATTGACTCCATCTCCCCCCATGGCTACCACCATATCATTTTGTTTAAAAGCCTGAACAATGCGTACTTTATGCTGCGGTGTCACGCGGGCAAACACACGATATCCTTTTACACTGGCACACAGTTCCTCATCACTCATCGCATCTAACTGATTTCCGGTAATCACTTCTGTCTCTTGTTTGGCAATTCCAAGTCTGCGGGCAATTGCTAATGCGGTTAAAGGATGATCTCCGGTGATCATCGCCACACGGATACCGGCTTTATAACATCGGGCAATAGCATCTTTAACTTCTTCTCGCGGTGGATCCATTAAACCAACAAAACCAATGAAGCACATCTTATTCTCAACATCATCTTCATAAGGCGATTTCAATGTTTTTCTTGCTAATGCCAAGACCCGCTGTGCATCTTCACTCACTTGACGGCTGGCTTCTAAAATGCGCTGCTTTTCATAATTTGACATGCGTACTGCCTTGCCATCCTGCCAAACACTGGTGCACATCGCTAAGATCTTTTCCAATGCTCCCTTCGTATAAGCAACAACTTCTCGCTCATGCTGATGGATTGTCGTCATTCTTTTTCGATTAGAATCAAAAGGAATTTCATTGACGCGGACATATTTCATATCCAAGTCCTTCTTATGAAAGCCTTGTTTTTCACCAAAGCATAACAATGCTGTTTCTGTTGGCTCTCCTAATACTTCATTTTGCGATATACTGGCATCATTGCAAAGCACCATACCTTTCAATAATTCATCATTTACTTCCTGCAACATGCCATTGGCATAACTGCTGACCACATGCATCTTATTCTGTGTTAAAGTTCCGGTCTTATCACTACAAATAACACTAACAGAACCCAATGTTTCTACCGCATGCAGTTTGCGCACGATGGCATTTTGCTTACTCATGACCTGAACGCCTAATGCTAACACAATGGTGACAACGGCTGGTAAGCCTTCTGGAATAGCCGCCACTGCCAAAGAAATGGAGAGTAGCAGCATATCAAAAAGATTTCGCCCTTGTAATATGGCAACCACAAACATGGCCGCACAAACTCCTAACGATAGCATTCCCAAAATCTTTGATAAATGTGCCAACCGTTGCTGCAAAGGCGTCATATCCTCTTTTGTTTCATCCAGCATGCGGGCAATCTTGCCAACCTCACTGTCCATCCCACAGCGAACGACCATCCCTTGTGCTTTACCATATGTAACATACGTCGACATGAACACCATGTTGCGCTGATCCGCGATATGCATCTCATCCGGATAGACAATATCTGCCTGTTTTTCAATAGCCTCACTTTCCCCAGTTAGCGTGCTTTCTTCCACCTTTAAATTGGTACTGGTGAGCAAACGCATATCGGCAGGTATATAACGACCTGCTTCCAGCTCTACAATATCTCCCACAACTAAATCTTCGGAATTGATTTCTTTCAAATAGCCATCTCGCAGGACATACGCTTTTGGCTCTGATAACTTTTCCAAAGCATCAATCGCTTTTTCTGCTTTAAACTCTTGAATGACACCAATGATTGCATTTAACACGATCACAACCAAAATGATACAAGCGTCCATATATTCCTTTAAAAATATAGATACGATTGCCCCAATAATCAATATAATGACCATTGGATCCTGAAATTGTTCCAGAAACATTTGTAAGAGCGTTACTTTCTTTTTCTTATTTAAAATATTTTTCCCTTGCTCTTTTTGTCTTCTTTGTGCCTCTTCTTCACTCAATCCTTTATGAAGATCACTTTGACAAGCTGTTTCTATCTCCTGAATCGTCTTTCGATACGGCATACGATCCCTCCTTCAGTTACACCTTATGATGCTTTCATGCATGCTATGTACACTTCGTCAAAACATGACAAAACTACTGAAAAAAGGTGTTTTCACATAGGAAGAAGGCGCAAGTGAGTTCTAAAGAAAAAAGTATAAAACAACCGCAGCTATTTCATACTTTCTTATTATTTAATTTATTTCATCTTTCTTTTTCTTCATGTCAAAGATTTTATCTTGAATGGCTTTTTCTAGTTCTTCCACCAGAAAATCAAAATTTTCTTCCTCATGATGATCCACAAACATATCCAGATAAATCCGTTTCGCTTTTTTTTCTTTTTCATCAAATTCCACGCAAGTACCCGAATATGCATGCTGAATTGGATAACCCTCAATGGCCGCATACCCAGTATGCAAGGTTCCACAAATTCCATCCACATCAAATATTGCTGGACTGCGAACGATGGAAATATTCTTACATTCTTCAAGGAACTTACGGTATCGTCCATTCTCCTTATGAGCTGCACTCACCAAAATCAATTTCACCTGATTTTTACGTAAATGGCACAAAAAGCGATGACGAATTTCTTCTTGAAATGCCCCGGCTTCAAACATAGCATCATCTATGTAATAAAACTTCATCATTATCTTCTAGTGAAGAAGGAAGGAATCCCTTCATTGTCATCCTCTTTTGCATCATTTATGCGTGAAGTTGCATATACTTCCGGTTCTGATGCTTTTACACTTTGCTTTGGCGCAGCCTTAGCAGCAGAATAAGAGAATGCTTTTTCTAAGACATCTTCTTCATTCTTATCAGCGTCAAAACCTGTAGCAATGACGGTAACAATGATAGAATCTCCTAGTTTTTCATTGATCGCAACACCAAAGATAGCATCAATATCATTTCCAGCAGCCTCACGTACTAAAGCCATAGCATCCTCAGCATCAAATAAGGTGATAGATTCTCCACCGGTAATATTGACAATAGCATTGCGTGCACCAGTAATCTGTGCCTCCAGCAATGGGGATTGAATAGCTTTTTCAGCTGCAGCACGTGCTTTGTCTTCTCCTTCTGCCATACCAATACCAATTAATGCAGAGCCTTGATTTTCCATAATTGTGCGAACATCCGCGAAGTCCAAATTGATCAATGCCGGTACGGCAATTAAATCCGTAATCGTCTGCACGCCCTGACGCAATACATTATCAGCAGCCTGGAATGCTTCCGTCAATGGTCTTCGTCCGATGACCTCAATAAGGTTATTATTAGAAACGATAATCAAAGAATCTACGTATTCTTTCATTTCAGCTAAGCCTTCTTCAGCTGCCTTCATACGTTTCTTGCCTTCAAAGGTAAATGGTTTGGTTACGATACCTACAGTCAATGCGCCTTCTTCTTTTGCTATCTTCGCAAATAATGGCGCAGCACCAGTACCAGTACCTCCACCTAAACCGGTAGTTATAAAGACCATGTCACTTCCTTTGATTGCCTCACGAATTTCATTTTCATTTTCCTGTGCAGCTCGTCTTCCCATTTCCGGGTTTGCGCCTGCTCCAAGACCTTTGGTAATCTCACGTCCAAGCACCAGTTTATTTTCTACAGGAGAAATATTTAATGCCTGTAAATCCGTATTTGCCACATAAAACTCGACCCCTTTAACACCTTCGCTCACCATACGGTTCACCGCATTACAGCCGCCACCGCCGATTCCAAACACTTTAATATTTGCTACCTGTTCAAACTGTAAATCACTCATCTTTATTCCTCGCTCTCTCTTCTTTTATCGATCATTCAACAGAATGCTTTTCAATTTCTTCGTAAATCCGCCTTCTTCATCCTGTGTGGACGTCTTACGGCGTATAGTTTCCACAACCTGTTCTACTTCTGCATCAGCACAGCTTGTACGTTGATCATTGCGAATATCTATCTGTTCCTTCCAACTGTAAAATAAGCCTAAGCAAGTTACTAAGGAACAATCTCTAGCTCCAATCGTCTGTGGCACATATAGCTGCCAAGGCGCATTTAATTCATCGAACAACGGTTCAACTGCCTGAATCTCACAGCCTTCTCCTGTGATTAGATAGCGAACATCGCCACTCTCAATAATTGGTGCACAGGCTTCATTAATGCCTTGGATCCATTCATGAATGTATGGCGCAACCAGCTGACATACTTGCTTTTCACTCAGCTGTTTCTGCTCTTTGCCTTCACTCCAAACATAAATAATCGTATCCTTTGCTTCATGTTCTTTTAAACAGCAAGTATTTTGTACCAAGCGATAACCGACATGTGGCGATAAATGGTTTTCTTCACAAAGCTTTGCTAACCATTTGCCATATCCATCTTCTAATACCTCGCAGTTTACAAGTTTACCATGCGTAAATAAAGAAAGTGTAGTATTCTGTCGAGCTAAATCAATTAATATGACATATTTATCAACCGTCTGCTCAAAAACCGCTGCTTCTTGGGCAATGGCATAAGAATCCAAACATACATCCAGAATTTCTAAACCAGCTTTTTCGATACAGCGTGCATAGGAATACACGGTTTCTTTATCTGCGAATAATAAATCAACATCCATGATCAACATATCACTTATTTCATCGATTGGCATTTTTCTTGAAGTAATACCATTGGTTATGTATTTAATACAGCCGACATTCACCAATTCTAATTCAGGATCTGGTTTATATGTAATCGCTTCATTCAGTCCTTTTTGAATATCACTTAACCGAATACGTTTACTGCTTGCCTGTGGCAATACATGAACACGTTTATTATGTCTGGCCACATTGACGCTCGGTAACGAAACCAATGCTCGTTCAATATGATAACCAAGCGATTCCTCCGCCTGTTTCACAGCTTTTATGATTCCATTTACAACATTTTGTTCATCTATAATTTTCTTTTTTTCAATTCCAGTAATCCCTGCTCTTTCAACCCGCAGAATATTAAATCTGGTATCATAAAATTCTCCAACAATCAGGCGAATTTCATGATCGGCAATTTCTACGGAGGCATAGATTTCCTTTCGATTCATAAGGTTTACCCCCTTACACACGTTTTCACTTATACTCATATATAATATCATAAAAATGGTGGATAAAAAACATTTTACAGGAATTTGTCATATTTTTTTCAGATTTAGGATTTTCCTTGCTCCGCCGTTTTAAAAAAGAGAGAATCTTAGAAATTCTCTCCATCTTCTTGCTGCATTTTAACCAAACTTTCGTGCTCTATTTCAGCGCTTTTTGATAATGGTCTACCCTTCACATCAATCTTATTAAAATGTTTTGGTTTGCGTTTCTTGACACATATGATAAGAATAGCCAAGAAAAGGATAGCACTCAATGCACAAAGACCATACACGATCAGTTTCAGCTGCTTCGTTTCTTCCTCATGTGCTTTTAGTAATTTTTCATATGCATTCTGCGTGATTGCCGCACCACCGGCATACCGCTGTAATGTATTCCCTGTTTTCTCATATTGATAATACACCTTATCACCGGCATCATTCATTACATAAAGCAATGCGTAATCAGCAAACGCCTTATCTTGATATGTCCAACCAGGAAGTTCTTTTCCATCGACCTTTACTGTTGTAAACACCATACCGGTACGTTTTTGCAACGCTTTTGGTACATCAATAATCGCAATATTTTCTCCAAGTAAGCCCACCGGGCGATAAATGGATGTTACTTCTTTCTTTTCCGTATCATAAAAATAAAAGTCTTTTTTATCATCGTTTTCTAAATACAACAATGTCATATGTAAGCTTTTATTGGTCCAAGCTGGTACGACTTTTCCATCAATGGTAAGCTTTGTTTCCTCAAATAATTTCTTAGACAATTTCGCAGCTGAACGTGAAACACCAAGTTTTTTCCCTTGATAATTTACAAAGACTAGTGGTTTTTCATCCACATGTACTTTTATCGTATAGGTTGTCGATGTCCCATTTTCTGCAGTACATATCACTTGAATCGTATTATTACCGGGTTTTAACTTCTTTTTCCCGATTCCACGCAGTGATGCCTTGCTGTTATTTGCTGCTGCACTGACCTTTAGTGTATCTACACTACCAGGCAGATCAACCTTATATGAAGTTGTTCCAGCTTGAAATGCCGGTGATAATTTGCCTTCGCTGATACTTAAAGACTTCAAGGAACTATCCTTATTTTTCTTTTCTTCTTTTGGTTTCTCTGTTTTATTACTAGGCTCATTCTTTGGTGTATCATTATTGGAAGGAGCATTGTTATAATCATCATTATTGTTCTGTGGAGTATCATTATTTCCTGAATTACTTGAACTATTATTATTGTTGTTTGATGGTTTGCTGCGTTCTTTTACCACCACGGTACAAGAAGAAGACAATGACTGATCCTTTTCCGTATTAAAATCGGCAATCGTTCCTGAAGCATAGACGCTAAGACTGCCAGCACTGGTTCCTTTTACGGTATAGGATCGAGAATTATTTTCAAACCAATCAGAATCATTTGCAGCACCACTCACAGCCACCATACCTGCTCCGCCAGAAACACTGACCGTAAAGGTCACAGTATCTCCAACATAAATTGTTGAACTACTACAAGATACGGATAAGCCTGCTGCAGCGATATGTTTTTTAGGCAGATTCAGTACTGTTACTGCTAAAATGGCAACACTGATACCTGCCAGAAATTTTGTTATTTTCTTTCTCATCTTTACCTCCACTATTTCCCCATGATCCTGTTCTTAACGACTACATAATCAGCTGGTGAAATTTTACCATCTTGATTTGCATCCGCTGCTTTTAAAGGCGTTCCTTTTAATTTTGTCACACCCATGATATGATTTTTGATTTTCACATAGTCAGCAGGAGATAATTTCCCATCACCATTAACATCTCCGGGTAAAACTTTTTCATCTGGTTTATTCGGTGTGTCAGGCACCTTATCATGGTTAGCATCTTGATTACCTTCATAAATGACCATCATCGAGTCTTTCACCTTTATGTATCCATAATTGTATGTGTAATCATATAGACCATTGGAATCATTATCCTTAGCACTGCGATCTGCTTTTAAGATGCAGTCTGTACGTATTTTATACCATGTACCTTGACTGTTTTTTACCGTATCTAACACAACAAATGGGAATTGATGAATGACCTTGCTATTGCTATTTCCGTTTTGATAATATTCTTTGCTGGAGGTTTTAGCATCCTTATATATACTGATTGGTTTTACACCGGTGTCAATCACAAGGGTGTACTTATCACTGTCCTTTTTACCAGAAAGATCTTCTAAAAAATAACCTTGTGCTGCCGCTTTTTCCCCCCAGTAAGGATCACTAGCATATTGCACATTCATACCACTTTGTTTATCCCCAAGATGAGGTCCATAATATCGCCAATCATATGGATCTGTATAACCAAGCGACACCCAGTTTTTCGCAAAATCATTGATACATGCCGCTACTGAGGCGAATGTATTCGCTGATGTTCCCGGACTGGTATCCACAGCATTTAATCCAAAGATGTTGTTTTTTTCCTGTGCGATAGAGCTATTGCCCCAAGCACTTTCATTCACTGCCAAACCAAAAGCCAAAGCTGCATTTGTACCATATTGTTGTGCATTGATAAAATCTACGCCACGATTTCGCAGCTTTGATTTCGTATTTGTCGTACCTTCTAACAAACGTTTATTTAAATGATCTGCTGTAAAACTAGATACCGTACGCATAGAAAGAAACTGATAGTAATTATAATAAGGTGATTCCTTATTAACCGCATGACTGTATACATCCTTTTGATAATCATTGATCATGGTTTCAAAAGCAGTATAAAAATAATGACCGTCATAGCTGAAATATTTTGTATTCTCTTTCAAATACGCTGGCGCATTTCCAACGCGCTGAGATGAACTGTAATATGGTGTAAATATCTGATGATAGAGTTTATTCTTTGTCACATAATAATAACTGACATTCATCTTTGCTGTATATTCCTGAATAGTAACATATTTCGCATCCACCAAACCGGTAACTCCGGCCATACGAAACTTGACCTTCCCATCCACTGTGCCAAGGTAGGCTGCATCTACCGCATAAACGGCACTCGTATACCCACTGATATTGGTATCGACTTCCTTATATGGTGTTGTCATTCCACCATCCAACACTTTAAATTTTACGATAGATGGTTTGGTAGTGCTGCGTAATACATTCTTACTATACACAGAAACATCTACATCACTATTTGCTGAACGCATCATGCTGCGTGTTAGCTGTAACATATTTGCTGTCTTTACCGCATCCTCAATGGTATCATAATGGCCAACCTCTGCACTAGCTCCATCTTTGGTTTCCATTTCCACATCAAACGTTACCTCTTCATCAGTTTCTTCCGGCAAGGTAATGTCCTCTTTGATGCCCTCTGGATTCGCTTTTACATAAGTGATTTTTCCATCTTCATCCATCTTTAAAAACATACCTGTTTGATCGCCATAAGAAGAACCCTTCCTAGTTTCTGAATGTTCTTCTTCTGCAAACAGCTTTTTTTCTATATTTGGCATAACGTTAACTGCCAGTAAACTTACCCCAAGAAAGATTGTAAATACCTTTGTTTTTCTCATACCATCATTCCTTTTGTTATAATAACTCAGTCTAATTATAGAACAGCCCTTTCATGAATGCAATTGGTAAATATTACACATCCTTACTACTAGCCCGCTATCCTTCCTTAAAATTGATTGAAAACCCTTTAAAATCACCGTTTTACAAACATATCCTTAAGGGTGATCAACAGATAAATAAAAATAAAAAATATTCTTGCATTTTATAATCTTAAATGGTATGATATTTAAGCGAATTATGTTAAGTATTATACGGAAGGAGGTAAACGGTATGTCAAAAGTTTGTGCAATTACAGGTAAAGGTCCTTTATCAGGTAATAAACGCTCTCACTCTATGCGTGCATCTCGTCGTAACTGGAATGTAAATTTACAGAAGGTTAAAGTCGTTGTTGATGGGAAACCTCAAACGATCCGTATTAGTGCTCGTGCATTGAAAACATTAAAGAACAAAAACGCTATCTAAGAGTGATTTAAACAGGGAAACCTGTTTTTTTTATTCTCTAAACCTTCACGTACAATCTAAAATTTAATGAGACATCAGCAAGCAAAAAGAGCAGAAGTCTGCTCCTTTGGATTGCTAAAATTACGATACATCAAAGATGCTATTCCCAATAAACTCTGCCAAAATAGAGCTGCGTGGAATGGCTGAGGAATCCCCAGTCAAGAAATAGTCTAATAGCTTATGCAGACGATTCGCTTCCAGATACGCTTCTTCCTTTATGTCAACTTCTTCTAACAAAGGAAGAACAATAGGCTTTAATACTGCTAATTCATAGACCATAGAACTATTGAAAATGGCATCTGCTTCTTCTTGATATGGATAAATATAGCGATCTTCGCCATAACGGACATTTTTCCATGAATGAATCGTTTCTGCAGCACTCCAACCGCGAGATTGATAATCTCGTGCGATACGACGTATTAAACGATAATCACTTGTTGGAATACGATTATGATCATCTAAATTGAGATGCGTCAATGCATTGATATAAATACGGAATTTTGCTGAATCTGGTATATAAGCACTTGTCGTTGGATTTAATCCATGAATGCCTTCTATAATTAAAAGCTGATCCTGTTGCATGCATAACGTTTCTCTCCACTCACGTTTTCCTGTTTTAAAATTAAAATGCGGCATACGAGCTGGAAGGTTATGCAATAACTTTAACATCGTTTCATTAAACAGCTCCAGATCTAAAGCTTCTAACGATTCAAAGTCATAACTGCCATCCGGCAATTTTGGACAATCCTCACGGTTTTTATAAAAATCATCCATGGATATAGCAATAGGTTCTTTCCCATGTATTTTCAAATGGATGGATAAGCGCTTTGAAAACGTTGTTTTCCCTGCTGAACTAGGGCCGGCTATTAAAATAAAACGAGTACCTGCATGCTCTTTTAACATTTTCACTGCAATATCCTCTAATTTCTTTTCGACCATCGTTTCACTCATTAACACCAACTCATCCATCTTTCCTTCCATAATTTTCTGGTTTAGCTGCGCTATATGTGATACGCCGATGGCTTTTCCCCAGGCCTCAAATTCTTGAAATACTTGGAACATCTTTCCCTGATTCACAAAGTGTTCTTGTGGTGATAACCAAATACCGGGGGCATAATAGCGCAATGCAAAATGCGTCAGATAACTGGTGTTTGGCAGCATGATACCATAAAAATAATCATTGACATCTTCTAAATGATATATGCTACTTGTTTTACTATGGCGATTTCGCAATAAGCTTGCCTTATGCAACATCCCGCATGCTTCAAAAAAAGCTACGGCTTCTTTTGTAGGCACGACGCTGCGTAAGATCGCCATCTTTTCCCTGGTCATCTCTTTCATGGTCTGTTCAATTTGAAAAACATCCTCAGGTGTTAAATAACCTTGCTGTTCCACTTCACAAAACAAACCATTACTTAGCGCATGTTCAATACACACATGCGCTTTAGGGTATAAGCGATGCACAGCTGCAATAAATAAAAAGCTCAAAGATCGTTCATAAATTTGTTTTCCTATCTCACTATCCGCATAAACAAAGGAAAGATCTCCTTCTTCCTTTAAACAATACTTCACATCATGGAGCTTCCCATTGAAGACAATGGCATAGACATTTGCTTTTTCTTCTGCCGGAATAAGCTTTTCCACTGGCGTATCTTTGGTGATTTCTATTATTTTTTGTTGTAACGTGATTTTCATATTCATCCTTCTTTCTCTGTTAGGATATGTCGTTGCTACCCTTATTATAATACAGAATAGCTGTTCCACAAAGAAGAACGATAAAACGAAAGGATTCACTCTATTTCATATACCGTTTCATCCTTAATAACAACTGTATTTTAAACAATGTTTGATGTACTACATATTGCCTCTTATATGCTAACCAATATACAAAAATTGCTGTTATCAACCGTGAACAACACAAGATAGCTTAAAACTGTCCAAAATGTTTTTTAACATATTTTTCTATCTCACATCCCTTTATTCACAATATGAAAACCGGCTAGTTATGTCGTTTCAGCTTTTTAAACAACAGTTACAGATCATATCATTTGCTTTCTGAGATTTTGCATCTATGAGCCAAGCAACAAGGATAACTACCCAATTACCAAAGATTCCATGTTGTCATAAGAAACTGTGTTTTTTATTATGAACATGCACCATCTGTATAAACAAAAAGCTACATGTGGTAAAACGTATATGAAAAAAACTCCATGCATTTGGTTATCCAAACTTTGGAGTTCGCTTCATCATATTTTATCACTTGATTCAATCATTAAAAAGCTTCCTTTATGTACAATAATCTCAGCATGCTCATTTAAGATTTCATTACTGATTGCATATATATCTCTTGTAGATAAACAGCGTTTGGTTAACGGATAGGCAACACCGATTTCTGTTATCTGGGAGTCTTCTAAAGCTAGAAACGACAGATAGGTATATTCTTTAGGTACTTTATAAGTACCTTCTTTTATTACACGAATACGATTTTGTTCATTAACCAGAGTGATGGGGTAATTGCGATGCATTAAAAGATATAGATTGGCTAATTCATGATCTAAGCGCCCACCTAATGCACCATAGACCCAAATATCATCATAACCATGTGCAAGAGCGTACAATACCGCCTCTTCGGTATCCGTCTCATCCTTATGTGAAGGAAGTTGTTCCATTCTTTCTGCCATCTGTTGGATTTGGATAACCTGCGTTTTACTCACACTATCAAAATCGCCAATGGCAGCTTTCATTTCAACGCCTTGCAAAGCACAGATATAGGCGCCATGATCTACACCGATGATGTCATAGCCTTCTTTTGTATACACCCGTTCAGCTAATCCACTGATTAGAATTACGCCAGGCATAATAAGGATTCTACCGCCTCATGCACATCTTGTTTAAACACATAGCTTCCCGCAACCAGCGTATCACAGCCAGCTTCAATCGCCTGTTTTGCTGTTTTCGCGTTGATACCACCATCAATTTCTATGCGTACATTTAACTCATGTGCATCAATATAGCTGCGCAATTTTCTTACCTTATCCAACTGATCTTCCATAAAAGATTGACCGCCAAAACCTGGTTCCACACTCATGATCAAGAATACATCCATTTCGTGTAGATATGGTAATATTTCATCAATCGGTGTTTTAGGGCGCACACTCACGCCGGCTTTCGCACCTAAGGAGCGAATGGTTCTACACAAGGCGACACATTCTTTGATCGATGCAACAGCTTCATAATGAAACGTTACGATATCGGCCCCGGCTTTAATGAAAATAGGCGCATAAAACTTAGGATCACTCACCATGATATGCACATCCATCACCATATCTACTGCTTTTTTAAAGCCTTTTAAGATATCCGGACCAAAGGTTAAATTCGGCACAAAGTGTCCATCCATCACATCAAAATGCATCCATTCTGCACGTGTTTTATTCAAATCGGCCAACTGTTCACTCACTCTTGCATAATCTAATGATAACACCGATGGCGCGATTACTAATTTTTGTCTCATTTTTTTCCTCCTTTTCTTATATTAGATTAATACTTAGGTTTTGCTTGTTTGATCATCTGCACAACTTCCAGATAATGTGCATAACGTTCACCGTTGATTTCTTGCTTTTCCACAGCCTCGCGAATAGCACAGTTTGGTTCTTGCACATGAATACAGTCATTAAACTTGCAGTGATGCAGATAAGGTGCAAAATCAGGAATACGTTCAGCCAGCGTTTGAATGTCCATCGTTGTAAAATCCATGGAAGAAAAGCCCGGCGTATCGGCTACCCATCCACCGGCAATCTCATGCAATTCACAATGTCTGGTCGTATGTTTTCCACGTCCTAACGCCTTGCTGATTTCTTGTGTCTGCAAATGAAATGTTGGATCAATACGGTTTAGCAATGAACTTTTTCCAGCACCACTTTGTCCTGTCAAGACGGAGATCTTCCCTTTCAATATTTGTATGAGCGCATCACTGGCATACCCTTTCCCACTGATATAAACATCATAGCCACTATCGCGATATGCCATGATTTTCTTATGAATTTCATCATCTTCCTCGATAAGATCCATTTTCGTAAAGCATAAGATGGGATGGATCTGTGCGTAACATACTTGAAAAATCAAACGATCTACCAACACCGTAGAGAAATCCGGATCTTTACAAGACATAACGATGATTGCCTGATCGACATTGGCAATTGCCGGACGCAGCAATTCATTTTTTCTAGGTAAGATTTTCTGAATACCGATTTGTGCGTCAAATCGCTGAAGCTTTACAACATCGCCAACAACCGGTGCTTTATGCTTACGCAGCTTGCCCATGGCAATGCAGGCTAAATGTTCACCCTGTTCATTTAATACCTCGTACTGATTTGAAATGATTTTAATAATTCTTCCTGTTTCCATCAATAGTAGTACAATGTGATCGTATTAGAGCCTTCCTGTATGTACCAACTGCCTTCGACAGGATCACTCTTGACCACAACTCCTTCCTCAACATCTTCATCATCCTCTGGTTTATCCATTTGTACCAATACCGGGATGATTCCTTTTTCCCCTAAGATGTTCTGTGCTTCTTCCACTGTTTTACCATTCAGCTGAATCGTGAATTCCACGCGTTTTGTTACCGTTACATATAATTCACAAGGTTGCTGTGGATCCAGCTTTTCGCCAATATTTAAACCGCTTTGTTCGATAATGTACCCTGGTTTATACTCTGCATTCTCTTTTTCTTTAACAATGAGCTTCACCTTAGGTGCATATTCTTCTAATTCCTTTTTCACATCTTCATACGGACGGTTTTTGTAATCTTCGACGATATAATACATACCTTTTGAAATCGTTAACGTAATTGGATCACTGGTTTTATACTTACTGCCCGCTTTCGGATAAATATCCACTACCGTACCAGAACTTTTATCATCGGTTAATTTTTCTTCGATTTTGATCTTATCCTTAGCAAAACCTGCTTCACTTAATTTGGTGATAGCTTCATCTTTCGCAAGATCAATAACTTCTGGAATGGCCGCTTCTTTCGGCGACATGATATTAGTGAAAATCATGAAAGCCACAAGTGCTCCAATAGCGATACAAATGCCAATTATGAGTGGTGTTTTGTGCTTTTTCTTCTTTGTTTTTTGCTGTTCCGCTTTTTGCGGATGGTCATCTTCATCCGGTATTTCCATCACTTTTGCTTGTCGCGGTTTATGCTGAGTCACCTTTTTTTGTTCCTTCATGATCAGGGTAGGATCTTGTTCCTGCGCAAAGCTGAGCTTTTTTACATGCGCATTTGATGCATCTAAACAATGTTCTAAATCATATAACATTTCTTTGGTGCTTTGATAACGCAATTTGCGGTTTTTTACCGTCGCATGGATAATGATATTTTCAATTGATTGAGGAAGGGTAGGATTAAATTCACATACACTAGGTACTTCCTCACGTAGGTGTTTCATGGCGATCTGTACCGGATTATCACCGCGGAAAGGTACGCTGCCTGTCAACAATTCGTAGAAAACAATTCCTAAAGCATAAATATCAACCTGATTCGTAGGTGTTTCCCCTCTGGTAGTTTCCGGTGCTAAGTAATGCGCACTGCCCAGTACTGCATCACTTTGGGTCAACTGTACTGAATCATGTGCTAGCGCAATACCAAAATCCGTAATCTTGATTGTTCCATCATCCTTCACTAAGACGTTTTGCGGTTTGATATCACGATGGATGATGTTATGCTCATGCGCATGCTGTACCGCACTGGTTAATTGAATCATGATATCAACAGCCTCTTCCTTATGCAAGGCTCCACGCTGACTGATCAACTGTTTTAAGGTTCTTCCTCTGACATACTCCATGACAATATAATGATGCCCATCATATTCTCCTACATCATAGACATCAACGACATTGGGATGCGAAAGCTTACTGACCGCACTTGCCTCACGCTGAAAGCGCAATAACGTGACTGGATCTTTGCTTAATTCTCCACGCAGCACCTTGATGGCAACCTCACGATTCAAGATCGTATCCTCAGCCAGATACACATCTGCCATGCCGCCTTCTCCGATACTGTCTTTGATGATATAGCGTTCTGCTATCATTTTTTGCATTCTATTCATCTGCTGCATCCTCCTTATCCACAAGGATGACACTAACATTATCATAACCACCGGCATCTAATGCCGCTTGAATTAATAAATCTACCTTTGCCTGTAATGCACAATCACTTTCCATGATATGGCGGATTAATTCTTCACTTACATAGCCATGAAGACCATCACTGCACACTAATAGCATCTTATAATCTTCTTTGACCTTATTGATATCAACCTTTACACTATCCCAAATACCCAAAGCATTTGTCAGCACATTGCGATTAGGATGATGCTTCGCTTCTTCTTCACTCACTTCACCGCGTTTTAATAAATCAGCCACATAGGAATGATCTTCTGTCAAACATAAAAAATCATCTTCATATAACCCATAGGTACGAGAGTCCCCGACATTAAACACATAGGTCGCATCCGGACAATGCAAGATACCAACCATGGTTGTTCCCATACCGCGCTGTTCTTCTCGTCTGGTTGCCTGCGTAAAAATCAAATCGTTTGCTTCCTGAATGACACCTTTCAGCCATTGTTTTACTTCTACATCATTTTTATGGCATAATACTGCTTGTTCAAAGCTTTTTTTCATATGTTCTGCGGCCAATGCGGACGCCACATCACCGGCTTTACCTCCGCCAATGCCATCACAGACAACGGCTAATAAAGCATGCTGTTGATTTTCTGCCAGACAGATACTGTCCTGATTATTTTTACGACGTAAGCCGATATGACTCTTTCCATAATACTTCAAGCTAGTTTCCCTGCCTTTCTTTTGCTTCTTTGCGTAAATGCTTCACTCTTAACTGTCCGCATGCCGCATCAATATCCGCTCCATGCTCCTTACGAATCGTACAGCGAATCCCTTCTTTCATGAGGGCATCATAAAAGACCATTGCATGGGCATGATCAACACCTTGAAAACCTTTCTCATCCACTGCATTGTAAGGAATCAAATTTACATAAGCATTTAAACCACGCAATAGTTTTGCCAACTGTTTCACATGCTCTTTTTGATCATTGACACCTCTTAATAAGATATACTCAAACGTTAAACGTCGATTGTTTTCTGCTGCATACTGACGAATTGCCTTCATGAGTTCTTCCAAAGGATAGGCGTGATTGATCGGCATCAGCTCATCACGCAGCGTATTGTTAGACGCATGCAAAGAAATCGCTAAGTTATACTGGGTATGTTCCTTTGAAAATTCATAGATCTTAGGAACGACACCGCAAGTCGAAATCGTAATATGTCTTGCCCCGATACCTAAGCCACGATCATGATTCACCGTACTTAAAAAATTCATCACATTTTCATAATTATCAAATGGCTCTCCGGTACCCATAACAACGATATGGCTTAAACGCTCTTCCTGTTTATCCAAATCCTGTTGTACATACATCACCTGTGCAACCATTTCACCACTGGTAAGATTACGTTTTTTCTTCGTTAAACCACTGGCACAAAACGCACAGGACATATTACAACCAACTTGGCTTGTTACACAGATGCTTTTTCCATAATCAAACTGCATTAAGACGCTTTCGATCAAGGAGCCATCTTCCAAGGCAAATAAATATTTTGTTGTACCATCACTGGATACTTGTTTATCTTTTAAAGTCAATGGCTTCAAAGCATAGTTTGCTTTTAGGATTTCTCTTGTTTCCTTTGACAAATCACTCATTTCATCAATAGAGGTTACCCGTTTGCGATACAGCCATTGAAAAATCTGGTGTCCGCGAAATTTCTTCCATTCATGAGAAAGTGCCAATTCTGCCATTTGCTCATAGTTAAAATCATATAAACTCTTCATGTTATCACCAACCGCCTTTTATTTTACCATAGAATTGACCATCCTACCTATTAGATTGAATGGATTTTCAGGAAGTTTTAAGATTTTCTTTAAGAAGCTGAATGAACAGAAAGATTTGTTTATGCAGGTGGCACAAGAATAATAGATGAAAAAATAAAAACAACACTTTTTGAATATTACTTATTTAAACTTAACAATTCAAAAAAAGAGTTTACCTGTTTTGGAAAACTCTTCTCTCTAATTATTTACCACTTACAGCAATGGTTTCAAATAAAATACTTGGTGTACCGACACCGCTCATTCCCATCTTGCAGTCGTTGCCAACCATTTTAATATGCTTCATCATATCTAAGAAATTGCCGGATATCGTGAATAGGTTAATTGGTTTCACAATGACACCATCTTCTACATAAAAACCTTCGGATTGTAACGAAAACTCTGTTGATACTGGATTTAATCCAGCATGCAGACCATTCAGATTGGTGACAATAACACCTTTTTTCATCGTTTTAATCATTTCTTCATAGCTTGCCATACCATTTTTGATATAAAAGTTTGTTGGTGAAATACCAACTGGTCCGCCATAGCCACCTTTAAAGCCATTGCCGGTAGAAGTTGTCTGCATCAATTCTGCTGATTTGCTATTATGCAGATACGTTTTTAATATTCCCTTATCAACGACTGTTTTCGTATAGCATGCTGTACCTTCATCATCAAAGGATGCTGAATTTATGCCATCCTCCATCAAAGGATCATCAATTACACTAATCTTTGCATCAAAGATAGCTTCATTAAGTTTATCTTTCAAAATAGAAATACCCTTAAAGGCATTTTCGCCATCAAACAAACCTGCTAAAGCACTAAACAATGAGGTCATAGCACTTTTTTCCATCAATAATGGATAATTGCCGCTTTCTATCGTATCCGCATGAAGCTTATTGATGACCTTATCACATAATTTATGCGCAAAAGCAGGTATATCCAAGGCTTCCAGATCTTTTATATACAGCCAATCAAAAGCACTCTTTGTATCTTCGCCGTCCTTTGCCAATACTTCCACGTAAACTATGGAACAACTGTCACTGTCACAAAGATCCATACCTTTTGTATTTACAATACTGCGTACTGCAACACTTTCTTCATAGGTGGTTGTCATGACTTGTGCAATTCGTGAATCCATTTGTTTTACTGTTTCTTCCAGTTCTTTAAGTTTCTGGATCTTTAAACTGTTTTCTGTTTCTAATAATGTGTTTTTATGCTTTTGTATTGTTGGATAACTTTCTGCTGGTGCTAAGATCATTACTTTATCTTCCGCAGTAATAATCGAAGCATTTTGTTTAATCTGATTTAATACATCGTCTATCTGCGCATCATCTACTTCTTCTAAGAAACAGTTTCCCATTTTCCCTTGATAAACTCCACGCATGGCAATCCCATCACAATCACTGATACTAAAAGAATCTACCTTTTGTTCATAAACATTAATAGAAGTTGAAGTGTGTCGCTGTTCATAGATTTCAAATTGTTCTAATCCGGCTTTTTTTGCCGCATCCATCCATAACTGCTTATTCATTTGCACTTCCTCCTTCCTTACCACCGACAATCATCGCACTTACTCGTAATGGCGGTTGTCCTACATCAGTAGGAATAGAACCGCTGCTTGCCCCACACATACCAGGTGCACGCAATACATTTTTCCCTACCATATCTATTTTCATCAAGACATCAGCACCATTACCAATCAAAGTAGCACCTTTCACCGGTTTACTGATTTTACCGTCTTTGATCAAATAGCCTTCACGTACTGAGAAGTTAAAATCTCCGGTACTTGGATCTACACTTCCTCCACCTAAGGATTTTGCATATAAGCCATAAGAAATACCTGCAATCATATCTTCCAACGTATTATTTCCCTCTGTAATAAAAGTATTTGACATACGGGAAGTTGTTTCATATTTATAAGATTCTCGACGAGAACTGCCGGTACTTTCCATACCCATTCTGCGACCATTGAGTCTATCGATCATATAACTCTTTAAAATACCATTTTCAATTAATACACGGCGCTGTTGGAAGTTTCCTTCATCATCAATGTTTTCAGAACCCCATGCATTTGGTATCGTTCCATCATCGACTGCCGTAACACACTCACTTGCTATTTTCTGTCCTAATTTACCACAGAATACAGACTGACCTTTCGCAACTGCTGCAGCCTCTAAAGCATGCCCGCACGCTTCATGGAAAATAACGCCGCCAAAGCCGTTTTCAATCACGACAGGCATTGTGCCACTAGGACAATCATCTGCATAAAGCATCTGCATTGCTGCTCTAGCTGCTTCTTTCCCTGTTTCTTCCGGAAGTGCTTCTTCATAAAATTCCATGCCCTTGCTAGAACCTGGCGCACAGCTTCCGGTTTCATGCAAATCGCCGTCTTCTGCAATTACGGTAACTCCTAAACGGGTATGCACACGCGTATCTTGAATGTAGCGACCTTCGCTATTGGCAATTGCAACATGCTGTTCTTCATCCATTAAAAATGACATGGCTTTTTGAATATGTGTATCGTATGCCATGGCAGCATCATTAGCACGCTTCAGCAATGCGACTTTCTTTTCCATTGGAAATGTCTTTGGATATAACGTAACCGGATGCGCATTCTCATAGGTTACTTCCTGAAGTTTGACATGTTCAATGACTTGTTGATCATCAATAGCGGCAGATAACTGCTTCGCTGTTTTTATCAAATTTTCTTCACTTAGATCATTGGTATACGCATATACCGATTCTAACCCATGATAGATACGCAAACCAATCCCTCTGCGTATTCCACTGTTAACATCTTCAACCTTTCCATTCAGCATGGAAATAGAATTACGATAATTTTTTTCTTCAAAGATTTCCGCAAAATCGCCTCCGGTTTTCAGAGCCGTTTCCAGAACCTTTTCTAACACTTTTATTTCTAGCATCATGTTCACCTCGTTATTCAGAATTATACTCTGAAACATTTTATTACGCAATGAAAAAGATTCCAAATATAATGTAAAATATCAAGCACTTAACTATCTATGTAACACAAAAAGGTGAAAGATCGGCATGCTCATCTCTCACATTTTATGGTTTTTAAATCCTATTAATTGCGTAATCTATGCCAATTACGTATTATACTCATCTACAAAATCATAAAATAATCTTTTCTATTCTACCCACTTATCTTTGATTCTCATAATCAATCCCTCTATCTTAATTAAGCTTTCTTCTCCATCTTCGCAATATAAAAGCCATCACTGCCAAACTCAAAAGGAAATATCGTTCTCTGTGATACTAAGGTAAACTCCTCATGTTTCTTTAAGAACGTTTCCACCTGTTTCTCATTCTCTTTTTTATTTAAAGTACAGGTAGAATAAACAAGGATACCGCCTTGTTTCACCATTGTGCTTGCTTTTTCTAAAATAGCTGCTTGTAAAGGAATCAATGTATCCATATCCTCACTCTGCATATGATACTTGATATCGCTTTTTCTTGCTAAAACCCCATAGCCGCTGCAAGGTACATCACATAACACACGATCAAAACTAGCTTCCTGTAATCCTTGTAATTTCGTCGCATCCATGACAACAGGATGAATGCTATGCAGCTGTAAACGATCTGCACCTTGTTGAATCAGTTCCACACGATGTTCATGAATATCACCACAGATGATTTCTCCTTCATCCTGCATCAATTCCGCCATATGTGTAGACTTTGTCCCCGGTGCTGCACATACATCCAAGATGCGCTCCTTAGGCTGAGGATCTACACAATAAGCAACCAGTTGACTGGCTTCATCCTGTATGGACAACATACCATCTTCATACCAGGAAGTATGGGCTAAAGAGGTTCCTTGATAATATACAGAAGAAGCTAATTGTCCAGCCGTAAATGAATTGTCCTGTGCTAGGAATTCTTCACGACTCATACGCATGAGATTCACTCTGGCGCACTGTTTACGCGTTTCCATATTACTTTCACAGATAGCGCGGCAAGTTTCCTCTCCGTATTGCGCCTTCCACATATTGATGAGCCAATCCGGATGTGAAGTTTTTATTGCCAACTTTTGTAGCGTATCCTTTGGTAATTCTCTTTGCCCTCGCTGCATGATCTTATGTAAAACGGCATTTACTAATGCTCCCTGTTTTTTACCACCATGTTTTTTGGCTATCTCTACAGCTTCATTGATGATGGCATATGCCGGCAGTTTATCCATATAAAACAACTGATATGCGCTCATATCCAATAAGACTGCTGTTTCTGCTTTTGGTAATTTCTGTACCAGATCTTCCCATTGATAGCGACATAAGCGATAGTTTTGTAAGGTTCCATATACGATAGTCGTGATGAGTCCTTTATCCTTTTGTTCAGCCTTATCTAATTCTTTACGTAAATAAAGGTTACTATAGGTTTTATGGATACAGATCTGACAAAGCGCTGTATAAGCAAACATTCTAGCATTCATAATACTTCTCTCCTTCGATAATATCTTCGATAAAACAAATACCAGCTATAGGTCATAAGAAAGCCGACAGCAGTATCACTTAAAAAATGAGCCCCCATGGCCATACGTGAGATAGGCATGTATATAATTAACATCCAAATGATGATCGTACGCACGATTGATGGTTTTTCATAACGGTTTTTCCGCCACTCTAAGAAACACAGGATGCTGGTAAATCCGCTCGTATGACCACTGGGAAAAGAGCGATTTCCGGTAACACCTTGTGGGAGATACCATTTTATAAAATCCTGTGCATTTGTTAAATCACGATAGCGAATTCTGCCCCAAAAATGCTTTATGATGGTTGTACATACTGCGACACTTAACATCACACAAGTAAAAAAGATAAAGAAAGGCAGCCGCTGTTGCAATAAATGTTGATCCATTTGTGATAATAAAAGCAAGATTGTGAAAAGATAGAGAACTGCCAATATAAGAAGAATGCCATATAACCATAGAGCGTCTATGCGCATCCAGTAATGTAAGGCATCCTGTACGACGTAAATAGAGGCAATCATAGCACAAAAAAGATATCTATATTTTCGTTTTACGAGATACAACATCGCAAAGGTTACGATGACCATAGATTGCAAAGGAATTAAAATCAATCGTTCAAAGAAAACACCACTATAGGGTAATCGGCCATGCAAAGCATTGGTAATCTGATAATCATAAAGGCTGCCAATAAGCAATAATACAATTGCAATACCATAGGGCAACACTGTTTTTAAAAGTTCTTTTTTCATATTTTACTCCAGTACCACCGGTGATACATCAATATCCAATCGTGTTCTAGCTTTTTTTGTTATATGGTCCTGATAGACATCCCATGCATAATGATTTAATAATGCTTGATCCTTTCCTTTTAAGAGGATCCGCATGCGATATTCGTCACGTAGCTTATTTAAAGAAGCCGGACCTAAAATCTTACCGTTTTCTTTCTTTTCTAAAATCTGCATGGCTGCTTTCACATCCTTTTCCACCATTTCTTTTGTTTTATGAGAAAAAACCAAAGATACCAAATAACGATACGGCGGATATCCGGCTAAGTGACGATAACGCATCTCATGCTTAAAAAACATCAGATAATCATGATGAAGGGCACTTTGTATAGCATAGTGTTGCGTATCATATACTTGCAGGATGACTTTTCCTGCTTTATCACCACGCCCACTTCTGCCACTTGCCTGTTCTAATAAATCATATGTCAGTTCTCCGCTGCGATAATCACTTCGATTCAGCATAGCATCGCCATTCACAATGCCAACCAATGTAACATTGTCAAAATCTAATCCTTTTGCAATCATCTGCGTTCCTAAAAGAATATCTGCCTCATGATTCCCAAAGGATTTCAAAATGTCTTCATGGGCATGTTTTTTTCCGGTAGTATCTGCATCCATGCGCAAAATACGAGCCTGTGGGAATTTGATCTGGACAAATTCTTCCAACTTTTGTGTACCTATACCTAAATACCGCCAACTGGCTTTACCACATGTAGGACAATAGGCGGGTACTGACATCGTGTGTCCGCATGTATGACATTTTAGTACCTGTTCTTCTTTATGATACGACATTGCCACATCACAATGGGGACACATTTGAACAAATCCACAGGAAATGCAGCGTAAGATTGGCGTATAACCACGGCGATTTAATAATAAGACAATCTGTTCTTTCTTTTGCAGACGCTCATAAATGGCATCCAATAAGTCATTTGATAGTAAATAGCTTTCTGAATTCCCTACAGCTTTGCGCATTTCTACCAATTGCATTTCAGGGAAACGGGCATTGATGCGTTTTGGCATTTCTACTAGCTGATAAATACCTTTATGAGCTCTGGCATATGTTTCTAAAGACGGTGTTGCACTCGCCAACACGACTTTCGCATGATGATACTTTGCACGCCATACAGCAATATCACGGCAATGATAGCGTGGTGTTGCATCCTGTTTATAACTGGTATCATGCTCTTCATCTAAAATAATCAATCCCAAATGATCAAATGGCATAAAAATAGCACTGCGTGTACCAACGACAATTTGTACTTTATGCTCTTTTACCAATTGATACTGTTCATACTTTTCTTGGGCATTTAATGCGGAATGATAAATAGCTACTGCTTTCCCGAAACGTGCTTTTACCCGTTGTACCATTTGGGGAGTCAATGCAATTTCAGGGACCAACAACACTACCTGTCGTCCTGTTTCTAACACTTTTTTGGCAAGTTGTAAAAAAACCTCGGTTTTCCCACTTCCTGTCACACCATGTAGTAAGGATACGACCTGGGTTGCATGTAAAAGCTTTTGCATAGCCTTTTTTTGATCCGGCTGTAATGTCTTTTCTTCATCCTGCTCACTTTCCAGCAAGCTTGCCTTTGCTTCTTGTTCATAGCTTTCGACAATACCATATGCAATCAATTTTTTACCGGGGGATTTAAACATTTGATAAAATGTATTGCGCCGCATGCAGCCATGACGCTCAAGCTGTTCATAAGCAGCCTGTTGTTTTTCCGTTAATTTTTGTGTCGGCTCTTTACAAATCCGTACCCATGTTTCCATCTTGATCTTGCCATGTGTTGAACTTGGTTTTAATTTTGCCGGCAGCATACATTGAAAACATGCGATACGCGGAGCTATATATGTTTTCCCCATCCAATCAGCCAAAGTAAACAGTTCTTCATTGATCAATGGTTCTGCATCTATAATCTTTGTAATTTCTTTGATTTCATAAGGATATTTTGCAAGCGTTTGTTCATCTGCTTCTTCTACTTTACTGACAAATCCAATGATGCTTGTCTTATGAAAAGGCACTTGAACACGGACACCACGTTTCACATTGGCATCATAACAACGGTAAGTAAACGTATGGTCTAAATGTAATATCGGATGTTCTACAAATACATGTACAAGCCTCATCAGTTTCGCCTCGCTTTTTTATGTAGGTATTATATCATGTTTTCTTCTTTCTTTTCTTATCCTTTTACTTATCTTTTACATTCTTTCCGCTGAAACACTCAACGTTTGCTTTTTCCTATCCTATATGAATACTTATATGCTATAATAATCATACGTAACTGCTAAATCAGATCGCATTAAGATGAGTATATTGATACGATTACAAACGATTAATGAAGCCAATCATGAAAGATGTCTAGCTTTAAAAGCAAGTGTCGCAAATGCGAATTTTGTTGACACGGTAACACATTCATTGGCAGAAGCATATGTCTTTTATCATGATATGATACCATTTACCATTTATGAGGATGATCCGATGATTGGCTTTGTTTCCATGTATGTAGGTGATAAAACTATCAGATTATCAATTGCTTAATTGAGGATGCTTATCAGAAACAAGGATTCGGTACAAAAGCGGCGAAAGTCTGCATTCATTACTTACAAGAAGAATATAATGCAGCAAGAGTTTCTTGTCCGGTAGATCTTCATAACAAGGATGCGCAAGCCTTTTGGAAAAAATTAGGCTTTCAATTCTCAGACACGGTAGAAAATGTTTTCATGCGGTTCACGATACCAAAAGATAGAATTCCGGCTTTTAGCTAATATATAGAGAAAGGGTGATGTTATGTTTTCACGAAAAGAATTAAAAGACCGCTGTAAGGCAGTTATGCAGCGCAGCTATTGGAGGATGTTTCTCGTTTCCTTTATCGCCATGTTATTATGTGGCAGAATGAGTGATTCTATTGCCAATCAAACACATCATGTATCCGATTATAAGGATGGTATCACATTGGGCGTTGGATCTTTAACTTATACTTTCCATGATGCGACGATCTTTGATACCATTTGGCTAAACAACTTTTTGGGCTTTGCATTTTTAATTGTTTTTATTATTGGCATTATAGGTATTCTGTACGGTATCTTTATCGCCAATCCTTTACGTTGCGGTGTCAATCGCTTTTTTCTCCAAAATATACAGGAAGCACAAAGTATATCCGTTATCTTTTCAATTTTTTCAGATAATTATCTCAATGTCGTAAAGATTATGCTGTTAAAAAATATCAAAATCTTCTTATGGACCTTGTTATTTGTTATCCCTGGCATCATAAAATCCTATGAATATCAGATGATTCCATATCTGTTGGCAGAAGATCCGTCATTGAGCAGTGAAGAAGCCTTTGCGCGCTCCCGGCATATGACAATGCATCATAAATTTGATATGTTTGTACTTGATCTATCCTTTATCGGTTGGCGTATTCTAGGCAGTTTATTGATTATCGGTAATTGGTTTGTCAATCCCTATTATGAAGGCGTATTAGCTGAATTATATCTGGACCTACAGTTACGTAATGGATATGACCGTACGCATGATTTTTATTAAGTAACATTTCCAGCTATTTTAAGACATCCAGATTGAAAAAGGTGCGTGATTTCTCACGCACCTATTTTACTTCATAGCCAACTTCTTCAATGGTTTCTTTAATATTTTCTTCTTTAACCTTCGTTTCATCAAAGGTAATGACTGCCTGATTGTTCTTTGCGCTTGCTTCACAGCTAGTCACTCCGTCTAGTGCCATAACAGCATTTTGAACACGTGTTTCACAATGTTGGCACATCATGCCTTCAATCGTTATTGTTATTGTTTTCATCATTATCACTCCTCATCTATAGTGTAGCACAAGTTCTTATCATTTACTGTTTTTTTGCCTTAGGATCACGCTCTTGCAATTTCACATGCACAGAATCTGAAGGCTGTTTGTTGATTATTGCACGAATATCCTTGCGTATCCCTAAAATATGGCAAGGAGTCTTCATCTTAACTAAACTGCCATCATAAGGTACATCATCAAACCATGCATGAACATACACACGTCCTTTGCCGAATTCTTTTTTCACATCAAAGGGAATCTCGACATACGCTCCATCTATATCTTCCACTTTTTTGATAATGGCATCAAATTCATAGATTTTTTCCTTCATATGTTTCACCTAGTAACAATATGCCACATAAAAACTTTACTATACATTATAGATTGGATCAATTTGTTTCAATTCTTTAAATGTATCTATTTCCACAATATCTTCCTGATGAACCGGTTTTACCATAACCTTATGATGATGCAGACATTCCGCTAAAGCCACCTCATCCCAATATTTTTCTTTACCTCCCGGCATTCTAAATACGGTATCAATATCCTCAGCCATCGTTTTGCCATCTTCCTTATTCCAATAAGAAATACCGACCATCTGATGACAATCTTTTCCCCCGACACCCAATTTGGTTATATATCCTTTTTTCGTATGAAAACACCAATCATCGGTAACATCTACTTTAATCCCACAGTAATTGGTCGCATATTCATATTTGCGAATAATTTCCGGATTGTATAATAGCAAATCACTTTCCAACACATATGCACCTTCCATCATATCCTTGATCAGATACGCACTGGAGATATTATTGGTCTCATTATACAATGGATTTTCAATAAATTTAATTTTCGGATATTTATGCAGCAAGACATCAAACTGCTCACCTAAATAACCTCGTACGATTGTGATATCCTCAATACCGGCTGCGACGACCGCATCCAATAAGGTTTCAATGATGCGTTTCCCATGAACAAGTACTAATGGTTTTGGTGTATTTAAAGTGATAGGCACCATACGAGAGCCAAAGCCGGCAGCTAAGAAGATAGCTTTTTTCACCCGGTAAGGTTCTAAGGTTTCATAGCCTTTTAATGTCACATCATACACTGAATTGCGAATACTGCGCAGCATTTCACTTTCCAATAGCTCTGCCAGTGTTTTATTAACAACACCCAGTGATACATCCAACTGTTTTGCCAATGCTCGCTGTGTGATCTTTGTGTTTTGATGACGTTCTATGTAGACAAGTAATTCAAATTGATTTAATGTTAGCGTCATAATTCCGTTTCTCCTTTATGTAATCGTATTATAGCATTTCCCTTTGTTCTTGCAAACTACTTTTCTTTTTGTAAGGAACGCTTTAGTAAATAAATAATCAGCTTCATTACCAAATTCACGCTTAAGATCACAATAGAGATAAAAGCCGTTGCTTCAATGAGTGATTGTGAATCAAATTGTGGAATCAGCAAAGATAATGGCATATTACGGAAATTTGCCAAAAAAGACACCGCCGATATGGTAACCATACAATTCACAAAGATATAAGAAAACATTTCAATGATGGTTGCTTGCGTACATGGAATATATACATCTTTTAACATTCGCAGTTTAGAAATCCCCATCGTTGCTGAGATATCTTCCAAATTGCTGTGAAACTGCTGTAAGGAATTATAAGCAAGCAAGTATGGATTGGCGAAAAAATGCGTAATATTGACGAGTACCAGAATGGAAAGTCCTCCATAAAGTAGGCTTCCTTTATAAAACAGCACATAGCTCAAACCTAAAACCACACCGGGAATGGCCAGTGATATCATGGAAATCAGATGCAGCGCCATATTGGAAAAGCTATGATGGCTGCGGGCGGTAATAAATGCCGTAAAATAGGTTAAGCACACACCAAGGATACTGGTCAATAAGGCAATTGCTAACGCATTTTTAAGATACATGCGAACTCCCAGATCAAAAGCCTGTACTACATTATCCAAGGAAAAACTCATATCGGTAGGATATTGTTTGACAAAGGATAAAATGGCGAAGGTGATAATCGGCAAAGAGATAAACACCACCGTGGCAATGCAGATAATATAGGCAATGCGATCACGTTTGCGATTAGGTGTTATGACATAGTTTCTTGTAACCGTAGAACTATTTCCTTTATTATCATTTTTAAAATCAATGATAAAGGCGATAAAGGCCGGTATTAACAGCAATATCCCAATGATGGCCCCTTTTGAAAAATCAAGCAAGCCGATTACTTCTCGATACATATAAACCGGCAATGTCATGGATTTCCCACCAACAACCAGCGGTACTCCATAATCGGTAAAGATCATGGTAAAAACAGAAAAAATCACACTGATCAAAGGGCCTTTCACATTGGGCAAAGTAATTGTAAGAAACTGTTGTTTCTTACTTAGTCCTAAAACAGTTGCCGCCTCATAGGTCGTATAATCCTCATATTGAAAGGTATCACACAGCATGAGGAAAGCAACAGGAAAGGAGTATAAAATAGAACCTAAGATAATGCCATTATATCCATATAAATAAAACTTCATATGCAAAAGATTACTAATGAGTCCGTTATCGCCAAATAATAACACCAAGCCCATGCCATGAGAGATGGAAGGTATGAGCATCGGTAACGTAAATAAAACGGTAAATATGGAACGATACCGAAGATTGGTACGATTCATGAACCAGGCCAAAGCAAAGGCTAGTGAAACAGAAAAGATCGTAGCCAGTGTCGTCGTTATCAAAGAATTTATCAACATCGGCGCGAATTGCGGGCTGTGGATGACCTTACTGATATCTTCTCCATCAATATGAAAAAACAAAGTGAAAAGAGGCAGTAATACAGAAAAACATAAGAAGATGAGCACCAACAGCTTACCTGCGCGAAAGCCTCTATTTTTCATAAACATTCTTCCCTGTGCACACACACAACGATGCTAACTTACTATCTAAATGAGCAATGACAAAATCTTTGATATAATCATTTGCCGGATGTTCATAAATATTTCTCGGTGTATCGATTTGTTCAATATTGCCTTCACTCATGACCATGATGCGATCGGATAAATAAAAGGCCTCTTCCTGTTCATGGGTAATAAAGATCATTGTCGAGTTAAATTTTTTCTGAATATCCTTTAATTCCTTTTTCATGACCTCGCGCATGCTGACATCCAATGCGCTGATAGGCTCATCCAATAATATAATCTTAGGATTTAAGGCAAGCGTTCTGGCAATCGCTACACGCTGTTGCTGCCCACCGGATAATTGGGAAGGACGTTTATCAATCTGATCCAGCATACCGATTGCCTCTAAGGTGGACAGAGCAATCTTACGACTGTTTTGCTTCAAATCAGCACGCAGTTTTAAGGCATATTCCACATTTTCCAAGACACTCATATTCGGGAATAACGCATAGTTTTGAAAAATGATGCCCATTCCACGTTCACTTGGCTTTAAATGTGAAATATCTTGAGCGTCTAATAAGATTTCACCATCATCTTGTTTCTCCAAACCAATCAGAATACGCAATAAGGTTGTCTTTCCACAGCCACTTGGTCCTAATACACTTAAGAATTCTCCTTCTTTTACAGCAAAGGAGATATGTTTTAAAATATCCTTTCCGTCAAAGTTTTTATATAGATCTTTAACGATGAGTTTTGCATCCTTTAGTACTTCCATACTTCTAACAACCTTTCTTTTTCATGTATATCTTCGATTCCCGTCATATCCGCATAAGGAATATGTTTCGGATAATTGGGTATTGTATTTTTTTGATGCTGCAAGATCTGCTCCGGTGAGAAATGTTCCTTATCATATAATAGAAAATCATTTATGATAAAATCAAATACACGTTGTACATCGGCATCATTGCTGCTATGTTTCATCATGCCAGTGCCAGTCAATGAATATGGAGAACCTTCTTTCGGATAGACAATTTGAAATGGTGAACCTTCATTGATCTGATTTACTGCTTGAAAAGTCAGCCCTAAACCGATTCCAATTTCGCCCTGTATTAATAATTTAATAGGTCCACTGCCACTTTCACTAAATTGCTTCACATTATATTCCAGTTTATCAATATATGCTAAGGCATTCGCTTCTCCCATGGTATTCACCAAATTCTTATAAAAGAAATAGCCGGTACCACTGGATTTCGGATCGGGCATGGCGATAAGATTATAATATTTGCGATCTAACAGCTGTTCATATGTTGTCGGAATAGGAAGATGGTGTTTTTTTAAAACTTCGGTATTGATAATGAAAGCCCCTGCCTGACGTTCCCAGATTACATAGCGATTATCAAATTTATCCGGTTGTAATTCACGCAGATAAGATAATTTGCTATAACCTTTGATATCCGCTAATTCCTCTTTGATTTTTTCCATATAGCTGGATTCCAATCCTACGATGATATCGGCATCACTTTGATCCTTTTCCACATAGATTTTTGCTGCGGCTTTGGCGGTTGGCACATACATCACCATGGCATGCAGATCAGGAAATTGTTCATTCAATTGTTTTTGCAATTCTTCCCCACGAAATTGTTCCATGGAAGAATAAATAATGATGGTTTCTCTTTCCTGACGAATGCTCAGCAACAGAATTGCCGTTATTAAAAACAATGCCACGATTGCCTTCCTCATCTTTCCACATCCTCCCTTTGTTCAAGTTATATTCATTTTAGCATACAAAATGAACAAATCAACCTTTTAATTCTTAATTTTACTTCATATTACTTCCAATGATTTTACATAAATTGAACAATCCATAATAATGAAAACGCTTTTTTGATCTTCCTAGAGAACAATTGTTGCAATAGCAAGCTCATAGCGAATGCCTTCAGATTGAGATTCGTGATAAGAAAAATCCCTTATCTACTTTTGCATGAAGACCATCGTAGCATACATACTAACCTTAGAAGGAGGGTAATCCTATGAAAAAAATTTATACAGTCTTTCTCATGGTGTTATTTTTATTTATCTTAACACCTGTACACGCAAAAGATACGCAGAACATCCTCATCACCGGAAAGCATCTTCCTTATATCATGGTAGCCAGTATGCAGGAAGATGATTCTATGGATATGTACCTTATTCCAACATCTTTGACCTTACCGCTTTCGCAAAACCCCCAACAGTTGCGGCCATTAAATCAATACGATAAGCAAGAAGAGATCAATCGCATACGTGAAGTGATTCAACAATTCTTTGAGCTTTCCATCACCAATACCGTGTATTTACATATGGATACTATTCAAAAAGATATGGGAGTCGCTTATAATGAACAAACCTTTTCTGATGTAAAACATATGACCGCTTATTTCGCAAAGGTAGTCAAACAATTAAAACTCTCGATGATTTTTCATGCGTCTGATTATCTAGAGGATGATTTGAATATCAGTGATTATTATGCATTCTATAAGATATTTCACGATGGTCATCCAAAAATACGCTATCATTATGTAAATTATCTGTATATTGATCCTACCGTCTGCTATCCATTAGATAATCAATTTTCATAAGTTTATCTTTCACATACAGATGGTAAAGTAAGATTGGGTAAAAACGGAAGTTGCCTTTCTCTACTAGTTCTTGCTAACATCCATAACTCCTCCATCATAAAAGGAGCTATAGATTTATTTTTGCACATCTATTTATTTTCTCATGAAAAAAATTAAATTTTTTTTAAATTTCTGCTTGCATTTTTTGTATTTTATTATATAATGTTATAGCACCGATGATGTGGGGCAATCAAAAATAAATATAAGGTTCCGTAGCCAAGTGGTAAGGCAATAGACTGCAACTCTGTGATCATCGGTTCAAGTCCGATCGGAACCTCCATTACTTGGGGTAGTGGCGAAATAGGCAGACGCAACGGACTTAAAATCCGTTGGGAGTTAATCCCGTGCGGGTTCAAGTCCCGCCTTCCCCACCAACATACGAACTAGCCTTTGCAAAAAGGCTTTTTTTATGTTTTACCATTTCAAAAAAAAGCATAAAGTCGTTTGCTTTATGCTTCCTATACCATGCAGACAAACATCATTTTTCATATGCTTGCATGGTTTTTTTATGCTTTCCACATCAAGTGATATACCTGAGCATTCGTTTCTGCATCGTTTTCTTTTGCTAAAATAGCAAAGTGTTCCCTTTGATAAAAACGCAATGCTTTTTCATTCTTTTCATATACATGCAATTGTAAAATTGTTTTGTGTTTTTTTAATTCATCCATTAACTTCTTTCCAATGCCCCTATTTTGCATTGCTTCATTTACAAAGATACCCGCAACATACGTATCCTGTAATCCGGCAAACCCTACAACAGCACCATTCTCCTCATATACATATACCTCTGCTTCTTGTATGGCTTGAGAAACCATCGCATACTGTTTTTTCCAATAGGTAGGTGATAGAAAGGAATGCGCTGTTAGATTGCCATGTAGCCAAATATCCATAACAACGTCATGGTCCATAGCTTCCATTTTTCTTATCATACTACTTCCTCCTGTAAGATAGGCATGCCATCGCTTGTTTTTTATGTGCAACTCTTGTTTAATCTATGATTTCTTTGATACTTTGTATAGTATCAATACGCAGCATGCGCACGATTGTTTTTCGTTTTGTCATGGTTTCTATTAACAACCATTCATCATCTAAATCACATAAAACACCTTCAATGCTATACATCGCATCTAGTGATGCCAGTGGTTTTTTTAAGATGATCGAGCAATTCTTCTTAAGATATTGCGGCAATATGGCTTGATAATTTAATGATGGTTGATCTTTTACAGTCTGTTTTTCCTTTTCCCCATGTGTCACTGTTTTCATAAGATAGCACAATAACACAAGGATGATTAGCAATAAAAATATTGTCATGCTGCTTCCTCCACGATCATAAAGCCATGGATAGCCCTTGTATCAATAAGTTTTATCAATGTTTCTTTTTTGAAAAAAGTATTGCTTTTTCCTCTTGTATAAGCCACTCGTATCCATTCCTTCGTAACCTCCAGCACCTTTGCTTTCTCGTTATAGGAATTCAGCATGTAATCAAAATCCTCACAATCTAAAATAACCGTCTTTCCCTGTAAAGCCTGTAACACATGCAAATCCTTCTTTGTTTTTTCTTGAGCTAGTATCTCTAATTGGTTATCCGCAAGATCGTCTAAAGAAATATGATAGATAGCCGCTAATTCGATAGCTTTATCAAAAGTCGGTGCACTTTGCCCATTTTCCCAGTTCGATATGGTTTGTCTTGTTAAAGAAAGCAAATCGGCTAGCTCTTGCTGACTATAACCACTTTTTTTACGCAATGCAATTAACTTATCTTTTAACATCGAATACCCCTTTCTACGTTTTGTGTGGTTCTATTATAGCGATTGTGCTAAAAAAACACTAGCAAAAATCTTTGGCATTTGGGCAAATTTCAATAACATTGCCTAAGCTACTGCCCCTTAAGCGTTATTTTAACAATTTCAGAGGTTGTTCCTATACGTATTGGCAAGCCCCAAGTACCTGCTCCGCTGCTGACAATCATCGGATATGGCTTTTGATAAGTTCCATAATCATAAGGATATGCCAACTTTGTAAAGAGAGTATTAGGAAAGATCTGTCCCTGATGCGTATGCCCGCTGACTTGTAAATCTATCGCATGGACATCATCAAAGCATGGTCGATGATCGATAACGATAATTGGCTTGTCTGCTTGACAGGATTTTATAAAGGTGGCAAGCTCCATACGTCTTTCCTTTTTGTCCTTGCGTCCAATCACATAAAACCGATGATCTACGAAGGCTGTTTCATCTTTCAGGATATGAATGCCACTTTGTTTCAAGAGGGTTTCATATGCTTTACGATTCTTACTCAGCAATTCATGATTGCCGGGACTATAATAAATTTTATCATGAAAGGAAGCATTACGACATTTCATACAAAAATACTGTAAGTCAGTAATTGGCGTTGCTTCGTCAAAGAGATCTCCTGCCACTAACAAAGCATCCATTGGCTGCTTTTCTAACATCGCAAACATTTGATCCATACGTTGCTTGTCCACTCCACTTCCTAAATGCAAATCACTAAGTAAATAAAACTGCAGATCTTTCACTATGTTCATTTTCGCAGTTACACTATAGCTACGCAAGACAAGCGGTGCTGCCTGCCGATAACCGATATACACAAACAATGCAGTAAAAAGAATACATCCTCCTAGAATATATCGCAAAGATAACTTATAAGCCCTTCTTTTTTCTAACAAAAAGGCAATCCCCTGCATGAGGGCAAATAGTATGAACCATACCAGCACAATTGTTGATATAAGTAGGATCCATGCACGTAAAGATTCTTGCTGCAAACGATAAAATTGATTGCTGAAGCGATAAAATAAAATACCATCACCACTCACTAACAACACTTGCAGGCACCGATAAAAAAAGCCTTGTATTTGTTGATGTATCCATCGCAATTGCAGATAACTCACAAGGCACACCAACAATCCCATCCCAGCTAAAAACACACCCATCATGATTTTATCCTTCTTTCGTCTTTTGTCTATTATCATAGCACATTCTGATAGAAAGCACAGGTTTACACACAAAAACAGTGTGTATCATTATAACATTAGACAACCAACGATAATAGTATTACAAATGAAAACGTTTACTACACTTTCATAATTTACATGGTCCAAACGGTTGAAGTTACAAAAAAGCTGTGTTATCATACAAATAGTTGAATAGTCAACCATTTGGAGTGATGACATGGAAAGCAACAATTATTTATTAATGAATATTTCCATTCTTTATCGTTGTGGGCAAAAATATTATGATAAACAGTTAAGTGATTATGATATCAATGCCGGACAGCTTCCTTTTCTGATTCTGATTTATGAAAATGAAGGAATCAGCATGCAGGAACTGGCAGTGAGAGGATGTTTTGATAAAGGTACCATTACCAAAAGTATTGGTAAATTAGAGGATGCCGGCTATGTTCGATCTTGTGCCAGTACGACAGATAAAAGAGTGCGCTTGCTCTATACAACCGATCGTACAAAAGACATCATTTCAAAGATTTATCTCATTCGACGAGAATGGTGGGAACGCTTGACTCGCGACATGAGTGCGAGCGAATGCGCGAATACAGAAGCTTTGCTAGATGCTTTAACTGAAAAAGCTAAGCAGTATGATGCCATGGAAGATGAAAAAGAAATTAAGCTCTTTGGCTTGCAGAAATTGACTCTGTTGGATTATCCGCAGAAGATGGCAAGCACGATTTTCACCGGTGGCTGTAATATGCGCTGCCCGTTTTGTCAAAATGCCGATTTGGTCTTCTTGAATGAGAATACCTCGCAAATACCTACCAAAGATATTATCGCTTTTTTAAAAAAGCGCCGCAGTGTCTTAGAGGGTGTCTGTATTACCGGTGGTGAGCCTTTATTAAATGATACCTTAGAATCTTTTTTAAGAACCATCAAAGAATTAGGTTACCAAATAAAGCTAGATACAAACGGCAGTTATCCAAAGCGTTTAAAAGAACTCGTCGAGAAAAAACTGATTGACTATGTCGCAATGGACATTAAAAATTGTCTAAAGCGTTATCCTGAAACAACCGGCATTCACAATTTTGATGTGACACCGATCATAGAAAGTGCCGCATATTTAATGGAAGATCACATTCCTTATGAATTTCGGACAACAATTGTAAAAGAGCTTCATACCTTAGCCGATGTGCAGGAAATCGGAAAATGGCTCAAGGATGCCAGAGCGTATTATCTGCAAGGCTTCGTCGATAGTGAACGAGTAATTCAAAAAGGGCTACACGCTTACGATGCCCAAACCATGAAACAGTTACAAGAAGCTGTTATTCCATATATTGCAAATACACAGCTTAGAGGCTTGTAAAGGAAAGGAAGAAAATTATGTACAAAGTAATTAAAAGAGATGGAAAGGTTACCGATTTCGATATCGCCAAGATTACCATAGCCATCACCCAGGCATTTGAATCTGTCCAGCGCCAATATCATCCAAGTGTTATTGATATGTTGGCATTGCGCGTCACCAGTGATTTTGAGCCAAAAATCAAAGAGGAACGCATTCATGTCGAAGACATTCAGGACAGTGTAGAGGATGTATTGATTCAGGCAGATTATGCCGATGTCGCAAAATCTTATATCCTGTATCGTAAACAGCGTGAAAAGATCCGTAATATGCGTTCGACGATCTTAGATTATAAAGACTTAGTTGACAGCTATGTAAAAGCAACCGATTGGCGTGTTAAAGAAAATTCGACGGTCACCTATTCCGTAGGCGGTTTGATCTTAAATAACAGTGGTGCCATTACTGCTAACTATTGGCTTTCTGAAATCTACGATGATGAAATTGCTAATGCTCACAAGAATGGTGATCTGCACATCCATGATTTAAGCATGTTAACCGGTTATTGTGCCGGTTGGTCATTAAAACAATTGATTCAGGAAGGTCTTGGCGGTGTGGTTGGCAAGATTACCTCAAAACCGGCTTCTCATTTAGCAACGCTTTGTAACCAGATGGTAAACTTTTTAGGCATCATGCAAAATGAATGGGCAGGTGCACAAGCCTTTTCTTCCTTTGATACGTATTTAGCGCCATTTGTAAAAGTTGATAACCTTGATTATGATCAGGTAAAGAAGTGTGTGGAATCCTTCATTTATGGTGTTAATACCCCTAGCCGTTGGGGCACACAGGCACCTTTCTCTAATGTCACCTTAGACTGGACCGTTCCAAATGATCTGGCTGAAATGAACTGTATCATAGGCGGCAAAGAGGTAGACTTTAAATATAAGGATTGTAAAAAAGAGATGGACATGATCAATAAAGCCTTTATTGAAGTCATGCTGGAAGGTGATGCAAACGGACGTGGTTTCCAGTATCCAATCCCAACCTATTCTATCACCTCTGATTTTGATTGGTCAGATACCGAAAACAATCGTTTATTATTTGAAATGACAGCGAAGTATGGTACTCCTTATTTCTCTAATTATGTAAATAGTGATATGGAACCAAGCGATGTACGTAGCATGTGCTGCCGTCTGCGTCTGGATCTGCGTGAATTACGAAGAAAATCTGGTGGATTCTTCGGTAGTGGAGAGAGCACAGGTTCTGTTGGTGTTGTAACGATCAACCTACCTAGAATCGCCTATTTAGCTAAGAACAAAGAAGAATTCTATAATCGCTTAGATCATTTAATGGATATCAGCGCACGTTCTTTGAAAACAAAACGTACGGTTATAACCAAATTATTAGATGAAGGTCTGTATCCTTATACAAAACGTTATTTAGGCACTTTTGAGAACCATTTCTCAACCATTGGTTTGATTGGTATGAATGAGGTCGGCTTAAATGCCAACTGGCTGCGAAAAGATCTGACCCATAAAGAAACACAGGAATTCGCAAAAGAAGTTTTAAATCATATGCGTGAACGTCTGGTGATCTATCAGGAAGAATATGGTGATCTATACAACTTGGAAGCAACACCTGCTGAATCAACGACCTATCGTCTTGCAAAACATGATAAAGCACATTATCCAGATATCATTACCGCAACAGAAGAAGGCAATAGCCCTTACTATACCAATAGTTCACACTTGCCGGTAGGCTTTACGGAAGATATCTTTGATGCTTTGGATGTACAGGATGAATTGCAAACATTATATACATCAGGAACAGTATTTCATGCCTTCTTAGGCGAGAAACTTCCAGATTGGAAAGCAGCTGCATCTTTGGTACGCACCATTGCCGCAAACTACAAACTGCCATATTATACTTTATCCCCTACGTATTCCATCTGTCCAAACCATGGCTACATCACCGGTGAACAATACACTTGCCCTCACTGTGGTGCTAAGACCGAAGTATGGAGCCGTATCACAGGGTACTATCGACCAATCCAGAACTGGAATGAAGGTAAATCCCAGGAATATAAAGAACGTAAGGAATATGATATCGGCCACAGCGTCTTAAAAGGAAGAGATGTGTTCGCCCCTCACAAAGATGAGGAAGTGAAAAAACCAGAGGTACAATCTAAAAAAGTCATGCTCTTTACCACAAAGACATGTCCAAATTGCAAGATTGCTACCACATGGTTAGAGCAAGCAGGCATTCCTTATGAAAAAATTGATGCTGAAGAGAATCAGAAGCTGACAAAACAATATAAGGTCATGTTAGCTCCAACCTTGATTGTTGCCGATGAGCAGGACTATCAGGCATATGCCAATGCCAGCAATATCCGTAAGTTTATCGATGCTCAAAAATAAAAACACTATCCTTGTAAAGAGCTTTGCTCATCATAAATAAAAAGAAAAAAGAAGGTTGCAACTATTGTATAATTGAACAATAGCTAGTAATCTTCTTTTTCAATACCATCCCTTTACACATAAACATTTCATAATAGGAAAACATCTTTACCATATAAAAAGAACCAATCGTTTCTTTTTATGCTTTTTCATTATCGTTTATCCTACATGCATATCCTCTTATGGCTATAGTAAATCTTCCAATGCTTTTTGATTTAATAACACCAGATTATGTCCATCAATGCGAAAATATCCTAAAGCTTCCATACGCTTGATTTCTTGGTTCAGAGAAGAACGTGAAACGCGCAAGGTATTTGCCCACATCGTTTGTGACTTTGGCAAAGGAATGTGTTCATTTTGCGAAAGATTATTCATGCCAATCAGCCAATACGCGACACGCTCTTGAATTGTCTGATAATTCAAGCAATTTAGCAACATCTGATTCTTTAATCCACGTTTTGAGATATAGAGCATAAAGGAATACATCATTTCGGAATCATCCTGTAACATACGCTCAAAAACAGAAGTCGCTATCCATGCAACTTCTGTTTTCTTAACCGCTGCCAATGTATACGTATATACTTTTTTACCAGTGAAGTAGAGAAATTCGGGAAACACATCACAATCTTCAAAGTAAGCACTACACAATTCATAGCCATTTACGGTATACAGATTTGCCTTTAAGATACCATCCACCACAATCCCAAATTCTTCAATCGGTGTTCCTGTTGGATGAATGATTTCTGCTGTTTTATAACACTGATAACGAAAGGCCTTCCCATATACGGGATGATGTAAACAGCGATATGCGAAAGGTGTCTGTTGCGATATACGGTTTTCCAAGGAAGTCTACCTCCTGCCTCATGTAGTTTTATGCAAATGCCTGATCTAAGAAATCACAGACATCATCGTAATCCCGTTCTCCATTAAAGCGTTGTACTTCTTTTCCATGACGATAGATTGCCACAACAGGAATACCCTGTACATGACATGCATCCACAATGTCCTTATTTTCATCCACATTGACATAGCGGATATGGAAACTACTGTTAAATTCATCCTGCAAAGCTTCCTCTAATACCGGATGTAACGCTTTACAATGAACACAACGTTCAGCACCAAACAAGACAAGCACTGGTTTATCATTTACCTTTAATACTTTTTCATTCCAATCCGCAAAGCTGTTTACCGGTTCAAATAAATCCGTATCTACGCTAAATACTTTTTCACGCTTGCTCATGTCTTCTTCATCATCGGTCGCAACACAAAGAGCTACATCCTGATAATAAGGTAAAGTTCCCTCTACATCAATAATCTTCTTAGCACCAAAGACACCGGCATTTGGTACACGATAGGTAATATTATCAATTTTAGGAATCACAACTTCCTGTGGTGTCGGTTCTTGTGGTACATAGCTATATGGATAACGATATGCACGATAGATCATATTATTCTTTGGTCCGGTTTCATTATGTGTATAATATGGTGAAATCCATTCCCAAACAATCTCATGCTCTGCCGTTACTTCTATTATACGACCATCGCTGCCTTCTGTCACTAGGGTATTTCCATTTGGCAAACGCTGGGCACTGGATACATAAGGACTGTAAAATTTACTAGCATCGGTAGGAATGGCATGACCGAGTTCTTTTGGTGTCAATTTCCAAACAACTTCCAATGTGATTGGATTGAATTCTAATACACGGCTATAATCGCGCAGCGCATTTTTCGTTCCGTTTTTAGAGCCTGGATTAGGAACGCCATAGCCGCCCCAACCACCATTGTCAAATACTAACAAGTTGCCTTCACCAGGAAGTCCTTTGGGAATCATGTGGAAGTGATGTTGTCCAATAATCCAACCTAATTTTTTCAATTCCGGTGTTGCGTTGAAATCAGGACCGATGCGCCAAACAATCTTACCACTTTCCTTATCTAAGATTGCTAAAATGTTAGCTTCACGGCAATCAAAGATGATATTGTTTGGTTTAAAGCGCTGATCTCCTTGATCGTACCATTTATTAGGTCCAAGATAACTCATGCAATTCACATGCAAATAATCACCGACACCGCCATCAGATGAACGCGTATTCGGATCTCTGGAAAGGATATTTAAGGCTGCTTCATCAAAGCCTAATTCATCAAAGTGATCGGTAATTGACCATTTCCATAAGATATTACCTTCCCAATCGACTTCGATCATACAGTCATCCAATAGCTTTTTATCTGAGATTTTAGGATTATGCACTGTTTGATGTACGAGAATCAGTGTATTCCCTTCTAATGGTTTGGCATCCATGCCTGGCACATAATAGCCGACAGGATTTCCTTCTCTTTGATAATCGTGATGTTGACGTGCCATCCAGCGATGATCTCTGCCCGGGTCATTGATTTCTTCAAATTTATCAAATTCCCATACGATATTTCCATCATAATCAATCTCAATCAGGTTAACACCATCCTGCATACCATAGTCTGGATGACGGTAACCGGAAAGGCCAATCACATAACCTCCTGGTAATAATTTTGGTGGCATGGCATGCATATTCCAACGACGGATTTCATTTCCATTCATATCAAACAACAAGACACCATCATTGATCAACGGTACGATCGTATACCCACTCCAACATTTTTTTGGATCATAAACAGTAACTCCATGAGGGAAAACACTTGGCTGTCCCATAACTCATTCCTCCATTCTTTCTTTTATTCATCAGCATTCTTCGCTGTATGAGCCATTTTTCTATTTTCTTTATAAAGATTCTTCGATGCGTTCTACTTGGCCGTTTTCATAATAAGCGGCTGCTGGTACATTGTGCATTTGCAAGCGTTCATACAATAAGCTTTGGCGTGTGATATCCTGACGTATGACATGATAAGTTTCACCAAGCTTTTCTTCCATCTTCGTAAGAACATCAATTTGAGCACTATCATATGGATTGTAGAACAGAAAGGCTACTTTACCACTGTCTGGTGTTAGGATTGCATCAATCTGTTTCTTTTCTTTCACATAGCGCTCACTGGCCGTTGCCGCAATCGCACCATCGGCGGCCGAAGTTACAACCTGTCGTAAGAAAGTTTGGGTACAATCCCCAATTGCATAAATACCAGGTACATTGGTTTCTTTCTTTTCATTTACCTTGATATACCCTTTCTTATCACAGGCAACCAAGTCCTTTACAAATTCCGTTTGCGGTACCATACCGACAAAGAAGAAAATACCATCGGCTTTTACTTCCTTACTTTCATTGGTGACAACATTCTTGATGACTAAACTTTCTACTTCCTCTTTCCCCTTAATTTCTTGTAAGGTAGAATTCCAAACGAAGTGAATCTTTGGATTATGGAAGGCGATTTCTGCTGCGACTTCATTACAATCAAGATGTCCTTCTTCATGTAAGACGATAATGGTAACTTTACTTGCAAAGTTTGTCAGATAATCGGCTTCTTCAATTGCCTGATCTCCGGCACCCAACACATAAATTTCTTTGCCTTTAAAGAATTCTGCATCACAGGTTGCACAATAGGCAACACCATGTCCGGCAAATTCAACTTCACCGGGAATACCTAAGATTCTTGGTTTTGTGCCGGTATCTAATAACACGCACTGTGCTAAGAAATCTCCACGACGTTTGGTATGGATCACAAAGCTTCCATCCGCTGCTTTTTCAACGCCGGTAACCGTTGTACGTTTGAATTCATTTGTTGCATAGCTGCGTGCATGTTCCTTGAATTTTTCCATCAATCCGGCACCACTATCAGAAATTGTGCCCGGATAGTTACGAATCTCTCTGGTGTCATTGATTCTTCCACCATAGCTGCCTTTTTCAATCAGCAATGTCTTGCGCTGTGCGCGGCCTGCATAGATAGCAGCTGCTAATCCGGCAGGGCCGCCACCGATAATGACAACATCATACATTTCACTCATCTTTCACCACTCCTTTGCATATGCAAGCTATGTTTCACTTTTTCTCTATGTCTGCCCAGACCAAGTACGACCCAGGCGATACAGACAAGTGTTAACAACAAACAGTAATATGACGATATAAAGATTTGCCATGGTGTAACATTCGGCAGCATTGGATTTTTCGCTGTCATTTCCGCAACGACCGTTACGGCACCCATGACAAAGGCGGAATTGATTGGGACAATGGCAGTCACATTGGTTGCCATCGCAGTTAAGAGTATGCTTCTTCGACTGGCAGGAATCTCGGCCTTTTGACCGACCGTATCTGCCACATCTTTAAACATGATGATTGAAGGTAAGACGCAGCCTGCCAGTAAGACATTTACCACACCTACACCGATTGCGATAATGCCTTCTGCTCCTGCCGGCTTTTGAATCATCTTACGACTTAGCAAAAAGTCACAACATTTCTGCATCATGCCGCCTTCAACTGCTATCTGAATCAAACCATATAGCAAAATGGTAGATAGGATGATATCCGTTACGTTGGTAATACCATCGAAGAATACCCCATGCAGCTGTTGGGTCGTCGTATCAATGAAGAAGATATCCGACATTTGAAAAATGCCGGTTGCTAAACCAATGACGATACCGGTAAGGATACCGCCACTCACTCCCATGAATAAATCACTTGTCTTAAAACAAATTAGCAATAAGACAACGATGGGCAGCAGCATCCATAAGCCTGAATGATTAGAAAGCTTGCTTAATTCTGCTACATGCTCTACCGCACTTGTATCACTGCCTAAGAAATAAAAGAGAATCATGGAAACAATACCGGCGAAAAGGATATAAGGCAAACGTTCTTTCATCGTTTCGATTAAATCCGCACTCTTTTGGGTATGGGCATCGTGTTGCGAAGCAATGGTCGTATGGATGACCTGCGAACTTGGGGATAAAGCATCGCCAAAGAAGATGCCACTCATCATTGCCCCCAATAGAACAGCAGGATGAGCCCCTAGCATAATACCGGCTGGATAAAAGATCGGTACTACCGCTAATAACGCCGCAATCGGTGCACCTGCGCCCATTGAAATAATGCTGCAGCCAAGGAAACAAAAGACCACAAAGGCACCACCATGCAAATCTAAATGCAAACTGGCCCAGATAAAACCACCGCCGATGCCTCCTGTCACTAGCACCTTAGAAAAGATACCAATAACCATAAAAATCAGAATGAGCCGAGCATTTCCATACTGTGCTAATCCTCGTACGATGGCATTCCAATATTCCTTTTTCTTACGGCAAAACAAATAACCAATAAAGATGGAAACGATGGCCGCAAAGATCAGCACTTTCATAGAATAATACTGAAATCCTATCATGATAGCTCCTCCTAAAATCACATAAAGGAGAATAGGAATCATCGCAAATTCTTGACGACCGTAGAAGGTTAGGGATTTTGTCTGTTCGGCATTCATAATCGCACCAGCTCTCTTTTAACCAGTTCTATGATAACACTCTTATTTTTATAAAACATGTTGGATATCCAACACTTTTTTACATTTTGTGAATAAAATATCAATTATTTGTAAGCGCATACGGTGTAATTTCCGGTATGTCTCCATTTACCACTTGAATGACGATGGGAAGTTCCATTTTCGTCTTATATTCACTCACACTTAAAAACGTGATGACTTGCGCATCCACATGAATGACAAGAGAAATCTTAATCATCGTATTATTGATACCATAAGGCTTTGCCTCTGTTTTGATTTCTCCGGTGACATCGTTGAGCATCTTCATACGTATCTTAACCTTCGGTCCTTTATCATAAAACAAATAAGTTTTCGTAAAATAACCGATCGGTACTTCATATAAGATTCCATCTTCATAAAAGACCTCTTTCGTTGTCGGGTCTTTTTTTCCATCCTGCGCTGCCAATAATGATTCATCAATTGTATTTAAAGCGGAGTACAATAGCGCATTTAGTTTTGCCGAATCATACTCTACACTTGTAATCTGATTTGCGCTATTACGTTCCACGCGCAATAGATCTTCACTTTTATATTCCATATCACTTAATACCTCTTTCACGATATTATTGATAGCAAAACCGGTATGCTGCTTGGCAATCGCCTGTAGCTGAGGTTCAAAGGTATGGTGAAAAGCTGTTATCATTTGAAAAATGATCAATAGAAGAACGATAAAAAGAAGTAAAAGTTTCCCTTTTTTATATCGTTTGATCCTTACCTTCTTCACAAAGAATCACCGCATCTTTCGCTTTCATGCCGATGGTAACGCCTTTTTCCTTCGCTATGTGATTCATGGACATAATCTCACTATCTAAAATGCCGGCAAAGCCAAAGGTATAGCGACATAAAAGTACGGCTACCGGACGATTTAAACGTTCAAAATAGTCCATGGAGAAATTATCCTGTGCTAAGATCGTATGTGTAGAAATGATAAAATGAATCGGATATTGAGGCAGATTGATATAAATACCTGCGAAATGATACTGTCCTACCGTAATACTTTTGACTTCAACCATATACGCATTCCTCCTGTTGTATAGTATATGAAAAAACAAATAAATCTTGTCAGTGAGATAAAGGTAAACAAGTAACACGAGGACAATCGTATTTTGATCAGGCCTTTTTTAATTGCGAAAAAGGATATAAAAAAACACCGTCACATGAGACGATGTTAGGTTTCCATAACGTTCTTGATAAAACTTTATAATTCATCTAAGAAATCAAAACGATCTAACGTATTGCAATCAGAAATCACAACCAAATGATCCTGTGCTTCTATGCGATACTCGGCATCCGGACATACATTCAAATGTTCTTCTAAATAGCCACGTATTCCTACGACGTTAATACCATACTTACGACGCAGATCTAATTCAATCAATGATTTTCCTACCCATTGTTTCGGTGTCGGTATTTCCACAATACTATATTCACTGTCTAAATCAACAATATCAATGATATTTTTTCCTAAGACACTTTTCGCAACCTGTTCGCCCATTTCTTTTTCCGGACGGACCACTTTATTAGCTCCCAATTCAAGAAATATTTGCATATAACGTTTATTTTTCGCCTTGGCAACAATATAAGGAATACCTAATTCTTTTAGATTGATGATTCCCATAACACTTTCTTCCAAATGATTCCCCATACTGACAATTGCCACATCACAATCCTGAATACCGGCAGCTCGCAGCTGATCGATATCTGTGATATCACACTGCATGGCCTGTGTGACAATATCGGCCATACGATTCACACATTTAATATCGCTGTCTACTGCGATAACATCGCAATTATAACGACTTAATGTTTTGGCAACGGTTGAGCCGAAAATACCAAGTCCTAAAACGGCATATTGTCTGTCTGTATATTTTTTCATAGTTTTTTTCTCCTTTTAACCAACAATGATATTTCCATTAGGATAGGAAACCTTTGTACTTTTATCAAGGCCAGGTTTTGGTCTGGTAAGTGACAAGATCAGTGTCGAAATACCAATTCTTCCCACATACATCAATAAAATGATGATCAGTTTTCCACCTACTCCTAAAGTAGCCGTAATGCCTAAAGATGAACCAACGGTCGCCATAGCGCTCACCGCTTCAAAAGCGAGTGAGATAAAAGGTTTTCCTTCCACAATATTTAATAAGAAGATACCTGTTAACAGCGTTACCAGATTAATAAAGAAAATACCCATCGCACGTATAACAATACTGTTGCCAATCGTTCTGCGTAAGACAACCGTCTTTTCACGACCCTTTAAGGCACTTAACATATAAATAACGATAACAGCAATCGTCGTCGTTTTAATACCACCGGCGGTACCTCCGGGAGAACCACCAATGAACATGACGACCATCATCAAAAGATCGGTTGCAGGTCGTAAACCACCATAATGAATCGTTGTAAAACCGGCTGTACGCAATGCGATGGATTCAAACATCGCTGTCATTGTCTTTTCAAAGATATTGAAATCACCAAGCGTATGAGGATTAGTAAATTCTAACAGTAAAATAAGCAATCCCGGCACTAAGATCAGCGTCAGACTGACCGAAATAACAATTTTCGTATGCAATGATAAAGAGTGTTTAAACTTTTCAAAGCTAATTTGTCTTTTTACTAAAGGCTTGATCTTATCACGGATATCAAACCATACGGCAAAACCAATACCGCCAAGTACGATAAGTCCCATAATGGTGAAACACATGAGCGGATCATGGACATACTGTTGCAAACTAACTGATCCTAAGGTGTCAAAACCGGCATTACAGAAAGCCGAAACAGAAAGAAACACGGCTTTAAAACCGCCATCGAGTAAACCAAAACGTGGAATCATGCGAAAGGCAATCAAGATCGCCCCCACAGATTCAAAAAACAAGGTATAATATAAAATATCTTGCAGGAATTTTTTCATATTGACCACATGATCCTGATTCAGCATTTCCCGCATGACGATTTTTTCATTCATGGATAAACGATTGCGAATAATCAAGACGAAAACAGCCATAAAGGTCATCAATCCCAAACCACCGATCTGAATCAAAAGCAGAATAACGATTTGTCCAAATGTATTAAACGTATCCGCAACGGTCACCGTGGAAAGTCCTGTAACACAAGTTGCACTGGTTGCGGTGAATAATGCATCCAGCGGATGAAAAAAGCTTCCATTTTTTGTCGATATCGGCAACGTCAACAATAACGCCCCGCAAAGAATGACCAATAAAAAACTTGCGGCAATCTTTTGCGCAGGAGACATTTTTTTAAAGTTGAGCAGCGAATGTATGAAGTTCGTCATAGCTTGTTCTGACACCTTTTCCCTTCGTTAAATATCTATCTTAGAAATTAGCTTGAATTTCTTATGTTCTTGCTTAAGATGTATCATATTCATTTTACACATTTCCACATTTTTTACAACACTTGCATAAACAATTTTTATAAGAAATCGTTTATGGTTTAAGGAAATGTGCTTAAAAACTTCTCTTAAACATATAGAAAGTACTGTTCCTTATCCTACACTACCTTATATATATTTAAAAAAATTGCTACTATGATTTTAGCACACTCTGTTTCATAACAGGAGTTTTTTCTAAATATTGCCAAAAACAGGGAAACACCAGATAGAAAAAAGAGGATACCGCCTGGATATCCTCGATAAATTTCCTAATAGTTCTCGTTACGTACCTCAAAATAAGAGCGTGGATGATTACAAACCGGGCATACTTCTGGTGCTGTTTTACCAGTATGCAAATGACCGCAGTTTAAGCATTCCCAAACCGTTTCTTCACTCTTTTCAAAAACGGTACCATCTTCGATGTTATTCAATAATGCCGTATAACGTTGTTCATGTGTTTTTTCAATTGCCAAAACACCTTCCATTGTATCTGCGATATCATCGAAACCTTCTTCACGAGCTTCTTTTGCCATACGAGCATACATATCTGTCCACTCATAGTTTTCACCGGCAGCGGCATCTTTCAGATTCGTCACAGTATCAGGCATACCATCATGCAATAATTTAAACCATAATTTCGCATGTTCTTTTTCATTGTTTGCCGTCTGTTCAAAAATATTGGCAATCTGTACATAGCCGTCTTTCTTAGCCTTAGAAGCATAATACGTATATTTGTTTCGTGCCATGGATTCTCCGGCAAATGCTTCATTCAGGTTTTTTTCCGTCTTTGTTCCTTTTAAGTTCATTGGTAGATCCTCCTTTTCTTGATGATGGATACAACCATGTATATGAAAACACCTTCACACTTATACCTTTGGTTTCGCATCATCAGTTTCTATTCTTATTGTACTCTGTTTTTTTTGATTTTTCATCTTTTTTATGAAATTTTTTAACTATTTGTTATATTTCTTCCTTCCTCTGCAACGATATTTCTAGCATTTCTATAGCATTTCGCGATACTTATAAAAAAAGGCTATACAGTTTATTTTAGAAAATCTTCTTAATATCCCCTTTTATCTTATTTTTTTCATATAATCAGCGATTATTTTTTGAATAGGAACCATTATTTTAGAAAATTAATGAGAATTTTCTTAATTTTTTTGAATCTACTATACATATTTAAAAAAATAAAGTAAAATCAATACATAGGAGGATCAAACTATGACAGAAAAACACCCTTTTGATGATTTCGGTATCAATTTATTTAGTGAAAGCGTGATGAAGGAATGTCTGCCTCATCCCATCTATACAAAATGGAAAACAGCTACCCGCAAAGAAGATGCTTTAGATCGCAATACAGCCGATGCGATTGCCCATGCGATGAAAACCTGGGCCATGGAAAAAGGCTGTACCCATTTTACACATTGGTTTCAGCCTTTGACTGGTTCAACAGCAGAAAAACACGATTCCTTTATTGAACCAGGAGATCATAATCAACCCATTTCACGTTTCTCAGGAAAATCGTTGATTAAAGGGGAAGGTGATGCTTCTAGTTTTCCAAGCGGTGGCTTGCGGGCAACCTTTGAGGCACGCGGCTATACCTATTGGGACTGCACCTCTCCTGCGTTTATCAGAGATAACGTATTGTGCATTCCGACGATCTTTGTATCTTATAATGGGGAAACCTTAGATAAAAAAGCTCCCTTATTAAAGAGTGCGGAAGCCATCAGTAAACAGGCTACCCGCATCGTTAATCTGTTTAAAGATAAAGATATTAAACGGGTCAATGCCATGGTTGGCTTAGAACAGGAATACTTTTTGATTGATAAACAGCAATATCAAAAGCGTATGGATCTTATGCATACCGGACGCACCTTGTTTGGCTCCATGCCGCCCAAAAGTATGGATATCCGCGGTCATTATTTTGGCTCGATTCCTGAGCGCGTACAGGCGTTCATGAGTGATGTAGATAAAGAGTTATGGAAACTGGGAATCTATGCAAAAACCGAGCACAATGAAGTAGCTCCATGTCAATTTGAAATTGCCCCTTTATTTATTGATGTCAATGTCGCCATTGATCAGAATCTGATTATCATGGATGTCTTAAAGAAACAGGCTGATCGCCATGGCTTTGCCTGCCTGTTGCATGAAAAACCATTTCAAGGTGTGAATGGCAGCGGTAAGCACAATAACTGGTCTTTGGTCACTGATGATGGACAAAACCTGTTAGAACCCGGCGATCGCCCACATGAAAATATTCGCTTTTTGCTCTTTGTATGCGCCATTATTGAAGCTGTTGATACGTATCCGGAATTATTACGTATGGCAGCTAGCTGCTACGGCAATGATTATCGCTTAGGTGCCGATGAAGCCCCTCCGGCAGTTATATCCATCTGTATGGGAGATGAATTAGAAATCATCTTAGAAAAGCTGCGCAAGGGTGAACATGAATTAAAGAACGAAGTAGAAACACAACCTTATGCAATTGCCAATTTATCCTATGTGCCAAAGGATACCAGTGATCGTAACCGTACTTCACCATTTGCCTTCACCGGCAATAAATTTGAATTCCGCATGGTTGGCAGCAGCCGCAGCGCATCCACGACAAACATCATTCTCAATACCATTGTCGCAGATTCTTTAAGTCGGATAGCCGATGAATTGCAAAATTATAAATATATTGATGATATCCGCAAGAAATCCTTAACCATCTGCCGCAACATTTTACAAAAGCATCACCGTATCTTATTTAGCGGAGATGGTTACAGCGAAGAATGGCTGAAAGAAGCTGATAAACGAGGATTGCCAAACATTGCACATTATATTGATTCCATTCAAGCATTGATTGATGAGAAAGCCATTGCTATGTTTGAAAGAAACAAAGTATATAATGAATTGGAATTACAAGCCCGTGTCGATATTTTAACAGAAGAATACCGCAAATCAGTGAAAGCAGAAGTATTGACCTTGTTGAATATTTCTAAAAAAGAAATTCTGCCGGCTTTAGTAAAAGAAATCAAATTTTATAGTGATGCCCAGAATTCACTAGGAATAGAAAATGCTTATTATCAGCGAAAGATCAAACACCTGTTACAATTATTGCATGATTTTGATGAACATTATCACGAATTAAAGGAAAAAATGGAAAATCGCGAACAGCATCCGGAAAACCGTGCAAAAGCAAAATATCTGGATACTGTCGTATTACCTGCCATGGATGCTTTACGAACGGTCATTGACAATATTGAAGAATCAATATCCCGTGAACATTATCCATTCCCTACTTACGACGATATGTTCATGGCAATGTAGAACATTTCCTCAGAATTGAAAGAATGTTAAGGAAAGTCAGAAGGACGACGTCTATCTGGGTTTCCTTTTCTTTTTCCTTTTCATTCGCAAACTTTCATAGATTGAAAGAAACTTTGAAGTCTACTATCATAAATCAGGATCCTTTCCAAAAACCTTGTAAAACATCAGAAATTATTTATAATAAATTCATACTCCTTCTAGCAATTCATGTAAATTACGTGCAGAACAATCGTTTCCATTCTAAGGTGTAATGCCGAAAACAATTACGAAAAAAAGCAGTACACCATTTCGATATACTGCTATTGGTCTTTGCCTCGTTGTTCTACATATGCTCGATGTTCAAGTAGTCCACGATAAGAGCTATGAACTCCTTGTTTGTTGGACGTGCTTTACGGCCGTCAACCGTATTATGAAAGATGCACATAATCTCATCCATATCACCGCGCAACCATGTGATTTCAATGGCAACACGAATCGTACGCTCCACACTTTGAATCGATGTATGATGACGCTTTGCGACGAGTGCGTATACATCATTGATGATATGGTTTAATCTTGTGATATCTTGATACACTAGAATAATGGCATCTCTTACATAATAAAAGCCCTTGATATGAGCAGGCATACCAATATCATGTAAAATATCGGTAACTTTTTTGATTAATATCTTCTTTGTTTTTATGACCATCCTATAAATCCCCCTTTGTTGAAAGGCAAAGACCGCTTTAACTTTAATTATTCTGAGCAGATAAATAAAGTCGATTTGTAGCGATTTTTATTTTTTTGGGAAAAATGCTGATAAGAATTCATTATGAAAAAACAACCTTTTTTTCATTTCAGATATAGAATAAAAAAAGGAAATGGAGCAATATTCGAATAAGAACACAATAAAAGCGATTCATAAGTAAAAATGCATAAAAAAGATATCCAAATTGACTGCCGAACAAGCTGTTCCTTATAAAATTTGCACATTTTCCATCTTATCGATAAAATAGGAAGCCATTTACTTTTTTTATATGCTTTAGATTACAAATATCATTCAAAAATTCACCAATAGCTGATTTTTTTAATCATCATATGATTATCATCCTGTTAAACAACCAGCAAACAAACCTTCTCTTGCTTTTTTTTATTTTCCTGTGAAAAATTAACAGACTCTTAACAATACTTATATTGTAGGAACTTAAAAAGTCCATTATACTTTTACTGGATGTAAACAGGAGGTTAAAATTCCATGACTTTTAACAATTTACTCGCCTTATTAGGCGGTTTAGCTTTATTCCTTTATGGAATGCATATGATGAGTGCCGGTTTAGAACAAGCTGCCGGTGATCGCATGAAAGCAATACTTGAAAAGCTCACCAGTAACCCTTTCTTAGGCGTTATCGTTGGCGCTGTCATTACAGCCATCATTCAAAGTTCTTCTGCAACTACAGTTATGGTTGTCGGCTTTGTGAACTCACAGTTAATGACATTAAATCAGGCTGTCTGGATTATTATGGGTGCCAACATCGGTACGACGATTACCGGACAATTAATTGCTTTAGACGCCAGTAAGATTGCCCCTTTGGTGGCAATACTCGGTGTTGTGATGGTTACGTTTATGAAAAACAAAAAGGTCAATGCTTTTGGGGAAATACTGGCAGGACTTGGGATTCTTTTTATCGGTATGGATATGATGAAAAATGCAATGGTTCCTTTACAACAATCCGAAGCGTTCATTCATGCCATGACAACGATTTCCAATCCTGTCTTAGCAATTCTGTTAGGTGCCGGTTTTACTGCCTTGATCCAAAGCTCCAGCGCATCAGTTGGTATCCTACAAGCATTGGCAATCAGTGGACTGATACCTTTAAGCTCAGCAATTTATATTATCTTTGGACAAAATATCGGTACCTGTATTACCGCTGTATTGGCATCTCTTGGCGCAAACCGCAATGCCAAACGTACCACAATCATTCATTTATCCTTTAATATCATCGGAACAATCGTCTTTTTGATCTTTGTTCATCTTGTGCCGTTTGTAAGTTGGATGGAAACCATTACTACCAATCCAGCTGCTCAAATAGCCAATACGCATACCGCATTTAATATTGTTACCACCTTATTATTGTTGCCATTTGGTAATAAGCTCGCAAAACTGGCTCAACTCATTCTGCCGATAAAACCAGAGGAAATAGAAGATGCCGGCTACAACATTCCATTGACTTTTATCGATGAAGACAACATCGGTAGTGTCCCTATCGCGATTTCTTCCTTACGTAAAGAAGCCTTAGCCATGTTAAAGCTGACAGAAACCAATTTGCAGGAAAGTATGCAGGCTTTATATGGAGAACCATTTAAACTTGATAAAATCAACAAACGAGAAAAACGCATAGATTTCATTAATTATGAAATCACCAACTACATGTCAAAGGTCAGTTCCTTAAAAATGAACGAAAGCGATTCTACCACCTGTAATGCTTTATATAAATGCTTTGCTGACATTGAACGTATCGGCGATCATGCCATTAATATCATTCAATATGCCATAGATGGCAGCGAATATAAACTAAGCAGCAGTGAATGGATCAAGGATGAAATAAAACAACTTGAAGAACTGTTAGAAAAAAGCTTTGCTCTTTTGTTTACCTATCGTTTAGATTCACAAAATGATTGTTACGAAAAGATTGAACGTATTGAAGATCGTATTGATGAGTTAACCGCAAATTATCGTCAAAAACAAATCGAACGTTTATATGAAGAGAAAATCAATGCGAAAGATTGTGTCATCTATTCTGAAATCATGACGGATATCGAACGTGTTAGCGATCATATCATGAACATCATCCAAGAATGCAAGCGCTGTAACTTCACATTGAGTGATGAATTATTTGAAAGTGGTATTGCTGCCTTAAATCCAGCGTCTTAAGAAAGGACATTACGTCCTTTTTTATTTGGGTTAAGCGTCATGCGAAGCTTACAAAAAAACGATAACACGCACTGTTGCTGTCTCATACAATTTGAAGCAGCAAAGGAAAGCAAACCTTGGTTATTTTTTCTAAAAGCTTTATAATAGAACTAAGGAGGTATGCATATGCCATGTCGTTTTATTAATATTTCCAATGATCTAAAAGCCATTACGCAGCTTATTCAGAAGGAATTGGGTTATGGGTCAATGAATGAAGAAGATGTCTTGTTCCAGTTGAAAGCCATGGAAAAAAACGATCAGTATCAAAGTATCGTCTTTGAAAAAGATGGTGAAGTGTTTGGCTTTGCAGGATTGGCATATCTTTATGCATATGTAACCAAAGGACAATACGCAAGATTAATTGCCCTGGCTGTACGCGAGGACAAGCAGCATACCGGTATCGGAAGTAGCCTTTTAGCCTATGCGCAAACGTGTGCCAAAGCACATGCGGCTAGTGATATCGCCATCAGCAGTGGTTTATGCAGACAGCAAGCACATGCCTTTTATGAACAAAAAGGCTATAAGAAAAAGGGATATACATTTACAAAACAATTATAAAGGAGTTGATGAGCATGGAAATGAATGCCCGCTGTATTGCTTGTTTAATTAAAAAACAGGATGAAAAAATACGAAAAGAAAGCGATGAAAAAAAGAAGCTTTCTTATATGAAAGAAGTTTTGCATATCTTAGGAAACAGCAAGGATGAAGAAACCATGCCCTGGCTGTCTAATCAAATTGATGCTTTATATGCTAAAACCTTTCCACATGCTGTATTGCCCTATGCCGCCATCAAAAAGCATTACAATGATATGATGTGTGCGAAGGAAGCGGATATCCGCAAACAGATACAGTGCAAAGAAGATGCACTTGCATATGCCATCCAATTGGCAAGAGTTGGCAATTATATTGACTTTGGTGCTTTGGATGAAGTTGATGCGAATTTCTTTTTAGCTCTATTAGCAAAGGCCGATGAAGATTTGCTGGATACCCAGAAATATACCGCACTAAAACAAGATTTAGCAAAAGCACAGCGCCTTTTATATATTTGTGATAATTGTGGTGAGATTCTGCTTGATAAATTACTCATCGAACAATTGCAATTTCACTATCCTCACCTAAGCATTACCGCGATGGTTCGCGGAGGTGAAGTCCTTAACGATGCCACGATGAGAGATGCGCAGGATGTCCATCTACAAAGTATCTGTCATGTGATTGATAATGGTATCGCCATGGCAGGTACGGATATTCATCATATCAGTCAGCAAGCCTTTCAGGCCATTCAAGATGCAGATATCATCCTTGCTAAAGGACAAGCTAATTTTGAAACCTTATGTGGCAATGGATTGCCTGTCTATTACTTGTTACTATGTAAATGTGATTTATTCGCAGAACGCTTTTCTTTACCTAAATATAAAGGCGTATTATTCCATGAGGATTTACCTACTTCATCACAACAAGCCAAAAGAGAAGAACAGCCGACAAGATCTATTTGATCATTATGCGACTGTTCTTTTTAAGTATTCTTTATTCATCATCACGAATAATTTCTTCAAATTCCTCTTCTTTTTGTTTAGCCTCCTTTTGGGCCTGAAAGCTTAGTTGTTCCAAAGACAGTTTTTTTTGTTTTAAACGATAATTCACAAATTCGCGAACGGCAGCATAGATAACAGCAAAGCAAGGAACTCCGATAAACATACCGATGATTCCAAATAAACCTCCCCCTACACATACCGAGAATAAGATTCCAATACTTGGTAAACCAAGTTTATCACCTAAGATCAAAGGTCCTAAAATATTGCCATCAAATTGTTGTAATACGAAGATGAATAAAGCGAAATATAAAGCTGTGATCGGATGAATGATAAAAAGGATCACGATGCCCGGCACAGCTCCAATGAATGGACCGAATACCGGTATCATATTTGTAACACCAACGAATACAGACAATAATAAAGCGTATGGGAACTGAAAGATCAATGAACCGATATAACACAAGATGCCGATAATCAAAGAATCAATTGCCTTTCCTACGATGAAGTTATTAAAAATATCCCCGCTGGCAAGTGTCATACGATGCAAATATTCCGCTATTTCTATGGGGAATAAGGCATAATTAATACGTTTTGCATATCCCATTAAACGTTCCTTATCAATCAGCATATACAAACCAGACATAATGCCTAACACGATGTCCAATAAGGCCGAACCAAATTGATATGTATACTTTAACATTTTCGGTACTGCATCCGTGACAAACTCGGTCATTCTGGTCAGCAGATTATTTTGTGACAGCATCTTTGTGATTTCCTCTGCCGCAATTCCATTTTCTTCAATAAATTCATTAATAAAATCCTGTGTATCTTCCATATAGCCAGGAAAAGCCTTTACTAAAGATAAGATACTCTCCATCAATTGCGGAATCAGCATTGCCAAGAAAGCCCCAACAATGATAATACCTAATAAGACAGCCAGGATTGCCGCAATATTGCGCCGATGCTCTTTTTTCAGAGGTAATTTTCCTAATAACTTATGCTCTATAAATTCCATCGGTTTATTTAACAAAAAAGCAATTGCAAATCCCAGAATAAAAGGTGTTGTTAAAGAACAAATACTTTTTATGCCGTTCCATAAAAGTGAAAACTTATCGAAAGCGAAAAAAATGGTAATACCTGCCGCAATGACAATAATGGCCATCCACATCTTTTTACGCATTTCTTGTGTTATTTTAATTTTCATACAGTCCCTCCATCCCTTTTATTTTAGCATAGAACTTTGTGAAGAAATCTTAAATTTTTGAAAGATTAGCCGCCATATTTCTGTTTAAATGCAGCAAGCAAGTTTTGATCTTTATGCATTTGTGACAGCTTACGATTGGTAAAATTATCATGATGGACACAAATAGCCGGAGGCAATTGCAATCCTTTAAAAGCATTGCGCTCTTTCGTTGTTAAAAACCATTCTAAATCTTCAATAAACGCTTTCGGATCGTCTAGTCCATAATAACAGATCCATCGCCAAACTTCCTCATCCAGCGTCCTATCCTCATAGCGTTTTAAGTATTGTGATACACTCATATCTTTTCCTAAATGTTCCACCAGATAATCATGATAGAACCATTTCATAGGATCTAATTGATCTTCCTTTAATTCTGCACTAGGAGGCATTTCCCAAGTGATAGCATCTCCTTGCACATCAGGTAATAGCGCATGTGGCACAACTTCTTTCGCGAATACGTCATTTAATTCTTTTGATAAGGCAAACAACTGTACCTTGGTAAGATCTCCAATCAAAGATAATGCACCGATGCTATCACCATATAAAGTACAATATCCTAACGCTACTTCTACCTTATTGGCATTATTCACAACAACGCCTCCCAACATACCGGCAAAGCTATTTAATAAATAACCTCTTGCTCTGGCCTGCAAATTTTCTTTTACCAAGATAGGATATTGTTTCACATCGTAACCATATTCCTGCAGTAAAGTTGTTTCTGTCGCTTCAACAAGTGCTTCTATAGCCCCTTCGCGATAAGCAATCCCTAAAGCTTGTGCTTCTTGTCGGGCATTTGATTTCGTAATATCGCGATTATGGCGGGTAGCCAGATTATAACCATAAACACGTTGTTTGCCTAAAGCATAAACAAGCAATGCTGCTGTGACACTGGAATCCAAACCACCGCTCATTCCAACGATCCAAGGAAGCTTTCCTGCAAAAACCTGTGCATCAAATTGTTGAATACCCATGGTTAATGCCGCTAACAAAGAGCGTGGTTTTGCTTTATCTTCTTTCTGCGATGCAAGATCAACCAAGGCATAATCTTCTTGAAAATAAGGCGCTTGATAAAGACATTTTCCATTCCGAAGCACACAGCTTCCACCTTCCATCAGCATGACGCTGTGATCCATATTTTGCATCCCACAGGCATTGACATAAATGACATTTCCATGGGGATGATATGCCTTCTGCATATCATAAGGGCGCGCATCCAGATTGATATTCATATCCGCAAGTTGAATCTCATCACCAAAATTCAGCGCAAATACCATATCCTCTTTATATTCTATCGCACTATTTATCGGATTTTCTTCAAAATATAAGGCATCCTGTATATAAGGCAAAAGCTCATTTTGTTTCACGCGCATATGCGTCTTTTTCTGATAAGCAAAAAAAGCCGCATTAAATCGTCGACGATTACGATAACGGATATTCCCCCAAACAATCGCAATATCCTCACTTTCACGAATCAATTCATCGTTAAAACTGTCCGCATACCGACAAAAATCCTCATCTAACCAGACATCGCCTAACAAATAACCGCTGACAGCATTTTGAGGAAATACAATCAAATCAGCTCCATCTTCCTTTGCTCGCTTGATCTGCTGTTTCATATATTGCACATTTTCAGCGCATTGTCCTGCTTTTACATTCATCGTCACAAGTGCTGCTTTCATAGTCATCCTCCTGTTCATACTGGTATTAGTGTACCATTTTTGACGCATGAAGAAAAGAAAAGTCCTTGTAATTTGAAAGAATTATATTATAATGGTTAAAAGAAATGAGGAAGTTTATGGAAACCTGTATTGTCGAAGGAAATATCAGTGTAAAAGCAGTTTTATTAGGTAAGAAACGCAAGGTTCATAAGATTTTGGTAGATGCCAAAAAGAAGGATAAGGATACTGCTTTTATTTTGCATAAAGCAAAAGAAGCTCAAGTAGATATCACCTATATGAAACGAGAAGAAATTGATGCTCTTGCTACAGGAAAGACGCATGGAGGTATTATCGCCTATTGTGGGCAACGCAAGTATCAAAATTTAGAAGAGCTTGTTAATAAAAAGCAGGTATTTCTGGCATTGGTAGAAGGCGTAGAAGATCCCTTTAATTTTGGCTATGTTTTACGAACCTTATATGCCGCAGGCTGTGATGGTGTTCTTGTACCTTTGCGTAATTGGACAACGGCAGCCGATGTCGTTACCAGAGCAAGTGCCGGAGCAAGTGAATATATTAATATCATTATCGCAGATGATATGGAAGATACCTTAACCTATCTTCATCAAAAAGATATCATGCTTCTTTGTGCGCAGCGCAAAGATGCAATCTCGCTTTATTCCTACACCTTTCCCGAACGCATCTGTCTTGCTATCGGAGGCGAAATGCGTGGCTTAAGTAAAGTTGTTATGGCTCACAGTGATCAAAATCTTTATATACCTTATCGCAGTGATTTTCGCAATGCCATGACGGCAGCGGCCTCTACTGCCATTTTTGCCTTTGAAGTCGTACGTCAAAAAGAAAACTAATTAACCATCCATAACGAATAGAATGAAAAAGCCAGAGGCACTCTTATCAGAATGCCCGCTGGCTTTTCTTATCGCATACAACTATACGCGCTTTTTTCTTTTCAATAAGGTAATAATAGCTCCACCAGCAATGATCAGCAAGTCTGCAAATACACCTGTTGCACTGATATCACCTGTAGGAACATCGACTGTATCCTTTGACTCAGTTTTGTCTATATCACTTACATTTGTATCTTTGTCTTTTAATCGTATAGCTTTTTGTCTTTCTTCTTTTAGCAATCATAATGCTTCATCCAGTTCCTGCTAATTCTTAGCAGTTTTTTTCACATCTTTTGCCTGTTGTAAAGCATCTTTAAGTTTTGCAACCGAAGAAGGTTCATATCGATCAATATGGTTAAGCATATCTTCGTCAATGCTTATTTCATGATCTAATTCTGTCGTATCCAGCCTTACTTCTAGCTTTTTCATTGCCGTAACCAAGGTGTTATGCATTGCTTTTATATCTTCAAGCGTTGCTTTTTCGTCCTTATAAACTTTCTTTGCCTGTTTCAAAGTAGTTTGTAGCGCCTTAACACTCTTAGGTGTCATTTGCTTAATATCTTCACCCGTTAACAATACATCTGCATATTGTATCATTTCCAGCAGCTGCTTCTTTGCCTCTTGAAGTGTCAAATCCTTTAACGCTTGAATGGTTGTAGATAAAGATAACACAACTTCTTTGGTTTCCTTATCACTCATATTAGATGGATCTTTTAATAAACTTTCTGCCAATGTTAAAGCCGTTTGCACGTCTTTGAACTCATCTTTTATATAAGAATCTTTTAACTTCTAATCTTCTTCAACAAGTGTTTTTAATATCTTTACACTTTCCTTGCTTGCTCTAACGACGAATGCATTTGGGGCACTTTGTAATTCAAGTTCTGCTTTGCTTACTTCATCTGCACTTGGATTTGTTTTTTCCAATATCGCTTTTGCATCTTGCAATTTCTTGCTTAGTGCTTCATAGCTTTGCACCGTATAAAGATCAGCTGTTACCTTTTTCACTTCTTTAATAAGTGTTTGTAGTGCCGTTGTATCAGGCGTCACTGACTCTTGTGGTTTTAATCCTTTTACTGCATTCACAAGAATTGTATGTGTCGTCTTAATTTGTTCAAGTGATGCTTTTTCGTTTGCTATTACTTCCTTCGCCTGTTTCAGTGCCGTTTGTAATGCCTGTACGCTTTCTGCAGTCATTTGTTCAATAGTATTTGCTTTTAACAGTGTATCTGCATACGTAATCATTTCGGCAAGCTGTTCTTTCGCTTCTTGAAGGGTAAGCTTATGCAATGCATCGATAGCTGTAGATAAGGATAGCACGACTTCTTTTGTAGTTACTTCCGCCATATTTGATGGATCTGTCAATAAACCTTGTGCCAAATCTAACGCTGTCTGCACATCCTTAAAGGCTTCCTCAGTATAAGCATCTTTCATTTTCTTACCATCTTCAACAAGTCGCTTTAATACATCTACACTTTCCTTGCTAGCTCTTACAACTAACGCTTTCTGGGCATTTTGTAATGCAAGCTCTGCCTTTTTCACTTCTTCAGTACTTGGGTTTGTTTTTTCTAGTACTGCTTTTGCTTCTTGTAATTTTTCAGCAACCACTTTATAGCTGTTTGCTGTATAGTCTGTTTCTGCAAGCTGTTCTACTGCCGCAATTAATGTTCTTAAAGCACTCGTATCAGTTTTGATTGGTTCTAAACCTTTTATAGCCTTTGTTAAAGTATTTCCATATTCTATTCCTTTCCATTTTCATTATATTTTTTATAAATGGTAAAATATTATGATATAGGAGAAATATTTAAGATTCTTTCGTTTTTACTAGAGGACACATGAAAAAAACCGCATGGGGTTTCTTTCATATTACAACATTTTACACGTACATCCTTATCGCCTTAATCATAATAAAAGACAAGACCATAATCTTCTTTTATTGCAGCTTGTATACCTTCTAGCATTGCTCGTTTCATCGCATCCAAATAATATAGATAATCATTACGATAAACATGACGATCTTCTTTTCGTAGCTTTTCTAATACCTCTTCCATTTCGATCTTTGTTAATCGCTTACGCAATTCGATCAAGGTCTTCGTATCCTCTATACATAAATAATAACCCTGTTTCTTCTGATCATGTACCTTTTTACTTATATATCTTCTTGGATGATCTTGCGTTATGATCTTCCATATGCTTTGGAAATCGTGTTCTTTCATTTGGATCTGACCATGTACCTCAGAGAATAACTTTAAGCATAGTTGCTGCTCTGCTATCCCTGTCTTTTGTTGGCATATCTCCTGCATCTTTGATGTCTCGATCACATACATCTTCATCATGCTTTCATGCCCTCTTTATACTTTCTGAACAATGCTCCATCTTCACTTTCTTTCGCAATGCCACAAGAGCTCCTATACATCCTATCATCGCGATCCCTATCAGTACATAGATTCCTGTTCCTCCGGTGATCGGTATCCAAAAATTCTTATCATTGTATACTACCATATGCAGCTCGTCATTCTCTCCTACCTTCTTCGTCTCGATCTGGATCTGCTCATTCCCTTCGCTTTGGCCATACTCCTTCTCATTTATCTTCACCATCAGCTTCCCTGTTCCTTCTTCTCTTGTGATCTCGATCTTGATGACCCCTTCCAAGAGTCGATAGCCTTTTGGTGATTGTGTCTCTTTCAGATAGTAGGTTCCTGCCCGCACATTTTCAAGCATGCACTTCTCTTCTGTTTCGCTCTCATAGCTTGCGATCGCATTCGTCAGTTCTTTATCCCTATACAACGTAAACTTCGCTCCTGCTATTCCTTCCTTTTCGCGATTTGCCTTCTTCAGATATAGATCGATCGCTTTCGGTGTATACTCATTCGTATATACGAATTGGATGTTCTTTTCTAATACTTCTTCCTGGGCCTCTGTCTTGATGGTATATTCCACATTCGTCTGTTTCTCTTCTACCTTATACGTTTCTTTTTGTTTCAGCTCTCGGAATAGTGCGGTCTGATTTCCTTTTATCTGAAATTCACCTGCTTCATTCGTCTTATAGGTGCTTTCGGAATCACCGAGTGCTATGACATAGTTCGCATTCTTGACAGCTTCATAAACGTCCCCATTCTTTCTGCTCAACACAAAGGTGAACTTGATATCATCCATCGGTATCTCACCTGTTGTATTCTCAATCAGCTTCGTAACGGATAACGTTCCTTCTTCTTTCATCTCTTCATTCACAAATGGCAGTATTTGCACATTATCGCCTACGACCTTGTTCTCATAGCCTTCATTGCTTACCGGTGTCTTTTGGATATAGCCTGGTTTTACTATTTCCTGTACATTGTATATCGTTCCTGGTTCTATATCTAAGAACATAGCACTCTGATTCGCTTTCAAGGTGAAATGTCCATTCTCATCTGTTGTATAGGTTGCATCATCTACACGTTTTCCACTCACACTATCATACAGTACATACTTTGCATTGCTCCATGCCTTCTTCATATGATCCATCAATAAGAACGTAAATGTTTCATCCGATGTGTTCTTATCGCTCAATGTCTTATTGACCCCAAAGGAAGCAATCGCATTGGTATATTGCACTGCTGTTACCGGTGCCTGTGTCGCTCCGCTTTGTTTTACATCCCCCAATACTCGCCAACCTTCTGCGTTTTCCTCAACGACCTCATAGTCCACATCTGCCTTGACTTCCTTAAAGACAGCACTCTGTCCGCCTTTTAAGGTAAATCTGCCATTTTCATCGGTCCTTGCTTCTTTTACTTCTTCGCCAGTATCGCTATCCTTGATCGTATAGCTTTCATTTGCATATGCATTTCCTTCCAGCTTCAAGGTAAAGTGAAAGCTATCTTCTCCATCATATACATAACCTTGTGGAAAGGAGATATGCTTTGTTACGATCAGATCCGTTGTCTTCTGCTCAACATATGGCATATATAGATTCACAAATTCAACTCTGGCACCATCTGGTTTGATCGTACCGATGGCAGAGGTCCCCGCTGCCGGAGAAACCTGTTGAAAATTTTCTTGCGGCAGCTCCAAGATCTCATAGGATACCCCATTGCCAACATACTCAAATTTTGCAGTATATCCACCATATAAGGTAAAGTTTCCATTACGATCGGTCATGACAGGTATCTTATTGGTTGTTTCCGAAGATATCGTACCATCCTGATGATTGTATACCTCATCTCCGTTTTCATTGAACACACGGTATTGTTCCTTATTGGCAAGCTTTCCATTTAACTTTAATACGAATTTGAAAGCCACATCCTTTGGTACCTCATAACGATCATCAGCACTTTCTACATGCTTGGTGATAAAGAGGTCAGGAGTCTTATTCTCTTCATTGGTAAAGGTCACTCTCGTCGTTTCCTCTGCCTGTATAGCTTGCATACCTGCGACCATACAGAAAGCAGCAAGCAATAGTACACTGATTCGTTTTATATATTTCATAATATCATGCCCCTTCCTGTGATGGTTGCCATTCAATAGTTACTGTGTCTGGTGCACCCCAAGGAGAGCCTGTAATTTCTCCTTCAGATTTACCTTGAATGATGATTTTTTCAAGACTGTCACAACTTAAGAATGCATAATTTCCTATGCTTGTTACAGAATCTGGAATAACTAAGTTACCTGTTAATCCACTACCATAATAAAATGCAAATCTTCCTATGTAATTTAGTGTTTTGGGTAAGATTAACTCACCTTTCAAATTTTCACAATAATAGAATGCCTCATATTCAATGCTCTTTATAGATTCTGGTATTTTAATACTTGTAATTGCTTTATTCATATAAAATGCTGATGATCCTATACTTGTAATAAAGTATGGTTTCTCATTATACAGTATCTCTTCCGGTATGATGACATCTCCTTCATTTAAGATGACATGCTTTCCACTTATTAAGTCTGTTACGCCATTCTTTACCATAAGCTGATCTAATGCTATTTCTCTTTGTATGACAAATGCCTCAGTTTTGCTTATCGTTTTACCGATTTCATCTTGGATCAAAGTGAATTTTAAATTGAAGACCTCTTTATCATTATTTGGAACAGTCTTTAAATCGATATGAAATTGATCTTCCGGTATCAATACCAATGATTCATCTGAATATACTTTATAAACTTTGAAGTCTGATTTTTGAATATCGGTTCCTGCTCTAAAATATTGTTTATCTGTATCTATAACAACTGTGCTTAATACTAATGATGCTTTCCCTTGGATGATCATGGCATTTTCAGATAATTTTTTGGTATTCTCGTCATTTCCAGATACCCCCGTATAATCCTTCAAATCCTTCTCGCTATCCATGCTCTCATATTCGATGCGATAGCTTCCTGCTTCTACATCCTTAGGATACACTTCTCCCTTGATGTTGATGATTGCCTGATAGCTTGCCTCTTTTTCCACTGTTCCTTCCAGCATCTTATACAAGCGTACTTCGATATGGGATACACCTTTTTCTTCCTTATCTTTCTTTTCATTCTTATTGGCATCCAAATAGATCGTTGTTTTGACTTCTACCGTCTGAACAGCTTCCTTTGTTTTTGGTGTTTCTGCTTCTTCTTTTGGCTCCTCTTTCGTTTCTTCAGGCGGTATGCTTCCTGAGAGTGCCTGCTGCGTTGGGGCATAGCTTATGCTGGATGGTTGTCTTGTTTTATCTGACTGCTCACTAATTTCTTCCCCTTTTGCTTCTTCTTTGGCAAACAACGAGGAATTCGTATTTATGAACAGCATGGAAGCTGCTAATAGAAAAGCAGTGAATCTTTTTTTATTTTTCATCACCTAATTCTCTCCCTCTCCTATGCTTATTATAGATGATATACATACCAAAACCGGATAACATGATCAACAAGACATACAGACCTCTTCTTGTCGTATCTCCTGTTTTTGTTTCCTCTGTTTCTTTCTCTGGTTCTTCTGATTTTGATGGTTCCTTTTGTGGTGTCTCTGGTTTATTGGGTTCTTTCTGCGGTTCATTGGTTTCCGGTACATTAGGTTCTTTATCGGATTGATCCGGACCTACCGGTTTATCTGGTTCAACAGGTTTCTCTGGTTCTTTGACATCCGGAGTCTCAGGATCATCCGGATCCACTGGAGGAACTGGTTTTATAGGTTCTTCATTAGGTGATGCTTTGGGTTCTATCTGCAGCATATAAGTAGGTCCTTGAATAGCATTGTTTACTTCCTCATACATTGGCAGCGTCACGATAAAAGGATCGATACTTCCATAGGCTTCCATATGAGAGGGTACAAGTAGATAGATGCCATTTTTGACATTCTCAAAAGACAGACAGCCATTCTTATCGGTCGTCTTCTTTTCAATGAGCTCTTTCCCTTCTTTTGCGGTAAGCTTTTTGGCGATCTTCTGCAATCCTTGTGCATCGCTTGGCAGGCTCATGTCATACTTGGCATCCAGTTCTGCCTTTCCATCATTGCTCATCTTTCCTACCTGATATAGCGTAAAGACCACTCCTGCTTTCTCATCCCAATCGCCGGGCAGATCTTTCAATTGGATGTTTATCCTTCCGCTGTTTGCCTGTATCGGTGTAAGCATGATTGCTAAGACCATTACCACACTCATCAACAACTGCAATTTCTTTTTCATATGCCCTTCCTCATTCTACTTTCTCTTTCACTTTCGGTTTTCTATTATATTGATATAATAAGATTCCCAATACACTTAACAAGACGATATTCACTGGTACCCACCACCAATCATAATACCAGGGCAGCCCAATGCTATTGTCTGTTTTCATTTCTTCTTTATATTCTGTTCTTTCTCCTGTTACATACAAACGATGTGAATTCACTCCATATGGTGTACATGTAATTAATGTTACCAAGTCTTTTCCTTTTTGAATGTGTAAGGCTTTAATGTCACTTGGTAAGACTATCTGTATATTATTCACTTTATAGGCCATTTTTCTTCCCAGGACCGTAATCAGAAAAATATCTCCTTTTTTTAATTCATCTAAGCTTGTAAACATCTTTTTGTTTGGCAATCCACGATGTGCTGAAAGACATGCATGTGTCGAGATCCCACCAATCGGTAAGGAAGTGCCTTCCAAATGTCCTGCCCCTTTTTGCAAAACTTCTTCTGATGTTCCATGATAAATAGGTAAAGAGACATGTAGTTTAGGAATATCAACAACTCCCATCACTCCATTATTGGCAACATTTAAAAGCTGTGTATACTTTTTCTCCATGCTATGATCTTGAGCAAAAGCATCTATGATTGAGATACCACTACCATTACTTAGTTCTTCATTATATTGTTTCGCTTCTTTAAAAAATTGTTCTTTTCTGTTTGCATCCAGCTTTGCGCTTGTATCATCATATTCAATAATGACTCCATCGTAGTTTCGTTGATTAATTAATCGTGACACAAAGGGATAATCCATGATACCTAAAAAGAACAAAAATACGAAAACGAAACAGACTGATACCATCCGCTTCGTCATCTTCATAATTCTGCCTGTTTCCTGCTCTTCTTCAACATTACAATACTTATGCCTAAGATTCCTATGCCACCAATTGCTAAGAATACCGTGATTCCCATTCCTCCTGTGGATGGCAACGTAAATCCTTTATGGTTCTCTACTGCTATATTGGCTGTTCCTGCTTCCTCATCGATATAGCTGCTATATTCTCCTGTTGTCGCATTTACTTCCTGATCGTTTACCTTCACTGTAAATCTTCCATTTGCTTTCTTCGTCGTTTCATCTTTTTCTGCTATGATCTCTACCTTGATTGCTTCTGCCAACAAGGTATATCCTGTAGGTGATGCCGTTTCCTTTAGATAATAGGTCCCTTCATCCAATTTGCCGAAAGCTATCTCACCATCTGCATTTGTGCTCTTTTCTTCCCCGATCTGTGTTTTGCCATCTTTCTCTAATAAGACGAATTTAGCACCTTGCAAAACTTGTGGTGTACCTTCTTTCGTAAATTTCTTCACATTGATCCCAAAGCTATATACATAAGCTGTTTCTTTTTCACTTGTTGTGGTGGCATTTGGCTTATGATTATATACGATCACTGCCGCATTTTCATTTCCGGCATTTCCCTGTATGGCTTTCTCCGTTACTTTCGCATAATAGGTTACTGCTACCTTTTCTCCTTTATGCGCCTTTAGGAAGGCCTTTGTGAACACGATCTTAAAATCTGCTGTCTCTTTGCTTACATTTGCTGCTGTTATGGCATAGGTCGTATCGGATGCTTCTATGACAGCATCATTCACCTTTACCGTAATTGCATGTTCGCTATCATTTTGTATTGCTAAGCCATCATCCATCGTATCCTGAATTTCGAAAACTACTTTATTCTCACCTTCAAAATAGTCATCGGTATAGCTTGGCATCAGCGTCGTTATCTGATATTGTACAAAATCTCCAATTGCTACCGAACCATCACTTTCTGCTGTGAGTTCCTTATGTATCGTCACTTTCTCATTTTTAGGTGTCGCAGTTACATCATAGACCCATTTTGTACCTGCTGCATTCTCATCCGTATAGTTATCACTGGAAGGCACGGCAATCAAAAATGGCTTTCCTGCCACATATCCATCCGGTGCAGAAGTCTCTACTACCAGATAATATCCCAGGTCAAGATTTTCAAAGGTGACCGTACCGGATGCAGGGGTTGTCATGCTTGCAGTAGCTTTTACATCTGCGGTATTGGCTGTTGCCGTCAAGGTCGTAATAAGCTTTTCCATTTCTGTAGCGGAATATGTCCCTAGTTCATCCGCCTTAATCCCCTGTAATGCTTGCGCAAAATCCGTGGTTGGTTCATATTTAGCAGAAGCATCTGCCGTTGAAGGAGTGAAGCTCATAACCTTATAGATGGCAAAGGTTGCCCCTGCTAAAGGTTGCTTATCCTTTGTCTGCTTGTTGACCGTGATACTTCCGGTTCTGTTTTCAATCGTATTCATATCGAAAACCGCTACATTTTCAAACGCTCTTAAAGAGATGCCGGATGCGATTTCTCCTCCCAGCATAGAAACAGTCGCAACTGTTGCGACCAATACCTTCCTACTTTTCCTTTTCATGTTTTCCTCCTAATCATTATTCTCTGTTATTAAAACTATTTGATGTGATGTGCCCTTATGTCATAAACACCTATATGATAAAGCCCATGTATGGGTTTTATTATGAAGTACAAATACAACCTTGTAAATATTGCTAATTAAACAGCGATAATCACATTTTATAACCTCGCATTTTATTCATAAATACCTTTCATTATCCGGATACAAATATTTATGTAGATATATAGGTTATTTTTATTATGAATAAAACACCTTATTTAATTCCTACTTACAGAATATAGAAAAAGATAACCAGTGTCAATAAATTGACAATAAATTCTAAAAAACAGAGCAATATAAATAAAAAAGCACTTTTTCACTAACCATAAAAAAGAAAACGTAAATAAAATTCCGGTAAATCACCGATAAAATATAACAATTCTTTGGTTATCTTTTTTTCGCAATTAAAAAAAGCCGACCCGTATACAGATGGCTTCTTTCCTTGCTTCTAAACGCTTTTTAAATTTTCTTATTTATCCATACAATCCTTCATGCATATGCTAACCCCCATACTTCTTACAACATAAATACAAAATGAAAACAGCCATTTATATATCTTTCATCACATGCATCTGTTTGTATTCTTTAGGTGTATAGCCTGTTACTTTTTTAAAGGTTTTCGCAAAATAATTTTGATTCTGAAAACCTACCAAACTGGAAACCTCTTTGATCTTGCGATTGTTTAATAATAATTGCTTTGCCTTTTCAACGCGATACTCTGCTAAGATATTGGTAAAACTATTTTTTGTATGTTGCGATAAAAGAGAGCTGATATATTGAGGAGTTAAATCTAATTAGTTCGCTAAATCATTTAACCCGATAGAACGGTGGTAATTCTTACCGATATAAGTATACGCATCCAAAACAATCTTGTTCATTGATTTACTGTGTGATTTGATAATGGCATGGATTACATGCTTAACTTCATAACGAATGTAGGTTGCCTCATCCTGCGTGGGATTATCATAAGAGATACCATCGATTTTCTCACTTAGCAATGTCACATAATCCTTCATATCCTCACACTGGTTCATTTTATTCTGCAGAATATGAAAAAGCTTCACCAATATTTTACGTATCGCCAGAATTTCATTTGTTTCCGCCTCTTTTTGAATACGACACACAACATCCGGAAACACTTTTGCCTGATTATAACGTATTGCGTGCAAAAGAGCATCTGCCATATCATTTAAGGTGGTATCTTCTTGCTTATCTGTCAAGGCATGCTGGACATCATCTTGCTCCCATCTCATAGCTATAGTATGCAATAAAAAATATATAAAATATTAAGATAACAGGTAAATATTTCATATAAAAAGAATCATATGGATTTTTTTGTTTATCGTGCTGTATTTTCTTATATCATTATACATATTAAGTATACCATGAGATTTCTCATAAAAAAGGACTTATATATTCTAACAGCCATAAGAAAAGCCTTGCATCATCAAGGCTTAACACTTTTTTTGCTTATTTCTTTTTCCCTTTTTTTCGATCATTTGCACGCTGAACAGCCTCACGATAGTACACATCATCACGGATGCGATAAACGCTTGTAAAGCCGAATAGTTTAATCAGTACAAACATGACCAACAACAAGCTGATCAGTATGATGAAAAACATCAAACCAAAATAGAGAAATGCTGCCTGATTTGGTAATATCGTATGTAAAAAAGCTTTTATATAATCACTTGCTAAAAGAAACACGACAAACAAAATCATGTACATGCTTGTTTTGGTTTCAATATAAATTTTCTTCTGACACTTTTCACAACATACGGTGGAATTAAAGCGAAAGATAGAATAGGTGAATTCATGCCCGCAATGCGGACATCTTACGTTTGTATGAAACATATCATTACCTGCTTTCTGTATCATAAGGCCAGTGGATGATTCCGCCGATATTATAAGCATTGGCATAGCCTGCATCCTTTAGTCTTTTCACTGCCGTACGTGAGCGCTGTCCGCTGCGGCAATATACATACAATGGCTTCTCTTTAGGCAGCATTGTATAGCTTTCATGAAATCGGCTCAATGGCATGTTGATTGCCTGAGGAAGATGACCCGATGCATATTCATCCGCTTCTCTGACGTCGACTAAGACTATATCCTGATGCTCATCCAATGCCTGTTTAACCTCTTCCATCGTTTTATCGAATTTTAAGAAAAACATCTTGCTCCTCCTTTAATCCACGAATAGATAGCCGCAGAAAATATATAGCATGTTCATATAAAAGGCATCAATTCCAATCAAAGTGAATACATTTTGCATAATTGGCAAAGTAAAATACCCCAATTGCATAAAAAGCATCAAAATCACCACAAGGATTGCCACAACTTTTTTAAACACGGCATTGCTGCGTTTCTTACGGCTCTTATTTAAGGAAACACCAAAGAGGAATAAGGCACTGACAATGAGGATAACCATTAAGGTATGCACAAAGCTTCCATGCAGATAGGTTTCCAACAAGCGGGAAAGAAATGCGGATAAAACGATGATCAACAGTGGAAACCCAAGACGTTTCACATCTTCCATCGTTTAGTTTTCCTCCAATAAAACAACCTGCTTCATGACATCGCCATTGCGCATTTGACGTACTGCGCCCATATTATCTGTCACTTTACCAAATACGGTATGCACACCATCTAAATGTGGCTGTGGGCAATGACAGATGAAGAACTGACAACAACCGGTATCTTTACCACGATGTGCCATGGACAAGCTTCCTTCTTCATGACGGTGAGGATTATTTGCTGTTTCACAAGGAATCGTATATCCTAAATCCCCTGTACCATTTCCATAAGGGCAGCCTCCCTGTGATACGAAGTTTTTAATGACACGATGGAATGTCTTCCCATCATAATAACCTTCTTTCATCAATTTCACAAAGTTTTCGACAGTGATAGGTGCATCATCCGGATATAATTCAAAAGGAATCTCCGCACCATTTTCCATCACAATTTTACCATGTAATAACATAATCAATTCGTCCTTTCTTACTCATTTTTCTTACCTACTATACAATAAATAATGATAAATTACAACTGCCTATACAAGCAGAACAACCTGTTTACTATTGATTAGGCGAATCCTTCTGCCTTTAAAGATTTCATTGCCAAATACCCCATCAAAAGTAAAGCCGTTAAATAAATCACAGCGCCCACTCATCGTATCCTTTAAAGTGATAGCACCACGATCTAAGGTCACCTGTAGCTGTTCCACAATTTTCATTGGGAGTTTTTCAAATCCATGCACCCCAAAGCCCATAGCATGGCCTTCACAGATGATTTGCAGCTGTTCCTTTTCGATGAACTGATCAGAAAGCCAGCTCACTTTAGAACCACTATCAAAGCCGAAAAGGGCAATTTCTTGATTCTTCTTCTGACATAAAAAAACCGGAAAACTCCCCATGATCATATTACGACAAGGAAAACGGAACTTATTTTTAACGACTTTAAACTGTTTCGCAATATCATCCATTTCAAAATCAAGCTGTGATAAAACATCCCAGCCGATAATACCATCAAATCCCATCAGATCGATGTTTCCAAAACGCATGGCAAAGTCTTTCTCATCCAGTATGACCATCGGCATATGATGATATTGCAAAGCGCCCATACGCAGTTGTTTCACGATGCAGCCACTTAAAGCTTTCTCTTTTCCGCCAATACTGCCGATTCCGATTCGTCCGGTGGCAGGTATGGCTTCAACTTTTTTTACGCAAGTCGATCTCAGCCCACTGATTTGTGCCCCCGTATCTATTAAAAAGGTACATGAAATCTGATTCACCTCAACCGGTATTGCCAAAAGGCCAAATAAATTACGTTTCATCGGTATTGAAAAAGATTCTTGAAACAGTCGCCGATCGACCATATACGACTTTTGTAAAATGGCTTCCTGCGCTTGTCTACAACCATTTAAAAATGTGGGTGTTAAAATTTTATTTTGTAGGTTGTCATAGGTTGCTTTGTCTATGAAAACCGGTGGGCAGGTTCTTGTTTTGCATCTATGCATGTCATCACTCCTGTATGTATGATTATAACATATCTTACGTAAAACACTTTGTTTTATGAAGGCTTTTCCCTTACTTTTTTGTTTAAAAATGCTATAATGATGTACAGCGGAGGTATGAAGTATGAAAATGAATAAAGATCGTCTTGTCGTTATGAGCGTACAAGGCAGTGTTGACCATCCAAGCATGGCGGGAAATGCTTACCGTGTCGGCTATGATGGTTTTGGACGTATACCGATGGCGACCGGCGGCATCGTTTACAATTATAAAATCAAAGATTCCTGTATGGGTATTGCCGGCGATCATGTAGAACCAGGTGTAAGCTTAAAAAATCCGGTGGAAAGAGAAAATAATGCTTTGCAGGCATTTGCCTGTATCGGTAATCAAGCTCGTATCATCAGCGGAGATGCCAAAGGTAGAATCGGCTATGTTACAGGTAAGCATGGCGGTATCGATCATGTCATGGTCTATTTTGATGAAGAAACATTAGATTTAATGACCTGTGAGGATAAGGTGCATATCAAAGCATGCGGACAGGGGTTAAAGCTGTTAGATCATGAGGAAATTCATGTGATGAATATTGATCCTTCTTTATTGGAAAAGTTAAACATCAAAGAACATGAAGATAGCATAGAAATCGGTGTTACAACCATTGTTCCTGCGCATTTGATGGGAAGTGGCTTAGGCAGTGCGACAACCATGTTAGGGGATTATGACATCATGACACAGGATAAAAAAGCCAACGAAACCTATCACATCAATGACTTGCGTTTTGGCGATATCGTTGCTGTTTTAGATCATGATAATCATCACGGACCTCATTATCTGGAAGGTGCCATCACCATTGGTGTTGTTGTTCATTCCGATTCCTTTACCAGTGGACATGGCCCGGGCTTAACGGTGATTCTTTCCAGCAAGACAAAAACAATCAAACCATTTATTGATAAAGATGCCAATATCGCAAATTATCTTGGCATTGAATAAAAGAAAAAGAAATCCTGACAGGTATTCAGATAGACTCCTATACCTCATGGATTTCTTTTTTCTCGTATTTGATTATTTGATCTTGACTAGCTGTACTTTGCCCCAGCTGCCATAATGACGCACGTTTGCTATTGTTACATAACTGCGCACCTTAATCTGATATTGTTTACCACTGCTAAGTGTATGCAGTTGATAACAATTCCTGCTTGTTTGGTTATAGTTCCAATGATTACTGCCTTTTGCACAATAAGCAATCTGAACACCACTGGCTCCAACAGCCTTTTTATAAGATACATTGATAGCTTTGTGTTTGCTCGTGGTGAGATGCAGTTTAAGCGGCTGTTTGGGAACAATGGTAAAGGTTTTACACATACTGCCACCATAACCGCCTTTTCCAATAATCTTTAAGGTAGCTTTTCCACATTTTTTATTTGTTCCATATTGAATCGTATAATCCCTATTCTTCTTTAATACTGTTTTGCCATACGTTAATGTCACGTTTGGCTGAATTGCTTTTCCACTATAGCTTTGATTGCTTAGCTTGTTCATGCTCACTGTCGCAATATCACGTTTTTTAATTTTAAAAGTCTTTGTCATACTTCCTGTATAATTGCCTTTTCCCTTTACGATGACTTTAGCTATTCCAGAATTAACATTATGAGCATAAGAAAGGGTATAATCTCTTCCGTTTTTTAAAGTCACAGAGCCATAATTCAATAAAGGCAATGGTTTTTGGGCAGAGCCTGTATAAGTCCGTGTTGCTAATGGCTTATTACTTACGGATGTCAGATTGCGTTTATGAATAATAAAACTTTTTGTAAGACAGCCGCCATAATTCCCTTTCCCTTTGATAATCAACTGTGCCGTACCGGCATTGCTGTTATTCTTATACGATAAGGTAAAATCAATACCGTTTTTTAATGTCGTCGTTCCATATTTTAAAAGTGGTAATGGTTTTTGCGCACAGCCTGTATAAGTTTTAGACGGTATGGCATCCACATGGATGCTTTTTGCATAGATTGCCCGCCGTAAGATCTTATAAGTGACATCCTTACTGCCAGCATAAGCATTTAAACCCTCAATGTGAACAGAAGCCGTACCGGATTTCACATTATTGTGATAGGTCAATTTATAATCTTTACCATTTCGCAAGGTGGTTGTTCCATACGTTAGAGTAAGTGATGGAGAATGTGGTTTCCCATCGTAAATATAAGAGGTTGCAGATAATTTGACTTTTGCCTTTGCTATATCATCATGATGCTGCATCGTAAATGCTTTCACACGAAAACATGCGTTGATATTTGCCATATCATACCAGTCATGATGGACATAGAGAAAGCTTTGATCTGATTGAATCTGTTCTTTGAAATTGATCCATCCATAATTTTTGTTTTCAGCCACATACAAACCAGTCGTATCCCCGTAATGATTCTTACATGTCACAACAACGGCATAATAAGTATGTGGTTTTACACAGACATGATGCGTAAGCGGTATCGTGTAAATACCAGCATATTTGCGATAACCTTTCACCGGCATCGATAAAGCTTTGCTGCCACTGTAAGGATCTTGTTTGTCTTTCAGGTTGGTATATACTTCTACCTCATAATCTGTATCTGCTCCTGAAAAAGCAATGGAAACAGCCTCAACATATTCAGGTGAAGTACTCGTACCTTTCTGTGCCTTAAACACATTGGCAACTGTCACTTCACCGCCGGCGGTATATTCTGAAAGAGCTGCGGAACCATCATAGAAATAATTATTTTCATAGGTATCTTTCGCCATATACTGATAAGCTACTACAGCATTGACTGGCTGATCATATGACAGATAGAAATAGCCTGCATCATTGGCATGTGTACCCCAGCTGTTCTTAACGATCCATGCTCCATCATGTTGCGGTTTTATGGAAAACTTGTTTTTCGAAATTGTATCATCATAGCCAACAATAGTCACCGCATGATCAAAGCGTTTGCTGCCATCATAGAAATATTTGGCATATACCGACATCTTTTGAACGGCTATACCAGCCGATACACTGCCATAATCAAGAATGGCCTGTTTGATAGAGGTAATATCATCATCGGGCAAGAAAACAGCATCTTTCATGATATAGGAAGGTTGATAGGCATTTGCTTTTTTAATACCTGCTAACATCGTTGTCTCATTATGTGTATAAGGTGCATTATCTTCATCTGTGGGACTGATCCACTGTGATAAGGCAAAAGCACTTGTCCAGTTATTACCTCCATTATCTAAAAAACCTAGTTTACCGGTTGATGTCGGATCATTGGTATCCCCTGCGGTATTGCCCAATGGATCATTTAAGCGGTTATAAAAACGATACGCAAATTGCAGTTCTGATAAATCAACGGCATTTGGATTATTTACAATTCCACTTTTTAACAGATTTGTTTCAGCGGCTGCCATGGTTGTAAATGCCCAACAATCTCCGTATGGATTTTGATCCTTAATCGGTGTAACATGGTGTTGTTTTCGATTATCGTAGGATGTAGGCAGCGCAGAGCGATATAATTGTCTGCTGTTATTCGGCTTTTGTACTACATAATCAATCGCATGATAATTATTCCCCCCCTGTTTTGGACTATCGATTTGCTTTGCTGTTAAAAGCTGTATATTTCCCAGAAACAAACAAAGTAATAAAACAAAAGACCATAACTTCTTCATAACCTCACCTTCTTTTACTCATCATAACACAAGAATGATAAAATATGAAATTAAATGTGACATTTATGTGATTTTCGTTATTAAAAAGCAAGTTAAATGACACATTTAAGCAAATATGTTATACTTAAAACCAAGGAAAGAAAAGGAGGTTGGCAGATGGCTGTAACAACATATATTTGTGGAATTTGTGGCTATGTATATGATGGTGACGACTTCTTAAAAGAAGCTGATGATTATCGTTGTCCATTATGTGATCATGGAAAAGATGCCTTCAACGAAAGAAGCTTTGACCATGAAGTAAATTTAGCAAGTGATGAATATCACCGCGTGAAAAAAGAAGAAACGAAATAATGTTGGATGTCCGCTTTGGTACATCCTTTTTTTCTTATCATGAAAAAAGATAAAAAAAAGGCATAGCCTGAAACAGCTATGTCTTAAAGTGCTTAATCTCTATTTCCTACAAAGCGTAAGATATATAAGAAGATGTTAATGAAGTCCAGATATAAATCAAAAGCTGAATAAATTGACAACTTGCTCAGCATACTTTCATCACCTTCATAGCTATGATACAACGCCTTCATTTTCTGTGTATCATATGCTGTTATACCGGTGAATAATAATAAGCCAATTGCTGTAAAGCCGCGTGTCGTAATATCCATACCCAACAATGTCATCACAACTTCTACGATAATCAACGTTAATAAACCACCCATCAAGATTGGCCCAAAGCGCAATAGGTTCATCTTTGTCGTATAGCCGATAATGACCAAACAGCCAAAATATACAGCCGTAATCCCAAAGGCAATACCGATAGAACCTAAGTCATAGACAAAAGCCAGTGTGGAAAAAGTGACTCCCATTAAGATGGAATATGCCACAAAAAGAATGCGTGCCGTCGCTGCTTTCATTTTCGCCAAACGTGCCGCGAAAGCAACGGCTACACCAAGCTGCGCAAATAACAACAACATAGGCGCTATTGGATAAGATACATATAAGCGCAAAGTCATGTTCGTTGTTACCATGCCAAATGCTACCAAAGCCGTAATCAATAAGCCAAGTCCCATCCACGCAAATGTTTTTATCGCATGTTGTTGTATGGTTGTGACATGATATTCGGTTTCAAAATTTAATTCATCATTGTTATGAAACATACATATACCTCCTGTTTAAGTTATAGTATACACTTTTTTATGAAACTTGAAAACTGAAATCCTTTAATTTTTTAATCCGAGTGCTTTTAAAACACCTGTACTGATGGCCTGTGCAATTCGCTCTTGTCCTTTCGCATCACTTAATATGGAAACATCCTTGGGATTGGAGATAAACCCGGTTTCCACCAGAATACTAGGAATTTGATTATAATACAACAGTGATAAAAAAGATTCCCTATCATCCCGCAATCCACGGCTTTTGGTATAGCCATCCGTACGTAAAGCAAGTTCCATATGCTCAGCGATTTTCTTACTGCCTGATTGACGGGTACTGTACCATACCTCACTGCCCGCTGTCTTATCCTTTGCTTCATCACTATAATTGGTATGTATGGAAACAAATATATCCGCTTGACTGGCATTCGCCATGTGACTGCGGGTATTTAAATCATCTACATTATTACTTTTCCATGAGATTGTATCACTTTCTCTTGTATACAACACCTGTACCCCTTCCTGCTTTAACAATTCTCCTGTCTTTAAGGTAATGGATAAGGTGATATCTTTCTCTTTTTTCCCTTGTTTACTTTCGCTCCCCGCATCATATCCGCCATGACCGGCATCTAGCATCACTTTAAACTTTGCCGCCTTTTGTTTTTGCTGTTTTTCTTTCGCAAGCTTTTGTTTTTGCTGTTTTTGATACTCTTCCATCAATTTTTGCTGACGCTGGGCTTCTTTTTTATTCATTCTATCCTGTGCATAAGATTCACGTATCGCAGGAACAATCAAAAAGCATAGCACTAACAGCGTAAAAAAGATGGCATGACGCTGTACGATATTGCGCTTCATGAAGACCTCCTTTCTAAATCCTGCAAAATGTCCATGATGATATCGTAAGATTCACTCTTTTTATCCAACTTATTTTGATAGCGTAAAAAGATCTTGCGCGTTTTTTCTTCATCATCATCTAAATAAGCCAAGCCATAATGCAAGATGACATCCGTAGGATCACTGTGCGTCTTTAATAACTTTAAAAACAGCTGTTCTCCCTTCACGGAGTTAAATGTAAGATAGGCTTGCGCCTGTTCATATTGTAGCATGACTTTGGTGAAGGTATTCGTTTTCGTGAAAATTTGTAAATATTTATCCACAAAAGCGACGATGCGTTTGGCATATGGTTTTTCTTGTCTTGCCAATTGCTGCATGGTATCTAGCATTTCCGCCAGCATGCTTATGATATCAACACCATCATTTACCTGATAAACGATACCTTCAAGACTATCCAAGGAAAAGGTTTTGGCCAGTTTCAGCACCTTGCGAAAGTTCATTTCCAGTGCATCCACTCTTTGCTGATCATCTGATAGTTGCATAGCCTGTACAAAATCACGGGATACTATCCCATAATGAATGAACGAAAACGTTTCGCGTCGAGCAATTTCTAACACAGCCTCATCTATGAAATCTTTGGGATATGGGCTATTGTCGTCTTGTATGATACAGCTATCAAATATGGCATCCGCCACTTGCAGATCATTGAACGTTTTTTTCAGGCTTTCATAAATTGCTTCATAACTCCAGTCGCAGCCTAATAACTGTAAATGACGTTGCAGTTCTTCCTTTGACATTTGTTTCAATTGCACCATCATAATGTCATAGGGGATTTTTTTATGTGTATTCAATTTATCACTCCAATAACTCACATACAACAGCATATAAAGCTTTTAAAAAGGCTTTATCATCTTGCGGTGTACGCTTTTTCATATGACCATAGCGTTTTCTTTGACGGCGTATATTCGCTGCGTCACTTCGCTGATTCAGCAAAGACAGCATGTTGTTATCACGAAAGCGCAAACCGTTTTGTGATAAGGCATGTGCCTGTCTGCTGAGGACCAGTGCGGCTAAGCCATAGTCTTGAGTTATTACAATATCATCTTTTTTTACTTTTTGCAAGATAACGAAATCCGCGCGATCCTTTCCTTTATCGGTAATCACCACTTCACAAGCATCATGCATAAAGCTATGTGAGCTGTCACACACCAATATGACCGGTATAGAAAAATGCTCTGCGATCATAAGCGTTTCTTCAATCACAGGGCATCCATCTCCATCAATTAGGATCTTAAACATGTTCCACCATATGTGGATGATAGCCATTTTCTTCCAAAATATCCAGCACTTCTTCAATATGTGCCTGATTGTTTGTCTCAATTACCACCCCAACACGACACTGATTAAATAAGATACCATTCTGAATACGATTATGGTTTACAGAAATAATATTGGCTCCGGTACGTGAAATCAATTCGATCATGCGTGATAAATTTCCCGGTTTATCGGTAACATTCATATTGATCACCGCCTTGCGTCCTGTTTTGATCAATCCAAGGTCAATGATCTTGGACAGCAAGTTTACATCAATATTTCCTCCGCTTAACACAGCAACGCATTTACGATGAATAAGATCAACTTTTCCAAACATGGCTGCTGCCACACTGACGGCACCAGCTCCTTCTGCTACCATCTTCATTTTTTCCAATAAAACAAGGATGGCTGCCGCAATTTCTTCTTCACTTACCGTTACTACTTCATCTACATACTCTTTACACAATGCATAGGTCAATGTTCCCGGTGTTTTTACGGCAATTCCATCCGCAATCGTACTGACCTCTTTTAAGGTCATGATCTTCTGTTCCTTTAAGGATGTTTTCATGCTCGCTGCTTTTTCTGATTGTACACCGACAATACGGCAATGTGGACGCAAGGTTTTGATAGCATACGCAATGCCACTAATCAAGCCGCCGCCGCCAATCGGTACGATGACTGTATCCACATCCGGCATTTTTTCTATGATTTCCATACCGATGGTTCCCTGGCCGGTAATCACATCTTCATCATTAAATGGTTCAACAAAAACAGCTCCGGTAATTTCCTGCAGATTCTTCGCATATGCATAGGCATCGTTAAAGGTATCTCCTTGCAATTCTACCTTGACGCCATATGCCTTTGTAGCTTCTATCTTGGAAAGAGGTGCTGTTTTCGGCATTACGATCGTTCCCTGAATGCCCATTTTCTTACAAGAATACGCAACCCCTTGTGCATGATTACCAGCACTTGCCGCGATGACCCCTTTCGCCTTTTCTTCCTCATTCAAATTCGAAAGCTTATAATAGGCACCCCGCAGCTTAAACGCTCCTGTGCCCTGTAAATTTTCGGCCTTGATCCATAAATTATCATGAATCTTTGTCGCATGCACCAATGGTGTTTTACTGATGATTGGTTCTAAGACACGTTTCGCATCTTCAATTTTCGCAATTTTCATATCGCCCGCTTTACCTCCGTTATCGATAATTTTATTGTACTATGTTTTTCTCTTCATGAAAAGATGCTTTTCTACAAAATAGATACATTTATTAAAAATTGTACTTATATCGCGAACACATTCATCAATTAAATGAACACAGCAATTCACGTATGCAAGGATAATCAACAGCCACCAAAAGCAGAAGATACCGACCCAAAAAAAGACACAATCAATTCAGATCATGTCCTCTTCCTGTTTTATGCATTAGTCCTTTTCAATAAAATCTAACAACTCTTTTGCAGCCAAATTAATACCATCACGGTTTTCTTTATCAAGACCTAAATGAGTATAAATTTCACCAACAAACACCCCATTATCACGCAGTGCCGTAAAAACCTCATCAATCAATGGATCACAAACATCCTGTTGTTGCATTGGTCCAAATGGATTTGCAAAGTATGTGGTAGAAATACCGACTTCCTGTGTCGTTCCCTTCGCCATACGCTTTCCTTCCTTACAGGTTGCTTTGGCATCTTCCAGATTCTCAAAGCGATGCAATCCGGATTCATTATCATAATTATTGGCATAGGCGAATAAATCAATCTTATGATTCATTGCGACAACTTCATATGGTGCTGCCGGTGTAATGACACGCGCATTATTGCTAGACTCCGGATTCATAAAGATTGAGCGATCCATATCACGATATGGTGTACCCGGATCTAGATCATCCAAGCGAATGAAGGCACCGATTTCCGTACCTTGTCCATATGGAACGCCATCCTCGATATGAATGGTTCCCATATCATCAAAGACAACTTCAATATCTTTGATAACATCTTTACCTGCAATCTTTAAGGCTTCAATTGATTCTGACTTACCTGCGCCAGAATCCCCCATCAGCATAATTCCCTTGCGTTTGCCATTGTGTAAGGTAATATTAACGAAGGCACCATGGATTGGCAGCCAGCCATGCTGCATCTTTCTTAAATTGTGCAGCGTCAGACACATTTTTTTCATATAGCCGAAATATTCAATCTTTTCATCATAAGTTAAGCTTCCGACCCAGATATCATCAGTTGCATCATAATGGAAGACTGTTTCATTTTTATCATCTTGATTACCAAACAGACAGATCAGATCTGGTTTTTTACGGCATTCATCTTCCGTAGCCAACTCAAATAAATTTCCTAATGAAACAGCACTGGAGATAAAATCACGATGAAAGTATACAAAGGCTAATAAAGTTCCGATCTTGCATGGGAAGCAGAACCATTCTTCATCACTGCCAGTAAAATACGTAATTGGATTTACGTCTGTTTCCGTAAACATACCGGTACGCTTGTTTGATTTTGGATGTAAGATCATCGGTGTGCGCAGCATGATGGAAGTAATGAATGGAATATCTTTTAAGGCATCATACGTATTTGATAACTTCGGCTGTTTTACACTTACCGCAATCGCTGCATTGGTTCCGGCCTGCATTTGCCGATATACGCGGTTTTTTCTCCCCATTAAAGATTCTTCTAAATTACGATATAATGTCAATACCATATTATTGAAATTTGAGTCCGCCGTCACAAAGCTGATATCCTGCAAAGCACTTGCTGTTCCCGCCGTAACAACGGAAAAACGCTGATGCTTCTTCCAGAAATTATACATTTCTTCTAAAAATTCTAATAATCGTCCTTTATCATTCAGATAGGAAGATTCAATTTCATCAATTTTAAAGATACGCATCATACGGAACAGACGCAAAAGATCAACGGTTGCCTCGCGTGCTGTCTTTCCGCCTACGGCATAATAATATAAGTCTTCATTGTTCTCTTTCAGATAATCAATAAAATTGTGTACATAGTTACTGAAGGTACTGGAATTTAAAAGCTGATCTCCAGTGGTAGCATATCCGGCGCTGAAATTGACAATCGCCAAATCGTTATTTAAATATAATGTTTCTTTCATAATCTGCTCCTTTCAACCTTTTATCTTTTGTGAAAATAAAGTTTTATCAACCCTATCGTTCTCTATTATACAATAAAGCGAAAAAATAAGAAAGTGTTTTTTTGTAATATTTTCATAAAATGTAAATTCTTTCATGAAAATAACAATACCACTTTCTTACCTTCTTCTTACTTTACTATTTCCATCAGCTTTGCTTTCGTTTCACTGATCAGCCATTCTTCGTTTTCTGATGCTGTACGCGCGCGGAATTCCACCTTGCCATCCACAGCTCCTCTTCCTACCGTTATCCGATAAGGGATGCCGATCAGCTCCATGTCCTTAAATTTTACGCCTGGACGCTCTTTTCGATCATCCAATACGACATCAATACCAGCAGCACTTAGCTCTTCATACAAGGCGGTTGCTACACGCATCTGTTCTTCATCCTTGATGGCTACAACGACGATCGCCACTTGATAAGGCGCTACACTGGCAGGCCAGATGATACCGGATGCGTCATTGTGCTGTTCTACAATTGCCGCCATTGCTCTTCCTAAGCCAAAGCCATAGCAGCCCATCTGTACCGGATGCAGCTTATTTGTTTCATCCTGATATTCTAAGCCAAGACTTTCCGCATATTTCGTACCGAGTTTAAAGGTATTTCCTACCTCAATTCCTTTCGCAAAGGTTAAACGATGTCCACATACCGGACAGATGTCACCTTCTTTTACCTGTGCAATATCCGCAATCATAGAGACTTCAAAATCTTGAACGTTCACATTTACGATATGGTGGTCTGTCTGATTTGCGCCGACAATAAAATTTTTCATATGCGTAACTTCACGATCCATGATGATCGGACATGCAATTCCAATCGGACCGGCAAAACCAACCTTCGCATGTGTAACACGTTCTACTTCATCAAAATCGGCCAATTCCATTTCATTTGCCTGTAACAACTTCAAGACTTTGGTTTCATTTAATTCTCTTGTGCCCTTTAACAAAAAGGCATAGGTCTTACCATCAACCTTATAAATCAATGTCTTTACAAAGTCATCAGCTGCTTTCTGAAAGAAGGCTGCTACCTCTTCGATCGTCTTGGCATCCGGTGTTTTGACAACTTCCATTTGACGAAGTTCTGCCGTGTCATCCGATGCTTGATCCACAACTTCCGTAATTTCCAAATTACTGGAGAAATCGCAATGCTCACAGCCAACAACCACATCTTCTCCGATTGGAGTAATGGCCTGGAATTCCTCCGACAAACTTCCCCCCATTGCCCCGGTATCTGCCTTAACGATCTTATATGTTAAGCCTAAACGCTCCATGATCTTTTTATACGCATGAAACATCTTCATATAGGATATATGCATACTTTCCTCATCCACATCAAAGGAATATGCATCCTTCATGATAAATTCACGCACTCGAATTAAGCCATAACGAGGTCTTGTTTCATCACGAAATTTGGTCTGAATCTGATATAGATTATAAGGGAAATCCTTATAAGAGCTTCCTTTCATGGTTGCCGCTATGGTGAAAAGTTCTTCATGCGTTGGCCCCATGACATAACGTTTCTGGTAACGGTCTTTCAAAGCAAACATATTTGCCCCAAAGGCTTCTCTACGTCCGCTTTTTTCGTATACTTCTTCAGGAATCAGTACTGGCATCAACAACTCCTGTGCACCGGTTGCGTCCATTTCCTCACGTACAATCGTTTCAATCTTCTGTAATACGCGCTTTCCCATAGGCATGATCATATAAATACCGGAAGAGCTTTTCTTGATCATTCCTGCTCTTACCAGTAAGTTTCCACTGACACTGTCTTCATCCTTCGCATTTTCACGGATGGTATAAAAGAAACTGTTACTCAATTTCATACTGTACTCTCCTCATCTAACTTTATGATTCATCAATAATCTTCTGTATTTTAGCATGTTTTAGAATAAATGTAAATTTCTGCTTTTTTTCTTGTTGATATTTTTAAAATCGGCTAGAAAAGGCATTATTTCAATCAGAACAGCTTTGAAACAATGCCGCATGTGACTTACCATTCCTGTGAAGGTATCGGCTTACCATAATAATATCCCTGAATCAGATAGCAACCCAATGTTTTTAATATTTCCACCTGTTCTGCATATTCAACTCCTTCAGCCACAACCTCAATCTGTAAAGCCGCACACAGTTCCACCATACTGGAAATGATGGCTCTGGCTTTATGGTTACTGATGATATCATCCATTAAACCCTTATCCAGTTTCAATACATTAAACTTAACACTGGATAAAAAAGCAATATTACTATATTTAGATCCAAAATCATCTAAAGACAGACGATAGCCTGCTTCTTTTATTTCTTTACATTTCTTCTCCATGGTCGTTCTTTCAATATCACCGACGCTCTCTGTAATTTCAATTTCGATCCATGCACGTTTGCAGGCATAGCTTTTACTGATGTTGCTCATCCGCTGTGCCAAATTGTCTTCCAATAATGTCACACGTGAAAAATTCAAAGAAATCGGCACACATGCTTTGCCTTCCTTTTCCCATTTACATAAGATTTCATGAACCTGCCGGAACACAAAGAAGTCAATATAATGAATGATGCCTAACTTTTCCAGCATCGGAATAAAGCGATTTGGCGCTACGATCGTTCCATCCGCATCCTGATAGCGAATCAAAGCCTCGCCACCAATGATGGCATTGGTTTGTGAATTTACTTTCTTCTGCAAATACACCTGGAAACGGCCTTCCTTAATTTCTTTTAAAATGCCTTTTAAGACATGTGTATTATGTTTGGTGTGTTCGCCTTGCAAACAACTGTAATTAAATTGCTTATTGATCAGTCTTTGCTCATCCGCATGGGCAATCAGCTCATCCAACTGCTTATTCGTATCACTCCATACAAAGCCGATGGATACATCACAAATCTTTTGCATACGTTTTTGCAATTTCACAACATGATTGGTAAACATCTCATTGCTCATATCTTCTACGATCACCAAAAACTCATCCCCGGTAAAACGATAGACATTGCCATTCACAAATATCTTTTCCATTACATGTGCAATGCGACGGATGATATCATCACCATAAGCGTTTCCGTATAGATGATTAATATCCCGCAATCCATTGATATCCAATGAAACTACACCCAATGAAATTAATCGTTCTTCCATGAGTTCCTGACGGTATTGCTGATAGCTTGCGCGATTTAAAGCACCACTTAGATAATCATGATAATGCATATACAATTGTTTCTTTTGCAGTTTCATCTTCGCCAATTCATTGCTTAAATAATAACTTAACATCCGTAAGAAACCGGGATGTTCCTTATGGCACGTATAATTGTCGATGCCAAGATAACCAATAATCACTCCATTATCCTGCATACATGCCAACATGCTGCTATGAATGCGTAATTCTTTTAAATATGCATATATCTTAGGATCTTGGTCTTTTAAGCTTTCTACATCCTCTAATACCTGTACACCAAACAGCAATTCTTTTAAATTCGCATTATTAATAGAATTCGGCTGTAGCATATATTCATTCAATTCTTTGATAGAATCCATACCATCTTTGCGTACTTCATATAATTGCATAGTATCGCTATAATCAATCAAATATGCGCGATCTCCGCCATAATAACGCATGAGTTGCTCAACGGCACGATACAACGCTCTAGTAAAAGACTTTTCCAGATTCATTGAATACAGTGTTTTTAAGAGCATATCCTCACTTGCCTTATCTCCTGTGAATAGCTCCTGCATAGTCAAAGGCTGTGGTAAAGGTTGTTCGACTTCTTTTAGCACATAACAATTTCCACCTTTTTCTTTGGCTTGATGAATGGTATCAAAAGCAATATGAAAGAGTTCATCACTTGTTTTTGGCTGATGCAGCAGGATAATGCCACAAGATAAGGTAACCTTAAAGTTCATATCAGAAAACATATAAGGAATGCCAATCGTCTTACGAATATATTCAACGATAGCACAGATATCCTGTTTGGTAGCCTCACTGCATAACCATAACGCAAATGTTCCATCTTCCATGCGTCCTACGATTTTTCGGCATGCGAAACCAGTTAGTAACAAGGCTGCCAATTCTTCCTGAATACGCTCAACTCCGGCCATATCGATACGTGAAAATTCTGATTCATGATCGATTTCAAATAGTAAGAAAGCTTCTTTTTCATGAGCTTGATTTGGTAGTTTTAAGGCTTCCTTTAACACTTCTTTGAAGGTGTTTTCTTTATATACATTGGGAAATACATCCATTTCCGGTTTCTTCTTCAATGCCAATTCAATTTTTTTGCGATCATCAATGTTCACAAGAATACCATGTAAATATAAATCACCACTTTTGGCATCCATGAATAATCGACCTACACTGTTGACCCAGAACAAATGACCATCTTCATCTTTGCAGCGGTATTCACAATTGATAAGTGATTTCCCTTGGGCATATGCATTTTGTAATGCTTCCATATTCAGTAAATGTAAAAAGCGTAGACGGTCTTCCTCAAAAGCCACATGCTGTGTGTGCAGCTGTAATAAATCTTCAAAACTTTCTACTGTATCATAGGAGTCTACCATTTTGCCTTCTATTTCCATCATGCACTCTTGTGTCAGATTCATACGAAAACGTAACAGCATGGCATCGGAAATAACGATATGGCGCTGCATTTGATGCTGATAATATGCCTGCGCCGTTTTTTGTTTCGTTACATCTTCGCCAACGGCTACCGCATATCGTGCTTTTTTATGCTGATCGTAAATGGTTGTGTAAGTCACCCTTTCCCACCACCAGCCATCATGGTTTTTATTAGCGGTAAGGATATCTCTTTGGATATAAGGAACCCCATTTTCAAGCTGTACATACATATCTTTAAGCGTCGGCCAGCTTTCCGGATGAATTAGGTTTTGCTTTCGCAATTCTTCCGGCATATTGCATGTGATCGGCTGCATTGCATGACGATCCTTACCATTCTCGCTCATATACATAATTTTCTTATCAATATCATATTCCCATACACAGATTTGCGCTTCCTCTAAAGCCGTACGATAAACCAGTTCCTTGTGTGTCAACGCCTCCATTAGCGTATGCTCTCTTGTATGATCCAACATGACGCCCTTCATCTGCCATTGCTGATGTTCATCTTGTTCCAAAGCACCACTTAAAAACAGCCATTTTTGATTGCCTTTTCCAGTCGTAACCGAAAACTCACATTTTATAGTTGATTCTTCCTGTTTTTTTGCTGTTTGTAACAACTTTTTTATCCGCTTCCTATCATCTTGCTGCAATATGCGAATCCATTGCATATGATACGTGTCCTGCATTTGCTGAGGCGTTATTTCTAACAACTCATAAAATGATGCATTGGCATAACACAATGTGAAGGCTGCATCCAAAGTGATAATAAAAACAGCACTGCCTCGAAAACTCTGATATAGGTTCAGCTGATTCTCACATGCTTTTTGTTTCTGTATGTTCACACAAAGCATAAAAACCGCATCTTGTTCTTCACTGTGATGGATTCGTTTGCCCTTACCACTGATCCAAATAACCTGATTGAAGCGATCGCAAATACGAAAAGATACCAAAAACTCCTGCTTTGTCTGCAGCTGTTCACGAATGCTTTGTTCAGTTTTAAATCGATCTTTGGCGAAAATCGTTTCTAAAAAATGGCCATTAACTGCCTCACGATATGTTTTTTCATCCTCATAACCCAAAAGTTTCAGCATGTTGTCATTAATATAGTAAAAAGGGAACCCTTCTTTTACATACCATCCAATCATACCGTCCAAAACAAAATCTGCCATAAACTGCACCATGGCATCATCTAAAAACGTTTTTGTAATAGATGGTTGGTTTAAGATGGCATAAGAATGCTGCTCTTTTTTGGACTGATACACACTATAACGATTCTTTCCCTCTTTTTTCGCTTGATACATTGCCCTATCCGCTGCCTCTAACAGCTGATGAAAGCTTTTCCCATGTTTTGGATAATAGCTTACACCAATGCTGCAATTGACCTCATGGTGCAATTTTTGCATCATATGATGGCTAAACATCTGCTGGATAGCTTTGATTTTCGTAATTACCACATCTTCATGAGGAATAGCATTGAGACATACAACGAATTCATCTCCGCCGATGCGAGCTGCCGTATCTTTTTTACGAATCAGCTTTTGTAAAGCTTCTCCTAAAAAGAATAAGGTTTCATCGCCAATCGTATGTCCATACCTGTCATTCACAAGTTTAAAATCGTCCACATCAATCAATATAAAGGCCATCAATTGTTCATGCTTGCTTATATATTCTTCAATTCTTCGTACACATTCTCGGCGATTATATAAACCGGTTAAAGGATCTAAAGCCGCCTCTTTGCGTGATTTCAAAATTTCATTCTTTTGTTCATGGATATCCTTGATCACCCCTAAGATTTTCATTACCTTACCACTTTGATCACGCAATGCTCTGGCCTGCGCAACTACCCAACGATAACCTTTATCTTGATATTTCAGGCGATATTCGCAGCGCATGGCATCTTTACCATGAAACATAGATTGGAAAGCATCTCGTATAGTGGAAACATCTTCTTGATAAATAATCTTGGCTTCAAATAAAGAATTCGGAAACCCTGTTACCGGTATCTGATAACCAAACTTGCGTTCAAAGTTTTCAGAATAATAAATTTCTTTTGCCGTTACATCGTATTCAAATACGATATCCTGTGTCAAAGATAACAAAAAAGCTAAACGTTTATCACTCAGCTGTAAAGCTTGCTCATTTTTCTTCTCACGACTGATATCATGAAAGATACAATGAAAGGATGTCGTATGATCATTGGAATGTGTAAGTTGTGCACTTATACTCACCCATTTTATCGTTTTATCTTTGCATGTCAACTGACTTTCGCACATAAAGACATCACCATAAGACAGTTGCTTGCGTATTTCACGATGGAGCTGTTTATCTTCTGCAAGTAGAATGGAGAATAAGCGATTATGAAATTTATCCGCAAATTCTTCCTTGGTATAGCCAATAAAATGATACCAGGCATCATCTGCATGAAGTATCGTAAAATATTCATCACTGCAACAGTCAATGACACCGCCTGTTAATGGTTGCTCTACTTGCTTCGCCTTTCTCATGCTCATATCTCCTCGTATGGATTCCATAGTACTTTTATTATACCACTCTTATGTTAGGAATAGGCGTTTATTTTATTCAGCTATCAAATAACTAAAAAAATCAGCTTCTTTAGGTAAGAAACTGATCTAAATTGCTTAATATATGGCACTGCGATCCTTTTTCATCACTTTTCGTATCATCGCATCTTTTTCCATTACGCAAGGCACCTTTGCAGTAATAATTTGCATGGGTGTTTTTGCCACTTCCATTGCCTTTCCATCTTTATCATACAGCTCTGCAAATGTAAAGCGAGTGGTGGTAATGTGGGGACCGAATACTTCGGCTTCAATAAAAGGCTTAAAATTATTTCTTACTTCCAGGGTCGCAATTTGTGTATCGGCATCATAAGCCAAGACATACGCAATGAATTCCTGTGTGACACCGGCTCCATTGACCCCATAGAGTTGTGCTTGCGGTAAAGGTTGTCCTTCATAAAACCCTATCGCAGTTGGGCGGTTTTCTGCTTTTGCTAATTCTTGATAATACCACAACAGACGTTCTTCGCTTAAGTTTCCCTTTTCATATACTTCATCGATTAATAAACGATAGGTTTTAATCAACGTCGCAATATAATAGGCACTCTTCATACGTCCTTCTATTTTCAAGCTAGCAATTCCTGCCTGTATGAGATCCGGAATAAAACGAGCTGCCATCAAATCCTTGCTGGACATCGAAAACAAATCCTGTTCATCATGCAGTGGGCGCTCTTTTTCATATAAGCGATATTTCCAGCGACAGCTTTGGGCACAGCCACCGCGATTGGCATCCCTGCCTGTCATATTGTTGCTTAACACACATCGACCGGAGTAAGAAATACACATACCGCCATGTATGAACACTTCTAATGGCACTTGTGCATGTTTAGCTGTTTCTTGAATTTCCTTTAACGTCAATTCACGTGCTAATACCACACGATCCATACCTTTACGTTTCCAGTAATTGGCTGCACTGGCATTGGTGGAGGAATGTTGTGTCGATACATGTACTTCCAGTTTTGGTGCATATTGCTTGGCACACATCATGATGGTAGGTGATGCGGCGATGATCGCAGTGACACCAATACGTTCTAATTCCATGAGGTATTCCTTTAAACCTTCCATATCCTCTTCATGGGGCAGCATATTCACCGTCACATGTACATGGGCACCATGAGCCTGGGCAAATTTTACACCCTCTGCAATATCCGCAAGGTCAAAATTGCTGGCACGCGAACGCAAAGAAAACTGCTTCCCACCTAAGTAAACGGCATCTGCGCCATATAAGACTGCTATTTTTAAACGCTCTAAATCACCAGCTGGTGCGAGCAGTTCTATTTTCTTCATAGGGATTCCTCCTTACATACTACGTTTAAGCTCTACCATTATAATATAAAGATGACGTACATGAAAGTAGATTCCCCATTTTTTCTACGGTTTAATAATAACCATCATAAAAAAAAGAAAGTGATGAATCCACATGCATCACTTTCCATTCTGTTTTCTTATGCCGATAGCCCTTACTTTTTTATACGGATTGCTTTAACACTGCTATAGCTGCCATACACTTTAGCTTTCGTAGAATCATATTTATAAGCTCTGACCTTTACATAATAGGTCTTTTTCGTTTTTAAAGCTGTCAGCGTTTTCGTTAAAGCACTCGTATACGTACTTTTTACATTGGATTTAAAGCGTTTATCAGTTGTATACGTAATTTGATAGCCACTTGCCTGAGCTACTTTCCGCAGTTTGACCTGCATCTTTTTCCCTTTTAGATTGGTTAAACTTGGTGTGCTTGCTTTCCCAACGCTTATTTTCGCCCATTTCGCATAACGTTTAATATCGCCTTTCGATTTTGTAGTGACTTTCGGATATTTCTTACGACAAGCCGAATCACTATACCAGCCCACAAAGCTATAACCTTTTCTTGTCGGATTTTTCAGCGTTATGTTCTGATTATAATAAACACTTGGATTTTTACTATCATTTTTCCCACCATTGAGATAATACGTAATCTTATATCGAACATATACGTTACATTTATACACCATGCCATTGCTTGCTTTGGCCGTTATGATGGCACTTCCACCATTTACTGCTGTGACTTTCCCTTTGCTATCCACTTTCGCAACTTTCGTATTACTAGAACTCCACGTTATGCTTTTATTGCTGGCGGTTGATGGATAGATGGAAGCTTTTAAGGTATACGTATTTCCACGGTTAAGGGTTTTACTACGAACATTTAGTTTCAGTGAAGATACCGGCGTTTTTACGGTAATCGTACATTTTGCTGCTTTCTTGGAACCATCTTTGGCGGTTGCGGTAATGATTGCCGTGCCATTTCCTCTTGCCGTTACTCTTCCACTTGCCGACACCGTAGCTACTTTCGTATTATTGGATATCCATAACAAATCAGTATTACTTGCCGTTGATGGTGACACTGTTGCAGATAAATAATATACATCTTTAGGTTTCATTGCCTTACTTGTCACATTTAATTTTACAGCACTTACCGGCGTTTTTACGGTAATCGTACATTTGGCTGCTTTCTTGGAGCCATCTTTGGCGGTTGCAGTAATGATTGCCGTGCCATTTCCTCTTGCCGTTACTCTTCCACTTGCCGACACCGTAGCTACTTTCGTATTATTGGATATCCATAACAAATCAGTATTACTTGCCGTTGATGGTGACACTGTTGCAGATAAATAATATACATCTTTAGGTTTCATTGCCTTACTTGTCACATTTAATTTTACAGCACTTACCGGCGTTTTTACGGTAATCGTACATTTGGCTGCTTTCTTGGAGCCATCTTTGGCGGTTGCGGTAATGATTGCTGTGCCATTTCCTCTTGCCGTTACTCTTCCACTTGCCGATACAGTGACCACTGCAGTATTACTGGAAGTCCATATTAGCTCCTTATTGGTAGCATTAGAAGGCGCAATGGTCGCAAAAAGATCATACGTTGTTCCCGAAATCATCGTCTTGTCCGTTGTATTTAGCTGAATGCTGTCTACAGGAATCGGCACATCATACACATGATGGGGAATTCCTTCACGAAGCAAGGAAGCTTCTGTGATCGTATTTGGCATTGCCCATAGTTCCACATCATCAAATGAAAAATAACTTATTTCATTGATATTGTCAGGTAAAACTACTTTTTCAAGACTATTACAATTGTGAAATGCATTTTCTCCAATTGCATTTAGATTCTTTGGTAATGTGATTGTTTGTAAATTGATGCAGTCCGTAAAAGCGGAAAGTTCTATTTCCGTGATTGATTCCGGCAATACGATACTTTCTAATGTAGCAAAACCGGAAAATAAGAAACCGGGAACTTTCGGCATACCTTCTTCTAATGTCACGGTTTTAATTCCTGAATCTTGAAAAGCATACACACCTGAAGAAACCAGTGTTTTAGGAATCGTGATATCCTTTAATGCTTCACAACCGGTAAATGTATGATTACCAAGTTCCTTTAAACCTTTCGGTAATCTCAATTCCTCCAATGCATAACAGCCTTCGAATACGCCGTCACCTGATGAATCTCCCAACACGGTTAATGATTCGGGAAGTGCAATATGGATAAGGCTGACACAATCTTTAAAAGCTCCCTGATGAATCGTCGTTAAGTTTGATGATAACGATATATCTGACAGCATTTCACAGCCTTCAAAAGCGGAAAGTTCTATTTCCGTAATTGATTCCGGCAATACGATACTTTCTAATGTAGCAAAACCGGAAAATAAGAAACCGGGAACTTTCGGCATACCTTCTTCTAATGTCACGGTTTTAATTCCTGAATCTTGAAAAGCATACACACCTGAAGAAACCAGTGTTTTAGGAATCGTGATATCCTTTAATGCTTCACAACCGGTAAATGTATGATTACCAAGTTCCTTTAAACCTTTCGGTAATCTCAATTCCTCCAATGCATAACAGCCTTCGAATACGCCGTCACCTGATGAATCTCCCAACACGGTTAATGATTCGGGAAGTGCAATATGGATAAGGCTGACACAATCTTTAAAAGCTCCCTGATGAATCGTCGTTAAGTTTGATGATAACGATATATCTGACAGCATTTCACAGCCTTCAAAAGCGGAAAGTTCTATTTCCGTAATTGATTCCGGCAATACGATACTTTCTAATGTGGCAAAACCACAGAATAAGAAACCCGGGACTTTCGGCATACCTTCTTCCAATGTCACGGTTTGCACATCGGAATTTGTGAATATATAAGGATGAGCTTCTTCTAAAGTCTTAGGAATTACAATATCTGTAAGTGCCGTACAACCATAAAATGTTTTAGCACCTAAAACCTTTAAATTATCAGATAATGTAATATCTTCTAACGATATGCAATCTTCAAATACACCTGAATCCGCATTTGAACCTAATTCCACTAACGAATTTGGCAATGTTATTTTTTTCAAATTGCTACAGCCTCGAAAAGCACCTGCTTCAATTGTTCTTAACTTATTTGAAAACGTAATATCTGTTAAATTTTTACAATCTCGGAATGTTTCATAACCGATTTCAATTACTGTTTCAGGAATTTCAATACTTGTTAATGTATTACAATCATTAAATAACCAAGCGGGAATTTTTTTAATATTATCAGCAAAAATCACGTTTCTTAATCCCGAACCTTCAAAATTACTAACACCAACCGTTTCTATATCTTTCGGTACTTGAATTGTTGTTAAAGAGGTACATCCTTTAAAAGTATTTGCACCTAAAGTGTTTAGTTCTATTGGAAGATGTACTTCATGTAATGATGTACAACCTTCAAATACACCTGAATCCGCATTTGAACCTAAGTATCGAAGACAATCAGGCAAATCAACTTTCTTTAAGTTTACACACCCCATAAACGCCCCATAATCAATACTTCGTAATCTTGATGGGAAACTGATTTCTTGTAAGGTTATACAATCTTTAAAAGCTTCATATCCTATCTCTGTAACGTTTTCCGGTATGACCACCGCAGCAGCATTTCCCTGATATTTCACTAACGTACTTCCAGACATGATAAAGTCACCTGCTGTCTTGACCGACTGTAAAGGTTTGGTTGACAGGATGACTTGCTCATCCAAGCTTTCTTTTTCAACATAATCTGATACAACTTCCATGGCAGAAACAACTTTCTTGCTCATCTGTTTCATTGCCAATTGATGATCAGATGATAATCCGGTAGCCTTTTGCATTGCATTTGCAATCGTAAAATCGCTTAACACCGTTGTAATGGAACATGTACAACACAAAAGCCCGGCAACTACTTTCTTCATTTGTAATTTCATAAACATTCTCACCTTTCTTTATCATGAGAATTATATAAAAATAACAAATGAATAACAACAAACACAAAACTGAATGTAAAAAATGACCGTTTTTATGTCAAAATACACAAAAAAAGCATCTCAATAAACCAATGAATTGAGATGCCCTATATCTTATTCTTATGACGTTTTTAGCCCTCTTTGACCTTGCTCGTCTTGGTATAATAAAAACCGTGTGTCACATGGTCCTTCTCATACTTCTTTGCATAAGCAGCAAAAACCGCTGTTGCGTCTTTTTCCTTATTCAGAATGGCATGATAAAGATCCAATGCTTCTAACACATAAGCGATATCATGAAACATGCCGTCAATGCGAAAATGACGAATTCCACTATTTAACAGCTCCTGAATTTCTTCAAAGCTCGCAAGCGTAAAACCGGTGAATACATGCGTACCCGTTTCATCTTCCACAATGGGCATATGTTCCTCACGATTTTCTTCCATCAAATATAAGTCATAGTTATTGCGTACTTGCTCATTTTTTCCTATAAAAGACATATAACTGCTTAATAAATTACGTTTGCTATGCATCATATTCAAACGACCATGGAGAATAACCTCACATTCACCATCAGTAAGCCGACCAATTTCACACATTTCCTGCAAGGTAATTTCCTTAGAAATAGTAACCATCTGAATACCTTCATCTAAATAATATTGCACATCACTGTGATTTGTAATTAACGTATCCGGATTGTAAATAAGCTTTTTCTTTAAGTCAAAATGTTCTGCCTCTAACAATACACACTCATCGCCATAATAAATACCATCCACATCTAATTCTTTCAATAAATGTAAATGCTGACGTAACGCCGGTAATTCTTCTTCCACAAAAAAGCGATTTACGGCCACATACATGCGTAAGGAAAGCCGTTCACATTCTTTCTTTATTGCTTGTAATTCCTCCACTGCAAAAGCATATACGCAGCGAACAGAAAAAAATGGTGTACCAATCAAAACACTATCTGCGCCATGCGCTTTAACTTTTGCCAAATCCTCGAATGCAAAAGGTGTTACAATAAAATCAGGCATAGAATCCATCCTCTCTAACCAAGCTTTATTATAATATAAGTGCGCATTGAAAGAAAGGATAATGTTTTTCACCATAAGATAATCGTGAAAAATAAATTCAAAAAGATTTCGATATTTTTTAAAATGTAAAGAAAATGAGCGTATAATAATGAAAAAGAGTTAAGAGGGTTCTTATGAAAAAACATATACTTGCAAAAACAAATATATTTATCTGTATTATCATTATAATCGGTTACTTGATTACTTCCTTTGTCAGCTATAACAGTAATCATACCATGCTAAAAAAAGATATCGAACATATTTCGGATCTGAGTAGTGAAAGCATCTATCATAAAATAGATTCACTATTTACAAAACCTATCAACATCTCCTTAACCATGGCCAATGATACCTTTTTAATGCAGCATATGAAAAATGAAAATGCGCTTACAGATGATGCTAACTTTGTAAAAACAATCACAGATTATTTGCATGCCTATAAAGTGAAATACAATTTTGATTCCGTCTTTTTAGTATCTACCAAAACAAAACGCTATTATCATTTTGATGGCATTGATCGAATCCTTACAAAAGATAATCCGGAAAACACCTGGTATTATGAATTCCTTAACAGCAAAGATGATTACAGCATTAATATTGATAATGATGAAGCGAAGAAAAATGAGATTACCGTGTTTATCAATTGTAAGCTAAAAGATGTTAATAAGCATATAATTGGCGTTATAGGTGTTGGTTTTCGCATTGAACATCTGCAAGAGCTGTTGAAGCAATATGAGAAAAAATTTAATGTGAAAGCTTTTTTGATTGATGCAAACGGCACCATTCAACTCTCTACGAATATTTCCGGTTATCAAAAACAAAAGTTAGCACAAAACAAACGTTATGAAACCCTCTTACCAAAATTAATGAAGGAAAAGGAAGAGAGTGTTTCTTTCTGGTACAGCGAAAAACCTTACAGCGGTTATCTTATCCGGCAACCTTTGAATACTATACAATGGCAATTGCTGATTGATCGCGATACAGCACAATTAGAGCATTCCATGCATCAGCAGTTAGGCATTGGTTTTACTATCATTTTGATGGTTATTATTCTTGTCTTAGGAGTTATTACGTATATCGTACGCAAGTATAACAAGAAGTTGATTCATTTAACTCTGGAAACAGAAATGAAACATCAATCCATCTTCCAACAGCAAACCGAACAGATTTATGATACTATTTATGAAATTGATGTGACCCATAACTGTGCTGCCAGTGAAGCTACCGAAGACTATTTCTATAGCCAGGGCATTCCTCGAAAGACTCCTTATGATGAATCTTTAAAGATCATTGCTGAAAAACAAATCAAACCGGAATTTAGAGCTGGTTATTTGACAGTCTTTGATCCTGCGCATATCTTACAGCTATATGAGGAAGGCATTACGTCTACGCAATATGATTTTATGATCAATAATGGGAATGACAACAATTACTATTGGATGCGTATTACCGTTAAGATCTTTTATTGGGATGATGACCAGTCCATTCGTATGTTTGTTTATCGCCAAAATATTGATGAAGAAAAACGCAAAGAACTCTTCATGAAGAAGAAAATGGAAAGTGATTCTCTGACTTCCCTTTATAACAAAGCCGCTACTCGTTCTTATATCCAACAGAAACTGATGCAAAACACTGATCAATATTATGCTTTCTATATCTTAGATATTGATAATTTCAAAGATATCAATGATGCCTATGGTCATGCAGTTGGAGATGAAGTCATCGTAACTTTTGCTAATATCTTAAAAAATCAATTCCCAAAGGATGCAATCATCGGTCGTATCGGCGGTGATGAATTTGTCACTTTACAAGCAGTTGCGTCCAAGCAAGAAGCACAAGCCAAAGCAGAAGCACTTGTGAACATCTATCATAACGCAAAACGCCAAGGATTATGCCACTACACAATATCCGCCAGCATCGGCGTAGCTGTGACAATACACAATTTGGATAACTTCGATTCGCTGTATCACAATGCGGATAAAGCACTCTATGAGGCAAAAGAAAACGGTAAGAATCAGTATCGTATGTATGAAAAATGAATATTGCAGTAAAAGATAAACAAAAAGAAAAGGAAGATTGCTCGGTGAAATTAAAAGCGTAGGCAATCTTCTTTTGTTATCGAATACACATGCAATTTTTTAAGGCTTGTATACTACTTGATATGCACGAATATCTGATCCTCATTTTGAATAAAGCAGCTCTGTTCTGCTTTAACAGTAAAAGGCTTCTTCGTTTCCACTACGATTTTTTTCGCCTAGACCGATCCAAAGGCATCCTACATAGTGTTCATCCTTAAACAACCCGGTTAAGTTATGATTTTGTTAAAAGTTCACTTTCATTAGTTATCAAAACCTTTTTTACGATACATCATGGCAAATGTCACAACACCTAAGAGAATCCAGGCAAGAATAATTCCAAAATCCAGCAAATGTTCTTGACTTAAGATGCTCATACCATTCATCGCATCATTAATAATCGCCATCATTCTGGTTGTCGGTACGATACTGGCAATCTTATCAATCACTTCATTCATATTCTGAAACATCGGTGGTATCAAAAACAGAATCATCAATGGTGTTGATAAGGTACTGGTAGACATCTGATCCTTCGACAGCAATCCGACAACCGAACCAAACAACAGCATGGAAATGGAAGTCACTGTCGTTACCAGAAGAAACATTGGCAAATAAGAAAGCTGCGTTGCCGTGATAAAGAAGATCACGATTGTGATGAGTTCCATTAAGACAAGTACGGAAATAATCTTGCTAAAAATATATTCAAGCGCTGACACATCACTCAGCATCAAGACACGCAAGGTATTTTTTTCTTTTTCTTCTGCTACCATCATTGCCAAGCCGGTAAGTGGAATAGCGGAAAGATTCAATAATTCGCATAAAGTTAAAACAAAGTTACTCGGCATTCCTGCTTCTTTAACATCCCCAAATATGGTCTGATATAACACAGCAAAGCCAATCGGTAATAAGATCATGATCAGCATATTCTTATTCGTAAACATTAAACGAAAGTCTTTTTTGATTAGCACAGCTAATGTATGCATTCGCAGTTTCATTATAATTCCCTCCCTGTCACATCAAGAAAAATTGTTTTCAGATCAGGCTCTACCGAATTTATACGCAAAATATTGCCTTGTATTGCTGCCAATGTTTTCATCAGACTTGCTGTATCTTTTGTTGTATGGTATTTATTGCCTTTATCATCCAAAATGACAACTTCATTTTTGGCATATTTTAATTTTAATTCATCTGGACTTCCCATTTCTTTGATTTCCCCTTCATTTAAAAAAGCCACACGATGACATAACAAATCGGCTTCACTCATATTATGGGTCGTTAAGAAAATCGTCGTACCTTGGCGATTTAATTCAAAAATCATCTCATATACAGCCTCACTGCTGGCAGGGTCTAAAGCACTGGCAGGTTCATCTAAAAATAAGATCTTAGGTTTATGCAAAATAGCACGTGAAAATAATAAGCGTTGCTTCATCCCTTTTGACAAATGCTCAACCTTTTTCTTCTTTGCTTCATACAATCCTGTCTTCTGCAAAACCTCATCAATATACGATGTTGAAATTTTCTTCAGATCGGCGAAAATCTTTAGATTTTCATACACTGTTAATTTTTCATATAAACCACTATTATCGGATAAGACACCGATATTTTGATATAATTCATCCTGCAATTCATCCACTTGTTTCCCTAAGATCAAAAACGTTCCATGATTTGGCTTCAACTGATTTGTTAACAGCTTGATCGTTGTTGTTTTACCGGCTCCACTTGGACCCAGAAAACCGAAGATTTCTCCCTCTTTGATTGAGAAACTGACATCTTTTAAAGCTTTTGTCTCTTTAAAAGAAATTGCTCCATGACGTACTTCTACGATTGTATTCATATCACTCACTCCCTTGTGTGTATCTCTTTAAGTATACACGAAATAACCTCATCATTTCAATTTGATGCTTTGCAATAAAGCCGATAACTGTTTATCATCTATTGTATTTGTCATAACTTACTTACCTTCATAAAAGATGATTATAATCGCTTTTCAAAATTGCCACTCACCGTAGGACCCTCATTAAAAATCACAAAGGCATTTGGATCAAAAGAGGCAACAATGCGGCGAATCTGATGTTCTTCGTATTTATTTATCACTGTCACAAGGATGCGTGTCTGTGTTTTCGTATAAGCCCCGGCACCATCCCAATAGGTTACACCTCTTCCTGTTTCTTTCATGATGGCTTCTTGAATTTCCTGATTCTTAGTAAAAATCATTGCAGTCATATTAATATTTTGATAATGTGTGCGATCCAATACTAAAGAAAAACAGGTCATATATAAGATAGAATAGATCGCCGTAGGCACATCAAAAAGGAAAGCACATAACAGATAGACAAAAGCATTGACTATTATCGATAATTTCCCCACACTGAAATTGGCAAATTTTCGCGTAAAATAAACACCTAAGATATCCAGTCCTCCTCCACTGCCCCCACTACGCAATGCAATACCAATACCAAAGCCACAGATGATGCCCCCTATCAAACAGCTGGCAAGCACATCGTCTAGGATAGGTGTTTCCGGTATAAAGATAAGACTAAAAGCAAGTGTTTGTGCAATGACACACAAAAGCGTCTTCACAAAGAACTTTCGAGAAATGCTGCGATATGCCAAAATAAATAATGGCAGATTCATCAAGAAATTGATGATACCGGCAACATCAAAGTTGGCAGGCAATGAGATATGCGCATATTGTATTATAATCGTTCGAATGATCTGGGCAATACCGATCACTCCGCCACTATATAAATTTAAAGGTACGATGAATAAGTTAACACCCGCTGCGAAAATAAAGCCTCCTGCAATGACCATCAATATTTTATAAGTTTCATTTTCTATTTTCATATATAAAACCCTCACTCGTTATCATCAGCATTATAGCATAGAAGAGGTTTTTATGGGAATGTTTCCTGCTTCGATGCAGCAATTTTCCAAATCGTGCCTGCGTGCTTGCGATATGACATACATCCTAGGTAGCAAAGATGTCTTCTTTATCGCAACTGTTTTATCAAATGATCCTTTCACATCAACTGTAGTTTATAGCAATTTGCATCGATAAAGCGTTATTCTTTCATTTCTCTATCCTTACCGCAACTTGCTTAATGATAAAATAAAATCTTTGATAACGATTAAAGACTTTTTCAAACATCCTATAAAAAAGAAAAGAATCCTTTGTTTGACCAAACAATGGGATTCCTTTGCATGAAACGTGTTTACATACGTTTTTGTATACAATCGCCTTCGATTTTCTTAATACGGCAGGTTGCATCATAGCGCAATGTACCATTGCAATGCACATAATCAACTACGCAGCCTCCCTGTAGAACAATATCCGTTGCGGAAATAGAATTAGCTCGAATATTACTTGCTCGCAATGTTGTACATTCAATTGTATTCGCATGATTTGTTTTTCCCCAATTCTTGCCAAAGCCAAAGGCAAATACGCCTAAAATACCGCTGGCAAAATTAATGACCACTTCATCACCAAACAAATCATTCAACACGGCACAGCCATTGATAATGACCTTATCCGCATTCACTTCTCCGTTATTCTTTAACATGCCATCTACGCGTATATCATCTGCATAAACTTTACCATTTTCTGACTTTACCATGCCATCGATATCCAACTTATTCACTCTGATATCTTTGGCAACCTTCAGCATTCCATTCACATCCATTTGCTCCGCCGTAATACTGCCCTCTGCATTGCAAGTGCCATCTATATCAATCATATGACATTTGATATTGCCGTTTATCTTTCCCATACCATCAATTTTGATACGATCATATTCTCCTTCGGTAATTGTTCCAAAACCATCAATCCTTACATCCATACTCATACCATTTTGTCCTCCTTGCGAATAATAAATGTAACCCTGCACAGATACAGCCAACTGCTGCCACTAGGGGCACGCTTAAACGAAAATCAATCCAGTGATTCGCATCTGCCAGAAAATATACTCCTAAGCTTAATACCATCAGCATCATAAATTGAATACCGTATTTTAACAGACTGATGCAGGCAGGTAAGATCAGAAACAGACTCCACCAGCCGGGGAAAAATAAGGTAAACTTCCACAGTTCAAATAACTCTCCTAAATAGCCAGCACCTACTGCGATTAACAACAATCCCCAGATAATATTTTTTGCATGCTTGCTCATGAAACGACCTCCTCATCAAAGGTAAACGCAAACGTTTCCTTATACTTTACTTTCATTTGTGAACTCAATTCCTGTAATGATACACTTCGCAAGATTTTCATACGCTCATCAAGCCAATACCAGACATCCTGATTGGTGGATGCTGCAGGTTCTTGTAAAGCGAGCACGTAATGATCTTCTTGTACCTGCACAAGTAACATTCGCCATTCATGTGAGTGGATATGCGTTAACGCATGGGCACTGGATTGAATCAATGCCATCCGCGTGTTTTGGGAAAATGCATATTCCTGATTCCATTCACTGATGACCATCATCACCAAAATCTCATAGAAGGAAAAGCAATCCTTTTCCATTACATCCATAAACAGGGCGGCCACCTCAATATCAATCTCGCTGAATTCTTCCAGATCTTCTTCTGTAAACATGCGATTACTAACCTCAGGAGTCAGCATCTTCGCTAATTCTTCTAAAGAATATGTATCCTTCATCTGTTGAATTGCACGGATCCGATTTAATATACGTTCTTTCGGGAAATAGGTTTCCTGTCCTGTGGGACTAGGACGTTTCACAAACCAGCTTTCCGGTATCAGACCTTCGCGTTTCCAACGATATAGCTGTCCATAAGAAATACCGGTTTCTTTTAATAAATCTTTTTTTGAAATCTCCATAGTCGTTTCACCTTCTTCTCATTGTCATTTTGTAATACTCCAGATGATATTGCTCGTTCAATAAATGCAGCTTTTTGATCGATAGATTTTCGGCATACATCTGCTTGTTGCATTTCATACATATCAGCCACCTCTCTGCCGTTAGTGTAACATTGTTTTATTACACCTATATATTAACAAAACATTGTTACGTTGTAAAGAAAAAAAACATAAATTATTAAAATTTATGCGAAAACGTTTTCATAAACTTACCGATATCACTCTCAGGTAAAAATTAAATCAAATCTATTGACCGGTGGTCACTAAAGGGGTAAACTAGTTACATGTATGAAAAAAGGAAGTGAATATATGGAAGAGTTAAACAAACGCAGCCGTATTCAAAATGCTGCAGTTGCCTTATTCAGCGAACAAGGCGTAGAGGCAACCAGTGTCAATGATATCGTGCGGCGTGCGAATGTCGCAAAAGGCACCTTTTACATATATTATAAAGATAAAAAAGAACTGATCTCCCAGATCCTGACTGAAAAACATGGCAAAGCTTTGAATGATTTGATGAATGCATCATATGAGAAAAGCCGTCAGGGTATGATGGATTGGCGCCATGCATTTGCCAATGAGCTAATTTCCTTTTATCGCCATAATCCAAAGATCTTAAAGATGATCCAAAAAAACATCACCTCCATCTTTGACTGTGATAAGCATCGAGAACAAGTCTTAGCCCATATCGAAAAGTTGGATGCTTTCTTACAATGCTTTCATCAGGAAAAAGAGAGTCGAAAAGATGCCATGAATCGCTTTATGCTGATGATGGAGATGATTGGCGTCATTAGTTTTCACGCCATCTTTTATGAGCAGCCTGATACGATGGACAGCGTAGAACCGGTACTGCTGAAAATGATTGAGCGCATGTATTTGTAAGGAGGATTTCCATGACATATAAATTAGGAATTGATGTAGGATCTACTACATTAAAAGCCGTTCTATTAAATGAACAAGATGAAATCATCTATAAAAGCTATGAACGCCATAAATCGCGGGTACGCGAAATGAGCGTTGAGAAGATAGAAGAATTAAAACCGTTGTTGCTTGGTCATAAAATTGCCATAGCCATTACCGGAAGCGCCGGTCTTGGGGTGGCAAGTGGAGCTCAGCTTCCCTTTGTACAAGAGGTATTTGCGACAGCACAGGCGGTCAAGAAATATTATCCAACTACGGATGTAGTCGTTGAATTAGGTGGTGAGGATGCCAAGATCATCTTTCTAAAAGGCGCTTTAGAAGAACGAATGAACTCGACATGTGCCGGTGGTACCGGAGCGTTTATTGATCAAATGGCTTCCTTGTTAGATGTTGATTTGGAAACGATGGATCAACTATCGTTGCAATATACGACCCTATATCCAATTGCCTCACGTTGTGGTGTCTTTGCGAAAAGTGATGTTCAGCCTTTAATCAATCAAGGTGTTGAAAAAAGCAATTTAGCTGCCAGTATCTTTCAGGCAGTCGTTGATCAAAGTATTGCCGGATTGGCACAAGGCAGAAACATTGAAGGCAATGTTTTATTTCTGGGAGGGCCTCTGCATTTTCTAAAAGGATTACAAAAGCGTTTTAAAGAAACCTTGCACCTTAATGAAGATGAGGCAAACTTCCCCGCTTTAGCACCTTATTTTGTGGCATTAGGAAGTGCGGTATATGCGGATAATGAGACAGTGCTCTATACGTATGAAGAGCTATTGCATAAAATGAAAACGATGGCACAACAAAAAGTCAAAAATGACGGTCTGCCTCCTTTATTTGCCAGTGAACAAGACTATCAAGAATTTGTCCAACGTCATGCCAATGCCCATGTAGATCGAAAAGATATTCATAAGTATCAAGGAAAGGCATGGTTGGGGATCGATTCTGGAAGTACGACAACCAAACTTGTCCTCATTGATGAAGAAGATAACATTCTGTACGAAAGCTATGCCAATAACCAAGGCAACCCGGTCGATGTTATTCAAAAAGAATTATTGCAGATTTATGACTTGATGGAAGATCGCATTACCATAAGTCATGCTGCCGTTACCGGCTATGGTGAAGAATTGATGAAACATGCCTTCCATTTGGATATCGGTGTTGTGGAAACCATGGCCCATTATCAGGCAGCGAAGCATTTCAATCCCAACGTCGATTTTATCATCGACATCGGTGGTCAGGATATGAAATGTTTCCGTATTAAAGACAATTCCATTGACGATATCTTATTAAACGAAGCTTGCAGCAGTGGCTGCGGCAGTTTCATTGAAACCTTTGCGAAGAGTATGGGGTATGAAATCAAAGAATTTGCTCGGATGGGATTGCATGGAAAGCATCCGGTTGACTTAGGTACACGCTGCACCGTTTTCATGAATTCCAGTGTGAAACAAGCACAGAAAAATGGTGCCAGCATGGAAGACATTTCCGCCGGCTTATGTATCAGCGTCGTAAAAAATGCATTGTATAAAGTTATTCGTGCAAAAAGTGCCGAAGAAATCGGAAAAGAAATCGTTGTACAAGGTGGCACCTTCTTAAACGATACCGTATTGCGCAGCTTTGAATTAGAACTAGGCCGTCATGTCATTCGTCCAGGCATTGCCCATCTGATGGGGGCTTATGGAGCTGCCTTACTCGCGAAACAAAAACATGCTAATACCTCTTCCATACTCGATAAAACCGCACTAGAAAACTTTACACATACCTCACAAGCCAGCAACTGCGGTTTATGTACCAACCACTGTAATCTGACCATAAATACATTTGCGAATGGCACTCGTCATATTGCCGGTAATAAGTGTGAACGTCCGATCATTGGTCGTGCCAATAAAGAAAAACTTCCTAATCTCTATGATTTCAAATATGAAGAACTATTGAAATGCAAAGGAATCAGCGGTGTTCGTGGAAAAATCGGGATTCCGCTTGTGTTAAACATGTATGACAACCTTCCCTTCTGGCATTCCTTCTTCACCAATTTAGGATTTGAGGTGGTCTTAAGTGATCGTTCCAGCAAAGCCTTATATGCGAAAGGACAGCATACGATATCCTCTGATACCATCTGCTATCCAGCAAAGCTAGTGCATGGACACATTCAATCCTTGATTGATAAAGGTATTGATACGATTTTCTATCCCTGCATGAGTTACAATGTAGATGAGCAGATGAGCGATAACCATTTCAACTGTCCAGTAGTTGCCTATTACCCTGAAGTCATTGAAGGCAATATGGATTTAGAAGGCATCACCTTCCTTTATCCTTATGTTTACTTGGAAGATCGTCATACTTTTGAAACAAAAATCTTTGAATACTTCCGCTCACAGGATATGGATATCACTTATAAAGAAATTACGGCAGCTGCTTCTCATGCGTATGTTGCCTATGAAGAATTTAAACAAAAGATCCAACAGGAAGGTGCCAGAGCTTTAGCTTTTGCGCAGACGCATCATCGTAAGACGATCGTATTAGCGGGACGTCCTTATCATGTCGATCCGCAGATCAATCATGGCATTCATCGTTTATTAAGCAATTTGGGATTTGTTGTCGTTAGCGAAGACAGTATTCCAAAACAATCGCAACGCCCAAGTATCCATGTCTTAAATCAATGGACCTTCCATGCTCGCATGTATAATGCGGCACAGTTTGTAACGACGCAAAACGATATGGAACTCATTCAACTTGTCAGTTTTGGCTGTGGCATCGATGCGATTACCGCAGATGAAGTAAAAGATATCTTACGTCGTCACAATAAATTATATACACAGATCAAGATTGATGAAGTTGATAATCTTGGTGCCGTGAAGATTCGCTGCCGTTCCTTATTGGCGGCAATGGAAGAAAGGGAGGGATAAATTCATGAACCGTGTAGAATTTACCAAAGAAATGAAGAAGACACATAAAATCCTTGTGCCCATGATGCTGCCGATACATTTTCAATTTTTACAAAACATCTTTCGCCAAAACGGCTATCAGATGGAGTTGTTACAGACCAAAGGACAACAGATCATTGATGAAGGATTGAAAAATGTGCATAACGATACTTGCTATCCGGCATTGTTGGTCATCGGTCAAATGATCGATGCCTTAAAATCAGGAAACTACGATACCGATCACATTGCTTTGGCCATTACCCAAACCGGTGGCGGCTGTCGTGCCTCTAACTATATCCATTTGCTGCGAAAGGCACTAAAACAAGCTGGTTTTGGCCATGTACCTGTCATTTCCGTTAATTTTTCCAAGTTAGAAAAAAATAGTGGATTCAAATTGACAGGCAGTATGCTACTACGACTATTATATGGTTTTCTATATGGAGATATGCTTATGTGGATAAAAAATCAATGTAAACCATATGAACGGCATGCCGGTGCAAGTGATGCACTTGTCCAAAAATGGATCAACCGTATCAGTGAACAATTTAATTCTCTTTCCTTTTTAAAGCTTCATCACAATTATGTAATGATGTTAGAGGAATTTGCGGCTATTGAACGTGAGAATACACCGAAAATTCAAGTGGGTATTGTCGGAGAAATCTATATGAAATATGCCCCTCTAGGTAATAATGAATTAGAAGATTTCTTGATCAAGGAAGGCTGTGAACCAGTCGTATCCGGAGTTCTTGATTTCGGTTTATATTGCCTGGAAAATACGGTCATTGACCATGAATATTATAATCGCAGCCGCAAAAGCTATCGCTTTGTTGCCATGGCCAGTCGTTATATTCAGCATTTACAGATGAAAGCCATCAAAGCCATTCGTCAACAAGGTGTCTTCCGTGAACCCGATACCTTTCAAGAAGTTATGGAAAGCAGCGAAGGCATCATTAACCGTGGTACTAAGATGGGAGAAGGCTGGCTGTTAACAAGTGAGATGGTTGCCTTAATCAAAAGTAATGTTTCTAATATCGTTTGTTGTCAGCCATTTGGCTGTCTGCCAAATCATATCGTTGCTAAAGGCATGACACGTAAAATCAAAAATATCTATCCAAACGCCAATATCGTCGCCGTTGATTACGACCCAAGTGCGACACGGGTAAATCAGGAAAATCGTTTAAAGCTAATGTTGAGCAATGCGCGTTTAACGGCTCGCTTTGCCCAGGCCGAAGAAGAAAAAAGGGCAGCTGCCAAACAACAGGCATATGCATATGAGACACGATAAAAAACATTGTATTTTATAAGAATATGCACATATAAAATGAAAAAGAAGTCAAAACCAGATCAAATCACAGGTGATGACTTCTTTTTATGTAGAAATGCATACTGTTATACTTTTTGTTTTTCCTTCTTTACAACTGTAATCTGAAAACTATGCATAAGTTCCTCATCATATGCTTGTCCCAAATTTTGAAACGTTGGCAAAAAAACATAATTCAAGCGTTGTTCATAAGGCAATTCTTTGGCTTTACCAGATGCATAACAGATACCTTTGATATCGGTCTTTCTATTATAAACGGCTGCTGTTAACAACTGTGATATGACATAATTGCTCTTAAAGGCATGCTTTTCATTATCCTTTGCCCATATGGATAAGGCGTATTTTAATGGCATGGTACATAAAAAAGCAAACAATTGTTCATGCGAATATCTTCTTTTTTCCATCTGTGGATAGGATACGCTCACATCCAATAAAGAAAATGCTTTTAAAGGACAAAATTCACCATAGGATATATTGGTTTTTCCCAATTCCTTATACATACAAGGAAGACTGCCAGCCAGATATAAACAAGGTATCCCTGTGATTGAATAGCGCTGATTCTGAATCAAATAGCGTTTTGTAAAAGGGATATGATAAAATTCTTGACAATCAAGCAGTGGCATTAAAGATACTCTTCCTCGATATAATACATTTGGAAGCTGCTGTACACGCTCAAACATCATGTCATATGTTTGATGATGAAAGGAACACTGCAACATATTTTGCATCTGAGAAGAAGCTGTATTCATCCTTCCCTTTAAATAATTACGCCAAATATCATTAATTTTATTACGTAACTTATATAAATATGTATATTCTTCTATAGTTAAGATATCGGCCTTTTTTATAAGATGTAAGAAACGCAATGTTTTTTGTAAATAAGCACTACGTACCTCATGATCATGTTCAACCATCGTCTCAAGTGGCAGCTGTTCTGCCAGCTTTTGCAATAATAAAGTTTCCATCATAACTCCCTAAGCCTTTCGTAAGTTCTAGTTCATTATATAACAATTCATAATAAAATGAGTAGAAATTATAGTAGAATGTTGCTTTCCCTTATTTTCTTCTCGATAACGTTTACTTCATGATACACATAGAGTAAAATAAAGAGGAAAGAGGTGTTTTTATGGTACAGATTGGCAATGTTTGGGACGAAATATTAAAAGATGAATTTGCGAAAGAATATTACCAGAACATCCGCAAATTTTTAGTATATGAATATAATCATCATCCGGTATATCCTAGCATGTATGATATCTTTAACGCTTTAAAATATACACCGTATCATTGTGTTAAGGTTGTTATTTTAGGACAAGATCCATATCATGGCAAAGGACAGGCGCATGGCTTATGCTTCTCCGTTAAAAAAGGAGTTACCCCTCCCCCATCTTTACAAAATATCTTTCAAGAATTAAAAAACGATGTTGGCTGTAACATCCCTTCTCATGGAGAATTAACGAAATGGGCAAAACAGGGCGTATTATTGTTAAATACCGTATTAACCGTTCGCGGTGGTCAGGCGAATTCTCATGCCAATCATGGTTGGGAACAATTAACCGACGCGATTATTCAAAAGTTAAATGAACGCGAAGAGCCAATCGTCTTCCTTTTATGGGGGCGTAATGCCAAAAATAAAATGGCACTTATCACCAATCCGGCACATCTTATTCTATCATGTGCACATCCTAGCCCATTCAGTGCGGATTACGGTTTCTTTGGCTGTCGGCATTTCTCCAAAACCAATGACTTTCTAAAACAGCATGGACAAACACCTATTGATTGGCAGATTGAATAAGAAATATCTTGCACTTTTTGTATCAATTCGCTTATAAAACAAATAAAAATAAATGGTAATGCATGAATTTCACATCCCTTTCTTGACACGAAAAACAAGCATGCTAAAATTAATTCGTATGAAGAGAAAGGAAATTGGTTTATGTTAAAAGAAGTTGCTATAAAGTATTATCGCATGGGATATAACTGTGCAGAAAGTATCATTCGTGCGGGAAATGAGGTCTATGATCTGGGGCTACATGACAAGGACATGAATATGACCGCCGCTTTTGGGGGAGGTTTTCAAATTGGGGATGTCTGCGGTGCCCTCAGCGGTGCAGCTTGTGTCATCAGCTCTCGCTATGTAGAAACCAAAGCACATGATTATGCAGATATGCGCCCATTGACGCAAAAGCTGGTCATCGCTTTTCAGAAACGCATGGGTTCTCGCCTATGTGCGCAAATCAAACCGGTATTTCATAATAAAGAAATAAAATGTGAGAATACAGTTGCTACTGCTGCTGAAGTATTAGAACATGTTATCATGGAATGGGATGCAGAACACAACACTGTAGAGCAATAACATAAAGCTGCCCTATGACAAGAGCAATCTTCACTCTTGTCATGAGCAGCTTTTTCTATTCTATTTCATCCACGTTTCCCCGTTAAAATAAATTGTATCAATTCTTCAACATCATCAAACACATCATAATCACCAAAAATACCTTCTCTATGATAAACAATCCCATTCTTTTCATTCGCTGCCAGACAATCTAAAAGTTTTTCCTCGCCATATCGCTTTGCAAATAGAGTAAAGCCATAAGGTTTGCTCTTACTCAACATACCCTTGCGACATTCCTTGTCACATTCATAACAATGTCCGTATTGTTTTTCTTTTGAGCAATTGCGATTTTCACAAGCATCCATAAAAGCACAATTGTCACCTAAACACCCCTGACAAGTCGTATTTTCACTACATAAACAACAGGCAAGTCCACAGCGCGCAATACCATATTCTCTTTTCATCTTGCATCCTCCTATGTACAGCTATATCATAACAAAAAAACTACGACAACAGTATGTCATAGTTCTTGATAAAGTTGTATCCATCGTTTACTGTCTTCATAGATACGTTTTCTTAACGTTATTGGCTGTAACACTTCAATCCTATCGCCAAAGGCTAACAGATTCGCATACCAGAAATGCTCATCTTTAGGCACATACAAACGATATAAGAAAGTTTTTTTATCTTCCTGCAAAATCTCACCCGGCAGATATTCCAAAATTGATAGTTTCTTTGCTTTATCACAACGCAAACGAATTTCTATCATCGGCTGTTGATGTTTCTCATCATGCATAGATGCGATAATTTCACGTAATGCAGGATGCGGCTGCGCTTGCATATCCTTAACGAGTTCAATATCTTCCATACGCACTAACTTATACATACGATAGCCTTTTTCCATTTTGGCAATCATATACCAAGCATACCATTTATACATACATCCGGCAGCATCTGCCACTATCTTCTTTCGTTCATTACGCGCATTTGTATACATAAAGCGTAAGCAACAATGCTTCAGCATGGCTGTTTTAATGATTTGCAAATGTTGATAGATGAGCGGATGTTCCTGTAATACACTAAAATCTAACAGGATATGGGAATCATCTTTAGAGAGCTGTTCTATCTTTTCACATAAATCAACTACCTGATTTTCTCCCATTGCGCTGGAATAACCTTGCAATGCAGTAGCCATCATAGAAAACTCTTCCTCATTCACCCATTGTTCATCCAAGCGATAACCTTCTTGTATTTCATAACCGCCATCACTACCGGGATAAGCAATAATAGGAATTTTCGCCATGCTTAAGGCATCCATATCCCGCTGAATCGTGCGCACTGAAACCTCAAAATATTCTGCTAATGTTTTGGCGCTGGTACGCCCATGATTCAACAAATATATCGTGATTCCATATAAACGTTCACGCTTCATCTGCTTTTTCCTTTTTTTAAATCTTCGATGGCCTGCTGTTTTTCACTAAGATACTCCCAGCGTTCCATTAATTCTTCAATCTTGGTTTCCAAGGCTTCCCGCTGTTCACTTAAAGATTGCAATTTCACAAAATCTTGTGTATCCATCTCCATTTGCTCATCAATCGCTTCAATTTGTTTTTGCAGCTTTTCCATATGTTCATCCATCATTTCCAGTTCCTGTTTCTCTTTACTGGATAAACGCGGACTTACCTTTGGTTTCACTGCTTTTTCATTCTTATCTACTGCTGTGTTCTTTTCCCCTAGTTCCATCAAGGCACTATAGCCTCCCAAAAACTGCTGTATCGTTTTATCCGAATTAAATACAAACAGCTTATCACAAATACGATCAAGGAAATAACGGTCATGTGACACCGTAATAAGCGCCCCATTAAATGTATCCAGATAATCTTCCAGAATCTGTAAGGTCTGAATATCTAAATCATTGGTTGGTTCATCCAAAAACAAGATATTTGGTGCCTGCATCAATACCTTTAATAAATATAACCGTCTGCGTTCACCACCGGATAAACGCCCAATTGGCATATATTGCGCTTTGGCATCAAACAAGAATCGTTCCAGCATTTGCGAAGCTGTATATGTTCCCTCCATGGTCGTAATGGCATTCGAGCTTTCCTGAATATAATCCAATACGCGCATAGACATGTCCATTTCTTCATGTCCTTGCTTAAAGAAGCCTATTCTAACCGTATCTCCATGTACCACCTCACCGCTATCTGGAGCCAATTCTTTTGCCAATATTCTCAATAAGGTTGTCTTTCCACACCCATTCGCACCCAAAATACCAATGCGGTCATTTCTTTGAAGATGATAAGAAAAATCATGAAACAAGAGGTGTTCCCCATACGCCTTAGATAAATTTTCACATTCGATAATTTTCTTACCTAAGCGAGAACTTATAGCATCCAATTTTATATTCTCTTGTTCATTCGGTTTCTCTATTGCATTAAGTTTATGAAACCGCTCGATTCGTTCCTTGCTTTTTGTTCCTCTGGCTTGTACACCGGCACGCATCCAGGCAAGTTCCGTACGCAAAATATTTTGCCGTTTGCGCTCATTCGCCTGCGCTATTTCTTCGCGTTGTGCTTTTAATTCCAAATATTGTGAATAATTAGCCTCATAGGTATATATGTTTGCCTGATTGATTTCCATCATCTTATCACAGATACGTTCTAAAAAATAACGATCATGTGTTACCATAAAGATCGCATGAGAATAACGCAATAAATACTTCTCTAGCCATTCGATCATATCATTATCCAAATGGTTAGTCGGCTCATCCAATAGTAAAAGATCACAAGGCTGTAACAAGGCTCTTGCTAAAGCAACACGTTTGCGCTGTCCACCACTAAGATGCTTCACAATGCGCGCAGTATCATAAATACCAAGTTTCCCTAATATTGCCTTTGCCTCAAATTCCTTAATATCTTTATCCATACATAAAATTTGATGCAAGATCGTATCCTCTTCATCAAACACAGGGTCTTGGGGAAGATAAGAGATTCGTAAATTATTTTTACGTATCATATTACCCTCTTCATACGTTTCAAGACCTGCTATGATACGTAACAAGGTCGTTTTACCAGTACCATTGACACCAATCAAGGCAATTTTATCATGATCTTCAATCGCAAAACTGACATCTTTTACAATTGGTTTTATATTCTGATGCTTTGTTAAATGTTCCACTGACAATAACATATATATCATCCTCTTTCGTTACCTGCTTATTTTACCATACGCAGATGAAAAAGGAAATCATCTCACAAGATGACTTCCCTTACCTATTCATTTATCTTAATAATCGTCATTGTAATATACGATACCTTTATGTTCATCATAAGCCTTTTGGAAAGATACTAAGAGCACTTTCTTTAGATTTTCCAGACATTTTAAATAATTACCACGATATTGCTGGTGTGTTTCACTAAGTAATGCTTGATACACCTGTGACATAGACAATTCTTTTAAATTTGTAATTAATTTTTGTATTTTTGCATTATCATCAATACACATCAGAAAGTAGTTTTCTTGTATATCATGAATCCGTCTGTGACAATAACTTCGAGGATGATAGTTTGTGATCATATTCCAAATATAGAAAAAATCACAACTGCGTACAGGTATGGAATAACTGGCATCAGAGAATAATTGTAAACATAAATTTTTCTCATCAAAGCCTCTGTTATCTTCACATATCACATCTATTTTCTGTATTTCAAGAACGTGTATCGTCTGCATAATTTACTGTTCCTTTCTTATGAATGAAACATATAAAGAAATAATATAAATATACAAAAATTTATATCATTTCTAAATAATTTTAACAATTAAGAATTCAAATATCCTAACATAGCCGCATTCAACAAAGAATTGCTACCATCAAAAATCCATTTTTTATTCTCTTTGCGATAGTTAACTAAAACAGTTTCTTCTTTTTGTTTTGCTTTTTTCATTTTCTTTGTAAACTCACTTTTCGTGAATTCATCATCTTTTTTTTGTTTCATAGTTTCATAGATAGCATCGTTCATTGTATCTATATAATTAAAGTTTTTTACTTTAACACTGACTGTTGCTTTATCATCTTTGATTTTTTCTTCATTAACCTCATAGGTCATATTTGCATAAGTTAACTTCATAAGTTCTTTTTGCAAACTAGCACTCTTATCATAGCTTTTTTGATCAAATTCAGCACCGACGGTATCACATGCTTCTTTATACTTTCCTTCTTTCATCTTCTCCAAATAAACTTCTGTTAAACCTTTTGGTGAAGACTTATCCGTACGCTGGCATCCGGCAATTGCCATTGCCATCACCATACAGCAGAATACTGCCATTATCTTTTTTATTCTAGCTGATTTTTGTTTCATTTTTTCGACTCCTTACTTTTTTAACTATTTTATAACCTATCATCAATACTAAAGCTCCAGTTAGCACTAACAGTATAATTATTTCCTTTGGCCACGTTTTCTTTGTTATCATTGCTTTATGCTTTGGTATGTACTTTGTTCGTATTCCTCTTACCAATAAGCGATGTGAATTGATTCCATATGGTGTACAGGTCAATAAAGTCACATGATCTTCATCGGCAATTGGTTTTAAATATTCTGTTTTATTAGGTTTCACTACGATGATCTTATCTACTTTATAAGCAAGAACTTGATTATAAATATGAATGTAAAATTCATCACCAATTTCCATTTTATCCAAATCTGTAAATAATTTTGCCTCAGGCAAGCCGCGGTGAGTACTTAAAACCGTGTGATTTCCTTTCCCTCCAATAGGAAATGGCGTCTCACGTAAATGACCAACACCTTTGCGGATAACTTTTTCTGCCACACCATGATAAATAGGCAAGTTTAAATCAATACAAGGAATCTCCAATGTGCCCATAATACCGGAGGCAACATTCATGATGTCATTATAGTTATCAGGAATAACCACACCACTTCCAGGTACAAAAGGGTCATGTACCTCAGTACCTAAGATGCTTTTGTTATATACCTTTGCCTTATCAATTTCCTTTTTTACCATTGCTTTATCATAATGCAATGCCTTATCATTGTATTTCTTTACAGCTATGGTTTGATCATGATTAGACAATAAAACATTTACGTTTGGATAGGCCAGTAAAATAACACCACCTAGAAACAGCAAGGTTGTTATTAGCTTTCGTATTTTCATCTTAGTCGTATAAAGCAGAAAAGAGGGGAACTGAATCCCCTGATTTTCTACTTAACAGCTTTACGGCTGCCTTTTCTATTTAATACAACTGCTGCACCAATTAAAGCAATACCACCGATAACAAAGATAATTGTACCAATACCACCGGTGAATGGAAGATCAGTATTTGTCAGTGCATTGTATACAGTTATTGTTTGATTATCTAAATGACTTGTAGCATTAACTGTTACTTTTAAAGGCTCACTCAATAAGCTATATGGTTCACCTTTCTCATTAATAGGAGCTTTTGTCTCTACGATCCAATAATCCGTTGAACGATTATTGTTTTCTTCATATGACTCACCCAAAGTACCGTAAGCTAAACCAAAGATTTCTACGATACCTTGTTCATTTGATACAAAAGTATTCTTACCATTAATGCTGATTGGATTCTTTTTAGCTTTTGCATCCGCTTCAGATGCAAAAACCTGGAATTCTGCACCCTTCAATACTTTTGCAGAATTTTCCTTATCAACCTTTATCATTTTAATACCGCCAGTATGTACTTCTGGTGTATCGCTATCTTTCTCATAATCTTGACCACTGAAGTTTGTAAAAGATAAATGAGCAGTATTATCAATTTCATCGCCTAAAATTGCTGAATCATTTATTTTTGTATAGAACTTCGTAACCAATTTTCCATTTCTTGCAACACTACAGATCTTTCTAATACCATCATTAGTTAATGTGATTTTCAATTCGCGTGTTGATTCATCATATTGTGTATAATAATCAGCATCGCGCGTTAAGTAATCATGTGAATTTCCATAAGAGTCTCGCATTTCGATTGAAATCTTCTCTTCATTAACAAAATCTAAGCGTGAATCAATTACATCTGTAATAATATATTTGTTATAAATTTCTTCATCATCTTTTAATGGAACCGTTGTAGTAATAATCCAAGGAAAAACATCACCAATATTTTCACCTGCATGATTATTTCCCTCATTGACAACATCTTTATCGATATCTGGACCACCTTGATGAATTAAATTCTTAGGATATACATGAATATCATATAACCATTTTGGAGCATTTGTATCTGTTTTGTTTTCAGGATTATATGTTGGTACATATATAATCGCTGGTGCCATTTTTTTGCTAACTTGCGCATGGTCTTCTTCTTGTAATAAATAAGCACCTAATGGCAAATTATCAAATTTATACTCACCATTATCATCTGTTGTACCTTCTTTAGTTCCATCAGTACCAAACGTCTTATCTCTATGGTTATTGAATAAATCAGTAGCCTCTTTAGGATCTAGTTTTACACTTCCATCATCGACAAGTTTTGTTAATTTGAATGTAATACCAGGGAATGGCTTATAATCTTTGATAAGTGGATTGTCTTTTTCTAATAATTGTCCAGTACCTTTATTATTCAATCCCTCAACTAATTTATTGTAGTCATCCTCTTCTTCTACTTTTAACTTGTGAATCGTGATACTACCCGTCTCAGGCTCAGCTGCCTTTACATTTGCGCCAACACATAATGTCATTAGCATTCCTATGCTCAATAACATAGCTGTGATTTTTTTCAATTTGTTTTTCATTTCTTTTACCTTTCCTTTCTGTTACATTTATATAAATTTATCAAGAAAAACTTTAATGGTTATGATCCATAACATTCCTCCTTTTTACGTTTTCTTAATAACCATGCTAGAATCAGCATTATACTTCCATATCGCAGATAGTTAGAATTTCCAGTGCTACCCATAATAGGCAAATCTTGTTTCTTTCTGTTAATTACCTGATATTCATAACTTCCATCACTCGTTTCCACTTTCTTAAATGCTGGAGGTAACGAATTTCCTTTTGCAGTAATCTTAATAGGATTTTCTTTATCAGTGTAATTAACTTGTATTGCCCATTGACCTTTTGGAAGTTCATAACCTTCTGGAGCTGCTACTTCAGCTAAACGATATTCGCCTTCTTCAATATCTGTGAATTCCACAAATCCATTTTCACCACTAACGACCGGTGTTTCTGATATAGGTTTCCAACAACTGCTGCCATTTCCTTCAATATCTGCCAGATCGTCGTGTGTATGTCCTGAACTAGTATCGTCACATCTATAGAGTTGGAAACTTGCTCCTGCTAATGCAAGACCATCTGGATCCACTTTACGGAATTTAAAGTTATGAGATAACTCATTTTCTATTTGATATTCGAAAGAAGTACCAATAGTTACCGTTTTCACATCAGGTGCACCATCAATTGATTTAAACACGATTGGTGTTGGTGATGAGTTCTTAATCGTTACTGACCATTGACCTGTAGGTAATATATAACCTGATGGTGCTTTGGTCTCAACCAAACGATATTCTCCATCATTTAAGCTTTTAAATTCAACAAATCCATCAGAGTCACTTATCTGTGGTGTATTGCTTATAGGTGTCCAACAGTTAAGATTAGTACCATCGATATTCGCAGTTTCATCATGAATATGTGATGATGCTGTATTATTACAACTATATAGTTGGAAATTAGCACCTGCCAACGCACTTCCATCTGTATCTACTTTGCGGAATTTCAAATTATGTGCTAGCACATTTTTAATCTGATATTCATAAGTGCCATTCGCTGAAACATATGTTGCATCAGGAGCACCTTCTAATGAGTTAATAACTACTGGTTTCGTTGCTTCATTATTTATGGTAACTTTCCATTGTCCATCAGGTAGTCCATAACCATCAGGAGCCGCCGTTTCAACTAAGCGATACTCACCATTAGCTAGTTTCTTGAATTCTACAATACCGTCTTCTCCACTTGTTACCGCAGGATTAGTGTCCATTGGTTTCCAACAACTGCCAGATTCATCAGGGTTTGCTAATAAATCGTGTGTATGGTGTTCTGTACAAGAGAATAATTGGAATGTTGCGTTCGCTAATGGATTGCCACTCTCATCCACCTTACGGAACTTAAATGGTGTAAATCCTGTATCTGGATAGTTAATAATTGGCTTATCCTCAGAAATTCCATCAATTACAATAGCACCTGAACTATTGTTTTCTATGGTAAACGGATATTTCGCTGTCTCAACAGCGAAGTTATCTGCTGTATCGAGTTCCTTCACATAGTATTTACCAACTGGTAATAATGTGTTATTAGTTGCTTTACCATCACTGTCTACATGCATTAACTGAACTAGTGTATCTTTCTTGATTAATGCTCCATCATTAGCACCTTTTATTTCTTCAGCAGAGAAGATACCAAATATAACCTTAGGATAAAGTGCCGTTGCATCCGCTACCCCATAGAATTCTTTATAAACCGTTAACGAAACTTTATTTCTATGGTTTTCAATTGTTGTAGTTTCAAGCGTTGGTTTAAAGTTTACTATATCTTGGTCTAATATAACCTCATGCTCACTTGTATCAACTATGAAACCATCTGGTGCTTCTTTTTCGGCAACTACATAGGTTCCATAAGGTAATTTTCTACTAATATCCTTTGTACCGCTCTTTAGCGTATCGACGACAGCACCAACTGGATAATATGTTCCATCGATTGTAACAGCAACCTTTGTACGTATTTCTACCACCGCACCACTCAAACTATCCATTGTGAATACCGGTTTTGTAACGATATGCCCATTTTCTTCAACTGTTTCAATTGCAGTGAAGGTCTCGCCGACTTTTTGTAATTTGATTTGTCCATAACCGGCATAATTGATAATCGGATCGTCATCATTCCTTATTTGTAATTCCACATTTTTATTATCATAATTTATAATAAATGGAATAGTTGTTGTATTTAAAACATAGCCTGGTGCAGTAGCCGTTTCTCTTACATAATATCTTCCTTCTGGTAATTTAATACCAGACATCGTACTCTTGCCATTTGAATCAATGCCAAACATTGCAACCATAGAATTCGCAGGTATCACATTCTGATTACCATTGTTATCAATGTATTCAATCGCATATTGTGTGAAGACACCAAATTTTACATATTTAAATAATTCAGGATTGTTCATACCGTCAAATTGTTTTGTTAATTTGGCCGTAAACGTAGCATGCGTATCATCCATATCGATAAACGCTTCTGCATTTTCTGTTGTATCAGATGATGTCAACTTAATTTGATGGAACTCTGTATCAAGCAAATAATCTGATGGTGCTGACAATTCTTTATACATGTAAGTTCCAAGAGGCAAATCAATACTTGTTTCACCACTCTTTAATTCAAGTATTAAATCATCTTTTTCATACTTCTTACCATCTAAATACAATGTTTCAGTAGCATAAATACCAATGGTAACATCTTCCAAATTCTTAGTTTCCCAATTCAGATGCAATAAACCACTTATCGTTTGATCGGCCACATAGCCAGTAAGAACTTCCCCTGTTTTACTAAATGTGATTTTACCTTTTTCAAGTTCGTTCGTTAAAGGAATTAAGAAACTATCGCTCTTATCTTCAACCGTAAAGTAAGTTGGCGTAGGATCTAGGCGATATCCTTCCGGTGCTCTGGTTTCAACGATTTTATATTCACCCGGTGTATAATTATTTAATAGAATCTCACCATTATCATTTGTAATTCTCACATCACTAAATGTAGGGTCATTAACAGATGTTATCTTAAATTCTGCACCTGGTAATCGTTTTTCTGGATTATCCTTGTCATACTTGAGAAGTTTGATAACACCTTCTTTAGAGGTATGATTTTCCAATTTAACTTCAACAATTGGCGCATCTTTATCGCCTATTAATCGGTGATATGAAGTCGTATCAATCTCACAGTTTGGTGGTGCAATAGTTTCACGTATTGTATACCATCCATATGGCAGATCCTTACTGATTCCGATTCCATTTGCTTTAGTTGTTATTTTGTCAACCACTTCATTCGTCGCATCACTTGTTATTTCAAAAGTGGCATCTGCTAAGGTATTGCCGTACTCGTCTACCTTTATAACTTTTAATTTGCCTGTGTATACATCATTCGTAAATTCATAAACGTATGGCTCATCAACTTTAGAACCATCAATCGTAACAGTACCGATATTTTCGTTTAAAATACTTCCATCCGGTGCTTTGGTTTCTACTATCGAATATGTTCCTTTAGATAATGTTTTACTTGTAGCCTTACCTTCTTTATTGGTTACCAAGGTATCAACAACAGCATTTTTGCTATCACGAATTTCGAAAGTAGCCTTCTCTAAATTACCAATGACTTTATTGCCATCAGGGCCTTTTAAAGATTTTTGAACTTCAATTTGTCCACTGATAGGATAATTCACAATGTGATTCTCATAATGATAATAAATCTTACCATTTTTTTCCGTAGCTGTTGAATCAGAGTATAGGTTAATTAATATTGGATTGATTGGCAAATATCCCTCCGGAGCTTGCTCTTCTTTTATGACATAGAAACCAATATCTAAATCTTTAATTAATGCGTGTTGGTTTTCATCAAGCTCAATATCCATAATTTTAACATCTTCTGTGACATCGCCAAACTCTTCATCTTGATACCAGGAACTGCCTGCCTTATAAAGTACGAATTTTGCTCCAGGTAATGGTTTACCGGCTTCATCGGTTTTCCATAATTCAATTTCACCTTTTGACGGCTGATTCTCGAAATAAAAGGTATAATCATGCTTATCTGGCGTAATATCAATGATTTTAATTTCATCTGATTTATCATAGCCGTAGCTAGCAGGATTTTCTTCCGTTACATAATATCTGCCAGGAGCTAACTGGTCGCTTCGATAAGATGCAATTCCTTTACCGTCATAGCCCGTTTCAAAAGTAGCTATTTTTTCATCATCATCAGTTTGCACCTGTCCATCTTCTCCAGCCCAATGCAGTGCAAACGTTACTCCCTCTAATGGCAAGCCGAATTCATTTATTTTATGAATGGTAATACTATCATGATAAGTATTCTCAAACGTATAATCAAATGAAGGATTTTCTGCACTTGGCGTAAACCTTTCAACTCTGTCGGATAATTCATAATTCAACGGAGCTTTATACTCAATCAATACATAGCTCTCATTAAATTTAAGTTGATCATAGGATGCTTTTCCTTCTTCATCTGTCGTTAAATAAATCTCTGCTTCCGTAACAGAAATATCAGCATTAGGATCTTTTTCAAGAATCTTCAAATCTTCTAAATATTGATTATAGCTTTCTTCTGTAAATATAGCAAAGACAGCATCTTTAAGTTTCTTTTTGGAATCCTTTGCATCAACCTTTAAAATATCTACTTTTCCTTTTTTAGGAACATCATTTGTTTCAACTTGAATTAAAACATCATCATATTTGGTTTCCTCATCTTCATTTTGCTTCACTTCTGCGACAAGAACAGCATCGTTTATTTCATAATCTTTAGGTGCTTCAATTTCTTTTACATAATATGTTCCTAAATCTAGAATTTTTGATTTCACTGGAACATGCGTAATCAGCGTGTTATTAATTTCAATATTTGGATCAGATTCCTCTGCTACTGAACCATCGCTGGCATATTCTTCAGGATTTTCATTTGGATCCATTATTTCAATTTCATCAGGTAAGGTAACCATATCATAGCCTTCCATATAGGAACTTTCTACAACTTCATACTTACCTTCTTCATTTAATATAGCTTCTTTGAAAATTCCATAAGTCGCTCCAGGTACACCAATTCCTGTTTCTTCAGCATCTACTTTGACTAACTCAATTGCTCCTTTGATAGGTTCGTTTTCAATTGTATATTCATATACTTGTCCATCTTTACTGGCGATTGCAAATGCCTCATAGAAATCTTTATTCAATTTATATCCATCAGGTACATCTGTTTCTTTTACATAGTAATTACCATATGGTATTTTATCAAGTGATGCTATTCCGTATTTATCTGTCTTCAATACTGCATATGCATTATCATCAGCATCATAAACAGTAAATTCAACACCTTCTACAGGCTCTTTCGTCTCAGAATCTTTTTTATTTAGTTTAAGACTACCAGTTATAGCATCATTTACAATGGTTTTTGTTATGACCTCTGGACTATTTTCATTAACAGTAAAGTATAAATCATTATTTTCTGATAATTTATAACCATTTGGAACACTAATTTCTACGATTTCATATTTTCCAACACCTAATAAAGTAGATGTAGCTTTACCATTGCTGTCAGTAATCAAACGTTCGATAAATTCAACACGATTACCATAATCATCTAAAGAATAAATATCAAATGTCGCACTTTCCAATGGTTTATGCTCATCAGAACTATCTACCTTAAGAATTTCCAAACTTGCCCTAATTTTAGCATTATCATAGATAAGCAATAATGAGTCTTCATCAGAATCAGCATTCAAATTTATAGTTTGTACTGGATTTTCAGCAAGCTTATAGCCTTTTGGTGCTTTTGTTTCTGTTACTCTATACTCACCAAACACTAATTCATCTGTAGTAAAGGTACCATTTTGGTCTGTCATATAGGTTTTATCATATTGAACATTAATTCCTACTACCTTAAATTCTGCACCTTGCAGTCCCTCAGCAGTATCCTTATCACGTTTTAACACACTGAATTTTCCTGTGGTCGGTTTTTTAACATCTGTGAATACAAATGGCAATGCATTTGTTTTTCCTGAATCTTTATTTACCTCCACCGTCTTAATTTCAGTCGATAAGTAATAACCTTTAGGGGCACCTGTTTCTCTTACATAATACGTTCCATAAAGTAAATTGCTAAATTCTGCAATTCCGCTATCTCCTGTTTTGATAGATTTAAGCTCTCCGCTTAATGCTTTTGCATCTTCATAGCTTTTATAGATTGCGAATGTAGCATTTGCTAAGACTTTTGATTGATCCTCAGCATCTACTTTTTTCACTTTGAATGAACCGGTTAAAGGCTTGTTTTCAACAGAAATCGTCTTATGTTTAACAGTTGGGGATATTGTAAAGTCATACACATCTGAAACTAGTTCATAACCTTCTGGAGCCTTTATTTCTTTCATTGTGTAAGATCCAGTGCTAAGGTTTTTACTCATTGCCTTTCCTTCGATATTTGTCGTTATCGTATCAACTACCTTACCGCTGCTATCATAAATTTCAAATACTGCGCCCGCTAAATATTTTTTAGTTCCTGTTGTTTCATCATACTTTACAACTTCAACATTTCCTGACATTTCATCATTAGAAATTGTCAGTGGTTCAGCTTCAAACTCAATGATATCTGCTTGTACCTTTTGATTAATAACAATGTTATGAGGCGTAGTATCTAATACATAACCATCTGGTGCTTTTGTTTCAATTACTACATAAGATATTGCAGCAGCTGGGATAGAAGCTGTATACGTACCTGGTGTAGTTGTTTCCGTTACATCTGCAATTTTCGTAGTCAGATCTTCTTTATTGAAGATAGCGAATTCAGCTCCCGATAAAGGTTTACCACCGTTGCTGTCAACTTTATAAATCGTGACCTTAACAGGCAAGCGATCGTCACTTACTATTACTTCTGTCGCTGCTGGCTTTTCATTAGTTACTGTTATCTCAAAACAGTCTTTAATAAGTTCATACCCTTTTGGAGGTACTAATTCATAAATATCATAAGTTCCAGCACTTGATAACATTCCAGTATAAACACCGTTTGCATTTGTTTTAAATTTTAAGAGCGGTTGGGCAGGATTCGTTGTGTTATATGGTGAATCACCATGCTTAAATAAACCAAATTCTGCATCTGCTAAGCGATCACCGCTTGCGGCATCCTGCTTAATTAATTTAAAACTAAATTCTGCTTTTTTATTTACGACTTTCACTTCTTTTTCATCACTATTTATGACAACGTTAGTAATTGCCCCAGAAACAGTTATATAACCCGGTGGAGTATTGATTTCTTTTACATAATATTCACCATAAGGCAAGCTTTCAACAATCGCTATACCGTCCGCACCAGTAATTAAATTATCTCCGATCTTTTCGTCTGTATCTTTACGGCGCAATTCAAACTCTGCATTAGCAAGCGGACTTCCATCTTCTGTACTCTTTTGAATAATAAGTTTTCCAGAACTTAGTTTATTTTCAACATCTAGTTTTACTGCCTTCCCATGCTCACTAACGTTAACAGACTGTAATTCATAAGATATATCGTGATCCTTCGGAGCTGTTGTTTCTTTCAGAACATATTCACCATATGCTAGATTCTTTACTACTTCAATCCCACTATCTGGAATTGTGATTGTTTCTATAAGTTTATAAGCTGGGTTATCTTTATTAACACTGTCATACTTTTCTCTTTCTGTTCCAGATGTCGGCATTTTTCCCTTATATAACTCAAATACAGCACCACTAAGTTTTTCTTTCGTGCTTTCATCTAGTTTTGTAATCTCCAACTCACCTACAATAGGGTTATTTTTAATAGTAACAGACTTATTATAAGCAGTAATTGGATTACCTGTAGCAGTAAAGTCCTTCAGTGTATAGTAATATACAGTAGAATCTAACTGGTAACCCTCAGGCGCTTTTGTTTCACGTAAGGTATATCCATCATCATATGGCAAATTAATTTTATCACCAGAAGATGTACCACTTGTTGTTACCACAATAGCTTTCCCATGTAAAGGTTTGATTTCAAATACAGCTCCAGCTAATGGTTTTCCACTATTATCTTGTTTCTTAAGAATTAAGCTGATTGGTATACTATTATTTTTAAGAGTTATTGAAGCAGCAAAACGATTTTGTGAATCAAATTTTAAATCACTCATATTTTCGTTTTTAGATAGCACTTCTAGATATTTATTAGTATTTGATGTGCCTAAATACGTAGGATGGAATTTAAAAGTAGCTGCAACACCGTTTAGTACAAGTAAACCATCATCTGTTTCTTTTTCAGTCAAACTAAATGTCCAATCACTTATTGATAGGTCAGCCATTTCACTTAAAACTGGTGTAATATCAAGAACACCATTTACTGTTTTAAGTTCTTTACTAATTGATTGACTTCCACTTGTACCATTTAAATTTAAAGTTGCGTTAGCTAACGAACCATTTTCATCTGTTTTATTTAATACAAATTCGTATTGTCGAATATTATTTATATCCAACTCCAATAAATACTTCGTTGCGACTAAGTCAGACGGGCTTTCTTTTATTTGTTGGAAATCACTAATTACATAATCTTGCTTAAACGCATCTCCAGCTATGTATCCAGGAGGAAACTTGGTTTCTTCTATATGAACTGATTCTGTATGCGGAATGGTAATTATATCTTTTTCCACATCACCTGTTGTTACTAATTTGTAAACTTCATTTTCTTTCGTTGTAATTGTGAATTCAGCATCTTTTAAAGGCTTATTAGTAGCTTTATCTACTTTTTTTATTTGTATATTTAAAGGTGCATATTCATTTTTAAAATCAATTACATACTTATAGATAGTAGAAGACTCATCACCTTCTGTAGTTAATTTAATAAGTTCACTTAATGATTTTATCTTGTTAGGATTAGATTCGTTTGGGCAATAAGTAAAAGCTTTAAATTTAGGTTGTTTAGAATATATTTTACCATCTATCGAACTACTAAATATTACTGCAGTTTCAGTGATATAAACATCATAATCATTTTCACTTGGAAGAGAAGTTAAAATATCGGTTATTTTTGTCAGTGTATTTGAATTATAATTATCAATATTTACTCCCTTTTCTGTCTTAATAGGCACTCCAGTTTGTCCTTTTTTATATATATCTATATCTATAATCGCACTAATTACACCATTATCTTCTGACTGCATAGATTTTTTCATATAGAATTCTGTTGTCGGTTTTTTGTTTACAACCTGAATCACAATTTGTTTTGATGAATTTTCAATAAATGATACTCCATCTGGTAGTGTTGAACTTATTAAATTAAATTGGTTATTAGAATCCATTCTAAAATTCAAAGTTATTGGAGTATTTAATATGGCAAAATCCCCTTCTACTTTAGTTTCCTCGATTTTTAATACATTAGTTGAACTTGATGCAGTACCATCATAGAACTCATTTAATTTAATTTCAGCTAATCCATCATCAACATTTGTAGTAATTGTTTCACTATAACTACCAGTTCTACTACTTGTAATCTTAAATGTTGCTTTTAATGGGTTGCCATTCTCATCAACTTTTTTAATATAAATTTTAGGAGCTTTTAAGCTGTTCTTTACTTTGATAATCCCTGTGTAACCATCGAAAGATAACGCATCACGCATAGCTTCACTTTCATCTAGTGAGCTAGTAAGAATTTTATCCTGATCTAATTGCGGAGTTCCACCAGGAACATATTTTATCAAAAAAGAACCATTTAACTTTTTTTGTGTAATATAGGCTTTAGTTTCGCTAAATTCAATATGATATCCACCATTAGTACTAGTCGTTTCTAAACATTTATCTAGAAGATAATTTAAATCTTTTGGATTATCTATTGTATTAATTTCTATATCCTCTTCATAAAATGGAGTCCCCGTTCTAGAATCTGCTTGTGAATTATTGAATAACTTTACATGGAAAGTTGCACTTATCGGTTCATTATTATCATCAACTTTTGATAATCTTAAGTTAACAGGCTTAGGTTCATTTGTTAATTTTAAACTTACTAATTCTATTTTGTGCGTAGGGTTATCAGGTAAATCAATAAAGTGTTTCTGTGTATCTAATATATATCCATGAAGCTCTTTTGTTTCAATTATGTATGCATCATTCAACTCATCTACTGTATAAGCCATACTTTTTACATAACCTTTATTATTTGTAATTAATGTCTCTAGAACTTCATCTTTACTATTTCTTAATTCAAACTCAACATTTTCTAAAGGTCGCCCACCTGCACCCTTTTTATTAACTTCAATTTGAATATAAGATTTTGGATTAGTTACATTTAGTTCTATCTTCTGCTTATCTTTGTTAATATTAATCACATATCCTTGCAATTCAGCATTCCAATAATCATCATTACCACCATTAACAAGATCATTATAATGTCCTTTAGAAGATTTTGTTTCTTTAACAACATATTCACCATATCTATACTTTTCAAATTTTACAATACCCTCTTCATTCGTTGATTTTGTTTCTAACGCCTTGGTTAGATCATTCTTACTATAGATTGCAAATTCTGCATCTTTAAGTTTTTGAGTAGGATCTTCCTCATCAACTTTCATAATTTCTATACTACCTTTTACAGGTGGATTAGCAAATGATTCTTCGAAATTTGCTTGTTCTTTCGTTAACTGGAAGTATTTACGCGTATTTTCAGGCAATATATGATTATCTCCTGGGGTGGTTTCTTCAAGATAATAATAGCCTTGTAAAGGATTTGCGTCATTTACTAATGGTACATCAACAAATTTTGCGATACCCTGATCGTTTGTTACCTGTGTACCTAACAATTGCCCTGTAAGACTATTATAAAGCTTGAAAGTTGCATTTTTTACTACTACATTATTTTTTTCAGAATCAATTTTATGAATAGTTACAAGACCTGTTGTTTCCTCATTGGTAATATTATAAGTCATCGTAAGCGTGTTAGGATTAAATGTTCCTGTCCATTTATTTCCACTGCTTGATTTTGCATTATTAAAATCTATTGTTTGATCATCAAAATCTACCAAAATATTTGCAGGTGCCCAAGTTTCTTTAAGTGTGTAAACACTACTAACTATTAATGGTTTAGATTTAGCATAACCATTTTCATCTGTTTTTAATGTCTGAATCATTTTATCGCCATCATAAACGGTAAATTCAATACCAGCTAAAGCTTTACCATCTTGATTTTTCTTATAAATTTCTATATATCCATAAATAGGCTCATTAGGTACATCTTTCTTATAGTAATATGGATGATTTCCAGTATCTGTTATTTTAAAAGCCTCTTTTTCACCATTAATAATTTTATAGCCTTTTGGAGCCTTTGTTTCCTTGATATAGTATGTAGTGTTAGCTAACAACTCAGTTGTTTTTGCCTTACCTTCATTGTTTGTAACAAGGGTACATACAACATTGCCTTTGGTGTCTGTTATTTCAAACTCTGCACCAGATAATGGTTTGTTTTTATCATCTTTATCATATTTATACACTTCAAAAATGGTAGGGATTGCTTTATTTTCAACCTTTACCTCTAAGACATTTTTCTCAATTGTGTTATCCAGAGAAAGCATAATCGGATCTTTTAATTTATCATATCCTGGTATAGTTTCTCTTTCAACTAAACGGATAAAGCCAGCATCTATATCACCCCTTGTAAACTTATTAGTAGTAACTGCTTTACCACTCTTGTCAGTTTTTATAGTTTCTACATCGACCCATGAAGCGCCTACAACCTTCTGAACTACAAAAACAACATTTTCCAAAGGCAGATCATCTTTACCTGTTTTTATTACTTTGATTTGAACTGGTTCCTCATCATTTTTAACCGTTATCCCAATATTAGTATCATTAAAGGTAACTGTTTTAATAGTTTTATCCAGTTTGATGCTATCATCTTCACTGCTCCACTCCTGGTAATAAATTTTAGTTCTGGCATCATATAGACGCGATTCAATATAACCATTTTCATCCGTTGTTTTAAAATCAAAACCATTAGCAGCACCTTCTTGTCCATTTAAATTCGGTCCGATTTTAAATGTTACGTTTTTAAGAGGTTGATGCGTTCTACTATTCTCTTTATGAATTTCCAATTTTACTTTTATAGCTGTATTTTTAAAGGTAAATACATTCTTATCCGGATTTACATTGATTATAAGTGTTTGCGTCTTTTCCGTACCTGTCGGTGCAATAAATCCAGGCCCAGCAAAAGTCTCTGTTATTGTAATTTTTGTTCCTACTGGGAAGCTTACCTTACTAGTGAATTGTCCATTTTTATCTGTAACACCAGTATATGTAGCTTTCCCATCAGTATAGGAAAATACTGCTCCCTCTATAGGGTTGTTTGTTTCTTCATTTATTTTTTTAATTTTAAGAGGAAATGATTTAATTTTATTTTTAATTGCCAACTCAATATTTTCACCAGATTTTATTGTTCTTTGGTATATGGTTGTATCTAATATCAAATCATTCGGAACAGTTTTTTCCTTTATATATATCACTGTACCAGCGGCATAATTTCGTTTAAGCTTCGTTTCACCCTTATCATTCGTTGGCTCGGTTGTTTCATTTAAATTATTTTTATCCATTCCATAGCTAAAAGTAATTCCTTTTCTCGCCTTACCACTTGAATCCGTTTTCTTGATAAGAATATTACCATTTGTATTCACTTTTATGTAGATGTTAAATTTTACATCTTTAGGAGATCCATAAAAGTAGACACGTTGCCTGTTAGTCGCCGAATATTGTTTGACATTCCAACCTAACGAAGGAAATTTTTTAACAAAGGATATACTCAAAGTCTTTCCGTCATATTTAATATTATTTGAAAGGGTCACATTTAGTTTATTCCCATCAAAACTAACACTTTTAATACCTTCACTTTTTGAAGTAACTTCACAATTTCCTTGACCTAATATTCCATTGCTATCTGTATAACTAAATGTATTACCGCCTGCCTCTTTTCTAGTTACTGTCATTGTTTTTCCATTAAAGGAAGGAACCTTGTTATGATTATTTACTTTAGCTAAAATATCATCACGATATTGTTTCATTGCGACTTCATTTTTATAAGTGTATGTATCTTTTCCTGTTTCGTAATAAACTTTAATACCCTTGACACCACATTGTTCCCAAATCAAAGATTGTGCAGCCAAAAAGTAAAGATTCTTTTCCCATTGTTTTTTATTCTTCCATGCTGGATTATCAATACCATAATATGCATAAAGACTTAATTTATAGGCTTTATCTTTTGAATATCCATTATTATAAAGGGATCCACCTGCATAGCATAATTCATCTCCTGCATTTAAAGCTACACCAGGCTGCAGGCAATATAAATGTTGATTTTTATTATTCCCAAAATACTTTAAAACATAACCTTCAGATCCACCTGCATGCCCATTCACAGAATAACTTATTTTTACACGAAGATTATCCCAAACTCTTAAACTTACCCAATTTAAAATTTGGCAATCTGCTGATCTTGTTGCACTCAATTTAGCAATTTCTTTTTCTATTTCTTGCGTATTTTCTTGTACTAAACCTAAATTGAGGGTTTCATTCTTTGTTACATCGTATTCTGCGATGCGCAAAAAAAACATCATCTTCGTAATTTCCTATTTCAAATTTATCCTTGTTATTTTTTACTGTATTATCCAAATTATATGCTGCAATATCTGAAAACTTAGCACACATATTAATTTCATATTTGCCAGCTTCATCTACTTTTATATGATAGGTACCATCTTCTTCGGTAACAGCTTTATAGGTCTTTTTATCCTTGCTAATAGCTCTTACTTCAATGCCACTTACACCTGGTTCATTTTTATCTTGTTCACCATTTTTATTTGTATCATCAAAGATAACACCATTAATAGAATATGTTGCAGTTTCATCTTCACTTGTTGTTTTTACAACAGCATAGACAGTCCAATCGATATTCGTTAAAACAAGTAATGTTACCATGATCCATACGCATGATTTATGTAATAAACGCTTTAACATATTAGCACCCTCGTCCTTTCTTCACTTTCCATATACACATACTAGCTCCTGATATCACGATCAGTAATAGATATAAATATGTATTAGATAAATCTCCAGTTTGTGTTTCTTTCCCTGGTGTTTTTTCATCTGTTGGAGTATCACCGCCGGATGGCGTATCCGGAGTATTTGGATTATTTGGTTTATCTGGAGTATTTGGATTATCTGGAGTATTTGGTCCATCGGATTCTCCAGGAGTATTTGGCTTTGGTGATGCTTTAGGCTCCACATCTACAGTATAAAGTGGTCCATATTGAACATCTTCTATAGTTTGATAATAAGGTAGGTGCACAATAAAAGGAGAAATTACACCGTATGCATTATCGTCCTCTGCCATAAGCAGGTAAACACCTTTCTCATCCAATACCAATTCCATCTCACCTTTAGCGTCTGTACTGTTAGATAAAATCGGTTTATCTTCTAACTTTTTAGATATCATTTTAGCGACTAAATCTAATTCGTGAGCGTTTTGTGGATATGTTTCATATCCATATTTAGGATAGATTTTTGCATCTCCGTTCTTGTCAATTTCTCCAATCTTATATACATAAAATTTGACTCCATTCATATCAGAAGACTGAACTTGCAAATCCTCTAAATGAATTTTGATTATGCATCTTTCTGATTCAACTGCACGTATCGGAACTAGAAAGATCATAAAAGCCAACAAAAACGTCGCAACAAGTAATAATTTTTTCCTCATTTTGCTAACCTCCCTCAATTCATTTCTGTTTAATATACTATACCTTTTTAAATCAAGCGAATTTTCTCTTAAACTTGATATTTAAGTGAAAAAAAGAGCATAAAAAAAGACATTTACAACAAAAAAGTAAATATCTATAAAGGTATACGTTGTTCCATGTGAAAAGGCTTCCGTCTAAATTATATAGGCAATTTCTGGAAATTTCAAGACATTATCGGGCATGTTTTCACACTAAATTGACATTTTTATAACCAAATTCTTCGCTTAAAAATGTAACATTTATGATATTTAGGTTTTATTTATATCTTTCTATCACAAGAAAATCACATAAATAACACAAATTAAATTTCAAAATATTTTTGTTTAGCATAAATTTCATAACCCATAGTCCTTCATAACTTCATATTTATCTACTTATTTCGAACATTTCCTTTAGCATAAAAAAGATTATGCTGCCGTCATAACAAGGTTATCTTCTTTTTTCTAAAAAAAAGAAACATCACAATGAAAATGACATTTCTTTTACCTTAGATTTTCCATAATTTATTAACTTTTCTTTGTCTTGCCCTTTTTATGCATCACTTATTTATCAAAATACCATGTGAAATCACATGGTATTTTGACATATTTTATATGATTATTGCTCTTATGCTGTTTATTGATCAAGCTCCCACACAATATTTAAAGCTTGCATAGCGTTTAATCCCCATGGGGCACCAGCAATTTGATCCTTACTCTTTCCTTTGATGAAGAAAGAGGTGATTCCTGTAAAGCGAAATGCATTGTTAATGCTAGTAACCGTGCTAGGTATTTCTATACTTTTTAGTTTCGTGCACTGTACAAAAGCATCTGTACCAATTACTTCCAGTCCCTCAGCTAATGTTATACTTTCCAGTGCCAAGCACCAGCCAAAACCATTTGCCGGTATTTCTTTTAATTTTGCAGGGAGAGTGATATGGGTAAGACTCGTACATTTATTAAATGTCGCAAATCCCATCTTTTGCATTGAATCTGGTAAATTGATTTTCACAAGGCTGTTACATTCAGCAAACGCTTGGGAACCAATTTCCGTTACCCCATCCGGTAGTACAACGCCTTCTAAATGAATACAATTCGTAAACAAATACTCATTGATAACCGTGATATTTTTAGGAATAACCAATGTTCCTTTCAAGGCAGTGCAGCCTCTAAAGGCACTTTGTTCCAGAATCTGAAGATTATCCGGCAGTTCAACACTTTCTAAACGCAAACAGCTTTGGAACGCACTGTATCGAATAGCAGTTACGGATTCCGGTATGGTAATGTGGAGCATATACTCGGCTCGCCAGAAGGTCTGCGGCATAATTTCTTTCAAATTGTTGGATAACTTAATATCACTCAGCCAGCAATCATAGAATGCCGCATTACCGATGCTGGTGATACTGTCTGGCATGACAACACTTTTTACTTCATGTTTTGCGTTAAAAGCATTGCCTCCGATACTCACGACAATACAAGGTTTGTCATTCACGAGAATGACTTCCGGAATCACTACATCTCCTTGATTTAATATTACCTTTTCTTCTGTAACGGCATCAATGACTCCATTATTCACCATTTCACTTGTCAAAATCACAGTTCCCGCTGTCTGCAATGTTTTGGTTTCTTTTAAACCGCCATAAGCAAAGGTTAAATCAAAGGTTGCACTCGTCGGTACTTGATCCTTATCAATTACATATTCATCTTTTGCTAATGTTTTGATACTTCCATCGGAATACATTGCCCTTACGATAAAATCATCTTTATCAAGCAATTCTTCTTTTAGAAAAAATTTCTTTTTCGCTTCTATGGACAACTGGGCCAAGATCACAGGTGCCTTAGCTTGCAGTAACATGGTATTTTCAGATAGTTTGCTTGTCTTATCTTTTGTCCCCGAGACTTCCTTTACGACATATGGTGTATTCTGTTTTTCACTCACTGTCCATACCGTGTCATCACAAACCTCTATTCTGGCAAATTGTTTCGCTTTTATCGTAATCTCGCCGGTAGCCTGCGTGGTGCGTTTGGCTACAATTTCATTTGTTTCACTATCATATACCGTATAGGCAAGATGAACACCTTTGCGTGTTTCCAAGATTTGTTTTATATCGGTGATGTTCTCTTGGCTAGCCCGCAGTACCTGACGTAACTCGAAAGTGAATTCCTGATCGCTGTCATTTTCCATTTCTTTCGCAATTTCAATGACCGTCTTGCGATTACTATTCACAAACCCCACGGCATCCTGGCAATCAATACGACCATTATAGCAATCATCCAGTGCATCAACATATCCACTTAACTGTCCCCATTCAGCATCACTTTCCTCTATCAACTCCACGATTCGATAGGTGCCATCTTTGACAATGCTAGGCTGTATTTTTACATCTGCTTCGCTAAAATAGATGATTGGATATCCATTTGCACTCTTCTCGATGCTAATCTTACCATCACGTTGTGTTCTTTGGATGCGATTACTTGAAATGCCCTTTTCATCAGCGATAATATATGCCACATTTGCGGCTGGATTCCATACTTTTCCATCATATACATCTACACGATAAACTAGTCTGGCTCCTTTCATCACTTCATCGCTGCCCAAATGCATCCGTTTATAAATGGCAGACGTTTGATCTCTTCCACTAATCTGATTCTGTAAAATAGCCAGTGGCTGCTGTTGAATCACATTTGCCAATTTCCCTATCTTTGGGGTGATTTCAATAAAACCGCCATCCTGTTTATAAAGCTTATAACGATCTTTACTGCTCTCGCTTAACCGATAGCGCGTATCCTTCGGTAAAGTATTGATCATGATTCGTTTCCATGGTTCTATCTGGATTTCTTTACCGGCTTCCCATAGTAAGGTCGCTTGTGTCTGATGTATGGTATCCAATACTTGTACTTCTGTTGTTTCCTTAGGCCAAACAGCCCATTCCCCGTTATGCTCTTGGATTTCCAGTTTCAGATGCACCTTTTCTTTATCCCTAATTTCGGCATTTTGTCTGATATCTTCTAAATAAGCATTCCCCCTTCCATTATCTTCTACACCGACCACATATTCTTTTCCGATCATGAAGGTATTGGCATCCCCATTTACAAAAGTGACCGTACTGTTTTCCGCTAATTTTCCTATAGCCGGTGTTTTATCAACCGGATAAATTTGTTCATAATCGGCATCCGGTGTTTCAATGATCGTATATTCCATTCCTTCAACGCCCACATCTTGAAAGACGATAGTTTGCTGATGCTGAATGCTGAAATAGCCATCGTTTGATGTCTTACCCTGACCAACCGGCATACCGTTTTTCATGATCCGATATTCCTTATCGGCATATGGTTTGCCTTCGATTAAAATTTGCATCGTAAATTCTCTTGTTTCGATAGCCTGTTGCTCACTTTCTGACACTTTGGATGGATCAAAGCTGACAAGCTTTGTAATTTGGAGAGGACGTTGCTTTTTCCCAGACATGTTGACCTTATCATAGCGTTTTTCATTTGCTTGTATCCATGATCATTTTCATAGCGAAGGACAATTTTTACCAGCATCTATCCATTGCCTTTTGTATTTATAAAGCTGCTTCAGCAATACCATCGCATTCACCTTGCATAAAGCATTATTCATTGTTTTCATAAAAAGACATCTTATCTATAACAGTGTTCGTTATAGCTCTCATTGCCCATGTACAGGATCCTTTTTGCTTAACCCATGTACAGAATAATCAATAAGCGCGTGTGTCAATTCTTTGTCAATATCTTAGAAAAACATAACAAGATATTACTAAATTTTACATACGATTATAGAAATATCGTTATGAACGTACATACTTTCCCCTTGTGGCTATAGCATAAGGGCAATAAAAAAAGGAATCTCGATACAATCGGAAATTCCTGTCATTTATCCTTACCTATTTGGTCAAGTTATTTCTATTTTCGATCAGCGAATACGCATTCCTTTAGGGTATTTATTTTTTAACACCATGCCATCCCCTTTGGCAAAGCCGATGGGATGCTGATGCCACAATAAGGCCGTATACCCCTTATACCCACTGACGGATAGAGGATGACCTTGTAAAAAGAGGTGACATTCCTCATCACACATATCATAGGTCTGTAAAAACTTATCCTGATGCAAACTTGCGCTATAAAAATGCTGATGTGGCTCTATGCGGTTTTTCATGATTTCCCCGGCTAAGATGCACTGGCGCAGGATATGAATTTTCTTAAGCTTCAAAAAAGGCGTTTGTTTCAGATATAGCTTATCCTGCAATAGTAACGTATGCGCAGGCTGCTTTGCCAGCTGGCTTTTTAAAAAGGTTTGGGCAAACATTGGCAAGGCTGTATCCGCCATTTCTTTTTTCCGCGACATGACGGCTTGACCATGTTTCTTCATCTTGGCCACAAAATGTCCCTCCCCTTGATCCATCGGGAAAATTCTTCGCACCTTTGTCACATCCAGATCACGATAAGAAAATCCGCTTCTGCCAAAGTTAACCTGGCAATCTAATAATTCCATATCGTCATGATGCTTTAAAAATTCATAAACGACTTCTTCATTTTCTTCCATAGAATAGGTGCAAGTAGAATATACAAGAATGCCCTCTTCTTTTAAGGTTTCATAGGCACTTTCTAAAATAAGCTTTTGGCGCATTGCACAGGAAGCCACATGTTCTACGCTCCAATCGTCCATTGCCTTGGCGTGTTTTTTAAACATGCCTTCGCCACTGCAAGGAGCATCTACCAAGACCTTATCAAACCAGCCGCCCATTTCCTTGGCCAGTTCATCGGGACGTGCATTGGTAATCATACATTCACTAAAACCTAAACGTTCCATATTGCTCATCAATACGGCCGCCCGCTTTGCCTCTATTTCATTACTGACTAGTAAACCACTGTGCTGCAATTTCGCGGCAATCTGTGTACTTTTGCCTCCCGGAGCTGCACACATATCCAACACCCAATCCCCCTCTTGTACATCCAAAACTTCTACGGCACTGGAAGCACTTGGCTCTTGCATATAAAACAGACCGGCAAGATGTGCAGGATGATTGCCTAACCCTTTTTCCTGGTGTGGAATATAAAAGGTTTCAGGACAGATCGCAGAAGGCTTACACTCACAAACAGACAGCTGTAAAAAAGCCTCAACGCTTATCTTTGTCGTATTAACACGCAACCCACGATAAGCATCTTCCTCTAACGTTTTTACATAAGCCTCATAATCCTCTTGCAGATATTCCTTCATCCGCTGCAGAAATTGTTCTTTCATACACATCCCTCCAATACCTTCGTATTTTATCATACTTCTTCAGCATATGCATCCAGCAGCAGTGAAGAATGTTTCAGATACCATCGTGTTGCCAGCTGCATGCTGAAGTAAAGCAAACCACCCACACAAGCGGGCAATAACAAATACATCAATAGTGAGACATCCGCTGAAAGCTTTAACAAGATCAATATGATATAGCCCCACAATAAGATGGTCGTTATAAAGATAGCTACAAACAAATATTTTCGCCATCTTCTTAAGAAGGTTTTTTCATATAATTTACGCATTGCGTCCTTTCGCTCACCAAAAACATAATACACACTGCAAGCAAGTTGCTGATGCTGAATGGTTTTATGCAACAGCAGAAAATAAAGCAGTACACTGCCTCCTAGAAAGAAGATGCTGGCAATCGCAAAAAAGGTGAACAATTCCTTGAAATCAATGACTAGAACTTGCAGCAGCAAAGAATTTTTTAAGCTTATCTCATATAAATTACTAGTATTCAAATACTGCAATGCCTCTCTTACTTCCTCCACACTGTTTCCTTGATAAGTTACCTGTTTGATTTGGACATTTTTCACCAGGACATCCGCTAAACCGGTTTCATCCATATACACGGTTGCATCCTTTACCTGCTCGTTTCCTTCCATCATATCCATGCTCGGTAATAAGAAACCGGCAATTTTCACATTCTTACGATACAACATACTGTTAATTGGTGTGGCTTCGATTGTATACGCCTGTACCTGTATTTGTTTACCGATCATCTCATCAGCAAAGCGAATATAGGCATACAATTTTTCCTGATAGCTCATTGTCTCATCGTTTGCATAGCGTTCATAAGGGAACCCCATTTCAATAGCGGTGGCTACATCAAGGACAATTTCATCCTGCGCAATTGGGGTGTAATACACAATCTGTTTTCCATTATAAAAACGTGAAAAGACATCAATCGGCTGAATATCTTGAATGTTTACAAAATGATCTTGATATAATAAGCGTTTGTTACTGGAAGGAAAGCTTTTCATCTTCGATAAAGGATGTTGTTTCAGATAACCGCTTTTTACATACAAGGGATAGCCCAGATGCATTCCTAAAACGCCATTTGCAGTCTTATCCCCATCCTCATCCTCAAAAACCCCGGAAATCCGTAAAGGCAGGCCATACCAAGAAATTGTCATATGCAACAGTTTCTCTGCCGGTATCTCTTGATGAAAGAGCTGATGAGCCGTTTGCAACGAAAGACAAACTTCATCAAAGGTTGTAGGATAATGCCCCTGCAATTTTTTGATTCCGGCTTGCTTGGCAGTATTTGCCTCCACCACAGGCAAGTAATTTTCTAAGGGTATGGCTTCTTTATCGTAAATACCTTCCAGATAGGCATTGGCAAAGGTTGCATTGACCGCTACATAACTACATAGCAGATTGCCCTTCATATGCTTCTGTAAGATTGAAACATCCTTTGATGATAGATTCGTTTTTAAAGCGGGATATAATGTCCCATCGTCCCCTTGGGCTATCTTATGGACGACAAATGAATTCGTCTTATCCTTCTGCAGCATGCCTAGCTCAATATTGACAATATCTAAGCTCGTTGTGCTCCATAAGATACAAACAAGGATCAATGACATCAATGTTAAAAATTTTAACGCATGATAAGGCCAGCGATAGCGACGATGTTGCTCCTCAAACATCGCATGCCATCCCTCTTTCTGCATGGTTACACCAGGTTGTTGAATATCCTGTATTTTTACTTCTTCATCTGCTTGATTATCACTGATTAAAATACCTTCACGAAATTCCAAGATGCGTTCACTATAGGCATGACAGGCAGGATCACCGACAACGATGACCAGTATGTGTTCACTATAAATTTTTAACAATTGATAAATACTTTGCAGCTCCTCTTTTGAAAATGGCGTACTATCGGGATAAAAAATGATCGAACGATAGGTACGCAAAGCACTTCGGGCAAGCATCGTTTTCACTTTATCTTGAAAGCTGACTTCTTCAATGCTTTTTTCTGCTATGGAAGATAATTGCCAATCTTGCAGCACCTGTTTCACCTTTGTCTTTTCATATGCATATTGTAAAACAATATTTTCTTTCACACTTGCTGATGGTAGGAAAAGGAAATCGCCAAACCAGCTAGTCACACAGCTAGTGCGATACCGGCTTCTTTCCGTCACAGAGAAATTGGTTACTTTTGTTTCATCACACTGTAAAAATCCGGCATCCGCTTGTTTCATACCGGCCAAAAGATAACTGATGGCCTTTTCGGTTTCTTTTTCCTTAGCCGTAATGGCACAAAACCCATGTGCAGGTAATACAAAAGAGACATCTGTTAACAGATGCCGCTGTTTGTTTGTCATGGTGATATGGGATACTTTCAGCATGTTCAACACCTCTCTTTATAACTAGCATAATTTGCTTTAGAAAGTCAATGCCTGTAAGAGAATCGTAAGAACAAGCTAAGCTTCTTTCGAAGAAATCTTATGTAATAAATCATCTTCCTTGCGCGCATACGCACTGCCCACCTCATCTGTGAGGAAAGGTTGAATTTCCGGATCATAATTACATAGTGTATTTAATTTATAAATGCCGCAATGATAAGGATCATCGAGATATTCCTGCGTTTCATCACCAGCCATAAAACGCCAGCCGCTATCCCATTCCTGCTGTGGTTCTTGTCGATACATATAACCGATTCGACAACCATCTACCAAAATGCGGTCACTGGCAATACAGCCATCTCCACCTTCCCAATCATGGAGCAATTGTAATATTTCTTCCTTAGACTTCACAAATTTTTTGGGCATTGTCTGATACCAGCCATGTACGCCCCAAGCACCGCCTTCACTCAACAGCTGCTGCAACAATCGCATATGCAGCTGGAATAAGCCATCTGCCTCTTCATCCGTGCCACCATTACGCAAATTAAAATATAAGGCGCCACATAAAGAGCTTAAGGCAAATTCTTGCCAGTTCGCATACCAGGAAGACACCCTGCGGGCAATTGGCAAACAACGTTTCCAAAAGGCTTCTTCATCAATCAAATGACAGGCATACGCTCTGCGATATAGACCAATGATCTCATTGGCATCCCAAGCATAAAAGCCTTTGTCTTGTGTGAATGGATAAAAAAGCTGCGCATAACTTTGAAAATGCTCAAACATGGTTTTTGCTTCCGGCTGCAGATCTTGAAGATCAAACATCGGCTGTTCTTTCCAAAAAGATAAAAATTGAACATATTCACGGTGTGTTGTAAACAGATGTTCACAGCAGGCCTCCAAGCTTGTCACATCCTTTATGCCATAAAGCTTTTCCAGATGGTTTCGCACTTCTTGCGCCTGTTCATCATCACACACATACATCTGTTCATAGCCCATATGCTCTGGGATGCCTGGTGTCTTACGGCAGGCTGAAATACCGCTGAGCAGTAATGTAAATTTTTTTAAAGATATTTCCCCGCCTGAAAGAGCATTGCGACACATCGCAGTGTATGCCTCTTGTATCTGCGGCAATAATGCCTTTGTGTGGCTCCATGTTGTTTCCTTTTGTTTTGTCATATATAATCTCCTGTTTCTTTCTTCTTATTTTACTATAAGAATTGCTTTGTGCATAGTCAATACGGATGACTTTTCCTTAAACATGATAAAGATAAAGAAAACAGCATACTTCCTCTACGATGCTGCTTCTTCTTTGCTTGGATAGCCATATACTTTACGTAATAAATAGACAACAATACATTGAATGACAAACAAAGCGGCTAAGACCGCCGGCATAAATAAGAAAATACCGGTCAGCTGATATAAGCTAGCTACCAAAGCGATTTTCGGTGGAACACCGACAAACATATATTGGGTATCCAGCATCAGATTGACAATAAAGGCGATGGAAAACATACAGCAAATAATCAAATAGTTTTTCTTCATATAGCGATATTGTAAAAGCGTAGTATCACTTAATTGAATGAGCGAAAATAAGAGAAAGGCGCCATGTAAGATATAGAAATTGATTGTGCGATAAGATACGATTGGATATAAGCCGGCAATATTCGCAGGATAAATCATGGCTACCCCTCCAGCAACTAAGCCAACTACCCCACTAAAGAAACGCAAGCTATTTTTTTGTGTAAAGACACAGGCAGCATTCATATAAACACAGCAGCTGCAAAGTTCTAAAGGCAAGATCTGAATCCATACCTGTTCATGACAGTTAAGTAAGAGCCATAGCGTATATATGACCTCTTCGATTAGAAAATATAAAGCCATATAGATCTGAAACTTTCGTTTGTTAGATGTGTTAAGCGTGGTGTAACGATGATACAGCGCATAAATGATGATGCCCATGAGGCATAAAAAACACAAGTGCGCAATAGAAAAAGTCTGAAATGGTGCAGCCATTGACTTGATTTCGGTATAATATGTAAAAAAATCCTTCATGTAAATCACCCTGTTTTATTTTAGCATAATTTCTACTGAAAGTTCTTAGGATATCTTAATTAAAAAGAAAACATGTTCCTCGCTCATCATTCACAGAACATGTTTATGCAATTATCTTTGTTATTGAAAGGGTTGTGTTAAAATCGTGTTTACAATAGTTTTTGCATCAATGCCATATTTATGCAAGACATCTTGAGGGGTGCCACTTTCTCCATACACATCGAAAACACCTACCATGCGCAACGCACAGGCATGTGGCTGCTGCGCAAGAACTTCGGCAACGGCACTGCCTAAACCACCGATTATGGAATGCTCTTCTGCCGTTACGATCAGCTGATGATCCTTCGCCAGCGAACATAACAATGCTTTATCAATTGGTTTTATGGTATGCATATCGACAATCGTCGGCACAAATGGTAATTGTTTTGCTGCCTGTAAAGCTTCTTGAACCATGATTCCACTGGCAACGATGGCTACTTTTTCCCCTTTCTGTAGGACATTCCCTTTTCCTATCGTAAACGGCATATTTTCATCATAAACCGCATCAACAGCCATTCGACTTAAGCGAACATAACAAGGACCATCCATCCTCGCTATGGACTTGATCATCTGGGTGGTCTGCTGCGCATCACAAGGCTGTAAGACACACATACCGGGAATCGTGCGCATCAATGCCAGATCTTCATTACATTGATGAGTAGCACCATCTTCTCCAACGCTTAATCCGGCATGAGTTGCACATATCTTTACATTCAGATGTGGATACCCGATTGCATTGCGAATCTGTTCATAGGCTCTTCCTGCCGCAAACATCGCAAAGCTGCTGGCAAATGGGATCTTGCCACTGGCTGCCAAGCCGGCTGCCACACCCATCATGTTACTTTCCGCGATGCCCATATCAAAATGACGCTGTGGACATACTTTTTTCGCTTCGCTTGTTTTCGTGCTTCCTGCTAAATCAGCATCTAAAACAACAATGTCAGGATTTTGTTTTACGAGTTGCGCTAACGCTTCACCATACGCCTCACGCGTTGCCTTTTTTACCATTGTGCATCACCTCCTAAGTCCTTGATAGCTTGTTCAAATTGCGTTGCATTTGGTGCTTTGCCATGCCATCCTGCTTCATTTTCCATAAAGGATACCCCTTTCCCTTTAATTGTATCGGCAATGATCACCGTCGGTTTTCCTTGTATCTGACGAGCCTGTGCAAAGGCCGTTTTGATAGCATCCATATCATGCCCATTGATCTGCAGGGCATGACAGCCAAAGGCAATCGCTTTGTCATACAGCGAATCTACCTTCATGACATCATCCACCTTGCCATCAATTTGTAAACCATTGTGATCGATGATGACACATAAATTATCGAATTGATAATGGGCAGCACTCATCAATGCCTCCCATACTTCCCCTTCCTGACATTCCCCATCACCTAACAATGCATATATGCGATGGGTATTGCCATCTAAGCGATTTGCTAGTGCCATCCCTACTGCGGCGGAAATCCCTTGTCCTAAAGATCCCGTAGACATATCTACCCCATCAATATAATTCATATTCGGATGTCCTTGTAAGCGGGTATTGATGCGGCGAAAAGTTGTTAAATCATCCTTTTCCAATAGTCCTTTCTCACACAATAACGCATAAAGCAGTGGTGCCGCATGACCCTTGCTAAAAACCAAACGATCACGTTTTTGACCTTGGGCATTTTCCTTTGTTATATCCATCTCATCAAAAAATAAGACTGTACCAAGATCGGCAGCACTTAAAGAACCGCCGGGATGACCGCTTTGTGCGCTAAAGATCTCCCACAGCACATCCTTACGCACTTGTCGTGCTATCTGCTGTAATTCTTCTTTTTTCATATCCCTTTATCCTAATCAGTAATCGTACAACATCCTGTAGCTCTTACCAATGATCCTTTCTTTCTATTTTGTTAAATCCAGTGAAAATGCTGACATGCCTTTTGAATACCATCCCTTACATTCGTATCCGTTACATAATCTGCTTTTTGTTTGATATCTTCACTGCCATTGCCCATCGCAATGCTACACCATCGTTTGTCAAACATGACAAGATCGTTGGTATCATCGCCAAAGACCACGACATCCTCGATACGACCATGGATACGTTCGATCATATGTTCAATGCCTTTATCCTTTTCATCGTATTGAAACATTAAATAATTGCCCGCAAAGCGCAGATGTCCTAAAGTATTGCACAGTGTTAAACGCTCTTCCTCTTCCTTTGGAATGGAAATATAAATCTTATAAATGGCACTCAGTGCATCATAATCTAACGTTTCATCAATGATGTATTCCGTTGGTTCTAAGCGTTCCCCCATTTGTTCACGAAAACGATTATCTTTGCTGTAGCAACGCAAGGAATCATCTAGCATTAAAAGAAGGCCATAACCTAACGCATCTGCCTGTTTACAAATCGCTTTTGCTTTCGCCAGATCCAAAGGGCGATTTTCCACCAGTTCATGATCAATGACTAGGCCAACACCGCCATTACACACCATATTCGACAAGCCAATCTTTTCCATGAAGCCTCTTGCTTTATAATGAGCACGACCAGTAGCGATGCTGACAAAATGGCCTGCTGCTTCCAGCTTTTTCAACGTTGCTAACGCACTGGGAACAATTTCACCAGTTGCACGGTTCGTTAAGGTTCCATCTATATCAAAGAAAAAATATTTCTTGTGCATCTTTTTTCCTGGTAGTCATGTACATATCAAACATTTCTACCTTTTCCTTTCTAGAGAAAAGATGATTCTCAAAAGAAAATCATCTGTCTACTCTTGTGACTGCAGCTGCGCTAACATCGCATTTGCCATCGTTGTTAAAATGATCCAACAGGAGGTAGCTCCTGCATCCAGATGACCGCGGCTGCGTTCGCCTAAACGAGCAGCTCTGCCGATTTTCGCTACTAAATCCTTTGTGCTTTCTTTACCGGCTTCTGCCCCTTTCGCCATTTCTCTTAAGCACTGTGAAAACTCTGCATCTTGTTTGATAGCTGCTTGATAGGCCTGACAAGCCGGATAAATCGTATCCACTAATGTCTTATCGCCAACCTTAGCTCCAGCCAGATCCATCAAACCCTGTACCGCATTTTCCAATGCTTCTAAAAAAGCTTCTTTCGTGATAGGCTCTGCCTTTTTTAAAACCCGGCTCAGCTTAGAAAACATGGTGCCGTAAATAGGTCCCATACTGCCGCCAATGTCCATGACTAAGGTACGTCCTAAGATTTTTAAAGCTTCCGCAAAAGAATCGCTTGGCTCAATGCGCTCCTTTGCCATCATAAAGCCTTTATTCATATTAATGCCGTGATCTCCATCTCCGGTTGCACCATCAATCTCACTCAAGTAAGATGCTTGTTCATGAATGGCATCGATGACTTGCAAAACGATACCGGCATTTCCTTGATTACGTAAGGTTTCCATAAGTTATCTCCTTGCCAACTGGGTCATACCCATGGTTTCTACTTCCATATCGACACATTCCTTTAATTCCTCATCCAATTCCATGATCGTTAAGGTTACACCATTCATTTCCAAGGACGTAAAGTAATTGCCGACATAAGATTTATAAATACGAATATCCTATTCCTCTAAGAGCTTGGCGACTTCTTCAAAGAAGATATATTGTTCCATGACCGGCGTTGCCCCTAAACCAGATACCAACACAGCAACTTCACAGCCTGCTTTAAATGGTTTATCTTCAATGACCAAACGGGTCATTTCTTTCGCCATTTCTTTTGCCGTACCAAGTTTTTCAACTTTAATTCCCGGTTCCCCATGATGACCGATACCAAATTCCATCGTTCCTTCTTCAATGGTGAAATTCGGTTTTCCATTCGCCGGTATCGTACATGGACTTAATCCAACACCGACACTACGTGTATGATCAATGGCCTTTTGGGCAGCAGCAATCACTTCATCCAAGCTAGCTCCCATCGCTGCCTTAGCACCGCCAACCTTCCACATGAAGATTTCTCCGGCAACACCGCGACGTTTCGTACGATCTGCTTTATCAGCACTGGCCACATCATCATTGGCAACGACTGTTTTTACGACGATATCATCATCTTCCGCTAATTCCATCGCCATCTTTACATTCATGTTATCACCGGCGTAATTGCCATACAAGCAGGCAACGCCCATGCCTTGATCAACCGCACAGAAAGCATCGTAAAATGATTTTGCCGTAGGAGAAGAGAAAATTTCACCAACGGCCACGGCATCGACCATATTCTTTCCGCAATAGCCGATAAACGCTGGTTTATGCCCACTGCCGCCTCCAGTAACGATACCAACCTTTCGCTTCTTAGTAGCTTCTTTTGAAATGACAACACGAGGATTATTTTCATCAACGCGTATCAGATCATGATGACAGCGCTCAAAACCTTTCAGCATATCTTCAACGACTTCATCACAATTGTTAATGATTCTTTGCATGTTGTTTCCTCCTATCTGTATTGACACTCGATTTCCCTGATCCTATCTACCTTTGCCTTACTTGCCCCACCGGCAAATTCACACTGCAGCCAGCGTTCCATCAACATCAATGCAGATTGGATGGCAATTACTCTGGCTCCCATGCAGAGAACTTGACAGTCATTGCTTTTACGACTGCGTTCTACGGAAAAGACATCATGCCCTACGGCTGCGCGAATGCCTGGTATTTTATTGGCTGTGATCGCCATTCCGATACCGGTTCCACACATCAATATCCCTTTTTCGGCACGCCCTTCGACGATTTCTTTGCACAGCTTTTCTGCCGTGTCCGGGTACAAGGATGGGTTTTTATCATAGACTCCCACATCAATGACATCATACTGTAGTTCTTTTAATCGCTGATGAACTGCCTCTTTCATATCAAAAGCAGCTTCATCACATCCAATCACAATTTTCATTTTCTTCACCTTTTATATCATAATGATCAGATGAGTGGAGCAATTCCACTCATCTCATCGACGAATTCCTTTCGCAAGTCTGTAATACGAAGAACACGTTTTCCCTTTCTTGTTTTCTTCTCAGACAGTAGTTATTATTACAGCTCGGTAATCGCAAAGACTACTTTCACCGGTTTTGCTTCAAAGTTTACCAACTGATAGCTAACACCAGCTGGAATAAAGAAAGTATCTTCCGGTTCCATGACGAAGCTTTCTTCCAGCTCTACCAAATTTACCGTTACCGGTCCATCCACACAATACAAGGCGGCATCTCCTTTATGTGTATCAGGATCAGAGCAGCGAGGCCCATAACCACCGGCCGGCAAGATAAATTCACCAAAATGTCCATAGTCATTGCTGGTGATGAAACGCATTAGCATTGGATGACTGGTTCCATGCACATTGTTTAATTTTTCAAAGTCACGAACGGCATAAACGGCACCGGTTTCTCTAGCTTCTTTTGCATCCACTGGCCAATGTCCGATATCATCGGTACAGCCCTGACGGGAAATATCATGAATCTTATCGCGCATATTTGGTAATGCATCGTTGTTCGGTCCTTTGTAGAACTTTGTTTCTTCATCGGTTGGAATAACTGCCGGTGGAATCTGTTCGCTCCATGCCTTTGGTGTGATGAAGTACAGAATACGCGCTTTGCGGTCTGAGAAATTATGACAGCAATGCCATGCGCCTTCCGGCATGAACAGACCTTCTCCGGTTTCTAAGTAAGCAAACTGGCCATTGCCGCTGCGCTGTACGACCGGTCCATCCAGGATGTAGTAAGATTCATCACCAGGATGGATATCCAATGGTGCAAATACACCACCAGGTCCTAATTCATAGATACCTAGCATGAAGGTATCGGTTGTAATCATCGTGAACGTATTATCACTGGTAAATGCGTTGTTTGGTGGATACAATGCTGTAGAATAATCCTGTTTACGAATCAGCATTGGTTTTTTATCCTCAGGTTTGAATGGGAAATTTCCCATGATATCAAATAATTTTGCCATAAACTTGTCTTTTCTCCTCTTTTCTTATTCAGCTTCAACTTCTTCGGCAGGAACATCCTTTTTTAATACGACTAATAAAGCAGCCGTAACAATTGCCCCAACTACCGCAGCAATGATGAAGTAGATTGGATTATTCATTGCAAAGGCTACAAACAAACCACCATGTGGAGCCTGAATGGTTAAGCCTAGCATATAAGATACGGTACAACCAACAGCAGAACCAGCCATCAAAGATGGAATTACTTTTACTGGATCACTGGCAGCAAATGGAATTGCAAATTCTGTAATCATACCAGCAGCACCTGCAAGTAAACCAGCTAAAGAGTTTCTTTCAGAGCTTGTAAATTTGCTTTTCTTAACAAGGATAGCAATTGCAATACCTAATGGAGGTGTGATGGAACCAACGAAGTTTGCACCCATGACCATATAGTTTCCAGTATCCATAGCAGCCAAAGCGAATGCATAAGCAACTTTATTACAAGGACCGCCCATATCAAATGCCAACATGCATCCTTGAATGATACCTAACAGCAGTAAGTTTCCGGTTCCCAGAGAATTCAGCATATCAGTTAATGCATTGGTAACCGCAGCGATAGGACCACCGATGATGTATACCATAATTAGACCCATAGCTGTAACGCCTAATAATGGAATGATCAATGTAGGCAGCAAGCTGCGCAGCGTCATTGGCATAGGGATCTTCTTTAATAATAAGACTAAGTAACCAGCGATGATACCACCGATCAAACCGCCAAGGAAACCAGAAGCCTGATTTAAGCCCCAAGGATCGGTAGCCATCCAACCAGCGATCATACCTGGCGCAATACCTGGCTTATCGGCAATACTATAAGCCGTATAAGCACCCAGGATAGGTACCATCAAGCCAAAGGCTGCTTTTCCTAACCAGAACATTGTAGAAGCGAAGTTGCCCCCTTGCGCAACATCATTTGGAATATTATAGCCCCCCAACAGGAAACCGATGGCAATTAACAAACCGCCAGAAATAACGAATGGAAGCATGTAGGAAACGCCGGTAAGTAGGGCCTCCTGTATCTCTTTTAATTTATCTTTCATGTTTTCTATCTCCTTTTCATTAAGATTATTTCAAAATAATGCTTGGATCTTTGATGACATCATGGGGTGAGAACTTTTTGATCTTATCTTTATATTTATCAAAGCGTTCTGCCTTACTGATGCCGACATCGTTAGCGAATACGATCAAATCAGCAGCTTCAATTTCGTAAGGTTTCAGCTGATTTTCAATGCCCAATGCCCCTTGTGTTTCCACCTTACATTCATGATGGTTTTTCTTGCAGAATTTTTTTAATGCTTCAGCAGCCATATAAGTATGCGCAATCCCCGTTGCACATGATGTGATAGCTACGATCTTCATCACAAACCCTCCTTTCTTTTTTATGAACAAGCCTTCATCAGTGCCAACATTTCATCATAGCTGTGCACCGAATCCAACTGATCGACAAATTCTTCTTTTGCCAGCAAGCCGGCTAAAGTTGCCAATACGCGCATGTATTGATCTGCACTTTGATTCCCTGGAATCGCAAGCATAAAGACATATTTTACATCGCCCTCTTCTCCACAGCTCTGATATAGGAAGGGAGAGGAACAGCGACAAAACGCAATTCCGGATTTTACCACTTCATCACAGCGACCATGAGGAAGACCGATGAGATTTCCCATATACGTAGGTCCCATAGCTTCGCGCTCACGAAGTGCAGTAAGATACGCTTGCTGATTGGTTATAACACCGGCTTCGAAAAACTTTTCACTCAATAGCTGAAACATTTCTTCCTTACTGTTAAAGGGCGTATGATCTAAGATCATCGCTTCCTTTGTCAGCACATTTCCTAACTGAATATCCGCCATATGCGCTTACCCTTCCTATAACGTACAGGTTTTGCCGTTTTTAAATACAGCCAGCACTTCTTTTGCGTATTCCTTCATGAAACGATAAGCTTCTTCATCGGCTTCATGCCAGTATGCATTGCCATCTCTATCTTTCAGATATTCATACATGTGCTTGCTGCAAGCTTTTGCCATATAAGAGTAATAATTTACTTTGGATACCCCTTCATTGATAGCTGCACGTACCTGATCAGCATCAACTCCACTGCCACCATGCATGACCACACGACAATCTTTTGGCATAGCTTCCCGAATGGCTTTTACACGTTCGATATCCAATACTGGTGGTTCGGCATAAATACCATGTGCCGTACCAAAGCATACAGCTAATGCATCAACCCCGGTACGCTGTGCAAATTCAGCAGCCTGTGCAGGATCGGTAAAGGTTTTCTTGATAGTTTCATGTGTCCATCCTCCACCATCACCATGCGTATCATCTTCTGTGGAAGTCATTACTCCTAATTCTGCTTCCACGGTAACACCTAACTTGTGTGCCATTTCCGTAAATACTTTTAAGTTTTCCACGTTCTCTTCAAATGGCTTTGCACTCAAATCATACATGATTGAGCTGAATCCACAGCGCAATGCACGCATAACGAAATTATAATCACTGCCATGATCCAAATGTACACATACCGGAACACTTGCCTGTTTTGCATATTCCACCATTTTAGGTCCGATCAATTCAATAGGAATCAATGGATCATGCACCTGTGCATGGTCAATGATGATTGGTGTCTGCATTTCTTCAGCAGCATCGACAACTGCACGCAATGTTGTCATGTTTGGTGTGTTGATACATCCGATGGCATATCCTCCCGCTTCTGCATCCTTTAAAATTTTCTCTAAATTTACTAACATTTTCTTATCCTCCTAGTTAATTTCATCCGCAATCTTTTGCAGATTTGCCAGTCCCTTCACTGCCAGCTCTTCGCCGGTTTTCGCAAAGCTGCGCCAAATTGCACAATTCTTATTCAATTCTTCAAAGCTTGGATCAAAGCTTTCGATCGTGCATGGTTCACTGTAACCGATCTTTTTTAAGGCGGTAAAAAATTCCTTGAATGGTACCATGCCGGTTCCCGGAATCCCACGATCATTTTCATTTACATGGACATATCCCAGATATTCCTTGCCGCATGTTTCTACCGCTTTGGTAAAGCTTTTCTCCTCACGAATCATATGGAAACAATCCAAATGCACCTTGATGTTTCCGGTGCCAACATCTTTGCAATAGCGAACGCCATCTTCTGCGATGTTAATAAAATGGGTTTCAAAGCGATTCACCGCTTCGACACAAATATTAAGTTGTGGATGTACCTTTAACGCATATTCACCAACTTCTCGCATCGCTTCCACAGAATGCTTCCATTCTTCTTCGGTTCGCGGTTTTCCGCTTAAGCATCCCCAGCCGGCATAATTGACACCGCCAAGAATCGTGCTGCTTAATTCTTTATTGATATCAACCAATTGTTTCATCGCTTCAATACCGCATCTTCTGACTTTTTCATCTTCACTGATCAAGTTGGTAGAAGCATCCAAGGTCGTCGTTGTCACGGCTCTTAAGTGAGTTTTCGCAAGCTCTTCTTTGACCCGTTCCGTGGGGAAGGTTTCAGGATGGGCAATCGCAAAATCAATTACCTCAAATCCCAATTCTTCCGCTTTCTTGATGATCCAAAGATCTTTTTCAGAGAAGTTTTCTGTCCAGATGAAACTATCCACGCCAAATGTGATCTTCATGTTTCATCCTCCTTTCCTGTTTCCTTTGCTGCCTTCATGATACCGTATGGCAAGTACAGAAAGCAAATATCATAAAGCTTCCTTTTGCACGAATGTATGTGCAAAAAGATGCCCTTCTTTTCGCACCGATAAAGCTCCATCCGTGCAATGACTTTTATCCGAATTGCACCGCTTTCCGTGCAAAAAAAGTAAAAAAGAAACTTGCTTTCTTGAGCCATTTCCACTTACTGTGAATTTGTTTCTTTTTCTTTGAAAATGCTTTCTTTTACTCATAAAATTGCTATAATATGTACTGAGGTGATGTGAATGCTAGATATAACAACGGAGAAAATTATCCATATTCTTCTGGAAAAGGACGAACCGATAACATCAAAACAGATCGCCAAAGAGATCAATATGTCCTTAAGCACCGTGAAACACAATATGCGTTATGTCCGTGAATATATCGAATCCTGTGGTGCCGAATTACAGCTACTGCCGCGGAAAGGATTTTTGCTACAGGGGGAAGAAAAGCGTTTGCAGGAATTGGCCAATACAAGTAATGATCCTCGAAACAAAGCCTACTCCTTTGATTTTCGTAAACATTATATTTTAGATATTTTATTTCAGCGAAATTCAAATTATACCGTACAGATTTTTGCAGATGATTTAGCCGTAGGCCGAACGATCATCACAAAAGATCTGGAATTAATAAAAAACTGGTTATCGTATTTTGATTTAAAACTATCGATCATTAAGAATCGCGGGGTCTGTCTGCAGGGGAACGAATTTAATAAACGACAGGCCATTATTTTTGAAAATAATTCCTATTTCAATGAAGAAGAAACACAAACGCCGATGATGGACGGCATCGATTATCGCATTGATGCCCATTTTTATCATTACTTTCTGCACTGCTATCCCAACCAGGATCTAATGATGTTGCAGAAACTATTATTGGATGCTGAAACGACGCTGAAATTTACTTATGATGAAATTTCTTTCACACAACTCTGTGAATATATCGCGCTTAGTCTGATTCGCATCTCGACCGGTAATATCATCGAAGAGGCAAATATCTTAAACCGTGCTAAGATCAGCGATCTGCAATACGAAGCCTCACGCACGCTTATTAATACAGCATTGCCTTTTTACAATAAAGAAAACCTTACAATGGAATATCATTGTTTGGCGGCACAATTCGCTTTGAACGGCGCTTATGACGGGGCCTCCAGCACCATCAAAATGGATTATTATGAAGCCATTGCCGAGCAATTTATCCAAAAGCTGAAATCGATCATCGTCAATAAAAAAATCATCACCAACGATGGTCTGATCAGTGATTTGGGCATGCTGTTTCAAAAGAAGAAACTACAAAAAAGCTATCAGATGATGAATGGCACTTCCTTTATCCGCGATATCAAAAAAGATTTACCTTCCTTGTATGGAATTGTCTTAACAAACATTCAACCAATTGAACAAAAGTTACACATTAAATTCAGTGAAAATGATATTGCCTACATTACGATGCTGTTAAGTAATGCCTTAAAAGATGATTTATTTACCCTGCGTATCATCTTAGTGACGACAAAGGATGAAAACACCTCCCGTTATATCCGTCAAAAAGTATCAAAGAGTCTGTCCTTTCTTAACAAAATCTCCACTTTGCATTATGAACAAATCAATCAGATTGATCAGGAATACGACCTCTTAGTCAGTCCTTTGCCGCTTACAGATAAAAGCGAAGAAGAGTATTTATTGATTAGTCCACGCTTCGATAATCAAGATATCTTATTGATTGATGAGCGTTTGAAACAGATCCAAAAGGAAAAACAATCCATTTTAGTATCAAATAATCTGTTCCATGAAAATCTAATTGCTTTACATTATCATGCGAAAACAAAAGATGAAGCCTTAGCATATGGTTCTTCCCTTTTGGAACAGCATCACTATGTAACACCGGAATTCATTACAAACATCAAGGTAAGAGAATCCATCTTACCTACCTCAATCGGGAATGGAGTCAGTATTCCTCATGAATATAAAAAACATGTCAATCAAGGTGCTATCTCTGTCTTAATCTTAGATCATCCAATTATCTGGGCAAAAGATGAAAAGGTTGATTTAGTCTTTACGATGGCTTTAGATTTTACAAAAAACAGTGAGATTGGATCCTTCTTCGCCCATTTTTATGAGTTGATTGAAAACGAAAGTCTGTTAGATCGCATCCGTCAATCCCAAGATGCTAGTGAGGTCATGGAAGTATTAAATGAGATAGGATTAACGGCAGGCCCACCGACTTTACCACAGGAAGAGAACTGAATTTATATCAAAGTTTTACAAACATCAAGCAAAAAAAGGAAGTCTAAACTCTGCCACACACAGAGGATGACTTCCTTTTTTTCTGACTTTCCTTTCACGTATCCATTTTTCTTCTTATGATGCTTCTTTCCTTCTTTGGGCAACTCATTTAGACTAAGAATAAAGAACTTCTGATTCAATGATGCTTTTTCCTAAGTCACTTATGCCCTGCAAGTGTTACATACACGTTATCTATACCCAACAGCGTACCTTAGGCTTTCCCTTTTTAAAGTGTATTTTGATAATCATCTTGCAACAATAAAATCTTACGTGCGACTAATTTACCTGCTAACGACATTGCGGCCATCTTCATCGCCGTATTTTGTAAGGTGATACCTTCTAAACGCAGGCTTCCTTTTCCCTCTTGAATATGTTTAGCTACCGCCATCAATGCGAGTTCCAATTCTTCACAAAATAAATTATACGCTTCTTTTAAACCGGATAAATTTGCCTGATACTCAATCCCCCGCTTTACCTCACTGATGGTTAATACTTGCTTTAACACCGTAATTGCGATGAGATATGCAAGATGCATGCGACTATAACGTTTCTTTTCTGCTTTTGGTATTAATTTCAACTTCACATAATTATTGATCATGGCACTGGTTAAAATCGTTTCCTCTCGTACATCCCCTAACAAAGGGCGTAAATAGGTTTCCAATAAGGTAATCACCTGATCCATATATAAATCAAAGGCCGGTAACTCTTCCCAACGGGGAAGATGAAAGGTAAACAATGTCTCACTCCAGGCCATCAATTCTTTCCGTGTATCCATGTGGCATCACTTCTTTCTTATTTTAGTATACTGGTTTCTTTTCGACCGTCAATGTTTTTTCATAAAAATTCCCAAAGGGATAAAACCAACGAATCTTTGCAACGCTTAGTTATCTGCTATATATAATTTCACATCAAATTGCCACATGCCTGAAACATTCATACGCGTAGCAAGCTCCTCATAATTTTCTTTTTGATAAATTTGATCATACAAAGAGACGGCATCATTTTTCATTAGCAAATACCCTTCATACAACGTTTGTTGTGCATCATAAACCACAATTTTAAGACCATTGTTTCCGTTTTCTTCCATGGTATAAAGGATCTTGTCATGATAGATACAATGAATATTATCACTCAATTCCTGAATAAGTGGAATTTCATCAATCTGATGCAGCTGCTTATCATATACCTTTACAACCTCTCCACCATCGGTTTTTAAGAACGACACAAGCAATTCATCATTTGCCAACGTAATAAATCTTTGTACCATGGCTACCTCAGGCAATTCCATTTCTTTTAATTTCTTACCTGCAAAATCATAAGAAACAAGATAATCGTGATCGTTACGACGGATAAAGCAGGTGAGCTGATGTTCTTGAATGCTCATAAAATAAGGATCTTCTTCACCTATCTTCATCGCTGTAATACGTTTTACTTCCCCTTTTTCATCCACATGATAAATACCGCCGATATCTTCTTTACAGACATAGCCCTGCTTAGATAAATCGCTCATGAGATAGGCTTCACTGATGAAAAAATAGTAATCTTTCTTATTCGCCTGGCGAATTGGCTGATGTGCATAATTGAAAAATATATCGTAAGTGCCTTCGTCTCCCAGCTCATGGATGCTGTACTGATTTTCAGCATCTTTTACATACAGCACCGGTATTTTCTTCTTATCTTTTCGCATGATAGTTAAGGTTTGTTTCATATCATCAGGAAGCGCGATAACATTCATCGTATGCGCTTCATCAATATGATCGATCGTCAGACGATAACGGACTTCCTCTTCTTTTTTAGCAAAGTAACATCCGATTTGCTCCTGATTGCTGTCTGCATCACATAATGCCGCAATGTCTTGCATAGAGGCATCATCTGCCATTGGTTCTGCCAGCACATAGATTTCATTAGGATCACTATTTTCCTTTTGCTTACCGAGATAGGTCGCCTTTGTTTGCTTGCCTTTCCCTTTGACAAGCCATTGTGCATAACCTTCCTGTATCTTAAATTCATAACCTAATGTATCTAAAACGGAACTGTCGCCATGATCCGTTTGAATGTAAAATTGCAAATCATCACGTTGTTGGGATATTCCAAGATACAGCACAAAGAAACAAAGCATGATCATCGGTAACAACAGCAAGGTATATTTTTTCATAGTCCCTTCTCCCTTCTTTTCTGCAGACGATGCTGTATCAGCCAATAGTTGAATATCGCAACACTTCCTGCAATCAACAAAATACCATCCAAAAGATAAGGAATTTGCATAAATTGCAGCACCTGCTCAATCGGTTCTTGCAGCGATGGATGCGTCTGGAGAAAGTCAATAATAGAAGTCGATAAATGACTTAAACGATACCAGCCAAATAGTAGGAAAATGACAGCAAACAGTATCAAAAAATAGATACCATGAGATAGGGGATGTTTCCATGCCTTCGCTAGGGTAACATTAAAGAAAGCAAAGATAACACATAGTAAGAAAAGAAGCAGGAATTGTTCCCATGTTATAGGCAATATCGTATGAAGATAATATGCATGCAGAATGGAGCGAAACAACCCTGCCGAAGTCATTGTTTGTGTAAGTTGTCCTGCCATGATTTGATACGTCGCAAGATAAAGCAGATCAATAATAAAGCAATAGGAAAGCAAGAGAAAAACGATGGCAAAAAGTCTTCCGATCACACTGACATAGGAAGGCGCAGGCAGCAGCTCATAACGAAAAAGACGATGTTGCTTTTGCCGCCATAGCTGTGAAAAAAGCAGGTAACTTAATAAAAGCACTCCCACCAGGATATCAAGCTTCCAAAAAAGAAATTGCTGATAATATACGACATGGAAGGGCAAGAGGGCACCATGATAGGTAAACGCCTGTACAAGATGAGCCAACACGACAAGCACGACTAGCGGAAATACAAAGATCGCATGATGCAGCAATTCTTCTTGCATGATATACGCACATTGGCGCAGCTGTTTACCAATCTGTTTCATCGTCATCCCAGCCTTTCTCATCAAATAAGCGTCCGCTTGGTTCCTGTATATTTTTTTCTTGTATATCTTCATGCTTTGCCATTTCTTCAGTCATAGTTTCTTTTGCCAAAGGTTGGACTAGCAATTGCCCATCTTGCAGATAAAAAATGTTATCCGCCATTGCTTTAGCTTCATGCTCTTCTTTACATCCTAATAGTAAGGTCGGTACATGACCAAGGGTAAGACATTCTTGCCATAAAAATTGCCATTTCTTTAAGGACAAAGAAGATACCACATCATCTAAGATCATCAGCGGACATTGTGTGGCATAAGCGGCAATGATTTCCAGTATTGCTCTTTCATCTCTTTGTAAACGATATATACGTTTCGCAGCATCCAAATGACAAGTGTGCAATAGCTGTTGATAGATTGTTAAAGAAAACGCAGGATAAAATTGCGCCAGAAACTTCCCATATGCAAGTATCGTTTGTTCAATGAAAACACTGCCGTTTCCTGAGGCATAAGCAACATCCATCTTTTGTAACGGTTGCTCTTCCCACAGAATTTGACCACTTTGATACTCTTGTATACCTGCCAGACAAGCCAGCAGCTCTTTTACACCACTTGTGTCATCTCCACAAAAAAGGGTACATGAGGCCGGTGGTATTTCTACATTTAAATCATGGATGATGGTCTTATGATGTCGTTTTACCATCAAATGCGCAATTTTCAGCATAGGATCCCCTCATTTCTAATGTTTTTCATGCATTTATTATAACATGTCATATACGTTTATGTTACTTTATCATTGAAAGAAAAACCGCTAAGATTCCGGTTATATTTCTATTAATCAACGATGGATGAACCAGCGTGCTTATGAAAAGTGTCATATAACATCATGTATTCGCCATCCTCTCTTTATGTTTTAACAATCGAGTAGGGTGAAATAAATCACCCTCTCACACCACCGTACGTACGGTTCCGTATACGGCGGTTCGTTTTAATTTCAAAGCGTGTCTCTCTATATAGTAATCTAAACAACTGACTAGTCCTTTTTGGGCTAGTTTTTCTTTTGATATTGCTCTTACCACACATGTTTTGGTTACGACCCATTGATAATGGTCTCCCATATACGATGTCTGTCTTGCTCTATCTTTTCTAATCCCAAGTTTTTGTAATCCCCACTGTCGCTTGCTGGGTACTTTCCACTGTTTCCATATAATTACTCGCAGTCTTGTACGAAGATGTTCATCTATCCTTGTCATATGTGTTTTCATATTACATATGGAATAATAGTTTATCCATCCTCGTATTACTTGGTTCAGTTGTCTTATCCTTTCATTTAAAGCCATTGTGTTCTTTCTGATTGTTAGCTGTTTCAGTTTCCTCTTAAATCGTTGTATGGAACTTGCGTGTGGTCTTGCACAATATTTCTTATCTTTTGTATCATAATAAAATCCAAAGCCTAGATATTTTAATTTGTTAGGTCTTGTGATATGCGTCTTTGTCGCATTCACTTTCAGTCCCAATTTGTGTTCAATCCACTTTGTGATTGTATGCATCACTCTGTTCGCACTGGCTCTACTTTTTACCGCTATCACGCAGTCGTCTGCGTATCTGGTAAAGTGTAATCCTCTGCTTTCTAATTCTTTGTCTAATTCATTTAGGATAATATTACTTAATAATGGCGATAGGTTTCCACCCTGTGGTGTTCCCTTTTCACTCTTTTCATATTTTCCGTTTATCATGATACCTGCTTTAAGATATTTTCGTATGAGCGACTCTGTATCTCCATCATTTATGATGATGTGTACATAACTCATCAATTTATCCTGTGGCACGTTGTCAAAGAATTTCTCTAAGTCAATGTCTACTATCCATTCATATCCATCATTGATATATTCCAATAATTTATTTATGGCCTGCTCACAACTCCGATTTGGTCTGAATCCATAACTATAATCCGAAAAGAACGTTTCACATATTGGGCTTAATACTTGTACCATTGCCTGCTGGATGATTCTATCCATTACCGTTGGTATCCCCAGATTTCTAGTTCCTCCATTCGGTTTTGGTATTTCAACTCGCTTTACTGGCTGTGGTTTGTACTTCCTTTCTGTGATTTCTGCTCTGATACTTTCCCAGTTTTCTTTTATATAAACATAGGCGTCCTCAATCGTTATTTCATCAATTCCGCTTGTTCCTTTATTCGCTTTTACACGTTTATAGGCTTTGTTCATATTTTCTCTGTTCAGTATCTTTTCTAATAGTTCTGACATACTTTGTGCACTCCTTTCCTTTCCGCTTTCTTACAAATCATCATACGTGTTTTGGATATTTGCTCATTTACGTTTTCACTCATATCCTTGTCTGATTATTGTAAGAAACATACATTTTGCTCGTGCGATTAAAACGTTCGGTCCTTCAGTATCTCTACCTAATATGACCTCTGCTGACTTCTCATTGTTCGTTGTTACTACTCCTCGACTGCCCGTCGTTCTACGTCTCGCCTACTGAGTCAATGAGACCTCGCGGGGTAAGTCACATATCTTTCCTCGTTTACTTATCTGATTTACGCCATTAGGTTACGGTTATCTTTTGGACTTTGATGCTTCATGCCATCTCATCCGCTAATGCCGCCTTATTATCAGCCGTCTGAATTTAATGTTCAGACTTCCTGTCCGTTAAGCCACGATTTCGCTATTGCTTCCTCTCTCCCATACCTCACGATATGAAACTTGCAAGTCGCTCTTGGGTTCGTCGATAACTACGCCCCGAGGGATTTTCACCCTAGATATGTGGCATGCCCGCCACACATGAAAAAAGAGCCTGGGACAAGGCTCTCATATATCTTTATATACTTCTTTAACTTTATTTAGATCTTTTATATGGAAGAATCCGCTAGTTTAAATTTGCGGGTTGCTGGGGCAACTGCTTTACAAACAACCAAACAGCAGATAGCACCAAGAATTGCTTCCGCAATGCCATTCGTTGTCACAACGCCAAACAAGACGCCAAGCAATGCCTGATAAGCCACACCTGCGACTTGTGCATATTGAGCACCAAAGAACAGATAAATACCACCAAGCACCAATACGGTATTCGTGATAGTACCAGTTAAAGCACCGGCAATGATGCTGACATTATTATTGACCTGCTTTTTCTGTAATTGTTCATATACCAGTCCTGCCAAATAACCTAATAATATTCTAGGCACAAAGGCAATTATCAAACTTGTCCAATTTCCGCTCATTCCTCCAAAGGTGATAAAAGGGGTAAAGACAAAGGATGTCGGTAATGGGCGAAAGGTTGCATTTAACATACTCGTTAAGCCAAAGACAAAGCCTAATTGTGCACCGGCTTTTTTGCCTAAGGTGATACCGGCAATGATGACCGGAATATGCATCGTCGTTGCGCTGATGATGCCCAGCTGGATATAACCCAGCGGTGTCAATACGAGGGCAATTTCAATGGCTAAAAACATTGCCATGAACGCCATGTACTGTGTCTTATGATTTTTCATGTTTTCCTCCTACTTTCGTTCCTTATGGATACGAGTGTTTTTCAGGTATTATCTGTTGTTGTCCCATTTTGTTGACGTCATTAGATCGTCATAAAACATCTTCTTTCAGCAGATAACAAAGATATTATAGGCGTAGTTGTTGTGATTTACAATGCTTATCTTCCAAATTTTGTCATGTAAGCGATTTCGTTAAGGATGAATGTGCGTTAATTTCTTTGATTCGTATACAGTTGCGGTGAAAATCGCGGTAAAGACAGCTCCAATCAAAAAAGCATAAAAGATGAATCGTATTAATGACTTTTACATGGATTAGCAGTGCATTTGGATATTCTTATATGATGATCAATAAAAAAACAGTTTGTATCCTTTGCTTCCATACAAACTGTTGCTTATCTTCTATTCTTTTATGATATCTTTGTGTGCCAGTAACCCATAGGCTCCTTCAGCATGCAAAACAGCATTGCGTATGGATGTCGCAATGACTTCGGTTGCTAAGATTCCTACCACATCCGGCATGACTTCCACCTCATTTGTGCTAAGCACAAAAATCGTATCTCCATCACTCATCGTGTGGACCGGATGAATCGCGCGAGCATAGCCATTATGTGCAATACCGGCAATTTTGGTACATTGTGCTTTATCCAACTTCGCATTTGTTACCACGCAGGCAATCGTCGTATTGCCATCTTGCAGCTTACGCAAATTCTCCATCTGCGCCAATGCTTCCTCATAGCTCATCATTTTCTGCAGCTCTTTTAGATACACACCGGCCAATTGTTCATTTGTCTGATAATCCACAACATTGCCACAAGCATTGACGGCAGTAACCGCTGCTACCTGCACATCCCCACTCTGGAGTCCATACATACCAATACCACTTTTCATCGCTTTATCAAAGCCTAAAAGCTTACCGACACTGGCACCGGTTCCAACTCCATGATTTCCCTCTTGAAAAGGAAGTGATTCACTATTCACACATGCTTGATAGCCCATCTGTTTATCCGGTCTGACATGTGCATCTCCTACAGATAAATCAAATAGTGCTGCACCACATACAATAGGCACATGGGCCACCTGCATATCAAAGCCACAGCCTTGTTCCTCTAAATATTGCATAGCACCACTGGCGGCATCTAAGCCAAAAGCACTGCCTCCACTCAACATGACGGCATGAATCTGCTGTACCATATTGATAGGATTTAATAAGTCGGTTTCTCTGGTAGCCGGACCTCCTCCACGCACATCAACACCGGCTGTGGCACCTTCTTTGCATAGGATTACGGTACATCCGGTACCTGCTTTTTCATCCTCTGCCTGTCCAATCTGAATACCTTTGATATCCGTCATACTGATTTCTTTCATATAGTTTCCTCCTTTTCAATAAGATGTTGGATAAAATGTTTCGCTTATGTTTTTTAATTGATGTTAAAACACTTACTAAAACAGACTATTATTGGATCTGAATTCCTTGGCGAAGCACTTGATGAATTTGCAATTGCTCATCCATGATCATGATATCCGCATCATAACCTACTTCTAAACGTCCTTTTTTCCAACCATAAAGAGCTGCCGGATGAGCACTTGCCATGGCAATTGCCGCTTCCTTTTGACAACCGCAATATGCGCACATATTACGCAGAGCATCACATAAGCGTAAAGTACTTCCGGCAATGCGTCCACTTTCTTTCACAATAGCCTTATCTTTATCTACCAAAACATGCTTGCCGGAGAAAAGATATTCGCCTTTGGGAAGCTGCTTGCAAGGATTTGCGTCGCTTATTAAGACAATACGTTCAGCCCCGATCATCTTATAGGTTGCCTGTACGACATCCGGGTGCACATGCACGCCATCTACAATCAGCTCACACATAAGCTTGGATAACACCGCTCCGGTAACCACACCGGGAGCACGATGTGCATGCTGACTCATTGCATTATACAAATGGGTAATGCCTTTCACCCCTGCTTTTTCAGCCGCTAGCACATCTTGAGCAGTACCACTGCTATGTCCCAACATCATGACAACACCATGGGCATTGCCATAGCGTATAAGTTCCATAGCATTAGGTAATTCCGGGGCAATTGTCATTGATTTAATTTTTGAAGAAATGCGCAAGTATTCTTTAAATTCCTCCAGCATGGGATCGCGCAGACATTCTTCCTTCATCACGGCTTTTTGCTGGCGATTTAGATAAGGACCTTCCAAGTGAATACCGAAAAAACCATCCACTCCTTGTTTTTCATAATAGGTAAGTAACTGTTTCATATCCTCATGCGTTTCACAAACTAAGCTCGCTAGAAAGCCGGTAACCCCTTCTTCAGCTTCACTTTTAGCAATTTCACTTAAAGACAACCCTTCCATATTATTAAAATCATAACCGCTGATGCCATGAGTATGGGTATCAATAAGTCCCGGACAAATATATTGACCTTTTGCATCTAGCATAACATCACAACTTGGTAAACTTTTAGTGTTAATCTTAATTGATTGTATGCGTCCATCTTCGATGATGAGGACACCTGGTTGCGTTTTATGTATGCCATCCATGAGTATCCCATTATAAATACAGGTTTTCATCGTGTTCTCCTTTTTTATAAGCTATCACAGCTTATTTACCTAGCAGTTCTTCTTCTATGCGGCTGAACATATTGCGTATATAATCTTCGTTCATCGTATAATATATTTTTTTCTTCTCTTCACGTATCGTGATAAAATTCGCCGAACTTAAAGCATTCATATGATGCGATACCGTCGCTTTTGACAGCTTTAGTTTATCCGCTATTTCTTGTCCATACATTGTATGCTTCCTTAATTGTTTCAATATTTCAAACTTGCTGTTATCCGATAATATTTTTAATCCCTGTAATAAATCTTCCTTAGCACTTAAATGTTTATCACGATGATATGAATCATCCATTAAAACTCCGATTATGTAAATGCTGCTATCAGCTTCAATCAAAGAACGTTTTAACCAGCCAATGGCATTTAATTCGGCAATGCTGGGAATGATCGTGATATCTTCTTGCCTTTGATCTTGCGTAAAATATGCATCATAACAAAATGTCTGTATCGCAATCGGATGTCCTAAGGCCTGTTCTTTCTTTACGGTAGTCTGCACATAGTCTTGAAATGCCGTAAGAATATCCTGATATTTCTCGATTTCATCCTGCAGGATGCGAATTCCCGGTTCCATAAGTTCCAGTAAATGCAGGAAATGATAACGTACATCTGCGGATACTTCAATCATTCTCCATTTATCATCACTGCTTAGATCTTGACGTTTTCGTAAATAGCCGATAAAATCAAAATCTTCTTCAAAAGCCTCTGGATTTTCCAAAGTAATATCATCGCTGCAACAAATCATCTGAAACGGCCGATGTCCATAGGCATCCATTAGGGATAATGCTTGTTCACGCAACATGGTAAGATCAGTTGTTTTATAATCAATATACGCATAACAGAGATCTTTCGCAATCGAGCATTCATAGCTTTCAAATTGAGAAAAATAAAAATCCTGTTCTTCCTGCGTTATTTTCACGGCCTTGATTACTTTCTTTTGTAATGCCATCGCCGCCTTTATTTTCTTGCGCAGCTGTTTTTCATCAAACAAATGTTTTTTCGAAAGGCTTTCATATAGCGCATCATAGGCTACTACGCCATAGACCTCTTCCTGTTTGCGATAGTTGCGTTCTAAAAAATTCATACATTCATATACCGGATGAAGAGAGGCAACTGTTACCGTAGTCATAATAAAATCATCTCCTGAAATATTTTCTTTTTTTTATTATCTCATAAAAGAAAGGAGAAGTAACGAAATAACTTTTTAAAAGGAAAGTTGAATTCGTTCAGCTTTTTTTCTGCAAAATAAAATGCAATTACCTGCTATAATTGCAACTCTCACGATATTTAATAATATTTTATGTTATTTTGGCTGTTTTTGAGCGCAATGAGGGTATCATCTGCTAAAACTCCTCTTTTCAATGTGACTTTTCTTCGAGTTATCATTGATTATCACTAATTTATCTGCTGTTTTTTCGTTTCTCTTAATCTATATTTATGATATTTCTTTAAATTATATCCTGTACACACCAGTAAATATTCCATTTTCACCTTCTCTATTCCTCTTCTCGTGAATCTTGTGAATTTCATATCTTCTTTTATTACCCCAAATGCTCCCTCTGCCTGGATACTTCTCTGCTTTTTCAGCTCTTTTCCAAACTCGCTGGACAGGTTTTCATCGACAACTGCATAAAACTCGTCTAAAACTGCATTTCTGCTTACTGTTTTGTTTTCACCTTTTCCTTTGCAGCATTCTTCTCGATGAGGACATCCTGCACATGTGTTTTTACTTTTATATCGCTGAATGATTTTTAAATATTCCCCACTTTCATCATATCTTTCTCCAGTATATTCATCAAACACATGTTCCATCGGACATATTTTACTGCCCTTATCATCTGTTTTCCAGTTTAACGGATTATAAATGTTCTTTTTGAATTTTGCCTCATTCTTTTTGGCATACATACTGTATTTCATCACCGGATCAATACCATGTGTTAAACAGTACATGTAGTTATCGTAACTTCCATATGCTGCATCAGCCACCGGAAATTCAGGATAAAATCCCCTGTACTCTTTAAATCTTTCCATAAACGGGATGAATGTCTTGGTATCACCAGGCCGCTGAAATAAATCGGCATTTACTATTATTCCATCAGATACTGCTGTCTGTACGTTGTAGCATGGCCGACTTAATCCGGTATTGCAGTAATAATCCATTTTTGTTGCACACATCGTTGCATCATGATCTGTTTTGGAACAGCTGTTTCTTTCCTCACCGATTATATATAACCAGTACTCATACTCTTCAAGCTTTGTATAATATGACAAAAACCGATCATACCATCTCTGGATATGACTTTTCCTTTTGCCTTTTCCATATACGATTTTAATGTTTTCATTTACCATTACATCCATCAGATACTGTACTGTATAGCCAATCTCCTGAGCACAGTACATATATTTATATTCAAAATTAAAACCGGTATCCATATTCATCTTAACAGTATCCTCAGTGATATTCTTAAACATCTTCATTCTGGCATTAAGTATTCTGGCTTTATAGACAAAAGTATATTTATTGGCATTGGCCTCTATTTTGGTACCGTCAATATACTGAATGGATTCATCAATGTTCATCATTGTTCCTATATTTTTTGAAATATCAAAAAATACTTCATCTATCGTACCCTTAAGATACTCATTTTCAAATCTCTGAAAAGCCATATGAGAAGGCTGCTGATGATCGGCAAGCAGCATAAAGCGTATATCGTGTTTACACCGGTCTTCTATAGAGTGATAATCCCTAACGTTGATCATATAAGCAAAAAGAATAATTCTTAACAGCATTCCCTTATCATATCCCTTTCTACCCCGGTGACTGACATTTTTAATATATTTAGAACAGTTCACTCCTTCCATCACCTTTAAGAAAGAAACAACCTCATCATCTGGATCAATAATTGTTCCAATATTCATTGGCAAAGATACCTGAATTGCGTTATAATGAGTAATGTAATTAGATTGTGAAAAAGTCGTTGTTTCCATGATCTAATTATACCAAAAAAGACAATATTTCTCAGCAACTCACTGAGATATTGTCTTTTTTGTTTTGGAACTTAACTATTTTATTTCGTTACAGCCCCGTAAACATTTTTCCTAATATTAAGATGCTTCTTGAAAATATGCTGCTTGTGCCGTCCATAATTGTTGATACAATCCATCTTGTTGTAAAAGTTGTGCATGACTTCCACGCTGAATAAGATTCCCATGTTCAAATACAAGGATATCATCACAAAATTGACAGCTGCTCATGCGATGGGAAATATAAATAGCCGATTTATTTTGAATTAATTCATTCAGATGTGTATATATTTCAATTTCGGAAAGCGGATCTAAAGCCGCCGTAGGTTCATCAAGGATGATCCAAGGCCGATCGGCATACAACGCTCTTGCAATGGCAACCTTTTGGGCTTCTCCTCCGGATAACTGAATGCCATTTTCCTGCACACCTAACATCGTATGAATATCGTCAGGTAAGGTTGCCAAACGTTTTGCAAAACCACTGCGATTCAATACATCGCGAATTGCCTCATCCTTCTCATTAGGAGTACAGGTGATATTTTCTTTTAATGTTCCCGCAAATAATGCAAAATCCTGAAAGACGACACCGAATTTATTCTGCAAAGCACTTAATTGTTTTGCTGTTACCGGCTTACCATCAATGCGAATCGTTCCCTCACTAGGCTCATATAAACCACACAACAACTTAATCAGTGTCGTTTTTCCCGCCCCATTCAAACCGACGATTGCCGTTTTTTTATGAGGTTCTAAAGTCAAGCTAACATCATGCAATGCCGGCTGATTACTGCCGGGGTATGCATAAGTCACATGATCAAACGTAATCACAGAATCTTCTTGTAAACTAATTTCATCACTGTCCTCTTTTTGATCTGCCAGCTGTAAGAAGGTATTATAATAAGACATATAATGGAACAACATCATTAAATCGGTATAAATAATAGGAAATGTCGAGATAGCATCATTCAATTTCGTTATTGTACCGGCATAAGTCACAAAATCACCAACTGGTATTGATTTTACATATACCTTTAAAATAACAAACATGTAGAAGAAACCATTCATCATATTTCCCAGGAAAACACTTTCGGAAAAAAGCATGGCAATGCGATGGTTGAAGATCGTAAAATATTTCAAAGAATTCTGTTGGCGCTGTGCCATTTCCTCTAATACGGTATCCTGCATCTGAAACAAGCGGACATCCTTCGCCATCTTCTGATTCAAAGCAACTTCGCTGCTATAATAATTGTTTTCTCGGCTTAACTTGGCATTTTGATCAAAGAACTTCATCCCTGCTTTGGAAAACTCCTTTGATAGATACTTACCAAACAAAGCATAGCCACATAATAACATCAGGAGAACAAGACCTGCCCAAAAAGTATCCATGAACCCTAGAATGCCCTCCTTGTTGGTACCATGGCAACTCAGCAAATAAAGCAATAAGCCAAAAGATATGACTATCGTACAACAAATTTCCAGCAAGGCAGAAAATTGAGCCATCATGACTTGGATACCACCATTCTGCATAAATCCGGCCTTTGCTTTTTCAATTAAATCCAAAGTATCTTTATCCTCTAATTTGTCATAAGAGAGATACATCGCCTTTTCACTGATATTCTTTTCTAACCCAAGCTCTAATTCCTTCACCGCGATATTTAAACGATATTCTAAAACATATTGACCGCCTTCACTTAAAAGCATACAGCATGCGAATAGCAGTACGCTTAGAAATAAAGATTGTGTATCCGTTTTTGCTAGGAAAAGATTGATGAGAATCGAAGTAAACCATAACGGAAGATAGGCAGTAAGGGTTTTTAACAAGGAAGCACTAAAACCATAAAATATAACATACGGACGTTGTTTATGAATCAAGCGCAAGATCGTCCACGCTTCTTGTAGTTGTGCTTTCATGTTTCATCCCTCCTTCCTGATAGTAACTTGCCTGTGCCTCAAACATTCTGGCATATAAGCCATTTTGCTGCAGCAGTGTTTCATGAGTTCCCATTTCTTTCAACTGTCCTTGATCAAATAAAAGGATACGATTCGCAAAACGTGTAGATGCCAAACGATGCGAGATAAAGATCGAAGTACACGCTTTCGCTGCACGTTCATAATTTTCATATAATGCTGCTTCCGCCAAAGCATCCAAAGCCGCACTAGGCTCATCAAGAATTAACAGATTTGCCTTGCGATATAAAGCTCTCGCCATCAATAATTTCTGTTGCTCTCCACCACTAAATAGCACACCATTCTCACTGATTTGATTAGAAATATATGTGTCCTCTTGTAATGGCAGCTGCTCCACTTTCGTTTTTAATTCACAACGCTCTAAACAATCCCAAACTAGATCCATATCAATGGTATCCTTTGTTTTACATGATACATTTTTCTTAACCGAATACGCCATCGCACAGGAATCTTGAAAGACGGCTGCGATATGGGTAAATAAATCTTCTTTCGCAAACTTTTTAATATCGATTCCATTAATGAGAATACGCCCGGATGTAGGTGTATATAAACCACATAATAATTTTATTAAGGTTGTTTTACCGGCTCCATTGCTACCCACGATACCAATCTTTTCTTTTTTATGAATAGTAAAATTGATATCTGTTAACGTATCCTTTTCGGCTTGCGGATAACGGAAAGACACATGATCAAACACAATTTCCAGATCCTCATCAGGCACGGTCAATGTTGCGCCTTCTTCTTCAATCGGTAAATCCATATACGTATCATAATCAACGATTCCCAAAGCACCGCGTCTTGTTTCATTATAGAAATTCACGATCTTGCTGATCCAACCGGAAAAAGCAGCAGCGGCACTTGTATAAAATACGAATACGGACACCGACATCCCATTCACTAATTCATGGAGGAAGAAAGCAAATACAATCAGATTACGGGAAGCTGATAAAAAGGTACTGCCCCATTTCGCCCATAAATATTTACGTTCTACTTCCTGTAACACTTCTACACGACACTTTTGAAAATAACGAATCTTAGCAAGCAGCCAATCTTGTAAATGAAAGATACGAATATCCTTTCCATTTCCAGGCAATTTTACTTCATGATGATAATACTGGAGCTGTTGATCTGCCTTTGCATAATCTTGCTTTCGTACATGCTCATACGCCTGCGCCTTGCTCATAAACCAAATACTTAATAAAGATAATGTGACAACCAAAGCACAAAGCCATAATTGCATGGAACCAAATACAATTGCATATAGAAAAAAGCCGGTAACTGCAATCAATAACTCCATTCCATTTCTGACAAAATGCTCAAATCCAACGCCACTGTTGTCAATGCCATTTGTCTGTGCCCGATTTAAAAGCTGCCGATACTCCATATCTTCCACCTGCGCATAAGGTACATGCATCGCTTTTTCATATAACCGCAATGTCAGCTTACATTTAATCACATACATCTTAGGATCATAGGTTTGCATCAAATAGTTATGCGCACTATCTAAAACTGCCACTAACAGCGAAATTCCACCTGCATAAACCATAAGTGTCGCAAAAGATTGCTGTGTTTCTATCAAATATAAAAACAGTGACGGTAAGACAACTTGTAGAAACGGAGCTAATACACCGGTTATCCAAATAAAGATGATCATGACGAATAAAGAACGCCGATATTTCGCAATATGCTGCATCGTTTCTTTCGTAGCACGTAGTATCACTTTCATAGAATCTCCCCTTTATTGTTCGTTATATATCGAACTATCTTGACATTATTATAGTTTTACATCGAACATTTGTCAAGGTGATACGTCTATGAATTTTTATCTGCATGATGATATAAAATAAATCTATGGTCATTTCTTGTAAAAGGGACTGAAAACATCTGTCGTTATTTCTACACTTTTCGTTATGTCTGTTTGAAGGAAAGAAATATTATCCAGCTTAAAAAAGGCAGCCTCCTTCATCCATATCTAACCATTCAGAAACAAGAGTATCTATCACTATCAAAGTAGATTCACATACAAAAAGAGTGCTTTGACTTAGCATCAAATACACTCTTCATTATACAGATACTTGAAATTTAAAATCTTTTTATTTTTCGTCTTCTTCCTCTTTCTTATGCTGAGCGATGATACCTTCCGCTAAGTTTGCGGGAACCGGATCATAGCGATTGAATTTCTGTACATATGAGCCTCTGCCCTGCGTCATAGCACGCAACTCGATTGGATATTTCTGTACTTCTGCCAGTGGAACTTGTGCAGAGATTTCTTGATAACCATCAACCATATCCATACCCATGATAGCTCCGCGACGTTTGTTGAAATCACCGATGATCGTTCCGGTAAATTCATCCGGTACACGTACGGTAATATCTACGATAGGCTCTAACAGGATTGGATTTGCCTGTGCCATACCAGCTTTATACGATAAGCGGGCTGCCAGTTTAAATGCCATTTCACTGGAATCGACATCATGATACTTACCATCAAACAGTGTCGCTTTGACATTGACAACCTTGAAGCCAGCCAAAATACCATGCTCCATGCATTCACGTAAGCCAGTTTCAACTGCCGGGAAGTATTGGCGAGGCACTGCTCCACCAAATACCTTTTCTTCAAACACCATTTCTTCAGAATCCGGATTTGGTTCATAATCGACAAAGACATGGCCAAACTGTCCATGACCACCGGACTGTTTCTTATGACGTCCTTCTCCGGTTGCTTTTTTACGAATCGTTTCGCGATAAGGTACCTTTGGTGTTTCTAAGCGTACTTCTACTTTATATTTCGCCTGCAGCTTATTTAAAACAACATCAATATGCTGATCACCAATACCATACAGGATTGTCTGTTTCGTTTCTTTATTGTTTTCCAAACGCAAGGTTGGATCTTCTTCTACCATACGTGCTAACGCATTGCTCATCTTATCCTCATCGTTCTTTGATTTAGGGAAGACAGCCATAGCTAACATTGGTTCTGAGAAAACAATTGGATCAGCCAGATAATGTTTACCTTTTTCACACAGTGTATCATTGGTCTGTGTATATTGCAGTTTTACAACTGCACCGATATCACCAGTAAACAGCTTACCAACAGCCGTTTGATGCTTTCCTTTGACAATGAAGATGGTACTGATCTTCTCTGGTTTTTCTTTGGTCGCATTGTATACAGCAGAATCACTGCTCATCACACCGCTTAATACCTTAATATAGGAAATACGGCCAACAAATGGATCGACAATCGTTTTGAAAACCTGTGCGCATAAGGATTCTTTTTCATTTGTTTCCAGTTCAACCGGTTCTTGTGTTTCAGAATCCGTTACAACGATACTGCCATGTTCACCATAGGTTGGGAAGTATTTTACAATCAGATCCATCAAACGTTCAATACCTACGGTATGGGTAGCACTGCCGCTATATACCGGACGGATTTCGCCATTGCGTACACCTAAGCGTACACCACGCGTCAATTCTGCTTCACTGAATTCTTCACCACTGAAATATTTTTCCATCAATTCATCATCGCTCATGGCGATTGCTTCAGCGATCTGATTCTTATATTCGGCAACGATATCCTTCATATCATCTGGTACCGGCTGCGCTTTTTCAGGATCAGCTAATGGTCCTTCAAAATACCAAGCTTTATCTCTTAAGATGTTGATGGAACCAATCGTCTTACCATTTTCCATGATTGGTACTTCAAATGGGATGACTGCCTTACCGAAAGCATCACGCAAAGCTGCATAGGCAGTATCAAAGGATGCGTTTTCTTCATCTAGTTTATTTACGAAGAAGATGGTTGGAATACCATGCTTCTGCGCTGCTTCCCAAGCACGCTGTGTACCTGGCTGTACGGCATCTTTGGCATCCACGACGATCAAGGCACTGTCGCCTACCGCAATACCTGCCTCAGCACCACGAATGAAGTCAATATAGCCTGGTGTGTCAATAAAGTTGATCTTACAGTCTTTCCATTCAATTGGTACTAAGGATGCATAAACACTTAATCCTCGTTTAATTTCTTCAGGGTCATAATCGATTAAGGAACTTCCTTCGCTGGTAACACCAAAACGATCACTTGCTTTGGTAAAGTACAGCATGCTTTCTAATACAGCAGTTTTACCAACGCCGGTATGTCCAAGAACGACAACGTTGCGAACTTCGCTTGATAAATAGTCTTTCATACCGTCATCCTCCTACTTCAGGATCGGCTTAAGCTGAGCTAAGCAGTCTTCACGAACATAGTGAACAGCTTTATGGCCTTCTTTGTCGATTAAATCTTTATCCGCACCGTTTGCTAATAAGTCTTCTACCAGGCTGACATAGCCACCATATGCAGCACGCATCAGTGCTGTACAACCATTATTGTCACATAAATTAACATCAGCACCTCTGGTAACTAATAAGCGAATTACTTCTTTTTTGAAGGCAACGCATGCTTCCATCAATGCTGTTCTTCCTACTTCATCCTGGGCATTGATATTAGCGCCAGCATCTAATAATACTTCCACACAGCGATCATGACCTAGAAAAGCTGCGCGCATGAGAGCAGTTCTGCCACGATCATCGGCTTTGTTTACATCAGCTCCTGCTTCGATCAGTTTCTTACAAATGGTTTTATTTCCTTTTTTCGATGCGCCCATAATGGCGGTTTTTCCTTTATTATCTTCTAGGTTTACATCAGCGCCATTGTCTAGCAGCACACGGACAATGTCCTTATAATCACGTTTTGATGCACGCATCAGTGCAGTTCTGCCATCACCGTTTTGATAGTTGATGTCTGCACCTTTTTTAATTTCTGCACATACGGTTGCGAAGTCACCGTTTGCACATGCATCCCAAAATGCTTTGTTGAATTTCTGATCCATTTTAAGTTCCTCCTTTTATTCTATGGAATCGTAAGTGAATAAAAAAACGGACATAAAGCACGATTACTTTACATCCATTTTATGCCATGTTGAAACATACCTGCTTGCTACAGGTACGTCCTTGAGCGCTTTGTCTACACCTTGTTCTCTAACCATGTGACTCACGCTCCTTCCTTCACTTCTAGTATAGTTATATTGTATACGATTTTATGTTTTTTGCAAGCGATTTCATTAAGGTTTTTGTCTTTTTTTACATGTTGAAAATTCTTTCATTTTCCCTTATGCCAATCTTTCCAGTTATCTGCCGAATTTGCCATTTTGCTATCTTTTTATTGACAGAATTGCTATAGTTTCGACATATGCGAATGAAGATGGAAGGATATGATGCAATAAGTAAAGAAAGATGATACAGGAGGATAATGAAAAGTTTAATGCTAACAAAACCAAATATAATTTTTACAGGATTCTGTGTATTCTCTTTTCTGATATCGCATGTTATCTTTCATAATGATTTTTTATGTTACGCAAAACTTCTGGTATTTCATCAAAATCATCCACCCAAATAACGTTAATTCCCAAACTATTGAAATAATCATTCCGATTATGTAAATGAAAATTCTCATATAACTGATACGATCTTTGACCTTTTTCAATTGAAGGTGGTAACTGAATATTTTCTTTTTTCATGATGGCAAAATGTCTGGTAGCTGATTTACTATGGACGATATCCAATAATCTTCGCATATTAGGATCAGACAATGAACATCCGATAAATAAACATATATTCTCACGCAGCGCATTGACTTGTTTCATATTCGACCAATTGAAGGGATCATTGTATACCTTGTGATATTCCTCCTCAGAGAAAATGATATCATCCAAATCTATTTCATCAGGTGACATATCTTCTAGAATATCTCAATTTACTTTCACAGTAGGTTGATTTTCCACATTTTTAGTTCTTTATGAAAAGCAGAAAATCTAGGATAAGCGATTTGGTTGCCTTGCGGACTTGGAAGCGACTTATAAATAACAAAATAGTTATGATATTTTAAGAGATTATACTGTTTTTACATCAAATTAGATATACATATTAAGTTATTTATTTAACTAATGAAAGTATAAAGAATAATTATTTTTTGATAGATTAAATAGTATTTGAAAAATTCAACTTAAGAATCTTGCTGCATATCCTTATATACATAATTTAAATATCCTTCTTCAACAGAATTTAAATTTTTATTAGGGTTAACTTTTCTTATTATATCATTGACCTTCAAACAATATTTAAAATAATTTTTATATAATTCAGTAGAGTTTTTAGACTTTGACATTGATACCATAACGGAGCATTCCTTGAGAAAATTTTTTTCTAGAAAGCAAAGAAAATTTTTATGTTCAAATCTTTCGGCAGTATATAATATCTGATTTTTTGTAGATTTAGTTTCAGGTATATATGGTGGATCACAATAGATAAAGCATTGATCAATATCTTTAGCTTGTTTTATATCTAATAAAAATTTTTGATAATCCTCACAATAAAAATTAACTTTTTGGATCTCCATTGATAATTTAAGGAAAAATTCTTTATCAAAATATAATTTATATTTTTTTCCAAATGGTACATTAAATTTTTTATGTGAATTTATTCTATAAACTCCATTATATCCTGTCTTCATTAGAAACCAAAATATAGCACTTCTTGTTATAGGCGATATTCTATTTTCATTAAATTGCTTTCTCTTATCATAAAAGAATAATGCTTTAGATTCATTGCTTAATAATTTATTATAATCAAAAACCATGTGTTCAATTTTATTGCATAATTTATCAAAATTACTTTTTAAATCAAGAAAAAAATTCACAATGTTTTCATTAACATCATTAACATAATATTCGTCATATAAATTATAAATTAAAGTGTTAATTAGCACGATTCCAGAACCAAGAAAGGGTTCTACATAAATTTTTTTATCTTGATCAAACATTACAAGCATCTCGTTTAATAATTTTTTTTAGATCCAGCCCATCTTAGAGGACTGCCATATACTTTATCTAACACAATATATCCCATCCTTCATAAACTTTAAGAATAAACTTTATTAGTTTCTTTTAAAAGATTTTTTAGCCAAATATAAACACTTTTTACAAATTCGAATTTCTCAAGAGTGATTGTTGATGAATGTTCAATTTTATTAGAGATAATGTGTAAATCAATTAGCCATTGAGTAGTTTCCTTTTTGTTTCCCTTTTTATCTATTGGGAATATAAATTTTTTATCAAAAACTTCAGTCCAATTTGTGCCATATATTAAAATAGCCTGTAAATCCTTAAAGTTGATAAAATCCCAAACCCCTCTATATTGACTTTTAGGTTTATTATAATTATAATTTGTAACCTTATTGGTCAAATTTAATACTACCTCTTTAGGAGCATAAGCCTCAATATTATCTTCGCCAAATGAGACATCTAATCTATTTTTAACATCTCTTTTCAAATCATGTAAAATAGAATCTATAAGTAGTAGAGCCTCTTTGGTATTTTCTTTATTTCTATCACCCCAATATTTTTCAAGACCATCCGGATTGAATGAACCATAGTGTTTATTAATTTCTCTTTCAAAAGTTCTACACATTTTAATTGGACCACCAGCGCCATATGAACTGCTTAACTCTATTTTGTCTTGTTCAGACGCGTTTAGCCAGTACTCTACTATTATTTTTAAATAGTTTTTTATTTCATAATATATTTTTTTAGGATTGTCTGACAATGGATTTATTTTATTTTTATCAGTTAGATATATAATTAATGAATTTAAAACTCTTATAAAACCAGATATAACATTATTTTTTTACAAAAGCACTCTTGTCATCATTTGTTTTATTCCATTCATCTTCTCCTATTTCCTTTTGCATATAGGTAAGACAATCAACGATAAATGGATATAATCTTTCGTAAGTTTTGTCATTATTCGATTGATCAAATTTTCCATAAGATATTAAATTGTTGTTTTTATACTTCGATAAGAAATCACTTTCTTTAATCGCTTTGCTTAATGTTTCTAATGTAATACACCGTTCAGGCGTAATAGTATTTTCACCTACAACAACTCTATTATAAAGTGGTGAATTTCTATTTTCTCCTAACTCTCTTGATATTTTTAATGCTAAACCTTCTCGCATTTCTTTTGGATCTTTTGATTCGTATTTAAGATCTTCATCTAGTGTATTTCTTAAATTTTTCGGAACAGCTTTTTGATTTTCATTAATGTCCATAAATATTTTTATTTGCTCTTCTTGCTCTAAATTCTCAAAAGCAACCACAGGAATGGTGTTAGTCTCTTTATATTTTGTGTTTGAATAGCCATATAATCTATGCTGTCCATCTATTATATAAATACTTTTATAGGCTTGTGGTAAATGCAAAAAACCTAATTTAGATAAGGATGTATTATCTACATTACTTTTAACTTTTTCAAATTTCAAACCTTTTTTACCAGTCTCAATACTTACTATTATAGAATTAGGAAAATAGCCACCATTCTCAATAAATTCCTGTATACTCTTAAGCCGCTGTTTTTTGATAAGTCTTTGATACGTAGGCATAGAATCTTTATTAGAATCAGTTCGATGTAATACATATCCTAGTTTAAGAAGAGTTTCTGGCTCTATTGAAAATGAATAATAATTATATCCACCCATTTTACCAGAAATAGCGGGCACTACGTTATGTAATCCCTGTATCCTTTTATTAGCAAATAAATTGCCCAAAAGCTGATATCTTGCAGCATTTCCTAAATGTTCAGTTAATGCTTTATAATATGAAATTTTATCTTCATCAAAATAAGAGATATCAAATTCTTCCATTCTAACCCGATCGCGCTGACTAACATTATAATTTTTTGTGGAAAATATAATTTTGATCTTATGCTCTGGAAATTGTTTCCTAATTGCTGTAATCATTCCTTCGCTTTTTCCTTTTAAAGCCTCAATTTCAGTTTTAAAATCTTGTTTTTTATTTATAATTTCTGTTGCTTTGCATTCAATTAATATTACAGTCTCGTCATCGGCTGCAAAAACATCTATTTGCTGAGTTAAATTTTCTTCTTTGTTATAAGGTATACTAAATGATCGGTCTTTATTCATCATTTTGAAGCCCAGATTATAAAACAACATCCAAACATCATTCTCAAAAATTTCATCAAATGCCTTAATCTTTTTCATCCTAGTCTTATATTTGAATTCTTTATCTATTTCCCAATTTTCTTTCAAATAACCTTCAACAAGATTCTTATTTAAAGATTTGTAATAATATTCTTGTTTTCTTATCTTTTTAACATTATTTAGCTCAATGCCTTTAACTAAACTATCCTTCCAGTTCATAAGTATCCCCTCTATATGTATACTTAGACTGTATCACATTTTTAGAATAAAGACAATATGTACTATTTTTTAATTTATATATTTTCACTATAGATCAATATCATTTTACTTTTACATAAATGGAAAATTCAAGTCATATATTCAGATATCTAAAGGAATATCTAATTTCAAACGATTTAGAAAACGTTGTATTTCCGCATTGAATAGAAAAGTTTTTTCCAGTATCTCTGATTCTCTATGCACTGATAAATGCATAGTGAAAAAACGTAGTCCATATAAAAAATCATAACTAAATTGGCGTTTGATTTCGGCTATTATAAAAAGACAATCTCTAAGGTGATTTTCATCCCTTTTGATTGTCTTTTTACTTCACTTATCCACTCTAAAGTTTAAAGAGCATTTTCTTTAAACCACGATAAGTTTAAATGAGTATCTAAAAAAACATGGGAAACTGAAGTCCACCGCAAAAACATGTGGTGCTTCAGTTTTTTCTATACATTTCATGGGATTTTATGTTTTTATCATTTATAATATATCTTTGGTAAGGATAAAAAAAGATAGAAATCTTGGATATTTAAATTATCGTGGGGATAAAACCTGCCTCTAAATTAGGTTTACAAAGAGCTTACCTTTAAATTATTGTGGGATGGGTTCTTTTGTTCATTTCACAAAAAAAACTTTTGTTGTAGAATATCGTTGTAAAACATTATTCTTAACGAAAGGGGTTTTCCACTATGGATATTATAACAGATTTATTGAATATTCCTCAAGAAGATGTTTTACTCTTCCTCTTCTCGTGTTGGTTTACAATAGATGTGTTACAGAATAGGTTAACAAAAAGCAAGAGACTCGCTATACTTAAGTTACCACACCATCAGAAAGGAGATCTCTTGCATGAATAGTATAACTCAAGATATGCGTTTTCGTCTATCCATTGTTAAATTTTATAATCGTATCAGTGCTACTAAAACGGCTATCCGCTATAAAGTTACACGTCAATTTATTTATTTCTGGGTTTATCGTTTCAATGGCGATATCCATTCTCTTGCAGACCATTCTCATAGACCCCATCATCATCCTAATCAGCACACGGATACTGAAATCAAATGGATCAAGGATATTAGAAGAAGAAATCCTGATATAGGCTTGATTGACTTTTGGTTACGTTTGAAAGTACTTTACAACTATTCCAGGAGCGTTTCCTCCCTTTACCGTGTTATGCGCGCGCCCTCTATGTCCCCCGTTAAAAAAGCGCATAAGAAACGTATAAACAAGCCATATGATACGCCTACCGTTCCCAGTACTAAGATACAAATTGATGTGAAGTATGTTCCTACCTGCTGTCTTGTTGGAGATTTGAAAGGTACAAAACTTTATCAGTACACTGTGATTGATGAAGCTTCCAGACTTCGTTATCTTGCTTTCTTTGAAGAACATTCCACTTATTCTTCTACAAAATTCCTTATGGAATGTATCAAGTTCTTTCCATTTAAGATTCAATGTATCCAAACAGATAATGGATTTGAATTTACCAATCGTCTTGTGAGCGAGAAGAAGACGTTATTCGAAGAAACCTTGCTATAAAACGAAATAGTCTATCATCCAATACGGCCGGCAACACCTAGACATAATGGAAAGGTAGAAAGAAGCCATAGAGAAGATCAAAAAAGATTTTATGATAAAGCAGCATTTTATTCATTAGAAGATGCTTCATCTCAAATTGAGAAATACCTTAATAAATCAAATAACAGACCTACTAGACCTCTTGGTTATTTATCACCTATTCAGGGTTTCTTACCAATACGCTCATTGTGTGATACATCATTGACAAACCTACAATGTTTTATTCTCTTCCTCTTCTTGAAGTGAAAACGGTTCTTTGATTATCGACATTACTCTCGTATCTAAAAAGTTTAGCTGTCCTTCTTGTGGTTCTTATTCCACACATATTAAAGACTATAGAACTAAATCTATTACCCATTCTGCGCTGAACAGCCGTTCTTGTCTGATACGCTATCGTGCCAGACGCTTTGCGTGCGCTATATGTGGCAAAACTTTTTTTGAATCAAATCCCTTCTTGCCTTCCAGGCATACTATAAGCAGCCTTACTGTTCTTAATGTGCTGAATGAGCTGAAAGAGTCAAATTCTACTTTCTCCAGCATTGCACGGCATAATTATATTTTTCCAACTAAGGCACAGGAAATTTTCGATCTTTATGTTCGCATAAAGCGTAGAACTTTTCCTAAAATCTTATGTATCGATGAAGTCTATGCTTTGAAGGATAATCATAGTAAATATGTCTGTCTTCTTCTTGATTTCAAATCTCATCAGCTGATTGATATGCTTCCTGAGAGAAAAAAGTATTCTCTTCTCAATTACTTTGAAAGGATTCCTATAGGTGAAAGATCAAATGTCCAATACTTCATTATGGATATGTATCAGCCATATAGAGATGTTGTTCATTTCCGTTTTCCTAAAGCCAAAATTGCTGTAGACTCTTTCCATGTTATTAAAAATATTAATGATTCCCTGAATGCAATCAGGGTCCGTATTATGAAAGGATATAAGTCAAACACTGTAGAATATTATCTGCTGAAGAATTTCAACTGGCTTCTTCTTGAAAAAGAAGTACGAGAAGGTAAGCGCAGGTTCAATAAACGGTTAAATCAATATATCAATTATCCGCAGCTGCTTGACCGCATATTGGCTATATCCCCAGAATTAAAGGAAGCCTATCAGATCAAAGATAGATACCTTCTCTTCAATACATACAGCGATTTCAGTAATGCAGAAAAAAATTTCAATGAGATGATGTCATTGATACGAAAATCTCATATTCCTGAAATAGTAGTAATCCATAAAATGTTGAATAACTGGAAAGAAGAAATCATCAATTCTTTTATTCTCGTAGATGGAAGACGGCTGTCGAATGGCATCATGAAATCTCGTAACTCTATTGTAAAACTGATCAAGAAAACAGGTAATGGATATGTGAATTTCGCACACTTCCGTAACCGTTGTATGCACTGCATGAACAAAGATGCATTGTCTTGCCTCTCTGATGCTCAGCTTTCAATCAGAATGAAGGAAAGAAACGAGGTACCTATAAAAAATAACTATCATGCATACAATGATTGACATATAAAAAAAGAAGTAATTTGTTAATTTCTGAATCTTATTACTTCTTTTTTGAAACCCCACGTTATTTTAGAGCCCCTTTCTTTACTATTTATGGGGTGCTTTTTCCCCCATGGTATTTTATACCCCAAATTTTGTATACCCCCACACTATTTCAGATTACCATGATAATTAAGATGATTCGTCATTTACATATCTAATTCTGTCGATTATTACTTACACATGATTCTTCACATTCCCCCTATCTAAAGGCGATTTTTTAAAACACACTATTCAAATTCTTCATTGCGATCATAAATATTAAATTTATTTAATGTGCTACTGATATCAAATTTATTACACACAAAATATACTTAAATTCTATATAGACCGTTCAGAATGACTGATTTTTCCATATTCTTTCATTGAGTATTTCAAGATATTGAAAATATCTTCTTTGAGAATAAATTCATATTCAGGAGATAATCTAGTAAACATCGGTAACCCTTGAACATTAGCTCTGATTTCGGAACTATTTAAAAAATTTTCTATATAGTCTTGCTGTGGCGTAACTTCAGTTTTGTATACCTATCTGAATGAAATAAAGTAGAATCAAATGGAACACTTATTAATCGGATTGGCTGGTTATCAGTATTAATAAATTGAACAAGGTAATGGTAATCATTGTATGAGATTTTATCTACATATTGCCAAATAGATTTACATGATTTTTCCATATCGTAATATTACCTATAATCAAAAATTTAAGTAAAAGCATACTTGATTGTGTTAATTCTCGCAAAAAAGAAGAGGAAAGAATCAAGAAATTATATAAGCAAGAACAAAAGATAAATATTAAGTAGCCTGTAACTGTGAACTTTTTTATTAACTCACTTTCGCTTGGAGTATAGAAATATATTATGAACATTGAAACAATTGATATTATAGAAGTATTAAAATATTTTTCAAAAAACATTTTCAGTATTTCTTTTATTTATCCACAAGAGCTTAATCCTTTCAGTGTTTTAAGTTCTTT